>Ga0209692_10000009_pt1 | contig 1064666 bp, 840 predicted proteins | sample tdDd472_FD_187129 | JGI IMG/M metagenome (GOLD analysis project Ga0209692, IMG submission 187129) | Marine sediment microbial communities from the Atlantic coast under amendment with organic carbon and nitrate - tdDd47.2 (SPAdes)... | ecosystem: Environmental > Aquatic > Marine > Coastal >...
AGCATTGCTGCTGAACGGTATACTGTTGGAAGATCTGTATCTACTGCAACTGGTGCTGAGTTGGTTGCCCAACCTAATTGCCACATTACAATATAGAAATCACCTTCTGTAAAGGTTGTATTAAATACATCGTAGAAATCAACCCATCCAAAATTAGCAACGTCGATAATTGCTGAATCAAGTACTGTACCTGGTAAACCATTAGCACCATCATCATCCATTACACCAACTGCCATTTGTGTTCCAAGGAAATTAGTTCCTGCTGGGAAACTACCATCACCTACGTTCAAACGACCACCAATAACTGTTGCTGGATATCCGGCAGGAGTAAAGTGTACACCTACTGCGCCACCTGGCATATTCCATACTACATAATCATCAGCTTCACCATCATCATAAATGATTTCGTAAGGTCCCATTGGAAGTGTCCATGTTACTTCACATTGTGTGTCTGCTTCATTTGGATCTGCATATACCCAACGTACTGGATAAGGAGTTTCACACATTGATGCGTTAACCTCTGTCATTACTCCGGTTGGAGCAAATACGTCAGCAACATATTGTGTTTCAAATCCTAACAATGAGAATTCAAGATCATAAGTATCTTCATCAACATATAGTTCATAGTTACCTGCACCATCTGTGGTTGCTTCATATACTTCTCCTAAATCACCAGTTGCTGTTATTGTTACACCAGCTTTTCCTTGGCCTGTATTACAGTCAGTTACCTGTCCGTAGAACATACCTGGAATGTATACTAACATTTCGTTAGGTATAGTAGTTTCTACTATTAATGGATCATTAGTCACAATAGCTAAATCCTCTAGGAATAACCCTGCTGGGAATCCTGCTGAGCTATATGTAAGAACTACATCTAAAGTAGCGCCACCAGGAACTTGTCCCATTGCTGGTTCTACATCGATAATATAACTTGGCTGTGGACAATAACCGAATACTGTACCAGCAGGTAAGCTTGCTGAACCAGAACCACTAGCATATACCATAGTACCTGCTCCATCATATATCTCATAAGAAGTTTCAGAAACGTAACTACCAGCTGTAAATACAGTACTGATATCATCACCATCTTCAACTGGGAATGAGAAGAATTCAGGACCTGATCCACTTGTAAGAGTAATGTCGTTTAAAACAACAGCACCATTAACAAGTACGTCAAGGCTACATCCGTTCCAACCATCACCCCATGAATCATAAAGAGCAATTTCCATATTACATGCAAATCTACTTCCTGATACATAGTCTGGGAATGTAAAGTCTAACATACCATCACCGCAGTTTTCAAGAGTAAGAATTACTTGCTCTTCTACGTCTGGCCATTGCTCGTTATACAATGTAGCCGGGCTCCAGCATAGTGCAGGAATTAACCAGTCAATACATTCAGGGCCGCCAGGACCACCTGTACCTGTTGCAAAAACAGGATATACCTGATAGCAATATGTACCAAATGCTGGTGGGAAGTCTGAATAAAATAAATCAGTAGTTGTTCCAACTGTCATTCCATCTCTCTTAATTGAAAAGTATTGGAATGATGGGTTAGCTGTTGTAAACTGCCAGTTAAGATCAACCTGACCTGTTACCAAATTTACAAGTTCTACTTCTAAGTCTGTTACAGGATCCAATGGATCACCATAAATAGTCATTGTTACAGGAATGTTGAAGGATCCAACATCAGGATCTGTAGTCATTGCGATCTCTGCTGTGTAAACTTCTCCTACTTCTGTTCCTGTTGCATTAAAGTTAACTCCTACAACCTGGCTACCGCCCATTCCTGGTACAGTTCCATCATATGTATCAAGGGTTAACCATCCAGATAAACCACCACCATGTAGACACATTGCTAAACCTTCTGTAAGAGCTGTTGTACCTTGCAATGCAGGGTATGAAGGAGTTGCATATGTATTTAACCAATAAAATGTTGGTGTTCCACCTGTGGTTTGACAGCCAATCCATCCATCAACTAATGCTGAAGAAGGAATATCTACTGTATAAGCGTAAGTGTCATATCCAATAGCTTGAACACCTGTATTTACAGGATCTACACTTACAATAGTTGAACTTTCTAATGCACCTGGAGTTGATCCTGGTCCATAAACTTCAACCAATAATTCACGAGGTCCTGAAGGAGCTGCTGTGTGAATTGCATAAACTGTTACCTGTGTAAAAGCACCGGTTGCTCCTGAGAAGCTTTGGTAACACATGTAACCAGCACCTGCATCTGAAGTATAACCATTATCGGATCCTACAGCAGGGTATGCAAATTTAGATCCTTCTGGGCAATCCCATCCTGATCTTGCATTCATTGGTTCGCCATTTCCACCAGAAATAGTTGAAACATCACCCTGAGTGATTTTTCCACCTTGCCATGTTGGAGTTGCGTTTGAACTTGAAGCACTTGATGAAGGGTAATTGATAACTGCTGTCCAGTCACCTTCACCATCACCAGTGTTAAGAATATTTAAGTAAGTAGTCAAATATTCTCCAGGAGCTAATGTCTCGTCGAAGAATAATGGGCTAATTGTTAAACTTGGTTGTGTTAGTGTAAAGTTATGTTGTGTTGTTCCACCAGGAGTAAGGTAGAAGTTATCAGTAGTTATATTATAACCTTCTTTCCAAGCATTAACATCTTGTTGTCCAGCTGAAACTTGTGGAAGCATATAATAACCTGTTGGATCAGTTTGAACAGAAGGATAACCTTCCATCCATACATCAACACCAGCGATACTAAGACCATCACCATTCATTACATAACCTTCAACATCACCTATAGTAAGGTAATAAAGTTCAAAGTTATCTACATAAGCTTGATCACCTTCATAAGAAGCGGTATAACCACTCCAATATTTACCAGCATTCTGGATTGAAAGATCAAAGCTACCTAAAGCTTGGTATCCACTTAGATCATAAACGATATTACTAAAATCGTCATCCATTGGAGTGCTAGCTTGTTGCCATAGATTACCATCAACATCTGCTACAGGGTTACCATTTATAAGTACTTGAAACCATTCATAATTTACATTGTTATATGTATATTTTTGAAGTAGATCAAAAGACATCATTAATACACCTGGTTCACCTGTTGGTTGAATTTCCATTTCAATGGTACCAACGTGATCTACATTTGCAAAAGCTTCAGTTACATTTGAATAAGAAGTCCATCCAGTATAGCTACCACCTTCTAGTACAACACCATAGGCTGAACTATGAGCAGCATCAACAGATAAGAATACATCAGCTTGAGCACCCATATTAGGAACCATTGTTGATGGGAAAGAACCACTTTCAAAGTCTTCACTAAATGGGAAAGCAGTAATTGGGTCTGGAGCTGGAGGAGGTAGTACACCTGTTATATCTAGAGTATAGTTACCAGAAGCGGTATTATATCCATAAACTTTAACATAGTGTGTTGAACCACCAATAAAAGGAATTCCTCCAATTTCAGATTGAGCACCACATGCATCATCATTATAAAATGCATATGTTCCATCAGAACATGCGTACCAAACTTCTAATTTGGTATCATAATCTGATCCACAAAGTGAAACTGTTACGGTCATATCATCTGGTCCGGTAAATGAATACCATTGTTCACCCAAACTCACGATTGAGCCACTTTGGGTTGGACCATTAATATTACCGTATGAGTAAGGATCTGTACAGTCATCACCCATGGCACGACTACCACCATTAGGCGAATACGTTACTGGCCCAAGGGCCGCATTTTTTTGCAATTCTAACGTCTGAATATCTTTCAATTCTTCCTGGGTCATTTGAGCCCATAGAACTGATGTAGAAAACAGCATAGCTAGAATCAACAAAGAAAACTTTGTAATTCTTTTCATACGTAAATAATTAGTTAATAAATTAAACTTACTTATGTAAGCTGCAACTAAGACAATCTTTAATAGGAATACCCCTACTCCAAAACCGGGGTTTTTCTACTTTTTCATGTATAAGCTAAGGAGTATTTTAGGTCTGATTTTCTGGGTTTTATACGTTTTGTGCACTATTTGTATTGTGAATGAAGGCTGTTTTAATGAAAATATTTTCGTCAATATTGAAGTTTTTCTGCATTTATCAAAAAAAAAACGAAAATTTACAGTACCAAAATAAGGGTTTAAAAAGCTTGATTTTTTAAGTATAATTCTGGAAACTTAACGGGAACTTTATCGAACAATAAAGCGGAATTTTGAACTCATATCAGATGAATTGACTCTGCCGAAATACAATCCTTTTGGTAAGGAACCGATATCAATCTTTAGATTATTCTGACCTTCAGAAATATTACTGTCAATCTCAATAATTTTGTTCCCAAATATATCATAGATACTAACAGTTAATGGTGAGGATACTGTTAATGGTAAATAAATCTCATCGGAAGAAGGAACAGGAAATACATCAATCATTTTATTAGTAACTAATGACTCTACAATTATACCAATCTTATTATTACTAATTTCAAGTATTACCCCCGTTTCGGACTGATGATCAGGCGATAGAGATATTATTTGTGAAGGTGTTGAGATATAACCTGCCTTTTCTGTATCAACAATATATTCTCCATAAGGAAGGTTATCGAAATAAAAATCACCATTACCATCAGTTAAAGTAAAGTAAAGCAGTTTAGATTGTTTGCTATTAAACAACAAAACGGTGATATTTGGCACACCACTTCGGCAATAGGTATTATTGCTATTAATAAACCATGGCAAACAATATATATCTTCAACCTGATGCGATGTTGGCGTTTCCATGTGTCCGGAAATTGATCCATCGCCATCAGGCAATTCAAAATCCAATGATGGAAGAGTAATGTCAATATCGTATACATCAGCATCAACCGGTAGTAGATATGCTGATTGCCACCGCATTTTATTTGCATAATATCCAGGTGCAAGATTATCAGAGTTGCTTGTATCGGGCAATGCATAAATATAGTAATCACCTTTCATCACCTTTGGAAACCTGAAATTTCCATCGGTTGATGTTTGTTGATGCATTGTAGCTCTAGCACCATCAGGTCCATTTAGTAAGGCAATAATTACACCTTCGTAAGGAGATTTGTTTGTTGTCCATAGCCTACCCTCAATGGAATAATGTGGTTCAATTGAAATACGCATGGAGTCGGAAGCTGTACCACACTCCGAATAAGCTATCAGCTCCAAATAAACAAAACCCAACTCAATATCTAACTCACCGGGAGTATAATAAGATTTGAGCAATGTGTCGTTGGAAAATTCGCCATCGCCACTGGTAAACCACTGTACACCCTTGTAATTCTTTGCTTTAGCAATTGCCATTTTAAGACCGGTATCTGCAACTATTGTGGTATCATTACCAGCGAACGCAAAAGGGTCCTCGATTATACGTAATCTGAAGCTGTCGGTTATAGTATCCGATTGAGTTACCACATTCATTGATAACCAGGCTCCTCCATTCAATTTATCATCTTCTCCGGGATAATAAACAGGACCCAAAATTAAATGATTATTAAAAAATCCATCTCCACTTGTGGTCCAATACAATGATTGAAACTCAAAAGGTATATTACTGAGCGTAATTTCTACTTCTTCCTGATATTTGCAAATCACAGAATCATTTCCAGCATAGGGATAGATTTCTGCGAAAGCAAATGGACTTTCATGCCCAACAACCTGTGAAAAATCACTTTTCTCTGTTGAATCGATTGCAGTAACAGCTATTATATCATAAATTGAAATATCACCTACAAGGACATTGGTTGTGTCATTAATAACTTCTTCATACTGATCAAAGCTATAATTCTTAAAATCACCATAATACACATTATACCCTCTAAGGTCGGATTCCTTATTTGCATTCCATGATACCTGTACGATATTATTTATCAATTGCTTAATTGGTTTGTACGGCGGTGATACGGGATTTGTAGTATCAATTACACTGGTAATTGGATTATAGGTAACGTAACCCACATCAGGATTGTCGTTATGATCAAAGATCAGTTTCTCTATTTCTTCCTCAGATTGTGTATCCCAGTAATTCTCAGGTATTTTAACATCGAAGGAAGTATGATTAACAATGATGTCTGTGGAGCCATAATTATTTACAAGATTATTCTTCTTAAAACGTGTACCCTCAAATTCTTTGATTCCAATTACTTCCATCTCATTTAATGAGAAGGTATTATTGAAAATTCTATTTCCTTCAGATCCTGCTCCAATAGCAATTGCCCAGCGATTATTGTAAAAGCTGTTATTGAGAATCGAACAATCATGTCCTTTATCCTCACTAAAGATTGCTATATTATTATTCCAAAATATATTATCGGTGACAATGGTTGAATCATGGGCAAGGAATAAACCATACCCAACATCAGATCCATTATTTATGATAATGTTCTTACTGATTACGTTTTCAGAATTTACAGAGCCACCAAAATTATTGATCCAAATACCATTATTTCCATTGGCAATCAGATTGTTGGACATTGTATTATTTTGATATGTTCCGCCATTCTCTCTGGTTATAAATACATTATGATTTTCATTCCTAATAATAGTATTAAGAATTAAGTTATCAGATGTGATTCCAAGGTTTCCGGAATAGAACTCAACACCATTATAATTATCTTCAATAACACAATTAACTATAAAACAAAATCTACTATTAAAAATATTAGCTCCCATATTCTGGCAATACTTCATACTTGAATTCTGAATTATCACATTTTTCGAATCCTCTATAAGCACGCCTGTTTCAGCTTCTTCTATCTGAGCATAACTAATATGATTTTCATCTTCACCATCAGTATTTTGTATAATTATCCCACTCCATTTCCAAAACTGCCCGGGATTAGTATGATGTGGAAAAAATTTAATGGAATCACCTTCAATGCCAACTGCTTTTAGTACTCCACCATCAATAATTAAACTTCTGGCATAGCGTACCTTAACAACAGTACCGGGTTCAATTGTAAGCCTTACTCCGGACGGAACAGTTACATCCTTGTATATAACATAAGTTGTATCCTTTACCCATGTTTTATCCTCAGTGAGCACACCTTCAACATATGCAATTTGTGAAAATGAACCTATAGAAACCAATGCCAATAATGCTAACAAAATGATTTTTCTGTTCATACAGATTGTATAATCTGCAATGAATCTGAAGAACTTATTTATTGCCTTTATAAACATTGGTACAAAGTTGGAAACTAGAAATAATAAATTAAGCCAAATTTAACTCCGATTCCGGTAATCTTAGTTGATGCCGGATAATCTTCAACAATATTATTGAAATACTTTGAGTAATAGATTTCAGGATTAAAATCAAAATGCTTATTAATTCTATACTTCATTCCGATTCCTGCAACTGCAGAAATTGACTGAGTGGCAAAGCTAAGGTCAGCAAAATCAACTCCTTCCGGCTGTTCAGGATATGGGAGTGCAAATCCATTGCTATATATTATAAACCCAATATTTGCTCCTAACCTGCCGTAAAATCTTGCATTTTGTGATGTATAGAAATCGTAAGAAACGGATAATCCTATCTCAAGCAATCCGATTCTATTATTAATTGCGTAATTATATTCCTGACTATCAACCGGTTTCCATGTAGAATCGGTTACGTAATAATAGGTAGTATCATTTTGTACAACTGTATAATACTCATCAATGGTATCTGTTACAAAGAATCCGCCATCAGTAAAAATATATGAATGATTAAATTTTTCGCCAAAGTGTGTGAGTTGAAGGTTAGCTTTGAAATTCCAGTTATTTTGAATTTTGGTAACCTCGGCACCAAGCGAAAAACTACGAATTGTAATTTTATCCTCCTCCCTAACAAGTGAAAAGTCTGATAGTATTGGTGCAATATATATACCACCTGACCAACCACTTTCACGCAATTCCTGTTTATTAAAATAATCAATTGGTATTTCCTTTATTTTATTTGGTTGCGGTTTTTTTGGCTTTTCTTTTTCAACGAAAACGGTATCAACTAAGAAAACAGTATCCGTTTTAATTTGAATTAGTGTATCCGTTTTAAACTTAATCAATGTATCGGTTATATACTTTACCAATGTATCAGTTACAAAAACAGTGTCATATACTGAGGTGGTGATATACTCCGTAATTATCTTCGGTTCCTCCTTTATTGTAACCACAGGCACAGGAGCAACAACGGGTTCCTGGGCTTTACTACTATTCTGAAATATAACTATCTGATTACCAATTTTCTTAAACCCATGATTTGTATCTTTTAACAGATCTTCCAGAATGATTAATGGAGATTTGTTTTCGGCATCATAGGTGATTTTCGTATCAAAAAGTGATTCATCTGAATTGTAGGAAAAATTAATCCCTGTTTCGACAGAAAGCATCACTAATACAGATGATAGTTTCTGGTTCTCAACCGAGAAATCAATTTTTTCTGATTCTGTTGACTGGCCAAATAATGGTTTTATAATTCCTGTTAACAGGAAAAAGCTAAATAAAACAAAACTTAGCTGTTTTGAAAATCCTGAAAACAGGCTTTTGTTTTGCTTTTTATCATTTTGACAGAAAAAATTTCTCATTAACGCAAATCTGATCGAAAAATAGAATGGGCTAAAGTACAAAAAATCTTTCGAGCATACTTAATGAAATTCAGTATTGACCGAATGCTCTTATTAAATAATGAAACAATATAGAGATGTGTAGGATAGACTATTGAATAGCAATACTATTCTCATCAATTTTACAATCGAAACCGTAAATGATCTGTAGCGATTCGAAGATACTTTCTTTAGATTCATTCTCGAAACGAGCAGTAAGGTGATAGTCACCAACAGCTAGATTACAATTTACATTTACACGATATGTATTTTCGATTACTTTAATAACGTCGCACAGTGGAGCATTTACAAACTCCAGAACTCCAGTTTTCCATGCTGTGTGGTTATTATCTGTAAAGGTTGATTTTGTTATTAAACCTGAGGTTTTACTGTAAACAGCTTTTTCGCCGGGCATTAAAATTACTTGCTCAAGAACTTCTTCAGTATCAGGGTCAACCGAATAAAAAAGAATCTTTCCTGATTCAAGATAAACTGTTATTTCATTAGACTCTCCATGGTTACAGAGATTAAATGATGTTCCAAGAACTTTAACCCGTACATTATCTGTAGCTATGATTAATGGTTTCTCTGGATTATGAGCAACATCAAAAAATGCTTCTCCGTTGAAATCTACTTCCCTGATATCAGAAGCGAAGTATTCAGGATGTGATAATTCAGCATCCGTGTTTAAATCAACTTCAGAACCATCAGGTAATAAATATGGAGTATTATCCTGTACAAGATTTGCCGAATAATGAACGGTTTCTGCTTGTTTTTCTACGTCAAACATCATCCAAACAGAAAACAATACCGCAATTACAGCTGCAACGCGACTTGCTCTAATTAAGAAGTGTTTAAATGAGAACTCAGCTTTGATAACAGGTGCTGATTCGAAATTTGAACGTTTTTTGAAATCTTCCCAACGACTGTCAACATCAACCAAAACTGATTGTTTCTTAACAGAGGTAGAATTCCAGATTCTCTGATAGTCAGCATACAGCATCTCATTATCCTTCGATAAATTAACCCAAGCTTCAACGGCTTTTTGCTCATCTACTGAACAATTACCCGAAACGTAGGATACCAATAGTTGTATGTCTAACTCTTTACTCATATAATATTTAAAAAACGAAGTGTTTTATCATAAGACAGTTAACTCCCGAAATACCCTTACTCCGAAAGTAACTTTTTTTACATTTTTATTTTAATCCACCAATGTTTTTGTATAATTCGACAGCTATTACCAAAAAAGGAGTGTAATCTTTAAGCACAATCCGTAAATGTTTAAGCGCCTTAGTCATCTGACTTTCAACCGTTTTAACAGATATTGATAATTGTTCTGCTATACTGGAATATTTTAATCCATCGAATCTACTGAGTTCAAAAATTTCTCTCCTTTTTTCCGGAAGTTCAAGTATGGCTTTTTTAAGAATAAGTCTTAATTCCTCATCTTCCATTGCTTTTTGACCATCATCAAACGAATAATTTGAATTCTTATCGTGTGAAACGACAAAACGATCGACTATTTTTTTCTTATTTATGTAGTTAAGGGCATTATTCTGAACTGCACGATGTAAATAGGCATTTACTGAGCTTGAAATATCAATATCAGCATGTTTTTCCCAAAGCTTGAAAAATACTTCTTGAACAATCTCTTCAGCATCTTCAAGGTTCTCAACATATTTAACACAGTAATAACATAAAGGAAGATAATACTGACGATACAGTTCTTCAAAAACTGACCTGTTGCCATTTTTTAAACCATCAATTATCTTGTCGCTGTCTTTTGTCAAACTAAAAAAATATACCTATTTATACTAAATAATAATCTGAAAGTTCTGTTTAATACAATCTACGATTTTTTTTGGACTGACAAAAGTATACAATAATTGCAGAAATTCTATCCTAAAATCAAATGATTTTCATATTGAAAAAACAATAAGTGGCTGAAAATTCGATGTTTCCATGATTTTTCGGTTAGACAAATAATTATTGTCCATTGCAATTACCAATATTTCATGTCATTATTTTAATAGCTTTGCGCAAAATTTAAATACATGATGAGAAACAATAACACCCTGATATCGTGGTCAATACTATTGCCATTGGTGTTAGTATGGGGAAGTTCATTTATTCTCATTAAGAAATCGCTATTTTATTTTACAGCGGTGGAAGTTGGAATATTAAGAATAACTATTACTTTTCTATTCCTATTACCTTGGGCAATATCAAGCTTACGCAAAATAAATGCAAAACATCGAAACTATTTGATAATATCAGGAATTGTTGGTAGCCTGATACCATCACTTATGTTTTCCATTGCACAAACAGGAATTAACAGTTTACTGGCAGGAATACTAAATTCACTAACACCCCTGTTCACTTTAATATTCGGGTTATTCTTTTTCAGATTGAAGGCAACCTGGTACAATGCCGTGGGGATATTTATTGGTTTGATTGGAGCGCTGGGGCTTATTTACGTTAGCGGAGACAATGGTTTTGCATTCAATATCAAGTTTGCTTCTTTAATTATTATTGCAACTATATGTTATGCAATTAATGTAAATCTGATAAAAGTATATTTAAAAGAAGTTGATGCACTAACAATTACAGCGCTTACATTTTTTTATGTTGGTGTACCATCATTAATTTATACATTGTTTTTCACCGAAGTTCCAAATAAGATGCTATACGAAAGAGATTCACTTATTGGATTTGGTTATATAAGTATTCTGGCTATAGCCGGAACAGGGATTGCATTGATTGCTTTCAATAAATTAATTAAGATAAGCAGTCCGATTTTTGCATCCTCAGTAACATATTTAATTCCCGTGGTAGCAATAATTTGGGGTATAATCGACGGTGAAATCTTTAAACCAGTATACATTTTGTGGTTTTTACTAATATTAGCAGGAGTACTTTTGGTTAACACAAAACCACGTAATCCACAGAAAATGAAGGACACACATAATAATGAGAGAAAAAATAAAATTTAACAACAAATGCTTGTTAATTAGTTTTTTTTTATATTTTTGCACCTCCAAATTTCTAAGGAAATTAAACTAAAGATTATTAATCATGTATGTAGTTGTTGATATAGCCGGACAGCAGTTCAAAGTTGAACAGGGACAAGAAGTTTTTGTAAACAGGCTTGAAGGTGAAGAAGGCGCGAAAGTTAAATTTGAAAAAGTTCTGCTTGTTGATAACAATGGTAAAGTAAAAGTTGGAACTCCTTTAGTAGAGGGAGCAGCTATTGACGCTTCTATTGTTTCACATGTTAGAGGAGACAAAGTTGTTGTTTTCAAAAAGAAAAGAAGAAAAGGATATCAAAAATCTAATGGTTTCCGCGCTGAATTAAGCAAAGTATTAATTGAAAAAATTACTGTTTAACCTGTTCGCTATTAGCGAATTGTAAAAACTTAAGATATGGCACATAAAAAAGGAATGGGTAGCTCCCATAACGGACGCGAATCAGAAAGTAAAAGATTAGGTGTTAAGATTTTTGGCGGACAAGGTGCAGTTGCGGGTAATATTATTATTCGTCAAAGAGGAACTGTACACAATCCAGGTCTAAATGTTGGAATGGGAAAAGATCACACACTTTTCGCACTTTGTGATGGAATAGTGGAATTCAGAAAAAAAAGAAATAACAAATCATACGTAAGTGTGGTTCCTATGACTGAGGAAAGTAAATAAGACCTATTGGTTTAAATTGCTTTAAAAACATTTGAAAAACCCGGCTTATTTTTATAGGCCGGGTTTTTTTCTATTTAACTTTGCAAAAAAATAATTAAAATGCTTCAACTTAATTATATCAGGGATAACAAAAAAGATGTTATTGAAAGATTGGCTGTTAAAAATTTTGATGCCACTACAATTGTTGATGAAATTATCGAACTCGACACTAACAGAAAAACTACAAAATCAAATCTTGATGATACTTTAGCGGAAAGCAACAGGCTTGCAAAAGAGATTGGCAAATTATATAGCACCGGTCAGCACGACAAAGCTGAAGAGATAAAAGTAAAAACAGGTGAACTGAAAAAAGACGCCAAAGAGCTGGAACAAAAGTATAATGCTGTTGTGACAGAACTTAACGATAAACTGATAGAACTTCCTAATATTCCACACCCAAGTGTCCCAAAAGGGAACTCTGATGCTGATAATGAGTTAATTTATGAAGAAGGATCGTTTCCTCAACTTCCTGAAAATGCGCTTCCTCACTGGGAACTTGCATCGAAATATGAGATTATCGATTTTGATCTTGGCAGCAAAGTAACCGGAGCAGGGTTTCCTTTTTACAGAGGACAAGGAGCAAGACTACAACGTGCATTAATTAACTTCTTCCTTGATGAAGCCCTCCAAAGAGACTATCTCGAATATCAACCACCATTGCTGATCAATGCTGATTCAGGATATGGAACCGGTCAGCTCCCTGATAAAGAAGGTCAAATGTATTATGCCGGCGAGGATGATCTTTATCTGATTCCAACAGCAGAAGTTCCATTAACAAATATTTATCGCAATGTTATACTAAAGGAAAAGGATTTCCCCATTAAAAATGTTGCATACTCAAATTGTTTCCGCCGTGAAGCCGGATCTTATGGCAAAGATGTTAGAGGTTTAAACCGCTTGCATCAATTTGATAAAGTTGAAATAGTTCAAATTCAGCATCCCACAAAATCATATGATACACTTGAAGAAATGAAAGATCAGATTGCTGATCTCCTTCGAAAACTTGAACTTCCCTTCAGAATTGTAAGACTATGTGGTGGCGATCTAAGCTTTACTTCGGCCCTTACCTATGATTTTGAAGTTTATTCTGCTGCACAAAAAATGTGGCTCGAAGTAAGTTCAGTTTCAAACTTTGAAAACTTTCAGGCTAACCGTATGAAACTTCGCTATAAAGATGAAAACGGAAAATCACAACTTGCACATACTTTGAATGGTAGCGCCTTGGCTCTTCCTAGAATCGTTGCTGCACTTCTTGAAAATAACCAAACTAATGAAGGAATTGTAATTCCTGAAGCCCTAAGAGAATACACGAAATTTGATATAATTAATTAATTATGAGGCAGGTAATTGGTTTGATTATTGGTATTATTCTAATTTCATCATGTGGCAATAATCATAACAAATATTATTTAGAGCGCATCGACAGCCTTCGCTTCCAACTGGATGTAGCCATTGCTGAATACAATAAAGTTGACACCCTTGTAGTTACTGAAATAAGAAATCGGGTTAAAACAAATTGCAAAAGTGTAAGAAGCGATGAAAGTCCGGAAGTGATGTCAACATTTATTAACTACAGCCATATTGATAAATCTATGAAACAGATCCTCAAAATGGATAAGAGAATAAAGATTGAAACTGCATTGGCAAAAACACAGCTTGACGATCTATATCACGATGCAAGTAAGGACCTTATGAAAGAGCAAGATCTTAAGAATAATTTCCGTGAAGAAAAGAGGATAGTTCAAATACTCATCGACAGAATGGAATATAACACAAGTCATGTAGCCGTTGAAATTCACCGATTTGACTCATTAAATCCGATAATCGAGCAACATATAATATTACGTAATTGAGACAAAAAACCAAATATCTGTTGATTCTAACCATTAGCTTTTGGTTAGGAGCTTCCGGTGTTTCAATTGCACAAAATAATGGCAACATAAATCCTGTCCTTCAGCGCCAGCAAAAGAAGCAACCCAATGCAAAGGAGCAGCTTGCGATAAAATATTACCGGGAAAAGGATTACAGTAAAGCTGCAGAATTGTTCCAACAACTCTACAACAGCAAACCAAGTAATTACTATTACAATTATTATTTCAATAGCCTTATTTATATAAAGGATTACAAAAGGGCAGAACGCTTAGTTAAACAACATCGTAAGTTAAATCCAAGTAATTATCGATATCTCATCGATGAAGCTTATATTATTGATTTATCGGGGAATAAGAAGAAATCCAGTAGGATACTTAACAAGATATTCGACAAACTGCCAACACAGCGTAATCAGTTATTGCAAATCACCAATAGTCTGCAGTCTAAGGGATATTCTGATATGGCTGTGAAAGTATTCCAAAAGGCAAGAAACAATGCTGGTAATAATAACCTTTACGGATTCGAAATCGGTGATGCATACCTATACAGCGGTGAATATAGCAAGATGTTTGAAAGCTATATAGACCATCTCGAACTTGTACCCAGCGATTTGCAGCGTGTGAAGAGTAAGTTACAATATGTGATGAGAATGGATGTTAACAGCAACCTCTCAGACATGCTGAAAAGCAAACTTTTACAACGATCTCAAAGAAATCCCGAAAACATTCAGTTTGCAGAAATGCTCATGTGGTTCTCTCTTCAGACAAAAGATTTTGATATGGCATACCGTCAGGCGAGATCATATGATTTGCGATTTGGTAACGGCGACTTGAACATGCTCGAACTTGCGAATATTGCTTATACTAATTCAAATTACGAAGTAAGTGCCAAAGCATATGCTTATGTAAGTGACAAGAAAAATGAAACTCCTTATTATCAGCAAAGTTATGTGGGATATTATTTGTCTGAGTTTAAAAGGGTTGAAGAAAATCTAAATTCTGAACAATCAGATTTTGAAGAACTTGAAAAACAAGGTATTGAAGCCATTAACGAACTGGGGATTAATAATACAACATCTGATATCATTGTTAACCTTGCTGATATTACAGCTTTTAAACTATCGAAATATGATGATGCCAAAAGCATGATAGAACTGGCATTGGCTAATCCTTCCATTGAAAAGAAAAAAGAAGCCGCATTGAAGATCAAACTTGCTGATATTCTGGTTGCTGATGATAAAATATGGGATGCCACTTTGCTTTATTCACAGGTTGAATCGGATATGAAAAATGAGCCAATCGGACATGAAGCTAAACTTAAAAATGCAAAAGTGTTTTACTATGTTGGTGAATTCGATTGGGCGGCTACACGATTGGATGTGCTTAAATCAGCTACATCTAAACTTATCTCCAATGATGCAATAGAGCTTTCTCTTTTCATCAAAGATATGCGTGAGGAAGATACTCTGGGTTTTATACTGAGAAAGTTTGCCGGTGCAGATTTATATTCATATCAGGGGAAATATGACTCAGCTATGATTCTTCTTGAAAAAATTGAAAAGGAATCAAGAGGAATGGTAAGTAATGAATATGCTTTGTATCGCAAAGCCAGACTATACATAAAACTGAACCATCTTGACTTAGCTGACTCAACATACAATGTGTTAATCAACAGCTACCCCATGAGCATAAAAGCTGATAATGCTTTGTATGAACGTGCAGAATTATTAAGAGCTTTGGGTAATGTTGAAGAGGCCAAAAAACTCTACCTGATAGTAATGACCGACTATCCTGAAAGTATCTATGCTGGGAAATCAAGGAAAAAATACAGGTTGTTAGAGGAATAATGAAAAGATCGAGGTTGTGGCGCATGGTTCAAAAAAGATTGTTCTCCACCATAAGCATATATCAAAAAATTAGTAGCTCAACTTTGCAAATTGCATTAATGTAGGCCCTTTCATCGACAACTTCCATCTCCCATCCTCTGACTTCTGACTTCCAAATTCTGACTTCCATCCCCCACCTCTCGCCCACCGTCTTTTTACTATCTTTACACACTTAATTTCAACCAATGGTACGACCAAAAAAACATCTGGGACAACATTTTTTAACTGACAAAAATATAGCTCAGAAAATTGTGGACTGTCTTGATGATCAATATTCAGATGTATGTGAAATTGGTCCCGGAACAGGGATACTTACCTCTCCCCTTTTGGAAAAGAAACCTCCAATAAAAAACCTGAAATTAATTGAAGTTGATAGAGAATCCATTGAATATTTGGAGGAAAATTTTGAAGATGACAGAATGAACATCATTGAAGCTGATTTTCTAAAGTTAAATATTGACGAAATATTCACAACTCCTTTTTCTCTTATTGGGAATTTTCCATACAACATCAGTAGCCAGATATTTTTTAAGGTTATTGAAAACAGAGATCGTATACCGTTGGTTGTTGGCATGATACAAAAAGAAGTTGCTGAACGAATTGCATCACCACATGGAAATAAAACTTATGGTATATTGAGTGTATTTCTCCAAAGTTGGTATGAAATTGAGTATTGTTTTACTGTTCATGAAAATGTTTTTAATCCCCCACCAAAGGTAAAATCAGCGGTTATTAGCTTAACCAGAAATTCAACGGAAAAACTAGATTGTGATGAGAAATTATTCTTCAGAGTAGTGAAGATGACCTTTAACCAGAGAAGAAAAACCATCAGGAATACTCTAAAGAGTATATTGCCAAACATTACACAGTCTGACCATGAACTATTTTCAAAACGACCTGAACAGTTATCTCCGGAACAATTTGTTGAGTTAACACAAGTTGTTGAATCTTTACTAATTTAGTATTCAATTCAATTAATATTCTTAGATTTGGGATATGCTTAGAACCCAAATTCTGATATTGCTTATTTTTATTCAGGTTTCCCTTTTTTGTCAAGAAAGGAATATTAAAGGAACCATAAAAGATTTTTATTCAAAAGCCCCAATAGAAGGGGTTAAGATTACACACTCTTATTCTGACACCGTTATTTACTCCAATGAAAAGGGGGAATTTATGTTTGACAGAAAACCTGTCCATAATGACACTCTCAAACTTACCCATCAAAATTATTTCTCGAATTTGAAAATTATAGGATGGAAGAAAAACCTACACAATAATAAGATTAGAATGTTTCCTCTCTTGAAAAATTCTGACAGCTCAAAATATTATCAGGAAAATTTGTACAAATTAATCATAGGAAAGGTGTTTGACCGGAACAGTGGATTTCCACTACCTAATGCAACAATAAAAATAAGTAACGATATCCTTTTTTTATCAGATAGTAATGGTAAATTTTCAGGTCTAATTCCTGATACAACTAAATATTATTATGTTTCACATCCTGAATTTGAATCTGTAAAAGTCAGTAAACGAAAGTCAAAGGGCCAAATTATAAGACAAAATTTTGAATTAAAGAAAACAATATTCAATGATGATAACACTCCCTGGCTCACTTATAAAAACCTTATTGGAATTGCCGTAAATGAATTTGCAAATGGAGCTATTGGCTTTCGATATCAGTATTTTTTTAAACCAAATCATGCTATTGGTATTCATAATTCATATTATTTCGATGGTAGAGGCATTAGTTTCTTTACTACAGCAAATAAATATACGGGTATAAAAATGGCACCGTATTACAGAATCTATTCAAACCGAAAGTTAAGAAATGGAGCATATCTCGAAGGGAAATTAATTACGGGCTATTTTGACTTTAATAAGATATGGTATTCCTTAAGTTATGATTCCAGATATGGTGCATCTTATCAAGAGAATTTCTGGAGTTATGGACTTGGTTTCGGTGGTGGTTATTATGTTTTCTTCTCACGATCTAATCACTTTGTATTTAACGTATATGCAGGTATCCAGTACTTACCGATGATGGTTCCAAATAAAAAATTTAATGATAACTATGGTGAACTAAATGTCTCTCGTGGTGGGTGGTATTTCTTTGGCCCGGGAAGCGCTTTTGAGATAAAATTAATCTTTAGTAGCATTTTTTAATTATAATCACATTTGAAACTTGCATCATTTTCATAACTTTGCTTCAATGAATGGAAAGTCAGGAATACTAGGTAACCCCAATACGAACCGGATACTTTACATACTCCTGTTAATTGCAACTCCCTTTTTATTATTACAGAACTACCTTCAATCAGTTATTGGAGAGCTTTCAAATCTCACCTATAAGATTGGCTATCTGGACATTCCAGTTACGGTAACAATTGCTGTAATTTTAATAGCTGTAATTCTGTTCTTTACATACAAAAAGATCAACAAACTAAGAATCATTTCATGGATTGTAGTTATTTTTCTATTCTGGATTGGTCAGAAATCTACAGATTATTATTTTAATCACAAGTTCTATGAGCTCCAATACAACTGGCATTATTTCGCTTATGCGATATTTGCCTATATAAATTACCAGGCATTAAAGACCAAAGGTACGCCAGCCCACAAGGTAATTCTGATAACATTTTGGTCGGCATTGGCTACCTCAACACTTGACGAATTCTTACAGATGCCTTTATCAAACAGGATTTTCGATGTTGGTGATATTTCCAAAGATTTATGGGGAGCAATGATCGGGTTATTTGTAATTTACTTTATTATTGAAAATGGAAGCATCCTTAAAAATGGATGGAAAATTAGCCATCCAAAAATCAGGGATTATTTTAAGAGTCCACTTCCATTGCTAATAAACTTATTCGTGCTTTCATACATTTTTATGGTGGTTGCTTCTTTACTTACAGAAACACAATATATTCCTGCAACATTATTGTTTACAGTTGGAATGTACATGGTTTTCTTTTTGATTTTACATCTTTCACAAAAGAAAAAAAAACGAAGAATTATAATTGTATTGATAGCCTTGGTTATCTCCGTACAGGGATTCTTTTTCATAAAGCATTATAATGACGGAATCACTTATAGTAAAAATAACATATTGGTTTACAAAGGAGTACCGATTATATTTTTTGATGTTTTGATTTACCCAAACGGTATGTTTAGGCTTGTTGACAAGAAGACAGTTTTTAATCAACGCGACCAGCAAACAATATTTGATCTGAGTGAATACATAATCATTTTCGGGACAGGTATGGAAGGTGAAGGCGGACAAGGATTTCCACTTACTGATGAAACCCAGTTTGTTTTTAATGAATCATCGATGAAGGGCAAGCAAATTATCCTTCAAAATAATGCTGATGCAAGTGCTACTTTCAACCGACTTGTATCAGAAAGTAAACGACCACTACTCATTTATCACAATAATTAGAATGAAAATAAACGCTGTCATATCATATTTTCTCTACTTCATTTGGGGCATTCTGATTATAATGGGAGTACTAACTTTATGGAGTCCAGAATGGCTTGTTGAGCTTTCGAATCCGGGCAAAAATGTTGAAGCAATCAGCATTAAGGATGTAGGTGATACATATCTAAAATCTGATAAATATCATGAAGCAATTCAGCAATACAAAAAGGCACTTAGTATTGTTCCTGACCTAAAGAGTGCAGTTGCAAACCTTGCTGTTGCATATCAGGAAATCGGAGATCTTAATAAAGCGATTATCACCTACAATTATCTTCTTACTCTTGAGCCTGAATATCCGGGAGTGATTTACTTTAACCTTGCTGATATTTATGAAAAATCCGGCGACAAGGATAAGGCACTTGACAGCTATCTGAATGCATCGGAGATAAGTACATTTCCCGAAAAATCATTTCAGAAAGCTGGTCATATTTTCATGAATCGCAGTGAATGGGATAATGCATTAAGTTGCTTTAAAAAGGCCATTGAAAACAAAAGGGATATCAATAATTCCTATCGAGGAATGCTCCTAGCATATCAACGAGCCTATGATGATACCAGCAGTGTTTTTCAGAAAATCGAAAGCGAATTAACTACTATGATCTATGTGGATTATCTTTCAAATTATGATGAAAAAATATTTAACGAACAACTGAGCACTGATATTAATCTAGGTAAAACATACAACAACACGGGTTATTGTCTGGCACATTTGAAGAAATATAATGAAGCAAAAACCTATCTCGAAATTGCTTTAAAAATAGATCCAAACAATAAGGAAGCAAAAAATAATTTAGCCTTTGTTAAAGGTGCAATTAAAAAGAAATAATTGGAAAGTAGATCATTTTTCTTACTTTCACAAGTTCAAAATATCCAATATGAAACTTAAGTTCAGCATTATTATTCTGCTATGTTTATTGGGGTTATCAGTGGTAAGTAATTCTGTTGTTTCTTTTAACAATTCTAATATCAATCTTATACTTCCTGAAATTATTGTACAAGATGTTGATCAGGAAATCAATCTTCAAATTACTGATGAAAAAATAGTTGAAGAATTCAAATTAAAAAGTGTTATTGTAAATGTAGCAGGTACCGATTATGAAGCATCTGTCGATAATGGGATAATCAAATTTCATTACAATTTTCCAAGGGAACAAGACCTCACAATCAGCATAGGTAATTATACTGAAACTGTGCCTATTAACCCAATTCCATTGTGGTTATCAATAATTCCTCCACTTATTGCCATACTTATTGCACTTATTATAAGAGAGGTTTATTCAGCCCTATTTGTAGGCCTCTGGGTCGGAGCCGGAATTATTTATTTCTATAAAGGAACAACTTTTTTTGTTGCCATTTTTCAGGGGTTTCTTGCAATTCTTGATACGTACATTATCGAGTCATTAAATAATAGCGGCCATCTTTCCATAATATTATTTTCGATGATAATTGCAGCTACGGTTAGCCTGATTTCGAAAAATGGAGGAATGAAAGGTGTTGTTAACCGGCTATCAAAATTTGCAACCAGCCCACGTTCAGGATCACTAGTTACATGGGCAATGGGGATTGTAATTTTCTTTGATGATTATGCAAATACTCTTGTTGTTGGAAATACGATGCGACCTTTGGCAGATAGGCTAAAAATATCACGTGAAAAATTATCATATATAATTGATTCAACTGCTGCTCCGGTGGCATCCGTAGCATTTGTAACTACCTGGATAGGAGCTGAATTAAGTTATATACAGGATGGTATTAATTCCTTAAATCTGGATGAATCAGCCTATGGCGTTTTCTTTAACTCACTGGCATATTCATATTATCCGTTTTTTACACTTGCCTTTGTTTTTATCCTTATCTGGAAAAGAGTTGATTACGGCCCAATGTATAAAGCTGAGCAAAATGCCCGAAAAGCCATATCACCTCTGGAGTTGTCGCCTGATGCAAAAATATCCAATGATTTGTTGGAAGAAGTAAATGCAAAGGAAGGTGTAGTGCCCAGAAGCTTCAATGCAGTTATTCCTATTTTGATTATTATTTTTGGAACCTTAACCGGATTAATATATTCTGGCTGGAATGCTGAAGTCTGGGGTAACCAGGAACTTGGATTCTTCGAAAAACTAAGTGACACTATTGGCAACGCTGATTCCTACATTGCACTTCTATGGGCATCAATTGGAAGCATGTTTGTAGCTCTAATACTTACCGTCAGCCAACGACTGTTAACACTAACAGAAGCTGTGGAAAGCATAATTCAGGGGTTTAAAACCATGTTGCCTGCGATTATGATACTTACCCTTGCATGGTCTGTTGCATTGATAACAGAACATATGCATACCGCTGATTTTATCTCAGGTTTACTGATAAAAGCATCCGTTTCACCATATCTGATTCCTGTAATAACATTTATAATTTCAGCACTTGTTTCATTCTCGACAGGAAGTTCCTGGGGAACCATGGCAATTTTATATCCGTTGATTCTTCCATCAGGATGGCTTGTTGCTGAGAATTCAGGATTGGATTATGACACTACTTTGTCAATATTCCACAATATAGCTGCGGCTGTACTAACAGGATCTGTACTTGGTGATCACTGTTCTCCTATTTCAGATACTACAATCCTCAGCTCTCTTGCAAGTTCATGTCCACATATTGAGCATGTAAGAACCCAACTTCCCTACGCATTAACAACGGGTGCTGTAGCTATTTTCTTGGGAACCATACCTGCTTCTTATGGTATCTCTCCATGGATTTTGTACCCATTGGGAATATTAGGAATTTATCTGATAATCAAGTTTCTTGGCAAACCTACTGAGGTTGGGAGTTAATACTCAGTATGCTCCGATCTCCTGATAATCTCTTCCTGTAATTCTTCTCCAAGATCATTGAAATAATCGCTATAACCGGCAACTCTTACAATCAAATCTTTATGTTCTTCCGGATGCTTCTGTGCTTCTCTTAATTGATCAGCTGTTACAACATTAAACTGAATATGGTGACCATCCATTTTGAAGTATACTCTTATGAGATGAACAAGTGAATCTAGACCTTTCTCATCTTCAAGCAATGCAGGTGTGAACTTTTGATTTAATAATGTTCCACCTGTTTTAATGTGATCAATTTTAGCTGCAGATTTAATAACTGCTGACGGTCCTTTCCGATCAGCACCCTGAAATGGTGATATACCTTCAGATAATGGTTTCTTAGCCAGTCGGCCATCGGGAGTAGCTCCTGTTACACTTCCAAAATAAACGTGGGATGTAGTTGGGAGCATGTTAATCCTAAAGTGTCCACCTTTTGTATTTGGCCTACCATCAACAGCATTCAGAAATATATTAAAGATTGTTATCGCCTGGTTATCCGCATAGTCATCATCATTCCCATATTTGGGAGTATTATTCACAAGACTATTTCTGAGCTTAGTGTGTCCTTCAAAGTTGACCTTTAATGCTTCCTGAAGTTCACCAATTGATACATATTTATTGTCAAAAACATTGAACTTGATCGAAGTGAGAATATCAGTTAAACTTCCTAACCCGACTCCCTGAATATAACTTGTATTATATCTAGCTCCTCCATTATTATAATCAATACCATCACTGATACAATCATCAATAATCAACGAAAGAAACGGAACAGGGATATTAGCAGCAAAAATCCTGTCGATAATATTTGTTCCTTTCACTTTTATATCCACAAAATATTGAACCTGCTTACTAAAGGCTTCCAGCATATCTTCAAAAGTCTCGAAGCTTATGAAATCTCCGGTTTGTAACCCTACTTGTTTACCAGATGCCGGATCAATGCCATTGTGCATTGTTAACTCGAATATTTTCACAAGATTGAAATATCCGGTAAGGATATAACTTTCAGCTCCAAAAGCACCTGTTTCCACACATCCGCTGGCTCCACCATTTCTTGCATCTTCCAGACTTTTTCCTTGTCGGACAAGCTGCTGAACTATTGCATCAGTATTGAATATTGAAGGTTGTCCAAACCCGGTTTTAACGATCCGTGCAGTTCTTTTTAAAAACCTGTCTGGATTCTTCTTACTTACCTGAATCATTGAACTTGGCTGCAATAACCTCATATCTTCAATTACATCCAGTATGATGTATGTTAGATCATTTACTGCATCGCTACCATCCTCTTTAACTCCACCAAGATTAATCAATGCAAAATCTGTATAAGTAGAGCTTTCTTTTGCGGTTACACCAATTTTTGGAGGCGCCGGATGATTATTAAACTTCACCCAAAATGACCCAAGTAATTCAACAGCCTTATCTTCAGTAAGTGTACCCTCTTCCATTTCTTTTTTATAGAATGGATACAAATGCTGATCAAGCCTGCCCGGATTAAAGCTATCCCATGGATTTACCTCGGTAATAACTCCCAGGTGTATAAACCAGTAATGCTGTAATGCTTCATGAAAAGTTGTTGGTGCATTTGCCGGGACTATGTTGCAAATCTCAGCCATCTGCATAAGCTCAATTTTCCTGTTTTCGTCCTTCTCACTGCTGGCAAGCAACCTGAGTTCCTGAGAATAGCGAGCCGCAAAGTTAATTATAGCATCAGCCGCAATATCCATTGCTCTTAGCTGTTCGCGCTTTTCAAATGCATCAGGATCATTGAAGAAATCAAGGTTTTCAATGCTCTCATTAACTTCCTTCTTAAGGTCTAAAAATCCCTTCTTAAACATCTTCTTCCCAAGAACTGTATGCCCCGGTGCTCGTTGTTCCTGGAATTCAGTGAAAACACCTGATTCATAAGCATTGATCCAGTCTGTGTCAAGATTTTCAAAAACCTTTTCCCTGTTTGTTTTACCTGTCCAGAAAGGGATAACTATATCCTTATAAGCCTTTCGCACTTCGTTGCCAGACTTAAACCAAACCTTTGGGCGGGAATCGAGAATCTCCAAATCTTCAATTGAGTGAAGATTGATTTCAGGATATGTTGGAACAGCCTTTGGTTCGGGACCACGTTCACCAACAATAAGTTCATTATCAAGGATGCAAATAGATTTATTGCTTAGTATATAATCTAGAGCCATTGCTCTTCTAACAGGAACACTAACTTTCTGACTCTCATTACTTTTATAAAATTCTGTTACCAATAATGCTCTTTCCGCCGAGATTCGTGGAGTTGCATTCAGGCTGTTTTCGCGTAATTTATTTATTCTTTCGTTCATATTCTTAAACTTAATCGAATTACCCACCAATTCTGGCGGAAAATCCTGCATCAACGAATAACTGTAATATCTTATTTATGTGATCTTTATCAGATTCCTGAATATCATTCATTTTATATTCGATTCCGAATCTGGAATATTTGTGTTTACCAATTTTATGGAATGGTAATATTGTTATCGGATATTTCTTTTTGAGTTTCGATAACATGCCCATCATTCTGAGCAAATCAGCTTCATCATCATTTATCCCTGGAATCAACGGAAACCGAATCCAAATATCAGAACCAAGCTCTTCCAAAAGTTTTAAATTACTCAATATCAATTCATTTCCAACACCTGTTAACTCTTTGTGTTTCGAATCATCTATGTGTTTAAGATCATACAGGAATAAGTCTGTTACTGCGGCTATTTCTGTTAATTTTTCTTTGGTAACATATCCGGTAGTATCAACGCAAGTATGAATTTCATGTTTTTTACATAGTGAAAGTAGCTCAAAAGCAAAATCAAATTGAAGTAGAGGCTCACCTCCTGAGAGTGTTATTCCTCCTTGGGATTCTTCAAAAAACGGGATGTCTTTTTTAATCACATTCATCAACTCTGAAACACTATACTTCTTTCCAATGATTTCAGAAACACAGAGTTTCTCACCTCCAAACATCTCCTCTTTTTCAGCTGAAAGGATCTCAGGACTTCTGCTTTCAGGATTATGACACCACCAACAGTTTAACGGGCATCCTTTAAAGAATATGGTTTGCCTGATCCCCGGACCATCATGAATTGCATAGTGTTTTATATCGAAAATTGTTCCTGTCATAAAGAACTGATTTTAAAATTTGAAAATGTGGGAATTTGAAAATCGTAGAAATGTGGATATCAGTAAATCCAGCATTCAAACAGGCAACTGTTGAGGTTGTGTGAAATCTGATTATGTATAAATTGCCTTAACATCATTGGTAATTTCTGGGTCAAAAATAATACATAATTGGTTAGATGTCAATAGTAAGGGTAAGATTAAACAAAAACCAGTTAATTGGAGTTTTCTAGCCAGTTCTTAAATGCCTTTACCTTTTCACGACTTACGATTAACTCTTCATTTCCCTGGTTTTCAATATTTACTCTTAGTCGTGAATTGGAGTATGCATAAATATCTTTGATAAAATTTATATTAACAATGTATTTCCTGCTTATCCTAAAAAAATGCTTTGGATCCAGAACTGGTATTGTCAGATCAAGAGTCGTATCAAGAAGTAAATCTCTATTCTTTACCGACTTTGCATAGGTTCCCTTATTGTAACTATAGAAAAAGCATACATCACTGGTATTCAAAACTTCTATTTTGTTACCTATCTTTACAGTAAACCTCCCTTTGTAATTACCGGAAACCAATTGCTTCATTTCTTCAATTATACTATCCGAAATATTTGAATCTTTTTTTTGCCAAACAGTTTTGAACTTTTGTACAGCATTTGCAAGTTCCTCAGAGGATATTGGTTTCAATAGATAATCGATACTATTAAACTTAAAAGCTTTAACTGCATAATCGTTGTAAGCTGTAGTAAATATTACCGGAAAATTAATCTTACATATTTCAAAAATTTTCAAACTAAGTCCATCCTCAATTTCAATATCAAAGAACCCCAAATCTATATTTGTTGAAGAAATTATACTAACTGCTTCTTCAATGGAACGGGCTTTACCAACTATTTCACCTTCTGCAAGGTTTTCACTTATTAACATCTCCAACCTGCTTACTGCAAGAAGCTCATCTTCTACAATTAGAATTTTTATTGTTTCCATAATTAATCAGAAAAAATTAGAGGTAATTTAACTGTAAAATAATTGGCAGTATCTTCAATTACAACAGACTCATCACATAGTAACTCATATCTGTTAAGAATATTTGAAAGGCCAACTGAATGTGATGGTTTTAGCTCTTTGCCAATGTTCTTATTATTTTTTATAACAATGTGATTTTCCTCATAGTAAATACTAATGTGAACTTTTCTCTTTTGCGAAATAATGTTATGCTTAAAAACATTTTCCAATAATAATTGCAGTGATAATGGAATTATCAAAGGGTAATTTTCGCCTTTATAATCCTGAAAATCAATAGAGAAATTGCTACTAAATCGTATGGTCTGTAACTCAATATAATCCTTTGCAAACTCAATTTCCCTGCTTACAGCCACAAGCTCTTCATCCTGATTATCCAGTATATACCTATAAATATTCGAAAGTTGTGAAGTAAACATTTCGGCTTTCTTTGAGTCAATAAGGATGAGTGTACTCAATGTATTCAAGCTGTTAAACAGGAAATGCGGATTAATCTGGGATTTAAGTGTTTCAAACTTTGCATTATCAGCTTCCTTAATAGCTACGTGCTTTTCTTTTTCTGATCTCAAAAACTGAGTCATAAATGATTTCGAAAGGATAATAAAGAATATTGTTAAGCCAACAAAAATAGTAGCAATTGATATGACTATAATTGAGGTACTTGCAAATATCCGGTCAAAGGGAATTTTTAGTAAATATCTATACCATAGGATATTAACAGCAATTACATCTATGGAAATGAATAAAAAAACCGCAACCAGAAGAATCACATATGTTTTTATTGGGTTATTCGTAATGTCATATTTGGCAATTATAAAATGTGAAATTATACCGCTTAAACTAATTGATGAGCCGATTATAACACCGTAAAGAACATTTAGAAGTATACTTATTAATTGAAAACTTTCTCCCCCATATATAAAATCAAAGGTAAAAGTGATAAATACACTTACCACAAGAATTATCAGAATATTTCTAAGGTGTTTGTTCATATTTCTATACATTTTTTTACGAAAGTATCTTTTTTCTAAATTCAAACAGTTAAAATTGAGAAAAGCCCGGATAATCAATTACCCGGACTTTCTGTTTTCTACCATTACTTGTTTTCACACTCATCTATCATTTGTTGATTTGTAAGACCTCCCCACACAGGCAATAGAAAGTTGCTATTATCCTGACCTTCAAAATGTTTTGCTGCCTTTTCAAAAAGAGGAAGAGCTTTAACTTTTCCACCGCCATACTCTACAGGTGTATAGTAGATATTTTGTGCCAATAAAAACTGAGCTCTTGGATTATCATTATTAATTTTTTGGGCTTTTGTTAATAACACGTTTGCTTTCGCAGAATATGATTGACCATATTTCTGTGGATTAACCATTATCATTGCCTGATAGTAAAAAGCTTCAAGCACAAATAACTCATCATTATCTATCGAAATTGATTTTGCTTGATCAATGCATTTTTTTGCTTTTTCCAGAATTTCTGTTTTTTTCTCAGGATTTTGAACCTGCCAGCTACCTAATATATATGAATAAGCTGCATAATACAAAGGTTCAAACTTGCTTGAATTTTTTTTGGCAATAGATTCAAAACTACCTGCCAGACTATTATAATCCGTATTCTCTTCATATGCGCGAAGAATTTTCAGGTTTTTCTTCATTTCTTTATTAAAACTCTGAGTTCCTGCGAAAGATGTTAATGAGAATATCAAAACTGCTAATGTGATCATACTTTTTTTCATTGTTCTAGATTTTTAATTAAAACTGAAGCGAAAGTATGATGACAAATCAGCGCAGAAAAATAATACTTACCGAACTGTCGGATTTACAGGATGAATTGTATCCAGATGTTGGATAATTAGATACAAGGGGCAAAAATCAAGAGGCAAGAAGCAAGACAGGTGCGAAAGATAATTAATTACAATAGATCATTAGCCAGATTTGCCAATTCTGACCTCTCTCCTTTTTCTAATCGGATATGAGAATAGATATCATGATGCTTAATTTTGTCGATTAGAACTGAAAATCCATTCGACTGTGAATCCAGATACGGTGTGTCAATCTGATAAATATCACCAGTGAAAATAATCTTTGTATTCTCTCCTGCCCGCGTAATAATTGTCTTTACCTCATGTGGAGTAAGGTTTTGGGCTTCATCAACAATAAAACAAATATTTGAAATACTTCTTCCCCGAATATATGCCAGAGGTGTGATCATCAGTTTTTCATTTTCAACGGCATCACTAATCCTCTTATATTCTTTATCCATTTCACCAAACTGGTTTTGAATAAACTTCAGATTATCCCAAAGTGGTTCCATGTATGGATTTATCTTTTCATGAATATCACCCGGGAGATAACCAATGTCTTTATTGCTTAAAGGAACTATCGGCCTTGCCAGATAAATTTGCTTGAAATTCCTGCGTTGTTCCCAGGCACCGGCCAGCGCCAACAACGTTTTACCGGTACCTGCAACTCCCTGTAGCGTAACAAGTTTTACTTCAGGATTTAGAATTGCATGCAAGGCAAAAACCTGCTCAGCATTTCTTGGAATAATTCGTGAAACACTATGTTTTTCAACTCTTTCAATACGTTTTGTTATGGGACTATAATATGCTAATGCAGACGAGCTGGTACTTTTCAGAATATAATAATGATTTGCGATACCTTTTTTGATATTCAGATCCTTTGCGTCGCAAAACCCATTTGCATAAAGCTTATCAATCACAGCCGGATCAATATCTTCAATTGTTGATTTACCGGTGTAAAGCGACTCAATATTCTTAACTTTTCCGGTTTCAAAATCTTCTGCGGTGAGATTTAGTGACTTAGCTTTTAATCGAAGATTGATATCTTTACTAACCAATATCACCTTCCTGTCAGGATAATCCTCCTTAAGCTTAATTGCTGCATTTAGTATCCTGTGATCGGCTTTATTATCATCAAATATCTGGCGAGCATCCAGTTTCGAAAGCTCATTCATAACAACCTTAAAACGGCCTTTTTCCGGACCATTTAAACGACGCCAGTTTTTCATGGTCGATTTCCCGGAAATACTATCAAGAAAACGAATAAACTCTCTAGCTTCAAAATTCTTATGGTCATTTCCTTTTTTAAAGTTATCCAACTCTTCAAGAACTGTTATCGGAATTGCAACATCATTGTCGTCAAACTCATTTATTGCATTGTGATTGTAAAGTATAACTGATGTATCTAGAACAAATATTTTCTTGGCATCAGTGGGTTTTGATTTGGTGCCTATACTCTTTGACATATATCTTAGGTTTGTTATATCCGTGTTAAATGTAATTAATAAACATCCCCAAGAAAATGTCAAAAAAAAAGAGTTTCAAACATTGGATCGTTGACAAATTTTTAAAGTCCTAGTTGCGTGCAGATTATCTCTAATCCATATTTTTAATCACTATTGATATTTATTAACAATCTTCAAAGTTTAGCATTTCAATAAGGTAAAATCTATCATTTCGATTACTTTTGTGATTACAAAATTTCACAGATGAGTTCACAAAAAAAACTATTTCTGCTTGATGCCATGGCTCTAATTTATCGTGCCTACTTTGCCATGAGCAGAAATCCTCGGATAAACAGCAAGGGATTAAATACTTCGGCAATTCTTGGATTTGCCAACACTATAAACGATATACTAAAAAATCAAAAACCTACTCACATCGGAGTTGCAATTGATACCAAAGCACCCACATTTCGTCATGAAGCATTTGTTGAGTACAAAGCTAATCGTGAGAGGATGCCTGAAGATCTGTCTGCATCTATTCCTTATGTTCTTCAACTTATTAAAGGATTTAATATCCCTGTTCTTTCTGTGGATGGCTATGAAGCAGATGATGTAATAGGAACACTTGCCAAAAAGGCTGAAAAAGAAGGATTCACAACTTATATGATGACTCCTGATAAAGATTTCGGACAACTTGTTTCAGAAAATATAATGATGTACAAGCCCGCTCGCATGGGCAATAAAGCTGAAGTTTGGGGAGAATATGAAGTCTGCGAAAGATTTGGAATTGAAAGACCTACTCAGCTAATTGATATCCTGGGACTTTGGGGTGATGCATCTGATAATATTCCCGGTGTACCCGGAATTGGTGAGAAAACAGCCATAAAACTTATAGGGGAATATGACAGCATTGAAAATCTGTTAAAAAACACAGATAAATTAAAAGGTAAACAAAAGGAAAACCTTGAGAATTTCTCAGAACAAGCACTTCTTTCCAAAGAACTTGCAACAATAGAATTAAATGTTCCTGTCGACTTTGAAGAAGATCAACTTCTGATAAAAGAGCCTGATGTTGAATTTCTTACAAAGTTTTTTGATGAAATGGAATTCAGAACATTTGCAAAGCGATTCTTCTCTGAAAATGAAAGTCAAACTGAACAATCAGAAAAAGCTGTCCAGTCAGACTTATTTGGAGCTGACGAATCTGATGCAAATCCTTTGAAAACAATAGAAAATACTGAACATAACTATCATCTCGTTGACACAAAAGATGGAATTATTCAATTAAGAGAACTTCTTTTAAAGGAAAAGCAGCTGTGTTTTGACACCGAAACCACAGGCCTGGATGCGAATAATTCGGAACTTGTGGGAATCTCATTCTCAGTAAAAAAAGGTGAAGCTTGGTATGTTCCTGTTCCGGATAATTATCATGAAACACTGGAGATACTGAATATCCTAAAGCCGGTTTTCGAGTCGCAAAGCATTCTTAAAATTGGTCAAAATATAAAGTTTGATACAAACATACTTTCGTGGTATGAAATTGATGTTGTAGGACCGTTTTTCGACACTATGATCGCGCATTATCTGTTGCAACCCGACATGAGGCATAATATGGATATTCTTGCTGAAACTTACCTTAACTACAAACCTGTTTCCATTGAAGAATTAATTGGTAAGAAGGGAAGAAATCAGTTGAGCATGAGAAATGTTGCTATCGAAAAGGTTAAGGAATACGCAGCTGAGGATGCAGATATAACATTTCAACTCAAAGAAGTTTTTGAGCCTAAGCTAAAGAAAACAGGAACATGGAAACTATTTGAAGAAGTAGAAATGCCATTGGTACCTGTACTTGCGTCAATGGAGACTGAAGGTATAAAACTGGATGTGCCTGCACTCGTTGAATTCAGCTCTCAGCTAGAGAAAGAAGTAGCTAAAACTGAAACCGGGATTTATGAAATGGCCGGTACAGAATTCAATATTGCATCACCCAAACAACTGGGTGAGATCTTATTCGAAAGGCTCGCTATTTCTGATAAAGCGAAAAAAACAAAAACCGGACAATATAAAACCGGTGAAGATATTCTACTCAAACTTGTTCATCGCCATCCGATTATTAATGAGATACTCGAGTATCGCTCACTTACTAAGTTGAAATCAACATACGTAGATGCATTACCTGCACTTGTAAACCCACGTGATAACAGAATTCATACATCTTATAATCAGGCTGTTGCGGCTACAGGACGATTAAGCTCAAATAATCCGAATCTGCAAAATATCCCAATCAGAACCGAAAGAGGGCGTGAAATCAGAAAAGCATTCATTCCAAGAAACGATGAATTTATTTTACTTGCCGCAGATTATTCGCAAGTGGAATTAAGAATTATTGCACACCTTAGTAATGATAAAGGAATGACTGATGCATTTAACGCCGGGCAGGATATTCACACTGCGACCGCAGCAAGAGTTTACAGCGTAAACTACGATGAGGTTACCGCCGACATGAGGAGGAATGCCAAAACAGTTAATTTCGGTATTGTTTATGGCGTATCAGCATTTGGATTGAGCGAGCGACTGGGAATTCCACGACGCGAAGCAGCCGAAATAATTGCAAACTACTTTGAAAAATATCCAGGTGTTAAAGAATACATGAATACCATCATCAAATTTGCAAAAGATCATGGTTATGTTGAAACTATTCTTGGCAGAAGAAGGTATCTGAAGGATATAAATTCTGCAAATGGAGTAGTAAGAGGTTTTGCGGAACGAAATGCAATTAATGCCCCAATTCAGGGATCATCAGCAGATATGATAAAGGTGGCAATGATCAATATCTTTAAAGAAATTCAAAAAAGACAACTTCGTACAAAGATGATTCTTCAGGTTCATGATGAACTTGTGTTCGACCTTTACAAAGAAGAAGAGGAAATAATCAGATCAATAGTTGAAGAGAAAATGAAAGATGCAATCGTATTGAATGTGCCTCTTATTGTCGATATGAACATAGGAAACAACTGGTTGGAAGCTCATTAATTTTGGACAGAGGACGGAAGATAGAAGACAAGCATATTTGCTTAATTTGATAATTATTTAAAATGAAGAAGAATATAGTACTTACACTTGATGCAGGTGGAACAAATTTGGTATTTAATGCCATAAACTCATCTTACGAAGTAGTTGCATCAACAAAATTACCTGCACCATCTGAAACTATTGAAATATTTATTGAAAAACTGATTTCAGGATTTAGCTTGATTCATAAGGAAACAGAAATGGAAGCTAAAGCCATAAGTTTTTGTTTTCCCGGCCCTGCTGATTATGAAAAAGGGATTATTGGTGATCTGGAAAATTTGCCATTTTTCAGAGGCGGAGTTCCATTGAAAGACATACTGGAAAATGAATTCAATATTCCTGTTTTTATTAATAATGATGGAGATCTTTTCACCCTTGGTGAAGCCATTTCAGGACTACTTCCTGAGATAAATAATAAGCTGAAGCAAAATGGCAATTCCCGACAATATCGCAACCTACTTGGTATAACATTAGGAACTGGTACCGGAGGTGGAATTGTCCTTAATGGTAATCTGCTTATTGGTGATAATTCTGCGGGAGCAGAAATAAACCGATCCAACAATTACCTTGATGGTTCAATGAGTATTGAGGAAACTCTTAGTATAAGGGGAATTAAAAATCTGTTCGCAAAAGAGGCTAATATCGATATTAAATCTTGTCCGGAGCCATGGGAAATTTCCAGAATTGCTACCGGTGAATCTAAAGGAAATAAAGTAGCAGCAATAGTAGCATGGGAGATTTTTGGTACTGTACTCGGACAATCGCTCGCAAATGCAATTACATTGATTGATGGTATGATTGTGATAGGAGGCGGATTATCAGGTGCGCATAAACTATTTATGCCAAAAGCCATTGAGGCTATGAACGGAAAATTCGTTCGTACTGGTGGACAAACCTTCCAAAGGCTTGAGGTTTACGCTTACAATATGGAAAATCCTGAGTGTTACAATGATTTCATGCAAAATGAAGATATTGAATTGATTGTTCCTAAAACTGGAGAAAAAATTCAATACTCACCCGTAAAAAAAATAGGAATAGGCATAAGCAGATTAGGCACTTCTGAAGCTGTTGCAATTGGGGCGCATGCCTTTGCGGAAAATCATATCTAATAATAGAGTATTATTAATTCTAATCAGTGTCAGATTTATAAGACTCAAAAGAAATACTATGATCAATAATTATCGAATCTTTAAAATAGTGATACATCTTTACAGTGCCTGAAAGTTTATAATCAGAATCTCTCTTTTTTAGGGTAAGGCTTAACGATTTCGATGAGCCGGGGACTTCAATAAAATAATCATTATCATTTTTTGTATAGATAAATGATGTGGAGAACCTTTCTTCAACAACCACACTTGTTTTAAGAACATTTCCTGAAGTATTTTCAATTGAAAGCATAATCGGAACATCAAACTCTGTTTCAATAGCACCATCAGCGTAATAATCACCTGTACCAGAGTATTCACCAACCCACGCACTAATATCACAACCTTCACAGAATAACCATTGATCTTCTTCTTTTTTGCATCCAGCAAAAATCATGAAAACAACAGAAATTAATATTATGGTTCGTTTCAGTAACATGGTGCAAAACTAATAAATGTAACTAGTAATAATTATAAAAATCATGGAATAAAAAAAACTGCCCAATAATTTGAGCAGTTTTCATTATATGATTTAACAACTTATGGTTTAATAAAACTCAATTCTGCTGTCAACTATTTTCAGTGATTCTTTTAGCGCATTGTAAGGAGCATCCTGAGTAACTTTTCTAGTAAAGTTATCAACCCTTTCTTTAATGGTTTCTGAGTAATCAGTTATATCATCCGCTAAAGTTATATCATTAACTTTTACAACAAATGTTGCTGACGTACCTATAATTGGTTTTGATACTTCACCGTTTTTCATTCCGAATACAGTTCCAATTACTTCATTTTCAATGGTGAAACCTGGTAAGTTTCTTGAAGAATAAAACAATGGGTTAACCTGTTTCTCAACTACTTCCATATTTGCTTTAATTTGTTCAAGGTCACCATTATATGCATTCATCTTTTCAGTGAAATATTCTCCTTTAAGCTTATTATAAACATTCTGTCTAATACGATCTTTCACTTCTTCCAATGTAGGATATCCTGCTTCCTGTGATTTGGTCAGAACAGCCACAACGAACATATCTTCAAGATCAAATACACTTGAAACATTCCCTACTTCTGTATTTTCATCATATGCCCATCTGATAATTTGACGAGGATTTGTAAGACCAGCAATGTAGTTACTCATTTCTCTGATAACCGGCATCTGACGTTTATTTAGTCTTTGCTCAACAACCATTGCATTGAATTCCTCTTCAGTATTACATTCAGTAGCAATTTTACTAGCTTTTGCGAATGTCTTTTGATAAGTTTCATCACTTGCATAAACTTCTCTGTTTACCATTGCAACTTTAACTTTCTTCACCAATGGACCTTTGCCGGTTACCTTAATAATATGATATCCGAAAGGAGTTAATGTCATTGTGAATTTTCCAGTTTTAGTTTCATAAACTGCCTGATTAAATGCATGAACCATAGCACCATCTGCAAACCAACCTAAATCTCCATCATTTGTTTCAACAGATGGGTCATTTGAGAAGTCTTTTGCAAACTGAGTCATTTTATTTGGTTGTCTTTTAAGAACATTAAACAAACTATCAGCAAAAAGCTGTGCTTGATCACGTGAAAGTGTTACTTCAGGACGTGCATTGTAAGCACCAACAAAAGAAATCAGAATATGAGAAGCTTTCATTGAATCAGGACGTTGTCCGATTTCCATCAAACGGCCAACATGAAATTCATTGTTTAATTTATAAGGAGTTGAAACGAACCCAACTTCATTGTTAAACATAACTGAATCAATTTGTACCGGAAGTTCTCCTTGTGCAAACCAACTTGTATCAATTGGTGAGTCGGAGTTAACTTTTACAAAGCGAGGAACATCAACAGTTGTTTTAAGCTCGTGAGCGATTTCATAAATCTCTCTTTTCGCGTCTTCAATATCCTTAGCTGATGGGGTAATATTAAATACTACATACTCAATATCTCTTGATGCTTTTTGTTTATAGTTCTCTTTGTTCTCATTGTAATACTCACTGTAATCAGCATCAGTTACTTCTACTACACTATCTTTAATGTCGATATACTTAGCTGCTACATATTCGATAGTAGCTTTGTCGTTTTGTTCTGCGTAAGCGATTTTCGCAAAATCAGCTGGAACATAATACCCTTGTGCAACAAGTGTATTGAATTTTGTTCTTAATCTGTCATCCTTGATATACTTTTCAAATCTGATCCATTGCTGTTTAGCTTCTTCCGGAAGTGATTCCATATTCTGAAGATAGTTTACAACAAGGTTTCTGTCGTACTGCTTTGTATCAGGATTTGTAAAATATTGAATAATCAATGGATGAGGGTTTGGTCCTTGAATTAATTCAAACAATTCATCGCTGGTAACAGAAAGCCCAAGTGCTTCATATTCTTTATCCATTATAATGCGATGAATAATATCGTTCCATGTTTGTTCTTTTACTGAGAATATCTCATCAACAGAAAGTCTGTCCTTTTGCTGTTGCTGCATAGTTGCAGTGATGTTTTTCTCAGCCTCGTAATTGAAATCCATGATAGTGATTTCATCTCCTTCAACTTCACCAACATTAATGTTGCGTGAACCTCCACCTCCTTTTACAAAATCTCCAAGAACAAATGCTGCCAGAGCAACACCTATTACGACCACAAGAAAGGTTGAATGCTTTCTAATATTTCCAATTGCTGCCATTATAATACTTTTAAAAAATTGAGGTGCAAATGTACAAATGTATCTTGAAGTATGAAAAAAAAATTACATTAAAAACTTACTACCAAATAGTTGGCAGCAACTAAACATCTATTTTCATATTTTAAGAAAAAGAAAAATCGTCAAAAGCTGCTAAATTAAAGGCTTTTACAACTTAATAGGTGCTAATTTTATTAACTACTGTTTGTTAATTCCAAACAGTTATAAATTGCATAATAATTAAAATTAGGGCTTTTTTCTCCTAATGGAGTGTCTCCGAGAAGTCATATTTTCGTCAAATTACTTCCGTCCCGATAGTTCTTTGGGTATTCTTCCCTGGTTTATAGTTTCCGATCTCAGTCGTCTTCCAACGATCCTTTCAACCATTCTTCCGGTTTCAAGAATCTTGTCGATATCGAGGTTAGTTTCAATCTCCATTTCGTCCATCATCACAACCATATCCTCAAGTGTAACAAGTCCAACATCTTTCGAGTCCTTATAATAATAAGCACCTGTTCCCGAAACCGGAACACCACTTACAAAATTCGCCGGTTGTCCGCCCAAACCACCCAAAGTGGCTTCATAATTAGTCATCCCGGCTTGCAATGCAGCTAGTACATTTGCCAAACCCCAACCTCTGGTAGTGTGTAAGTGAACTATTTGTTTATGAGGATTATCGATTCTATCTAGAAGCATAGAGAAATAACGATATACTCTGTCGGGAGAGGCACTACCATCATGATCGGCGTGCTCCACGTCATTTGCACCAATATCGAACCATCGTTTTGTAAAATCGATTGCTGATTCCATTTTGGTAGGTCCTTCAATCGGACAACCCCAAATAGTGCTAACTGTTCCATTAACTGTCATCCCAGCTTCATGTGCCTTTGGAATCCATTCCTCAGCCATAGCCCAATATTCATCAAGAGAAAGACCTGAGTTTTTCCTTTGGTGTGATTCACTGGTCGAAACCATCAATAATATCCGGTCAGGACCCCAACCTTCTTTTTTTGCTTCAATCGCTCTCTGGATAGCGCGTTCTCTGATGGTTACAGCTGTCAGACTTACATCATCAAGCATTCCAGCAACTTTTTTGCTTGTTCGGATTTTTTTAAACAGGTCGTCGGCATCCTTAAACTGTGGCATTCCTTTCGGATTTCCAAAATTTGTTACTTCCAGATGCTTAACACCGGCCTTGATCATTTCTTCAAGCACCCATACTTTTGCCTCTGTAGGCACATAAATTTCTTCGTGTTGAAAACCATCTCTTACTGTTATATCTCCAATTACAACTTTTTTGGGGTAGTTCATAAAATAAATTTTCGTGTTAGTTAAATTTAGATAGTTTGTGGACCTTTCTCGTTCGACAAAACTCCATTGGTCAAATATAGTAAAAATGACATATATAACCATCTACTGAACTAAAGATTTTTCAATCAAAGCATTAGGCAAATATATAAAGTTCATGTTTAATGGAATTACCGATTTCAACCTGTCATTTAAAACGATTCTAGCTTTTTTTTCTCCTCTTTTTTTCTTAAACTTGCAAGCATATTGCACATGCTGAAGAACAGCTGTTTCGTTATTAACCAAAAACGACTGTATTGTTTACACTAAAATCGAGAATAGATACAAATTCTGAAGAATTCCTAAGTAACAAAAAGGAATTTTTGGGAATACTTGAGGAATATAAAAATATCCTTAAGGAAAACACTAAGGGCGGTTCCGAGAGAGCTGTTCAGAAACATAAAAAACGTAATAAGCTACTCGCAAGAGAAAGAATCGATTTACTTATTGATCCAAATACTCCATTTCTTGAGTTAAGTCCACTTGCGGCTTTCGATCAATATGAAAATGGATTTCCCTCTGCCGGAATTGTTACCGGAATTGGAGTTGTAAATGGTAGGGAAACCATGATTATAGCCAATGACGCTACGGTTAAAGGTGGCACTTACATGCAATTCACTGTAAAGAAACATCTTCGTGCACAGGAAATTGCCATGGAAAACCATCTCACATGCGTATATATGGTCGACTCAGGTGGAGCATTCTTACCTGAACAGGATACTGTTTTTCCTGATAGAGATCATTTTGGTAGATTTTTCTACAATCAGGCAAGATTATCTGCAATGGGAATTCCACAAATTGCAATAGTTATGGGATCATGTACCGCCGGAGGAGCCTATGTTCCTGCCATGAGTGATGAAACAATAATTGTGAAAAATCAGGGAACAATTTTCTTGGGAGGCCCACCTCTTGTTAAAGCAGCAACGGGTGAAGAAGTAACAGCTGAAGAACTAGGTGGTGCTGAGGTTCATACATCCATCTCTGGTGTTGCCGATCATTTTGCTGAAAATGACACACATGCAATTCAGATTTGCAGAAATATCCTTGAGAATCCTGAATGTCGTGAAAAACAACAATTGAATACAGTTCCAATTGAGGAACCATTATACGACCCTAAAGAGCTTTATGGAATAGCCCCCGTGGATTTAAGAAAGCTAGTCGACCCTAGAGAGGTAATTATGCGAATTGTTGATGGTAGTCGTTTTCAGGAATTCAAAGCGAAATATGCCACAACTGTTGTTACTGGATTTGCATATATTATGGGTTATCCTGTTGGGATAATTGCAAATTACGGCGTTCTGTTTTCAGAATCTGCTTTAAAAGCAACTCACTTTATTGAGCTTTGTACTTCAAGAAAAATCCCATTGATATTCCTACAAAATATTACCGGTTTTATGGTTGGTAAAGAATTTGAAAGAGGTGGAATTGCAAAGGATGGAGCAAAAATGGTACATGCCGTTTCCAATGCCAACGTACCTAAATTCACTGTTGTTTTTGGTGGTTCGTTTGGTGCTGGAAATTACGGAATGGCAGGAAGAGCCTACAACCCAAGATTATTATTAATGTGGCCTACAGCAAAGATCTCAGTTATGGGAGGAGAACAAGCAGCAAATGTTCTTGCCACCGTTAAACAAGATCAGCTCAGGGCAATGGGTAAGGAAATGACTCAGGAGGAGATCGATGCAATGAAAAAACCCATCCTTGAAAAATATGAACGTGAAGGTTCAGCTTATTACAGCACTTCCCGGATTTGGGATGACGGTATTATTGATCCTGTTGACACACGCAAAATTCTGGCAATGGGAATTGCAGCATCGTTAAATCAGAAATTCCCGGAACAAAAATATGGCGTGTTTAGAATGTAGATTTGAATTAAGGCATTTTAACTTTTAATCCTTTAAGCAACCAAAGTAATGAGTGAATTTGAAACCATAAAAATTGATAAAGGTATAATAACAAAGGTAATTCTGAACCGTCCGGAAGTTCATAATGCAATGAACGAAACGATGATTGAGGAGTTAACCGTAGCTTTTACAATTATTCCCCGTGACAAAAATGTCAGACTCATTGTACTTAAAGGTGAGGGACGTTCATTTTGTGCCGGTGCAGATCTCAACTACATGAAAGGAATAGCAAAGCATAGCTATGACGAAAATTACGAAGACGGACTTAAACTTGCAAACTTGTTTAAAGAAGTGTATTCATGCCCAATTCCAACTCTTGCCTCGGTTCATGGTGCAGCTTTTGGTGGTGCCAACGGACTACTTGCTGTTTGTGATATTGTAATTGCCGAAGAAAACACAACATTTGCTTTTAGCGAAGTGAAAATTGGAATAGGACCTGCAACAATTTCTCCATTTGTAATTAAAAGAATTGGTGAATTCAATGCCCGTGATCTAATGCTTACCGGTAGACGAATTAAAGGTCAGGAAGCACAAAAAACGGGACTTGTTACAATGTCCGTTTCAGAAGATAAAATGGAAGAATTAATTGAAAAATATTGTAAAGAATTCATAAGCAGTGCTCCCAACGCAGTTCGATATACAAAAGAAATCATTAATAATATCACAAATCAACACCTTGAGATAAGTGAAGAAATAAAATATACCGCTTCATGTATTGCAAAGCTGCGTCATGCAGATGAAGGACAGGAAGGCATGAGTGCATTTCTAGAAAAAAGAAAACCAAATTGGATTGCTGATAAATAGAGAAGAATTAACTAAGAGAACCTGATTATTATGACTAAAAGTTTTAAAAAAATACTAATTGCAAACCGTGGAGAGATTGCCGTCAGAATAATGAAGGCTGCAGTAAATCTCGGTATCGAAACCGTGGCTGTATATTCTGAAGTCGATATTGAATCGTACCATGTATGGATGGCTGATGAGGCATACTGCATTGGTAAACAAGAGCTTAGTGATACGTATCTTAATATTGAAAAAATAATTGATGTTGCAGTAAGTTCAGGTTGTGATGCAATTCATCCTGGATATGGTTTTTTGGCTGAGAGTCCGTTACTGGTTGAAGCTTGTGAAAAAGCCGGAATAACATTCATTGGACCAAACACCAAGTCAATTACCCTTATGGGAAATAAAATTGAAGCCAGAAAATTTGTAAAAGAAACTGGCGTTCCAATGACGGAAGGAATTACCGGCAACACTGCTACACTTCTCAAAAACGCTAACAAAATTAAACTTCCAATTCTGGTAAAAGCAGCAGCAGGTGGGGGCGGAAAAGGAATGCGTATTGTTCACAATCATGATGATCTTGAAGATATTCTTGAGACTACTGCAAGGGAAGCAAAAAATTATTTTGGAGATGGGTCAATTTACATTGAGAAATATATTGAAGAACCTCGTCACATTGAGTTTCAAGTAATTGGCGACAACTTCGGGAACGTAATTCACCTTTTTGAAAGGGAATGCACCATCCAACGGCGTTATCAAAAAATTATAGAAGAATCCCCTTCTCCTACTCTAACCCCTGAGGTGAGAGAGCAAATGGGAAAATCCGCCGTTGAAATCGCCAAAGGTGTTGGCTACAATAGTGTGGGAACAATTGAGTTTCTGGTCGACAAAGATTTGAATTACTATTTTCTTGAGATGAACACCCGAATTCAGGTTGAACATCCGGTAACGGAAATGGTAACTGGTGTTGACCTTGTGGAAGAGCAAATTATGGTTGCTGCCGGAAATGAAATCAAACTTAAGCAGGAAGATATAACACAGATTGGACATGCTATCGAAAGCAGAATATATGCCGAAGATCCATCAAATAATTTCATGCCATCACCCGGTGATATCTCACTGTTGGTTTTCCCCGAAGGAGATAATATTAGGATCGATACATCCATCGATCAGGCCACAACAATACAGAGTTTCTTCGACCCAATGATTAGCAAATTAATCGTTTGGGGAGAAACCAGAGATGAGGCTACTGAGCTAAGTATTGAGGCATTAAGAAACTTTATTATTCAGGGAGTTAAAACCAATATTCCATACCTGATACATGTTCTTGAACATAATGCATTTAGAAATAATTATCTATCAACTAAATTCTGTGATGAACATACTGATGATATTCTACACAGGATAAACAAGTCGTTGGAGGAAATTGACTTGAAGATCCCTTTGGCTACTCTTGCTTTATATACTTTGAATCTGCCATATGACCCCTTGGAGGATAATGATGTATGGAATGAAATTGGATATTGGCGTAGCGTGATGAATCTTCGTTTCAACATCAATAACGAAGAAAAGGTTCTTGAGCTAGAAAAAATTGAAGGTGACAGCTACCATTTCATTTTTGAAGGAAAACCATTTGTTGCTGAAATCATTGAATATGAGCAAAACTATATTGAATTGGAAATTGACGATATGACAATCAGTTCATACATTTCACCCGATAACTCGGGTAAATATCAGTTAAATATTGATGGTTCATTATTTGTTATCGAAAGAACTGACATTCTTAAATCATACGACAATGTTGTCCAGAATCATGATGACGAAGAAGGAAGTCTCTTCGCACCGATGCCAGGAAAAGTAATCAAGGTAAATGTGAAGGATGGCGAAAAAGTTTCACGTGGCAAGATATTGCTTGTTGTTGAAGCCATGAAAATGGAAAATAATATTGTTGCTTCACATGATGCCATTGTAGAAAAAGTTGCCGTAAAAGAAGGTGACATGGTTGACACTGATGTCCAATTAGTATTACTGGAAGAAATCACAAAATAGTTCCCTGAACCACAAGTTTCCACATAGGTAACTAATCCATTATTATCTCCGTTTTTTTCTTAAAGAAGCATAAATTATTCATAATTTATAGCTATTCAATCAGTTGATTTTATTAACTTGCGAGGGTAAATACCTGTTAACTAAATTAAGAGATAAACCATGAACTTTGAATTAACCGAAGAACAACAATTAATACGTGAAACTGTACGTGATTTTGCTGAACGGGATATAAAACCTGTTGCTAAAGAACTTGACGAGAAAGCTATATTTTCGAACGAATTAACCGCTAAAATTGGTGAAATGGGACTGTTTGGAATGAATATTCCTGAGAAATACGGCGGACAGGGACTGGATACATTATCATATATAATAGCAGTTGAAGAACTTGCACGTGTTGACGGCTCACAAGCTGCAACATTAGCTGCACATAACTCACTGGGTATTGGCCCGTTGATTGATTATGGTACCGAAGAACAAAAAATGAAATACCTTCCCCAACTATGCACAGGGCAGGCTCTTTGGAGTTTTGGTCTTACAGAAGCCGGCGCTGGCTCCGATTCAAGAGGCAGCAAAACCACTGCTGTTCTTGATGGTGATGAGTGGGTAATAAACGGCTCAAAAATTTTTATCACAAATGCATCTGTTGATATAAGCGTAGGATGCACTGTTCAGGCAGTTTCCGGTGAAAAAGACGGGAAGAAAATATTCACAACAATAATCGTAGAAAAAGACACTCCGGGATTCAAAAGAATAGCCATGCATGGAAAAATGATGTGGAGAGCATCTGATACAGCAGAACTTTTCTTTGATGACGTAAGAGTTCCTAAAGAGAATTTACTTGGCGAAATTGGAGAAGGATCACATATTATGCTTCACACTCTCGATGGCGGTCGATTATCGATTGGAGCTATGGGTCTTGGTTGTGCACAAGGTGCTTTTGAAGCCGCTCTTGCATATGCCAACGAACGTAAACAATTTGGAAAACCAATCTCAAAATTCCAGATAAATGCTTTCAAACTTGCCGATATGGCAATGAAAATTGAACTTGGTCGTAATCTTCTTTATAAAGCTTGCTGGCTAAAAGACAACAATAAGCCATATACAAAAGAAGCAGCAATGGCTAAACTTTATTGTTCAGAAATTGCAAAGGAAGTTGCCGACGAAGCTGTTCAAATTCATGGTGGTTACGGTTTAATGAAAGATTATGATGTTGAGCGTTTCTATCGTGATCAAAGATTGTTACAGATTGGAGAAGGAACTTCTGAAATTCAACGTCTTGTGATTTCAAGATTGATTGGTTGTTAATACAACTTCACTTCAAATGTATACTACCTGACCATCAATCAGGTTGACATATATTTATCACAAACTATCAAACTAACTACTATGCTTTGGAAACCAACACCTGACTATATCAACAACTCTCAAATGCAGAAATTCATCAGCAAGGTTGCTGATATATATGATCTGCCTGGGAATGATTACTCCTCAGTCCATAAGTGGAGCGTGGAAAACACTTCCGAATTCTGGGCTGAAATATGGGATTTTTGCGACATAATTTATTCCGAACCTTATACTGATGTAGTTGATGACCCAAAAAAAATGCCGGGGGCAAAATGGTTCAAAGGAGCGAGATTAAATTTTGCTGAAAACCTACTAAAAAGAAGAGATAATAACAATGCTATTATTTTCTGGGGCGAAGATACGGTCAGAAAAGAAATCACCTATAGTGAACTTTATAATGAAGTTAGAAAAGTTGCCGCCGGATTAAAACGACTGGGTGTAGTTAAAGGTGATCGTATTGCTGCTTTCATGCCAAATATGCCGGAAACAATAATTGCTATGCTTGCCGCATCATCCATAGGTGCTATCTGGTCATCCACATCTCCTGATTTTGGGATTAAAGGCGTGCTTGATAGGTTTTCACAAATCGAACCCAAAGTAATATTTGCTGCCGATGGTTATTATTACAAAAGTAAAGCTTTCGATTCTCAGGAAAAACTAAAAGGAATCTTAAGCAGTTTACCTTCGGTTGAAAATGTTGTTCTCATTGATTACACCGGAAATGCACATATTGAAGAAGGTTACAATGAAATGATGTGGGATGACCTTGCTCAGGAAACCGACGAAACTCTTGTATTTGAGCAACTTCCATTCGATCATCCATTGTACATAATGTACTCTTCGGGCACAACCGGATTGCCAAAAAGCATTGTTCATTCGGCAGGTGGAACTTTAATTCAGCATTTAAAAGAACTAATACTACACAGTGGAATCAAGGATGATCAAACAGTATTTTACTTCACAACCTGTGGATGGATGATGTGGAATTGGTTTGTAAGCAGTTTATCAATTGGAGCAACGCTGGTACTCTATGATGGGAACCCGTTTTATCCTGGACCAGATGCTTTAATTAAAATGGCTGATGAACTTAAAATCGATTTCTTTGGAACTAGTGCAAAATATCTGGCATCATTGGAAGCTGCAGGAGTTGTACCATCTGATATTTCAGATTTTCCTAATCTTAAAGTTATTGCTTCAACCGGTTCACCTCTCACAAATGAAAGCTTCGAATATGTTTTCTCCAAATGGAAAAAAGATGTTCAACTTTCATCAATCGCCGGAGGTACGGATATTGTATCATGTTTCATATTAGGAAATCCTGTTCTGCCGGTATATATGAGCGAGATTCAATGTAAAGGATTGGGAATGGATGTTGACTGTTTCGATCATGAAGGCAAAAGTGTTGTTGTAGAACAGGGAGAACTGGTTTGCAAAACTGCTTTCCCGTCCATGCCGGTTTACTTTTGGAATGATCCTGACAATAATAAATATAAGAGTGCCTATTTCGAAGAATATCCCGGAATTTGGCATCATGGAGATTTTATGGAAATAACCAAAAATGGTGGTATTATCATGCTTGGTAGATCGGATGCTACACTAAATCCACAAGGAGTTAGAATCGGCACTGCTGAAATTTATCGTGTAGTTGAAAACATCGAAGAAATTGAAGATTCGGTTGTTGTAGGGCATAAAATTGATGGTGATGAAGAAGTTGTTTTATTTTTAAAACTTAAGGATGGAATTAATCTTGATGATGAATTAATCAAAAAAATTAAGTCTGCTATCAGAACAAATTGCAGTCCGCGACATGTACCATCAATTATCAAAAAGGTACCAGATATACCATATACTATCAACGGCAAGAAAGTAGAAATAGCAGTTAAGAAAATCATCCATGGTCAAAAAGTATCCAATAAAGATGCTCTGGCAAATGCCGAATGTTTGGACTTTTTTGATGGGATACTTAATTGATTTAAAAAGTTATTGAACATTTGGTAGCTGTATCACATTAACACTTATGATGAATAGACATCAATTTCAGAAATTAGCAATTGCGCTTTCTCTTACTTTTTTTGCAGTAAATGCTTTCGGTCAGTGGCAACAATTAAATGGACCGGAAGGTGGTTATATCAGGAGTATAATCTCTGATGGAAGTAATATATATGCAGCAACTGGCGGAGGTGTTTTAGTTAGTGAGAATGAAGGAAATTCATGGGAGTTTCGGAATGAAGGGTTAAAAAGCTGCGATACAAAATCATTTACTAGTTTGGGTAACTATGTTTTTGTATCAACTGATGAAAATGTATTTCGCACAAATGATGCTGGGACCACATGGGAACCAGCAGGTTTTGAGTTAAACGGTATTTACACTAAGAATTTAACAGAATGCAATAATGTTTTGTTTGCTGCCACCTACTTGAGAGGTATTTATCGTTCATCAGATACAGGAAATACATGGACAAATATTAACAATGGGTTTTCGGCAAAATACGCTTACTATCTTGCAACAGATGGTTCTAATATTTTTGCTGGAACATACCAGGATGGAATGTATCGCTCAACAGACATGGGTAATAGTTGGGAGTCTATAAATAATGGTCTTTCTGAGTTAAATATTATGGCAATAATATGCTATGGAGGTAAAGTGTTTGCCAGCACATTATCATCGGGTGTTTTTGTATCTTCTGATGAAGGAAGCTCCTGGATTCCGTTGGGAACGAGCATTCCCTCAGTCAAGGGATTTGCAGAACTAAACGAGGTGCTTTATGCTGTAACCATGGGCAATGGGGTATATCAGTCACTTGACAATGGGCAAAGCTGGAGCACAATTAATTCTGGTCTTAGTGAATTAAGTCTTTGGGCAGTTGGAACAAGTGATTCTGTTTTATTTGTAGGCACTAAAACGGGTCATGTTTACAAAAGAAACTTGAGTGGAGGAAATTGGACAACAAGTAGTACAGTGTCATTTAATGCTTGCGTAGGGTCTGTTTGTAGCAGTAGTTCTAATTTACTGGCAGGTACCCATGGTTCAGGGTTTTATGCTTCCACCAACGAGGGAAATAGCTGGGTTAGAATCACTTCCATCTGGACAGTTGAAACAAGAGCAATTATATCTTCGGGTCCGTATGTTTTTGCCGGTACTGATATGCTTGGTGTTTTTAAGTCATCAAATAATGGAGGGTCTTTTTCAATGTCAAATACAGGGCTTTCTAGTTCATGGATTCAGGCATTTACTATTTGTAGCGGGAAACTGTTTGCAGGAAGTGGCGAAGAAGGTGTTTTTGTATCATCAAATGCAGGAGATAGCTGGAGTCCGGTAAATTCAGGTATTGGTAGTTTAAACATAACATCTTTAACTAGTGATGGCATTAGTATTTATGCCGGAACATCAGATACTGGCGTATTCATTTCCAATGACTTGGGATATAATTGGACAGCTATAAATAATGGATTACCTACAAACGATATTAGTTGCCTCCATTCAGATAGTAGTCTACTATATGCCGGAACAAGTAACAATGGTTTGTTTGTATCAGATGATCAAGGTGCCAATTGGCATCAAGTTTCAAATGGAATTTCAAACCAATCAGATATAAGATGTATTTATCACTATGACACATTATTATTTGTATGTACGGGAAGTGGTGAAGTTTATTCAAGTTTTAATAGTGGAGACACATGGATTGAGATTACAAATGACCTTGAGGGCGCTCCTATTTATTCACTATCAGTTTTCAATGATTATTTATATATAGGAATGAATGCCGGAGGAGTTTGGAAATTGCCATTATCAATGATTATGGAGGTTCTTGAAAATCCAGATGGTATCCACTTTAGTATTTATCCAAATCCAGCAAAGGATATTATTACGATAGAAACAGAGAAGATTCATGACAAAAGCTCAATTATTATTTTCTCTATCACAGGACAGAAAATGATAACGAAACAGATTAACAACAAGAGAACAATAATAAATATTAGCTCTCTTAAACCTGGTGTTTATTTTGTTAAATATGGAAATCAGGACATGAAAAAATTCATTAAAGAATATGTAGCTAATTAATTTCCTTAATAATACTGCTTACTTCCTCCTCAGTATTCTTAAGCTTTTCTTTACAGATTTTAATTAATTCGGATGCACGTTTCACTTTTTGAGAAAGTTCATCAATATTTACTTCATTATTTTCAATCACTGAAACAATATTTTCAAGTTCAGCAATGGCTTCAGTGTAGGTTATCTTATTCATTTCCTTGTGTGTTTTCAATATCATAAACTTTACTCTTTATTCGGGAATCATAGGTTATGGTTTCAATTTCATCACCTAACTTTAGGTTTTTACTGTTAACCAGAGCTTTACCTTTATGCGTTGTAATTGAATAACCGCGTTTAAGTATGTTCTCAGGTTCAAGTAATCTTACTTTATCAGTAAGTGATGATAACTGAAAACCAGCGGTTGTCAACAGATTAACTGATTGATTTTTTAAAACTAATTCTGATAATTGAATCTTTTGAAACTCAGCATCAAAATTGCTTTTCACAGATTGGGATAATCTGTTTTTAGCATCAGCTATATTACTTCTGTTTTCAAATAATATAGAATCCGTTATGGATTTAATACTAGAAACCAACTTCCCGAGACGCATATTTTCAATCATAGATATCTGACCTGCTTTCTCACCAATTGTTTTTTGAGCATTTTCTATCCTAACAGAAAAATTATGGTATCCTTGAAGCAAATAATATCCAACTTCGGTGGGAGTAATTTTATTAATATATGAAACCTGCTCAACAACAGTTTCATTGGTGGCATGGCCAATTCCTGTAATTACTGGCAAAGGAAACTCTGCCACAGCTTTTGCAAGATTATAATTATCAAAACTACTTAAGCCAACATCTCCACCTCCACCTCTAATAATAAGCACAGCATCAAAATGGTCAATCACCTTGTTTATTCGTGTAAGCTGCTCTGTAATAGATGTTATAGCACCTGCACCCTGTAATAACGCCGGGAACAACATGTGGAAAAATTTGTAACCCCAACTGTTATTATCGATAACATTAATAAAATCATGGTAACCTTTGCTTGTTTCAACTGAAATAACAGCCAGACGCTGTAGTAATAATGACGGTATTAATTGTTTGTTACTGTGAAATATCCCGTCCTTAATTAATCTGTCGATCGATTCTTGTTTTTCCTTTGCCAACTCACCAAGAGTAAATGAAGGTTCAATATCAATAATTTGCACTGATAATCCATATACGGGATGAAATGTAACTGTTGTTCTTATGAGCACGGTCATTCCGTCGCTAAGTGCCTCCTTGGTAACACTCATAAATTTCCTGTTGATATCGGTAAACTGTCCTGCCCAGATCGTTCCACGTATCTGCGCAAGCACAACACCATTTTCCTTCTCCACCAAATCAGGATAACAATGTCCGCTTTTCGGATAATAATTCAGTTTGGCTATTTCAGCTTTTACCCAGTATGAGCTTGAGTATGTTTTCTTAACAACCGATTCAATGCTCTTTGTTAACTCGAGTAGTGAATAATATTTCTTTGATATATGGTTGTTTCCGATTTGCAAAACTTAGCTGTTTGTGTTACTACAAAATTAACAATTAATAATAAGTATATAATTAGGATATTCAGTGCTTAAATCTATTAAATTAGTACTTTTGTATTAAATACTTTGAGAATGGCAAATATTATAAACTTTTCAGATGCAGCGGCAATAGGTGTTCACGGTATGATAGTACTGGCAAAATCAGATAAGCCTTTAAATGCTATCCAATTATCAGAAATACTGGGAAATTCAAAACACCATATTGGTAAGGTATTACAGCGTCTTGTAAAGGATGGATATCTTGCTTCATTTAGAGGACCGACGGGAGGATTTGTATTGGATTGTGATCCAAAAGAAGTTACTCTATTTGATATTTATGTATCAATCGAAGGCAAGCCAAATGTCAAATTATGTGAATCCGATCATCATATTTGTCCAACAAACAAGTGCATTAAAAAAAATGTGATAAAACGGTTAACTGATGATTTTAACACATACATGAAAAGTTATAAGCTTGCTGATTATTTGTAGCCACTATTTTTTGGCAACCCAATATGATGGGTTTTGAATTGAACTACCTTTCCAAATCTCAAAATGCAATTCTGTTTTCCCTTTAAGGTTTGTGTGTATTTTACCAATTAATTGCTTGGTCTCAACCTCATCGCCTTTTACCACATAAGCCTCTTCAAGGTTGGAATAAACTGTGAAATAGCTACCATGTTTAATAATCACCGCAAGGTTAGTATTTGATATTTTGGTAATACTAACTACCTTCCCTTTAAATACTGCTCGGGCTTCGCTGTTTTTGGTTGTTGCTATATCAATTCCATTATTCTTAACCTTTACTTTTTTAAGAACAGGATGCTTATGAACGCCAAAAGTTCCTGCGATCACACCACGCTCAGTTGGCCATGGGAGTTTACCTTTATTGGAAGCAAATGAGGCGGAAAGCTTCATCTCAGAAGGTGTAAGCTCATAGGTCTTACCAGTTTTTACATCCGTTTTTGGTTTAGTTTCTGCAAGTATTATTTTCTGAATCTGGCGATCAAGCTCACGCGTTTGCTTTTCCTTATCTTTTTTTGATTTTCGAAGTTGTTTTTCACGTACCTCAAGGTTCTTCTTAACATTACTTTTCTGAGTTTGCTCACGTTCAAGCTCATTCATCTCATTTTGTTCACTTCGAAGAAGTTCCTTCTTTTTTGTGCGTTCAGCGAGTAACTCATCGAGCAACCCCGACTTTTCCGCTTCCTTACTAGCTATGATTTCAGCCTCAGCCCGAATATATGAACTAAGCTGATCGAGATATCTCATTCGCTGATAGGCCTGGTTGATTCCATCAGCACTGAAAAGAAATATGAGTTTATTATATGAAGATTTATACTTGTAAGCATGCCATGCTATTTCAGCATACTTCTGTTTAAGTTCTTTAAGGTTCTGTTCAAGTCGAGCTACCGATTTCTCAGTATTTCCAATTTTATTATTAAGATGATAAACCTCCGCTTTTAAAGTTGCTACAAGATCAGAGCGTTTATTGATCTTTATATCAATCAAACGTAATTGATTAAGTGTTGAATTTTTACTGGATTTAGTTTCTTTAAGGAGCTTTTCTGTATAAGCAATTTCGCTTTCAAGTTTTTTTCGTTTTTCAGCCAGTTTTTCCTGCTCACTCTGCGAAAGCACAGGCATGGTAAACAACAAGAGAATTATCAATATGTTTATACGCTGCATTATCATACCAACGTGTTAAAACAAATTTTCATATTTCGAAGGTATTTTGAATGGAAACCTTAATGGATTATTTATTGATACCTTACTAAAATCGACATCAATAAAAATCGATTTACTTGACACAACTTCTATTCGAATGTTTGATGGAAATAACTGACCTCCAACCTCTACATAGTCATTATAATATACTCTTAACTTGTTATTGTCATCCTCTCCCTGCTCCTTAATATCGATACGGGCAATTCGATAAGTTTTGGGGTCGAGCCAAATTTGCTGAACCAACACGCGGGTATTAATTTCACCTTTTCTAATAAACCTCCTAATTTTTCTTCTTTCCCTTATTGTCATTCGGTAAAGACCGTTGTCGACACTTGAACGAAATTTCCTCATATCATATTGGGTAAGATCGTTTCCAACCAGCATCGATTGAATTAGGGCATAATCAATCGTAGTATGTAATACGCTGTCTACCAGCTCATACTTACCCGAGAAGTAGGTTTTATTTAGACGATTCATAAACTCTATTGAATCATGTGACAACAATACTCTTGCTGCTTCAATTCCAAGTGCAGGAGTGAAGGATAGCCAGATCAGACTGTCATTCTTAATACGAAGTTGTCCTTTAAGATTGGTACTATTTTTTTCCTGTTCATAAACCAGGGAGAACTTTGCATTCAAAAAATCAAAATTCATTTGATTTTCCAACATCTTGTTATAAAGAAAAGAAAAACCTTGCTCCTTCAATTCTGATCTAAGAACCTTCTTTTTTGTTTTGCAGGAACTTCCTGCAAAGGCAACCAGGGCAACCAAAAACAAAACCAATATTTTCCTAAAATACCTACTCATACAACTCTTTATCAACTATTTTCTTTTCGAGAAGATCGGAATATCCGGTCTGATTTTTTGCTCGTTCCCAAAAGTTTAATGCTTCTTCTTTTTGTCCTAGTTTATATAATATATCGCCATAGTGTTCGAGAATTGCACCACTGGTTTCGCCACCATTATTATAGGCCTTCTTAATCCATTCCAGGGCAGCATCAAAATCATTAAGTTTATAAAGCACCCAAGCATAAGTATCTAAATTACTGCTATTATAAGGGTCTGATTCAACAGATTTTGCAGCCATTTCCTTTGCCTTATCAAGCTCTACTCCTCTTAATGAAAGGTAATATGCATAGTTATTCAGAACCACACTATTTTCAGGGTTAAGTTTCAGTACCTTTTCGTATGCAACATAGGATGCTTCATAATTTTCCAATTCATTATATGTATCACCCAGTGTTGAATAAAACTGCTCAAGTAATGCATTGTTGTTAACCACAAAATCCTTACCTGATTCAAGGAATGCCTTAGCTTTAACAAAATCTCTTATCTGGAAATTACCAACACCAGCAAAAAAGTAGGGCAACGGAAAATTAGGAAAATAATCGATGCATTCCTCTGAATCTTTTGCTAGCTGTTCATAATCTTCAAGATTCAGATCGCAAAACAACAATTGTTCCCATGCTGCATAATTACCTTTTCCCGATTCAACTATTTCTCTGAATAAGGGACTAGCTTTTTCGTACTCCTCATTTTCATAAAGCATGGAAGCATAAAAAGAACTCGCAATAGGATCATCTTTGTGAACATCCATTAATACTTCTGATAATTCAAGCGCTTGCTTTTTCTGTTCTGTGGTAAGCTTATCGCGATAATAATTTACAAGCAAATTTATCTTTGTTTTTAAATCCAATGCAGGATTCGACAAACCCTTCTTAAGTTCATTGAACGATTTTTCTGTTTCACCCTTTTTCGAATAAAAATCAGCCAGTGAAATATGAACATAGGGATCATCAGGATTTATCTCAACAATCTTTTCATATGCAGCAATAGCCTTATCATCAAATCCATTTTTGGAACAATATTCTGCCATCATAGCATAATATCTGGGATCATCGGGATTTGATTCTATGAGTTTTTCATACTCTATTACTCCATTTTCCGGTTCTCCAAGTCGCGTATAAAATTCTGTTTTCTGGTTAGTAATACGTTCGTTAACTCCCATCAATTCTTCAATCTTTTGGTATGCTTTGATGGAATTTCTATAATCGCCGGTAAATTGATAAGCAAAGGCCAACTCATAAACAAAATTCAGATCATTTGGATATTGCTCAGCAAGCTCAGCAAATGCTTGAACGTAGTCGTCATACTTTTCATTAATACGGGCGGCTTTGGCAAAATGTGCTTTGTACCACCTGTTTTCAGGAACCAGTTCAGTAGCCATTCTGGCTTCTTTTAGCGATTCATCATTTCGACCTACTGCCAATAATACACGTGATATTTCATAATGAGTAGCAGCATCATTAGGATCAATTACAAGAGCCTGATCAAAAAGCAATAATGCTTCTTCATTATTTCCCAACTGCTTTTGAATCAGCCCTTTTGCGAAAACATCAGCTTGCGCATATTTCTGTCTTTCAGAAAGTTCCTGCTTATCTTTCCCCCGTCGTTTCTTTTTCTGTGCAATAGTCGGAGATGCAATTAATATACTGAAAACAAGTAAAGTTATTATATATTTCAATTTCATTCAAATCAATTTTAAATGCTTTGATGTTCTTTACAGAACCAATGCAAAAATAATTAAAAATGGAAGCATTACTTTATGATGACCCCATAACTTATTCAGTCATGGTTCATAACAGAATATGAATTTTACTTCCTCTTATTTCTTTTATTGGCAACTTTGTCACCTCTGGATTTTGGGCGCTTATATTTTTTCATTTTCCTAAGATAGGATCCACCCTGGTTAGTTTTAGTGTTTTTTAATTTCTTCTCGTGAAATGCTTTGCTTTCAGAAGTCTTTATTGGTCGAACGCTGGCACCTTCCATGGTATCAGGCATTTCTTCACTAATGAGAGTTTTGGAGATGGAAACTTCTTCGGGAAAATCAATTTGAGGAATTTTATAGTTCATCAATGATTCTATCTGCTGCTTCAGTGATTTTTCTTCTTCCGTAAAGAAAAGATACGATTTTCCTACTTTCTCAGCACGTCCTGTACGACCAATACGGTGCATATAATTTTCCGGAAATGACGGTGTATCGAAGTTTACAACATGTGAGATATTATCAACATCAATACCTCTGGCCATAACATCAGTTGCAATTAATATCCGCTTTTCACCATCGGCAAACTGCTGAAGGGATCTAATACGATAATTCTGGGATTTATTACTGTGAAGAACTCCCATTTGAGAACCATACTTTTCTTCCAGTAACTCATAAATTAAATCGGCGTGTTTCTTGTTTTGAGCAAAAATCAAAACCTTGGAATGGTCCTCTTCATCTTCCAGTAAAAATGATACCAAGTTTACTTTTGTATGAAAGTTAGCAGCATAATATGACTGCTGCTCAATATTATCCAAACGTGTACCACTTACTGCAATGGCAATATTAAAAGGAGAAAAGAAATAATCTTTGATCAAAGCACTGACTTCGTCAGTCATGGTAGCTGAGAACATAAGGTTTTGTCTTCTCTCGGGAAGTAACTCAAAAATATTCGTTAGCTGATACCTAAACCCCAGGTCGAGCATCACATCCACCTCATCAATAACCAGTTTATTTACAGTTTTTAACTGAAGCACCCTACTAACCGCAAGATCAAATAGCCGGCCAGGTGTTGCTACCAGCACATCAGTTCCTTCAACTACCTTTGTTTTCTGTGTATTGATATTTGTTCCACCATAAACCCCAAGTACCCTCAGATTTGTGAATTCAGTTAGTTTTTCAACATCTTTAACTACCTGAAGAACCAGTTCGCGAGTAGGAACAAGTATCAACACCCTAGGACTAACCTGATCAGAATATTTAAGTTGCTGCAACACTGGAAGCAGATAGGCTAAAGTTTTACCAGTACCTGTTTGAGCTATGCCTACCACATCTTTTCCCGACATAATTACAGAAAAAGATTCTGCCTGAACCGGAGTTGGTTTACTAAACCCCAGTTCATTTATTGCGGATCGTAACTGCTTATTAATATTCAGATCATCGAATGAGTCCATATAAATTCTATTAGTTTCTCTAGTCTTTTTTGCGCCAGTTCGACACACTAACTTTTACATTATTAAGTACGTGATATAACGATGGAACAATCACCAAAGTTAAGAATGTTGCAAAACTTAGGCCAAAAATAACTGTCCAGCTCATGGGACCCCAGAATGCGGCATTATCTCCACCGAAATAAATATCCGGATTAAACGTATTAAAGAATGAAACAAAGTCGATATTAAAACCTGTTGCAAGAGGCATCAATCCAAGAACAGTGGTTATGGCTGTAAGCAATACAGGGCGTAATCGTGTTCTCCCAGCGTCAATAATACATTGTCGGGCAATATCCGGTGGAAGGTTTTCGTCATCACCAAGACCAAGCTCTTCTTTTTTTCTCTTTTTAAGAAGCCCGATATAATCTATCAACACAATTGCATTATTTACAACAACCCCTGCAAGTGATACTATTCCAATTCCGGTCATAATTACAACGAAGTCCATCTTAAATGTTGCGAGTCCGCCGAACACACCAATTGTACTCATAACAACACTGAACATGATAATTGCTGGTTTTACAAATGAATTAAACTGTGAAACCAGAATAATCGTAATTAATGCAAGTGCAATAATCATAGCCAAGGATAGGAACTCCATAGATTCGGCCTGTTCTTCCTGCTCACCGGTAAATTTATATTCATTACCAACAGGCATTGGATAATCAGCCATTATCATTTTTAACTGATCGTTTATTTCATTTGCATTGAAACCTTCAAGGACATTTGAGTATATAGTAATCAAACGTTTACGATCTTTTCTTGTGATTGACCCATAGGTTGAGCTATACTTTATATCTGCTACAGCAGAAATAGGAACCTGAACAATTTTTCCTGATGAAGCACTTCTGAATGTTATTCTTTGATTCAAAATATCACTAATATTATATCTGTATTTATCATCAAGCCTCATCACAATTTTATACTCATCTTCACCATCTTTAAAGTCGCTAATTTCTTTACCAAATAATGCAGTTCTGATAGCACTACCAACCTGACCGGTTGATAAGCCATATCTTCTTACTTTCTCACGATCAATATTAACCAATAGCTCAGGTTTTCCAACATCAAGATCAATTTTAAGAGCTTCTATTCCAGGAATATTGGCTTTATTAAGTTCTTTACGAACATCCTGAGTAAGAACCATTAACTGATCAAAATCATCACCACTAATCTCAAGATTAATAGGTTTACCTGTTGGAGGTCCATTTTGCTGTTCTTCAACAGAAAGTGAGATACCAGGATATAATCCAACAAGGGCTTGGGCAAGTCTTTCTTGAATATCAGAAGTACTTTTACCATCTCTGTACTGAAAATCAACGAAATTGATTGTAATAAGTCCTTTATTAGGAGCTCCACCACGTCCTGTAAATCCTTCATTTTCACCTACTGCACCTTTTCCTGTAACGGTCAATATTGATGTAACTAATTCCATATCAGGATCAAGAACCTCATAAACCTTACCCTCAAAAATCCTCATTATCGAATCACTCACTTCAACATCAGTACCAATTGGCATTTCGGCAACAATATTTATCAATTTTGGATCTCCAGATGGGAAGAATTCAACCTTTGGATTTCCTCCAAAATAAAATGCAACTGTTAATACCATTAGCACTATTGTTCCAGCCAGAAAATATAACGGAGTTGCACCTTTAAGCGCGAACCGGATAAATCTAGTATAAGTATTTTCCAGCCATACCAATCCTGTTTTTTGAAACCACATAGCCAATCTGGAAAGGAAAAGCAGATTCAGCAATCCTAAAAATGCAAATATGACTGCAAGTGTTCCTGCCCAGTTAATCTTCATAATATAAAATACAGCAGAAAAAATTATAAGTGCCACAATTTTAATTATCGTGCTCTTGGTTTTAGGCAATGTTACATTGGCTCCTTTTTTAAAGAAATCTGTAAAAACAACCGGAATTATTACCAATGCAACAAATAAGGATGAAGCAAGGACAATTATTAGTGTTATCGGTAGATACGACATAAACTCTCCCATCATACCATCCCAAAAGATAAGCGGGAAAAATGCTGCCAATGTAGTTGCCGTTGATGAAATAATGGGCATGGCTACTTCACCCGTGGCTTGTTTTGCAGCTTCCAATAACGGGTAACCTTTATGTACATATCGGAATATATTTTCCGTTACAACTATTGCATTATCAACAAGCATCCCCAGCGCAAGAATTAAAGCGAATAGTACAATCATATTTATTCGTGTATCCATCAATCCCATAATCATAAATGCAAGAAACATGGACATTGGAATTGCAAGTCCTACGAATAATGAATTTCGTGTACCAAGGAACAGGAACAATATGAAAACGACAAATATTATTCCCATAATAATGCTGTTTTCAAGATTACTCAACTGCATTTTTACCATATCAGATTGATCACCAGTAATTGTTACATTAAGATTATCAGGGATTGCTCCTGATTCTCTATCTTCATCAAGAAAATCCATAACCTGTGAAATAGTTGAGAGCAGGTTTTCACCTCCCTTTTTAACAACTTGTAACGAAACTACGGGTTGCTTATTCAAATAGGCATAACTATCTCTATCCTTAAATCCATAATCTACATAACCAATATCAGATATATAAACAATGTTTCCTTTTTCACTTTTTACAATGATGTTTTCTATTTCCTTTGGTTCATTAAATTCACCAATTATTCGGATGGTACGCTTTATATCTCCCAATAGAAGCTCACCTCCTGATAAAGAAACATTCTCAGCTCTGATGGCATTTTCTACATCATCGAAGCTGACTTTAAGTTTTCGCATTAGGAATGGATCGAGAATGATCTTAACTTCCTTTTCAGTGATTCCTGTTAGGTTTACGGTAGAAACTTCGGATATTGTTTCAAACTTATCCTGAAGATCTTCTGCAAAATCTCTAAGCTCACTAACGCTGTAATCTCCTGAAAGGTTAATATTAATAACCGGAAATTCTGTAAGATCAATATCAGTAACCATTGGATCCATGGGAAGGTCATCGGGCAAATCACTTTTAGCCTTATCAACGGCATCTTTTACATCCTGAAGAGCGACCTTAATATCAACATCAGTGTTAAATTCAACAAAAATATTCGATGCATCCTGGCTTGATATTGAAGTCATATCCTTTATTCCTTTAACGGATTCAACTTCTTTCTCTATCTGTCTGGTAACAAGGTTTTCTATATCAACTGGAGGGTTTCCAGGATACAGAGTTTGCACCATTACAGTAGGGATATTTATTTCGGGGAACAATTCCTTTGGAAGACTTACATAAGAGTAGAAGCCAAAGATAATTGTCACTACGGTTATCAAATAAACCGTGTTTTTATTATTTAAAGCCCATGTAGATAACCAAAAGTTACGTACTACTTTTTCGTTTTCAGGGCTTGTATTTTCGATTTTGTCCATTTGTTGTGTGTGTTTCAATTATTCAAACGGTTGAATCTAATTTTCAATGATCCTAATGACAGCATCTTTTGAGATATTATTATAACCTTCTGTTATAATTTTATCACCTACTGCCAGGCCATCAACAATTTCCGTTTTGTCTTTAAATGATCTACCGGGGACAATATATTTCTTAACGGCAATATTGTTTCCATTTTCTTCTCCAACCACAAAGATGAATGATCCTATCATGTCTTCTCTAATGATTATTGAAGGCAATACGATGGCATCAAGACTGTTGTAATCGTTAATAGTAATATTGGCCAACATATTTGGTTTTAACTCACCATTCTTGTTGTTAATCTTTATCTGAACAACAAAAGTTCGATTTTGTTTGTTAATTACATTTCCTGTTCTATATACCTTTTCTTCAAAATTCAAACCAGGATAAGATGGAAATGTGACATTTACTACATCGCCTTTTTTAACTATTGGTAAGTATGCTTCAGATAATTGAACACTAACGAATAATTCATCCAGATCAACAATTTGCATTAGTTGCATTCCTGGAGCTGCCAGTTCACCGGTTTTCTGAAATATTTCTTCAATAATTCCATCAATAGGAGATTTAATAGTAGCAAGGTCTTTCTGAGCCTTCAAAGTTTCGATTGAATTTGAGAGGGTTTCAAAATTACTTTTTGCCTGAAGATATTGAAGCTCCGAACCGATTCCCTTTTCCCATAACTGGGTTTGTTTATCGTTGATGGTAAGAGCAAGATCAAGTTTTGCTTCAAGTTCGATTATACTTTTATCGATTAATACCGTATTGAGACGTGCAAGCAATTGTCCTTTCTTAACATGTTGGCCTTCATTAACTGCTATTGCAATAATTTGCCCATTAATTTCAGGACTGATAAATGCTTCGGAAATACTTTCAAGTTCACCAGCAGCTATAAACTCATGTGAAAAAGGCTGTGCTGAAATCGTTTCAACTTTTACAGGAATTTTAAGTCCTGTATATTCCGCACCTGCATTTGCTTTTTCGATATCAATAATTTTTTGCTCAAGCTCCTTTATCTGGTGTTTATATGAACTAATTTTATCTGTATCAGTTTGTGTATCATTATTTGACGAGCACGAAATAATGAAAACACTTATGGTTAATAATAATATGATTTTCTTCATTTTATGATGGTTTTTAGCTATTTTTTTGTGTGTTATTAAACTTATTGTTTACCAATTCTCGACCTTCATCGCTAACTATGCCATAAAGGTGATACTTAAATATTTCAGTAATTAAATCTTGTGATAAGAAATCATCCATTGAAAAATGATCTGAACTCATAATACTTTCAAATCTCATGAGGTTTAATTTTGCAATTATCTCTTCATTAATATCCTCACGATACAATCCTTCCTTTTTACCCTTTATCATATTTTTAATAAACACATCTAGGATCATTTTCTGTTTTAGTGAGTGAAAATGGTTAAAAATTTCGGGATAGTATTTTTTAAGATCATAAATAAACGCAGGTTTATTGTCTTTGATCATCTTTAGTTGCAATTCATAGAATCTAAGAAGTTCGTCAATGGCAGTGCAATTTTCACAACTTATTGAAGACAGGACTGTTTCCCATTGATTACGTCCATACTCGATTGTTGCTCGAACAAGATCCTTCTTATCTTTAAAATGCTCATATAGAGTCTTTTTTGATATGGCCAGTTTATGGGCCACATCATCCATGGTTACACCACGAATCCCATATTCAAGATACATTGCCGAAACCTTTTCAACAATATGGTCTACTTTATTGTTCATGATTACTCCTCCTTTGTCAGTATTTTTTCTAACTCTTCGCCTGTTTTTAATAGAGAAAGAGCTGAGTTGATATAGTCGTTTTCAGCAGTTAAAAATTGAGTGTGAGTATTCAGGATATCCAAACTTGTTGCCATTCCCTGAAGATATTTCTGTGTTGTAACATTAAAAATCTTTTCAGCAGTTTTACGGCTCTTTTGCTTATTTTCAAATACCCGATATGCGTTCAGGTATTCATTTTTGGCTGCGTCATATTGAAGGTTAAGCTGCGATTCCATCTGTTGCTTAAGTACTCCGATCTGATCATATTCAATCTGTGCCTGTTTAACTTTCGATCTTCTTTTACCACTGGAGAAGACCGGAATTTGCATTGTAACTCCCAGAGCAGAACTTCCAAACCATGCTCCATTCTTATCGAAGAAATCCAATTCATCTCTTTGTGCCTGAGCTTGGTAATAAATACTTGCCGACAAGGTTGGCATATAAGCAGATTTCGCAAGTTTGACCTGAAGCCAGCTTAATTCTCTCTGATTCTCAATCGATCTAAAATCAACATTTTGACTCACATTGAAAGGATTTGCTAACAATCCAGAATTATGTCTTGTAGAAATAATCCCTTCCATATTATCAGTTAGAACAACACTATCTGTTTCATTTAATCCAAGAAAAAACTTAAGATATGCATGGGCTATTATCGATTGATTTCTCAGATACAATGCAGAAGCTTCCAGATCGCTTACCAAAAGCTCAAGCTGGTCTACATCAATATCTTCTGCAAAACCAACTTTATATGTTTCTCTTGTTTCATCAGCCAAATCGCGTGTAATGGCAAGTGTTGAGTCAACTATTGTCAATCCTTCCTTTGCAGAAAGTGCAGCATAATATGAATCACATACTTGTTGTTTTACATCAACCTTACTCTTGAAATAATCGGTATTCGTTTTGTCGAGATACTTTTGCGCAGCCTGTAGACCAACTATATATTCACCGCTAAAGATTAGCTGTGATAAGCTACCTGTTAAATTGGCATCATACTTTGTTCCAAACTGAACTTTATTTGAACCACCTGGTGGTACAAACTCTGGCGGCATAATCATAACCGGACGTTGGATATTATCATTGTATCCTATAGATGCATTTATCTGTGGCAAACCTATTGATGTTGATTCTTTTACCCTATACCTTGCTGCATCAACTGTCTTCTCTGCATTTATTATGGAATAGTTGTTTTCCATCGCATAATCCACAGCCTCATCAACGGAAAAATACTTTATTTCCTGAGACATAAGGATTGAGGATATAACCATGGTGAAAACTAATATTGTGTATTTATTCATTTCTATGATGTTAATTTGAAATAATAGTCTGCAAAATTACGGAAAAAAGTACCGCGGAAACTTAAATTATGTTAAAAGTTTTTTGAGTTTTTAAGTTAATTTAATACGTTTTACGTTTTAGGCTATTGTTATTTACTTCATTAATAATTTTATTAATGACAAAAAAAAGGGGCATGTGTCACATACCCCTTTAAAAAATCTTAATTAGTCGAATTATTTTCTGGCTTCGATAAGAAGTTTGAGCATGCTTACTCCGGCATCAGAAACTACTGTTCCCGGACCAAAAATAGCAGCTACTCCTGTATCGTAAAGGAATTGATAATCCTGTGAAGGAATAACACCTCCAACAATTACCATAATATCCTCACGTCCGAGTTTTTTGAGCTCATCAATAACCTGAGGAACAAGGGTTTTATGTCCGGCTGCAAGTGAAGAAACACCCAGAATATGAACATCATTTTCCACTGCTTGACGAGCAGCTTCTGCAGGTGTTTGAAACAATGGTCCGATATCAACATCGAATCCTATATCAGCATAACCGGTGGCAACTACTTTTGCACCACGGTCATGTCCATCCTGTCCCATTTTAGCTATCATAATTCTTGGACGACGCCCATCAAGTTTAGCAAACTCTTCTGCAAGGTCATGAGCTTCTTTAAAGGAGGCATCACTGCCTGCTTCAGATGCATAGACTCCGGAAATTGATCTTATGACAGCTTTATATCTTCCCATAACTTTTTCACAAGCATACGAAATTTCTCCGAGACTAGCTCTGTTTTTTGCAGCTTCAACAGCTAATTCAAGTAAGTTTCCTTCACCTGTTTCACATGCATTGGTAATAGCATCAAGATTTCTCTGTACAAGGTCATTATCACGATTTGCGCGAAGTTTATCCAATCTTTTTAACTGAGCTTCACGAACCGCAGCATTATCAATATCCAGTGTATCAATGGGATCTTCTTTTTCGAGCTTGTACTTGTTAACACCTACAATAACATCTTTGTGAGCATCAATACGGGCTTGTTTACGCGCAGCAGCTTCCTCGATACGCATCTTAGGCAAACCTGTTTCGATGGCTTTTGCCATTCCACCCATTTCCTCTATTTCCTGGATATGCGCCCATGCTTTATCAACAAGCTCATTTGTCAACGACTCAACATAATATGAACCGGCCCATGGATCAACAGATTTACAGATATTTGTTTCTTCCTGAAGATAAATCTGAGTATTACGAGCAATTCGCGCAGAAAAATCTGTTGGAAGTGCAATTGCTTCATCCAAAGCATTTGTATGAAGTGATTGTGTGTGTCCCAGAGTAGCTCCAAGTGCTTCAACACATGTACGTGCTACATTATTAAACGGATCCTGCTCTGTTAAACTCCAACCTGAAGTTTGGGTATGAGTACGCAGTGCCATTGACTTAGGGTTCTTAGGATTAAATTGCTTAACGATCTTAGCCCAAAGCATACGTCCGGCACGAAGTTTTGCAATTTCCATAAAGTGGTTCATCCCCGATCCCCAGAAAAATGACAAACGAGGTGCAAAATCATCAATTTTTAGTCCGGTTTTTAATCCGGTTTTTATATAATCAAGTCCATCGGCAAGAGTATAAGCAAGTTCAATATCAGCTGTTGCTCCAGCTTCCTGAATGTGATATCCTGAAATTGATATTGAATTGAACTTTGGCATCTTTTGAGATGTGTACTCAAAAATATCCGCAATAATTCTCATTGAAGGATCCGGTGGGTAAATGTATGTATTACGTACCATGAATTCCTTAAGAATATCATTTTGAATGGTTCCGGAAAGTTCTTCCAGTTTCGCTCCCTGCTCAAGAGCCGAAACAATATAAAATGCAAGAACAGGAAGTACAGCACCATTCATTGTCATTGATACTGATATCTTATTCAGAGGAATCTGGTTAAATAGTATTTCCATATCAAGGATGGAATCGATTGCAACACCGGCTTTACCCACATCACCAACAACACGCTCATGATCACTGTCGTAACCACGGTGAGTTGCAAGGTCGAATGCAACAGAAAGTCCTTTCTGACCTGCAGCAAGATTTCTTCTGTAAAATGCATTTGATTCCTCAGCAGTTGAAAAACCAGCATACTGACGAATAGTCCATGGTCGTGTAACAAACATTGTAGAATAAGGACCTCTCAGGTATGGTGCCAATCCTGCAGCATAATTCAGATGCTCCATATCAGCAACCTCATTGGCAGTATAAACCGGTTTAACATCAATATGTTCAGGTGTTTTCCAGTCGGCCTGGATACTATTATTAGCTTCCCATTGGGAATTCGACAACCCTACTTGAGGGTTGCTATCGATATTTATATTTTTAAAATTAGGTTTCATCTTTCCAGTGTTTTAGCTGATTTTTAGTAAATCGTTATACCTGGTTAATTCTTTCAGTAAATTACTTCTCATATGGATAAAGTTGGTAAACCCGATATCATTAAGTTTTTCAACCAAATCCTTAGGATAACCGGCTAGTACAACAATAGCAGAGTTTTTCAACTCATTGATAATGGTTAGTGCTGCTTCATTATACTCATCATCAGAACTACAAATAACCACAACCTCTGGATTAACATCCTTTGCTGCTTCAATTCCTTCTTCAACAGTTTTAAATCCAGGATTGTCAACTATTTCATAACCAGCACAACCGAAAAAGTTTCCGGCGAACTGTGATCTTGCCTTACGCATTGCAAGGTTTCCATAGGTAAACATCCACGCAACAGGACGTTTGTTATTTTCAGCATACTTATCGGTTGTAAACCTTAAAGTTTCAAGCTCTTCGGCACCTCGATAGATATTAAGAGGTTCAACTTCTGCTTTAGCAGTAGTATAATGTGGAAGTGAAAAATCAGGATCCAGTTGCTCATTTACATTTGGAAACTGGTTTGTACCGAGAACTGAACGACGACGAGTTGCAATTTCATTATTCTTTAAAGATGCCTCGTCCTTAATAATTTTCTGAATACTCCCTTTTTTGAATGCTTCAAGATAACCACCTTCGTCATCAACCATGATAAATTGATTCCATGCAGCATGGATCAGTTTATCAGTAAGTTCCTCAATATAATATGACCCTGCACTAATATCTGCAACCTTATCAAGATATGACTCACCCTTCAGAATTAACTGCTGATTGCGGGCAATCCTTTCTGAGAATTCGGTTTCATTTTCATAAACAGAATTAAAAGGCAGTACAGTCATTGAATTTACACCACCAAGAATTGCTGACATTGACTCGGTTGTTGTCCTGAGCATATTTACATATGGATCGTAAACAGTTTTATTCCATTGTGAATTACTGCAATGAATATGCATTGTAGCATTTTTTGCATTACTGATTCCATATGCATTTACGATTTTAGCCCAAAGATATTTTGCAGCACGGAATTTGGCTATTTCCATGAAATAATCAGAACCAACGGCAAAATGAAATCTAATTCTTGGAGCAATGCTGTCAACATCAAGCCCTTTATCTGTAAGGTAAGTCAAATATTCGGCGCCCATTGCAAGAGCAAAAGCAAGCTCGTTTACAATACCGGCACCTGAATTATTGAAAATGGATGCATTAACAACAATGAACTGATAATTTGGAATATGTGTTGCTGCCTTGTTAATGTCTTCCAGTAATCCCATATCAGCTTCTTCGGAAGCTTTGAAGCTACCTTCAATCGAGAAATTACCTATTGGATCATACTCAATACTTCCACAAACTTTTTCAAGATCGCGGTTATACTTTTTCGCAAGTGTATCGATAGATTTAACTGCATCAATCGGATTATTTGTTGAGAAATTAAGCTCCATCAGATCGGCCCTGATATTTTCGCAAAGCTTTTCAATATTCTCAACATTGGGTTGAAAGTCATTCAGTATAAAACCTAGTGAATCAACTCCACGCAAACGAATATCAAGCGCTTTTTTATTGGCTTCTTCAATATTATTTACATTAATATCCTGACGCACCAGCCAATTATTGCCATTAACCGAATTGCCTCTTATATAAGGAAAGTTCCCAGGAAGGATATCCATATGAGGAAGTTTTTTGAGGTCATCCTGACGATAGTAAGGCTGAACACTGAAACCTTCGCTTGTTCTCCAAACCAGTTTCTTGTCAAAATCAGCCCCCTTTAAATCTTTTACTATTTTCTCTTTCCATTCCTCATTGGAAATGGGAGGAAATGCTTCAAAAAGCTTTTCTTTATTCATGAGAATTATGTTAATTATTTATATTTATCTCTATTAAAGAGTTGTTATCCAATTAATAAAATCGGACGGCAAAATTAATACAAAAAGAATATACAAATAGAAATAAGGCATAATTATTGTTAATAATTTAACACAATTCTTCTACGCTAGATTTTATCTAACTTTGGAAATAGTAATCCTGAATAAGTTACCATTAATACACCTATGCATTATAACCTGCTAATCAGGTGAAACCACTTAATTATGAATTAATTCTGACTATCTTCCTTTTTTATGGTTATTCGGTTTATTGTCAGGAAACAAATCAATGTGCCGTATACTCTCCTGTCAAAGAGTATAGCTAAAAAGATATTACTAAAATACAATGATCAGTTACAGCATTTCTTGATTAATTGAAAAATGATTTCCTTGCAGAGCTATTTTTATAACTTTCATCAAAATACTTTAGAGTTCCTTTGTAAAATCCGGATAATGTATTACCATCTTCCATGGTAAGCGAGAAAGAGAGCTCATATCCACCTTCACTGGAAATGATTTTTAGCTCACCATTATCAGCTTCAAGCTCCATACCATCTCCGGTTTGAATATTCCAGTTCATTACAGCATCTGAATAAATCATAGTAAAAGGAATGCCGTCATCATTTTCATCCCAGCTATAATTTCCAATATCCAATTTATCTGAACTGTTTGAGAATAATTCAAACATAATTCCATGTCCAATACCTGAAAGAGAATCAATTTCTCCATTTATTTCATGAATAATGAACCCCGGAGAAAGAAGTACTAAATCCATACCATAACCCTCATCATCCCATCTGCCATAACTTTCAAGTATACCTTTATCAAGTTGATACTCAACACCATTATGTGTCATATGATTATTTGCTTTGGAATCTTCTTTTTTACAACCTCCCATGATTGTAATTATGGTTGTAGCACCAATCAATAAAACAGTAATTAATCTCATATTATCTTCGTTTTAATTATGAAAATGAATAGTGAAACGACTCATTATATAACGAAAATAAAACAAATAAGTTTAGGCATAAAAAAAAAGCACAAACCTAAATCTGTGCTTTCAAATTTGACCATGATAATTTATTGTTCTTTTTCGTCCATTCGCTTTGTCATAAAGAACCCAACAATTAATGCAACTCCACTCATTAGGAATATTGAGGCAGCAATGGCAGGTTCTTCATGCATTCCGGTTAGGGTATAAAGTATAGTTCCAAATATAATTCCGGTACCCACTCCAATGGCAATAAGTCCAAGATTTAGAGTAACAACTTTCCAAATCGAATAAGTTCTTATAACTCTTGGACCTGCAAAAATGCTTACATCCTTATCCTTTTCAATAAGTGCAAGACGTTCTTTATGGCGAGTGTTAAAATACAGGTAACATATCCCGAAAATAACGATGAACAAGCTGATAAATACAATTGATACTTCCATGTTTCTATTTTTTTATTAGTTATTTCAACATTTCCCGAAACCAAATTTTGTTTCGTTTACTACTTTGACACAGGGTTATTGGTTTTGGTTACAATTTGCTAATACTAAAATGATGAAATTACTAAATGATGAAATGATCGAGTTTGCCATTCCCCAACCTGACCTCAATAATAATTGCTTATATTGTAACCGAAAACATTTTTAAGTGTCAATTAAGTAATGAAGGTTGTTGACGAGCACATAATTATACAGAAGATTCTGAATGGGGATGTGTATGCCTTCGAAGAAATAGTACTTTCATTTCAGGATATGGTTTATACGCTGTCTTACAGAATCCTCAAGAACAAGGAAGATGCAGAGGAAACAGCTCAGGATGTGTTTGTTAAGGTATTCAGTTCGTTGAAAAGCTTTAGTGAAAAATCTAAACTCTCAACATGGATTTATAGAATTACCTACAACACCGCTATCAATAAACTAAGATCTGTAAAGCGTCAATTTGATACTATTGAGATTGACAATTTAGTGGAGTTGCATACTCATTCATCTCCGGATGCGCTAACTGAATTAAACTCAAAAGAGAAAAAGGAAATAATCAATCAATCGATACTTAGATTGCCTGAAAATGACAGGGTTATTATAACTTTATATTATTATGAAGAGTTATCCCTGACTGAAATTGCCGAAATTGTTGGGATTTCAAAGCAAAATGTAAAAGTTAAACTTTATAGATGTAGGCAGAAATTGTATGCAGAGCTAAAAGATAAAATTGATCAGCAAATATTGGATTATGAATATAGCTAATAATGAGAAAGATAAGTTTGTAAAGCGCGCAGTTAAGATTGCTTCTGTTGAAAAACCAAATATGGATTTTACCTCGGCTGTAATGGATAAAATTGGGCAGCTTAATATGGCGACTAGTGCACCAATAAATGCAAATCCTTTAATTAGTCGAAAAGGATGGATAACTATTTCTGCTTTAATAATTGCTATATTTTCAATACTGTTGTCTCTCGGACCAACTACCATTCAACCTGAGTTTCTTTTTGATTATTCTGAATATTTCAGAACCATTGAATTCTCTGTACCTTTTACTGTATCAAAAATATTCCTGATTGGGTTATTTGCTTTTATCTTCTTCTTTATCATAGAAATAACGCTTCTTACCAAGAAGTTAAACAGAATAAAATAGCCTCAATCATAGTTAATATTAGGGTTCCAGATATAATACATTATCAATCTTCAAATTCTCTTTTTTAGTGTCTAACACTCTGTATTTTCCATTATTAAACATATATGCCTGATCGGAATAATACGGGCTCATTATATTTCCCGATTGTCCGGTTGGGATAATTGTCAATGTTTTATCAGGATTAGCAAAATCCACTAGCATTCTCATAGCGGGTCCATCAACAACAGGGAAAACCCCACTGCTATTCAAACGAAACCCTTCTTTATCTATAACATCATTACCTCCGGATTTTTCAAACGGTCCCACATTGAAAATTAAATCCAAAGGTTCTTCCCTTCCAATTGGATGGACATGCGTTAATGTGTGTACCTTACCCCATTTCCATGTGCTTACATCATCACCAAACTGGTTTATTAGGGAAGTAATTGCATTTTCGAGTGATAAGGTAAAAATATCACTTCTTGTCTCAGTAAAGTTAGTGGTTACATCATCAATCCATGGTGAATTTTCGTTGGTTAGCATTTTTGTCATCTGGGATCTTACCAAAAATGAACCCACTAACCTATTTGCATCATCCTCACTAAGGTTATCAGCAAGAATATTATACATAACTTCATAAATAAGGTTATTAAATATTGTTGCCCCGATGCTGGATACTTCAGTACTTCCTTGCCACTTGCTGAGTTGATTTATTGCCTGCATATAAGCAGGTCCCAGACTAGACACTCTCTTTGTATTTGCCTCATTAAGAATTAAATGTGCTAGCATTGTATCCCTTTCTGAAACATTATCTATTTGCACCTTTGTTAGTTCCTCAACACTCCAACGATCTCTTGAATTAATCAACCTTTTTATCCTCTTGGCACGAAGTCCGGGAGCATAATAACCGGGATACAGTATGCCATCTACACGCTCACGTTCATCATTTGCCGTAGCAATAAAACCATCATCAGGATTTATTATTTTTGGATTTTTCTCAAAAGGATAATATCCGAGAATATCATCGTTACCACTTGCTCCATCAAGTATGATTTTGGAATTCACATTTTCGTGACGCATGGGAATTCTCCCTGCCGACCAACATGCAATATTGCCAATTGCATCACCATAGATCATATTCATCCCAATAAGGTCGATATATTCCATTGCTGTTTCAAAATCCGATATCTTTTTGGTATTGTTGATTCTGTACAAGGCATCAAGAATTTGTGACTCCATGTGGTTCAAAGCCCACCAAAGTGAAATTGGCTGATCGTCAATTGTAGCTATCCTGTTATAAATTCCATTAAGTACAGGTCCATGTCGAGTCTTTTTGATCTCAAAATTAACATCATCGCCATCTTTAACTGGAATATTTACTTTAACTATTTCATAATCTTTCCACTTGTCTATTGCCCAAACCTGATTCTGGTTCTCCGGATTTTGTTTTTCTCGATAAAGATCCATATTATCGAATGGAAAAATTGTGTTACCCCATGCAAAGATATCGTTGTGGCCTATTATGGCATACGGGACTCCTGACAGGTAATATCCGGCCATGGAAAATCCGGGATATTCAATATATGCCTCATACCAAACTGCAGGCTGTGAATATCTGATATGTGTATCGTTGGCAAGAATTACTTCACCTGATTTTGATCTATCGGCGCTTAACACCCAATTATTAGAACCATGCCAAACGGGAATTGGCAATGAAGCCATTACTTCATTTGACGTACGAGAAATCGTGTTCAACACTTCCTTTTGTTCTCCAGTATAATTTCTTGAATTGGCAATTGAATCCACCTCAAAATCAATCAGATACTCTTCTCCCAATGTTTCCAGAATTTTTGTCATTATTGGTTCTTCCGATAAAGCGGAAGTGAATGACAGCGACATATAACCTATGGCTGTATAAACATCAACCGGTTTAAATGGTTCAGGCTTGAATCCCAATAATGCAAATTCGATTGGTAAGCTACCATTATCAATAAAGCTGTTGATCCCTTCAAGATAAGCCAATGTTTCCTCCTTGTAAGGTTCATCAATTTCTGCAAAGTACTTATTGGCAGTTCTTACAGCCATTTCCCGTATTGAAAGTGTGAGCATCGTTTTGTCGGTATTTACAAACTTCTCTCCCAATAATTCGGAGAGCCTTCCCGAAGTTACCCTTCTGATCATTTCCATTTGAAACAACCGCTCCTGAGCCTGAACATAACCCAAAGCCATATAAGCGTCGTGAGAATTATGTGCATAAATGTGTGGAACACCGTAATCATCAAAAATGACTTCAACTTTGTTTTTGAGACCTGATAACTTTAAATCACCTGAGTATACCGGTTTTGTGGATCTAAGCCATAAATATCCTGCAATTACTATCGTGATAATTATTATCACAATTATTAATAGTATTCTTTTGAAAATTTTCATAATTAAATAGTGGATTACTTGGGTTAATTCTTGAATAATTTTGCTTTGTCGATAATTTCAATTTCTTTTCTGCTTACCTTAATGATGCCTTCATCCGACATTTCACCCAGTGTTCTGGAAAGTGATGGTCTCGTTACTCCGAATAAGTTTGCCAATGCTTCCTGTGTTACATTTAGCTTAATTACATTGCCTTGTATTCTATACTGCTCACGCAAGTAATTTGATATTTTTTCTCGGATTGTTTTAAATGATAAAAAGAACAATTTTCGTGTAAGGAATTGCGCCCTATTGGATATATTATTCAGGAAATTCGTTAAAAACTGCCTGTTTTTTTCCATAATAAGAAAAACATCCTGCTTTGGAATTGTAAGAATCTGCGTTTTTTCATTTGCAATAATATCCACTGGATAAGTCAGCTTTTTTCCAAATAAAAATGCTGATGCCAAAGGACGTGGTGCTGCAATATCTTCAATCTTAACTACCTTCCCTGAAAAATCCAGCATCTCCCCTTTTACACTTCCGGTTAATACAAACCTAAGTTCATTACATGGTTCATCCCGCATCACAATAACATCACCCTTATTATATTTTTTTACCCCATATCTTATTTCTGAAAATATATTAATTAATTCTGTTTTAGATATTCCATCAAATGACATTGAACCATAAAGAATTTCAATGATTTTTTCTTTCTCCATAAAAATATTTTATGCTGTAAATATATTCATTTTCATGTTTTGTAACATATGTTACATTATTATTTACCAACTAGGTGTAATATTGCAAGCAAAATGAAATACCATGATTAGAGAAATTGTAAAAATTGACGAAGATCTTTGTGACGGATGCGGACTATGTATACCAAATTGTCATGAAGGTGCATTGCAGATCATTGATGAAAAGGCAAGATTAATAAGTGACTTGATGTGTGACGGACTTGGAGCCTGTTTAGGACATTGTCCACAGAATGCAATTTCAATTGAAAAAAGGGAAGCCCAGCCTTACGATGAAGTTGCGGTAATGCAAGAGATGGTACAGAAAGGAAAGAACACTGTAAAGGCACATTTAATGCATCTGAAAGATCATGAAGAATATGAATTCCTCAAACAGGGTGTAGGGTATCTAAAGGCCAACAAAGACAGTATCAATTTCTCAGTTGATGAAGTAATTAGTGAAGTACACAATTCAGGTAAACAAAAAACTATAGAAGTAAAGGAAATGGCACATAATCACGAACACCACGGAGGCGGATGCCCCGGATCAAAATCAATGGCATTCAATATTGATCCTCAAACTCACGGTACCGATGTTAAACAGGCGTCGGCGCTAACACACTGGCCTGTACAAATGCATCTTATTAATCCTGCGAGTGGTCATTTTCAGGGTACAGATTTTCTGCTTGCAGCAGATTGCGTAGCATTTGCAATGGGTAGTTTTCATTCAGAACTTCTGAAAAACAAAACCGTAGGTATCGCTTGTCCGAAACTTGATGACGGCACAGACATCTATATAAATAAGGTTACATCGCTAATCGATAATGCAAAAATTAACACTCTTACCGTAGTTATTATGGAAGTACCATGTTGTGGAGGACTTCTTCAAATGGCACGAATGGCGGTAGATCAGGCATCACGAAAAGTGCCCATAAAATGCATAGTTATAGGAACACAGGGAGAAATTCTAAGAGAAGAATGGGTTTAAATTTAATCTCTAAAAATAATCTAAATGAGATATGCTTTTCTGTTGGACAGAAAAGAATATCCCATTTTTATTTTTAAAAATCCAATTTATCATAATAGTTTTAATGAACTATGCTTTAGAGGTGATATAATTCATCAGCAGTGTCGAAGTCAACAAAAAAGTTGGCATCTTTTTTAAGTTCATTTACAATGCTGTGTTCTTTGGCCATCACTTCCAATCTGAATTCATCTTCTTCCTCAACTCCTTCGTATGTGTTAAATTTGCTGGCTTCTTCAGTTGATAATTCTATAAATACTTTTAAACGAGACTCTTCACATTTAATAGAATAAAGTCCTTTAATAATCAGTAAGTCAACTCCATTGAAGTCTGTTATTAATTCATCCTGATAATCAGTTACCATATCAACCAAAGGCATCCTTGCAACTCTGTCATTCTTGAAGTCTTCAAGGTTCTCCTTAATCTTATCCCAGTCATATTCATTCAGGCCAACACTTTCAATACCGTTATTTAATCTCCAGCTTTTTCTATCAATGGGAGGTACTTTATAATAATTGTCAAGATCCATAATTTTAGCACGAATACCTTCCTGGTTTTTAAGATATTTTGCTAGCAGATAAGAAACTGTTGATTTTCCGGTTCCTACTTCACCTGTTACAGTAACAATGTTTTTTGGGATATGACTCTCCATTACTTTATCGAGAATAATCCTTGCCGCAGCGCGATGCTTATCGGTAATTGTAAATACTTGATTTTGCATAATTAATAAGTATATCGCCCTAAAAGGGCTGTTAGTAAGCTAGTTAACTGTTATAGTGGTCAAGTACGATTATGTATGCAAGAATACAAACAAAAGTTGAATTCTCAGAAATATTTTTGTTAAGTTTTTTTATAATATAATTCAAGGATTTTCGAATCGGCACACCAACATATGTAGAAACTTGCATTTATAATAATAAAATTATAATTATTCCAATCGTATTATAGTTAGGTTGCTGTCATAAGTACAACATCATCAATATTTTAGCTATATCTAAAAAGTATTTGTTGAATAAATCTAATATTATTACATTTGCGGTAATGAATAAAAAGGTTAAACGCAAAAATAAACCGTATAAAATGCAAAAAATAACTGTTATTGGAGCTGGAAACGTTGGTGCCACATGTGCAAACGTTATTGCTCACAAAGATCTCTCAAAAGAAGTTGTGCTTCTGGATGTAAAAGAAGGAATCGCTGAAGGTAAAGCCCTTGACATATGGCAAACAGCAGCCATTAATCACTTCAACACTCGCGTTACTGGAGTTACTAATGATTATCTAAAGACCAAAGGATCAGGAATAATTGTTATTACCTCAGGTATTCCACGTAAACCAGGTATGTCACGTGATGATTTAATAAAAACCAATGCTAGCATTGTAAAAGATGTTACTGAGAAAGCTATTAAATATTCACCAGATGCTATTATTATTGTGGTAAGTAACCCTCTTGATGTTATGACATATGCTGCATATCAAGCTTCAAACAAACCATCAAGAAAAGTATTTGGAATGGCTGGAACACTTGATACTGGTAGATACAGAGCGTTTATTGCAAATGCATTAAATGTAACCCCAATTGATATTCACGCAATGTTGCTCGGTGGCCATGGTGATACAATGGTTCCATTACCACGATATACTTCTATTAATGGTATTCCAATTACCCAACTACTAGGGAAAGATGAAATAGATAAAATTGTTGAAAGAACTAAAAAAGGTGGTGGCGAACTTGTAAACCTGATGGGTACCAGTGCATGGTACGCTCCTGGTGCTGCTGCGGCACAACTTGTTGAGGCTATTGTTGATGATCAGAAAAAAATTGTTCCTTTATGTGCATACCTTAACGGCGAATATGGATTAAAAGATGTATTTTTAGGTGTACCTGTTAAGCTTGGGAAAGATGGTATTGAAGAAATCATCGAAATTGATCTTGACAAGACAGAAAAGAAACTTCTTGAAACATCAGCAAACTCCGTTAAGAGCGTGATGAAAGTTCTTGATAATATGAAAATATTTTAATTCAATTAAAAATATTGCCTAATCATTAATGGTTGCGATTCTTGTTTAGGCTTTTAACGCTCTCTTCGGGGAGCGTTTTTTATTTAGTTTTTGATACTTTTATACTCTCAAAAGAACTAAAATGAAAAAACTTGTCGTACTCACAGGTGCCGGAATGAGCGCCGATAGCGGGGTGAAAACATTTCGCGATCATGACGGATTATGGGAAAATCATCGAATTGAGGAAGTTGCCACACCGGAAGCATGGCTACAAAACCCCAGGTTGGTAATGAAATTTTACAATCAACGACGAAAGCAATTATTTGAGGTTGAACCAAATGATGGTCATAAAGGACTCGTTAAACTTGAGGACAAATTCGAAGTTCACATTGTAACTCAAAATGTTGATGATCTTCACGAAAGAGCAGGATCATCAAATGTATTACATCTGCACGGAGAACTCAAAAAGGTAAGAAGTACTGTTGATCCTGATTTAATATATAAATTGAATGGCTGGGAATTGAAGTTTGGAGATAAATGTGAAAAAGGAAGCCAACTTCGTCCGCATATTGTTTGGTTTGGTGAATCAGTACCAATGATTGAGCCTGCATTCAAAATTGTATCACAAGCAGAAATTTTACTGGTAATAGGTACATCAATGGTCGTTTATCCAGCTGCAGGACTTATAAACTATGTCTCTCAGGAAGTGCCAAAATACTATATCGATCCGAAAGCATTTCCTGTTTCAGGCGTAGAAAATCTTACAATTATTAAGGAAAGGGCTGCTGTGGGAGTTCCAAAACTGGTAGAAGAACTTTTGAATGGCTGATGGCTAAAAGCAGCTGGTAAGTGGCTTTTAGCTTTTAGCCTAATGCTTTAAACCTTGAGCTTTCAGCCTTCTACCTTTCGCAGACATAATACTTACACCATATACCAATAACTCAATTTAGTTCGTTAGTCTTAAAAAATGTAAATTTGTGCAATTAATTATAATAGATATTATGATAAAAAGAAGTTTCATTGCTATAAGTGCAATAATTGTATTAAGTGTTGTGTTGATATCATGCAAAAAAGATGCAAATCAAGCGGAGATTGACAAAGGTATAATTGAAGAATATGTACTAGAGAAAGGACTCGATGGTCAGTTTACCTCCAGTGGTCTGTATTACATAATTCATATTGAGGGTAGTACTGTACATCCAACAATTACTTCAGAAATTAATGTTTCCTATACATGTGCGTCTTTATCTGGTGTTTTATATGACGAGGGAGAATATTATACAAATTATCTATCGAATCTAATCGCAGGATGGCAGGAAGGAATACCGTTAATTGGTGAGGGAGGTGAAATTACACTTATTATTCCATCAGGATTGGCTTATGGACCTAAAGGATCATTCAATATTCCATCAAATGAAGTTCTTATTTTCGATATTACTCTGAATTATTTTACAGATTAATAAACCCCATACCGACTAACAAAAACCAATTAATATGGCACCCGAACATACTTTTTTATTGGAAAAAGCTCGTAAATATTGTGCTTATCAGGAAAGGTCAATTTTTGAAGTGAAGACAAAACTCTACAGTTGGAATATCAGTGAGAAAATTGTTTCCGAGATAATTCTTCAGCTTAAAAGGGAGGATTTCATTAATGAAGAAAGATTTGCACTGGCTTTCGCAACAGGAAAAATGAGAAATAATAAATGGGGAAGAAACAAAATAGCTTATGCATTAATGCAAAAACAAGTTCCCGATCTTACAATACAAATCGCACTGAATTCATTGGATGAGAAAGAATATTTGCAAACTCTGAAAGCAGTACTTGATTCAAAAAAGATAGATGATGATAATGAGTTTCTCAAAAATGCAAAACTTGTTAAGTTCGCACAGCAAAAAGGATTTCAACCTGAATTAACCTGGAAGTATATCAAAGGTGAAATATAATTCATTAATAAATAATGTAAAACAGACTTAATGTTCTCTACCGAAGGAAGGAATGATATTAAAAAGAGGCTAGAAGCCTTAAGGGGGTACCTTTGACATCGATCGAAAGAAAATGGAGATCGAAGAAGAAGAAGAACAAACACAATCACCTACATTTTGGGATGACCCCAAATCAGCTGAAAAACATCTGAAAGCTACAAAGGATAAAAAGCGATGGGTAGATGATTTTGAAAAAGCTAATGAATCAGTAAATGATTTATTGGTAATGGAAGAATTTTTTGAAATGGAGGAAGCCACACGAGAAGAAATCGATGGTCAGTTTAATAGTACCGAAAAGATAATTGCAGACCTTGAATTTCTCCAAATGCTCAGCAATAAAGAAGATTCATTTGATGCTATTTTGAAAATAAATCCGGGTGCCGGCGGAACTGAAAGTCAGGATTGGGCAGAAATGCTTATGAGAATGTACATCCGTTATGGTGAACGAAATAAATTCAAAGTCAAAGAGATTGATTACCAGGCCGGCGATGGTGCAGGAATCAAAACTGTTGCCCTCCAGTTTAGTGGCGAATTTGCTTTTGGATATCTTAAAGGAGAAAATGGTGTCCATAGGCTAGTACGACTTTCTCCCTTTGATTCTGCAAACCGCCGACATACTTCTTTTGCTTCCGTATATGTTTATCCTGTCGTTGATGATACCATAGATATTAAGGTTAATCCAAGTGATCTTAGCTGGGATACTTTCAGATCAGGTGGTCCCGGAGGTCAAAATGTAAACAAAGTAGAAACAGCAGTACGGTTACATCATGAGCCTTCGGGAATTGTAATTGAATGTCAGGAAACACGCTCTCAGTTACAAAATAGGGAAAAAGCAATCCAAATGCTGAAATCGCAATTATACGAGGTTGAACTTCGAAAAAAACAAGAGGCAATCGACAAAATAGAAGGAAGTAAAAAGAAGATTGAATGGGGATCACAAATTCGTTCCTACGTAATGCATCCATATAAATTGGTTAAAGATGTAAGAACAAATTTTGAAACCTCAAATGTTCAAAATGTAATGGATGGCGATCTTGATGCTTTTATTAAAGCATATCTGCTGGAATACAGCGGTAATAGTTAAACAAATAATAGTTTTTCCCGATTTTACAATCATTTCCCATACTTGGAATAATTATAAATTTAAGGCTTTTCATATATGATTGATTATGTGTATTTTACGATGTTTTGATTAAGGGTGGCAATTGATTTGTATCTTTAATGTGTTAATAAATTTTGAAACATGAAATCACTTAGACTACTAAATACTCTATTAGCACTGGTTGTATTAATATCAATTATAAGTTGTAATAAAAACAATGAGACTAAACCCCCATTAGGAGGTGGATTAGATAATATAATTATACCTGATGGATTCACATTCAATACCACTGAAGATTTCCAAATCACTCTTAAAGTAATAGGAGATGGAACAGCTAAGTTTAATCGAGCTAAATTTTTTGTGTTTTCTGGTAATCCTGATAGCTTAGGAACAATGATAGCATCTGGAGGAGTTGATGCCTCAGGAACTTTTAACACCAGTATTTCTAAGTCAAACATTACTGATAGCCTGTACATTAGCTCAAACATCACCGGAATGAGTTTGGGTTTGGTTGCTATTGTTGGTAACACCTTTTCTCATCAGTTTAACTTTAACAATAAGAAACCCGAAACCAGCAATGCAGGCAGAGGTACTTTCACAGATATTATAAGTGATTTTGAAAATGGTTTGGATGGATGGGAACCTTACCGTGATAATTCTATTTTTACATCAGATGCATCAAACACACCAATATCAGAAGGTCCAACAGGTACATCTGATAAGTTCATATGGGGGTTTGACACGAGAGGCGGGTTGCGATCATACCTTGCCCCTGCAAAATTCACAGGAGATTTATATGGACAATATATAGCTTTCCATTATTATCTGGGTAATACAGATCAGGCTAGACCAACTCAAAACAATATTGCTGACATTAGAATTACCGATGGAAACAATGTGCTGGCCATTGACTTAAGCTCAACATTTCAACATGAGGTTAATGCTGGTTGGCAGACAATATATTGTAAATTGGATGAAACCGAGACATCAGGTAGTGGTTGGAGGTATGGTAATATGAATACATGGACTACCGGAAATGGTGGTCAATCAACACCAAACCGTCAGGCAACCACAAACCAGGTAATTCAAATCCTACAGAATGTAACAGGTATTCTAATTGCACCTGAATATCAGGTTGGATATTACTCATCCAACGGACCTGAGTTTATTTGCTTAGGAAAGGTTGGTATTGTTGAAGATGTAACTACGTTCCCAATAATTCTACAGGGACAACAACCCGATGATTCGGACAACGATGGTGTTCCAAACTCAACAGATGATTATCCTAATGATGCTAACAAAGCATATAATAATTTTGGTCCTGGTGAAAACATATATGGTACGCTTGCTTTTGAAGATTTATGGCCTGCAAAGGGAGATTATGACTTTAATGATTTGGTAATTGATTATAACTACAATGTTATAACAGATGCCAGTAATAAAGTTGTTGAAATTGATGCTAATTATATTGTTAAAGCAACAGGTGCAGGGTTTCTAAATGGTTTCGCAATTGAGCTGCCAATAAATCCATCGACCGTTACTTCAGTTACGGGTCAGCAACTATCAGGTAATACATTTGAACTATCAGGAAATGGAACCGAAACAGGTCAATCAAATGTGGTGATCCCCATGTTTGATGATGCACACACTTTATTTGGTGCCACAGGGTTTATCAATACTAATCCTTCATTTGAATATCACACACCTGTTGGGTTAAATATTATCATAAAACTAGATGGTAGTCGGAGTATTTCAGATCTGGGCACAGCCCCTTATAATTCCTTTATGGTTTCAAACCAAAGAAGAGGATACGAAATACACCTGGCTGGTTATGAAAATACCGACAAGGCAAATACAGATCTATTTGGCACATCAAACGATGATACTAACCCTGCATCATCAAAGTATTATCAAACGTCTAACAATTTGCCTTGGGCCATACATTTACCAGTTAGTTTTGATTATCCAATTGAAACAAATTCCATTGAAACTGCATATTTGAGATTGGTAGAATGGGCTGAATCAGGTGGTGCACAATATCCTGACTGGTATTTGGATGAACCGGGTTATAGGAATGATAACTATGTTTATCCCATTCCTGAATAGTGATTATAGCCGTGAGGTTTTCAAAAAATAAAGAATAGTGATCCCATGCCTATTGTTCCCAATAAGAAACCCAGATATATCTGTGTTGGAGTGTGGGCATTGAGTTTTAATCGTGCTGTAGCTATTAATCCTATCAATAATACCATTGCGAAAATTACAAAATTTAGATCATAATGAAATCTGATGGCAAAGCCTAGCAAGGTTCCCAGAAGACCTCCCCATGCTGTCATATGAAGACTGATTTTTGTTGCATAATTTATCATTAAAGTGATAAGTATCAGCAATGTGGACCCAACCATAAACATTGTCAATAATCCGGTTAATGATGCCTGTTTTAGCAGATGATAAGTCATATAATAAATAATGGCAACAATAAGTAAAGGGAAAACCCTTTCTCGCTGTGAGGTCATTTGCAAACTCTTTATTTTACCTGTTTTTAGAAGAATTAGAATAACTATCGTAGGTATAATAAATGTTGTAAAAAATACAATCAGCACAATTATATACCTGTAATTTTCAGGGATTGCCAGTATTGAATGTGTCTTAAGATTCATCAATAACAATAATGCATAGGTTGGAACCAGAAGCGGATGTAAAATAGTTGATAATATTTTGGCTGATAGGGTTGTCATTGTTGTCGTGGTTGTTATTGTTGTTGTGGTTACCAATGCTAGATTAACAGATAACCAACCATAACTTATTTACAATTCTTTACGTAGCCTGGCAACAGGTATTTTCAATTGCTCACGATATTTAGCAACAGTTCTTCTGGCAATGGGATATCCTTTTTCCTTCAGCTTCGTTGTAAGATACTCATCGGTATATGGCTTTTCCTTACTCTCAGCATCTATAATTTCCTTGAGAATTGTTTTTATCTCTCTTGTAGAAACTGTTTCTCCATCATCCTTCTGCATTGATTCGCTAAAGAAACTCTTAATAAGCAAAGTCCCGAATGGTGTTTGAACATATTTAGAATTAGCCACCCTGGAAATTGTTGATATATCAAGATTCACCCTCTCAGCAATATCTTTAAGAATCATGGGCCTAAGTTTCGTGTCATCGCCCGTTAACAAATACTCATATTGATAATCCATGATGGCTTTCATTGTTGAGTACAATGTATTTTGTCGCTGCTGAATAGCATCAATAAACCACTTTGCGGAATCTACTTTTTGCTTAATAAACGAATAAGCCTCTCGCTGTTTTTTGGTTTTTTTCTGATTACCAACTGAATCCAGCATATTGGCATAAGTATTACTCACTTTAAGCTCCGTATTATTCCACGAATTCAATGAGAGTTCAAGCTTATCACCATTGTTTGAAATAGTAAAATCAGGAATTATATAATGATTTTCTTTTGATGTTTCACTAAGTGAGTTGCCTGGTTTCGGATTAAGCTTAAGAATTTCATTCATCGCATCTTTAAGCTGATCTTCAGTGATATCCATTCGTTTCATTATCTTTTGATAATGCTTTTTTGTGAAATCATTAAAGTAGCGATTTATGATTCTTCGAGCCATTTCGAGTGTTTCCGATGGCGATTCATTTATCCTCCTCTCCAACTGAATTAGTAAACAGCTTTTTAAGTCAGAAGCTCCAACACCTGATGGGTCGAATTGTTGAATAATATGAAGAACATTCTCAACATTTTCCTTTGTTGCGATCATATTCTGCGTAAATGCAAGATCATCAACAATTGCATCAACTGACCGTTGCAAATATCCTGAGTCATCAATATTACCGATTATATATTTTCCAATTCCGGCTTCCGTTTCACTCAGATTCCTCAAGCTCAACTGTCGCTCAAGGTTTTCATGGAAACTGGTACCTGAAGCATAAGGAATTTCTCTTCTGTCTTCTTCCGAACTATAGTTATTGGTTTTCAACTTATATGAAGGAACATCGTCTTCATTCATATAGTCGTTGATGTCGAATTCATCATCCTTACTCTTATAGTCATCAAGTTCAGTATCTCCAAAATCATCATTTGATTCACTTTCAGAGTTTTCATCAATTGTATCATCCTGACTATCAACTGCGTCAACCTCTAATGCAGGATTATCTTCTATTTCCTGCTTAATTCTCTGCTCCAATCCAACAGTGGGAATCTGCAGTAGCTTCATCAGCAATATCTGCTGTGGACTCAGCTTCTGCAGCAACTTCTGTTGTAACCTTTGATTGAGCATAGTATAATGTTAGATTCGTCAAAGACAAATGTAACAACATTTTTACTATGGCACAATTTTGGTGATCAAAATATTTGCATAATTTTCAACTATGGAATAACATCCACAGAGGAAATAGGTATTTCAGGAGAAAACCTCTCTAGAACTCAAGGTTCATAGGTGTTCTTGGGAAAGGAATTACATCGCGTATATTTCCCATTCCTGTTAAGAAAAGTATCAACCGTTCAAAACCTAATCCAAATCCGGCATGTGGAACTGTTCCAAATTTTCTGGTTTCAAGGTACCACCACATTGATTCTTCAGGGATATCCATCTCTTTCATTTTGGTGTATAACTTGTCGTAATCTTCTTCACGCTGTGAACCACCAATAATTTCACCAATCTGTGGAAATAGAATATCCATAGCTCTTACGGTTTTTCCATCATCGTTTTGCTTCATATAAAAAGCTTTGATCGATGCTGGATAATCTGTAAGGATAACAGGTTTTTTGAAATGCTTCTCAACCAAATATCTTTCATGCTCTGATTGTAAATCTGCACCCCATCCTTCGATAATAAACTGGAATTTCTTCTTTTTGTTAGGCTTTGAATTTCTCAATATATCAATGGCCTCAGTATATGTTATCCTTTCGAATGGCTGCTCAAGTACGAATCGCAATTTTTCGATTAGCTCCATTGAGCGCTCATCAGCTTTCCTATTTTTTTCCTCATTAACCTGACGTTGACTTAAAAACTCAAGATCTTCTATGCATTTCTCTAATGCATAACCTATTACATATTTTAACATATCTTCTGCAAGATCCATATCATCAACAATATCACCAAAGGCAAACTCAGGTTCAATCATCCAGAATTCTGCAAGATGTCGTGCAGTATTTGAGTTTTCGGCACGGAAAGTCGGACCAAATGTATATACCTTTGAAAGTGCGAGTGCTGCTAATTCAGCTTCAAGCTGACCACTTACAGTAAGGTTTGCAGCTTTTCCAAAGAAGTCTTTCGAAAAATCAACTTTCCCATCCTCAGTTTTTGGAATATTATCAAGTTCCATTGTTGTTACCTGAAACATCTCTCCTGCTCCTTCGGCATCGGAACCGGTTAATATCGGTGAATGAATATTGTAAAACCCTCTGTCATGGAAAAATTTATGAATAGCAAATATCATGTTATGTCTGATACGTGCAATTGCAGAAAATGTGTTTGTACGATAGCGTAAATGTGCCTTTTCACGTAAAAATTCAAGTGTATGTTTCTTAGGTTGAATCGGATATTCATCAGGGTTAGCAATACCAAGAACATCTACTTTCTTTGCATGAACTTCTACTTTTTGTCCACTACCTGTTGATTCCACAAGCTCACCAACAATTGAAATAGCCGCACCAGTATGTATAGTTTCAAGAACATTTGATGTTTTTTCATCCACATCAACAACAACCTGAACATTATTGATTGTTGATCCATCATTAAGAGCAATAAATGCTACATTCTTACTACCACGCTTTGTGCGCACCCATCCCTGTACAAGAACTTCACTTCCGAAGTCTCTTGATTCCAATAATGATTTGATTTCTATTCTTCTCACTTTACTATATTTTAAATAAGATGCAAAAAAACTAAATTTCAGGGATATAACAGGTAGAAATTACTATGATTTTAATATGCTGAAATTAAATACACCTTGAGACATTTAACTTCCCCGTCATTTTGCACAAAATAAAAAACTATTTACATGCTGTATTACAGCGTATTGTCAGTCTTATCTGCATTAAAAACAACAAAAGACATTATTCCTATTAACATATGAAATGATTATTAATTTTCACATGAACTATCCATATGTTCAAGTGTAAACTCTTTAATAGTGAAATGGCCGGTTTAATTCGTTCTCATCAATAAGCCTAGCGATTTTTTTTAGCTCAATATGTTCAAGCATTCGAAGATGAATTTCAGCACTATCTGTTGAATTATTAATCTCTTCTTCCAAGAACTTAAGTTTTTTTGTTATCAATCTTGATTTATAAGACATCAATGAAGAAAGGGCAAGGTTGAACAAATCATCTTCTTCCTTCTTAACAAAGATTTTATTCTTTTCCCAATTATCACTTAGTTCGTATGGTGTGGTGATTAATTCGATGACCTTACTTGACAATTGTGGATCGGGATGATTTGTAAAATACGTAGTTGTAAGTGGCTTTTCAGTTTTGTTGGCTTCTTTGATTTCATTAACTATCGATTTGTACAGTTCGTTATCAAAGCTTAGTCCATCGTTTTCCAAATCACTGATAATAAAATCCGAAATAGAAACTTCATGATCATTTCCCTCATCATCATTTACGTTTACAATAACATCTCCAAACAATAATAATAATCTCACCAAATCATTTTCCAGAAAGGTGGTATCCAATGGATCAACTGCTCTTTGCTTTGGTTGGGGATCAATATAATCAGGAATCGGAAGTACATTTTCAGGTGTGTTTAAACTCTTGCGATACTTCTGACGCAACAGCTTATTCAATTCATTCATTAGTGTTTGCTCATTTACTTCGAGCAAAACACTGCACTCTTTTATGTAAACCGACCTGGTAATTCCATCAGGGATTTTTGAAATTGTAAGAATAATATCTTTTATCAGTTGAGACCGTCCGGCAGGATCACCTTCGGTTTCTTCTTTCAGAAGGCCGGTTTTAAACTTTATGAAATCAACGGCTTCATCACCGATAAATTTTTCAGTTTCGCTTGTGGTATGACTTCTAACAAATGAATCAGGGTCTTCACCTTCAGGAAAGAGAACAACCTTTACATTACACCCCTGCTCCAATATAAGATCAATTCCGCGGAAGGATGCTTTCAATCCAGCAGGATCACCATCATAAAGTATGGTGATATTCTGGGTATACCGACTTATAAGTTTAATCTGATCAATTGTAAGAGAAGTACCAGAAGAAGCTACAACATTTTCAATTCCGGCCTGATGCAATGAAATCACATCAGTATAACCCTCAACAAGGAAACAGTTGTTTTGCTTTACAATGGCATTTCTTGCAAAATAAATTCCATAGAGAACCTTACTTTTATTGTAAATATCAGATTCAGGTGAATTTAGATATTTAGCTTTTGACTTTTCTGTTGATAGAATTCTACCACCAAAACCAATAACACGTCCTGTGAGGTTATGAATTGGGAAAATAATTCTGCCTCTGAACCTATCTAGTAACTTATCATCTTTCTCTATGCTTAAGCCCGTCCCGACAAGGGTTTCTTTGGTATACCCATTGGCAATTGCATGTTTTGAATAATCTTCCCAATTATCAATTGTATAACCAAGCTCAAATTTTTTAATTATTGATTCACGAAAGTCGCGCTCCTTCAAATAACTCAGCCCTACTGCTCTTCCCTCTTCATTTTCGGTTAGATTTGAAACAAAATATTGTGATACAAATGTATTCACTGCCAGCATGCTTTCTTTCTCATCAAGCTGCTGTTGCATTTCGGGAGTAACTTCCTCCTCTTCAATTTCAACACCGTATTTCTTGGCGATATAGCGCAAGGCTTCGGGATAGGAATAGTGCTCGTGTTCCATAATAAAGCCAACACTATTACCGGCTTTTCCACAACCAAAGCACTTGAAAATACCCTTGGAAGGACTCACACTGAAAGATGGAGTTTTTTCATTATGAAACGGACACAATCCCAAATAATTTGCACCACGCTTTTTAAGTGTGACAAAATCACCAACCACCTCCTCAATGCGAGCAGTTTCAAATATTGATTGTATGGTATTAGGATTTATCACTTTAGAAATTTTAACAAATCTACATTTTTATTGTATTGATTCGATAACAATTGCCATTCCATTGAATGAAATAGAATCGCCAACTTTTTTTCCTTTTAAGGAGTTATAAATGGGTACATTGGGAGAAATTGCAAACCAAGTTTCATCATCCAGATCAACTTTTCCCAATCCTGCTGACACAAATATTTTTTGCTTGTTGGTTATCACCAATGCTCCAAACTCAACTTTTGAGAGTTTCTTTTCAGGATCAATTTTTTGAAGTGCGTTTATAACAAGTTTTGCCCTATCCAATTGCTTGGCATACAGCTCTATCTGACGCATAAGCTTAGTGCGAAAAGCATCGTATCGATCTTTCGGCTGTCCATAATCATTTGCCTGCTGCTGAGCTTCTTCAATCTCATTTTGTAATTGTATGATAACCTGAGTCTGTTGCTCAATACACTTCTTTAATAATTTGTCTTTAACATCTTTCATCCTTACAAAATTCAGAAACCGGAAAGCTGCTATTTAACCCAAATTTCATCCACAAAAATCCAACATGGGTTTGGATAGCCCTTATGCCATTCGGGGCAATCTTTCAATGAACTGGCATGAACCCTTAGAAAACGAATTTTGTCAGAGGCTTTAAGTTCAAAATCCTTAACTATGCCACCCGATTCCCTAGGATTAATATTATTCTTAACCGTTCCAAGTATCCTATAATTCTTACCGTCAATCGACCCTTCAAAAGTTACCGTTTTGGGCATAAAGACCCATGAGTTCTCATCCTGCAAGAACCCTGCTCCTACTTTTGTAATTCTGGTCATTTCACCAAGATCGATAACTACATCAAGGTCTTCACCATAATATCCCTGCCAGTTTCCTGTACGGAAATTCTCACCACCTCGAATTGTATTTATCAGGGCAATATCACCTCCGGCAGTATATTGCGGACTGTATTTTGTATTTATTTTGATTGACCTTCCCTTTGGAATCTTAATAAATTCAGCATTCTCATTTAAGCTTCTACCATCAGAACTTTCTGCGTAAGCAGAAAAACGGCTCGTGGAGTTAATGATAAATGGATTTGTGTACCTTGTTAGTACATTTCTGCTCAATGAATACCAGATGGTGGTATTTTCTTGCAAATCACCAAGAGAAATCTCCATCTCATCAGAAAAAGTTTTGGATTCTGCTTTAAAAGATGGAACAGGAATTATCTGATTATCTGTGATTTTCTGATATGGACGATCTTCAATCTTACTACCAAATTCCTTATTTGGTGTTTCCGATAATCTAAAAACCAGCTTACCACCATTTTTGATATCATCATGTGTAATATATGATTTTGTATAATCCTGTTTGTTAAGCTTTACTGATTCCACATATGGCCCTTTACCTTTAGCATTGATTAAAAATTCTTTGCCGTTTTCAAGGTTGATAGTTGCTCTTTCAAATACAGGAGTTCCCAGAACATAAATATCACTTCCAGGTGTTACGGGATAAAATCCCATGGCCGACATAACATACCATGCCGACATTTGTCCGCAATCTTCATTACCACTTAAACCATCCGGCGCATTAGTATACAGCTCGTTACATATTTTATGAATGATTTCCTGAGTTTTATAAGGCTTACCAACATAATTATACAAATATGCCATATGATGGCTCGGCTCATTACCATGTGCATACTGCCCGATCAATCCGGTTATATCCGATTGATGACGACCCGATAACTCCATAGTTGTATTGAACAATGTATCAAGTTTGGCTTCATAGCCATCGTCTCCACCGAGCAGTTCAATATGAGTATTGATGTCTTGTGGCACAAAGAAATTATACTGCCATGTGTTAGCTTCGGTAAGCATAAAATTAACCTGAGTCGGGTTAAATGGTGTTACAAAACAACCATTGCTTTTACCACGGAAAAAACCGGTTTCTTTATCATATATATTCTTGTAATACTGCGCTCTTTGAATGAATTCATCATAAACTTCATTATTACCCAAACCCTTGGCAAGCTCAGCTATACACCAGTCATCATAAGCATACTCGAGTGTTTTAGAAACCGATTCACCTTCTTTATCAGCAGGAATATATCCCCGAGACATGAAATACTTAAGTCCGAACTGATCAGCAGTTGCCGTTTTAACCATCGCTTTCAGTGCAAGTCCGGAATCAAAACCTCTAATTCCCTTAACCCATGCATCTGTAATAACAGGAATAGAATTATATCCAATCATACAATTTGTTTCACAAGCTGCAAGTTCCCAAACAGGAAGAAGACCATCGTGCTTATACATATCGAGCATCGAATTTATCAGATCATTTGTTTTTTTCTGCTCAATGATGGTAAACAGGGGATGTAATGTTCTGAAAGTATCCCAAAGAGAAAAGACAGTATGCATCTGAAATGAATCGTCTTTATAGATATTGTTATCATGACCACGATATCTATAATCGATATCAGAGTACATATTCGGTGCAAGCATTGAATGATAAAGGGCTGTATAGAATATTGTTTTTTCGTCGATGTTACCACCTTGAACAGTAATCTTGTTCATTTTATCATTCCATGTATTGAAGGCTCTTTCTCTAATTGAGTCAAAACTATAATTTCCAATTTCGGTATTACAATTTGAAATTGCCCCGTTATAATCAACTGCTGATATACCCACTTTGACTAATATCGGCTCACCGTCGTTGGTGTCAAAGGTCAGAACTGCAATCAGACTATCTGCTTGAGCATTTTTTTGATTTTGTTTTAACTCTCCATCAACAACAATAGCCTGTGACACAAATGGTTTTGAGAACTTTGCATAGAAATAAACCCGTTGATCTGAAGCCCATGCTCCTGTACGTCGGAATCCAAGAACCTCATGATCGGATATAACCTTGATTTCAGCTTCATGGATTTTTTCTGTGACAACACTTTCAACCAAATCGATAAGAATTATGGAATTATCAGATTTGGGGAAAGAATAACTATGGTATCCGGCTCTCTGAGTAGCTGTTAACTCTACATCAATATTGTTATCAAGTTTCACACTATAGTATCCGGCTTTGGCTGTTTCATTTTCATGACTAAATTTTGATCCATAACCTGAATCGGGGTTTTCGGGTGTTCCAGGAGTGGTTTTAAGTTCACCAACCATTGGAACAAATCTGATATCACCATAATCACCAACACCGGTTCCGCTAAGATGCAAATGACTGAATCCCAATATGTAATCATCAGAATAATGATATCCAGAACAACCATCCCAGCTGTCTTTACGCGTGTCGGGACTTAGTTGTACCATTCCAAAAGGAAGTGTAGCTCCGGGATATGTATGTCCATGGCCACCAGTTCCAATGAAAGGATTAATGTAATCAGCCGGCATTTTATTTTGCTTTTCCGAACAGCCTGTAAGCTGCAATATTGCCAACAGTATAACCGCTATTTTTAATAAGTTTCTCATGGTAATATTTTGTCTTAGTTATTTGGTACTTTTTTCAAATGGATGATCACAATAATTATATCCCAATTTATCATATATAATGAAATGGTCTCCTATTCTTTTTTTGAATGTCTCCCAGTTACTATCACCGGTCCAAAGCACTTCACTAAGAGCTGCCATTCGTGGTAGGATCATATACTCAACATACTCGGGAGTTTTCATATATTCGGTCCATACATTTCCCTGAGCACCAAGGATATGCACAGCATCCTTATCTGATAAAGAATCGGGAACAGGCTTATAAGAATATACCTTTTCGAGAGTTGTATGACCACCAATTGCCAGAGGTTCGGTTTCACGGTTTCCCTGATAATGATCAAAATAACAATGTGATCCTGGAGTCATAATAGCATCATGTCCCAACTCCGCGGCAGCAATACCACCATCTATTCCACGCCATGACATAACAGTTGCATTGGGTGCCAGTCCTCCTTCAAGAATTTCATCCCAACCTATTATCTTTCTACCATGACTATTCAAGAACTTCTCCATCCGTTGAATGAAATAACTTTGAAGTTCGTGTTCATCCGTCAGTCCTTCACGCTTAATTGTATTCTGGCAAATTTCGCATTCTTCCCATCTTGCTTTTGGAGCTTCATCACCACCAATGTGGATGTATTCCGAAGGAAAAAGTTGCATAACTTCAAGAAGTACATTTTCCAGAAAATCAAATGTCTCTTCTTTTGTACAATAAATATCTTTAAAAACGCCCCATTTTGTTGCAACTTCATATGGTCCTCCTGTACATCCAAGTTCGGGATATGATGCTAGGGCAGCCAACGAATGACCTGGCATTTCGATTTCGGGAATAACTGTTATTTGACGATCAGCAGCATATGCCACAATCTCTCGTACCTCCTCCTGAGTATAATATCCTCCATAAGGTTTTCCATCGAATTTATGTGGTTTATCTCTGTAATGATCTACCAAAGTTTCCTTACGTTGCGATCCAACTTCAGTTAGTTTCGGGTATTTTTTGATTTCAATTCTCCAACCCTGGTCTTCAGTCAGATGCCAGTGAAAAGTGTTGAATTTATAATACGCCAATATATCGATGTATTTCTTTATAAACTCAACCGGAAACATATGACGGCATACATCCAGATGCATCCCGCGATATTGAAACTGAGGATTGTCAAATATCTCAACGGCAGGAACCATTATAAGCATATCATCATGGTCAATGGACAGTTTACAGGATAACAAAATCTGATAGAGTGACTGAATTCCGTAAAAAGTTCCCTGAGGTGAATCGCTACTTATTGCAATCTTACCTTCTGCAATATTCAATTTGTAACCTTCAGGACCGAATTTATCAGATTCCTGAATCATTTGTAAAGCAATAATACTTGTGCCCTGAGCTTCATTGTGAGGCTTTGTTTTTACTTTTAAACCAATTGTTTTAAAGATTAAATCCGCGAGATACTCTGCCTGTTGTTTTAATATCTTGCTTTTATCGTAAGCAATTATTGTGTTTTTATAAAGTTTGAATTCTGAATTTCCCATTTTCATGTTCTGTGGTTGTGGGATTATGGGCACATCCGGGTGTTGTTGTTTTTGACATGAGGGTAAGATCAATATTGCTGCAAGCAGTAGAACAAATAACTTTTTCATTTGTTTGGTTTTGATGTTAGCTAACGCTGATTAAAACTTGACTCGGTAGCAAAGTTATTTAATTTGTTGATGGGCAATAGGCGTTTTTTCTAAAAAAAAGTCCCCGCCTGAATTAACCGACGGGGAGGAAGCTATAAGTGATTAACTTAAGCCAGATATGTTGAGAAATTTATTTCGCTTTAGCATAAAAACAATTGTGTGACTCTTCTGTTGCACCTAAAATGCTACATGGGATATCATCGATGTAACTCTCTTCTTCCAGATCAAATTGTTGACTAAGTGCAACTGTTTGTAGTCTAAGACTAGCAAGTTGTTGTTCACTCATTGGAAGGTCATCAATAGTACCCTCTTCTTCAAAAGTATAATCAACAATTACTGCACTGTCGTATCTTGTTTGTGCTTCAATTTCACTTAGATTAAAAGGAATGTCATCGATATATTGTTCCTGTTCGAATTCAATTCCTGATGCAATTACGTTTAAAGAGATTAGTAGTGCTGTTATGATCAGTAGAGTTATTTTTGCTAAAGTTTTCATCGTTCTAGTTTTTTGTCGTGAATTATGAAGCAAAAATATGGTCAATAATAGCTCACGTAAATACAAAATAGGTGAGCATCATACAAAATTCGGTAAATGGAGAAATTGGGGATTTTTTTCGGTGAAAAGAGAAAATAATATTGATTATTGAATAGGAAAGCATCGTAAAATGATATCTAACAATGGAAATAGATGATATTATTTCCATAAAAGATTGTTTCTTTTCATACAAGGCATATTTTTGTAAATAAAAATGCCATTTATTAATTTACTTGTGTTTTTCAGAAACCAAACTTTCTTCATTAAGAAATGCATAAGTATTTTCGTAAAGAAATGTACGTTTTTCACATTATCAATTCTATTGATATTCATTAGTATTATTATCTCAAGCTGTAGCGACAATAAAAACCAGATATACATTAATGAGTTTTCTGCCAGTAACCTGGTTACAATTGCCAATCCACATACCCAGAAATATGATGATTGGATTGAGTTATATAATGGATCAAATAGAGCTATAGATATTAGTGGATGGTTTTTATCAGACAATCCTGATGCTCCAAATAAATGGGTTTTTCCCAACAGTACTATTATAAAACCAAGGTCACATATACTTATATGGGCTGATGGCATTGACACATTGCTTCATTCAAATTTCAAATTAAGCAAAGCCGGAGAGTCTATTTCTTTATACACAGCTGACAATACTCTTATTGATTTTATTGAATTCGAAAACCAACAGGATGATATTTCATATGGAAGAAATACAGATGGAGGTGATATGTGGGTTTATTATATTAATCCAACTCCTAATGCATCGAATTCCACCGAAATTGCTACACTAATTACAAAAAAAATCGCTGATCCAACATTCTCACACGAAGCCGGTTTCTACACCAAGCCAATAGTTGTGGAGATATTTAATAATCACAACACGGGTAGAATATTCTATACTTTGAACGGTGATAATCCAAGAAGTAATTCAAAAGAGTATAAAGAACCTTTACAGATTGATTCAACTACAATATTAAGAGCGTGCATTATTTCTGAGGACGGCAATAGTAGTAATATCCAAACCAAAAGTTACTTTATAAATGTTGACAAAGATCTTCCGGTTATTTCATTGGTATCAGATTCAATAAACCTCTGGGACACCATTACCGGGATTTATTATAACAGCCTTAGAAACAAGCGAAGGATTGGCAACTTTGAATTTTTTGATGACAGGAATCTCGTTGTTAATCAATTAATTAACATGAGTATCAGCGGTAATGTTGCCAGGAATCATGGTCAGAAAGCAATTCGAATAGAAGCAGATTCACGATTGGGAGATGAGTATTTAAATTACAGATTCTTTCCGGAAAAGAGAGTGTACTCATTCAAATCAATTCTTCTGAGAGAAGCAGGTCATCCAGATAAATATCAATCTTTCATCCGGGATGGGCTCACACAATATTTAAGTATTGAAGATCTAAACCTTGATTATGTTGGTTACCGACCAGCCATTTTATACTTAAATGGCAAATATTGGGGGATATATAATATTCGTGAAAAAGTTAGGGAAGATTATATTTCTGACAATCACCGTATTGATAAAACCATGTTCGATTTCATTCAAAATGGATGGTTGGAGATAATAAATGGTGATAATTATGATTATATAAAAACAAAGAATTTCATCCTTAATTGTGATAAATCAAATCCGACAAATTATGAGATTGTTGAATCTATGATTGATGTCGACAACTTTATTAATTATAATATTCTGGAAATCTATGCCTCAAATATTGATTGGCCAAACTGGAATATTAAATTCTGGAAAGATAGAAGTGAGGGAGGTCGCTGGAGGTGGGTACTGGTAGATTTGGATTATGGTATGGGAGCAGGAGCAAAAGCAGAATTTGATATGATCACCTATGCTACTTCACCTGTGAAAACAAGGGCAACAAACCCCAAAGCTGCAACAGAGCTCTTTAGAAATCTGCTGGAATTTCCTGAATTTAAAGATGAATTTATTCAACGATTTGCTTCAGCACTTAATGTGACATTTTCGACGGAAAGAGTTATCGGACAAATAAATAAGTTTAGGGAAGAAAAACAAACGGAAGTTCCATTTCACATAGATCGATGGAAAAACTACACCTATAAGAGTCCTTGGGGTAAATTCAGAATCCCTGTTTCAGAAAAGGAATGGATAAAAGAATTAAATATACTTTATCACTTTGCAGAGAAAAGACCTGATATAATTAGAAAGAATTTGTTGAATAAATTTGACCTTAAAGGTATTATCGACATAAGATTCAAATCTAATAACGGCGGGTCAGTTTTTGTTAACCATATTGAAATACCTAACAATGATTTTACCGGAGAGTACTTTGTTAATATACCGATCAAATTAGCAGCAAACCCAAAAGCAGGCTATAAGTTTAAAAGATGGATTATAAATGGTAAACCTGTTGTTGATTCAGTTCATTCATTAAATTTAAATCGAAATTCGCAAATTGAAGCCATATTCGTAGAGAGCCCAATCTCAAGGCTTCCAAAAACAATAACAGAGTCAACAACTTTAACAAAGAAGTCATCTCCTTATTATGCTTCTTATGATCTGGTTATTGATTCCGGAATCATCCTTAAAGTGGAGCCCGGGGTAACAATTTACATGAAAGAATATAAGTCGATAATTGTTAACGGCGGATTAATTATGAATGGAACTGTAGAGGATTCCATTGTAATTAAACCTTATCCCGAGATAAACACTGGCGATTGGGGTGCTATTTGTGTCGACAACTCTTCGGATGGTTTATATATGAATTATGTAAATCTTCTGAGAGGAAGCTGGTATGACGATCAGCATCAATATAAAGCAACAATAACTTCAAAAAAATCTAAAATAGAGATTGATCACTCATCAATATTTAGCGCATTCTTTCCGTTTTATTCTGAGTTCAGCAATGTTGATATTAGTAACTCATATTTTGAATCAAATAAGACTTGCGATTTTATAAATGTTAAATATACTGATCATGCCATAGTTGAGAATTGCGACTTCCTAGGTAGTGATTATCCTGATGTTGATGCAATCGACTTTGATGGGGTTATAAACGGGAATATTCTGAATAACAATATTGTTGGTTTCAATGGACCAAACAGTGATGCGATTGACATAGGCGAATCATCTAAAGAAGTCAATATTGTTGGCAATAAAATACTTAATATTTCTGATAAAGGCATCTCAGTAGGACAGGGTTCATCTGTAATCATTAAACAAAATTTGATTTACGGATGCAATATGGGAATTGGCATAAAGGACTCAAACTCATACGCCTTTGTTGAAAACAACCTGTTTTACAGAAACAATAATGGTGTACTTGCGTTTGAAAAAAACTACAATTCTGGTGGAGGAGCATCTGAAATTGATAATTGTATTTTTTACGATTGCACGGAAGAAACTGTAATGAAAGATGAGAAATCACATCTTATTGTGGCTAATTCCTTTTCGAATACAGATGCATTAAACGGAAAAAATAATCGTTTTTTTAATGATATACCTTATGATTGCCTAAGCATTGATTTTAGAGATAATAATTTCATTTTTAGTGAATTGATTAGCAGTATATTTATACCAAAGAGTAGTATTGACAATCCGAAAAATAAAAAGTCTGTAATTATCAATGAAATAAATTTAGCCCCTGAAATTGACAACAATGGTCTTTTTTGGATTGAGTTATATAATATCACCGATAATGTATCAGACTTGTCGGGATGGACATTGGTAAATGAGAAAAATGAGATTATAACCGTTCCCAGAAATCTTATCTTACATCCAAAAGAATACTTAGTACTAACAAACAATATATTCCTTTTCGATTGGAACTATCCAAACACATACAATACTCGCGAAATCTTTAAAGGAAAATATATATTTAATAAAGGAAACCTTAGCCTGTATAATAAAAACATGCAGCTAATCGATTACATTGAATATGATAATGATTATATAATTCCAAAAAACTACACCAAACTAGGTATTCATATCGATAGAATCGATACACTAGTTAATAACGACAGAAATATTGGTGTTAGCAAGAACCATAAAGGCACACCCGGAAGAGGTAGAAAATTTTAAGTCTTAATTATATCCCCTGTTTATTATTAGAATACTTAGAAATGAGTTCATATCTAAGATCCTGAAAGAGTTTATGGACTTTCTCCATTCTTTTTATTGTAAGTTCTGTAAGATATACAGAAGCAAGCTTAGGATCAGTTTTGAGTAACTCAACAGTCTTACTATCGATTTCGATTTGCTGATCGAAGAATTCCTGCTCCAGCGGATCACGTCTTTCACGGAGAGTCTCAGCTGCATCCTTCCATTTCAGATAAAGCAGATTATCCACAAAATCGACACACCATCGGATGCTATTTTCCTGAAATGCAGTCGGGTCATATACTTTGTAGCATTCGGCAACATCTGTAACACCTGAATATATTGGCACGTAAGCGCTTGTGTACGCGTTGTCAACATAAAACCAATAAATACCTCCCACTTCGTTTGGCAGCCAGCCACGTAACTGGGTTATCATACCATATTCTCCACGAGCTCTGGCAACGTTTCTTCGTTTATTAATATTAAGTACTTCGCGCATATCCTTTGTTGGAAAAGGTGTTGCTATGGGACTCTTTACTAATTCTCCTTTATCATTGGGAACATACCATACTGGTGCATTTTCCTTATCATAAATTGTACCTGTAAAAGTTGATCGTTGGAATTTCATAATATCCTGAACAGAAATTTTCTTTTCAGGCTTCACAGAAAATGGATACAAGGATAATGGTTCAACCCATTGTGTATATTGATCCTCCCCTTTCCATGGAGAAGTTGTGAATCTATCAGGCCAATTTGTATAATTAGGGGCATGAGTAGCATAGAATAACCAGAATCTTGAAGTTGCCCATTCACGAGGAATAGGTGCGTAAGCATCCTGCCAAATAAATTCTTTTCCTGATTTTGGATCATACCAGCCTCTGTCGATTGCTTCCTGTTTATAATTTGAAGAAGCCCTAAAATTTGCCTTGTCTTTTATATCTATTTGTTTGATGATACTCCAATTAGGAATAATCATAGCATGATCATCAGGAACTCTTTGCGCTGCCCAGATGCATCCCGGTTTACCGCTTTTTGGATTCCAATCGTTTCCAACGCTAAAAACTTCAAGTACCCAAATCTCATTTACATCGGCAATTACAAGCGATTCACTTTCATCAACGCAGGAAGGTAAAAAACCGTATGTTTCTAACAGTTCAGTAATTAATTTCAATGCTTCCTCGGCTGTTTTGCATCTTTGTAGAGCAAAAGCCTGAACCTGCTCTATTGTCATAATCTGTTTACAAACTGCTCTGTCGAGTTTTAACTCATCTCTCTGACTTAAGGTACTTTCACCAATGGCAAGCTGATATGCATTCATCTGAGGATAAGCTGTTTGGAAATAGCTATTTGTTGATTCAACCTGTGGAATTTCCCCAAGGACTTCACCGTAATCACCCAAATCACGTCCCAAATCAATCATTCCCCAAAAAACAGGTGCTTTATCTCCTTTTTTAAAAGATTGGCCAGGAACATAATGTAGTCTACAATCAGGGCCGGCATCAGTGTGAGATACAATTACAGACCCATCTGCAGAAGCTTTTTTACCCACAGCAATGATTGTACATGAATGCGACTGTTGTACAGAAAACATCATTATTAAACTAAGCGCAATTAAAAATCCTTTATTCATATTTATGTGTATTTAATATTTGATACTAGAATGCTTTTTGTCTTTCATTCTCAACATCAGCAATGGTTTTTGGTAATGGCTTACCCAATAAACTATATCTTGTTTCTGTTATCAGGAAATCTTCTTCATTACGACAGCCACCGAAATCACGATATTGATTAATTTTTTCATAATTAAGGAATTCTGCAAACCTGTTTTCAGATTTCCACAGATCGATCAATTGGGGAATAAAATAAATTCCAGGCTCTATTGTAAGAACAAATCCAGGTTCAAGTTTCCTGCCAAGGCGTAGTGATTTCATCCCGAACTGTGTGCTTTTTGCCTCGTTATCATAACCTACATATTGCTCACCAAGATCTTCCATATCATGAACATCCAGTCCCATCATATGACCTAAGCCACATGGAAAAAACATGGCATGAGCACCTGCAGCAACAGCCTCATTAATATCGCCTTTCACAAACCCAAGGTCTTTCATACCTCTCATAAGTTCTCGTGCAGATTCATAATAAACATCCTTGAAGGGGATTCCTGGTTTAAGCATATTGATTGCTGCTTCATGTGAGTTTAATGCTGCCTGATAGATTTCTTTTTGTTGAGTTGTAAAGGTTCGATTCACCGGGAAGGTGCTTGACATATCACCGGCATATCCCATTGTGGTTTCGGCACCGGCATCAAGCAGGAACATTCTTCCATCTTGCAGAGTATTTCCATGATAATGATTATGAAGTGTTTGGCCGTTGATTGTTGCGATAACAGGAAATGAAATATAACCATCTTTAGCAAGTGCGATTCTTTCCACTTCAGCTGCAATTTGTGCTTCAGTCATTCCCGGACGAGCCATTCTCATTGCAGCAAGATGCATATCAACAGTTGTATTACAGGCTTTTTCTATTTCAACAATTTCTTCTTCTGTTTTATAGTTTCGCTGTTTAATGACAGCCAATACCAGTTCCAGTGATGACTCCTGTTTTATAATATTTGGCGCAACCCCCAACAGGTTAAACAATCTAATTTTACTTTCTGCTCTGTATACTGGAAGAAAATGAATCTTTCGGCCCGATGAAACTGCTGCTTCCAGATCTCCAATTAATGATTCGGATGGTGCTGTTCTTTTTACCCCACATGTTGAGGCTCTTTCTGCAATTGTTGGTTGGTTTCCCATCCATACAATATCGTCAATTGTATAATCATCACCATACAATGTTTCGTCTCCAATCTCAACATCAAGAACTCCGGCAAGATCCGGATGTGTTAACCCAAAGAAGTACAAAAAAGTACTGTCCTGACGGTAACGATAAGTATTATCAGGATAATTCATCGGGCTTTCGCTATTACCAAGAAATAGAATTAATCCACTACCAACGTCGTTCATTAATTGACGTCGACGGTTTATGTAAGTTTCTTTTGAAAACATTTATTTCAGTTTAGTTCGAATACTTTGCTAAACTAAAAAAATTAAGCTGATGAATTGTGATACTTATCTAATCCTACCCCGCTTTTAGTGTGGACGCTTTCAGCTGGGGTTATTTTGCTTCAAATTCCAGAGATGCTGAATTTACGCAATATCGCATTCCTGTTGGCGCAGGCCCATCGGGAAAAACATGACCAAGATGTCCGTCACATGCAGCACATTTAATCTCGATTCTAACCATGCCAAGACTTGTATCTTTGATTTCTTTGATTGCCATTTTTTCAGAAGCATCATAAAAGCTTGGCCAACCAGAACCGGAATCATATTTTGTAGTTGAATCAAATAACTTTGCCCCGCACCCTGCACAGTGATAACTTCCTTCTTCTTTGTGTTTATAATATTTACCTGAAAAAGGCGCTTCCGTACCACATTGGCGAAGGATTCGATATTTTTCTTCGCCTAATTCTGCAATCCACTGATTCTCTGTTTTATTTGTCATTGTAGTGTCGTTAGTTTGGCTAGTGGCTACATAACCGATCAACAAAAAGACCAGAATTGTAACATTTTTTATATAGTTCATTTTCAGAGTTAATTGATAATTAGTTTCTGTTTAATACCTTTATCTGAAACGACGATATAAATTCCTTTAGTGTATGTGGAGATGTTAATAAAATCATAATTATTTTCGGCTGCAATCAATCTGCCATAAATATCATAAACCCTATAGTTAATACTTTCACTGATACTAACATAGTTGCCTGTGGCAGGATTTGGGAATAGTACGAATCCAGAACCAGTGGCGATTTCTCCAACATCTGAAGTTTGATTGCTTGCTCCCGGTGTTGGCTCTTCAAATAATATCCAATCAAAATCACCATCCTCTTTACGGCCAAAGGAGATATCCGTATTTTGCGGACCATATACAATATCATCTATAATAAGTTGATTACTTGTAAACAAACCGATTTCTTCTCCATCCTTGCTAAGTTTAAAATTTGTATGAAAAGGTCCTTGGTCAGGTTCACCATCAGCCCAAAACAAAACAAATGATTCCGGTTCGATATATGCATCGGGCATTTGCCATTTACCAGGACTACCAAGATTGTCAGTTAAGAATTTATCTCCAAGCCAAACCGAAATATTCTCAGGGTTATAAACCTCAATCCAATCATCATAATCACCGTGTTCATCAGCAATAGTATTATCATTTGATGCCATAAACTCATTGATAAACAATACTTCTCCTCCTCCTCCGGCAGCAGGTATAAAAACCGGATCACAGGGAAGTATATTTTCATTTCCTGAATTATCAGATACTACTATTTGATAGGTAACTGAGGCATTTTCCGGAATATCAGAAATTGCTCCACCATAAATTTTATCTCCAGCTTCACCATCATGGTGCTGGCCATCATCATACATATCCGCGTAAGTGAACCCTTGATTTTCGATCGTATAGAAAGTTCGAACATCTGGTGTTGAACTAACAACCTCAGCATAAGAACGTACCCAAACTTCAGTACTTGAGCTTCTATTATGAGCAATATATTTTATAACAGGATCCATAGTGGTATTCTCAAGCTGATCTCTGATGGAGTTAATTCTTGTTTCAAGGTAGGGAAACAAACCAAAATCAACATGACCACCCAACGACTGATTATATGAGTTATAAAAATCCGTCATTGTATATCCATAATCACGAGGGTAGTAGGAGTCATTCTGTAAATATGGGGCTATCATATCCCTGCGTTGTTCGATGGCTGCTTTCAAAGAATCCAAATCCAATGTTTCATTTACAAGCTGATCCATGTAGTAAGTAAACTGATCGCGTAATTTTTGATTTTGCATAATACGCTCATACAATGGACGATAATTATCGCCATGTTGCTGCCAATCGTATATATTTCGTTCACTCCAATCTCTATCCAGCCAGTCGATACCTAGAGTATTGTCAAGGTCATATGGGATAAATTCCATCTTATCAGAAACTGAATTATGATACAAGTAATAGTTATTCTGGTTATAGATATATCCATCCCAATGTCCAAATAATATTTCAGATGCTATCACCTTAAGGTAATCATATGTATTGAACACATTATCCAGTTCACATTCAAAACCTCCAGAACTGGTATTATTTAGCACATCGATAAAATTTGCCAAATCGGAATAATCATCCATCTCTTCATTGATTTTCAATTCATATACACGCCTGTCTCCCATTTCAAGCTTGTATAAGTCAGGATCATCACCAAGGTAATTCAGATTTGCGGGCCACAGGCATTTATAGTGGTTTCCATCGTTGTAAGTAAACCGTGATTTAATAAATTCTTCATCTATATGCTCAACGCTGATGTACAAACCGTAATAATCATTATTTATATAAACCTCAACATGATTTGCTCTGGGAGCTGGAATTTCCATCTTTCGAAGTATATCCCAGCAAACTTTTGATCTAATTACTGATGGGTCATTATGTTCACCATTTAGATTTAATTTTTCTACACCGTAGTATTTTCCACCGGAAGTAAATCTGTTGAAGGCAACTTTAAACGACTTCTTCTGTGAGTATCTCGATGTATTTCCGCGTAAGCGAAAACCAACAGGTTCAATTGTATCCCGTACTATTCCATTATCAAAAACAAATCGTGCAGAGAATTCAATATCACTCTCCAGGTTATCATGCTCGTACAACCAGGATAATGTATCAGGATCCACTGTAATATCAATACGTGGAACAACATTATCAATGTATAATTGCCCGTTATCCGGAAAAATCGGTTGTGCTTTAATTACCACAATTGACACAAGAAATACAAGAAGTAAACTTACCTTTTTCATAATCTATCAGTTATGAAGCAAAGATAGTCTAATCAGCATTATTGATCATCGATCCTTATGAATATTGATTTAACTTGGCTAAAGTTTGATTTAATTCAAGTTCCATATCAAGCAAATTATCGATGCTCTCATAATAAATTGAAAACTCATAAACGTATTCAATTAATGAGATTTCTCCACTATCAAGAGCTTTTTTAAGCAGTTCAATATTGCTCAAGAGTGATAATTCATTTCGGTAAGAATCTACATTGTTTTTGAGCATAACAGCTTTTGAGTACAAGGATTTCAAATGATTATAGTACTCCGTTTTCTTATCAAGCTCCAGATCCTGGTATGCTACAGTATTTCCCTTTGCATGCTTTACCGTGTTCTTATTTTCCCACAGCGGAATCGACATCCCAACAATAAGTCCTTGAAATTGTTCACCCACAATAGCTTCACTCATATAACCTGCTTCTATCTTAGGCATGCTCATTGCTTTGGAATACTTTTCTCTAGCTCTGTTTATTTCTATTTCCTGTTTAATCCAGTTCAGCACAGGATTAGCGATTTCAGCCTCAGCATACCATGAATCAAAATCTTCGGGGATGATATATTCAGGAAAGTTACTTAATAAAAAATCTATGGACTTACCACCATTTAAGCTTGATAATTCTTTATTCAATTCATCGATTTCCATCTCAATCATCGACAATTTATTTCCGGCTGATACATTAACCAATTGTATTTTATTATATTCAATGATATTGCTCTCACCTGATTCGTATTTGGTTTTATAATATGCAGCGATTTCAGAAGCATGATCTCTCCTTGATACATATTCATTTCTCAATGCATTGCTATATATCAGCTTCAAACAAATTTTTCTGACTTCAAACCGAAGGTCTTTCAATTGCCTTAAATACTCAATTTCCACCTGCTGATCTTTCAGCTCGCTGATATCATTTCTGTGTTTATATGCTGTTGGGAAATCGAAACCCTGGGTTATGGAAATATCGGTACGGTTTCCCATACTTGCCGGATCACTCCACAAATAGTGAAATTCAACTTCGGGGTTCTGTAAAAAATTCCCGGTTCTATTTCCGATTTTCTCTGCCTCCATGCTACTTCTGAGAGCAGTTAGCATGGTGTTATTGTTCTCTATTTCTGAAATAACATTTTTAATTTCATTTTGTGAAAACAAATTAATATTGAGAAAGGTAAAGGCTATTATATATATGATTCTTCTTTTCATAACATTCTATTTTTCAGCGTTATCAACTTTGTTTTTCGCGAACCAGCCAAAAACAATTGGTACGATATATATATTGAGAAGTGTTGAAGTTAGTAGTCCTCCAAGTATCACTTTCGCCATTGGGCTCTGGATTTCATTTCCGGAAAGATTACCATTCACAGCCAACGGGATTAATGCCAGAGCAGCTGTTAGAGCAGTCATCAGGATGGCATTTAACCTGTCGGATGACCCGGAAATTACAATATCACGAACTGAGCTACCTAAGCTTCCAAGTTTCTGGTAATTTGACACAAGTAGTATTCCGTTTCGGGTAGCGATACCGAATAAGGTTATAAATCCGATTATGGATGGGATACTCACGATTCCCGATGTGATATAAATGGAAAAAACACCACCTATCAGTGCAAGCGGAAGGTTTATCAATATAATTCCTGCAAGTTGGAAATCACGGAATTCATGATAAAGTATCAAAAAGATTATCAATATTGCCAAAATTGACGTCAGCATCAATGTTCTGGATGCTTTCGCCTCACTCTCAAACTGTCCGCCATATTCAATACGATAGCCTTCCGGAAGGTCAATTTCTTCGCTTATGGTATTTTGAATTTCCTGAACCACTCCTCTCAAGTCACGGCCTGCAACATTGGCAGAAATAACTATTTTGCGTTGAACATTTTCTCGGCTAATTGAGCTAGGGCCACTCACTGATACAATTTCAGCAAGCTGTTCGAGAGGCACTTTTTTCCCATCATAGGTTTCAATTAATGCCGACCTGATACCTTCTATTGTTTCTGTATAATCCTTGTTTAATCGAAGCACCAGATCGAATCTCCTTTGTCCCTCGTATATATCAGTGAGTTTTTCGCCACCAAAAGCAACATCAATATATTCGTTGAACTGGTTTAAACTTATTCCATAATCAGCAAGCATATTTCTGTTGGCAATTATTTGAATTTGTGGAATTTCTACTTGCTGATCAACATTAACATCAACCAGTCCATCGATATCAACGATATTACTTTTTATGAGGTTTCCAAGAGCAAACATCCGATTCAATTCATTGCCAAACAACTTAATTGCAATATTGGCTCTGGTACCGGAAAGCATATGATCGATACGATGACCCAGTGGCTGTCCGACAGTAAATGCAATTCCCGGGATTCCGGCAAGCTTATCACGAACATCGTGCATAAACTCCTCCTGGCTTCTTTCATTTAGAGTGAAATTAACATCGATCTCTGCACTGTTTGTGGTTTGGGAATGCTCATCAAGTTCACCACGACCAGTTCTACGTGCCGTACTTTCAATTTCAGGAATCTGCAGCAACTCTGTTTCAACAAGATTGCCAAGTTTATTACTTTCCTCAAGTGAGGTACCTGGAGTTGTAACCACCGAAAGCGTGAGCGATCCTTCATTAAATTCCGGCAAGAAGCTTCTTCCCAGAGAAAGGAAAATCGCAATGGAAACTCCCAGTAATAACAAAGTAGAAACAATAATTATCCTTCCATGATCAAGTGCCCAGGAAAGTGATTTCTGATAATACCGTGTAATCCATTGTGTCAATTTCCTTTCCTTTTTGTTTTTCAAAAGGTAATTCTCATCTGAGAGCATCATCTTCGACAGCAACGGAGTTAATGTCATGGCAACGACCAAGGACACAAAAAGCGAAACGATAAACGAAATACCAAGAGGCTGAAGCATTCTTCCCTCCATCCCCGAAAGGAAAAACAGTGGAAGAAATGCGATCATAATTATTAGCGTTGCATTGAATATTGATGACCTAATCTCTTTGGATGCTTCATACACAACTGTAAAGGCAGAACGTCTCTCGGGTATCGGCAACTGAATGTTTTGCCTAAGTCGCTTATACACATTATCCACATCAATGATAGCATCATCAACCAGCGAGCCTATTGCGATTGCCATACCTCCAAGACTCATTGTATTAATATTTAGGTCAAGTAGTTTCAATACAAGAATTGCTCCCAATAATGATAAAGGAATTGCAAGAAGCGAGATCAACGTTGTGCGGAAATTACCTAGAAAAATGAACAGGATAATTATTACAAAGATGGCTCCTTCTATTAATGCTCGCATCACATTGTTGACCGAAGTTTCAATGAAATCCGCCTGACGGAAAATCTGCGTATCAAGTACAACATCAGGAGGCAAAGTTGCTTTTAGAGTTTCAAGATTTTCCTCAATACGTTCAGTCACCTTGAGAGTATTGATATTTGGTTGCTTCGATACTGAAATTATAATTGCCGGACTTGCATTTTCAGAAGCATAACCCATTTTCACAGCACTACCAATTACAACTTCAGCAACATCGCGCACCTTAATTGGTTTGTCGTTTGCCGTTTTTACATATGTATTACCAAGGGTTTCAAGGTTTGATGACCTAGCAATTCCCCTAACTACAAATTCATTTCCATACTGGCGGATTACGCTACCTGTGGAGTTCTGACTTATGGCCTTACAAACCTCGGCAAGTTCCATCATATTTACACCATGGAATGCCATTAGCTGAGGATTTGCAAGCACCTGATATTGTTTGAATTCACCACCAATAATTGTAACCTGTGAAACACCTCCTGTTGCCAGGATAAGTGGTTTTACATTCCATTCGGCGATGGTCCGAAGTTCCATCATTGAAGTGCTATCGGCTTGCATTCCGATAAAGAATATTTCACCCATAACACTCGACTGTGGAGCCAATGTTGGTTGCTCAATACCGAAGGGCATTTGAGCTGTAACACTTATCAGTTTTTCGCTTACAATCTGACGGGCTTTGAGAATATCAGTTCCCCAGTCGAACTCAACCCATACAAATGAAAACCCATGAGCTGATGTTGATCGAACTCTTCGTACATCAGTTGCACCATTTACAGCAGTTTCTATTGGGAAAGTAACCAATCGTTCAACCTCTTCAGAAGCCATCCCATGAGCATCGGTCATAACCACAACTGTTGGAGCCGTTAGATCGGGAAATACATCTACATCCATGTTCAATGCTGTTCTTGTACCAAGTACCATAAGAGTAACCGAACATATGAGGATAAAGTATTTATTATTTAGTGAGAATTTTATGATTCTGTTTAACATGTCTGGAAATTTGAATTATGAATTTTGTATTCTGAATTAGAATTTATCATTAAAAATTCAACTAGTGAACATGACCTGAATGAGCATCTAAACCACCTGAAGATTTAGCCAGCTTTATCAATGTTGCACCTTTTGTAACTATCCTTTCATCAGGACTCAATCCTTTCAGGACTTCTGTTTTCAAACCATCAGATGACCCTATTTTCACCTCTCTCATCTCAAATAACTCAGGGTTAATTTGAACAAAAACAAAGTAGTTTTCATGGTTCTCCATCAGGGCTGAATTAGGTATGGTGATTGCCTTTTCGTTGGTTATGGTTTTTAAATATAACTCAACAAAACTACCGGGCATAAATCCTTCGATATAGTCAATTTCCAGACTAATGGGAATCAAAAAATTATGAATATTCGTAGTTCGTCCGTAGGATACAATTTTTCCGTTAAGGCCTTCAAGAGTATAAACCTTATTGTCATAAAGCGATTTAATATTAGCCGATACAATATCATCAAGTACATGGTGATATTTTTGCTGAACATCTGCATGAAGAAAAAGAGATTCATTTCTAGAAACGCTTATAACTGCCTGTCCAATATCAACATACTGACCATTCTTTACCAAAAGCTGTTTTATATACCCATTAACCGGACTAATAATTGATTGTCCGGAACTACTATAACTATCCTTTAGATTATCGTATAGAACTTTTGCTTTTTCAAAGTTATTTTTTGCCTTTTGCAGATCCTTTTCAGAAATAATCCTGTCTTTGGCAAGTTCCTTGGCACGATTGTATTCCGATAATGAAAGCTCGAAATTCGATTTGGCTTCAACAAATCTAACTTCGGAATTATTATCCGTCAAATCTTCCCCGGAAATGGTAAACAACAACTCACCTTTCCTGACCTGTTTACCTTCAAGGATTCCATTGTCGATGAGATGAACCAATCCGCTTAATCCGGATGTGATAATTACTTCATCCTGTGGAGTTGATTGGATTTGAGCAGTAGTTTTTAAAACCTGTCCCATTGGTTCAACAATCGGAAGCTGAGTTTCGAAATCAATCTTCCAGCTTTGTTCCTTTGTAAATGCAATTGTGTTCACTTCCAACTGCTGTTGTTTATCAGTAGCATGTTCTGCCATATGCTCATCAGAATAAACTACAACATTTCCAACCTCAATAATTCGCACATTTCCATCATGCTGGATTTCAAATTTCATGGTTCCCACACCAGATTTTCTGGGTTTTATATTAAAATGATAAATTCCTGGGGATGATGATAAATTGATTGTTTGATGGGATTCTGCACCACCAACATTAAGTGATAACTTAATGGTGCTTCCGGTTAACGGACTAAACTCCGGAATAATTGAAAAATGTGCCAGTACTTCATTCTTTTTCCCAAGAACAAATGGCTTTGCCTCAGCAAATAATTCAAAATTATCTGTGTAAGTAGTGTACTGAAATATTTGTGTTTCATGATCATGACCGTCATCTGTAACTGCATCTGAACTATGGTTATGCTGATCAATTTGAGGATTGCTAATACTACATCCAACAGTAACTAATGCTACAATAGCAATTGTTAATATATTTATTTTCATGTAATTAAACCTTAATGATTTGATAATGGAATTATCCGGTAACGATTGCCCGAATGAAATAATTAAAAAAAACAAAAAAGATTAAACTACAGGAGGCGCTCGTAGGCCTTTGCTTTGAATAATAAATGAATTGTAGAGTTGGACAATTTCCGGCGGATGAGATGCCACAAATTGTGATTTTGCTTTCAGATTGTTTTCCAGTTCTGTTTCAACAAGTTTATAAGGAATATTCTTCACAAACAATTTTAGCTTGATAATATGATGATTTCCATAATCCTTTGAAATGATAAACTCCTGAGTAAACGCACAATGGCCCGAATTATCAGCTTCATGTCCGTGAGTAGCAATATCATTCTCATGTGATTCGTGGTCTGAATTACAATGAGTGTTAACTATACAAACTTCATTTTCATGATGATGATGAGGAATAACAATGCTTGACAACAATGCGATATTCACAAGCAGTACAAAAATTATGGATGTTATTCTTTTAATCATATCAAAAAAAGCTGCAGCAAATATAAGGTTTAATTTATATCTGCTGCAGCATAAACAACAAGCGGGGATATGCTCGCTATTAAATAGTTAATTAATAATTAATCTTTACAAATTTCTTTGATAATGAAAATCCTTTTTCAGATGCCAGTTGGACGAAATATGTACCTGAATCAAAGCTTGAAATATCAATGCTTAGCTCTCCCGATTCAGTAACAACAAGTTTCTGATTGAAAACGAGCTGACCTGTTTGATTCAGAATACGGCAATCCAGTTCAGTTTTTTCTTCCATATTCATGCTAATATTTAGCTGATCCTGTGCTGGGTTTGGATAAATATTGAGAGATGAAATCATTGTTTGATCTTCAATTCCAACAACCATTGCATTGGCATAATCCAAATCGAAGGCAAAAATTATATCATTCTGAACACAACCTCCCAAAGTAGGAACAGTTCTGGTGGGTCCCATGTCATTTATAAAAAGTCCGCCTGCATAGCCACCCATTCCTCCTTGTGTAATACTTACCATATCAATCATATTACCAGTTTGCATTTGTGTAGCAATGTCATACTTAACTATTACAACTCCGGTACTATCCTGACTAAACCCCCATAATGAAGGTCCGCCGGTTGTATAGTTGTCATATGCCAGTCCTGTAATACTATTCATTGTAATTCCTCCTGCAATCCATGATTCCAGAACATTACCCTGCATATCCAGTTTATTAAATTCAGGAGCCCAGTTTCCGCTTGTCCAAAGTACATCTTCAACAACATCATATGCAACTCCTCGAACATTAAAACCGGTATAAATCGTATCGATGAGTATCTTGTTATCGAAATCGATGACATAAATAAAATTGTTATTGTTTCCGGCATAATAGTATTGACCATCATATGCCATATCTCTAACTCTCTCTACTCCCGGTATTGTAAAAACATCAATTACGTTTCCCCCTTGATCATATTTAGCAATGGTGTCACCATACCATTGGGTCATATAAAGATATTGGCCATCTGTTTCAACACCATATTCTCCTACAAAAGCATCACATGGAAATGTAAACTGAAGGTTAAAAGAATCTCTGGGTGCAACATAGGAAGGAACTATGTTTGAAAATGGTGAGACTTCATTGATTTCTTGGGCAAAAGTGCTAAATCCAATTAAGATTGCACCAATTAGTAGTAGTTTTTTCATGGTTATATTTTTGATTAAAATTAATAAAAGTTGTTTGATTATAAACTAAAGGGATATAAAACAGGGATTTGGTTGTATGGGAGGTAAAAAAACTAATTGAAAACTGCCCTTTTTTAGTGTCCACGCTAAAAGACAATTATTATGACTCAATAATACGAATCCAAGAATAACTATCGCAAGAACTATTTCTTGCCATGAATATTGATTCTCACACCTCCAATAACCCATAAACCAGGCTGTTCAATATTTCCAATGTCATAGTACTTTCGGTTGAGAAGATTGGATGCTGACAAACTGAAATCAAAATCTTTGTATTGATAAATCAATTTAGCATTTATCAGGAATATTGTTGAATAAGGAGTTTCTTTTCCGGTACTATAATCAATATATGAACCATTTCTATTCTGCACGGTAACTGTCCATGATGCAGTTAGTTTATTTATCATATCATGGGCTATAAAAATATTGAGATTGTGATTTAAATAATCCAAAGCATAAAGGGAAATAATATTACCATTATCCTTTACTGACTTAAGCCAGGTGTATTTAATTCCAGCATGTTTAATAATTCCTTTTGAGAACTGCTTATTGGCAGAAACAGCTATCCCATATGTGTTCAGACTTGAGAGATTAGCACTTTGCCATTTTTCATCAGGGGAATATTTTATCCAGTCGATAATATTTTCACCTTTTCGATAGAACCCTGACAATGACGTATTGAAACTATTGTTAAAATACTTGATACCGGCTTCAGTGCTTATTGAAGTTTCGGGAATTAAATTTGGATTACTTGTATTTGTGGGACCCTGGTAATATAAATCGGTGAATGTTGGCAACCTAATTGCATGATTTGCGCTGGCAAATACTTTTACATTATCTGATATAAAATAACCCAGATCAATACCGGGAGAGATATTAACTCCGTAATCATTATTATAGAACATTGATAAACCTGCTGAAACCGAGAATCTTTTCAATGTATATTGCTGATTTAAGGCTAGTGTTACATTTGTCCTTTGCTTTGACTTATTGTAATACCCATCAAAACCTGAAACCCATATAGTATCTATCATAGGTTCACCAAGCACATTGCTAACAATCGATTCGGAAACCAGATTAGCTGATAGTGAAGTACTTCCAGCATTGGTATTAAAATTTATTGAAGCATCTGCACCTATAATATCAGTACGATGAAAATTATGCCCCTGGTATGGATATAATCCTACAGAAGTTGGAAAACCAGCGGTATCGCTATTCATGATATAGTAACCACCCTCATTTTGATACCAGTTTTTATCTTCCCTAAAAAGCTCAAACCTGTCAAGATTTCTTCTCCAGTAAACATTCGATTTAAACTTAACGTTAGTTCCTGTTTCGAAAGAGGCTGAAGTAAAATATGTACGTATATGCTCATATTGATCAGGGTATTTAGGAGTGTAGAAACCATTGGCTCCAAACCCTTTATCCAGCATACTGAATTTTAGCAACAACTGACTTTTCTTTATGAACACAATTGAGTTATGATCAAATGAAAGAGTATTGAAATCCGTATTTCTTATATATCCATCCGATCTTGCTATTCCAAAGGATGTTTTGTTTTTTACTTCTCCAATTCCATAGTCAACTCTCATTTTACCAGAAAAATATCCGTACTGACCACCGGATAAACTAAGTGTCAACTGTTTGTTCTTGGGTTTACTGCTAATTATATTTATCCCACCCGAAAAAGAATTAGCACCAAACCATCTTGCTCCGGGACCTTCGAAAATCTCAATCTTTTCTATATCATCCATATCGATTGGCTGATTGAGATTATGATGGCCAGTTTGAGGATCGTTCACACTTATTCCATCAAGCATAATAAGTCCCTGATCAAATGTTCCACCTCTCAGGTTGATATCACTTTGGACTCCCATTGCTCCTCTTGATCTGACATCAACACCACCATGAATTTTTAGTAATTCATCCAGTGATTGTATTGGAGAGTTTAATATTTCTTCTTTGGTGATAATATGAACTGTGCGAGAAATCTCCTTAAACTCCACAGGGTTTGCCGATGAAGAAACCACCAATTCCTGCAAGCGAACGGTATCCTGCGCATAACTACCTAGAACTAAAAATGATATAACAATTGTCGATAATATTTGCCTCATGCTTATGTTTGTAAAATCAAGCCGGCAAATGTAAAAAAATGTAGAATTTGTATTCAAATTATGGGATAATTATGTACAGATTCTTTATAATATTTATTTATTCTGGAAACAGAGTTCTCAACTAAAATTATTGAGGTTTAATTTACAAAAAACTGATTAGTTCTTCTTTGCGTCATTGATCTTTTTCTCAAGGTCGTCTATTGCTTTTTCAACCCTTGAAATTCTAAGCATCTTAGCATCATAATCTGCTTGGCTCAGTTTACCTGATTTTAGGTCTATTTCCATTTGAGCTTTTTCGTTTTGAAGCCTTTTTCTGGCTTCTATTACCCTATTATCGGCTTGTACAACAGCTTCCTGCAAATCTTTCTCAGGATTGTTTCTTTCAATATTCTTGGCAGACTGATCCTTTTCTTTATTATTTTTAGATTCTTTCGATACGGGTTTAACTGGTCTATCAAACTCTTCAAGTCTTCTCTTAACATTCTCCTCCGACCCTTCTAGTCTCTTGAGTTGTTTGGTATATTCTGTATTGGTAATTTTCCCGTTTTTTAGATCAGATTCCAGTTTTTCCCTTTGCCTTTGAATATTATCCAATGAGGCCTGAAGACTTCTTTTAGTTCCATTTCTCATTTTTTCTTCACGCTCTTTTCGCTTACGTTCTTCACGCTCCTGGATTCGTTTATCTTTGGCATCTTTTTGAGTAATAATCTCAGCATCCTTTGGGTCATATTCTATTTCTACTTCTTTGTCGGGATCCTTCAAAGCATCAATATTTGCCGGGTCGCTTTCGAAAGCATTAATCTTTCTTTCCGCCTTATTAATCTTTTCCATTCTTTGTTCAAACTGAGCCTCAGTTATCATGCCTGCCCTAAATTCATTTTCTGCACGATCCTTTTCTTCTTTTACCTTCTGTTTTGCCCAGGGCAGATTCTCTTTCGTCAGTTCAAATTTCTCTAAGTCGATAGGTGTCGTCCGTCTTTGATTTTTAGGATCATCCTTTCCAACTATCACTTTTTTGTCTTTGGTTCCTATTTCAACACCTTGTGAATATGATACTGAAATCATAAATGGAAATATCAGCAGTGCTATAATTATTGTAATTATTTTCATCTTTAGAATTTTAAGTAATTATAAATCTTTTAAAAGCTTATCTAGCTCGTCAGATGATTCTTTGATCTCTTTCGTAACTTTTTCTATTCTAACTGTAGTTGAATCCTTTACCTCAACTTCTGCTTGTGTATCGGTTAACGATTGTTTTTTATCATTATTATTGTTCTCTACTGGTCCGCCACAGGAATAAATCATAGAAATCACAACAATAACAACCATAATTTTTCTTTTCATAATTGCATTTTTAATTAATAAATTAAGACTAAGTGTTAAACAATCATACAAAATACAACAATAATTCATATTTCTATTAAATAATTACCAGAAAGTTTATCCAACAAGATCATCAACCGTTGAAATAGTATTTTTCATAATATTGTATGAAAATAAATAAGTACAATAAATGAACTTTGTAAAACTTAGTGATAATCTCAGGTTATCTAGAATTGTTCACGGACATTGGCGACTCTCAGACTGGGGAATTTCCAAAAAGGAAGTGCTAACTCTCATAGAGCAAGTAATTGATTTGGGGATCACATCCTTTGATACAGCCGATATTTATGGAAACCATGAGTGTGAGGAATTATTTGGTGATGCTCTAAGTCTAAAAACTATCCTTCGTGAAGATATCCAGATTGTGACCAAGATGGGGATAAAGCTAAACACCAATAAATTTCCAAATAGAAAAATTAAGATTTATGATTATAGTTATGATTACATATTGAATTCTGTTGAAACATCTTTGCAAAAACTAAATACCGGATATATTGATCTGCTGTTGTTACATCGACCATCACCATTTTTTAACCCTAATGAAGTTGCTAAAGCTTTTTCAAGACTGAAACAAGATGGGAAAGTTCTGAACTTCGGAGTTTCAAATTTCACCCCTCAGCAATTTGATACGCTGAGTTCATATGTTGATGAGAAACTGGTAACAAATCAGGTTGAATTATCAGCCTTATGTCTTGAACATTTCGAAAATGGGAACATGGATAAATTCCTTCAGGAAAGAATTTTTCCAATGGCATGGTCACCCATGGGAGAAGGAAAATTGTTTGTTCCAACATCTGAAAAGGAAATCAGAATCAACAATGTTATGAACGAAATTGCAAATGAACTCAATGTGGACTCCCTTGACAAGATTGCATATAGTTGGTTGTTAAAGCACCCTGCAACTATCATTCCCATTGCAGGCACCCGAAAAATTGAACGACTGAAAAATGCGGTTGAGTCGTTGGAAATTGAAATGAGCCTCGAACAATGGTTTAGGATTTATAATGCTTCCACCGGGAAGGAGCTTCCATAGAGAATTCTACCATAATTCTATTAACTTCCAATAGTTAATAATCTGTTTTACTGCATTATCAGATTCTTTTCCATATAAAGTAATTTAGCTTTAAACTATATTGATATTTTTTTCGTTTCTCCATGTAAGGAATTACCATATAAAATTAACTATATACCCCATTATGAAAAATATAAGAATTCTTACAACCATCTTTGCAGCATTAACAATACTAATGGCATTTTCTTCCTGTAAGAAAAATGACAATACTCCAATCGATACAAAGAATTACATTCTAAAAAAGCATCTTATTGAAACAGAGCTACCATGCTTCGTAAATATCATGTTTGAAGTTACTGATGAAGATGGTAAAGGAGTTGCAAATCTTGTTACAAGTGATTTTGAAGTTCAGGAAGATGGCAAGGCTGTCTCTCCCACTGAATCTGCCATGACAGTAAAAAACAAGGATGGAATTATTTATAAAATGAAAACAGTACTCCTTCTTGATAATAGTGCCAGTGTTGGAAATAACCTGAATGATATAAAAAATGCAGCCATAAACCTTGTTAGCAAGATGGTAAATCAACAGGAGATGGCTCTGTATGTTTTTTCAGAAGAAGCAGTTATGCTACAGGATTTTACCAGTGATGTTAGTGAGCTTACCGCTGCAATTAACTCTATTTCATTGGGGTATGCAACAACAAATCTCTACGGAAGTATTATTACTGGGGCATCCCGATGGGAGGATTTTTACTCAACTCTGGCCATCGAGCAGGGATTTATGATTGCAATTACTGATGGTAGCGACACACAGGGGTCCAGCTCACTGGCAGAGGCTCTTGAGGCTGTTGGAGAGAAAAAAGTATATACTGTAGGACTTGGAAGTGAACAGGATGTGGTGGCACTACAACAGCTTGGTACGGCAGGTTACTATTCCTTGGATAATTTCTCACAACTTTCGGATCAATTTAATGAAATCCAAAATGAAATAATTTCATATGCAAACAGTTTTTACTACCTGTATTATATGAGCCCTAAGAGAGGTGACAATGTACATTCTCTTCAACTATCTGTAAAGGAAAATAGAAACACTTCGCAAAGTGCCTACATTGTAGATGAGTTCAATAGTAATGGATTCTATTCCGTACAACAGGGAGTTGTAGTAAATGATGGTATCGAAACTTTAAATATTCATCAGGCTAGTTCAGCATCACTGCGTGCAATAACATATTTACCTGTGAACAATCCAAGCTATACCTGGCAAACTTCGGATGCTTCTATTATCACAATAACTCCTGAGGCTAGTGATAATAGTAACGCAACAATTGAGGCCGTTGGTTCAATTGGGGGGACAGCCACAATAACTGTTACTGACCTTTCCAATGCATTATCAACATCAATAGTTGTATCAATTACAGAAAGCCCCTTTAATGAGTTTTTGGATATTCGTGATGGACAAACCTATACTTCTATTCAAATTGGGAATCAGGTTTGGATGGCTGAAAACCTGAATTTTGAAACAATTTCAGGCAGCTGGGTTTATGATGATAATAATGCACTCGCCGAAACATATGGAAGACTTTATAATTGGGAAACATCTCAAACTGCCTGTCCGGATGGATGGCATCTTCCCTCAAATGATGAATTCACAGAACTTATTAGTTTTCTGGGTGGACCCGGAATTGCAGGAGGTAAACTTAAGGAATCAGGAACAACACATTGGAATCTTCCAAATTCACACGCAACAAATGAGAGCAATTTCACAGCCTTACCAGGAGGAATGAAACACTCGGATGAGATGTACTACAATAAAGGCGAAAATGCTTATTTCTGGTCATCCACATCATATGGCACAAGCGATGCCACTTACCGCAAACTTGATAATGACCGAGAGTCAATCTCATACGGTTCAAACAACAAGGCTATGGGATTTAGTGTTAGGTGTGTTAAGGACTAAAGATGTATATGTGAAGGAATACCAATGATAAGGTTCATTGCAATCTAATCTGCAATCCTGAAGTATTTGAAGTTAATCTTTCCGTGATCTATTACTATTGTATCTGGGAAAACAAGTACAGTACGATCTAGTTGAATTAAGGGTTTATCTCTGAACAAATATCTTGATTTCTTAATTGCAATAACTCCAACAGGTTTCTCAAAGAAAATCAATTTGCCATCTTTAATTTGATGAGTTTGATTTTCAGTTTTAACTTTGGAATCAGCTGAGGGTTCTGAAAATAGAAGTTGAAAATCACGCAGCAACATGTTTACAAACAGTTTTCTGTCTATCATTTCCATCATATAATGCACAATAGGTGAGTTTTTAGCACCAAATCTCACTTCAATATCAAAATATTTTACACCCATCTCCGACATTGAAACAACTCGATATGAGCTGTCAGTTTTCTTAATTAATGTCATTCCGGTTAAGCTATGCTTGTATATATTAATGGTAGTCTGATAAAGAGTCTTCTCAAAATCATCGTTGAAAATACCGGAAATTTCATCTCTTGAATACTGGCTTTCTGCTAAAGGAATATATCCCTTATTGGAACATGAAACGAGGAATAGCAACATCAACGCAAAGCCAACCGGCTTCACCATTCTCAATATACTATTTGTGTGAGCTCTCAATTGGCTGAAATTAAAAACCGATTATCAGGAATATCAGTATTTACTTTTTTATCTGTGAAGATAATAGATGTAAAGTCATCGCCGGGTTCATTAAAAATCACTTTTTCAACTTCCATAGATTGTTTGTTAAAATATATTTCAATGGAGGATAACATGGACTCTACCTGAGAAATTTCGGGCGTTAACTGCGCTAAATACTGAGTTTCATTCTCGAGAAATTGTGATTTAAAATCAGGGTTATCTATAAAATCACCACGGATTGCTGTAACTATCATACTATTGATTTCACGAAACATTGGATTCGAATCGATATCAAATTCATTCACCTTATCATTACTTACAATGGTGAATTTACCATCATGAATGGCTATTGTATATTCAATGGGCGTATCGTACTGCCACCTTACGCTGTTCTGTTTTTTGAATAAAAATATGCCTTCACTAACTATAACTTCATTAAGCATCCAAAGGTGCTTTTCCTGAATGAAATTGCTTTCAATACTATTGGTAGAACTAGCATGTTGTTCAAGTTTTGATTTCACTTCATCTATAGAAACAACATCCGTAAAAGAATCAGTTTGTGCAAAAAACGATTTTGTTACAACCAATATTATTATCAAAAATGAAATTCTAATTCTCATAAGCGGGTATATTTAGTAACTGTGTCAGATTTACAACCGAGAAGTCATTTTCATCTAACCAGTTTAAATAACGATTAAGCAGGTTTGCCACACCGTGAATATTATCATGAAATAACACAATATCTCCGGCTGAAGTTTTCGAAATAAGCTTTTTATAAACTTCTTCCGTATCCTTTACAGTATCCAATGAACGCAAACTCCAACCAATTGAGGTCATCCCTGTTTTTCTGATAGCTTTCTTCAACAATGGATTTGTAACACCATAAGGAGGCCTAAAGAGAATTGGAAACTTACCTGTGATCTTATAAATCTCATTATTGGTGCAATTTATTTCATTTACCATTCTATATGATGAAAATAAATCAAAATATTTCGAATGATAGAATGTATGATTACCAATTATATGTCCCGAATTAATCATCCGTTGAATAAGATCACCGTTATCAGATACCTTTTTTCCCAAACAAAAGAAAGTTGCATTAACACCTTTTTCATCAAACAGGTCAAGTAGTTCAGGTGTTGTTACCGGATCAGGCCCGTCATCAAAAGTAATGGCAATTTCCTTTTTATCAGTTTCACCTTTACAATGAGATTTGATGAAATATTTCAATTGAATTTTGGTAGAGCCGATAATAAGTACAACCAGATAAATTGCCATAATCGGTATTAAAATTAATAACGATATAAAATCAAAATACCAGGAAATCAATAATAATAAAACAAGGCTTCCCGTAATGATATTTACCTGCTTTCTCATAATAATGCAAAGTTATTTTTTTTAATCAGAGTTTCAATCCATGAAAACACAAAAAACATCTAGCACATTGTAATTATTTTTATACCTGATCTTCATTTGCTTATCTGTTTTTAAACGTTTCTATACGTAAGCTAACGTATGTAAATGGTTATTATACGACTTAGGTTTAGATGTCGGCATATGTTTGCATCAGAATTCGTTCATAAACATAATGAAGCCAGACACACAATTAAACATTTATTAATAATCTAAAAAATACTATTATGACAACTTTAAGAAACTCAGTACAGCTAATCGGAAATTTAGGTGTTGATCCTGAAACAATCACTTATGGTGAAAAAAAGAGTTTGGTTAAATTCTCACTTGCAACAAATGAATTTTACCGTGACAAAGATGGTGAACGCCAACAAGAAACACAATGGCACAACATTATCACTTATGGAAAAACTGCGGAAATAGCAGAAAAGTACCTTAAGAAGGGTAATGAAGTTGCAATTGGTGGCAAAATAACTTATCGTTCATGGGAAGACAAAGAGGGTAAAACAAATTACATCACAGAGATTATCGCCCACGACATCCAAATGTTAGGTGAAAAGAAATAAATCTCACCAACTTTGTTGAAAAGGATTATGGAGCTTGAGCTCTGTGATCCTTTTTTTCTATAGTCCGATTCCCAAATGGATACCAACACTTATATGCTGGTCTTCGGTAGTAACGGCATATCCTAATGACGGTCCAAGATGAAAGATTCCCAGATCGAATCCATAAGTTGCTTCAACATGCATGGCAGGAAATAGATTTGAAGGTTCTTCATCCTCAAAAGTAAAACCAGGAGAAACCGCCAATATCAGTCTTTTTACAGGACTATAAGTTCCAATTACTCCAAAAGTATTATGTCCGTGTTCATCAAAAAGTCTTTCATACCCTGCCCCCAACCCGAATTTCGAGTGTGTAAAATAATAAACATAATGAAGATGAATACCGGGATTATACTCCTCAGCAACTACAAAGTAATAAACTGAACCTGAAATACCAATTTCACTGTTTGAATGATGATGGTGATCATGCTCTTCTGTTTCCTGACCAATCAAATTGGTAACAGAAAAAAAAGCAACTAATATAAAGACTATACTATTTAGAAAAATTGATTTCATATTCTCGTGTTGCTAACTAATTGGATTTATAGATTAGTTTCATTGTAATTGAAGCCGTTTTTGCTTTTGAACTGGTATTAAAAGTTCCTCCCCATGAATAATCTTCCTTGGAATTTTGTCCAGTAATTTGAAAAACACCCATACTAGCAGAAATCAAATCACCCAGATTACCTCCTGAATTTTCAGCTATTTTCTCAGCTCTTATTCTTGCATCTTCAGTGGCCTTGGAAATCATCTCGATTTTAAGATCAGCAAGTTTTGTATAATAATATCTTGGTGAATCAGAATAAAACTGCACACCTTGATTTAATAACTCCGTAATTTCACGTGAGATCAATTCAATTTTCTCGACTTCCTTTGATTCAATTTGCACAGATTGTGTCAATTCATAACCATTGAACTCCTCTCCCATATAATTTCCATTTGATGAATAATTAATCTTGGTTTTTTGTCGTGTATTCACTGCACTAAAAACAAGGTTTCCCTCTGGCACACCTTTGGAAATTAAATAGTCCTTTGTAACCTTCTTATACTTTTCTAAGGATTCATATGCTTGCTTAAGGTTGAAATTCGTTGCTGCAAAATTCCCTTCCCAAACTATTAAATCAGAGGTAAAGTCCGCTTTTCCCAATCCAGTTACTGATATTTTACCATCTGTTTTATTCCTGTCTACGTATGCATTTCCTAAAAAAATGGAAGAAACAATAATTGCAAAGCCAAAAATTATTGCACTGGTGTAGTTTTTCATTATATAGATTTTAAAGAGTTTATGTAAACAAATGTAATGATAATCCTTTGTTTTCTGAAAACTTGATTAATCCTCAAGAATTTCTGCAAGTTTAAGTACCGTTTTCCAGTTTCGTGTTGTGGCGGCAACCTTTAATTTATTCTCCAGAAAATTATTAGTTACTTTAGACTTATGATACGAATCAAAACAACAAATAAATATCCACTTACCAATTATCTCGAAAATATCCGGAGTTACATCATAATTACTAATACTGTCAACCAAATCTTTATCCGGAGTTCCTTTTAGGAAAGTAATACATAGCTTTTCTATCTCATAATTCCCAATATATGGATTGCTATCTATAGCAACAATAATATCATCTTTCTTTATGACAATAACAGGAACTTCATATCCGAATTTTTCCTTAATTCCATCTTCAATATGAGATGCTATTTCCAGCACATTTTTATCATATTTCGAATTAAATATCACATTACCACTTTGGATGTAGGTTATTACATTGTCGTATCCCAGATTGACAAACAGGTTTTTAAGGTCTGCCATAAGTATCTTCTTATGACCGCCAACATTAATCCCTCTTAGAACAGCTAAATAACGATTCATAATGGATTATGAGTTTTTAAACAGACTGAAATTTACGCTTCCGTATTTCCTGTGTTCAACAAAATAATTATGCGATGAGAAATCAATTTCTCTGGGGTGTTCAATTATTATCCAGCCACCTTCAACAAGAATTTCGTTATTAAAGATTGTGTCATATATTTCTGGAATTCTGTCAAGTTTATAAGGAGGGTCAGCAAATATAATATCATACTTTCGTTTCGTCATCTTTAAAAACCGAAACACATCTTGTTTAACAACGGTAAGAGCATCCATTTCAAGATTATCAGCGGTTTGTTTCATAAACCTCACACATCCAAAATCAGTATCAACAGCTGTTACTGATGCGCACCCTCTCGACACAAATTCATATGAAATATTGCCCGTTCCAGCAAATAAATCAAGAACATTCAGGTTACTGAAATCAATATAATTACTAAGAATATTAAATAGACTCTCCTTGGCCATATCGGTAGTAGGACGTACAGGTAAGTTTTTTGGAGGGGAAATAATTCGACGCTTATATTTACCACTCACTATTCGCATTGAAGAGCATTGAAAAGTGTGAAGTACTTATAATCCTGCAACTCTTCCATAATGTATGAATATCCAAATTTATCATTACGGGAGATGAAACTGTAATTCTTAATATACTGATAAATCATTTGATAAATATCATCAGTTTTTTCAATCATACCTAACATTATCAGATTAACATCTTCAGGATTTAATCCGAGCTGCTCAATTGTAATTAGCAGGAAGTAGATAAAGTCCTCTTTTGTTCTGAATTCGAACGTATTATGATAAAATAACTTATTCTCTTTAAAATAGATAACATCAAAACAATCTGCCCTAAGGTTGACAAATAAAGTCTTTGAATCAACCTGATTTTTAAAACTAATTGAAAGGCTTTCAATCAAAGCAGTTGAAAAATGCATCATCTTCACATTGGGCCAGAAATCCTTTGCTTTTTCAACTATCAGGTTGGGGATATAATATACATTAACGGCTTCTGTATTCTTCAGATTATCAAAAACAATTCGGCTATTTTCCTGAAAAGGTTGATTAAATCCAAGATACAGATTTTTATTTTCCTCGCTAAAGAGTGGTTGCGGAACTAATGTTGAGTATCTGTTTTGAAACATAAAATAAACCGACTCATAAGGATAGGCAAATGATGGTCGATAATTCAGAACTTTTCCCAGATATGATGGTACCTGATCATTATTTTCTATATCCGGAAAATGGAATGATTCGATACCGATATATTTATTTTTTTCGGGATTATAAACGGTAAACACCAACTCTTTATGCCATAGCTGAATTGACAACTGATAGCTCCTAGTTTGCGACTCTTTAAAAGACTTGTCGAAATACGTGAAATATGGAACTAACTGTAAAGCCATTAAGTTTATGGTTTATTACCTCAACAGATAGGCACAACCGACATGGCTGCGCCATCAACAAAGCTGCGAACAACTACTCCCAGTTACCATCGGTGGAAGGCTCAGTTAAAGAACCAACCCTTAATCCGGGGTATCTTTCAATATCCTCAAATTTTGAGATAAGATTTATAATTGTTTGCTCATCCATACCTTTAAGATATGAAGTAAAAGGAGCCTTTGCTTCAAACACGTGAACTTCAACTCCACCTCTTTCAATTGTATCGGCCTGCATAACAAACAAATCGCCCTGTGAATTAGGAATGGTTGTTAACATGCTATATGAAAAGTTATCGTATTTCTTAAACAGTGAATCAGCCACTTTAATATAACCAACAGTATCGTTGATTGTTAATGTATATGTTGTATCATTTGGATCCATAACCATCTTAACAACCGGTATCTCTGCAATTTTCAGAAATTCAATTAATGTATCGAAATTAGGTGCATAAGCGCCTGTTAATTGTTTAAAAACAAATTGTGAATTTCTGATATCCTTTAGCCTTTCAATAACAACCTTTTCTCTTTGTTGTTTTTCTTTGTTGAACCTTACAGGCTCCATTACACTTTCGTATACCATGTATCCCAGAGCAACTATAACTACAAATAAAGCAATTTGGATTAAAGTCTTTTTCATCTGTCTCTATTTTATTTCATTTAACTCGGCCTGAAACAATTATAATTGGTTAAGCTACGTGAATATTAACCAGTTGGATCGTCTCTTGATCGAAAAATTTTAGCAAATGTACATTAAAATAACGTATTGAAATTAATTATCATATGAATTTCTTAGAAAATAAATTCATTCTGAATAACCAACTTCATGAAAATCATTTTACCAGAATTACAATTATGAATTAATTTCTGAATTTCAATTCATTACAACTTTAACTGTATATCGTCAAAATTTGGTATGCTGTTAAGAAAAGTGACCTTACCTGTTTCCCTATCAACAATACAACAATAATGAACCAGTCCATTACTAACAATCAAATAACTAACATTAAGGGTAAGGTTATACCTTGATATTTGCTCCATAACTTTTTGATCTATCCTCACATCAGGTGATTTGAATTCAATCAGAACAATAGGGTTTCCCTTTCTATCAAATATTACTGCATCAAATCGCTTCTGCATTGAGTTTACTTTGATGCCACGTTCAATTGCAATTAGGGAAACTGGGAAATTTTTCTCATGATTCAGATATTTAATAAAATTCTGCCGTACCCATTCCTCAGGCGTTGGCACAAAATACTTTTTCCTAAATTCATCAAATATTTCATCCTTGCCAGAAGCGTTCTTCCTGATTCTGAAACTATAATCCGGCAGATTGAGATGTTTCATAGTTATTAGTCATTGCATCATTCCCTCAATGATTTCCAGCTCATAAAACTAAGCTAAAAATCCTCAAAAAGGTTAACTTTGCTCAAAAATTTAGAAATGAAGGATAAACATGAGATAGTATCAAATTGGCTTCCTAGATATACAGGACTTGATATTGATAAATTCGGAAAATATATAATTCTCACCAACTTTGGTGAATATCTAAGATTGTTTGCTAAATGGAATAATGTAGAGATTACAGGAGCCGAAAGACCTATGCCATGTGCAACATCGGATAATATCACAATGATCAACTTCGGTATTGGAAGTGCAAATGCAGCAACGATTATGGATTTACTCAGTGGTATCGATCCAAAGGCGGTATTATTTTTAGGAAAATGCGGAGGCTTAAAAAGAAAAAATGAGGTTGGTGATTTAATATTACCTATTGCTGCTATTAGAGGTGAAGGAACTTCAAACGATTATCTACCTGACCAAGTACCTGCGCTACCGGCCTTTAGCCTTCAGAAAGCTATTTCGACAACAATACGTGAATATAAACGTGATTATTGGACCGGTACCGTTTTCACTACCAACCGCAGGGTTTGGGAACATGATAATAAATTTAAAAAGTATTTGCGTAAAACCAGATCAATGGCAATCGACATGGAAACAGCAACAATTTTCACCGTCGGTTTTGTAAATGAGATCCCTACAGGAGCTTTACTACTGGTTACCGACCAGCCAATGGTACCTGAGGGAATAAAAACTATAGAAAGTGATAAAAAAGTAAGTGAAAAATATGTTGAAGAACATGTGAAAATTGGTATCAAGTCTCTTCAGCAATTAATAAACAGAGGAGAAACCGTTAAACACTTGAGATTCTAATTTTGGATTACAATCATATAATAAGAGATATTCAGAACAAGATCTTTTCGCCCATATATTTTTTATGGGGTGATGAACCTTATTTCATTGATAAGATTGTTGATTTACTGGATGAAAACGTTTTGGATGAAAGCATGAAAGGTTTTAATCAAACCACTGTTTATGGTAGAGATGTAACAACTAAAGAGGTTATTGATTTAAGCCGTCGATATCCCATGATGGGTAATTATCAGGTAGTTATTGTTAAAGAGGCTCAAAATATTGACAAGATTGAAAACCTGGAACCATATTTTAAAGAACCTTTGGACACCACGATTCTTGTGATTTCTTACAAACACAAGAAGGTCGATAAAAGGAAAGCTTTCTACAAAACTATTAACTCTCCAAAAACAAATTCTGTTGTTTTTGAGGCTCAAAAATTAAGAGATTATGCAATTCCAAAATGGATTGAATTAGAGATAAAATCCCGTGGTCTGACAATTTCACCTGTTGCATTGGTATTAATGTCGGAATATCTCGGTAATGATCTCGGTAAAATCACCAACGAAATTGATAAACTAGCTATAAATATTCCTGCTGGTTCCAATATTACTGAAACAGAAATAGAAGAAAATATTGGTATTAGTAAAGACTATAATTTGTTTGAGTTACAAAATGCCATGACCGAAAAGAATGCTCTTAAGGCATTCAGGATTGTGGAGTATTTTGAATCAAATCCCAAAGACCATCCTCTTCAGATGATTTCTGTTGTGTTGCATAATTACTTTATGAAAGTGTTCAAATATCATCAGGTTAAGAATAACAACCAGAACAAAATTGCAGCCGAATTGGGTGTTGCACCATTTTTTGTAAAGGATTATATAAAAGCCGGAAGAGTATTTCCTCCCCAAAGAGTAAAACAAATTATTTCAGAAATAAGAACACTTGATCTGAAAAGTAAAGGTGTTGAGAACTTAGATGCAAGCAGCTATGGCCCTCTAAAAGAGTTTGTGTTTAAAACTATGAATTAGTATAAAGTCTCAGGAAAATAATTAATGATTAAACAAATAGTTTTTGTATTTCCTTATCATATTTTTTCATGATATGACTTCTTTTCAGCTTTAGATTAGCAGTAATCTCACCCGAATCGATGGTCCATTCGTGATCAATTAGGTCAAATTTCTTGATTTTTTCAGCATCACCAAACTGCTTATTAAAACAATTGATTTCTCTTTTAAACCTATCGCGAACAACCTTATCCTTAATAATCTCAGAATTGGAGGTATACTTAATATCCTTAATCTTACACCACGATTTAAGATGCTCAAAATCAGGTACAATTAACGATGCAGCAAATTTCTGGTTTTCACCAAGTACCATAATTTGATCAAAGAATGGAGACTCCTTAATCTTGTTTTCAAGCAGCACGGGGCTGATATATTTTCCCATTGAGGTTTTGAAAATCTCCTTAACCCTTCCGGTTATTTTCAGCATTCCATCATCATCGATCAATCCCACATCTCCGGTATGAAGCCATCCGTTTACTATTGTCTCTTCCGTCATTTCCTGATCACGGTAATACCCTTTCATTACATTCGGCCCCTGAACAAGAATTTCACCATCCTTGGAAATTTTCACCTTAACATCCTTCAATGGAGGCCCTACGGTACCAATCTTTCTCTGTCCTGGAACATATGTATTTACAGCAATTACGGGAGACGACTCTGTCATTCCATAACCTTCAACAACAGGAATTTTTGCAGCATTATAAACTTGAGCCAACCTTGGTTGCAAGGCAGCACCTCCTGAAACAATTGATCTCATATTACCACCAAATGCCTCACGCCATTTACTAAATACAAGTTTGTTTGCAATCTTAAGCTGCATATTATAAAGCAATCTATTTGGTCTGTCGTATTTATAACTCAACCCAAGATTCACTGCCCAGAAAAATATTTGCTTCTGGAGACCTCTTAGTTTACGGCCTTTTGCCATTATCTTGTCATAAACTTTTTCCAATAATCGGGGAACGGTTGTCATAATATGAGGCTTAATATCCTGAATATTATCAACAATCGTGGCCATATTCTCGGCATAGTATATCGAAACCCCCTTATACTGAAGAACATAATTTACCATCCTCTCATACACATGACACAGAGGAAGATAACTCAAACCTCTTGATGTTTCATCCACAGGAAAAATATCAAAACACGCTTTAACGTTGCTGAGAATATTATCATGTGATAACATCACTCCTTTTGGAAAACCTGTAGTTCCCGATGTGTAAATCAATGTTGCTACATCATCTTTACTGATTATGGATTTAATCTTGCTAACCTCATCTGGTTTTTGATTATTTCTGCCCAGCTCAACCAACTCGTCATAATGCTTATAACCATCTACATCAGTAAAAGTATAAACTCCTTCAATGTTTTCTATTGATTCCAGAATATGACCAATTTTTCTAATCATCTCACTCCCTGAAACAAAAACATACTTTACATTGGCGTGCTTTAGTATATACTGATAGTCGTCGGCACTAATTGTCGGATAAATTGGAACATGGATTGCACCAACCTGCATAATACCCATATCGACGAAATTCCACTCGGGGCGATTATTGGAAATTGTAGCAATCTTATCACCTTTCTTGATACCAAGTTCCAATAAAGCATAACTAATATAGTTTGCCGTTTTTTGATACTTCTCCAGATCATGCTTTACCCACTCACCCTTTACTTTCCCTACCAGAACGTCTTCTTTTGGCTGAAAACATTCATTATATCGGTCGAGTAGTTCAAATATTCTAGTTATTTCCATACGGTAAAATCAGATTTTGGCAGATCTGCAAAATTAAGAAAATAAAACTTTTAAAGCTCTTTCTTAAAAACTGTTGCACTTGCCTGAGCAGTTGGCATTAGCACTAAGTCATTAATATTGACATGGGCAGGCAGTGTTGTTGCATAGAAAGTAACCTCTGCAACATCCTCCGGTTCAAGAGGTTTATATCCATTATAAACAGAGCTTGCTTTTTCCTCATCGCCTTTAAATCTGACTATGGAAAACTCCGTTTCGATAGCTCCGGGAGCAATTTGAGTTACCTTGATTCCTTCTTTAACCAAATCAATCCTCATTGCTTTTGTTATAGCATCAACTGCAAATTTGGTCGCACAATAAACATTTCCATTTGGATAAACTTCCTTGCCTGCGATTGATCCAATGTTTATCACATGACCTCTTCCGTTTGCAATAAGTAAAGGAAGCACTTCCCTCGAAAGATAAAGTAAACCTTTCACATTAGTGTCAATCATTCTGTCCCAGTCATCAATATTTCCATCCTGTATAGTGTTCAGACCAACAGCCAGTCCGGCATTGTTAATAAGAATATCTATCTTTCTCCACTCATCGGGAATATTCTCAACAGCATTACTAACCTCTTCTTTGTTTCGGATATCAAAACACAAGGTAGTTACGGAGATACTAAATTTCGATATCAAATCCTGAGCTATTTCATGGAGTCTATCATCTCTTCTTCCCGTAAGTATAAGGTTATGATTATTCTCTGCAAATTTATATGCACATGAGCGACCTATTCCGCTTGTGGCACCAGTAATAAGTGTAATCTTCTTCATAATGATTTCCGTTTTCAGATTGGAAAAGTACGACTTTTTAGTTTGCCAGACTACAATTACTGATAAGGCCTTATTAACCAATCACAAAACTCTGAACATAGAACCTATTCTTGAATGATTTGATATTTAAAGGCATTTCTGAAATTGCATAAATACAAGATCCCGTTCCCGACAATGACACGAATAAAGCTCCTTTATTATATAGATCATCTTTAATGATCTGAAGAATTGGATTCTCTGCAAAAGCAAACTCTTCAAAATCATTTTTTAATTTACTATTCCATAATTCAATATTACTGGAAATAATTGTAGCAATTGATGGAGACGTTTTGGGAGTAATATTTGAATAAGCATCAAAAGTGCTAATCCCGTTTCCATGGATAACAATTGTAATATATTTTCCGGTAATAGGATTTTCAACAGGTTGCAAATAGTTCCCTGTTTCTGATGCAATAGCAGGTATATTTTGGATAAAAAATGGACAATCGGACCCAACCTTATTGATTAAGTTCTCCATCTGAGCAACTGTCATTCCCAATGAATTAAATTCATTCACCAATCTAAGAAAAAACGCGGCATCAGATGATCCACCACCAAGTCCGGATTCAGGAACTATATTTTTATACAGCATAACCTCAACATTATCAATGTTGTTGAATTCAGAAACAAGTAGTTGCCAGGTTTTTGAAATCAGGTTTTCCTGTTGGGGAATCCTCAGATCAGTACCTTCAACTGTTAATGAAAACCTATCAGATCTCTTAATCTCAAGAATATCAAACAAAGGAATCGGAATCATACAGGTTTCAATATCATGCATATAATCAGGCCTTCTTCTGATAACTGACAAACCTAGATTAAGCTTTGCATTTGGAAAACAAATCATTTATTCATGTTTGATTATTCGGAGTCAAAATTACTAAAATGAGGCCATAAAAAAAACCTCACATCTGGTACGCTGCAAGGTTTTTTAGGCGGGCTTTCGCCGGATTTATGTCCGACTAAAGGAAAAAGGATCGTTCATTAATTACTGAATAGAGCCTGAACATCTTGTTATTAAGCTTCTCAAAAAAATATACCTTTTGATCTTTTGTATAAATACTAGCTTGCAAATCTTTTACTTCTTTCTCCTTTAGTCCTACGGACTCAATCTGGTCAATTGAATAATTACTATTGATTTTCATAGCAGATTAAGTTATGTCATTTTTATTGTATATCCATCTTTAACACATATAGGACAAGTAGAATCCTTTACAATAGAAATATACCCGCATCTTTCGCATTTGTAATACTTTTGATGCCGCACTTTTTTATCAGTATTCTTTCTCAAACTTAAACTTGTCATTTTCGTGAACTAGACCACATGCTAAACAATTGATATGCCAAACCCCTCCCTAATATAAACCGCAAATTTTAACTCGTTCTATACCTGATGCTTACAAAATCAGGGCCGAAATACACATCTAACATATTGTATATGAAACATATTTATTAACGTACGTTTACGGAGAGTTTTACGTTTTCGTATATAGTAAATATATATATTTAACCGTTTATCAATAAAAGTAGTATGATTACTCTGATCTTACTACTTTTGTAAAAAATTTACTATTGTGTTTGAAAATTACAACTATAATTTCGGGGACCTCACTTCACGAGTTAATGACATCGTTGATTCTTCCATTGGGAAAATTGACAGACTAGATGTATTGAGAAAAATACTAAGTTTTATTGACCTGACCACTTTGAGTGGTGATGATACGGATGAAATAGTTACTCAACTTTGTGAAAAGGCTATGTCATATCAGGATGATAGTACGAACATCTCAAATGTAGCAGCAGTTTGTGTATACCCTAATTTTGCTGGAATTGTTAGCAGCTTGTTGGTTGATAGCAATGTCAATACAGCATGTGTTGCAGGGGCATTCCCAAGTGGGCAATCTCCTCTCGATATAAGAATATCTGAAGTTGAATATGCAGTAGCTAATGGCGCTGATGACATCGACATGGTAATTTCAAGAGGTAAATTTCTTGAAGGTGATTTGGATTATGTTTCAAAAGAAGTAAACATGATAAAAACAGCATGTGGTAATGCACACCTCAAGGTAATACTTGAAACAGGTGAACTTGGAAATGCTGCAAATATTAGAAAAGCAAGTGAAATAGCTATTCTTGCCGGTGCTGACTTTATTAAAACATCAACAGGAAAGATTCAACCCGCCGCAACTCCTGAAGCAATGCTCATAATGATTGATACAATAAAAGAATATTATGAGAAAACAGGAAAGATGATTGGCATTAAACCAGCTGGTGGTATTTCTGAGCCAGATGAAGCGATTATATATTATTTGCTTGTGGCAGAGGTGCTTGGCGAAAAATGGCTGTCAGAAAAATATTTCCGGATTGGTGCAAGCCGACTAGCCGACAAAGTATATAATGAAATTATAAAATAATCAGAGCAAAAAAAAGCTGATTCAGAAACAAACTATTATGACTAAAAAAGTACTGACACTTATATTTCTTACAATAATTACTATCACAGCTATTTCTCAAACCCCTTTAACAGAAGCCGAAAATTTCCATGTAAAAACCATTTATGGTGAACCCATATGGCTTTTTGACAAACTGGACATTGACAATAGAATTGTTGTAATCAACTTTTTTTCAACATCTTGCGGACCATGTCAGGAATATGCCGGCGACTTTCAGGCATGCTACGAAAAGTTTGGTTATAATGAAGGTAACACGTACTTTATGGGTATAAACTGGGGAAATGATAATGTAGGAGTTTATGAATTTGATTCCGTTTTTGGATTAACATATCCAACGGCAAGTGGAAGTCAGGGAGCTGGGAATATTGTTTGTCAGAGTTATGAAATATTATCCTACCCAACAGTAATTATCATTACTCCGGATCACAATATTGTTGAACAATATATTTGGCCACCCGATGAGGATTCGATTACAAATGCTGTAATTTCTGCAGGAGGAATCTATGTTGGCACAGAAGAAATTACGACTACAGACTACAATATCAATATTTATCCAAATCCGGTTAATAATACCGGTAAAGTTTCATTGAATATTGATAGCTCATCTGAACTAAGTTTTAGCATTGTTAATCTAATGGGACAAGAGGTGTTGTCATCAAATCCCACAAGGTTTAGTAAAGGAAATATCGAAATATCATTTTCCGTTAATGAACTGATGAATGGACTATATTTCGTTAATGTTTTTTCCGATTTTGAAAAAATTCACACAAGCCGAATTGCCATTTCACATTAAAAAAATGAAACCATGAAAACAAAACTTAAATTTATATTGTTTACGTTTTTTTTAGGTTTATTATTAATTAGTTCCTGTACAGATTCGACAGAGGATCCCGGAGATAATATTCAAAAATATACAGGTGAATGGAATGTAAATGACGAATCGGCAAGGATAAACTATAAGGTTATAATTAGTGCAAATCCATCAAATTCTACAGAAATACTGATGCAAAACTTTGCCGATCTTGGTGGTTCAGCAGTTGCTTTGGTAATAGGCAATAATCTTGCATTAGATACACAACCTTTGGGAAGTGACTACACCATCATTGGGTCAGGTTCTTACATAAACAGTAACAAGTTGGTCATTAATTTTGACTTAAATGATGGAATCGACAATGAACCAAGAATTGCCACTTTCACAAGGTAGATATGCAATATTAAACACATGAAAAGATTATCAATAATAATATCGTCACTATTGGTTATACTATCGTTGGTATCATGTAAAAAAGACCCAATTCCCATTCAACCAGATCAATACTACCTGCATCTTTCACATACAAGAACGGATTCTAATCCACAAATGGACAGCGTTGTAGAACAAATCGACTACAGCAATTTTGATATGTTATGGTTGGGAGGGGATCTGGCATACTTAACTTCCGATGATGATGAAACATTATCGAATGTAAACTCAATACTCGATCTGGGAAACCAAAATACACTTTGGTCATTGGGCAACCATGATTACACAAATATGAACCTGATTCGAGATTACACACAGAGACCTGCATATTATTCTTATTTCAAGAACAAAATCACCTTTGTTGTTCTCGATACTCAGGACAGCATTTCTAATATTGTGGGAAATCAGAAAAACATGGTTTATTCTGTAATGGATACCATTCAAGAATCAACACGCTTGGTTTTGTTACACCATAAGCTAATATGGATGTATGATAATCCTATTTTGGAACCACAAATTCCGGTTATCTCAAATGCTAGTCTTGGTGATTGCTTTTATTGTATTAATCCGAACAACTTTTACATTGATATATATCCAAGGCTTGTGGAAACTCACAACAAAGGAATTGAAGTAATTTGTATTGGTGGTGATATAGGATTCAATGCCAATGAGTTTGAATACATTACTCCTGAAGGAATAATCTTTCTTGCATCCGGAATTAAGTGGGGAGATCCTCAAAATAAGGCATTACTTTTTCATCATGACCTCAACTTAAATTCCCTTACCTGGGAATACAAACTAACAACGGATTTGGAATAGGTTATTTCTTTTTAAGATAATCAGGTATAGTATCAACTCTTTTTTCAAATAGTACGGTATCTATTTTCAAACTATCAGGCAAGTTATCAATACTATCCTGCAATTTTTCCAGCCGTTCAGCCTTAATCAATACATCACTTTGGATTTTACTAAGATTTGCCAGCACCGATTCATAAATCTCTTCCATAACCTTTGGTGTTGCCTGATAATAGTTTACATTTTCTCTAAGTTGCCCTAATGTTAAATCATGTTTATCAAGTACAGCCTGATAATATTTGGGTTTTACCTTACCAACATATATGCGATTCTCACTCATTGTAAATCCAGCCTCAATCAGCTGAAGGTCAGTGAGGATTTCTATCAACTCCTGCTTTGGAATAATCTTTTCAGGAGGTATAATTTCACTTTTATTAATGTTATAACAAGCATTTAAGCTAAAGGCTACGCTTAAAGCAATTATGAGTTTTTTCATTACCTAATTTCCAATTTCTGATAAAAACTTGATTCGCATTAATCTAACCTCTTCTTCACTAAACTCTGACTCCCCTAGTTCATCAAGTGCATCCTGTATGGAATCTGTTTCGGCTTCAGAAAAATAATCGAAAATCTCTTCCTGATGGTATTCATCAACTTTCTCATCAATATAATAACTGATATCCAGTTTGGTTCCTGAATGAACAATCTGCTCAATTTCGGTAAGCATGTCTGCTAGAGAGAGATTTTTACCATAGGCAATATCGTCAAGAGGTCTTTTCCTGTCGATACTTTGAATAATATAAACCTTCAATCCCGATTTATTTACCACAGATTTAATAACCATATCATTCGGACGGGTTATCTCATTCTCTTCAACATAATTATAAATTAGCTCAAGAAATGGTTTACCATATTTCTTTGCTTTTCCTGCACCGACTCCAGAGATCTGTTGAAGTTCATCAATGTTAATTGGATATTGAATTGTCATATCCTCAAGAGAAGGATCCTGAAAAATTACAAAAGGTGGAAGATTTTCAATTCGGGATATTTCTTTACGAAGATCTTTTAGCAAAGCGAAAAGTACAGTATCAGCACCACTTTGTCGCTGACCTCCTGCTTTTAGCACAATATCACTATCATCATCATTATGATCGTAAACATGATCTTTGGCAATGAGAACGCTATATGGGTTTGCAAGAAAATCCTTGCCCTTATCGGTAAGTTTTATTATTCCGTAATTCTCTATTTCCTTTTCGCAAAGCTTTTGGATAAGTCCCTGACGGATTACCATAACCCAGTATTTCTCGTCGTGCTTGTTGCCAACACCGAATTCTGAATATTTATCAAGCTTAATGGATTTAACATCTCCACTTTTCTTACCGGCAAGCACTTCACTAACTATCTTTGCTTTAAATTGTTCTTTAAGGTCAAGTACTGTTTGCAAAGCAAGTTGAATATCTTCTTTACCTTCGAATTTTTCCTTAGGATTCAAACAATTATCACAAGCACCACAATTATCTTTAGTATAAACTTCACCAAAATAATGCAGTAGCAATTTATGACGACAAACCGATGATTCAGCATATGCAACAGTCTCGAATAATAGCTCCTTTGCGATTTCCTGTTCCGCAACAGGCTTATCCTTCATAAACTTCTCCAGTTTCTGAATATCATCATAGGAGTAGAAAGTTATACAATTACCCTCTCTTCCATCACGACCTCCACGACCTGTTTCCTGATAATACCCTTCAATACTTTTAGGTATATCGTGGTGAATTACGAATCTGATATCAGGCTTGTCAATTCCCATCCCGAATGCAATCGTAGCAACAATAACCTCAACTTCCTCCATCAGGAACATATCCTGATTATTTCTTCGTGTGGCGGCATCAAGTCCTGCATGATAAGGCAGAGCCCTGATTCCGTTAACCACAAGCGATTCAGCAATTTCTTCAACCTTTTTTCTGCTTAAGCAGTAAACAATACCCGATTTAGATGGCTGCGACTTAATGTATTTTATAACATCTTTAATAACATCCTTTGTCTTAGGTCTAACTTCATAATAAAGGTTTGTTCTATCAAAAGATGCTTTGTACACATCAGCATTCTGGATTTCCAGATTTTTAAGTATATCTTCCTGAACCTTCAATGTAGCCGTTGCCGTTAGTGCAATGGTTGGAAGGTCAGGATTTATAGAATTGATGATTGATCTAAGTTTACGATACTCAGGACGGAAATCATGACCCCACTCTGAGATACAGTGTGCTTCGTCAATGGCGAAAAATGAAACTTCAATATTCTTCAGGAAAATAACATTCTCTTCTTTTGTTAATGATTCAGGTGCCATGTACAACAACTTCGTCTTTCCTTCGGTAAGGTCTGATCTTACCTGTTTAATTTCTGCTTTCGACAAAGATGAGTTCATAACATGTGCAATTCCTGTTTCAGAACCAAAATTGCGAATCATGTCAACCTGATTCTTCATTAGAGCAATAAGTGGTGATACTATTATTGCTGTACCAGGGTTTAGTAATGCAGGTAATTGATAGCATAGCGATTTACCTCCACCTGTAGGCATAACAACAAATGTGTTTTTGCCATCCATAACATTCTGGATAATATCCTCCTGCTCTCCCTTGAAACTTGTAAACCCGAAAAATGTTTTAAGTAGTTTCTTCGCTTCGTAAATATCGTTAGTGGTTCCCATCAATTAGTTAGATAAAATATATCTTTGTATTAAAATTACTAATTAATATTGAATAAAAAGTTTTGTTAAAACTGTTTTTTTTCTCAATTATTTTAGTGAGTATGTACAAATATAATAATAATAAATCCTATTATCACAAAATTTAACAAATATTTAATTGAATATAAACGATAAAATAAAGAATACTGCAATATCAACCATTACAGATGAATGGAAGGCCATAAAGAACCTCACACACTCTGTTAATGAAGCTTTTATAGATGCAGTAAAGTTGATTTACGGTTCCAAGGGAAGGGTTATTGTAACTGGTATTGGAAAAAGCGCAAATATCGCCCAGAAAATAGTTGCAACATTTAACTCAACAGGTACGCCTTCAATTTTTATGCATGCTGCAGATGCAATTCATGGAGATCTTGGCATATTGCGTCAGGATGATATTCTTATTGCTATTTCTAAAAGCGGTGAAACTCCTGAGGTAAAAGTATTAATCCCCCTGGTTAGAGCCAGAAAAAACGACATTATAGCAATTGTTGGTAATACAGAATCATATCTTGCCAAACAAGCTGATATCATTCTTGATGTTAGTGTTGAGAAGGAAGCTTGTCCGAATAACCTGGCACCAACAACCAGCACCACAGCACAATTGGTTATGGGTGATGCTCTTGCTGTTAGTTTGCTTGATATGCGAGGATTTTCAGCATCAGACTTTGCAATTTATCATCCGGGTGGCGCACTTGGTAAAAGGATGTATATGACGGTTATTGATCTGTCATCAAAAAATCAAGCCCCTTCTGTTTCTTCAGAAGAAAGTGTTTCAGGTGTTATTATTGAAATTTCATCCAAGCGCCTTGGAGCTACAGCGGTAATTGAAAATGGAAAAATGATTGGAGTAATCACTGATGGTGACTTACGCCGTATGATCGAAAAAAATCATGATTTTAGTCATCTTACAGCGAAAGAAATAATGACCGCCGATCCACTTACAATTTCAAAAGATGAATTAGTGGTTAATGCTCTTACAACGATGAGAGAAAACAACATAACTCAATTGCCAGTTATGGATGGTGATATTTACATTGGAGTTATTCATCTTCATGATATATTAAAAGAAGGTGTATTCTAGTTATACAATATCCTGAAATTTTTACGTTTGCACTGATAAGAATAATTTCCTAATACTCCAGAATAATGAAACTATGGACCAGAGAACTAGTGAAGAAATATAAACAACGTACTGTTGTTAACAGTGTTTCTATGGAGGTTAACAGAGGTGAAATAGTTGGATTACTTGGGCCTAATGGAGCGGGAAAGACAACAAACTTTTACATGATTGTAGGTTTGATTAAGCCATTTTCCGGACAGGTTTTTCTGGATGATGTTGAAATTACCAATGAACCAATGTACAAAAGAGCACAAAGAGGAATTGGATATCTGGCACAGGAAGCTTCTGTATTTCGTCAGCTTAGTATCGAAGATAACCTTAGAGCTGTGATGCAATTTACTGATCTGACAAAAGATCAACAAAACGAACGCCTTGAATCGCTTTTGGAAGAATTTGGGTTATCTGGAATTCGCAAAAGTAAAGGAATCCAATTATCAGGTGGTGAACGACGACGAACGGAAATTGCACGAGCACTTGCTGTTGACCCTAAATTCATACTTCTGGATGAACCTTTTGCAGGTGTTGACCCAATAGCTGTTGAGGATATTCAGGCAATCGTATCGAAACTTAAAAAGAAAAATATCGGCATTTTGATTACCGATCATAATGTGCACGAAACATTAACCATTGTTGACAGAGCATACTTACTCTTTGAAGGGTCAATTTTAAAGTCTGGATCCGCTAAAGATCTTGCCGAAGATGAGCATGTAAGGAAGGTTTATTTGGGTAAAAATTTCACCCTAAGAGAAAAGAGCTTCGACTAATTTTCAACATTATATTTGATTGATTTTCTGGATGTTAAAATTTTTTAAGAAATTTTTAACAAAAAAATTGGGTCAATTTTAAAGGAAAACATATAAAATGTTGTATATTTGCAACGGTTCTTCATAGAACTATTAACTTTAGCAGGTTAATTTTTTGGGTTATCCCTCAAACATGAGGGTTTTTAGGTTAATATGTGAAAAGTCCCTGTCCGCCTGGACACGGGACTTTTCGTTTTTATGTACCTTATATTCCCAAAGCCCCGATTTAAGCATTCTCCATTGCATGATATAATATTCTTTAAAGCTGAAGCAGGAATTATTTGTTAGAGTGAAAATAATTGTATACAATCTTAGCTTTTGATTTTCCAATTGCTTCAGATAGTTCATCCAGAGACACGGTTTTAATCTTTTTCATGGACTTAAACTTACGTAATAGTTTCTGAGCTGTATTATAGCCAACACCATCGATTGAGGTAAGTTCAGATTTTATGGTTCCTTTTTCCCTGCGATTACGGTGGTGGGTAATTCCAAATCGATGAGCTTCATCTCTTAATCGTTGAATAACCTTTAATGACTCTGATGTTTTATCTAGATAGAGAGGAATTGAATCGCCGGGAAAATATATTTCCTCAAGGCGTTTAGCAATTCCTATTAAGGTAATTTTACCATATAATCCTATGGATTTTAATGCTTTTACAGCAGAGCTGAGTTGTCCTTTACCCCCATCCACAATCACGAGTTGAGGTAGGCTACTTCCTTCTTTTAGCAATCTGCTGTACCTACGTGTTACCACTTCTTCCATGGAGGCATAATCATTTGGGCCTTCAACAGTTTTAATATTGTAATGTCGATATGCCTTTTTATTCGGTACCGTATCAATAAACTGAACCATTGCGGCTACCGGATAATCACCCTGGATATTTGAGTTGTCAAAACACTCAATATGTGTAGGTTGCACATTCATACGAAGATCTTTTTGCATTGTTGCAAGAATTCTCTTTTTATGGCGATCAGGATCCACAAGATCCTTTTGCTTCTGCTTTTCAATCATTGCATGCTTAGCATTCCTCTCACTAAGCTCAAGCAAATGTTTCTTATCACCTCGCTGAGGCACTGTAATGTTTACTCCTGGAATTTCCACATCTGGCATCAACGGTAGAATAATCTCTTTTGATTCACTTTCAAATCGCTGCCGGAAATCCATTAATGCAAACGTCAATATTTCAAGATCCGATTCATCGAGTTTTTTACGAACCTCGACAGTATGAGCCTGCACAATTGATCCATTTACAACCTTCAGATAATTTATATATGAGTGATTAACACTGTTTACCAAAGATACAACATCAACATTATGAATTTTAGGATTTACAATTGTCGATTTGCTTCGGTACTTCTCAAGAATTTCTATTTTTTCTTTAACAACCTGGGCCTTCTCAAATTCAAATTCATCTGCGAAAGCATTCATTACACTTTTCAATTCAGCAATAACAGAAATAATATTTCCCTTTATGATGGCAACTATCTGCCTGATAGTTTCATTATAATCATCTGCAGTTTGGTTACCCACACAAGGAGCCTTGCAGTTTCCCAAATGGTATTCAAGGCAAACTTTATACTTTCCTTTTTCGATATTCTTCTGTGATAGATTCAAAGAACAGGTACGTAACTGATAAATTTCTTTGATAATTTCAAGAACTGTTTTCATCATTCTCACAGACGCATACGGCCCGAAATATTTCGATCCGTCATTGTATATTGTTCTTGTTGGAAAGAGCCTGGGAAATGGTTCATTTTTGATACAAAGCCATGGGAATGTTTTATCATCTTTTAGCTGGATATTGTATCTTGGTTGGTACTTCTTTATTAGATTATTCTCCAAAAGAAGTGCATCCATCTCACTTTCTGTGACCACGAATTTAATTTCAGCTATTTTCCTAACGAGAACCTTCAGTTTACCCGACTGATGAGATTTCGTAAAATAACTTGAAACCCGCTTCTTTATATTTTTGGCTTTTCCAATATAAATGATTTTTCCACCCTCATCGAAATACTGGTATATTCCCGGTTTACCCGGAAGAGTACGGATGATTTGTTTAATATTTATTCCTTTATCAGAAGCCATAATCTCAATCAACAAATTTAGCATATTACTAATTTCAACTCCGACAAAAAACGAGATACTTATAACAGTCTTATTGTCTGTTGATTATCACTCGCACGATTAGTTTACAATCATAAACTAGACTTAATTATTAACTCAAAATTAATATTACAAATATTATCTTCGTACAATAATTGTTACATTGCACTCTGAATCAAATTACTAAAAAATGGATAACAGTCAGTTTACTATCCTCCTGGTTGATGATGAAGAAGACATAATTGAATTCTTGAGTTATAATCTTAAAAAAGAAGGTTATCAGGTGCTTACGGCTAATAATGGGTTAAAGGCTGTTGAAAAAGCGAAAAGGCATAGGCCAAATCTTATTCTCATGGACGTAATGATGCCTGAAATGGATGGTATTGCTGCCGTTAAGGAGATCAGAAGTGATAAAAACCTGGATGGAATCTTTATCATGTTCTTAACTGCCAGGGGAGAGGATTATTCTCAAATTGCAGGATTTGAATCAGGTGGCGATGATTATGTATCCAAGCCAATCAAACCAAAGGTGTTGTTAAGCCGTATAGGAGGAATACTTCGCAGATATGTATCAAACGATAAATCTGATAAAAAGATTATTCAGGTTAGCGGGCTTACCATCAATCAGGAAAAATTCGTTGTGGTAAAAAATGGAGAAGAGTTGATATTACCAAACAAGGAATTTAAAATTGTTTATTTGCTTTCCTCTGCACCCAACAAAGTCTTTTCAAGAGAAGAAATTTTTAGAAATGTCTGGGGGCACGATGTTATTGTAGGCGATCGTACAATCGATGTTCACATTCGTAAAATCAGAGAGAAAATTGGCATGGAGTTTATCAAAACAGTGAAAGGTGTTGGATACAGATTTAACCGATAATTCATGTTTATTAATTCACCAAGAAATATAGCAGTATTTAATTCCGCAATAATTTCGGTTATTACAGCCGTTCTGCTAATATGTATTTCTGTGTATTATACTACTATCGATCCATATGTAATAATAGGTACAGCGGTAATTGTAAATATACTATCATACATAATAATTAAGTATAGCATCAACAGGTTTTTTGATGAAAAGATAAATATTATCTATAAAACCATTGGAGAATTACGCACCAAGCCTGCGTCAAAAAAAGATAAAAACACAAGCGATGTTCTGGATATTGTTAATCAGGTTGTGTTAAACTGGAGCAAGGAAAAGAAACAAGAAATTGAGGAACTAAGGAAGATGGCTGCCTACAGACGGGAATTTTTGGGGAATGTGAGTCATGAGTTGAAAACTCCAATATTTAATATCCAGGGATATATTCACACGCTTCTGGAAGGTGGAATTAACGATAGTAAAATTAATGTAAAGTTTTTAGAGAAAACGGACAAAAGCATTAACCGAATGATTGCCCTTGTTAAGGATCTTGAAGAAATTTCAGGACTCGAATCAGCATATTTAAAACTGAATCTAGAAGAGTTTAACCTTTATGATCTTACAGTGGAAGTAATTGAGTTCCTCGAACGAAAGGCCAGCGTAAATCACACAACATTTACAATCAATTCCGGTTCGTCAAAGACCATCCGCGTAATGGCAGATAAAAAACGAATACGACAAGTGCTTATAAATCTGATAGACAATGCCATCAAGTACGGACACTCAAATGACAATCGAATTAAAATTTCATATTATAGTTTCGATAATAATTATCTCATTGAAATTCAGGATAATGGAATTGGCATTCCTGAAGGAAACATCGCGAGGATTTTTGAACGGTTTTACAGAACTGACCAAAGCAGATCGCGTGACAAAGGCGGTACGGGTCTCGGACTTGCCATTGTAAAACACATTATTGAGGCACACAGACAATCGATAAGTGTAAGAAGTAAACTGGAAGAAGGAACAACATTTTCGTTCACTTTAAAAATGGCTTAGGCTATTTTTTACGGTCGATGGTAAATTCAATAATGCTCTCCAGTGCTTTTCTAGCCTGATTATCCTGGAATTCCGACAACAATTCCAAAGCCTTTGACTTAAACTCAATCATTTTTTCCGTTGCGTAAGTTAGTCCGCCGGAATCTCTTACAGCATCAACAACCTTATTAACATATTTCTTATTTGTATTATGCCTTTTTACAATGTTAATTATGTTTCTTTTTTCAGAATATGTTGAATTATTTATCAGATATATAAGCGGAAGCGTCATTTTTTTCTCCTTAATATCTATGCCGGTTGGTTTGCCTATTATACTGCTTTTCTCAAAATCAAAAATATCATCCTTAATCTGGAAAGCCATGCCTGTGTATTCGCCAATCTTCCACATTTTTCGAATATCTTCTTCACTTTGATTCATTGAAGCTGCACCAACAGCAAAGCATGAGGCAAGCAAAGAAGCAGTTTTCTTTCTGATAACTTCATAATAAACAGACTCATCAATATCAAGCTTGCGGGCTTTTTCGATTTGAAGCAATTCACCTTCACTCATTTCTTTTACTGCCTCCGAAACAATTTCCAACGTGTGATAATCTTTTGCCTGAAGAGCAGTTAACATTCCTCTTGAGAGTAAATAATCGCCTACCAAAACCGCAAGCTTATTTCCCCACAATGCATTAATGGAAAACCGCCCCCTCCTTCTGTCCGATTCATCAACAATATCATCATGAACAAGAGTAGCTGTATGGAGTAATTCTGTAAGGGCCGCGGCTCTATAGGTTGAGTCGTTAATGGCTCCAAATAATCGAGCACTATATAGCACAATAATTGGACGAATTTGTTTTCCTTTCGCCTTCAGAATGTACTTCATAACAATATCCAGTAATGCAACTTTTGTTTTCACAGAGTTTTTGAATACTTTCTGAAATACTTTTAGTTCCTCGGATATAGGTTTTTTCAACTCACTCAGTTGCGACATACTTATTACTATTGTAAAAAGCAAATACTTGTAAACTAACAAATATTTAACTCTTTTCCGGTTGATTCTTTGATTCTAAAAATCAAATTTAAACCTATTTTTGCACAAACTTATTATATGTCTGGATTTTTATTTGACGAGCTAATTTTTGGACCCGTACACAGCAGAAGACTTGGGGTTTCACTAGGTATTAATTTACTGCCCATCGATAATAAATACTGTAATTTCAATTGTATTTATTGTGAATGTGGCTGGACCGACAGATCAGGTAAGGCTAAAATAGTATTACCGAAAAGGGATAATTTTAAAACCAGGCTTGAGTCCAGACTAAAGGAATTACAAGGAACTGTTAATGAGCCGGATGCAATTACTTTTGCGGGTAATGGAGAACCTACAATCCATCCGAAGTTTGCCGAAATAATTGAAGATACCATTGAAGCTCGTGATAATTATGCGCCAAAGGCAGCAATAAGCATATTGTCGAATGCAAGCATGCTCCATAAAAAGAAGGTTACTGATGCATTGAAAAAGGTAGATAAAAACATCCTGAAACTTGACTCAGCAATAGTAAGCACCTTTGAAAATATAAATCAGGCTCAAAGTGGGATTACACTTGATAAAATTATGGAAGGATTGCTTGAATTTAACGGTAAGCTTATTATTCAAACATTGTTCTTCAGAGGTGAGTATGACGGGAAATTTATTGATAATACTACAGATGAGGAAGTAAGTGCATGGCTTGATGCTGTGGAGAAAATCAATCCGGAATATGTGATGATCTACCCCATTGACAGAGGAACACCGGCAACAGGTCTGGAAAAAATCTCAAAAGAAGAGTTGATGGACATCGCCGCAAAAGTTGAGGAAATAGGAATTAGTGCCAAGGTTTACTAGTTAGAAATTACTATTTTTATTGTCCAATTTTTTTTAAGCATTGTCGCATTGTCGCATTGTCGCATTGTCGCATTGTCGCATTGTCGCATTGTCGCATTGTCGCATTGTCGCATTGTCGCATTAAATCATTAATATGTGTGGAAGGTTCCAACTATCGGTAAAAGGAAAACAAATTTCTGAGCGTTTTAATGTTGAGGTTTTTGATGAGCTTTACCGACCAAGTTATAATTGTGCACCTTCACAAAAATTGGCTGTAATAACAAATAATGAACCTGAAAAACTTAATTTCTTTAAGTGGGGACTAATTCCTATGTGGGCAAAAGATCCGAAGGTAGGATTCAGGAATATCAATACACGGGCAGAAACGATTTCAGAAAAAGCTTCCTTTAAACAGGCCTTCAAGAAACGACGTTGCCTAATTCCGGCAAATGGATTCTACGAGTGGAAAAGGGATAATAATAAAACACCATACCGAATATTTCTCAAACATGATAATATCTTTGCCATGGCCGGAATTTGGGAAAGATGGAAAGATGCAGAAGACCGGATAACAAGCTCATTCTCAATCATTACCACAACGGCAAATTCAGCTGTAAATGACATTCATCACCGGATGCCTGTAATTCTAAAACCCCAAGATGAACAAGTTTGGCTATCAGAAAACAACGAAGATCTTCTGAAGAACCTACTTACACCCTTCGATCCAACAATGATTGAATCTTACCCCATATCCAAACTTGTAAATTATGTACAAAATGATAATGCAGATATTATTAAAAAAAACGAATCTGGGCAACAAACCCTTTTTTGATATTTTTCTATCAACAACAATTACTACAAACAATTACAGTTAATATTATTGAATTAAACTCTATTTTTGCCCTAAAGCCGCAACGATAAAATGACAAGATATATAGTAGCAATAATTATTCTTTTTAGCTTTAGCCTTCAATCACATGCAAAGTATGAAGTAAATGAAAACTGCCAAAATGCCTGGATGCTGCTAATTGATCTAAAGATTAATGATGCAAAGAAAATTCTGGCCAAAGAACTTAAGGAAAACCCGGATAATTATTATGCATATTACCTTGACCAGACTTGTGATTCTTACAGATTACAGATTAACTCTGACAAAGATGCTTACGAAGCCTTTGTGGATAATTACTATAAAAAGAGGGAGATTATGGATGATAAGGACACCGACTCACCTTATTATCTTTCATGCTATTCTGAAATGGAACTTCAGGTTGGAATCTTTAATATAATCTATGGTTCAACCTTAAGCGGTCTTCGAAAAGCATATTCTGCATATAGAAATGTTTATAAAAACCTGGATGATCATCCTGAATTCAAGCCGAGTCTTAAAATGGATGGGTTCTTTAATGTTGCTATTTCAAACTTGCCCCCATTTGTAAAGTGGGCAGCTTCATTTTTCGGGGTAACCTCAGATATTGATTATGGTTTCTCCATACTTCGGAATAACTACACAACACAAAAAAACATACGAGGTATTAATGCCGAATCAGCTCTATTTGTGATTCTTGCAGCAAAAATAAACAAAACTCCCGAGTTGGTTTATGAGTTTACTCAATCACTCGACACAAATATTTCACATACATTTATTCATAGCTATTTCAGGGCAAATATTGCTTACAGAATCGGCAAAAACGAACAAGCTCTCGCTACAATACAAAGTATTGATATAAGTGAGCATGCTTTCGCAGATATTATTTACAACTATATGATAGGTAAAATACTATTGCGTAAACTTGATGAAAATGCAGGTTATTATTTCTCACGATATCTAAGCAATCTGAAAAAAAGAGAATATCTGAAAGAAATCAATTACGGTTTGGCCATTAATTTCCTAATTAACGGTGATACGCTAAAATACAATGAGTTATGTGAAGTGGTTCGGGATGTAGGACAAGATATAAACGAACGTGACCGTGAAGCATATTATGATGCAAGCCTTGATTATTTTCCCAACGTTGATCTTATGAAAGCGCACCTCCTCCTCGACGGAGAGTATTTCCAAAGGTTTGATAGTGTTATTCATTCCTACGAACTCAACAAGAGTAATGTTCTTGGGCACCAGCTTGAATATTTATTCCTAATGGCCAGATATAATACTAGTCAGGGGAATATTGAGGTGGGGGAGAAACTATTCAAGGAAGTAATTGAAATTGGTGAAAAGGAAGATTATTACTTTGCATCCGAGGCTTCCTTACGATTGGGTAACATTTATTATGATGCCGGAAAAAATGACCTTGCTCGCAAGTATTATGATTTGTCTATTAAGCTTTATAGTAAGGATTATTACGAGTATATTGAAGATAAAGCCATTAAAGCCAGAAATAGATTAAAGAGTTAATCCCTATATTTACAGTTATCCCCAATATCTTGTGAAAAAAATTTAAAATCTAGTTACATTGATCTGTAACTTTTCATAATTTCGCACGTTTTATAACATTTATTACTCTATTATTTAGTACTTATTAAACCTAAAAGTTTCTATTACAATTAAACCAAATCAAAATGAATATAGTAATAGCGATCGACTCATACAATGATGCCAACGGAGGAACCATTGCAACAAAACGCCTTGTAAATGAACTTGTTAAAAGAGGACACAAAATAAAAATAATAAGTGCTATTCATGAAAATCCTGATGATCCCGATTTCTATAAAATATCGGGGTTCGTGCTTCCAGGAACTGCAGAATCATTGGAAAACATGAAGTTCTTATTTGGTAAAAGCAATAAGAAGGTTTATCGGGAGGCAATGAAAGATGCCGATCTTGTTCAGGTGCAGTTTCCTTTTCCCATGGCTAAAGGAGCTGTAAAGATGGCCAAAAAACTGGGGGTTCCCGTAATTGGCGCTTTTCATGTTCAACCACAAAACATCATGGCTGCAATGGGCAGCAGCAATAAACTACTCGAAAAGTTTCTGTGGTTTACATTTAAATACTTTTTATTTAACAGAGTAAATAACATTGTTAGTCCATCGAAATTTGCTTCTAATCTGTTAAAAAAAGAAGGTGTAGCTGCCAATCATTATTCAATATCCAACGGAATACCAAATAATTATTTCCCCGGAGAATACAAGCGTCCTAGTTGGTTCGGTGATAAGCTTGTATTAGTGAATGTTGGCCGTCATGCGGATGAAAAAAGATTGCCACTTCTAATCGAAGGTGTAAAGAAATCAAAATATTCAGATAATATACAATTAATCCTTGCTGGAAAAGGAGAAAGAACTCAGGATCTGATTGAGCTTGGGAAACAATTACCCGTTAAACCATTAATTGAATATATCAGCCTTGAAGACAAGTTGACATACTTAAATACAGCTGATTTATACATTCACGGATCAATTGTTGAACTGGAAAGTTTATCAACTTCAGAAGCAATTGGTTGCGGTTTACCGGCACTTATTAGCGATTCTAAATTTTCTGCGGCATCTCAGTTTGCCATAGATGAGAGGTTTTTATTTGAGTCTGATAATCCTGATGATCTAGCAAAAAAACTTGATTACTGGTACGAAAACCGTAAAGAATTACGCAGTCAGGAACTAAAAACCAAGGTTCTTACCGAAGCAGAATTATATAGATTCGACAAAGCTGTTAGTGAGTATGAAGTGCTTTATAACAAGATTGCAAACAAAGAGAAAGTCGGAAAATACCGTCTTAAAACAAAAGTAGCCTAGTTAGTTTATGTCATCAGATAAGGTTAGAGAACAACAAGTGCCAATGGAGTCGGTTTATCCGATTACCATCGAATCTAATTACGATTATATCAAAACCAACTTCGGTTACCTGTTTTTTTCACAGATTGCCTATGCATTATTCTACATTTTCTTGGGAATTGGCTTTTTTAAGATTGTAGGTACGCACAAAATTTACGGACGAAAAAACCTTAAGCCTCTTAAGAAAAAAGGATTTATCAGTGTGGCAAATCATTGCCATATTCTCGATACGGTTCTCACAGGTTCTGCCCTGATGCCACGCCGTCCATGGTACGCATCTGTACAAAGAAATTTTGAAGCTCCCTACTTCCGGAAAATGTTTCGTATTCTTCGCGGATTTCCCATACCTGATGGTGTTTTCGGACTACGAAAAATATTAAACCCTGTTGTTACAGCAGTAAAAAATGGAAAGATAGTCCACCTGTTCCCCGAGGAAGAATTATGGCACCTTTATCAGGAAATTGATTATTTCCAAAAAGGAGCTTTTTATCTGGCTCATCATGCTGACTGCCCTGTGGTTCCCGTGGTGCATCTTTTTAAACCAAGATTATTCTTCGGAAGAAAATTATCGGATAACATTCTGAATATAACAACAATAATAGGAGAACCAATTTATCCTCTTGATCCTGCTAAAGATGGCGGCAGTGTAAATCTTGATTCTGTAAAAACAATGACAGATACCGCTCAAAGCTGGATGAAATCTAAAGTTGCCAAATATCATGGTAATCACAATAATTGATTGACAACCTGTTAGATCATCAAAACCTGGCAGGTCTGTTTTTATTTTATTTTTGTTGCTCTTATAAAAATTCACGCATGAAACTAACCATATCCTCATCATTTGATGCCGGTAACATAGAAGTTATCTCTACTGATAATCCTGAAAATATTCAGTTAAAGATTGAAAAAGACACTAACTCTGATTTTTTGCAATGGTTCTATTTTAGATTGCAAGGTGCAAAAGACACAAAATGTAAGATGAATATTCTTAATGCGGGTGATGCAGCTTACCCCGAGGGATGGGAAAACTATAAAACACGCGCTTCTTATGATCGAATTTCATGGTTTCAAATTACTACGAACTATGAAAACGGTATTTTAAGCATGGATTTTACACCAGAGTATGACACAGTCTACATTGCCTATTTTGCTCCATTTTCCTATGATCAGCATTTGGATCTAATAAATAATGCCCAATTATCTCCGCTTTGCACATTAGAAACTATCGGTGAAACTACACAAGGAAGACCTATAGATTTTCTGCGTATTGGTGATGAAGATAAAAACAAGAAAAATCTATGGATAATTGCTCGTCAGCACCCAGGTGAAACAATGGCCGAATGGTTTATGTTAGGACTAATTGATCGTATCCTTGATGAAGAAGATGCCGCATCTGTATCTTTACTCGAAAAAGCCAATTTATACATGATTCCTAATATGAATATTGATGGAAGTATTCTTGGTAATCTACGGGTTAATGCCAAGGGAATCAACCTTAACAGAGAATGGGCAACACCAAGTATTGAAGATAGTCCTGAGGTTTATTATGTTAAGAAAAAGATGAAAGAAATCGGCATGGATTTTAATCTGGATGTACATGGTGATGAAGGACTACCGTATAATTTTATATCTGGTATTGAAGGAATTCCATCTTTTAATGAAAACCTCAGTAAACTTACTGATGACTTCATGTTAAATTGGAAATCCATAAACCCCGATATGCAGGATGAATTTGGTTATCCTAAAAATGAACCGGGCAAAGCTAATTTGAATATTTGCTCAAAGAATTTGGGAGAAGAGTTCCTATGTCTTAGTCAAACTCTGGAAATGCCATTTAAACAAAACGACAATATCCCAGATGAATTCACAGGCTGGTCACCTGAACGATCAATAAAACTTGGGGAATCAGTTATTCCAGTTCTGTTGAGAATTGTGGATAATCTTTAATCGGTTTCTAGTAATTTTAATCTTGGATCAATAATTGTGTAAAGTTTATTCTAAACTATTCCATAAAATTGAAATAAAACAAACTCCAATTTAGAACTCATGAAAAAAATATTATCGGCATTAATAATCTTGACCCTCATTTTATCAATCAATGTGATGGCTCAAAAGAAGACAAATCTTGACGGAATAGAGATAGGAAATATTGCTCCCGAAATAAGACTTCCCGATGTTAATGGAGATACTGTAACACTCTCTCAAATAAAGGATAAAATAGTTCTGGTTAGTTTTTGGGCTTCATGGTGTGCTCCATGCCGAAAAAAGTCGCCGGAATTGCTTAATATTTACAATGAATATAAGTTAACGGAATTTGTTGATGATGATAATGGATTTGAGATAGTTTCTGTATCTCTCGACAGAAATGAAATTGCTTGGAGTAACAGTATTAAAAAAGATGGAGTTGAGGACTTTATAAATATTGGGGACATGAAGGGATGGAAAAGTACAGCTGCAATATCATATAATATAAAGTCGATACCATCCAATGTCTTAATCGATGGTGAAGGAAAAATTATTGCTATCAATATAAACACTAAGGATCTGAAAAAGAAGCTAAGACGAATGAAAAAAAGCAGTTGGTTTTGGTTTTAATCACAAAGCATAACCTGATTCTTCCTCAAGTTATCCTATTGGTACCGTCAATTAGTTGTACCTAAATCCTAAAATGATCGTCATTGCTAGAAACGTGCATACAATGTCATTAAATTAGGGGCTTAACGTCATCATGAGCATTACGATGGAATCTCATCGCTGTAAATTATTGACATTGCGTCGCTACACTCGCAATGATGTTTAATCCATTAGAAAATAACATACTACTTACTCAAGCCCATTCCAAGCCCTATCCTTTAACGAAATAAGATGCTTTATAATAAGCTCTTTTTCCTCTTCATAGTTATCTGAACTTTTGTAAGTGCAGCCCAAAGCATCAGCAAGATTATTTAACCCTGAATTAGTATCAGGATATTCTTGTCCCTCATACTTATATACACAACCAGCTCCAGTTGTACAGCAAACCTCAACATTTTTTTCACCATCACAGGTAAGTATTTCGTTCATATCCTGCTGCTCACAGCTTTCGTCTGAATCTTTTTCACATGCTGAGAATGGTAAGGTTAGCAAGCTAACTATTACAATGGCCATTAATGATTTTAAAACTTTCATAACTATATATCTTTTTAGATTTTCCTTTTAATAAGCAGATAGATTCCTACACAAAATTAACTCTTTTCAAATTATAATTATTATTCAGGTGAAGTATTATAATGGATATTTTTCGGTAAGAAAATAAAATCAAGCATCTTTTTTTGCACTCTTATCTTATTCATCATATCGTTTCGGGAATCCTTCGTATCCAGTCCAACTTTTGACTTTTTATCGGTGATAGCATATTTGATCTTTCTGGAATTTTTCTTTAATGACTTCTCATCAACTTCTTCCCCACTTTTATCTTGTTTTTTGTTTCTTCTTTTCGATTTACCAAAAAGAATATTACTAAGATGCAACTCCAGATGATATTCACAATCGCCATCCAGGTCTTGCATTCCGAAGGCAGCAATATCCAATGCATTGCTAACTATGTTGGTTCTTGGAACATAGAGTTTATTTTTAAACATAAAAATATTACTTCGTAAGGTTTTGAATTGAATATTATCAAGCTCCTTAATGCTAGTGAACTTTGAGATTTCGGTAGCGGGTGCATAATCATATACACCTCCTTTTTCAAGAGTGATATCACCACTTACCAGCATTTTATCAATTCTTATAGAGTCATCGATTGGCACGAAAGTATGCAAATCTGTTGAGAATAATCCGCTAATATTTTCATAAGATATAACCGAATCCATTCCAAAATTATCCATATCCTTGAGCATGGTATGGACATTCATATTTCGAACAATATTATGAGAGGAAACAGATTGAGTTCCATCCTTTCTTAATTTATAGTTGAATGAATTATCCATCTCACCTTCAAACACCTTAAATTTAAATTGATCGATTATGTAGGAGCTGTCGGTTATCTTACAAAGCGTTGATAAGTCATTTATATGAAGTCTGTTAATATCAAAACCTTCCAGAGCAGTTGAATCGACTATTATACTGTTTATGCTTGCAGAGCCGTAAATCAAATATGTCCAGTTTCGCGAAACTCCAGTAATATTTGAATCACTTGTGGTTTTTTCGACAGTCGGATTTGTGGCACCTTCTGATTCAGGTGCATCTATAGGTAACAGGTGCTTGAAATCATCAAAAATAAAATCACCAAAACTGATATGTGTTTTAACATATAATTCTTCTGATTTATTCAGGATAATGGTACTATAAATATTTTTCACAATGCTGGAGTCCATTCCAAATTCTAATCCGTTATAATTTGCAGATAAATTATTAATGGATAAGATGTCATTTTTTAATCCAATTCGCGCTGAAAAATTGTCAACATCCATTGTAGAATCCGGAAAAGCAAGACATATATTTTTTAATGCAAGATCAAGAATACTGTTTTCAAAAAGTATGGGAAATATCTGATTATCCAATGAATCGGGATTAATCTTCCCCTTTGATTTAACGTATGCGACAATAATTCCTTCCATACTGTTAATCAATGAATCAGGCACAAAGGGTTCCAGTTCTTCCAAAGAGAGGATAATGTTCGTTTTGATATCAAACTCCGGAGTTTCAAGGTTTGATATTTCTCCGTTTCCAATAATTTGGCTTTCTCCATTCTTAATTTTAATTGACTTAAGGTTGGCACTCATCTTCAATGGTTCAGAAATATCACCTGATACAATTGCTAAAATGGAGGATTTTTCAAGGTTAAGATTCAATGTACTGGATTTGGCATACAGATTATTTATATTAATCTCTTTTGCACCAGATCCCTGCGGAGCATATTTAATATCTGTGCTGAAACTTTCCACCCTTAGAGAATCTGTTAACACTGCCCCCACATCTTTAATCTTCAATGATATAATAGTGTTATCAAGCACATTATCCATAAACTCCTCGGTAATCTGCTTTGGCATTATACCACTTGTTTTAATTGAAGCAGTAATACTTCCCTTAATGCCATGAGCTAAACTATCAGGAATCAGGTCTTCAAAATCCGATAAATTCACTGCCATATTTGATCGAATGCTATATTGGGTATTCTCCAATCCTGAAACATTCCCCTCCAAACGAAGATTATTTTCACCACTAATAACCTTAATATTCTCAATATCAATGGAGGCTTCACTCAAGTCTGTTTTTTCTCCGGAAGAAATTTTTACCAATAAATTAGCATTATCAACCTGAGGATAATCAACAGTTTTAAGGTATAGTTCACTAAAACTCACGTTGGCATTAAACAATGGCAATATGGTCGAATCAGCAAGTTTACCTTCAATATCACCTGATATATCAAGAATACCACCCAAATCTGTGATTCCATATTCATTATAATACTGCTTTGGTATAAATCTTTTTAAGAAGTCAAAATTCAGGTGAAGAGATTTAATCTCGGCATTTATTGAGACTGTATCTGAATTAACCATAGTTCCCTCCATGGCTAAATCAACAGCGTCGGAATCTATCAATAGATTTTTTACATCCACATTATTGTTCCCATAACTCATATTTGCATCAATACTAATTGACTCCATCTGACCTAAATTAACATCACTAAAGTAAGCAGCATACTGATCAGGCAAATACTTTTTCAATATATCGAGATCCAGATTATTTGCTTTAATTATTGTATTGAGAATAAGTGTATCATCAATTTCAAATGTCCCTTCAACACCTAAATTAATACCATCACTAATTATTGACAGCTCACTTATCTTTGCTTCTTTATCTTTATACTCCAGATCAAAACCCACTGTGCAAGATTCCATCTTATTTAACTTAGTATCTTTGAAAATACTGTTACTTAAGACAAAACCACCTACTGCTTTCCCTCTGTAAATACTATTCTTGGCTTTGGCTGTGATAGTAATCTTGGGAATTGTTATTTCTGATCCAAAATTATTCAAACTGTCATAATAACTGACATGAATATTTTCCAATTTCAATTTTTCAGCACTAAGGTCAAGGGGAGTTGAAACAGTATCACTTTTGACCTCCTGATCTGGTACTACAAAAGCATCAACAATAAAATCAATATTAGATTTACCGGCACTATCGATCTCATAATCAATATCCAAACCCGATATTTTCATCTCATCTATCGTATAAATTCCATGAATCAGATCCCATGAATCAAGACCTATCTTTAAACTATTTATAAAGAAAAGCGTATCATTATACTGGGTTTGAGGATCACCAATATAGAGTTTATTTATCTCAGCACTTAATCTGGGAAAAGAGAAAAGAGGTATCAATGAAACTTTTCCAACAGACATTGGAGCATCTATCTTGCTCTCCAACTTTTCAACGGTAAACTCTGCCAGTTTATCTTCAAATATTTTCGCTGCAACAACCGTCAGAATCATTAATATTACAATTGAAATAATAATAATACCTGTTATTTTTATTGCCTTTTTGAAGATTCTCATGTTCCCTCTTTGAGTTTTGTTAGATAATCTACTATTATACTAGATAAACAAAATTAACACAAATTTGGGGGTGATAAGTGTTAATACATAATTTTAGGTTCTTGATATTGGATTTAACGATACATAAATTGAATGCACTACTCACTTTTATGTTTGATCTGGACCCATTGTTGTCGATCACAAACCTCTATTATTTCGCAGCAACAGTCTTAAAAACCCGCATAAAATTGCCGCCCCATATTTTACGTATATCTTCTTCGGTATAACCTCGTTTTACCAATTCTAGGGTTATGTTTCCCAGTTCTGATGCGTCGATACAATCTTTAAGTCCACCGCCACCATCGAAATCGGTTCCAATGCCTACGTGGTCGATTCCTGCAACTTGAACCATATGATCAATATGATCCACAGCATCAGAAACTGTAGCCAAATTTGGAGGGAAATCAACATCCAGTTGATACCAATCTTGTAAACCTACTTTACGTTCTTCTTCAGTATAATTCGCCCAGTTGGAATGTTTTTTTCTAAAAGCAACTTTTGCGTCTTTTCGTTTTTGGCTTTGATCCAGTTTCTTTACATAATCACTGAGTATACACATTTGTACCACTCCACCGTTTTCAGCCAGAGATACAAGCATATCATCGGTTAAATTACGAGGGTTATCGCATAAAGCACGAGCACAAGAATGTGAAGCAATAACAGGTACACTAGTTAATTCCAGCACGTCGTAAAAAGCAGAATCAGATGCATGCGACACATCAATCATAATTCCCAGTTGATTCATTCGCTTAACTACTTCCTCACCAAAGGATGATAAACCATTGTATTCAGGTCCAACCCTATCGGTTGAAGAATCTGAAATATCATTATTATGAGAGTGAACTATGGTAATATAACGTGCTCCTAAGTCATAGAAATGATTAATATTATCAAGGTTATTACCAATAGGGTAGCCATTTTCGATTCCCAGATATATAGCTCTCTTTCCTTCTTTTTCAAGTAAATATCCCTGTTCGGGTGTAGTTGAAATCTCAGCCTTATCAGCATTCTGTTTCACCGCTGTATGCGAAGCCTTAAATATTTGCTCTGCTTTTTCAAAAGCTTGAGCATGGCCCAAACTATCTCTATCTCCCTGTCCAATAAATACGGCAAAAAATACAGCATCCAATCCACCTTTTTCCATGCGCGGAATATCTATTTTTCCCTCGCCTTTTTTACCGTCATGTTCAATACCAATATCAAAATCCGAGTTGAAAAATTTCAAAGGAGTATCGGTATGTGAATCGATTGTAAAGACCTTGTTATGTATTTTGGCTGCTTTTTGTTCAATGCTCTGGCATGATGACATTATTATAACCAGAAACAGGATAAAAACCTTATTCATCGTGTAAGTATTAATAAAGGGCAAAAGTAATAAATAGAGAGTGCTTTTTTGCTTTACTAACCGCAACAAATATCACCAAACATAATTCGTATTTTTGTTGCGATGAAAAAAATTGAAATTCGGACTGTAAATGTTGTTCAATATAAGCAAGCTTTAAGAGAGGGTGGTTCTTTGCCTGCCATCGTAAAAGCGGATGATGATTTTAATTATGTTTTAAAATTCAGGGGAGCTGGACAGGGAAAGAAAGCATTGATAGCCGAACTTATTGGCGCAGAATTGGCCAGAGCGATTGGTTTGAATGTTCCCGAAATCGTTTTTATGAATCTCGATGATTCTTTCAGTAAAACAGAACCAGATGAGGAAATCCAGGACTTGCTTGATTTTAGTGTTGGGCTTAATTTGGGAATGCACTATTTGTCTGCTGCAATAACCTATGATCCCTTGGTTCCTCGTGTTGATTACCTTACTGCTTCAAAGATTGTACTACTGGATAGTATAATAAGCAATATTGACCGAACCGCAAAAAACACCAATTTATTGATTTGGGATAAACAGATGTGGTTGATCGATAATGGTGCTGCTTTTTATTTTCATCATAACTGGGATACATGGAAAGATCATTTAAGCAGAACTTTTCCTTTTGTAAAGAATCATGTGCTGCTAAGAATGGCAAAGCAACTTAAAGAAGCCGCCGAAGAAATTAATAATTTGCTTACTGTAGAAAAAGTCAGAGAAATAATTTCGATAATACCTGAAGAATGGTTAGAAGATGATAGTTATTCGATAACTACTAATGAGATGAGAGAAGCTTATATTGAATTTATTTTGTCTCGTTTCAATAAAATTGATACTTTAGTTGAAGAAGCCGAAGATGCAAGATAGAGTTACATATGAGTTTGCTATCATTAGGGTAGTTCCAAAGGTTGAACGGGAAGAGTTCATCAATGTTGGAGTACTTGTTTTTTCAAAACGAAAAAAATATCTGGGGATAAAATACACCATTAACAATGAAAGGCTAAGGGCTTTATCGAAAACATGTGATATTAAATTTATTGAAGAGTATTTATTGGCGTGGGAATCTATTTGCAAAGGAGCACCTAATAGTGGACCCATCGGAGAATTTGAATTATCTGATCGATTCCGTTGGCTTGCTGCTGCTAAAAGTACAATACTTCAATGTTCACCTACACATCCCGGCTTGTGCACACATCCCGAAAAGGAATTAGAAGACCTCTTTAAGCGTTATGTTTTGTAGTTTTTGAACAAAAAAATTTCTTATTCAACTTCCATTTTTGTTAAATAATCTGTCGTTTTTGTGGTCTGAAAGGTTATTAGTCAGTTAGTCAACGCCTGATACAATGGCAATAGATGATACAAAAGATAAGATAGTTAATGTAGCAACAAAATCATTTAGCCGCTTTGGATTCCACTTGACATCTATGGATGAAATCGCAAAAATTGGGGGTAATGTAATGGGTTCATTGTACTATCATTTTTCTGGCAAGGAAGAACTGTTTAAAGAGCTGGTTACCTATGAAATGGTGAGAAAAATATCAAAACAACAAGCCGTGATGGAATTTATAAAAGAAGACAACCAAATCATATGGGCAATCAGTAATAATTATCAGCTTGTACATAAATCTTTACGAAATCTAATATTAAAAAAGGCAGGATAATAATTCAAAGTCTGGAATTAAATTATTTCGATTCTAAATAGTCAATACAGTCATAGCCATCTTACTAAACTTACTAATTTTGTTGATTCTAAATTAGGCTAATAATGCAACGAATTGTTTTTGTTTTACTATTAATAATTGCCATTGCCCCGATCAAATTGTTTGCTCAATATGAAATAATGTTCAGCAACAGCTATCCTCCCTATAATTATATCAATGATGATGGAGAACTGGTTGGGTTCAATATCGATATAACCAATGCAATTATTGAACTTTACAAATCGGATATAAAAATATCCGGAGATAGTTGGGGCAACATTAACAAAGCCCTTGAAAGTGGAGAAATTCATGCCATTGGAGGTACACATTATCCCGGAGGATCCGATAACAATTTTATCTTCACCCGCTCAGCAATAAATACCTCCCATTGCTTTATTTATAATACAAATCACCTTAATGATTTATCTCTTGAATTATTCAGATCCATTAAAAAACCAATTGTAGCCGTTTGGCAAAATATCGTTCTTAATCATTATATTCTTTCTATTAATCCTTCTACTCAATTTATATATTTGAACAACTATGAGGACCTAGTTAATTCTCTTGACCGAGAAGATGTTACCTGCATTTTTGCCCAAAGAGTAGGTAGTATGTATTATGCTGACAAACTGGGCAAAGATTATGTAGCACCTCTGGATCACAGGATATTGGAACGTAATATGGGGTTCAAGGTTTCAAAGGAACATCCTGAATTAGCCGAACTTATAAATAACGGATTGGAAGTTATACTTGCAAATGGTGAGTATCAACGAATCTACGACAAATGGATTAATGAATATAATAAGGATGTCAACGATTGGCACAAATATCTTAAATACATATTGATAATTATATTTCTGATTATTTCTGTATTTCTGTTCCTAATCATAATAAACCGGTTTCTGCAAAGAAAAGTCCGCCATAAAACCAAAGACCTTCAGCGACAGCTTGAACTTAATTCTCAAATGGTGCTGGAACTAGAGAAGCAAAAAATCAAAGCTGAAGAAAGTGACAAAATGAAATCTGCATTCTTAGCAAACATGAGTCACGAAATAAGAACTCCCATGAATGGGATACTTGGTTTTGCTAGCCTTCTTAAATCTGCGGATTATTCATCTGATGCGCAAGAAAAATTTATCAGAATAATTCAAAAGAGTGGTAACCGTATGCTGGAAACCATTAACAATATTATTGATGTTTCTAAATTGGATTCAGGTTCAGAAAAAGAAAAGATAACAGAGGTTAACATTGAAAGCATTATGAACGAACTTGTTAACTTCTTTGGTCCTGAAGCGTCATCAAAAGGATTAAATCTTACATTAAATAAGAAATCTTCAGCCTTTGTCCAAAGTTTTTTTACTGATGAATACAAGCTCAATTCGATACTCACAAACCTTATTAAAAATGCCATAAAATTCACCCCTGCGGGATCCGTAGAAGTTTCCTATACTGTTACCGATGAAATATGTGAGTTTTGGGTGCGTGATACAGGAATAGGGATACCTCTCGACAAACAGAAGTCCATTTTCGATCACTTTGTACAAGCTGATTCTTCCTATTCAAGCGGATTTGAAGGTTCGGGACTGGGATTGTCAATATCAAAAGGATATGTGAAATTGCTACATGGGAAGATTAGCATTGATTCTGACCTAAACAAAGGAACTACATTTTATGTGCAAATTCCAAATAAGGTTAGTGACTCTACCATGCCAATAAATAAAACCAAAGAACAATTTTCAAAACAACCTACACAATCAAAATTTAATATTCTTGTTGCGGAAGATGATGAAATTTCATTCAGCTTCTTAAAAATTGCATTGGAAGATATTTATAATAAAATTGTACATGCAAAAGACGGACTGGAAGCGGTGAGGTTAGCTAAAGCCAACAGTGATATAGATATCATACTTATGGATGTAAGAATGCCCAACCTTGATGGTATCGAAGCGACCAAAGAAATAAGGAAATTTAATAAAGATGTGATAATAATTGCACAAACTGCCCATGTGCAAGAGAGTTACAGAACAGAAATCAAAGAGGCCGGTTGCGATCATTATATCTCAAAACCCATCGATAAACAAAAGTTAATTAATCTGATTAACACTCATAATAACTAATTACTCAACCATCAAATTGCATCCTCTGACATCACTATTGTCGAACCTACCGAGAATTTCAAAACTTCCATCAGAATAGGATTTCCCCAGATCCTGAGTTGCAATAAATGAACACGAATGAATATTTGCAAGGTCGATAACATTAATTCCTCCTGAACTACCGGAATCAATAAGTTGTAAAGGGTCATTTACATCACGAATCAGCACTTTCATCCATGGCGGAGTAATAAAAACACCTTCTCCTTTCGAATATGCCTGCGACAACAATTCTGTCATTCCATACTCAGAATAAACATTTTTGACTCCAAATGAGGTTTTCAAAATACCATGAAGCTCATCACGAATCATTTCCTTTCTTCTACCCTTCATTCCTCCTGTTTCCATGAGAATTAACTCGGGAAAATCAATCGGATACTTCTCAGCAATATCCAGCAAAGCATATGTAACACCAAGGAGTAATACATTGGTTCCTTTTTCCCTTAAAGATACCAACAGCTCTCCCAACTCTTCCAATTCATCTAAATAAAAACCACTTGCCGTATTCTTGCTTTCAGCAATTAATTTATCCGCCATATACACTAGTGATGAACCTTTTCTTTCCAGATATGAAGGCAATAAAGCTATTACTGCATATTCTTTAATATCTCCAAAAAATATCTCAAACGACTTACTAAATGATCTGATATACAACTGAATATCTTTTACCAAGTGTTTACTGGTTATGCTTCCTGTTGTGCCACTACTGCTAAATATAATCGGATGGTCAATCTTACCACAGACTACATCATGCTTCTTAAAAAATTCAATGGGTAAAAACGGGATACTCCTGTAATCAGCAATAGCATCAATATCTGTTTTCAGATAATCAACAAACTTTTTGTAAACTTTATTGTTTTTATACTGATATTGAAATATTTCAATTGCAACAGCGTTAAAGTCTTCAAGACTTTCAATATTAAAAATGCTATTTTCGACAATTGAAATTTCTGGCATGATTTTTATACTTTTATGCACTTGTTAGAACAATGAAAAAATATAGAACAAACATACTAATTCTTATTTTCATCGCTGCAATTGTCTTTGCTTCATGCAGACGTTTTGAAGACTTTCCGGATATACCCGCAATTAAGTTTGAAAATTTTCAGGTATTAATGAATACCCAAACTGGAGTTACTGAACGCGGAGTTCTGATCTTTTCTTATACCGATGGCGATGGTGATCTTGGTCTCGACAAAAGCGACACATTACCTCCCTTTGATAAAGATGGTGACTATTATTATAATCTTTTGATAAAATATTATGAAAAGCAAAACGGTGTGTTTATTGAGGTTCCTGTTCTCTCATGGAATCCGGATTCTGCATATTTCGACACTCTTACATTTAATTCCAGATTCCCGGTTCTAACTCCTGCAAGTGGCAATCAGGCCATTAAAGGTGTTTTTCAAGATACATTGTTTATCTATAATCCTTTGTCTGACTTCGATACAATTAAATTCAAAGTCTCAATCTACGACAGAGCACTCAATCAGAGCAATGAAATAGAAACTCCAGACATCATTAGATATCAGTGATTTTTTTTTATTTCCAGTCAGTTTTCAAAATTATTATTATACTTGTGTAATAATGGTGTTTTGGATACACTTTTTCGCAACATAAGTTGTCATATATACCAAAATCTTTAATTTAAACATTAATTAATTTACTATGAAAAAACTCTACACTTTATTATTACTAACAGCTATGTCTCTGGGTATTACGGCACAAACCTTTGTGTCAGAAGACTTTAGCTCAGGCAACATGCCTCCTGCAGGATGGTCTATCGACAATCTTGCTGCACAATGGTCGATAAGTGAAACTGCTAACGCAGATGGAACTGCACCAGAAGCTATGTTTACATGGAAACAAGTTGTGGATATATCCAGGCTTATCGCTCCACAATCTGACCTTACCGGTTTTGAATCAGTTGTATTAAGATTCAAACATTACCTCGACAATTATGGTGGTGGTGCATATTCAATCGGAGCTGCAACCCGTTCTGGTGGTGGTGATTGGACTTCTGTTTGGGAAGTTAGTCCAAACAGTAGCATTGGACCTGAAGACTTAATGATCACCATCGACAATGATGATGTTGGTGCAAGTGATTTCGAATTTTGTTTCTACCTTGACGGGAACCTCTACAATATGAACTACTGGTATATTGATGATGTTTCATTATTCAGCCCATATGATCTGGATGGCGAGATGGCATCTATAACAACATATCCTTTTGTTAGTGGACCAACTCCAGTAGAAGGTGTATTATTTAATAACGGAATTACTACTATCACAGAAGCTGAAATCAGCTGGCAAGTAAATGATGGTGATATTTTCACATCAAATTTCACAGGATTAAACATGGATTTAGGTGATTCGTATTCATTTACATGCGATGAATTATTCAATTTCCCAATTGGATCATACGATCTACAAGTGTGGATTGCTAGTGTAAATGGAACAACCGATGATAATCCTGATAATGACATTCTTAATAAGGGTATTAGTGTTGTAAGTAATACTGTTGCAAAAAAGCCACTACTTGAAGAATTTACTAGCTCAACGTGCGGACCTTGTGCTTCATTCCATACTACTTTCGTACCATGGTGTGAAGATCATGCGGATGATATTACTCTGGTAAAATACCAAATGAACTGGCCTGGATCTGGTGATATATATTATACAGAAGAAGGTGGTGCAAGAAGAAATTATTACGGAGTAACATGGGTACCATGGCTAGTTGGAAATGGTAGTTTCGTTAATACTGACATTGGCTCTGTTAATGGATTTTTTGATGAAGCAATTGAAATTCCGGGTTTTGCCAGTTTCGTAGCATCACGCACTAGTGTAAGCAGAGGTACAATTATGGATATCGATGTTAACATTCTTCCTTTCTCAGATTTCGAAAACTTTAAACTGTTTGTAGTTGTATTTGAAAATATTACAACTGGAAATGTGTCATCGAATGGCGAGACTGAATTCGAACATGTAATGATGAAAATGGTTCCTGATGCAAACGGAACAACAATTAATCTTGAAGACAGAGTTCCCATATCAATTTCACAAAGCATTGACCTTGCTGGAACAAACATTGAAGAATGGGATGACCTTGGCGTTGCAATTATCATTCAAAATTATGCAACTACTGAAGTATTCCAATCAGGTTATGCAGTTGAAAATGCAGTTTATGCAACAGATGCTACTCTTTCAGAGTTAAATCTTGATGGTACATTGATTCCTGGATTCAGTTCTGATGTATTTGAATACAATATTGAACTTCCCGATGGTACAACTGTAGCTCCTGAAGTTACTGGTATTGCTACTGATGAAAATGCAACTGTAGTTGTCGTACCTACATATGAATTACCTGGAACAACAACTGTAGATGTATTCGCTGAAGACTTGCTAACTCATCTTACTTACAACGTTAACTTTACAGTTATTGCGGGTCTGGAAGATAATGCAGCTTCAAAAGTTAAGGTATATCCTAACCCAACAACAGGCATAGTAAATATTTCAGGTGTTGAAGATGCTAAGATTGCAGTTTATAGTATTACAGGAACACTCATTGCTGAATACGAATCAACTAAAACAATCGATATGTCATCACAACCAAATGGAATTTATTTCGTAAAAGTTTATGGTGAGAATTTTGTTTCAACAAAGAGAGTTACTCTAAACAGATAATATATAATTCCAGATAATAAAAAAGCCGGGCAAAACCCGGCTTTTTTTGTTTCTGATAACTGATATTTACTATTTACCAACAATCTTTTTACACCTTTTAAGATTGCCATCGGTTATAAGCTTGTTAAGTTGCTTAACCTCATCCTTATACTGATGTCGGTTACCACAGAAATACAATTCAACTAACGGTTCCTTTTCAATAATTAAAGAATACAAACTATCAACCGAAGGTGTGTTTTTAAGTTTGCTATAATCAGCATAAGTGATATTTAGAAAAGCTACGTTTTCAGATATTCCACGGTTATCGAGCAGGTAACCATCTGTAAGTTCAACGGGAATAGCGAGCTCTCCATTGTAATAGATATCTTTGGGGTGAGGAAAAGATATTATGGTCGACTTATCGTCCGACAAATTAACAGGAACCAAATTACTGTAATCGGCTTTTGTTTTATAAATGTAAGTTGGCGGCCCTGCCGTAAAGTCAATTTCCATAGCCTCTTTCTGTTTATTGTTATCCACTTTCTTATTTGATCCACATGCTGTTACAAAGGATATGACCATAATTATCGATAATAATCTAAACATAGCTATTTCGTTTTAATGAATTTCTTATGATAAACTTTCTCATCAGTAAATATACTTACAAAATATGTTCCAGATTTAAGATTGTCGACTGATATTGAATAACTACCATTAGTCTGTGTGGGTTTGTCAATAAACTTCACCTTGCTCCCTGAAACATCCAGAATCTGTATTGAGCCAATATCAACCACTTGTCCCAACTGTATATTGAGCATATTTCTTACCGGATTTGGATAAATTGACAATTCAGTCATACCAAAAATATCATCTACATCTAATGGAGTTCGAACAATCTGTATATCCAATAAATAAGTGCCGGTATATCCAAAATAATATGGTGATACACAGAATTTAACTGGTCCGCCATTATTTACAATAATGTTTCCTGGCATTATATCATCATATGCAGAAGACCAGAATAAACCAGCATTATACGACCAAAGTACATCATTTGTATATGTTTGGCCATTACCACTATTGTATGAATCATGTACCCTGGCTGTTATCGTATAATTATATCCTGATGGTAAACTCAAATTATAATAATCAATATCCGCTCCGTTATCCGAATTTGAACCTGCTGTATTAACAACTGCATTATTACCGGTAAAGTTTACTTGTAAGTTAGTTGCATTATATTCAGCGTCATTTGGTTCATAAATATCAGCCTGTTCAGCTGGTTCTCTTATAATCACCTGAATTGGATTTGGATAAAAACTTGAACCGGATAACATCCAGTTTCCGTAATTAGGTGTATGCCCTAGTGCAAGTAAATAGGTACCAGGTGCAATAGTCAAGCCATAAGAACTAAATGTATAACTATAGTAATAACCCGGATTTAAATATTGATTTCCAATAGACCCTATTGTTTCAACAAAGTTACCTTCTAAATCATATAATGAAACATCCAATGCACCATTAAAAATCGTACTTCCATTATTTGCTATATCTATATATATATCAAAGGACTGGTACTGTGTTATTGTTGTTCCGCAGCTTATATTCCAAGGACTATATAATTCAATATCACTTACATTTCCAACAGTTAACGAAACGGAGTTGTTATAATCACCATTACCAACATAAACCCATTCACCTCCAGATTCTCTATAATAAATACTAATAGTATAAGAACCAGGTAATAATGATGAAATACCGGTTGTTGAAAATGAAAAAGTATTATAATAATTTGAAGTCAAAGATCCGCTTATAATATCAACATAATCAACAGAGTTGCCATTGCCATCAAAAATATAGGCTGCAAACTCACCTGTGAAATCATAATTGCCAAAATTTCCAATAACGGCATTAACAGTAAAGCCATCACCAAGACTAATATTACTTGGATTGACTACCAGATTATCATAAAGTCTCAGATCATGAGTGGAAGTTGTAGTTTCCGGAACTAACCCAAAAATTGCTCTCTGGTGATGACTGAATGATCCATTTGGTGTATCCATTGCATCTAGTTGGAAGAATCCATCATGTGCACCACCCCATCCCCAATTAAAATGGAAAAACTCACCAGCATCGTAACCATCACAAACAAAGGCATGTCCACCTTGTCCATCGGAAGAAGCACCACAGTAGACTATTGGGTTACCTGCATCAAGGTCATTATATATCATTTGCATCCATTGGCTGGATGAGAATTCCGAACTTAGCTCACCATGAGTTGAATTACTATAACCAAAATAATTCTTTAAAGCACTTTCAGCACATACAGGATTAACTTTTTCAATTACATACGCACCACTCCATTGTGGACTATAATTCATATCAACACTTACTCCACAATGATAATTCAATACAGCTACTGCATTATTTGGTGCGCTTATGTAATTAGGCATTTGAGACCATTCATATGTTGTAGATCCAAAATTTGCTGTTTGTGTACCATAAACCGGATGATTATACGAATGTGATCCAGTACCCTGTGCCGGATGATTCCAGTATTTCATTACCTGTGCCATTGCTGTTGCAACACATCCTGTAACAGATCCTCCCGGACATAAATCATTATAATAAGGAGCTTGATTCCATGTTGAACTTACCAATGGACCAACAGCACGAGTATTATCATTCTCGTATATTCCTTCCAAAAGGGCATTCCACAATTCATTAACCTTTTGAGTACCTGCCGTTTCATTTTCAATTGCTTCTAATATTTCCATCTGATAACCATCAATCCATTTTTTAAAATTAATTGGGAGGCTTAGATGATCGAAACTACCTGATGTGGTATATCCAAGTATAGGCATTGCAACATCATCACCCGAAACAAGTATTACTCCATTGTCGGAACCTATATTAAATACATATAACAGAGGTAATGTTTCAATTATATCAGGAACAAATTCCGATTGGGTTGTTAGTTCATAACTATATGCCAACGTCAGATTAGTATAGCTATAGTGCTTTTGCTTTTCAACAAATGTTGTTGCAACTTTGCGAGCCTTATCAAGGTTAACTTTTTTTGCCATAGCAAATCCTGACACAAAAAGAATTATCAAAAGAGTAGAGATAGATTTTTTCATCATTCCTGTATTTAGTTAGGTATTCTATCGTAAATCTAGTATGTATTGCAATGATAATCAAGTTAAATGAATATTCGTATTGGTTTTTTGAGTATTCGTTATGAAAAATTTATTATCAGTATTACTATTCTGAATTTTGTTATTGGTCAAACTAATAAAAAGCGACAATTTTATTTAGATTTGTATTCAATTGCCAAAACAGTAAATGTCTTTAATTTCAGATAAATAAATGTATTCAAAGGATTATTCTACACGTAAAAATATTATAATTGGAGTAATGGTCCTTATTGCAATAACATATGTTGTCCGCCTGTTTTATTTGCAAATAATTGATGATAGTTATAAGCTTAGTGCAGATAACATTGTCCTGCGTAAGGTCAGGGAATATCCGCCCAGGGGTTTAATTTTTGACAGAACAGGTAAGTTGTTGGTTTTCAATGAAGCTGCTTATGATCTCATGATCATTCCAAGGCAAATGAAAAATATCGACACTGCATTAATATGTGAAATAACAGATATTGATAAGGAGTCCTTTATCAGAAAAATCAATAAAGCAAAACGTTATTCGTATTACAAACCATCAACGTTTATTAAACAAATTTCTAAAAAGGACATTGGAAAAATCCAGGAAAAACTATATATGATTTCGGGACTGTATATCCAAACCCGTACTCTGCGGCAATATCCATTACCAATTGCAGGCCACATGCTGGGAAGTATTGGCGAAGTTAGTAAAAGAGATCTGGAAAAAGATAAATTTTACAGATCAGGCGATTATATTGGAAAATCAGGAATTGAGAATTATTATGAGGAATACCTGCGTGGAAAAAGTGGGTTAAGCATCGTTGAAGTAGATGTTCATAACAGAGTTAAGGGTAGTTACAGCAATGGAAATTTTGACACTGTTGCGGAACCTGGAAAGGATATCTATCTGGGAATTGATGCCCAACTCCAGCTTTATGGTGAACAATTAATGCAAAATAAAAGAGGCAGTGTTGTAGCTATTGATCCAAATAACGGTGAAATATTAGCACTCATAAGTAGTCCGGGGTACGACCCAAATCTACTGGTAGGAAGGGAAAGGTCAGAAAATTATTCCAGGTTATTAAACGACACCCTTGTTCCTCTTATGAACCGTGCAACCATGGGAACTTATCCACCAGGATCAACTTTCAAAATGGTAAACGCTCTGGTTGGTCTACAGGAAAAAACTGTTCGTCAGTCAACAGAATTTGGCTGTAAAGGACAACAATCGCTACCAATTAAATGTACTCATGATCACAAAACCCCACTGAATTTGTCGGAAGCCATTGAGCAATCATGTAACCCATATTTTTGGAATACATTTAAGAGTATTCTGGAAAATCCGGATTATGATAACTCCCAGGAAGGTTATAAACATTGGTATAAAAATGTAACCAGCTTTGGATTCGGACATAAGTTTAATACCGATATTCCATTTGAGGTAAATGGCAATATTCCTGATAACAACTACTATGACAAATTATATAGAGGCAGCTGGAATGCTCTAACAGTAAGGTCTTTAAGCATCGGGCAGGGAGAAATCCTTGTTACTCCTATTCAGTTAGCCAATTTATCGGCAATAATTGCAAATAAAGGATACTATTACCCCCCACACTTACTTGTAAAAATGGAAGGTGATGAAGAGAATTTAAAGCCGGAGTTTACCGAAAAACAAATTACAACCATCGATCCTAGCAACTTCGATATTGTAAGGGATGCCATGCTTGATGTTTTTGAGGCTGAACATGGTACCGCAAGATGGTATGCACTCGACAGCATTACTCAATGTGGTAAAACAGGGACAGTACAAAATCCACATGGTGATGACCACTCAATATTTATTGCTTTCGCTCCATTGGATAATCCTAAAATTGCTTTATCAGTTATTGTGGAGAATTCAGGTTTCGGTTCAACATGGGCAGCTCCAATTGCAAGTTTAATGATCGAGAAATATATTTTTGGGAAATCAAACAGACCGACGGTTGAGAAAAGAATAATGGAAGGGAATCTGCTTCATGGGACAAATAAAAAACCGAATCATTGACAAGCAGAAATAAAATATCAGGTAATATTGACTGGGTAACCGTACTGGTTTACTCTGCTTTACTTATCATTGGATGGCTAAGTATTTTTACAGCGTCAGCAGGTGAAGATGTTTCTACCCTTTTCGACATAAGCACACGCTATGGTAAGCAGATGATGTGGATTGGTTTGGCAATTATTCTGGCAAGTATAATTATGATAATAGATGCAAAGTTTTTCAGCACATTTTCATATGTGTTTTACTTTGGTATGTTGCTGATACTAATAGGAGTCCTGTTTTTTGGAAGTACGGTTGCAGGTTCTAAATCCTGGTTTAAAATTGGCGGTTTTGCTATTCAACCCGCTGAGTTCGCAAAGTTTGCCACAGCATTGGCAATGGCCAAATACTTAAGTACGCTCAATGTTGATATGAGGAAGCTGAAAACCAAAGTCATTTCCATTGCAATATTGCTGGCTCCTTCATTATTGATTCTTCTTCAAAATGATACAGGATCGGCACTGGTGTATTTTTCCTTCATAATCGTTCTTTTCAGGGAAGGATTTTCGGGTTTAATTTTTATTGCCGGTTTACTAATGGCAGTTTTATTCATTCTTACATTACTCTTTAGTGAAATATACGTCATAATTGCCTTGGTTGCGATAACAATCCTGCTGATAGTTTTGAGTAAAAAAATCAGGAGAAGCTGGAAACCCATAATCGGAATACTGCTTATCTCCTCAGCATTTGTTTTCAGTGTAAACTATGCATTTGAAAATGTACTCGAACCTCATCAGAAAAAAAGAATTAATGTTCTGCTTGGGATCGAACAGGACCTTAAAGGTGCGGGGTACAATGTAAATCAGTCTAAAATTGCCATTGGCTCGGGTGGATTAACAGGAAAAGGATTCCGAAAAGGTGTGCTTACAAGATATAATTTTGTACCTGAGCAAAGTACAGATTTCATCTTTTGCACAGTTGGTGAAGAGTGGGGCTTTCTGGGTGTGACAACACTAATTGTATTGTTTCTTGTACTACTAATACGGATAATTATTCTTGCCGAACGACAGAGATCAAAATTCGGTAGAATTTATGGTTACGGAGTCGCGTCAATTCTATTTTTCCATTTTACCATTAACATCGGTATGACCATCGGACTTGCTCCAGTAGTTGGTATTCCTTTGCCATTCTTAAGTTATGGCGGCTCCTCACTTTGGGCCTTTACCGTATTACTTTTCATCTTTCTTAAACAGGATGCTAACCGCCTGAATGTATTATAAATAAATATTGTTTTCGTATAATTATCGATTCTTCACAATTAATCATCTTAAAATTAATAATTTTGCCTCCTTATCATCTGAAAAATCAATGTAAAATGAAATTATACCCTCTAGAAACCGGAAATCTAAAACTCGATGGCGGTGCAATGTTTGGTGTTGTACCTAAAGTAATGTGGCAAAAAGAGTATCCGGCTGATGAAAACAACCTTTGTAACTGGTCGATGCGATGCTTACTTGTTGTTGATGGTGACAGAAAAATTCTTATCGACAATGGGATTGGCAATAAGCAAGATGAAAAATGGCTCAAACATTACTACCTTAATGGTGATGACACTCTTGAGAACTCTCTTCAAGAAACCAACACAAAACCCGAAGACATTACAGACGTTATTATAACTCATATGCATTTCGATCACTGTGGAGGAAGTGTTAAATGGAATGATGATAAAACCGGTTATGAATTGGCATTTCCAAATGCAACATACTGGACAAGTAGAAAACAATATGAGTGGGCGACAAATCCAAACAGAAGGGAAAAAGCCTCATTTTTAAAGGAAAATATAAACCCAATTGAAGAAAGCGGACAGCTTAATCTCATTGATAAAGAAGGAGAGTTTATCCCTAATATCACTTTCAAATTATTCGATGGTCATACTGATGGACAGCTAATTCCACACATAAATGTTGATGGTAAAACTGTTGTTTTTATGGCTGATTTACTTCCGGCAACGGCTCACATTCCAATGCCATGGATAATGGCTTATGATACAAGACCATTGTTGACTTTAAAAGACAAAGAGAGGTTTTTTGCGGATGCAATTGAGAATGATTACATCTTGTTTTTTGAGCATGACATCTACAATGAAGCATGTACCTTACAAGATACTCCTAAAGGGGCTAGAGTTGAAAAAGCAGGTAAACTTTCTGATTTTATCTAATGGCAAATCACAACGAACTTGGCAAAAAGGGAGAACTGCTTGCGCAGAAATTCCTTCAGGACAAAGGATATGATATAATCGATACAAACTGGCGTTTCGACAAAGATGAGATAGATATTGTAGCATCTGTAAATGATGAGCTGGTAATCGTAGAGGTTAAAACCAGAAGCAACGATTTTTATGGTGACCCTGAAGAATCTGTTGGATACCAAAAAGAGAAATTCCTGATCAGAGCCACGGAATCATATCTTGAAGAAAACAATATTGATCTAGAAACCAGATTTGATATTATAGCCATTATTCTTAACGACAAAGAACAAAAAATCGACCACATTATTGATGCATTTTACCCTGATTGACAAATATTATTAAAGTCTTGGTGGTGTAGGCTTTCACATCGACTGATTCAAAAAGTTACCAGTTAATTATGGCTTTTTCGAATTATCATGAACATTCGACGCAAGTGATTCTACCATTAATTGTACAAAAATATCAGGTTGTTCATTTACAACAATGTCTTCGTGAAGTTTGTGAAGCCAAGCATCAAAAATAAAAGTACTCTTACTAAAATGCTCATTTAGGTATGGAATCACACTCTTGCCAAAGGAATCACAGATTAATAATAACCTTGGTAAACTGTCATTATTTACCCTATATACTGATTCGTATGAATCTTTATAAGGAAACCACTTAGGAACGGGATAGTTACTCTTTTCTGCATTATCACTTCGTCTTTCTGTTAACTGTTTACAGGATATATACTGTTCGATTACTCCGTCATAAATTCCCATCATATTAGTCAAACCCATACTATTGCTTTCAACCGAATCAACAACAAAATCTGATAATGGCATTGGATTTACTTGAGGGAAATCTTCATGAATACTATTCATAATAGCCTGATAACCAACGAAACTTCCATATTCATTCCAGTGATTATCAGTTTTATGGTAAAGCCTTGTTCCTCCTTTGGCCTCTATCAACGACTTCCGTAAATCAACAACTCTTATTCCTGAAACTGTGTCAAGCATTTCAACCAACTGATCAGTTAATGTCTTCTGGTTATTCTTTCTCTTTACCAAGGGTATATATTCAGGATAAACAGATGTTTTTATGGGTGCAAAAACAATATAATATTTTGATCCGATGCTATCCAGATAATCCCTTCTGTAACAGAAAATATCATAATACCGTTCTAGTTCCTCGTCGGTTGCATTATTGTATCCAAGATAAATATCCATCTCATCTTTAACAAGATACATCCAACCATCACTCCCCAAAAATGCCTTTCCCTCAATTGGTGGAATGCTGAACACGTTAAACTTTATCTTACTATTTAATCTGAGAAGATGATTTCGCAAGGTGTAATTATCAGTATAATACTCATCAAATTCTGAAGGAAAACTATTGTAATCAATACTATCCAATACCGGCATCCCTTTCATTGCGCGGTTTTCATGATTTTCACCCTCCGGGAAAACATCTAAAAATATTTCAACAACAGGAATCAAAATCAATATAAAAAACCCTACCGATACCAATATTTCTTTTAGTCTTTTCATAAACTATTGTTGATATTCTTTATTAAGGTTTTTTCGAATTGTTATACATATATTTAAGCTGAGACTCGAGTATTAGCTGAATGAAAACATCCGGTTTTTCCTTAATAACAATATCCTGATTAAACTCATGATGCCAATTGTCGAAAATATACACGCTTTCGCTGAAGTGTTCACTTAAAAATGGAATTACTGTCCGGGCAAAAGAGTCACGAATCATTAACAACTTAGGCAAACTATCATTGGATGTTGTATAAACTCGCTCGTACTCATAGCTCAAAGAAAATTTTGGACTTGGATAGTTACGGAACTTACCTTTCACCGCTGCCGGTTTATACAGGGGACTATATGTTAATTTCACCTCATTAACATCATGATATAAACCCAATGATCTTTTTAGGTTCATACCATCTTCTATTACCGAATCAAAAACAATTTCATCTAGTGTTATTGGTTGTATTTGCGGAAAATCAGCTGATAAATATTTCGCAATTTCAGCATAAGCAACAAAACTTCCAAAGAAATTCCAATGTGTATCAGTTTTATGATAGGTGCGTATATTTCTTCTTGCTTCCTTAAGTTGATCTCTTAAATCAATAAAACAGATTCCGGGAATTGTATCCATTAAATCAATTACCTGATCAGTTAAAGTTATATCAGCCTGACTCCCATAATATTCCGGAGTTTTATCAGGGTAGATTGTTGATTTAACGGGGGCAATTACAACGTAATATTTGCATCCCATGCTGTCAAGAAATTCTTCTCTGTATTTAAAGATATTGTAGAAACGGGTTAATTGGTCATCAGTCAAGGCATCATTACCGAAATAAACCTTTTTCAGGTTATCCAATGAAAACATCCAGTCGTCTTTTCCCATAACTGCTTTCGTGTTTATCGGAGCTGATTGCAATACAATATCCTTAAAGATGCTATTAATCATGAGGTATTGATTTCTCAACTGAAAATTGTCATTATAATAATCATCAAAGCCTATTGGATATTCTGAATAATTTAAAAAACTAAATACCGGTTTTGAATTCAATTTCCTGTTCTCATTAATCTCAAATTCTGGAAAAACATTAATAACTGTACTCACAACCGGAAGTGCTAGTATTAGCAGAAACACAACTGCAACCAATATATTTCGAGTTACATTCATGCTTAAAATCTGAAATAAATAAATGGATTGTAAGAATTTGCAACAAGGTATGTTGTGGATAGGGTCATAACTACCAACACAAAAGCTAGTACCATAAACATCCAAACTCCTTGTGAAAGTTTCCATAGTTTGGCACTGGGTTGAATTAACTGTTTAGCCTTTTCATAAATAACTAACCAAATTCTTGTTGAACTAAATATTGCAATAACTAGCACGAGATAAACTTCATTGTTTAAAAACTTATGCAGCACTTCATAATTCAATTCCATACTTTTATAAGTAAACATCGATCTGAAATATCCCCAGGCATGAGTGAAATCATCGGCGCGGAAAAGTACCCATGCCATCATCACAATAAACAAGGTATAAATATGTTGAATTGGTTTCCATAGTTTTTCCAGAGCCCTGTCCAGACCAAGTTTTTCTAGGATCATAAATAGTCCGTGGAGCATACCCCATGCAACAAAATTCCAGCTTGCACCATGCCAGATACCTGTTACAAAAAACACTATAAGCAAGTTGAAATAAGTACGATGATTACCTTTACGGTTTCCTCCGAGGGGGATGTATAAATAATCTCTGAACCAGTTTGAAAGACTTATATGCCAGCGTCTCCAGAACTCCCGAATGGATTTCGCAATATATGGAAAGTTGAAATTCTCAAGAAACTTAAATCCAAACATTCGGCCTAGGCCAATTGCCATGTCGGAATACCCTGAAAAATCAAAATATATCTGGAAAGTATAAGCTACAATTCCTGCCCATGCTACAAATGTGCTCAGATCAGATGGTGCAATTGTAAAAGCTGTGTCGGCAAGAATTGCAAATTGATTAGCAATGAGTACTTTCTTGGCTAAGCCAAGCACAAACCTTTCAACACCTGAGGCAAAATTGCTAAGGTTATTCTCACGATTTGATAGTTGCTCAGCAATATCATTATATCTTACAATTGGTCCGGCAATAAGCTGGGGGAAAAGAGATATATACAATGCCAGATCGACAAAACTATTTTGAACAGGAGTTCGTTTTTTGTAGACATCAATCAAATAAGAAAGAGCCTGAAAAGTATAAAATGAAATTCCAATTGGAAGCAAAATTCCGGGATCAGGAATTGATAATTTTATGGATGTGCTAACGAATAATGAATTAAGATTTTCAACAATGAAATTTCCATACTTAAATACAGCCAGAAAGCCAAGGTTTGCCACTACTCCTATTGATAAATAAATCCTTGCACGTTGTGTATCAAGATGCCTGCCGACCATCTTTCCGATGAAGAAGTTCATCACCAATGAAATCAATAAGATTAATGTGTAACTAACTCCGCCCCAAGCATAAAACAATATACTTGCAATAAGAAGCATCGTGTTTTTAAAACTCTTTGGAATCAGGAAATTCAGAATCAATACAACCGGCAGGAATATGTAAAGAAATGTTAGCGAACTAAAGACCATTGCTAGCGAAATTATTAAAAACCGCAAAAGTATGAAACATTATGTAATTCTGGCTATGGAATAACAATATCAGCTTTAAATCAGAGTCATATAAAATGAAAATGCCATTTATTCAATATTTCATATTTTTATCGGCTAAAAGTCAAATTATGTCAGATATTATATCACCATGTATTAAATTATGCCATCGCGATAGCAAAGGTTTATGTTTTGGTTGCCGAAGAACCGGTGAAGAAATAGGAAACTGGTTGAAATATACCGATGAAGAGCGCAAAGCAATTATCAAAGAAACAGGAAACCGATCCAATGTTCCGGGAGAAACTCCTCCGGGAAATTTCTTACGGTAACTCCTTTAACAGCAAGATTGCATTTTCAACATCATCAACCTTTATTGCTGTTTTGATTTCTTTTAACTTTTTGGAAATAACTCCTGAATCTTCCAACTCGTCGAGCAAATCAAATATTCTTGGATCCTTAATTGCAATGCACTCAATCATATCATGAATAATTTGCTTCTGTGGACGAAAATCAGTTACAGTAATACTTTCTAATTCTCCGGAAGGAAGTTCATTAATAACAGGAATGATACGATTCACATGTTTACCCAGTTCATTATACAGAATTGTGATTTTCATGTCATTCTTTTGAGCTATACTATCCTGCAAATCTCCTGCACATTTTGACACTGCCTTTGCGCCGAGATTTCCACTTTCTCCTTTTATTGAATGTGAAACCAAGGAAGCATTATCCATATCATTATTCTCTATACAATTGCCGAGCTTTTGCATTGAATCATCAACTGAAGCAAGAAACTTCTTAAGCATTTTAAAATAAAGATGCTTATCATTACCCAATCGCTTGATCCCTGAAAGAATATCAAGGTCTTCCGGAGAAATCCCGGATAAGTTTATCCCTGTCTGTTCCTTTTCCGATTCCATAACAAGGTTAACCCCACTTTCTCCAATAATCCAATAAAGCAACTTTTCATAAAGTAATTCTGGAATTATTGGTTTCGTAACAATATCATCTATACCGGCATTTTTACACTTTTTCTTAACCGTATCCATGGCATCAGCAGTAATAGCTACTATTGGAATATCCACTCCCATTTCCCGGAGTTTTGATGATGCATCAAAACCATCCATAATTGGCATATGGAGATCCATTAAGATCATATCATACTTATTTTCAGAAGCCTTGCTAACTGCAAGTTTCCCGTTAATAACACAATCAACCTTAATACCCGCTCTATGAACTAATTCAACAACAACCTGTTGATTCAATTCATTATCTTCTGCTATTAGAACTCGTTTATCGGAAAGTTTATTTTTAAGAACTTCATTCCAACTATTAGCCTTTTTATCCATTGATGAGGGTAATTTTTCCATCCCAAACACAGCAAGTACTTTTTCAATAACATAAGAAGCTATAGCAGGTTTCAGGATATAACCATCAATCCCTTTAATATTAGATTCCAGACTTTCCTTTCCGCTCAATGAATCAGTAAGAATTATTGTTTTTACTGGAGGAATGGCTTCATCCGACCTAATGGAAAGTATTATATCAATTGCCTTCTTACCTTTCAAATCCAGATCTATCAACAGTAAGTCAATTTGTTTTTCCTTTACCAGACTTAAAACTTCATCCCCGCTGGTTGCTGAGAAAACATTAAGAGAATAATGTTTTAATACATTACAAATCGACATTAATGATTCTTTATTATCATCACAAACCAGTATATTATAATGCTTAAGCTCTTCAGGAATTTGACGTTGGATAACCTTTTCTTCAGTTTGAACACCCACCTTAAAATCGAAGAAGAATGTAGTACCAACTCCAACCTCACTTTCAAGCCAAATCTGGCCATTCATGGTCTCGATTATAAGTTTACATATTGAAAGGCCTAAACCTGTACCACCATATTTTCTGGTTGTTGAAGCATCTGCCTGCCTGAATTCCTCAAACAATGTTTGCATCTCATCATCACTTATTCCAATTCCGGTATCTTTTACCGAAACCTGAATATAAAGCTCATTCTTTTTAACTATTTCTTCCAGTTCAATATTTACAACAACTTCACCATCTGATGTGAATTTAATAGCGTTGTTACAAAGGTTTGTAATTATTTGACCCAATCTTAACGGATCACCAATTAGCAGCCTTGGAATATCCGGACTTACATTAACGACAAAATCAAGGTTTTTCTCTTTTGCAGAATGTGAATTCAGTTCAATGATTGAGTTTATAACCATGTCCAGATCAAAGTCAACATTTTCAAGTTCCATCTTACCTGCCTCTATCTTTGAGAAGTCAAGTATCTCATTTATAAGACTTAATAAAGTGTTTGCAGAACGATCTATTTTCTTAAGATAATCTTCCTGATTTGGGTCTTTGGTATTGTTAATAGCAAGATGAGATAATCCCATAATTGCGTTAAGAGGAGTTCGTAACTCATGAGAAATAGTTGCAATAAATTGATTCTTAGCTTCAGCTGCCTGTTCAGCCATTAACAATGCTTTATCTAAATCCTTTGTTCGTTCATTAACCATTCCGGCTAGTACACTTTTCTGTCTTTGAACAATACTTACCCGCCATCTTACCAAAAGCCACACAAAGAAAACCAATAAAACCAAATATAATAGTCCTGCCCAAATTGTTCTGTACCATGGATTTCTTATTACAAGAGGATAACTAATACTTTCGCTCCATGATTCAGATTTTCCTTTAGCACGTAGTTTAAACACATATTTTCCAGGAGGAAGATTCCTGTAATCAGCAATATTTTCTTTAGAAGGCGCACTCCAATCAGTATCGAATCCTTCTATTTTATAACTATACTGGATATGATTTGGAGAACTCCAGTCAGTAGCAGTAAAGCCAAAGGATATATAATTCATATTATGGGGCAAATTCAACCCAATTGGAATATTTGAAAATGGAACTATACTATCAAATCTAATTCCGTAACCTGAATTCAATTGTCCTTTCTTATATATTTCTTTGAAGTTTATTAAGTTACCATTAATCCCTATGGTTCTCAAATGTGGTTTTGGTTGTTCAGGAAACAGTTTAAACTTGTTAAGGTCCAGCATAGTCAATGCCTTGTCAGTTCCCCACCAAATGCAGTTCATGTCATCAATATAAACTGAATTAGATGAAAAATCCAAACCCATTAGTCCGTCCAACCTACCAAAAACAGAAATTTCAGGTACGCATTTATCAGGATTAACCAGATTAAAAAACTCACCATCAGGCAGAATTATTTTGTTTAACCCCACTATTGTTCCTACCCAAAGGTTGTCATTTTTATCAATAATCGCGGAAAAAACATCATTGGATGACAATCCATTTGACACATCAATGGTTCTGAATGTACTACCGTTAAATCCTGAAATACCTTTTTTTTCTGTACCAAACCAAAGAAATCCATTCTTATCCTCGTTGATGGTCCAAACAGTGTTACAAGCTAACCCTTGATCAGTAGTATATGTGATTAAAGTATCATTCCTTAAACATGAAACACCACCATCCATTGTTCCAAACCACATATGTTCATTTCTGTCCTGATAAATAGTCAGAACCTTATTATTTCCAAGTCCGTTTTTTGTTGTTATCGTAGTAAGTTTTTGCCCATCAAATTTGGTAGCTCCACCCTCTGTTCCAAACCAAATATTACTATTATTATCCACATAAATTGCTCTAACAACATTACTGTTTAATCCACTCTTTTCTGAATAATTGGTAAAAACAAGTTTTCCCGTTTCAAAGCTTTTACTATCCAGTTTACTTACTCCATTTCTAAATGCGCCAAACCAGTAGTTGTTATTATCATCCTGAGTTATTGCAGTTACAATATTATTAACTAGTCCATTATCAGTTGTTATATCAATAAAGTTCTCTAGTTGCCCTGGTTGTTTTGGCTTATCGAAAATCGAAACACCTCCTTCAAAAGGGGCAAAAAAGAGTCTTCCTTCTCTATCCTGAAATATAGAGCCAATATTATCATCGCTCAGACCAGCATGTGTTGTGTAAAAATTAAATCCATTTACATTAATTTTCGACAAACCGGAACCATCGGTACCTATCCATAAATTACCCTTATTATCATTGGTCATGGTTCTGATATAATCATAGCTCAATCCTTCAAGTGTGGAGTAATTTGTAAATGCTTTTCCATCAAAATAACTTACACCATTCCCATATGTACCAAAGCAAATATTTTCATCTTCATCTTCCTTTATTGATAAGATTACATCAGAAGCCAAACCCTGTTCAATACTATAATTTGTAAATGTATCTCCATTAAATTTGGAAACACCTCCACCATAAGTACCAAACCAGAAATTTCCTAAATGATCCTGTTCTATTGACAATACATGATTATGACACAACCCATCTTCCTCAGTAATTGTTAAGAACTCTTCACCATTAAACATCGATACCCCACCTCCAAATGTACCTATCCATATATTTCCATCACTATCTTCAAAAAGTGAAAAGATGTAATCATAAGCTAATCCATTATCAGTTGTGTAAGATGTTACTGTACTATCGTCAATTCTTATCAAACCACCAGTTGTTCCACACCATATATTGCCCAATTTATCCTCAATAATAGCATTAATATTTTCCGATATCAACCCTTGATTATTCGTATACTGAGTATTATAAACTCCATCAAAACAAAAAACACCTCCATCCATTGTACCTGTCCATATTTTTCCCTTACTATCAATAATCATAGATAACCCCGATTGTGCTGTTAATCGTCTTGGATCATTATATTGGCTAAAATATTGTCCGTCATAGGAAATTAATCCTCCAGTATGAGTTAATAACCATATCAAATCATTATTATCCATGGCAATAGACCTAATATAAGGATTAGGAAGCTCCTGGTTAGTTTCAAGTATGCAAATATCAAGAATTGCATTCTCTTTGTAATAAAAAGGTAATGCCTTTGTTACCTGAGGATTTTCGACCAACAAACTTATTGGAGGGAGTATAGTATCACCATTTTGAATAGAAAATAGTTCATTCTCAATTGCTATTTTTTTTCTGTATTTAACACTATCAAACTCCAAAACCAGCCTCGGTAGTAATTTTATCTTTACAAGATCATTTTCATTTACAGATACAATACTTCCTTTTCTTGGTCCTTGATATTTATGTATAACGGGCTTTTTACTCTTACGCTGCGGTTCATCTGACAGTTTCTCTTTAACCGATTGCTTTAGCATAGATATACCGGGAGTAATATTATTATTACCTAAAAAACTAACTTTCTTCGGAATTTCTGACACGATTCTCTCAGGTTGTTTGGTATCACCCTGACCTGGTATTCTTACAATTATGGAATCAGGATCAACATATGTCCTAGTGGGCATATTGTTATCCGTTATCTTAGTGATCCTAATTTCATTTGATTTCTTGTAGGGGGATTTTTCTATTTCACAGTTACTTAAAAGAAGTAGTATACCTACAAATACTGGTAGTGATATTTTGAATCTCATTCGAGGTTTGCTTACAGAAAGGGTTAAAATACACCGTAAATATACACAATTGTTTTTTGATTTTATGACCATGAAAACAAATGTTGATTTCTACATACATTTATTTATCTTTACTCGCTAATTATAAAAAATACATCTAATAAAAATCAATATGAAATCACTACTAAGTTTACTTTCTATTATTATTTTAATTAATCTTTCTTCTTGCGATAGCCAGCCTGAGAAAGCCACTAATAACGCATCATCAAATTTTGATTATAGCGGTGTAATTCAAGAAGTTATACAAACATCCAATTATACTTATTGCCTTGTTAAAGATGACAAAAATGAAAAATGGTTGGCTGTTTCTAAGATGGATGCTACTAACGGACAAACACTGTATTACAATATGGGACTGGAAATGGTAAACTTTCACAGCAAGGAACTTGACCGTACTTTTCCTTCAGTATTCTTTGTTCAGAAGGCAAGTACTAATCCAGATGCCTTTGCACCAGCCAAAATGACCATGGGGCAAAAACCTATGAAACCAAAAATTGAGAAAAAAGACTTGGAAGTTGAAAAAGCTGATGATGGAATTACCATAGCTGAACTATTTGCAAATAAAGATAGTTATGCTGGTAAAAAAGTTAGAATTCGTGGAAAAGTAACCAAATTTAATAGGGCCATCATGGAGAAAAACTGGGCTCATATTCAGGATGGCACCGACCATAATGGGGAGTTTGACCTAACAGTCACTACCGCTGATGAGGTAAATGTAGAAGCTGTTGTAACTTTTGAAGGAATAATTGCCCTTGATAAAGATTTTGGATCCGGGTATTTTTACAAAGTAATTATGGAAGACGCTATCATTGTTAGGTAGCTTTTTCAAAACCTGTTAACTATCGACTTAACAGATTGCACATATCCTCCGCCAAAGAGATTTACATGTACCAATAATGGATACAGGTTACAGTAATTTAGCCTTTCCTCCCATCCTTTTTCTAGGGGATAATGTTTATTATAACTTGAATAAAACCGGGAGTCGAATCCACCAAAAAGTTGTGACATTCCCAAATCCATTTCGCGGTGACCAAAATATACTGCCGGGTCAATTATAACGGGCATGCCTTCTTGGTTTACCATGAAGTTTCCACTCCACAGGTCGCCATGCAATAATGCTGGTGGCTCTTTGGGGAAAATATTGTCAATTTCTTTGTAAAATCGGTCAAAAGCTTTGGTGATATCGTTTCCCATTTTACCACTATCACGGGCCATTTTCAACTGAAATTCAAGTCTTTCTTCTCTGAAAAAAGCAGACCAATGCGAATGCTTATTATTCCTTTGATAGAGTGATCCTATATAATTGTCATGGTCAAGACCAAAATCATTATCGGTGTGCTTATGCAGATTTGCCAGTTGTTCACCAAATCTTGTCCAGAAATCTACTAACATTGGAGCTGAATCAATAAACTTTAATATAAGAAAGGCATCATTAGACCCTTGTCCAACACATACTATTTCAGGAATATCAATTACGGAAGCATCACAGAGTAACTTCAGCCCTTTGGCCTCCTTTTGAAACATCTGTGGGTATCTTGATAATGAATTCTTTTTGACAAAGAAATAACCTTCGCTGGTACTTATTTTAAAAGTTTCATTAATTGAACCACCCCCAACATATGAGTAATTGTCAATCTCAACATGAGTTTTCAGTTTATCACTGAGGCTGATTTGAATTTCATCCTTCCATCCCATAATGAAACATTTTGATGTGAAATTACGAAATTCATGAAAAATATCCAGTTAGTTTTTATTTATTATATCACTGATCAGCTTTTCAGCATTTTGTATATCCTCGGTTAGTGCTTTCGCAGAAACAGTAGCACCCGATATTGCCTGAACATCCTTTCCGTAATTCATATTCTGACTCCCATTATATCCAATAAACTGTTTTAACCAACCTTTGCTCATAACCTGATGCCCATGTGTAGCCTGATAATTATATACTTTAACTTGAAGAACCATCCCTGATTTGTCAGTGATTAAATAATAGTCAAAGTATTCAAAACCGTTACTATCATCGTGAAAATTTATATCACAACCATCTGACCTGCAGCTATTAATCCTTTTTATGTAAACATAACCCAAAACTAAGGAATCATTATATATTTTAAGAATCTCCGTCCCCATAATATTAACAGGTATTTCCATTGTTTCATATAATTCAATGTTACCTGTGATAGAGCATTTCTTTATGGATTTGTTGATTTTACCATGCGGAATAACCATTTCTCCACTATTTGAAAACCCTGAAAGAATTATCAAAACAATTGAAATTACTGCTATATGTAACAATTTCTTTTTCATTATTATAAACTAGAACCAAACTCCAATTCCTGCATTAAATACATTATTGAATTTAGATGATGACTGTGGTTTTATTAATTGAAAATCAGCTTTAATTGCTACTTCCGGGACAGGTTTCCAACCAAGCCCTGCAGTAATAACTTGTACATTGTAATCTTGGTTTCTTGCAATGCCATCAACAAGGGAGTATTGAGTATCATACTCCGAATACCTAACGAAAGTTATCATCTCACTTTTAATTTTCTCAAATTCCTGAAACACATTGTACCCTGCTTCAAAATAGTAACCGAACATACTCTTGCCCAAATCATTAGGCACTTTGTCAGAAGATGTGAAGAAATTGTATTGTTCAGTATTAGAGATTGTTGTATAATATGTTTGAGCTCTAAGTTTGACGCCCTTAAAACCGTATTGAGCATCCAACCCAAACATTTTAACACCCACAATTGATGAATCAGCCATAGCCATACTTATATTATCACTTTTTTCCACATCCTTAAATAGAGATGACTGTGTTTTACCAATGTATGCCGACAGGCCGATATTTAGCCCCATGACACCGAAATATTCAATTCTACTCGCAACCACCGGAGTATGAATTATTGACTCAGCGCCTTTTTGTCTGCCTTTTCTTAAACCATTTTTTCCGCTTAATTGGGCACTTCCGTTATAGCTACTAAATCCGTTCATTAAATATGCCTGATATTTTAACGAGACTTCGGGGATAGTTCCTGTAAGGCCAATGCCTAACTCTCTCCATGTTGTTGGCGCAATATACTTATCAATTAATGGACGTTCAACACCATTAAATGTTGTAGGTTCATGATATTCATTTATTATCCCCATGGGAACCAGCATCAATCCTCCACGAACTTGCAAATATGTATTTATACTATAGTTTAGAAATGCTTGCTCTACGTAAACTTCTTTCACATGTTCAAATTCAATTTCAGAGACAAAATTTAACCTGTCATTAAATCTGTAACCAAATAACAGTACCAATCTGTGTACATCCAAAGTCCCATTTTTAATTTTTCCATTTTCAATTGGTTGGTTATAATCTAACTGTCCATAACCACCAATGGTCAGGTTTTTATCGCTTGTCATCATTTTTGTAGCAGCGTTGATGTTTGCATCATACTGTGAATAAACATTAACACTGCTGTAAAGAATTGTAATTATTATAATTAAACGGCTTATTGCATTCATGATTTTTGCATTTATTTTTCGACAAAAATACATGGGGCAATATTATGCTACAATACACCAATGTGGGTATTTAATCCGGAATATAAAATGGAAAATTTTTTCCGAACTCACTACATAAGAGGAATTCACTTCGTTAAGTATCGAAGCTATAATTCTCATCCGAGCCTAATGATCAAATAAAATCCAGAAATAAAATATGGAGGTGTTATACAGCTGTACAAGTGGTATTTACATGACTAAGGTAGCGCATGTGCTATTTTTTCTATTTAGTTTTCATCGGCATACCATTCGGCATATGATGTTACTGTTTCCCTCAGAAGCAGATATTTCAATTCAATATTTGATGGTAGTTTTTCTCCAATTCTTTGTGCAAAATCAGCAATCATGAGCTCACTTGTTGGCTGATAGTCGAGTAGTATTACTTTATCAAAACTGTCGCTAAGTTTGACAATAAGATTCACATCCATACTACTGTTAAGCACTAGTGCATGATCGAAAATATCAACAACAACAGATCTTACAATTGCTTTCAAATCCCCGAAGTCCATAACCATCCCAAGTTTAGGATTGTCAATATCATCTATGGGTTTCCCTGATACTGTAACAAGCAACTCATATGAGTGCCCATGAATATTTTTACAAGGCCCGTCATATCCTTTTAGTGCATGAGCCATCTCAAATTTGAACTCTTTAGTAATTCTGATAGTTGGTTTTTTCATAGTTTGTTTAGTTTGAGATTTTGACAAATACTGAAGCCGCTGAAGTCGAGCTAGCGGCATCTTTAACCATAATAAAATAGTATCCTTCAACAAGATTTTGAATACTTATCTTATTGAATTTAGATTCAAGTTTACCTGAAATTACTGTTGATCCCTGAATTGTAGTTATAATATATGAACCCTGTTCTATCCCCGAAGTTGAAACTGTAATAAAGTTTTTTCCCGGATTAGGGTATACATTAATTTTATTCACTGAAACATCATCAACGTTGCTTGGGTTGCCCCAGATTGCATCCACATATTCAGGGTGATCAATAAATGGATTACGGTTATTTTGATATTGATAATAAATTACATCATTACGGTTTTTCTCAAAATCATCCGGAGGATCCTGAGTATTCCAAAGGATAAGCTGAGATAATTTTCCATGCTCAGGATTTGGAGAAGTATTTACCTCATCAACTACTTCAAGGTCAGGCTCACCCCCACCTTCGTAACGAGTAGCCATATAAAATATCATACGAGCAACATCCCCCTTAACTGCGTCCCTCGGCTCGAATGAATCACCATCTTTAAAGCAACCGGGAGCTTCAGCAACCGGACTGCCTCCCATATCGAAATCAAGATTCCCACGCGAACTGTTTACAGATGCATCAGTAGGGCGAATGTGATGAGCATCGGTACCTGCAGGTGGATTATTTCCAAAATCGCCATGAGATTTTGCCCATACATGCTCACGATTCCAATCGTTAGCACCACCCCCAAAAGTTGTTTTAGCCTGCGATCTACCTGTGTATAATAATATTACATTATTTGAATTATTTGGATCTTCATCAGTATTCCTAAGGATAAAATCTCTTAAATCATTATAGGAATATTCATCATGATCATCAATAATATTATGAAGTGCTACCTTCAAATCATTTCCTGTAAGTCCCTGAGCATTATCATAATACCCGGCAGGGATTTGTGCATTCAAGGAGGTTACAATAGTAGCCAACAATACAATTATTGATAGTGTGTGTTTCATAATATTTCTAAAGGTAAAAAAACGAAAAATAAACTGCTGAAAACAGCATAACCAGACCTCCGACAGTATATAAGAGGGATGCAAAAGCTAATGCGAGTCTTTCCGGTTTCATCAACAATCCGGTAATGGAAACAACAAGCGTTGCCGATAATAGTATGTATATTAAATTTTGTTCAGAGTGAGGAATATAAAAGAATAGAAGTCCAGTAAGAAATGAATTTATCCCCTGTGCTACTGATGCGAGTGCAATATGCCCGGCGCCATCAACGGTATAGGTTCTTTCTCCATTGCGAATATTGAAAACTTCCATCAACATTCTAATACCAATTAACAGAAACCCGATAAAAGCGATCACACCTTTAAATCCATCCATCAAATGCATAAATGAACTCCCCAGTTTAAGACCGAGCCAAAAGGTAATCACCTGAATTGCAACTAGTACAACTATAAGCAATAATGCCTTGGCAGGATTTTTCTTAACGCTTATACCGATGGCTACAGGCAATACCTGTACAGCAAGAAAAACCAATATTATTGATATGACAACTTGTACCATAAGGTTTAAAATTCCATGCAAAAATAGAAATTACTAACAGACAAACTGATAATTGAAGGTTTAAATCAAGGCGACTATTTTCTCAAGCCAAAGTACATCAGCTTCATCGAAGCTATTTAGCTCACTACTGTCGACATCCATCACCCCAATAATTTCACCTGCAGAATTTTTCAACGGTACCACTATTTCCGAAGCTGATCGTGAATCACAGGCAATATGTCCGGGAAAATCATGAACATTTTGAACAACTATGGTTTTCTGTTGGTTTACTCCGGCCCAGCAAACTCCGGAATCTTTTTTAAGATCAATACAAGCCAGCGATCCCTGATAAGGTCCAACCTGTAGTTTACCATCATGTAACAGGTAAAAACCTGTCCAGAAAAAATAATCCATTTTATTATGTAGAACTGCGACTATTGTAGCCATAGTTGATATTGGATTATTGCTGCTTTTATCAACAAGATCCTTGATTTGCTTGAATAGTCGTTCGTACCTACCGGCTTTTTTATTTTTATTCATAGTTGTATAGAGTAGCCTTTCCAAAGTTTCAAGCTTTGGAAAGGCTAGTATTATTAAATTCTATCAAGCTCAACAGTAAAATGTCTAAGAATTGGAGCTTCATGAACTATTTTAACTCCCTTAGTAATTTCATTTCTGCGCTCATAAACATTGATAATTGCAGCTCCAACATATTTCATATGATCGTTGGTATAAGTACGTCTAGGAATTGCGAGGCGCATTAATTCCAGATCTGGGAATCTGTTTTCACCTGTATCAGGATCTCTGTCTGCCATAATTGCTCCAATTTCAACACCACGTACACCAGCTTCAAGATAACATTCAACAGCTAGCGTTTGTGCAATAAACTCTTCTTTTGGAATATGAGGTAAAAACCTTTTTGCATCCACAAAAATAGCATGCCCTCCAAAAGGATATTGAACAGGTACTCCATGATCTTTCAATATTTGTCCTAAATAGGCAACCTGACCAATTCTGGTGTCCAGCTGATCAAACTCTGTTCCTTCATATAATCCTTGAGCCAATGCATTCATATCACGTCCTGACATTCCTCCATAAGTAATAAAACCCTCAAAAAGAATATTATATACACTTGCTTTGTCAAAAATTTCTTTGTGACGTAAGGCAATAAAACCACCCATATTTACAATTGCATCTTTCTTACTACTCATTGTCATTCCATCAGCATAGGAAAACATTTCTTTTACAATTTCACGAATAGTTTTATCAGCATAACCTTGTTCACGGATTTTTATAAAATATGCATTTTCAGCAAATCTTGCAGAATCATAATATACAGGAATATCATATTTTTTTGCCAAGGCAGATACTTCTCTCATATTTTCCATTGATACAGGCTGTCCACCAGAAGAGTTACACGTTACAGTAACAACGATTAAAGGAATCTTTTCCTTTGGATTTTCTGAAAGAACCTTTTCAAGTTTCACCAAATCAATATTTCCTTTGAAAGGATGATCCAGTTCAGTATCAAAAGCTTCATCGATAGTACAATCGATGGCATATGATTTTCTATACTCAATATGTGCTTTGGTGGTGTCGAAATGTGAATTTCCCGGAACAAGATCACCTTCTTTTATAAGAGTCGAGAACAATACATTTTCAGCTGCTCTTCCCTGGTGAGTTGGTAAAAAATATTCAAAGCCTGTAATATCCTTAATAGCATCTTTAAGCTTGAAATAAGAAGATGCACCTGCATAACTTTCATCTCCAAGCATCATCTCTGACCATTGCTTGTCGCTCATTGCTCCTGTTCCTGAATCAGTAAGAAGGTCAACAAAAACCTGTTCACTTTTCAGATTAAACAAATTGTAATTTGCATCCTTAATCCATTGTTCACGTTCTTCTCGTGTACTTCGGCGGATTTGCTCCACCATTTTAATTTTGTATGACTCTGCCTTTGGTAATTCCATTTTAATACTTTTTCAAATTTCTGAGAAACTCTCTGCTACATAGTCTATTATCTTGTTATTATGTATGAGAGATTTCTGTAATCTTTTTAACGATAGAAAATTAATTAGAAACCTTTTGCCCAAGAATTCAGGGCATCAAATGAAATACTAAAAAGAATCTCTTTTCTTAATATTTAAGAATAACCTAATATGAGTTTTATGTATATAATATTTCATCATATCATAGTTGATGATGCAAAATTATAAAAATTCTTAAATAATAGAAAATCAAATGATAGGAGTTAATAGTTGGTCAAATGTGAATTATGATGCAAGTGATAGTTCACCTATTTTTTCAGCGACGTGATACGGACTATTATACTTCCTCAGCCGTACTTTAATCCCTTTTTCCAAACAAATAGGACAATCCTTCATTTTTACAGGATAGATATAATCACATTCATGACAAAAGTAATAGTGAATTTTTGATGATTTATACCGTTTCCCATAAAGATATACCATTCCAACAACAGGTGTTAGGAAAAAGCTAATTAGGAATATTTTTAACCCTTCTGTTTGTTTTTCAATTCCCATAACGGTAAGCACAAATGTTACTATTACGTAAACTGCGATAAAGGTTATTAACATAGCATTGGTATTTTGGTGTGCGAGGTAAGTACGCAACATGAATGCCATAACCCATATAGTGCTGTTTTCTAGGTTTTTATGAATTTAAGGATAATTAATAATCTCAAAACTCAATCAAAAATGGATAATAAACCCATGCATTTTTACGGAATTGTAGAGTTAACGCTGGGTGGAAGAGAATCGTCGAGGTTCAGTTTAATTCGTGAAGCTACCATTTCGATGGCTACTTTATTTTTTCCTCCCTGAGGAATTATTACATCTGCAAATATCTTTGTTGGTTCTATAAACTGCTGATGCATGGGTTTTACATATTTCTCATAATGTGTTAATGCATCGTTGTAATTACGACCTCGTTCCTGAACATCCCTTCTAATAATCCTCATTAATCTGTCATCACTATCTGTATCAACAAACAGCTTTATGTCGATTAGATCACGTAATTTCTTATTTGTTAGAATCAGGATACCTTCTACAATAACAACTCTTTTCGGTTTAACCGGAATGGTTTCTTTTGCCCGAGCACAAGTAACATAATTATAGATTGGCTGATCGATCGAGGTACCGGTTTTCAGTTTCTTGATATTATCAACAAGAAGATCAAACTCAATGGAATTGGGATGATCAAAATTAATTTTTAATTTCTCATCCTGACTCAAATGGCCATTATCAAAATAGTAAGCATCCTGTGGAATGAGCGCCACTGAATCCTTTGGTAATGATTCAATAATCTTATTGACTACTGTGGTTTTTCCTGAACCACTTCCTCCGGCAATCCCAATAATTAACATAGTTTTTTAAGAATCAAAGTTAAAAAATATGAGGTTAAATTCAAGAAACGAGACTCAAGATCAATATTAAATTCAAATATTCTTATTAACAGCTCCTATATCCCAACTCCTCCCAATAGTATTGGATTCTGACTTCTCCTCTAGATCTCCTACTACATTAAGAAACTCATCATAACTCCAGCTGCAACAGCAGATCCAATAACTCCGGAAACATTCGGAGCCATCGCATGCATTAGCAAGTGGTTTGTAGGATCATATTTGAGTCCTTCATTTTGTACAACACGTGCACTATCAGGCACAGCTGAAACACCTGCTGCACCAACTAAAGGATTGATTTTATTATCTTTAGCTAAGAACAGGTTCATTACTTTTGCAAAAATGACTCCACCTGCAGTAGCAACGATAAACGAACATGCTCCCATGACAAAAATTAACATCGACTCTTTTGTAAGGAATACATCAGCCTGAGTTGATGCACCAACTGTTAATCCGAGTAAGATAACAACAATATCAATTAAAGATGTTCTGGCTGTATCAGCAAGACGTCTTGTTACCCCGCTCTCTTTCAGTATATTACCAAAGAACAACATCCCTAACAATGGAAGGGCGCCCGGAGAAATAAATGTTGTCAGAATTAACGCTACAATCGGGAAAATAATCTTTTCCTGACGACTAACAGATCTAGGTGGCTTCATTCTGATTTTGCGTTCTTCCTTTCCTGTAAGAAGTCGCATTATAGGTGGCTGAATAACTGGTACCAAAGCCATATATGAATACGCCGCAATGGCAATCGGCCCAATCAGATTCTTGGTTTGAATACCATTAATAATATTACCATTTGCAAGCTTTGATGATAAGAAAATAGCTGTTGGGCCATCTGCACCACCAATAATTCCGATTGCACCAGCTTCCTGCATATTAAATCCTAACCATATTGCTCCCAGAAATGTTAGAAAAATACCAACCTGAGCAGCAGCACCAAGTAACATTAATCTGGGATTTGAAATCAGAGACGAGAAATCGGTCATTGCTCCGATACCAAGAAATATTAATGGGGGATAAATTCCCTTTACAACTCCGTAATACAAGTAGTTAAGCACACTACCTTCCTGATAAATACCTAGTTGAAGGTTTAAATCACCTTCCTGATAAAAGGGGATATTTCCTAGAATTATTCCGGAACCAATGGGTATTAGTAATAATGGTTCATAATCATATTTAATGGCAAGGTATATGAAAACCAAACCAACAATAATCATTACGATATGACCCGGTGTAGCATTTCTAAACCCGGAAAAACTAAAAAACTTATTTACACCATCAAAAAATCCCGGTGATGAATCTGTTTTAACCAGTTCAGTTTTTGAATTATTAGTTTTGAAAGGCTCGGCAAATGCATTATTCTGAAATAAAAATAAATTTAGAACAGCCAGAAAGCCAATTATTCCAAAAATTGTATATGCTCTTCGTTGATAATTCATTTGATATACTTTAACTAATTTCCAATTCCATTAATACATCATCCTGAAGAACAGCATCACCGGCAGCTACATTAATCGATTTAATTGTACCATCTTTTTCCGCTAATAATTTATTCTCCATCTTCATTGCCTCATATATCAACAAAGGATCATCCTTACTTACTGTATCACCAGCTTTTACCATTATCTGCATAATGTTTCCTGGTAATGGCGCTTTAATTTTAAAGCCGCCTGAATCTGACTTTTTAATTACATGTGAGCCAGCAGGATTCTTAACCTTCGAACGCACCAGAATTGGTGTTTTAGTGGTCTGTTCTTGTTTATGTAATTCTACGTTGTAACAAGTTCCATTAACCTCGATACGAGCTTTACCACTATCGAATTTTTTAACTTCTACATCGTAATTATTTCCACCTATAGTAAATTTAAACCGTTTCATTTTTGTATAATTATAAGTTTATCTACGATAAAACCTCATACCGTGCATCTTTGAATTCCACGGCGAATAAGTTCTAGAAACCTTCCTAATTGTTATTATATCACTTTCTTTTACATGCAAATCACGACTTAGATAAATCGCCATTGCAATAGCAGTTGCAACCTCGCCTGTAACAACAAGTTCAGTCTCTTTAATTTTACCTGATTTACTATTTCTTAACAAGACTTGCTTCTTTTGCCAAACAAGAAATTTGGCCAGGTTATTAAAGAAATAATAAAGGATCACCAACGCAAAAAACACAATGCAATAACCAACTACTGCAATTCCGATTCCCTGCGACATTAATGAATTAAGAATTAACATTGATTCCATTTTTTAGAAATTATAATGGTATGTTCGAATGCTTTTTAGGAGGATTAATATCCTTCTTCGAAGCAAGTGTTTGAAGTGCACGAATTATTCTAAAGCGTGTATTCCTAGGTTCAATCACATCATCAATATAACCATAACTAGCTGCATCATAAGGATTTGCAAATTTCCTGCGATACTCATCCTCTTTCTCTTTAGTATATCTAATTCTTTCTTCCTCATCTTCGATTTTCGCAATATTCCTTCCTTCCATAACCTCAACAGCTCCTTCCGGACCCATTACTGCAATTTCCGCAGATGGCCATGCATAATTAATATCACCTCTTAGTTGTTTAGAACCCATCACATCATGAGCGCCACCATAAGATTTACGAAGTGTGATTGTAATTTTCGGAACCGTTGCTTCACCATAGGCAAACATTAGTTTCGCTCCGTGTATAATTATCCCGCCATACTCCTGCGCACTTCCCGGCAAGAATCCCGGAACATCAACCAGCGTTACAATAGGAATATTGAATGCATCACAAAATCTAACAAATCGTGCAGCTTTACGCGATGAATTTATATCAAGTACACCTGCTAAAAAGTTTGGTTGGTTTGCTACAATTCCAACAGGCATCCCATTCATTTTAGCAAATCCGGTGATTATATTTTGAGCATAATGACGTTGTACTTCCAGAAACTCAGAATAATCTACAACCGAATGAATAACATCCTTAACATTATAAGGCTGATTTGGATTAGTTGGAATAATCTCATTCAGAATTTCTTCTTTCCTGTCGATGGGATCGTTACATTCGGTAATGATTGGATCTTCAAGGTTATTCTGTGGAACATAGGATAATAGTTTCCTGATCAACATCATTCCTTCTTGCTCATCATCAGCAATAAAGTGTGCAACACCCGATTTTTTACCATGAACATCAGGACCACCTAAATCTTCAATTGAGATATCCTCACCGGTTACTGTTTTCGCAACCTTCGGACCGGTCACAAACATATAACTGTTTTCCTTACTCATCATTACAAAATCGGTAAGTGCAGGAGAATAAACTGCTCCACCTGCACATGGACCAAATATTGCTGAAATCTGCGGAATAACTCCGGAAGCCATGATATTTCTCTGGAAAATTTCGGCATAACCTGCCAAACTTTTTACACCTTCCTGAATACGTGCTCCACCACTGTCATTTATCCCGATTACAGGAGCACCAACTTTCATTGCCTGATCCATTATCTTACATATTTTTTGTGCATATGTTTGTGATAATGAACCTCCAAACACGGTGAAGTCTTGTGAAAAAACATAAACTATTCTACCGTCGATTGTACCATGCCCGGTAACAACGCCATCAGTTAAATATTTCTGTTTTTCAATTCCGAATGCATGTGTTTGATGAGTTACAAACATGTCGAACTCTTCAAAACTACCCTCATCAAGTAAGAGGTCAATTCTTTCTCTGGCAGTAAGTTTACCTTTGTTGTGTTGCGCTTCGATCCTTTTCTCGCCACCTCCCAACATTGCCTCTTCGCGCTTCGAAAGGAGATTTTGTATATTATCTTCGATTGTCATGGGTTATATGTATTGTACAATTCACTGAAATCCAACAGTAATAACAACTGAATGATTTCAGGTTAAAGTATTGATTAGTTTATAATCCGTTTTAAAAAAAAGTCTTTTTGAATTAGTTAAGTTCTAACTATAAAGAAAACTTTCGGTCGAAAAGTCTTCCGTTGGTTTACTACTTATTTTTATCCTCGCAAAATTCTGTTAATACTCCGAGTGTTGATTTTGGGTGTAAAAATGCAATATCCAAGCCCTCAGCACCTTTACGTGGTTTCTCATCAATTAATCGAACCCCTTTTTCTTTTGCTTCCGCAAGATTTTTTTCAATATCGTTTACAGCAAATGCAAGGTGATGAACACCAGGTCCTTTCTTTTCAATGAATTTTCCAATTGGTCCCTCAGGATCTGTACTCTCTAGTAATTCTATTTTTGTTTGACCAATCTTGAAAAAAGCTGTTTTTACTTTTTGATCCGCAACTTCTTCAATTGCATAACACTTGAGACCAAGTGTTTTTTCATAATATGGAATTGCGTCCTCAAGACTGTTGACTGCAATTCCAATATGCTCAATATGTGATAGTTCCATGATAAAACCGTGGTTGTTAAATTTTTCACAAAATTAGATATTTTTTAGTTGCTGAATACCACATTTCTACGAAATATTTTTGAATTCAGAATGAGACCAAATAAGGGCTGTGGCAAAACTCTTTAACCCTTGACATACTGTGTGTTAGATCGACGTTTTTCGCGAATAAATCTACAATAAAATATTTTTCATTCTATTGTGAATACATAACAATCTGAAAACTGGTGTCAGACTGATATTTTTAATGTCTAAAACGAACAAACCTATATTGATAACTAAAGGTTTTTTTGTTTTGAAATAACTTTGTAAATGAATAATATTGTAGAATATTTCTCCAATAAACTCCAACGATATTATTGAAGATGATTAAATCAAGAACTATAAATTTTTTATTTCTTTTAACTTTTTTGCTGAGTACTTCAGGCTTCGCACAAAGTTTTACTGATATTCAGGCCAGACTAACAGGAGTTAGTGAAAGCTCTAGTAATTGGATCGACTTTAATCAGGATGGTGCAATTGACATTTTCGTGACCGGTGATTTTTATAACAAGAACGGGAATATTATTAGCACTAAACTATACAAAAATCTAAGAAATGATAAGTTTAAGCTGATTTACACTCCAACAATTAATGTTTACAGAGGCGATTTCGACTGGGGCGATTACAATAACGATGGAATAGAGGATCTCTTTATAATAGGTGAAACGAATAATGGAACTCTGGTATCCTATTTATATAGCAACAACCGGTCTCCAAATTTTGTACGCATACCGGTTAACATTCCGGGATACAGGGATGGTTCCGTAGAGTGGGGTGATTTCGACAGTGACGGTGATCTGGATTTGCTCATTACAGGTTATACTAAAAAAGGTCCTCAAAGCAGAATTTACAGAAACGACAGAAGAAACAAGTTTGTTGATATCAACGCCGGTTTACCCGGAATTGACTACGGAATCGGGCGTTGGGCTGACTACGATAATGATGGTGATCTGGATGCAATTATAAGTGGGAACGAAAGTTCAGGAAGGGTTATCACACAATTATTCAAAAATGTTGATGGTAATTTCTACTATCAGGATATGGCTTTCAAAAATCTGAAACTAAGCGATATTGCATGGGGTGATTATGATAATGACGGCGATCTGGATTTTGCAATCATTGGCGAATCACAAACTGGGAAATTTGAGAGTCGACTATACAATAATGAATCTGAAGGTAAGTTCGGACAGGTATTTCCAAATTTCATAGCCGTGAGATCAGGCTCTGTTGACTGGGGTGACATGGATCATGATGGTGATCTTGATTTACTCCTCACAGGAGAAAGTTCAGTCGGACCAATCTCAAAAGTTTACCGAAACGATCGGAATCATATTTTTACAGATATTCAGGCAGAAATTATTGGTCTTTATATGAGCGATGGCCACTGGGGTGACTATGATAACGACGGCGATCTTGATATAGTAGTATCTGGTATGTCGACCAATTATGATTTTATTTCCCGAGTATACAGAAACGATGCAATTCGAACCGACTCAGTATTTAACACACCTTCTGAAAACATCTGGAATAATTCCGTTGTGGTTACGCCTCCACCTAAAAAGATATACTATTACGTATATGCATCATGTTATTGCGATTTAAACGGAGATGGTAAACAAGAATATCATGCTTTTATTAGTCCTGTGAAAAAACAAACCGAACAATACCAGTTGGAAAACAGATTTAATTCAATAATTAAACAAACATATCCAAATTGGTATGACTTCGACCAGGCTAATATTGTAGAAAACGGATTCATCACAAGAGCAAAAGCGAATGAATCAATGGCTATTGCCATAAGAGAATACGAATCGAAAGGATTCAGGGTTCATAAGGTTAAGTGGTAGCTTTAATCCTTGAGATTTTGCAATATAACACAAAGTAAAGTAATTTGTAAAGCAAAGTTTATTCTCTAGTGAGCTCTTCAAATGCTTTCAGGTGATCAGAAAATTTTCTTAATCCATTTCTGGTTATCTTATAAGACGTTTTTGGTCGATTATCCACAAACTGTCGTTTCAACTTAATCATATTTTGTTTTTCCAATGAGCTAATATGACTACTGAGATTGCCGTCTGTGGCATCAAGCAACTGCTTAAGTGTGGTAAAGTCAACCCAGTTATTCTTCATCAAAATCGACATTATCCCAACTCTAATCCTGTTATCAAATGACTTATTTAATTTGCTGATGATTTCTTTCATGGCTGATAAAGTTATTTGAATTACAAAGTTAAAATAAATTTTTGAATGATGGATTTCGGTGTGTAAATATATCAACTATCAATATTATCCGTTCATCATAAGTTTCGCACTCTGAAAATCCTGCAGTCTACTTCAAATTGAGCAACAAGTAAAACTCTTATCTTTTAACCACTATTTTCCTTGATAATATCAAGTAGTTCTGAAACAGCTTTTTCAATAGGTACCTGTTTTATCACAACTTCTTTTCCCTTATAAAGACTAACAACGTTATTGCCTACTCCCAAAATCCCATAATCGCTATCAGCCATTTCACCGGGACCATTAATAGCACATCCCATTACAGCAAATTTCAATCCTATAAAATGGGAAGTCTGTTTTTTCAAATCAGTTAAACAGTTCACAAGGTCAATTGATGTTCTTGCACATGTAGGACAAGCTATATACTCAGCTTCGGAAATTCTTAATCCCAGAACTTGCAATATTTTCAGGGTAATTTGAGCATTTTTTTCTTCTGAATTACAATTATTTTGGAGATGAATTCCATCTATCTGATTATTATATAAAAAATTAGTAACATCAACAGATGCCGCAATTATCTGCTTATCGAATGAATAATTTTCATAATCGAATCGGGCAATAACTATTTCCATATAATCATTTCCATTATTATCTGAAAGAGAAATATCGGAAAAACTGGAATTGCTGTTTGTGATAACCAATGGTCTTTTACTTAGGTTATTACGTGCATTAATGAGCAATATTTCCGGAGTGTTCGCCAATGAATTATCTAATCTGGTTCCGTAATTTTCAACCAGCATCCTGGCAACAGGAACTTCATTAACAGGTTTTTCAGCCAGAGAAACTCTGACAGTATCACCAATTCCATGTGATAATAAATATCCTATCCCTGCTGCGGACTTAATCCTACCCTCCTCTTCATTTCCGGATTCAGTAACACCAAGATGAATGGGGAAAAACAAATTCTTTTCCTTCAATCGTTCAACAAGTAGCAAATTTGCCTCGATCATCATCTTAACATTACTGGCTTTAACCGACAAAACAAGGTTTGAAAAATCATGCTTTTTACATACTTCCACAAATTCCATCAACGACTCAACCATTCCTAACGCTGTGTTTCCGAAATCATAAAGCATCCTTTCAGAAAGTGAACCGTGATTAACACCTATCCTGATAATAGTATCATGATCTTTACAAATCTTGAGTAAAGGGAGAAGCTTTTCTTCCAGCAGATAGTTATCACCTGAAGTTGAATAATAATTACCTGGGTTAATCCTAACTTTTTCAACATGTTTAGCAGCAATCTCAGCAATTTTAGGATTAAAGTGAACATCTGCAACTAGTGGTATAACTATTCCAGATTTCAGTAAAGCTGATTTAATTTCCTTAAGATTATGTGCTTCTTTAATATTTCGGGTTGCAATTCTAACCAAACCACAACCCGCTTCAACAAGCTCTTGTATTTGTTGAACAGTTGCATAAGTATCCATGGTATCGGTGTTAGTCATCGACTGGACACATACTGGATTAGCACCACCTATCCTTAGGTTTCCGATATTGATTTCAGAAGAAAAATACACTTTTATTTACTGATATTAAAGCAGTTGAACAGAAAAGCCAACATTTACGATTCCCTTGTAACCATAACCCAACTCCAGGAATCCGCCTATGTTATTACCAATACGAATTCCAATTGCATTTATTTGATAAGCTATTCTGTTAATACTGCCCGATGTGGCCGGGTTCCCTGTTTCTGCAGGAGGTGTTAATGTTTCATTTCCCAAGGAATAGCCTATTCCTATTCCGGAATACAGCTGTACTTTCTTCATGTTCTGATACCTGTAATGGCCTTCTATAGCAACTGTAATAAAGCTTCTTTTAAGTTCGCCTTCGTGATTTCCCAAGTAATAAATCTCACCTTTTGTCGTGTTATAAGATGCAGATGCGCCCCAAAAGAACATTTCACTTCTAGAAACACGGCGATAGGTTATTGAAGCAATCCCGGATCCTCCGTAATTATCGCGTACATATCTGCTATCCTGAAAAATATCATCAAGCATTGAAGATTTGATATCCATGAACATATCCGTTGACGGAATACCATAACTTATCATAATATCATTTCGCAGGTAACTCCTGTCAAAACTCTGCCCATAACCCACTGTACTTATGATCGTTATAGATAGCACTAATAAAAAACGCTTCATCCGCTTGATTTTGTTCAAAAGTACATAAATAAGGTAAAACTCTGAAAAAAGTAACCAATTTGTTTATTTAACCATATACAAGGATATTGTTCAATAGAAGTAATTAATTTATCTTTACAGAAACTAAAAAATGTGATTATGAACCATGAAAAAACTGTAATTGATACCCTTACCACGGCCGGAAAACCATTAAAAGCCGGAGAAATTGCTGAACTGGCTGGGATAGACAAAAAAGAAATCGATAAAGCCATCAAAGCTTTAAAAACAGATGATAAAATAACATCACCAAAACGCTGTTATTATTCCCCCAAATAGTTTTTCTCATAAATAATCTATAATAGCTTTTCTTTTCAATAGTTAAAAACCTGCTAGCCAGTTCATGTAAAATTATTTTGATTTTATGGATCTGTCATTTTAAAGAAAACACGGTATGTAAAATTAAATTCATTACTTTTGACAACTGTGAAAGAAGTGATAAAAATAGGGCGGCTACGTTGGCTACACATTAATATTCCTGATGAAGAGGATTTTAATGAGTTTGAAAATAAGTATCATTTTCACCAGCTTGATATTGAGGATTGTCGTCAGACAAACCAAAGGCCTAAGATTGACATCTATGATGACTATTATTTTCTGATTTTGCATTTTCCTGTTTTTGACCGACAAAATTTATTTGTAAAACCTCGTGAACTGAAAGTATTTTGGGGAGAAGACTTTTTAATTACAGTTGGTAAAACACACTGGGCAGTCGACAGAATCTTTGAAGAAGCTAAAGAACAGGAAAGCAAAGGGGTTGATTTTGAAGTAGGCACATCGGATGCATTACTCTACACAATTCTTGAAAAACTCATGACTGAATCTGTTTTTGTACTTAGAAAGATTGGTCTCGAACTGGAATTAATAAATCGTGAATTATTTACTAGCAAAGCCCATCGGGTTATTGAACGCCTGTCTGTTACCCGTAAAAATATTATCGCTGTAAATACAATGTTCAAACCTCAACTCAGAGTGTTTAACAAATTTGAATCTGGTAAGGTTGAAGGCTATGCCGACAATATGGAAGATTACTGGGGAAATATCCTTGACTACTATAATAAGATGTGGGATATGATTGAGGATTATGGTGAATTAATCGAAGGTCTTTCTACCACTTTTGATTCGATGCAGACCAATAAAACAAATGAGATAATGAAAATTCTCACCCTAATCTCATCAATTATTCTTCCTTTAACTTTCCTCACTGGGCTTTACGGTATGAATGTGCTTTTGCCATTGCAAAATGATAATATTGCCTTTTGGATTATTATAGCAGCCATGTTTATAATAGGTGGCTTAATGGTAACATATTTCAGACGCCAGAAATGGCTTTAGTAATAATCCATTAATTTCCAATCATATTTTATTTCAAATAGTTATGTTTGTGAATTATTTATCAATCCATGAAGAATAAATATACAACTCCGCTACTAAAGCTTAAACTGTTTTATCCTGTATTGATTGCGCTCACAATAGCGGTTGTGATTTTCACTGTGCTTCTTGTCAGAGTAAGCCGCGAATCCATTCTTGAATTGGCTGAAAAAGATATGATGCTGGAAACTTCAATAATCCGAAAGATGTTCGAAAGAGAGCGCCAGCTAAAACTTGAAAAGGTTGAAATAGATTTGAATGTTGCCCGTAAGATGTTTTACGATAAACAACTGAAAGTAACTAACAAATTAATTGATATTGAAGCCACCAACCAAATCTCTTTAAAGAAACACAACGCAAAAGTAAATGAACTTACATGGAGTGGTGATCAAATATATAATTCTGATAATTTTCCTGAAGAAACTCACAAGTTATTTGGCGGAACTACAACTATTTTTCAGAAAATTGATAGTGGATATCTTCGAATCTCAACAAACGTATTGAAAAAAAACGGTGAGAAAGCAGTTGGAACATTTATCCCTAGTTCTTCAATAGTAGCCAAAACCATCGACAAGGGTGAAACCTACTACGGGAGAGCTTTTGTTGTAAATGACTGGTACATTACGGCTTACGAACCAATTTATGTGGATAATGAAATTATTGGAGCACTATATGTTGGAAGTAAAGAGAAAGATCTCGACATGCTTCGTCTTACTCTGGACACACTTATTATTGAAAGAACCGGATTTCCACTTGTAATTGATACTGAAGGAGAAATAATAATTCAACCAAAGGATAACAGAAAGGAAATCATTGATGAGGAACTTTCCTTTTTGATTCAAAATAATGGTATTGGAATCCATAGATACACAAGTAAAGTTAACAAAGTTGAATATTTCGTTGCCTGCGATTTCCACCATGATTTTGATTACCACATTGCAATTTTAATTCCAACCAAGGAACTAACTTACAATCCTCTTAAAACAATTATTACAAACTCCATAATTATTGGAACTATTCTGATAATACTGATGATTGTTATGATGATAACATTAACCACCCGACGAGTTGACTTCTTCTTAAATGCAATTAAGCAAAACAATATAAAGCTGATATCTACCAAGAAGGCACTTAAAAGAAGCGAGGAAAACTTTGAAACAATATTCCAAAATAGTAGTGATGAAATATTTGTAAGTGATATTCAGGGAAACATAATTGAAGTAAATGAACAAGCCAGTAAGCTCCTTTTGTACACCAAGGAAGAATTATTAAATATGAACATCCTGGATATTAAGCCATTAAAACAAGCTGAACTCTTTCTTAAATACCGTAAAACGATAATTGATAAAGGTTCTTATTTATATGATTCTGAATACATAACAAAAGAGGGTGAAGTAATTCCTGTTGAAACCAACAGCCGATTGATTGAGTTTAATGGAGAATCTGTAATTCTTAGCATTTCACGTAATCTTGCCAAACGTAAAGAAATGGAACGCAAGGTGTTAAGCGCGGTAATTCAAACCGAAGAGAAAGAACGTGAAAGGTTTTCAAAGGATATGCACGATGGAATTGGTCCTCTGCTTTCAACAGTTAAATTATATGTTAATGAGCTTGGATCCTCAGACATCGGTGAAAACGAAAAGAAAGAATTTGTTAATCAGGTAAATAAAATGCTTGATGATGCTGTTGCAAGTATCCGCGAAATATCAAATAACCTGATGCCACGTGTTATCCATGAATATGGACTTGTAAAAGCTTTGGAAACATTTTGCGACAACGTTAACCAAACCGGTAAAATCCATGTGGAATTCAATGCTACTGGTATTGATAGTACTTTGGATAAAAATGTTCAACTGATACTGTTTCGGGTTATAAGTGAGCTACTTACGAACACCATAAAACATGCAAAGGCCGAAAACGCACACGTACAACTGCAAAGAATTGATGAAAATATCTCGTTGGTATTCACCGATGATGGAATCGGATTTAACAGTGTTAAAGTAATGAGTGACAAAAACACTGGAATAGGACTTAAAAGTATTGTTAGCCGTATAAAATCAATAAACGGTAATTGTGATATTACAAGTACCGAAGGAAATGGTTTTAAAATTGTGATTGAAATCTGATGTAAGTTGTTTTCTTTAGTAAGTTTGCAACATTAATCTTCATGGACAACTCAATTAAAATAATTATCGTTGATGACCACGAAATTTTTCGTAACGGTCTTAAAATGGTGCTTGGCAAACTCGAATACGTTGAAGTTGTTGGTGAAGCCTCAAACGGACAGGATTTTCTGGATCTTATCCGTACAGTAAGTTGCGATATAGTTTTGATGGATATAGAAATGCCAGTAATGTCGGGAATTGACGCCACCAAAATTGCTCTTAAAGAATATCCTAAACTTAAAGTTATTTCACTAACCATGTTTACCGATGATAATTATGTTCAAAGCATGATCGATGCTGGAGTAAAAGGGTTTCTTGTTAAAAACATAAACAAGGACACTCTCAACAAGGCAATTACCATAGTTGCACATGGAGGAAATTATTATTCTGAAGAACTTTTCAAATTTTTTACCAGAAAAATCAACAAAAAAGAGGACGAACAAACTTCTGATGTTAAATTTACAACGCGTGAAAAAGAGATATTACAGTTATTGTCAGAAGGGTTAAGTAATAAAGAAATTGCAGACATATTGTATGTAAGTGAACGAACTGTGGTAGGCCATAAGTCGAACATGCTTGCAAAAACAGGGTGCAAAAGCGCAATAAGCCTTCTTGCTTTCGCACTTCGACACAAGCTGATAATCATATAGTTATCGCTTTCGCAGAAAAATCACCTTCCTAAATTTACATCCCATACTTCCTAAAAGTACTGGTTTTTGCTCCGAAAAAACGGTAATCCCCTGCAACGAAAAAGGTAATTACCTACCTAGTCTATTCCTATGGATGAATATACTTTTACATCATCGAAAACTTAAAAATTCAGAGCAATGGAAAACTTAAAAAAAATTGTAATTGTAGACGACGACATCGATATCATAACAGCAGTTGAATCTATCCTAACTGCAAAAGGATATAAAGTGTTTTCAGCAAATGACAAAAAAGAAGGATTAGCATTAATCATGAAGGAAAATCCTGATTTAGCAATTCTTGATGTAATGATGACAACTCAGTTCGAAGGTTTTGAACTAGCAGAAGAATTGGCAAATAATAATACCTTAAGCCACATTCCGGTAATCATTCAAACTTCTATCGAAGTACTTACAACCACAAAACCTAGTGTTCAGGCAATGGCACAACAATTCAGACAAAACCCTGATTACTCAGATTTACGCGTAATTCTTGTTAAAGATATCGTAACTGGGAATGCTGGTGTTGACTATCTGAATGAAAATAATGAAGCCATTTGGTTCCCGGTAAACGCTTTTGTTAAAAAACCTGTTAATGGTGCAGTTTTAATTCCAGAGATTGAAAAACTGATAAACAAAAATTAGTATTAACCGGAAAACCAACTTCTAAAGATGGGTGATATTAAAAAGATATTTAGCAGATACCCCGAAGCAGGACGCGATAACCTGATACCTATATTACAGGATATCCAGACTGCTGAGGGGCATCTATCAAAAGAGTCGATAGTTGAAGTAGGCTCATATTTAAATATTCCTTCTAGCAACATCTATGGGGTTGCCACATTTTATAACCAATTTAGGTTTCAACCAAATGGCAAATACCATATTCAGGTATGTAGAGGTACTGCCTGTCATGTACTAGGTTCTGCAACCGTACTGCAGGAAATTGAAAAACAACTTAAAATCAAAGCCGGCGACACAACTCGTGATGGATTATTCAGTGTTGAAGTTGTGGCTTGTATTGGAGCTTGCGGACTCGCTCCTGTCATATCAGTAAATGGTGAATTTCACGCTAAAGTTAACTCAGCATCAATTGCTGAAATTATCGAATCCTATAAAAATAAGGAGGAAGAATAGATGAACAGAATAGCAGGAAATATTAAAGAACTTCTTATTAAAAAGGTAGTTGTTGATAAAACAACCGTTGATCATAAACTCTCTGTACTAAGACATGAAATAGTTGAGAAGCCAGTAATTTATATAGGCGCAGGAACATGTGGATTAGGTGCAGGTGCAGGTAAAACTCTAGAGAAGATTAACTCATATCTAACAACTAATAAGATTGATGCAGAAGTTGTTGAAGTTGGTTGTATCGGACTCTGTGCCGCAGAACCAATTGTAGATGTTCAGTTGCCAAAATACAATCGAATTTCATTCAGTTCAGTTACTGAAAATAGGGTTGATTCTCTCTTAAACTCAATATTTAACCTTGAATTACCATCTGATAATGAACCTCTTTTCCAATTTCATACTGATTCAGGAAAATCATGGGAAGGTATTGTTTCTTTCGGTGAACATCCATACTTCAAAAAGCAAAAACGTGTTGTATTACAAAACTGTGGATCAGTAAATCCCACAAGTATCGATGAGTATATCGCTGCTGGTGGATACCAGTCATATCTCTCAACCATAAATAGTTACAATTCCGTTGAGGTTTGCGATATGGTTGAAAAGAGTGGACTACGCGGTCGTGGTGGTGGTGGATTCACAACAGGTGCCAAATGGAAATTTGCCCTTAACACACCATCAGAACAAAAATATTTAATCTGCAATGCAGATGAAGGAGATCCAGGGGCCTTTATGGACAGAGCTCTCATCGAAGGCGATCCTCATAGATTAATTGAGGGTATGATGATAGCAGCATATGGAATTGGAGCAACAAAATCATACGTATATATAAGAGCCGAGTATCCTCTTGCCATCGAAAGATTGAATATAGCACTTGAACAAGCAAGAGGATATGGCTTACTTGGTAAAGACATTTTTGGCAGTGGTGTTGATTTCGACATTAAAGTAAAAATGGGCGCTGGTGCATTTGTTTGTGGTGAAGAAACAGCTCTTATTGCAAGTATTGAAGGTAAAAGAGGTATGCCAATCCCTCGTCCTCCATTCCCAGCTGTTAAGGGATTATTCGAGAAGCCAACAATTATAAATAATGTGGAAACACTTTCTTGCCTTTGCGAGATTGTTCCTAATGGAGTGGATAAATTCAACTCCATCGGTACTGAAAAAAGTAAAGGAACTAAAGTATTTGCACTTTCAGGTAAAGTAAAATTAACCGGTTTGGTTGAAGTTCCTATGGGAACAACAATAAGAGAGGTAATATTCGACATTGCCGGTGGTATTCCCAATGGTAAGAAGTTTAAATCTGTACAAATTGGAGGTCCATCAGGTGGATGTATCACAGAAGAAAACCTTGATATTGAGGTTGATTACGATTCATTAATCCAGATTGGTGCAATGATGGGATCAGGCGGGCTTGTGGTGATGGATGAAGATACCTGTATGGTGGATGTTGCAAAATTCTTTATGGATTTCATCCAAAGAGAAAGTTGTGGCAAATGTATTCCTTGTCGTGAAGGTACAAGAAGAATGCTTGAAATTCTGGAAAGCATTACTCACAAACCTGTTAATGCAGCTGAAAACGAAGCTCTCGAAAGATTTAATGGAGTTACTCAACTTGAGAAACTTGGTCAAGTAATTAAAGAGACATCATTATGTGGACTGGGACAAACAGCTCCGAATCCTGTTCTTAGCACTTTAAACTGGTTCCGTGAAGAATATGAAGAGCATATCTTCGATAGAAAATGTCGTGCAAATGTATGTACCGAACTAAGGACATTCACCATCGATGTTGACAAGTGTACAGGATGTACAATTTGTGCTAAAAAGTGTCCAACAGATGCAATAATAGGAAGTCGCAAAACTCCTCATTTCATCGTTGATGATAAATGTATTAGCTGTGGAACATGCTTCGATGTATGTAAGTTCGACTCAATTGTTATCTCTTAAAACCTCTGAAAAAATGGATTTCACTATAAATGTAAATAATAAGGAATTACAGGCTTCAAAGGGGGAAACTATCCTTGAGGTTCTTAACAGAAATGGAATCAAAGTTCCTACACTTTGTCATCTAAAGAATTCTTTTCCTACAGGTGCATGTCGTATGTGTGTTGTTGAAGATGTAGATTCAGGTAAACTAATTACAGCATGTTCATTTCCTGTAAATCCGGGAATAAAAATTAACACACATAGCCAGAGAGTAGTTGAATCAAGAAAAACCATTATAGAATTATTGCTATCAAACCATCCTGATGATTGCTTGTATTGTGTAAGAAACAAAAACTGCGAGCTTCAGGACTTGAGTGAAGAGCATCATGTGAGACAAAGAAGAATTCGTGGTCATAAAAACAGTGAAAAACTTGATCTTTCAAGTGCTTCTATTGTTCGCGACCCTGAGAAATGTGTTCTCTGTGGAAGATGTGTTACTGTTTGCACAGATGTAATGGGTGTTTCATGTATCGATTTTGTAAATCGTGGAAATAAATCAATTATAGGTACAACCTTCAATCAGGGTCTAAATACTTCCAGCTGTATAAACTGCGGTCAATGTATTATGGTTTGCCCTACTGGTGCTTTAACAGAAAAGAATCACTTTGCTGAAATTCAGGATGCACTTAACAACCCAGCGAAACGTGTTGTTATTCAGTATGCTCCTTCAATAAGTGTATCAATGGCCGAAGAGCTTGGTATGGAAGCTGGAAAAGATATAAATGGTATCCTAAACGCAGCTTTACGAAAAGTTGGATTTGATAATATTTTCGATTCATCATTTTCTGCTGACCTTACAATAATGGAAGAATCAGCAGAGCTAATTCAACGAATTACAGAAGGTGGTGTATTACCAATGATAACAAGCTGCTGCCCTGGTTGGGTTAAATATGCTGAAGAGTTCTATCCTGATCTTATTCCTAATTTAAGCTCGTGTAAATCACCTCAGCAAATGTTGGGAGCAGTGATTAAGTCATATTTTGCTGAACAGGAAAACCTAGCACCTGAAGAAATATATTCTGTTGCAATTATGCCATGTACAGCTAAGAAATTTGAAGCACAGCGTGAAGAAATGACACGACATGGAATCTCCGATGTTGATGCAGTTTTAACAACACGAGAGTTAACAAAATTCTTAAAACTTTATGGTATCGACATGTTCAACATTCAGCCTGAACTTACTGATTCTCCGATGGGATTCAGAAGTACTGCCGGAAAATTATTTGGTGCTTCAGGTGGAGTTATGGAAGCAGCTATCAGAACTGCTCATTTTAAGTTAACAGGTAAAGAACTTGTCAACTTCCAAATTCCTCAAATCCGTGGACTTGAACATAGAAAAGAAGTCAAAATGAAAATAGGCGATCTTGAACTTGGTGTTGCTGTTGTAAACGGAATGGCCAACGCAAAGGAACTTCTTGACGAAATCAAAAACGGACGTGATGATATTCATTTTGTTGAAGTAATGGCTTGTCCGGGAGGCTGCATCGGTGGTGGTGGACAACACATCGGCACAGATGATCAACAGCTTCGCGCAAGAATGAAAGCTCTTTATAAAATCGATGAAAATGAAACCCTGAAGGTAAGTCATAAAAACCCTGAAATTATCGAATTATACGATAAATATTTAGGTGAACCTTTGGGACATAAAAGTCATGAACTACTGCACACAAACTATAAAAAACGTGAAGTAATGATATAATACCAAGGTGAACGGAAGGAGGAGGAGCGGTTTTTTGAATTAGTTAACTCTCTTATTGGTCATAAGCCTCTTCCTTCCCAAGCCTACTACAACCACTGCGATGACAGAAAACATGAATGACATATTAGTTTATACTGTTAAGGACCGCTGCCGCGTATGTTATACCTGTGTAAGGGAATGTCCGGTTAAAGCCATCAAAATCATTGTTGGTCAGGCTGAGGTTATGCCCGAAAGATGCATTGCATGTGGTAATTGTGTTAATGTTTGCAGTCAGGGAGCAAAAACCTTCAATAAACAAATCATTAAAGTTGAAGAATTATTATCCGGTGATGATTTTGTAATCGCTGCCGTAGCACCAAGCTTCCCTGCTGAATTCACCGAAATTGATTACAGCCAACAATTTGTCGGAATGGTCAGAAAACTAGGCTTTAAGAAAATTGTTGAAGTTTCCTTCGGTGCAGATCTGGTTGCAAGAGAATATAATCAGTTAATGGATAAGAATGATGGCCGTTCATATATATCATCCGACTGCCCTGCGGTTGTAGCTTGTATTGAAAAACATCATCCCGATCTAGTTCAAAATCTGGCACCCATTGTTTCCCCAATGGTGGCAATAGGCAGAGTTATAAGAGAAAAATATCCCGAGAATGCCAAAATTGTCTTTATAGGACCATGTATTGCTAAAAAAGGCGAATCTGATGAAATAGACAACTCAATTACATTCATCGAGTTACGACAGATGTTTAACTCGAAAGGAATAACAAATACTAATGTTGAGTTAAGTGATTTTGACCCTCCTGTATCAGGAAAAGGTTCTGTATTTCCGGTAAGTCACGGATTATTAAATACAATGGGCAGAAAATCAGATGTAACGGAATGTGATATAATTGTTGCCGATGGCAAGAAAAATTTCATAGATGCTATTTCTGAATTTGAAAAAGGTAATTTGGATGGAAAACATCTGAATTTACTATGTTGCGATGGTTGCATTATGGGTCCTGGAATGTCCAAAAATGGAAGCCGTTTGAACAGAAAAAACAGAATCAGTGAGTACGCCAGAAAAAAACTCCACACACTTGATAAAAATGAGTGGGAAGAACAGGTGAAAGAATATAGTACGCTGGATCTTTCTCGTTCATTTAATCCTGAAGACAGAAGGCTATATCAACCTTCTGAAGAAGAAATTACAGAAACATTGAAAAAAATTGGCAAGTATGATCAAATGGATCATCTGAATTGCAAAGCATGTGGTTATGATACTTGCCGCGAGCATGCAATTGCCATTATCAATGGGTTCGCCGAATCAGAAATGTGCTTGCCATATTCAATTGAGATCATGCATCAGACCATTAAAAATCTGAATATCTCAAATGATAAACTGGCTTCGGCTCGTCAGGCTTTGAAGCAATCCGAAAAGCTTGCAAACATGGGACAGCTAAGTGCTGGTATTGCTCACGAACTAAACAATCCTCTTGGTGTAATTTCAATGTACAGCAATATTCTTAAAGATGAATCCAAAGAGGGTGATCCTATCAGAGAAGACCTCGACCTCATTGTCGAACAAGCTAATAGATGCAAAAAAATTGTTGGTGGACTATTAAACTTTGCCAGAAAAAATCAGGTAAAAACCGAAACCACTGATATAGTTGAATTTTGTAAACACAGTCTGCAATCAGTTATAATACCTTCAAATATTACCACAATCTTTTCTTCAAATAGAGAAAAACTTGAAGTAGAAATTGACAAAGATCAAATGATGCAAGTGCTTACTAATCTTGAAAAAAACGCTTTTGATGCGATGCCAAATGGAGGAAAATTAAGCATCATTATTAAAGACTATAATGGTGATTTTGAAATCACTATAAAGGATGACGGTTGCGGAATCGAGGAAGAAAATATGGAGAAAATATTTACTCCTTTCTTCACAACTAAAGAAATTGGAAAAGGCACAGGCATGGGCCTACCATTAGTTTATGGAATTATAAAAATGCATAAAGGACAGATAGTTGTTAAGTCGAATGCTGATAATAGCAAAGGTCCAACAGGAACCAGCTTTATTATTCGATTACCAAAAAAACATAAAATTTAAAATTACTGAAATGTTGAAAGATAAAAAACTTGTGCTTATTGTTGATGACGATCAGGATTATTTATTTCAGATGAAATACCATGTTGAAAGTTTTGGTTTTGACGTAATAACAGCAGAAAGTGTTGCTGAAGCAGAAAAAGCATTAGAATTAAAACCGGATTTAGCCATATTGGATGTAATGATGGAAACTCAGGATGCCGGTTTTGTTTTGGCATACAAAATAAAAAAGAAAAACCCTGAAACTCCAGTTATTATTGCTTCTGCAGTAACATCAGAAACCGGTTTAAACTTTAATATCGATTCATCACAAGATAAGCAATGGATTAAAGCCGATCTTTATATTGAGAAAGGCATCAGAAGTGATCAATTACACAGAGAGATCAGCAAACTTCTTAAATTATAATATTAAAAATTACGACAATGGAAAAGTTAAAAGTATTAGTAGTTGATGATGAGCCCGGAATCAGATCCGGTGTGGTTCGTATTCTAAAAAACTATACAATCGGCTTCCCTTTTTTGGAAGAAGACTTTTCTTTTGAAATTTCAGAAGCCGAAACCGGTGAAAAAGCTCTTGAAATTATTGAAGAGCAAGGAGCTGATATAGTTTTACTCGACAATAAATTACCAGGAATTCAAGGTATTGAAGTACTGGAAAAAATCAGTAAAATGCGTATCGACACAGCTGTAATGATGATAACATCATATGCATCTCTCGATATCGCCGTTAAGGCAACAAACTTTGGTGCATATAATTTTGTACCAAAACCATTTACTCCTGATGAGCTAAAATCATCAATCGAGAATATCAGTAAACACCTGTATCTGAAACGAATGACTCTCGCAATGAAAGAAGAGGGAAAACAAATTCGTTTTCAGTTTTTGTCAGTATTATCCCATGAACTTAAATCTCCCTTGAATGCAATTGAGGGATATTTAAAGATTATGGAAGAAAAGCAGGTAGGTGAAAATATTGATGATTATATGTCAATGATCGACAGATCACTAGTTAGAATCAAAGGAATGAGAAACCTGATTATTGATATGCTTGATCTAACACGACTTGAATCAGGAAAGAAGAAGCGTAAACTGAATAATGTTGACATAAATGAGTTGGCGAATCTGGCTATTGACACAATCAAACCATTGGCTATTCAACACAATATCAGCATTATTCCAAATATTGATAAGGGTATTGTAATTGAAGCAGATCATGACGAGATCGAAATCATTTTTAATAACCTTCTATCCAACGCAGTTAAATACAATCGCGATGGCGGTGAGGTGAAGTTCAATGTAACAAAAGAAGAAGATAGTATATCCATCATTGTTTCTGACACAGGGATTGGAATCAGTGAAGATGACCTTCCAAAATTATTTGAAGAGTTCTCACGTATTAAAAACAGCGATACCAGAAACATTACAGGAACCGGACTTGGGCTATCTATAACAAAGAAAATGGTTGAACTTTACAAAGGAACAATCAAGGTTGATAGCAAACCAAACTTCGGCACTACATTTACTATTACAATTCCTTTCAAATAGCTGAGACATGAAATTCTCACCTGAAAAATACAAAATAGCTGATGAGCCAATGGTTCCTTACCTCGATGCAGAGGAAATATGGAGCTATCTAAACAATGCTAATCCGACAACCAGAACTATTGAAAAAATAGTTGCAAAGTCATTAAATAAAGAAAGATTAAATCTGGAAGAAGTTGCGACTTTAGTCAATGCTGATAAACCTGAACAGATTGAAATCATAAAAAAAGGGGCACGTTTACTTAAGGAAAAAGTTTATGGTAAACGCATTGTGCTTTTTGCACCACTGTATGTTGGTAATCTTTGTCAGAATAACTGCGAATACTGTGGTTTCAAAGCAACTAACAAGGATACCGTAAGAAAAACCCTTGAGCATGATGAGCTAATCAAAAATGTTGAGGCTTTAGAAGAAAACGGTCAAAAAAGACTGATTCTTGTTTATGGTGAGCATCCTAAATACACCCCTGAATTTATTGCTGAATCTGTTAAAACAGTTTATGGTGTAAAGAAAGGGAATGGTGAAATCAGAAGGGTAAATATCAATGCCGCTCCATTAAGTATCGAAGGTTATAAAACTGTGAAAGATGCCGGAATAGGGACCTATCAGGTATTTCAGGAAACATATGATCCCGTAGCATATGCAAGATATCATAAAGGTGGTAGAAAATCTGCTTACGAAAATCGTTTAATTGCACTTGATAAAGCTCAGGAAGCTGGTCTTGATGATGTTGGCATTGGAGTTCTTTTCGGACTTGGCGACTGGCGGTTTGATGTGTTGGGTTTGATCCGTCATACAAATCACCTTGAAGCATGCTACAATGTTGGTCCGCATACAATCTCATTTCCTCGTCTTCAGGATGCTGCCGAGTTTAAAGTAGATCCAAAATATAGAGTTAATGATGAGGATTTCACCAGAATCATTGCAATTTTGCGCCTGGCAGTTCCTTACACCGGAATGATTCTTACAGCTCGTGAACCTGTACATATCCGTAAAGAAGTTCTTCAATACGGATGCTCACAGGTAGATGCCGGTACTAAAATTGAACTGGGCGCTTACGCAGAAGAAGAACACCATGCTCAGGATCTAAATCAAGAACAATTTCTAATTAATGACGATCGGTCATTGGGTGAGGTAATCGATGAATTACTTGAGAACGATTACCTCCCTTCTTTTTGTACTGCATGCTATCGTAAAGGCAGAACCGGTGAGCATTTTATGGAATTCTCAGTACCTGGATTTATTAAACGCTTTTGTACTCCAAATGCAATTCTGACCTTAGCAGAGTATATAATTGATTATGCGAAAGAAGAAACAGCAGCAAAAGGATGGAAACTTATTGAAAAAAATATCCGTGACCTTAATGAGTCAAAACTCGAAGCATCATTAAAGATGAAAATAGAGAGAATTAAACAAGGTCACAGAGACTTATACTATTAGCTATTACTTCAATGAAAAAAGGAAAAGATCTTAAACCGCATATTGGGATTTTTGGAAAAAGAAACAATGGTAAGAGTTCTTTTATCAATATGATCACAGGGCAGGATGTCGCTATTGTGTCGGACCTTGCCGGAACCACAACGGATCCGGTAAAGAAGTCAGTTGAAATATTCGGGATCGGACCTGTAATTATTATTGATACTGCCGGGGTTGATGATGTTGGTGAGCTTGGAGGGAAAAGGGTCGAAAAATCCATGCAAGTAATAAATACCATTGACCTCGCAGTACTTTTGATTGCTGATAATAAGTTTGATGATTTTGAAAGAAACCTGATTTCTGAATTTAAAAAACTGGAAACTCCTTATGTAATTTTCCATAATAAATCAGATGTCGAACCTCTCAATAACGAACTTAAATCAGAAATTAATTCAGAATTTGGTGTTGAATGCATCAACATATGCACCTTAAACACAACCGATCTGGAGCTGGTTACATCACAGATTAAAAATACAATTCCCAAGTCGGCATTTGTAAAGCCAGCATTGCTGGATGGTCTAATCAAAGAAAAAGACATCGTGCTCCTGATTACACCAATCGATTCAGAAGCTCCTGAAGGAAGAATGATTCTTCCACAGCAAATGGCAATTAGAGATGTGCTCGATAACAACTGTATTTGTGTAACAGTTCGAGAAACAGAACTGGAAGACTTTATGAAACTTGGTATTAAGCCCGCACTTGCAATTACCGACAGTCAGGCTTTTGGATTGGTTTCCAAGATTATTCCCGAAGACATTCCTCTTACAGGTTTCAGCATTGTATTTGCTCGAATGAAAGCAAACTTTCATAAATATCTGGAAGGCACGCCACAGATTTCAAATTTAGCCGATGGTGATAAAGTCCTATTGCTCGAATCATGTACACATCATGTTAGTTGTGAGGATATTGGCAGACATAAACTTCCAAAATGGATCAGTGAATTTACCGGTAAAAGAATTGAATATGATGTTGTTGCAGGTCTCGATAAACTTGAATCCGATATTAACGATTATGCATTAATTATACAATGTGGAGGATGCGTTGTTACAAAGAAACAGCTTACAAACAGATTACTTCCGGCCATTGAGAATAATATTCCTGTTTCAAATTACGGAATGGCAATTGCATATATGAATGGTATCTTTGATAGAGCTGTTAAACCTTTTTTAGATATAGAATAGAATCAAGATTCAAGACCTCAAACTCAGAACTCCAAACGCTACACCAATGACTAGAATAAGCCAAATACTAGCTGAGGAAATATTCGACAGAGAATCAATTATCACTCTGCTTAAAGCAGAAGGATCAGACATGGAGTTACTCTTAGAAAAGGCTACTGACGTAAAACGTGAACATATTGGAAATAAGGTTCATTTACGCGGACTAATTGAGTTTACTAATATTTGCTCCAAAAATTGTCATTATTGTGGTATCGGTGCATCCAACAAAAATGTCAAAAGAAATATGGTTAGTTTGCCAGAAGTTGAAAAAGCAATTCAATTTACTGTTGATAATAATTATGGATCCATTGTAATTCAAACTGGTGAAATTCAAAGTGAATACTTTACTGCTGCCATTGAGGATGTGCTTTTCAAGATTGCAAAAATAGGGCAAGGAAAAATTGGTGTAACTCTTTCATGTGGAGAACAAAGCATTGAAACATACAAAAGATGGAAAGCTGCAGGAGCCAGCAGGTATTTACTCCGTATCGAATCATCAGATAAAAATCTTTACTACAAACTACATCCAAAGGACGATAAGCATAATTATGAAATAAGATTACAGGCACTCAATAACCTGAAAGAAACCGGATACCAAACCGGTACAGGGGTTATGATTGGGCTACCTTTCCAAACAATCGAAAATCTTGCTGATGATCTTATTTTTATGCGCAACTTCGATATAGATATGTGTGGAATGGGGCCATATATTGAACATGAAGATACTAGCTTATACAAATACAAAAATCTTGTTCCTTCAAAAAAAATACGTCTGGACCTTACACTGAAAATGATTGCGATTCTCAGAGTTATGATGAAGGATATCAACATCGCATCCACTACAGCCATGCAAACACTTGTGTCTGGAGGACGGGAAATGGCCTTAAAAGCCGGAGCAAATATTATGATGCCCAACATCACCCCCGGACTTTACCGTGAACAATATGCTCTTTACAAAGATAAACCCGGAATTGATGAAGAAGCTGAAGACAGTAAAAAATCAATTGAAGCCATAATCACTCGTGCCGGATGTATAACAGCCTACGGGGAACATGGAAATTCAAAACATTACCATAAGAGGATTGAATAGTTTTTACATGGATGATTGTTAAAGTTTGCATCCTGATCTACAGGGTTTAAGGTTGCTTAAGTTTCAAACCCAAGCCAGAAATATAACATTGTTATTATTTTAAATCTAGAATATTCAATGCTCAATATCCAATTTTAAATTATCCTAGTAGTTCCCATTAACAATTTATTTCCAGATTATTTTCCATAACTTATTACTTTTGCCAACCAATGGTGAAAACCGATATTAAATATAGTCGCATTTGGCAGATTGCATACCCGATTATTTTGGGAAGTATTGCACAAAACCTTATCAATTTTACTGATACGGCATTTTTGGGTCGTGTTGGGGAAATTGCATTGGGAGCTGGTGCACTTGGTGGATTATTTTATCTGGCTGTTATTATGCTTGGCCTAGGGTTTAGCACTGGTGCTCAAATAATTATCGCCCGTAGAAATGGTGAAGGCAAATTGAAAGAAATCGGCCCAATCATTGATCAGTCATTGTACTTTATGGTTCCAATGGCCATTTTTACTTTTATACTACTTCGGTATTGGTCAATCGACATCCTTGAATTTGCTGTTAAATCCAAAGCAATATTTGCTGAAACAGTAGTATACATGAAGTATCGGTCCATAGGTATTTTCTTTGCCATGGGAAATATGGTATTTCGTGCTTTCTATGTTGGACTGGCAAAAACAAAAGTCATCACATATACAACTATTGTTCTAGCAATTGTGAATATATCACTGGATTACATCCTTATTTTCGGGAAGTTCGGTGCCCCGGAAATGGGAGTTGCCGGAGCTGCACTGGCATCGGTAATCGCCGAAGCTACAGCATTGGTATATTTCATCGGTTACACCTTCGTAACCATAAAATTCAAGGATTACGACCTCTTTACTTTTTTTAAACCAAAATTATCGAAACTTTACGCAATATTAAAAGTTGCAATCCCGATAATGATGCAACAATTTATATCATTATCTGTATGGTTTGTGTTCTTTCTATTAATAGAAAAGATTGGAGAAATGGCACTTGCTGTATCGAATATAGTGCGCAGTGTATATGTAATTCTAATGATCCCGATATGGGGATTTGCCACAGCAACAAACACACTTGTTAGCTATGCAATAGGCTTGAAAAAACAAGATGAAGTGATGTCTTTGATACTTAAGATTGCTGGTCTAACAGTTGTTGGTGTTTTAGGTATTGTAATTATTGGGTTAATATTCCCATCGGCCATTCTAAGCGTTTACACGGATGATCCAGCACTAATTGAAATGGGACGTCCCGTACTCAATATTGTAAGTGTTGGAGTGTTTTTTATGGGTGTTGGATTTATTTTCTTCAATGGTATTTCAGGAACCGGGAAGACAAATGTTTCGCTCACACTTGAGATAATTGTACTATCAATATACCTATTGTACACTTATATTTTGATCTTTGTGTTTGATGCAAATGTTGTAATGGCATGGTCATCAGAAATAGTTTATGGAGCCCTGCTCAGCCTTACTTCACTAGCTTATCTCAGAAGTGGAAAATGGAAGAAGAGTAAAATTTAAAATATTGAGATTTCTCAATTCCCGCTGCTCTTGGAATTACAACAATGGGGGTTACTATCAAACAGTTAAACAACTACAAGAGTACTTTCACTGTAACCATACCATCAAAACGGCTTAGGGAATTAGATTTTTCTGGTAATATATCGTAATCACTACTAGTATCATTTTTTTCAAGACTACCACCCAATAACCCAATATTAAACCCAATAGAAATATTATTAGACACAAAGAAATCTAACCCTGTTGAAACATAAACTCCAACCGTTTTACCTTTTAAATAATACGGAACATTCTGTATTTCAAAATGTTCATTTTTTGCAAGTAAGCCCAAGGATAAATCAACATTAAAAAGTCCTAGACTGTCAATTATTGGAATATTTCCAAATAATGTACCCCCTGCAAATACTACTGTGATATTTTCTGAAATACTCTGTTCAGTACTACTCGTATTAAATTGATTGTACTTTACACCAATGCCAAAACGTTTCGTTACTAACATTTTTGCACCAACATTAAATGCCATACCTAAACGCAATTTATTCAAATGTGTTTCATTTTCATATGGCAGGTTAAATGATTTTTCCAGGTTAAACATATACCCAAAACCTATTCCAAGATCAAATGTAAATTTTGATTCACTTGGCGCTCTTTTAATTTTAACAATAACAGGTTTTTCTTCTACTGGTGGTACGTATACTTCAACTTTTTCAGGATAATCATTAAAAAATATTCCTGTTATAGATTTCTTATTTTGTGTATTAAAAATAATATCATCATTACTAACTAAGCTATAATTGATTTTATCATCAATAAACTGACCAATTTTAACTTCTTTTAGGGTATCATCCATAAAATAAATAAAGTCGTTAAACTTAGACTTAAGAATTCTATCAACTGGCTCTTTATTTATATAACTAGTTAAAGAAGACCCAAGTGCATAAGTGTTAATGGAGTTTTGTTTTGATGGTAACTCTATATTTATTGTATCACTAACTAGAGAGTTAAGATTTAAAACTTCAATTTCAACTCCATCCCTTTTTATAAGTTTAGGGTTATTATTATAGTTTTGCTTTTGTAAAAGAAGGTACTTATCATAAAATGAATCGATTTTAGGATTATAAATATCCTTATGAAACAAAATGCAAAAAACATCACTTTTATTAATTGAATGGAGCAGCCGGTTACTATCTCTATAATAAATATATCTACTTGATATAGAGTCTATTATGCTTAATACTGTATCAATATGAAATGATAATAACAATAGCTCATCAGGTTTATTATCATAAAAATGAATGGCATACATATCGTCGACAGTAGTAATACCTTCTACACTATTCTCAAAAGCAACGAAGATTATCGTATCATTTTTAATGGTAATACTCTCACAATATGTCTTGCTTACTCCCACATCAAGTTTTAGTATATAATCTTGTCCCTGAGCATTAAAAAAAATAATCACAAAAATTAAAACTGATAATTTTGAAAGGTTTTTCATAGGTTATATTTTTATGTTAGCAGTAACATTTATCAGTCACACTATGTGTATCCGGTATAAATATTGAATAATAGAGTTATCAGCGCAGGGGTTAATCAACTGTGCTGATACTTTCCTGTAAATATACGATAATATTATCCACCTTTCCCAAATTATATTACACAGGACAAGAAGGCACATATTAGGTTTGATTTTTGAATGCAATTCGCTTATAGGTGATTATGAAAATTTCCTTAGGTCAGATGCTAAATATTTTCTTAATATTTTATACCTCTGTCTATAAATTGATTGAATATAAAGGGGCATACAAACCATCAATTATGGTCAATAAACTTGGTTGATTCTCCCTTATTGTTCTTTCCTTCTGAAAATTTCTTCTTGTCTATGGATTGATTCCTTATGAATTAGTGTAAGTAGTTTTTTAAGGAAAACACTATCAAGACCCATATGAGTTCCTATTGCTAGTCTGTCTTTGATAATTCCGGCCCACCGTTTCATTTGTAGAATGGTGATATCGTTTTCGCGTTTATACTCACCAATTTCATCAATTATTTCCATTCGTTTGGATAATATTTGTAACAACTCACCATCAAGTTTATCAATCTCAGTACGAAGTTCTTCCAGCTTATGCTGAAAATCCAAATTGCCTTTTTCCTGACGAACAACCAAGTTGTCAAGCATCTCTTTCAGCTCATGAGGAGTAATTTGCTGAGCTGCATCTGTAAGTGCATTCTCAGGATCAAAATGACTTTCAATCATAAGGCCATCCATTTCCAGATCGAGAGCTTTTTGTGAAACAGATTCCAATAAGTCACGTGTACCACAAATATGGCTTGGATCAACAATTATAGGTAAACGTGGAGCTGCACGCTTCAACTCAATTGGGATCTCCCACATCGGGGCATTTCTGAATGGAGATTTCTCGAAGTAATGGAATCCTCTGTGAATTGCAATTATTCTATTAATTCCGGTTGAATTGATTCTCTCAATTGCTCCCATCCAGAGTTTCAAATCAGGGTTAACCGGATTTTTTATCATCACAGGAATATCAACTCCATTAAGAGCTTCTGCTATTGCCTGCACTGAAAATGGATTTACAACAGTCCTGGCCCCTATCCAAAGAATATCAACTTTGTGTTTCAAAGCAAGCTCAACATGAGAAATATCAGCTACCTCAACAGATGTTAATAAGCCTGTTTCTTCCTTTACTTTACTGAGCCATTTCAGACCTTCTTCTCCAACACCTTCAAATTCATTAGGTCTTGTACGTGGTTTCCATACCCCGGCCCGAAATACTTTGACCGTATCAATTTTGGCCAGCTGCATTGCAGTCTCCAGCATCTGACTTTCATCTTCAGCGCTGCAAGGACCAGAAATAATCAATGGTTTTCCATTGGTATCAATCCAATCGTTGAGGGGTATTATTTTTAGTTTGGGGCTCATTATATTTATAACCAGCTTTTCCGATGCTTTTCCAAAGTTTAAAACTTTGGAAAAGTTTATTTAATCAACGTCATTTCATCCAACAAATAACCGGCACCAGCGTATTTGTCAACTATAAATAGGAAATATCTTATATCGATAGAGATATTACGACACACATTCGGGTCATACATCAGATCACTCATTGTACCTTCCCAGCAGCGATCAAAATTAACGCCAACAAGTTCCCCTTTGGCATTCAATACGGGACTACCAGAATTTCCACCTGTTGTATGGTTAGAAGCCGCAAATCCTACACGAAGATTTCCATCTTTATCTGCGTATTGCCCATAATCTTTCGTTTCATACAATTCTCTTAATCTATCAGTTACCACGTAATCGTAAATATCCGGATCTTCTTTTTCCATAATCCCATCAAGGGTAGTAAAATGCTTGTAATAGACTGCATCTTTGGGTGAATATCCATTAACATTCCCATAAGATACACGAAGCGTAAAATTGGCATCAGGATAGTATCTTGCATCAGGGTTCATTTCCATTTGCGCTTTCATATAAATTCGCATCAGGCTATCAATAGAATTATTAATACTCCTCATCTGACCTGCAAGATGTGCTCTGAAAAGGTTACCCATTTCCATTGCCATTTTATACGCAGGATCTTTCTCTATCTTCTTATAATTCTTTGGTTTATATGAATCCAGCAATGTTGTCAACTTTGATTCATCATCAAACATTGACTTTGAAAACACATAATTCGTATATGCTTTGTAATCGCCTCCAAACTTTGTTTTGATAGTGCTCAAAAATTCGGGTTTATAATCTCCATCGGGCATATTATCATTATAAAGTTTGAGCAAAGCAGTCATTACTTCCTCATCAATTGGCTTATAATAATCCTTAAAGAATCCACTGTTTCTTTTATTCAGTGATGCCAACTCCTTATCAATAGCATCTTTGTTATCGGGATCATTTTTACTCAACTTAACCAATTTATTATAATAACTGGCAAATTTTATAAGTTCAATAGCCATTCCGCCTTCCATCATGTATTCAGCAGCCACCTGAATTGGTGTTAACTCATCATATAAGCTTTCAAACTCCGACAAAATAGATGCATATTGATCATTATCGGATTCCTTTGCCCATTTATTAAATTCCTTCTCAAAATCCTTCTTTTTCTCAATACCGTTCATGCGTTTAACTCCACCACTTTCGCCGATCATTTTTTTCCAATAATTGGCAACTCTTGCATCTTTGGTGGCATATTTTATTCTTACTTCAGGATCTTTATTTGAGTATTTCTTAAAGATTCCCAACCGGGTTTCTCTTAACTCAATTTTATTAGGATTTCCAACTTCTGTGATCAATTCAACAGCATAAGAAGGAAGATATTCATTTGTTCGGGCCGGATATCCGAAGACAAAAGTGAAATCATTTTCTTCAACACCTTCCAAAGATATGGGGAAATAAAACTTAGGTTGATATGGAACATTATCCTCTGAATATTCGGCAGGATTCCCATCTTTATCAACATAAATTCTGAAAAGTGAGAAATCACCTGTATGACGAGGCCACATCCAATTGTCGGTATCACCACCAAATTTGCCAATATTTGATGGAGGAGCGCCTACAAGACGAATGTCCTTAAACACTTCAGTTATAATCATATAATACGCATTGCCTTTAAAGAATGGCTTGATGGATGCTTTATATTGTGAATCCCGTTCAAAGTTTTTGGTTATTCTCTTGATATTTGCACCAATAGCGGCTTTACGGTCATTCATGGTCATTTCATCATTAACATTAACCAATACGCTATCGGTTACATCCCTCATTTCAATCATCAGGGTTGCTGTTAAACCAGGATTTGGCAATTCCTCATTTCTATTCATCGCCCAAAAACCATCTGTAAGATAATCATTCTCAACAGTACTATGCTTCTGTATATTCCCGAATCCACAATGGTGATTTGTAAGTAGCAGTCCGTCCTTTGAAATAATCTCACTAGTACAACCTCTGCCAAATAATAAAATCGCATCCTTTAAACTACTCTTATTGAGTGAGTAAATATCTTCGGCTGTAATTTCCATTCCCATCTCCTGCATTTCTTTTTCATTCATCTGCTGAAGAAGCATTGGAATCCACATTCCTTCACCTGCAAAAAGTGTTACTCTTGATAATAACACTATCATTATCACAATTATCCCCGATCGTAGTTTCATTTTCAACTGGTTATTTTATAAGATGGCAAATTTACTTAAAAAATGATTGATTGACTATATATGAAAATGTGCAATTATTTTTCAAACACCTTTGTTTTCAATTCTTCAATAACTCAAATCTTCAAATTATAACAATTTCAAATTTTCAAATTGTCTATATTTGCAGCTACTCAGAAATCAAATACAAATATGACACAATCTCAGAAAGTTTATAAGCCTAAAAATCACATTCGTATCGTTACCGCTGCATCGCTTTTTGATGGTCATGATGCTGCAATAAATGTTATGCGTAGAATCATTCAGGCATCTGGAGCTGAGGTAATTCACCTTGGACACAATCGTTCGGTTCATGAAATTGTGAATGCTGCTATTCAGGAGGATGCTCAGGCTATTGCATTAACATCATATCAGGGAGGACACATGGAATTTCTGAAGTATATGTACGATATGTTGAACGAAAAGGGCTGTGGTCATACAAAGATTTTTGCCGGTGGCGGTGGAGTAATCCTCCCCGATGAAATCAAGGAATTGCAGGATTATGGAATAACCAGAATTTATTCGCCCGATGATGGTATGGAAATGGGGTTACAGGGAATGATTAATGACCTTATGGAGAAATCTGACTTTCCTACCGGTGAAAAAGTTGAATTCAACATGGATCAGATCACTAATTGTGAGTATGTTGCAATTGCAAGACTGATCAGCGCTGCAGAAAATAACCCTGATAAAACATCTCCAATAATTGAGGAATTAAGCAAGAATATAAACGGTAAGAAATCGCCTGTACTGGGAATTACCGGAACAGGAGGTGCAGGAAAATCTTCATTGGTTGATGAAATTGTTAGAAGGTTTCTAAACGACTTTTCAGAAAAAACCATTGCTATTATTTCTGTTGATCCTTCCAAAAGAAAATCTGGCGGTGCATTGCTTGGCGATAGAATAAGAATGAATGCAATAGATGATGAACGTGTATACATGCGTTCATTAGCAACTCGTCAGTCGAACCTCAGCATTTCAAAATATGTAAAAGATGCAGAGACCATCGCTCAGGCAGCAGGATTTGATCTAATAATTTTGGAAACATCAGGTATCGGACAGTCTGATACTGCAATCATCGATCACAGCGATGTGTCATTCTATGTTATGACTCCTGAATATGGCGCAGCTAGTCAGTTGGAAAAAATTGACATGCTCGATTATGCTGATATAATTGCTCTTAACAAATCCGATAAAAGAGGTGCGCTGGATGCTTTACGTGATGTGAGAAAGCAATACCAAAGAAATAATATGCTCTTCGATGTTGATCCCGAAAAACTTCCGGTTTATGGAACAGTTGCATCTCAATTTAACGATCCGGGAGTAAACGAATTATACTTAAACCTTCTCAATAAAATTAATGATAAAACCGGTTCTGAGTTTTTTGTTGATAATGACAAAACACTATATAGCCCTGAAAAAATCTACATTATTCCACCCAAGAGAGTAAGATACCTATCAGAGATTGCAGAAACAATCAGAGGCTACAATCAAAAGGTTAACAGTCAGAGTAAGGTTGCGCAAAAACTTTATAGTCTACATCAGTCAATTGAAATGGTAAAAGAATCAGGCAGTGATGATTATGTTACTCTTGAGGAGATTTATCAAAACACTCTAAAGGAGCTCGATCCAATAAATAAAGAGATACTCGACACTTGGGAAGAGAAAAAGAAAAAGTACGAGGGTGAATTCTACACCTTTAAAGTACGTGATAAGGAGTTCAAAATTGAAACATCGACAAAATCACTTTCTCAACTAAGAATCCCAAAAATCAGCTTACCAAAATTCGAAAGCTGGGGTGAAATTCTCAGATGGGTACTTAGTGAAAATGTCCCCGGCGAATTCCCATTTGCAGCCGGTGTATTTCCCTTCAAACGTGAAGGGGAAGATCCCACAAGAATGTTTGCCGGTGAAGGCGGTCCCGAGAGAACTAATAGAAGATTCCATTATGTGAGTCGCGGACTTGATGCTAAACGACTATCAACCGCTTTCGACTCCGTTACACTTTATGGTGAAGACCCCGATTTGAGACCAGATATTTATGGTAAAATAGGTAACTCGGGTGTAAGTATTTCTTGTTTAGATGATGCAAAAAAACTTTATTCAGGATTCAACCTTGCTGATCCAAAAACTTCGGTTTCGATGACCATTAACGGGCCTGCACCAACTATGGTTAGTTATTTTATGAATGCTGCCATCGATCAACAATGTGAAATTTATATCAAAGAAAATAAACTTGAGAAACAGGTTCAAAAAACCATTGATGATCTATATGCAAAGAAAGGTACAACCAGACCAGAGTATCAGGGAAAAATACCAGAAGGAAATAATGGGTTAGGCCTTATGCTACTGGGTGTAACAGGCGATATTGTTCTTCCGGCTGACGTATATGAAGACATCAAAAAGAATACCATTTGTAGAGTTCGTGGTACAATTCAAGCCGATATTCTTAAGGAAGATCAGGCACAGAATACATGCATTTTCTCCACGGATTTCTCTCTCAAGATGATGGGCGATATTCAAGATTATTTCATCAAAAACTATGTACAAAATTTCTACAGCGTTTCAATTTCAGGATACCATATTGCTGAGGCTGGTGCTAACCCAATAAGTCAGCTGGCATTTACTCTTGCCAATGGTTTCACTTATGTGGAATACTACCTATCACGCGGAATGGACATAAACAAATTTGCTCCAAACCTGAGTTTCTTCTTCTCAAACGGTGAAGATCCTGAGTATGCAGTTATCGGTCGTGTTGCTAGGTTAATTTGGGCCAAAGCTATGAAACTAAAATATGGTGCAAATGAAAGATCTCAAAAACTAAAATATCATATTCAAACATCTGGTCGGTCATTGCACGCTCAGGAAATTGATTTTAACGACATCCGCACAACATTGCAGGCACTTTATGCAATTTATGACAACTGCAACTCGTTGCATACCAATGCCTATGATGAGGCAATCACAACTCCAACTGAGGAATCAGTAAGAAGAGCTATTGCTATTCAGATGATTATCAATCATGAGCTGGGGTTGGCTAAAAATCAGAATCCGTTACAAGGGTCGTTTATAATTGAAGAGTTAACCGAATTGGTTGAAGAGGCAATCCTCAGCGAAATGGATAGAATCACTGAGCGTGGTGGAGTTCTTGGTGCAATGGAAACAATGTACCAACGCGGCAAAATTCAAGAAGAAAGTCTATACTATGAACATCTGAAACATACTGGTGACCTTCCGATTATTGGTGTAAATACATTCCTTGGTAGTGATGGTTCAAAAACTGTAATACCGGGTGAGGTTATACGTGCTACGGAAACGGAAAAGCAATATCAGATTAATATGCTGGATCAATTGCACCGCACATGGAGTGAAGAGGCTAAAGAAGCCCTTAATACGCTGAAAATAAAAGCAATGAAAAATGAGAATGTTTTTGAGGCTCTTATGGATGCTGCAAAATACTCCTCCATCGGACAAATAACCGACACACTCTTCCATGTTGGTGGACAGTACAGAAGAAATATGTAGGTCGAAAATTTATACTTCCTAATAGAAACTTTTTATACTAAATTCAAAAATAGTTCATAGGCTTAACACCCTAAGAATGAAATGATATTGTGTAATAATAACTTGCCTGTTATTTTCTTAACAAGCATTTTATGGTTTTTGATGTCAAACATGTTGTTATTGTAATAAAACATTAACTAAATTTGTACAATCTACATGTATTTTACATTCATTTTTACGACCTATATGTAGATACTTTAAACACAATGACAACTAAATTAATGAGGCTGTAATTGTTATTATAAACACTTATTAAGCAGATATGATCAAGAAAAATATCCTTATCATCTATCCTGAAGAAGATGGAACAAAGATTGCAGTTTATAGAAATACTGAACCCATCTTCCTGAAGACAATCAAACATTCGGAAAAAACTTTAGACTCATTTGATCATTTTACGGAACAAATTGGGTTTAGGTTGGAAAGCATTGTTGAAGAGTTGGAAAATAATGATTTACGACTTGATGATATTGAGTTAATCATGGGTCGTAGTGGTCTTATGAAGCCTGTGGAACAAGGGGTTTATGAAATCACTGAAGACATGGTTGAAGATTTGAAAATAGGTGTGATGGGAATGCATGCTACAAATCTTGGTGGTCTTATTTCCTTCGAAATGGCAAAGAAATTAGGTAAGAAAGCTTATGTTGCCAATCCGATTGTTGTTGATGAATTAAGTGATGTTGCTCGCATAACAGGACACCCAAGATTTAAAAGAAAATCCATTTTTCATGCTCTGAACCACAAATATGTAAGCTCTCAATACGCTAAATCTGTGCATAAACAATATGATGATTTAAACCTTATTGTTTGCCATATTGGTAAAGGTGGTATTTCAATTGGAGCCCATAAACAAGGAAGAGTTATCGATGTAAATCAAGCTCATGATGGTGGCGGACCATTCTCAATTACACGTACCGGAACTCTGCCAATGGGACAACTCGTTGAACTTTGTTTCAGTGGTGAAATGAGTAAAGATGAAGTCATGGAAATGATTACCTCAAAAGGTGGTTATTCAGCATATTTAGGTACATCCAATATTCAGAAAATAAATGAACGTATAGCAAACGGCGATCAGGAAGCTATGGATATTTCATATGCTCTTTCATATCAGGTTTCTAAAGAAATAGCATCGCATTATGCAACATTAAAAGGTGAAGTTGATTGTATTATCCTTACCGGAATTATTTTCGATAGCGAAAACTTCCTTAAAAATGTAAAACGTCGTTTAGCCGGACTGGCACCAATTGCATTGTATCCAACAGTTAATGATTTTGCTTCACTTGCATCTTTCGGACTGGCTGTTCTTAAAAATGAAATTGAAGTTAAACAGTATTAGTTGATGTTGTTGTCGTGGTTGTCATTTCTGACACCCAGGTGTTTTTGTGTCTTTCTGTTATACTCCGCTTTCTCAATTGAGGTGACACTCTAGGGTTTTGTGATATTTCTTTTTATAGTACATTGATCAAATCTGCCTTCTGATTCCAATCATACCCATTAAAATCCTATTTTTGAATTCTGATAAAATCAATAAAAATCTATTAACTGACATCAGATGAATCTGGATAAAAATTTCAATAACATCACTATTATCAGATTTCTATTTCTCTCGGTTGCGATTTTACTTACAAATCAAATTCATTCACAAACCTATTTCAACAACCTCGAAAATCCTGATACAACCATAAACTGGATTGGATTACAAACTATTGACTCTGGGTTTGCATATTCCGGTTACAATTATTCACATACCGATTCCCTTATCCAATATGGATTAGGAATTCATCAGGAATTTCCTGAAAACATTGTCAACCGAAATACTTTATTGGTTATAAGCGCTTTCGCGAGAAATAATAACCCGAATAACAATGCACTTTATGTTGTAACCATTGAAGATGAAAACAAGAAAACACAACTATGGAAGGGAATACATCCAGGATTTAAATCAGATGAGAAAGGAAAGTGGAACTTCTTTTCGGATACTATTTTGATACCTGCTTCCTCAACAAAGAATTCCAAAATAAAATCATATCTATGGAATAAGAACAGGAAAAACAGCACCGACCTGGATGATCTTAAATTTGAACTTATAACTCACCAAAACCCATCATTTATTCCTGTTATCAAATTGCCCGAATCTGATGAAAATCAGAACAAAATATTATTTATCAATAATTACTATTCAGTTTATTTTAATGAAGAAGTTGGATCATTATCAATAAAAGACCATCATAATAAACCTGTTTTGAATGACATACTCTACTATTCCGAACGAGTGTTAAGAAACCATGAAATTACATCGCTACAAGGATGGAAATTCAAGAGTAGAAAAAACATAAACAATGGTCGAAAACTGATATTTAGTATTTCTGAAAAGGGTATAAAAAGCAATCTGGAAATTACTTGTTTAAATCAAAGTGGCGAAATCCATTTTACGATAACAAACAGATACTCAGGCAAACAAAATATTTCACGCGAATCATTAATTATCGGGCTTAAGCAGCCTATTTCAGAAATTTACCGACACAACAGAAAGCTTGACAATAGAGAATTTCAGGATGAATACTGGTTGGATAATGAGGGATTAAAAACCAGCGATGGAAATACCTCCATGATTATTTATCATGAACCAGATATTTCCTCTTTGCAGCTTAATTCGCAAAGTAAACAACTAATTATTAACCTCGATTTTGATAAAGATCATCCGTTTTTTAGGTTTCCTCTAAATCCTGATTCAAGTAACTGGAAGCTGGAAGAATCATTTTCTCAATACAAGAAGAGAAGTAAAAGGAAATACTCGTTTTCAGTTACTATTGCAAAAAATGATAATACAATACCAAGGTTCATGAAAAACCCAGCTGGGTTTGAATCTACATACATCTGGAGTGAACATGCAGATTTTACAAATATCAGAACCAATAGAGCTGTGTATTTCGGTTCGGAGAAAATACAAAATGCCGATAGTGCAACTGGTGGCTTTGTGTACTTTAATATTCCGGTAACCAAAAGTGTTTTTTATGACAACCCCGATTCTGTTACAAATTTTAGTGCGTCGGGTGGTTTATTTTCTGATATCGAAAGTTCCATATTAACTGATAGCCTTTTTGAGGATTTCTTAATTCAAATCTCTGAAAAAGGACATGACATATGCTTACATACTCCTGATCATTTCACAACAACACCTGACCGTTTTGAAGAAGCACTTATATTCATGAAGAGCAAATTCGGCTCTCCAACCTGGATTGACCATGGAAATAATAACGGTCCGCAAAATAACCGTGAAGATTTAATATGTGATGCTACTTTGAAGAAATCACCATATTATGCACTGGATCTCTGGGAAGAAAATGGAGTATCCTATCTGCATAATGCATATTATGAGGAACTTAACACTTTTAAAGACTGGCTGTTTGAACCATCAATAGAGAAACCATATTCAGGTTTTGGCGACTTTTTCCCAAAACCTGATTATTATAAACATCCTACTTTGACAAAAGATTTATACCATTGGACTACCTCAAGTGCAATGTTTGTAAACGATCATTATTTATGGAATTATCTTTTCAATCCTGAAAAAATTAAACGATTTGTAGATAACTGGTATGTTGAAATCAACCATGTTTATCCGGCTTGGGTTGATCCGAAAAAAGGGATGTGGATGTATGATAACGATTCTACAATTGTAGCACAGTATGGTTTTAATAATGCATTGGCTATATTGTCTGAACTTAGGGATGAAGGCAGGTTGAACATTACCACGATTGCGGACTTCTTAGATTATCGCACAGCTTTAGATAATGTAGATTATGAAATTCAGATCGACGGCAGAATCAAAGTCACAAATAATAGCAACCTCAATATTGAGAATTTATCGATGGTAGCAAAAGCAGAAGCCATTACTGTTAATCAGTTAATTCCTGCACATAAAAAAACCGGTAATGAGATTATATTCTGGTTTAACCTGGCACCCGGAGAAAGCAAAACAATAAGAATAATTGAATAGCCTTATATCCTGATTTCGTACAAGTTAATGTAGTTTTCACTACTTTTATATCAAATTATTTTTATCAATTGTAGTTTTTTCAATGTTATTTCTACTAACTGGGTGAAGTTTCTTAGATGAAATCTATAAGTCAAAATAAAAAAGTTTTCAGCGATCTGATAGTTAATCATCAGGGAATAATCCACAAAATAACCTTGGTTTATACCGATGACAAAGCTGACAGAGATGACTTATTTCAGGAAATATGTCTCCAGTTATGGAAATCATATTCATCATTTAGGAATGAATCACAATTCAGCACCTGGCTGTATCGTGTAGCATTGAATACTGCAATAAATTATATCAGGAAGAAGAAAAAAAGCATCCGTTATGAATCTTTTAAAGAAGTTCATCAGCTGCCAAACATATCTAATCCGGATTCAGCAAATATTAGTTTATTGTACGACATGATTTCGAAGCTAAATCGATTCGACAGGGCATTAATAATACTATGGCTGGAGGAAAAAAACTATGACGAAATCGCACAAATCACAGGTATTTCAAAATCAAATGTCAGCGTGAAGCTAGTGCGGATTAAGCGAAAACTAAACGAGATGGTTAACAGCAAATTAAATTAGTCATGAACGATAAAAAATTAAAAGACATGTGGAAAAGTGCAGAATATTTTATGGATACTCTTGGATATGAGAGTAATACGATTGAAGGTTTCTTATCAAACCGTTCAGGTTCGGTAGCAAACAAGATAAAAAAAATGATTCAGGCCGATCTTGGTTTTAAGATAGGTGCTGCGTTATTTTTAATACTGGATAGCTTTCTTTACTTTGAAGTACAAAGAAATATAGCTTATATATGTACTGCAGGTGTGATATTAATTATACCATTGATATTATTTGAATTATCAACACTCAGGCAGTTTAACTCGATACTTACCGTAAATAGAAATATTAAGGAAACCCTTTCAGGAATGCTGAGTTTTTTGGAAAACCGTTCAACTTCAACTCTACTTTCCATAGCATCCACCTATTTATTCTTTTTCTCAGGAGGGGTTCTACTCTACTTTTTTGTTGAATATGGAGAATTAAGAAGAATGGGAAGTATGGACATATTTGTTTTTCCCTCCATTTGTATAATGGGAATTATTATAAATTTAGCTTTCAACTATAGAATTATTAAATATCAGATATTACATCTTAAACTATGTCTTTCTGATGTAGAAGAAGAATTACTGCCACAGGTAGCCTCAAAAATTGAATCACGCAGAAAAAATGAAATGCTGATTAGCATATTGGTTGGCGCAGTTTTATTTTTAGCTTTCTTCCTGTTAGTGGCCGTTTTAAAGGCTCTCGGGTTATAGGTACCGGTATCTGATTAAAACACTAAGCGTAGTTTGGAAACTACGCTTAGTTTGTTTGAAAACAAATAATAAATTAGCAGTGTAAAATTTACTACACTGAATGACAAAGAAAATTGCAATTATTATTCTTGGGATTATTCTCTGGTTTATACCCCACCCTCCTGAAATTAGCCCTGAAGCTTGGCATCTTTTCACAATTTTTATCACAACAATTTTTGGGGTAATACTAGGTGCATTTAATATCCTTGTGGCTTCAGTAATTGGAATGGTAATAGCAGTTTTAACCGGAACCATTGATCCTAAAACTGCATTTTCAGGTTTCTCAAATGATATTGTACTTTTAATTGTAGTAGCATTTTTAATTGCAAAGGCTGTTGTAAAATCAGGATTGGGAAAACGAATTGCTTTATTGTTAATAAGCAAATTTGGAAGTACTACTTTAGGATTAGGATATAGCCTGATAGCATCTGATATGATTATATCTCCGGCCTTTCCTAGCAATACTGCCAGAACAGGTTTACTATTCCCAATTATCTATTCTGTTTCGGTTGTTAACGGTTCCGATCCTGAAAAAGGCACCCGCAAAAAACTAGGTGCATTTCTGATGTTTGCAAGTATGTACGGAATTGGACTATCATCAGCGATGTGGCTTACTGCAATGGCAGCAAATCCTGCCGGTGCAGCTATTGCAGAATCATATGGTGTTGAAATAGGATTTGGCTCATGGGTACTGGCAGCTTCTCTACCAACACTGGCAGCCGCAATTATTATTCCATGGATACTTTATAAAATCTTTCCACCACAGATAAAAGACACACCTGAAGCCCCACTACATGCAAAAAAGGAGTTAAAAAAAATGGGAGCAATGAAGAAAGATGAAATCATTACAGCACTGGTTTTTACTCTTCTTGTTGTTTTCTGGGCTTTATCAAGTGTATTAGATATCAATAAAACAATCATTGCATTTCTTGGATTTGGATTGCTTTTGGTAACAAATGTATTCAAGGTAAAGGATATCAAAAATGAAGGAGAGGCTTTATCAACTATGATTTGGTTTGCCATATTGTTTATTATGAGTAGTCAGTTGAACACGCTTGGTTTTATGGATTATGTGGGAAATATTATGGCTGTACAAATTGAAGGAATAAACAAACACATTGCTTTTGTATTGCTGGTTTTTGTTTACATCATCTTCCATTATCTTTTTGTAAGTCAAACAGCACATATGATGGCATTATTGGGAGTTTTCCTTGGTGCCGGAAAGACTCTTGGGATCGATCCGGTACAACTTGCTTTGATGTTGTTATTTGCAACAAATTACTTTTCGGTAATTACCCCACAAGGATCAAGTTGCAATATTCTATACATAAGCAGTGGATATATCACCCCGAAGGAAGTATATAAATTTGGTGGAATACTAACCTTCTTAAGTTTTATTATCTATATGATTGTCGGATTACCATGGATTAGCTTTGTGAACTAGGAAGTTTATTAGAGTTCGTTTTACAAATGCACATTATCAGTGATTCTTAAATCTTGTTTCTTGACTCTCTTCTCTAAATCAAAAAACCCCTTTTGCAATTTTCTGAATATTATCCGATTTTCCCATTGTGTAGTAGTGTAGCACAGGAACATTAGCAGCTTTAAGTTCCTTCGATTGCTCTATGGCCCATTCAACTCCAACCTGACGAACAGCCTTATTATCCTTACACTTAAGCACTTCTTTTACCAGATCAACAGGCAGGTCAACATTAAAAGTTTTCGGAATATTTTGGAGATGTCCCAATGTAGAAATTGGTTTTAATCCTGGAATTATGGGTACGGTAATACCTTTGTTTCTACAACGATCTACAAAGTCAAAATATTTCTGATTATCGAAAAACATTTGTGTAACAATATATGATGCTCCTGCTTCTATTTTCTTTTTCAGAAAATAAAGATCGCTATCAATATTAGGTGATTCACCATGCTTTTCCGGGTAACCGGCAACACCAATGCAGAAATCCATTGACCTTGTATTCTCCAGTTTCTCATCCAGATACAAGCCATTATTGAGTTTTGTAATTTGTTCTATTAAATCCAGAGCATGTTCATTTCCATCAGGTTCAGGAACAAAAACTTTGGTTCCTGGCTGTGGATCACCACGTACAACCAACACATTGTTTATACCCAAAAATTGAAGATCAATAAGAGCATTTTCAGTATCTTCACGTGTAAATCCGCCACATATAATATGAGGAACCACAACTATTCCATAGCGATATTTAATGGCTGAAGAAATACCAACCGTTCCGGGGCGCTTACGTACTGTTTGCTTACGCATAAGTCCCTGACCAACATTTTCATACACAACCTCCTGCTGGTGATATGTTATATTAATAAATGAAGGGTTGAATTCCACCAACGGATCAATTGCCTGCTGCGTTGACTCAAAATCATGACCTTTCAGAGGTGGCAATAATTCGAATGAAAACAATGTTTCATTTGAAGTCTCTATATGTTGTAATACTGTTTTTTCCATGTCTTTTTCATTTCTTTTTGTCATTCTTCATTACTCGCATAATGACAAGCAATTATATATTCATTGGTAATAACCGTTTTATTTCATCCACACTTACTTTTTTTCTTTCAGCATAGTCATCAATTTGGTCCTTTTGTAATTTCCCCACATTAAAATATTGAGACTCAGGATGGGCGATAATATAACCACTTACCGAAGCAGCAGGATACATTGCATAACTTTCTGTTAAACTAACTCCCATATTCTTTTCTGCATCCAGCAAATCGAACAATTTCTCTTTTTCACTGTGATCCGGGCAAGCAGGATATCCTGGTGCTGGTCTAATTCCAGTATATTTTTCCCTTATTACATCTTCGATGCTCAGTTCTTCATTTTTGGCATATCCCCAATAATCTTTTCGGATTAACTCATGAAGATATTCCGTTGCAGCTTCAGCCAATCGGTCTGCCAGAACTTTTAACAATATGGCACTATAATCATCATCTTCCAATTTAAAACGCTCAAGATGTTCTTCAATTCCCAATCCGGCTGTCACAACAAAACATCCCAAGTAATCAATTATTCCTGAGTCTTTAGATGCAACAAAATCGCTAAGACATAGATTGGGGTATTCCTCTTTTTTCTCTTCCTGATTTCTCAGAAAACTAAACTTTTTTTTATGATTTTCATCAGATATGATAATTACATCATCATCATCAGAATTTGCTTCAAAAATTCCAAATACTGCTTTTGCTGTGAGCCATCCTTCATGGATAATTTGATCCAACATCAGGTTCGCATCTTTAAGCAATCTTCTGGCTTCTTCACCTTTAATGGGATCCTCCAGAATTGCAGGATACTTCCCATTTAGCTTCCATGCATGGAAAAAGAAGGTCCAGTCGATATAATTCCGTACCACAGATAAATCAATTTGTTCAAATAATTTTACACCAATAAATTCCGGAACTACAGGAGAATACTTTGTAACATCTATATTAAACTTATTTTCTCTAGCTTTTTCAATACTTATGTATTTCTTATCCTGAATACTGTCTTCGTGCTTCTTCCGTAACCGATCGTATTCAATATTTGTTTCTTCGATGAAACTACCTTTATCATTAACTGAAAGCAATTTTCCGGCAACATTAATTACCTTTGAAGCATCTCTCACATGAACAACCGGGTTAGAATAATTTGGAGCAATTTTCACCGCAGTGTGTATTGCTGATGTTGTGGCTCCACCAATTAGAACCGGAATGTTTTTATTCAATCTTTCCAATTCTTTGGTTACATAAACCATTTCCTCCAACGACGGTGTAATTAATCCGCTAAGTCCAAGCAAGTCTGCATTTTCCTTCTCAACGGTCTCTATTATTTTCTCTGCAGGCACCATCACACCTAGGTCAACAACCTCGTAATTGTTACACGCAAGAACAACACCAACAATGTTTTTCCCAATATCGTGAACATCACCTTTTACAGTTGCTAATACAACCTTACCATTGCTTGTTACAGTTCCTTGATTTTCTTCTTCGATAAATGGCAATAAATAGGAAACGGCCTGCTTCATTACACGAGCACTTTTCACTACCTGTGGTAAAAACATTTTGCCTGATCCGAACAAATCGCCAACAATATTCATTCCGTTCATCAATGAAATTTCAATAACATCAATGGCACTTTTCATTACCTTGCGCGCTTCCTCAACATCTTCTTCAATAAATTCTGTAATACCTTTTACAAGAGAGTGTTCAAGTCGTTTTTCCACTGGAAGTTTTCGCCATTCTGAAGTTACCTTGTCAACTTTTTGATCACTATCCTTCACCCTATCTGCAAAGGCTAATAAACGTTCGGTAGCATCTTTTCTTTTATTGAGAACCACATCTGTTACAAGGTTTTTAAGATCAAGTGGAATCTCGTCATATATCTGAAGCATTCCGGGATTTACAATTCCCATATCCATTCCGGCAGCAATTGCATGGTAGAGGAAAACAGAATGTATTGCTTCACGAACAATATTATTTCCTCGAAACGAAAACGACAAATTGCTCACACCGCCGCTAACCTTGGCATATGGCAAATTGGTTTTAATCCACCTTACAGCATTTAAATAATCGACAGCATAATTATTATGCTCAGAAATACCTGTTCCAATGGCAAGAATATTTGGGTCAAAGATTATATCTTCAGCCGGGAATCTTTTGTCTATTAACAGGTTATAAGCCCTTTGACAAATTTCTATTTTCCGTTTAAAATCAGCCGCCTGACCTAGCTCATCAAATGCCATTACCACCACAGCAGCTCCATAATTTTGGATTAGTTTAGCATGATGAAGGAACTCTCTTTCTCCATTTTTAAGGCTGATTGAGTTAACAATCCCCTTTCCCTGGATACATTTCAGGCCTGCCTCAATTACTTCCCATTTTGATGAATCGATCATCACAGGTAATCTGGAAACATCCGGATCGGATGCCAAATAATTCAGAAATGTAACCATTTCTTTCTCAGCATCCAACATTCCATCATCCATGTTAACATCCAATATTTGAGCACCACCTTCAACCTGATGACGTGCAACTGTCAATGCCTCTTCATATTTCTTTTCACGGATCAATCTTGCGAACTTTCTTGAACCACTTACATTTGTTCGCTCTCCTATATTCACAAAGTTTACCAGTGGTGTAATTTTCACAGGCTCAAGTCCGCTAATTTCTGTAACATGAAGCTTTTCGGGAATACTTCTTGCATTGTATTCTTCAGCTATTTCGGCAATCTTCTTAATATGATCAGGGGTAGTTCCGCAACAACCACCAACAATATTTGCCATTCTGTTTTCCACAAAATCACGAATATGCTTTCCCATCTCATCAGGAGTTTCATCGTATTCTCCAAACTGATTTGGCAATCCGGCATTTGGATAAACACTCACATTATAAGGTGCTATTTTAGACAGCTCAGCAAGATATGGTCTCATTTGTTCTGATCCCAAAGAACAATTTAACCCTACACTTAGCATATCAATATGTGATACAGATGTAAAAAAGGCTTCAAGTGTTTGACCTGAAAGCGTACGGCCACTTGCATCAGCGATGGTTCCGGAAATCATGACAGGTATTCTTTGTCCTATTTCTTCAAGCAGAAGACTAATTCCGAATAAAGCTGCTTTTGCATTTAATGTATCGAATATTGTTTCAACCAATAGTATATCAACACCACCATCAATAAGCGCTTTTGCCTGTTCATAATAATTGCTACGGAGTTCGTCGAAGGTCACATTCCTGAAACCGGGGTCATCCACATCAGGTGACATGGAAGCGGTTTTATTGGTTGGACCCATGGCCCCAGCAACGTATCTTGGTTTTTGAGGATTCCGCTTTGTAAAAATGTCTGCAACTTCCTTTGCGATTTTAGCCGCCTGGTAGTTTATTTCATACACCTCATCTTCAAGCTTATAATCTCCTTGCGAAATACGTGTCCCATTAAATGTATTGGTTTCAATAATATCGGCACCGGCTTCAAGATATTCTTTATGTATTTCAGAAATAATCGATGGTTGGGTAATATTCAACAGGTCATTATTACCTTTAAGAAGAATTTCAGAGTCCTTGAATTTCTTTCCCCGGTAATCCTCTTCTTCAAGCTTGTACCTCTGGATCATAGTCCCCATTGCCCCATCAAGAACCAGTATTCTTTTTTTTACTTCTTTTTTAATATCAGACTTCATAATCATACAAATTTTACAAATGCAAGTTTGTCCTATATAACCTTAACTTCGGGAATTATTTCACTGACTTTACCCTGCATTTAAATTTATCATTTCCCCGCAAGTGCGAGGTTAGGTATTGGCACCATTGCTATATATAGCCGGTTGCCAGGGCTTCATGGAGCCTAATCTCTCCACCCTTCTTTATAAATCAAGAAGCCTCAGATTTGCTTTAACAATGCAGTTAGCAGTTAGAGGAACTGAATTATGAAGCAAATATAGTATAAAATTAACATACTGTATTTCAACACCTAACCAAATTAACAAATGATTAACAAAGATAAGATAGCTTCGTCTAATGTTCTTTTATGAAAGCTCAGGTTAATTTAGGCATTATATTTGCAAAAGCTGATTATGATCAACAATATCATTATACATAATGAGAAACAAAACCTTTCTGATATGAACTCTGTTAAAAGACTGATACTAAAAATAACTATTGCAACATTATTTATTTTCCTTAACGGATTTCAACCTATTGAAGCCCAGAACTATGATAACAGATGGGAAAAGGTTGATGAATTGGCAAAGAAAGGCAGACCACGGTCGGCGATAGAGTTAGTTGATGAGATTTATATTGATGCCAAAAGCAACAATGATACACCTCAGATTATTAAATCTCTAATATATCGTACAAGCCTACAAAGCAAATTCGAAGATGACCACATTGTACTTTCAATTAAGGAGTTTGAGAAAAATATTAAGGATGCATCATTCCCTGAAAAACAAATTCTTCATTCACTTACAGCTGAACTTTACAATGCGTATTTAGTTAATAACAGATGGGTGATTAATAAGCGTCAGGTCATAGATGATGATACTAGTAGGGATATAACAACCTGGGATGCAATAAGGTTTAATAAGGAAATTGCCTTTCATTATTCCAGTTCGCTAGAAAACAAGGGTGAGTTATCAAATATCAGATTATCAAAGTTCTATCCAATTCTACTAGATGGTGATTCTTCCAATATTACCCTGTTTCCATTTTTATACGATCTGCTTGTAAACAGAGCAATCAACTACTACACATCTACTGATTATGAGATGCTTTCCATTGGTACTCCTGTTGATATAGTTGCCACCGAATATCTAGTTCCTTTAGCTGATTTCCTGAAATTGGAAATAGATCCTTCAGATTCATCTTTAAATAAAGTTATGGCATTATTTCAAAGCCTGCTGTCTCTCCACCAGAAAGAAAACAATGATGAGGCTTTGGTTGATGCTGATCTGCGAAGATTAAAGTTTGCATACAATAAATCGAATAAAGATAACGAAGCAATTGACGCATTTATATTAACATTAACAAAGCTCTCGACGAAATTCAGGAGCCAGCCAATTTATGTCTCAATTGCTTATGAACTTGCTAATCAATACTATATTGAAGCAGGCAACTATTCTGAGGTCTTTTCGGAGGAATCAAAGTACTACTTTGTTATTGCCGACAGCATTTGCAAAATTGCGTTGGAAGAATTTCCAAATGTAAACGGCACAAATAAATGTCGTAATCTATCAGAAAGAATTAACAGTGTACAACTAGGATTTGAAATTCCCACTGCACAAATTCCAAACCAGCCCACTCTTTCACAAGTTGAATTTAAAAACATTGACAAACTCTACTTTAAAATTGTAAAGGGTGATCCAAAAGCAAATACAAACAGGTATAATCTGAAAGAATATATTCAAAATGAACTTCGACAAAAAGAAGTTAAATCATGGATTCAGGATCTTCCCGATACAAAAGATCACAGAAAACATACTGCTGAAATTAAAATCCCGGAACTCCCATTGGGATATTACATAATATTTGCGTCTGATGATCCTTCTTTCAATACATCAAAAACTGTAAAATATAAACCTCTATGGGTAAGCAACTTAAGCTACATAACCAAGGAAAATCCTGCTGGAGGAAATACTGATTTATATATACTTAACCGCGAAACCGGAAAGAGTATGGGAGATGTTGGAATTAAAATTTTCCAACAGCAATACAATAATAGAAACAGAAGCTACACTCTCAATAAAATTGGGGAAACAACAGCTGATAAATATGGTTATGCCTTAATTGAATCGCTTGGTGGAAGCACTTACGGCACATACATTTTTGAATTTGAAAAAGGTGATGATCGCCTATTTTCTGAGAACTACCTTAATTTCTATCGCACTCCAAAAGAGTCAAAGCCAAAAACGACGACATACCTGTTCACCGACAGAGCTGTTTATCGACCTGGCCAAACAGTTTACTTTAAGGGAATTGTTACTGAAAAAATCAATAATTCTGTAAAGCTTCAGGTTGATTATCCTATTGAAATTACTTTTACAAATGCCAGCAGGAAGAATATAAGAACCTTAAATCTCATCACAAATGAAGCGGGTTCTGTTGATGGCTTTTTCATAATTCCTTCGGATGGTATGAATGGAAATATGACAATAAAAACTAAATCGGGAACTGTTAGTTTTCTGGTTGAGGAATATAAACGACCAACTTTTGAAGTTGTGTTCGACACATTATCAGGGCAACCGAAACTAGGCGAAATTGTAAGCGTTCAGGGCAGAGCTAAAGGCTATACAGGAAATGCAGTTGATGCAGCAAATGTAGTATACAGAGTTGTTCGCAAAGTAGATTTTCCCATACCGTATTTCAGGGGTAGATATTTCTGGATTCCTCCTAATTCAGCAAGGGATATTGAAATTGCTCACGGTACTGTAAAAACAAAAGATGATGGAAGTTTCAAGATTAATTTTGAGGCATTGCCAAACAAAAACATTAAAGAGAGCACATCACCTGTTTTCACCTATGTAATTACAGCAGATGTAACTGATATTACCGGTGAGGTGCGATCAATGGAGACTTCAGTAAAAGTTGGATATAAATCTGCAAATCTTAAAATCGATGTTAAAGATGAAATCGACATCAATGATTTCAAAACACCTACAGTAGAAGCAACAAATCTTGCAGGAAAAAGTATTGAACTCCCTATTTCTGTTTCTCTTTACAAGTTAACATCTCCCACCCGATTAATTAATGAAAGACAATGGGCAAAACCGGAATTTAATCTTATTCCCGAGCATGAATTCAGAAAACTGTTCCCACATGAAGCATATAATGATGATGACGATCCATTATACTGGGAAAGAGAAAGGCTATCCAATAAAGAACTTGTTATTATTGGAAAGGAACAAATGCCCTATGAGATGTTTTCTGACCTGAGTCATGGAGAGTATTTGTTAACTGCAACCGGAAAAGATGATAGTGGGAAAAAAGTTGAATCTCAGCAAGTTTTTACTATTTATTCAACCAAAGGCAAAAAGATGCCCGGGAAACACATTTATTGGGCAACTACTTCAAAAACAATGGCTGAGCCAGGGGAAACAATTAAACTAATTGTTGGCTCATCTACAAAAAAGTCACAATTCGTATATGAAATCACCAACAATAAGCAGGTGGTTGAACGCAGCTGGGTTTCTCTAAATAAAGGACAAAGAATAATAGAAATACCCATTCATGAATCATACCGTGGAAACTTTTCCATCGCAGTAGCAATGGTGAAATACAACAGATTTTACTCCCGTAATTTCAAGATTGTTGTTCCGTTTACCAATAAGAAATTAGATCTTGCACTTAGCACATTCCGCAGCTTCCTTACTCCTGGCCAAAAAGAAGAATGGAAAGTAACCATCAAAGGGAATAATGGTGAAAAACTCTCTGCGGAATTGTTGGCAGGAATGTACGATGCATCACTTGATGTTTTCAATGCGCAAGACTGGCGAATGAATCTTTATCACCAGCGTGGATCAGCTCCTCAGTGGCAATCAAATCAGTTTTATACCGCCTGGTCATCAGCATTATTTGTGCCCGACACAAGATATTTTAGCGTGTCCCCAACAAACTATCCAGTGATAAACTGGTTCGGTTACTATTTAATGGGAAATAATCCCATCGCTTATGATAACGTAGATATGCTTTATAGAAAATCTGTTGTCGCAGATGAAAACTCTATAATTGATGTCGATCAAACAGCTGCAGGAGGAGCTATTGAAAAAGATAATGTAACACTACAGGAAATTCAAATAATAACAGAGGAAGAACAAAAACAGGAAATTATTCCATTACGTACAAATTTCAATGAAACAGCATTTTTCTATCCAAATTTAAGGACAGATGAAAATGGTAATGTATCATTTAGCTTCACAACACCTGACGCTCTTACTGAATGGAAAATCAGAATGTTAGCCTACACCAAGGACATGAAAGTCGGGACTTTGGAACAGAATATCAAATCACAAAAAGATCTGATGATTATTCCAAACGTTCCAAGATTTGTACGTCAAGGAGATACTCTGGTATTTTCAGCTAAGGTTATAAACTTTACTAATGAAAAACTGGAAGCTACATCGAAAATCGAGTTTTTTGATGCCATAACAATGAGACCAATATCAATAATCTCAGAAGGCATATCGAATTCTATGACTAAGAAAATAAATCCAGGACAAAGCATTGCTATCAACTGGGAAATCGCAATACCCGATAATCTTGAAATGATTACATACAGGATAACTGCTTCAACCGATAATTTTAGTGATGGTGAAGAAAGGATGTTTCCTGTGCTCACAAACCGAATGTTGGTAACAAACACATTGCCAATGAATGTAAACAGCAGAAGCACATCAAATTTTGATTTTAAGTCATTATCAGAATTTGATGAAAACAGCACAAAAAGAAACTACAAATACACGGTTGAGTTTACCTCAAATCCGTCGTGGTATGCAGTGCAGGCAATACCATATTTGAGTACACCACAGAATAAAAATAATATTTCATTGTTCAATACATATTTTGCAAACTCATTATCAGCATACATAGTTAACAGCAACCCTAAAATAAAGACAGTATTTGAATCATGGAAGTCATTAACTCCAGATGCATTTATGTCGAATCTTCAAAAAAATAAGGAGCTAAAGAATGCCGTAATAAGTGCCTCACCATGGTTGCTCGAAGCAGAGGATGAAACAGAGCAAAAACGCAGAATCGGAGTATTGTTCGATGTTACAAGAATGTCCCAGGAAAAGCAATCGATTATAAATAAACTTCTAGAAGCTCAGCTCCCGACTGGAGCATGGCCATGGTTTAAAGGCATGAAAGAAGACAGGCATACAACACAGTCTATTATTCTTGGAATGGCAAAACTGCACCACAAAGGAGTTCTTGATCTTCAAAGTGCTAATGAGCGTTTTCAGATGGTACGTAAAGCTGTTAACTGGCTTGACAAACAAATTGTTATAGACTATAAAAAACTACTAAGGGATCAATCTGGTTCCATGAAAAAGTATCAACTTCGAAGTTCACAGGTACAATATTTATATCTGAGATCATTGCTGTTGGATATTATTCCTGTTTCAGAAAAAACAGAAGAAGCAATTGCATACTACGTTGGTCAGACAAAAAAATATTGGTTAAATCAATCGAATATGCTTCAGGGATTAACAGCTATGACTTTGTATAAATTTGGTCACAGAAATGAATCTGAAGCGATAATCAGATCCTTAAAAGAACGATCTCTTTTCAGCAAAGAAATGGGAATGTACTGGCGTCAGGATATAGGCTGGAATTGGTACCAGGCACCTGTGGAAACCCAGGCAATAATGATTGAAACCTTGTCGGAGCTTGATAATAATCCAGCAGTTGTTGAACAGTTAAAGATTTGGTTGCTAAAGCAGAAACAAACTCAAAACTGGAGCACCTCATCCGCCACAGCCGAAGCCGTATTTGCATTGCTGATGTATGGAAACAAAACTCTTGATCAAAGCGAATTGGTGAAAATCACTGTAGCTGAAGAAGTGATCACCGATAATAAGGATCTCACAAAGGAATCAGGAACAGGTTATTTTACCTCTTCCTGGTCCGGATCGGAGATTACTCCAGAACTCTCACAAATAACAGTAGAGAACCCAAATAATAATATCGCATGGGGAGCAGCTTACTGGCAATTTTTTGAGGATATGGATAAGATTGAGAGTCACGGTTCACCACTTTCAATATCAAAGAAATTATTTGTTGAAAGACATACGGATAACGGACCAGTTATAAAAGAGTTAAACGAAAACACACAACTTGCTACAGGGGATAAGGTTGTTGTAAGGTTGATTATCTCCGTTGACAGAAACATGGAATATGTTCATCTAAAAGACATGCGTGCAACAACATTTGAACCAACTGAACAAATATCAGGATATACATACAGCGGTGGATTATGGTATTATAAAAATATCACCAATGTTAGTACTGATTTCTTTATTCAATATCTACAGAAAGGCACTTATGTTCTTGAATATCCTTTATTTGCAACACAAAAAGGTGACTTCACAAACGGCATAGCAACAATTCAAAGTATGTATGCTCCTGAATTTGGAGCGCATTCTTCAGGTGTAAGGGTTGTTGTGAAATAGATTGCAAAAAGCATGAATTCTGCTATAAGTGCATACACGAAAAGCAGATAACCAATTTGAAATAATACAGAACTATCATAAAGTAGTTCAATTACTTATTGCATCATTCCTTATTTTTTATTAACTTTGTGGGTAGTGCTAATTGCTGTTAATACTAACCCAATGAATGCGATAGGTCGATTTACAAAAAACATTATGGATTCGGTTGCCGATGCCGGAGTTTCATTTTTAAATTTCACAAGGCTACAGGGTTCAGCAACTCAGATTCTACTTGATCTGTGTGATGATCTGGTATCACACAAAGGAGTAGCCTCGGGAATCGCCCTTGCCAGAGAGGTGGTACACAGGTACAATAAACTATCTATCAATGATAAATTGATTTTTTTCAAGGAACTGAATAAAAACATGAACCTTGATTATGATTCAATTAAATCAGCAGCAGAAACATTTACTAATTCTCCAAATGAAAAAAATCTGGTTGCGCTTTCAACAAGTTTAAAATCAAAACGGCAAAAACTATTTAGCAGAATGAATATGGCTCCCGAAGGCACTAAAGCTATTGTAAATCTGCGAGATGACTTATTGCAGCTAATTCCTACTCACTCCGAGTTAAGCAGTCTTGATGAGGAGTTAAGAGCACAACTAACTTCTTGGTTTAATCCGGGATTTTTGGTTCTTAAAAGAATAAACTGGGAAACAGAAGCCTCCATACTGGAAAAGATTATCCTGTATGAATCCGTGCATACTATTACCGACTGGAATGACCTAAAAAGCAGATTATCAACCAATAAAAGATGCTTTGCATATTTTCACCCGGCACTTGATGACGAACCTCTGATTTTTGTAGAAATAGCATTAACAAAGGGCATATCACGCTCAATTCAATCTATTATTAAGGAGAAAGATAGTAAGGTAAAACAAGCTGATACTGCTATTTTTTATTCTATTAATAATTGTCAGCGCGGACTAAAGAAAGTTCCTCTGGGAAACTTTCTAATTAAGATGGTTGTAACAGAACTTGCTAAAGAACTGCCATCCATAAAGAAATACAGCACCCTATCTCCAATTCCAGGATTTGCTACATGGCTAAATGATGAAATTAAAAAGGAAAAATCAAAATTTCTATCCAAAACTGATGTAAGTTGGTTAGCCTCTTTAAAAGACAAACTTTGGTACAAAGACCCAGAAAAGGTAAAAAAACTTAAACCCCATTTAACAAAAGCATGTGCAATATATCTGTTAAAGGCTAAAAGGTATGATAAGCCAATAAATGCTGTTGCAAGGTTTCATTTTGGAAACGGGGCTAAGTTGTATCAGATTAACTTTATGGGAAATACTTCAGAATATGGAATTACCAAGTCTTTTGGACTAATGGTAAACTATCTTTATGAGTTAAAGAGCATCGAAGCCAACCACGAAGCATATGTAAAGGATGGTGAATTGGCTGTTTCCAAATCGGTTAAGAAATTGCTGGGGTGAGCCCCTTCCTACTTTTAACATCAACGCTAAAAGTATTTACACAAATTTAAGCCTTGACGCTTAAGCCAAAATCGTGCTACTGAATCTCGTAAACAGCTCTTTTAAAAGTAGTGTCGATGCTATGATAAATCGGGTAAAAACCCTTTTCATCCAGCACATTACGTCCAACAAAGGCTTTAAACAAAGTTTTGATCTTATCTTTCGATATGCTTATCTTTTCCTTGCTTTGGCTGATGCCTTTTTCTTCTGCGTAAGCAACAAGTTCCTTGAAAGTATTATTATCCATTTTGAACTTTTGATTGAAGGATTCAAAATCCTTGAACTTATTCAGTTTTGCTCTGTTTTTGTCGGTATAATCAAAAGCAAACTGGAATATTAACCCTTTATTTGCCAGCAGGTTATAATATGTATGAATAGTGTCGGTTATCATAGGGACAAAAATATCCGGCATGATACCACCACCGCCATAAACAATCTTTCCTTTTGGTGTTGTATATTTCAGGGAGTCATCAAAATGAATGCTGTCAATATTTGTCATTTCACCATTTACATAACGATGATAGTATTCTTCATAATATCCTTCAGCATCACCTTTATCATAGGGTCTTTGAATAGATCTACCTGTTGGTGTATAATATCTTGCTGTTGTTAATCTTATTGCAGAGCCATCAGGTAAACTTATTTGTTCCTGAACAAGGCCCTTCCCAAAAGTACGTCGTCCTATGATTAATCCCTTATCATTATCCTGAAGAGCTCCGGCAACAATTTCACTCGATGATGCAGAATTTTCATCAACAAGTACGGCCACATCTATATCTTCAAGATCACCTGAATCGGTAGCGAAAGCATGACGTTTTGGGCGACTTTTGCCATCTGTGTAAACGATTAATTCCCCTTCTTTTAGAAACTCATCGCTTATTTGAATTGCAGCCTGCATTAAGCCACCGGGATTACCTCGAAGGTCAAGTATTAACTTTGTCATTCCTTCATTAACCAAATCGGCTGTAGCTTTCATAAACTCATCATATGTTGTAGCCGAAAACTTGTTAACCTTGATATAACCAACATCTTCGTTAACCATGTATGCAACATCAACACTATAGGTTGGAATTACATCACGAGTAATAGTAAAATCGATAAGTTTTGGAACTCCCCTTCTATAATTAGTAACTTTTACCTGGGTTCCCTTTTTCCCCTTCAGCTTACGCATTGCATCGTTGTTGGTTATGCCAACACCCGCAACCAGAGAATCATCAACCATAACAATTCTGTCGCCGGCCATCAGGCCTACTTTCTCCGATGGGCCTCCAGGAATTGGATTTATTACAGTTATGCTATCTTTTTCTATTCTGAAAGAAATTCCAATGCCTTCAAAACTTCCCATCAATGGATCATTAACTTTACTGAACTCCTCTTTTGAAATATACATTGAATGAGGGTCAAGCTCTTCAAGCATTCCAACAATAGCATCTGTCTCAAGCTCAGAAAAATTCACAGTATCAACGTAATCCTGAACAATATAATCAAGAATATCGCCAACCTTATTGTAGGAATTACTACCAATGTTAAGCAGTTGTGTTGGTGCCGAATTCGTGCTAATTAAGTTCGATCCTATCCACATTCCAAGTATCAATACAATTGAAAAAGCAATGGGAAGATATATCTGGAGTTTGGTATTTTTATTCATGGTATATTTTTTACAAAAGTAACAAAATGTTCAGGGATGGATTTTGATTATGTGGAAATAACAAAATTGGGGATATTTGATGTGAGATTCTTCTAAACTCTTCACTCTAGTACTCCATGCTCCACTCCACGACTCCAATAAATTTATCTTAATTTGGACTTATTCTAAACTGTACATTGTTAAACAATTAGTGTATCAGGATGAACACATTAGTATAGTCTACAAACGGTTCATTTTTTCCTACATACTGATTTTCTGTGAGTTATGGAACATGGTACATTATTAGTATTTTAAAGTACTAACACATCTAAAACTTACTGCAATGAAATCAAGAATCGCAACCTCCTTGATAGCACTGTTCATGTTCATTAGTGGAACTGCCTTTGCTGTCAACCCTTTAACTCCGAAAGCTGAAACGTCAAAATCTGTAGCCAAGCTACTTCAAAAAGAATTGAAATATCCGAAATTCGCAAGGGAAGAAAATTTTCAATGTTGTGTATTAGTTCGACTGGAAATTCAAGAAGATGGTTCATTTACTGTTGATTGTGTAAATTGTACAAGCAAACAAATGAAGCATCACGTAAAAAAAGCAATTGAACAAATAAGCAAAAAAGAACTTGCCAAATATGCCGGTCAGAAGTTTAACTTTAAGATCAACTACAAATTGATTTAGCTTATTTATTCTGAAATACTGATATTGGCAACCGGTACAATCCTACTATCTTTGCATTAAGATAATGTAGGTTAACAATGAAATATACAGCTGCTCTTTCTTTATTGATTATATTATCACAATTTATTTGGGGGCAGAATATTGATGAAAAGTTTCAATCAAAGCATAAAACTGATGCTGAGAAACATGTTCGCGCCGATTACATATTTAATTCTGGTGGAACAACCTCAACAATAATCCCTCTGAAACAAACATCAGAAACAAACCTTACACATTCGGTTTTTGGATATTTACCCTATTGGGAATATCCTGATGCTCTGGATAATCTTCAATACGAATTACTTAGTCATATTGCTATATTCGACTTTTCTGCAAGTGTTGACGGAAGTCTGGTAGCTCCCCCAAACTGGCCATGGGATAATTTGATAATTTCATCACATGAAAATGGAGTAAAGGTAATTATGACAATAGTTAATTTCACAGGCTCCCAGGTTCATACACTAATGACTGACACAACAGTAAAGTCAGATTTATTTGCAAACATTCTTGATGTATTACAGCAATATAATCTGGATGGGGTAAATATTGATTTTGAAGGAGTAGCATATTCCGATCGTGGAATAGTACTCAACAACTTTATGTTGGAACTAACTACTTTTTTACAAGATGAAAATGAATTTTATGAGGTTTCTTTCGCTGCACCTCCAGTAAACTGGGGCGGTTGGGATTTTCCGGGATTGGCCGCTTCATGCGATTATTTATTTATAATGGGTTATAATTTTTATGGTCCGTGGAGTAATACCAGTGGTGCTTGTGCACCGTTAACCGGAGGAGCATATAATATCACAAATGTTATTATTGATGAATACATTGATGTTGTTCAAAATGATCCACAAAAGCTAATACTGGGAGTTCCATATTATGGAAATAGATGGATAACCCAAAGCACTATGGCTTACTCCAATGTTATAGATCATATTAGTCAGCCCACCTATGAAATTGCAATGAATAATGCGGAGCAAGATACATTAATCTGGGATGGAATTAGTCAAACATCGTGGAGTTACGAAGAAATCAATAATTCTGTTTACCAAACATGGTTCGACAATGATTCAAGTTTATGTCTGAAGTATTCATTGGCAGAAAACAACTTATTAAAAGGTGTAGGAATGTGGGCTCTGGGTTATGATGGAAGCAGACCGGAGTTATGGGATGAGATTCGTGAACATTTCGCATCGCCGGTAATGACAGAAGAGATTGATAAACTTGCATATGATATTAATGTTTATCCCGTTCCAACTGATGGTATTTTCAATATCAAACCAATAAACATTGATGACTCATTCTATTACAGGATAATTGACATCCGTGGAAACGAGATCATTCCCAAAACATATTTCAGAAATAATAATTCGGAAATTAAAGTAGATATGAGCTCTTTTGATTCAGGAATGTATTTTATAATCCTGACCGGTTTGAAATACTACAACCCAACAATAACCAAAAAAATACTACTACAATAGTTCACCACTTTCATTCTCCAAGTTTCAGAAACTATATATTTGCATGTTTTTAATGATTTTTTTCAAGAAAAGGTATGAGTAATAAGATTCCCCACACATATGTAATAGTTTTCTTCATTATAATTCTTGCAGCAATCATGTCATGGTTTTTACCCGGAGGAGAATACAGCCGGGAAACTATAATTGTAAACGGTGTTGAAAGGACTGTGATTGAGAAAGGATCGTTTCATGAGGTTGAAAGCCAGCCTCAAACGTGGCAGATTTTTGAATCCTTTTTTCAAGGATTTGTAAATCAATCGGGTATAATAATATTTATTTTGATGATTGGTGGTGCGTTTTGGATTGTTAACAGTACAAAATCAATTGACATCGGGATTTTATCATTTCTCAAATTTACAACCAGGCTTGAGAAAAACAAATTGCTCAAAAAAATCGGTGTAAACAATATTATCCTTACAATGATAATGCTGGTATTCAGTGTATTTGGTGCTGTTTTTGGAATGAGTGAGGAAACAATTGCATTTATCATTATTCTTGTTCCTCTATCCATTTCCATGGGATATGATTCGATAGTTGGAGTTAGTATAAGCTTTGTTGCAGCTGGATTGGGATTCGCCGGTGCAGTACTAAATCCATTTACAATAGGGATTGCACAGGGTATTGCCGACTTACCATTATTTTCAGGATTTGGGTACCGACTATTCTGCTGGCTTGTGCTCAATGTAATCGGAATTACCTGGATATTAAGATATGCCGCCAGAATCAAAAAAAACCCAAAATTATCACCTGTATATGAAAGTGATGAGTATTGGAGAAAGCGTAATGAGGCTGATTCAAACAATGAAATTAATTATCACACACCTAAAGCAGCATGGATTGTTTATATAATTATTGCCTTGAGCCTTGGTATCTTTTCCTGGTTCTACCCGGTAACAGAAATGAAGATCGGGAATTCGGTAAGCAGTTTTCCTGCAATACCAATTTCAACGGCATTATTCGTTATTTTGGGGTTTATCAGTTTAAGAAAGTCAATCCATTTTTTCATACTTAACATACTTCTTTTCACTATAGTATTTCTAATTGTAGGAGTAATGGGATATGGATGGTATATTGAAGAAATAGCAAGCCTGTTTTTTGCAATGGGATTAGCATCGGGAATTGCCTATAACTATCATGCGAATAAGATTACAAAAGAATTTCTTGAAGGATCAAAAGATATATTATCAGCAGCATTGATAGTTGGTTTGGCTGGTGGTATTTTGGTAGTTTTAGAAGACGGCAGAATAATTGATACAATATTGCATAAAGTAAGTTCATCCATGACCGATATGGGTAAACTTGGAACTGTAAGCGTTATGTATGTAATCCAGAATATTATTAATGTTATAATTCCTTCAGGATCAGCGAAAGCAGCACTTACAATGCCTGTAATGGCACCATTTTCTGATTTGGTAAACCTAAGCCGACAGGCAACTGTAATGGCATTTCAGTTTGGTGACGGATTCACAAATATGATTACACCAACCTCAGGTGTATTAATTGGTGTTCTGGGAGTTGCCAAAATTCCATACGACCGCTGGGTTCGTTGGGTTTGGCCATTTATACTTGTACTGGTAATACTTGGATGGCTATTGTTGATTCCTACTGTAACAATGGATTTGGATGGGTTTTAGATAAACCATTCCGAAAACAAATATTACCTATGTCTTCTCTTAGCCTCTTGCCTGAGCATCAGATATGATTGTTTAATTTGTTCGTCATCAGCACCTGGCTCTTCTTCAATCACCTTTGCTTTGTATTCAGAGTAAGACATCTTTTCAATTTCATCGAGGAGCTGGTTATACTCTTCTTCGGTCATTTCATCTTCCTCGATATATTCATCTGAGTAACTAGGGAAAATATCATCTGTGCCAAATTCTTCCAATTCGAAACCTTCGGGAACCGCAAACACATCAACCGGAACCTCAACATCTATTTTAACACTGGTAGCTTTTTCGATATTCTTACCATGTTCTGATTTCAGGGTTAAACCATTCCACACCCAAAGTCGATGTTTACCCTGCTTCCAAATATCACATTCTTTGCCTGATATTTTCTCCTTACCTACTATTTCATAACCTAATTTGATTAGCATATTACGACCGGTTTCCTCCCAATCACGATTTGGATTTGCAAGCAGAAAAGCCATTGGATTATGAACCTTGGTTGCCACCTTATTATCATAATCTATACTAATCATTTCGCTTCCAATCAAAATTTGTGTATTCTTTTCTTCGGATTTTTTCTTTTTTATGATATTATACTCGGCATACTTGTATCCACCCAAATCAATAAACAAGGTTTTTGTTCCAGCATCGGAACCTTCAACATCATATTCAACGATGGCTGACTCAAAGCCATATCTCCGGTAATCTTCAGGATCTTTGTTGGCCACATTCTCTTCATAGTTTTCGGTAAATTCTGTATATTTCTGTAAACCAAAAAGTGTATATTCTTCGCCTTTTGTTTCAGCATCTTCAGCAGCCTGAATGCCAGGTTCTGCAGCTTCAGCACCTTTGTCAAGATGCTTGTCAGCTTCTTCCATACCCTTATCTTCAGCTTTGTCCTTTTGCTCGTTTGCCTTCTCCTTACCCATCTTTTCATACTTCTTTTTAAACTTTGTATCAATGCCAAACTGAGCATAAGATGTTGATGCTAAACCGATGATAAGGATCAGTGATAGAATTATTAGTTTCTTCATTTCAATAAGTATTATTTTTAGGGTTTTTCAGTTTCTCTATATATTCTATTTTTCTACAGTAAGCCGTCAAATTTCTGATGAAAAACAGAAATTTGATGGCTTTTACTTTTCTACTTAGATTACATTATTCAATCATTTTAGACGCATAATACAATACCTTGGTGGTTCTATTATGGAAAGAAACATGAGCCCGGTTGTTTTCATCTATTTGAATATCATAGTTGGAATCACAATTAGAATCAGCGTCTCCTACAATATGAGTATATACCCAGTTAAAATCATAACTCCCCATATACAAGCCAAAATCTTGATCAAAAAGAACATGAGGAACATTATGGATATCGCAGGCTATGGCTCTGTCAGTTCTATTGGAGCCGTTATTAATTTGTAGTGTTTCAAAGTCCCAGTTGGTATTTCCATAACCGAGAACCATATAAATAACATTATTATCAGACTGTCCTTTTCTGAATACGCCATGAAGATTTTCCACACGATCTAATACAAGGTTAATTCCTTCATAACTTTGTGATCCCTCTCCTGTATTATAAATTGAGTTCACATGCCATACATCTGAGGTGGCAACACTATATGCATACAGAATATCGCTACCATCCTGATATACAATTGAGATTCTACCGGTATGATCAACAACCAAATCAGCTACAGATCCAGAATAAGTATCATCTATGGTTTCTGCATCTGTAAACCCTGCTCCTGGAACATAGGTAGTATATCTCAATCCAAAATTGGCTCTGTCAAAGGTGATGTGAATTTTCCCATTTTTATCAGCAAATAGAGCTGGAAATCTTCCCTGATAATTGTGAGAACCTAATACATCAACCAAAATATCATCGAATGTACCTGACTGATTTTTAATAGCCAGATGAATGGACTCATCTGTATCTGGTTCAAAGGCTATATAAACAACATCTGATGTATCAATTGCCATATCTATTTCGGTATAAAATAACTTGGGACAAATCTCGGTGCTTGTCCAAACTCCATTAAGAGGTTTGTATGCATATCTCAAACTGGTAATGGTTCCTGTGGCAACTGTGTAGGCCATATGAAGCCCTCCTTGAGAATCGTAAGCTGTTCTGTTAATCACTCCAGCATCTGATCCTGGAATGCTGTCCACTAATTCAAAAGTCCAGCTATTGGTTTCTGGTTCTGTAGTATCATTAGATTTTTTACAAGACGTAATAAGTACAGTTAATGAAACAAGTATTGCGAATACTATTCTAAAATTTTTCATGGTATTTTTTTTGAGTATAATTACGTTTTTATATTCTGATTTGTTTTATAATATTATCATCTACTTGGCACTTGTATTACCATAATCACCAAAAGGCTTAGGCCATCCGCCAGAGGCAAGTCCTTGTCCATCACCTTTAAAACACCTTACCACGCTTTGCTCGGAAGAAACACTAATGATATTTCCATCATGTGTAAGTACTGGAGGATGTAGGTTACCATACTCTATACCGGCTCCTGTTTCTGAATTCTCCATCCAATTTAGGCTTCCATTTGATTTTACAGAATACAAACCAAATAATTGCGCATCATACATATCACCACTAGCTGAAATAACTGGAGCTGAAGTAAACGCTGGATTAATGAATAAGCCATCATTAATATCTGTTACCCATTCAGTAGAACCATCATTACTAATCTTAACAAGGTCTCCCTTGCCTAGTATCATATCGCCATTGTTAGTTATGGCCACATTGCTTACAAATCCTTCATAGTAGCTTGCATCCAAATTGATAGTTTTTGTCAGCTGACCCGATTGTGAAACAAGATAAATGGCAAAATCGTCGCGGATATAAATACTTCCATCATCACCTACAGGAATATCATAAAGTGTAAGTAAAGTTCGGCTGTTCTTCGTTGCTGGAAAACCCCATTTCCATGAAAGGGAAAATCCTGCACCGGTATCTTCATAGCTATAAAGGGTGTCTAAATCATGGAATAACAGAGAGTTATCGTACATACTTAGATTAAATCCCTGTTTAGCTTGCTGAACAACTAGTTCTGTGCCCCCTAGGTCATAGGTTACAATAAAACCATAAAGAAACTGATAGGATAGTAAATAAATCTTGTTGTTGGCAAATGCCATACTTGGGTTATCTTGAAAGTCGTACTCTTCGGTCAGATTCTTGCTCCACTCGGTGCTTCCTGAGCTAGCGTTCAAACAATGGATTGCTGTTGGATAACCTGTTGAAACGAATACTTTTCCGCCTGCATACATAACTTTCCCAGTTGTTGTTCCTTCGAATACTTTTTTCCAAAGCTCTTTTCCGTCTGAATCTAGTCCAACGGCAATTACTTCTGTGAAGTTTTCACTTACCATTGAAAAATACACATTGTCGTTATTATCAATTGCAGGGATTACATCGGCCATACCACCATTACCAATATCATAACTCCAAAGCACAGGATGATCGCCGGCTCCTGGTCCTGGATCCGGAATAATAGGGTCACCATCCTTATTACATGATGCTACTGAAAATGATAAGGCTAGTATAACAATTGTTGTCTTAAATAAATGTTTCATAATTTTTTAGATTTATAGATTTACTAATTAATAAGTTTATAATTTTTGGGTAGTTTAAATTTTGAATCAGCAACTTCAACACCTGTAACTACTTCAATAGCTTCCATTTTTATACTGATATCCATTATTATAATTTCTGATTTTAATATTATGTTGTTCCATACCCACATTGTTCCATTTTCGCCAGAATATTTATCACAAATAAATCCTGATACTTCTTCAGAATCTATTGGTGAATAACCCATATCCCTAAGCATTTCAATATTTATTAGATTATGCTTAATTTTAAAAGATAGTTCCTCAGCCAAGTGTTTGGAAGCTGTGTGATTTTCTTCATTTATAAGAATAACAGTGTCTTGACGCTGAATGTTCAGTCTTGATTTCTTAATAATTTTACCTTTTTCCTTTGATGATGTAGTTTTCAAGCCATAGTATAATTCACCATAATCATCAAAATAAATTACTTCAATACAGTTTGCCCTACCAGCATATTGGTATTTTATCATACCCGATTTACATGAATATCTATTAAGCTCTGTGTAAGATGATACTTGAAAAATTCCCGAAATAGTTGCCAGTAAAATGATTAATTTACCCATAATTATTACATTTTTCTTAATGATTTACAAGCAAAACCGAACAAAGTAGTTCCCTTGGGAAGTCTTGATTTAATTTGTTAACATGGCCAACCGACGATGCTAAAACATGAAAGTAACACCGAGTTTAATAGCAGATAATGTTCCATAGCCAACTTCAGCAAATAGACCAAAGCCAGGCTTCATCATCATTCTACCTCCAACAAATGCTTCTCCATAAGGTGATACCCTTCCTCTTCTTTCCAGATCAGTTAAGCTATTATTGAGCACATAGTCTGACCATATACGAAGTCCAAATCCAACACCAGCATATGCATCCCACTTAGTACTTTTAAATGTTTGCAGATGCCAAATAGCTCTTGGTCCTATAACAAATTGACTATAGTTGTAATTATTATTCCAAAGAGAATAGGAATAAGTTGAGTATTTATAGGCTACAATACCACCAACAGATAATAATCCAACATCACCAGTAGGAAATATTCCAAATTCACCACTAACATTTACTGATGGGATAAAACCATCGGCTGATAACGCACCTATTCCTGCATTGAATGCCATTCCACCTTTATTAAATACAAATTGTGATTGACCAACTAGCCCAATAAGTACAAGTACTGATACAAAATAAATCTTCTTCATAGTTTTAGATTTGTTATTAATTAAAATGCAAATCACTGAAGAAATTGTAGCATTTCTCTCACCCATTGGGGTGATTCTGTGAAAAAATGAAAAAAAAAGAATGTGTCTATGAAAACACTATACCCCTGGCTAACTGCATATTACCAAAAACAACAAGGATGTGTAAAACAAAATAGAATAATTTTGAGTAAAAAGTGGTCTATTATTCTAACCACCAATGATGATGATAATAGTTGGAAGAAAAATTACTTTATCAATAATAAAGAGGCGGTATTAATTGGTATTAAACTATATCAACTCGCCTTAATGCTTCAACTCGATTTTTCACATCAAGTTTTACATAAATATTCTTAATATGAGTTTTGATTGTGTTTTGAGAAACGAATAGCTTGTCAGCGATTTCTGAGTTTTTGAAGCCTTGAGATATTAAATTAAGCACTTCTATTTCCCGGCTAGATAAATCAAACTCCTTCAATTTATCATCGCTAAACTGATTACTCCCTTTTTTCATTATTTCCGATTGCATTTCGTCAATCCTCAGCAAGTAGTTATGTAATTCCAATCGAAGATGTTTTGCTTGTAGTCTGTTTTGCCTAGACCTATATACAAGTACTAGTATTATCAATCCAAAAATCACAGATAGTAATACAATAAAAATAGTTTGATTTCTTATTTGTTTAATATGCAATTCTTCTTCAAGCTGCAGTACTTCTATCGTTTTATTCTTTTCCTTTACCTGATATTTTGTTTCAATGTCGGCAATCGCTTTTTGCTTATCAATATTAAGTATTGAATCACTTAATTTGTTCACAATTTGCATTGTGTTTATTGCTTTGGGGAAATTTCCATTCGCAATATAAATCTTTGACAACACTCTGTTTATCTCAAGAATTTCTTTTTGATTTCCTGCTCGTTCATTTATTTCTAAGGACAACTTAAGAGACTCTATTGCTCTGGCATCATTTCCCTGAGCAAAATATAACTGTCCATAGCTTCTTAAAATTTCAGCTCGTCCTTGCTCCATGTTTAATGAATCATAAATTTTATATGAATAGTCAAAATACTTATCTACTTTATCAAACTCTTTAAGATTTAAATAAATATGACCAATATTGTTCGATACTGTTGATGATTCATACAGAGCATTTTTGTATTTAAATATATTGTATGCCTTTTTATAATAAAACAATGCTGAATCGACATTGTCAAATTCTTCCATGAAAACAACACCTATATTGTTATATGAGTAAGCAATATTTATGGTATCAAGAATCGCCTTCCTTAAAGCAAGAGCCTTCTTATGGTATTCGAGAGAGCTGGCAGCCAATTCCATAGTTTGATATGCCACTCCAAGGTTTGAATAAGAATTAGCCAATTGAATACTATCATTAGTTCGCTTGAAATAATCAATAACCTCGTGATATATATTTACTGCCTTTTCAAAGTTTCCAACCATCTCATTCATTGCAGCTCTATTCATTCTCATATGAGAAACACTGGAACTATCTCCAATATTTGAAAATGCAATCTGTGCATTATAGAAACTTGAATCAGCTTCCACCAATAAAGAATGTTGGTACAAAACAACACCCTTTTTTGAATAGTAAGTAGATTTTTCAGCCTCAGTTAAACCATTAGATAATTTAATTTCATATTCCTCAATAAGTGCTACCAGACTATCATTATCGGATACCTTTGAAATATTATCTAAAAAAATATTAAACTGACTATCAGTTCTATTATCTCCTTGACTAGGATGTTGTTGACTATCGGATGTACAGTTTTGAAAAAGTAGTATTACTATAAGTAAATAGAATAAGCTTCTAGTCATCATATTGGGTTTGAGTTTAGATAATACTTGAGTATTAGAATTGTTGCTTGTCTATAAATATATCTTGTGAAATATAGACAAAAATAGTAAAATTGAAGGATCTAGACTATGTTTTACAATCTGTTTCCAAAACAAATATCCAACCCTCTGGCTTTTTGTATAAGTTTATGATCCTTAGGAACTAACCTAAGTTTACTACCCACATCCCTAAGTAGTATGTCTTTGATCTTTTCCCCTTTTTTGATAACCATTTTGCCATAGTCTTCCTGTGCGATCAAGTCGACAGCATAGGCACCAAAACGAGTGGCAAGAATTCTGTCCATTGGCGAAGGACTTCCACCGCGCTGGATATAACCTAGAATTGTTTTTCTTGTTTCTATTCCTGTTCCTTCTTCGATTCTTTTAGCGATAAATGAAGCTGCAGACTGATCTTTATCAGGTTTTGCAATTCCTTCAGCCACAACAACAATCGAATATGGCTTTTTATTTCTAGCTCTTGATAACAGGTAATCATTTACAACATCCATATCATATTCGAGTTCCGGAAGAAGAATCACATCTCCGCCTCCAGCCATTCCAGAATATAAGGCAAGCCATCCAGCATGGTGCCCCATAATCTCAATTACCATTGTTCGTTTATGGGAGTTTGCTGTTGAATGCAATCTATCTATTGATTCGGTTGCAATCCATAGAGCAGAGTCAAATCCAAATGTTTGGTCAGTTCCCCAAACATCATTATCAATTGTTTTGGGAATACCAATGATATTTAATCCTTCATCAACAAGTTTAGCAGCAGTTTTTTGGGTTCCATTACCACCAATGCAAACCAAACAATCGAGCCCTAGTTCATTGTATGTTTCCACAATTCTTCCCGGTTTATCAATATTATGACGCTTTGACTTTTTATAGGGTTTTTCACGTGAAGTGCCAAGAATAGTTCCGCCATCAGTAAGAATCCCAGATAACATATGTTCCTCCAATGGAAAGTAATGCTTATCTAATAAGCCCAAAAATCCGGAAGAAATTCCAATAACTTCCATACCATATTTTACAATTGCTGTTTTTCCAACACCTCTTATGGCAGCATTTAATCCAGGGCAATCGCCGCCTGCTGTTAGTATTCCTATTTTTTTCGGTTTAGCCATTATGTAGATTTAATTTTTTACTTTTAACTTCTCCAAAGTTTTGAACTTTGGTGAAATCAAAAATATAGAATAGTTCAAATTTATAACAAATTATATGAAGTTACGGAGAATTGCCTTTCACTGGAAGATTTTAATCGGTATGGTGCTAGGCATTGTCTGGGGATTACTTGCAATCAATGTTGGATGGCTTCAATTTACTGATTTCTATATAAAACCCTGGGGGACAATCTTTATCAATCTGCTAAAGCTGATCGCGGTACCTTTGATTGTTGTATCGCTTATAGGTGGCGTTTCCAACCTAAAAGATATTTCAAAACTATCACGTATAGGTTTTAAAACAATTGGTTTTTACATATTAACAACAGTAATCGCAATAACGATAGGTTTGATTGTGGTTAACCTGACAAATCCCGGTAAGGTTTTCCCTCAAGAGAAGGCTGAGATTTTCAAACAGAAGTTCTCACAAAATGTTGCTGAAAAGCAATCGTCTGCCGAACAATTGAAATCCAACTCCCCATTACAATTCCTTGTCGATATTGTACCGTCGAACATTGTAAACGCAATGACCGACAATACAAAAATGCTTCAGGTAATTTTCTTTGCACTTTTATTTGGTATTTCGATGGTTATGTTGCCTGAGAAGAAAATCAAACCTGTTAAAGATTTTATCGACAGCTTAAATCATATTGTACTAAAGCTAATCGATATAATAATGGCAAGTGCACCCTATGGTGTTTTTGCTCTACTTGCATCATTAATTGTTGATATTGCCGGTGATGATCCTACTGATACAATATCACTTTTTAAGGCATTGGGAGTTTACGGATTAACGGTAATTATCGGATTATTAATAATGATTTTTATAGTTTACCCTCTCATTCTTAAACTGTTAACCAAGATAAAATATTCACAGTTTGCCAGAAAAATTACACCTGTCCAGTTACTTGCGTTTTCCACCAGTTCAAGCGCAGCAACACTTCCGCTTACAATGGAAACGGCTGAAGAGAAACTTGGTATCAACAATGAAACGGCATCCTTTGTATTGCCCCTCGGAGCAACAATCAATATGGATGGTACAAGTTTATATCAGGCTGTGGCTGCTGTTTTTCTTGCTCAGGTATATGGTATGGATCTAGGATTCAGCGCACAACTTACAATTATTCTTACGGCCACTCTTGCTTCAATAGGTTCCGCAGCGGTGCCCGGTGCAGGAATGGTAATGCTCGTAATTGTTCTTACAGCTGTTGGTATCCCAACTGAAGGTATTGCTTTAATCTTTGCAGTTGATAGACCACTGGATATGCTGAGAACATCGGTAAATGTAACCGGCGACCTTACAATTACCAGTATCATTGCTGGAAGCGAGAAACAAATTGACCTAAAAGTGGCCAATAGTACTAAAATAATTGATGATCATTAGAAACTAATTTCTTAATATTGTTGTCTTGAAGAAGGCGTAAGATAGAACTATCAACATGAGATCAATCAAAATTATTACACTTTTTATCTTTCTATTATTTACACTTAACGGTTCAGCGCAATATCAAAATATCATGATTAGCAATGATGCATCTCCCAATGAACCTTCAATATGTATGGACCCTGCTAACCCAAATAATATAATTGCGGGTGCCAATGTAAACAAGTACTTTTTCTCCACAGATGGTGGAAATAGTTGGGGTTCAGGCACCCTTACTACTCCCGGATTTGTTGTATGGGGAGATCCTGTAATTATAGTTGATACGCTGGGAGATTTCTATTTTCTTCACCTGTCTTATGAGCCTGGAGGTCCATACATAGACAGAATATATTGTCAGAAATATGATTTTGACAATAACACCTGGTCTGATGGATCATATATGGGGAAAAATGGAGACAAGGCACAAGATAAAGAATGGGCTGTTGTTGATCGGCAAACCAATAATATATATGTAACCTGGACCCAATTTGACAAATATGGATCTACCAACCCTGCAGATTCAACAAACATTATGTTTAGCAAATCCACAGATAACGGTATTTCATGGTCGGATGCCATACAGATAAATGAAGTTTCAGGAATATGTGTTGATAGCAGCCTTGCTACTGAAGGAGCTGTTCCTACGGTTGGCCCAAATGGTGAAATTTATGTTTCATGGTCTGGTCCTGCAGGAATTGTATTCGACAAATCACTTGATCAGGGAGAAACATGGCTCGATAACGATATATTAATCAATGAACAACCCGGAGGATGGTACATGGATATTCCCGGGATTAATCGAGTTAATGGTATGCCCGTGACATGTTGCGATATTTCAAATTCCCAATATAGGGGTACTATTTATGTTAACTGGGCTGACAAAAGAAATGGGTTGGATGACTCGGACATATTTATCTCTAAATCAGAAGATGGAGGGATAACATGGTCAGATGCATTACGAGTTAATGATGATCCGCCAGGTAAAAATCAATTCTTTACATGGATGACAATTGATCAGGTTTCGGGTGATATTTATATTATTTTTTATGATCGGAGAAATCATAACGACTGGAATACTGACGTTTACATCGCACGGTCATCAGATGGAGGTGCTAGCTTTGAAAATATTAAGATTAGTGAGTCACCATTCTTACCAAACAATGTTGGCTTCTTTGGTGACTACACCAACATTACTGCATATGATGGTAAAATAAGACCTATTTGGGCTCGTGCAGATGGTCCACAAATGTCAATTTGGACAGCCATAATTGATCAACCTGTAGGCAATACAGACCCATTGGCACAGGCACCGGTTAGTCTTGAACAAAATTACCCAAACCCATTTAATGAATCAACCTATCTTAGGTATAAGGTTATTAGACCTTCTGTTGTAACATTAACAGTTAGTGATGTTTACGGAAGGAATGTGGCTCTTCTGGTAAACCAAGAATATGTTGAGCCGGGAAAATATCTACAACAATTTGTGGCTTCCGAATATGGTTTACCTACAGGAGTGTATTACTACACCTTACAGGTTGGAAATGTTGTGCAAAATCAAAAAATGATTCTGGTAGATTAACAATTTATTATCAAAAACTGGGAATTCTTCCTTATTTTTCTACTTTTGTGCATTATTCCAATTATTTACTTCTTTATGACAAAAGAACTTAGCTTGTTTATTGACAGTATCAGGGCACTCGCCAATAAAGAAGGTATTAGTGCTGTAACTTTGGATAAACTCTATGCTCACCCCGATTTTTCTGATAAGTTATTAAAGAAGTTTTTTGAAAGTGATGAGGTGCTTGTTAAGTGCATTCTCGAAAGTGAAAGACATAAATTTGAAATTATTTTTGTTGATCACGATTTTGAAGGCTACTACGATGCTATTGATATTCTTTTTACCGTAAGTAAAGAGATGGCATCTAAATTTTACAATCTAAGCCCCTCAGTTACACACGAATACAAAGATCTTTATCCTGATATTTTCGAGGGTCATCTGAAGAAAAGAGTTGATTTCATTTATGGTAAAATTCAGGTTAACCTTCAAAAAGGAATCAGAGAAGGTTTATATCGTGATGATGTAAGCATTGAGCTTGTTGCTCGCAGATATATCAGTCGCCTTCTGGATCTACATGACCCTGAAAATTTTCCACCTCAGGATTTTTCTTTTGGTACACTTTTTATGCAAATGTTTGATAGTTTTGTTACCAGCATCGCTACTGAAAAAGGTGCCAAGTCGTATGAAGAAAAAAGGAAAACAATCAAGCTTTAAAATTCCTTTTCACCATTTCAGTAATTTTCTCTTCTTTATCTAATAATCAAAATTCCTATTTCCTGATTTTTAGGTTAACTTTGTTTACAATCTAATACCAACATCATGAGAAAACTATTATTCTACCTATTACTTTCAGGAATCATTTTCAGCACAAATTCATGTTCAAAAAAATTCATGGTTATTGATTCACCATCACATCTTCCTCCGTCCAGAGTAATGAAAAAAAATCCAGAGGTAGCCCTTGTACTTGGTGGTGGAGCCTTTCACGGCATGGCACATGTTGGTGTAATTAAAGTTCTTGAAGATGAGGGCATTCCAATTGATTTAATTGTTGGAACAAGTGCAGGAAGTATGGTTGGTGCAATGTATGCCGATTTTCCTCATATCGACTCATTGGTACCATTGGCAATGAATACAACAGCTAAAGATGTTTTCGATTTTTCCCTTTTCAGATCGAAAGAAGGATTTGTTTCCGGCAAGAAACTTCAGAAGTACCTCACAACTAACTTAAGATCTACTAATATCGAGAATATGGAAATTCCATACATAGCAGTAACAACTGATCTTGAAAAAGGTAATTCTGTAGCTCTTAGTACTGGGCCAATTGCGCCGTCTGTTAATGCATCATGTGCTATTCCAGGGATATTTGAACCTGTTCAAATGTATGGAACTACCTTCGTAGATGGTGGTGTGCTGGATGGTGTTCCTGTGAATTTTGCCAAAGATCATAATCCAAAAGTAATTATTGCGATAAGCATAATGTCGTTCGATACTATTCCTGATATAAACAATTACAAACAGGTGTTTGAAAGAGCATATGTTGTAGCAGCTCATAACTCTAACAAAGGGTATATAAAATACACCGACATACATATTGCTCCTGACTTAAGGGGAATTCCGTTAATGAGTGGGAAATACAATGATAAAATGTACAAACTGGGTATTAAAGCGGCGAAAGAGGCATTGCCAGATCTAAAGAAATTACTTGAAGAAAAGGGTATAAAACTGAAAAAGTAGACTAGCTATTATCCTTCAAATCGCTGTAATAATTATCAAGTAGGCGGCTTGCAACTTCATAGGGATTAACCACATCATCAAGCACTTGCCTTTTATAATCGGTTAATAGTTTTGTAATATTTTTATCGTTATAAAAGTTACTTCTCAGGTTTTCTTCAATGGTATCATTTAGTATTTCTAAAGCTTGATTTCTACGGTTTTTCTCAAAATATCCATTGGCTTTAGTATGACTAACATACTCCTGCATTTTATCCCAAACTTTTTTAACACCAGTATTTTTCACAGCTGAGGTAGTCAAAACATCCGGAACCCATCCGTTTGGTAACGCTGGGAATAAATGAAGTGCATTTCTGTAATTTTGTGCAGCAAGTTCAGCATTCCTAATATTATCACCATCGGCTTTATTAATGATAAGAAGGTCTGCCATTTCCATAATACCACGTTTAATTCCTTGAAGTTCATCACCTCCACCGGCAAGCATAAGAAGGAGGAAGAAATCTACAATTTGTGATACAGCTGTTTCTGATTGTCCTACTCCAACAGTTTCGATAAGTATAATATCAAATCCGGCAGCTTCACACAGAATTAATGCTTCACGCGTAGCTCTGGCAACACCTCCAAGAGTTCCCATACTAGCAGAAGGCCTAATATAAGCATCGGCATTCACACTCAGGGTTTCCATGCGGGTTTTATCTCCTAGTATACTTCCTTTTGTACGGATACTACTTGGATCGATGGCAAGTACAGCTACTTTTTTTTCTTCCTTAATCAGATTAAGTCCAAAGGTTTCAATAAAAGTACTTTTGCCAACTCCTGGGACACCCGTAATTCCAATTCGTAAAGAATTACCAGAATGTGGTAAACACTTTTTGATTAATTCCTGAGCATCCAGCACATCTTCCGGCAAAGTACTTTCTATTAATGTAATACCTCTGCTCAGTAGTGTTATGTTTCCGGAAATAATTCCATCGAAAATTTCATCAGTAGATAATCTTCCCTTTTTAAATCGTTTAACACCTTTCGCAAAGTTTGGATTAATTTGAGAAGGTTGTTCAATTCCGTACTGAACATTTAACGCTGACTTATTTGATTTTTCTTTCGACATATTAAATAACTTCTGCAAATATAATCATGAAGTGTATTCATTGTGCTAATTGAACCTAATTACAGCATAATAAAGATTTTTTTATTAGTCTACTAGCAGTATAAATAAATTTATTTTTAGATGTTCGTTCCCTAAAAACCCGACAGTTTATTAAGAAAAGAATTAAATTTAGTAACTTTACACCTCGTCATTATTAAACCAAATATTTGAATCATGCGAAGAAAAAGCCACCCTCGACATCTTATTACATTAATATGTCTTATTTTATTTGGCTCCAATATTCTTATAGCTCAAAATAGTGGTTATTGGAAGCTGGAAAAGATTGAAACAACCCTTAAGGACTTTAGTGCTGGTAAACTTAATAAACAGGTATCTGGAAACCCAGGAAATCTTACCTATACTGATGATAATGGGAATACAGGAAGCAAATTTATTGTTTCTGGAATTTGGAGTACACCACCCGAAGAAATAGCACCCGGAAATTTACTCAGGTTGACTTCACAACTCAAAATTGACAAGTTCCTGCCACCAAAACATCATTACAAGCCAGTTGTTGACTTGTATATACAGACGTATCGTTTAACAAATTCATTTGAAAACAGAAAGAGAGCTAGTACCTGGTATCATGCTAATGTAAGTGGTAATACTAAAGAACAAGATAAAAAAGTAGTAATTGACCATACAACTGATGTAGAAGTACCTTCTATTGATAACCAAACTGAAAACCTGTTCATCGTTGGGGTAAAATTGGGATCAACATCTGCGAATAAAGAAGTGTTCTATATCTATAAATGGACAAAAGGTGAAAAGAAAGGGCCAGATAATGAGATTGTTTCGGATAAAAAGGCATGGAAACTAATAGATATTGTTCCTGAAAAGAAAGAAAAAATATCAGGAGAAAATATTAAGAGATATGTAACTGGCGATATAGGCTCCCTAACATATATAAATGAATTTGGAGCGAATGGTATGTATGGTATCAGAGCAAAAACCAGATGGGATAAACTACCTGAGGTTTTATTTCCCGGACATACAGTTACAATTGGATATCAATGTGAAGTTATTGAATATAATCCTCCAGCCCATAAATGGCAACCAGATGTTAAGTTTTATTTCCATGACTATAAACCTACTAATTCAGTAGATGAGAAAAAGCTTAATAGTAAACTGGGGATAATGCAAATCAATATTAATTCAAGAGAACCTGATCACCTGTTCAAAGGAAATGATTTTGCCATTATCAACCCTCCTGTTCCAAATGTTAATCAACCTAGTTATTATGTTGTTCGAATAAAGTTTGGAAGTACCGATGGGTCAATGACATATTATTATGTTTACGAGTGGCAGGAGTAGGATTGTTTTTTCCTTCATTTTAAAAGCTGTTAGCAGCCTATTAAGGTTTAATATCAATTACAGCAAATAAAGAAAACGATAAAATAATAATTGCTGTTAATGATACTGGAGTTGGGATTTCTGAAGATGCTCTTACTAAGCTTTTTAAAATAGAAGAAGACATAACAACTAAAGGGACCAACAAAGAAAAAGGAACCGGGCTGGGACTATTATTGTGTAAAGAGTTTGTTGAAAAAAACAATGGAGAAATTACTGTAGCAAGTACAGTGGGAAAAGGTACAAATATTACTTTTACGATACCAATTGCAAAATAATCTAGCATGGATGAACTTCTCAGAATTTCGATACAAGCCTCTATCGTTGCCGGCAATAAAATCCTCGAAATATATAATACTGATTTCGATGTAGAATATAAGGCAGATAGTTCACCTCTTACAATGGCAGATAAGAACGCCAACAATGTGATTATGTCGTTTCTGGAAACTACTGAAATTCCTATACTTAGTGAAGAAGGCAGGTCAATACCCTGGGAAGAAAGAAAAAACTGGAGCAAGTTATGGATTGTGGACCCTCTTGACGGCACAAAAGAGTTTGTAAAGAAAAACGATGAGTTCACTGTAAATATAGCTCTTATAGAAAATCAAATACCAATATTGGGAGTTGTTTATGCACCGGTCCTTGATGATCTTTATTTTGGAGATTCACAGAAGGGAGCATTTAAAATAAGTAATGCATCTAAAGTTGAAAATGAAGATTTTATGCACTACTCACAAAAACTACCCCAATCACATAAAAAGGAGTATTATGGTGTAGTAGCCAGTCGCTCGCATTTATCAAAGGAAACCTCAGTCTTCATTGATAAACTTAAAACGTATTATAAAAACATAAAGATAATCTCAAAAGGAAGCTCTCTTAAATTATGCATGATTGCAGAAGGAATTGCGGATAATTACCCACGATTCTCCCCAACAATGGAATGGGATACTGCCGCCGGTCATGCTGTTGTTATGGCTTCAGGAGGAAAAGTATTACAAGCCCCGGATCTTAAAAAGGAAGTTGTTTACAATAAAGAAAATTTACTGAATCCATGGTTTGTAGCTACCCGATAATTTGAAAATATTCAACTGTCCATTACTCCTTTTAGTGAACACAGATACTAACTTAATCCGCTATTTAGAAGCAAGTTCCACAATTTTATGATAAATGCCGGTATTTTGATAGATTCCTTTGAAATTTTCTGCACCCGGCCCATATGCAAAAACAGGAACCATGGTTGTTGTATGACCATGAGTGGCAAAAACAGGTTTAATTTTAGAATAATCCCCATTGTCAATACCTAATGTAAATCCTCCTGTTTCATGATCAGCTAATACTATAACAAGTGTATTACCTTTTAGTTCAGCATAATCCATGGCAACACCAATGGTTTGGTCAAAATCAAGCATCTCAGCAATTAAATATTCCGAGTCATTACCATGAGCTGCCCAGTCTATTTGCGACCCTTCAATCATTAAAAAAAAACTTCCTCCCTTTTTTGAAAATAAATCAAGTGCAAGTCTTGTGTAATCTGCCAAAAAAGATCCCCTATTATCAAGCATGGAAGGCATTCCATCTTCCGCCAGAAGAAAACCGTATTTATTATCAGAGTTTAAATAAGTGGATGTTTCAATACTCTGATTAATAGTGAAACCATTATTTTTCAGCTCAGCGAATAAGTCCTTACCATCTTCTCTTCCAGTAAACCACTTTGTTCCTCCGCCTGCAAAAAAGTCTACTTCCGACATAAGTAACTGTTCAGCAATATCGTATTGCATCCCTCTGCTTGGAACATGGGCGTAAAATCCAGCTGGTGTAGCGTGTGTAATAGAAGATGTTGATATTAGACCCGAACTATATCCCCTAAGAGATAATAGTTCTGTTAAGTTTGGAATCTCTGTGGAATCTTGATCCAACCCAATAATTCCATTATAGGTCTTTTTACCACATGCCAAAGCAGTTGCGGCAGCTCCAGAATCCGTAATTTTGCGTTTTACATCCGAAGAATTAATTAAGCCTATTTCCTTAAATCTGCTGAAATTAGGTTCGCTATTTCCATAATAGTATGAAGCACTCACCTGACTTAGACCCATACCATCACCTATTAAAAGGATAATATTTAGATTTGATTCAGTATTCTTTTCATAATTATCATTATACTGGCAAGAGTTTATTGAAAATGCTGTAATTATAAATAATAAATACTGTATTATTAAGGATCTCATATTGCTTAATTTGATTTTACAAAATTACATACAATAAATCAAACCTAATAACCCTCTTCAAATTTAACTGGCTAATATATGTATTAATAAGTGATGATTTATATTACAATATTAAGATCTAAATTGGAAAACAGAGATGCAATTTATTGTTAGTTTTGTATTGCGAATCCTAATCTAATGGCAATGAATACCACCTAGTTAGTATTTATACGTATATAAAGAATAATTTCATTATAATTTTACAAAACCTCACTTAGATAACTTTACCCTATGAAAAAGATCTATTTAAATAAAACAAAAAACATGAACTTATCTGTAGTTTTATTAATAGGGATAATACTAGTTTCTTTTTTATCATTAAACTCGCAATCCAAAATAGATTCTCTGGTTTTATTGGTAACCGGGTCAAACAATGACTCTTTATCTTATGAAGCCTCAATTAAACTTGGGTATTACTATGAGTCAAGTGATTTTGATAGTGCCTTAAAATACTATGAGAATGCAATAGAATTAGCAAGTGTTAATAATTGGGATGGGCTTCTTGCACGAGCTTATATTAATACCGGGTTTGCATACAAATACGTGCTAGGATCATTTAAGTCAATTGAGTTTTTGGAAAAAGGTATTGAAATTTACGCAAAGATCAATGACAAAAATGGATTAATGGATTCATATTATAATTTGGGATTTTTTTATAGTGATTTTGAAAAATATCCAAACGCTATTATTAATTATAAAAAAGCGATTGAACTAGCGATTGAATTAGAAGATGACCAGAGATTAGGAATGATTTATAATAATATTGGTTTATTGTATCAATATATTGGTGCATTTGATAAAGCTAATGAATACCAGTTTAATGCCTTAAGAATTAAACAGAATATAGTTGACAATACAATTTCATATACATATCTCAACATAGGGTTAAATTATTTGCAGCAAAAAGAATATGATAAAGCTTTAGAGCATTATTTAATAGCCTTAGACTCATTATTGATATTAGGTGATGATGAAAAGGTGGCATTGTGTTACAATAATATTGGTAAATTATATTTTGAGAAGGGCGATTGGGAAAATGCTTTTGATAACTATGATTTAGCATATGATCTTTATATAAGGCTTAGTGATACAGCATCTATATCTGGATATTATCTTTCAAGAGGGAATGTTTATATGGCAAATGGTGATTTGAGTAAGGCTAATAGTTCTTTTAAGTCTGCATTGAATATATTCCCAAAAAATGGAAACAAGAGATCCTTATTCTTCATCTATAAATCGCTTACGGAATTGAATCTAATATTCTCAGAAGAGGTACCTGGATCATCTGATAGATTTTTAAGGCAAGCTCTTTCATATGCGAAAAGCATGTTAAATATTTCGTTAGAAATTGGATCTTTATCATTGGAGAACAGCAGCAATAAGATTCTCTGGAAGATCTACAAGGAACTAGATAATACTAGGAAAGCATTATTGTATGCTGGAAAATATATTTCTTTAAATGATTCTTTGGTTAGTGAACAAAAACAGCAGATTATAACCGATATCCAAATAAAATATGAAACCGAGAAAAACATATTAGAAGTCGAACTTCTTAATAAGGAAAATGAACTGATATCCACACGTTTGTCAGAAAGTAATTCAACACAAAGAAATCAAAGAAATTTGATTACAATATTGGCGTTGGGCTTCATTATTATAACCGGTTTTATAGTAGTTATTTATCGCTATTTCATTAAAACGAAAAAAGCAAACAATAAACTTGTTGCAAAGAATGAAATCATTGAAAACCAAAAGAATAAAATAGAACTGCTTTTTAAAGAAATACATCACAGGGTAAAGAACAATTTACAAATAATTTCAAGTCTCATTGAGTTGCAGATGGTATCCATTGATGATCAAAGCACAAAAGATACCCTTATTGATGCTCAATCAAGACTTAAGTCTATTGCAACTATTCATGAAGTATTGTATCAGAAAGATGAAAAAGAGAAAGTAGATTTCGAACATTTTGTACATAAACTGGTTGACCAAATATTACTCACCATAAGCAATACCAGCGATATTGAAATAGATATTGATTTTGATGAGAATGTCTATTTTTCAATCGACAAAACCATGCCCTTGGGATTAATATTAAACGAGCTTATTACAAATTCCGTTAAACATGCATTCCAAAATGTGAATAATCCAAAATTGTCGATTCGTTTGCATACTGATAACAAATCTCAATATAAGATTATCGTTTCTGATAATGGTGTTGGTTTACCAGATGACTTCAATTTTGATACAACAGAAAGTTTGGGACTTAAACTTGTAGTACTCCTGGCAGATCAAATAGCTGGTAATATTACTTACGATTCAGGATCAACCTTTACAATAACCTTTGATAAATGATATTAGCTATAGTAAATATTAATTAATTGCTGAACCCATATTAAAATTATCGTATCGATCATAAAAAAAATTATTTTTAGAATTGAAAAAAAGGCAATTATAAATGGATGTAATTAAAATACTAGTTGTTGAGGATGAGCTTATTATTGCCATGGGGATTTGCGACAGTCTTAAGAAAGTTGGATATAAAGATGTAAAGAGTGTCAATAATTGCGAAAAAGCTTTTGATTTTCTGAGAAATGAAAAACCAGACATTGCAATTCTGGATATAGATTTAAAAGATGAAAAAGATGGAATCGACATAGCTTCTTATATCCATAATACTATTAATATCCCTTATATTTTTTTAACATCCATTCAAGACAGCAGAACATTTGATAAAGCAAAAGCAGTAAATCCGTCAGCATATCTGATAAAGCCATTTAGTAATGATGATTTATACAGGTCAATTGAATTAGCCTTAGCTAATTTCAATAATAAGGACAAAACTGATAGTGAATATTCCGACTCAACTAAAGATGAGTCGTTTATTGTAAAATGCAATAACCTTTTTACTAAAATCAACTATAATGATATTTTGATTGCAAAAAGTGAGCATGTGTATATTGAGCTTATGACAATAGATGGCAGTACACATCTTTTAAGATCACCAATGAAAAAACTCCAGGAAGTTTTACCCAATAACTTCATAAGAGTTCACAGATCTTATATAATTAACAGTAAATATATTAACACGGTCAATCGTCAATCGGTTGACATTAATGGAAATATAGTTCCCATAGGAAGAAGCTACCTAAAGTCATTATCATTCAAATACTAAGATCATATTTTCCTCCTTTTTTATATCTGTTAGGTGATATTATTTCTACAAACTAATAATTCTTATTTCTCATCCTTTACTATGACTAATGTGATAATTAGGCTTCAATAATGTTGTTTGTAACAAACTTATGTTATTCATAACATTTTAGTTGTGAATCGATTACTTGTATACTAAGTTTGTTTTGAATTCATTATTAGATAACTATTTGATAATGAGCCGTTAAATAGTCATACCACCACTTTAAACAAAATGTCATGAAAAAAGCACCACCTTTTTTAAGAAGAATGATTCTAGTATTCCTATTTGCAATTTCATTTGGGATATTACAGAGCCAAACAAATGTTAGTGTTACAACAGCAATAACGATTAATTCATTTCCTCATACAGAAAGTAATATTAGCTCCGTTAACGGAGGCACTGCTTCAGGTATGAATGGAATTTGCAATACGCTTCCATGTTGTTCAACTTTAGTATATAGAGTAGAAACTCCTAGTTATGGCAGCTTAAGGATAGAAAACCAAGACTTTCAGCCTCTTTCAGGATCTATTATTGCGTATTCTCCAGATATTGATAACCCACAAGACTGGAGTGATCTAACATATATATCTCAACCCGGAAACTTTTGTGGTTTTAGAGATACCCTTAGCCTAGGATATAAATATAATTGGCATAGCAACGTTTGGTCAACTAATCTTGATCCAACAGATCCTTCACATGTGTTACCACCTGGAAATTATTATATATTGTTGTGGCACTATAATAACCAGGCTGGTATAGGGCCGCCATCGGCAACATTCACATTTGAGTTTGCAGCCTATTGCCCGGACGGATATAGTTGTTCCAATACGAGTGTAAATCTTTGTGATGGTGATGGATATTTAAGCCCATCTGGAAATTTATATACAACATCAGGGTCTTATCAAGATACCCTTTTTGGTGCAGCCTACGGAGGGTTGGATAGTTTAATCTTTACAACTGTTACGATAAACCATTCTGCATTATCTGAAGACATTATATCAAATGAAACATTGTGCCAGGCAACTGACACATTGATTCAACCTGCAAATACCGATCGTGTTTCATTTGCTGAGTTTGATAAGTCATCGGATAATTGGATAGAATGCAATAATATAGTACCGTCATTAATTAATACAAATCGCTCCGTTTTTGGTTGGATGAAACATCCAAATCAGGTTTCCGGATCAAGTCAGGTTCTAGTAGGTATGAATACCTCTGGTACTTCAACTATTTGTAATTTCTTAATTGGAACAAATGAACAATTAGGGATATATGATGGCTCAAACTTTCGTTATTCAGGACAGGTAGTAACTGATGGGTTGTGGCATTTTGTTGGTTATACTTATGATGAAGCCACTGACTCAACAAAAATTTATGTTGATGGAAATTTGGCAAGCAAATATAAAAATAGTCAAAGCATCACTTCAACAACAGATAGAATTTCATTGGGGCAGGAGTTTGATGGATCTTCCACAAGCAATTTCCTAGATGGATTGTTCACCGAAGTGTCATTTTGGGATGAGGTTCTGGATTATGATGAGATTTCAACTATCATGAACTCAGCAATAGAAAACACACATCCCAAATATTCAAACTTAAAGGCTTATTATCCCATGATAGTTAGCTGCGGTGCTGATGTTCAGGTTGTAGAAGATTTTAGCGGAAATAATAATACCGGAGATGCCTCCCATCCATCAATTATTAAGGTTGATACCTTACAACAAATAACAGGCTTTAATGGAGCTTCACATTTTACGGTAGATTGGATTGTAAATGGTTCTTCTATTTCTACTGCAGATACTCTTGAACTTCCAACATACTCTACTGGTAGTTATCAAATGAAACTTGAACGGGATTATTTTACAATAACTGATGATTGGAATGTCGCCTATGGATGTGCTGGAAGTAATACTGATCTGGTAATTACTGAAATTATGTATAATCCTCCTGAGTCGGGCTCGGATTCTACTGAATTTATTGAAATATTTAATTCTGGTAGCGGTGTTGTTGATATGACCGGATTTAGTTTCACAAATGGTATAGTATATACTTTTCCATCCAACGTTGTTTTAAATAGTGGTGAGTATATTGTTGTTGCTGTTGATTCAGTTGCAATTGAAAACACTTTTGGTTATAGTAATGCATATCAATGGACCTCTGGAGGATTATCCAATGGTGGTGAACCAATAACTCTGAAAGATAATACTGGAGCAATTATTGATACATTGCGATATGATGATGTAGCCCCTTGGCCTGGATCACCAGATGGTGATGGATCTTCACTTGTACTTTGTGACCCAACAGTTAATAATGAAGATGGTTCAAACTGGATTGCTTCAGGTAATAGCATTGGTCTTGTTGTAAATGGACATGATTTAAAAGGATCACCTGGTGCGGCTGATAGTGGTTGTTCACCCTCAGGATGTATGGATACATATGCTACTATAACTACAACAGAATGCGATTCTCTGGTGTCACCAAGTACAAATTATACATGGACTACTTCCGGAACATATACTGATACAATCGCAAATATGGCAGGTTGTGACAGTATAATTACAGTAAACCTTACTATAAACACATGTGGGTCAGGAGTTAATATAACTTTCCAAACAAGATGGGGACCAAATGGTGGACCAGAGTCAGCAGGATTTGATACCTTGACATTTAACTATGGGATTCAGAATAGACTGGCAACAGTTTCATTGGCTGATCTGGATGGCGATAATGATGTCGACTTTCTTTCAGGAAATCAGGAAGGTAAAATCTTCTTCTATGAAAATAGTGGAACACCATCAAATCCAGTTTGGGGCTTAAGTTCAATTCCAACATTGGACACAATTAATATTGGAGTATCCCAAAATATTAATCAAATACAACCTACTCTGGAGGATATTGATAACGATGGTGATTATGATTTGTTTGTGGGCTCAAGGTGGGACTATCAAGGATTAACTAAACTCGATGATATTCACTTTTTTGAAAATACCGGCTCCACAACAAATCCAGTGTTTACTCATAGTACATTACCTGGAATAGAAAATCAAAATACAGGAGAGTTTTCAGGTATTGATTTTGCGGACATGGATAATGATGGTGATTTGGATATGATAGTTGGAGGTTCAGACTCATGTACATATTTCTTAAATACTGGTAGTGTAACAAATCCTGTTTTTGTTAGGCAATATGGAACTGATAACCCATTTATTGGAATGAAAGGACAGAACAGACCATTCCTCTATGTATCACCCGTTATGAAGGATTATGATAACGATAATGATTATGACCTTTACTTTGGTGGAGATGATGGTAGGTTTTATTACTACGAAAATATTGGTACACCTACTTCACCTGATTTTGGAATATGTCCACTTAATCCATTTCCTGCCCATATTGATACATTAGATGTGGGGCAATTCCCAAGGCTGGATATTGCAGATGTAACAAATGATGGAATTGATGATATAGTAATGACTCCGTTTACACCAGTTGAGTTTTACTGGTATCGTGGACAAATTGATGGCAGTGGAGGATGTACTGATACCTATGACACAATATCACCTGTAGTATGTGTTTCATATACCTCCCCAAGCGGCAATTACAACTGGACATCAACTGGCTCATACATGGATACAATTCCAAATGCAGCCGGATGTGATAGTATAATTACTATAAACCTAACAATTGCAAATATTTCAACTTTGGCAACAACCATGACAGTGGATTCAAATGTATCATGTAATGGTTATATGGATGGCGGTGCAACAGTTAATGTAACAGGTGGTACAAACCCTTATACATATCTATGGTCAAATACTGCAGCAACTGCATCCATTGCAGGTGTAGGAGCTGATTCATATATCGTTACGGTGACCGATACAGATGGTTGTACCATTAATGACACGGCCATAATTACTGAGCCAGTAGTTCTAACATCTACAATGACAATTGATTCGAATGTAAGTGTAAATGGCGGCTCTGATGGAGGCGCAACAGTTGTGCCATCGGGTGGAACAACTCCATATACTTATCTATGGAGTAATTCGGCAACAACTGCATCAATTGCAGGAGTTATGGCAGGAACATATAGTGTTACCATAACAGATGCCAATGGTTGTTCCGTTAATGATACTGCAATTATTACAGAACCAACAGCTTTGGCTTCATCAATGATAATTGATTCTAATGTTACTTGCTATTCTTCTTTTGATGGAGGGGCAACAGTTGTTGCAACAGGTGGTACACCACCATATACATACCTGTGGAGCAACTCTGCTACTACAGCCTCCATTGCTGGGGTTGGTGCAGGTACCTACATTGTAACAGTTACTGATAATAGTGGTGGATTCATCAACGATACTGCAATAATTACAGAACCTATCGTACTAACTTCCTCAATGGTTGTTGATTCAAATGTAAGTTGCAATGGTTTAGCTGATGGTGGTGCTAGAGTTACACCTTCGGGTGGTACTTCTCCTTATACGTATTTATGGAGTAACTCAGCAACTACTGCCTCAATTGCAGGGATAATGGCAGGTTCTTATATTGTAACTATTACTGATGCAAATGGCTGCTCAATTGTTGATACTGCGATCATTACAGAACCTATCGTACTAACATCAACAATGGTTGTTGATTCGAATGTAAGTTGCAATGGTTTAGCTGATGGCGGTGCCACAGTTACACCTTCGGGTGGTACTTCTCCTTATACATATTTATGGAGTAACTCAGCTACAACTGCATCAATTACAGGGATTATTGCTGGAACATATATGGTAACCATTACAGATGCTAACGGATGTTCAGTTGTTGATACTGCTTTAATTACTGAGCCGGTTCTTATTACGGGAACAGATGTACAAACCGTTTGTGATTCATACACATGGATCGATGGAAACACTTATACATCAAATAACAATACAGCCCAATTTACTGTTTCTGCAGCCAACGGTTGTGATAGTATAGTTACCCTTAACCTTACAATTCAGCCATCGCCAACTGCAGCTGCCGGTACTGATGTAACAATTTGTGAAGATGCTTCTCAAACACTCTCAGGCATTGTAACAAATGAACTGAATATATTATGGACTACAGCCGGTGATGGTATTTTCGATGATGCTACAATTCCGGGTGCAACATATACTCCAGGAATTGGTGATATAGGCTCAGGATCAGCTACACTATATCTAACAGCATACTCCATAGCTCCTTGTGCTGCAAATGCAGTTGATACAATTGTTGTTAATATTCAACAGTTACCAATCGCTAATGCAGGTTCAGATGATATAGTGTGCCAAAACGAACCATATACATTATCCGGAATAGCTTCCGATCAACAAAATGTGATGTGGACAACAACCGGGGATGGTACTTTTGATGATGCAAGTTTACTTGGAGCTGAATACACACCAGGTTCTGCTGACATAAGCTCTGGAAGTGTTGATCTAACTTTAACTTCATATGCAGTTGCTCCTTGTGCAACAGATTCTTCTGATACCATGACATTATCAATCCAATATCTTCCTTTGGCTGATGCAGGAAATGATGACATTGTTTGTGAAACGGATTCATATACTCTTTCAGGTATTGCTTCATATCAGCAAAGTGTATTATGGACAACAACCGGGGATGGTACTTTCGATGATGCTACAATTCTGGGTGCAACATATACACCAGGTAATGCTGATATTACTACAGGTAGTGTTGACTTAAGTCTTACCGCTTCAGCCATATCTCCTTGTATTGTTGATGATGTTGATGTTATGACATTGACAATTCAATATACACCAAGTGCAGATGCAGGGATGGATGCCACTATTTGTGAGACTGATAATTATACACTTGCAGGTATAGCTACAAATGAGCAAAACATTCTTTGGACAACTGCTGGCGATGGTTCTTTCGATGATGCAACATCTGTAACTGCAATCTACACACCAGGAACAGCTGATATTACAGCTGGAAATGTATTACTTACACTTACATCTTATGCAATATCACCATGTTTAGTTGAAGATAGTGATGATATGCTTATTACTATTCAATATCTCCCAATGGCGGATGCTGGCATGGATGATATACTTTGTGAAACGGATTCATATACACTTTCAGGTGTGGCATCTTATGAGCAAAATATACTATGGACAACTGCTGGTGATGGTTCATTTGATGATGCGTCATTACTTGCTGCAACATATACTCCCGGCACAGGTGATATAGCCAATGGTACAGTTAGCTTAACAATGACAGCATATGCAATTTCGCCATGTGTTGTTGATGATAGTGATAATGTAACTCTTACCATTCAATATGTTCCTCAGGCAAATGCCGGAATGGATGATATAATCTGTGAAACTGACACATATACTTTAGGTGGAACAGCCGAACATTATCAAAGTCTATTGTGGACCACATCTGGTGATGGTACTTTTGACGATGCTACAATCTTAACTGCAACCTATTCTCCGGGTACCGGTGATATTGCTGCAGGAATGGTTGACCTAACTTTAACATCATATGCAATTTCACCATGCGCTGTAAATGAAAGCGATAATATGACTCTATCAATTCAATTGCTTCCCATTGCCGATGCTGGTGAAGATGCAACGGTATGTGAAGTAGATACATACACATTATCCGGCGTTGCTTATAATGAGCAAAGTACATTATGGACAACCAGTGGAGATGGTACTTTTGATGATCCAACATCATTAACAGCTATCTATACACCAGGTACGAATGATAAAAACAATGGTTCTGCAAATTTAACACTTACTACAATGGCAATAGCTCCATGTGTTGTTGATCATAGTGATGTAATGCTGTTATTGGTTCAGGTGCTTCCTTCCTCAAATGCAGGAATTGATGGTGAAGTTTGTGAAGACGACACCTATCAAATGAATGGTTCAGCTACAAATGAAGATCACGTTTATTGGGCTACTTTGGGTGATGGTGTTTTTGATGATCCTTTTTCTTTAAATGCAATTTATTCGCCAGGTGAGAATGATATAGAACTTGGTGATGTAGACTTAGTATTATTTGCATACTCAATAGCTCCTTGCTTTGGTGAAATCCCTGATACTATGAATCTGGTTGTTTACCATGCTGCTAGTGCTAATGCTGGTGATGATGATGAAATATGTGAAACAGAAAATTATACATTATCCGGTGAAGTTATGTATCACACAGGGCAAATATGGACTACTTCTGGTGATGGTACTTTTGATGATCCTAACTATTTATCTGCAACATATACTCCTGGTAATACCGATATAGAAAATGGTATGGTAAACCTTACACTTAAAGCCTTTGGAAATACAAATTGTCCGGGAGATGCAACTGATGTAATTACTCTGATAATACATAATTCACCAGATCAGCCTATAATACCAATGGGGCCTACGGCTATCGATCTGGATAATGTATCTGTTTCTGAATACAGTATCAATAATGTGGAAAATGCAATAGACTATACATGGGTACTAATACCACAAGAAGCAGGAACTATTTCAGGAATCGATACCATTGGTACTGTTAACTGGAATCAGGACTATACTGGACTTATTGCAGAAATTTATGTAATAGCAAATGCTGATTATTGTGATCCTATTCAATCAGAATCCCTGGATATTGGTTTAAGCCCGGTTTCTATTTATAACCCTGAAACATCTGATATTGAAATAGTGATTTCTCCAAATCCATCTGATGGTAAATTCAAGGTTAATATTTCAGGTGCCACCGAAGACATTGAAGTTTATGTTCAAAGTTCATCAGGGCAGGTAATTAAAAAGTTCAACCTTTTAAATACAATCGGAGAAATTGTTGAAACTGTTGATCTGCGTAATTATCCGGCAGGAAACTACTATATGAATTTTGTAACAAGCACGAGAAAAGTTACTAAAAAAGTGAGTGTCAATAAATTGTTTAGATAAAAGTGGTATTATACTAAACTCTGACCCTCGGTGTTTTCACTGAGGGTCTTTTTTTTATGTATATAATCTTTACCCTCACAAATACATATTGTTTATTTTTGCAGTTAAACATAAAACTATCATGAAAAAACACATATCGTTCGTATTAATCACTATCTCAATAATTGCAGTTACTTTTTCATCATGTAGAAAAGATGATGACGAAAAAACACCCAAGGATTTTCTCACCGAAGGGCAATGGAAGATCACCGACATTGAACTCGATCCTGGAATAGAAACCGTACCGGGCTTGCCACCGATTAAAGATGTTTATAATTTCGTATTTACCGAAGATTGCCAAAAGGATGACCTTATTATTTTTAATACCGATGGTACTATAACTGAGGATGAAGGCGCATTGAAATGCAACCCGGATGACCCTCAATCGGTTACGGAAAATACCTGGACAATGAATGAAGATGAAACTACAATTAATGCCACGTTTTTTGGATTGGATTCAGGATCAGCAGATATAATAATGCTCAATGAAAATATATTCGAATTTTCAACTACTGCTTTACCTGATTTCGTAACACAAATGGGTATTGAAAACCAAACTATTACCATCACAATGGTGAAACAGTAGTTTAAGTTTGGGAGTTATAAGTTAAATCTTTAAGGTTCTCCATATACCTTTGTACACTTATTCCCACACATCATATTAAAGGTTTTAATAACTTTATTCTTTAATTAATACCTGACAAAATGAATACTAATTCAGACAGGGACTTGGATAATCCTGATAATTACAGGTTTACAGTCTTTTATTACAATCCGGACGACAGCAGAATATTAGTTCCTAAAAGGAACAGAATGCTGGGATGGACCTTAAATTTTGGTCGAACAAACACCTATTTAATACTTATTGGGATAATAATTGTTGCTGCTGTAACAAAGTTATATCTATAGCGAAAAATGGGCCATGAGCACTCACATAATTCTAGTCAGGTAAGTGGCAAAAATATGGCCATCGCCATAATACTCAATGTGATTATCACGCTCGGACAGATTATTGGTGGAATTATCTCCGGAAGTGTTGCTCTGTTAAGTGATGCCTTACACAATTTCAGCGATGTAGTATCATTATTTTTAAGTTATATCACAAACCGTCTTGCAGGACAAAAATCAACGGAAAAGCAAACATATGGATATAAACGCGCTGAAATAATTTCAGCATTTGTTAATGCAGCAACTCTAATAGCAATTGCAATTTATCTCATAGTTGAAGCTGTTGACCGATTTTTGAATCCACAAATAGTAGATTTTGATATTGTAATATATTTTGCAATTGGGAGTATTGTAATTAATTTCATAAGTGTCCTGATTCTTCACAAAGATTCAAAAGAAAATATAAATATCAAATCTGCTTATCTACACCTTCTTACTGATGTTCTTACTTCCGTTGCAGTGATGATTGGTGGATTTTTGATGAAGTATTTCGGAATTTACAGAATCGATAGTATATTATCAGTTTTAATTGCTATTTATCTGATTTTTTCAAGCTACAAGTTGTTGATTGAATCCATAAAAATTCTAATGCAATTCACTCCAAAGGAAATTGACATTCAGGATATTTGCTTAAACATCAACAAAATTGAAGAAGTGAAAAACACACACCATGTTCACCTATGGCAATTGAATGACAAGGACATTTTTTTTGAGGCACATATTGATTTAGTGGAAGATATAAGAATCACTGATTTTCAAAAGGTGTTAGCCAAAATTGATGATATATTGGATGACAATGGGATTCACCATAGTAATATACAACCGGAATTTAATTTGGATGACAATAAGAATATAATTGTTGAGCATTAAATTTTTTACCAAATATCACATTTAGGGAATAACAAAGTTTATCAAATTTGAATAAATTTGCAGCCTGCTATCACAACATCTCTCCGTAGCTCAGTTGGCAGAGCAGCTGACTCTTAATCAGCGGGTCGAAGGTTCGAGCCCTTCCGGGGAGACTTAGTAACCAGCGCTTTACATGAATTAAACAACAGAAAGATAAGAAAGCCCAGTGTATTGGTTCAAAGCAAGTAGTTGATTCTTAATCAGCGGGTCATAGGCTCTAGCCTACTTCACAACAAACCTACACTGCCCTTTAGCACTCCCGGTAGTTGTTACAATGGCTGTGTACATTCCCGAATTCCACTTCGAAATATCAACAGTGATTTGAGTTTGCATTGGATAAATTTGATAATGATTAACTTCCCTGCCAAAAGTATCATAACAATGTAGTACTATATCGCTATGATTTTCTGTATTTCCAAGTGAAAAAATTATACTGCCTTTAGCAGGGTTTGGATGCGCAACAATCGAAATCTTAGCCAGCCCGGCATAGTACTCCTCAGGGCCGGGTATATCGTTTGTACCAACAACAACCATACAATCGCTTATATCAATTATCCCCGATTCAATACCACTGCTACATAAACTATCGTAGGTAAAATTGCCTGTGTAAACAGTATCCTGTTCCAGGTTTTCGTTTATTTTATACAACAGTATATCACTCAATGTTGGTGTAGTTTCATAATGCCCTGTAACTATAACATATTTATCATCAAAAGTCTTTATTAACCCACTACCCCCCCAGGTATTTGGTCTTGACTCCATATTATAAATATTTCCGCTGGTATCGATAACAAATTCTCCAAAGGGGTTTGCCCCATTTTTTTCAGGTCCATACCTTACTGATGCCAGAAACAATGTGTCATCAATACGCTCAATATCGTATATATAGTTACTCTGGATGCTGTTCCCAACCTGAGAGTTTGGTATATGGTTGTATCCAAGTTGTTCACCATCATTATTCAAAAACATTAAAAAACTATTGGAGTACAATGAAGTTCCTCCCCCTTCAGGAAAAAAACCAACCCCTGTACCCATCAATACACTATCGTTAATAGGGATAATAGATTTTACTTCGCCAATTATCGTATCATTCATTGCAAAAGGCAGTATCCATTTTTCGTTAAAAAGGCTGTCAACACCAATAAAAAATGCTCTTCTGTAAACATGGCTTGGATTATTTGGATATGCATAATAACAATCACCCGAAATATAATACTCACCATTAAATTCGATTATTTTATTACATGAAGGTTCATTTATTAACGAGTGGTCAGCTTTTGATGCATATGGCTTCTTCCATAGTAATTCTCCACCTGATGTAATATAATAAAGAAATACTGAATTAGTATCCATCATCCCAGATTCTTCATGATAAGCCAGTGCAATAATATCCTGGTTTTCTAGCAATATTGCATCATTAAAATAGGCAAAATCAAAACCGCTTTCAACAAAAACTCTGCACCATACAGGGTTACCACAATTATCGAATTTATTAATCATTGGCCAACTATCAGTATTATTTATCTCAACTGAGCCTACAATAATTATATTTCCGGCAGCGTCTATTAAAGGTGTTCCTGTACCAACTTTAGAATTATTCCAGAGTATATACTTCTCCCAAAGCATGTTCCCGTTGATATCTGTTTTTATCAGCCAGTTACTATAGTCTTCCTCGGAATAAACGCTCAATAAATAACCATTATCATACTCTTCAATAATCTTATTACAGAATTCAATAGCATTTGAATTTCCATATATATGTTGCCACCTTTGTGAGTAACCAAAAGAAGTAATACATATTATATACATTAATAAAACGATTTTTTTCATTTTATAAAAATAATTGTAATTATTGAACTACTGTAAACTTAACACTTTGAAGCATCTTATTTGTCGTGTTTAGTGTAGCTATATACACACCTGGCAATAGATTATTTATGTTACAAACTTCCTGTCCCTGTGTACCATTTACATTAATGGTTTGCAATACATTACCCTTAATATCTAATCACTATACCAACTAAAGACCCCATTACCGATGATTTGAGTTTATCATGGCATAAATCGTGTAAAAGAAAAACGCCCCAATTAATAAAAAGAGGCGTTTTAAGTTTCTAGAAATCTTAATAAATCAATGTTTTACCATCCTCCTAAACCAGAATGATCAGGACTATTAAATTGCAATCCTCCTATTCCGGCACATGGGTCATTTTCAACTTGTTGAATTATGGCAAAACTTCCCCAAATAACAGGGCCAATTTGAGTGCCATCGGCATTATACCAAAAACCACCATCTACATAAGCATCTGCAGGAGCAGCAATAATTTTTACAAAATAATTCCAATCACATTCAACATCACCTTCCATATAGGTTCCGCTCTGATGATTAGTGAGCCATGCTCCAGATCCAATATAAGTTGGGAAACCCCAATGTCGATCTAATTTAGTGTCTGAATCACAATCAGTTTTTGAAATCCAGTCGGTATTCCATTTCATAATAAGACTTACATCTCGGTAAGGCCAGGCCCAATGGTTAGCTGCTTCAGGGTTAGATGCTAAATAAGCATTATCGTCACCATCCCAGGCTGGATAACCAGCTCCACCTGCATAGGAATTAAAATATGAACCCTGGAATTTAAGAGCTTGATAATTGTAACCATAATCATCAAAACCTGTGGTTAGAGGATCACCTTCAAAATAATGCCCTGCGCTATATAGTATGTTCCCACCTTGAATGGTTTCACATCCTTTTTTAGCTTTTAATACTGCATCCTCTTGAGAGTTTACTTGGTCAGCTTGTTTCTGGCATGCGACAATAACAATTGATAACATAGTCACTACGCCAAATAGATAAAATAATTTTTTCATTTCTTTAAATTTAATTAATATATGAACTATTATTTGGTTAACTGAATGTTTTCAGATGTAATTGCTTTTTGCCTTCTTTCTAAATATCGCTTAATTTGTTTTATTCATTTTACTAGAAATCAGAAAGCAATTTAATGGTTTCTGATAGGCAAAGTAGATTGTGAATTTAGTAATAATATATTGTTCTATCTCAAACGTACATAGTTTGGAATAGTTCTAAATAGCAGTTTTTATGGAATATAGATTTATATCCGCGTATAAATCAGGCACTGTGGAGAATTCATATTTGTAGAATGCTAACACTTTCCGCCATAATCTGAGTTTAGCAGTAATCCTTATCACTTGGTAGAAGCTTCGAGTCCTTTAAAGGAAACAACAATACAATAATTCACCTAAGGCGAATATCCTATCTCTATCAGGAACAATATCAGAGAGTCTTATTGGGAGCTTTTACTACTTCATGTTCCCCATTACCATATGAACCTCATTTGCCATCCTATGGTTGTAGGTAAATGCAATATCTCTATAGTTAATTAAATCAATAATGGTTCCAATAAAGCATAGCCCTCCTGTGAACAGATAAAGTAACCCCATACCTATCTGGCCAACCATAAAACGTTGAACACCGGCAACCACTATAAAGCCAAGTACAGTAGTTAACATTATTATATTTGGATCTTTTCTTCTGGTACGATAAATATTTGCAAAGTTTATAAGCTGTTCATCATCAAAATCTTTGGTCAGATTTTGTACATAGGATAATTCTGCACCCTGAAGTTCGGGCATGTATTGAAGTATATTCGCCATGGTATAAGTTTTTGAATTTGTAATAAGGTTATTAATAACTATTGCTGATTGTAAAAATAATACAATTTTATTGAATTTCTAATTACAAGTATACTTCTGATTATTAATATAATTACTGCAATAGATCCCAAATAATGAGATTCGAATGACTTTATTATCTCTCCCCTGAAAAACCATGATATAGAAGTTCCCAACCCGCAACCCGGACAAAAATCCCATCCCAGATTATCGATAGGGCATAAGCTGAAATGATGCTCGACCGGATTATTAAAGGCAAGCAATATCAAGGCTGCAATCCAAATTATTGCTTCCAGATTTCTCCGAAAAAAAAAGTAGTATACATTACCCATCAAAAGCTATTTCTGTTCTAACAAAAATAAGAAGAATTAATTGAGAAAACATACTGATTTATGTCTATCCATTAAATAAACACTTCTCCCAACTTGTCGAATACTTTATTTAAATAATAAATCAACCACATTGTTCATTCGCCTTATTTTTTTGTAACTTTGAGGCATTAGTGCTATAAACCAAGGGAATAAAACATTATTCCTAAAAACTAAACGACAATGAAAAGCTTAACTACGATCATAGTAGTAACCGTGTTATTGTTATCATCAGTACTTGATGCACAAACAACAAAATATAGCTATATCTCTCCGGTTCCAAGTTCTAAATTTATAAATCCCGAACAAACAATTACACTTAAAACCGGTTTTGAATTTAACAGAAATACCATTGATGAAAATAAATTTTCCATAAAGGGAAGTTTAAGTGGCACTCATTCATTTGAGGTTAACCTTATGAATGATATGAAAACGCTAATTATAGTCCCTGATAAACACTTCTTGTATGGAGAAAATGTGGATATTATTATCAAACCTGGAATAAAGACAAAAACGGGCATTAATATAAATGCACTATCCTTTAGTTTCACTATCAAACCCTGTGATAACTTACCTTTGCTGATAGATTTCTACGAACGTGAAGCTGCCAATGAAGAGTCGATAATAAATGAACCAATTGGTCTCACTTCAAATTATAGGGGCACCTTAATGGATAATAATTTACCTGCAGATTATCCAGTACCTGAAATGCATAATTACCAGGAAACAGATAATCGCGTTCTGTTTTATACCCTGAGCCCAAGAGCCGGAGCCCCACAATTCAGCAATTATTTATCCATAAATGACGAATATGGCACTCCCGTGTTTTTTAGAAAAACCTCAGCCAACACATTGTATTTCCATAAAATGGAAAACGGACAACTGGCATTTGCAAAAAATGAGTCAGGCAATCCAGAAAAAGAGCGCTATTTCTTTATGGATAGCTCTTATGTTATCCTTGATTCTGTAAAAACAGGTAATGGGTATAATATGGATGGTCATGATATACTGCTGATGGACAATGGCCATTATTTACTTATGTCGTACGATCCCCAACCTGTTGACATGAGTGAAATGGTAATAGGCGGTAACCCGAATGCAACAGTTATCGGATTGGTAATTCAGGAGGTTGATTTAAATGAAAACGTATACTTTCAGTGGCGTAGTTGGGATCACTTTGCAATTACCGACGCAACAGATGATATTAATTTACAGGGTTTGAGTATTGACTATGTTCATGGCAATGCTTTTGCCTTTGATACGGATGGTAACTTGCTGCTATCATCCCGACATCTGGATGAAATCACAAAGATAAACTATCAAACAGGTGATATTATATATCGTTTTGGACTATTATCTAAAAACAATGAATTCACTATTCAGAATGATAATTATGGTTTTTCACATCAGCATGATATAAGAGTATTACCAAATGGGAACATAACCATTTTCGACAATGGAAACCTTCACCCCTTCCCCTTTTCCCGTGCTCTTGAATATTCAATAAATGAATCAAATATGACTGCCGAACTTCAATGGTTCTACAGAAATGATCCCGACATATATGGCGCGGCCACAGGTAGTTATAGACGTGATCCTTTGGGAAAGCATTTAATTGGCTGGGGTTCTGCATGGCCTGTTGCTGCAACCGAATTACTTCCGAATAATACAAAATCTTTTGAAGTCTATCTGCCAACAGGAGTTTATTCCTACAGAACAGTGAAATATGAATGGAAAACAAATCTTTTTAAATCACTACCAACGTTAAACCTTGGTAACTATTCCGGTGGAGAAGAACCAAAACAGATAATCCTTCCTATTCATAACAGCTCTGAAAATCAAATACGAATTACAAGTTTACATCTTCACAACGAAACTTTTAGTCTTGATGATGAGATCCCTGTTGTTCTTTTCGCTAATGATACAATTAACGTTATAGTTAGTTTTCTTCCTTCTGACACAGGTTCATTTTCCGACAGACTCACCCTGAATTATGATAGGTTTAGTCTTACTGGAACAGAAAGAATTGCTATTCAGGTTGAACTATCTGGTTTATGGGATCCTCTCTTGCCCATAGTAAGTTTTACACCTGAGTTTAATGCTCAAAATGTTGATCCTAACACTAGCATCAGTATAGATTTTTCGGAACCTGTTAAAAAAAATAATGGTGAAATGATTCAGGATAGTGATATTCCGAATTTGTTCTCCATAAAATTACATAATAAATGGGGACAGGAGATTCCATTTACAGGTACTGTTTCTGATGATTTCATGAATATTGAATTATTCCCTAACGAACACTTAACCGAATATGAATCATATTATGTTGAGCTTAAGGAGTCTGTGATTGAAGATTTTGAAGGTATCCATATTGATTATCCTGAAACAACATTCTTTACAACAGGGACATTGGTTGGAAATAATTTACAATCGGCAAATAGAAATATTATGGTTTTTCCTTCACCATTTAGTGATAATCTCAAAATAAATTTTCCTTCCCATAGAAATAATTCAATCTATATTTACAATATTACAGGAAGTCTGATTTTTGAGAAACACAATATAGATAATGAAATAAGCTTAGTTACACTGGATTATCCGGCAGGTATTTACATTATTTCAACTACTGACATTCTGGGAAATCGCGAATATTTCAAGGCCATCAAATACTAAAAGTCGATTAAAGATATTACGGTTCTGTTACATTCTTATTTGACCAGTATGTTTGATGATATAATCCTCCTTCCTGTTCCATAAAAACTTGAATAATTACAACTTTCCAATCATCTTTATAATATTCATGATATTCATGTTCCTCACCCTCCATTGAAAAATATTCACTGTTCACATTTGAAAAACCCTCTTTCTCCAACCATGATTCGATTGCCATCGGTGGAAATTGTTTATACGTGAATTCAATTAGTCCTGAAACAGCTTTTTTTCGGAGTTCAAGATACTTTTCGAATTCATTTTTATAAATATTGTTCATAAAATTCAAATGAGCAAATATACTAAACCGAATAGTTATTACCTATCTTTGCCCAATAACAAATCCACTGTGATGAAACAATTCGATGGCAATATAATAACCAAATTACCTCAAACCGGAACTTCGATTTTTGCAGTTATGTCGCAGCTTGCCAACAAACATGGCGCAGTCAACTTAAGCCAAGGATTCCCTGATTTCCCCATTTCTGGTGAATTAATTGATCTTGTTATTCACTTTATGAAAAAAGGGTATAATCAATATGCACCAATGCCTGGAGTTCCTGAATTAAGGAAGCAAATTTCGAAAATGTTCAAGGATAACCATGGTACAGATTACGATGCTGATAAAGAAATCACCATCACAGCAGGTGCTACCCAAGGGATTTTTACAGCAATTTCTGCATTTATCACAAAAGGTGATGAAGTTATTATTTTTGAGCCCGCCTATGATTCTTATGCGCCGTCGGTTACTGTTAATGGCGGACTTGTTAAATATGCCAGACTGCAATATCCCGATTACAGCATAAACTGGGATGAGTTGCCAAGAATGATTTCAAGTAACACTAAAATGATCATCCTAAACTCACCTCACAACCCTACCGGAAGTGTATTAAGTGAAGATGATTTAAAGCGATTGGAAACCCTTATAAGAGATAGAGACATCATCGTGCTTAGTGATGAGGTATATGAACATCTTATATTCGACGGACTACAACATCAAAGCGTTTGCAGGTTTCCTGATCTGGCTGCCCAGAGTATTGTTATTGGATCTTTCGGTAAAACGTTTCATACCACAGGTTGGAAAACAGGATTTGTTCTTGCACCTGAAAAAATTACCGCTGAGTTTCGCAAAGTTCATCAGTTTGTAGTATTTGCTGTCAATACTCCAATTCAGCATGCTGTTGCAGAATATTTAAAAAAACCTGATAACTATCTGTCATTAAGTAATTTTTACCAGAATAAACGCGACTTCTTCCTCAAAGCAATTGCCAAATCAAAATTTAAACCCGTTGATTGCAACGGAACATATTTTCAACTTTTGAATTACAGTGAAATATCTGATGAATCGGAAATGGAAATGGCAACCAGATTGATTAAGGAATACGGTATTGCGTCGGTACCTATTTCACCATTTTACAGAACTCAGGAAAATAACCATTCGCTTCGTTTTTGCTTTGCTAAGGAAGAATCAACTCTTAAAAAAGCTGCCGAAATACTATGCAAAATTTAAAAATTCTTGCTCTTCAGGCCAACCTTGAATGGGAGGATCCCCAACTAAACCGCGATAAGTTTGAATCACGGATTGAGAAACATTTTGATTATCACGATATGATAATTCTACCGGAAACCTTTACTACAGGTTTTCCTGTTGATCCACATAATTATTCCGAATCATTTGATGGCAAAACAGTTGATTGGATGAGGAAAATTGCCAGTAAATTTAATGTGGCAATCACTGGTACTATTCTAGTTGAGTCAAATAGTTCCTATGCAAATACCCTTATTTGGATGAATCCAGACAGCAGCTTCGATTACTATGAAAAACGACATGTATTCTCCATGGGAGGCGAGCATAAGCACATTACAGCTGGTGAAAAAAAGCTGGTTGTAAACCTTAACGGATGGAAAATCCGACCAATGATTTGCTATGATCTTAGGTTCCCGGTATGGAGTAAAAACTCCTACGATAAGGATTTTGAATACGATCTTGCCATATATCTTGCCAATTGGCCGGCAGTACGCAGTTATCCGTGGAAGACTTTACTTTTAGCACGTGCTATTGAAAATCAATCATATGTTATCGGGGTAAACCGGGTTGGAGAAGATGGACCGGGAAATGCATATAGCGGAGATTCTATGATTGTTGATCCAAAAGGAAAGATTCTAAAACAGGGCGGCGAAGGAACAGATGAAGCACTAAGCGTAACTCTAGATTACGATGAACTCATCAGATTTCGAAAACAATTTAACGTTGGCCCCGATTGGGATAAGTTTACAATTCATTAGTTCATTCTAATCATATTATAACTAGGCCATAGCGAGAAACTTGTATAAGAGCTTGTCTGTGTCTTTGATAATTCTACAATAATATAACCCATATCAGTCTTTGTGAAACTTTACAAATAACATCTTTACATCATCCTTAGTGGATTAACCAGGAGGCAATATTATGAAACCTTAGAGTGACTTTATAGTTAAGAAATTACAACCACTTTTCAAGGTTTTTACTTAACTCACCCGGAGCAACAGGTTTTGTAATAAATCCCTTCATCCCGGCATTTCTGCATTCACTTTGACTTTCCCCAATAACATTGGCAGTCATGGCGAGTATTACAGGTGCTTTACCTGGATTATTTTTATATGATTTCAATATTCTCTCAGTAGCTTCCAACCCATCCATTTCAGGCATTTGAACATCCATCAGGATAAGATCATAGTCTTTATTTTGACATGCTTTTACTGCCACAAGTCCATTCTCAGCAATATCAGGAATAATGCCCATATTTTTCAAAATGCTGGTTGTTACCTTTTGGTTGATTACATTATCCTCAACCACTAGTATCTTGGCATCAGGAAACGATGGCAGATCAATTTTTGCTTCCGGTTTTGCTTTTTGCCCCTCAGTGGCCCGAGCTCCTACAGCTTTGAATAAGGCCTGCAATAGCTTTTCTTCTCTGGCAGGTTTAAGAATGCTTGAGCTGAATAGTTTTTTTTCATCATTGCTCATTTCAACACCAATGGACGAAAGTAAAATCATAGGAAGGGTTTTGGCAAATTCCTGCTTGCGAATTTTTCGGGAGACTTCAATTCCTGTTGTTCCGGGCATTTGCATATCAAGAACTGCTAAATCAAATTTCGTTTTTCGGATGTGTTCCAGTGTATCATGGTAATTATCGGTTGATGTCACGACAAAGCCATAATTCGTTAATTGCCTTGAAAGTATTTTCAGGTTAGTCCTATTATCATCCAGAATAATTGCCTTTTTACCTTTAAACACTGATGTGTCAGGGTCTTTGGTCTTTTTTCGCATTTCTGTATCTTCCTCGGCTTCAATGGTAAAAGAGAATACAGAACCTTTGCCTTCAGTAGATTCAACCCAAATCTTCCCTCCCATCAGGTTAACCAGGTTTTTAGATATGGCAAGCCCGAGTCCTGTGCCTTCAAACTTTCGTCCGTGGGATGTATCAACCTGAGAAAATGAATCAAACAAAGATTCTAATTTTTCAACAGGAATACCTATACCTGTGTCTCTTATTGCGAACTCTATCAGGTTATTATCTTTGGCTTTCCTTACTGTTAAAACAACCTCACCCGCATTTGTAAATTTAATGGCGTTGTTTACTAGATTCAATAAAATCTGCTTTAGGCGGTTTAGATCACTGATGATAAATTTGGGAATATTGGGATCAACTTCATGTATCAACTCAATGTTCTTTATTGATGCTGATGCTGATAATAGCACAAACACTTCTTCAACACATTGAACAAGATTAAATCCTTGTTTTTCGATTTCCATTTTACCCTGTTCAATCTTGGAAAAATCAAGAATATCATTAATAACTGTTAACAGGTTTTCACCGCTAATGCGTATTGTATTCACGTAATCTGTTTGTTCCTTACTTAACTTGGTTTGCTGTAATAACCCTGTCATTCCTATTACACCATTCATAGGTGTACGTATCTCATGGCTCATATTAGCAAGGAAATCGGCCTTGGCCTGAGCTCCCATTTCTGCCTTGAGCTTTGCCTGCTTGAAGTAAGTTGCAAATCTGTAAGAAAGTATAAGCGACTGGAAGAAAAAGAACAATATATAACCGAAAAATGAAATGTATGGATACGAACCGATAATGCCTAAATAATGAAGTATCTCCAAACTCAACACAAAGAAGACTATAATAATGCTGATTAGTGCATAAACTGATCCCGCCCTCTTGTTAATCACAGCATAAATAATTATAAAACTTCCGTAGATTATATAAACCAACAGAATTATTAAAAATGGATTAACAGTTAGGGTAAAGATATAGCCGGGCATTGTGATTGTGATTGCAACGAAAATCAATGCAATAATTTTAAGAATTCCGGCATATATTCTATTGGTTTCTTTGGGGTAAACCGATTGCAGAAACGCCATAAAAAAATAGGAGCTTAGGAATAAGGAGATAAACTCTGCACGGGTGGTTATTTCCCAGCTAACATTAGGAATTATATTATGTAAGAAATAATTTGCTGTTCCAATTATTCTGTAACTATATATTAAACAGAACATTGCAAAATAGAATACTGACTTGTTCTGTCTGCCAAAAAAGAATAATCCAAGGAAAAACAACCCTCCCATTATCAGGGCACCGGTTAACAGTAAGTCTATTCCCAACTTAAACTCTCTATCCTGATTTAGGACTAAATTCAAACCCAGAACTGGTGGTATGCTGGCTCCTCCTTTACTATGATAAAAGTTTGATATATGTAATACAAATTCCAGTTGAGTTGAATCCGTATGAAATGCATTTACTAAAGGTAACAAATGGGGTTTCATATCTTCCTTTGATGTACCAACTTTCCCATTTGATGAAAGCTCTTTTCCATTAAGCCACAACTTATAAGCAGTATAAAAATCGGGCATCTTTATCGCCAACAGATCATCAGTAGGTTCGATCTCCACAATCAGTCTGTAAGTTGCATAACCAAAATTGGAATATTCACCTAGAGAATCTGGGATTTGCGACCAAAGCAATGGGAAATGTGGGTAAATAGGCACAACAGAAGTTGGGAAATCACCAGGCATTAACAAAGTATCGTAGTAAAATTCCCAGTTTCCTTCAAGAATAAAATTACCACTGTCGGCAAAACTCCAACTTTTCAGATCCAGTTTGCCCTGTTTAATTTTCGGTGTTTGATAATTCTGAGCAAAAGTTCCCGTACCAACATAAATTAACATGCAGGTCAACAAAAATATTTTGAGGCTGTTAATCATGGCAGATTACCTTGTTATCACTCTATTGCTTGTAGCTGTTGTAGTTTATAATATACGCCTTTATGTGAAATTAGTTTCGCATGTGTACCCCTTTCAACTATTTCACCATTCTTCAATACGATTATTTCATCTGCATGTTGAATAGTCGACAGTCGGTGTGCGATTACCACTGTTGTTCTGTCTTTCATTATATTGAAAAGTGCCTTTTGCACCAGCTTTTCTGACTCCGTATCAAGTGAAGAGGTTGCTTCGTCCAGAATCAATATGGGAGGATTGGCAAGAACTGCACGGGCTATACTCAGCCTTTGACGTTGTCCGCCGGATAACTTCACCCCTCGGTCACCTATGTTTGTTTGATAACCCTGTTCTGTATCCATAATGAATTCATGGGCATTTGCAACTTTGGCAGCTTCAATAACTTCTTTTTCCGAAACACTTTGATTTCCAAATGCAATATTGTTAAAAATTGAATCATTAAATAGTATACTTTCCTGAGAAACAATCCCCATCAAACCACGTACATCATCAATTTTTATATCCCGGATATCTATACCATCAATTAATAGTTCGCCATCTACCACATCATAAAACCGTGGTAGCAAATCAGCCATCGTCGACTTACCACCTCCTGATTCACCCACAAGCGCAATAATCTTTCCCTTTTCTATTTTAAGTTCTACATCTTTGAGAACATATTCGTTTTCGTATTTGAAACCAACATTTCTGTATTCAATTTCGTTTGTAAAGCTTTCTTTAGAAACAGCGTCTTTTTTCTCTTCAATAACTTCATCAGCATCCAGAATTTCAAAAATCCTTTCCGCCGAAGCAATACCTTTTTGAATGCTATAAAAACCTTGAGCAAACGACTTTGATGGAGGAATTATCTGTGAAAACACAACAATGTAGGTAATAAAATCAGCTGCTGCAATAGTTGGATCATCAGAAAGAACCATTTTTCCGCCAAACCACAAAACCACAATAATTACCACCGACGACATAAACTCGCTTAATGGTGATGATAAATCACGCTTTCGGTAAATCCAGATCAAAAGCCGTGAATAAAGATTATTGTTATGCCTGAACTTCTCATCAGTATACTCTATTGCATTAAAAGCTTTTATAATTCTTAACCCTGAAACTGACTCTTCAATTGTCGATAACAACCCTGCAAACATTGTCATACCTTCCTTAGATTGCTTTCTAAGACTTTTTCCAATTTTGCCAATCAGCAATCCAGTTACGGGTAGTATTATCAGTACAAATAACGAAAGTTCTGGACTCATGCTTATCATAAATGCGAGATAAGCAATTATTGTAACAGGATCACGAACCAACATTTCCAGGTAGTTCATAATGGAAAACTCCACCTCCTGTACATCCGTTGTAACTCTGGCAATAATATCACCTTTTTTATGTTTTGAAAAGAATGATAAAGGAAGTGTTAAGATCTTGCTGTAGATATCATTACGAACACCTTTGATAGCTCCAATTCTGACGTTTGCCATGAAATACATTGAGAAGAAACGACCAATATTACGAAGGAGGAATGAAGACATCAGAATTACACATATGTAAATCAATGCCTGCATCTTGCCATCGGTGATTATTATTTGACTAATTCTAAAATTCAAATAATCCAACACTGAACTCGTGTTAAACAATAGTTCCGGTTCCTCTGTTACCAGATCATTAATCCCAAAAAGTAAATTCAGAAATGGAATAAGCAATGCAAACGAAAACAAAGAAAATATTATGGTCATAATGTTAAAAAACACATTTAACAATGCGAAACCATAATAGGGTTTTATATATGCCAGTACTCGGTAAAATTTTTTCATTCTTTTTAAAAATAGAAATAAAGTTTATGCAAATATACGTAGTTGAATCAACAATTAAGGTCAATTCAAATTCATGATAAAAAACTTGATACTTTGGAAACATTCGAATTACGTATCGAAAGTACTAAATCTAACGTTCATTATAACCAACGTATGGTGTTAGGTTTCTAGTACAAAACTCAGGTTAATACTTATCACAATTAAAACCGTTTAGTATTATTTGTATTTTTACTGCTTCAAAAAAACATGGTTAAAATGAAAAAAATAGTTCTGTTATACTGGGGAAAAGGTGGTAATGTTGAGCGAACTGCTCAAGAGGTTTATGGAATGTTTGATCCTGAAGTAATTGATATGTTTGATGTTGTAAGTTTCGATGTCAACAATCTGAAAAACTACGACTTAATGATACTAGGTCACTCCACAATCGGTGCCGAAGATTGGAAAGATGCGAAAGCTGACAATGAATGGAATGCGTTTTTTAGAAGAGTTGAAAGTCTTGAAGAAACAAATATTATAGCAGCCTCCTTCGGACTAGGTGATCAGGTTCTATATCCGGATCACTTTGTTGACAGCCTTGGTATCTACAAAGAAGAAATGGACAAATTGAATATACCAACCATTGGAGAATGGCCATCAGAAGGTTATAAATTTACTGACTCTGACGGGGAAAAAGACGGTATGTTTTTTGGTCTGGCTCTTGATGTTGATAACGAACCTGAGCTTTCATTGGAAAGAATCAAACAGTGGACTGAAGAGATAGGATAGGGAGACCGGAGACCAAAGACAAAAAAACACTAGACTATTGCCTTCTGCTTTAAGCCTTTGCCATTAGACTATTGCCATAAACGTTATACCATTAGCTATCCTCTTTATAGCTTAAGCCTTTTGCTATTAGCTTTTAACCATCAATTAATAGCTAACTATCAACTGTTGATTAATTATTTTCAAAACCAAATTATTTGGGTTTCAAACATATAAATTTGTCTAAACTTACGTTTATTCAATATTATTTATCACAAATACATGAATATAAAAAAGATTTCTGCCACCGCTATAACTACATTATTAATTACTACCTGTCTGTTAGCTTCTAATTCTAACGACACAATAAGAACCATAAAATCCGATTCGACTATTATTGTTGATGAGGTAATGATTAATAATCAGGAAATCGATTCTGTAGAAACTGATACAATAGTATTTGCAATTCCTGAAACACCTAAGCATTCAGAAGATGATTATAAATCTCTTATCACTGATTCACAAGTGGTAAAAACACTGGATAGTTTGCTTGATGTCAAATTTTATCAAAAAAGCTATTTCCAAGTCGATACATCCATCAATAGTGATTACGGCTTTGCTACTGACTATGTTCCAACCTATCCCGACTCAATTTATGAACAGCGTATCGAAGCTTTGAATAGAGAAACCCCCATTGAATTAACATACAACAGAGAAGTTAAAACCTATATTAATCTCTATGCAATAAAAAAGAGGAAACTTAGTGCCAAAATGCTCGGACTTGCAGAAATCTACTTCCCCATGTTTGAAGAAGCATTGGATAAATACGATATGCCCCTGGAGATAAAATATCTTGCAATTGTGGAATCGGCATTAAATCCATCAGCAGGATCACACAAGGGCGCAAAGGGTCTTTGGCAATTTATGTATGGAACCGGAAAAGTATACGGACTTAAGGTTACATCAATGGTTGACGATAGGTTTGATCCCATGAAATCAACCATTGCCGCATGCGAACATCTAACTGATCTTTACAATATTTACAATGACTGGTCGCTGGCATTGGCTGCTTATAACTCGGGAGCAGGAAATGTAAACAGAGCTATCCGCCGTGCCGGTGGCACAAAAAATTACTGGGCAGTATGGCCATTTCTCCCAAGGGAAACCAGAGGATATGTACCTGCATTCATTGCTGTTAACTATGTAATGAATTACGCACCTGAACATAATATTATTCCATTGCAACCAAAGATGTTTTATTACGATATCGACACGGTAACAGTAAGTGATGTACTTGCTTTTGATCAGTTAAATGAAATGCTGGGAATTCCCATGGATGAGATAAAATTTTTAAACCCTCAATTTAAAAGAAATATTATCCCAGCCACCGCAGGAAAGAAATATACAATAAGAATACCACGAAGTTATACGGATGATTTTCTAAATAATGAGCAACAACTTTATGCCTATAAAACACTTAAAGGTATTGAGCGGGAAAAGCTACTTGCTGAAGTAAAAAAAGTAAAGGACAGGAATATTCATATTGTAAAAAGCGGCGAAAGCTTGGGACTAATTGCCAAAAAGTATCATGTTTATGTTAACCAGATAAAAAGATGGAACAACTTGCGTGGATCTACTATTTATCCAGGACAAAAACTTGTGCTTTACGGATCAGGTAGCAGCAAATTTTACCAGAAAACCTCAACTCCTGTTATGCGTTCATCTGAGAAATCAAACCACATTGTTAAAAATGGAGAAAATCTGGGATTGATTGCCAAAAAATATAAATGTACTGTTACTGATCTGAAGGAATGGAATAATCTTAAAAACTCCAAAATATACCCAAAACAAAATCTGATTGTTTATAAACCAGCCGAGAAGAAAAATAGTTCTGTAAAGGAAGGTAAATACCTATATCATGTTGTGCGAAAGGGAGATACGCTTTGGGATATTGCCAAGGAGTATGATGGTGTAACTGTCGACAAAATAAAATCGTTGAACAATATTAAAAATTCGAAGCGTTTAAAACCTGGTCAAAAAATAAAGATTGCTGTTGTAAGCTAGTGTTTAACACATAATTAAAATGATACCGCTAGTTTTTATATCATTTTGAAATAGATAATTGTAAGAAATCCTATACTTGTTGTAATTAATCAAACTCAATAACAATTCTGTTTATTAATAGCAACATGCTTTCGTGTCAAAACAGATTTATGTTAACCCCAAATTCGTGGAATTTCCGAATCGCAATATATTTCTCCTAAATTAGTTATTGTATAACAATTTATGCTTTTTTGGAACAGCTTTTGTAATGCTTTGATATAGATAAATCAAATAAGAAATGAAGAAAACCGGAATAATTCTCAGCCTTATAACCCTCTCGATGTTAATCGGATTAGTTTCATGTGAACCCAGAACAGGGAAATCAAACAAAGTTAGATCGATTGGCAACACCTCGGAAGTACTTGTAGTGCTGCAAAATGATCAGCAAAAAGAAAATCATATTGGGCAGGCAATTAAAGAAAACCTGGGGTTGGAACAATACGGACTAATGCAAGCTGAACCATTATTCGACCTTGCTTACATCACTGACAATAATTTTTCGGACATGTTCAAAAAGCACCGGAATATCCTGATTGTCAATATCGACAAGAAAGCAACAGAAACAACTGTTGAGTCATATACCGATAAATGGTCCAAGCCTCAAAAGATAATAAGAGTGACATCACCATCGAACACAGATTTTGCAGAGAAATTCCACGAATATGCAGAAGGAATTATTGGAGACTATAATGATGCTGAACGTAAAAGGATATTATCAGTTTTTAGACCTAGTTCTAAAAATAAAGTGCTGAATGAGGTTCGAAAAACTTTCAATCTTGATATCACAATTCCACAAGGGTTTTATGTTGCTAAAGTTAAGCCAGGGTTTATGTGGATACGAAAAGTAGTAACCGATTATAATCAGGGAATCGTAATAATGTCGGAGCCTTACTTGGACAAAGAACAATTCTCAGAACAGAGTATTATGGCTAGAACAAACCGCTACTTAATGCAATATATTCCCGGCCCAACAGAAGGATCTTACATGGCAATTACCAACGAGTTCGTTGTTCCTCAATGGAAACAAGTTGAAGATTTCTCAGCTGAATATACCATTGAATACAGAGGAGTATGGGATGTTGAAAATGACTTTATGGGTGGTCCCTTTGTTAGTTATACTTTTGTTAACCCGAATGATAATCAGTTAATTACCATTATGGGTTATGTGTATCATCCCAACAAAAAGAAAAGAAATTTGTTAAGACAACTGGAAGCTATTATTTACTCTGTGAAGATGAGGAAACAGAAATAGCGATAGAAGATCAAAGAGATTTTCTTCGGTTTCCGATCTCCATCTTTCCACTCTTTACAAATATTTAACACTCTCTTACTAAAGCAACAACCAATTATTACTAATTTTGCAGCTACTATGGAAGATGAAAAATTCAATAAAGATCTGGACGAACTTTTTAGATTATTCAAAAAGCTTGTGGAAACTCAGTCTATGGATGATGTTCCCGGCGTTGACGGAATGATGCTGAAACAGTTTCAGTTCTTTTTTAGTAATTACGAAAACATGAAAGAGCAGATCGGTGATCAACTAATGGGTCAGTTTGGTGAACCCGTTAAGCAAATGGTTAGTGATTTGGTAAAACAACTACGTGAACAACTCAATGAAGATGAGTTTACCGTTATTGAGGAAGTAGAAGAAGAGCCGGTTATTCAAATTGACAATATTGCAATTACAATTGAAGAAATCGACAATATGTTAAAGAATCCTGATCTGAGTGAAGACCAGATTAACGAACTCCTCGACAAAAGAGCAGAATTGCTTTAATCCTGAAAATTATTCATCTTGAGCAAATTAGATAGTATTATCCGTAATTACTTCTCAAAAAAGAAGTGGTATAGCATTCTGTCGGATGTGGTTTTTGTAGTATTAATTGTACTACTCATAATACCGAATACCCGTACCGAGGTAGCATCATTTTTTATCAAGCTTACTTCCTTACCACCCTCAACGCTTGACACGGATGAACAGAAATATATATCTAAAGAAAGTAAAACTTGGATAATCTCCGATATGGCCGGCAATCCTGTAAGTTTTGAATCACTAAATGACAAACCGGTTTTCCTTAACCTTTGGGCTACATGGTGTCCACCATGTATAGCCGAACTTCCGGGAATTTATGATCTCCATAAAGAGTACGGCGACAAGGTCAATTTTGTGCTTGTGAGTAATGAAAGTCGTGCAAAAGTAAGAGGTTTCGCAAAAAACAAAGGTTTTGAAAGCCTGCCCTTCTATCGCAACGAATCAATTCCTGATGATTTTAGCAGTCAGAGTATTCCAACAACATTTATTATCGACAAAAATGGAAAGATAGTGCTCAGCAAGAAAGGTGTTGCACGTTGGAACTCAGGTAAAGTTGAGGAATTACTTGAAAGCTTGATTAACGAATAAATGTTAAAAGATGTTGTAAGTCATCTATTCTATTCTTTTATCGATACAAATACTTTCCGTTATTAGTATATTTGCAAAATAACCATAATGAAAATTTAATTAGATGAAAAATCTAAAGTACATATTACCCATATTATTTGTTTTCATTTTCATTGGAAACACGCGAGCACAGGTACTAAGCGAGGATGCCAAAAGAAAAATAACCGTTGGCGTTGATTTTTTTACCGACATCTGGCAAGGTAAACCTATTGACATGGACCTTCGAACAATTAACCAGGGGTTTAATGTATTTGCAACGTACAACTTTCAACTTGGTGAAAGCAACTCGGATTTTGCGGTAGGACTTGGCATCGATAACCACAATATGTACAGCGATACCAGAATAGGTGACTTCGTATCCGACACAGTAGTATTTACTCCGCTTGGCAGTACAGTTTATCAGCGCAGCAAAATAAACCTAACTTATGTTTCTGTACCACTTGAGTTTAAGTTTAAATTAAAAAGTGGGGTTAAGTTTGGGGCTGGATTTAAGATAAAATATCTGATGAGTTCCAAGGATAAATATATTGGTGATATTCCTGGTGAACCCAAAGGAAGAACCTTGGTTAAGCGCAAAAAGATAAAAAGCACCGAAGACTGGGCATATGGTTTCACATTAAGGTTTGGATATAAATCAGTTAACCTTTTTGGTTATTACCAGATTTCAAACATCTTTGAAAAAGGTCGCGGACCAGAAATGTATCCTATTTCTGTTGGTATTACTTTGACTCCATTTTAAGGACAATGATTCAATGAGTGAATTATAGAATTTCGTCATTGCGATGAACGAAGTGAAGAAGCAATCCCCTATTATAATAATCGCCATATAAGGTTACGTCGTCGTTCCTCCTCGAAATGACCATGGTTATTGTTTCAACAAAAAAGGTGTCACTGATCTCTCAACAACACCTTCTTCTTATAGTTCGTTATCAGATTAATATCTGTAATGATCAGGTTTATATGGACCGTTAACATCAACACCAATATAATCTGCTTGTTCTTTTGATAATTTTGTAAGATTCACACCAATTTGTTCAAGGTGCAGTCGTGCTACTTCCTCATCAAGATATTTTGGTAAGCGGTAAACACCAACTTCATATTCATTTCTTTTTTCCCAAAGGTCTAACTGAGCTAAAGTTTGGTTTGTAAATGAATTACTCATTACAAATGATGGGTGACCAGTTGCACAACCAAGGTTTACCAAACGACCTTCTGCAAGCAGGAAGATTGAATGTCCATCTTCGAAAGTATATTTATCAACCTGAGGTTTGATATTAGTTTTCTCTGCTATAGCTTCCATTTGAACAACCTGAATTTCATTATCGAAATGACCGATATTGCAAACAATTGCCTGATCTTTCATTTCCGACATATGTTTGGCAGTAATTACATCTTTGTTTCCAGTTGTTGTAACAAAAACATTTCCTTCTTTAACTGCTTCTTCCATTGTAGCAACTTCAAATCCTTCCATTGCTGCCTGTAGAGCACAGATAGGATCAATTTCGGTAACGATAACACGTGCACCGTAAGTTCTCATTGAGTGAGCAGAGCCTTTACCAACATCACCATAACCTGCTACAACAACAACCTTACCTGCTAACATTACATCAGTTGCTCTTTTAATACCATCTGCCAGTGACTCACGACATCCGTAAAGATTATCAAATTTTGATTTTGTAACCGAATCATTAACATTGATTGCTGGAATTAATAGTTCACCTTTTTCAAACATCTGATATAGTCTGTGAACACCAGTTGTAGTTTCTTCACTTACACCTTTCCATTCCTTAACTGTTCTGTGCCATTTCTGAGGATCTTCTTTAAGTGTTGATTTAAGAAGCTTTAAAATTTCACCCTCTTCTTCGCTTGATGGTTCAACATTAAGCACTGTTGCATCTTTCTCAGCAGCAAAACCTTTATGAATTAACAATGTAGCATCTCCACCATCATCAACGATTAGTTGGGGGCCATTACCATTAGAAAATGACAATGCCTGATTTGTACACCACCAATATTCTTCCAATGTCTCACCTTTCCATGCAAATACAGGAATTCCTGTTGCGGCAATTGCAGCAGCAGCATGATCCTGTGTAGAGAAGATATTACAACTTGCCCATCTAACTTCTGCACCAAGAGCAACCAACGTTTCAATCAATACTGCAGTTTGAATCGTCATATGTAAAGAGCCCATAATTCTAACTCCCTGTAATGGCTTTTCAGCAGCATATTTGTTACGAATGGACATTAAGCCCGGCATTTCCTTTTCAGCAATTTCAATCTCTTTTCTTCCCCAATCGGCAAGTGAGATATCGGCAATCTTATATTGTAGTGTATTATCTACAGCAACTTCTGACATATCTTTATAATTTATGATATTAATTTTTAGGGCTGCAAAGATAAGAATTATTCTAAACTACAATTATTTGGAGATTAAACTATTACAATAAGATAGTTCGCTAGGTATAAAGGACATTATAAGTTAATTGTTTATCTAACGAATATAAATAGCAATTTGCCAGATACTTCCTTAACAGATGCCAATGAATAACCATCAAATCCATTATCAGAGTTAATTCCTTTTCTTATTTCATGGATTTTATCATTGTCCGGATTATACTCCAAAGCTTGGTCTTCGAAACCCGTATTTGAAGAAAAAATCCATAAATAACTGTCTTCGACCTGTGAAACTTCAGTTAGAATCATTCCTTCTTTATATGCTTGCATGGCTACTTTCTCTGGAAATACAGGGCTCATTGCCCATCCTTGCTTTAAATTAAGCCCCTTCGACATAACTACATAGTACTTTCCTTTATCTGTCACCAAACCTGTAACATCATATCCTTTTTTCCAATAAGTTGTAATATATTGTTTCAGAGAATCCTGGCCTTCAAACATTGAAATATCTTGATTTACTATGCCCGTATATGATGCTTGATGTAGCTCCCAGCGATTTTCATTTTTGTATATACCCACAACAAATTTTCCATTTTTTCCAAGGTTTTTATTATAAACCTCAGGATGCCATACACTTGTAACTACCCTTTCTTCCCAACCGGGGCACATTGACATCACGTAGATGTAAACATCATTGTACCTGATCATTGAAGTTACAAACGATCCCTTGATTTTATTGTAGCTTTTTGTGTATAGATTCTCAGTAGCAGCTATTCTTAATCCTTGAATATCAAAAGCTTTTGGTAGCATAGGCACTAACTTTTCCTCAAATTTAAGAAAAAGCAGAGCCTGAGTAATGAAAAAATGAAAATATTTTCAGACAGTCGTTTGGACTACTTTTCGAGAGATAACCTTTCGTAGATTAATTCTGTTTCCTTTTCAAATCCTGGTTTTCCAAGTAAGGCAAACATATTCTTTTTATATGCTTCAACCCCTGGTTGGTCGAATGGGTTTACACCAAGGATATATCCGCTAATAGCGCATGCCATTTCATAAAAATAAACAAGTTGACCAAGTGTGTTTTCTGAAATTTCAGGGATTATTATCCTTAAATTAGGTACTTCACCATCAACATGCGCAAGCGTAGTCCCTATTTCTGCCATATGATTAACCTCATGTAGAGGCTTGCCCGCTATATAATTTAATCCATCAAGATTCTTTTCATCCTCAGGAACTACCATTGTTGATTTTGGTTTTTCAACAGATATTACTGTTTCAAAAACATTACGTATTCCCTCCTGAATATATTGTCCCATTGAATGAAGGTCGGTTGTAAATCCAACTCCTGCAGGAAAAATTCCCTTATTTTCTTTTCCTTCACTTTCTCCATAAAGCTGTTTCCACCACTCGGTGAAATAATACAACTTAGGTTCATAATTTACAGTAATTTCAATTTTCTTGCCGGCTTTGTATAATGCATTTCTTGTGGCCGCATATGCTGAAACCGGATTCTCACTTATATAAGTTGAAGTGTCAATATGCTTCTTCATCTTTTTTGCCCCGGATACGAGTTCACGAATATCAAATCCGGCTATGGCAATTGGTAACAATCCAACAGGTGTTAGTACCGAATATCTTCCCCCAACATCGTCAGGAACCACAAATGTTTGATACCCTTCTTCATCTGCCAACTGCTTCAGAGCGCCTCTTTTTTTATCTGTTATGGCTATTATTCGATCACGAGCATCAAGTTTTCCGTATTTGTTTTCAAGATGATTTTTCAATAACCTGAAAGCGATGGCAGGTTCAGTTGTTGTCCCGGATTTTGAAATTACAGCAAGAGAATAATCATGATTATCCAACAGTTTTAATAATTCAGATGTATAATCCTCACTAATATTTTGTCCGGCATAAATAATTTTGGGGTTGCCATCATTACTCATCTGTGCAAACGAATTCGATAAAGCTTCAATAATTGCACGTGCTCCCAAATATGAACCACCAATACCAACAACAACAAAAATTTCTGATTTAACTCTGACTTGCTGAGCAAGATCTTCGATCCTTTGTAGTAGATTATCATCAATTTCTTCTGGTAGTTCTACCCATCCCAAAAAATCATTTCCTTTTCCCGTTTTATTCTTGATTGAATAGTAATGATTATTTATTTCTTTCTGAAAATCAATTACATCCTGCTGGTTGATGGTATCAAGGGCGTTAGAGTAATCAAATCTTAAATCTATCATGGTTTGTGGTTTTGAAATTCATTTATTATAGGCTGTGAAACTATAAATTTTTCCAATAGAAAAACACATTAATATGGTTATTTTTGAGTTAACAAAAATCAAGTACTTTTGCAAAAAATTAACAATCATGGATGATTCAAATACGAAATTAACCCCTTTAGCAGATTTGGGGGAATTCGGATTAATAGATAAGCTTACCTCTGATATTCAGACAAAAAACAAAACGACAATTACAGGCATTGGTGATGACGCTGCTGTGATAAAGCCATCAAATAAGATGCTTACACTAGTTTCAAAAGATCTTCTTCTGGAAGGAGTTCATTTTGACATGATGTACATGCCAATGAAACATTTGGGATACAAAAGTGCGATTGTCAACTTTTCGGACATTGCTGCCATGAATGGAAAACCAACTCAGTTATTGGTTGGAATAGGTGTTGGTGCTAAGTTTTCTGTTGAAGCAATCGAAGAAATATACTCAGGAATAAAAGCAGCATGTGATGTATATGGTGTTGATTTAATTGGAGGTGATACGACTTCAAGTGCGTCAGGATTGGTTATTTCAGCAACCATTATCGGTGAAGCAGAAAAAGAGAAAGTTGTTTATCGTAAAGGTGCAAATCCCAACGATCTGATTTGCGTTTCAGGAGACCTTGGTGGAGCCTATATGGGGTTATTAATTCTCGAACGAGAGAAAAAAGCATTTCAGGCAAATCCAAATATTCAACCTGATTTAAGTCAGCATGATTATATACTTCAACGTCAACTTAAACCCGAAGCTCGCACAGCAGTTGTTGATATTCTTGCTAAAGCAGATGTTATCCCAACATCCATGATTGATATTAGCGACGGACTGGCTTCGGACGTAATGCATATTTGTAAGGCTTCAAACACGGGCTGTGTGATCTCTGAGGAAAAAATTCCCATCGATCAAGAAACTTATGAAACCGCAAAAGAATTCAATATTGTACCAACAGTTGCTGCTTTAAATGGTGGCGAGGATTATGAACTTCTTTTCACTGTTAAACAGGATGATTATGAGAAGATTAAAGATATTGCTGAAATTTCGGTTATTGGTTATATGACTGATGCCAGCGAGGGTGAACGACTTGTTACCAGCGACAATAATTCTGTTGAACTTAAAGCACAGGGCTGGGACGCATTGAAAAGAAAAATTAAGGATAACGTAAAATAAGACATCATTTTAAACTCACTATTTTGATAGAAGTTATAGCTCTCATCACAGCAGGATTATTGGTAGGATTTATTAATACTCTTGCCGGTGGCGGAAGTATTATCTCCCTGTCGGTATTGATGATGCTTGGACTGCCTGCCAATCTTGCTAATGGCACAAACAGGATTGCAATAACAATCCAAACTCTCACCGCAACCACAAGCTTCAAACAGCAGAAAGTCCTTGAAACACGAAAAGCATTGCTTCTTTCAATACCTGCAGTCCTTGGTTCACTTCTAGGAGCCTGGTTTGCTGTTGATATTCAGGAAGATGTATTTGAAAAAGCAATTGGCGTAATAATGCTCATCATGCTTGTTTTCATACTTTATAAGCCTCAAAAATTTATTTATGGAAGGACAAACATCAGCGATAAACCCCTTACCTGGTCGACTTATCTGGTTTTCTTTTTTATCGGCATTTATGGGGGCTTTATACATATGGGAGTGGGCTACTTCCTCCTTGCCGGAATAGTTGGCATGGCTGGTTTCGATCTGGTAAAAGCTAATGCCATTAAAGTTTTTGTTGTACTTGCCTATGCTCCTTTTACCCTACTGGTTTTTTTATGGTATGGTCAGGTTAACTGGAAATATGGATTAATCCTTGCTATTGGAGCTGTTATTGGAGCATTGGTTGCCTCACGGTTAGCTGTAAAAAAAGGAGTGGTTTTCGTGAAGTGGGTAATAGTTGTGGTGATTCTTATAACCTCGGCAGATATGTTTGGGTTAATTGATATAAAAACCTATGTTTCAGGGTTAATTACTAACTAAATAGCTTGCCATGTTTCGTATTTTAACACTTTCATTGATCGTAACAATCTGGTTTGTTTCATGTGAAAACAACAAATCTGTTAACACAAAAACTCCTGAATATGTTCTTGTAATTCATGGAGGAGCAGGAACTATCCTTAAGGAGAATATGTCGTCGGAAATCGAACAGCAATACATTGCAAAACTCGATGAAGCATTGAATAAGGGTGGTGATATTCTCAAAAACGGAGGAACCAGCCTGGATGCAATTACTACTGCAATTATGGTTATGGAAAACTCCCCCTTGTTCAACGCAGGCAAGGGTGCTGTTTTCACAGAAGAAGGTGTTGTTGAGATGGATGCCTCCATTATGGATGGAAAATCATCTATGGCAGGAGCGGTTGCAGGAGTTCATACTATCAAAAACCCAATCTTAGCCGCAAAAGCGGTTATGGAAAAAACTAATCATGTTCTAATATCAGGAGATGGGGCTGATGAATTTGCACTGACCCATGGTTTGGAAATTGAAGATTCAAGTTATTTCTTTACGGAAAGAAGATGGAAAAGCTATCAAAAAGTTAAGGCAAAAAAGGATGTTGAAAAACATGGTACCGTTGGTGCTGTTGCCCTTGATACTTATGGGAACCTAGCTGCTGGAACATCAACCGGAGGTATGACATACAAAATGAAAGGCCGTGTTGGTGATTCACCCATTATTGGTGCTGGAACTTATGCTGATAATCAAACTTGTGCCGTTTCTGCAACAGGACATGGTGAATTCTTTATTAGAAATGTTGTTGCCTACGATATATCTGCCCTAATGAAATACAACAATTTATCCCTCAAATCAGCTGCAAATATTGTGATTAATGAAAAACTCAAAAATATTGGCGGGGATGGTGGAATAATTGCAGTTGATCATCTTGGAAATTATACAATGAGTTTCAATACCGCAGGGATGTATCGCGGAGTAATTAACTCCAATGGATTAGTTGAAGTGAAAATCTACGGAGAATAGTCCTTAATAAAGTATCTTTGTTAGTCTCAAAATCATTAAAAGCAAAAAAAATGAAAACCTATCCAATTCCCATAGTCATTTTATTGTCAATAATTTTTGTTTTTAGTTCATGTAATAAAGATAATGACAATCCGACTCCCGATATATACGGATCATGGATTGTACTTCAAACCGATTCTCAGGGACAGAGTTACAATGTTGAATTAAGATTTAACAATGACAATTCATATGATTGGATTCTACTGGATACTATTGAAGGACATACAAATTCTCATGCTGAGTTCAACCTTATTGAAAATGTGATGGTGATTACAGACGATGCTGATTGTGAATTCGAAGCAGAATATCTCCTTATAAAAGAGTCCAACAAGTTGGCTATTATTTCCGTGTCGGAAGAATGTGGACCCAGAGCCAATGCTTTGGAATATCTCTGGGAAAGAAAATAATCTGACTGTTATATTCTCGTATTTCCTATCTTCTTAATATTAAACAAAACGGGGGTTTCTTATTAATTTTTACTTCAGTGTTGATGTAAATTTTTCAAAAGGCCATGCTAACCTGATATATTCAAAAATCAATATTACAATAGTGTACTATGAAAGTAGAATTATTTTATTAGATTTACATCGACCATTACAGAATAAATAAACACATTAAACCGCAAAGCATGAAAAAAATTTTACTATTACCCTTACTGGTTTCATTAGCTCTCATTATAACTGCGCAAAGCAGTTCTAGTATCTCAGGTCCGGATAAAGATCTACGACTTAAAAAAGTTGAACTACGGCCAAATCAAGTTGGAACCTACGAAAATGATTTTGTTAGTAAAATACCAAGAACCAGTACCCAAATAGGAACAACCTGGTACGATGGACAAGCATTGAATTATGGTAATATGATGCAAAGAACCTGGGCATATCCTGATGGTTCGTTGGGAGCAATTTGGCTAAGCTCTGGTCAAGATTTAGATCCTGAAAGAGGATGTGGATATAATTATTATGATGGTGCTGACTGGGGTACATCAGATCCGCACGTAGGACCTGCTGATAGAATGGGAACTCCAAGTTATGCCCCTTGGGGACCTAACGGAGAAATTATAACTCAATACCGCTATCCTGGTGGTGAACCCGGGCCACTAAAATTTTTCAGGCGTGAGACTAAAGGTACCGGAGATTGGATAGAAACAGAACTATTTGGTCCTGATGGACTTTCTTTAGTTTGGCAATCTATCATAACAAGTGGTGAAGATAATGAGCATATTCATCTTCTGGCCTTTACTTATGATGCGCCATATCAAGGACAAGAAGGAGCATTACTTTATTATAGATCCTCGGACGGAACAGAAACATGGGATATTGATGGTGTAATTATTGAAGGTCTTGGCTCAGATTATTATGAAACAATTAGTTCATTAAGCTATGCATGGGCAAATCCTGTTGGAGAAACAATTGCCTTTAATTATGGTTTCGATCAGTATGGTGGCAAATTATTTAAGTCGGAAAACAACGGTGATGATTGGGAAATTATTGATGTATATACAACACCTTTTTCAAGTTTAGACCAACCTTCAGATGCAGGTCCTTTTGGTTGTGGAATGGGCTCATCAGCTGTAGCTCTCGACTCCGATGGAGATGCTCACGTTGTTTGGGCAAGAATGAGATGGGATTGGGCAGGAGCTGAGGCTCATTACTATCCATTTACTGACGGCCTCATTTATTGGAATGAATCAATGGCTCCTCTTGATACAACAATAATTAGTGCATATACTCTTGATTTTCTCGAAGCCGGAGGTAACCTTATTGGATCCCTCGACCTGGAAATTCCCAGTGGACAGCCAACATATTACAATGCTTTATGGGGATTCCCTCAAATTTCAATCGATAGTCAGGATAATATTTTTGTAGCAACCAGCACAGTTTCTGATTATACAAATCCTGACGATCTTCTCTACCGACATATTTTTGTTAATAGTTCCTTTAACGGAGGTGAAACCTGGGAAGGACAAGTTGACCTTAATGATGGAATCTTGTATTTATTTTCAGAATGTGCATTCCCTGCAATGGCTCCTGTAATTGATGATAAAGTTCATATCGTATATCAAGAAGATAATGTTCCTGGAATTCATGAGTGGGCTAATGAGCATGATATAGTTGAAAATAAAATGAAGTGGATGTCATATGACAAAGACTTTTTTGTTGGTGTGGATGAAGAAAAAGAAATAACCAGTTTTAGCTTGTCAGAAGGTTATCCTAACCCTGCAAGTGAGACAGTAAGCTTCAGCTTAAACCTTAAGAATGCTGAAATTGCCAATGTTAGACTTACTAATATTATCGGTCAGGTTGTTCAATCAGAAATTATTGACGGATTGCATTCTGGAGCAAATACCATATCATTGAATGTAAGTGACCTTATGGGTGGAGTTTATTTTTGCACTATCGAAGTAAATAATATCTCTCAAACAAGTAAGATTATTATTCGATAGTTTATTCTAAATCTTACCTTTCTAAACAAAAAATAATCCCGATAAAGATAAATCGGGATTATTTTTTATTATCCGGGAATTATTTTTGTACTATTAACTTACGTGAGATTTCCATATCTCCTGTAGATATTTTTGCAATATAGACTCCATTATCCATCCCATCAAATGATACGGTAACCTCGAGTCTTTCTTCCATATTTATAGAATTATAGAGCTCTTTTATCTTTTCTCCATTCTTTGAATACATGCTGATATTCAAGCTACTACCAACAGCTCCCGTTACAGCAATTGTTCCACTATTAACTATGGGATTGGGATAAATGACAACCATAATATCATTGTCCATATCAAGATATGATGATTTATCAGCTTTATCAGGATCAAATAATAAAAACGAAACAGGGGATTTAATCCATTTCATTTTCCTATGATTCATTTTATCAGAATTGTCTCCATATTTATCATGAATTGCCCTAACCTTATTTAGCCACTCCTCTTTATTTTCCTTAATGGATTCCATGCTAGATTTTATTTCGGCATCATGAGCTAAAGCAATCTCCCTAACTTGTTTCATACTGCTGCGCATATCTTCGCGCATGTCGTTAAATGCAGGATCTGTTGCCCTTTGACCCGGAACAAAGTCTTCGCTCTCGTACCAGCTGCGAAACATAGTTTTTCGAACCAATATTTTTTGCTGGGCTATTTCAATTATCTCTCTTTCTGAATCATCTAGATTAACATCAAACTTTTGTCGTTCTTCAGCAATTACTGGCAGTACATTTTCATTGAGGAAAATTTTCATTGCCGATTTCAACTCACTATTTGTGTTTTGCCCAAAATGTGTCCTTTGCTTACCTACTTTTTTTTTAGCTCCTCGTTGATTTCTTGGTAACGGTTTTTCAGTATCCCACAGCAATAGTTTTTCAGGGCTGGAGATTCTTTCGAAGAACATATCAAAACCTCTTTTATTGTCAGTATTCTTCACTGGTTCAATGTCATATTCTTTATGGATTTCTTCAATGTCAGATATCCATTTTTGCTGATATGTAAGAATAATTTTTGTGTATTCTTCATTTAAATCGGGATGTGCCTGAGTAATACTTGCAACACATTCTGTGGAATTAACTCTTTGCTGAGGAGGATTTCCATTTCTGCCTTTGCCACGGCCACGGTTTCCTGAATTCCGGTTACCAGAATTGGGACTAGATAGGGTTATTTTATCCAGATCTGATTTTTCAGTCTCCGTAAGTTTGCTAATATAGTTTTCCTGTTGTTGTTTAATAACTGGATAAACTGCTGTTTCCAGATATTGCTTAACCTCACTCCTTACCTTTTCGCGGGAACTTTCCTGTGAGTAACCTGCAATGCCAATACTTAGTGCCAGTATTATTGTTATTACTTTATTCATGATATTTCTTTTTTTAAGTTAAAACTATAGGTTAGACAAATCAACTTGATAATTTATTCCAAGAAATATAAAATGAAAATAGAACTAATAATATATAACAATTAATGAGGCGTATTGCAAAGTCTATTTAAGATAGATTGCTATATATAAAACAAACGACTCAATCTTTTGTTATAATAATATGTAGAGTTATATCTGTACCTACTACCAAGCACGATTTGGTTCACCCTATCAAATGAATTTGCTCAGTATAATAAGGGTAAAACAAAAATATGCTAACCAAAATTCCTACCTTTTGGTATTATCTTTAACCCAGATAATAAATCATGGTTACCTGTTTAACTGACTATTACTACAGATTAGCGTGTCTATTCTGTAGTATTGTTGTTTCTTTCTTGTTTATCATATTTCACCATCATTTATGACTGATATCCAATTTAATTCGATTGTTTGTTCTATCCTAGGGGTCTGTTTTTTTAAACTATTAGGTCTTTACTTTATTTGTTATCTATGAATGTATAAAATATTAATGTGAATTATGCATGAAAAAGTGATTTATCTTCATATAAAGCTGAATCGCAGGATGATATGTAAAATACTATATTTGAAAGGCTGATATTATTCCTATTGTTAAAATATTGCCAATTATTTGTTAACTATTTGTTATCAGGGTATTATAAAACACTTATTAATACATGTTCTCGTTACTTTTGTCAAAACACTCAAATAATGAAGGTTAGAAAGAATTTTTTGTTGATATTATTGCCTGTATTTTTAGCAGGATTTAATCAATGCAAACATGATCCTGATCTGGATATTTACAACGGACAAAACCCACATATCCCAACGGAAAGTACTACTTGCGATTCAGATTCTGTATATTTTCAAAATGATGTTCTTCCATTGTTGGTTTCAAATTGTTCAACCAGTGGTTGCCATGATAGTGAAACAGCAGAAGATGGAGTTGTGTTAGTCGATTATGCATCAGTTATGGCGACGGGTGAAATAAAAACAGGAAACCCTGATGATAGTGATTTGTATGAAAAACTACTTGAAACAGATCCTGAGGAACGCATGCCTCCTTATCCCAATAACCCATTAACCGCTGATCAAAAAAATATAATCAAAAAATGGATCGAGCAGGGGGCAAAAAATAATTCATGTGATAATGGATGCGACACCTTGAATGTAACTTTTTCAGGATCGATATGGCCAACTCTACAAACAAATTGTGTTGGATGCCACAGTGGAGGAAATCCGGAAGGAAATATTGTAATTACAGATTATAATAGTGTGGTAGCTCTGGTAAACAATGGTTCATTGATCGGAGCCATAACACATGACCTGAATTATATACCAATGCCTCAAAACGGACCAAAATTATCAGATTGCAAGATTGACGAAATTAAAATATGGATAGAAGATGGTACTCCGAATAATTAAAAAAAAGATATCTTTTGCAGGTGTAATTGCTTTGCTTTTGCTCAACTCATGTTACTATGACAGTGTGGAAGAGTTGTATCCTCAGTCGCCACCTTGTGATACATCCAATGTTACCTACTCAGGTAGTATTAAACCTATAATTGATGCAAATTGTTTTAGCTGTCATAGCGGATCTGCTCCCTCCGGAAATATTAGTCTAGCAAACTTCAATGATGTTGTTATTGCTGCACAAAACGGAAGTTTACTTGGAACTATAAGACATGAAAATGCTTGGTCACCAATGCCAAAAAATGGTAATCAGCTAAACTCTTGTTCAATTACAAAATTGGAGATATGGATCGCATCCGGGACACCGAATAACTAAAAATTATCATCATGAAAAATTGGATAAAAGTATTTGCTCTAGCTACAATTGTAGGAATTATTGCAATTGCCTACATGTGGTTCTTCGTTTACAACAAACCTCATAAAAACATCGAAAAGGCAAACCCAGATTATATAATTTCTGCCGGGGAGTGTTATAATCATTATGCGTCAGGTAAAAACACAGAATCAAATAATTACACCGGGAAAGTTCTGCAAATTAGCGGAATGCCTACTTCCATTGAATCCAACGACACAACAGTTGTGGTTGTTTTTGCCTTTGAGACCGGAATGTTTGGCGACGAAGGTATAAGGTGTACCATGCTTCAATCATACAACGATAAAGCTTTGGAATTAACACTTCCTAATTCTATCATCATTAAAGGATTCTGTTCAGGTTATAACGAAACAGATGTAATTCTGGAGCAATGTTCAATAATCACTAAATAACTAATAAAATGAAAAATCTTATAATCACTGCACTGATTGTTTTAATTGCTGCATTTCAGGTAAATGCACAGAAATTTATTACTAAAAACGGGAAAATATCTTTTTATTCAGATGGGCCTCTGGAAAAAATTGAAGCTCATAATTCACAGGTAAATTCAGCTCTAAATACAGAAACAGGAGCTATTGTTTTTAAAGTGTTGATGAAATCCTTCATTTTTGAAAAAGCCTTAATGCAGGAGCACTTTAATGAAAACTATGTTGAAAGTGATAAGTTTCCAAACGCAACACTTAAAGGAAATGTGGTTAATTCAAGCGAAATTGACTTTTCACAGAATGGCACTTATGGTGCTACAATTGAAGGTGATCTTACAATACATGGAATAACAAAAAAAGTAAGAGAGGAAGGCACATTTACTGTATCAGATGACGGAATTCATGGAGAATCAAAGTTTTTTATAAAGCTGGCTGATTACGACATAAGTATCCCGGGTGCTGTAACGGGTAAAATAGCTGAAGAAATTGAGATATCTGTGGATGTTAATCTAGCCCCATATAAGAAGAAATAGCCTAAATAAAAACGAAATAAACCAATGAAGATGAGATATCTGAAACCGCATTTTTTGTTATCGATAATGATAGCATTCATTATGTCGTCGTTTAGTTCTGTTGCACAGGATGATATGATGGATCTTTTTGAAGATGAAAAGCCTTCAACGGATTACACCTATGCAACATTTAAAACAACCCGAATCTCATTGGGGCAATCGGTTGAAAATCCCGCAAACGGGAATCTAATCTTTGATATTCAGCATCATTTTGGCAGATTAAACGAAGGGGCATATGAGTTTTTTGGTCTGGATCAGGCATCATTGCGATTGGGTTTACAGTATGGAATTACCGACTGGCTTTCCATTGGAATTGGTCGGTCATCATTTGAAAAAACCTATGATGGTTCGGTTAAGGCAAAAATCATCCGACAAAGTAAAGGAGCAGTGAATATGCCTGTATCTATAAGTTATTTTGGGAACATCGGAATCAATACATTAAAATTCACCGATACCACAAGAACAAACTACTTTTCTTCCCGAATGACGTTTGTAAATCAGCTATTGATAGCACGCAAATTCAGTAGTGCAATTTCGATTCAGTTAACCCCAACTTTTATCCATAGAAATCTGGTAGAAACAATTGCTGATGATAATGATGTTTGGGCCCTGGGAGCAGGTGGCAGATTCAAACTATCAAATAGAATTAGTCTGAACCTTGAGTATTATTATGTATTATCGAAGCAAACTGCCAAGGACTTTCATGATTCATTTACTGTAGGATTTGATATTGAAACCGGCGGTCATGTATTCCAGTTATTTTTTACAAATTCAAGAGGAATCGTAGAACAGCATTTCATTCCAAGAACAACAGGCGATTGGTTAAAAGGAGATATTCATTTTGGGTTCAATATTTCAAGGGCATTTGTTTTGAAGAAGCCTAAGGAATTTAGTAATTAGTCATGTTCTTCATAATCATCTTCCATTTTCAAAACATAAACTTTCCTACCAAGGTAAGCCATTCCAAGACTTAGTAACACTACTAATCCATTTCCAACAGGTGCGCCACCTCCAATTGGAGGATCATTGCCCGTTGGTTCTCCTCCGGGATTCCCAGGTCCACGTTGTTGAGTATTTCCATTGCTTGATATTAGTGTCATCAAAAAAATCAAAATTATAATTCCATTTTTCATACTAACCTCCTATTTAACAAATACTTTATAATTACCGCTGATTTCATTACTTTGTATATGAACCAGATAAAACTGTCCTCTTTTTAAATTATTTATCCTTTCACTATATTGGCTTGTATTCGCGGCGTTAACAACTCTTCCAAGAATATCAACTACCCTAATATCAAGATTGTAAAGGTTTTTGTTGGATATGTATACCGAGCCATCTGCTGAATAAACCAAAATACCTTTTTCAAAATCAAGGTTTCTAACATCAGTATATAAATTAACAAAGTGTAGCTTAAACCTATTCGTATCATCATTAAGACTTGACTCAAACTCATAGTCTGGGTTTGTTTTGAAGTCAATTATCTTACTTGTAAATTGATCTTCAAGATAGATTTCAGTATCCCACATCATTTCATAATGGGATAGTTCCATTAACTGAATTCCACTATTTCCAGGAATATAATCCATATCGACAACACGAGTATCATTATATATCAAAGGAACAGACAGAATACTAAGGCTATCGGTAGAATTTCGAATATAGATTTGTGGTGCACCATATTCGGAAAACATTTTACTTACATCTTTTCCATTATCATAATTTTCCGTGGATTCATCATTAAAACTAACCCAACATTCATCGGTCATACCATTACTTATTGAACTAACTACAACAAATGGTTCTCCTGTTGTGTTCTCATAATTTTTGTAGAATTGTTGAGATGAATGTACTCTAGCTGATGGCAATATGCTGAATGAGATATTTTCATCAGTAGCTCTTATAAAAAAGCCCTGTGACATTGGAATTACACCATTTGTTAAACTTCCCTGACCCTGTGAATTTCTGTAAAGGTAATTATTGGCAGCGTCACTCCAAACCCAGATACTACCTTCCACACCTGTTGTATCCCATCCCGGATTATCCCAATCAAGTGCACTTGGATATGGATTACCGATTAGATTGAAGCCATGTGCAGCGTCTGTATATTTTATCGTAGGAGTTGTCCATCCGTCAAGGTATAGATCATTATTTTTAAGTTCTCCTTTAAAATCAACAGTAACATTATTTCCTGATTCAACCCAAACAATAAAACCTGCTCCAAATGGCATTGGTGTCGTTAGGGATACTATTTGAGTCCATGTATCATCAGCCTCATTATACGATTTCATCCATAAATCGGGGTTACCATTAAAATACATATTATTAACAGTGGCATTGTTAATTGGGGCTGAAATACCATGCCATTTTCCTCCTGACAAATATCTCTGAACAGTAGCATTGCTTTGGTTTAACAACAATTTATTATCAATAATTGAAGCTTCTCCCGACGAAGATGAACTAATAATAATCTCATTACAAGGTCCAATATGATCCAAAGTTGGATAATTAGTTAGTCCAACCGGAAGAGTAACATTGGTAGAAGCACCGGGTAATGTATCCTCACCCCAGTTTGAAGCTTTCCACCAGTCATTATCTGTATTACCTGTCCATATTGCATTATTAGACGATTCATGAACATAAATATCATCGATGTAAACCCCAAGTTGGTTTGCAATACTGGAACAATGTATGCCAATATAATATACCCCTGATACTGAAGGAGTAAACGTCCCACTAGCAAGCATAAATGTTTCATTACTAATGGAGTTATTTTGCCAAATAGTTCCACCTGTCATGGCTGATGATACAGGAGAAGTACCCCACTTTATTTCTAGCTTCTCGGTTTTATACCATCCTCCTGCACGGTAACCGAATCCACATTCATATTCTACCCCACCGGTAAGCTGGATGCCCTCGGTAAATAACCAATCGTTGCTGGCTTGCAGTACGTTAAAATAAATATTTGCACTTTTTGTACCTGATGTACTATACCAATCAGAAGTTTTCCATTGTTCACCATCATTATTGGAGTTGGCAATTGTCATACAACCGGGGATATTTGGTGTTGATATACTTTCAAAATCCTCTAAATAAGGAATAGTAGTTGCCACACATGTTGTAGAAAATGTAGTTGGCCCAACCCATGTACTATTATCACCGGCTCCACAAGAAGATCTTATATACCAATCGTATGTTGTGTTTGATGTTAACCCGGAAAGCAAATATGGGTTTGATGAAGTTCCTGTGATCATTGTACCTGTTCCTTGGGTGAAACCTGTACTTCCATATTCCACATCCCATGAAGTTGCACTTCCGGTTTCCACCCATGTAAGCTGGGCGCTATTATGAGTTATATTGGATGTTGAAGCAGATGATGGCTGTGGACATGTTGGCACTTCTATTATAATATCATCAATATACCATCCACTACGTTCAAAGCTAATATCAGATGCTAATCGGAATCGTATTTTTACTGTAGATGATTTGAAATTATCCAACGAAAAAGTCTCTTCTTTCCACCAACTATTGTCAGGTGATGCACCACCCCATTCTGTATATGAAGCTTCATCAAATCCTGTAATAGTTGAGTAGCCAGATGCACTTCCCTGATACGATGATGCGGGTAGTGTAGTATAGCTTGTTCCACCATCTGTTGATACTTCCACATATCCAAAATCATAATCTTCTTCGGTACTACAAATATGCCAGAATCTAAGTGAAGGCTGATTTGCAGCACTTAGATCCATTACTCCGGTTTCAACCAGAATATTTGTATTATTTGAAGTATATGTATTTCCTACACTGTTATTACCACCATGCTTTAATGCTGTTTCCAGAAACCAATTAACATTATTTGCACTGGCATTATCGAATTTCACCATTCCGCTTTCAAAATCCTCAATTACAGGTAGAGATAATACTTGTTCGGTTGTTGTGAATGATACAGGACCTGTCCAACGGGATGCACTAAGCGGACTGCATTTTGCTCTTACATACCAATCGTAATCAGTTAAAGAGCTTAAACCTGTTAGTGAAACTGGGTTGGTTGTTACACTTTGGATAGTTGTTCCTGTTCCCTGTGTAAACCCTGTTGGCCCCCACTCTATCTCCCATTCTACTGCTGATCCACCTTCAGTCCAGCATAAATCAGCAGATGCAGATGCAATATTTTCTGTTTGGAGATTTACCGGAAAAGGACATGATTGTCCTGTTTTAATACTTACATCATCAATACAAACACCATTTCCGCTAATGGCATTGCCTTCAAAAGCTATATAATAATCGGAACTTAAATTTGGCAAACTAAGCGAGTCATGTTGCCATGATGATAACTGATTTGTATAATCTGCCAACAAATTCCAACTACCTGAAGCAGAGGTTTTATAATATACCTTTAACTCATCCTGTGCACCAAAATAAATATCCTGTGTATGCCAAAAATTCATTTGAGCAGTGGATAATGATGAAAGATCAATTTTGGGTGTAATAAGTTTTGTTTTTCCCGGGCTATAGCTCCCATCTTTCAGATATGCATTATAGGAACCACCATGTGCAGAAGGAGGATTTGAGGCTCCGTTTCCGGAACCAAATATCCAATCCCTGTTTTCAATTGATACATATTCCTGTGACCAACAATCTGGAATCGACCCTAAATTTTCAAAACCCTCAGTCCATGGAAATGTAATAACCGTACAAGCTTGTGAAACATTAATGTAAGATGCTTTGGTTTCAGTATCGTTTATTCCCGACTTTGTCACTGTTAAGCTAACATTATAATTCCCTGGTGTTAAAAATTGCACCTGAGGATTCTGTGACGCCGAACTGGTTCCTCCAACATAAGTAACTGTTGTTGGGTTAAATGACCATTGCCAGCTGGTTGGTGAACCATAACTCAAATCTGTAAACTGGACTGTTGTGTTTATTTCCGTTGACTCATCATCCGCAATAAAATCAGCATTAATTGCTGTTGCCTCAAACTTAAACGACGCTATCTTTGTATTCCTTTCACCAGCCGATCCAATATATTGATTTGTGTACCAAAAAACCGAATCATTAGAAGGATCAAGGCAGATATTAGTATAATCACCCCAACGGTTTGTTACTGATTGCGAATATAAACCAGAATATATTATTTCTTCAGCAACATCCAGATTTCCAACTGATGATGAATATGCTGACGGAGATTGAGACACATATCGTATCCCAGGGTTCAGGGTAGAGCTACTAATGGAATAACCAAGAGCAATCCTATTATTATCATTAATTGAGATGCTTCCCATCCATCGGGAATAGCCATCGGGAGCATATGTTCCCTGCTGTCTTAACTCCCAATTGCCACTGGTTTTTCGTAATTCATACCATCTTACTCCAGCCTGGTCAGAACCATTTACATCCACAGTATGGCAACAAACAATTGTTTGATGTGATGAAAAATTCCGGTACTGTGGTCTGTTCATCATAACATGAGATACTGCATCGAGCTTATTGGAAGTTCCAAATTGTGCAATATTGGCCCTGCTGGATCCGAAATCAGAATCAAAAGCTGCTACATCTATTGCCTGAACACGCTCAAAAGTTGACCCAGCAGGAGTTATCCAGTCTACATCAAGTTCATAAATCCACAACTGGTCTTTTATTCCATTCCATGCATCATCGTTAATTGTAATAAATAATCCAGGTGAGCCTATTGGTGCAAAAGCACCATCATTATCAATGGGAGATGCCAGCTGAAAATCACTTTCAGGACGATCGGCATTTGAAAAGCCTACAATTTGTGCCGATTGACCAAGTAACATCTTATCTCTTTCAAGTACAAAAATATCTTCTTGCGTCGACAGAGTATTACCCTTGTTGGTAGCTACATAATATCCATCACGCCAAACCCCGAATTTTGGATAATCTGGCATATCATCAACATCAAACGAATAAGCATACCATGAACCGGTAGGGTCATTTGTTTGGGAAATTGCTACAAGCAAAAAATCGTTTGAGCCGCTAACAGAGAACTCTGAAATTAGATATCTATCAGCCTGTTCATCATATAAAACAATAGGATCTCCATCATTAAATGCTCCGCCGGGAACATTTGTAAAAATGGTATTTATATTATTTGGACCTATAAGCTTATTTCCCGATTTATCATAAATAGAGAACAAGCTGTTTGTAGTTTGTAAATAATGTGAACTACCAACTGTGCCGTTTACATCAGTTGGCCAACCTGCGCTTGGAGTTCCTTCAAAAACAAGTGTTGGAGCATTGACTCCCCTTACTTGCGGTGCAGATTGTTGCCAAACAGGATCGAAGCCATTTGGCAATGCTGTTTGCTTAAAAGGATACTTACGAATTTTTGAACTTTTATTGCGGTGCTTCATTACCTCTTCCTCAATAAGTAATTCCCATTCAGTATCAGTAATCGGAGGAATTTCTGACAATGGCCGAACCAAAAAAGATTCGGAGCTTGAAATATGTGTTGGAAAAACAGAAGCTTCTGTTTGTGCCAACATATTTATTGTCAATGCCACAAATAATATTGGTAGAATTTTTTTCATAGCAGTATATTTTGATATCATTATTTATAGTTTTCTAATTCGAATTATTGGAATAAACAAACTGCCTTATCCCAATGATCCGGGATAATGGCTATTAAAACCAAATTCCTACTTTTGATTTATTTCTTTTATACTATTCATTACTACTGTACTTCTTAGTGTCCTTGAAATTGATTTAATTACCTCACAGTCACATATTGAGGTATCCATATTTTCAAGACTTCTGATTGCTGTGATTACAATATTTTTCATTTCAATTGATGGAATATCCTCAATATTATACTTGAGAATAGAAGATTTTATTTCCAGTATTTCGTTATCTCTGAACCTATTTGATCCTTCAATATGCTGATAGCATCTAAAAAGAATAATACATAAAATTCCCTGATTCAGATAGTTTTGCTGTTCGGTGGAAAGCCAACTATATCTACCCAGATAATTCCAATAACTTGAAGAAAAGACATTTTGAAAGTACCAAACATCGTCATATTGCTGATATTGCTGCATATAATTGAAAAATAATTCAATATCAAAGAGCACATCGGTAATCTTGCTTTTATTGGGTCTGAAATAATTATTTATAAGTTGTTGAAACATAGCATTAACTTCAACAACAAATGTAATTTTATAGAGATTCTCTCGTTAGAGAGAATTACCCAATTACAACTATGAAATATTCTGAATTTTAGCTAGGCAAATTACTTAGTTGGTACTTAAATATTTACTTCAATCATGGCAGAAAACCCCTTGCCCTTACTACTTACAATTTTGCAAACGCCGTCAATAGAATTAACCCTGCTTTTCATATTATCCAACCCCATGCCTCTTTCTTTTGAAAACATCATTGATTTATAATCAAAGCCTTTTCCATCATCAACATAGCTAATAATAATCTTCTTATTTTTCTCACTTAGAACAATATTTACATTTGACGCTTCTGCATGTTTGATAGTATTATTAAGCATCTCGGTTAGTACCCTAAATAAAGTAATATCGATTATATTCTTATACTGTTTTTTAAAGTTTATTGATTTAAAATCAACCTTCAGGCTTCCCGATGAGTTGATTTTATCGCATGCAGTTTTTAGGGCAAATTCAAGTCCATTCTCTTTTAAAGATGCTGGCATAATATTATTAGAAATATTTCTGGCATTTGCAATTGCATCATCCAAAAGGGAATTACTTTGTTTTATAATACCATTGCGTTCACTAATCTCAAGATTTTCATCCAGCTCGTTTATATATAATCTCAAAGTTGATAACTGAACTCCCAATCCGTCATGAAGATCTTCGGCAAACCTTTTGCGCTCTTTATTTTCTGTTTCAATTATCGTGTCCAGTATTTTACGTTCTGCAATCTGTTGAATTTTTTGTTTTTCAGCTAGCTGTTTAAGCTTATATGTTCTGTAAGAGATAATTATCACCACAATAACCAAAACCAATATTATAATTACGGAAATGAAAATATACCTGTTTGTGATTGCTCTTACTTGCTGTAATTCTGTTTTCTCCAATAGAAGCTTTATCTCCTCCTCTTTTTTTTCTGTGGCATACTTTGCCTCCATATCAGCAATCCGTTCATCACTTTCGGCACTGAAAATACTATCGCGTACCTTACTGCCTTCAATGAAATAGGTATAAGCTTTTTCAAAATTACCAATCTCTTTATAAACCTGAGATATTTGCTCATTCGACATCATAACAAATCTCAAAGTACCCGATTTTTCAGCTAATAACAAACTCTTCTTGTAATACGATAATGAACTTTCATACTTTTTCATTCTATGATAGAGCTGACCAATCATATAATTGCAATTAATCAGTCCATCTGTCGAATTTAGCTTTTCGCTAAAGGCAATCGATTTGTTATAATAATACAATGCTGAATCATACTTATGAATATCCCTCATAACATCACCAAGGTTTACATAGTTATTGATCAGTTCGTATTCATCATTATCGGCTTCATTAATTTTTGCGGCTTCCAGAAAATAATAGTGGGCACTATCATAGTTTGGAACTGAAAAGTAAACTGAGCCAAGGTTATTATAACTCTGAGAAAGTGAAAATCTGTCGCCAGTTGATTTTGCAATCGACAAGGCTTTATAAATATATTCCAGTGCTTTAGGGTAATTATACAAATCCTTATATGCACTCCCCAAATTACTGGAACAAATTGCTGCTCCATTCAAAAAGCCAATTTCTTCAGCAAGTTTCAATCCCATAATATAGCTGTCGATTGAAAGGTCGTATTTACCTTTGAAATAGTAAATATTACCCATATTCGAGTAAATTGCCATTACTCTGCGCTTATAGCTGTAGTTATCAGGATCCAATTTCAATAATTCATTTCCTGTTTCAAGAGCTTTGGATAAATATGATAATGCCTCATAATAATCTGCTTTTACAATATAAACCACACCAAGGGTGTTAAAAGCATTGGCTACTTTTAACTGATAACTATTTTCCTGTGCTGAGTTAAGTGCTAGGTTAGCATAATATTCAGCACTATCGCTATCAGAGTACATATATTCCCATGCAAGGTTTAGAGCTGTATTCACAAATGTAGAATCAATGTTTGTAGTTTCAAGTACCTGTTTCAGGCTATCACTTTTTTGTGCTGTGGTAGAAAATACTATTACGGTTAGAAACAGAAATAACACTTGGGATTTTGGGTTATGCATAATCAAATTAATTATCAATGCTTATAAGTTTATTCTTTATGGCATAAATCAACAGGCTAACAATGTTTTTAGACCCTGTTTTTGTTATGAGATTATTCTTATGAGTATCCACGGTTCTGATACTTATGTATAGTTTATCTGCTATTTCAGAATTTGTACATCCTTCTGCTATAAGCTCAAGTATCTCAAGTTCTCTTTTTGTAAGACTTTCCTCAACTTCATCATTATTATTTATATACTTGTTTGTGAAGAAGGGAAGTAATTCGGGAGAGAAATAGTTCTGATTATTATGAATTAGCTTAATCGCCGAAAACAGTGTTTCCTTATCAACATTTTTTAAGCAAAAGCCCTTTGCTCCGGCATTAATAATTTGATGAAGAAATTCTTCTTCGCCGAAAGTTGATAATACCAGAACTTTTAATTCAGGATTTACTTTCAATGCCTTTATGGTTGTTTCAATGCCAGAAAAACCGTTCATTTTTATATCCATTAGAACAACATCAGAATTAAAATTTCCGAGTCCGGCAATAAAATCCTCACCGCTGGAAGCTTCTCCAACAATCTCAATTTCTTTGTTTTTACTAAAAACCAGCTTTAATCCGTTTCTGAAAATTTCATGATCATCAACAATGAAAATTTTTATTGGGCTCATATTATTTCTTTTGGGAGTCTAAAAATATGAAAAAAGTGGTTTCAAAACTAAAATCATAATTAAAGCCACCCAGTAAAACATCTCTAAAACATGACATATGTCATAATTTAGAATCTTTCTAAATAAGGATATTATGCTATTTTTGCAACCTCCTATATATTAGGTTATTATGTTAATTCTAAAGTTTGTCCTATTTCTTAAATCAAATTCTATGACAAAAAATATCAGACTATTCTCATTATTAGCGATTCTAATAAGTATATCAATTATTTACTCTTCGTGTGGTACTGTTGAAGACATTTTTGGCAATGATGTGGAACCCGAATCCGGCATTTTGACTCTTGAAAGATACAGTTTGGTTCCAGGGGAAGTTTCTACAATAAATGCTGATTATGAATTACCCTCAGGAATAATTAACGGCTACATAGATGCTGAAGAAATAAGTTTCGATGCTATTGGTAATGCTCTGTATTTTTCAGTTCCAAACCTACAGCCTGGTTCTTATGAAATTGCATTTAATATTGATGATATTGATTATAGTTTTCCCATAGAAATAGAAGCAGGAAAACTTATATCAAATCCAATAGCATATGTTGAAAATGCACAAAACTTTGGTGTTGAACTTTATAATACCAGCTTAGAATTAGAAGGAGCTCTGACCGTGTCCGGAATTATTGATTCTGCTCAATCTATTATAAATCAGCAAGCATTGCAAAACCAATTAAGTAAGGCAAACCTGGTTTTTTCACAAATGACAGAGGAAGAAAAGGCTGAGTTCGCAAAAATTTTTTCGGCCAATGAATATTGGATCAATGAGTTCCAACAAATGTTTTTACAGAATTTCAAAAGTAGCCATTGCGAATCTCTTCTGGAAGCTGGAAATGTAGCTAAAAATGCGGGTAAGATATATGAAGCCAGAGATCATTTCTTAAAATATAAGCATTGTAAGATTGACCATTATACTAATAATAGTCTGGTATATTATCTTAATAAATTTAACAAGTTAATAGATGATTATACTGGTGATAATAATAAATCAACTCTCACTTTACCAATTGTTCCGGTGGTCATGGCCCTGGCATTTGTTTACTTTGTTTGGACACGCATGGATGCAGAAATCCAAGCAATTAACACAAATCCATTTGCAGATGATTTAACCGATGAAAAGGTCTCTAATACATCTTTTGTAAATAATCAAAAAACTAATTATTCTAGTAGGGTTAAGTTCAGAGCTGTTGACCAAAACGATATTAACAGACAAGATATATTTGGAATGTTTGTTGGCCTGATTCATGATGCCAACAAAGCTATTAAACGACTCCTTACCATAGTGCCGGATCCAGATGTAAGACCTATTAGTCTGACAAGCTCAAATGAGACAGTTGACTTTAATAGGAATTTTGTAATTCAAAACATCAATAATTCAAATGTAACATTAAAAAGCTCAGCCATTGTTGATGATCTATGGGAAGTTATCTTCGAAACAGTTGAATCAGAAGATCAGGAGTTTCAATATGATCTGGTTTATAATGATGGTAAAACTCAGTTGACAAAACAAGTCTCTGCAACAATTTCTATTGGTGACCCATTGCTTGGAACATGGGAAGCCATCGAAGTTGATGGTCAGGCTGTGGGTGAATGGCAATACTACTATCTTGAGGATAATTGTCCAGATCTTATAGGATGGGCTAGTATTACCCATAAAGCAACCTTAACTCTTGATGGTTCAAATATTATTTTCTTTTACGATGGTTCTGATAAAGATTATCAATATACAGGTCTAGACTATACAACTTGCACATATGAGAGTTTAAATATAAATGAATCAAGTGATGATGACTCTTACACTAGTACATATACGCATGATGCAAATACAATTATTGTGGAAACTAATGACGGCCCTTTCCCAATGAATTATCAATTTTTAGATCAGAATACACTAATAGTAACTGCTGACGGGGAAGTAAACAAATACATGCGCAAGTAAACTAAAATAAATTTTTGTAACAAGCTCCATTTTAAAAGAACAAAAACTATGAATAAATTCTATTTCAAATCATTAATCATTGCCAATTTCGTGATTTATGTAATGCTTTTATCATCCTGCAACAAAGATCCCCAATACGGTGAAATAGAAATTTACGTTGATCGCGACATGTTTGAAAGCAGTCCAGAGTTTTACTATAATGGGAACCCATTGCAACACTCAAGTTATGGTGATATATGGGTGTTTGAAGCCAATGTAAGTGAAAAAGAAGCTTCAATTGATTACTCATTCTATTACAATAGAATTTATTTTTCCAGCATTGAGGGTATGGGGCTACCTGTAATCCTTACTGCACCTGAGGATGGTGATGTCGTAACAAACACAAACTCATACGAGTTGCGCCCAACAGGAGATATCAACGATCCATTTAAAGTTTTTGAACTCATCCCTGATGATCCTTTGTCTGGTGTTTCCGGTAAATGGAAACGCTCCGATGGTGCTTCATACCTTAAGTTCTCAGGATCATCAGTTTATTTATGCAACGGTTCAAGTGGTGCCGAGTTCAGCGGGACATATGATGCAGCAAATGGTGTTGCAACATTGGTTGAAGGCTCAACCGAGCTTACATTTTATATAACTCCAGAGGGTAATGATAAGATACTGATCGAGCAATATATAAGTGGAAATCATGTGGGATCACAATATTATTACAGTACATCAGAATATCCTTGTAATTAATAACAAAACAATAGAATGAAAATCAAATCTATTATAATAGTACTATTGATAAGTATCTCATTTACAAACTGGAATACAAACTACAATGTTGGAGATTACTATTGGAAGATTAAACTTGAAAAATAACCAGAAGGATTAACAAAAAGAAATGAAATATATACTACTTATACTTTTATTTACTTCAGTAACAAATATTACTGCTCAATCTCATTTCTCCAAAACAGTTCCGAAGGAAGAAGGAAGATTTATCAGTGGTCGTGTTGATGCAGATAAGTTTAGCATCCGATCGAAGGATAAAACAGGGCTCGTTGAAGAAATCCATATAAATATTGAGCTATGGACTTTATTGGGTGAGCCGGTTGAAAAATACTTATTCAGATGGAAAAGGGGAAGTTCGGTAGCAGCTACTGATTATACCACTCTAAGTGAAAGTTCTCTCTCAAAATACCCTGATTTATTAAAGCGTTTTAATGCTCTTAAACCAAGTAAGGTTAAACTAAGATACTATGTTTCAACTGAGTTAAAACCTGAACATGTAAGTACAGAAAATCTGGATGTATGTGGTGAAAAATTTATCAATAATCTCCAAATCACAAAAAATGCAAGGTGGGGTTCCAATGGTGGAGCATCTGGTCATAGAGATATAAACTCAGTTGTTCATTTATTTATTTCAAAAGCTGATGCAACAGGATCTGAAATCATTCCATCTAGTCCACGAGACTGGCTACACTTCATTGATTGGGGTGAAACCGGAGTAACCAATAAAAAAGCTTACAATACTTTTAAATATGCCGGGAAAATGACATTCTATGGAGTTGAAGTAACAGAAATGGAACTTCCCATGTATGAAATTGATGCCATTGCTAAAGCATATAATAAAAGGGAAAAAGGTGAGGAAGAAACCGAAGATGATGAGGAAAAGAATAAAGAAGAAGGTTCGGATGACTTTTGGGAAGATGGTTCAGAAAATGGAAATGACACCCCATATGGGGATGATTTCTGGGATAAAGACAGAATTGATGTTGAAATAAATGAGCCGGCACAGAATAGTACTTTCGATAAAAATGTAATCGACTTTTCAGCGAGTTATAATATTAAAAATGAAGGATATGCAGGTTATCTGGAATACAATGGTGTAAATCAAAGGCTTAATCCAACAAATGGAAAATTTAAGGGAAAAGTTGTTCTAAAATCTGGGCGTAATGATATTAAGTTTACCATAAAGAATGGATCTTCTCCAGTATATTCAAAGGATTTTAGCGTTAATTATAGTGGAAAACCAGTGAAACTCAGAGCAACATTAACCTGGGATGGACATGCTGATATTGACCTACACCTAAAAGATCCCACCGGACAAACTTGCAATTACCAGAATAAAAATACGCGTCTCGCATCATTGGATGTTGACAATACCAGTGCCTACGGTCCTGAAAACATAAGTGTTGAATCGGTTACATCCGGCAGATACAAAGTGTTTATCAGAAATTACAGCAAAACTCCAGGCATAACTGCAACAGTTTATTTATATGTAAATGAACAACTTGAAAGTGTTACAAATCATCGATTTATATCGGGAAGTAATGACTTTACAATAAAAACTCTCAATTTTTAATATGAAAACAAAATCAAACCTACTATTACTATTATTTCTAATTAACACAGTTTTTTTAGTTGCCCAATCAGGTAGCGATTTGGCAAAAGCTTATTATACAAGAGCCGAATCTGAATATGCCAGTAATAACTATAGTTCAGCCATTAAAAATCTTGATAAAGCAGTAGAGAATCTTAATGGAAGTTCTTTCGCAAAGATTGAGTATTTATACACTCAATGCTATTATAAAAAGAACAACCATGTTGAAGCTCAAAAACATTTAAAGAAGTACTTTGACTTAAAACCGGATAATAATTCCACAATGTATGTGGAAATGATTAACCTTACTCTTGAAATAACAGAAAAAGCAGAAGAAGAAAGGGAAGCTGAACTTGCACGACAAAAACGTGAACGCGACAAAAAACTTGCTGCTCAAAAGCTAAAATCTAAGAAAAACAATATCGCAGCAGTAATGTTGCCAGAGGTAAAAAGAATATTTCATGATTTTAGTTCTCTGGAAGAAGGAAGAGCCTATCTTGTAACTTACAGAAAATCTCTGACTTCTAGCAAACAGGAAAAAGCATATTTTATATTCTACGGTAACAAGTTTATAATTTATACCATACCAAGTATCTCGGTTTATGAAAAGCTTAATAAAAACACTATTAGCTTCGATGGTTACAAAGCAAACGTAGGGACAGATTATCTGATAAGCGCAAAGCTAAAACCAGAATATGGAGACAAAAGAATTACATACTTCAAAAAAGGAATTCATTTCTCAAATGTTTTCCTTGGAGGCTTTGGAGATGAGCTTATGTGGACATCAGGCACACAGAATAACGAGTTCGATAAAACTCTTTATTACTACTATTACTTTAATACCATGCATTGTGATATAAAATTAAAAGATAAGTTTCAAAAAGACTATTACAATCCATATATAGAAACCGGAACAATTACTAAAACCGTTGATTATGATTTCATCAATGATGCGGAAATGGAAAAGAAATTAAGAGGTGCCGGATTTAAAAATAAAACTTCAAAGAATATTGATTCACCAAATCTTCCAAAAATAACTTTGAAAACCGATGATAATATGAAAATGCTTTACCCTCAGAAACAGGTTACTTATAAGTTTCATGATAAGGTAAAAAATGAATATTATGTAAATGGCAGTGAGTACAGTGGTACCTACCTATATTACAGACCTAAAACTTCAACAAGTCATTATGGTTTTATACAATTGGATATTTCATTTTCTGATAAAGATTTGTTTGATGCCATTACCGGACTGGATAATAGTTATATACTCTCAAGCACCTACTTTGAATCAATATGGAAAACTTTTAGTGAAGATGTAGGTAATGGAACATCAAGATATTTTACAAGTAATGAATATACAACTCCATACTGGGCTATTGGCAAAATATCGGGAGGTAATAGAGTAACTTTAGAGTCGCTATATGGTACTTATAAAGAAGAGACGCCAAAACAACTTATTGAAGAAGAGGGTACTAACTACGAAGGTCCAGATGAAACTTATATGATTGTTGAAGAAATGCCGTCTTATCCGGGAGGTAAAACCGCAATGGTTGAATATTTACAACAAAACCTCATTTATCCGCAAAGCGCTGTCAATGAAGGAGTATCAGGCAAGGTCTGGGTCTCATTTATAGTTAATGAAAATGGTGAAGTTGGATCAGTGGAGATTATTAAAAGTGTAAGTTCTGAACTTGACAATGAAGCCCGAAGGTTGGTAAGAAATATGCCTAACTGGAATCCCGGTAAACAAAGAGGCAAATATGTTAAAGTTAAACAATCTTTACCTATCAACTTTGTATTGGAATAGGCTGTTGTATGATCAGAGCAACTATGTTTATGTTATTTAATAACAATTCTCTTGTTGAAAAAATAATTCATAATCATATCCGTTTTCAGGTATATGCAAACTTTTCTTGTAACTATTCTAATCACTCTTTTTTCACTTTCTGTGATTGCACAAAAAGACAGCAAAATTGAAAGGCAACTTAATAAGCTTTTCGTTAAAGGAAAATACGATAAATGCCAAAATAAAGCTCTTAAATTCAACAAGAAATATCCAAAATCAAATATTCCGGAATATTATATCTCCAAAGTTGCATTTCACAGATATTCCACCTGCTCGATAAACGACAAAAGTCATTATCGATATTTAACACAGGCAGTCAACTATTCAAAACGACTTCCTGAAGAATATGGAGAATGGAAAATGAGCATTCAGGATTCCATAAAAGGATATATTTATTACCTGTACGATAGCATCCCAAATTCCCGGAAATTATCCACTGCTGTAAAACTCTATACCAAGACTTATAGCGACACACTTATTTTTAACGAAATTGAGGAATTTGTCGAAAGAGTCCCGGTATATGAATTCTCGCAATCCACAATCGATTCGCTGAGGAAGGAACTTGTGAAATTTGCTGAATTACAGGATGGTATACGATACAAATATGCAGGTGAAAAACCGGAAACTGGTTTCGACTGTTCGGGATTTACAATGTATGTTTACAGCCATATTGGAATTGAACTTCCACACAATGCTCAAAAACAAAGCAATCTTGAAGGATTTAATAAGTCAATTACTGAAGCAGCTCCCGGTGATTTAATTTTCTTTGGTTCTCGAAATGGAAATAAACATCACACTGTACATGCGGGAATCGTATACACTGTTTATGAAGAAGATATTGAAGTAATCCATTGTGTTTCGGGTGGTGTAAGTATCGATGGTAGAAACTCTAGCTGGGAACATTATTGGAAGGATAAAGTATTGTTTGTTAAAACCTTGCCGAAATTAATGAATTAGTCACAACCTGCTTCAACCGTCCACCCTTGAAGATTAAGAAACAATTTTGCAAGCGCGAATGATTGGAGACGATGTTTACTTATCCACCTCAACTACCTTATATAGCTTATCCCCTCTCCTCACCAATTCAGTAGTCTTTATTGAGCAAACATCACCTTTCACAACCTTTTTAACAGGTTCAAGTTCGAGACGAATTTCATCTACAACGGCTTCATAAACTCCGGTTGTTTCACCCATTATCATAATATCTTCACCTATACTCAGGTCATGGGTTTCAATTTTAATTTCAGCAACTCCAAGCTTGTTGTAATAATTTGTGATTTTGCCAACATACATCTTTTTGTGTGTTGCCTGATTTCCATAATCTTCGGTCCATTCACCAAACTTACGACCCATATAATATCCTTCCCAGAATCCACGGTTATAAACTGTAGATAATCTGGCATTCCAACTATCGATATTTTCTTGGGTATATTTTCCGTCAAACCATGCATCAACAGCTTCACGATATACTGAAGCAATGGTTTTAACATATTCCGGAGATCGACCACGGCCCTCAAGCTTTAAAACTCTTACGCCGGCATCCAGAATTCTATCAAGTAGTGCAACCGTATTCAAATCCTTTGGCGACATAATATACTCATTGTCGATTTCCAATTGCTCGCCGGTTTCCTTATCAGTAACAGTATATTTTCGGCGGCATTGTTGCAAACAGGCACCACGGTTTGCCGATGAATTAAGATTATCCAAGCTCAGATAACATTTACCGCTAACTGCCATACAAAGAGCACCATGAGCAAATACTTCGATCTGTACCGGTTCCCCGGAAGGGCCACAAATATTTTGCTCCCTGATTGCTGTTGTAATTGCTTTTACTTGCTGAATCTCAAGCTCACGCGCAGTTACCATTACATCCGCAAACTTAGAATAATACTTTACAGCTTCAATATTTGTAATATTAGTTTGTGTTGACATATGAATTTCCATGCCAACCGAATATGCATATTGAATTACACTTTGGTCGGAGGCAATTATTGCTGTAATATCATTCTGTTTTGCAGCATCAACTATGTCACGCATCGCGTTAAGCTCACTATCATAAATAACCGTGTTAAGAGTAATATATGTTCTTACATTATTTTCCTTACAGATATTTGAAATCTTAACGAGATCATCGATGGTAAAGTTTTTTGAAGATTTGGAACGCATATTTAGTTTGCCGATTCCAAAGTATACTGAGTTGGCTCCACCCTGGATTGCCGCCATAAGAGATTCGTACGAACCAACGGGAGCCATTATTTCTATGTCGTTTGCAGTCATGTAGTTAGTTTAGGGCTGCAAAAGTAAGAATAATCGTTTATTTATAAGGATTGTCCTGTGGTTGTTATCCAAGAGTTAAAAATGAAGATTAATGGATAAAAATCCAAGCGGACCAAAGTGGGTTCTTATTCCGGAACTCTCACTCTCAGTATTTGTTGGAAAATCTGAAAATTCCTGTTTCGTTTTACCAGAAACATATTCGGCGGTAAACTTAACTTCCGTACCAATTGATAAATTAGGTGTAATGAAAATATTTGCCCCTAACAAAGGATTAATTCCAACTGTAAATTCATTTAAGGTTGTTTCGTTTACAGATTGTCCCATATTATTGGAATAATCGTTTTTATAATAATTGCGTGAATAGGAGGTTGAAAGATCAAATCCATAGAATAAAACAACTCTGGAAAATGTGCTATGCCATTCATATCCCAAATTAAATTTTGAGCTAAATGTCTTGAAATATAGTTTTTCATCATCATTAGCACCTTCCTTTGTGGTGATATTGTTATAATTTAAATTTGCACCTAATCGAAATGCTCCTTTTTCGTTATGGAACTTCAAACCCACCACTAATTCTGGTTTACGTATATAATCACTAAAAACGTACTGAAGATAATATTCACCATCGATATAATAATAGGGATAGAGTATATTATTCTTGGCAAACACATCTGATATTCCAATATTAACTTCGATTTTCTTAGTGTTGAATTCTTTTGTTTCCTGTGCAAAAGATGAAATACAACTTAAGCTTAGGATTTGTACGCAAATAAAAATTACTACTGATTTTTTCATAACTGGTTATCGATTTATAAGATTAAAAAATTTTAGCATGTACTATTGAACAATAACTTTAATTAGGTTTTCAGAATTAGCACTTCCAACATCTAATATATATGTACCTTTATTTAGATCCGAAACGTTAAACTTAAAAGATTGTAAACCTTGCAAATTAGTAAACTGCTTAACTTTTTGACCTTTCAAATTAAACATTATTATCTCAACTATTCTATCAGATTTATCATTCAGGTTTACTTCCAAATCGCTATTTACAGGATTAGGAAAGACAGAGATTAATGGCATATTAAAAACTTCTTCTGTATCAACTGAGAAGCTACAAGTTGCCACAAAGCCATAGTCACCAGTTAACCAACCCTGATCCCCAAGAAAAAACATACTTCTTTTATGAGAACCGCCGCCATTGATATTACATAAGGTCCATGTTAACCCTGCATCATAAGTATGATAAATGCCACCTGAGTTTTTGTACCATCCTTCAGTGTCATTCATAAAATGTATTTTTGATTCAGCTCCATATGAAAATACATAGAACTCTTCCCAATTAGATCCTCCATCTATTGTCATAAACAATACCCCTTCGGTTGTTGTGGCAAAGCCCTTGTTATCATCAATAAAATAAACACTTTGAGGTTCAAAAACATAAACATCACCCAGAGTTACCGTGGACCAACTCTCACCTCCGTTTGGAGTGTGAAACAATATTTTATTGAAGGTATCAATTAGCCATCCATTATTTTCGTCATAAAAGTATAATGATCTAAATTTAAGATCATTATTAAATGATAAATCGGTCCAGGTTAGCCCACCGTCAATTGTCTTAACAAACACACCATTATAACCACACATATATCCAGTATTCTCATTTACGAACTGTAAATCATAATAGAATGTTGTAACATCTGGCACATCCACCAGTTCCCAACTATCACCACTATTATTTGTCTTCATCATTTGGGATGAATCATTTAACAAATAACAAGATGATCCAACAATCCTTGACTTGTAAAACGGACCATTTTCTACAATAGTGTCATAACTCCAACTATAACCTCCATCATTTGTTCTAATAAGCCCTCCATCTCCCCAGTATCCATCAATCGCAAATCCATCTGTGGGATTAAAGAAACCTATGTGACAAATTGAAGCAGAAAAATCTGGATTTAAATTCTCCCATGAATTTCCACCATCCAAAGTACGATTCATTTTGCCATTATATCCAACTAATATCCCTTCATTTATTTTCCAGCTAGAAAACCTATTGGTTGACATATTCTGGCCTATATGAATTATTGAGTCCCATGTTTCACCACCATCATAGGTAAGCCGTGTTTCTGAATGGGAAAATAATATTCCTTTCATTTTTGTAAAAAAATAAATGTCTTGTAGTGAACCATAATGAATATTGCTTTTATCTATCCAGGTGCTACCTCCATCAATAGTATACCTTAATTCACCTCTGTAACCACAAACCCAACCTGTATCAGAACTTAAAAAAACAACACGTTCAAAATTAGAACAATCAGGCGGAGTTGTTTCAGACCAAGTTAACCCTCCATCATCTGTAATAGAAATAACACCACCTTCAAAAGTCATCATGCCACCAACAGCACAGCCATGCATTTCATCAGTGAAAGAAACACTATAGTAAGATTTTTCATTTGCCAAAGAATTGCTAATTTTTATCCAGTTCAGTCCACCATCAGTGGTCTTTAAAACAGTATTGTAAGTACCTACAATCCATCCTGTATCGGGATTAATAAAAAACACATCGGTAAGATCTCCAAACATGGATGGGCGATCTTGTTTTTCCCATGTTTCCCCCTTATCGGTTGTATGGTAGATCTTACTCCAACCTACTGTCCACCCTTCACTCTCATCAATAAAAAAAACGCTCCAAAATGATTCACCTGAATTGCCATGCTGCATATCCCATGTTATCCCACCATCCTCAGTATACATGATTGTACCATTAGTTCCTACAACCCACCCTTCAAGTTCCGAATTAAAATGGGAATCAAGCAAATTATTTAATGTTGGATAAGGATGAATCATAGTCCATTCCTCCTGTGAAGATCCAATTAAATAGGTAATAAGAAAGCATGTTAATACAAGGATCTTTTTCATAATTAATTGTATTTGGGTTTAATGGTGTAAAGCTACAAAACTTTAGCCTTAAAGTTCAAACAATTAATTAAAATGAATACAACATATAATATATTCTCATTACAACTATACTGTTAATTTTTAACTATATAGATTGTATAAGAATATGTAATAATGTTCAAGTAATTTCTGAGTTCTTTTCGGAAAATTTTATGATCTCTGCTTAAAAATTCTACAGAGTAAGGTACTTCCTTTCGAAAATAAGCAGCCATGCCACACCTATGGTGATGGAAGAATCGGCGATATTAAATATGGGACGAAAGAATATGAAATGTCCGTCGCTGCCATAAAGCCACGATGGTACCCACGACGGCCCCGTTGCCTGAGTAAAATCGATAATAGGGAAGTACAACATATCAACAACTCTTCCGTGAAGGAAAGATGAATAGCCCTGACCCTCGGAAGCAAAAGTTCCTAGGGTATGATATGTGCTTTGGGTAAATATCATTCCGTAAAAAGCACTATCAAGAATATTTCCTATGGCACCAGCAAATATGAGGGAAATGCTAATAACCAATCCTGTACGGCTTTTCTTCCTGATAAGGTAATAAATATAGACCCCTATTGCGATTATGGCAAGTATTCTGAATATACTCAAGAATAGTTTTCCGAACTCACCTCCGAATTGCAATCCAAATGCCATCCCGTTATTTTCAGTGAAGTAAAGGTTAAACCAGCTTCCAAGAACCGGAATTTCTTCACCAAGGGTCATACTTAACTTCACCCAAATTTTAAGAGCCTGATCTGCTATCAGAACAAGCAAAACAATCAATACGGATTTTTTCAATTTCAGATTTTTAATTGATAAGAAGCGAATTCTAGTTTATTGGATTCGGTTTTGCCATGCTGTTTTTTGCATCAATACTAAGAGTAGCATGTGGCACTGCTCTAAGCCTTTCTTTGCTAATTAACTTCCCAGTAACCCGGCAAATACCATATGTTTTATTTTCAATGCGCATTAGCGCATTTTCAAGATTTGTAATAAATCGTTTTTGACGAGCAGCAAGACGGCTGTTTTCCTCTTTCGATAATACTTGTTGTCCTTCTTCAAGTACTTTGAATGTAGGTGATGTATCATTTGTACCGTGCTCACTATTATTGCTGTATGCTTCGGTTAACAATTTGAAATCTTCATTTGCTTTCTCCAGCTTTTTAAGAATAATTTCCTTGAATTCCCCTAGCTCTTCGTCATTGTACTTCGTCTTTCTTTTATCTTCATTATTCTTTGTCATAACCGTCAATTTTAATCATTAATTACTATATATCGATCGTATAAATATACGAATTATTGTTTACTTATTACTAGATTTACTGAAATTCCTTCAAGCAACTCAACTTCTTTAACATCAGCTGATTCAATGCTTTCTACCTGCTCTAAATCTGCCAATGTTTCTGAGCAAATATAATCATTAAAATTAATAAGTGCATCGCTAATTAACTCACTTTTTTCAACTTTAACAACAATCCTGTCGGTAACCTCAAATCCAAGATCTTTTCTTAGATTTTGTATTCTATTTACAAACTCTCTGGAAAGGCCTTCTTTCTTAAGTTCTTCAGTAACAGTAACATCAAGCGCAACCGTAGTTTGTCCGTCAGCAGCAACAACCCATCCTGGGATATCTTCTGTGCTGATTTCAACATCATCAACAGTTATTTCATAATTATCTCCATTGATGCTTAGAGTATAATTACCCTCCCTTTCCAATTGTTTGATACCATCCTGATCAATGCTCATAATTGTACCAGCAAGCTGCTTCATCATCTTGCCATACTTTGGCCCCAATGATTTAAAGTTAGGCTTGATCTTTTTAACAAGAACTCCTGAGTCACCTGTCAGATATTCAATTATTTTAACATTAACTTCTGAAAGTATCAAGTCTTCAACTGCTTTAATTTGCTTTAGAATATGATCTGAAAAAACAGGGATCATAATCTTAGCCAAAGGCTGTCGCACACGTAGGAAGTTTTTCTTTCTAAGGGAAAGCACCATGGAGCTGATTTTCTGCGCAAGCTCCATTCTCTCTTCAAGATCTTTATCTATCAAATCCTCATTCGCAACAGGGAAGTCAGTTAGGTGAACCGAATCAACCTTATGTTTCCCACTGGTACGATTTAAGTCCATGAACAGTCTGTCGGCGAAAAACGGTGCAATCGGTGAACTGATTTGTGCCACAGTTTCAAGAACGGTATATAGAGTTTGATAAGCTTCAATTTTATCTTTGGTATATGAACCTTTCCAGAACCTTCTTCTTGACAAGCGCACATACCAGTTACTCAGATGTTCGTTAACAAAATACTGAATTGCTCTGCCTGCTTTTGTAGGCTCAAAGTTGGCAAATGCCTCGTCAACATTTTTAACAAGAGTATTAAGCTCGGATAATATCCATCTGTCAAGTTCTGACCTTTCGCTTACTGAAATTTCGTCTTCACTGAAAGTAAACCCATCAATATTTGCGTATAATGCGAAGAATGAATAAGTATTATACAAAGTTCCAAGTAATTTTCTCCTTACCTCATCAACACCCCCAATATCGAAACGCAGATTATCCCAAGGTTGAGAATTTGTAATCATGTACCATCGTGTGGCATCCGGGCCATATTTTTCAATAGTCTCAAAGGGATCAACAGCATTACCAAGTCGTTTCGACATCTTGTTACCTTTCTTATCAAGAACAAGACCGTTGGAAACAACCGTTTTATATGCAACTGAATCAAATAGCATTGAAGCTATTGCATGGAGGGTAAAAAACCATCCTCGTGTTTGGTCAACACCTTCAGCTATAAAATCGGCAGGGAAATTATTTTCAAATACCTCTTTATTTTCAAAAGGATAATGGAATTGTGCATATGGCATTGATCCAGAATCGAACCAAACATCGATCAAACCAGGTTCACGGAACATTTTTTTACCTGAATCTGAAACAAGAATAATCTCATCAACATATGGTCTGTGGAAATCAAAGGTTTCATAGTTTTCCTTCGACATATTGCCAGGTTCAAAATCAGCCATAGGGCTATTATCCATAAATCCTGCAGCAATTGATTTCTCAACTTCTGCTTTAAGTTCTTCGGCAGAACCAATTGCCTTAATTTCATTTCTATCTTCGGTAACCCAGATTGGCAAGGGAACACCCCAGTAACGTGAACGTGAAAGATTCCAGTCAACAAGATTTTCAAGCCAATTTCCAAAACGACCTTCTCCGGTTGCCTTAGGTTTCCAGTTGATGGTTTTGTTAAGCTCAATCATTCTGTCTTTGAGAGCTGTTGTTTTGATAAACCAGTTATCCAAAGGATAGTATAACACAGGCTTATCAGTACGCCAACAATGTGGATAACTATGAACGTGCTTTTCAACTTTGAAAGCTTTGTTATCTTTTTTCAGGGCAACAGCAAGGTCGATATCTAAAGTAGAATCATCTTTTCCAAGAGACTCGTCATAAGCATTTTTTACAAATCGGCCTGCATATTCTTCATATTTATCTACATCAACATAATCCTTAATAAATTCCGGATCGAGATCATCTATCAAGAAGAACCTACCTTTGAAATCAACCATTGGACGACGCTCACCCGATTTATCGATTAGTACCAGTGGAACAATTCCCATAGCTCTGGCAACGCGATCATCATCCGCACCAAATGTTGGAGCAATATGAACGATACCTGTTCCATCTTCGGTTGTTACAAAATCACCAGGAATTATTTCAAACGCTTTTCCCATTGGCTTAATCCATGGAAATAGTTGTTCATAATTTAAGCCGGTCAGTTCAAACCCCTTATGTTCTGAAAGAACTTTAAACGGAACTTTCTTATCTCCGGGATTGTATTCTTCCATTGTCAGTTCAGCATTTTTCGGATTGAAATATGCATTCATCCTATCTTTCGCCAAAATAACTGTTGCAGGTGCACCTGTGTAAGGATTAAATGTAGCAACTTTAACATAGTCGATTTTATCACCTACAGCCAAGGCTGTATTTGAAGGAAGAGTCCATGGCGTTGTTGTCCATGCAAGGATATACAAGTCTCCTTCAACATCATCAAATATCTTGTGAGGAGCTTCTTCTTTTATTACTTTAAACTGAGCAACAGCAGTAGTATCAGTAACATCCTGATAACATCCCGGCTGATTTATTTCATGAGTACTCAATCCTGTACCTGCAGCAGGTGAATAGGGTTGAATGCTATAACCTTTGTAAAGAAGTCCCTTTTCATGAAGCATCTTTAGCAGATACCACACCGACTCGATATATTTATTATCAAAAGTTATATAAGGGTGTTCAAGGTCAACCCAATAACCAATTTTCTTGGTAAGATCATCCCATAAGTCTTTATATTTCAGAACCTCTGTACGACATGCATGGTTGTATTCTTCAACGCTAATTTTCTTACCAATATCTTCCTTAGTAATGCCAAGGGTTTTCTCCACACTAATTTCCACTGGAAGCCCGTGAGTATCCCAACCTGCTTTACGCTCTACATATTTACCTTTCAGTGTTTGGTAGCGACAAAACAAATCCTTGATAGTACGAGCCATAACGTGGTGAATTCCAGGCACACCATTTGCAGATGGAGGTCCTTCATAAAAAACAAATGGCTGGTTGCCTTTTCTGTTTTCAAGGCTCTTTGCAAAAACATCTTTCTTCTCCCAGTCAGCTCTAACCTCCTCAGCAAGTTGAGGTAGATTAAGCTGTGGATATTCATTGTACTTTCTTCCCATCAGGAATAAATTATTGCTCGATTAAAAAAATAAGGCGACAAAACTAATAAAAAATGAGGTAGTTAGGGAACTATCACGGCATTAAACATTGAGAAACATCAAAAAAGTAAATTTTGGCCCTGAGTTATGCTTTACATCTACATATTCATAGCCAGATTACTACTCTGATAATAGGGATGAAATCTTGGGATTTGAAACTATATTTGTAATTATTTCAAGTAGTGCCTGCTCACCTAGATCTTCAAACAGTTCTCTTATTCGTCGTTTCTTCTCGGAGATATTCTCATCAGACCTAACAATGGCTTTTAACTCCTTAACCTGCGAACCTTTCATTTCATCAAGGATGACAGTTAAGATTTCATTTTCTGATACTTGACCGGTTCCACTAAGATTCGGTAGGCCATAAATATCTAGTTCATCTATTGCTGCCTGCAGAACCTCTTTTGCAAGACGTTTCGAACCTTCTTCATAGGATTCATTACCTGATGCATCACGCAACGACCAGGAGTTAAATTCAAATTCTATTCCTTTCATTTGAGCTATTTTTGGATCATTATCTCCAAAAATTCGTGCTAGCTGAAGCAGCGAATACTTCTTCCATGCTTCGAAATCAAAGTCCTTTGCATAGAGTTTGTCTATTTGTTGTTGCAGAAGCTTTATTTCTTTCTTAACCATAGCTGCATGAGTTTTTTTTGTAAAAGTAAGGAAAAGATGGGAGACGAGAGGATGGTGAGTGGTGAATAGTGAATGGTGATGAAAAGAAATAGCTTAAAATGAAGATCCAACAATTCATGGATTAATTCCTCTCCAAGATAAATATTCAAGACATCTATCAACAGTCATTCGTCACCCATAATCGGTCTTTTATCTGCTGTCTCCCTTCATCTGTCACTATTTTAAAATTATCCCCCATCTTCTTCTTTATAATTAGTATAAATTATTATATTTGCGCCCACATTAAAATCCTTAAATAATAGCTTTTTATGGAGAAAAAGAACGTTGGTCAGATTGCACAGGTGATTGGCCCTGTTATAGACGTAGTTTTCGAAAAAGAAGAAAACCTTCCAAAGATTTTTGATGCACTGCAAATCATCAGAGAAAATGGTGAGAAACTAATCCTCGAGGCTCAACAGGCTATCGGTGAAAATACTATTCGTACTATTGCGATGGACTCTTCAGAGGGGTTGCGACGCGGAATGGAAGTTGAAGCATTGGGTCATCCTATTTCGATGCCAACCGGCGATCAGATTAAAGGTCGTTTGTTTAATGTTATCGGCGATGCCATCGATGGACTTGGAGATGTTGACTCAGAAAAAAGATACCCTATTCACAGGGATCCACCAACATATGATCAACTTTCAACCTCAAAGGAAATCCTTTACACTGGTGTGAAAGTTATCGACCTTATCGAACCTTACTCAAAAGGTGGTAAGATTGGTTTATTTGGTGGTGCCGGTGTTGGTAAAACCGTGATTATCATGGAATTAATCAACAATATTGCAAAGTCATATTCTGGTCTTTCAGTATTTGGTGGTGTTGGTGAACGTACACGTGAGGGTAATGACCTTCTTCGTGAGATGATTGAATCAGGTGTTATCAAATATGGTAAAGAGTTTGAAAAAAGCATGGAAGAAGGTGGCTGGGACTTGTCGAAAGTAGACCGTAAGGAGCTTGAGACATCACAGGCAACTCTTGTGTTTGGTCAGATGAATGAGCCTCCTGGGGCACGTGCTCGCGTTGCTCTTTCAGGTCTTACAGTTGCTGAATATTTCCGTGATGGTGATGAAAAATCAGGTGGACGTGATATCCTTTTCTTCATTGATAATATTTTCCGTTTTACACAAGCAGGTTCTGAGGTAAGCGCACTTCTTGGACGTATGCCGTCAGCTGTGGGTTACCAACCTACACTTGCAACTGAAATGGGAATTATGCAGGAACGTATTACATCAACAAAACGTGGTTCTATTACTTCAGTTCAGGCTGTTTATGTACCTGCGGATGATCTTACTGACCCTGCTCCTGCTACAACTTTTGCTCACCTTGATGCTACCACAGTATTGAGTCGTAAAATTGCAGAGCTAGGTATTTACCCTGCGGTTGATCCATTGGATTCAACTTCACGTATTCTTACACCTGAAGTTGTTGGTGATGAGCATTATAACACAGCAGAAAAAGTAAAACGTATCTTACAGAGATATAAAGAGCTACAGGATATTATTGCCATTCTTGGTATGGATGAACTTAGTGAAGAAGATAAACTTATCGTGCATCGTGCTCGTAGGGTACAACGTTTCTTATCACAACCTTTCCATGTGGCTGAACAGTTTACTGGCTTAAAAGGTGTTATTGTTTCCATTGAGGATACTATCAAAGGATTTAATATGATCCTTGACGGTGAAGTTGATGAATATCCTGAGGCTGCATTCAACCTTGTAGGTACAATTGAAGAAGCAATAGAAAAAGGTAAAAAATTACTTGAAGAGAGTAAGTAGGTATTAACTATAACTACTAATAGATGAATCTTGAAATAATCACTCCCGATACAACCATTTACGAAGGTGAAGCTGAGTTAGTTCAGTTACCCGGAATAGATGGGTCGTTTGAAATATTAAATAACCATGCTCCGTTAATAAGTGCCTTGAAACAAGGTAAGATTAAAATTAAGAAAGACGGTAAGGAAGAGTTTTTTGATATTAATGGCGGTGTTATTGAAGTGCAGGAAAATAAAGTGTTAATTCTCGCAGAGTAACAAAGATAAATTCAAATAAAAATCCCGGTGATCAATTGAACACCGGGATTTTTTTATGTTTTTATGATTCCGTTTATCGGGAGAATCAGTCTTAAAAGAATAATAAGAGATTACTTAGTCGTTCCTCCTCGTAACGACGTTTGCTGGTTTATTCGATCATTCACTACTTATCTCCTGAACAATAAATCTTCACAGCATCAGTACCTTTAGGATTGCCCATGGATTCTGCTTTTTTCCAATCTTCACAGGCTTTATCCATATTACTCATGAAATAATGCGCCAATCCTCTGTTTATGTATGCTTCTGAGTTTTCAGGATCATACTTAATAGCATTTGTTAGGTCTTCCAACGATTGTTCATATTGTTTATTCTGCCCAAGCATTGTTCCTCTGTTAAAGTAAACCAAACCAAATTTTGGTGCAATTTCAATGGTTTGATTGTAGTACTTAAGAGCCTCGGGGTAATTTGCTTTCTCATAATAAATCAGCCCTACTGCAACCATTGATAATGAATCATTTGGGTTTAACTCAACAGCATCTTTATAATAAGATTGAGAGAGTTCTTTTTGACCAAGTTCATAATATATTTTACCAAGATTATAGAATGCTTTTGCGTTATCAGGTTTATACTCAAGAGACAATTTGAATGCTTTTATTGCTTCAGTCAGATTACCTTCTTTAAAATAAGTAATCCCATTACTAAACTGTGTATGAGCTCTTCTGATCCTGAGTGATTCATCTTCGTTATCAATTGTACCACGCTCCTGTCCAACTTCACCTGTTGCAGACTGAAGTCCAGGAATGGGCTCTGTTCCTTCGGGTGTTGTATTTTCAGATTTCTTGGTTGGCACCTGGCCTTTATTCATGGTAACCTTTAATTTAGGCTGTCCTTCACTTTCTTGTTCATTTGTAGTTTCAACTTTTTTTGTGTCAATAACAACATCTTCCTTTTTCTCACTTTGGTTGTTATTTGATGTACATGCAAATAAGAAAGATAGTACTACTAGTATAATTGCCAATTGTTTCATTATCTTGATTCTAAAATTACGAGTGCAAAGATAATTGATTTGGTTAATAGTTGTTTGTGAAAAATTATTAAAAGAAATGCTTTGGTTACTTTGCTTATGTATACTTATTCAAGCAGGTGACAACAAATGCAAAATTCCATATACAGTATTGGACATCAAAAAAATGAATGTAGAGTTTCAAATGTACAATAATGAATTTTGCATTTAAAAAAAGGAGCACAAGACCCACTTGTACTCCTCTAATCACGGAATTATTCTGGTCATTACCCAGTTTACTTTATCTATTTATCACAATTTTTTTAGTAGTTATTCCTGATTTTGTTTCCACCCGTAGGAGATAAACTCCTTGTGGATAAGAACTTGTGTTAAGAATAATATTCGATTTGTTGTTAAAATCTTTTGTGTAAACATACTGTCCCGTGAAACTCAATAATCGCAGGTTAATTATTATCTCTTTTGAACTAATGTTAATTTTATCTTTTGCTGGATTTGGGAAAACATTTACTGTGTTTTCATGATACATATCTTCAACACCTTCAAAATAAAGATAAACGAAATCATCCCCTGGAATTTCATATGCCATTGCCGGACCTGATTCACATTCATCAGTTTCACTTAAATATACAGCCGTTACCTGATAGTAATGTCCTAATTGATAATCATTTACAAAATCAAAATAGCAATACTCCGTATGACCATTGACAAATTCCTCAAAACCAATAAGCTGGTATTCGGTTTCCATATCAGACATTCTGTAAATATTAAAACCGGAAATATCTCTTGAATTATCATGTACAGTCAAGATTGGCTCTTCTCTAGTTTCTCCAACAGACAGATTAACATTATCATTTCGAATTGGTTTTTCAGATAGTTTGGTTAACATCCTGTTTGACGACTGCTCAAATACAAACACCTGAATATTCCAGTTATTGTTAAATCCAAATGATGATACCGGATCCCATGAATAACCATCTGTGGAAATCATATCTCCATAACCAACTATTGCCGGACCTTCGTCGGTACCTGCAGGAAATGTCCCTGCAACATGTGTAATTGTGTATCCAACCCAAAGTTCTTCTGTTGCTACCACAGGAATCGACTGGTCGAACGTAAACTCATTCCATTCATTGGCAATTGCCTCAGCTGTCACATCTTCACTGTAAACTAGGGTTGTTGCATAATCACCTGTCCAGACTTTAAGAATAATTTCGGAAAAGCCATCCAACGGTACAAACCTTACTTTCGAGATTGATGTGCCAATATATTCTTCCAGCTGAGATTCATCCCATCTGGCTGCTACTGAAAAAGTCCCTCCATCAGTAAGCCCGACACTACTGTAGTTTTCACCACTATCCCAATGAATCCATTCACTTATTGGCATCGGAATATTTGCTGCATCCCAGCAAACTTCACAAATAGGTTGTTGGGTAAAGTATGCATCTCCAACAAGGTTTTCAGGAGCGAAACATTCTCTGTAAACACTAATATTATCCACGAACCAAGAAATTATATCAAATGAGTTTTGTCCGGTTGCGTTGAAACGGACGTTTATGGCATTTCCGTTTGTATATGGTGTTATATTTAAAATATGATTTGAAAATCCTTCCCGGCTTCCTGAATTTGTGAAATCGGCAGCCAGATGCCAGGTTGTTCCATCAAAAATTTCGATTAGCATATGTTCATTGCCAGTTGTGTTTCGGTCAATGAGTTTTAGGTCGAATGAAAGAAAGAGCTCACCTTCTGTAAGATAATCAACAATAATTGGATAACTCGTAAGTGTTGATGTATAATCATTTTCAAGCAGCGGATCCCATGTAAATTCTGCTGATGGTAATGGCTCACCCTCTTGTGAGCTTATGGACCAATTTGCTGAGTTTTCATTTAATGTCCAGTTATTGAATTCAAAGTTGGCATTTCCCCAATCTTCAAAGAAAGGAATTATTGAACCCCAAACAACGCTTATATCATCTGGGCCTTCCCATGCAGATTCTGCAAAATCTCCAGGATAACCAAAAATATCAAGCTCATAAACAGCACTTACCCAGTAAGAATAATCATTTGATGGCACTGCAGTATCGATATATGTAATCCATTCTCCCGCTAACTGTCCTTCATAGGGTACATTTGCTATGTTGTTACTATCACGATAAATATTAAAATATGCCAGTCCATCAGGAACACCCATCTGACCAACAGGAGGATTCCATAATAATGGAACCTCATCAGTACCATATAAATACTCATCCGTTAAGTTTAGGGGAGGAGTAAGAAACACCGATTCCCAAGTTGTACAAACCGGATCACTGGTACCACAATCATAAACAGCCAATACACAGGCTTCATAATCTTCTCCAAATGTTAAGTCGTTAAACGTGTAAGTTGTTTCATTCCAGCCGGTTTGAGCTTCAAAAACATTATCCAGAAATACATAATAGGCAAGAACCGGAGCCGGTCCGTTTTTTACCTCAACATTATCAACAGCCCAGCCTGAAGACCATATATTTTGATCATCACCATGGAATGCAAGCCAAACAGGCTGATTTGATGGTCCGGATAATGAAGATAAATCAACTACCACATCCACCCATTCGGATGAAGGAGACATTGTTTCTAATACATACCAATTATTTCCATTATCCCAGCTATATTCAACTGTTGCAAGAAATGAGTAAGCACCATCATAAAACTGTCTAAAATGAAGATTAAAACTTTCGCTTTCTCTTAAATCAACCATCGGTGTTATTAAATAATCTTCCCCTGATGAAGTACTTCCAACCATATCATCATTTGTAACTGCATAATATCCATCCCCAGGGGGAATGGCCCAAGCTCCTAGTCCTGCATCATCACTTCTATACCAACCAGCATCGATAGTTGTTGCCTGCCATCCATCTGGCGGGAATTGAGGATCTTCAAAATCTTCAAGATAAAGCTGGGTTATCATTGGTGATTCCCAAGTTGCCTCAGATGTTAACGGGTTAACTTCAATGTCTGTTGGAGGGTACATTTTTTGTATCAGCTCCACACTACCAGTACAATCCTCAAAAATTGCAATGCCTTGACGTACATATGGTTCATAACCAACTCCATTGATGAAAAAATCATAATAACCGTCAATTACACTATCAAAAACAACAATGCCATTGACATTCGTAATTTCCTCATGAACTTCATATGGATAATCCATTCCTAATAGTACGACCTCTATATTTTCTAAACTATCATTACAAGAAAGAACAGCTAGTGTTACTGTATTATATAGCAGATGAGGTACAGTATTTGAATATACCCAATCAGATTCATTTGATTCATACACTGCCTTAACAGCATATGCATAAAATCCTTCTGATTGTGCTCCAAAGGCCATATCTTCATAAACCTGTGTAACAGGATTTGCAATTGGTGTTAAAACTCCCGTTTGAGGTCCTAAATTAGGATCAAAATCAGACACTCTTGCTAATTGATAGAAAGTCAGATTACGGGTAGAACCAACTCCGTGCAAATAGTTAATTTCTCCATCCTTAATAAATCCGTCTTTAATATTTGGTAAGCTTGTAGCCAAAAAGGGACCTTCCGTCACCTTTGGTATTTTCACTTTTTTCCCCGCCGAACTGCTTACAACACCCGCATTTGGACCATGAACATAGGCTCTCATCATAAAATCCTGATATGGAGATATCGACCAAGGGTCATTACCCAACTTAACATATGATCTGTAAACTGTGGGAGGATCAGTATCAACAGCAATTGGAGCAGAGTTTGTTGAGAAACCTAATTGCCAACTCACAATGTAAAAATCACCATCAGTGATTGTAGTATTCATGTAATCATAGAATTCAACCCAACCATAATTTGTAATATCTATTAAAAATGAATCCAGCACAGTTCCCGGCATATTATTAACACCATCATCATCCATTATTCCAACCGCCATTTGTGTCCCTATAAAGTTTGCTCCTACTGGAAAACTTCCATCACCGACATTGATCCTACCTCCGATAATTGTTGCAGGATAGCCCACCGGAGTGAATTTCACAGCGACAGCATTTCCGGGCTCAGTCCAAATTACAAAATCATCTGCCTCGCCATCATCATATATTATTTCGTAGGGACCCATCGGCAGACCCCATTCAACCAAACAGTTTCCTGCAATTTCATCAGGTGTTGCCCATACCCAGCTAACAGGATATGGAGTTTCACTCATGCAAATGCTAATCTCCGTCATAACTCCGGAAAGAGCTAAAGAATCAAGAACCACCATTGGCTCAAAACCCACTAAATTAAACCCAACATCATAGATGTCTTCATTAACATTCATTTCATAATATCCCAGTGAATTTGTGGTTGTAGTCCAACCACCGGCAGAAACCTCAACTCCAGCCATCGGTAATCCACTATTACAATCCATAACATATCCATAAAAAGTTGCAGGTGTATAAACAAACATCTGATTGTAGATGCTATCTTCTTCATGTTGTGGATCATTTGTCTCAATTTTTAACCATTCATCAAAAAGGCCAGTTGGAAATCCAGTGGCATCATATGTAACATTTATATTCATTGACTGACCTTCCTGAATCTGTCCCATTGCCGGTTGTACATCCAGTATAAAACTCGGTTGTGGACAAGTACCATAAACAATTCCTACCGGGATACTTTCATCTGCAGCTGTATGGATCAGAACTCCGTCGCCATCATAAATTTCATAATAATTTTCATACGAGTACTGCCCTGCAGTATATATTGTACTTATGTCATCACCTCCTTCAACCGGAAATGAAAAATATTCAGGTCCACCTCCATTGGTAAGTGTAATATCATCAAGAACAAGGTTTCCATTTACGAAAACATCCAGGCTACCGCCGTTCCATCCATCACCATATGTATCATACAAAGCTACCTCCATATCACATGCAAATCGGCTTCCTGAAACATAATCAGGAAACATAAAATCCAGCATTCCCAGTCCACAGTTCTCAATGGTTAGGCTTACCTGTTCCTGATGATCTACCCATTGTTCGTTATAAATGGAATCAGGGTTATGGCAGTATTCGGGGATTTCCCATTCAACACAATATGTGGCTCCTATACCATATCCCCAAATAAAAAATGGTAACACAGTATAGCAATATGTTCCATAGCCAGGTAGGAAATCCGAATAATAGTTATATGTAGTAATTCCTATTGCCAAACCATTTCTTTTAACCAAAAAATATTGGAATGTATTATTATTACATGAAACTGTATCAAACACCCAATCTAAATCAACCTGTCCGGTAACCATATTAACCAGCTCAACTTCAAGGTCAGTAACAGGGCAAAGTTGATCTCCTGCAATGGTCATGGTAACTGGAATATTAAAGGTTCCTACATTGGGTTGGGTTGCAATTACAATTTCGGCAGTATATACTTCGCCGGCAACCATACCATCAGCATTAAAATTAACATCTACATACTGGATTCCTCCGTTTGCAGGAACTGTTCCTTCATAATCATCAAGGGTTAGCCAGTTATCGAGATTTGAACTTAGGCACATTGCTAACCCGTTGGGCAACACAGAATTGTTTTGCATTGCCATATATGAAGGTGTGTAATAGGTGTTTAGCCAATAGAGAGTTGGTGTCCCCCCTGATGTAGCCTGAATACCTATCCAACCTTCAGCAAGATTGGAAGCTGAGATATCGAAGGTATAAGAATATGTGTCATAACCAATTACCTGCATTCCGGTTGCAACCGGATCAGCCATTACAATATTTGAACTTTCGAGTGTTCCGGGAGTTGAACCGGGGCCGTAAACTTCACATAATAATTCCCGTTGTCCGGAAGGAGCTGAAGTATGAATTGCATAGATGGTAACTGTTGTGAAACTTTCGGTCAAGCCGGAAAAGTTCTGAAAACACATCATACCAGCATCTTCCTCACAGCTGTAGCCATTGTCGGATGCTAGTGGTGGATAAGCAAATACTGTTGCATCCGGACAATCAAAACCAGAGCGTGTGTTGAGTGGCTCACCTTTTCCTCCGGGAATAGAAACCACATTTGTTTGGGTATAATCTATAAAGCTGAAATCCTGAGCCTGAATATTTGTTATATCACGGGAAGTAAAATTCCCTTTTGATGAGGGATAGTTAATTGTAGCTGTCCAGCTTCCATCACCATCACCTGTATTTAGTATGCTTAAATAACTTGTTAGGTACTCTCCTGGATTAAGTGTTTCTGTAAAAAACAACGGACTTACAGATATATTTGGTTGTGTTAATGTAAAATCAAGATTTACAGTATCATTTGCTATTGTTTGTACAGAATCCAGAGCAATATTGTATTCATCCTTATAACAATAAACATGAATATTTCCTATGGGTGTATATTCAAGTAGATAATAACCAGATGGATCAGTTGTTGTTAGTCCAATTCCGGCAACTTCAACAGTCGCTCCTGCAATTGATATTCCATTTGTATTGGTTACAAAACCTTGAATATTTCCAAATAAAAATCCCGATGATATTTGTATCATCAGTGTAATTAGAATAACAGTAATTTTTCTCATGGGTCAGGATATTGAAAAATAATCAGCTGTGAAATAAGAACTTATAATAGTATGACAAACTATTGTGTATTTACCCTTACTGTGAAGATTGATTTTTTTGAAATTGGGGTATGAGGGATGGGGATATATGGGCATCATGAGGTATACTGGTATAAGTAAATGGGTTATAAGGGTTTGGGATTATAAGATTATTAGTTTCTTTATTTGGGTTGTTGTTTCGGTTTCAATCTTTATGAAATATACACCTTCGGAAAATAAACTTGAGGATAACATAATGTTATTTGAACGAATATCATAATTCAAGTATTTAACCTGACCAATATTATCAAATAATGTCAGCCTGATAATTTTCTCCGTTTTCGAAACGATGTTAAATTTATCTCTTGCCGGATTTGGGAAAACACTAATCTCAGTGATTCCATTTCCAGATTCAATTCCTGTTACATAAACATATACAAAATCATCTTCCGGAATTTCAAGTGCATTTCCAGGCAATGATTCACAGTTATCAATATCACTTGCATAATTGGCTGTAACCTGATAGTAATAACCTGTTTCTATACTTACATTTGGTATACCATCATAATAGCAATATGATGTTTGTCCTGATTGAAATCCTAACATATCATAAAGTTCATAATCAGGCGAATTCATTTCTTTTCGGTAGATATTAAATCCTTCAATCTCACGACTGTTTCCTGTAAGATTCAATTCAATTTCATTATTATAGATACTTCCAGTATTTCTACTTGTTGAATCAAATATTTCCCAACATATTTCTACACCCAGCTCATCATCATTATTCCAAATATATTCACCAGTCAGGTTCTGTGGTGAAGCACATTGTCGGGTGATACTGATATTATCAATAAACCAGGAAACAATATCAATTGAATATTGGCCTGTAACATTAAAACGTACGCTAAATGTACTGCCTTCAATAAATTCCGTGATATCAATATGTTTGGTGTTAAAATTAGATTTGCCATTATTTGCATATTCTGCTACCAAATCCCACTGTAAACCATTATATATTTCAACTAATAATTTTTCTTCCCCAGTTGGATTATTGTTAACCAGTTTTAGATCAAAATCTAGATATATGGTTCCTTCAGTAATTGAATCAACAATTATTGGTTCACTTGTAAGTGTTGAGGAATAATCGTTTTGAAGCAAAGGCTCACCAGAAAATTGAGCAGAAGGCGCGGGTTCTCCTTCGTTGATATTAATACTCCAGTTTTCAATGTTTTCATTTAATGTCCAATTTTCAAATGTTCCATTATTCCAATTTTCAAAATAAGGGATTACTGAACCCCAAATAACTTCAACTGAATCACCACATATTATTTGTGAGGTTTCACTTTGCCCGGGATATCCGTAATTAGTAAGATCATATACAGCACTTGCACAAAAAAGGTAAGTTCCGGAAGGAAGTGGTTCAACAATATATGTCAACAGTTCTTCTGGAGTTTGGTTTTCATAGGGCATATTGGCAATAACTACTGTATTTTGATAAATGTTAAATGATGACAATCCATCAGGAATTAATCCCAGCGTTGTACTATAATCTGTCAATTCAATACCCCAAACTTTATCATCTTGAGCATTCCCACCAATAGTAACCTTTCCCTCTTCATAAAGACCAGGATAGGTAAACAATCCTCCTGCCAATCCTGACATGCAAGGTAAATTATGTACAAAACCTGTAGGTGCACCATCAGGTAAAGCAAATTGAATAACATTATTTTCTCCCTGGTCATATGCCCAAAGTGTGTTTACACTTTGTATCGACCAATTATCAAATGCTAATCCGTATATGGCACTTACACTTGGAATAAATGATCCAAGATTATTTCCGGCAACATCAAAATTTACGATGTCCGTTCCCCAGTTATTTGCATAAAATGTTCCATCATCTAAACTATACGCTATTGCCCTTACATCAGTAGGTGCAGTAAATGTAGTTACAAGAGTATGAGTGCTGAAATCCATAACAAAAACTGTTGTATTCGCTGCTGCACCATAGAAAAATTCACCATCATAGGCTAAATCTTTGATATTTGATACTCCGGGAATTGAAAATTGTTCAATTAAATTACCATCAATATCATATTTAACAAAGCCATCAGGAAGGACCGTAAAAATAAATTCACCATCTGTTTCACAACCAGCTTCTCCGGCAGCAACAAGATCAGGAAATGAAAACTGTTGCTGTCCCATAATCTTGGAACCACCACTGTTTAGTTCATTGATACTGACCATATTTGCAGAATTCATTGGTATTGTTCCCGTTAAGGGAGGGTTAAACATTATTGGTACTGAATCAGTTCCATATATATAATTAGTTGTCAGGTTTCGTGGTGGATGAAGATAGGTAGATTCCCATATAACTTCATTACTTGGATCAGACAAACCACATTCTCTTAATGTTCTTACACTTGCTGCATAGGTTTGACCATATATCAGATCAACAAAAGTATATGTCCTGACTGTTGAAGGAAGCTGGGCTACAAACATCCCATCGAGATAAATATAATATCCTATAAGGGAGAGTGGGAAATTAACTACTTCAACATTATCAATTGCTAATCCAGATGCCCATCCGCCATTATCATCACTGTGAAAGGCTAACAATACTGGAGTAGAACTCGGTCCGGAAAGAAACGTTAAGTCAATGGAGTCCTTTGTCCATTCAGCAACTGGAACTAATGAATCTATTAATATCCATGTTACTCCAGTATCCAGACTATACTCAAAAAAAGCGCTTTGTCCATCTGATCCGTCAAAGAAATAATCAAACTTAATTTGATATGAAATGCAATCACTAAGATCCAGCATTGGTGCTATAAGATAGTCACTACCTCCTTCATTTGAAGTTCCTGCAACCTTATCATTAGAAAGTGCATAATAACCATCTCCGGGAGGTATAACCCAGCCAGGTGATCCACCATCATCACTTGCATACCAGCCAATTCCCAATGATGAGGATTGCCAACCGTCAGGAGGAAAAATTCCGTTTTCAAATTTCTCTTTAGGTAGCTTTAATATTGTTGGATCATCCCATGTGGCAACCGATGTGGAAGAATCAACCACAAGGTTCTGTGGTGGTAGAACCAGTTCGTCAAGTATTATTGAATAAGTCAGATTGTCAACTATCTGCAGATCAAAGTCTTCATAGATTTCATATCCTGGTTTATAGGCTTTGAGATAATAACTACCATCAACTACATCATTAAATACAACAATTCCCGTAGTGTCGGATATTGTAAAAAATTCCTGATAAGGATAATCACTTCCTATTAGAGTAACCTCAATTCCTTCCGGTAAATTATTCATACAATGAGTAAGCTCGAGTGTAACTGTATTCTCAATCCCTTTATTTACAATATTTGAATATGTAATCTGGCTGTTATTATAATAAGCCATATTTATAGCATATGCAATAAAACCTTCTGGATGTCCACCAAATGGTGCATCGTTATAAATTTCTGTAGATGGATTAGCTATTGGTGTTAGTGTACCTGTTTCAGGTCCTAAGTCAGGATCGAAATTGGTTATTCTTGCAATGGTATAAGGAAGAGGTGAAAAATTTTCAATATAATATGGTCCATAAACATATGCCCTTATCATAAAGTTATTACCTGGAGAATCATTCCAACCCATACCTTGTTGATAAACTACTGAATTGTAAAATGATGAAAGGTTGGTATCAATAGCAATTGGTGCTGAGTTTGTTTCTCCATCCAATTGCCACATTACAATATAGAAGTCACCTTCTTCAAAGGTGTTATCAAATACATCAACGAAATCTATCCAATTATAATTTATCACATCAACCACCACCGAATCGAGTACAGTTCCTGGGAGTCCATTTGTACCATCATCATCAATTATTCCAGCGGCAAACTGGGTTCCAATAAAATTTGCTCCGGCAGGATAACCGCCATCTCCCACATTAATCTTTCCTCCGGTTACTGTTGCAGGATAATCAAGAGGAGAAAAACGAACTCCCACAGCATTTCCCGGTATTGTCCATATTAAATGATCATCCACTTCATTATCATCATACAGTATCATATGAGTACCCATAGGCTTACTCCAAGTTACTAAACACTGTGTTTCATCTTCATTAACCTCAGCAAGCACCCATGAAATAGGATGTGGTATTGCATATAATTCTAAATTTTCCTCCGTTACAGAGCCGGTAACCACAACCGTTATTATTGTATCAGTTAGATAACCAGGAAAGCTGAATTCAAGCGTATCTGAACCTGCATCCAATGTAAGTTCATAATATCCGTTTGTATCTGTCTGTGTGGTTGTATTTCCTGAAGATACCACTACTCCAAATAGTGAGTCGTATGTATACCCACATGTAACCGTTCCATAAACTGAGCCCGTACTAAAAACCTCATTTTGATTAAACAATTTTTTCTCAGACTTAACAGGGTAGATGCTTCCAAATAATAAACCTGATGTCATTTGCAACATCAGTAAAGCAATAAAAACAGTAATTTTTCTCATGGGTCAGGATGTTGAGATTAAGGACTCTAAAAATGAATCACTTATATATTAAAGACAAACTGATGTTAATTTACCCTTATTGTGAAAAATGTTTTTCTGAAAGTAAGTGGGTACCGTAATACTGATTTTATGGAATAAATATTAAGTATTTGGATACAAATTGTTAAGCAATTGAATAATTCTGTTATTCCCAGAGTGATATTACTTAATTATAACTGAAGCGCTAGATGCCTATTTATCCCCAATATTAACAGATGCAGGAACCGAAAGATGAGCCTGTACAAGTCTCCAGTGACCGTCCATTTTCTCTACCACACCAGTAAAACGTAGGCCCTCGTATTTATGAGCCTTGCCCTGATACATGTAATTGTAGTTCAAAGTCTCGGAGAACCAGGCAGTATTAGCTGTACAATTTAACTTTATAAACTGATTTGATGCTGAAATGTAAGTGTCTGATATAAAACCGAATTGTTCCTTGATTGCAGCTCTGATATTGGTCCAGCCAACAATTCTTTCATCTGAATCTGTTCCGTAAAGAACAATATCATCACTTGCAGCCCAAATATTTTCTATTAACTCTAAATCCTGATTTTCATTAGCCAAAATATAATTCTCCAATAAGCTTTCAATCGCTTCTTTTTCTTCTTTACAATTAGTGACTTTCTTCTGATCGCATGATGTGCTGAATATTATCAATACTGAAAGTAATACGGGGGCTAGTAGAGTTTTCATATTAGTATATTTTAGGTCTGAACTTCTGCCTTTTACCGATAATATAACGTTAGTCAACAGCCAAAATTGCTCAGATTTGTTGCTTGACTGTGAAATTACGCATTTTCCGGCAAAAAAATATAAGGCAGTTTTTATTTAGAAACCGTCTAAACAAAGGGCTTTCAGAACTCCTAAATTTCAGTAAATAAATAAATTAAGATTTCACTTTCGTTTTTCGGCAATTATTCGTAAAATTGCACGCTATTTTAAATAACTACATTCCAGTGTAAATGGGTAATATATTATTCAGATTTAAAGCTCTTTGGCAATTAGTAATAATTGCTTTTTTTATTGGTGTTGTTGCGAATCCACTGATTGCTCAACATGATGATCATTCTAATGGAGAAAATGTTGAGCCTTGGGAAATTGAGGTTGAAAAACAAGAATTTAAAGCCGGTGAGATGATTATTGAGCATATTGTCGACTCCTACGAATGGCATATTATGACCATCGGACATACTCATGTTTCTATCCCTCTTCCAATTATGCTTTACGATGAAGGAGAATTTCATTTCTTTATGTCATCGGTTTTTCATCATGCTAAAGAGCACGACGGATATTTCATTTCACATAAAGATATGAATTCCGGCAAATTAGTTCGCAAAGATGCATCAGGAGAAGAAATTCGCCCTGTTCTGGATTTTTCATTTACGAAAAATGTACTTGCAATTTTCTTAAGCAGCTTTCTAATGATTTTCATATTCATGTCGGTAGCTAAAGCATACAGAAGACGTGAAGGACAAGCTCCAAAAGGACTTCAGTCATTATTGGAGCCATTGATTATTTTTATTCGTGATGATATTGCCAAAGCATCGATTGGTGAAAAGAGATACAAGAAATACTTACCATTTCTGTTAACTATTTTCTTCTTTATCTTTCTCAACAACCTGATGGGTATTGTACCATTTTTCCCAGGTGGAGCTAACGTTACCGGTAATATTGGTGTAACAGGAGTTCTTGCCTTATTTACATTTATCATCACAAGTTTTAGTGCAAATAAAGGTTACTGGACTCATCTTGTTAACACACCCGGAGTACCTTGGTGGCTTAAAATACCAATCCCATTGATGCCAATTGTAGAAATCATGGGTGTATTTACAAAACCTTTCGTACTGATGGTTCGTTTGTTTGCAAACATTACTGCTGGACATATTATCATACTTGGATTTATAAGCCTCATCTTTATTTTTGGTGAAATTGCTGCCGGTGCCGGTTATGGCGTTGCAGTTGTTTCAGTAGGGTTTTCCATTTTTATGGATGTTCTTGAGCTACTTGTGGCCTTTATCCAGGCATATGTATTTACGCTTCTTTCGGCCTTATACTTTGGTATGGCAACCGAGGAAGCACATTAAAAATGAATTTTATCCATTATTAAATTAATAAACAATAACTATGGAACTATTAGCAATTTTATTACAGGCTGTGGCCGATCTTGCCCCTTATGCTAAAATGGGTGCTGGTATTGGTGCCGGAATCGCTGCAATTGGTGCAGGTGTTGGTATCGGACAAATTGGTCGTGGTGCTGTTGAAGCTATCGCCCGTCAACCTGAAGCTGTTGGCGACATTCGTTCAAACATGATTGTTGCTGCCGCTCTTATTGAGGGTGTTGCGTTTTTTGCAATCGTTGTGTGTTTGCTTATCGTATTCTTGTAAGCAACAACGATAACCCTGTTGTGGTGTAGCGGTTGGCTACATCACAACAGATTTTATTATTTGAATAATTGAATAAAAACAATAAACTATGTCATTAATTAATCCCGGTTTTGGACTAGTAATTTGGATGACTCTTGCATTTGGTGTATTACTTTGGATACTCGCCAAATTTGCTTGGCCTGCAATTCTTACTGCGTTGGAGGAAAGAGAAAAATCCATTGAAGAAGCATTAAAGTCTGCTGATAAAGCACGTCAGGCAATGGAAGACCTTAAGTTAGGTAATGAAGAATTACTTAAAGAAGCTAAAGACGAAAGAGATGATATCCTGAAAGAAGCCAGAGCTCTTAAGGAAAAGATGATTAATGAAGCTAAAGAGAAGGCTCAAACAGCTGCTGATAAGATCGTTGAAAGTGCACGCGAAAGGATTGAAAGTGAGAAGAAAGCTGCAATGGTAGATATTAAAAATACCATCGCATCATATTCCATAGAAATTGCCGAAAAGATTCTTCGTGATGAACTTAAAGATAAAAAGCAGCAAACTGCTTACGCGGAGAAGCTTCTCAAAGAAACTAGCTTAAATTAAGTTTGCTGATATGAGAATCAAACTATTATCAAAACGATATGCAACAGCCTTGTTCGATCTGGCTGAAGAAATGAAGATACTCGACAAGGTAGATTCAGATCTCGCACTGGTTGGTAAGGTATTATCTGAAAATCGTGAACTTCGAGTGATTATTGCAAATCCTGTAATTGATGCTTATAAAAAGAATAACATCCTTACAAAACTGTTCGAAGGAAATATTAATAAATTGTCGATGAGGTTTCTTCAACTGATCACCTTAAAAGGTAGGGAGCAATTCATTAGTCCAATTTGTGAATCATTCAAAGAGATTTACATGGAATATAAAAATATTCTTCCTGTAATTCTTACTACAGCTCAAGAAGCAGATAAGAAAATCGTTTCAGATATCAGCTTAAAGATAAAAGAAGCTACAAATATGAATATTGAATTATCTGAAAATATTAAAGAAGACATAATTGGTGGATTCGTTATTAATTTCCAGGATTATCAGTATGATGCAAGTATTATAAATCAATTGAATAAGTTAAAAAAGGGTTTTTCAGAAAACCTGTACGAAATACAGTTTTAACACAGTAAAAAATTACGTATGGCAGACATTAAACCGGCTGAAGTATCAGCAATTCTTCGTAAAGAACTAGCAGGCTACCAGTCTGAAGCAGTACTAGAAGAAGTAGGATCGGTATTACAAATTGGTGACGGTATTGCCCGTGTTTATGGCTTAACAAATGTTGAGTCGGGTGAGTTGGTTGAGTTTGAAAAGACAGGACTAATAGGTATTGTACTTAACCTTGAAGAAGATAACGTAGGTATCGTATTACTGGGTGAACCAGGAGATATCAACGAAGGCGACAGCGTAAAAAGAACCAAGCGCATTGCATCACTTAAAGTTGGTGAAGGAATGCTAGGCCGCGTTGTTAATACCCTTGGTGAACCAATAGATGGAAAAGGTGAAATTACAGGAGTTACATATGAAATGCCACTTGAGCGTAAAGCTCCAGGTGTTGTATTCCGTCAACCCGTAAACGAACCTCTTCAAACTGGTATTAAAGCTATCGATGCTATGATCCCAATCGGACGTGGCCAGCGTGAGCTTATTATTGGTGACCGTCAGACTGGTAAAACTGCCATTGCCATCGACACCATTATAAACCAAAAGGAATTTTACGAAAAAGGTGAACCTGTTTACTGTATATATGTTGCTTCAGGTCAAAAAGGATCAACAATTGCAAATATTCAGAAAACACTTGAAGAAAATGGTGCAATGGCCTACACAACTATTGTAATGGCTTCCGCATCCGATCCAGCTGCAATGCAGTTTTATGCTCCATTTGCGGGTGCTGCTATCGGTGAGTTCTTCCGTGATACAGGTCGTCCTGCATTAGTTGTTTATGATGATCTAAGTAAACAGGCTGTTGCTTATCGCGAAGTATCATTATTACTCCGTCGTCCTCCCGGACGTGAAGCATACCCTGGTGATGTATTCTACCTTCACTCAAGATTGCTGGAACGTGCTGCAAAGGTTATCAACTCCGATGAGATTGCAAATCAGATGAATGATGTTCCTGAAAGTATTAAAGGAATGATAAAAGGTGGTGGGTCATTAACAGCTCTTCCCATTATTGAAACTCAGGCAGGTGACGTTAGTGCTTATATTCCAACCAATGTAATTTCCATTACTGATGGTCAGATATTCCTTGAAAATGACTTATTCAACTCAGGTATTCGTCCGGCGATTAACGTAGGTATTTCTGTGTCTCGTGTAGGTGGTAATGCACAAATTAAGTCGATGAAAAAAGTTGCCGGCACACTTAAACTTGACCAGGCTCAGTTCCGTGAACTGGAAGCATTTGCCAAGTTTGGATCCGATCTTGATGCTGCAACAATGTCTGTTCTTGAAAAAGGAAAGAGAAATGTTGAAATTCTAAAACAACCACAATATTCACCACTTACAGTTGGTGAGCAGGTAGCCATTATTTTCTGTGGATCACAAAACCTGCTTTCTAAAGTTCCTGTTAATAAGATTATTGATTTTCAGGATGCATTCTTACATCATATGAATGAACAAAAAAGTGATGTTATAAAGCAACTAGGTGAAGGTAAATATACAGATGAGTTAACCGATGCGCTTAAAAAAGCTGCAGCAGATGTAAGTCGTCAATTTGAAGAAACTGAATAATAATAATTATGGCCAGCCTTAAGGAAGTACGCAGTCGAATAAGTTCGGTAAACTCCACACGGCAGATTACCAGTGCCATGAAAATGGTAAGTGCATCTAAGTTGAGAAGAGCTCAGAATGCTATTCTTAACATGCGTCCATATGCACAAAAGCTGCAAAGTATAATGCAAAATCTTACAGCTGATCTTGATGGATCAGATGAAGGTCAATTTGCAGCTGATCGTGGTGAGCACAAAGTATTAATTGTTACAATTACTTCAAATCGTGGCTTATGTGGAGCATTTAATACAAACATTGCTAAAAGTGCATTAAAACTCATTGAAGGTAAATATGCTGAACAGCAAAAAAAGGGAAATGTACGTTTAATGTGTCTTGGTAAAAAAGGTGCAGACGGGCTTATATCAGCAGGTTACAAACCCATGGAAGTCAATACTAATATTTTTGATAACCTGAATTTTGAAGCTGCAGTTCCTATTGCTGAAGAATTGATGAGTAGTTTTGTTGAGAAGAAATATGACAAAATTATCCTGATTTACAATCAGTTTAAAAATGCTGCTGTTCAACTAGTACAGGAAGAACAATTTTTACCTGTTAATGAATCCGAAACGGAAAATACCGGTGAAGAAATTAATGCTAATTATATTTTCGAACCTAATAAAGAAGAAATTCTGGAAGCACTTGTTCCAAAAGCAATAAAAGTACAGCTTTACAAAGCATTACTCGATAGTTTTGCATCTGAACATGGCGCTCGTATGACTGCAATGCATCAGGCAACTGAAAACGCCGACGATATGCTTAAAGACCTTAAACTTACTTACAATAAAGTACGTCAAGCATCAATTACCAATGAAATTCTTGAGATCGTTGGTGGTGCTGAGGCCTTGAATAGTTAGATCTTAACGGATGGTTAATAGCTAATAGTTACTGAGGAAGGCATTTTGATAATTGCTTTTCTTTGCTAATCGATTGCTTGTCATAACGTGGTGAGCTATACAATCTGATGATTTAAACGAGCATTTCTATCCTGTTAACTTCTTAATCACTTCTTATAATTAGCAATAAAAAATGAAGGCACAACACCAGTATGCTTTTTAAATGCTGATATAAATACTGTACGGTTTGCAAATCCCGACTCCTTGGCAAGAGCTTCCTGTGTATGATTTATGGCATATCCCTCGATAATTAAGATTATTGCTTCTCGGATTCTGTATTTATTTACAAAGTTTGGAAAACTTGTTTGTAATTGATTATTAATGGCTTTTGAGAGATACGTTCGGTTTGTAGATAATTGTTTCGCCAGTTCGTCAATGGACAATTTTGGATCAAGATAAGGCTTTGATTTACTCATATAATCTTGTAATCTTATTATCAGCTTCCTCTCAAGATCAATATCCTCAGCTGATAACCCACCAACTATTGTTTTAGTCTCAACTTCATCCTTTGAATAAACATCTGGGACATTCTTCTCCAATGATTTCCTAACCAGCTCTAATTTTGATTTGAATAGTTTCCGATACAAAAACAAAACAACAAATAGAATTACAAGTATAAATGAGAGGCTTAATATCAATATATTTATCCTTTGTTTGGATTTTATCAGTCCTAGCTGTGTTTGCCTATAATTGTGGTCGGCAAGCAATATCATCGATTGTGCAAGATTATTCCCTATGTGTAACGAGTCTGTTATACGTTGATATTCTTTCAATAATAATGTAGAATACTCATAATCCCCCAACTCATAATAAACATCCGACAAAAATTTATATACTTCTGGTACAAAGCGATACTGCATAAATAAGTTAGAATCCTCTGGTATTAGTTGTTGTGCTACAATCAATGATTCTTTTACTTTTCCTTTATTGAGTAATAACTGGGCCTTGGTAAATATTAATTCCTGAATTACATCCTCATATATATCTTCTTTCTGAATGTTATCTACCTCACCCAATAACAACTCTGCTGTTTCAATATCCTTAGTAATCAATGCTGTTTCGGCAAGCTTTATTTTAGTATAAGCTATTGTATTTTTGCGATAAGGAGTGTAAAGAAACTCTTCCGCCAAATCAAGCGAATGATTATACCAATAAGCCGCTTCTTGATATTCACCATTATTAAACGCAATTTGTCCAATATTATTCATCATAACATAGGGTCGGTAAAAATTCCAGTTATTAGCCATTTCATACTGCTTGTATAAGTCAAGATAAACCTCACTGGCTTGATCATAAAGTCTTGCGTGAAAATAAATATCACCTAATATATTTAGTATATTCCTGTATCCTTCATCATTTTTATCCGGCAAAGTCATATCCCTATACGACAATAAATGTATCATGGCCGAATCATATTGCTCACGTGCAATATAATATTTACTCCTGCTGTATTCAACAAAACACATATCGGATATTCGATTATGCTTTTTCGCAATTCGAAATGCCTCATCAAACATTTTTGCATTGGGTTTATCTGAATATTTAACCATAAATACCAATGATGGAATGTGAGCCAGCTCATCTTTTTGCTTTGTTTTATCAAAAATACTGGTTGTAATTGTTGTTTTGAGCTGGATATCTGTAATTGTATCAAATGAATCAAAAATTAAGTGAACTGATTTCCTGAATTCCTCACCCTCCAATGAATCCAGTTTATTAACATCTTGAATAAGATGTGTTTCCTGAGAAAATAAAGCAGCTGTAAAGATAAATATATGCAACAATTGTACAGTTATTAATCTACATAATTGGTATGAAACACTTGCTTTCACTAGCTAACAATGTTAAAATTTATCAATCTTAACAAAGATACAAACTTGATAGCATAGTATATCAAAGGAAATGTAGGAAATTAGTTTGATAATTACATTTCATGATTGTTTCTATTTAAGATTATCATTGATAATGAAAGTAGTATCACGAAGTGTTTTCCTAAAAAGGAATTAATAATTAAACCATATATTATGAAAAAGCCACTACTTTTCTCTTTAATCTTATTGTTATCAATATTTGCAAATTCCCAAAACAATTGTTTGGAGTTCGATGGGGCGGATGATTATGTAACATGTGGAACAATAAATCTAAGTGGATCGGCAATTACTTTGGAAGCATGGATCAAAGCTGAATCATTTCAATCAAGCTCACCCTATATCAAAAATATCATGGGGGAGGAAAGTTCAGGAAATGCAGCTTTTATTAGACTAGGTGACGCTTCCCTGGCAAATAACAAATTACAGTTTGTGTTGTATTTTGGAAGTGATCAGGTAAAATTAGATGGAAATACAGCATTGAGTGCCAATATCTGGTATCATATTGCTGCCACATATGACGGCACAGATATGAAGATATACATAAATGGTATAGAAGATGCTTCACAAAACCAATCCGGATCATTTGATGCAAACAGCACTTTCTATTTCAGTAAAGATGAAATTGACAATAGAAGTTTTGACGGATTTATTGATGAAGCACGCGTGTGGAATGATGCTCGTACAGAAGCAGAAATACGACAGAATATGTACCGGGAATTGTCTGACCCTTCCTCTGAAGGAAATCTGATTGCATATTATAAATTTAACGAAACTTCAGGAACAACAGCTGAAGACAGCAAGAATAGTTACGATGGAACATTATATAATTATGGAAGTCAAACAGGTTATTGGCAAACCTCCAATTGGATGGTTGGACCAAAAAACTGTATGGATTTTGATGGCGGATTAAAAACAGGAAGCCCTGATTATGCAAGCAAATCTTCTAACGTGACGACAGCAGAAGATAACTTCACTATGATGGCCTGGATGAAACCTGATATTGTTACTAATGGTGCGAATGGATGGCGCTGTGTGGCATATAATGGTAGTGATGCAGGTGGATATGGAATTGGTATTAACGACTCAAAACTAGCCAGTCTTTATGGTGGGCGTGCCTGGCATAATACTGATGAAGTTTTAACTGCAGGAAGATGGTATCATATTGCATTGAGAAGAAGCAGTGGTACAACAGAATTTTTTCTTGATGGAGTAAAATTAAGCTACTCAAGCACTACTGCACCTTTAGCCCCCGCAGCTGTATTCTCAATAGGTAATATGTTTCAAAATAATAATACCAGTATTTATACAGATTCCTTTGATGGTAAAATTGATGAAGTTATTGTGTTTAGCACGGCATTAACAGACCAACAGGTAGCTGATTATGCAACTACTTCACCTCAAGGAAATGAAGCCAATCTTGCTGCTTACTATAATTGCAATAGTTCAGAAGGCACCACTGTATATCCCATTGATGGAAATTCATCGAATAATTTAACCTTGGTTAATACCAGTGATGATGATTGGGTAAACTCTTATGCAATGGTACTTGCCGAAGACGCAACAAATGTAGAAAGTACTAGCTTTACAGCCAATTGGGATTGTCCGGGAACAGGTAGTAGTTTTGATGATGGATATGTAATCGAGTATTCTTCATCACCTGATTTCTCGGGCTCATCAACAGCCACAGCTTCAAGTTCTGCGACCAGCAAATCAATTACCGGTTTATCTGCCAACACAATGTATTTTTATCGTGTTAGTGGAAAGCGCAGCGGATCAGCCACAACAGAATACAGCAATGTAAAATACAACTTCCTCTCAACGATAGTTACCAGCAACTCTAACGACGGAGTAGGTACACTTAGATACATTATTGAAAACTGTGATGCAGAAGATGAGATTACAGTTAATTTAAGTTCTGGGAATGAAACGATATCCCTAAGCACGCCCATTTCAATTGATAAATCAATAACAATAAATGGTGATAACTCTGCAGGAAGTGGAACTGATATCACAGTGCAAGTTACCACTCCTGGCACCTCTACTTTTCGTGTTTTTTCAATAGATATTGCCAGCGATGAAACTGTAGAATTTTCTAATATGACCATTATGGGAGGATATTTACCAACATCCAATTGGGCAGAATTTTGCTATGGTGGTTCTGTACTTTTTAAAGGAGGGGGAACTCTATCACTTGAGACTACCACAATTGATGGCAGTGGAGCATTGCTTGGTGGAGGAGTTTATTGTACAGCTTCGAATCTGACATTAAATGAATGTATTGTAAGAAACAATAAAACGAAATCGGGAGGATCTGGTGGCGGCATTTATGCATCTGGTTCCACAGTAAACATCACAGAAAGTACAATTACCAATAATACAGCAAATGATGCCAACAATGGCGCAGCACTCTGCGCAGACAACACAACAACAATCACGATAGATGGATGTACACTCAGCAATAATTCCGGTGTTGGGCAGGGAGGAGCTATTAGCATCAATTCATCATCAGTTGCGACTATATCCAACAATACCTTGAATAGTAATTCAGCTTCCTGGGGAGGTGCAATTAGTGTTCGGTCGGCAACAGCAACCATAAACAATAACTCTATAAGCAGTAATTCTGCAAGTTATGGAGGTGGAATATATAATGAAGAAGGTACGATAACCCTTACAGGCTGTGTTCTAAACAGTAATACGGCATCCTCTAATGGGGGAGGAATTTATTTAAATGAAATGAGTGGTGAATCATTCACGACATTAAATAACAGTACACTTCATGGCAATTCTGCTACCACAAATGGTGGTGGAATTTATGCTAACAGTGAAGATATGATGTGGATGGGGGGAATATATTTAAATCTTACTATTACCAATTCTTCAATGAGTGGAAATTCATGTAGTGGTAGTGGTGCTGGCATATATTCGTATGATGATGGGTCTGCTATAACCAATGTTTATCTAGCTAATTCAATTATCACTTATAACGCAAAAGGCAGCGCTTATGAAGATGTATCTAATTCCAATGCAACACTCTACGGCAACTACAATATCGTGGGTGATTTTGCTATAACAGGAAGCAACAACACAAATTACAGCTATACAAATGGTATGGGTGCTTCTTTGTTTAGCAGCTATACAACAATATCATCAAATGCTGTCTACAAGCCTGTTTTAGCCGATAACGGTGGTAGTACCGAAACGGTTGCTTTGGCAACCAATAGCATTGCTGTTGGAAGCGGAGTTAGAACGGGTGAATATGAAAGCAGTGGAACAAAGTATGTTTTTTATGACGGAAGCAAGTGGGTAAAAGTGGAAGATGGATCTACAGAAATTAGTTCTGGTGTGACAGAGATCACCACCGATCAACGTGATGATAGCCGCCGTCAGGAATCTCCATGTAAGGGCTCCTTTGAATGTGGTAATTATTATCAGATATGGACCGGAAATACTTCAGGGTCATGGCAAACAGCATCCAATTGGAGTCCATTATCCGTACCCATATCAACTGATAATATTACCATACCCGAAATATCATCAAAAGCATCAACACTAACAATAGGTGCTACTGAAACAGCCGACTGTAATAATCTTACTATTGATGCCAACGCCAATTTAACAATTGAAAGCACATCAAGTGGAACCGGATCGCTTATTGTACATGGAACCTTGTCAAACAGCGGTACCATTACCTCACAAAGCTATTTGGGAGGGGCGAGTCAGGCATGGCATATGATAAGTGGCCCTTCAGCTGTTGATATAAGTAATAATGGTTGGAATCCGGGTGATAATGATGATTTTTATGCCTGGAAGGAAACTTCGCCGGGAATCTGGGTGAACTATAAAAACACCACTACCTCACCAACATTTGCAGAAGTGAATGGAGGCGATAACTTCGTGGCGGCAAAAGGTTATTTGGTAGCGTATGAAGGTGCAAATCCTACCAAAACATTCACAGGAACACTGAATACAGGAAATAAAACCTTTAATCTGAAAAATAGTGGAAGCAAAAGCTGGACCTATGTGTCAGGCTGGAATCTAATGGGTAATCCTTATTCCTCATCAATAGATTGGAACCTGGCGACAAGAACCCAGTTCCAGGATAATTATGCTTATATATATGATCCAAATAAGGGTGGTGGACCAGGATATGTTTATGTGAATGGTGCAAGTGCAAATGCATACATTCCTCCTCATCAGGGATTTTTTGTACTTGCATCACAAGCAGCACATGGACAAAATTTCACCTTTACCAACTCAATGCAAACCCATGGTGATGGTAGCAATATTTATAAAAGCACAAACAATGATGATGTGCTGGTACTTCGTCTTACAGGCAATGATTATTATGATGAAACAGACTTGTTGCTTGATGAGCAAAGTTCATTTAACCGTGATCGTAGAGATGCATTGAAAATGTATAGCTATAATACTTCAGTTCCTCAGTTATTTAGCGTTTCTTATGATGAAATACCTCTGGCAGTAAATAGTATACCTGAAGTAACTACTGATAAAAGTATTTCGTTGGGTATGCGTGTTCCGGAACAAGGCATATATATAATTTCCATTGGTCAGCATAGTGAAACACTTGGAGTAGTAGGGATATATCTGGAAGATCACGTTCAAAATACATTACACAAGTTAAGTGATAGTGAATACAGCTTTATGACCCAATCGGGTGATATTAATGATAGGTTTACGATTCATTTTGGTGTGGTTGGAATTGATGAACCAATAACAAAACCAGCTACCATACGTACCTATGCATCAAATAATACGCTTTACATACTCAACCCTGAGCATAAACAAGGAACAGTAACTATCTACAACCTCACTGGGCAACAAGTAACAACATTTGATCTAACGGGTAATACTAAACAGCAGCACAATGTCCATAGTCAATCAGGAACATTAAATATGCATAATATGATAAACATTGTAAAAATATTAACAACTGATGAAGCTACTTTGGAAAAGGTGATTTTTAGGTAAGTCTATATGTCATTTCGACCGTAGGGAGAAGTCTCCTGAGACTAAATCACTCTCTCAGGAGATATCTCGTCACTACGTTTCCCTCGATATGACAGTATAAGTTATGTATAATTGATATTAATGAAAAAATAAAACATATAAAAATGAAATCTCTACACAAAGTAATCGCAATTGCTCTTATTGTTTTAGCATCTACCGCCACCACAAATCTATTGGCACAAGCCCCACCACCTCCACCACCCGATCATGGTTCCACAGGTAATCAAAATGGTGGCAGTGCTCCTGTTGGAAGCGGAATATTTATCCTGTTGGGTTTGGGAGCTGCATATGGTGGGAAGAAATTATATGACCTAAAGAAAGAAAAGCTAGAAGAATAGAGTGGTTTATAAGTTTCTGAATTTTTTAAGAATCGCTATAGGTAGCATATAATATCTTATTCCATATCTTTGCTCAAAATAAAAAGTGTTAGTTATGATTAAAGCTAAAGTACAAGATGCAATTAATGAGCAAATAAAGAAGGAAGAATATTCATCACGTCTATACCTTGCAATGGCAATATGGTGTGAAGTAGAGGGTTATCCTGGCGCTTCCAAGTTTTTATATGAACATGCCGACGAAGAAAGAATGCATATGATGAAACTTGTTCATTATGTAAATGAAAGAGGTGGAAAAGCTCATTTAATGGAAATTGAAGAGCCAACACATGATTATGATTCATTGCAGGATATTTTTGAAAAAGTTATGGAACATGAAGAATATATAACCGAATCAATAAACGGTTTGTATGAAGTTGCCATTTCTGAAAAAGATTACACCACAATGAATTTCTTACAATGGTATATCACAGAGCAACTCGAAGAAGAAAACCTGTTTAGTACTATCCTTGATAAAATCAAACTTGTAGGCACCGACAAAGCAGGAATGTTCCATATCGATAAAGAGCTTGATGGTATGGCTATTGCTCCGGCACCTGCTGCAGAATAGCCATTAAAAATTACTACTTGCTAGCGCTTGTTTTTAACGAGTGCTTTATGGCATTGTATTTTTAATACTTATGCTTCCAGTCGCTGTACAAGCTTATCATACCATTCCGATCCAAATCGTTTTGTCAAAGGGTCTTTTAAATACTTGTATAAAGGCACTCCTGATGTTTTTCCTGCAATAAGAGCCGGTGAACAAACATCCCATTTATGGTAGTTTATGGCTATTGAATCTCCAACTTTACTCAATCGAATGGGATAAAGATGACAAGAAATCGGTTTTCTAAAATCAATTTTTTTCTCAATATAAGCTTTTTCAATTGCACAGAAACTTATTTCCTTTTCCCAGTAAACAAATGCACATTCTTCATCCTTCACCAAAGGAGTAACATAAGTACCATCTATATCATACTCAAATACACCGCCTTTTTCAACTACATCCAACCCTTCTTTCGTCATATATGGTTTAACCTCATCAACCTCATCTTCAAGTATTGAGATTTCCTCTTCATCCAACGGAGCACCTGCATCACCAGCAACACAACATTCACCTTTACAGGCAGATAGGTCACATGCAAAGTAAACCTCTTTTATCTCATCCGAAACAAGTATATCATCTACAATTATCATTATCGATATCATTTAATAGATTGCAAAAGTATTACTTTTACTTATTAATTAACCCAAAAACTTATACGTCTGATATAAACCATATAAGGAATATAAGGGCATATATGACGAAGAATAACCTAAAAATTGAGAATTATGCTAATTACAAAATCCTATCTAAAAAATCTAATCTACAAAGTTAATGGTGCGACAATAGAAGTACATAAAGAATTGGGGCCAGGCTTATTGGAAAGTGTATATCATAAATGTCTGGCTCATGAATTAAAAAAACGAAATATCCGGTTCAAATCAGAACATATTGTAAAGGTTCATTACAAAGGTCTTGACTTAGATGCTAACTTAAGATGTGATTTTTTCATTGAAGGATTAATTCCAGTTGAAATCAAAGCTGTTGAATATATTCTTCCAGTTCATGAAGCACAGTTATTTACATACATGAAACTAATGGAAGCTCCTGAAGGATTACTGATTAACTTTAATGTAAGTCATCTATATCGAGAAGGTCAAAAAACTTATGTTAACGAACTTTACCGCAATCTCCTAGATTAATAAATACTTATATGTCCTTAAATGCCTTAAATGCTAAAAAAACATACCATATAAGGAATATAAGGTCATATAAGGTGAAGTTTCTTATTTAACAAGGGAAGTAGTAATGGTATTTTCAATGTAAGTCATCTATATAAACACGACAAATAATTTATGATTATGAAATCTATTATAATCTACGATTAAACTTACATGTCCTTAAATGCCTTAAATGCTAAAAAAACATACCATATAAGGAATATAAGGTCATATAAGGTGAAGTTTCTTATTTAACAAGGGAAGTAGTAATGGTATTTTCAATGTAAGTCATCTATATAAACACGACAAATAATTTATGATTATGAAATCTATTATAATCTACGATTAAACTTACATGTCCTTAAATGCCTTAAATGCTAAAAAAACATACCATATAAGGAATATAAGGTCATATAAGGTGAAGTTTCTTATTTAACAAGGGAAGTAGTAATGGTATTTTCAATGTAAGTCATCTATATAAACACGACAAATAAACATATTATTATTAATCTACGATTAAACTTACATGTCCTTAAATGCCTTAAATGGTTAAAAACATACCATATGAGGAATATAAGGTCATATAAGAAAAGGTTTGTTTACCTAATATCAAATCCTGTAAAATTTCCTTACTTTTGCCCAGCATTTTAATGTAGAACATTAATTATTAACTACTAAAAGATATAAAAATGGCATTCAACCTTAGAAACAGAAACTTCCTAAAGCTGTTGGATTTCACTCCACAAGAAATAAGATTTCTACTTGAGCTTTCTGCCGACCTAAAGAAAGCAAAGTATGCAGGAACTGAACAAAAAAGACTTAACGGCAAAAATATTGCCCTAATTTTCGAAAAAGCATCAACACGTACAAGATGTGCTTTTGAAGCTGCTGCTTATGATCAGGGAGCAAAAGTTACTTATTTAGGACCCACAGGTTCACAAATTGGTAAAAAGGAATCAATGAAAGATACTGCACGTGTTCTTGGTCGTATGTATGATGGTATTGAATACCGTGGTTTTGGACAGCCAATCGTTGAAGAGCTTGGTAAATATGCTGGTGTTCCTGTATGGAATGGATTAACAGATGAGTACCACCCGACACAAATTCTCGCAGATTTCCTTACAATGATGGAACATTCGGATAAACCACTACATCAGGTAAGCTTTGCATATGCAGGTGATGCACGTAACAATATGGGTAATTCACTTATGGTTGGTGCAGCTAAAATGGGAATGGACTTCCGTGCTGTTGCTCCAAAACAAATGTGGCCTGAAGAAGAACTTGTAAAAGAATGTCAGGAAATTGCAAAAGAAACCGGAGCCACAATTACTCTTACTGAAAATGTTGACGAAGGAGTTAAAGGCGTTGATTTTGTTTACACAGATGTATGGGTAAGTATGGGTGAAGCTGATGAAGTTTGGAAAGACAGAATTGCGATGATGCTTCCTTATCAGGTGAATGCTGAGATGATGAAAAAAACCGGAAACCCTAAAGCTAAATTCTTACATTGTCTTCCTGCTTTCCATAACCGTGAAACAATTGTTGGTGAAGAGATTTACCAGAAATTCGGTGTTGAAGCAATGGAAGTTACCGATGATGTATTTGAATCACCGGCTTCAGTAGTGTTTGATGAAGCAGAAAACAGATTGCATACCATTAAAGCTGTAATGGTAGCTACTTTAGGTAATTAATAAACCTTTCTCGTCATTGCGAACGAAGTGACGTAATCTATATCAGATTGCTTCGCTATGCTCGCAATGACGTCAAAAATATATACGATGCAAAAAAAAGAATACGTTTGCCCCAAATGTGGTAGTAAACACTATGAAGCTGATGAAATGAGGGCAACAGGTGGAGCCTTCGCTAAAATCTTTGATGTTCAAAATAAAAAATTCACAACAATATCTTGCACACAATGCGGATATACTGAATTTTATAAACGAACAACCAGTTCACTTGGTAACGTAATCGACTTTTTTACTAATTAGTCCTTGCTTGAAATTTTCAAGGTAATGACTTAAACTTTTGATTTTATTCAACATATCAAATTAATAAACATGGCTAACAACGAAGATCTACTGAAAAAAATAATTGCGCACGCTAAGGAATACGGTTTTGTATTTCAATCCAGTGAAATTTACGACGGATTAAGTGCGGTTTATGACTATGCTCAGAATGGTTCTGAGTTGAAAAAAAACATCCGTGATTATTGGTGGAAAGCAATGGTTCAAATGCATGAAAATATTGTAGGTATCGATTCATCAATATTTATGCACCCTACCGTTTGGAAAGCATCAGGCCATGTGGATGCTTTTAATGATCCGATGATCGATAACAAAGATTCAAAAAAGCGCTACCGTGCTGATGTGTTAATCGAAGACCACCTTGCTAAAATTGAAGCAAAAATCAACAAGGAAGTTACAAAGGCTGCTAAACGATTTGGTGATTCGTTTGATGAAAAACAATTCAAGGAAACAAACCCCAGAGTTCTTGCAAACATTGAAAAAATCGAATCCATAAAGAACCGACTTTATCCGGCAATGGATAATAACGATATGGATGCAATCAAAACTCTTATTGAGGATGTTGGTATTGTATGTCCAATGTCAGGATCAAAAAACTGGACCGAAGTACGTCAGTTTAACCTGATGTTCTCAACACAGATGGGATCAACAGCCGAAGGTGCAAGTGAAATTTTCCTCCGTCCCGAGACTGCCCAGGGGATTTTTGTAAACTACCTTAATGTTCAGAAAACGGGTAGAATGAAAATTCCATTTGGAATTGCGCAAACCGGTAAAGCCTTTAGAAATGAGATAGTTGCTCGTCAGTTCATCTTCCGCATGCGTGAATTTGAACAAATGGAAATGCAGTTTTTTGTTCGTCCAGGAGAAGAAATGAAATGGTACGAATACTGGAAAGAGCAACGTATGGAATGGCATAAATCACTTGGCATTCCTGCCGAGAAATTCCGATTCCATGATCATGATAAACTTGCACATTACGCCAACGCTGCTGCAGATATTGAATTTGATTTTCCAATGGGATTCAAAGAGCTTGAAGGAATTCATTCACGAACCGATTTCGACCTTAGCGCACACGAAGAGCACTCGGGTAAAAAACTTCGTTATCACGATCCTGAGTTAAATCAAAGTTATGTTCCATATGTAGTTGAAACATCAATTGGTCTCGACCGTATGTTCCTTGCCATAATGAGTAACGCATATACCGAAGAACAGCTTGAAGATGGAAATAGCAGAGTTGTTATGAAGCTTCCTCCAGTGCTTGCTCCATATAAGGTGGCTGTTTTCCCATTAACTAAAAAGGACGGTCTTCCTGAAAAGGCACGCGAAATTATGGACTCCCTTAAGTCTGATTACATGTGTTTCTATGAAGAAAAAGATGCCATCGGTAAACGTTATCGTCGTCATGATGCAATTGGAACACCTTATTGTGTTACTGTCGATCATCAAACGCTAGAAGACAATACTGTTACCATCCGCGAACGCGACAGCATGACGCAGGTACGAATTTCAATTGATGAAATAAGTGGTGTTGTGAGAGACAGACTAAAAGGGTAAGTTTATTTATTATTAAAGGCGCCCATTGTCCTTTGGATACCAATTGAAACAAAACTTTTAACAATATCAACAGCTGTTTCAATACGGGGTAGCATTATTTTTTCTTCCGACTTAGTCCATTGCCCAAGTACATAATCTACCTGGCGGCCACGTGCGAAATTATCGCCTATTCCTATTCTTAATCGAGGGAATACATTTGTTCCCAATTTTTCGATGATATCGGTTAATCCATTATGACCTGCATCGCCACCCTTAGCTTTCATGCGGAGTGTGCCTGTAGGCAGAGCAATATCATCCAGAATAACCAGTATATTTTCGATTGGGATTTTTTCTTTTTCCATCCAATACTTGATTGACTTTCCGCTAAGGTTCATAAAAGTTGTTGGCTTAATTACAATAAGTATTTTACCACGGTATTTCGCTTTTGAAACTGTAGCGAGCCTTTCAACCTTACTTTCTCCTTTAAGGTCATGAACAAGTAAGTCAGCAACCTCAAAGCCAATGTTATGTCGAGTATTTATATACTCAGCACCAATATTTCCAAGGCCGGCAATTAAATATTTCATTTCTGAAGTATTTTATGATTTTCAAAGAAATCAAATTTAATGATAAAAAGAAAGGGATAAAGGTAATTATTCCCCTTATCCCTTTTTGTTATGTATAATAACTTAGTTCTATTCTTCAGCAGCAGGAGCAGCTCCTTCTTCTCCTTCTTCTTCTTCTTCTTCATCTTCTTCATCCTCAACAACTGTACGTGATGTTTTAACACGAACAACAACTGAGTTTGGAGGATCAAGTAATGATAAGTTTTCTAAGTCAAGGTCTCTTACTTTAACAGATGTTCCTATAACAAGTTTTGAAATATCAACATCAACCTTTTCAGGAAAATGCTCAACTAATCCTCTCAGACGTAGTTTATGCATCTTTTTAATCATCTGGCCACCAGCCATAACTCCTGGAGATATACCTACTAAATTTATAGGAATACCAATAGTTAATTCTTTTCCAGGAACAAGTTCCAGAAAATCAGCATGTAATACTATGTCAGTTACTGGATGGTATGCAACTTCTTGTAAGATTGTTTGATACTCTTTACCATCAATATCAATAGTAATTAAGAACACCTCTGGAGTGAAAATAACTTTGTCAAATTTGATAGCATTAGTAAAAAAGTGAATTTGTTCTTCACCTCCGTAAATAACACAAGGAATATTACCTTCTCTTCTGTGTTTTTTAGCATCTTTTTTCCCTACGTTCTCTCTTAGAGAACCGCTCAATGATACTTTTTTCATTTTATAAAAATTTAAATTAAATATATAATAGTTGTTAATCTATTTCTGTCTAATGTCGAATAATGAGCTAATTGACTCAAAATTCTGAACTCTGTTAATTACTTCTGCCAATAAATCAGCAGTTGTTAACACTTTAATCTTATCACCCAGATCCTGTTTCAAAGGAACTGTATCGGTCACCACAATTTCATCAAATTTCGACTTGCTTAATTTCTCATAAGCACTGCCTGAGAAAATTGGGTGAGTACAAAATGCACGAACAGAACTAGCACCCTTACTTATTATTAGATCAGCAGCCTTTGTAATTGTACCTGCAGTATCAATAATATCATCCACAAGGATCACATCTTTACCTTCAACATCACCAATTAATTCCATTTTTTCGATAACATTTGGCTTCGCCCTTTGTTTGTAACAAATAACAAATCCAGTATTCAATGCTTTTGCATAAGATGCAGCACGTCGTGTACCACCTGTATCAGGAGATGCCATAACCAAATTTGGAAGGTTTAGCTCTCTGATATAATCCATAAAAATATTAGATGCATACAAATTATCAACTGGTACATCAAAGAAGCCTTGAATTTGATCAGCATGTAAATCTATTGTAATAACCCTGTTTACTCCTGATGTAATCAACAAATTGGCAATAAGCTTGGATGCAATGGATACACGTGGCTTATCTTTCCTGTCTTGACGAGCATATCCAAAATATGGGATAACTGCAATTATTTTCCTCGCAGATGCACGTTTAGCTGCGTCAACCATCATAAGCAATTCCAGCAAATTATCTGCTGGAGGAAATGTTGATTGAATTATAAAAACGTCTTTGCCTCTAATATTTTCCTCATAAGAAGTTTGTAATTCCCCATCAGAAAAATTTGTAACAATTGATTTACCTAAATCAATACCATAACTCTTTGCAATTTTTTCACTTAGATATCTGGTTTTGCGACCGGTAAAAATACTTACTTTTGGATCTGACATTTATTTGGTTTTTCTTGGTTGAAAAATTTTTGCAAAAGTACTATTAATTTCCTTATTATCAATACTAATCTATATTTTGCTAGAAATTAATAACCTCACAATCGGTTTTGGGTCCTCGTCATCTGAAAAGGCTGCTGTTAAAGATGTTAGCATACATCTAAATAGAAAAAAGTCACTTGGAATAGTAGGTGAATCAGGTTCTGGTAAGTCTATTACTGCCTTAGCTATAATGCAACTGCTTCCACCACAGGCAAATATAATAAGTGGAGATATCGTGTTTGATGGTGTAAATCTGCTTAATCTTAGCAATAATGAAATCAGAAAATACAGAGGCAATCGTATTTCCATGATTTTTCAGGAACCAATGACTGCGCTGAACCCCGTAATGCGTTGTGGAAAACAGGTAGTTGATAGTATCAAACTTCATCAGAAAAAGAACACAAAAGATGCACGAAACCTCACCATAGAGTTATTCAAAAAAGTAAATTTACCACGACCAGAACATATTTATAGCAGTTATCCTCATCAGCTATCAGGTGGACAAAAACAACGAATCATGATTGCCATGGCAATTGCAAATAACCCTGATTTGTTAATTGCCGATGAGCCAACCACTGCATTGGATGTTACAGTTCAAAAAGAAATAATTACACTACTCAATAACCTTAGAAAAGAGTATGGAATGGGTTTAATTTTCATTAGCCATGACCTAGGTGTAATAAGTGAAATTGCTGATGATGTTGCAGTGATATACAAAGGAGAAATAGTTGAATACGACACTATGGAAAAAGTGTTCAACCATCCCGAACATAATTACACAAAAGGTTTACTTGCTTGTAGACCAACCACCGATATGAAGCCTGAGAAACTCCCTGAAATTGATGACTTTATATATGGTAATATGATAACTATTGAAGATAAATCATCAATCAAAAAAAATAAGGTAAAGCTGGATAATATCTATAAAAAGGAAGCAGTACTGAAGGTTAATCATCTGGATAAAAAATATGGATTAACAAAAAACATCTGGGGTAAATCCACAAGCTTTGTTTCTGCAGTTGATGATGTTAGTTTCAAAGTATATGCTGGCGAAACTCTTGGATTAGTTGGTGAATCTGGTTGTGGAAAAACTACTCTTAGTAGAAGTATTCTTAGGCTAATCGAACCAAGCAGCGGTGAAATCTATTATGATGAGGAGAATCTGATATCTCTCACTTCATTTGAAATGAAAAAACAAAGAAAGGATATAAATATAATCTTTCAGGATCCTTATTCTTCACTGAACCCGCGAATAAGTATTGGAAATGCAATAGTTGAACCAATGAAGGTTCATGGGCTGTTCGGAAACAAAAAATCCCGAAAGGAAAAAGCTATAAGTTTACTTGAAAAAGTCGGTCTAAAAAATGAACACTTCGACCGGTATCCACATGAGTTTTCAGGTGGTCAGAGACAAAGAATTGTAATTGCGCGAACATTGGCTTTAAACCCTCGGTTTATTATTTGTGATGAAGCCGTCTCGGCTCTCGATGTAAGCGTTCAGGCCAAAGTATTGAATCTGCTGAACGATCTTAAAGAGGAATTTGGATTTACTTATATCTTCATTTCTCATGATCTTAATGTTGTAAGATATATGAGTGATAGAATTATGGTAATGAAAGACGGAAAAATTGTAGAAATAGGAGATGCTGATGAAATATATAACAACCCATCAACAGAATATACACGAAAACTTATTGATGCCATTCCGGTATCCATATAAACAAAAAAGCCTCGCTTAAAAACGAGGCTTTTTATTAGTTCATTATTAATCTAACTTCCTCCTCCACAGTCAAGACCTTCAAGTGCCATTAAATATTGATCTTTCAAAGCAGGATCAATAACATCACATCCGTCGATGTATGCAGTAATAGCATTTTTATATGCATTACAATATTCGACACTTTGAGGATTTGATGCGTAATTCATGGCTGCTGCGCTTGCTTCTGTTGCTAATTCATTACAACTTTTTCCACTGTCATCTTTTTTACATGACCCAAAAGTTAACACTGCTGCAAACAGCACGCTTGCTGTAACAAGAGTAATTGCTCTTTTCATAACTAATTATTTAAGGTTTAAAATGCAGAACGAAGTTAATAATTATGTAATCCTAAACAACATAAATGCACATATATTTCCAGTTTTTCGAGAACACTTTTATTTACTACAACGTTTGTGTATATATTGGAAGCTTAGCAATAGCAACCCTAAACAATTGTATTACTGCGATTTAAAAAATATCCGACAAGAATCTTGATAATTCATACAAATTAATAAAAGTTGCTGCTATTATTTTTAGATCATATTAATCAAATTATCTCCTAAAGGATAAAATTGTTACTAATTTTGCACTGAAACAATAAAATAAATACAACCAATTACTACTGTTATGCAAAATATAGACAACTTCGATTTCAATGGTAAAAAAGTAATAATTAGAGTAGACTTCAATGTGCCATTAAACGACAAATTTGAAATCACTGATGACACTAGAATGCGTGCTGCAATACCAACGATAAAAAAAGTACTAGAATCAGGTGGATCAGTTATACTGATGTCACATCTTGGCAGACCAAAAGATGGTCCGGAGCATAAGTTTTCATTGCAACATCTTGTTCCTGAGTTGTCAAAAAAACTTGGTGTTGAAGTCCTGTTTGCAAATGATTGTATTGGAGAAGATGCTGTTGATAAAGCAAAGAATCTGAAATCTGGCGAGGTTCTTCTTCTTGAAAATCTTCGTTTCTATAAAGAAGAAACAAAGGGTGATGAGGCTTTTGCAAAGAAACTTGCTGACCTTGCAGATGTATATATTAATGATGCATTTGGAACAGCGCACCGTGCTCATGCTTCAACAGCTATTATTGCTAAATTTTTCCCTGTAAACAAGATGTTTGGCTACATTATGCAAAACGAAGTATCAAATATTAATAAGGTTGTTAAAGAAGGTAAAAAGCCAATTACTGCCATCCTTGGAGGGGCAAAAGTTTCAGGTAAAATTGAAATTATCAATAACCTGATCGACAAAGTTGATAATATTATTATTGGCGGTGGAATGATGTTTACATTTATAAAAGCTCTTGGCGGACAAGTTGGCAATTCATTGGTTGAAGAAGATTTACTCGACACTGCAAAGGCAGCGATGGAAAAAGCTGAAGAAAATAATGTATGCTTTCACATCCCTACAGATACAGTTATTGCTAATAAATTTGACAACGATGCCACAACACAGTTCTGCAATTCATATGAAATTCCTGAAGGATGGATGGGTTTGGATATCGGACCAGAAACCGGACAGGCTTTTAGTGATTTAATAGAGGCTTCTGAGACAATTCTTTGGAATGGCCCTATGGGTGTTTTTGAAATGGATAATTTTGCTCAAGGAACAATAGAAGTAGCTCACGCTATTGCAGATGCAACTGAAAAAGGTGCATTTTCATTGATTGGTGGTGGTGATTCGGTTGCTGCCATAAACAAATACAATCTTCAGGATAAAGTGAGTTATGTAAGTACTGGTGGTGGTGCCATGCTTGAGTTTATTGAAGGTAAAACTCTTCCGGGGGTTGCCGCTATTGAGGAATAGAGTTTATACAAGAAGGAAAGGTAGGTCACGGAGTTTAACAAAGATAGTTCTCTGTGATACCTTTGTGATCATCTGTGTAATAGCTATCAGTGAACTTAATATATCGCTTCTTCAATTTCCTCCCGATCCGGGATTTCGAAGGTGAAGTTTTTAGAATCCAGCCATGAATATAGTGCCAGTGCGATAGACTCAACCGGTTCATAGAAGATCGATTTTTCTCGTGTCTCTTCTTTGAACACAAAATCACCGAAATTAAAGTAATTGATCACAAACATTACAATACTTAGTATCAAGGCCCCTTTAAGAATACCGAATACAGCTCCAGCAAGCTTATTGAAAAATCCAAGTAACAGTATATCGATAAATTTTTGAAGAATCTTCCCTGCAGTAATTACCAAAAATATCACAACAATAAATGTCAAAAGAAAAGCAATAACTGCAACATATTTCTGATCCATATCAAAGAGATCATTCAGCATCTCAGCGGCAAAATCTGAAAAGAAAAACGCCATATACAACCCTAGAATGAGGGCTGCCAGTGATGCTACTTCAATTATTAATCCTTTCTTATATCCGTTCCATGCAAATAGCAGCAAAGGAACAATTATTATTATATCTAATAAATTGACTGTCATTATAATACTATTTAATTCTCCTTGTTAACTCAGTGGAAAATACAAAATCGTTCAACTCCATATTATCTGATTTCAGTATTTCTTTGTTATCACCTTCCCACCATAATTCTCCCTTGTTTATAAATGCAATTTTCTGACCAATCTGTAATACAGAATTCATATCATGAGTATTGATTACTGTTGTCATTTCAAACTTATGCGTAAGCTCCGAAATCAGCTCATCAATTACTTCGGCAGTTTTTGGGTCAAGTCCGGAATTTGGTTCATCACAAAACAAATATCTCGGATTCATGGCAATGGCTCGTGCAATAGCAACCCTTTTTATCATTCCACCACTAAGTTCTGCAGGAAACTTAGAATTGGCGTTGGTCAAGTTTACATGTCCCAGAACACTGTTAACTCGTTCCAGTTTTTCTTCATACGATTGTTTTGTAAACATATTAAGCGGAAACATTATATTTTCCTCAACAGTATAAGAATCAAATAATGCTCCTCCCTGAAACAAAACACCCATCTCTGTTCTAGTCTCTTTCTTATCCTTTTCCCTTAGTCCTGAAAAACATCGCTGATCGAAGAATATTTCACCTTCATCAACATCGAATAAGCCGATACAGCATTTCATGAGTACGGTTTTTCCTGATCCACTTTGACCAATAATCAGGTTTGTTTTTCCTTTCTCAAATGAAGTTGAGATATTTTTTAACACCTTCTGGTCTCCAAACGTCTTTGATATATTCTTAACCTCTATCATGTTAGCAGCATTTGAGTTATTACTAGATCGAAAATAATAATCAGAATACTACTGGCAACAACAGCTTTTGTGCTTGAACGACCAACCTCAACCGATCCACCATCTACGGTATAGCCTTTATATCCAGATACTGATGCTATAATAAAAGCAAATACCAGTGTTTTAATTATTGCATAATAAATATCAAATGGTGCCCACCAGGCTTGAAGACCATCGATAAAATCAGTTGGAGTAACTGATCCTGTAATCATAACGGCAATCAAACCACCTGCAAGTCCAACAGCAATGGAAAATATTACCAATACCGGAAAAAATAACATTGCGGCTGTAATTTTTGGAAGAATTAGGTAGTTGGCAGGATTAATTCCCATAACTTTTAGGGCATCGATTTGTTCTGTTACCCTCATGGTTCCAATCTCAGATGCAATACTTGACCCAACCTTACCAGCAAGAATCAGACTCATAATAGTAGGTGAAATCTCAAGTATCATCATTTGTTTTGTAGTGTACCCTACAAGATACAATGGTACCAGCGGGTTATCAATATTATAAGCCATCTGCATTGCAATAATACCTCCGACAAATAATGAGATAAACACAACAATGCCAATTGAATCTACACCAAGAGCATGAAAATCAATCAATAACTGACGCCTAAAAACCTTACCCTTATCAGGGCGTTTAAAGGTTTGCAACATCAATGAGACATATTCACCTGTTTCTTTGACAAAAGACATAGTTTGTTCGGTTTTTAGTTAGCAACTACTCACATTTTCATTGCATCGGCTAAGTTAACAAAAAGATTTTTCTGTAAAAACAACAAGGGATTGAATCTTTCGTTTTGATTATTAACGTAAAATTGCAGTGGAAATTTTATAAACTTTTCCAAAGTGGACTTTGGAAAAGTTAAATTTTAAAAAGATGTTTAAAAAGATTATAATTCCAATATTTATTTGTGTTGTTTTAATACTCTCATCCTGTGCTACAAAAAGGCCGGGTTACCGTCCTCAAAAACGCAAGAAGAAAGATTGTAACTGTTCAGAGTGGAGTTATAACAACACCAAGAATTATCATCTAAAAGATTATAGTTTTAATATTAGTTAATACCTAAAAGTTAATCCAACTCTCCATATTCTTGGAATCCCGTAATGCTGCGGATTATACAATCCAAGCTTATATAACAATCTGAATGAGTCAGGGTTTAATTGATTATTTATTTGGTTTTGCCACGTTGGGTCACTAAGATATCCATCATCGTCTGCTTCTCCAGACTCAGGGTACACTTCAAGAACATTTTTAAAGTTAAAGAGATTTTCAATAACTAAAAAGACGTTCAGTTTAGCTTTCCCAGCAACAATAAAGTCCTTCTGAATATTCAGGTTAAATATATTAATATGAGGTGAAATTGCAATATGAGTATGAACAAGGTCATCCTTTGCAGTATATTGAACCCCGTTTCTGTATTGATAGAAAATATTTGCAGATAATCCCTGAAATATCTTCGGGTTCATCCAGGAAGCTCCCTTAAAATAACTTCCCCTTCCAAACATATATCCTAAATTCATGTTTAATACCATATCGCTAACCTGAAAACTTGGCAAATCCTCCTCTCTTGGGAACAATCTTGTATAATTTATTCCAGCCGACAAGCCTGAGGGCAATTCATTGACATAGTTCAGTTTTAATTCAACCCCATGAGTTGTTATCCTTTTCTCTTCATTAACAAGCGTAATATAATCATATGGATATGCATACTTTACTTCATTTTCATAAATATAATTATCAATACTTGTGCTTAGGTAGGCTACATCAGCGATAATACTCTTTAGCGCTTTAACTCTTATTCCAGTAAAGAGTTTGCCTGTTCTCATAGGAACAAGTGCCGGATTTGAGATTATTCCATTGCGATAACCTTGCAAATAATAATACTGATCAGGACGAAAGTCGTTATATATGGTTGGATTATAAGTGCTTGAGCTAAAGCTAGTGTATATATTTACCCTATTTGCTATTGTATAATCAATACTGATTTGCGGAAGAATATTAATTGTTTTCTTGTACTCGGTGAACGACATTTCAGGAGTCCAGTCCTCATCACTCATATTATTAATCTCAGGATACTTCACATAAGGTGATACTCCATTGCCTACATCAAAAGCATCTGGATCCCTAACCTCAACACCATGCGAATTATACCATTTACCACCTTTCCTGAAACCCAAAACCCTAGTTGGGTCTTTATTCTTATCAACATAAACAGCATAATCATCACCAATATTCTCCGGAATATTAAAATTCAGCTGACCAAGTTCCAGTGCCTCTTTAGCACTATAAACCTCAAACAAAGAGTATTCATCATTCAATACCGGCTGGTTTGCATCATAAACATCAACACGCAATCCAAGCTTAACATGAAGGTTTTTCCAATTAAACTCATCTTGCAAATACGCTGACCAGTATTGCGGCTCAAAAGGATTAATTGTGAAATCCTCAAAAAACGCATATGGATCGGAACTTTCTGTCATCTTATTCCCGGAATAATCATAGCCTGAATAATTAACAATTGTATGACCATCATTTAATAATTCTGGAGCCGAAAATAATCCTAAATGAAATAAGTTTTCCGGAGTATTCATTGTGTGCCTAACACCATATTTATCATAATAATCAATGGTGTTATTTTCCATATCATAAGAATCTGTTAAGATATACTCTATACCATCAACAGGCAAACCAAGAGTAAGTCTTAAATTCTTATCGAAGGTTTTTTGTGCGTTTCCATCATACTTTCTAAAGTACTGTATTGTATCTACATGACCATCGTGAATCACTAAAAAAGGGTTGTCTGTATCAAGTTCACGTAAGTGAAAATTTGTTAATCCTAAACCATCACGCATTATACTCCAAAGACCACTCGGAGAAATAGAATAATAACTTTGTTTTTCACGATTATACTCGCCACCTAGTATAAACTGATGAATCTTATATTTAGCCTCTACAAAAAATGAAGCTCTGATTTTTTCAATATTATTCTCCCTGTATGTTGTATTTACATTTCCATAATTATTAAACATTCCATAAGTAATCCCGCTATCCATACCGTTTATCAACCCTCCACCTAATATAATTTCTGACATGTTCTGATAATGGCCAATTGGTTCATCGGAAAATATATTAAAATAAGCTGATGGATAAGTTGATAAAGGCGGATTAATATTTGATTGTTCAAAAGTAATAAGAGTGTCATAACCTAATGAGTTTTGCAACCATACATTTTGATAATATTGTCCATCAACAGAATCGCTTCCCAACTCATAAGTTGCCATTTGGTAAGCTGTATATTTACCTGCATAACCATATTCAAAAAAATTCTTATCAAAATATGGGTTCGAAATTTTTGTATAATAATTTGAGTATTGAAAATTCAGGTTATAGCTAATCTGCAACTCATCATTCTCGAACACCTTATGGTTGACACTCAAGTAATTATCAAAGTTTTGCCTTGTTCTTACGTTGTTGTTATCATAATTAAATAAATAATTCTGGTTATTATAGATGTCTTTCATATCAATAACAGAATAATTACCAAGACTTACATTAAGATTATTTGATAATGGAATATCAAGTTTCACAAATGGATAAAGTCCTGTCCTGCCATTATTGTTAACTTGTTGTTCGTCAACAAAATCTTCTGCTGTTAAGAACATAGTATTACTTTGCACGCCATTAGTTGGCGATGCTCGTCTTAAGGGATTATCAATAAGCCATTGCCGTTTTTCTTCTTTCAGGTATTGTGTATGTTTCCAAACTGGGTCGTTATTGTTGGTCCATGAATACTTCCCGGCAATAAGCAATGAAGGTAATCTCTTCATAACCTCTTTGTTTTTATTGCTTCCCAATAATATACTTGCAAAAAACTCACCTTCAACTGCATTCATTCCAGCTGCCTGTTCTGTATTAATATCAAATAATAATACTGTTTTCTCAGATGAACTAATTGTTCCTATTGATGTAACCGCACTTGAGAAAAAACCGTTGTTTATTGGTACTCCCCTTGTATAAACATTATAGTTATCTATTATTCTCACAGGAAAATCGGATGCATCATTCACATACATTCCATCAACGAAAGCACCATTACCATAGGTTGATATTCCGTGATAATGCATTATCCTGTCTTTCATTCTATATCCAGATGGTGCCATCATTCCAAATGATGATAAATTCTGAAACGGTAAACCGGATAATTGTTCCTGATTGAAATTTAAGATTGGTTCTGATGGAAACCATCGAGATACTGAATCCTTTCTTTGTGAATCAATAACTGTATCCTGTGAAAATAAACCAGAAGGAGTAAAAAAATGGATACAAAATAGCAATACAAAAGTGGTTAATATTGTGCCTTTTTTCATTTTGATAGTCTTCAAAAATAACTATCAAAAATAGCTGATATTTCCTTTGCTTTTTTGTTTTTATATCTTTAACTCAGAAATATTGTAAGCGCAAGACTTATTCCATTAAGCCTGTCATAATTTTTCCCCATCAGAGTAATTGGCGTATAAAAAACAATCTCAAACATCTCTCCCGATGAAATTGATGCACCCAGATTAAAAGTAAACAATTGATTATTATGGCCATCATATTTATGTGTATGATTATTGTTTGTGTATGAAAAACCACCTATTATTTGATTACTATTATTGAATATATATGCCAGTTCGGCATTAGCAAAAAAATCATTTGAATAGCTAACGTCAACATCTCTAATGCACTGATATTGAAGGTCAAAATCCAGTGATAGCTTTTGTGAGAACTCATTTGTAAAAGCCATTCCGGTTGCAAGTGAAACTGTTTTACCAAATATTCCTGTATTCTTGGATACAATATCACTTTCATTGGCAAAAGTACCACCGGCAATTATTGCTCCTGAGAAAGTATTTGATGTAAACAGATAGTATTTCACACCCAGTGAAAAGGTACTCATATTGGAGGCAACCAATACCCCGGTTTCAAATTTATCAGTTATTCCATAAGTTATTCTAAATGCCATTTCCTGGAAAACATCTGTACTGTCACCCTCCTCTGAAAACTCTTGAAGTTTCTGTTCTTCATTATAATATTTTGATGCCCAATAATATCCAAAACCCGTTTCAAATTCAACCTGATTTTTATTTGCGGTTGCCGCATTAATCGATGTCAGTTTTGATGCTGACACCCCCATTACCTGAGAAAATGCCATTGCAGAATTCAATAATAAAACAGCAAATAATATATTTCTTTTCATGAGTGTGTTTTTTGCAATATTAAAAATTGTCCATTGAGCAGGATATACCAAGAAGTGGGTAATTATTAACCAAAGCTGCTATATTTGCAATCCCGATGAAAGAAAGAGAACTACTGGAGAAATACTTGCCTGAAAATTCTATCGAATCAGTATTAAACTGGGTGATTAAGAATAATATACACCTGAAAATTTCTAAAAAAAGAAGCACTAAATTTGGTGATTATCGTCCACCGGGAAGAGATAATCCGGTTCATCGTATCAGCATTAATTATAACCTTAACCAATACTCATTTTTAATAACATTTGTTCATGAGTTAGCACATCTTGTTGTTTGGGAAAAACATAAGAATAAAGTTTCTCCACATGGCAAGGAGTGGAAAACAGAATACCGATTACTAATGGAACCTTTGCTTGATCAGAATATCTTTCCGGATGATCTGGTAAATGTATTAAGCAAAAGCATAATAAACAGCAAAGCTTCAAGTAGCTCTGATATAAATCTGAGTAGAGTTCTCAAAAAATATGACAACCAAAGTGAGAACACTCATCTTGAGGATATTCCAATAAATTCTGTGTTTCAAACCGAATCAGGTATCAATTTTATAAAAGGAGAAAAAAGAAGAACCCGCTATCTATGTGTAAAAGTAACCGACAATAGAAAGTACCTATTTCACCCGTTGACTCCTGTGACGGAGGTACCACAATAAGTTTTTGAGACAATAGTTTGGGATGAAAATCTAATCAGCATTGATATCCTTTGCTACATCATAGATGATATCCTAACGATTTATTAACCCCGTGTCCATTATCCTGCAACCTCGATAGATATCAGGCAGAAACAAATCTTTATCAATAATTACCACGCATTCATCAGTTGTATTACTCCCTTTAATCCAATAACATTCTACTTATGTGTAATATACCAATGAGTTTTGTATTTTTGAAGCCCATTTTTGGACTTAAAACGAATTTGATATACACCATAAGTAAACCCTATGGATACTAATAAGAATAATTATTGTGTGATAATGGCAGGTGGCGTAGGTGCCCGTTTCTGGCCAATGAGTAAAACTTCAAGACCAAAACAGTTTATCGATGTTCTTGGAGTTGGTAAAACTCTAATCCGACTTACTTTTGAAAGATTCACAAACATTTGTCCTCCGGAAAATATTCTTGTGGTCACAAATGGCATTTACAAAGACCTTGTTCTTGATCAACTTCCTGAGTTAACAGAACAACAGGTACTCTGTGAACCTTCGCGTAGAAATACAGCTCCTTGTGTTGCTTATGCTAATCACAAAATCAAAGCCGAAAACCCAGATGCCATTGTAGTTGTTGCTCCTTCGGATCATATAATTCTTATGGAAGATGAGTTTGTAAGAAATATTAAAACAGCAATGCAAGCTGCACATGAAAACGATTGGCTTGTAACTCTGGGAATAAAACCAAGTCGCCCTGATACAGGATATGGTTATATTCAGTTTAAGGAAAATAATGTGTATGCCGAAGACATTCCTCTTCATAAGGTTAAAACATTTACTGAAAAGCCTAATCTTGAAATTGCAAAATCATTTCTTGCTAGTGGTGATTTCCTTTGGAATTCAGGAATTTTTATCTGGTCATTGAAAAGCATAATGAGCGCATTTGAAAACCTCCTTCCTGATGTGGAAAGTCTGTTCGAAAAAGGTACAGGACTATATAACACTGATGCGGAAGAAAAATTTATTGCTGATACTTATGCGGTCTGTAAGAATATTTCCATCGACTACGGTATAATGGAAAAAGCAAAAAACGTGTATACGCTTGCTGTTGATTTTGGCTGGTCAGATCTGGGAACATGGGGATCTCTTTATACTATTCGCGATAAGGATAGTAACGAGAATGCAACGGTGGGTAAGAATGTAATGCTTTATAATACAAAGAATTGCATTGTTAACATGCCATGCAACAAGCTTGTTGTGCTTCAGGGACTTAGTGATTACATTGTTGTTGAAGAAGATAATACATTACTGGTTTGTAAAAAAGAAGATGAACAACAAATACGTCAGTTTGTAGCTGATGTAAAGGTTGAAAAAGGTGATAAATACATTTAATAAATAAGAATATGAAACGATTTTTTATAATTACTCTAGCACTTGTACTTGGGTTAAACCTAAGTTCCAGAGCTGACGAGGGAATGTGGATTCCTTTACTAATCAATAAAAACATTGCAGAAATGCAGGAGATGGGGCTTAAACTCACTGCTGAAGATATCTACAATGTAAATAGCTCAAGCCTTAAAGATGCCATTACAATTTTTGGCGGAGGCTGTACTGGTGAAATTATTTCACCCGAAGGATTATTACTTACAAACCACCATTGTGGTTATGGTTCAATACAAAAAGTTAGTACTCCTGATGCTAACTACTTGGATGATGGTTTCTGGGCAATGAACAAAGGTGAAGAAATTCCTGTTGAAGGACTTAAAGTTCAGTTTCTGGATCATATGAGAGATGTTACTGTTAAAGTCCTAAGCGGAACGAAACCTGACATGACTGCTGACGAAAGAGCTGAAGTTATTCGTAAAAATAGTGACTATATCGAAGATTTTGTAACTAAAGACACTGATTTCAATGCAAGAGTGGTTTCATTTTTTGGTGGTAATGAATACTACCTTTTTGTTTATACAACTTATACCGATATCCGTCTGGTAGGTACCCCTCCAGAGTCGATTGGTAAATTTGGTGCTGACACCGACAACTGGATGTGGCCACGTCATACAGGTGATTTCTCAATGTTCAGAGTTTATACAGCTCCCGACGGAAAACCTGCAAAGTATTCTGAAGAAAACGTCCCTATGAAGTCAAAACACTTTCTGCCTATTAATATTGCAGGTGTTGAAAAAGGAGATTTTGCAATGATTATGGGTTATCCTGGTGGAACCGACAGATTCCTTTCGTCATACGGTATTGATTTAGCAATTAACAGTTTTAACCCTACTTTCGTTGATATCCGTGCCGAAAAACTTGCCAAAATGCGCGAAGGAATGGATGCCGATGAAGCCGTTAGACTTCAGTATGCTTCAAAATTTGCGCGAACAGCAAATTATTGGAAGTACTTCATTGGTCAAACCAAGGGACTAAAGAGGTTGAAAGTAAAAGAGAAAAAGCAACAACAAGAAGCTGAATTCCAAAATTGGATTAATCAAAATCCTAAAATGAAAATGAAATACGGTGACGCTATTCCATTACTTGAAGAAGCTTATGATGAAAAAGCTAAATACGATATTGCTAATGTATACTTCCGCGAAGCTGTTTACCGTGGACCGGAAATACTTGGATACGCATACAGCTTTAGCAAACTAGGCAAATTATTAAAGGATAAAGAAGCTTCTGATGAAGATATTGCAAAAACTGTTGCAGGTTTACAAGCCGGTGTCGACAAACATTTCAAGGATTATAATGAAGGTATCGACAAAAACATGTTTGCTTCCATGATGATGATGTATCACCAAAATGTTCCTTTGGATCAACAACCTGCATATTTGATAAAAATGGATAAGAAATTCAAGGGTGATTACAATAAATATGCTAATTACATGTTTGGAAAATCCATGTTTGGAAACAAAGACAAAGTAGACGCATTCCTTACTAATCCTAGCAAGAAGAAACTTGCTAAAGATCCTGCAACTGTTGCTGTTAAGGCATTTTTTGCTAAATATCGTGAAATGATGGCTAGTATGAAAGATGCCAACGATAAACTTGCTAAAGGCCATCGTTTATACATTGCAGGATTGCGTGAAATGAATCCTGAAATTAATTATGCTCCGGATGCTAACTTTACAATGCGTCTAACTTATGGTACTGTTGAGGATTATTATCCTGAAGATGCAGTACATTATGAGTACTTTACCACAATTGATGGAATTATGGAAAAAGAAGATCCTTCAAATTGGGAGTTTAAAGTACCAGCAAAACTAAAGGAACTATATGAAACAAATGACTATGGTCAATATGCCGAAGATGGTGTAATGAAGGTATGTTTCTTAACGACACACGACATCACCGGTGGTAATTCTGGAAGCCCTGTTATCAATGGAAAAGGCGAACTAATCGGTCTTGCTTTCGATGGAAACTGGGAAGCAATGAGCGGTGATATCGCTTTTGAACCTGAATTACAACGCACAATCAATGTTGACATTCGTTACGTTATGTTCATTATCGACAAATTTGCTGGTGCAACAAACCTCATCGATGAGATGACACTTGTTACAAAAAAGCCTTGTGATACTAAAAAAGTTGAAGAAACTGAGGCTCCAGCTGAAGTGGAAATTACTCAATAATAAATAATTAAATAAATGAAGCCAGGTTGATTTTATCGATCTGGCTTTTTTTACGGTATTTTTGAATCTTATAAAATAATATGACAAATTGAAAAAGCTTATTATCATATTATTACTATTATGGTCAAGTTATTCTTTTGCCCAGAAACCATTATCCAAAAAAGAAAGACGGAAACAACACACAAATTTCCTTTTACCCGTAAAACCATGGACTGCGGAATTACCATTCTGGATTCCCGGATTTGCCGGAAGTTTTGCATATGGTGATGTGGATATAGAAGGTGAAGATGGGGTAAATCCTGTAAATCCTATTGAACCACCACCAGGAGGAGAGTTTGGTAAAATTATTTCACGTCTATTTCAAGATGAGTGGTACTTAAAGTTCTTTTTTATTACAAGAATTTCTTATGAGCAAAATAAGTTTCTTGCGCAATTTGACGCTATTTCGGGCTCAGTAGGTAGTTCCGTAAAATTCAAGTTAAATAATAGTGAAATAGTTCAGGCAAATTTCAGATCTATCAATTTAAGGGTTTTTGGTGGATATAAAATTGTTGAGGCCATGAGCAACGATCAGAAATTTAGATACGAATTATTCGGATATGTAGGAACCAGAATATATTTGCAGGCGATTTATTCCGACTTGAACAAATTGATCAACCGTCTAGATATAAATCCTGTATGGGCAGACCCATTAATTGGCATACAAAATCAATTTACACTAAAACGGTGGCAGTTTTTACTTCAAGCTGATTATGGTGGTTTCTTTGGTAAAACTGATTACTCCAACCAGTTTACTTTCAATACATATTTCAGATTGGGCAAAACCACATCGATAAAGGCTGGATGGAATCACTTACATATATTCAAAACGGGAACTATCTTGAGAGAAGATTACCTGGTAAAAGTTACACTTTCAGGTCCAAGTATAGGCGTTGCTTTTCATTTTTAATGCTTAAAACCTTTGTTTATACCACCTCACCCTATATCCAATATTAAATTCAAGGAATTCAGCCAGCATAAAATTAATTGAACGGACATTCATTCCTGCTGAGAAGTTGCCAAAATTATACTTTATGCCTGCCCGCTGATACATTTTCGCAAAATTTCCATACTTGTGATGCTTAGCATAAATCCCTATACCACCAACTATCGATAGATCGCCAATGAGTAATTCAGGTGAATAAATTATTCCTATTGTTAAATTATCTAATGTCCCTTGAACTCCAGGGGTGCCATCGGGTTTTGCTGACAAGGCTCGTAAATAATTGAAATCAATCCCCGCTCCTGATCTGAAACAGTTTCCATGCTGTATGCTATAATTAATACCAAGACCCATCACAGAATAATAGTTTGTATCAAACTCATGCTCCACAATCTGATGATTGCCATATCCCAGCATGAAATACAAATCGTTGCTTAATGGAATTTTTTTGTTTGGCTTTTCAATTCTATTAAAATCAGCACGGGTGCCAAAAAAATATTTCAATTCAACATGTGAAGCATATAAATTCAATCCTCGATTTGGTCTTTCAAATCCTCCATTAGAATAATGTGAAAAGCTCATTCCCACTCCCAAATCAAGCCGTTTTGTAATTTGGTAATTTGCAACAATGCCAACATTTAAATAAATCGTTATTGGTGATCCTATGGCGGTGTTATTTGGGTTTTCATCCGGATGATAAAAATCATTGTTTACAGCTGCTCCAAATCGTAATTCATTATATAATTCGAATCTACTGATTCGTACAATTGGAATCCCGAAAAACCCGAAGATGCTAAATGGATTTCCTAATTCCTCAGCATCTTCAAAATATGCCATATTTACTCCGATGCCATAATGGGGAGCATTGTAACTTCTTTGCCAGTTTCTAGTACCTAAACTCTGCCATCCATATTTTAATGAAAAAGAAAAATGCGATTCCAATGGTGCTCTCAAAGCATTATCCCCTTTTACAAAGTCGTTGGTAGGTAATATGTTACCATAATGATAACATGCGCTCAAAAAAGCTGGGTTCTTCACCTGATCTGTTTTTGTTTGTGGAAACATCACAAACGGAAACATCACAAAGAAATAGAAAAAAAACAAGCGTTTCAGATTCATATGATTTTCAAGTTTTCTGATTCAATATAATAGACAAGAAAGATTATTAAGGGTCTATATTTTTAGGATTGATCTAAATTTTGTTATAATTATGTTAACAGAAAATGATTCATACATTCGATATCTCACAAAGCACTATATTTACATATTACTAAATAACATCTCTAAATGTCTAACTCCTATAGCAAGATTACTACCCAGGAACTTTATGAATTTCAGCAAAACAAATCCGGAATCATTATCGATTTACGACCTGTTGATGCTTACAATGGCTGGAAATTAAAAGATGAGAAAAGAGGAGGTCATATTTGTAGTGCAAAGAGCCTACCCTATCATTGGTCAAATTACATGGATTGGATTGAAATAGTTAGATCAAAAGGTATTTTCCCAGAAGATCATATTGTATTATATCATTATGATGATTCTAAATCGGAAGAAATTGCAGACATGTTTTATCATGCCGGATATAATAATATCTCAATTTACCCACACTTTGTTGATGAATGGAGTGCCAACACGGAACTATTCATGGACAGGCTCCTAAATCACAAACATCTGGTTTCAGCGCAATGGGTTAATACACTTATTTCGGGAGGCATTCCTGATCAATATGAAAATGATAAATTCGTTATTGTACATTCACATTATCGTAATCGTGATGCATATTTAAGCGGACATATTCCCGGAGCAATTGACATGGACACACTTGCCTTGGAAGCACCAGAAACATGGAATAGAAGGAGCCCTGAGGAGCTAAAAGCTGCACTTGAGGCACACGGAATTACTTCTGAAACAACTGTTGTACTTTATGGAAAATTCATGTTTCCTGATAATGATGATCCGTTTCCGGGGAGTGCTGCCGGTGATATTGGTGCAATCCGTAATGCATTTATAATGATGTATGCCGGAGTGGAAGATGTAAGGATTCTAAATGGCGGTTTTCAATCATGGGAAGATGCAGGTTTTGAAATAAGCAATGATGATATTCCAAAAATCCCTGTATCCAACTTTGGAGTTTCAATTCCTCAGAAACCTGAACTTATAGTGGATATTCCTAAAGCAAAAGAAATGCTCAAATCGAAATTTGCTGAGCTAATATGTGTCAGAAGCTGGCCCGAATATATTGGCGATGTTAGTGGATACAACTACATTGAAAAGAAGGGAAGAATCCCGGGAGCAGTTTTCGGAAATTGTGGCTCTGATGCATACCACATGGAGAATTATAGAAATCTTGATCATACAATTCGGGAGTTTAATGAGGTGCAAACAATCTGGGAGGAAGTAGGAATTACACGTGATAAACATCTTGCATTTTATTGTGGAACAGGATGGCGCGGAAGTGAAGCATTTTTTAATGCATGGCTAATGGGTTGGCCCAGAGTAAGTGTATTCGATGGTGGTTGGTTCGAGTGGAGTAACGATCCTTCAAATCCATTTGAAACCGGAATACCTCCTGAAGAGAAATAGAATGGAACGCAACCAAGAAATAATAAGCCTGAGTGATTTCGCGAAAGATACCCTTGATGGACTTTCATCAAGCTCAAAATTTCTGTTATCAAAATATTTTTATGATGAACGAGGAAGCAGCATATTCCAGGATATTATGCAAATGCATGAATATTATTTAACAGATTGTGAGCTTGAGATTTTTTCTACATGTAAAAGTAAAATCCTGAGTTCCTTTCTTGAAAGTGGTACAAGTTTCGACCTTATCGAACTTGGCGCCGGTGATGGATTGAAAACAAAGGTGCTTCTATCATATTTTCAGGAGTCAAACACTATTTTCAGATACTCCCCCATCGATATTTCACATGAATCAATAAACGTTCTTGTGGGGGAATTAGCTGATGAGTTTCCCAAACTAAAGGTTGATGGACTAATTGGTGACTATTTTAACCTTATTGGAAATATTGTTCCTGTTGGTTATTCAAAAAAGGTGATTCTGTTTCTTGGTTCGAATATTGGGAATTTCACCAATCAAATGTCATTAGATTTTCTGCAAAAGCTAAAAAATGTAATGTCGCCACAGGATTTGCTGTTTATAGGATTTGATTTGAAAAAAGACCCCCAGATAATTATTGATGCTTATAATGATCCGCATGGTTATACTGCCGATTTCAACATTAATTTGCTGCGAAGAATAAATAATGAACTAGATGCAAATTTTAATCTTGACAAATTTACTCACACCGAGGAGTATGATCCTGTTACAGGAACTGCAAGTAGCTATTTAATTAGTGATGAACAACAAACGGTAGTTATTCAACAATTGGAGGAGAGTTTTAAGTTTAAAAAGGGGGAGCGAATCTTCACTGAAATATCTCAAAAGTATGATCTTGAAATGATAAATGAACTGGCTTCTCAAGCAGGGTTTGAGGTTATAGAGAACTTTTTCGATAATCGACGGTATTTTGTCAATTCTCTATGGAAACCTAAAAATTAGTTTCTGTAAAACAAAAGAGGGCATCTACCGACGCCCTCTTTTTAACCAAATTAATTTTATTAACTATATTAATAAATATCTTACTTAACAAGAACAAGCTTTTGGATTGAACTTAAGCTACCTGCAGTAACTTTAATGAAATAGTACCCCGATATTACCTCATTACCGGTATTACTTTGACTATCCCATCTTACAGTATTTATTCCTGTTTCAAACTCTTCTTCCATGGTATAAACCAGTTGACCTGTGGCATTGTAAACCTTAATACTTGCAATTCCTGCATCTCTCATACTAAAGCTAATGTTAGTTACACTATTTGAAGGATTAGGATATAATCCAAGTGCAATTGATTCAGGATTGAATATTGAAGTTGTTTCATGCATATCTTCAGCAGCAGCAATTGCTTGCGCCAATGTTTTATCTGGAATATTGTCATTGGGATCGTTGTTATGACATCCAAGGCAAGTATATGCTGGGCTTAATGAAGCTTCTCTTTCTTCATCATCTCTAACATAAGAACCATCATCAGTAAACATTGATTCATCGTTAACTGTGATCTTCATTAAATGAGAACGTACATCTCCAACGAATCCGCTTTCTCCTCTTTTTGTACCTGATTTAGCTGCAAATGGCATATGGCAGTCGATACAAGTAGTGTTTCCTGAATGATTTGTTGTAGCAACCTGATCAGCATGACAACTTGCACATGCAGCAATAACCCCATCACCGTCCCAAATAGTACGTTTGTGAGGATTATGACATGTTTTACAATTCATTCCATTGTCCATATGACCTGTATAAGTAAACTCATCCCATTGCTCATGATGTTTAATGAACCCGCCACTTGCGTTGATTGTATTTATATAACTACGGTTATGGCATGTACCACAAAGGAAGTTAATATCATTACCATTAGGATCTGGAGTTTGAACAACACCATTGGTTTCTAGTCCACCTAAACCATTATCCATATGAGCAAACTCATATACTCTGTCGATATTTGACGAAGATGGTCCGGCAATGTGATCACTACCAGGTCCATGACAACTTTCACAACCAATTCCACCTTCTGAGAAATTTCCTAAACCGGGAACTGCTGGCAACCATGTACCAACCGTATCACCACCTGTTGTGTGACATTTAAAACAGGAATAGTTATAAACCTTATTCTCATTACCGACTTCATAATTAACCCAACCATGGTCTTCGCCACCATAAAAATTGAATTGATTATGTCCCATACCTGTAGCATAAGCACTTCCAGCCGTTCCTACTATGTGTCCATCATCACCAACGAATCGGGCCTTCCAGCCATAACCTCCAATAACACCTGCAATATTTTCCCAACCTAGAGTACCATCACCAAGACTGTCCATCCATTGCTCCATAAAGTTTACGGCTTCAGGTGGATAAAATGGTGGCTGGTTATTTTCTATAATAGAAAATTTATACGGGTGTCCGGAAGCAAACCAATCATTGTATTTCGATGAATGACATCCTGAACAAGATTCAGAGCCAACGTAGGTTTGTGCAACTAAATATTCACTCGTCGCGAAAAGGAGAGCAAATATTACTAATAATTGTAGTAGTTTTTTCATATCTGTTTTTTTTAATTTTATGTGTCCTTTTAATTTGTGATAAAAGTACTTCCAGCCCTGAAATCCTACAATAACATCTAGCACGTAATTTCATATACCATGAAACACTTAGTTTATGATTTTTATCATTTTATAGTCAAAAAATCATGGTAAAATACTTATTGGAACTATTTCAAAATTGTACAATCATCCAATCAGTATTAAACAAAGTCAGACATTGAATAATTATATCATTTTTACGTGATCGATGGTATTTGAATTGATTATTAAGTGGTATATAATTGCAGATTCTTTTATCAAGAAACTACTCAATGAAGTTTATAAACCACCTATTATCAAAATCATTTTTCCCAATTTCCTTAAAATATATATCACTATTGGTATTTTTAGGATTGATAATAATTGGTTTCACAGCTTCTTCATCCGACCCGGCAATCCTGGCTCAACTACGAAATACGAATATTGCAAATCTAATTGTTTGGTCCTATTGGTGGCCATTGATTATAATTCTGGCAGTTTTTTTTGGACGTATATGGTGTATGATTTGCCCCATTGAAATAATCACGACTTTTTTTGCAAAAATTGGATTAAAGCAAAAACGTCCTAGTTGGCTTATTTCCGGATGGGTAATCACAATATTATACATATTAATCTTATTTATTGGTATTCACGGTTTTGCCATACACCGTAACCCATCATATATGGCAATATATTTGCTATTAATACTTGGTTTATCGATTTTTATTGGAGCCATCTTTGAGAAAAACACATTCTGCCGTTACGTATGCCCCATTGGTTATTTATTAGGTATTTATTCCCGACTATCATTCTTAGGGTGGAGAGTAAAAAAAAGTTCTGTTTGTGATAGTTGCACAGATAAATCCTGCATTCGAAAAGAGTATCAGTATAATCTAAATATCAAAAGTTGTGGAGTAGATCTGTACCCTGCAAAAATTGATGACAATAACGATTGTATATTATGCGCAGGATGCTTAAAAACATGTTCCAAGTATAGATCATCAAATACAAATGACCGACCAAATCCACAACTTTCGAAAATTGGAACTGCTGTTGAACTCTTTAAGCTTAAGCCATTAAAAACAGCAGAATTATTTTTTGTATTGATAGTATCAGGATTTGTTATTTATGAAATATGGGCCGAATGGCATGTGTCAAAATCCCTACTTCTTTATATACCAAAAACTATTTCTAGCTTTCTTTCTATACAAAATGGAATACTTTCAGGAATAATAAAAAGTACTGTGATTTTCGCAATAGTGCCAACTTTTATTTGGGTGTTACCATTTGTGATTTCAAAAGCAATTGGTGCAACAATGAAGCTTAAGGATTATCTCTTAAATTATGGAATTTCCTTTATACCTATTATGGCAGCTGCTCACCTTAGCAAAGCTGTTCTTAAAACAACTTCTAGAATTCCATATTTTAGTCATGTTTCCGACGATATAACCGGGATTTCTACTGCGCAAAAAATTGTGGATAATGAGATTATTCTAACTCAAAATCCCACAACAATGAATCTGCTTGTTTCAATACTTATTTCTGCATTAATGATTCTGGGAATTTGGCTAAGTGTCAGGGTTATAACTCGCATTAACAGGAAGCTTTCTGTAAACAAATCATCAATGGTATATTACCTTATTCCTGTAATTTATGGAGGGGTTTTCATTTCTATGATAATGGGTTGGAGATGGTTATAAATTCCAACAACTGAAACCATAACACCTAAAACTCTTTATTTTAGATCAATAATATTATGCTGAGCAGCGTATTTTATTAATGAAACCACCGATTTTACTTTTAACTTCTGCATAATATTCCTACGATGAGTTTCTACTGTTCTTAGACTAATAAAAAGTTCATCTGCAATTTCCTGATTGCTTAGTTCATCTGCAATTTTTTTAATTATTTCCTTTTCTCTGCGAGTCAATGGAACTTCTTTATTTTCTATCTTTTCTTTTGCTGCCGGATTAACAATGTTGCTAATCATTTGATCCGATATTTGCCTGCTTAAATATCTGCCTCCATCAAGCACAACATCAACTGCTTCCAAAAACTCCTCTTTTTTTGAATTCTTTAATAGATAACCACAACCACCGGCACTAAGAAATTGCCTTACATATTCATCTTCTTCATGCTGTGTAAGAGCTATTATCCTTATGCTTTTTAGTATTTGAACAATGGTTTTTGTGGCTTCAATACCATTCATTACCGGCATGGATATATCCATAAAGATAACGTCGGGTTTCGTTTCAATTGCCTTTTCAATGGCTTCTTTACCATTTGCCGCACGACCAACAATTTTATATTGGTGTTGTGACTTGAACATATCGCATATGCCATTCAATATCAACTCATGATCATCAACTATAAGAATATTTATTTCTTTCATATCGTATTAACTATATGGAATTTCAACTAAAACTTCCGTACCTACACCGGGTTGAGAATCGATGGTTATAACACCACCAAACGACTGTACCCGTTCTCTCATACTAATCAGGCCGATTCCTTTATCTAACTGATTATTATACTTATGCACATCAAAACCAATACCATTATCATCAACCACCAACACTATTAATCCATCCTGTTTAAATATCTGATAATTTACTTCCGTTGCCTTTGAATGTTTAATAATATTATTTAATGATTCCTGACAAATTCTGTACAGTGCTTTTTCCAACTTTGGATTAATCCTTTCATTATAATCATATGCATTAAAGCTAAAGCTGATGTTTGAAATTTCGTTTGCCTTTTCGATGAGATTCCTGATAGCTACAATCAATCCAAAATCCTTCAATATGATAGGTATAAGGTTGTGTGCCAAATTCTTAGACTCCTTGATTGCAATTGTGATCTGATCCTGAATTTTATTTATCAGTTTTTCTTTTTTACTATTATCTATTGTCTCGATATTTTGAAATTCTTGAGTTGAATATGAAATTGCAGTTAACATTTGTCCCAATCCATCATGTAAATCAGTTGCAATTCGCATCCTCTCTTCTTCCTGAGCCTCATTTATATCTATTTGACGTTGTTTTCGACTTTGTTCAAGTTTGTATTCAATTTCATTTTTAACTGTCAAGTCATGCCCAACAATTACAAGACCTTCACTATTGTCGTTTTCGCTTTTCAAAACGGCACATGATATCAATGCGCTTATTCTTTTTCCGCTACTATGAATAAGAAAGTTCTTATTTTCAATTAGCTTTTTCCATGTCTCAAGATTAGTCTCATTATCAATACTAATGGAATCATCACCGAATAAAATGCTTAATGGTTTACCCTCAATGATTGATTCATCATATGCGGTTAATGTACTTAATGACTTGTTAACCGACCGTATAATTAACTTGCTATCAGTAACAACAAGCGAGTCGAACATATTTCTCAGTATATTGTCAAGATAGGATTTTGAAACTGTTGTACTTTCCAGAGAATCCAACATTTGATTAAACGAATCAGCTAGTGTGCTAAACTCATCACCAGTATCTATTTTAACTTTTATTCCTCGCTCACCACCTATAATTCGCTTTGTTGTAATTACAAGATCGTGTATTGGCTTGGTTAAATTATTAATAAATCTTAATCCTCCAAATAGGAAAATCATAAATATAATGATCCCAAGTGAAAGAATGGAAAGAGAACTATGATTAAAAACAGTACTGTTAATCTCCTTATAACTTGCCGTTTCCAACTTGGTCTCGATGAGAACGATATCAATTTGCTTTAACCCCTCATTCAGATTTTCGTTCATCAATTGTAGCAGCTGCTCCTTATTCGTATTTAGGTTTTCAGATCCAGCATTAAAATATCTCTGTGCAAGGTTTTCAATATTATTAAGTCTGTCTGGAAATTCTTCCAGTATCTCCGAATCATGTGATTCGGTTATAACGTTCTGGCATTCAGTTAATTTTTCATGAGCCTGATGTATCAATATCTGATAAAAAGTTTGATCATCAGTATTGGTAATCAGTGTATTTTTATTTGTTTGAAGCAGAATCTGATAAAGGGATAATTTAAATTCCTGAATCGCATTCATTTCATGATACTCTATAAAAAACTCATTCGATGTCCTTTTCAGGACACCAACAACAATCTGGCTTGCCACAATCATTAAAATAATCAATCCAAGAATTATACGTCCCCGAACCAAGAGTTTTTTACGAATAGTGTTATTTTTATGTGGCATTTACTTTTTAAATTTTTTGGAAAGATAATTAATGTTCGTCACGATTTACATTGTTTGGTGAAAAAGCTGGCAAACAGATTGCTATTCCCTCTGTCCGCCCCCGGCTTTATACGACCTGCTATACCAAACCCAATGACCTTTTTCACAATGAATGGCATATTCTTCTAAAACTTCAAATATACTATCGTATGTCTAAACCTTTAACAGGCATTTTAACACCATTGTATATTCATCGAATTCGGAACACTGTCCTGGTTCAACCCAACCTTGCTGACTATTCATTTTGACAATACTAAGATTATCGGTATTGCAGTTTAACAAGCTAAAAAACTATTCAAGAATCCTTTGTTTGTTTCCTGCGGCTGTTTATTTAATTGGAGAGCAAATAATTGTCATCAAAAAATATTGTCATTATGATTTCCTCTTTTTTTACTTTTACCAAATGACAAATCCGAGAAACCTAACTGCCGATCTCCTTAAAGGATTCGCCGTAATTTTTATGGTTCAGGTTCATATATTGGAACTGTTTGCCAAACAGGAAATCTTTGATGGTGCCCTTGGTTCAGTATTACTATTTCTTGGCGGACCTCCCGCAGCACCGGTTTTTATGATTGTAATGGGCTACTATATTGCTCACAGTAATAAAAGTACTGGGAAAAACATTTCAAGAGGACTCAAAATTATTGGGCTGGGATTATTGCTCAATTTTGGACTTAATTTTCATTTATTCATTAAAATATTTAATGGATCAATTAATGTAAGTCCGTGGCCTTACCTCTTCGGTGTTGATATTCTTTTTCTTGCCGGATTAAGTATTATTATAATTGCTTTGATTAAGCCCGTATTTAAAAACAATCCTTTAAGCTATTTTCTTCTTATCCTAATTATATATTCTATTGTTGAATTTATTCCAGACCAACAGGATACAGGCCCAGGCACATACCTGTGGGCTTTTATTTTTAGTAAAACTTGGTGGTCATATTTCCCTGTAATTCCATGGCTTGCTTATCCACTTTCTGGTGTTATTTTCCACATTATTGAACCTCGAATAATTGTTGTTACACTCAACAGGTTTTACAATACTGGCATCATAATTGTTTCCGGGTTAATCCTGATTTTCACCATGGTTTATGGTATTAATATTGCATCTGATTTACATAGCTATTATCATCATTCTTACATGTATTTTCTATTTATTATAAATTTTATGATATTCTGGTCGGGAATCATGAAATTTGTATCAACCCTACCTAAAAACAGGTTTTTATTAGCCGTTTGCTGGATGGGGGAAAATGTTACAGCTTTTTATGTTATTCAATGGATAATAATAGGAAATATTGCCACTGCATTGTATAAAACACAGAGTTTATATGATTGTATATTTTGGTTTGTTATTGTTATAATATGTACATCGATTCTAACTTTTCTATGGAATCTGATTAAAACAAAAGAAAGCAAAAACAGCAGCTCTATTGTGATAAAATAACGCCATCATTTTTTCTTACATATGAAATATTACTATTTGTAAGCTATATTTATCTGAAAACAAAGTTTTTAGATTCAAAACACTTGACAAAGCCCTTAAAAAATCGTATCTTTGCAAACTTTTTGTAAAAAGAAATTTAGTATAAATTTTCATAAAATATATAAATGAAATTATCTCAATTCAAATTCGAATTACCAAGGGAACTTATTTCCGACCATCCTCAAAAAAGCAGAGACGAATCCAAGCTAATGGTTCTTAACCGAAAAGAACGAACTATTGAACATAAGCGCTTTAAAGATGTGTTGGATTATTTTTCTGAAGGTGATGTTTTTGTACTTAATAATACAAGAGTATTCCCTGCACGACTCTACGGTGAAAAAGAAAAAACTGGTGCTAAAATTGAAGTTTTCCTTCTTCGTGAACTAAATCAGGAAAGTCGTTTGTGGGATGTGCTTGTTGACCCTGCCCGTAAAATCCGTATTGGAAATAAACTTTATTTTGGTGATGATGAATCATTGGTAGCAGAAGTTATTGATAATACAACTTCACGCGGAAGAACTCTTAGATTCCTGTTCGACGGCTCTTATGATGAGTTCAAACAAACTCTTCAAGCTCTTGGAGAAACTCCTCTTCCAAAAATTCACCAGCGTCCGGTAGAAGAACTCGATGATGAGAGATATCAAACAATTTACGCAAAACATGAAGGCGCTATTGCAGCCCCAACAGCCGGATTGCATTTCTCAAGAGAACTCATGAAACGCCTTGAAATTCAGGGAACAAAGTTTGCTGAGGTTACATTACACACAGGATTAGGAAACTTCAGAGCAATTGAAGTTGAGGATCTTTCAAAACATAAAGTTGATTCTGAAGAGATGTTTATCAATCAGGAAAATGCTGATATTATAAACCATGCCAAAGTAAACAAAAACAAAGTTTGTGCAATTGGTACAACAAGCATGAAGGCTCTTGAAACTGCAGTTTCAATTACGGGTCATGTTAAGCCATATTCAGGATGGACAAACAAATTTATTAATCCACCCTACACTTTCAGAACTGCTGATGCTATGATAACAAACTTCCATCTACCTATGTCACCAATGATGATGATGGTAAGTGCTTATCTCGGACATGATTTCCTAAAAGAAGTATACGCTACTGCCATTAAGAAGAAGTATAAATTCTTCACATATGGCGATGCAATGTTGATTCTATAAAAAGTAAAAACATCTATGTTTTGGAAAACCGGGTAAAGCATGTTCTTATTATTGCGGGTGGAAAAAGTGCCCGCATGAATAACCCTGTTCCAAAACAATTTTTATTAATTTCCGGAAAGCCAGTACTACACTACGCTTTTGAAGCATTTGTTCACTTAAGTGATGTGAAATTCACCTTAGTATTGCCTGAAAATTATGTGGATTATTGGAACAAACTATGTTCTTCATCCGGATTTAACATTCCTCATAACATAGTTGAAGGAGGGCCAACAAGGTTTCATTCGGTGAAAGCCGGACTTAGTAAAATCCCGTATGGGGAGTTGGTATTAATTCATGATGCAGCCCGTCCATTTCCATCACAGGCAACAATCAATAATGTTGTAAGTGTTGTTTTAAGAAAAGGAAACGCCATTCCTGTAATTGATATTCCAGATTCTGTTAGAGAAGTTACTGGAAATTTTAATCGCAGCATTGACCGAAATATTATTAAGGCTATCCAAACACCCCAGGGATACTATTCTGAAAAAATCAAAGACGCTTATAATCAACCTTATAATGAGTTGTTTACAGATGATGCATCTGTCCTTGAATCAACGGGAGAAAAGATAAATATTGTTACCGGCAATCCTGAAAACATTAAAATATCAAAGGCAATTGATCTGATAATTGCTGAAAGCATATTTAATTCATTAGAATTAATACCCTAATTCAAACTTTTTCTTTGCTTCCATTCATATTTTATTGTTAGAGATAATATTGAGGCCACCACAATGTAAATTGGGTAAATAATCTCCAGAAAAATAAAATATGGTTTTAACCCAGACATCTTGCTAAATGTAAGATACCTGAAAACCAGTGGTAGGTCTATCAAAAGCTTGGTCAGGATTAGCAAACCGTAAACGGGAAGTAGCCAGCTATACACCACGCTGCTTGCGAGTAACAAAAACAGTACTATATTAAACAAAAATACTGTCAGCGATACAACCAAAGGCCAAACCATTCGATATCCTTTGGCTTTTGATGCCCACCTGATTCGTTGCTTCATAAAATCAACAAATCCAAGCGGTGGCGGAGTGCCTACAATAGCATCTTCATTCTTTAAGAAACCTATGGAATCTGATCCGTATTTTTTTGTTGCATGATGAATCAGAAATACATCATCACCAGAAGCATATGCTGAAGAATCATCATTAAAATCTAGGAAAACATCTCTTTCGAAGGCCAGATTTGCACCGTTTCCCATCAATGGTAATCCTGATCCAATAGAACCTGCACCTGAAGCAACAAGACTGGCAAAATCGAGAGTCACGAACTTTTGAAATAATGTCTTATGATTGTTGTAGTTAACCGGTCCACAGATCACTTTTTTATCAGTTAATCGATAATAATCAACAATCGCCGACAACCAACCTTGGGGTACTTCACAATCGCCGTCGGTTGTAACAATAAGCCTTGATGAAGATGTTGATATTCCTTCGCGAATTGCATTCTTTTTCCCGTTTCCGGAAGCATCAATTAAGCTTAATCTCTTTCCTGATTTTTTAATCAGCGATCTTACTATCTCCACCGTATCATCACTAGAGTGATCATCAACAACAATAATATCGAATAATTCCTGATTGTAATTCTGCGTCAGAATATTCTCAAGTAATCTTCCAATATTCTCACTTTCATTTCTAACAGCAATCAAAACGCTGATATCTATATCCTCAAAATTAGCTGCCTGGCCATAATCTATCGATAATCTGTTCCATCCAAAAGTAATTACACCTATCACCACCAAGTAGGCAATGGTTAAACTAAAGATGAACCATATTATCAAACTAATTATCATTATTTTTTCTGAAGAATTTTAAATTAAAGACAAAAAGAGTTCCTATAACTGCTGGCAATACCAAATTGAACAACCAAAGAATAGATGATGCGCTTACAACACCCAATGCAACTTCAGGATTATATAGTCCCAAAAACTCAAAATGATGCTGGAAAACATAGATACTAACAGAACCTCTAACTCCTATTTCTGTTAAAGCAATAGTAGGAATTATGGTCATTAAAAAATATACTACCGCAATTAACATCATGGATGTGATATAATCGATTTTGATACCGAAAACCAGAAGCAACAAAAAGAATTGCATGGAAAACACGAAATATCGCACCATACTTAACAGTAGCACATTCAATAATTCTTTCTGATTATACCATGAAAATACTTCAGAATATTTTTCGATTCTACTGTAATATCGACCACTGATTTTTCGAATTAAAATCGAAAACACCGAGAAATTCAGATAGGCAAATACCATTACAAAAATCGAAATCGAAGCGGCAATGATAACGCCAACATACACCCAAAAATTAAATCTAACCGATATATCAAGATATTCCGGAAAATAAAAAACCAAAGCTAAAAGTCCGTATATTAAGGTAGTGAGAAGTTGCGCTAGACTTCCAAGAATTGTAGAAAGCACAGCTTGTAATCTGTCTGCTTTTTTAAGAATAAAAACTCTACCAAGGTAATCTCCTACCCTGTTAGGCATTATCATACTTACTGAGATTCCTGCAAAAACCGCTTTCACAGCTCTAGGGAATGATACCTTCTCAAGTTTATCGATGAGATATTTCCATTTTACACTTTCCAGCACAAGATTAACAGGAATTAATCCAAATGCAATAATTAACAATATGTTATTCAAGAATCCTGATGTTATACTGTTGAAATCATTAAGAAGTGAACTCAGATCTTTACGGTAAAACAGCTGATCATAGATAAAAATTATAGTAAAAACAACAACTAACAATCTTATAAGGATGTTATATGTTTTACGTAGTTTTGTTTTCATTAATTAAATCTTGAATTAATTGGAACGTATCATACTCGGCATCGACCCTGGAACAAACATAATGGGTTATGGTTTAATCCACCAAAATGGAAATACCATTAGTTTAATTACTATGGGAATTCTAAAACTAGGTAGTTACGATAACCATGCGTTAAAATTAAAAAAGATTTTCGAACGCACACTTGGAATAATTGAAGAATATAATCCTGACGAGATGTCATTGGAGGCCCCTTTCTTTGGGAAAAATGTACAGTCGATGCTCAAGCTTGGTAGAGCCCAAGGGGTTGCAATGGCAGCAGGATTGCACAAGGATATCCCCATTTTTGAGTACTCTCCAAAGAAGATAAAACAGTCAATTACAGGAAATGGAAACGCTTCTAAAGAACAGGTTGCCGGAATGTTACAAAACATTGTAAAATTTAATCAGATTCCCAAACACCTTGATGCAACGGATGGATTAGCTGCTGCCGTCTGTCATTATTTTCAGGGATCAACAGCAACAAACACCAAGAATTACAGTGGGTGGAAAAGCTTTTTACAGGATAATCCCAACAGATTAAAAAAGTAATACTAAACAACAAAATCGGTAATTACAGCAATGATAATCAAATTAGAACCAAGAGAATACTACAAGGACCAGGTTAACAACTACACTTCAATTCTTTCTAAAACTAAGAGCAAAATCAGGAAAGTATCACTTGCACGACTTTTGGTTTTTATAATTACTACAATAGGAATTTACATTGCAGTTGCCAATAAAATACCAATACTGGCAATGCTCTTGGGATTAGGTTATATTGTATTCATTTATCTGGTGAGGGCACATTTATTATTGGAAAAAAAGAAGCAGTGGAATCAAGCCCTGTTGATTATAAACAATGATGAGCTCTCCTTATTGGATGGCAAAACAAACGGCCGTGAAACCGGTGAAGAATACCTTAGCTCTTCACATCCATATAATGAAGATTTAGATGTATTTGGTCGAAAGTCGTTGTACCAATTGATAAACAGAAGTGCTACGGCTTGTGGTCGAATAAAACTTGCAGAAACCTTAAACAATCTGATTTCAGATGTTAAAGAATTGAAATTAAGGCAAAAAGCCGTTTCCGAATTAATTGACAAGCCTCAGTGGCGTCAATATTTTCAAGCTACCGGACATCTGGTTAAGGAAAGTTCAGAAGATCAGAAAGGTTTGATAGCCTGGTCAAAAAACTATGAAAAGCGCTTTAACAAGATATTCTTCAAAATAATGCTCATCATAAACCCACTTATGGGTATTGGAGTGATCACACTTATCCAGTTAAACATTTTTACTTACAGTACATTTTTTCTATTCTTACTATTGCCAATGTCGATTATTGGAACACGACTTGGGATACTAAACAAGATCCATATTGATGTAAGCAAGAAATCAAGTTTGCTGCTAAAATATGCAGAGCTCTTTAAGATAATATCAAAAGAAGATTTCGAATCAGTCCTGATTACTGATATACAACGAAAAATCAATGGTAAACCATCAGCACAATTAGCAGTAAGAAAACTGGCAAAAATTACAAAATCAATGGATTATAGGTTGAACATGCTCGTTGGGTTTTTCCTAAACATATTCTTCCTTTGGGATATCAGACAAGCCATTAGAATTGAAAACTGGAAATCGAAATATGGAGTATACATAGATGAATGGTTCAGTCAGCTATCAAAAATAGATGAATTACAATCGTTTGCCGGATTTGCATTTAATTTCCCAAATAGCATCTTCCCTGATTTTACAGAAGATGATTTTCAGGTCACAGGAACAAATGTAAAACACCCGTTTATCTCATCTGATGAAAGTGTAGGAAACCCTATTAATATTGATGATTGGAAGCAATTCCAAATTATAACCGGGGCAAATATGGCCGGTAAAAGTACCTACCTGAGAACCGTTGGAATAAATATGTTACTCGCATCAACCGGTTCTGTAGTATTGGCAGATAATTTTAGTTTAAGACCAACAAACATCTTTACAGGTATTAAAACCACCGATTCACTTCAGGATGGCGAATCATACTTTTTTGCTGAATTAAAAAGGTTAAAAGAACTCATCCATCGGCTTGAGAGAGGCGAGCAGTTGTTTATAATCCTTGATGAGGTGCTTCGTGGAACAAATTCTGCTGACAAACAAAAAGGATCAATGGCTCTTATCACACAATTAATACGGTTGAAGGCATCAGGTATTATTGCAACCCATGATTTGGCACTTGGTGACTTAATCATCGACTTTCCGGAAAATATTAAAAACAAACGTTTTGAGGTAGAAATTAGTAATAACGAGTTGGTTTTCGATTATAAACTTAAAGAAGGGATATCACAAAACCTGAATGCAACTTTTCTTATGAAAAAGATGGGCATAACGTTATAAACCACTGATTTACAATCTGCAAAAAGTGGATTATACAAAATTATTTATCTTTATATCATATTTCAAGTTATAATAACAGGCTCATATAAAGTAATCAGTAATTTTTTAATACGAAAACGATTATTGATTTCGTTTGTTATTAAAGGGATTGTAAGTAAATTTGCACGAGAAAGGACTAGCTATGGAAAACCAAAATAATATCAGTCAGGCACAAAAAAAAGGATCATCCAATTTATGGATGTACATAGTTATTGTAATTATGGCCTTGGGAATAATTGGTGTTTCTCTTTGGTTACTATCTGTTAAAAGCACAATGAATGTGCTTCTTGCAGAAAAAGAAATCCAAAAGGTTGAACTGGAACATGAGCTTGATTCATTAATCATGGAACATGAGAAAATCAAAACTTCATATGGAGAGGTAAGTGATTCATTGGTTGTGATGGACAGTGTAATTCAGGCAAATGCTGTTGAAATCAAGAAGATGCTCAACTACAAATGGGAGTATTACAAGATTAAGAAGAAAATGTCGCGATTACAGGTAATTGCACAAGGCTATGTTCGACAAATGGATTCTATTGTTACAATCAATCAGGAATTATCAGAAGAAAATTTACAGATAAAAGAAGAAATCAAAATAGAAAAACGCAAGAATCGTCAGCTTGAACAACAACACGAAACTCTTACAGGCATTGTTGATGAAGCTTCAGTGCTAAAGGTTTATAACGTTAAAAGTAATGGTGCCCATCTAAAAGGTAGTGGCAAAGAGGTTGAATCTGATAAGGTTAGACGTGTTGATATGGTAAGTGTTTGCTTTACTCTTGGTGAAAATTCAATTATTGATTCCGGTAAGAAAAAAATATATGTAAGGATCGCACAACCAAATAAAGAAATTCTAGCAAAAGGTCGTGGTGATGAATATTCATTTGAATTCAATGGTGAGATGCTTCAATACTCTATTATGGAGGAAGTTGATTATCAGAATTCTGCTATCGACATGTGTTTAAAGTGGTACAAACGTGGCACACAGGAATTAAAACCTGGGTTATATCATGTAGATATCTTCGAAGGAAACAATTCAATCGGACATTCTTCATTTACGCTTCGTTAAGCCGGATTATTCCTCTGATTTTTTTGCGATCAGCCCGACTTCAATAATACCGGGAAGTTCAACCCTGCTCATCTTACTTTCTATTCTTACTTTACAGATTCCATTTGAAGTGAAAAGAAGATCCTGTCTGACAGGAAGATCAATATCCCATAATTCTCCCATACCATCGCCTTTCCATTTCAGATCGGGGCCAATTAACCGATGATGATAATCGAGTGTACGCATTTCCCCACCGGGAGTAAAAAAGGTGACATTTACATCTATAAAATTGTATGGAAAATTTGTATGATGTCTCAGGGATAAATAAAAATCTAGTTTGTCTCCCTTCTTAACCGGAACTTCAAATTCTTGAATATCAAACCTATTCCAGCTTGCCCGATCCATTTTATTGTACTGCTTGAAAACCGTATTGCTACTACAACCTGCCATCATTAGCACAGTTATCGATACAATTAAAATATTTTTCATAAGATGATCTTTTTGATTACAAAGATAGTTGAGTTTAGAAGATAAAGACTGTATTTTTGCATTATGGGTAAAAACGTAAAGAAGAAGTATTATGTTGTTTGGAGAGGCCTTAAGCCCGGAATATATAACTCATGGGACGAATGCAAAAAACAGGTAGCAGGTTTTGAAGGTGCTCAATATAAATCCTTTACTGACAAGGAAGAGGCTGAGAGGTCGTTCAAAAAATCTTATTGGGAGATAACTCAGTTGAAAGGTAAAAAAAACCTGCAGGAGTTAACTACTGATGAAAAACCCATTCTCAACAGTCTTTCTGTTGATGCTGCATGCTCAGGAAATCCTGGCACATTAGAATTCAGAGGTGTTTTTACAGATACTGAAACTGAACTTTTCAGACGTGGACCCTATGAAATGGGAACAGTAAATATTGGAGAATTTTTAGCAATTATACTTGCACTAGCATGGTTAAAAAAACATAAGTTGAGCTATCCTATTTACAGTGATTCTAAAACTGCTATGGCATGGGTTAGAAACCGCAGAGTAAATACAAAACTTGAACGAACTCCAAAAAATGCTGAACTTTTTCAGGCTCTTGACAATGGAGTTGCCTGGTTGAAAGCTAATCCAGTTAACGTTGAAATATTAAAATGGAAAACTAAAATCTGGGGTGAAATTCCTGCGGATTATGGCAGAAAATAATCTTTTTAACCTGATTAACTGTGAAATAAATATTATTTATAAGAGTTCAAATGATTATTAACCTCAGTAAATAAGTTAAACTATTCGCAGTTTACTCTTTGGGATATTGATTAGTATACTACTACCCACACCTTCTATCTCAACCTTAACTTTATGCTTACCTTGTGCTTCAACTAATAAACCTTTGAGTCCGGTCATGCTTCCTAAAATCACCTCTACGCTTTTACCAGCCTCCCACTCAAGATCTTCTTTACTTTCAGGATCCGTTTCTTCGAGATAATACTTGATTGCATTAATTTGTAATTCAGGAATAGGAACGGCTTCACCTTCGAAACTAACATATTTAACTACACCTGTTGTTTTTACAACATTATAGAAATCAGTTGTATCAACATGTACAAAAATATAAGATCTGAACAAGGGTTCTTCAACCCATTTTTTACGGTCACTCCAGATTTTAAGTCTTTTAATCAGTGGTAAATAATGACTTATATCATTATACTCCAACTCCAACGCAACTTTCTTTTCTGCCCTGGATTTAACATAAATTGCGAACCACTTTTTTTGACTCTTGTTCATTTGCTTAAAAAAGGATGCTGATCTGATGGCCTATGTGTAATTTTCTGATTTCTGATGAGATGTGCAATTTCAATACTGTTTCTTGCATCTACAATTCCAAAGCCATTACCGTTCAGTATATTTTGATAACTAACGGTATGAAGATCGGTAAAACCACCACTAAATTCAAATTCATCTCCATCTACTGTTATTGATCTATAGGTAGTTAGCATATTATCTATTGCTTCCAGTGGAAGATCATTTTTATCAATACTTAAATACCATCTTACATTTGCATTCTTCAATTGCAGCAGTCCTGAAGCTTTATCATCATTAAGAAGATGTAAAGAATTACTAATAACATCACCGAAAATCCATCCAAGCATATCGAAAAAATGAATTCCAATATTTGTCACAACACCACCGGATTTTGAAGTATCACCTTTCCAGGAATAATGATACCATTTTCCTCTTGATGTGATATAAGTCAGATCAATATCATGAATTTTATCCTTGGGTAAATTGTCAATTTTGTTTTTCAACTCTATAATAGATGGGTGATGCCTAAGTTGAAGAATATTATATATATATTTCCCGGTTTCTTGTTCTATATCTTGTAAGCTTTCAATATTCCATGGGTTTAATACCAATGGTTTTTCACAAATTGCATGTGAATCATTTCTCAGAGACATACGGATATGAGCATCATGAAGGTAGTTTGGAGAACAAATTGAGACATAATCAACTTTTTTCTCTCCCTTTCTCTTCAATTTATCAAGATGTCTGTCAAATCTCTCGGGTTCAATAAAAAAGTCGGCATTTGGAAAATATGAATCAATAATCCCAACACTATCCATAGGATCTAATGCAGCCACCAGCTCATTACCAGTAGCTTTAATGGCTTTCATATGCCTTGGTGCTATGTAACCGGCAGCACCAATTAGTGCAAAATATGACTTCCGGGAATTCATTTTTAATAATTAAACTTTATTAAATAATCGCTTGGTAAATGACTTCTTCTTTTCGGGCTTATCATCTGTATAATAACCATAGCCATAGCCATAACCATAGCCATAGCCGTAACCATAACCATAACCGTAGCCATAACCGTAACCATAACCATAACCACCACCACTAAGTTTTATATCATTAATAACTATGGCCATTTTCATTCCTCTGTCTTCAATATCTTTAATAATTGAAGCAAATACTTTCTTATTGGTTATAGATTGGCGTACCAAAAATATATTAACATCAGTATGATCCATCAACAGATATGCATCTGTAACAAGACCCACTGGAGGAGTATCAATAATTATATAATCATATCTCTCACGTAATTCCTTAAATAATTGGGCATTTCGGTCAGAAGCAATGAGCTCTGCCGGATTCGGAGGAATTGGGCCGGCCATTATCATATCAAGATGTTCACTTTTTCCAGATGGCTGTATAATATCATCAATTTCAGCTTTATTGATAAGATATGTTGTTAGCCCAACATTATTACTTAGCCCAAAGTCTTGATAAATCTTTGGTTTACGGAGGTCAAATCCAAGAAGAACCGTCTTTTTGCCATACTGAGCATAAATACTCGCCATGTTGATAGAAACATATGTTTTACCAGCACTTACCATATCGGCAGTAACCATAATGGTTATTTTCTCCTTACCTTTTGCAAGGTATTGCATATTAGTTCTCAAGGATCTGAAGGCTTCAGAAACACTTGATTTTGGAGAATCAAGCACCACAAGCTGACTATCTTTAGAATTATGAAGGAGTTGACCAATAATTGGGAAATTTGTTGAACTCTCAACATCTTTCTTTTCAATTATTGAATCATTAAAATAATCCTTACCTAGTATATAAACAACTGGAAAAACAAGTCCAAGGATTAATGCAATCATGTAATTCAGTGACTTTTTTGGAAATACCGGCGCTTCTCCTAAGTCATCTCTTGCCATATCAATCACCTCGTTATCAGGCATATTGGAAGCCATTGTAATCTGGGCTTCGGAACGTTTTTCCAATAAATAGGTATATATATTATTCGCGATATCAAACTGACGCTGAAAGTTGATAAGTTCTCGTTGAGTTACAGGAAGGTAACTGGCTTTCATTGTAACATCATTAATTCTTCTGTCAATATCAACAAGCATCTCATTAGAGTTTTCAATAATATTTCCAATATTTCCCAATATTGCATTTTGAGTACTTCTGATTTGAGTATTAACACTTATTACTGATGGGTTGGCATCTGTAGATGTAAGAAGAAGCTCTGACTTGTCGCTATAGAGTTTAATCAATTGGGCAACCAAAGTATTCAAAACAGGATCATCAATTCCCATGGCAGATGGAGCAACCAGTTGATTAATGTCTTTAGAATTTTTTTCAATATAGTTTTTAAGGTTATTATAATACTTTGATTTAACAACCATCTCGGCCTTTTGTTTTTGTAGTTCTTGAATATATTCAAAAACCTGTTGGGCCTGGAAACTCATATCCATAATCTCATTATCGGAACGGAATGTTTGCAGATCTGTTTCCGCAGCCGTTAATGTATCAGCAATTATTTCGAGTTGTCTGTTAATAAATTCAATTGTATTGGAGGCAATCTGATTTTTCTGATCAAGGCTTCTTTGCAAATAAACAGTGGTTAGCATATTTAGAAAGTTAACAGCTTTTTTCGTGTTATTTTTCTTAAGTTTTATTTCCAATATGGATGCTTCACGATTAATGGGTTCAATTTCAAACCCCCTGAATGCCTCAGTTGAAGAAAGGTAATCATTTAAAAGAAAATAGAATGATGCATCCAAATCCTCTTCGGCATCAAATCTATCGGTAAGAATGATTTTAAAACTTCCCAATTCGGTATCAACAGTTTCACCAAAACGATAGTTGCCATCCCATTTTACTTTGGCAAGTTCATCACCATCATATTTCGAAAGAGAGAAATCATACTTCTTAATTAGCTCACCTTCTGCTTCAATATGGTATTCATTATTATTTATAAAATTTATATTAAATCTTAGCCCCACAGCCTGAGGGTCACCAGTATCCATAATTACTTCAAAAGGTGAAGTCTGATACAACTCAGTACTTATCAAACCCTCATCCACAAAATATGATACTTCAAAATCAAGTTCTCTGATTGCTCTGTATGATAAAGAAAAGGAGGTTAGTATTCCTATCTCATTTTCTACATTCTGTTGAGTATTACTTAGTCCCAAACCACCCAACATAGCAGAAGGGTCAAGTGCTCCTTTATCATCTTTTACAAGCACCGTAGTATTTACTTCGTAAACAGGGCTTGTGTATTTATTAAATAGAAATGCAACAACTATAGCTACAAATACTGTAAGAGCAAAAAGGTACCAATACCTTACAAACTTGAAAAACAAGGCTTTTATATCAATACTTTCCTCATGCTGTTGAATTCCTTCAAAATTTTCGACTGCCATTTTGTATGATTTAAATTACTTGATGTAAGAAAGGATAAGAACTGTTGATGAGATAAACCCAAACACAACACCATATGGGAATTCAGCAAATGTAAACTGCTTTCCTTTAACAGGTTGAACATAAAGAATGTCATTTGGTTTCAGATAGTAATAATCCGAAAGTAATAAATCCCTTTTTGTCATATCAATATAAACTACTTCCGATCCTGTTTTAGATTGCCTGATCAGCGCAACTTTATTTCTGTTTGCAAAATCCGTTAAATCGCTTGCCATGGAAACTGCTTCAAAAACATTAATATTATCCTGATAAATTTTATATTGTCCTGGTCTATTAACCTCTCCAAGCATTGTAATATTAAAGTTCACAAGTTTCACAATTACAATGAACTCTTTCATGTAGGTTTTAAGTTTTTCCTGAAGTCTATCCTTAATTTCTTCCGTGCTTAGGCTTTGAACCTTAATTTCACCTACCATTGGAAAATCGAGATAACCCGACTCACTTACATTATAACTATTTAGATAAACAGAAGCATCATTATTGATATTTTGTGTGCCTCCAGATGAAAGAGGGTTTAGCAATAAGGTAGTTTTTTCGTCAAGAGTTACAACTCTGATATACAGATTATCCCCTGGCTGAACACTATATTCTATTTTTCTTTCATTCTGAAATGTAGTTAATGTGTCGGTTTCATTCTTTACCTGTAAATACAACATTTTCTTCTGTGGAATACAAGAAGAAAACATAATAGAAACAATACTCATCCACATTAAAAGTCTGAGGGTTTTTCGGAAGTATATTTTCATCAACAAATCTATGTTTGTATTAATATTACGCTCTGTTAGTTTTTGGTATGGTTGGTGCAAATCTACTGTTTTTTTAAGAATGTCAAAATATAAAGTTAAAAGATAATGATTATTTAATCATCGTACTACCGAAATACAATTATTCATTAATTTTGATGATTACTTGAATCTTTTGAAAACATTAATTATGAAAAGATATACACTCTTCCTTTTTATAATATTAATAATCATCAACTGCTTTGGACAGCAGGATGTTAAAAATTATATACCCTCTGTATATTCGGGTATCCTTGAAGGTAAAGAAGGAGAAATATTCTTCGTTTCAGTTAAAACCGGAGACACTGCTTGGATGCATAATGAAACGCCCATCTATACTCTAGAAAACATAAGAATTAACCCTGTTGGAAATAAAAAAGGGTTGTTTTTTAACTTCAACAACAAGGATTTTTTCGGGTCGATCCATTATGGATTATATCCTCAAAAACAAGCTCGTTACCAACAGCCGGTTTACTTCAAGAAAACAGCTAAAATAATTCAAGGGAAAGCAGAGATTGACATCAGTATACTAACCGGTAAGTATGATATTGCAAATTGGGAGAAAACGGGAAAAGCAAAAATTGGCTATAGAATCACAAACAATTATGGATCAATTATATATGACGGAACAATAGTTATCAAAGGCAAAGGCCCTTTTGTTGTTGATACCTCCATTATCGCCGGTCCATATGTAAATAATACGACTCACAACTCATTTGTTATATGGTTTGAAACAAATTATGCCTGCTCACCTTATGTGATTGTAGATGATCACAATTATTTAAGTAGGACGAATCAAAATAATACAACTTTTCACGAAATAACCATCAACAACCTCGAGCCTGATACAGAATATAAATACGAGGTAGTTTTTGGTGACAACAAAATCCAATACGATACGAAAACAGCTCCGCTGCCAGGTTCAAGGTCTGATTTTACCTTTGCGTTTACAAGTGATTCCAGAAATGGTAGTGGTGGCGGTGAACGAAATATATATGGGGTTAATGCATACATTATGAAAAGAATGGCAGCATTGGCATCATCTCAAAAAGTTTCATTTTTTCAGTTTACTGGCGATATGATTAATGGATACTCATCCAATATAGGACAAACAAACCTTGAGTATGCAAACTGGAAAAAATCTGTGGAACCCTATTGGCATTACATTCCCTTTATTACAGGAATGGGGAATCATGAGGCCTTGGTAAATATATTTGATGATGGATCGGAATATGGAATTACCATTGACAAATTTCCATTCAATACAAATTCAGCCGAAGCTGTTTTTTCACAGAACTTTGTAAATCCGGAAAGTAAGCTTATAAGTGAAGATAACGCATATTATGACACAAAACCCGACCGGTTGGATTTCCCAAAATATGGTGAGTCTGTATATTATTACACATATGATAATATTGCAATGGTGGTTCTAAATTCCAATTATTGGTATACTCCTTCCGTAAAGAAGATAGATGAGATTGGAGGAAATCCTCATGGGTATATCATGGATATGCAATTACACTGGTTTAGGAATACCATTGATATGCTTGAAGCAAATCAAGATATCGATCACATTTTTGTAACCATTCATACCCCGGCATTACCAAATGGTGGACATGCTAACAACGACATGTGGTATTTCGGAAATAACCTTATTCGTCCGGTAATATCCGGAAATCCCGTAAAAAAGGGAATAATTGAACGGCGTGACGAGTTTCTTGATATTATGATAAATAAAAGCAAAAAAGTTGTTGCTCTGCTTTGTGGTGATGAGCATAATTATAGCAGAACTAAAATTACAAAAAGCACCAACCTTTATCAGGATGGTTATAAAGGCAAAAAACTGAAAGTAAGTCGTCCAATATGGCAAATTACTAACGGAACTGCTGGGGCTCCATATTACGGTCAGGAAAAATTACCTTGGACTGAGTCGGTCGAAATGTTTTCAACTCAGTATACACTCAACCTATTTGATATATCTGGTAATAAAATTCAACTTCGGGCGATAAATCCTGAAACACTGGAAGAAATAGAAACCATTGATTTAACCCCATAGATACTGTGTTTCTTATCTTAAAGATTCATAAAATCCCAGAATTATTCATGTAAAAATCACCGTATTACAAGATTTATATACTTTTGCAACTTTTAAAACTTATTAGTCTGGCAACACAGGCATTAAACTAATGTAGTTAATATGGCAAAGAATCTTGTTATTGTTGAGTCACCTGCAAAGGCAAAAACTATTGAGGGATTTCTAGGGAAAGATTTTGCTGTCCGATCAAGCTTCGGGCATGTAATGGATTTAAATAAAACCAAGATCAGTGTTGATGTTGAGAATGATTTTGAACCAAAATTCGAGATAAGTCCTGATAAGAAAAAAACCGTCAGTGAATTAAAAAAACTGGCAAAATCTGCTGAAACAGTATGGCTTGCATCTGATGAAGACCGTGAAGGAGAAGCGATTTCTTGGCATTTATACAATGCGTTGGGACTAACTGAGGATAATACTAAACGTATCGTTTTTCATGAAATCACAAAAGGAGCAATAACAAAGGCTATTGAATCTCCACGTGGTATAGATCACAATCTTGTTGCAGCGCAACAGGCTCGACGTGTACTTGATAGATTGGTTGGTTACGAGCTTTCTCCATTATTATGGAAAAAGGTAAAGCCATCATTATCTGCTGGTCGTGTACAGTCAGTTGCTGTTCGATTAATTGTTGAACGAGAAAATGAAATTAAAAATCACGTAAGCACAAGTGCTTTCAGAATAGTTGCTGAGTTCACCTTAAATGGAAACAGCACAATGTTCTCTGCTGAATATCAGGAAAGATTCAAAACAGAAAAGGAAGCTCAAGGTTTTCTTGAGAAACAAGTTGGTGCCGCATTTGATATTAATTCTGTGGAGAAAAAACCCGCAAAAAAATCACCCGCACCTCCGTTTACCACATCAACATTACAACAGGAAGCCTCCAGAAAACTAGGATTTTCAGTTGCAAATACAATGCGTATTGCTCAGAGTTTATATGAATCAGGTAAGATTACTTACATGAGAACTGACTCAGTAAACTTATCAAAAACAGCGATTGGTATGGCCAAAGCTGAAATAACAAGTTCATATGGCGAAGATTATGTAAAAATCCGTAGCTACTCAAACAAAATAAAAGGCGCACAGGAAGCGCATGAGGCGATAAGACCTACCTATTTGAATAACCACAGTGTTGATGGAAACTCTGATGAAAAACGGCTCTACGAACTTATATGGAAACGTACCATCGCTTCACAAATGAGTGATGCAAAACTTGAAAAAACTGTTGTGAACATTAACTCATCTGGTGCTGATAAAACTTTTGTCGCTAATGGTGAGGTTGTTAAATTTGATGGATTCCTAAAAGTTTATCTTGAAGGTACAGATGATGATAATGGCGACAAACAAGGATTATTACCCGCAATGCAACAAGGAGATAATCTTTCATTGATGGAAATGAGGGCCCGCGAACGGTTTACAAAACATCTTCCAAGATATACCGAAGCAAGCCTTGTAAAAAAACTTGAAGAACTCGGAATCGGACGACCATCAACTTTTGCTCCAACAATTTCGACAATTCAAAAACGTGAATACATCGTTAAAGAAACCCGCGATCCTGGCAAACAAAAAGCAACTTGCCTCACTTTGAAAGATGGTGAAATTTCATCAAAAATTCATTACGACAATATTAGTTCTGATAAATCAAAACTCTTCCCAACTGATATCGGAACACTCGTTACTAAATTCTTGGTTCAGTACTTTGATAAAATAATGGATTATAACTTTACAGCAGAAGTTGAAAAAGAATTCGATGAAATATCAGAAGGCAAAAAAGAATGGAACGAAATGATCAAGGAGTTCTATGGTCCGTTCCATGCCAAAATTGAAGATACACAAGAAAAATCAGGTAAATTCAGTGGTGAAAGACTACTGGGTGTTGATCCTGAATCTGGTAAAAATGTATTTGTGAAAATTGGTCGTTTCGGACCACTCGCTCAAATTGGAGAAACTGAATCAGAAGAAAAACCAAAATTCGCTGGATTAAGGAAAAATCAAAGTATCGAAACCATCACTCTTGAAGAAGCATTGAAATTATTCGACTTCCCAAGAAACCTTGGTAACTACGAAGAAAAAGAAGTATCCGTTGCCATCGGCCGTTTCGGACCATATGTTAAGCATAATAGTGTATTTGTTTCAATTAAGAAAGATGATGACCCTGTCTCAATTACTCTCGAAAGAGCGATTGAACTTATTGAATCTAAAAGAAAAGCTGACCGGGAAAAAATTATCAAGGTATTTCCTGAAGATGAAAAAGTACAGCTTCTAAATGGTAGATATGGCGCTTATCTTGTTATAGATAAACAAAACTACAAGTTGCCGAAAGGAACCGAAGCAGCAGAGCTTACACTTGAAGAGTGCTACAAAATTGCTGAAGATCCGAAAAACATGCCAAAGAAAAGGTATGCTAAGAAGAAGAAATAAAGCACTTTTGAATTTGAAAATGTGCTAATTTGAAAATTGATTAGATGGTTACATTGCTCAATTGTTATATTGTTTTACTGTTAGATAATTAAAGTTAGTTCTTGTAAAGCATCTCTTCATTTTGGTATTTCTTCATTCAATACTCCATTTTTTTCTATCTTCGTCCATCAGTATTGAAACTTACAACTTGCGATGGATATAAGCACATACCTTGAACCGTTAAACATTGAAAAATTACAGCTATCTGAACTTACCGGAAGGTATAGACTGTCGGAAGTAGTTGCTAAATATGATAGTGAAAACGGTTTCCCAGATTTAGAAAATATCGATGTTGCTATTATTGGCGTTGGTGATGACAGAGCTACTTTAAACAAGGGTTGTGATAATGCTCCCGATGAGGTAAGAAGCTGGTTTTACAATTTATTCTCACATTGGAATAATTTCACAATTGCCGATATTGGAAATATCAAGAAAGGTCATCGCATTGATGATACTTACTTCGCTTTGAAAGAAGTAATTTCAGAACTGCTTAAAAATGATATTGTTACTCTAATTATTGGAGGCGGACAGGATTTAACCTATGCTAATTATCTTGCCTACGAAAACATTGGCAGAATTATCAATATCGCTTCTGTTGATCCAGTTTTCGATTTGGGTCATGATGAGCATGAGTTAAACAGCAATTCATATCTAAGTCATATTATCTTACATCAACCAAATTTTCTCTTCAATTACACAAATATTGGTTATCAAACTTATTTTGTTGATCAAGATTCGCTTGTTTTGATGAAAAATTTATACTTCGACACTAATCGCCTTGGCAATGTGCGTGCTGATCTTGAGGAAGTTGAGCCAATGGTTAGAGATGCTGATATTCTTAGTGTTGATATTAGAAGCATCCGGTCTGCTGATGCCCCGGCATCTGATAAAGCTATGCCCAATGGTTTTAACGGTGAGGAAATGTGCAAAATCTGCCGATATGCAGGAATGAGCGATAAGCTTACAAGTATAGGTTTTTATGAGTTAAATCCTTCATTTGATTATAATGGCCAGGCTGCTCATTTATATGCACAAATGATGTGGTATTTTTTAGATGGGTTTTCGAATAGAAGACAAGACTTTCCTGAAAATAACAGTAAGAATTATACGAAATTTAATGTTCAGATTGACGATTTCGAAGAAGATCTGGTTTTTCTAAAAAGTAAGAAAACAGGACGATGGTGGATGATAGTTACCGCTAAAGAGGTCGTTAGTCAGAAATACAAACGTCATCAATATGTTCCATGTTCATTTGATGACTACCAAACAGCTTTGAATCATGAGCTTCCTGACAGATGGTGGAAAGTTCAACAAAAGCTAATGTAATATAATTAGTTTCTATGGATAATATTAAATTTTACGTCGACCATATTGCAAATATTGTTGAAGGAATTGGTGTGCTCACAATCTTTTTAGGTGCAATCTATTCGTTGATAATCTTTCTAATCTCCGCAAGTAAAAAGAAAGCTGACAGTTACAGTAAATTACGTCAAACTCTGGGCAAGTCTATTTTACTCGGACTAGAAATTCTGATTGCAGCCGATATCATGGCAACAGTCGTGGCTGAACCAACATTGAGATCGGTTTCAATACTAGGCTTAATTGTATTGATTAGAACTTTCCTAAGCTTATCACTTCAAGTGGAAATCGAAGGAAGGTTTCCGTGGCAAAAATCTTTAAAAGAAAACTAACCCTACATAGAAATCAGATACTATGAAAACAAAACTGTTAATATTACTGATTATTTCATTGTTTACCATTTCCAATATTTATTCTCAGGACACATTTTCCATTGTTGCTATTGATACTGTAACGGGAGAAGTTGGAAGTGCGGGAGCATCTTGCGTTGACCTATTCAATTTTCCCGGCTATTCTGATGATTTTCTGGGTGAATTATTTCCCGGTGTTGGTGCAATTAACACTCAGGCTTGGTATCATTCCACAAATCAATCAAACGCAAGAAACAGAATGAACATGGGTGAAACACCATCTCAAATCATTGACTGGTTGATTAATAACGATGTGAGCGGACAACCTCAGCTACGACAATACGGTATAGTAGCTTTTGTTAATGACTCTCCTCAATCAGCCGGACATACCGGAGTTGCAACTGACGATTATAAGAATCATGTTCTTGGGCCAAATTATTCAATTCAAGGAAATATACTACTGGGGCAACAGGTGTTGGATTCAATGGAATCAAAATTTCTTAATGCACCGGGTGATCTTGCATGCAAACTAATGGCTGCACTTCAAGGTGCAAACATGGTGGGAGCAGACTCCAGATGTGCAACAAATGGAACCTCATCACTATTTTCATTTGTTAAAGTAGCTCAGCCGGATGATATTTTTGGAGATCCATCATTTCTATTATCAGTACGTACCGAAGATGGTGATAACGTTGAGCCAATAGATTCATTACAAGTACTATTTGATGAAGTGCATGATTGCCAATACGTAGATATTGAGGAATCTTATAAGTTTAAATCTGAATTTAACATATATCCAGTTCCTGCAGATCAAACTTTGATTATTGACCGCAAGTCTCAAAAGGATTATAAGATTGAGATCTTGGATATTATTGGAAATAACCTATTTAATGAAGAATTTCAGGGAAATCAATCTATTGATATTACATCATTTGCATCAGGAATTTATCTAATCCGGGTAACCGATAATATGCACTCTTTTTCAAAAAGAATCATTAAGAAATAGTAACCTGCTTCCATTCAAATTGTGATTGAGTTACCTTCAGAATAATTTAGTTTCGCTTTATAATTTTGACGCCAGAACACCTGTCTTTCGGAACTTTTTTACAGTCCCAAGATCATCATAAATAGTGATATAAAATATATATATTCCAATTGGCGCCTTGCTATTATCATCACGGATGCCATCCCATGAAATACTTCCTTCAACACCAATATATTCATTGTGTATCAATTTTCTTACAATAGCACCATTACTGTTTAATACGGTTACTGACATTACGTTGCCAGGATTATCAAACTTATATCTTATGTTCATTATATCATCAACCCCGTCGTTATCAGGTGAAAATATTTCAGGTTCAATAATGATTTCATCATTTGTTTCATATTCAGAAATATACTGTGAGTTTTCACAACCGGGAGTTCCGAAGCCAACACTTTCTGCTGCCGAATGCCAATTTGAATTAGTGCTAATGTTTACATCCGGGTTATTCCTTTCCAAAGAAACTCCTTCATTGTAAATCAATAATGGGAAATGCATTTTTTCTGAATAGCTAAAAGTGTCGACTATTACTTTTTCATTTGACAGAATAATTACATGCCCTTTATCATTATTGTAAGAAGGAAAGGGGTCAACCTCAAGAAAAGCATTCTGATTGATGGTGAAATACTGTTCCTTAACCTTTTCATGAGAATTAGTTGTTACAACATAATTAGCAGGCATAAGAAGTTTTTGGCGATCTGAAACTTTGCATAAAATAGTGTCCGGTTCATTTGGCGGATTGCTTTTAACAGATCCGATGATGATATTACTCAAATCAATTACCTTGTCAGATCTATTGTAAAGTTCAACATAATCATCTCCTTCCGTCCAGGGATTAAACAAAACTTCATTAATAACCAGATCGTATAAACCAGGAGATTCAGAAAGACCAAAACTTATAACAGTATCTTTGTTCATCTCAATTTGTATACAGTTTAGGATGGACGAATTAATGGTTAGCTCATAAACAAAACCGAAATTAAAACTATCTTCAAAATGAAGTTCGGCCATGGTTAGGTCATCATCAAATGTGTAAATAAATTCGGGATTTCCAATATATGATGAAACCGAATAATTCCCAACATTACTCATTGAACTTATATCCATAATCTGATTGAAGTACAACTGCACTACATTATCAAAAATCACAACTATCTCCCTAATTTCGGGAAACAAAATATTATTATCTGCTACTGAATTAACCTTTCCCGGAGTTCCTCCAACTAAATCAACAGAAGCCTCCCAATTATCTCCACCCGAACAGATGTTATAAGGATTCTTCAGCTCAAGTGACCAACCTCCCTCTTCTTTTTCTGGATCTTGATACCAGTCTTTTGAATAAGAAACATCTGAAATTACTATTCCTGCATCATTCTGCAATAGGATAGTTTGCCCTGTGTTTGTTAACGAAAAACTGCTGAACCCAAAGAAATCACCAAAGAATTTAAGTTCTTCATAAGCAGTCTCCTTTCCAATAATAAGGAATCCATTAGGTTCAATAATTACTGATGAAAATTCCTTTTCGGATGATCCGATGAGTAGCTTCCACCCTTCCAGATCAATTGGTATAAGTGTTTGGTTTGCAAGTTCAATATACTCGAATTCGGGCAATCCTATCTGAGGATTAGGATCTGCCATTATTTCATTAATAATAATATCAGATTGTTGTGACACATAATAGCAAAACTCTTGTTGTGTCGGGATCATAATGTTTTCACTTAAATCCATAACGCCAGAAACTTCCAGCAGATAGGTTAGACCTGACTCAAACTTACTATTGAATACTAGTTTAATCAACGAAGGCTCATCTTCATCACGTGCTGCTGCAATCGGGTTTCCTATTCCTTGATTTACAATATAATTTGTAAGTTTCTCAATACTTTCGATATCCAGCACTTCATCAAATTTCAATATTAAAGAACTATCGCTCTCTGTCAAAACAGATTGCAAAATTGGAGGTATGGTATCTACAATTATTGGTCCGGCATACACATCATCAAAGTACATCTTTGTGCTGTTGCTTTTTGTGTATTTACATACAAAACCAAGCTGTGTTGTCTGAGTGAATGTATTATCAATTGCTTCTGCTTCAAGCACAAAATCCTCACCACCATTAGGGTCCACAAACAAACTCCAATTACCGTTTTCATCATGAACAACTTTAACGCGTAAATCAAATGATGAGGAAATCTGGCCTTCGGTTCCTCTACAAAGCGAAACTATTTCTGTACCATCCTGCCTGAATAATTCCACGGCATCGCTGCTACCAGATTCACCAAATTGCAAATAATACCCATTGAGTGGTTCAAGCAGATTTGGATTATCACTTACTAGGTAATATCTGGCATTATTATTTGCCGATGGACTAAATGATAACTTTATCCAAAGGCGCCATTCGGTGTTGGTGATACTGGTGTTACCAGTTGACAGAAAAGTAATGCTTTCTTCAGTATCGTTTAGCTGAAGCTGATTGGATGAGTTAACAATAAAAAGTTGCTGATCTCCAATCCATGTTGGGTTCTGATTTAAATTACCATCATCAAAATCATCAACTACTTGTGATAAACCACAATACGAGATGCATAACAGCATCATTAAAATAATACGATTCATTTTGTACTTTTGTAGGTTAATTAGGTTAATTGCTTGTAAATTTAATAATAAATTAGGAATTAATAATTTTTGCCATGAAAATTGCAATTGTTGGAGCTACCGGTCTTGTGGGTCAAGAAATGTTAAGAGTAATTGAAGAAAGAAAAATTCCTGTTACAAAGTTTTTTCCCGTCGCCTCTTCCAAATCAGTAGGGAAAGAAGTTGAATTTAACGGACAGAGTTATAAGGTAATCTCTGTTGAAGAAGCAATCAATAAAAAACCTGATATTGCAATATTCTCAGCTGGGGGTAGTACTTCCCTGGAATGGGCACCCAAATTTGCAGAAGTTGGAACCAGAGTAATCGACAACTCATCTGCTTGGAGAATGAAAGATGATATTCCCCTTATTGTTCCCGAAATTAACGGACCCATATTAACAAAGGATGATTATATAATTGCCAATCCAAACTGCTCAACAATTCAACTGGTAATGGCATTATCACCATTACATAAAATGTACAAAATCAAAAGGCTGGTGGTTTCTACGTACCAGTCGGTTTCGGGAAGTGGCGCAGCTGCTGTAAACCAGCTCATGGATGAAAGAAAAGGCACTCAAGGAATGAAAGCATATCCACATCAAATTGATTTAAATGTACTTCCACATGCCGGCGATTTCGATGAGGATGGATACACAACAGAGGAAACAAAACTTGTATTCGAAACCAACAAAATACTTGATGCTGATATCAGGACAACAGCAACTGTAGTAAGAGTTCCTGTTATTGCCTGTCATTCGGAAGCAGTGAATATAGAATTTGAACGGGATTTTGTAATTGAGGAAATAAAACGATTGCTAGGTACCATGCCCGGAGTTGTGGTTTTTGACTTCCCACAAGCAAATCTTTATCCAATGCCAATTATTGCTGCCGGAAAAGATGAAGTATTGGTCGGTCGCTTACGCAGAGATTTTTCACAGCCAAACAGTCTGAATATGTGGGTGGTATCCGATAATCTCCGGAAAGGAGCAGCAACTAATGCAGTCCAGATAGCACAATTTTTGATTTCGGCTGGGATTGTTTGAGTACTATAAAAAATGTAGAATTTCGAATAAGGAATAAGAAATGTAAAAGTGAGACTTTGCCGTTATTTGTAATATATCCAATACTTTCTAATTTGTTATTCCTTATTCAATATTTTGCAGTTTACCCTAGCCTACTGTAAGCCTATCAGGCTTACATACCCCCTTTCCTACATTAACAGAAAAACCTATTCTATAGCTGGTTACATTATTTTTTATTATATTTACTACACAAATATTTATTTTAAACAAGCAATAATTATTAACTAAACCTTTAAACCGATGAAAAAAACCGATGAAAAAAACCGATGAAAAGAATTGTGCTAAAAACATTACAAGCCTATTGCTAATGATTGTATTTTTAAATTGTTTCGGGCTAGTTCAGGCTCAATCCATTCAGTTTGAAAAAAATATTAGCTTACCTGATGCCAGTGAATTAGTTACAACTTATAACCTTGATTTCGCATCTCCACCATTACAGTTAATTACTGCAAATAATAAGGTATTTGCTTATACTTTTGACAAATTGCTGGTATTAAATACCTCAGGTGATAAAATAATAGCCACTATTCCTTTCAATGGTAAATATGGAAAAACGATACCTGTTTTCGACAACAGCCGAAAATATGTAGGAGACCACAGTTTTATGGTAACCTATTACAACAATCAGGAGAATAGGGAAGATTTATTTGTTGTTACACCAGAACTAGAAATTCTGAAGATAAATACAAATACTTACTCGACAGAAACTATTTATCCAACAAACGGCTCAAACTCAACTCAAGGAGAAGACATTGATAACCTTAGCCCGTTACATGGGCAATGCTTAATAAAATATGATAACAATAATAAAAGATTATTCTGGCTAATGCGTGGCCGACAGGATATTGAAGGTGAACCATATCTTCAGAATTATACAGGACAATTTCACAACAGAGAGACCTATTTTGCGATATTTCAGGCAGATAACAATAACAGTATTACTTCTCCACCATTTTATGAGTTTCGTGATTATTCCATTGAAAACGATCTAAATCATGCAACTTACCGTAACAAAAATATTGTTGACTTTGAAATAAATACCAACTTACCAAACAACCAGAATGAAACGTTCTTCTATCTGGCAAAACTAAATAGAGTAGAGTTTTGGAAGATAACAGGAGTTACTACACCATCTGTTGGAGATGAACCCTTTTATACTATGAACGTAGATAATTCTATTTATGGATATTTTAATGGCAATACAGAAGATCCTTTGTTCTACAAATTTTCAAAATTACTCTATGTTAATGAACCTGGAGGGTTACATAAACTTGTGGCTTTGCCATACAGGTATCCAAGCTCCGACTTACAGCCAGGAAAAACCCCTGAAGTTTATGTTATAGATTGTAATGCTCCGGGAGTTGAAGCACTTCCTGTTCCCAATAAAAGAGTATATGATGCAACATATATATCTCAAAATGGATATAAAGACCTTGTTATGTGTTTTTCTGCTGACCCTGATGAGCAACTAACTACCATTGATTTAGGAATTTATAATTTTGATCCCAGTATTACTAATTCATATGGTGATTGGTTGTTTTTGAAACAATCTTTCAATACTTGTGATAATACAGAAGCAGGTATTGATGTTGATTCACCAAAAGAAATATATAACGTTGGTAATGATGCTGTTATTTGCAAAAAAGACAAGGTGCTGATGTTATCACCCACAGGAAGTACTTATGGTATTTCACCTTTAATTAACAATGAGAACAATTTTTTCGGAAACTGTGCATTGAATAATGGAGATGTATTTGTATCAAGTTTGGCAGGGGGCAAAATTGAACGTTTTACTTTTTCATCTGGCAACTGGAATTCATTGAGTTATCCATATGCTTTTCAAGCCTATCATATTGCCGGAAATCACAATGGTACAATACAAGTATACTATTCGAAGCAAAATATTGATAACCTTGGATTTTTTGTTAACAATAACCAAACAAACTCTTGTTCAAATATTAATCATGATCTAAACAATAGTAATAATTTTCCATATCCCGTTGGAGATGTGGTTTACAATGAGTCAAAAAATGAGTTCTTAATATCAGCAAATGATGATTTCTCAAATCAATCATCAAGGGTTTACAGGTATTCAGGAATAAATTCTATTGAACCCTACATTGAAACAAAAAATCAAACAATTGAGGTTAACTACCAAAATGCCAAAGAAATGTTTATAGCTCCCAATGGCATATTGTATGTTATGACAAATACAAAAGTCGGGGGTATATCAAACCCGGAAAAACCGGTTGTGTTACTATATAATTCTTCAGATTATTCTTTTATTAAAGCTATCGAATTATCAATGCCTCCGGTAATTAGGGAGTCTGAATTCTATATGACTCATTTTTGTTACTCTGAAAGCGACCAAAAGGTGTATTTATCTGTTACACCACAGGAATTAACACTTGTCCCCTATCAGTCTGAATACAATTCAATGGTAAATGGAAATAGTGATGATCTAAGGCCTTCTAACAATGGGAGAGTGTTTAGTATTAATTCATCAAACCAGCTAGATATTGAGTTGGGTACAGATACAGAACCCTTAGTGAACCCTGGCAAAATAATTTGCCCGGATGATGGAAATGATAATGTTACGAGTGTCTTTGAGGGAAAAGTTTTTGTTGTAAGTGAAAATTTGTATACAATTAGTACAACAGACAATGATAACGATGCAATTACAATGTTCGTTAATGATATAATATACAGTCCTGTTCATGACAGGATGTTTGGTTTGAAAGATGAACATAGTTCATGTGCTGACGACAGAATAGCCGTTGTTTATGAAATTATTCCTTCAGTAATTAACAATACTTTTGAATTATCACCACTGCCGGGCAATGGTTTTTCATACCAAGGACAAGTATCATCGTTTTTTATGAGCGTTGATAATAATCAACTATTCCTGCATACAAGGTTCGATAATGAAAAAACTGGCACCGACCCATCAAAACTTCTTTCATATAACATTCATAATAATACACCAGGTGAAACTATTGAATTACAAGGTGGTACCGATTTGCAAAACAGGAGTGTTTATCCTGAATTTGATCATTGCCCTGATTATAAAATGTATAACTATATACTAACAACACCTTATTTCGATCAATATAACAACAAAATATACCTCCCGAACGGTGCACACTCAAATGTTAGCGTGGTGGATATAGAGGAATTTTTAAATCTCTCGGAAGGTACAAACTGGATATCAATACCACGACACACACGGTTTGATGACCCAAATGGTAATTTTACATTTATTGAAAATGTGTTTGACAGGGATAATTTCGAAAATCCCTATAATTCGTTCTATTCTGATTATTTATTTGTTAACAATAGTGGTAACCAATTATATGAGGCTAATTGGCCCTCAGGTTATTGGGTTTATATTCCAGAAGTTAGTACTGCCCCAACTGTAAATAAGGTTTATAGCACACGTGGATATAAAGTAATGGTTAACTCAGGCTACAATGAAAACTCCATCAGCTTATCGGGAATACTAGAGAATCCCCATACTGAAATCGAATTATACGATCACGAGGAAAATTGGATCGGGTATTTCCTGCTTGAATCACAGGATATTTTTGATGCAATAGCAGATTTTGAGGAGGATATTTTTGTAGTAAAGGGTAAAGATTATTTTTGCTACCGTGGTGACCCTATGGATGGTGGTGGACTACCACAGCCCGTTGAACCCTATGCATGGTTTTGCGATAAACTGGTTCATAACATAAGTTATGGAGAAATGGTTATTCTAAAAACATATAAAGATATCCCTGATTTCAGATGGAGCAATTCAGGTATAACACCTGAGCCTATCATTAATGAAGAACCTCTGTATTTTTCCTATACCGAAACCTCTGACTATTCGGCATTAATAATTGAACTTGATACTACTGAAAACCCTGTTGAACTAGGGGCCTTTATTAATGATAGTTGTGTTGGTGCTTGTACACTTAATGCTAATGATTCCCTTGCTATTATAAGAGGTTACCTGGATTCCCAACCCGGCGATAGCGTTGTTTTTGAAGAGTATTTTGGAACGAAATCGTCTGTTAATAGCAGAATATATGATTATTATGTATTCAACGATCGTAAACAAGTGCATGAAAAAAGAATTATTAAATCCGGGGAAAATAAGGAAGCATATTTCATTTCATTTAGAGATAAGGATACAACTTCCCTGGATGATTTGGGTGATTTGGTTAGTGTTTTCCCAAATCCCGTAAATAAACAGTTAACTATCAATTATACACTTACAGTTGCTTCAGCAATTGAAATTGCTGTTTTCGATGCAATAGGTAGGAAAAGTATTACGTTGTTATCCGCAAACCAGCCTGGAGGTACATACTCAGTTAATTGGAATTTATTGGGTGAGAACAATCAAAAGGTTAATAATGGAATTTACATTGTTCAAATAAAAATAAACGATAATATAATAAACAAAAAAATTGTTGTGAATTAGAATACACTACTTGCTTGTGAACGTAGTGAAGAATCTCACTAAACCATACTGCAAGAGATTCTTCGCTTTGCTCAGAATGACAAACAGTAGCAGAAATAATTAATAAATATTCATACAAATCAATGAAGCTAAAACATAGTATATCAATCATTCTGATAACACTAATAACCTTGACCTATGCTGATACAATAACAGTAAAACAGGATGGTACAGGTGATTATACAATAATACAGTATGCCATTAATGCATCCTTTGATGGTGATACCGTACTGGTATATCCGGGTACTTATTTTGAAAATATTGACTTTGCAGGCCACAGTATTACACTGGCAAGCTTGGTAATAACAACCGGGGATATTAATTACAAATTCACAACAATAATTGATGGTGATAGTTCAGGGAGCTGTGTTCGGGTATCTTCCAATGAGGTGTCTTCTCTGTTTGGATTTACCTTACAGAAAGGTAGTGGTACAGAATTTGCCGACCCACACCTTTATTTTGGAGGTGGAGTATATATTGAAGATGCATCACTGGATATAATAAATTGTATTATCAAAGATAACTTTGCAAACTATGCTGGTGGTGGAATCAATTGTTTTTTTGGAGGCAGTTGTTTTTTATCGGGGACTAGTATTTTTAATAACCATGCATTATTGGGAGGAGGGTTAGTTTATGGTTTCGAAGGTTTTGTTGAGTTGGATAGTGTCAACAGATGTAATATTTATTCGAATTTTGCCTCATGGGGGGGTGACTTATGGAAAAGAAATGATAATCCTTTTACTGTATATCTTGATACTTGTACTGTACTAAACCCGGACAGGTCTTTTCTTGCCTCTGTTGATGAGTATCAATACCCTGTTGATGATTTAACAATTATTATTAATAACTCATTACTAACCCCCGTCGACTCCGATTTATATGTTAATCCCGGTATCGGAGACAATAATAACAGTGGATTGAGTCCTGAAGAACCCCTAAAGACAATTTCATATGCTTATTCGTTAATTCTACCTGACAGTATAGAAAGGAATACAATTTACCTTGCAAATGGTGTATATTCTGATAGTTCTAATAGCGAAAAATTTCCTCTAAATATAAGGGGTTTTGTTAATGTTGTTGGTGATAATATGGATTATACAATACTTGATGCAAAACATAAATCACCAATACTAAAAGGTAACCGTCAGACCGTCAGTTATGAATTTCGAAATATGTCATTATCACAGGGAGGAAAAGTATTTCCCATTATTAATTATACCGGATTAACAAGGGCAGCATTATTATATGGTCAAAATGACAATGTTACATTCGACAGTGTGCGTGTTGAATATGGAGGTGGATATAAAAGTAACGGTGCTTTTAGTCCCCAATCATGCAATAACCTTGTTGTAAGTAATTGTGAATTTATAAATAATACAGGAATTGCTGCAATTAGCATGGGTGTTGGTCATGATGATACCACATATTTTATTAATAACAAAATAATTAATAACCAACCCGATTATTTGCAAGATCCTCCCGGTGGTAAGGCAATGAATATTCTTGGATATCCCTCAACTGTTGTAATGGGTTGCTTATTCCAGGGTAATTTTAACGAAAACCTGTTAACGATTGGTGTAAATGATCCTAGTGCTGCAAAAAATATATTCATTAATTGCACATTTACTGATAATGTTAAATCGGAAAATAAAAGATCTCTGAATTTCTGGGATTCAAGCGCAGAACTTATAAACTGTATTGTATATGATGAAGGAACAACTAAACCAATATCGCTGGGTTGGGTTGAGAAGCAGGATACTACAATTTTGAGTATTTACAATTCACTTATAGAAAATGGTGTGGAGAGTATTGAATTAGAGACACCCTATGGCACTTTAATATACGATGATACCAACATCGAAGGCGACCCCCTCTTTTACTACGGTCCCGATTTCCCTTATAACCTTAGCGATTACTCACCTTGTATTGATGCCGGAACTCTTGATATCCCCGAATGGATAGAATTACCCGAATTCGACCTTGCCGGAAACCCACGTGTTTATGGCGAAACAATCGATATGGGAGCCTATGAGTGGAACCCTACGGTTGGAATTGAGGAATATGAAGATGTGGAGAAAGAAGAAGAATTGTTGAAGATTGCTCCTAATCCCTTTTCAACAAGCACTACAATAACAGCAATCAATAAAGATAGAGCTAAGTTAAAGGTTGAAGTATACAATAACACCGGACAAAGAGTAAAACAGCTTATAAATGCAATGCTATTACCCCAAACCGCAAATATGATATGGGATGGTACCGATCATAATGGAACTATTTGCCCAACTGGTGTGTATTATATTGTAATGGTGGTGAACGACAGGGTTGTAAAGGAAATAAAGGTTATAAAGCAGTAAGATAGTTTGTATTGGTCAATTTGCATTGACACACTGATCAGTTACTAATGTTAAATCATTGGTTTAACATATAACAAAATAATGTTTGACATATGTTAAAATGCACTCTAACATATGTCAAACTGTTAGAATCAACTAATTGAATAATCAACTAAACCTGATATAATTACTAAATCCAAAGAGTTATGACAGTATTATACAAAGCATCTGCTGTAAAAAGCAATTTTGATCCATCTGGAAAAACAAGGTATATAGCAAGACCCTGTAAGCGGAAAAATGTTGATGTTTACTATATAAGTGAAATTATATCCCGAAGGAGCACATTAAGTGTAATTGATATTGTAGGAGTGGTTCAGTCGATGGCTGAATTGATTCCCGAATTGCTTTTAGAAAACAAAACAGTTCAATTAGAACCATTTGGCACTTTTTCTCCATCTTTTAAGAGTGATGTTGAAGATGATCCGAACAATATAACATTGAGAAGCATTAAAGAAGCACGGATACAATTCAGACCTGACAAGAGACTAAAGTCAAAACTTAAGAATGTTGAGTTGAAAAAAGGAGATTAAATTCCTTAAATTTGCCGGCAATTAATTACTATTGTAAACTTCGCCATCAAATTAGTGAAAATCTACAACTGCATAAAAGATTTTAAACCGGTTTCCAATGCTGTGGTAACAATCGGTACTTTCGACGGGGTTCATCTTGGACATCAGGCTGTGTTTAACCGTATGAAGGAAGAAGCAATCCAAATTCAGGGTGAAACGGTTGTAATTACTTTTTTCCCTCATCCTCGATTAGTGCTTGGTAAAAACACTTCAGACCTAAAGTTTGTTAAAACTGAGAAAAAGAAAATCGAGCACATTGAGAAAGCCGGTATTGATAATCTTATTATTATCAATTTCACACCTGAATTTGCAAGCCAATCATCGGAGGAATTTGTAAGCAATCTAATAGTAAAATACATTCGACCAAAAGTGCTGATTATTGGTTATGATCACCAGTTTGGTAAAAACCGTGAAGGCAGTTTTGAACAATTAGCCAATCTTGGTAAGAAATACGAGTTTGAAGTAAAGAAGATCACCGAACAGGAAACTGATGACCTTACAATCAGCTCAACAATGATCAGGAAACTTCTTAATAAAGGAGATATTTCTAGAGCTAACAGATTACTTGGGCATGAATACTCCATTACAGGTACCGTTGTACACGGGCAATCTATTGGACATAATCTTGGGTTTCCAACAGCAAACATTGAAGTCGCTGATGAATATAAACTCATTGCTGCAATTGGAGTTTATGCATGCCGTGTCCTTGTAGATGGAAAAATATATAAGGGAATGAGCAACATAGGTTACAGACCCACCATCGACAGAACTGAAAGCGCTGATCCAGAAATAACCATCGAAATAAACATCTTCGATTTCAATCAAAGTATTTACGATGAAGAAATTACCATTTACTTTGTATGCTGGATGCGTGACGAGCATAAATTTAAAGATAAGCAGGCTTTGATGGTACAACTAGCCAAGGATAAAATCAGAGCACTTGAACTTCTGTAGATTTCCATTAATCAAATTATGTACAAACAGCCGCAGCAGCGATAGCAGCGGCAGCCTTTTGAAACATGGCATAATGTAGTAACCGGCGGCGGTGGCTAACATTTTGATGGCAGACCCTGCACAACGGAATTACTACATATGGAAGGTGAAAAAGCTATAGCGGATAGCGTGGTTGCTGCCATAATCAACATCACTATGAACAAGAACCACAACAAATTACTGTTCAATCTTTTCTATTAACAATTAAACTTTAAATTTGTGCCTCATTTTATTTTAGATCAAACAATTAAAACTTAATAAATATGAAACGAATTACAACCGGCTTAATTCTGGCCTTAACATTACTTGTGGTTAATACTTCCAATGCTTGTACTAACTATCTTATTACCAAAGGTGCTTCCACAGATGGATCAACAATGATTTCATATGCGGCTGATTCACACATACTTTATGGTGAATTATATCACTGGCCTGCAGAAACTTTTCCTGTTGGCACAATGCTTGACGTTTATGAATGGGATACCGGAAAATATCTGGGTGAGATTAAACAGGCATTAAAAACTTACAATGTGGTTGGAAACATGAATGAAAACCAGGTTGCAATTGGTGAAACTACCTATGGTGGTCGTAGCGAACTTGGCAGTCAACCGGGTGCAATTATGGATTATGGCAGCCTTATCTATGTAACTCTTCAACGTGCTGAATCAGCTCGTGATGCCATCAAAATAATGACATCATTGGTTGCTGAATATGGTTATTACAGCTCTGGCGAATCGTTTTCAATTGCTGATAAAGATGAAGTTTGGATTCTTGAGCTTATTGGAAAAGGTAAAGGTCATAAAGGTGCTGTATGGGTGGCTCGTTTAATTCCAGACGGATATGTGAGTGGACATGCAAATCATGCACGCATTGAAACATTCCCTCTTTCCGATAATAAAAACTCAATCACATTTAGTGACATCGACAAAATTTATAATAAAAATATTGATGTTGTTTATGCAGATGATGTAATCACTTTTGCAAGAGAAAAAGGATGGTACAAAGGCGAAGACAAACATTTTTCATTTTCAGAAACATATGCTCCTGTTGATTTTGGTGGTGCTCGTTTTTGCGAAATCCGTGTTTGGACAATGTTCAACAAAGTAACAGACGGAATGGACGAATACTGGGGTTATGCAAAAGGTGAGATTGAACATGCTGATAAATTTGATGATGGTACACCAAATCCAAATAATTATGCTACTAACCGTATGCCTTTATGGGTGAAACCAAAGGAAAAAGTAAGCGTTCATGATATGATGATGTTTATGCGTGATCACCTGGAAAATACAGAACTCGACATGAGCAAAGATGTTGGTGCAGGCCCATTTGGCAATCCATACCGCTGGCGTCCGCTAACCTGGAAAGTTGATGATGTTGCTTACTGTAATGAACGTGCAACAGCAACACAACAAACAGGTTTCTCTTTTGTTACTCAATCACGTAACTGGCTTCCTGACGGAATTGGCGGAATTATCTGGTGGGGTGTTGATGATGCTTCAGGGTCGGTTTATATGCCAATGTACTCAAGTATCACCAAAATACCTTACAACTTTAAGGTTGGAAATGGTGCTATGATGGATTGGTCGAATAAATCAGGTTTCTGGGTGTTTAATCAGGTTCAAAACCTCGCCTATACTCGTTATAGCTACATTCACCCTGAAATTGCTAAGCTACAAAGTGAGTTTGAGCTGGGGTTTATTGATGTAACTCCCGCCGTTGATGCCGGAGCAAAGGCTATTTATGAAAAAGATCATGATGCTGCAATTGCATATTTAACAGATTATTCAAATGCTGTTGGAGCAAACGTTTTTGAAACATGGAAAAAATTCTATCAGTATCTCTTTATGAAATATATGGATGGCAATATTAAAACAAAACGTGAGGTGCCCGAAGGATATAAATATTATGCACCAAAAGTTAGTCAGCCAGGTTATGGAACCGAGAAATATAAAATGATTATTGAAGAAACCGGTGACCAGTTTAAAGTAATTGGAGGCGACGGACATTAGAGTTAAATTGGTTTTGGATTTGGTGTTTTGATATAGTAATACACCAAATCCATAACCTAAACCATAAAAAATCAAAACCAAGATGAAAAGAATACTTTTAATTTTTGCCGTAGCAGCAATTGTACTTTCTGCATGTCAAAATAATAAGACTAATAAAGAAATGAATGATAATCCATTTTTCAGCGAATGGACTACCCCTTATGGTGTACCTCCATTTGATCTGATAAAAGACGAACATTTTAAACCTGCTTTTAAAAAGGCGATTCAAATTCATGACAAAGAGATTGAAGAGATCGTTAATAACAAAGAGGTTCCATCATTTGTAAATACTGTGGTCGCCCTTGATAAAAGTGGTGCTGATTTGCAAAAAGTAAGTGGGGTGTTCTTTAATCTTACCGAAGCTAATACCAACGATAGTATCACTGCTATGACAGGTGAAATTGCCACAAGTTTGGCAAAACATAATGATAATATAATGCTTAATGCACAATTGTTTAAGCGTGTGAAACATGTTTATGATGAGCAGAAGAATTTGAACATGGAAGTTGAGATTGGTAATGCAAAGGCTCTGAATCAAGAGCAAAAAGCTTTGTTAAATGAAGTTTATATGGGATTTGTTCGTGGCGGATCAGAACTCAATGATGCTGATCAGGCAAAACTCAGAGTAATAAATGAAAAACTTGCTAGTTTATACCCTGCTTTTGGACAAACTTTAATGGAAGAAAGCAATAATTATTTCATGCTGATTGAAGATGAAAGTGAGCTTAGCGGACTACCAAAATCCGTCATAGATGGTGCAGCAGAAGTAGCTACTGCTAAAGGTCATGAGGGTGCATGGGCTTTTACTCTTGATAAGCCTAGCTGGATTCCATTTCTACAATATTCTGATAATCGCAACAAAAGAGAAGAGCTTTATAATGCATGGATGAACCGTGGTAGTACAGAAGCTTATAATACTACTCCTATCATCAACGAAATTCTTGTGCTAAGGGAACAAAAAGCTAAACTTCTTGGTTATAACAACTTTGCAGAATATGCTGTTGCCAAAAATATGGCTAAAACCCCAGACAGAGTTTATGAATTGCTTATGGGATTGTGGGAACCATCTCTTGAAAAAGCAAAACAGGAAGCTGCTGAACTTCAGGCTTTGATGAACAAAGAGGGTGTTGCAGGTGACCTGAAAAGCTGGGACTGGTGGTATTACACTGAAAAGCTTCGTAAAGAAAAATATGATCTTGATGAAAATGAGCTGCGTCCGTATTTTTCATTGGAACAAGTTAAAAAAGGTGCCTTTGAATTATCAGAACGTTTGTATGGCATTAAGTTTATCAAAAGAACCGACCTTCCTGTTTATCACGAAGATGTAGAAACCTATGAAATTACTGAAGCAGATGGTACTCATATCGGTATCTTTTATGTTGATTATTTTCCAAGATCTTCTAAAAGAGGCGGTGCTTGGATGGAGGCTTACCGTAAGCAATCCGGATCGGGAAAAGACCTGGTAACTCCTGTTATCTGTAACGTAGGAAACTTTACAAAACCAACATCTGATGCTCCATCATTATTGAGTATAGATGAAGTTCAAACCCTTTTCCACGAGCTTGGGCATGGATTACATGGTTTCCTTTCAAATGTTGAATATCAAACAATCAGCGGTACTTCTGTAAAAAGAGATTTTGTTGAACTTCCTTCACAGATTATGGAAAACTGGGCATTGGAGCCAGAGTTATTGAAATTATATGCTTTCCATTATAAAACTGGTGAACTAATACCAATGGAGTTGGTTGAAAAAATCCAAAAAAGCGGTCAGTTCAATCAAGGATTTGTAACAACTGAATATTTGGCTGCTAGTCTGCTTGATATGAATTACCACACTGCAGAAAATGCCAGCGAAATCAATATAGAAGAGTTTGAAAAATCAAGTATGGAAGAGCTTGGGCTGATCGATGCAATTATTCCGCGTTATCGTTCCAACTACTTTGCTCATGCATTCAGCGGTGAGGGTTATGCTGCAGGATACTATGTTTATATCTGGGCTGCTGTTCTTGATTCAGATGCTTATGAAGCATTCGCAGAACAAGGAATTTTCAATCCAGAGCTTGGAAAAAGTTTCAGAGATAATGTGATTTCACGTGGTGGATCTGATGATCCGATGACCCTATTCGTAAACTTCAGAGGTTCGGAACCAAGCCTTCAACCATTGCTTAAAAAACGAGGATTAGTTAAAGCTAAATCCTAATAAATACATATTCCTTTGTGATACTTTGTGAAATCCATAGTGTTCTTTGTGGTTAACTTTTTTTACCACAAAGGCGCTCAAAGGAACTTACAAATTATCCCAAAGGAATAAACATTATTACCATTTATGAAGTTTCAAGAGCTTATACTAAAACGCCAAAGCGACAGACAGTACATCGATAAACCCATTGACAGGGAAATTATTGATCGGTGTGTGGAAGCCGGACGAATGGCACCATCAGCAAGCAATTCCCAGCCATGGAGTTTTGTAGTTGTGGATGAACCAATATTAAAAAATAAGGTGGCTTTTAAGACATTTGGTCCCTTAAAGAGTTTCAATAAGTTCGTCCCTCAGGCTCCAGTTATTATTGCCATTGTGATGGAAAAACCAAAAACCATTACGGAACTCGGCGGACGAATTAAGAAGAAGGAATATCCATTAATCGATATTGGAATTGCTGCTGAACACATCTGCCTGCAAGCTGCTCAAGATGGAGTTGGTTCTTGTATGCTTGGTTGGTTTGACGAGCGCGCTGTAAAGAAACTTCTGAATGTTCCAAGAAACAAATCCATCCCACTTCTGATAACTATAGGACATACCCCTGAAGGCTATCGCCATCGCCAGAAAATCAGAAAAGAAAAGGGCGTTGTTATTAAGTATAATTCATATTAAATATATTGGTTTGAAAAAATTATTGATTGCATTAAGTATAATACTCTCAGGCTATTTTGCTGTTTCCCAAAATCTTGATATTCCCGCTTTTGGAAGTGATTCGACTTTTGAAATGATGACATGGAATATTGAACACTTTCCTAAAAATGGACAAACAACAATAGATTATGTGAGTGAAATTATTCTTGATTTGGAAATTGACCTTATAGCAATGCAGGAACTTGAAGACTTTGCGGTTTTCAATCAAATGATGACTGATATTGAAGGTTATGATGGGTATTATAAACCAAGCAGCTATGTTAGTCTGGCATTCATTTACAATTCACAGGTTATTGAAATCGACACTGTTTATGAAATATTTACCAGCCAGACATATTCACGACCGCTTCCCAGATCTCCCATGATAGTTGAATTACATTTTAGAGGTGAGAAGTTTATTATTATTAACAACCATTTCAAGTGTTGTGGGGATGGAAATTTAAATATGTCAGATGACTGGGATGAAGAGAAAAGAAGACTTGATGCTTCTACCCTTTTAAAGGGTTATATTGATGAGTATTTTGAAGGTGAAAAAGTTATACTAACAGGTGATTTGAATGATCTGATAGAAGAGAACACTCAGAATAATGTGTTTAATTGCTTTATTGATGATCCTGAAAATTATCTTTTTGCAGATATGGAACTTGCTCAGGGAGATCAGAATCAATGGTCTTATCCTACATGGCCATCACACCTTGATCATATTTTAATAACAAATGAACTGTTTGAGGACTTCTCCATGTTTGGATCAGAAATTATAACATTGCGACTGGATGATTATTTCAGTAATTGGAGTCAGTACGATTCCAAAGTGTCCGACCATCGTCCTGTTGCGATAAAGATAAATTCCGATTCTTTTCTTGGAGAAGATGAGTTTATTATCACTAATGAGTTTGTAAACTATCCAAACCCAACTAGTAGATCTACAATATTTTCATTTAATCCCATAGAAAATAAAAACACGTCAATTTCTATTTTCAACACACAAGGTGTTATAATTGAGTCGATTAAGCTTTCTGTAAACCAAACTTCATGTAATTGGGATGCATCCAATTTCCCCAGTGGTATATACCTGGCACAATTGGTAGAGAATAAAAAAATTGTAGCTGTTAGAAAGGTTGTAGTAAGATAGAGAATTAACTGTAGATGGGCATTGTTATTTGGGCATTGGGCCAAGGTATTTATACGATTGCTAGTAGTATGCCTTTAATTTCTGCCATCCAGCATATTCCCAACATTCTACCTTAATTCATTCTCCATTTGAAACATAACTCATTACTTCTTTCGCTATCTTTACGGTTTGAACAAACCAAACGTCATGAGAAAATATTTCACCATACTTTTTTTACTAGTTGCGGTAATCACTGTATATGCTCAACAAACCATAACCAAATCAATAATACATGATGGGCTTGACCGTGAATTTATCATGTATATACCGGCAAGTTATAGTGGAAATTCATCGGTCCCATTAGTATTTAATTTCCATGGTTATACCAGCACAGCAACTGAACAAATGATCTATGGAGATTTTCGCCCCATAGCTGATACGGCAGGATTTATTGTAGTGCATCCCCAAGGTACATTATTAAATGGGGTTACGCATTGGAATGTTGGCGGCTGGACAGTTGGCAGCACTGTTGATGATGTAGGTTTTACAGAGGCTATGATAGATTCTATCTCTGCAGAATATAATATTGATCTATCAAGAATTTACTCCACAGGTATGTCAAATGGCGGATTTATGAGTTTTTTACTTTCTTGCCAGTTGAGCGATAAAATTGCTGCAATAGCTTCAGTTACAGGCTCCATGACTCCGGAGATATATGATTTTTGTAATCCAACTCATCCATCACCAATACTTCAATTCCATGGGACAAGCGATCTTGTGGTTCCATATAATGGTGAAGTTTGGACAAGATCCATTGAGGATGTGATTCAGTATTGGGTAGATTATAATAACTGTAATACCGTTCCAGTTATTACAAATTTACCAGATATTGATCCATTGGATGGAAGCACTGTGATACACTATGCATACGAAGGAGGAACTGATGACATTGCAACGGAACACTTCAAAATAATTGGCGGTGGACACACATGGCCTGGTTCTCCTGTTGGTGGATTTGGAACAAATTACGATATCAATGCCAGTGTTGAGATATGGAATTTCTTTTTGAGATATGAACTTAACGACGGGACTACAGATATAGTAAATACACAATTTGAGCAAGCAATAAATATATATCCAAACCCATCTAGTTCAGTGATTACAATCGAAAACAACTTTGGTGAAAAAATAAATTTTGAAATTATATCAATATCCGGCACAAAAGTAAAAGAAGGGCTTATCAGATCATCAAACCATCAAGTTGATTTAACTGGACTGCATGCAGGAATGTACTTTATTAAAGTTGGAAATCAGGTTTTAAAAATAAATAAGCGATAGTATTATTTTAGTACTTCTTCAATAACCTCCGGGAAATATGCATATTCAAGTTGATGAATTCTTTGAGCAAGGGAATTGGGGGTTTCTCCATCTTCAATTTCAAAATCTGCCTGAAATATAATTTGTCCTTCATCATACCTATTATTCACCCAATGAATTGAAATCCCTGATTTAGGTTCTTTGGCTTCTATCACTGCTTCATGAACCTTCATTCCATACATTCCTTTGCCACCATATTTTGGCAATAAAGCCGGATGAATATTAATAATATCATACTTTGCAGTCATTGCTTCCGGCACCAGCCATAAAAATCCAGCAAGTACAATTAAATCAGGTTTATACTCCTCCAGCATTTGCATGACCCTGTTGGTCTCATAAAAATCAGCACGATTAAATAGTTCAACATTTACATTGAGTCGATTAGCTCTATCAATTACACCGGCATCCGGCTTATTTGTAAACACGCTTGATACTTCAACGCTTCTCTTTTCCAAGAAATATTTAATTATTCTTTCAGCGTTGGTACCACTTCCCGAGGCAAATATGACTATCTTTTTCATCTTGATTTTGATCAACTTTTACGGCCACTAAATTAGTGTAAATCATAATAATTGTGATTATATCGCGACACAAACAACAGGATTGCATTTATTAAGCCATTAATAACTTGTATTACACATGGTTAAAAAAAATTAGGTTTTTTTGCTTTTTATCTCATTAATACCGTTCTTTGCACCGAGTTTTAACCAAAAATTTAGACAAATGTCAGATGTACGTTCAAAAGTAGTAGCCATTATTGTTGACAAACTTGGTGTAGAAGAAAGTGAAGTTACTAATGAAGCAAGTTTCACTAACGATCTTGGTGCCGATTCACTTGATACTGTTGAGTTGATCATGGAATTTGAAAAAGAATTTAACTTGTCAATTCCTGATGAAGAAGCGGAGAAAATTGAAACAGTTGGAAACGCTGTTACATACATAGAAGAACACCAGTAGAAAACAGTTTTTATGGAGTTAAAACGAGTTGTAATAACAGGACTTGGTGCAATAACTCCTATTGGCAAAAATGTTAAAGATTATTGGGCCGCTCTACTTACAGGAGTAAGTGGAGCTGCACCAATAACTAATTTTGATACGGCAAAATTCAAAACGAAATTTGCCTGTGAAGTAAAAGACTTTGATGCCAAGGAGTATTTTGACCGCAAGGAAGTGCGCAAGCATGACAGGTATGCTCAGTTTGGTATAATTGCCAGCGATGAAGCCATTGTAGATTCAGGATTAGATGATTCTTCTCTTAATGGTGACAGGATTGGCGTTATTTGGGCATCAGGTATTGGTGGTTTAAGCACATTTCATCAATCAGTAAAAGAATTTACCGAAGGAGATGGTACTCCAAGGTTTAATCCTTTCTTTATTCCAAAGATGATTGCTGATATCGCTGCCGGACACATAAGTATTAAATATGGTTTCAGAGGACCTAATTTTGCCACAGTAAGTGCATGTGCATCTTCTGCAAATGCATTATCAGATGCTTATAACTATATCCGTTTGGGAAAAGCTGATGCTTTTGTAACTGGAGGATCAGAAGCTGCTATTACAGAAAGTGGTGTAGGTGGATTTAATGCTATGCACGCCATTTCTACTCGCAACGACGATCCAAAAACAGCCTCCCGCCCGTTCGATAACGACCGCGATGGTTTTGTAATTGGAGAAGGTGGTGGTGCTTTAATTTTTGAAGAACTTGAACACGCCCTTGCAAGAGGTGCGAAAATTTATGGTGAAGTTGCAGGTGCCGGATTATCCGGTGATGCTTTTCATATGACCTCTCCCCATCCTGAAGGATATGGAGCTCAGTTATGTATGAAAGCAGCTGTTGAGGATGCAGGAATAAGATTAGATGAAATTGACCATATTAATACACATGGTACATCTACTCCAGTAGGTGATGTTGTTGAACCTAAGGCTATTGTGACCCTGTTCGGCGAACATGCTTATAACATCAACATTAACTCAACCAAATCAATGACTGGTCACTTATTAGGTGGTGCTGGAGCAATCGAGTCGATTTCAACCTTATTATCGGTTAAAAACGATATTATTCCTCCAACAATTAACCATTTTACTGACGACCCTAAAATTGATAACAAGCTCAATTTTACATTTAATAAAGCACAAGAAAGAAATGTAGCCTATGGACTTACCAACACATTTGGTTTTGGTGGCCATAACGCATCACTAATATTTAAGAAGTTTGTAAAATAAAACTTCACAATTTGCTCAACTGCAGTAAAATCCGATTGTCTTTTTCTTCTGATAAAAAACTTTATCAGGCTATTAAGAATATATTTGGATATTGCCCTGGTAATATTCATCTGTACAAGCTTGCTCTGCGTCATAGATCAGCATCAACAAAAAAGGTTAATGGCGTTAGGCTGAATAATGAACGTTTAGAATATCTTGGCGATGCAATATTAAGTGCTGTCGTTGCAGATTTTCTGTTCAAATCATTTCCTTATAAAAATGAAGGCTTTTTAACCGAAATGCGTTCTAAAATTGTAAGCCGAGCAGCCTTAAACAAACTCTCGCTGAAACTTGGTTTACAACAGCTTATCAGATCAGGCGGTGAACCATCTGTAAAGGCAAAATCAGCAGGTGGTGATGCATTCGAGGCATTGGTTGGTGCATTATATCTTGATAAGGGATATCAGTTTACACACAAGATTATTATCAACAGAATTGTAAATATTCACTTCGACCTTGACGACCTTATTCTTTCAGAAATCAGCTACAAAAGCAAACTGAATGAGTGGGGCCAAAAAGAAAAGCATGAGGTAAATTTTAAAGTAATTGAAGAAATAGGTGAGAAACATAAAAAACAATACCTCGTTGCTGTTGAGATAGATAATATAATTATTGCAAAATCACAGGATTATTCGATTAAAGGAGCTGAAAATCTGGCCGCTGAAAAAGCCTGGAATAAAATAGATATAGAAAAAATCTAGAATCTAGATTTCAAAATCAATTTACAGGTGCAACTATTTTTGATCTGAACAGTTTTGTTTTCTCCTTGTTAAATATTTCCACAAGAAGTATTCCCGATGCTCTATCGGTCAATATGATTTCATTATTCTCTATCAATCCGGATGAGATTATCTTTCCAGACAAATCCATAATATGATAATTAAGATCACTATCTAATTTTGAATCAATGTTAATTTTTCCATTTGAGGGAATGGGAAAGATGCTAACAAACTGTTCTTTAGGAATATTATCGACGCTTACATATTCAATATAAGTGCAATAAGGTGCGATTCCTGTATCAAATAGTCCCACGGTTTCATCGTAATAACACCTGAGTCCAGTGCTAAAATTACCATCACATGCCTGAAGAAACTCAGGGACGAAGTTAAACATATACATATTGTCTCCTATGGATTCGGTAATTACAGAGTTATATTCTCCAGGAGTGAAATCATCAAAAATAAAGGAGTAAGTAACAAACTGTAGCTTCTTTACTATACCATTAATCTCTGTTTGAGCCGTTGAATCTACATAAACGACGATCGTATCCACATCATTATTTTCATCAAAAATCTCAATAATAAGGGAATCTCCTGTAATCATATCAAAATCATAAAGTACCTGATATTTATCAAGATCAAAGTCCCAGAAAAACACTTTGTTATTCTCAGAATACATATATTCAAAATCAGGTCTACCACCACAATCCGGATTATGTCTTTTAACAAGTTTTGTACAGCTTTTCCCGTTGAACACAGTATCTTTCACAGATTCAATCATTATATAATCTTCAGAAATCGGATAACCCCAAAAAAACTGTTCAGAAAAATGCCATTGGGAACCAATGGGTGCCCAGTTCTGTGAAAAGGAAATTCCGAAAAAAAAGGAAAAAGCAATAAGTAAAGTATAATTCTTCATGGGTTGGTTGCCATTTTTAGTGAAGACAGATACAGTCCACAAAGGTTGCTTATGAATTCCGAATAAGATGATTTTTAACCTAAATAACTCTAGACTGATAGTCTACTCCTATTTATTCATAGGTAAATCTATTCCAAAACCATGTTTACTGTCTTCACGTTTAAGCATAAATGCAAACATTAACCCCAGGCCGCCCAATGCGATAAACATTATCATTGTAGGAGTATAATTTAAGGTTTCAGGATTGCCGGGATTTGTTTTATCAAGTATTGCACCTGCAATAATTGGTATTGCAAACAATCCCAAATTTTGAATAGAATACATTAATCCATATGCTGTACCCATTTGTTTATAATCAACCAGTTTAACCATGGATGGCCACATTGCAGCTGGAACAAGCGAGAATGCAATTCCCAGCATGATCATCAGAAAATAAGGGTTTATCATTGTAAAAGCAAAACTTAAATGGACCAGAACCAATACCAGTGCACCGAATATCATTGATGTAGCTGCCTTTCCGTAACGATCGATTAAAAAGCCAAATAATGGCGTGAAGAACATTGTTCCAAGTGGGAGATAAGATGATATAATTCCGCTTTCTTTATAGCTTACCCCAAATTTGTGAAACAGAAGGTCGGGGGCATAGGCATTAAATGGAAATACTGCTGAATAGAAAGTAACACAAAGCAACGCGATAAAAATGAATGTTCTATTACTTAGAATTTTAATCAGATCTCCAATTGCGAAACCATCTGATTTACTTTCTTCCTTAGTAAGTACAATCTGTGAATTAAGTTTTGTGTCCAACAGTATATAAATTATCATTGCAAGTAATCCAATTCCCACTAAAACTGCTGATAACCATATGGCATTGCTAAGCCCTGCTCCTTCACCAGCAACTATAGGTGATACGCGGAGGGCAGCAAAAGTCCCGAGCCTTCCGAAGCCTACTTTTAATCCAAATGCGAGCGCAAGATCCCTTCCCCGGAACCATTTAACAAGAATCTTACTTACTACAACAATACTTGTTTCCGCACCCAATCCGTAAAAGAACCGTCCAATAAGCATCATCTTTAATTCAGGAGAGTAATCCGGAAAAAAGGTTTGCATGAAACTATATCCAAACCCGCCATTGGAATATACCGAAGAAGCTCCGTAAGCAGTAATGAAAGCACCCAAAGCCATGGCGAAAACAAATAGAAATCCCGTTCTTCGGATTCCAAGCTTGTCCAGAATAACCCCGCCAATAACAGCCATCAGCAAAAATGTATTGGGAATAGAATAGAAAGCCACGAACAAGCCGTATTGTGTATTTGTAAACCCAAATTCTTTCGACATTAAGTCCTTAAGAGTTGAAAAGGCATCATAGAAATAGTAGTTTACCGAAAGAATTAACCCTACCAACAACAGTATTCCCCAACGAAGCACTGCATATTCATTCAAAGCCTTTTTTATCTTATCCATGTCGATGATTTTAAAAGGGGCTAAAATAGCATTTCTAGTTATCAGAGCATCAATTATATCTCAAAATCAAAATTTAACAATATAGGCTTTGGCAGATAGTCCTTAAAACCAAAAAAACACTATTTTTACAGATAGCTTATTGTTTTACCATCGTGTTGGAACCCTCAAATATTAAAATACCTGATGACAGCAAAACAGACAATCGTCATTTGTTGTATTGGTTAAGTATTGCTGGATTTATAATTTCAGTATTAAGCTTAATCGTTAATTATTTTGTACAGCCCGAAATAGAATTACAAATCATCACATTTTCCGGCATTATTCTATTTCCAATTCTTGCTATCATTATAAAACGAAAGCATCGCCTGATTCTTTGCCAATATTTAATGATAATTATTGCACTGGTATACGAAAACCTGCTTTGGTATTATGGGCATGGCTATTCTGGTTATATTCTTTATTTATTTGTTTTCATATTTGCTGTTACTATTTTTATCTGGGAAGGCAAAAAGCTGATTATAAGTACTATTATAATTCTGGCTAATTTATCTATTTGCTTTTATATTGAGTACAATTATCCTGAAGCTATTACTGAATATGCCGACAAGCAATCTGGTTTGCTTAATGCTTACAGTAGTATTCTGATGTTTTTTATTCTGATTTATGCTTTGATGCGTACTGTAAAAAAAGGCTACTCGATTGAATACAGAAAAGCGCTTCAATCTGATAAATTAAAAACCTCGTTTCTTGAAAATATAAACCATGAGGTACGAACACCTTTAAATGCCATTATTGGATTCAGTAGCTTGTTGAAAGAAGATGATATTACTCCGGAGCAAAAAAAGGAGTATATCGAAATGGTGGGTGAAAGTAATGATGCTCTGCTAAGAATCATCGATGATATATTACTTGTTTCGACACTGGAAAGTGGAAATGCACGGACTAATATGGGCCATTGCAATTTAGATAATATGATTACCGGGCTTTTTAAAACCTTTAAACAACATCTTATAAAAAACAAAAAAGATCAGATTGAACTGGTTGTGAGTCAGCCGAATATAAGCGGAATAGTTGAAACGGACAAAATCAGACTACAGCAAGTATTTATCAGGTTATTCGACAATGCAATCAAATTTACCGATAAAGGTAAGATCAATTTTGGTTACCGCGTTGAGAAAGACACCATCTTGTTTCATATTGCAGATACCGGTATTGGTATTGAGAAAAAACATCACAGCAAGATATTTGAAAGATTTTACAAAGTTGAGATTGACAAGGATGAAGTTTATCGCGGAACCGGAATTGGGCTTTATATTACTAAAAAAATTGTAGAATCTCTTGATGGTGAAATTTGGCTGAGTTCAATCTTTGGCAGTGGAACAACATTCTATTTCACTATTCCAATTAAGGAGTTCCAAAAAATTTAGTTACTGCTTACTTTTACTAGCCTAAACAAAGCTTTACTAATAATATAAATAACTGGTGCTGAAACGATGCCTGCAATTACATCAATGGCATAGTGTGCTTTTATGTAGACTGTTGCTAAAACAATCAAAATAAACAGCGGTAGTATTATCCAAAATAACCATCTTATATTTTTAAAACTTAAGTGCAGATATATCAATACCATTCCAACATGAGAGCTTGGCATTGCTCCGGTAGGCTTTTCACCATAATACTGAACCTGTTTAACTGCCCAGCTAAAAATGCCAGTGTCGTTCATTTCGTTTAATGGAGGTTGAAGAAAATATTGTGGTCCCACAACCGGAAAAATTATAAAAATCAGGTAATAAATTAAAAATGATGTTAGAATAATGAAAATTATCCGCTCTGCAATTTGTGGTTTCTTTATGATGAATACTAAACAAACTGCAGCAGTCATCAAATAAAGAGAGAAATAACCAAAGTATAACAGCTCACCAATCCACTTCTGAGGAAAACGCTTTGAGAACTCTATGCTTGGCTGAAAGCCAAATAACGATTGTTCCAGATCAAAAATACTGCTATCAAGGTTGACTTTAAAGATAAAATGATTCACTGATGCTGTTTCCCCGTAAAAGAATGACAGTAGTAATATTGGGTAAAGAAGATGGATGGCATAAGTTATTCTACTCTTTTTCCACGCCTCAAGCCAGACTATTGAAACCATCACAACAATAACTCCTGTCCTGAAAAGAAGGCCTGCCTTTGTAACCCCTGAAAAGCCATCAAAGAGCAGCATGTACAATGCTGTAATAATCAGGTAATATAAAGTTATTACATCAGTAGATCGTATTTTTTTTCGTAAACTAAAGCCAGCCATTTTGTTTATACCAGTTTATGGTTTTTGTTATTCCTTCCTCAAAGTTGATTTTCGGTGTAAACCCCAGTTCTTCTATAAGTTTCGAATTATCACAAAGCCAGTTTAATTCTTTAAATTCAGCTACTTTATCACTGTTAAGTATGGGTTCTTTTCGGGTAATCCTACTTAGTAATTCATTAACTGCGGCAACAAATTTCAATAAAGCAATAGGCATTACAATCGATTTGGTTCTTTTGTTTAACACAGATTTAATGATTCGGTTAACTTCCGTGATCTGATAATCAAACCCATCTGAAATATTAAACGTTTCGTTTGAAATATCACTTTCTACCATGGATAGAAAAGCATCAGCCAGATCATCGACATAAATAAAACTCATCATCTGCTTTTTAGAACCGGCATAAAATTCCATTCCGTTGTTGATGGTTTTGATAACATTAAAGAAGTTTTTTTCGTGCTCACCATAAACCACTGTAGGACGCACAACTATCCATTCCAGATCTTTCTGATTAACAATGAATTCTTCAGCCTGTAACTTACTTTTTCCATAGTGTGTTACGGGATGTGGATTATCATTTTCAGTGATCGGTTTGAACGAATCCGACTTCCCGGGACCTATCGCCGCTATGCTACTTGTAAAGATAAACTTTGGAGTTAGTCCTTTAGATTCCTTTAGGGCAACAATCAGGTTTTTAGTGAGATTTACATTTGCCTCGTAGTAATCTTTGATCTTCAAACTTTGTGTAATTCCAGCATTGTGAATTACTACATCAATCACACCATGAGTGCTAATTGCTATATTTAAGTCTGTAACTAATTTGTGAGTGTCTGATAAGTCTAATACAACGCTTGAAATATTACTGTCTTTTAACCACCCTGTAACACTTGTTTTCCTCACAGCAGCAATAACCTTATAACCTTTGTTTACAGCTTGTTCGACCAAATGACGGCCGATAAACCCTGTTGCCCCGGTTATAAGTAATGTTTTCACTTATTGTCATTGAATTTATACTGATAGATGCGGTATTTTTTATAAACTCTGCCTCCAATATTTTGTAAAGCACGGTTCATCATAATATTATTTTCAAGTATCCAGCTGCCTTCAGCTTCTTCGTAGTCCATTATTTTTGCTCCCTCAAAGCATTTGGCATAAAGGCATGCATCAATACCAGTTTTTCGATATTTTTCGATAAGTCCAAGAGTAAGAACTCTAACGCTTTTTACCTTCTTTTTGAATCCGATTAACCTGAAAATATTAGTTGGTAACAGTCTTCCATTTCTAATTTTAATCGTAATCTCATTCAAATTTGGCAAACAAGCTACGAATGCAATCGGCTCGCCATTATCTTCAACAATGTAAACCAAATCCGGGGTTGTAACCATCTTAAGCTCCTTAACAAGCTTTTCAAATTCTGATGGTGTCATTGGCACAAATCCCCAGTTTTTCTCCCATGCTTTATTGTAAATATGATGAATCTTTGGTGTTTCGTTTTTAATATCCTTAAAATTAACTTTTCGGATGACAATCCCTTTTTTTGAAAGCCTTTCTTCTATTTTTTTTGCCAATTCCAGCATCCTATCCGGAACCTCATCTCTGATAAGATGATAACACAGTAAATCCATTTTTTTTGAAAATCCATAGCTATCAAATAGTTTCTGATAATAATCTTTGTTATGGATCATCATTATGTAAGGAGGAGTATCAAAACCATCTATTAACGTTCCGCACTGATCATTTGTAGAAGGATTCATTGGGCCATAAAGTCCATCAACACCTTTTTCCCGAAGCCAATCGAGTGCGTTGTCGAAAAGCGCATTTGCAACGTCCTGATCATTAACACATTCGAAAAAACCAAAAAAGCCATAATTTTCATTCCAGTGTTCTACATATTTATCATTAGTAATGGCAGCAATTCTTCCTACAACCTTTCCTGCATCATCAACGGCGAAAAAATATTCTGCTTCAGCATGTTTAAAAAAGGGGTTCTTTTTTTTATTCAGAATATCTCGTTGTGCAACTCTTAATTCAGGAACATAGTTGGCATCATCTCTATAAAGTTGATATGGAAAATCCAGAAACATATTTAATGATCGCCTATCCTGGACTTTTCTAACATTTACCATTTAGTTTCTTTCTTTAATAAAAACCAAATATATTCAAAATTAATGATGCTTATGTTAACTGAGTTTGGTTTAAGTTTTACACACAATATCAAATATTTTTCCAAAGTAGGACACAGGTTATTACTTTTGTATTCTTAAATAAATGCAAATGGAACAAACCAAAAATATTGCGTTAGTCCTTTCTGGAGGTGGAGCAAGAGGCATAGCACACATAGGTGTAATCGAAGAACTCGAAAAAAACGGATACAATATTTGTTCTGTTACCGGAACATCAATGGGTGCTGTTGTTGGTGCTGTTTATGCCATGGGTAAACTTACGGAGTTTAAGGAATGGATGTTAACCCTTGATAAAATGAGGGTTTTTAACCTTATAGATTTTTCATTTTCCACACAGGGATTGGTAAAAGGTGATAAGGTGTTTAATAAAATGAAGGATTTTATCAAAGATAAAAATATCGAAGATCTGAACATTCCATTCGCCTGTGTTGCTGTAGACTTAATGGAGAGAAAAGAAGTAGTTTTTAAACATGGAAGTGTTTATGAAGCTATACGTGCATCAATATCAATTCCCACTGTACTAACACCGGTTAAAAAAGAAAAAGCCATGCTTGTAGATGGAGGAGTATTAAATAATATCCCTCTTAAATATGCTCCCCGAAAAGAAGATGATATTCTTGTGGCAGTAAATGTGAATGCGAAAGTTCCGGTTATTACCCCAAAGCTATCCAAAGTAGAGTCTTTGGAAAAACAATCACTTTACAAAAGAAGAATGAATGATTTTCAAGTGCAAATGCGAAAAATTGTTCCATCATATAAACGTGAAAGCATGAGCTATTTTGATGTAATTAACAAAACCATTGGAATAATGACATATCAGATTGCTCAAAATCATCTTGAAAAATATCCACCTGATATTCTTATAAACATATCCAAAGAAACCTGTACTACTTTCGACTTTTACCGTGCTGAAGAATTAATTGAAATCGGTAAATTGGAAACCATAAGAACTCTTAAGAATATTGAAAGTGATCCCCATTAAAACAGTTACTTCAAAATGCTTATTTTAGTCCTTCAAACAAAGAAACTTATCCTATGAAAAAGTTCGTCAAATTTTACATCTGCTTACTAACTATTGTCTTTGGCATTTCAGCTAATGCACAACAAGAACTTGATACGATTGCTGAAAAGTCTGTGCCCGTTTTTGACTTTGGTGAAGCCCAAATTGTTGAAGCTTTCAGCGACAGCGAAAAATGGATCCGGCATGACCTGTGGGTTGAAACTGAATTTGATTCCGATGGTGATGGAAATCTCGACAGGATGCATGTAGATGTGACCCGACCTTATCAAACAGAGACACAGGGACTGAAACTTCCTATTGTATATGTTTCTAGTCCATATTTTGCAGGAGTCGCACCCGATGTAGAAGGTGGGTTTTGGGATGTTAAACATGAGCTTGGCCAGCCGGCTAATAAGCCACGCGTGCATGCTCCCGTAACCCGAACAGGTGAAAGGCCAATTATTTCAAATTCTCATATAAAAACATGGGTTCCAAGAGGGTATATTGTAGTTCATTCATCATCTCCGGGAACGGGACTATCACAAGGCGCACCAACAGTAGGTGGTGATAATGAAAGCTTGGCTCCAAAAGCAGTTATCGACTGGCTTTGTGGTAGAATTCCAGGGTATACCTCACCTTATGGAGATACTGTTGTTGAAGCTTTCTGGTCAACAGGAAAAGTTGGTATGACAGGAACCTCTTACAATGGAACTATTCCTGTTGCAGCAGCAACCACGGGTGTTGAAGGTTTGGAAGCTATAATACCAATTGCCCCAAACACTTCATACTATCATTACTACAGATCCAACGGACTTGTAAGATCACCAGGAGGATATCTTGGTGAAGATGTGGATGTTCTGTATGATTTTATTCATAGTGGAGACGAAGCAAAAAGAGCATCTAATAACGCAACCATTCGTGATACTGAAATGAAAAATGGAATGGACCGGATTACAGGTGACTATAATGATTTCTGGGCAGGTCGAGATTACCTCAACGACATGGAGCCATTTAAAGCAGCATTATTAATGTCGCATGGTTTCAACGATTGGAATGTTATGCCTGAGCATAGTTATAGAATATGGAAAGCAGCAAAAGACAAAGGTGTGCCGGTACAATTGTACTATCATCAATATGGTCATGGCGGACCCCCACCTATTTCCATGATGAATAAGTGGTTTACCAGATATCTTCACGGAGTGGAAAATGGAGTGGAAAATGATACAACAGTTTGGATTGTTCGTGAAAAAGATAAAATGGATAACCCTACACCATATTTAGATTACCCAAATCCTGATGCTTTACCGGTTAAGTTATATCTTAACCCTGGTGCACCCGAGCAAGGTAGCTTAACGACAAAACAAGCTGATAATCTGGGAGTTGAAACTCTTGTGGATAATTATTCATTTTCAGGAGGAGCACTGGCTCAGGCTGAAATAACTGAACACCGATTGATATATGTAACACCAAAACTAAAAAAGGATATTCATATTTCCGGAATACCAGAAGTAACGATACGGCTGTCTAGCAGTAAACAGGCAGCAAATCTTTCAGTTTGGCTTGTTTCATTACCATGGAATAACAGTCGAAGGGCAAGAACAACCGATAATATAATTACACGAGGATGGGCCGATCCACAGAATTATAAATCAATTACAAAAAGTAAAAAGCTTAAACCCGGTAAATATTATGATATAACCTTCGATCTCCAGCCTGATGACCAGGTTATTCCTGCCGGACAACAAATTGGCTTGTTGATATTTTCAAGCGATAGAGAGTTTACCTTGTGGCCAAGCCCAGGAACAGAGCTCACAATTGATCTGGAAGGCACAAGTTTAACATTACCTGTGGTTGGCGGTGAAGAATCTTTCAACGAGGCGGTTGAGTAAATTTGGTTAGTATTTTTGCTTTTTAGTTGTGCTCCACATAATAAATGCATGAAGAAAACTATTGTAACAATATTTTTAATCCTATTATATCTTATCTCGCTATCTGATGTTGGAAATGCATACAGGTACAAGGCCACTTTCAAAATAAAAGATTGTTCAGAAGTTACCAGATATTTTTACTTTCCTACTTACAAAGAAAAGTTTGATTCGACACAATGGAGCTTTAATGAATACATAGAGAGTTATTATCACTTTCTGATTAGAGTATTTGAAGAACTAAAAACCAGAGAAAGAAATGAATTTCTAGTAATTGATTTTTCTATTGATGGGAGTGAAATAAAAATTGAGTGAGAAAATAAGAACTATTATAAATTAAAAAACACTGCAAATAAATTACCAGTTAGTAGCTTAAAGCAAATCCCAAAATGAAAAAAATTAAATCCTTTCTAAAAGAACTTACAATAATCACTCTTGGTGTATTAATTGCATTAATCATAAGCAATTTTAAAGAAAATAATCAAGAGAGAAAATATCAAATTGCATCAATCGAAACAGTAAAGAACGAAGTGGAGACGAACTATTCCAATTTAAAAAATGTTATTGAGTCGCAGACTAACTTGTTAGATACAATTAATAAATACAGCTCTGCCAATATTTCAATAAGTGACCTGATTCTAATAAAAGGTGGTGGAGTGCAAATTGCCACATTGAGCAATGCTGGATTAGAATTTTATAAAAAAAACCAGATTAATTCAGTTGATTTTGAAATTATGTCAATGCTAATTCTTATGGAGTCTACATCAAAACATATTGATACTAAAATGGAAAAATTTATGGATTTTGTCTATCCAAGTTTGTTTGATGATTCTGAGGAAAGTAAAAAGTTAGTAGTGATATATTTGAGAAATGTATTAAACAGTGAAATTCAATTAATGCATATCTACAAGGAATTTATTGATGAGTATATCACAACAACAGCTCAAGAGCAATAGCTAGATTTCCATTGTCAGGTCAAAGCAAATCTGAAATCAAAACAATATTTTATATCTTTTGAAACTGGTGAAAAGATTAGAAGGAATCGTAAAATAAAAAACAAAATGAAGGTGAAAATAAAAATAAATAATTGGGGAAAGTATGGTATTGAGTTTCTATCTGTGTTTATTGCTGTTATTTCTGCTTTTGCTTTGAATAACTGGAATGATAACAGGAAAAACCATATTGCTGAAGAAAAAATATTAACTGAAATATATAACGGACTTCAGAAAGATCTAGTAGATCTGAAAGCTAATGAAACAGGTCATAAAATGGGATTATATGCAACCGTATATTTTAACAATTTATTAGCGAATAATGAAGTATCTAAAGACTCACTATTGTTTCATTATTATAACTTGACTCGCGATTTCCTTTCTATACAAAACACAACAGGCTATGAAGCTTTAAAATCCAAAGGGCTGGAACTAATTGAAAATGACTCATTAAGATCTGAAATCATTTCGCTTTATGAATATGAATATGAAATATTAAGAAAACTTGAAGAGCAGTATTATGAATCACAATTCCAGGAGAATTATTTTAAAGACATTAACCAACTAATTTCTAGAAGTTTTGAGATAGATAACAATAAAACGATAATTGGTATTAATACTCCATTAAATATTACCGAAATAGAAGAAAAAGAACTTCTATCATATCTATGGAAAATACAACAAAACAGACGCTTTATTTTATTCTACTACCCTGTGATTATGAATAAGATTGAAAAAGTAATAAATGATATTAAAAAAAATGGTAGTTAAATTTAAATATGAAAATTTGTAAATCAAACATAATCAGTAACAGATTGAAAACTACTATCACATTATTTTTATTAGCACTAATTAGCTGTCCAGTTTTTGGTCAGAATTCGGAAAAAATTAATAATAAAAAGATTAGCATAGGGTTTACTTTTTCACCAGATTATTGCTATAGAATACTAAAATCTAATCCATCAGAACAATATCTGGTAGACGAACAAAACTCTTCTCAAATCCCAAAGTTTGGGTATTCGGTTGGATTAAATTCCATTGTAAAATTCAATTCAAGGATTGCTGTAGAATTTGGAGCTCAATTTGCTGACAAAGGATATCAGACTAAACGGATTGAAGTTGCACAAACTGAGCCTAAAAAGTTAACACCAAACGAAATGCGTGTAAGGTGGAGTATTTATTTCATAGACATTCCTGTTAAAGTAAACTACTTCATTCTTTACAAAGATTTCAAATTATTTGTCTCTGCAGGACCATCCTTAAATCTATTTCTCTATCAAAAAAGGATTAGGTTTGAATATATCCCGGATAAGAAAACAAAATATATTACTACAGAAGGATTTAATAAAGTCGGCCTTACAATTATGGCTGGTGTGGGATTTGAATACTCTGTTTTAAAGAAATTAAATCTTAGATTTGAACCAACCTTTAGATATTCTCTAACTCCTTTAGATGATGGAGATATAAAACGATATCCATATTCAATTGGAGCTTGTTTTGGAATCTATTATAGATTGAATTAATAAAAACATTGTAAAAAAATATGAAATATAAAATAGTACCAAACTTTCTTTCAGTGATTGTAGTATTAATCTTAGGAGGAGCTTTGTTAAATCAATTCGACTTTCAAACTCTTAAATTTGAAAACCCTGCATTAGCAGTTATTTATATTATCGTTTTTATTATTAGTATTGGACTAATGATAAAGAAATCAAAAACCTAAGAAAATGACATATAATGAACTAGGCTATACCGATAAAATTGCTCAATATCGACAAGACCAAGGATTGGATTCATTCGAAATTGGTCGTGTTATTCAAGAACATAAAGAACGATATATTGTAAAAACTCCCAGCCATGAATATGATGCTGAACTCATGGGAAATTTACGATTTACAGCTGAAAGCAGATATGATTTCCCAGCCGTTGGTGATTGGGTTGCTTTTATGGAATATGATGAAGGAAAGGCACTAATCCATGCAGTTCTCCCACGTCAATCTGTTATTGAAAGAAAAGCCGTAGGCAAATCCGGTCATATTCAAATAATAGCTACAAATATAGATTTTGGTCTTATCGTACAGGCAGTGGATAGAGACTTCAACCTGAACAGGTTGGAACGATATCTTACTATTTGTAATGCATCAGGTGTGAACCCAGTTATTGTTCTAAATAAAGTAGATTTAATCAGCAAATCCGAACTAGATATTATTCTTAATCAAGTTAATGAACGTATCCAAAATATTCGAATTGTTACGGTTAGTAATGAGACTATTGGTTATGAGCAATTAAAAAATATTATTGAATCAGGAAAAACATATTGCTTATTAGGTTCATCAGGTGTTGGAAAATCAACAATTCTTAACGGACTTTCAGGTAAGAATGAGATGAAAACCGGAGAATTAAGTGAGGCTCTTAATAAGGGAAAACACACAACTAGTCATAGAGAGCTTATTGTGCTCGATAATGGTGGAATTATTATCGATAATCCGGGAATGCGTGAGGTTGGGATTACTGATAATTCTGCAGGACTGGAAATTACTTTTGAATCTATTGTCGAATATTCGGAACACTGTAGATTCAATGACTGCACTCATGTTCATGAAAAGGGATGTGCAATTATTGAGGCTGTTGAAAGTGGTGAAATCGATAAAGATGCTTATACCAACTTCCTTAAAATGGAAAAGGAAAAAATACACTTTGAGTCTGATTATCTGGAAAGAAAGAAAAAGGATAAGGACTTTGGGAAAATGGTTAAGGGTGTTAAGAAGCACAGGAAGGATATTAAGTATTAATCATCTTGAAACCGAACAAAGAGGCTTTCATATTACTGGTAAAGCACAATATCTTGAATCCTAAAACGGAAGCTAATGAATATTAGTATCTTTGAAATAATAGTAAAGAATAATGGTGTAGGAATCCCAACCGACAAACAAAGCAAATTATTTAATATTGGTGAAAGTATTTTAATCAGCGGACCTACTCACTAAGAATAAAAGGTTTAAGTTTAAATTTATTGAAAAACATAGATGTAATATATGGATCGCGCTATAAGAAGGTAAAGGGTCTTCGTTTCATTTTACAAAAAGAATAATCTGATGTATCTCATCAACACCCTTAACATCATAAAGCCACCGAGTGAAGAGCTATTGTTTAATTTTGAAAAAAGCTGAATCTACTTAAAACGATATGAAAAGGGCGAAGGTATTATTAACAGGAGCTACCGGAAATATGGGTGTCGAAGGCTTGAAACAACTGGCCGCAAATCCTATAAAATACCATGTTATTGTTTTTGCCCTGCCCACAAATAAGGATAAAAAACTCCTTAAAAAATACGAGCACCACAAAAATGTTTCCATTGTTTGGGGTGATCTGGCTAACTACGTTGATGTTAAAAATGCTGTAGATGAAGTGGATATAGTACTACACGTGGGTGCATTGGTTTCCCCAATGGCAGATCACAAACCTGATTTAGCCTGGAAAGTAAACTTTGATGGTACAAAAAATATTGTAGATGCACTTCGGGCAAGATCCGATTCTGACAAAGTTAAACTTGTATATATCGGAACTGTTGCCGAAACGGGAAACCGGACTGCTCCTTACCATTGGGGAAGAATTGGTGATCCACTATTTCCTAGTATTTTCGATAATTATGCACTTTCTAAAATTGCAGCAGAACGATATGTAATTGAATCGGGATTAAAAAACTGGGTGTCATTGCGCCAAACAGCCATTATGCATGAAAAACTACTCGATGTAAATGATGGTATTGGCTACCATATGCCATTAAACAGTAAGCTGGAATGGATAACAGCCAGAGATTCAGGCAGACTACTTTTAAATATCTGTTCTGAGGATATACCAAAAGAGTTCTGGAACAACCTTTACAATATAGGTGGTGGCGCAACATGCAGATTTACCGGATTCCAGTTCCTTAATAGTATTTACTCTATGTTGGGCGTTGACTTCCGGGAATTGGAACATCCTAATTGGTATGCATTACGAAACTTTCATGGTCATTGGTATTATGATTCAGATAAACTTGATGATTATCTGCATTTTAGAAGTGAATCTGTAGATGATGTTATTGCCAGAATTAAGAAAAAATTGCCCCTTAGTTTTCGATTGTTAGTATATCTGCCAAAGAAAATTGTGACAATAATAATGCGCAAAAAGGCACTTAATGGTGATACCCCTTTAATGTGGATTAAAAATAATAAGGAAGATAAAATTAAGGCATTTTTCGGATCTAAGGAAAAGTGGAAGGAAATTCCTGATTGGGACAAGTTTGTGGGTGTTGTTGATCTTCCGCACGAAAAACTCAATCATGGATGGGATGAGTCTATAACAGACAATGAACTGGCATTGGAGCACATTAAACGAGCTGCAGAATACAGAGGTGGAAAATGTCTTTCCACAAATATGATAACCGGTGATCTGAAAACCAAATTAAAATGGATTTGCGCTCTTGGTCATGAGTTTAGAGCCAGTCCGTATCTGGTACTAAAAACAGGTCATTGGTGCGAAGAATGCATGAAGCCTCCCTGGAATTTTGATGAACAGGCCAAACTTAACCCATTTATAGCTCAGGTGTGGAATGCACAATAATATGGATTTAGCTCAACTCAAGAAATAAAAAACCGGACATCAACACTGACATCCGGTTTTTACAAACTATTAAAATTATACTATCTGATAACTGAGGCTTTATTTGTAACAATTCCTTTACTGGTTTGGAATGTGTAGAAATAATATCCCGGTTGTAAGCTTGTTGCATCCCACACGATAGTATGAGAACCAACTGAATAATTATCATCAGCAATAGTGCTAACTAAAGCTCCTCTGATGTCATATATCTTTACAACAATGTTGTCACTATTTTCAAGTGTAAACTGGATGTTAGTTGTTGTACTAAATGGATTTGGATAGTTTTGTGCAATGGCAACTATTTCTTCATTTTCATTAACGTCCAAAGAATTAATATTTGCAGCACCCGGTGTAAACTCAGGCATCATAAACCAATTATCTGTCCCATCAACAAACCGTCCGTATGATGTATCAGTTATTTGTGGTCCATAATCAATAAGATCAATAAGTATCTCATCTGGGTTCCAAAGAACAATGCTTTCACCATCTCCACTAAGTTTGAAATCAAGATTCATTACGCTGGATTCTTGTTCTTTATTAGCATAAAAAACAATAAATTCACCGGCGCCTACTGTAACTGAATCAGGGTAAGTATCTGGAATCATATACATAGCTTCCGGATCAAAAAAGTCATCTGACATGTAATAACCACCTAACATTACAGGTTCTGTACCGGCATTGTAAATTTCAATCCAGTCTGGATAATCACCTTGAGGGCCAGGAAAAGCAAAATCATTACTTGCCATAAATTCATTAATGTAAAGCTCAACTTCAGTTGGACCAATATTAGGGTTTGTATTTGATGCTCCCGGAGTAAAATCACTCATGAGATACCAATTATCGGTTCCATCCATATATCGTCCATAAGATGTATCAGTAATTTGTTCCTCATATGTAAAACCCTCGATTAATTCTTGATCTGGATTCCATAAACCAATTTGTTCTCCGCCTCCACTAAGTTTGAAATTCAGGTTCATAACACTGGTTTCTTCACTTTTATTTGCATAGAAAACAATGAATCCTCCGGCTGGAACTGTAACAGAATCTGGATAGGTATCTGGAATTTGTATTGCATCTGTTAAATCCAATGTATCATACAAATAGTAACCGGCCAAATTAACAGCTTCGGTACCTGCATTATAGATTTCAATCCAGTCTGGATAATCACCTTGAGGGCCAGGAAAAGCAAAATCATTACTTGCCATAAATTCATTTATGTAAAGCTCAATGGGTGCAGGTCCAGGATTTGAATTAGCTGAACCAGGAGTTATTTCGGTCATAAACCCCCATTCATCAGTTCCGTCAGGATATCTGCCATATGAAATATCAGTAGTTTGTTCATCATATGTTAATCCATCTAATAATTCCAGGGCAGGATTCCATAAACCAATTTGTTCACCACTGCCACTAAGTTTGAAGTTAAGGTTCATAACACTAGTTTCTTCACCTTTATTTGCATAGAAAACAATAAACCCTCCGGCTGGAACAGTTACTGAATCAGGATACATATCAGGAATTTGATATGCTTCTGTAGCATCCAGTGTATCATACATATAGTAGCCGGCCAGACTAACATCTTCATCTCCGGCATTATATATCTCAATCCAATCCGGATAATCACCCTGTGGTCCAGGATAGGATACATCGTTGCTTGCCATAAACTCATTGATATAGAGCTGGGCATTTAAATTGCTTGTTACCATCAACGACAACATGATTGTCATAACAATAACTGAAAAGTAGTTTTTCTTCATATTTATAGGTTTTATAATTAGAAATATATCTATTGTGTCTTTATACGCACAAATATATCTAAAGAATTCCCATGTTTTATCTTGTTATACTATATTCTTACTATACAATTCATCTGGAGCTAAAAAACAGCTACCTTCTATGAAACTATCGCACCTCTACAGCACCAAGTCTATGTCTTTGATTTTGTGTCTGTTATGCATTTTTCATGCCATACAACTGCCCTTGAGTGCTTTACACATACACAACATGCTTACCGTTACTTTCTAATATAAGTATCTTTGTAATAATTATTCTAAACCAATTATTATGTCCCTACTATTCAAAAATGTCAAACAGCTGATTTTCGATATTGATCAATTTATCGAAACAATTGAGCAGGGCGTGCTCGTATTTAAGGAAGGTGTGGTTAACTATATAGTAGGTGAACAAGCCAGTTTTTCGGATAAAATTCTGCGCATTGATAAGCTTGAAGCAGAAGCAGATAAGTTGCAAAGAAAAATTGATGATGAATTTTACCGACATTCCATCCTTCCACAAAATGCAAGCGACATTGAAGAGATGCTTGATAAGCTTGATGAGTTAATAGATATTTCCAAAGACAATTTATATCAGTTTGAAGATGAGCTCCCTTTTATCCCACAAGAATTAAAAAACGAGTTTATCAGGTTAACTGAAACATCCACCGAATCAGCCCTGGCGGTTTTCCCGGCTTCCAGAAGTTTTTTTAGAGAGCCTCTTAAAGTAAAAGATATGCTGTCGAAAGTCTATTTCTATGAAAAGGAGACAGACAAAATTGCAAGGAATATAAAACGAAGACTCTTTCACGACATGAAAGATCTGGACCTTAGTCAGAAAATACACTTACGTTATTTTACATTGCATATTGAAACTGTTTCTGACAAAGCCGAAAGTCTGGCAGATTTACTTTCCATACTAGCACTGAAAATGAGCATATGATAATCCTGTTTTTTCTATCCAGCGGATTATTTTTAGGTTGGTCCTTGGGAGCCAACGATGCAGCCAATATTTTTGGTACTGCAGTTGGTACACGTATGCTTCGTTTTAAAACAACAGCTATTGTTGCGAGCATATTTGTAATTCTTGGTGCTGTAATACAAGGTGCCGGAGCAAGCCACACCTTGGGAAAACTTGGTAGTGTTAGCACAATTGCAGCTGCATTTACCGTTGCACTTTCTGCGGCCCTAACAGTTTACTGGATGACCAGAATGAGTTTGCCCGTATCTACTTCTCAGTCGATTGTTGGTGCAATTATTGGATGGAATTTCTATACAAGTAACCCAACTGATATTAGTGTACTAACAAAGATTGTCTCAACATGGATAAGTGGACCTATTTTAGGAGGTGTTTTTGCTGTGTTGCTCTACATGCTTGTAAGATTGGTCTTTAAGAAATCCAGCATACATCTTCTTTACAAAGATTCATACATAAGAATCAGCCTGTTATTAGTAGGTGCATTTGGTGCCTATAGTTTGGGAGCCAATAATATAGCAAACGTGATGGGCGTATTTACCAGTGCAATTAACCTGCCTGTTATTGATCTTGGAATTATTCAATTCGACAGCACTCAGCAATTATTTCTTTTTGGAGGTATTGCAATTGCAATTGGTATTATCACATATTCAAAACATGTGATGAAAACTGTTGGAAACACTCTTATGCCCCTAACTCCTGATGCAGCAATTGTAGTTGTTCTGTCGCAGGCATTGGTACTTTTTATCTTTTCTTCACAAGATTTATCCAATGGTTTGCAATCCATTGGATTACCTGCAATTCCACTTGTTCCTGTATCAAGTTCACAGGTTGTTATTGGATCTATTATTGGAATTGGACTGTATAAAGGAGGTAAAGAAATAAAATACGATATACTTGGAAGCATAAGTCTTGGATGGATTGCCACACCTTTGGTTGCAGGAGTAATGGCTTTCTTTATGCTATTCTTTGTCAACAACGTGTTTAAACAAGATGTAGGTGGCAATCGGTCTCTTGTCATTAATGAAGAAACAAAAAGCAATAATGATATTAGCACCAATGATACTTTAGTTGATAACAATATCATTGTAGTTGATACAATTTTCTCTCCTTCCGGAGATATTGATAATATCATAACAAACGATGAAAATAACAGTTTCATTCAGAAGGACTACTTTAAGGCAGGAATTTTAATCATTCTTGTGGTTTTAATAATTACGATTTCTCTTTTTATTTATTTACTTAAATTACAACGCAAGAAACACACCAAAAAGCTAGTACAGTATAAAGAGCTGGAAGATAAGTACCTGAATAAAATTCACCTTCTTGAAAAAAGCCTTACAAACAGAATAAACGTACAGGATGATCTTGGTAAAGAATTAAAATTCCGCCAAAGCGAAATGGTAACTATGGCAATGAGTATCATTCACAAAAACGAATTCCTTGATGACCTTAAAAAGGAAGTTCTAAAGATCAAAACAGGAATAAGTGATCAGGAAACAAGGCTTAAGCTGAATAAACTTTCTTTGATGATTACTCAGGACCTTTCAATTGATAGAGACAGGGAAAAATTTCAGATGCATATAAATGAGCAAAACAGCAATTTTATACATCAGCTGGAAGAAACCTTTCCAACAATGACTGATAATGAGAAACGTTTGGCATCAATGTTAAGGTTAAACCTTTCTTCAAAGGAAATTGCATCTATTCTGAATATTTCTCCAAAAAGTGTGGAGATGAACCGGTACAGACTTAGGAAAAAACTGAAAGTTGATCCTAAAATTAACCTGAGTGATTTTATTAGAGATTTTTAAAAATAATCTCATTAGTTAATCAATTTTCATTGTAGAAGAATTTATAATAAGAAAACTAAAAACAAAAATGAAAAGCTGCCATTATAACTACACTATATTGATTTACAAATCTTCAAAACGCATTGAGGGTTTATATAAATATATTGTAGGGTATATGTAGAGGCCATTTAATCGCTTACAAAATGATATTGATGTTATTTAGCTTATGAAAAATCAATAGTAATTTATTTCATTAATTAAATTCAAATAAAATGAAAAAAAGTAGTTACAGTAAGCTTTCACTTATAGGATTAATAATGTTATTCCTGTTTGGTGCTAATGTTTATTCTCAAAATGGAAACATTGTAACAGGAAAAGTTTTTCCTGCAGGTATGCAAACACCTATGAAGAATGTGAGTGTTCAAATCCAGGGTGATGCTTCCTCAACTGTACAAACTGATGGAAATGGAATCTTTTCCATGAAAGTATCATCATTTCCAGTAGACCTTGTCTTTAACAAAGATACTTACGAAGAGCAAGTAGTAACCATTAAAAGTAACGGAGACATTTCAGTATATATGTCACCGGCGCAAAAAACCAAAAATGATTATGGCCAAACCGTAGGAGTAAGGGTAAAGCTAAACCCTGAATCAAGAGATGGGATACTTATGTTTTCTTCCAGTGATAATCAGTTCAAATATTGGTTCGACAATCGTGTATATTTTGATGGCGCATTTTATTTAGGTGATAATACTTATCAAGGTGTTGAACATGAAATTGGAAATGGTGTTAATATCCGTCGTATGCGATTCGCAATTAAAGCTATCCTGTGGGGTCATTGGGGTGGTGAAATTGATTTCGATTTCGGAAATAATGCTGTGGATATTAAAGATGCATATATTAGATACATTGGTAAAAACTGGCAAATTAAAGCAGGTAACTTTAGAGAGCCAATGTCGATGGAAACCATGACAACATCCAGATATATCACATTTCTTGAAAGACCATATGCCACTGAGCAAGCTCCTTCACGTCATCTGGGTATTGACTATAAAGTGTTTACAAATCACTTTTTCTTTGAAGGTGGGATATTTTCAAGCAATATTGCCAATGATCTAATTCGCGATCAGAATAAAAGTAATGGTACAGATGCCGGATGGTCAGTTACTGCACGTACAGCATACGCACCTATTAAGAAAGATAAAATGGTTCTTCATTTTGGAGTTTCTGGATCTTACAGGGTTCCTAAAATCCAAGAACTTGGCGACCCTATAAACAGTTTTAGATATGGAGAAAATGCTGAAACAGAAATTAATCGTAAGAAATATATCGATACTGACTGGGTACCAAATTGTAAAACAAAAACCATTGTTGGTTTAGAAGCAGCTTATGCAGTTAAGAACTTCCGTTTTCAGGGTGAATACTTAAGAACAGATATCACCAGAGATGCTGATAAAGTACCTGTTGGTGAAGACAAATATTCATTGGATGGGTTTTATGTAATGGGATCTTGGCTTATTAATAATGCTGATTATTACTATAATATGGCTGATGCTGAGTTTTCACAAATTGATTTTCGAAATAACAAGAAAGGTGCTTTTGAAGTAGCTTTAAGATATTCATTTATGGATGCAAATACCTTTAAAGAAGGTGAGGATATTCCTTATATGCAAGGTGGTTCAGGCGAAAGCTACACAGTTGGAGTAAGCTATTACTTCAATTACAATGTAAAAATTATGCTTAACTACGCTTACCTGAATCATGACCGTTGGGCTGATGGAAAAGGTAAGTTTAAAACCTATGATATTGATGCCAATGGTAGTGATATTACTCCAGCAGGAGAAGGTGGTATAGATTTTAGCACAATTCAGGCAAGACTTTTAATTGCATTTTAATATAGAAGAGTAACCTTTAAAAGATAGAAAAATGAAGAAATATATAATTATAAGCATAATAGCATCCATGTTTTTTGCAGGCTGTGTTAAGGACGACCAACCAGCTCCCGTAACACCTCCAGCGGAAGAATATGAAAACATAGTGATAAACGAATTAATAACCAAAGATCTGACAGATCCATATTACGTTGATGGACAAGGTGAAGGCTCCGACTGGATTGAGTTGTATAACAAAGGAACCAAAGCCGTTAACATAGCAGGCATGTGGATTACTGACAATCCCGGAGTGGAAGATGACTATAATCGTATTCCTGATACAGATGCCAATTTTACAACAATTCCTCCAAAAGGTTTTATTGTAATGATTTGCGGAGCAAAAGATACCGAAGGAAATAAAATTGAAACTGGTATTGCCGATGGTAAAGTATTCATTGAAATGGGATTAAGTTCTTCAGGTGATTACTTTGCTGCAATATACGATCCTGAAAAAGTAGAAATTGATAAAAGTGATGACTTCAATGGTCTTGAAGATGGTAAATCCTTTGGTCGTACTACAGATGCAGGTGATACATGGTCTACTTTAACAAATAAAACACCTGGAGAGCCTAACGATGGAACAGTTCCTGTTGCCGGATCTCTGGTTATCAATGAATTTATGTGTAGTAATGATACTACTTATATACCTGACGGTGGCCCTGATGATTACCCAGACTGGATAGAAATTTACAATACAGGCGATACTCCAATTGATATTGGCGGATGGTATGTTACCGATGATATGGCCGACCCTATTCAATATCAAATACCAACAGATATCTCTGATCAAACAGTAATCCCCGGACATGGTTATCTAATAATAAAATGCAATGGTGTAGGTGAAGGCTTACATGCAAACTTCAAACTTGGAAGTGGTGGTGACGATATTGGTTTATCAAAAGATGGTGTAACATTTGATGATTCTGTTTCATATGGTTCTGGTGGCGGTGGAGGAACTTCTGTACCAAATCCTGCTACAGACATGACAACCGGAAGAGACACTGATGGAAGCTTTGTGTGGGTTATCTTTGATCCAAACACATCAACGCCTCCTACTCCCGGATCTTCTAACGGAAATTAGTAAATAAAGATAATTCAATCCCATGAAAGGAATCTCAATCATAGCACTTATTGGTTTGCTGTTTTATTCTTGTAATAAGTCAGACAACCCTACTCCTGTAATTGAGATTCCAACGGGAACTCTTGAATTTGTTGAAAGTTTTGTGGTTGATGTTCCGGAACCTTCCGGATTAGCCTTCGGTCCTGATAAGTCAACATTACTTACCGTAAGCGACCATACAAATCAAATATATGAACTTGATTTACAGGGCAATGTGCTCAGAGAATATGATTACAAAGGAAAAGACTTGGAAGGAGTAACCTACAATTCTGATAAAAATATTATTGCCGTAGCAGAAGAGGCTGATCGTGAAATAACTCTCGTCGATTATGAAACAGGTAATAAAGTGGAGTCGTATCAAATTGAAATTTCAGTTGGGTCAAACAATAGCGGACTGGAGGGAGTATCATATAATAATAATAACAAACTATACTATATCGTAAACGAAACCAATCCGGATCTTATGATTATCTGGAGTCCCGAATACGGTACTATAAGTCAGGAAAAATTGAATTTTGCTTCTGACTATTCAGGAATATTTATTGATGAAACACAATCAACAATTTGGATATTAAGCGATCAATCAAGAAGCCTGTATAAGTGTGATTATAATGCAAATGTTATTCTCTCTTTTAATCTTGATGAACTAAAATATGAAGGTGTCGTTGTTGCAGGTGATATGGTATATCTGATAAATGACGCAACTGCCAGATTGAATATTTATAAAATTAAACTAGAATTATAGCCATGGTAACATCAATAATTCCAAGATATGAGTTCAGGGTTTTTGGAAACAATCTGGACAACATAATAGAGCAAATAGAAAAGCATTCTGATAGGGAAATGACACGTCAGATGGACTCTGTTTACTTACTAACACCATGGAAAAGAAAGAATAATATTAAGATCCGTGAAGGTGTTATGGATATTAAAGTTCTCGAACAAGAAAACGAAACACTTGAACAATGGAGTCCGTTCTTGGTTGGAGAATTTCCAATGAAGGCAAAGGTTATAAAAACAACTGTTTTTCCTGCACTCGGTGTCGAAAGCCCCATGTTTGAAAGAAAAGAATACACATTAAAACAGTTTATTAATGAGGTTGTATCTGTAGATCCTGATTTAGCTGTAGCCTATGTTTGGAAAACAAGACACGCCTATACCGTTGCCGGATGTATTACTGAAATTGCTGAGATAAAAGTAAACGGCACATCTGTGAAAACCATTTGTATTGAGTCGGAAGATCCAAATAAAGTTATTGAAGCTAAAAAATTGTTGGGTATTGATAAAAAAACAGAGAATGTTAATTATCCTCTTGCCCTTAAACGATTTATAGGATTATCTCCATTACCCGATCACTGGAATACCATTGAATTTTAAACAAGAAAAAACAATTAAATGACTAAAGATAAAATGAAAATTGGTGAAATATCCAAACCAAGATTTGAGTTCAGAACATTTGGTAGAGATTTCACAGAGGCGGCATATTTAATGGCCAGACAATCAGTTCCTGTTCCTGAAAAAGTATGGGAACGTACTTCTGAAGAAACTTATATTATTTCCAGAACAAATGATGTCAATAATACAAAAATCAGAGATGGGAAAATGGACATTAAAACCTTCGTTCAAGAAGTAGATGGACTTGAACAATGGAACCCGTTAATGAAAGGTGAATTCCCCATGAAAGCTGAAGTATTGGAAAAAGAAGTATTTCCTGCTTTTATGGTTGAAATGCCTGCTCTTAACAAAGATGAATATACTTTAGAAGAATTTATGGACATGGTTAATTCAAACCCAAACTTACAGGCTGTTACTGTTGAGAAAGAAAGATTTGGATACATGGTTCATGATACTATTTGTGAATATGCAAATGTTTGGATAAATGGTGCCATGGTTGTAACTGTAAATTCAGAATCCACAGAATTAGATGATATCAAGAAAACAATTTCCGCCCTTAGGCTGGATGGTGTTGAGAACATCAACTATCTTCAGGCTGCAAAAAGAGTTGTTGGTATGATCGATAAAAAGTTAGCAAACTAAACTCGGCTACACATTTAATCACTTTGGCATTTCAACATTAAAACATTCCAACATGGGAAAAGAAATAGAAAGAAAATTTTTGGTTGCAGGTGATTTTAAATCTCAGGTAACTAAAGAAACAAGAATAACTCAGGGGTATTTATCATCAGTTCCTGAACGTACAGTCAGAGCAAGAATTAAAGGCGAAAAAGGATTTTTAACCATAAAAGGAATTGGCAATAGTTCAGGTGCAAGCAGGTATGAGTGGGAACGAGAAATATCAGTTCAGGAAGCTGGCGAACTGCTGGAAATTTGCGAACCTGGTGTAATTGATAAAACCAGATTTATTGCTCCTGAAGCTTCAGGTTTAAAATTTGAAGTTGATGAATTTTATGGTGAAAACGAAGGCCTTACTGTTGCTGAAATTGAGCTGCCTTCAGAAGATCACCCTTTTACCAAACCTGATTGGCTTGGCGAAGAAGTAACAGGTGATCCAAAATACTATAATTCAATGCTGATGAAATCGCCATATAGTACATGGTAGATTACCAGATTTGAACTGTTCAGGTTAGTATACTTAAACTTTATTTTCCGAATAATTGATATATGAAAGAGGTCCTTTCAGGTAATAACAATGGCTTTGATCCATTGGATATGAACAATTACAAAATTGAGAAACTACCCAAACGATCCAAGTCGAAGGTTGAATCAATTCTTGCTACAATTGGTGGGCCATTAGCTATTCTGTCATTTATTCTGATAAACTTTATTTTTAAACCGGGATATCTTCTATCAATTGATCCCGCATCTCTTGGAGATTATGCAAAATCGGTTTTTGATATTCGGGGTTCCCATGAATTTTCCCGAATCAATATTGCAATGCTTGCAATTTTTGCTGCTGGTGTTATCTTATGGATGACCGAAGCTATTCCTAATTATTTAACTTCATTAATAATAATAATAAGCCTCGTTCTTACCGGAGTTCTTACCGAAAAAGAAGCTTACGCCCAACTTGGACACAAGGTTATGTGGCTGAATATCATGTCGTTTGTATTGGCTAGCATGCTTGTGAAAACAGGCTTGGCTAAACGCTTCGCTCTTTGGTTTATAGTTCATTTCGGTAAAAAGTCATCATCAATTTTCCTTAGTTTTCTGTTTATCAATATCGTATTGTCAGCATTTATTTCTGCTACAACAGCAAAAGCTGCCATATTACTTCCAATATTTATGGTAATATCAGCTATTTATGGCGCTCGTGGTGGAGAAAAGAAAAACAACTTTGGAAGAAACATTGTCCTTCAGAATCTGTTTTACATAAATATTGGTGCAAGTGGATTCCTAACCGGATCAGGAGCGAACTTACTTGCTGCAGCCTTAATTACAGGAGCCACAGGTGTTGACATATATTTCACCGACTGGATGAGAGGTAATTTTATGGTTGCAGTATTGCTTATGTTCCTTGGATACATTGTTGCTGTCAGAATTTTCTTCCCTTTAAAGAAAGAAGAACGACTACCTCAAATTCCCGGTGGAATGGAACGGCTAAAGGAAGAATTAAGTAAGCTTGGCAAAATGGATTTCCAGGAGGTTAAGTCAGCTCTACTTTTCATTTCTATCCTTGCACTTTGGGCAACCGACAAATATCACGGCATCAGTCCTACTGCAGTAGCTTTTTTAGGAGCTATCATTGCGCTGCTTCCACGGATTGGTATTCTCAAATGGAATGATGTTGACATTCCCTGGCATCTAATGTTGTTTTCTGCAGGTGCATATACCTTAGGTGCCGGATTTAAAGTAACCGACCTGCCCTCTATTTCAGTAAATGCCATTTTTGATTCGTTTGGTCTCGGAGCTCAAACTCCTTTCTGGGTTCTGTATTTATCATTAACATTTGCAATGGCTTTCAGTGCCCTGATATTTCAATCAAAAACCATGCGTACCATGATATTTGTCCCGATCGCCATTGGTGTTGCTCAACGATTTGGTTTTGATGTAATAAGCCTTGCACTTCCGGTTGCATTCCTTATTGAGCATGTATATATGCTCCCATTTAACAGTAAACCTGCCGCCTTGCTTTATGAAACAGATCAATACAGCCTAACAGATACTTTTAAATTTGGCATTACAATGCTTGTAATAGGATGGTTTGTAAATATCCTCATGGGAGAAACCTGGTACCGATATATTGGTATAACTCCCGATGGAGTATTTGGTATTTTTTAAAGAAAAATCTTAAAACAGATTGTAGTATAATGTAAAAGAAAAATGCTTTTATTTGTACTAACAGATAATGAAAAAGTATTTCGCTGGCATAACCTTGTTCCTTTATTTTGTATTACTAGGCTATTTATATCTAGGTCTTGGTCTTGGAGATACTTATCCTGCAAAACCAATTAGCATTATCGTACATTCCAAACCCGGTTCTGCCATTGATTATATGGCAAGAAAAGTATCCGAAATTGCTCGAAAGTATAGTGATGTTCCTTTTGTAGTTGAAAACCGATCAGGAACACAAGGACTGGTTGCCATGAAACATGTTCTTGACACTAAAGCTGATGGCTATACATTATTGGGTGTTACCAAGTCCTTTATTTCGACCGTTCTGGTTAACAAAAGCAAGGTTAAACTTGATGATTTTTTATTTGTTGCAAATATGGTCTCCGATCCGGAAGCAATAATTTCGAATCAAAACAGAGGTTTTAATTCTATTGATGATATTATTAAAGATGCTCAAAGGGATGAAAAGCAAGTTTGGATAGGTCCGGGAACGGGAAGCCGTGATCATCTACTAGCGCTTAAAGGTTGGGAAGTATTGGGAATTGATGCAAGCTGGATCGATTATAAAAGCGGGCCACAATCAATACTGGCACTACTTAGAGACGAATCGGCTGTTTATGTTGGTAATCCTGCAGATATAAAAGGAAAAAGCGGACTTGATATTATATCCATTGCCAGTGATAGCAGATTATCATCATTGCCTGATATTCCAACGTTTAAGGAGCAGGGTTACGAACTGAGTGAATCAATGTGGAGAGGTTTTGCCTTTAGAAAAGGTGTTCCACAAGAAGCTGTTGATTATGTAACAGGTATACTTCAGGATGTTGTTGATGATGAAGAATGGAAATCATATTGCGACGAGACCTATGTTTTCTCAAATTTTGAAAAACATACGGAATTTACTCAACGTATTGAACAGGAAGTTGAAGAAACCAATTATTATCTTAATAAAGCAGGACTTTTAGTTGCCTATCAGGCAGAAAGTGAAATCCCATTGTATATTATTTTCATAATAATATCGAGTGTCATTTTCTTATTATTGATGGCTACAAATAAATTCCGCTTTAAGAATATTAACTATGATCAGTTCATTGCCGGTGGACTAATCAGTGTTTCAATATTCTTTTATTACCAAACAATGATGTTTTTAACTCCGGAAAATGCTGATGTTACCAACCCGGCATTAATTCCAAGAATATGGATAATAGTATTGGTCCTCTTAAGCATGATCTTAATTTTTAAGTCGAAGAACAAGGTTGAGGAAAAAAACAACTTTAAGTCAGTTAATGTATTGGTAATTATTGCTCTTCTGATAGTTTACCTGATGGCCATGCAATGGGTTGGATACTTTTTTACAACACCGATTTTTATTTTGGCAACAATGTATTTATTATTATATCGCAAACCTGCATTTATGATTATTAATGCATTTGGATTTGTACTATTCAGTTATTTGATTTTTAACCAGTTATTACACATCGACCTACCATTAGGGTGGTTGTTGACATAAGAATAACGACACTAGATTATGGGAATTTTTGAAAATCTTTGGTTAGGATTACAGGAGTTTGGGCACTTTCTACCCATAATGATGATGTTTATCGGAGTTATCGTTGGAATAATGGTAGGTGTACTTCCTGGTCTTTCGCCATCAATTGGTGTAGCCCTAATGTTGCCTGTAACTTTTGGACTTGATCCCATTAGCGCACTGGTTCTTCTGGTATCTGTTTATCTATCATCCAATTATGGAGGCTCTATTACAGCAATTGCGATTAACACACCCGGCACACCCGGAGCTGTTGCCACAACCTTCGATGGTTATGAGTTAACCAAGAAAGGAAAACCGTTGCACGCACTCATTACATCATTAACTGCATCAACAATCGGTGGTTTAGTCGGAACAATTATACTAATCCTATTTTCTGTTCCTCTGGCATCTCTTGCTCTGTCATTTGAATCCTACGAATACTTTGCCCTTGGCGTATTCGGACTAACAATTATTTCTTCTTTAGCAGGAAAAAGTCCGTTAAAAGGTTTTATATCCTCAGGTATTGGATTATTACTAATTACTGTAGGATTTGACACACAACTACCTTTTTCACGTTTTTCAATGGGAATCCCTGATTTAGCCGATGGGATAGAATTTATTCCCGCTTTAATTGGACTTTTTGCCCTTGGGGAAATATTTTTCAGTATTGAAAAGGGTGATAATCTTAAAGTAGAAAAAACGACAGAAGTAGATTTATCAAAAACACTGCCCATTAAACAGTTATATAAGCTAAAGGCCTTAATATTAAAATCATCAGTAATTGGAACGCTGGTTGGTTGTATCCCCGGAGCAGGAGGTACAATTGCCACGTTTATAGCATACGATAATGCAAAAAGTTCCAGCAAACATCCCGAAGAATTTGGAAAAGGATCCCTGGAAGGTGTTGCCGCACCTGAAGCTGCAAATAATGGATCAGTAGGTGGAGCGTTAGTTCCTCTGCTCACTCTTGGAATCCCCGGAAGCGCATCTACAGCAGTATTAATAGGAGCACTGATGATTCATAAACTAAATCCCGGGCCGGAACTTTTCAACAAAGAACCAGGTTTGGTTTATGGAATATTCATAAGTCTGTTTTTTGCAAATATCTTTATGTTTTTCGTTGGATTGATGGGAAATAAACTGTGGATTAAAATAATAGCAGCGCCAAAATCATTGCTATATCCATTAATACTGGCATTATCATTTATTGGTAGTTATTTTATACAAAATTCTGTTTTCGATGTTGGAATTTGTATAGCTTTTGGAATTTTGGGTTGGTTATTAAAGCGGGGAGATTTTCCAACAGCGCCAGTTATTCTTGGTTTAATCTTGGGTAAAATGATCGAAGAAAACCTACGACTATCGCTTATTAAAGGAGACTGGATTGACTTTGTGACCCGCCCCGGAAGCTTAATAATTATAATTCTTGCACTGGTTTCATTCTTCCTACCTCACATTAAAAGAAGGTTAAAAAAAGTAAATTGATCTATATTTGATCCCTAATTAGTGGATAAGTAATACCTCATCTAAAAAAAACTCTATATGAGCAACGATAATAATCAGGGATATGAGCAGCCAAACAATCCAATGCATGGTGTTAAGCTAATCGACATACTTGAGGGACTGGTAGCATATTATGGATGGGATGAATTGGGCCAAATGACCAATATTAATAGCTTTACCAATAAGCCAACCATTAAATCAAGCTTGAAGTTATTACGTAAAACACCATGGGCAAGAGCAAAAGTTGAGGAACTTTATCTGGATTTGATAAGCAAATAAATTGCATAGTCTTAACCTAAAGAAATAATAAATAGTTTGCTATTTTTGTATAACTATTGAGATTACTCTAACTCATATCTATAGGCTATTATTATTGTCCTTCATAGTCTGGGAAAACTACCAAAGCTACTATTAATTTCGTTATTTACCCGTAACACAATAATTGTGTTTACTGGTTAAAAAAGAAGCTATGAAGAACAAAATACTGGTAACATTATTACTATTGTTTCTAACCGGATTAATCATAAACAAGACCTATTCACAAACCTCCGTAGGCTTACGTACATCATACATAAAGCACTCAAATGAACTTGGCTATCTGCTAAAGCCAACCATTGGGTATGAAGTAACAGTTGGAGATTGGAGTTTTGGTGATCATTTTTATTATTCGGGATCTGTAGGAGTAATTTTTCTAAATACTAGACTTGATACTTTGCCAACAGGATCATTCAACTATAGCTCAACTCCAACTATACTAACTCCCGGATACAGTGTATACAGCAATATGACTGAATTTACTTTTGGTGTTAATTTTGAATACAGATTTTTTGATGGCCCTTTCAGACCTTTAATTGGAAATGATATATATGTTAGTTTGCTTGAAATGGATTATGTTTCATACATTCCGGGTGGAGGAACTAAAAGCAGTCAAAATGAAATTACAGGTCTATATACCATATATCCCAGAATAGGTGCAATATATGAAATTAATGAAAGCTTTTCAGCTCAAGCCGGATTTGGCAAAATGATAGGTTTCGACCATAGGTTTGATAAATATCAATATTGGAAAATTTACATCGGACTTAGTTTCACTTTTGGGGGATAAAAAATGAAAAATAACATGAAACATCGATCTTTATTAATCTATTCATATAGGGCTGTTTTAATATTCATTGTGATATTATCAATTCAATCATGCGGCAAATTCGATCTTTTCAAAGATATGAGTGAAAGTGTTCCGGTTGTTGAGATGGTAACTGTTGAAACAAGAGGAGATACAACAATTATTATTGGAAAAGTAATTGATAAGGGTGCCTATGATGTTTCTTTATGCGGCTTTTGTTTTAGCACTAGTGGCGCACCTGAGGTAGATGATAATCAAATACTTCTAAATGGTACAAATGATGACTTTGGAGTTATGGTTCTTGATATGTATCCTGATTCAACATATTACATCAGCGCCTTCGCTTACAATGATTTTGCATATTCAGTAAGTGATCCTGTTCAATATTCAATCCCCCATCAGGGGCCACCTGAAATACCATGTAACATCGATGATAATTTAATTATAGATAACGGGATATACTCACCCTTAAATAACATTTATGCTGGACAAAACGTGGGTATTGGCGGATCATTTGGTGTAAGCGTTATGTATTCAAACAACTACGAACTGGTTATAAGCTTCAATGGTAGACCCAACAACGGAGTATACACCACCGGGTTCTGGGATGAAACAGATAAAATATATGTTACACTAAACAAAGGCATGGTTGATATTTCAATTAAAGATGATGGGCTGATATATGTGGAAGAAATTGGTGATAATAGTTTTTCCGTAACATTCTGTGATTTAGCTTATACAGCATTTTCGTCAGAATTTCCTCTCGCCGGGAGAATTATTGTTGAGATGCCAGAATAGATGCTTTATAACCTATTTGTTGTTTTGAGAAACGTTATAACTAATTATAATTCAATTATTGAGTAAGGGTAAACACAATATTATTTGTCTTATAAATAAGAATCTATGATAAATTATTAAAAAGTTAACCCTTGGCTGTTATGAAAACTTTTTTTAAAGTTACAAGCCTGTGTCTGTCCTTACTACTAATAAGCATTGGAGGAGTATCAACCACATTACATGTTCCTGCCAACTATACTAATATATCAGACGCATTATTAGCTGCTTCAACAAATGACACTATCCTGGTTCAACCAGGAACGTACAATGAGACGATTGTTTGGCCTCTGGTTCATGGGATTAAGCTTATAAGTGCCGGAGACACAACCAATACTACAATTAGTGGAGATAATACAGATCGTGTAATACGATTTCTCCCTAACTTTCATTATGATTCAACAACAATGATAGTTGGTTTTACCATAACAAATGGAAATGGTGGTATACATATGGAATGGGCTAGCCCAAAATTGGTTAATTTAAATATAACAAAAAATGAATTCTCAAATTTGTGGGCTTTTGGTGGTGGAATTTACTGTTCCTGTTCCAGTCCAATTCTAGAAAATGTATTAATAACATACAATGCAGTAAAAGATGGCCATTGGCATATGGGTGGTGGTGTATATTGCCGTTCTTATTCAAAACCAAAATTTACCAATGTGGTGGTTGCTAATAACAGACTGGATACTGGTGCAATATGGTACTATGGAGCTGGATTATACTTTACACAAAATGCCTATCCAACTATAAAAAATGTCCTTGTTGCAAATAATACCATGGGCACTGGTGGAGTTTATTATCGCAGCGGAGGTATTGCTCTTGCTGATAGCGCCTTACTGATGAATGTAACGATTGTGGGAAACCATAGATTAGACGGACTTGAACTAGAAGGTAGTGGATTAACAGGTGGTCCAAATGATATTGTGAAAAACACAATCTCATGGAATACATACCCGGGTAGCGAAATAGCTGGTATCCCAAATATATCATATTCAGATATCAAAGGCGGGTGGACTGGAACTGGAAATATTGATATCGATCCATTGTTTGTTGCAATTGATGATTTTCACTTACAACCAAACTCTCCATGTATTGATACTGGTACGCTAATAGGAGCACCTTTATTTGATATTGAAGGTAAGCCAAGACCAATAGGTATGAATATTGATTTAGGAGTTTATGAAACTGGGAGTCCGGCAGAATTTACTGCTGACAATATATTAGTTTGCGAAGGTAATACTGTGAGTTTTACTGATAATAGTACAGGCTTACCTACTTCATGGTCGTGGACATTTGAGGGTGGCACACCCAGTACATCAAATGATCAAAACCCCAGCGTTACATACAATACTTCCGGAAACTATGATGTAGAACTACAAGTCTACTATGGAGCAGATTTATATAGCAAAATTAAAACCAGCTATATTACTGTAGACACCGCTCTATCCGATGCATATACTCCAATTGGCCCTACAATGATTTGTAACGAAGATGTAGTTGAGTTTGTAACTGATTCTGTTCCCTATGCAACTTATTATCAATGGGAAATTTCCCCACTTGAAGCAGGAACTATTTCAGGAGATAGTCTTGTTGGAGTCTTCTTTTCTGATACAACTTGGACGGGTAATTTTACAGTTAAAGTAAGAGCCTTCAACAACAATTGTTCAGGAGGCTGGTCAGATGAATTTCAGGCTGAAGTAATATCACATCCTACACCATTTTTCATAACCGGACAAGGTCCGTATTGTGAATGGGAGACAGGAAGTGAACCAATACTTGAAGATTCAGAAATAGGTGTTGAATATGAACTATACCACGACGGTGTATCTACCGGAATTGTTGTTCCCGGAACTGATACTGCCATAAGTTTTGGATACGTTACCGAAGAAGGCATTTATTCGGCGGTCGGTTATTCATCAGTAAATTGCGTTTCAAATATGTGGGGCGATATTTGGGTTTATATGGTTGAATTACCTGAACAGCCTGGTGATCCAACCGGACCCGACACAGTATGTAATAATGAAGAATCTCAATATTTCAGCTCCGGATCTATAAATGCAGATACACTATTATGGGGAGTTTATCCCTTAGAAGCCGGTGAAATTGTATCAAATGGTAATGATATTAATGTCATCTGGAATAATTCATTTTCAGGGACTGTACATCTATCTTGTGTTGGTATGAATGAATGCGGGGCGGGGCTGATTGCCAGCGTTCTTGAAATTAATATAATCGATAGTCCGAGCCCTGAAATTTCAGGATTATCACTTGTTTGCAAAAACAATGATGCTGATTATGAAACAGATTATATCGATGGCACAACATATTTATGGAATGTATCAGGAGGAGAAATTATTGATGGTGCAGGAACAAATTTAATTACTGTAAGCTGGGGAGAACCCGGAACCGGATATTTAAACCTGTTGGAAACAGATTCTATGGGTTGCAGTAATCTAACCGATGACTATATTGTAACTATTGATGACTGCCTTGGAGTTAATGACCAGAGTAATTCAATATATCGTATATTCCCTAATCCAACAAACAACTGGATAATAATTACAGGAAATGATAATATTGTTGGCCTTTCAGTAGTTGACCAAATTGGAAATGTTATTATAAGTAAGAAAATATCTTACGAAAAAGAAGTTAGACTGGAACTATCCGGATTAAAATCAGGTAACTACATAATTACTGTCCAAGGAAAAAACACTAAAGAAATTCATAGGGTTGTGAAATTATGAATGATGTCTGCCAATGTCGGAAAACTTCAAAGCTTGATATCCTACTTTCATATTAGCACCCACAACTCCAATACTCCACTTACGCCCTAATTCTTCTTCCCCTTAAAAATCCTGTCGAAGAATTTTCTAACACCACTTTTTTTCTTTTTCTTATCTGGTTTTTTCTTTGTCTCTTTTTCAGGATCTTTGTCGTTGTCTTTTCCTGTTAACCTGTTAATGAAACCTGAAAGGCCCTTTTCATAAAATGGATCGCAATGAATTAGCTGGCTTGCAATATACTCATGTTTAAATGACCTCATATATTTTGTCCGTAAAGCTGAGGATCTTTCAATATCAGAATATATATTTCCGGTGATTGGCAATGCTAAAGCTGATCCACTTCCGGCGCCTCCTCTGAAATGCACTTCGGGTGATCGCGCACCAACCCAGGTACCAATAACAAGGTTAGGTGTATATGACATAAACCATGCATTACTGTAATTTTGAGCTGTGCCTGTTTTTCCTGCTATTTCCGACCTTAAACCAAAGCGGCCTCTCAATTGCTTTCCGGTTCCCTCATTAACAGCTTTTTCAAGGATAACTGTAATCTGATCTGCAATTTTAGGATCAATAATTTGAGTCGGAGTTATATTATTATTCTCGAAGATAATATTCCCATCTGCATCCTTGATCTTATCTATCAATATTAGATCATCAGCAATATAACCTTCATTTGCAAAGGCTCCATAGGCCTTAACAATATCATATAATGATACATCCAAAGCACCGAGTGCAATTGCCGGTGTTTCTGATACCGGTGCATCAAGTCCGAACCGCTGTAACAATTCACCAACCGCAGAATGACCCGTTTTAAAATACAGATCCATGGTCGGAAGATTCATGGAATTAGCCAAAGCATACCACAATGCCACCAATGTATCCTTACTGCTGGTGTTATCATAATTTCTTGGTGTCCAACCGTCATATTCCTTATATTCAACAACTTCATTACTTAAATAATCACAAGGAACCAAACCTTCTTCAAGTCCGGCAGTATAAACCAGCGGCTTTATAGCCGAGGCTATCTGTCTTTTCGAAAGAACCATGTCAAATGGTAAATACCTGAAATTATTACCCCCAACCCATGTCAGCACTTTCCCCGATTTTGGATCAGTTATCAGCACCGCAGCATTCAGCATGCTGTAATAATGCCATAAACTGTCAGATAAACTAATCTCCGACGCTTTGGTATATTCCCATGTGAAGATTTCCCGTTTTTTAATCTGAGAAAGCTTTTCTGCACCATATTTCTCATTGACTTTTTTCAGCCATTCTTTTTTTATCCTGCTATTATTTAGCTCTTTGTTAAGAAGCTTTTGCATTTTCGACAGTTGCTTTTTAACAGATCGTCTTGCGGATTTCTGCAATGACAGATCTAGAGTAGTATAGATTTCAAGGCCATCTTTTTCAAGGTCAATACTTACAGAACCATCATAACTTATATCATCAAGTATCTGCTGAACCCTTTTCTTAACTTGATAAACAAAGTATCCTGCAGGAGCCTCACGCTTATAATTGGAATATGAGAGTGCCAGTTTTTTCGATTTCAGGTTTTCCAGAACTTCATTTGATATATAACCCTCCTTCTCCATAAGCACAAGCACCTGGTTCCTTCGCTGTACAGCATTTTCAGGATTTAATCTTGGGTTATAATATGTATTTGCTTTTAACAACCCTACCAGTACTGCCGATTCCTCAATATTTAATTCACTACAGTGCTTTCCAAAAAACCTCAGTGCAGCGGCTTCTACTCCATACACATCTTCTCCGAAAGGAACAGAATTAAGATAGAGCAACAATATTTGCTGTTTGGTAAGAACCTTTTCCATTCTCACGGCAATAATTGCCTCCTTAAGTTTATTCACCGGCATGGACATAAAACTGTGGTTGTTTCTTCCATAAAGATTTTTAACAAGCTGCTGCGTTAAAGTACTTCCGCCTCCAGAGCTCTTGTCGCCAAGAATTATTGACTTAAAAAAGACTCTCAGATAACTTCGGCTATCGTATCCTTCATGTAAATAAAACCTCTTGTCCTCAGTGGCAACAAGTGCATCCACAAGATGCTTCGGAATATCATTCCAGTTTATATTTGTTCTGTTCTCGGCAAAATATTTACCAATCAGTTCGCCATCAACAGCAAGCACAAGTGATGCTTCTTCATTCTGAATATCGCTAAGCTGTTCTTTTGTTGGAAACGGACCGAAAACACCCTTGTAAACGGCCATGAAAAATCCAGTCAATAACACCATTAAAACAATAGCCAGAGCTATAAAAAACTTAAATATTCTACCTAGTTTCTTCTTCATTTTAATTCATTGTCACACACAAAACGATATTAGGAGTTGTATAGTATAACCACCTATTTTTAATCGTTGCAAATTTATTCGTTACATTTGTATTAGGTTAATAATAATCCAAATTATCAAAACAAACTAATTATGACACTACTTCGAAATAAAGCATATATCTACGCATTGGTATTATTGATGTCGGTTTCTGTACTATTTTTACCTTCATGTAGCAAAGACGATGGGGATGATCCTGTTATATATAATACATATGTAGATCATGAATTTTTAACCACATATACTACTACAGGAATTAAAACCTTATTTCAAACCGTTCAGGTATTATATCCTGAAATTGAGGCGCTTATTTCACAAATACAATACGATGTTAAAGTATATAAGGTTGTTTACAAAACACCTTTTCAGGGAGAAATTATTGAAGCTTCGGGGCTTGTGTGCATACCGGTTTCCGATGATGGTATTTTCCCTCTAATTAGTTTCCAAAATGGCACAAATACATCTCATGCCGAAGCTCCTACCAAGAATTATTCCAGCATGCTTTTCAGATATCTGGAATCAGCCTCATCAATGGGTTATATAATGCTATTGCCTGATTATATAGGCTTTGGAAGTTCAGAGCAGGTTGTACACCCCTATCTTCACAAAGAAAGTACAGTCACATCTGTAGAAAATTTAATCCTTGCCACATCAGAAATGATCGATAATGAATTGATCACTACACAATGGAATAATGACGCTTATCTGGTAGGATATTCTCAGGGTGGATGGGCTACCTTAAGCACACATAAATATCTTTCTGAAAAATCAGGACTGTCATTTGAACTCAAAGCCTCATCCTGTGGAGCAGGGCCATATGATTTATCTATAGTTCAGGATTATATGTTCTCTGACGAAACTTATCCGCAACCAGTTTATATGGCATATACAGCTGTTTCTTATAGTTCATTAGGAATTGTTACCAACCCCTTAACAGATTATTTTAATGAACCATATGCTACGCCACTACCAACATATTTTGATGGAACAAAAAGTAACGGTCAGATAAATGAATTATTAAACGATACAGTTGCTGTTTTGGTAACCAATGAGTTTGTTTCCGGGGTTAATACCAATCCAATATATGCAGATTTCAAAAATGCTATGGCTACAAACAGCGTATTTGGCTGGAATACAACGCAGCCTGTTCATCTCTACCACGGCACTGCCGACAATTATGTTCCACCAACAACATCCGAATTGGTTTATCAGGAATTTGTTGATGCCGGAGCATCCGACATGGTTTCATACTATCCACTTGAAAACCTGGATCATGGAACTGCCGCCATTCCAATGGTTGTTGGCTCACTGATTTGGTTTAACGAGATTAAATAGAATGAAAATGTTAAACATTCATAAGTTTTGAAAGTTCATAACAAATTGATTGTACATTTGCATTCTTAAAATTTGAATGAAGATGAAGCAATTAGTAAAACTTTCTGGATTAGTAATGGTATTAGCAATAATATTGAGCTCATGCGGAGGTAGCCCTGAAAGCAAGTTGGTAGGTACATGGAAAGCCAATAAGGTGGAGACAGATTTTGATGAACAATACACAACTCCTGAAATGTTACGCCAGGTTGTTGAAATGCAAAAAGAGACTTATTTTAGGATTATTAATGATTCTACCTTAATTATTGTTTCCCCGGGCAACACCCATGAAACCATGTGGACTCTTGATAAAAAGGATAATACAATAGCTTATTTCTTTGAGGATAACCCAGGTCTTAATAATAAATTAGGAACCCTCGAATCAGGGATAATAGTTTCTGAAACCACAACCCCCTTAGGAAAAATCACAATTTATTACGAAAAAGAGTAATGTTGATTTCTGATCATTAGTTGATTAGTCATTAGTGATTCGAGTAATTCTTTTTCAGTCTTCTTTATCCCGTTTTCGATCTCCGTTATCAAGTCTTCAGGCATCGGTATCCCATCGTCAACACCCTTCTCCCATTTCTCAAAAAAACTACCTTTGTATAAAATCAACCTTAAATGGGGTCACGGGTAATTAAGCATGGTAATTATTGGAAATCGGATCAACGGTTTGTTGATGCTGATACCAAAAACCTGAAGCTTATTTTCTATGCTTTTATTATTGGGATTATAGCCGGACTAATTGGTTCTGCATTCAGGATTATACTTGGTTATATCTCTGATTTCAGAGACACGCTATACCTAGGCGCCGGCACAAATGGAATAACCAGCTGGTTATGGCCACTTTTGTTTGCTATTATAGGAATTACCGTATCGATATTTCTAGTGAAAAAATTTGCTCCTGAAGCTTCCGGTAGTGGCGTTCAGGAGATTGAAGGTGCTTTAGATGGTTTAAGACCCCTTCGTTGGAAAAGAGTAATCCCAGTTAAATTTTTCGCATCATTGTTTTCCTTAGGAAGTGGCCTTTTACTGGGAAGAGAAGGTCCAACAATACAATTGGGCGCAAGTGTTGGCAAGATGGTTAAAGATGTTTTCAAACAACATGATGATAAAACAAACCCACTTGTTTCTTCAGGTGCTGCTGCCGGGCTTGCCTGTGCATTTAATGCTCCTTTTGCCGGAATTATTTTTGTAATTGAAGAAATGCACGGACATTTCCGATATAGTTTCTATTCAATTGCAGCAATAATGGTGGCATCGGGAACTGCTGATTTTGTTGTTCGTATATTGGTAGGTGCCAGCCCTGTTATCCAGATGACAGTTTTTGAAATACCAAACCTTTCGGGAATATGGATGTTTATAATGCTTGGTGGCTTGTTAAGTATAATAGGGTATGTGTTTAACAAATTACTAATCATCGTACTTGATCTGTTTAAAAACGTATCAAAAAAAGGGATAATACTTACAGGTATTATTGGTGGTATTGTAATTGTTGGTGTTGGTGTAATGTTCCCGGAAATGATTGGCGGCGGTTATACAACAATCGCTCAAGTATTAGACCATTCATTTACAATATATGTTCTTATAATCATATTTGTCGGAAGAATGATTCTTACAATATTCAGCTATGGAACCGGTGTTCCCGGAGGAATTTTTGCGCCAATGATAGCCCTTGGGGTAGTGTTTGGGATGCTTTTTGGGCTAGTGATGGAGCACTTTTTCCCAGGTGTTGTTACACATCCAGGAGTTTTTGCCGTTGCCGGGATGGCAGGGATATTCGCATCAACAGTAAGAGCACCCTTAACCGGATTAGTGCTCGCCGTTGAAATGACCTCAAATTATGAACTAATACTGCCGCTGATTATTACAACCGTAACAGCATCTGTTTTAACAGCACAACTTGGCAATGAGCCTATTTATACAACCCTGTTAAAAAGAACCCTAGCTAATGCAAATAACTAGTTTAAGCATTTTGATTGTTAACATATAATAATCAATGTTACAAGATATTATTTGAGTAATATCATACTTTTTGTTTTAGAATATCCTTTAGAGTTTATTTTATAATAATAAATACCTTCGGGCAGATTAGCTGCATTAAAATCAACAGTATAACTACCTGGGTTTTTATGCTCATTTACCAAAGTTTCCACTATCTCTCCTAACAAATTAAACACTTCAATTTTAACATTGCTATGATTAGAAATAGAATATGATAGTTTTGTTTTAGTAAAAAATGGATTTGGATAGTTTTGATTTAGCGTAACACCTGATGATGAATTAGGAACATCGGGGAAAACTGAATTTATTATGTTATTGATTCTTCCAATTTTTAAATAATATTTATCCTCAATGTCATCAAATACCAAGTAAGCAATTGGATTAATATGGTTTTGAGAAGGAGCTAAATTATATATTTTGTCATTGTTATTGGTAACAATAGGTGAATTTGACACAAAACCATTATTATTACTGCTTGTATATTTAATAAGACTGCTACCGTTAACATCGTTATTGCTGTATACAAGAAAAAGATATGTTGTATCCTCTGCTATTGCAGGCCTAACCATCGAATAGGAATTATTTAACATCATTGTATCTGCTTTCCATGATTGGTTTGCCTTTTTATTAAGTAAAAGAAGCTCATTAAAGTTGTTTTGAGGTGCTCTAAACATAGCTACCGAAGCTTCATAGTTGTTAAAACAACTACCTCCTCTAACAGTATACGAAGTTGGAGGTGGTGTTGGAAAGACAACATCATTATAGAGTATATTTAAAGGTGACCAATCAGTCCCTGTAAATGATTTCATCTCAACTCTACAATCAGCTCTTTGATACCAAATTGAAAATAAAGAATCATTATTTACTACCATTGAGGAAGCGTTAAGCATTATATTGTCATAAGTACCGAGGTCATAAGTATGTAAAGCACTTGCTGTCTGCCAGTTACCAGCAATATTATTTGAATAAACAATATTGTATTTTGTTGCCCACCATGCATAGTCGTATCCAATATAATGTTGGTATCCATTATAATTAATAATCTGATTACCGTTTAAATAGCTTACTGTGGATCCATTTCCTTGGCTAAACTGAATTTCGTAATCATTAATAACATCAACATCAGTAACCCAACTTCCTGATTTATTGGTTACATAATTCATATGTGATGGTGGATAATCTGACCAACTTGTATTATAAATTGGTAAGCCTCTATATTCATATAAGATGTGTATATTGTTCTGCTCATCGACTGTTGCTGAAGGTATTAATGCCAAATACCTTACTGCTGTTGATGTAATTGGATGAATAGAGATAGTATCAGAATCACTCCAATTGTTACCTTCATCAGTAGAAGAACGCATAATTAAATAATCCTCATTCGTACCGGGCAGCATGTAAAATAAATGAAAGTTTCCCGAATTATCACAGATAATTGATTGCGACCCAAACCAAATATTGGAGTTGCTTGAATCTAGAGTAATAATCTCGTCGATAATGCTATTTTGCGCCTGTGCGCAATAGCTGCCTATTATTAGAATAAGCATCATTACTAAATAATTAATAGTTTTCATTTTCATTAGTTTTAGTGGTTTATATTGATAAGCGCATCTTTTAATATTCTTAACAATAATCTGAGATGCTAAAATTAATGAATAATCTAGACTTAAACAACTATCTTTTAGACAGTTCAACAGATCAGCCTCAAATTATATATGAAGGACCTAATAATAACTGAAGAAATCTACTAATCAAACTTTTTTAAGTATCGTATTGATAATAAACTACTTTTGCAAACTTTTCCAAGCTAGCATTGAGCATTGAGCATTTTACTACATAATTAAACTACAACGATGATCACAGTAACCGACTTACGAATTCAATTTGGCAAAAGAGTATTATTCAATGATGTGAACATGAAGTTTACAGCCGGAAATTGCTATGGTATTATTGGCGCAAATGGTGCCGGTAAATCAACTCTTCTTAAGGCTATTGCCGGACAAATTGATTCTTCCTCAGGGAATATTGGAATGGATCCCGGTGAAAGGCTTAGTGTGCTTAGTCAGGATCACTTTGCATTTGATGAGTTTTCTGTGCTTGACACTGTTATGAAAGGCCATTCTCAGCTTTGGGATATTATGCAGGCAAAAGATGCCATTTATGCGAAACCAGATTTTTCAGATGAAGATGGCCTGAAAGCAGCCGCTCTGGAAGAGAAGTTTGCTGATATGGAAGGCTGGAACGCAGAAAGTGATGCAGCTTCACTGTTGAGCGATTTGGGAATTAAAGAAGATCTTCATTTCACCCTGATGAAAAACATGACCGGAAAACAAAAGGTTCGTGTACTTCTCGCTCAGGCTTTGTTTGGTAATCCGGATAATTTATTGCTTGATGAGCCTACCAACGACTTAGACCTTGACACAGTAACATGGTTAGAAAACTATCTGATCAATTATGATAATACCGTATTGGTTGTGAGCCACGACAGGCACTTTTTAGATGCAATTTCGACTCATACTGTTGATATTGATTTTAACAAAGTTCAGATGTTCGCCGGTAATTACAGTTTCTGGTATCAAAGCAGTCAGCTTGCATTACGTCAGCAGCAAAAGGCCAATAAAAAAGCAGAGGACAAGAAAAAAGAACTTCAGGAATTTATATCACGATTTAGTGCCAATGTTAAGAAATCAAAACAGGCAACCAGTCGTAAAAAAATGATTGAAAAGCTTAATATTAATGATATTACACCATCAACACGTAAATATCCGGGAATTATATTTAAACCCGAACGTCTTGCAGGTGATGAGATTATTGAAGTTACCAATCTAAGCGCCAGTATTGATGGGAAAGTGCTGTTTAAAAATGTGGATTTCGTTGCAAACAGAGGTGATAAAATCATCTTCCTTTCACGCGATACAAGAGCAATGACCACATTATTTGAGATAATAAACGGTCACCAAAAACCCGAAAAAGGAACTTATAAGTGGGGACAAACAATTACCACAGCATATTTGCCACTGGATAATACGGAGTTTTTTAAAAGTAAGTTAAGCTTATTCGATTGGCTATGTCAGTTTACAAACGACACAACAGAGATTTATATCCGTGGATATTTGGGTAAAATGTTATTTGCCGGTGATGAAATTCGTAAACAGGTTAATGTTCTTTCCGGAGGTGAAAAAATGCGCTGTATGATCTCGAAAATGATGCTGAAAAATGCAAATTCACTTATTCTGGATACTCCAACAAACCATCTTGACCTTGAATCAATTCAGGCATTTAATAATAATCTGGTTAAATTTCCGGGTAATGTTTTCATGTCGTCACATGACCATGAGTTTATCCAATCTGTTTCTAATAGAATTATAGAGTTAACTCCAAACGGTATTATTGACAAGCTAATGGATTACGACGACTATATCGCTGATGAAAAAATAATGGCGTTAAGGGAAAAGATGTATCAGGTTTAGAAGTATTTCACCTAAAATACTCAGATTATACCATTCTAAAACACAGAGATGTTCAGAGCATATCTCAATTCATCGAATTAATAAAATTCTGTAATTCCACCTTATCCGGTAATCCAGGATAGTATTCCAATATCATTTTTGCAACTTCAACAGCATCCTTTTCCCTTTTCTGCTTAAGCAGAAATTCTATCTTGGCATATAAAAACTCTAAATTTCTTGGCTCTATTTCAAGACAGATATTGAGGGTTTTTTCTGCATCAGTAATATTTTTCTTAAACTCATATAATCGAAATAGGTTATACCAAATTCTAGACCTGTTTGGTATTAATCGAGCTGCAGATTTCAGTGATACTATAGAGTTATCATAATCACCCATTTCAGCTTGCAACAATCCAAGTGAGTAATAAGCATCACCCAATTCGGGTTGCTTTTCAGTAACAGTTAAAAGCAATTGCAAAGCTTCAGTATTATTGCCCAAACTATTATAAACCATGGCAAGATTTATCATTGCCGGAAAAAACTGATTATCGATTCTGATGGCCTCAAGATAATTCTCAATTGCCTTTTCCTTCTGTCCGATATTTGAATAAGTATTCCCCAGATTATGTCTGCTGGCTGCAAAATCTGCACTATACTCCATAATACCAATGTATTCAGTAATTGAATTATTAAGTTTAACAGCGGTAATGCTATCAAGATCATTCGGGTTCAGCGAAGACAAGTTATAGGCGGCTTCCGCTCGAATCATCAATGTTGAATCATCAAGCAATGGTAGTAAATTTGCTTTCAAATCTTCCATGTTAGCAGGCATAAAGCTTCTTATTGCTTCCCTGCGTACAAGGGGGTTTTCATCTCTAAGTAATTGTCTGACTGTGCTTTGCGTTTCATTATTTGGGAAATTACCAAGGTAATGAGTTGCAGATGCCTTAATCAATGCAGAAGTATTTTCATCACTAATCAAGTTTAACAGCATTGGAATTGCGGTTGTATCATTTTTGGCAGCTCTGTACATGGTTTCACCAAAATGAAACCTTGTGGGTTTTCCATACCAACGTTCTGTATAAGATGCAGCCCAATTATTTGTTTGATCTGTATGACATTGATTACAAGCATTAGGTGTTCCCAGTTTATCACTGAGATCGGGTCGAGGAATTCGCATACTGTGATCACGACGGTAATCAACACCCATAAAATTTCTGCCGGGCATATGGCATGGAATACATTGTGCGCCTTCTCCAACAGGAACAATGGTTTCTCCACCATCCAGAATTAATGGTTCTCCTTCATCACCAAAATCCTTATGATAATGATGCTTATAAGAACCATATGTTTCCTGTTTATGACATTGATAACAAAGGTTATTACCATCAAACTTAAGTTTCAGGCTATGAGCATCATGGCAAAAAGTACACCGAACCTTTTTCTGATGCATCTTACTTTGTGTGAAAGACCCATAAACATAATCCTCCTCCAATATCTGTCCATCAGGATAATAATATGGCTCAATTGGTAATTGGGGACTCATTATATCGAATATTTCCTTTCGGGGATGGACAAAGTCATCGAATGAACTTCTTCGTGCATGACAATATGCACATTGGTCCACAAGCTCGCCTGAAGTTATATTTGATGTTTGTACAGCCAGCGCATAATTATCGGCAACTGGTCTTGTTTTTTCATCTATTGCAGCCCACCTGTTATGCTCTGACCCTGGACCATGACAGGCTTCACAGCTAACATCAATCTCCGACCAGGTTGTGTTGTAAACATGAGTTTCGGGATTGTAATTTTTTTGAAGATTTGTTGAATGACATTCAGCACACATGCCATTCCAATTTTGTGCATTGTTTGTCCAATAAAGCCAGTCATCGGGTAGAATTTCCTGATTATTGTATACATAATCAGCAAGATGATACCACCGTTTATTTTCTGTGTCCCATGTTATTTGTAAACATTGTAAACGACCATTTTCAAAAGGTACCAGATATTGTTGCAATGGCCTCACTCCAAAAGTATATGCAATTTGAAAATCACCCGGTATTCCATTTGGTCCCATTGTGTGGACAAAAAATTTACCGTCTTTTTTATAGAATCTGCTTGTGAATCCGTTACGTTCAAATTCCACATCATTAAAATCTCCAAGTACAGTAGTGGCAATTGCAGTATCCATGGCATTATCATGATCGGAACCAACCCAGAGATGATATTCATTTTCATGACATTCGATACAGGTCTTACTTCCCACAAAGGAGGGGTCAGTTGCTATAAACTTTTCTCTTTGTTTACATGAAACTAGCAAAGAAATAAAAGCCAGTAATAAAAGAAAAGATTTTGCGATATATAAATTTCGGATTACCATGGATTTTATGCAATATAAAACCTCAAAGGTAGTGGGTTTTTGAAAGTCTGCGAAATTTTATTTAGCCTCTAATTGATCAAATGGATAAATAACTTTCCAGTCATTTTCCATATCAACAATTGTCCAGCCCTTTTCAATTGCTTCGTCCCAGCCTTTATTGAATTTGCCAATATGAGAGTTCCTGTCATATGCCCATTCACGTATTGAGTCAGTATGATGAACATACAGCATGAAACCACCAGCAGGATTTGAGGCTGTCCATTGCATCATTGCAAGGTCACCATCTGAGTTTCCTCCGCAAAAGATTGGCTTTTTACCAATAATTTTATGGATGTTAATTGGTTTCCCTTCTTTATCATCTATAAAATCTAATTCGGCTAATCTTATTATTTGAGGTTTTCCATTTACTAATTCAAAATCTGTTTTAATAGTGCTTCCTAATATTTGTTCTTCAGGGATTCCATAAACTTCTGTTACAATGGCTCTCATAAAATCTACACCACCACCTGATACGATATAAGTTTTGAATTCATTTTCACGTAGAAAATCCAGTAATTCCAACATTGGTTGATATACAAGTTTATCAAAACCAACATTCTTTGTTGGATGTTTTGCGGTTCTTACCCACTCCTTTACCGATGAAGAAAACTCGTCAGTATTCATTCCTGAATGGGTCGTAAGTACCAGTTTCATCAGTCCATGTTCACCTTCCTTTGCAAGGGCTTCCATATCGTTTTCAATAACTGCTTTATATGGTTGAACATCTTTCCACTCAGGATTTTCAGGGGCTAGCTCCTTAATTCTATCCATTGCAAAATACAATTGGAAGTATGCAGGTTGCTCACTCCACAATGTGCCATCATTATCGAAAACAGCTATTCGTTCTGTAACGGGAATAAAACTGTCAGCGCCTTCTTTTGTTACACCTTGCACAAAGTCTATGATAGAAGTTTTGGAAGGTCCGTTATTCCATGATGGTAGAGGATCTAAATTATATGAATCCTGATTATTATTAACTGCGGTTGGAACACAGGCAATCATGCTAATTAACACTAGCAATCCGAATAATTCTAAGGCTTTTTTCATTTTAAATGCGGATAAAAAAAAAGAGCCGGCATTTTTCAATATCCGGCTCTCTAAATATTTTAATTACTTGTGGGTGTGGATAATTTTTCCATCACCTGATCAAGACTAAAGCTAGCAGCTTTCATTCTTGGAGGATAGTCTTTAAATGTCATTAAAAATTCACCTACAATATCCTGTGCAGGTACAAGTAAAAATGCATGATCTAATAACCAGTCGTAATATGTATTTGAGGTAATTGTTGCAAATTCATATGGATCACGTCTTAGATTTAACATAATTGGAATACGGAGTGGAATAAAAGGCTCAGACCATGTTTTCATAGTTCCTGCTGCTCTCTGCTCCATAAAGATAAGTTTCCAGTCATTATAACGTAAAGCTGTTAAATCTCCGTCATCTGAAAAATAGAAAATTTCTTTTCTTGGGCTCTTATCTGCTTTTCCTGTTAGGTAAGGCAATATATTATAGCCATCAAGATGAACTTTATATGTTTTATCTCCAGCTTTATAACCATCTAATAGTTTTTCTTTTATATCATCCTGTCCGGCTGCAGCCAAAAATGTAGGCATCCAATCCATTCCTGATACAATTTCGTTAGATATTGATCCTGCCTCAATATTATTTGGCCAACGAACCATTGCAGGTACTCTCCATCCACCTTCCCAGTTTGTGTTTTTCTCACCACGGAAAGGACTAACAGCAGCATCAGGCCAAGTGTTTTTATGTGGACCATTATCGGTACCATACATAACGATTGTATTATCAGCTATTCCTAGCTCATCAAGTAAATCCAGAAGTTTACCAACATGCATATCATGCTCAACCATACCATCAGCATATTCATCCTGACCGCTAATTCCTCTTAGTTCTTCTTTAACATGTGTGCGGAAATGCATACGAGTTCCATTCCACCAAACAAAAAACGGTTTACCTTCTTTAACAGTTTTCTTTATAAATTTAACAGCAGCATCAGTCGACTCATCGTCAATTGTTTCCATACGCTTTTTTGTTAATGGACCTGTATCTTTAATACTTCCATCTGAAGTTGAATGAATAACTCCACGAGGTCCATATTTCTTTCTAAAATCAGGATATTCTTCAGGATCCGGATAATCTGGCAATTCAGGCTCTTCTTCAGCATTTAAATGGTAGAGGTTACCATAAAATTCATCAAAACCATGATTTGTGGGAAGGTGTTCATCTCTATCTCCAAGATGGTTTTTACCAAATTGACCTGTTGCATATCCAAGCGGTTTTAACAATTCGGCAATTGTAGGATCTTTCTCTGAAATACCCTCTTTTGCCCCAGGTAAGCCTACTTTACTTAATCCTGTACGGAATACACTTTGTCCCAGAATAAAAGATGATCGTCCAGCTGTACAGCTTTGTTCTGCATAGTAGTCTGTAAAAATCATTCCTTCATCTGCAATTCTGTCGATATTAGGAGTTTGATATCCAACCAGCCCCATGGTATAGGCGCTGATATTTGATTGTCCAATATCGTCACCCCAAATTACTAGGATGTTTGGTTTGTCAGTTGTTTGTGCCAATAATATTGTTGACACAAAAAACACAATCGTTATGATTAATAGTTTTTTCATGATAATTATTTTCAATAGTTAATGAGTTTTTTATAAAGATACTCAAATTAAGGCGACAAATATACTATTTATATTTATTCTAAATAACACAATCCTTTCTATTTGATCAAGCTGGCTTATCCCATATAAGATTTGATTAACCCTTTCGCAGGTTGAACATCGTCTTATATGTTAGGACAATAATCTTTAATTTTCGTATAATTGCACATAGCTATCAAGGTATTAGTGGGATGATTACTACTGGATTAGTTGGCCTGATTCTTGCTATTGCATTCTACCAGAACAAGAATAATCTAATTGTAGGTATTCTGGGTCATGGGATTTATGACACCTATGGTTTAACACTAATCTACTTTGGAAAAGAACTGTATATTAAAAATATGATGACAGAAATCTTTCAATCAATAGTTTTATAAAATGAAATCACTTAAATATTTTACCACCATTATAACATTATTTCTCCTTACTAATTCTCTCATTTATGCACAGGAAAAAAGGCCTTTCTTTATTGGCCTCCAACCCAGTTTCACCAAAGAAACATTCTATGAAAAGAATGAATTCGACATCAACATAGTCCCTTTGACAATACAGGTACCTCTTGGAAAATTAATAGATATCAGGGTTACTTCAGAAGTAAATTACCACTTCGGTCCAACCAAAGGTGTTTCTGATGTGGGAGCACAGTTTGTTCTGCCTGTATATTTTAAGAAAAAAGAAAATGCGAAAACTATGTCTCATGGTTTTTATGCCGGGCCTGTTGTCGGATTGGGAACAAACCTTATAAACAATCATAATACATTAACAGTTGCTGTTGAGCCAGGATACATGTTTAAAGCAAACAAAAGATTCTCTTTGGCACTAGGCCTGCAACTTGGAGCATCATATTTTGATTATTTTGACAAGCCTAATGTCTGGCGTTCGCACTTTGGAGTTAAAATTAATGTGGGATTTTGGGTGAACTAGGGGAATTAGGAATGTCAAGTTGTACTAGATTGGTAAACAAATGACATACTTACTCGATTCCCCAAACTTCAATAAGCTCTTGAGGTAATTCAGGTCTTCCTTTGCTATTGATTGCAGTACTTGTTACGAGAGCCTTGATCATCAGTTTATTATCAGATAATCTGTAAATGTGCTGAACAAAGCCAAATCTTAATGGCGATAACCTTTCCATTCTGAGTTTGGAAACAAAACTATCACCGCTTCTCAATGGTGATTGATAATCAATTTCAACTCTTTTTACAACCAGGTTTATTCCTTTCTCGCTCAATTTTGCAAAATCAAGACCTAATGATTGTATATATTTATGACGCGTATGTTCAAGATAGTTCTGATATACAGAATTGTTTACAATCCCCTGTAAATCACACTCATAATCTCTCACATCCAATTCTAAGCTAAAAACAAAATCTTTCATTTCAATCATATTATTAGATGACAAAATTAGATAAGAAAAACAAACTCTCCTCCTATTCCTAAAAATGTTTTATCTAATAATATACACAGCGCTACTTGGCTCCATATTCTTTCCCAAGTTTACGCAAAGCTAACCACATTTTTAGTGTTTCGCGGGAATCCACTGCAGGGTAACCAAGTACCGTTTTGCCTGCAGGAATATCATTCATAACTCCTGATCCAGCACCAACAGCAGCTCCGGGATGTATTACTGTTTGTTCCTTAATAGAAACTCCTCCTCCAATCATTGCGCCATCCCCAATCTTGGCCCCACCTGCAATACCTGTGGTAGCAGCAACAATAACTGAACGACCTAATTCACAATTATGAGCTATCTGAATAAGATTATCAATCTTACAACCATCTCCAATAATTGTTGAGCTGAATTTGCCCCTGTCAACACAAGTGTTAGCACCTATTTCAACTCCATTTCCTATTATAACATTCCCTATTTGTGGAATTTTAACCAACCCTTGGCCATCTTCTCTTGGAGTATACCCAAAACCATCTGCGCCAATGGTAGTGTTTGAATGGATTATACACATATGACCTATTTCACATCGCTCACGCACGACAGTTCCAGACCAAATAATTGTTCCACTTCCTACCTTGCAATCATCGAGTATTGTGACATTTGGGAAAAGTTTCACACCCTCTCCCAGCACAACTCCTTTTCCAACATAACATCCGGCTCCAACACTTGTTCCTTGGCCAATAACTGCTGATTCGTGAATATTAGCATTTGGATGAATGTCTACCTCAAACTCAGGAAATCCGGGATCAAATAATTCAAGGATTTTGGCCATGGCTAGTTCAGCGTTTTTAACTTTAATAAATGCTCTGTTTTCTCCAGGTTCTATCTCAAGTCTGCTATCAATCACAGCAGAACATGCTTTTGACTCATGCCACTTTTGAGCATATTTTTTATTTACAATAAAAGAAATGTTATGATTGTCTGCCTTATCAAGCTGCTCAGGACCTGTTATTTGGTGTGTAGTTTGGCCAACTATTTCACCTTTAATTGTTTCGTTGATTTCATTAATTGTGTAAGATCTCATTCTGTGTGTTTTGGTGGATATTAGATAAATCTAATTCGGTAAAGCTATAAAAAACCATGAGAGATAAAAATCGGATATTACCTCATGTATATAATCAGGCAACTTATGTACCCTAATTTCTGTCTATTATCTTGAATTCAATATGTGGTTATTGCTGTTTGCAGAATTGCAAAATACTGTAGATTTGTGGTTTTATTATTGACAATTAAATTATTTCTGTGAAAAAAATATTACTATTTGCCCTATTAATGGTATCAGGTATTGCCTATTCTCAGGTAGATATTCAGATTGAGGAACTTACGCCCGAAGATGATGATATTGGCTATAATGTTGATACGCTGAAACGATGGGTTACTGAAATTTTTAATGGTCCCGGTGGAATGATCGACACCTCAACGATCAGGTTTACAGGAAATCATCAGGCTTTTGGAAGGTTTTTCAATGGAACAGATATTGGGTTTCAAAAGGGATTAATTATTTCAAATGGTAAGGTAGAAAGTGTTGAAGCTCCAAATAGTAATGGCGCAAAGTCGGATTTTTTTAACACAGGACTTCTTGCAAATTCGGGGGATGAAGATCTGCTGGGTATGTATAACTCAATATTCACAGGCTTAGGGGGTAAGGACACAGCAATAAATTATACCGGTGATGCTGCAGCTCTGGAATTTGTTTATCGCCCTTTCGGAAATTATATTAAAATGGACTATGTATTTGCTTCTGAAGAATACCCTACTACAGCTGTACAACCATCGCGCGATGTTGATCTTACAGGTTTTGATGGCACCAATCAAATATATGATTTATTTGGAATATCAATTAGAAAAAGTGGGTTTTACAATTTGGCATATACTAATGAAACAGGCCCAAGTGGTCCTCCTCCAGACCCACAACGTTGGATTACCGTTGGAAATGTAAATAGTTCCAATAATTCTTCGTATTACCAACCAAATCCCCCCCCGCTGGGGCCAGGCCTTGGAACACAGTTCGATGGGTTAACGAAAAACATAGGTGATCTTGGTCCTATGTATGTTTATAGAAATGATATTGACCCTTGTGGCTACTATAATGTTAAAATTGTAATTGAAGATTTTTGGTATTCAGAAAGCCCAGACCCCGAACTACTTCCCAATGGTTTTGTACTTAACTCTGCTCTATTTTTAAAAGAAAACGGCCTTGATAGTAAGTTACAAGCAACAAATACATATTTTTCCGAGTATGATGTGGAGCATGAATATTCACGCCCTGAATTAACTGGTGAACTTGTTGAAGAATGTAATTTTATAACAGCTACCTTTACTCTTCGTGACACAATAAATATTGATTATTCCATACCTTTCAAAATTGAACCTCCGGGATACAGTCAATATGTTGAGGTCGCTTATGAAGGCGGAGAGGTAATTACGAACGACACAATAACTTTTTATCATGGTGATTCTATTAAAACTATCACCATTAAGGCCATAAACCTTGATGCTGATTATCCTAATATACAGTTTAGATATTACGAAAACCCGTGCGACTATCCAACAATATTGGGCGGAACCGGTTTTAATGGTAAAATTCCGTTCAACCTGAGAGATAATGAACCAATCACGTTTAGTGAAAATCCAAAAGTATACGAAGCTTACTGTAAAGAAACAATTGAACTCACTATCGCTGATGTTACTGAAAACGGTGTAGATCCTTTATCTTACTATTGGAATGGTGATATCGTAAATCACGAAACAATCAATTATCAGGTGCAGTCGAGCCCTGATTATGTAAATATTCTGGTAAACGATGGGTGTGATAATGAAAATAATGGAGTAATTAAAATCAATAATAAACCCGTTATTCTTGAGCAAATTTTGGATGCGTTTTTATGTGGTCCCGGGCAGTTTGCCGATGTTCCCGTATCTGCTATACAGCCAAATTATGCTGATTATACCATTGATCATGTAAGCTGGTACAAAGGAACTCAATTTCTGGGTGATGCCGACGGAAATGTAATACATGTTGTTTATGATGAAACTGTTGGCGACGGAATATGGACATGCAATTTTGAAATAACCGATTGTTGTGGTGGTACTCAAACCGGTGAATTTTTGGTAAACCAATCGGAATTAACTTTGGGTGATGACGTTTGGATCTGTAAAGGAGAGGAAAAGGAGCTAATAGCAAATGTTACCGCACAGAGTTTTAAATGGTATGAGGTGAATAATCCATCGGTAACTCTTTCAATTATAAACTCTGTAATTGTAAGCCCTGAAGTAACAACTGAATATGCTTTGGAAATACTTGATGATTGTGGTGAAACTCAAACAGCTTATATAACAGTTAATGTTGATTTATTTGAACCCGTAATCTCCATTAATCCTGCTACAGCAGAGATTTGTGCCGGAGATACAATAACCCTTTCCGGAAATCCGGCAGTAGAATGGACATGGACTCCGGGAGGTGAACAAACACAGTCTATAACATTATATCCTACTGTGCCAAACACTTATGAATATACATTAACAGCCTCTTCTGAATATTGTTTTGACAAAGTAACAACAGCTACATTTGAAGTATTTCCAAATCCTGTAGCTGAATTCAGTATCAATCCTTATGAAGGTGGGTGTACAGATGAAGAGATAACTTTTACATATGCCGATATTATTACAAATGAAACATTTGCATGGGATTTTGATGACGGAAGTCCTATTAGTACAGTTGGAAACCCAACCCACATTTATACATTAGCTGACACATATTTTGTTAATCTTCATGTAGATAAATACATCTGTGAAAAAGATACAACAGTGGAGCTGATAATTAACCCTCTACCAACCCCAAATTTTGATGCCGATATCCTTAACGGATGTGTTCCTGTTGAAGTTCAGTTTGAAGATCTGTCTGGAGATGTACAATCCGGAGCCACATATCAATGGGATTTTGGTGATGGCTCAACAAGTAATGTTACAGGAAGCACAACCTATGAATATACACAGGCAGGATTATTTAATGTCAGCCTGACAATCAATAACACTGCCCGATGTGGTGCAACAATGGATAAACCAAATTATATTCAGGTAAATCCAAATCCTGATGCCGGTTTCGATCCAAATCCGCCAATCACAACAATGGACAATCCGGTAATTGAGTTTATTGATAGCACAAATAGTGTTGATCCTATCAATTATTATAAATGGGATTTTGGTGATGGCAGCACTCCGGTAGAAGGTGAAGAAAATCCATCACATACATATTCCATGGCTGGCAGCTATGATGTAGTATTATTTGTCGAAACCACAAACGGTTGTATTGATTACGATACGGTTAAAGTAGCATTGACAGAAGAAGCTATATTGTTCATTCCAAATGCATTTACTCCAAATGGTGATGGTGTAAACGATAAATTTGAAATCAAAGGAACCCCTATTGCAGATTACAATCTTTACATATACAATAGATGGGGACAGGTTATCTGGAGCACGCATGATTTCAATACCCACTGGGATGGAACCGACAGAGACGGCAATATTGCATCTGCGGGATCATATGTTTATCAGGTAACAGGAACGGATTATTTGGAACAGGCGGTTAATTATCAGGGAACAGTTACGGTTATTAGATAGAATCTAAAATAAGATATATTATTATCGATGTTTGACACCTGATAAATCGTAAATCCCAAAACATATATCGTCCTTCAGTTCTACTTCCACTCAACAACACTCCCTCTTTCATTGTTTAACAGATCGGAGGGAACACTGGATTTTATTGTTTCAGCCAGTAGTTCAATGAGTTTTGTTTTAGCAAATTGACGTGTTGTAACAAGACTCACTTCCCTTAAAGGCAGGTAATTTGTAAAATGCTTAACCTGTTCTTCTTTTTCCTTTGGAAGATCGAGAGATGCCAATTCGGGAATAAGAGTATACCCTCCCTCTTTGTCAATTATTTTCATTAGTGTATCCAACGAACCACCTTCAAACTCAAATGGTAAATTATCTGATTCCACCTCCTGAAAATTACAAAGATTCACAACCTGATGCCTAAAACAATGACCATCGTTAAGTAGCCATATTTCAGGTGTTGCAATATCCGCAACCTTAATAATTACTTGAGACGCAAGGTAATGATTGGTGTTTGTATAGATCATCATTTCTTCATAATATAAAGGCCTCTCGATAATAGAAGGGTCGTTTAGCGGTGTAACAAGAATACCAACATCAATCAAATCCTTTTTCAGATGTTGGACAATGCTGTCTGTTACCAATTCTTCAACCTTCAGCTTCACGTCAGGATACGCTCGTTTATAGTTACCTGAAAAACGCGGAAGAAGGTAGGGCGAAATAGTTGGTATTACTCCTATTCTAAGCTCTCCGCTTACCAGATTTTTTACCTCTTTCACTATCTGATCAATCCTTGCGGATTCCCTGAGAACAACACGAGCCTGCTCAAGCACTAGCTTTCCCTGTTCTGTTGGAATTACAGGTTGTTTGGTTCTGTCGAAAATAATTACTCCCAATTGATCTTCAAGCTTTTTGATTTGCATGCTAAGTGTAGGCTGTGTAATAAAACACTTATTAGCAGCTGTTGCAAAATGACGGTATGTGTCAACAGCAACAATGTATTCAAGTTGTATTATTGAAATCATAATACAAATATATAGATAAAACCTATGTCATTATAAAAAGAATCGATTTGACAAATGTTGCTAATGGGTATATTTTTGCATCATAATTAATCATTGAAATAAATTAATCAAATAATAAAAAACATAGAAAAATGGAAAACGAAGTAATAATAAACCAAATGCCACGCATCGGCGACATTGCACCTGATTTTGAAGCTGTAACTACAAAAGGGAAAATGAAATTTTCAGATTATGCTCCTGGAAAATGGAAAGTGATGTTTTCACATCCTGCAGATTTCACCCCTGTTTGTACAACTGAAATGAGTGGTTTCGCTACAAGAAAAGGAGAGTTTGATGCTCTTAACACAGAACTTATTGGACTGAGTATCGACAGTATTCATGCACACCTAGCATGGGTAAACAATGTTAGAGAAAACACAGGAGTATATTTTGATTTCCCTATTATCGCTGACATCGATATGAAAGTAAGTAAGCTTTACGGAATGCTACAACCCAACGAAAGTGAAACAGCAGCAGTACGTGCAGTATTCTTTATCGATCCTGATAATAAGATTCGTCTGATTATGTACTACCCATTAAATGTTGGTCGTAACATGGATGAAATACTAAGGGTTCTTAACGGATTACAAGTTTCAGATAAGAATTCGGTAGCATTACCTCTTAACTGGAAACCAGGAGAAAAAGTTATTATTCCTCCACCAAAAAATCTTGATGAAATGCAGGAAAGAGTTGATATGGATTCTGAAGATAAAGTAGACTTCTATCTTGTAAAGAAAGATCTTTAAAGAGAATTACTAGGAATACTAAACGTACTACATAAGCTATATTTACCAACCCTTTCGGACTTATTTCCGGAAGGGTTTTGTTGTTTTAAGAAAGAGGTGCATAAAGTCTTTCCTAGATTATTCTCCTCTTACTTCACCATAATTAAGATCCGGACTTGTGCCTGACCAAACAATTTACTTTGATATATTGTCACCGGCATAATTTTGCTTTAGGTTATCAGAAATCTCAAATCATATATTGTAATTCCTATTCCACAACCCCTCGTTTCCATTGTTTTACTACTTTTGCACTCTTAAAATTTAGAATAACAATGAGTAACAAAGAAATAGTAGTAAGTGGTATCAGGCCAACTGGTAATCTCCATCTTGGAAATTACTTTGGTGCTGTAAAGAATTTTGTAAAAATGCAGGAAACAAATGAGTGTTTCTTCTTTATTGCAGATTACCATTCACTTACAACACACCCCACTCCCGGCGATTTGCAAAACAATGTAAAACAGGTGCTTATAGAATATCTGGCAGCCGGCCTGGATCCCGAAAAAGCAACACTCTATCTTCAAAGTGATTTACCTGAAACTGCTGAGCTTTACCTCTTCCTAAACATGAATGCTTATATGGGAGAGCTTGAAAGGGTTACAACCTTTAAGGAAAAGGCACGTAAGCAACCAGATAATGTAAATGCAGGATTGCTTACTTATCCAACATTAATGGCTGCTGATATTATCATCCACAAAGCTGCAAAAGTCCCTGTTGGGAAGGATCAGGAGCAAAATCTTGAAATGACAAGAACCTATGCCCGCAGGTTTAATAACATGTATAGCAAGGATTTCTTTCCAATTCCAACCGCATATAATTTTGGAGCACAGCTTGTAAAAATTCCCGGGCTTGATGGTTCTGGTAAAATGGGGAAATCGGAAGGTGAAGGCAACGCTATTTTCCTAAATGATGACCCAAAGAAACTTCGCAAAAAAGTTATGCGTGCTGTTACAGATAGTGGTCCAACAGAAAAAAATCAGGAAAAACCGGAAGCTATTCAAAATCTGTTTTCCTTAATGGATGTGGTTACCGATAATGAAATTATCAAGCAATTTGATGATCAGTATAATGATTGTACAATCCGTTACGGAGATTTAAAAAAGAAACTTGCCGAAGATATGATTAATTTCACAGAACCTTTCCGTGAAAAAATTGCCGAACTTTCATCAAATGATGATTACATCAAAAAAGTGATGAATATGGGTAAAGAAAAAGCCATGGCAAGCGCTCGTAAAACTGTTGAAGAAGTTCGTGAGATTATAGGTTTTAGAAAATATTATTCAATTTAGACTTTGTTAGAAAAGAAAAATACATCAATAGCACAAAAGCCTGAAACGGCTGTCCTTGTCGGATTAATTACCAATGCCCAACAAAAGGAAAAAGTACAGGAATATCTAGACGAACTCGCCTTTCTGGTTGAGACTGCAGGTGGTGTACCTGTTGAAAGGTTTACACAGCCTCTGGATTATCCCAACTCAAGAACCTATGTAGGAACAGGAAAACTTGACGAAATCCGACAATATGTTAAAGCTGCCGAAATTGATATGGTTGTTTTTGATGATGAACTTGGCGGATCACAAATCAGGAATCTTGAAAAGGTACTGGAATGTAAGATCCTTGACAGAACAAATCTAATCCTTGATATTTTTGCAAAACGTGCACAAACTGCCCATGCGAAAGTTCAGGTTGAACTTGCTCAATATCAATACCTACTTCCACGACTAACTGGAATGTGGACTCACCTTGAACGCCAACGAGGTGGTATCGGATTGCGTGGTCCGGGGGAAACAGAAATTGAAACCGACCGTAGGATTATCCGTGATAAGATCAGCCTTTTGAAAAAGAAGCTGATTCAAATCGACAAGCAAAAGGCAACCCAGCGTAAAAACCGCGGACAACTAATTCGTGTTGCACTTGTTGGCTATACTAACGTTGGGAAATCTACCATAATGAACTTATTAAGCAAGTCGGAGGTGTTTGCTGAAAATAAGCTGTTTGCAACTCTCGACACAACTGTTCGTAAGGTTGTTGTTGACAATCTTCCTTTCTTACTTTCCGATACCGTCGGTTTTATTCGCAAGCTTCCACACGGACTGGTTGAGTCGTTTAAATCTACACTTGATGAAGTTCGGGAATCAGATATTATGATTCATGTTGTTGATATTAGCCATAATGAATTTGAGGATCAGATTCAAACAGTAAATCAAACTCTTACAGAAATCGGTGCAGGTGATAAACCGGTAATAATGGTTTTCAATAAAGTTGATGCTTATAGCTGGGTGGAAAAGGAAGAAGATGACCTCACTCCTGTTAAATCTGAAAATGTAAGTCTGACCGATCTTCAGAATAGCTGGATGGCAAAAGATAATAATCCATGTATTTTTATCTCTGCAAAGACAAAAGAAAACTACCAGGAATTTCGTAGTCTTCTTTATCATAATATCAGGAAAGTTCACGCTATCAGATATCCGTATAATAATTTCTTGTACTAGGAGAGTGAAGGGATAAGATAAAAGGGATTAAAGAATATGAGTATAAAGTTAATACTATTCAAATCCCAAACTCAATAACCAATAACTCTGAACTAAAAGAATTTTCAAATTAGCTCATCTTCAAATTTTCAAATTAACTAGTTTTACAGGATAATTAAATCCAACTAAAATGAAGATTAGACTTCTTTTATTTTTATCTGTTTTAACAGGAGTATTATTAACCCTTTCATGGCCGGTAAACGGATTTACTCCATTAATTTTTGTTGCTCTCGTACCATTGTTGTTCGTTCAGCAGCACCTTGGAGATACTAATCGCAAAGGAATGTTTTGGTATGGGTGGCTTGCTTTTACTATATGGAATGTGCTCACAACCTGGTGGATTTGGAACTCGACAGATATAGGCTCTATAGCAGCATTTGTGCTGAACGCATTATTTACGGCAACCGTGTTTCTGCTCTACCATATTTCAAAAAAGAAACTCTTTAATAATACCAGGGGTACATTTATTCTTCTTTTTTACTGGATAACATGGGAATACATACACATGAATTGGGATCTAACATGGTCGTGGTTAAATCTTGGAAATGTATTTGCCTCCAAACACACATGGATACAATGGTATGAATATACCGGAAGTCTGGGAGGAACTTTATGGATATTAGTTGTAAACATTCTGGTTTTTGAAATTATTTCAGCTATTATTAAGAAATCTGAAAAGGTTCAGAGAATTATTCCTTCTGTTATTTTGGTATTGATAATTGGTATACCGTTTATAATCTCTATATCGATTTATAACAATTATACAGAAAAAGAAAACCCTGTTAATGTTGTAATTGTACAACCAAATACTGACCCATATCTTGAGCAATACACACTCCCTTATGAAGAAATTCTATATAATAATCTGGCTCTTGCAGAACAAGAGCTGAACGATAGTACAGATTTTATTGTGTTTCCTGAATCAACATTACAGGAAGATATTTGGGAGGAATGGCTTGATAGATCTGTTAGTTTAAAAAAGATAAAGACCACTTTAGCAGATTTTCCAAACACAGCTATTGTAATGGGCGCAACAACTTACCGACTTGTAAGAGAAGATGAAAAGCCCACAAATGCTGCGCGTAGATTTAAGAAAAGAGAAGGTCAATACTATGCCTACAATACTGCCATTCTGATTGAAAATGATAATGATTTTCAAATACATCATAAGTCTAAACTAACTCCGGGAGTGGAAATTATGCCATCGTGGTGGATACTTAAACCCATCGAGAAATTTGCCATCGACCTTGGAGGAACCACCGGAACTCTTGGAAGAGAAGATAAACCGGTCTCATTTATGAGCCCAAGCAAAAAAGTAGGTATTTCGCCAATTATATGCTATGAATCTGTATATGGTGAGTTTGTTGCAAACTCCGTAAGATTAGGTGCCGGCTTAATTTTCGTTATAACAAATGATGGATGGTGGGGAGAAACACCAGGCTATAAACAGCATTTTCTATTCTCAGTACTACGAGCTATTGAAACTAGGCGAAGTGTAGCCCGATCAGCTAATACTGGCATCTCAGCAACAATTAATCAGCGTGGGGATATCCTTCAACAAACTCCTTACTGGGAACCAGCAGTAATTACTGACACATTAAATGCAAACTATGAACTTACATATTATGTAAGAAACGGTGATTATATTGCTCGTATCTCCACATTTGTAAGCGCTCTGCTTATCCTAATTGCATTTGTGCAGGGGTATTTGAAAAAGAAAAAATAACCTAACAGGTCTTAAAGTCCTGTTAGGCTTTTTTATCAACAAAAAATCCCGATATGCTATGCTATCGGGATCAAGACAGGCCTAAGCCCTGAATGTATGTTGAGAGATGATTTTAATCTATTCGTAAAGCTTATAATCTATTTTTATAATAACATCCTGTCCAGCATATTTCTTGAGGTCTTTGCTTTTTGCTTCCTCAATTGCCTTAATACAGCTATCTTTCATACATTCTGCTTTACAGTTTGCTTGATTAACCTTTAGAGTACCATCTTCGTTAACTGTTAAGTCAACATAAACTGTACATTCCAAATTTCTTTCAGATGCAAATGCTGGATAATCTATTTCATCTTTTAAAAATTCAGCAACTGCTTTTGTTGCTTCTACTTTAATTGCTGGTACAACTGGTTCGCCAGCAAAAGCTGTTCCCGCCAGGAACACTCCTAATAACATAGTTATGATTGCGATTCTTGTTTTCATGACTTTAATTTTTAATTAATAATTTTAATGGTTGCACAATACTGTTAACTAATCGCGTGCCAAAAATCATATCATGCTGTTTTTCTGATGCTTACGATTAGTGTTTAAATAATCGAAAAATAAAAATGTACGATGATAAAACACAGTGTGTACAAAAACGAACACCTTACCAGCATGATTTGCAATATGTTAAGAAATATTTAACATTTGACCTCTACAATAATTCCAATAATCTTACGTTTCGCACGACTACTTGTACATTACATTGGATTTCTATTTAATTTTGCAGCACATTTGAATTTTACAACTTTACTAATTATGGATTTCCCGGAAAGCGAAAAAAGATCATTAAATTTCATTGAAACAATCATTGAAGAAGATTTACAAACCAATAAAAATCAGGGGAGAGTGCACACAAGGTTTCCGCCGGAACCAAATGGATATCTTCATATCGGACATGCTAAGTCGATTTGCCTGAATTTTGGACTTGCCAGTGAATACAATGGTTTATGTAACCTGAGATTCGATGATACCAATCCTGAAAAAGAAGATGTTGAGTATGTTGATTCCATTATGGAAGACATCAGTTGGCTGGGATTTAAATGGGATGGTGAACCAAAATATGCGTCTGACTATTTTCAGCAATTATATGATTGGGCAGTTCAGCTCATTAAAGGTGGCAAAGCTTATGTTGATGAACAGCCTCAAGAATTAATTAGTGAACAACGTGGTGTTCCAACACGTCCGGGTACCGATAGTCCATATCGTAACCGACCAATTGAGGAAAGCCTGGATCTATTTAACCGCATGAAAAACGGTGAATTTGAGACAGGCGCAATGATTCTCCGTTCGAAAATAGATATGAGCTCACCTAATATGCATATGCGTGATCCGATAATGTATCGCATCCTTCACCAAACTCATCACAGAACGGGAGATGATTGGTGTATTTATCCTATGTATGACTGGGCACACGGACAATCAGACTTCATCGAAGGAATAACACATTCGGTTTGTACTTTGGAGTTTGAAATACATCGTCCTCTTTATGATTGGGCATTGGATCAAATAGTTGAAGGAAGCTATCGTCCACGACAAATTGAATTTGCACGACTGAATCTTAGCTATACTGTAATGAGTAAGCGTAAATTACTGGAACTTGTTAAGGATAAATATGTAAACGGTTGGGATGATCCGCGAATGCCTACAATTTCCGGTTTCCGTCGTCGAGGTTATACACCCGAATCAATTAGAAACTTTGCAGATAGAATAGGAGTTGCCAAACGAGATAATGTAATTGACGTAAGCCTATTGGAATTTAGTGTTCGCGAACACCTTAACCAGATAGCACCACGAACAATGGCTGTTCTTGATCCTGTAAAAGTTGTAATTACAAACTATCCTGAAGGTCGGGTTGAGGAATTGGAATTAGCCAATAATCCCAATGATGAAAATGCAGGAACCAGAATCATTCCTTTTACCAAAGAGATTTATATCGAACGTGGTGACTTTATGGAAGATCCTCCAAAGAAGTTTTTCCGACTGGGCCCTGAACGTGAAGTAAGATTAATTGGAGCATACATTATAAAGTGCAATGATTTCAAAAAGGATGCCGATGGCAATATTGAAGAAATATATTGTACCTATGATGCTGATACAAAAAGTGGTGGCAGCGGAGCTCAAAGGAAAGTTAAAGGAACCATCCATTGGGTTAGCGCCGATAAGGCAATTGATGCAGAAGTAAGGCTTTACGATCGACTATTTGTGGATGAAGATCCTGCAGGTCATAAGGATAAAGACTTCAAAGATTTTATGAACCCTGATTCACTTAAAGTGCTTCAAAACTGTAAACTTGAGCCAGCTCTCTCCGATGTAAAGCCTGGTGACAAAATACAGTTTCAGCGTTTGGGTTATTTCTGTGTCGATAAAGATAGCACAGAGAATATGCTAGTAATAAATAGGACAGTACCCCTTAGAGATAGTTGGGCTAAGAAGAAATAGTTGTCGTTAGACTGATAATGGTATTTTTTAGTGCTGAGAGCATGTCGTTTGGTGCATTGGAGTACAGGAGTGTTGGAGTTAATGTATTACTTCAGGACGAGTCAGTATCCATTAAAGCTTTGGTCAGTACACTTTGAGCAAGTTTAGTCCAATTGCAGTAATTGGGTAAAGAAGTATTTTTCCAAAACGATATCACTCCATATCTCATATAACTTAACTAGTCATGTTGTCCAGCCACTTTATCCTAGATTCTTAAACAGCCTTCCTGATCATCCTGATTATTAGACGTTATGTAGTTGTTAATTAGCGAAATGATAACTACAATATAACTATAATTTTGTCGATTATTGGTTAACCATAATCAATAAATGCATAATTATAATGAAGCTTTTTAGAAAAATTAGGCAAGAATTATTAACAGATAACAAGTTCACAAAATACTTCCTTTATGCGGTTGGCGAGGTAGTTCTGGTTGTTAATGGAATATTGATAGCATTACAAATCAATAATAATAATGATCTGCGAGAAGCAAGAATAAAAGAAGTTCACTATCTTTAAAACATCAAAACCTATCCTCAAATCAATACATTGGAATTGGATCGATATATAGAAAAGAACGCAATACATTGAATCAGAAAAGAGAATTATTTCACATTTCAAAGGTGAACCGAACCGGATTTTTCGGCATTTAATGCCGATGGCGTTAAGATATATAGCTAGCAATATTTTTATCAAAACAATAACTCTTTCCAGGATCCAGTAAATTCAGGCAACCTTGTCATGATATAAAATGATAGCATTAAAAATATGCTTCTTGATATAGAATCACTATACAAAAAAATGAATAGTGAAGAAGATCATTTTCGCGTTGATACCGAAACACTAATATATAAACCTTTATATGAGCTAATGGACCTTACTCCTTTGGTTAATAACTTTGAATACACAGTAAGCAATGGTCATTCGGTCGTAGATGTAAAATTATCACAGGAATTTTTCGATGAATATCTTAAGAACCTTATGCTAAAAAATGGATTTGCTATGAATAACCTGGAGTTTGGTGTGATGAACCAACAGATGAGAATGATGAAAAGTATGTCACAAGACCTTATTGTTCTAATAGAAAAAGAGATTTAAAAAGGCTAGATAATAATCATAGTACTAGCTGCACTAGATACGATATTGGCAATAATTATATAAACCCCAAATAAAATGAAAAATATAAATGTGATTTTGATAATTCTTGTCGGTAAATGGCTGGTAGCTTATCTCATTGTTTTAATCCATATAATAAGCTGAGTCTTTTTGGAATTAGTGTTTATAAGTTGATGGCGGCTGGTGCATTTTTGGGTTCTTTAACTCTGACATTAATACTAACTGAAAAACTTTGGAAAATATCCTTATTAATTACCGCCAGAATAATAATAGGCATTATGTGTCGAATAATTTTTGAGGGTATAAATGATTCAATTACAACACACAATCTTTTCCCTTTTGAAATAATAATAACTCTTTTTATTACTGTCCCTTCGGCATTTATTGGTAGCTATTTATCCACTCCTAATTAAAATATTTAATGTCAAAATAACAATTGCCAACAATGTAATTAGCCATTAAAATGGCTCAGATACTCAACATTTTAATACATGGCAGATATTTGATTAATCATAATTCAATCTATTTCAACTTATTTGTGTTATATTTAAGGATAATTAATTTCTGAAGTTAACACATGCCTATTTCAACCAAAATATAATGAAAATACTACTCACTGGTGCCACCGGATATGTTGGAAAACGACTTCTTCCCGTATTACTGGAAAAGGGATTTACTGTGGTTTGCTGTGTACGAGATAAAAACAGATTTAACCCTCCTGCATCCCTATTATCGGGTATTGAGGTGATAGAGGTTGATATGCTCGATAATGAATCCTTGAAAAAAATCCCAAAAGACATTACCGCTGCTTATTATCTCGTTCATTCGATGTCAGCTTCAAGTGAATATGAGAAATTGGAACAGGAATCAGCAATAAATTTCCGAAATGCAGTACAAAACACGAACATTGAACAGGTTATCTATCTTAGTGGAATAGTAAATGAAACGGCATTATCAAAGCATCTTAGTTCGCGAAAAAGGGTTGAGTCGGAACTGGGGAAAGGTAGCTATCACCTTACAACCTTACGTGCGGGTATAATTATTGGCTCAGGTAGTGCTTCCTTTGAAATAATAAGGGATTTAGTTGAAAAACTTCCCATAATGATTACGCCCAAATGGCTTAACACCAAATGTCAACCCATAGGAATTGCTGATGTTATTTCATTTTTATCCGGCTCATTGATGAATAAAAAAACCTATGATCAAGACTTTGATATAGGTGGGCCCGATATATTATCATACAAGGAAATGTTGTTGCTTTTCGCAAAGGAGCGACAATTAAAAAGGAGAATTTACATATTGCCTGTAATGACACCAAAACTATCATCCTATTGGTTGTATTTTGTAACCTCTACCTCATATAAACTGGCTACTGCTTTGGTTAATAGCATGAAAGTAGAGGTCGTTTGCAGGAATAGTGATCTTAACGAGATATTAGATATACATCCATCGGGATATAGTGAGTCATTATCAAAGGCATTTACAAAAATCGAGAGTAATGAAATAGTTTCCAGCTGGAAAGATGCCCTGATCAGTGGAGATTTTAATATGAATATATCTGATTTCATACATGTTCCTACCTTTGGTTGCTTAACCGATTACAGAGAGAAAAAGTTTGATTACCGACAAGAGTGTATTGAAAGAGTTTGGCAGCTTGGCGGAAAGAACGGTTGGTATTATGGAAACTGGTTATGGGAACTGAGAGGGTTTATTGACAAACTATTTGGAGGTGTGGGTTTAAGAAGGGGTAGGACAAATAAAAATGAACTTGTGGCCGGAGATGCTGTAGATTTTTGGAGGGTATTATATGCTGATAAAAATGAAGGGCGACTGTTATTATTTGCAGAAATGAAATTGCCGGGAGAAGCTTGGCTAGAATTTAAGGTAATTGAAGATAAGCTAGTTCAGAAAGCCACTTTCAGGCCTGTTGGTTTGTTGGGAAGATTATATTGGTACTCTGTTTTGCCTTTTCATGGATTTATTTTTGAAGGAATGATTAGCAAGCTTTCAAAAAATAAGAAAGTTTAATAAGCACGGTTTTAGTATGCAATTGGATATGGAATATGTAATTTTTTGGTTTAGGAGAGATTTGAGATTTGAAGATAATACAGCCCTGAACGCTGCTCTTCAATCAGGGAAAAAAGTATTGCCAATTTTCATTTTTGATAATCAAATACTCGACGAACTTTCCAATGATGATCCTAGAATTGGGTTTATTTATAATACTATTGCGGGCTTGGATCAGGAGCTCCGAAGGAATAATTCCTCCCTGCTCTGTTTAAAAGGAAATACTGTTGAGGTTTGGAAAAAATTAATTCAAGAATTCAATATAAAAAGGGTATATGTAAATAAGGACTATGAACCCTATGCTCTTGAAAGAGATTCAGAAATTATAACTATCCTTGAATCCAATGACATTGATTTTTTGCTTTATAAGGACCAGGTAATATTTGAGGAACTTGAAGTTGCTAAAGCCGACGGAAGGCCCTATACAGTTTTTACACCCTACAAACAAAAATGGTTAAGTCATTATTCCATTCCAAAGCCAATGAGTAATATTAGTTTCCAAAATTTCCATAATGAGTCCTATGACTTTCCAACTATTGAGAATTTGGGCTTCGGTGAATCTTTAATAAAAGTAAGAGATTATAACCTTACTGTTAGTCGTGATTATGGGGTAGTAAGAGATTTTCCAGCATTGGACGGAGGAAGTTATTTGGGACCCCACCTTCGATATGGAACCATAAGCATTAGGCAGGTAATTGCTAGCATAGAAACTCAGGATTCGACATTTTTATCTGAGCTGATATGGAGGGAGTTCTTTATGCAGATATTGTATAATTTCCCACACGTGGTGGATCAAAATTTCAAGTCGAAATACAATGGGGTGAAATGGATTAATAGCGAAAGGGATTTTGACATATGGTGCAATGGAAAAACAGGTTACCCAATTGTTGATGCAGGAATGCGTCAACTAAACGAAACAGGCTATATGCATAATAGGGTAAGGATGATAACAGCAGGATTTTTATGTAAACACCTTCTTATCGATTGGAAATGGGGAGAGGCCTATTTTGCTGATAAGTTGCTGGATTATGAATTGGCGTCCAATAATGGCAACTGGCAATGGGCTGCTGGTACAGGATGTGATGCGGCTCCCTATTTCAGAATATTTAATCCTACCACACAATCAATAAAATTTGATAAGCATTCGGATTATATAACTCGGTGGGTTCCTGAAATTAATACACAAGAATATCCAACCCCAATGATCGAACATAGCTTTGCCAGACAAAGAGCTTTGGAAGTATATAAAAACGGAATCCTAAACTAAAAAAGCCACCCACTTTATGCGGATGGCTATTATGAAAAAAATTAATAAATAGAGGCTGGTATTAATTATCTTATACCTATTTAAATGGTGATTTCGAGTTTAGTTACATGAACCACCTTTGGCATCCGATGTTTTTTTAGAATCAGCTGGCATTAGGATTGCATCAACAACATGAATTACTCCATTTGAAGCTTCAATATCAGTAGCCACAACTGTGGAGTTAGAATTGATCACCACGCCTTTTTTTGATTTCATAACGCTTAGTGAAGCATCTTTATTTAGTGTTGACACCATTCCAGTAGATACTGAAGAGGCCATTACCTTACCACTAACTACATGATATAATAGAATTGGAGTTAATTGATCCTTTGTTAGTTCGCTTACTCCACTTACACCAATTTCCTTGAAAAGAGTTTCAAAAGCTTCGTTTGTTGGGGCAAATACTGTATATGGTCCGTCGGCACTTAAAGCATCTACAAGCTCTGCTTTTGATAAGGCCTCAACCAAAATGCTAAAATCATTGTTTGAAACAGCGATTTCCACTATAGATTTTGTAACCTTTGAAGGTGAGTTAGCCATCGATGTTGACAGACTTAATGTGAAAATGAATGCAGTCACAATCATTATTTGTAAGGTGCTTAATTTTTTTAAAGATTTCATTTTATTATTTTTTAAAGTTTATAGTTTATTAATTATTTATATGTGTTTAATATAATGTATAACAAGTTAAACAATTTATTGTTCATTCCAATAGAAATTATTTTTGTTATAGTAGCTATTCATCTTTGATTATATGTTTAGGTGTGGATTATAGTAAATGTTTTTTTAATATTCTAATTGCTATATTCCTTGAACTTTTCAGAGATTTTTTTTCTTGTAAGAAATATTCTGCTTTTAACTGTTCCTATGGGAAGATCCATTTTTTCGGCTATTTCTTTGTACTTATATCCCTCCATGTTCATTATGAATACAGAGCTTTGATCGTTATCCATTTCTTTAATCTGTTCCATTATTTGACCACTATCGTAAATATATTCATGGTTATGGCCATTATTGACCTGTCCTTGGTTAATGTAGTATAGGTCATCCGTATCATCATGTAGGTTATTTTGTATGCGTGACTTTCTATAGTTATTAATAAAGGTGTTTTTCATTATGATATGAGTCCATGCCTTCATGTTTGTCGATGGATCAAATTTCTCTTTGTTCAAGAGAGCTTTTAAGTAAGTGTCCTGTAGCAAATCGTTTGCATCATCTTTGTTTGAAGTAAGAGACATGCTATAGTTGGTTAAACTATCATTGAAAGATATCATTCTGTGGTTAAATTCTTGAAGTGTCATAATCGTCTATTTTAATTAATAGTGTTTAACATTTGCGCTGCAAACATAAACAATTTATTCATCACGTTCAACAAAAGAGCCCGAAAGGTTAGACAAAAAGAAAGCTATGTTCATAAAGGGCTGAATTACTAGCAATTAGGAAATGTTAAATAACTGTTAATTGCATAAATAGTGTTTAATCAACATTATTCTTAAGTAAAAATGGGGGTTTGAGTTCTGGGTATAAAAAAGGGGTATTAAGATATAAGGAATATTGGTATGATTTATAGAGGACAGGTAACGGAAGAAAGATGATAAACTTGGTCATGAGGGTCTGGAGTCTGCTCAAGGTTCTGTTCAATTAACTATATCATCAAATTATAGCTATACTGTATACTTTACCCAAAACCAAACTATTGATCCACCCTATTGGATAAATCCAAGTGCGACTTCATTGATGGTTGAATCTTTAAAGTATTATTTTTATAACCACATGATATCGTTGATAAATTAAAGCTGTTTATAGAGCATTTGATATATTATAAATACTTAATTTCAAGGGATAGAATGATGTATTGGAGTTATTGATTATTACAGTTATTGCAAGACAATAAAAGATAATACCTTAATCATTGTACGATTTAGTGTCATTCCTGGTACCCTTGTTCTTAGCGTTTTGTCATTATACTATATGTGCCCATTTTCCTAGGGTATTGGTTCACGGTTATTGGGTATTGGGTAATTGGAAAAGGGGCGTAAGATATATAGAAAGGGGCAACTTAATACGGAGAACGGAAATACACCTTTACCTTAATCTTTCCAACGCTTCAGTACTTCATGCTATTGATGCGTATTATTGGTCTCCGTATTGGTCATCTTCAAATGTGACAGATTTATTAAACTATAAATGTACATTATCTACTTAAACTCTTTAGAAATAGGTTAAAGTCTTCAAGTTTATCCAGAAAGATTACATTTTCTGGTGCCGGATCAGGTATGATTTCTTTTTTAAGACCACCTATAAATATGGTTTTATCTGCAAACTTAATGGACATATCAATAATATTATCTAAAATTTCTGTATCTGATAATGTATAATTAACCGTAGTTACAATATTGTTGAAGGAAACTGTACCATCCATTTTTTGAACACTCTCATGGGGAAGTGATCTGCCAAGGTAAATTGATCTGTGTCCGTTCTTTTTAATCAAATAACTGCTAATTAGCAATCCCATTTCATGCCATTGATTGTCCTGTAGAAATAGAACAAAGGTCTCAGAGTTTCGATTTGGGTAATCGGGGATACTATCTATTGCTGATATAACTTTTAGTCGCACGAGATTTGAAATAAAATGTTCCTGGGCCGGATCAATATTTCCAGTTAGCCACAGAATACCTATTTTCTTAAAGAAGGGATAGATTATCTTTAGAAGCGTTTCTTGAAAACCAATTTGTATAATGGCTTTATTGAATGTTTTTTCAAATAGGAATTCATCGAAATCAATCATAGATTTGATTAACTCTCCAATCTGAATATGGTATAACTCACTATCATCGCTGATATTCAAAACTTCACTATTCAACCTTTCGTTAGTAAGACCTGCTATTTTACTAATCTTGTAACCATTCCTATTGAGCATTGATATATTGAGAATTTTCTTAAGATCCTCATCGTCATAAAATCTAATATTAGTATTGGTTCTTTTGGGTTCAATAATACTATACCGTTTTTCCCAGATTCTAAGGGTATGTGCTTTAATACCACTCAGCTGCTCTATGTCCTTAATATTATAATTTGCCACGTTTAATTGATTTAAATAATAGTGTAACAAATATAAAACAAAAAACGGTCGTAAATGTTCATTTCTGCTAGAAACATTACATTAAATTAGATTTTCAGGATAAAAAAATAATTATTCAAAAATGCTATATAAAGCTTTAGATCAATTATATAAAATTTCCTTGGAGACACTTTTTGATGAATCAACATCATAAGCTAATAATGCTTAGTTGAACATTTTAATAATTTAATTGTTTAATTAATACGAAGAAATAATAAACAACTAAATGGACGACAGAAAAGAACATAAAACTTCTTTGATAAGGACAGAGCATTTCAATGCTGCCCATCGTTTGGAAAATCCAAATTGGGACGATCAGAAGAATCGTGAGGTCTTTGGTAAGTGCAACAATCCTAATTTTCACGGACACAACTATGATCTGGAAGTAAAGGTTACAGGATTTGTTAACCCACAAACCGGTTTTGTAATGAATATTAAAGAACTTTCAAATCTAATAAACACATATATTATTGAAAGGTTTGACCATAAAAATCTAAATATAGATGTTGAGGAATTCGAACATTTGAATCCAACAGCAGAAAACATTGCATATATTATCTATTTTTTGCTTAGAGATAAGGTAAATTTAAATCATGAATTAAAAATTAAACTATATGAAACGCCAAGAAACTTTGTTGAATACCCTGCCTAAGAATGGAAATGGAACAAATGGATATTCACATTCAGACATAGGCGATAATCACATCGCCACAAGTATTGATACTCCAATGAAAGACAATGCATTTGAAATGTCAGATGAGGAGAAGAAATACAGAATTTCGGGGCACATGGCTGAAATAATGGAAATATTGGGACTTGATTTAAAGGACGACTCACTCAGAGGCACTCCAGACAGAGTTGCAAAAATGTATGTTGAGGAAATTTTCTCCGGTCTAAACCCAAAAAACAAGCCCAGAATCTCATTGTTTGAGAATATTTATAAATATGACCAAATGCTTGTGGAGAAAAACATTACACTCAACTCCAATTGCGAACATCATTTTCTTCCAATATATGGTTATGCGCATGTTGCTTACATATCATCAGGTAAAGTTATTGGATTATCGAAACTCAATAGAATTGTACAATATTTTGCGAGAAGACCACAAGTTCAGGAACGTCTTACCAACCAGATTGGCCATGAGCTTATGAATATTCTTGAAACGAAAGATGTTGCTGTAATTATTGATGCCCGGCATATGTGTGTGTCTGCAAGAGGAATCGAAGATAATACTTCCAGCACAGTAACAGCATTTTATGGTGGGAAATTTAAAGAAACTGATAAAAAGCAAGAGCTACACAATTATTTATATCATCAATAACTCGCTAGTTGTAATATCGTATCTTAGTGAATAAATAACTAATAATACGCTGACTATTTTGATAAGTTAAAAGTTGAAAGGAAATGGCATTCTACCAATACATTGCAGAACAAAAAATAAACTCTGACATCCAATCAGTTTGGGAATTTATCTCTTCTCCTGCAAACCTGAAGAAGATTACTCCTGAATATATGGGCTTTGATATTACCTCCAACAATATAGGTGAGAAGATGTATCCCGGGATGATAATAAGTTATAAGGTAACCCCATTGTTTGGCATTAAAACTACATGGGTAACAGAAATTACTCATGTTAAGGAAAAAGAATATTTTGTTGATGAGCAAAGGATTGGACCATATAGCATGTGGCATCACGAACACTTCATCTATAGCATTGAAAACGGTGTGCTTATGAAAGACATAGTGAGCTATCAACCGCCATTTGGATTTATTGGAAGTATTGCCAATAAACTCATTATTAAGAGTAAATTAAATGAGATATTTGAACACCGACGGAAATCCATGGAAAATATATTTGGAGCATATAGTTAATAGAAACATCAAAAAAAAATAACTAAGATGAGTATAAAAACAATATTGATAAGTTATGCATTAACGTTTATTGTATTTCTGATTGTGGACCTGGTATGGTTAGGATTTATCGCTAAAAACCTATACAATAAGTATTTGGGGAGTTTTCTTTCTGACAACGTAAACTGGCCTGCAGCAATAATATTCTATCTGATTTTTGTGGCAGGATTATCTGTTTTTGTTATATATCCATCCTTTGAAAAGGAATCGGTGTGGAGAGCAATTATTTGGGGTGCATTTTTTGGAATAGTAACCTATGCAACATATGATTTAACCAATCTGGCCACAATGAAAAATTGGCCTCTTCAGATAGTAATAATAGATATTATTTGGGGGGCTGTGTTATCTGCAATAGTTAGTTTATCAGGATATTATATCCTTAAATTCGTATCATAAGACACTATCTATCAGCCAGCATATTAGCGGCATCTTTCTGAAAATAAACATTCCAGGGGTATGTATTACCACCTGAATGAGGATCCTGATTTATAACCCATTCCAGATCTTGTTTGGCCCCATCGGTATCTCCAATCAGATCGTATAGATATTTCGCTCTTCCCCATCTATTTACCAAAAATTCTGGTCCTGTTTCAATGGCCAGATTAAATTCATCGGCAGCACGCTCTTTACTACCTCCAAACTTTTCAGGAACAGCAATATAGTATAAGCCTCTGGAAAAATAGTTACCGCCGCCTGCCCAGGTTGGATCCATCTCATCTATCCTCTCGATCATTTTATTATTTTGGATTACGATTTTTGTATTCATTACCCTTCCCAAGGGCTTTAGGCACTCCTTGAAGTAATAAAATCTTGCAGTATACCAATAACCCATGGCATCGATCTCATTTATTGTCAGGCTGCCTGCCGCATCGGTAATTTCTTCACCATTGATTACCTGTGACAAAAACAACTTATTTGTACCCATAGCTTTCTCACAATATCTTATTGCCTCCTTGTAATAGTATTTCTTGTCTTTGCTTTTTGTTGAATAGGCAGCACCCATAAGGATGTTGTAATTGCCGATTTTCCATAGTGCATAATAATTAAGAGGGTCGACTTTCTCCACCTCTTTAAACGCGTCAATGAGTTTAAGGACTTCCTCTTTTGAGTCAGCGTTGGCTTCAATTAAAAGGGCATTAACTAATAAAGCTTTGGTATCACTGTAGTTTTTATTTTCCGTGATTGTTTCCCAACCGGGTTTAAAACTTACACATGAATTCAGAACTAACATTGCGATTACGAGTGAAAGCAGACCAATAAGTACTAGAATATTTTTCATTGTTGTATCATTAATTTAATTTGGTTTTCTTGATATTATAACCAATGCCATCCTTTCTCTGTTCGAATATTTTTGAATCAGAAAAATCGATGTCATTTCCATGGAAAAGATTATAGTATAGATTACGAATATTTTGATCCAGATCAGGGACTTCTCCAATGAAAAATGTATGTGATGTACCCGTTGGAAATCGAAAGCCCACCGCATTGGAGAAGTTAATGTAATTTGCGTTAACAGCAATTGGTTGTAATACTTTTTCACCAAGTTGTTTGCCATCATTGGTGAAAATCCTAACACCCTTCAGATTGAAATCCGATTTATTACTTGTGATGTATATTCGTTTCTGCAAATTTAGTTTCTCAACCCACTCTTTATGATTCAACTGATTTACCGCAGCTGAGTTTAATATCATATTATCAAATATGATTGTGTTATACTGTTTTTCAACATCAGAAAGGACCATGTTTTTCACCAAGGAATTTCCAAGGCTATGGAAAAATACCGAGAGGCTGGCATCATTCTTAAATGAAGCATTAGAATTTTTAAAGGTTTCCATAAACCACAATAATTCCTCAAAATGATTCACCGAAGCTATGACGTTCTTTTTTGAGTTTTTGAAATTATTTATGCCATTTAATTCCAGGTCCTTTGTTGGCCAGCTGAACACTAGCACATTTACTTTATGAAGATATTGTATATCCATACCACGAATAATAGCCTGTTCAAAGGTTTTGCTGTCGCCATGGACAAATAACAACCAATCGTCTCCAATTTTTGAGATTCGGTTTAAGAACTCCAATGAATCAAGACGAATAATTGACAATGAATCTGTTTGTATTAAGGTAACTTCAAGATAGATTAGCCCCTTATCGCTTTTTACATGATTAGTAAATTCTATTTGGTTATTGTTCCCAACTTCAGATCTGTTTGTAATGGCATAAACTATTTCTCCTGAAGATACTTTGTCGCCATAAGCAGATTCAATTTTTTGACCAACTGAAACGAAACTATTAAATAATATACATAAGAGAAGAAGATTAGAGATGCTGAAAAAATTAGGCATACAATGCAATTTCCCAATGTAAGATTTCATCTGAATATCAGTTAATACAGCAAATATAGCTAATAGTTAACAATGGATTTTAAAAATACTATAATCAAATATGATGATAAAGGCCTCAATCTACACAATGCTAGAACAGTTATTCATGTAATCCCCACCATCATTACGTTTGAGCATGAAAAAAAAACATGATAATTACGCTATTCGGGCAATATTTTTTTTACTTTTGCCCCCTCATCCGCTAAAAGCGGAAAAAGTGCCTGATGGTGTAATTGGCAACACGTCTGACTCTGAATCAGAAGAGTCCAGGTTCGACCCCTGGTCAGGCAACAAAGCCGCTGTTTATCAGCGGCTTTTCTTTTTTCTGGTGTCAAATTAATCTAATATTAATATTCATTTAACCCCATTGATTTCTATTACCACCTAGCTTTTAGAATGATATAAATAATAATTAATGTTTCTTCTTTCGAGATCCTACCAAAGAAGACTATATCCAAAAGCGCACGTATCCTAACAGAATGCATACCAGTCCGTTAAAGATTTTTTACAAATAGTGTTTTCATTTTAAAAATAAATTACTTTTAGCGCATAATTTCATCTATAAATAATTTAGCAGTTATGTTGTTAATAATTGATAATCAGAGTGCTTTCATCAAGAAGTTTAAAAGACAATACTTGTCAGAGCAGGATTTTGATTATGTTTTTTTTGATCATAATCAACCCATAACCCTTTCAGCTAAAACTGAGATTAAGGGAGTGATACTTTCTGGTGGTAGAGGAAATCCGTTTGAACCATTAAACCTGACGTCTAATTTCGTCGCACTAATGAATTTTGATGTGCCGATTATTGGGTTTTGTTTGGGACACGAAATATTGGCTGTAGCATATAGGGGTCGTATAAAGAAACTACCCGAGTATCATGGTAAAAAGGAATTAGTTACAATAACAAAACCTGATGATCCAATATTTAATGGAATAAGTTCAAATGAATTATTGTTAACAAAAAGACATGGGTTTCATGTTTCTGAAATTCCACCGACCTTTCATAGCCTTGCTACATCTGATACATGTAGCAATGAAATAATAAAACATAACGATAAACCGATCTATGGTTTTCAATCTCATCCCGAAGTGTCGGGTTTAGATGGGCTTCAAATGGTAAATAATTTTTTAAGTATTTGTAATATCATAGATTAAGAATAAATAACATGAAAGTTGCAATTATATATAACGAGGATATTGAAGGTGTAATTAACACCTTTGGAATGCAAAACAAGGAGTTTTACAATAAAGATACAATATCTAAAGTGGCCAAAAGCTTGGAAAAAGCAGGTCATAACGTGGTGGTATTTGATGGTAATAAGCAGATAATTGAGAGATTGGAAAGTTTTATGCCACGTGTTCTCGAAGGTGAGCAAATGGGTATGGTATTTAATATGGCATATGGTATACAAGGTGAAAGTCGTTATACTCATATTCCATCAATGTTAGAAATGCTAGGTATTCCATACGTAGGCTCATCACCATCTGGTCATACTCTTGCATTAGATAAAGTATTGACTAAGATTATATGGAAGAACGGAAATTTGCCCACACCTGAATTCTGGGTCTATAATTCGCCTTCTGAAGATCTTTCTAAAGTGAAATATCCGGTAATAGTTAAACCTAAGATGGAAAGTGTATCGTTTGGGTTAAAGGTTGTGGTTAATGAGGAAGAACTACGCGAAGCTGTTGAATTTATTATAAATGAGTTTGATCAACCGGCTTTAGTTGAACAATTCATTAGCGGTAGAGAATTTTGTGTTGGTTTAATCGGAAACTCACCTGTTGAAGCATTTCCCGTTTTAGAAATTGACCTTGATGGTGATCCAGATGCGATACAAACTGTAGACGACAAAAAAAATAAACCTCGAAAGAAAATATGTCCGGCAAATATTTCTCCTGAACTTGCTGAAAAAATGCAGAAAATTAGTATTGAAGCATTTAAAACACTAAACCTAAGAGATTTTTCAAGAGTTGATATAAGACTGGATTCGAATGATAATATCTACCTGCTTGAGATCAATTCTATGGCTAGTATGGGAGAAACAGGATCATATCCAACAGCAGCATATGCAGCTGGCTATAGTTTTGAATCATTGGCAAATAAGATGCTGGATGTGGCATCTGTTAGATATTTTGCAAACAATATCATGAACAACCTTCCAGGTGAAAAGAAACATGGTAATGTATCTATATCCGTTAGGATGAGATCCTTTTTAAAAACCAGACAATCACAAAATGAGAAGTTGTTAAAAAAAATAGTTGATGCCAATACCTATGTGAGAAATGTTGAAGGTGTTAATTATTGTACAGAATTAATTGGCAATGAATTAGGTCAATTAGGTTTTAGATCAGAGATTTTTCCTCAATTTGAAGTGGGTAATATTTTTTACTTCTCAAATACCCAAATAAAAGAAATTGATTATTTACTTCTGTTAACTGTTGATAACACAACGAAGCTAGCACAGCATGAAAATTATAATGAACATGAACAGTATCTTGAAGGGACCGGAATTTGGGAAAATAAAGGCGGGATTGTTACTCTTGTTTCTGCACTTCAAGCGCTTAGGTTCACAAGAGCATTAAAGAAATTAAACCTAGGGATTTTGTTGATTACAGATTCAACAATTGACAATAAGTATACTAAATCGTTAATTCAGCAAAAATCACTAAATGCTAAGAGGGTTATTGGAATGAGTGGTTCATCAATTAATGGTGGATTAGTATTGTCAAGATCTGGATCTGCTTTATATAATTACGAGATGAAATTGTTAAACAACAGTGTTCCTGAAAATGTTTCACTAACTGCCATGAGCTTTAATAAGACAATTGCATCAATTACAGATATATCAAGGAAAGATAATGAAAACGTAATTGCTCCAAATAAGGTTCATTTTAGTAGTAATATTTTTAAGTTATTCGCACACGGGAGTGCAAATATTAGTGTAAGGTTTAATACGCCAAGAACTCTTAAGGATATTGAAGGAAAACTTGAAAAAATAATAACACAACAAAAAAGAAATAAATCATTCCAAACTCAATTCGAAGGTGGTCAACGAAGACCTCCAATGGAAATTAGTCAGTTAAATATTGACTTTTTCAATGAAGTTAAAAAAATTACGGATAAGATTGATGTAAGAATTACTAAGGATCACAGATGGAGCTCTTCGGATATTTGTCATATTTCAAATCAAATACCAAAACTGGATGGACTTGGACCGGTGGGAGAATATATGAAGACAAATAATGAGAGAATCCTAAGACATAGCTTAATAGAGCGTTCTTTATTAATTGCCTTGATTTTATATAAATAATAATGAGAACTAAATATGAGATATTAGATCTGAATAGTGGGATTATTCATAAGGTTGGTAAACTTAAATTGGATAGATTAATATTTAAAAAGGAGGTGTTTTATCATCATGCTTTGAATATTTACTGTTATACGGCAAAAAAAGTTTTTTAGTCTTAATAACAATCCGAGAGCTTGCAGTACATACTGATTTAATTGTCCAAAAGTTTTCTGATTTAGCCATAACCTATAATATAAATATTATTTCCGGAAGTATGCCAAAAGTTAGAAATGATAGATTATATAATGTGGGCTATCTTTGTAGTAGAGATGGTGTTAAGGAAAAGTATGAAAAGCTGCATGTAACGACGGATGAAGTTATGGTTTGGAAATTTGAGAAGTTTAAAAGATCGAAAAAAAGACATCTTTGATTTGAAACTAATTAATGCAAAAAAATGATAATGATGAAGGAACTATTTAATACTTACTGGGTACTAATTACTGTTAGCTACTCTATAGCTGTAGTTCTAACTTTTTTACTTAGAACACTACTTAGATTATTTATCACTAGGTATTCTAAAAGACTAAAAGTGGATCCCACGAATTTCTCATTTATTAAAAATTCTGTTGGGTTTTTACTTTATACCGGAGCAACTATCTTTGTTTTTTACAAGATTCCGTATTTACAATCTGTTGCATCAGCCCTCTTCGCAGGGGTAGGTATACTGGCAGTAATTGTGGGATTTGCATCGCAGAAAGCATTTGCAAATATTATTAGTGGATTGTTTATACTTATATTCAGACCTTTTAAAATTTCTGATATAATAGAATTTAAAGATGGTCAAAAGGGTGTTGTTGAGGAGATTACATTGAGACATACCATAATTAAAGACTATGAAAATAGAAGAATTATAATGCCCAATAGTATTATTAGTGAGGAAACAATAATAAATAGCAATATACAAGAAGAGAAAATCAGAAAACATATTGTATTCTCCATTAGCTATGATTCTAATATAGATAAGGCCATTGATATAATCCAAGATGAAGCTCAAAATCATCCCCTATTAGTTGATAATAGAACTAAGGAGGAAAAAGCTTTGAAGGTGCCGATGGTAATTATACGTGTTATTGCATTATCTGACTTTTCTGTTGATTTAAAAGCTTATGTGTGGTCATCAGGTAATGATGATGCATTCGTTCTCAAATGCGACTTATTAAAATCTGTAAAAGAAAGGTTTGATAAAGAGGGGGTTGAAATCCCATTCCCGTACAGAACTGTAGTTTATAAAAAAGATATAGAAAACCAAAAAACAACTGTGTAATGGAAGAACAAAACATATCATATACTGATAAAATTGGATTGCCTCCTGGTTCCTTGGTATATATCGGAAAACAAAGATCAGATAAAGTTATTATTTCTGAAACAGATTATTCAACAGAACATTATCAGGAAAATATTCTAAATGAAATATCTGATTGCACCGCATGGGATAAACCTGATTCCGTAACTGTAGTTAATGTTATTGGTGTTCATGACACATCAATTATTGAGGCCACAGGCAAGCATTTTGGGCTGGACCCTATGATATTGGAGGATATCGTAAACACAAATAGCAGGTCGAAACTGGAAGAATTTGATGACTACTTTTTTTTGACCATGAAAGTATTGGCAGTAGAATTAAAATCCAATGAAATCAATACTGAAAATGTAAGTCTAGTATTGGGAAAAAACGGAGTCATATTGTTTCAGGAAAGCGAATTTAAAATATTAGATCCGTTTAAAGATAGAGTCAGGAAGGGTAAAGGATTAGTACGACAGCGTAAGGCAGATTATATTTTTTATAGGATGATTGACACTTTTGTAGATAACTATTTTATAGTCACTGAACACTTATATGATCGCCTAGAAAAGCTGGAGGAGAAGATTCTGGAAAATTCCAATGAAAATGTGAATGAAGAGATCTATGAGTTAAAGAAGAAAATAGCCTATGTAAAGAGAACCATTAGTCCCCTAAGAGAGTGTATATCAAATATTATTAAAGTTGATAGTGATTTGGTCTCAGAAACCACCCAAAATTATTTCAGGGATGTTTATGATCACCTTATCCACCTCACGGAAACCATAGATTCTCAGCGTGAGACAATCAATGACTTTCTGAATTTATACATGTCATCGATGAGTAATAAGATGAATGAGATAATGAAGGTTCTAACTATTTTTGCAGCTATATTTATCCCTCTTACTTTTATCGCCGGCATTTACGGAACTAACTTTAATTATATTCCTGAGCTTAATTTCAAGTTTGGATATTTCATTATGTGGGGTGTAATGGTACTTGTTGCTGGGATAATGTTATACTATTTTAAAAAGAATAAGTGGTTCTGATATGATATAAATTTTCACTTCATATTTTAAACTAAGTGGTAAACATGTATTTTTAAAAGGGTTGTAACAGGCTGTATAACAGCTTGTGGTAGATAAAAATATTTTTATCGTTTTTGTTGTACTATTAAAAAATAAAATACATTTGTTGAGTTCAAAGTCACTGCTTATGGTAGAAGATAATAAATAATAAACTAGCCTTTCACGCATCGTTTTGGAAATGGTGTTTGTGAATATTGAATGATAGAGTTCAACACAAGTTACTTATTGTTAAATTATTAAAACCATAATAGTCATGAAAACAAATATTGTAAACTCACTCTTAGTACTATCCATTTTTATTCTTCTTGGTTTCAATCAGGCAGTTGCTCAAACTGATGATGAGAAATCAATTGTAGCCACTTTTTATGGTATTGATTCAGATGGGAAGTTTGAATTTATAGATAAAAATAAAAAGGTCCATCTTTTTGACGATGTTATTGACGATCTGGATATTGATCTTTTTGATGACGATAACATGAATCTGAAATTCGAAATATTCTGGGAAGAAGGGAAAGTTGAAGAGTTAAACGAAGAGGGTGAGCCCACAGGTAAAAAAGTGATATATAAAACTATTATTAAGATCAAGGAAGCATAGAATTGAATATTTTAATTCTGTTCTAGAAATAGTGACCAATGTATTGAACTTTTACACTGGTCACTAATAAACAACACATAACTGTTTATTATACTAAAATACTGCCCTAAATGGAGAGAAGGATTAAAAACAGATATTAATGACTAAAACCACTTTGTATGAAGAACACATATTTTGATTTGATTGAACAGAGTTTTTATTTTCCCCAAGATGGGTTTGATCTTAGAGATAAATATTTAACTTTTCATGGAGTTTCATTGAAATACCTGATAGAAAAACATGGTACACCTTTCAGATTTATTTACCTTCCAAAAATTGGCGATCAAATAAAGAAAGCGCGTAATCTTTTTAATAGAGCAATCAAGAATAATGGATATAAAGGTAAATATTATAACTGCTATTGTACCAAGTGTAATCATTTTTATCATGTTATAAATGAGGCGTTAAAACATAATGTTGATTTAGAAACTTCATCAGCATTCGACATTGATTTAATATTACGCTTGTATAAGGAAAAGAAAATAAGTAATAAGCGTACCATACTTCATAACGGTTTCAAAACTGATGACTACCTTTCAAAAATATTTCTTCTCCAAAAGGCAGGTTTTACAAACTCTATTATCATCCTTGATAGTGAATCGGAGTATTTTAAAATACTAAAATATGCCAAAACCGGTAAAGTGAAAATAGGTCTAAGAATGGCCATAAACGAACAAGCGCAAAGTGCATATTATACTTCTCGTCTGGGTATCAGGCATACTGAGATGGTTAAATTTTATAACGATGTGATAAAGTCAAATGAGAATGTGGAGCTAAAAATGTTACACTTCTTTGTAGACTCAGGCATAAAAGATACACTATACTATTGGGGTGAGTTTCAGAAAGCTCTGAAGTTATACATCGATTTAAAGAAGTTTTGCCCAAATTTGGATTCGTTTAATCTTGGGGGTGGTTTTCCTATCAGAAACCATTTGGGGTTTGAATATAATTATGAATATATGATCAATGAGATCATAAAAAATATTAAAGAAGCTTGTTTAAAAGAGAAGGTTAGTGAACCTGATATCTATACGGAGTTTGGTAAGTATACAGTGGGTGAATCAGGAGCAATTATTTTTAAAGTATTGGAGCAGAAACAGCAAAATGATACCGAGTCGTGGTACATCATAAATAATAGCCTTATGAATACCATACCTGATGCATGGTCGATTCATGAAAAGTTTATTCTGTTGCCAATTAATAAATGGGATAATGAATATCACCGTGCAAATATTGGTGGCATTAGCTGCGATCATTCCGATTATTATAATTCTGAAGATTTGAATCAGGAGATATTGTTACCTAAATATTCAGATGATGATGATGAACCATTGTACCTTGGTTTCTTTCATACAGGAGCGTATCAGGATGCAATAAGTGGATATGGAGGCATAAAACATTGTCTGATACCATCTCCAAAGCATGTAATTATTGATCGCGATGAAAAGGGCAATTTCGTTGATTATGTTTATCGTGAGGAACAATCAGCTGAGGATATGTTTCGAATTCTAGGATATGATAGTTAGCTTATGAAAAGTTTTGGTGGAATAGAAGATAAGTACTCCAATTATAATACAGCTTCAGTATTATTACAATCAATACCATATGATGGAACAACTACATGGGGTAAGGGTTCAGATAAGGCATTTGAAGCGTTCATTGAAGCTTCCGAAAACATGGAGCTTTATGATATTGAAACGGATTCTGAAGTTTATCTTAAAGGCATCCATACTCTGGACCCAATTGATGAGAAAAGTTCACCGGAGTCTGTTTATTCAGCTGTATATTCAAAAACAAAAGATTTGATAAAAACAGGTAAGTTTCTTACTTTTTTGGGAGGAGAGCATTCTGTCAGCATTGGTATTATCAAAGCGTACTATGAGAATTATGATAATCTAACCGTCCTTCAACTTGACGCTCATGCAGATTTAAGAAAGAGTTACCTAGGCTCAAAATATAATCATGCCTGTGCATTACATGATGCTTCATTGAATACTAACCTTATTCAGGTTGGAATCAGAAGTATGGATAAATGTGAAAAACAATATTTGGAGAAGGAAAATTGCTTTTTTGCTCAGGATATAAAACCATCGAATGAATGGATTGATAGTTCCATATCGAAAATGACTGATAAGGTATATTTAACAATTGATTTGGATGTATTTGACCCATCTATTATGCCTGCTACAGGAACTCCTGAACCGGGAGGCTTGGATTGGGATACTGTAATAAACTATTTGCACTGTGTTTTTCAGCAAAAAGAAATTGTAGGCTTTGATATTGTTGAGCTTGCTCCCATCAAAAATCTAACACACCCTAATTTTTTAACTAGTAAACTATATTATAAATTATTGTCATATAAATATAAATACAATGCAAAGTAAGGGGAAAATAACGGCTTTCATGCTTGAGCATTATAAGCATTTTAACTCTGCCAGCCTTGTTGATGCAGCAAAGGGTTATCAGGAGCAATTGGACAAAGGCAATAAAATGATGATCACTTTAGCGGGGGCTATGAGTACTGCCGAACTGGGTAAGTCTTTGGCAGAAATGATTAGAGCCGATAAGGTCCATATTATATCCTGTACAGGAGCAAATCTTGAGGAAGATTTAATGAATCTTGTTGCTCATTCACACTACAAAAGGGTCCCAAATTATAGGAGCCTTACAGCAAATGAAGAATGGGGCTTATTGGAAAAGGGCTTGAATAGAGTAACCGATACCTGTATTCCAGAAGAGGAAGCATTTAGAAGATTGCAAGAGCATATTTTTAAAATTTGGAAAACTGCAGAAGAAAAAAATGAAAGATATTTTCCACATGAGTACATGTATAAATTGCTACTGTCGGGTGTGTTAGAACAGTTTTATGAGATTGATCCAAAAAACAGCTGGATGCTTGCTGCCGCTGAAAAAAACTTGCCAATAGTTGTACCTGGGTGGGAAGACTCAACTATGGGAAATATTTTCGCATCCTATTGTATTAAGGGTGAACTCAGTCCGGTTACCATGAAATCCGGTATTGAATACATGATGTGGCTGGCGGATTGGTACACAGCAAATTCAGAAGAAAATGGAATTGGATTTTTCCAGATCGGTGGTGGAATTGCGGGTGATTTCCCAATTTGTGTAGTTCCAATGTTGTATCAGGATTTGGATAGAACAGGAACCCCATTTTGGAGCTATTTCTGTCAGATATCCGATTCAACTACTAGTTATGGTTCATATTCAGGTGCCGTTCCAAATGAGAAAATAACTTGGGGAAAATTAGATATTAATACCCCAAAATATATTATTGAATCAGATGCAACTATTGTTGCTCCATTGATTTTTGCGTTTTTACTTGACTGGTAATCAACTAAGAAATACTTATTATGAATAAATTACGAATAATACAGGATTATGATAAACTTTCAAATGACATAAAAGAGCAAATAAAACTGGTATTTCCCGAAGGCTATAGTGATCATTTAATAGAATTTAAAAATATCAAGGGAGAAACAGTATCCGCACTTCCCTTTGAAACTGATGAGAAAATCTACATGGTTCGCATGTCGGTTAAGCAGGCCAATCGAATAATTGAAGAAGACTCTGATTTTGATGATGATGGTATTCTTAAAGACCATGTTAAAGAACAATATGAAGATGAACACTCTGATGTTGACTACCTCTCAGAAAATGAAAACTATGATTAATTAATCATTTTATTACAGACTAATCCATTCTAAATAACCTCAACGGTTACAACTTACTTGCTTATAAATGTGTGTTTCTTTTGGTAATCAATTTTTCAAAGAGTTTTAGTTGAACATTAAGGGTAGTGTTTATTAACAAAAACAATACATTAATTCGAGTAGGGAGAAACATTCATTTACCGCAATTCAAAACACTATGTTAAGAAAATTAAGTTCAAAAAGCATTTCCGTCAAGGCTAATACTAGTGCTATTCTGAACGAATGTATTAATTTTACAGGTATAATTAGCTTTAAAGCCATGAGCTTTAGCTAAAAATTTGTAAAACGTATATCCATGCGAAAAATACTAGTTATTGGAGCTCAGAATATTGACTTATTTGCTCATTCGAAATCTGATTATGTATTGCATGATTCTAATATTTCGAAAATTCATATGGCATTTGGTGGGGTTGGGTGCAATATTGCAACTAACCTGTCAATATTGGGAAATCCAGTAGATTTTCTAACGGTTTTTGGAGAAGATTATCTTAGTCAGGTTGCCAAACAGAATTTATCCGATTTAAATATCCATTTTAATGAAAGTTGTGTTGTAGAAAATGCCGGAAATAGTATTTATTTAGGGATAATGGATAAGGCCAATGATCTGTATCTTGGTTTAAACGACATGGATATTCTTAATTCATTAGATGTGACTTTCTTTAAAGATAAAACTCCATATATTGAAAACTTTGACACCTTGGTTATAGATAATAATTTAAACCTGAAAGCATTACAATACCTTCTGAAAGTATTCAAACATAAGAAAATAATAATGGATGCAGTAAGCGCTAGTAAGGCACTAAAGCTTAAAGGGCTACTTTCATCTATCTTTCTGTTAAAGCTTAACATGATGGAGCTTGATGCTTTGTCGGATAAAATAAAAATTTCTGAAAGACTAGATGAATTATTAAATCAGGGACTATCTTCGGTGATACTAACTAACTCTGCAAAAGAAATTATTTTTAAAAGTACAAACACACATATAACCACTAAGCCAATATCTATCCAAAAAATTGAAAATGCTACTGGAGCAGGAGATGCTTTTGTATCAGGTTATATTCATGGTTTAATGCAAGGAAAACTGATAGAAGAATGTTTGGAGATTGCTAAAAAGGCAGCCTATAGCTGTTTACAGTCTCCTAATTCTACAATCGAAAAACAATGTAATTAAAGGGTTTATGCAAAAAAAACATGTAGAATACAGTAAAGAAGTAGCAAATGCCATTGAAAATAACCTTCCATTGGTAGCATTAGAATCCACCATAATCTCGCATGGGATGCCCTATCCTGAAAATGTTAAAACAGCACTTATGTGTGAAAAAATTATTCGTGACGGTGGAGCTGTTCCGGCAACCATAGCCATTATAAATGGTAAACTCAAAGTTGGGTTGAGTGAAGATGAAATTAACTTTATTGGCAAAGAGGGGAAAAAGATTCAGAAGACATCACGGAGAGATATTGCCTTTAATGTGGCTAATAAAGCTAATGGTGCTACAACCGTGAGTGCCACAATGTATATTGCATCTTTAGCAAAAATTCATGTTTTTGCAACAGGTGGAATTGGTGGAGTTCACAGAGGGGCAGAAACAACTATGGATATAAGTGCTGATTTGGAAGAATTGGCTATGACTAATGTGGCTGTTATTTCTGCTGGCGCTAAAAGCATCTTGGATTTAGGTTTAACACTGGAATATTTGGAAACCAAGGGTGTTCCCGTGATTGGTTATAAAACTAAAACACTCCCTGCTTTTTATAGTGCGGAGAGCGATTTTGAGGTTAATTTCAAAATAGATTCAGCAGCTGAAATTGCGCGACTAATTCATACAAAATTTGAGCTGGGCCTAGATGGTGGTTTGTTGGTTGCTAATCCTATACCCACTGATATGTCGATGGATAAGAAAGTGATTGATAGTGCTATTAATGAGGCGCTTATAGAAATGAACGCTCTAGGAATCAAGGGGAAAGAAACTACTCCATTTTTGTTGAGTAAGATTGCTGGTTTAACCAAGGGTAAGTCATTGGAATCGAATATTGCCTTGGTTTATAATAACTGTAAACTTGGCGCAGCAATAAGTGTTGAGATTAGTAACCTAAGGTAGGAGCAATATTATCAACAAAAAGGCTCATTTATTATATCTAAGTTCGTCTACCTTACTCGTCGAATTTCATCACATACTAATATAAATCCCTAAATCTATAATCTGCCTCATTAATTATGAGTATCATTACCGATTCTAAAAACGTTACGTGAAGATACTTCTTATTGCTCCATGTCCGGAGAACAATCAACGTCATGACACCATGGCAATTCCGCAATTGACTTTATCACTTCTGGCAGGCATGACACCTGAAGAACATGAAGTTACAATAATTGAGGAAGTTCATAATCAACATATCGATTTCGATCAGGAGGTAGATCTTGTGGGTATAACAATTATGACCCAAACAGCAATTAGGGGTTATCAAATTGCCAATGAGTTTAAAAAACGTGATAAAAAAGTTGTCTTTGGTGGAATTCATGCAACCGTGCTGCCCAACGAAGCCATTTTATATGGTGATTCAGTAGTAATTGGCGAGGCTGAAAATGGACTGTGGGAAAAGGTAATTAATGATGCAATCTCATTTAGGTTACAACAGTTTTACAAACTGGATAGTTACCCTAAACTAGATAATTATGTTACTCCCCGTAGAGATTTAATAAAAACATCGGCTGGAAAATTTGGAATTGCTCCAATTGAAACCAGTAGAGGATGTCCATATAAATGTGATTTTTGTACTGTTCCAACATCCTTCGGATCAAAACAAAGGCATAAATCAATCGACTTAATAATAAGAGATATAGAATCGATTAATGAAAAGGCCATTTTCTTTCTTGATGATAATATCACCATAAGCAAAAAGTTTGCTAAGGAATTATTCACCCGAATGATACCATTAAAAAAGACATGGGTTGGTCAGGCATCAATTAATATTGTGAACGACAAAGAGTTGATGAAATTAGCTCGTAAATCGGGTTGCAAAGGTTTATTGATAGGATTTGAATCAATGACTGAATCAGGTATTTGTAAATATAAAAAGACCTTTTCAACATTTGATGAAAACGTAAATGCAATTAAGAAGCTTCAGGATAATGGCATAATGACTATGGCATCATTTGTATTTGGGTTAGATGATGATGGCCCTGAAGTGTTTGAAAACACTTACAATTTCATCCGAAAAGCAAAACCTGCTTTTTTACAGGCTTGTGCATTAACTCCATATCCGGGAACAGAAGTCTTTACCAGAATGAAAAGTGAAAAAAGAATTTTAACGGATGATTGGAATCAGTTTGATGCAAAAAAGGTGATAATTACACCAAAAAATATGACAACTGCCGAATTACAAGCCGGATATACCAATATAAAAGATCAAACATATAGTTATATGTCGATTCTAACAAGGGCATTTCCTCATATGTTTACAGGAATAACAGAGTCTATTCTATACTTTTCATTAAATAGTGGTGCTCGAAAATGGCATAACACAGGATTAACCTCATCACTATTTAAAAACGCGGATGATAAGCCAGTTGATTTTGATGTTACTAAATACGTAATGCCAGTAAAGAAGACTGTGCTTACCGAATAACCTCGGCTCAACCTAAAACTCAACCGATACAAGCAGTAGATCGAACTGGCCCATTGGGACTATGCTATTTCATTATTATAAACTTCGAAGAATAGTCCCTTAGGTTATTACTAAACTTCACATAATAAACCCCTTTGCTAAACTCCTTTGTGTCTATTGTGTGCATGCTTGTATTTTCACCAAAAAAGCTGTGATACATTTTTGTTCCAAGGTTATTAAAAACAGTAATCTCATATTCTGAAGAAGGTTTTTCTGTAAATTTAATGTTCAGCCTGTCTTTTGCGGGATTGGGAAATATTTCAAATAATGCTTTTTGATCATTGCTTTGTATGGATGACCAAACTTCTAGTTCTCCACAATCTGATTCATCATTTAGTACATAAACCAACTCATCGTTAACAGATAAGCACAATAAAAAATCAGGGCAACACAACTCCCCGGATCCTAGCTCCTTATTAACCAATCTCGTTACAGGGCCTAGTGGATTATGAACACTTCCAACGCCTTCAATCAAGGTAAGTGCGACAGGAGAATGTTCTTTATGATTATTAAGATAAAACAGATCCCGTTCTTCACCATTATTTAATATGGTTGTGTTTATACTATCAACTGTAAAGATGCTGTCAGTAGTTAGAGGATCAAGATTCCAATAATATGCATCAAGCACAATTGTATCGCCTGCTTTTGCATTAAAATCTAATAGCAGCTTTTCAGATGTTTCATTAAGATAATGTCGTATTATATAAACCTTCTTATCTAGCACATTCTGCCTTACGGAAGCATACAATTCTCTAATTGTGTCAAAAGTATTTGGGTTAAGATAATACTCATAAATATTGATATATGTGATATCTCTAATTACAGTGTCTGATTCTGTTACAAATAAACTTGTCCAGGTTTGTGGAGGATTGCCTTCAAATATTCCATTTTGTTCTGTCCAAACAGCATTATCTAATGGAAATGACGAATAATCAAGAGTGTCGATAAATGAGTTTTCAAACCATGACAGATCTGCTTGATAGTTGTAAGTACATAACATATCATCATCTCCATCCATATCAATATCAGGAAAAATAATCGGATCAGTTCTATCAAAATATACTGGTAGGTTTTTGTAATAGTATTTTTCAATGGAATAGTTAGCGTGACCTAAAATTTTTAGAATACAAATTGTGTCTTCTGTTATGTAAAATATTTCATCAAGGTTGTCATTGTTTATATCATTTGCAAGAAGTCTTCCTGATATGTAATTTATTCTAATACTATCTGACTGATAAAATGAAGTTCCGTTAAAGTTTTCTAATATAATTATGTTTTCGCCGCTTGTTAATATAATATCACAAGTTGTATCACTATTGATATTTGCTACAACAAAATCATTTATTTCGACTGGGGATTGGAAAATTGTATCAAAATCATTAGAGAAACGATTGTTTGAAGAATACCCCAAAATCAATGCATCTTCAATGTTAATAATTATATCGTTTTGTCCATTTTTATCCATATCAAAAAACTCAATATCCCTTATCGAAACAGGACTACCAAGCCCAATCGTGTCATGATCGCCTATTGTAAAATCTTCATTTACGTCAAGAAAGAAAATAGAATCTGATTTACTATGGGTATGAAAGTTTGTAAGAATCGCATTTAGCTTAGTATCATTATTATAATCTGTAAATACTATATAGTTTGACTCGAAATGGTTGTATTCATCAATGCTAACGGTTGTAAATGTATTATTTCCATTATTTTTTGCAATTTTAAAATGACTACCATCACTGAAATTTGAATATTCTTCATCTGAATATGATATTATATCACATAATCCATCATGATTAATATCATGAAACGGATTGCCGGAAGAATATACATGAAGTCTATCTATTGCAATAGTATCGGTAAATTCTGCGTCTCCATTATTTAAATAGACAACATATTTATATTGATCATCATATACACATATATCGGGATACTCATCACTATTTATATTTTTATAAGCAGGTGATACCGGTCTTAAAACCTGGGAAGTTAATACTCGCCAATCACTAGAATTATCTTCTGAAAAATCTTCTATGTATCCAATTGCTCTAGATCTAAAACTAAAAACAATATCTTCATCTCCGTTTTTGTTAAGGTCGCATACTTTATATGTTGAAGGAAATGGGGAGGAGCCTTCTAATGATTTATAGCGAAAAGTGTTGTTTCCAACATTTTCAAATATTTCAAAAAAGCTATTCATAAGATCAAGGTCTTCATCATTATCAAAATCAAAACTGCTAATATTCCATGGACTAAAAAGTGAATCATTTGAAATACTTAAGTTTTCAAAGATAAAGTCTCCATTATTTAATAATAAAATAATAGAGTCGTTTTCTGTAAAACACATAATATCAAGATCATTGTCATTATCTGTGTCGAAAGAATGGAATCTGTAAATGGCGTTTTGAGAATTAGTTACAAAAACTTCTTCTTCAGTAAATTCTGCTTCTCCGTTATTAAGTAGAATAACCAGTCGATAAGGATTATTTGAACAGTAAATTATGTCAATGTCATCATCTTCGTCGAAATCAATGCATTGATAAGTTACAAGTTCTCCCTCATCTAAAAGTGAAATGGTGGAGTTGAAAAAATTACCAACACCATTATTTATTCGCACTACAAATGTGGAATCTAAATAATTACGCCCTACGACTACATCATCACAATTATCCCCGTTAAAATCATGGACTGAAAACGAAACGGTTTGATTGCCAGACGTTTCATAGAATATACTTCCTCCATGCTCAAAATTATTATCACCAAGGTTTTTCAGCCATCTTAACTGGATGAAATAATCATAACGAGAATATACTATATCCAGTAATCCGTCATTATCCATATCTCCACATTTAACCTCGCTTAAATCAATATAATCAAAAAATTCCAAATCTTGGAGTATTTCAAATTCTTGATTTCCTTTATTTTCCAGAAAGTAAATTTGTTCTCCAGTCATCGGACAAGTTAAAATATCAAGATCTCCATCGTTATTTATATCAGCAATTTCAATACTGACTGTAGAACCAGGTATACTTCCAGTTGTAATTGTATGATGTTCTTTGAAAATCTGTCCAAAAGAGAAAATGGAAAAACAGAAAATCATTAGTAATAATGCAGATTGCTTTTTCATGGATTTTATTTTATCAGCAAGTAGAAACAATAGGCAAATTTCAAAGCTCGCATTTACTCCGTGCAATTTAGTAACTTTTTAGGAAACAATTCTGTATTACCAGCTTTTATAAAGCCTAATCAACAAAATGCAATTTGTGCCAAAAATAACCTCATCAATTTTTAATTATTTTTACCGCGGATTATAACTATTATTAAGAGCGTAAAATACATGCCAAAAAACAAAAAAAATAAACAAAAGCATCTTTGCAAGTACAGTAAAAAGGAGGTTGAGGCAAATCTATTGAGATTATCAGAGCTTGTTCGCAACCCTATATTTATATGTACAAAATGTGCCAGGGTAACTTCTGTTGATGAATTGTTATGTCAACCTAAAACACTATAAAACATTGGCTAAAATGCTCTTGTTCTTTTACTTCGCTTTGTAATTAATTTCCTCATAATTGTAGTCTAAATATATCTAACTCGAAAAACTAACAAAAGTCAGTATATACAAAAAGCCAATCCATGTGGGATTGATTATAATTTTGAACACCTGTTTTGTGCAATGCGTGACCCACATTTAGATTTTCAATTTTAGCAGTTGACTTTGCTTCTCTGTAGTCTGTAAAATCTGCGCCCTCATTTGCTTAACCGCAGAAAGTGCCCGATGGTGTAATTGGCAATTCGTCTGACTTTGAATCAGAAGAGTCCGGGTTCGAACCCCGGCAGGACAACACTATGCCTCTCGAAGTTATTTAATCAGCCAACTTTTCATAACTACATAGCATATTCCAAAGTTTTTACTCAATTGTTAAGATAATCTAATCACTATTCTTATTTTTAACAAGAATATATTAGAATAATGAATTGAGAAAAACCAGCTTATATGAAAAAGATTGATCGTAGAAAAGCACTTAAAAATATTGCCGTTGGGATGGGCGCAATTCCACTGGCATCAGGGTCACTATCCGGCTTATCAAATACAAATATTAATAATAAAGAAATTCCGGTTAAGGATTTTGGCAACAACGATATTGACAAGCCGGTAACTGCGATAACATTAGGAGCCGGAGCCAGAGGAAATGTATATGGTAATTATGCAGCTGCATTTCCAAATGAGCTAAATATTGTTGGTGCTGCTGAACCTATTCCCATTCGAAATGAACGCTACGCCAAAAAACACAGTATTCCTGATGAAAACAGATTTGTAACCTGGGAGCATGTTTTCGAACAATCAAAATTTGCAGATGCTATAATTATAACCACACCCGACGATCTTCATTATGGACCATGTATGCAAGCTCTTGAAATGGGTTATGATGTCTTACTTGAAAAGCCAATCGCGCCAACAGAAGAGGAGTGCAGAGATATTCTGGCTTTAGCTAAAAAAACAGGCAGAATTGTAGCCGTTTGCCATGTGTTAAGATATGCTCCATACTTTATTAAACTAAAGGAGATGATTGACACAGGTTCCATTGGTGAACTTATCAGCATCCAGCATCTGGAACCTATTCAACATGTTCATATGTCGCATTCATATGTAAGAGGTAACTGGCATAATTCAAAGGAAACCACTCCGATTATCCTTGCAAAATCATGTCATGATCTGGATATTCTTAGGTGGATGATTGATAAACCTTGTAATAGCATATCGGCTTATGGAAGTTTAAGTTGGTTTAAGGAATCAAATGCACCAAAAGGAAGCCCTAAACGATGTACCGACGGATGTCCGGCTGAAGCAACTTGTCCCTATTCAGCCTTAAAAATATATTACAGGGATCGTAGCTGGACATACGTGTTTGATTTTCCTGATGATAGTTCTACTCACGATGATTTCATTCTGGATCAACTAAAAACCACTAATTACGGTCGTTGTGTTTACAAAATGGAAAATGATCAGCCCGATCATTATATTACATCGATGCAGTTTGATGATGACATTACTGCTAACTTTTCCATGGAAGCTTTTACATCTTATCATGGACGAAGAACCAGAGTTATGGGGTCACATGGTGATATTGTTGGTGATATGGATCAGTTTATCCATACCGATTTTTTAACCGGAGAAAAAACTAAGTGGGACATAAGTGTTGAAGATGTTGATAATTACAAAAACAGCGGCCATGGTGGAGGCGACTGGGCATTGGTAACCGACTGGATAGCAGCAATAAATAAACAAGACCCAAGCTTGCTAACTTCAACTATTGATGCATCAATCGAAAGTCATATTATGGGATTTATGGCAGAAGAAAGCAGAATCAAACAACAGACAATGGCTGTTAGTTTATAGTTACAAAAATATTAACCGGTTTTTAATAAGATTAAATTATAAATTATGGCTTATTACATTAATCTGGAAAAAATAAGTCTGGGTAGTTATAAGGAAGTACTGAAGCATGCCGATTTAGTACCAAGCAGGATGTTACTTAAGGAAAATACAGATTCACATTTTAACGCACTTGATAATGCAGGTATTCAAAACCTGGAAGAGTTAGTTTCAACCACCAAAACAAAGAAAAAGTTATTAGCGTTTGCATCTGAAAATAATATTAACACAAACTATTTAACTATTCTTGTTAGAGAAATAAAAAGCCTTCGCCCTAAACCAACCAACATTCAGGATTTTCCTTCAATTGATAGTGATACAGTACAAAAACTCAGACAGATAGGTATAAAAAACACATTACATATATATGATAGGATTCTCACATCTCAAAGTCGATATAACCTCTCAAAAGAGTCGGGTGTTGATGAAAATATAATTATTAAATTAGGTTGTTTAGCCGACCTTACAAGAATAAGATGGGTAAACCATACTTTTTCATATATGCTCTATGAAATTAATTATACTACTGCTAAGCAAGTTGCAAATACAGATTATCATAAGCTACATGAATTAATTAAAATCCTGAATAATAACAGGAATTTTTACAAGGGAACCATTGGATTACATGATTTTCAACTTATTGTTGAGTGTGCTCAAGATCTTGACTTTGACATTGACTTCTAATTAATGAATAGTATGAAAAATATATTCCTAACAACCTTGGTAGTTTTAATTGCAGTAAGCTGTGGACCTCCACAAACAAAGCAAAAGGCTCATAACATAGATTACATAAAAACCGAAACTCAAGATGCAAAGAACAACAGAATGCTGTGGTGGCGTGATGCCGGTTTCGGAATGTTTATTCATTGGGGACTTTATGCTGTTCCTGCTGGTCAATATGGTGATGAAACAAATCATGCTGAATGGATTCAGGAAACAGCAAATATTCCTGTTAAAGAATATGAGCTATATGCTGATCAATTTAACCCAATAAAATACAATGCATCTGAGTGGGTTACATTGGCCAAAGATGCCGGGATGAAATATATTGTCATTACCTCAAAACATCATGATGGCTTTTGTCTTTGGGATTCAAAAGTGTCTGATTATGATATCGTTGATCGTACTCCATATAAAAAAGATCTGCTTAAAGATTTGGCTGAAGCCTGCGAAAAGGAAGGAATCAAATTATGTTTTTATCATTCCATCATGGACTGGAATCATCCAAATGCACAAGGAGTAAATTATCCTGATTACAATTATGGTGAAGGACCTAATCCTGAATTTCCTAAGTATTCAAAAGAGTATATGATTCCTCAGCTGGAAGAATTATTAAGCAACTATGGCAATATTGGTGTTCTTTGGTTTGATGGGGAATGGATCACTGAATGGACCGAAGAACAGGGTAAAAGTTTATATAATCACTTGCGTAATATTCAACCTGATCTTATTATAAATAACAGAGTTGGCAAAGGTCGTCAGGGTATGAATGCATAGGAAGAACACGAGAGTCCGCAGACTGATAAGATTAAAAAGCAATCAATTTTTTCGAATAGTGCTTTTGTCCTGCGTTAATTATGACAATATAAACTCCGGGAGAATTATTAAACTGTAATGAATAGTTTCCTTTGGTGTCATCAGTCACATTATTTAATCCTACTTTTCTTCCATTCTGATCATAGACTATGACTTGAAGTTTATTCTGACAATTATTGATATTGTATTTAATATTTATTGTACTATTCTGTGAATCGTAATAAATATGAGGCTCGTAAGAAGTTTTATTCGATTCTATACCTACCTCCAATCCAGAGTAATATCTGGCAACAGTAAAGTTTGGATGGTCAGGACCCATTGAATAACCGGCAGCAACGATTTTTCCATCTTCCTGCATTGCCATTGAATATATTATGTCTACCGGATTAGATATATTGGAGCTTAAATTATTCCATGTAACACCATAATGATTTCCAAATGTTGCATCCAGATCTCCATTATCAAGATATCGTGCAATTGTAAAATCCTTGTCATTAACAATATCCTTATGATAACCTCCCAACAAGAGATCTCCATTTGGTTGTTCAATAATTGAAAATGGCTTATTATCACCTATCATATCAGTTACTACAACTCCATGAATTCCAAAGTCCTCATCCGGGAAACCATTCATCAGAACTTTAACAACTACAAAATCAACATCAGTTCCTGCACACTGAAAAGCTGATACAGCTATTTTATTATCCTGTGTAATTATTAAATCTGTTCCATTGGTCATAATTATATTATATAGGTCCATTTCAAAACTGGTAACACCATTATCTCCAAAACTATTATCCAGATGCCCCGATGAATCAAGCTTTAAAACAACAATGTTATCGGTATCAGAATAGGACAGACCGGCTAAATATATATTCCCATTGGAAACTCCAATTCCCTCACCATAATCATGTGATTCATCATCAACATCAATAATTGTAGTTCCTGAACTTCCGAAGCTTAAATCAATCTGACCATTTTCCAGTAATCTGCTTACGCAAAGATTATTACTACCACTTCCGGAATTACTTGTGCCATAAACTAATATTTTACCATCTTCCTGTAGGAAAATAGAGTTTGCATTGTCAAAGTCAGATACATTAATTATTTGAATGCCATCTGAGCTAAAGGTGTTGTCAAAGGACCCATCCTCATTAAAGCGAGCTACAAAGGAATTAGATAAATATGATCCCGAAGTATTGGTATAACCTGATATTAATATTTTCCCATCGGGTTGAAGCACCACGTCAGTTACAAATTCATCAGATGCTCCAAATACATGGGAAAAGTGACCTGTTCCTGATTGTCCGAAATCAGTATCCGGCGATCCGTCAGAATTATATCTTGCCATAGCAATATTATAACCATTAAAATATGAAGATCCACAGGCTACAATTTTTCCATCACTCTGTACTGCAATCCCATAAACCCTGCTAGTAATACTAAAATCTGTTTCAATATAACCCTTACCATTAAAGGAAAGATCAAGCGATCCGGGAGTTTGTGAATAGATTAAATTTGAAGAACACAAATAGAGTAAAATGATCAAAAATGTGCTTATTTGCTTTTTCATACTTTTAGATTTTATTGGATTTTCATCAACAAATATAAACAATTAGCAACTTGTTTCAAAACAGTGCTTTATAAAACTGACCCTTCCGAATAGAAATTTTCAAGTATTTTTATCCTCTGAATTGTATACACATATTTGGTATGTTTTTTATGCCAAAGAACAAAAAGAATAAACATAAGCACCTTTGTAAATACAGTAAAAAGGAGGTTGAGGCAAATCTGGAAAAAATATCTGCATTGGTTTGTGACCCCGAATTTATTAGTAGTAACTGTGCGAGGGTTGCAAATGTAAAAGACATATTATGCCACCCAGGCCCTTTATAATGTGAAAATTTACAATCCTAAAACCATAAATCATCCTATTAACAAAAGATCGGATAAATTAAAGCCAACCCGATATGGATTGGCTTTAATTTTAAATACTCAAAATTTCTATTGAAAATGTATTCTTTACTCTGCTATGGTAATGGAGGAATATCAGTAAATATCCCGTTTGTAATAACTACTGAATCTGCCATATTATCAGGGTTAAAAGCTATCATACTAAAAGTACCTGATACTTTAGAACCTTCATTCTTATTGATTGTAATCTCAAAAGAGCCCAAAGAAATGTCATCCCCCAAGTTAAATGCTCCATAATTCTTATTATTTACAATATATCCTCCTATTACAACAGTGTCTGTATCAGAATTATATGTTACAGGAAGTGTAGTGGGTAGTGGGAATGGTAAATCAGTAAACCCCAACTCTTCGATAGTATCATTAGCAAATGTCAGACCCCATTCGGAGATACTGTTTAATAATGTAAAAGTCTTTGCTTCATTATTGATTGTGCAAGTTACTTTTCCTCTGTCAAGCACATTTTCATCCTTGGTACAGGAAAATAACGTGCAAGCAATAATTGATAATAATAATAGTTTTTTCATACAAAATTAAATTAGTTTGTGTTAATAATAAATTGATCTTTTACTTACAATATTTAATTCTAATCTGCCATTAATTTTATGACGTTTCCAGCTGTAATCTTAACACATACCATCTATCCAGTTGGTAATGTTTAATCATTCAATATTGGAAAAATTAACAAGTATTAAACAGGAATTAGTAGTGACTGAAGTAGTGATGATTAGCAATTAGTAAAAATATCATTATTTGTAACACAGAACAATAACTGAATTCAGGTATATTTACACAGGATTGTATGCATAGGATTAAGGATTTACCTTTATAACCCGGATTCTACAGCAAATCGAACTAAATCAGCAAGATGATGAATATTCAGCTTATGACCTATGTTTTTGCGGTGTGTTTCAACAGTATGAAAACTAATATTCATTTCGTTTGCAATTTCTTTTGTTGTTGAGCCTTTTGCTATGCATCTCAATGTTTCAATTTCTCTTTTGGTAAGCTCTTTTAATTTTATTTTATTCTTTAACCTAGCATTTTCCTTAAGCAAATTTCCAATTTTCGAACATTCATCAAACTCATCAGGTAATATGAGAGCACAGTTGACAGCTTCTATTGGAGTTCCATCTTTTGTGCACTTCAATACCTTAGAAGAAGCTAGTACACTAATCCACTTTTCATTCTTGTCTATTTGGCGCCATATAACGGTTGTATTATCACCTTTGGTTAAGGCTAATTGTTGTTGTACATCTTTTAATAAATTAGCATCATCTGGATGATGAACCTTTTTTTGATATGCACTGAGACCTATTTTATTAATATCTTCTATTGTAAATCCGGTAACTTCAGTTGTTGTCTTATTATGATAAATGACTTTATCTGGTCGGATAACATAGATCATGGCTTTAGCATTATCTAAGATGTTTTCATAGAGTTCAACTTTTTGTTGTAACTCCTTAATTGAGTTTTTCATTGAGGGTGGGCCTTCTCTGATAATTAATTTAGTGGTAAAGTAAAATTAACAATTATCACAAACGTAAAAACATATCCAAAATAAAATATTTAATGCTATTTATTATTGCATTAATTAGGGTTTCTTTTTCAATACAATAATTAACCTAAAATTAAGGATTATCTTCTCCAAAGGCTAACCATAAGGATTGTTAAAAGCAACATAACAACAATGCCTGCAACCACAAACATCCACATATTCACCACCCTCGATTCCACAACCATATTGTAATCATCGAATAAAAAGGATAAGTATGACACATTCCAATGTGCCTTATTTCCAACAACAGAGCTTGAATTCGTACTTGTTAGTAATCCGGGTAGTTCTACTGTAACTGTATAGTCCTCCATCTCAAAAATCTTGAATAGCAGTTTTACCTCTTTGTCAATTTCTGAAAGTCGTTTATACTCAATCTTTTTTATCTTTTTTAGTTCTGCCTTATCTGTTATTCTGGCAAAATAATCTACAAACTGATCAACTGAATCATAATCCCACTCGGTAACTTTGTTTTGTATGCTGTCTTTATAATTGTCAACAAGTGAGGTGCTAATCTCTGGATTTCCCATTTCCTCAATTCCGTTTCTTAATAAACTTAGAATTCCGGCTGTGAACGACTTTTGTATGAAGTCTTCAGCTTTATCTTCCACGTCTTTAATCTTTGTTGAATCAGCAGAATTCAAGGCAAGTTTCTTCCCTGTTAACCAAAGCATATCTTCACTGGTAAGGTAATCTTTATAATCCAATTCAGTAAATGGGTTGGCAGCACAAATCAGCTCATTATATGTTATATACGAATAGAAGAACCCAAAACTTTTATTGATTTCAATGCTTCTTTTTAGTTGTTTTTTCCAGCTTGAATCTGCTGAAATTTCATAATTAAGCTCATTACTATTATTGAACTTTTTGGTGTAAGTTAGTATGTAGTGTTTATCATCAGTAGTGTCTTTTTCTAGATTTGTTTCCCAGCTAAGGTCAACCGGGTATGGCAATCCGGGTTTATATAAATCTGATGAATCCCCGGTAACAGTTATAACCCTTATAAAAGAGCCGTCTTTATTAACAATTGTGTCTACCTTTATTTCTCTGCAGCTGCTAATCAACATTGCTGTTACTAGCAAGCCTATTATTAGAATTGTATTTTTCATGATTTCTTATTTTATATGCTGAAACAATAGTGTTTCAATTTTTTGCCTATGGTTCAAATTATTGGCAATTGCAACTATTCGTGCCGATCTGATTTTGTTGCTAAGTTTTTTATCTTTTGTTCTGATATAATTATCTCCTGATAGCGATGTTAGAATAGTTGGTGTTAATCCGATATTTAGCATCACAAGGTTTTCTGTTGCAACAGTAGCATACGAACTTCGAACACCGGTTAATTGTTCAAGGTCTCCAACTTTCTGTAATACAATAGCTTGCTCAATACCAAAGATCATAAAAAGCAAAACTGAAGCAATAGCTAATGTTCGGGTAACAATCATTAAAATACGTGAATTGCTTTCTGCCTTTTCAGAAACCTGGGGAGTACTTTCAATTGCTTCCATAATGCTTATTGTCAACCCATCTGGATTATTCAGCACAGGAGTTTTTTTCATTAGTTCAACCATTCGTTCAGAGCTACTATCTATAATTCTTTCCGTCATATTGTCCTCCTTTCATACTTAAATATGCTTTGCAGCTTTTCTCTTATGGATTTACGAGCATGGTATAGGTTACTTTTCACCGAATCTGCCGGCAATCCAAGTATCTCACCAACTTCTTCAGTACCTATCCCCTGCAATTCCCTAAGCGCAAACACCAGTTTTTGTTTCTGCGAGAGCGACTCAGATGCAAGTTGTATCAACTGACCTGTTTCTTTGTTATCCAGATGTGTTTCCGGGTTACTATCAACACTGTGTATTCTATCTTCAAGGTTTTCAATACTTACTATTTCTCTTCTCTTTGCTTTACGCAGAAAGTCGATGGACGTGTTTGTAACTATAGTGTACATCCATGTCGAGAATTTTGTACTCGTATCGAATTGCTTCATTTTCTTCCATATTTTGATGAAACTCTCCTGAACCACATCTCTTGCATCATCATCATCACAAACTATTCTAAAAGCCAGGTTATAAGCATATTGCTGATACTTGGTAACCAGATACCCAAACGATTGTTTATCGCCCGAAACAGCTCTCATTATAAGATTATAATCCTCGATTTGCATCAACAAAAAGTGTTATTCAGTAATTGATACGATGAAAGTAATAAAAAGTAAAATTAGTGGCCATTTTAGTCATTATCATCATTCTTAACAATTATTATTACTTTTGCCAAATAATTAATACCACCACTACCCAAAATATTTATACATTTAACAGTCAAAATTGACAATCAAGAAAGTCTTGTGCTATGGTTGCTGCTATAACCAAATCTACAAGCAAAAAAATTATTAAAATGAAAAAGAAAAGAACAAAAAGACCGGTGAACGCACTTACCGGCATTATATTAAGCATATTCACAGAAAATCCATTTAAAGCATATAATTACAAACAAGTAGGCCATTTGCTGGGAGTAAAAGACAAAGCAGGTCGTGATATGGTAATGAAAATTATCGAGAGCTTAGTTAAAGAAGAAAGCCTCAATGAAATTAGAAGAGGCAAATACATGCTAAATCCAGAAAAACTACAAGAGCTTACCAATATTAAAAAATACATTATTGGCAAAGTTGATATGCTCAAAACCAAGAAAGCATACATTATACCCGAGGATGGTGGTGACGATGTTTACATTGCCCCCAACAACCTGGGCCATGCTCTTCATGAAGATAAGGTGAAAGTATTTCTGTTTCCAAAACGTAAGGGACATAAAACTGAAGGCCAGATTGTTGAAGTGCTTGAACGCCCAAGAGACAAATATGTTGGAGTACTTGAAATGAGCAAAAATTTCGGGTTTGTAATTGCCGATAATCAGTCGATGCCATACGATATATTTGTCTCAAAGAACAAATCAAATGCCGAATTGGACGGACAAAAAGTACTGGTAAAAATCACAGACTGGCCCGAGCATTCCAATAATCCTTTCGGAGAAATTGTTGAAACCCTCGGTGCTCCAGGAGATAATGATGTGGAGATGAAATCTATCCTTGCAGATTATAGTTTTCCTCTCTCCTTTCCAAAAAATGTTGAAAGGGATGCTGATAAAATTCCAACCACAATTTCAAAAGCCGAAATAGCAAAACGTAAGGATTTCCGAAAAACATGGACCATAACCATCGATCCATACGATGCAAAGGATTTTGATGACGCTCTTTCCTTAGTAAAACTTGAAAATGGAAATTATGAAGTTGGAATTCACATTGCCGATGTAAGTCATTATGTGATTCCTGGTACTGCACTGGATAATGAAGCATTACTTCGAGCAACCTCTGTTTATCTTGTCGACAGGGTAATTCCAATGCTACCCGAAGTGCTTTCAAATCAGGTTTGTTCACTGCGCCCAAATGAGGAAAAGCTTACTTTTTCGGCAGTGTTTAAAATGAACAACAAGGCCGAAGTTATCAATAGCTGGTTTGGAAAAACCATTATAAATTCCGACCGCAGGTTTACCTACGAAGAAGCACAGGAAATCATTGAGTCGGGGCAGGGTGAATATGCTGAAGAAATCGGTATTCTTCACGCTTTAGCATCAATATTGCGACAAAAACGATTTAATAATGGGGCAATAAACTTCCATTCTGAAGAAGTAAAATTTAGACTTGATGAAACCGGCAAACCAATTGAGACTTATATAAAAGAACAAAAAGAGGCTAACTTTTTAGTTGAAGAGTTTATGCTTCTGGCTAACAAAAAAGTAGCAGAAAAAATTGGAAAGGTTGATGAAGGCAAAAATGCCAAAACTTTCGTTTATAGAATTCATGATGAGCCCAATCCTGAAAAGCTAAACACTTTTGTGCAGTTCCTTAAAAAACTGGGTTATTCATTGAATGTTAGTTCACGTCAAACTTTGGCATCATCATATAACAATCTTTTTGAAAAAATTCATGGAAAAGGTGAGGAAACAATGATCGAAACCATCGCCGTTAGAACAATGGCCAAGGCTGAATATTCCACGGATAATATTGGGCATTACGGATTAGCTTTTCCTTTCTATTCACATTTCACTTCTCCAATTCGCCGTTATCCGGATTTAATGGTTCACCGGTTACTGGAAAAATATCTGGAAGGCGGGAAATCAGCAAATAAGGATGTTTATGAGGAAATGTGCAAGCATTCATCAGAAATGGAGCGCAGAGCCGCACAGGCCGAACGCGATTCGGTGAAATACAAACAGGTTGAATTCCTTCTTGATAAAATTGGTAAGGTATTCGATGGTGTAATATCAGGAGTAAGCAAGTGGGGGATATTTGTTCAGCTGAACATTTCAAAAAGTGAAGGATTGATTCGGTTCAACGATCTGAAAGATGATTACTATTATTTGGATGAGGATAATTACAGAATTATAGGTAGACAATCCGGAAATATTTACCGACTTGGAGATAAGGTGAATGTACTGGTTAAGGATGTTGATATGGAGAATCGTCAGCTTGATTTGGAAATCATCGACTAGAATTAAATTTCTGCCTCTGAGGAATGCGATAAGCTGCAGAGGGTTATTTTCTTCATATCTGACCGCTGTTTTTACTAGCTTGGGTTCCTCAAAAAAATAGTAATATTGAAATTGGCTAATTAAGCATGTATCGATTTTGGGACCTGTATATTTTTATTGATCTGAATATTTGCAATAGTAGCTTAGTAAGTACATAATGCTCCGAAGAATGAGTAAATGCTATGTATTCATGAGCTCCATTGAAAATTAACAATATCGCGAACTAGATCACATGCACGCACTTAGCTACTATAATAATTACAGTGAAAAGAAAAATAAGCCTTGATCTTTTTTGTTTCGTTTTTGGGCTAAGCCAACTGTGAAACAATCATGAGTTCCTTTGAAAAATTAAAAATCCACGAATAAAGATGACAAGCCTTTCCGGCCCGAGGAAAATAGTCTTTATATGATCGTAAGGGATTTGTATGTCAATTAATGAAATTTAGATTGTCTCCAGTTTTCTTGCTTGACCCATTTTTATACCATCTCAAGTTATTGAGATCATTAAAAATGGTGTTCTTTTGTGTTCTTTGGCCTACCTTAGTGAGACTTTGTGGTTAAACAACCTGTTAACAACACTCGAAAACAAGTGGTAAACTACCCGCATTATAAGCATCCTTTTTGAAAGAACTATAAGCCTTAATTGTACTAAATCCGGCATCTGTTAAAGCATCTTCAACTTCTTTCTTCCGAACCGGAAACAGCTTAACATTGTTGCTAATTTCTTCTCCTGTTTCTTTATTGGTAAGATTGGTTGAGAAATCTATTTTACCATCAGCATCCAATGAATAATTGCGTTCAAACTTTATATTTCCATTGTTGATGGTTGGGAGACCTACAAGGTTGTTATCCAAAACATTATCGTAGTTAATAATCTGGAAAAGGAAACTACCATTAGGTTTAAGTATTGCCTTTACTTTCTTAAAAAACAATCTGATTTCATCGAGGTTGTTTAAATGAACTACAGTGTTTCCAAAACAAATTACAACATCAAAAGAGGTCTTTTCGTAAAGATTATCAACGTCCAACATGCCGCCAACTCGAAACTCAATATTTGTATTTATTGTTCCTTCTTTTGCAATATCAAGCATTTCTTCATTGGGATCGATTGCCGATACAGAATCAAAAATATCTGCTAATTCTATCGCCAGCCCCCCTGTTCCACAACCAATATCCAATATGCTATTTGTGTTTGAGGCACACGACCTCACAAAAGGTTGTTGTGCTTTGTTCAATGGAAAAATATCATTGTAATAATCTGAAATTCTAGTGTAAAAGTCCATAGTAGATTTGTAGTATTAATAGTCCATAAACTGCTGAAACAGTTCTTGTAGATATGATTTTCCATCCATAACAACGGAATCCCGAGACTGTGGTTTTATCTCCAGTTCCATCATTTCATTTAGGGTGTTGCTGAATACAAAATATCCATCACGGCACACCCAGCCAACGCCATCGGTGCTTTCATAATAGGCGAATTCAGGAGTTGTTGGATTCATCAGGTTTCGGCTCCAAGGAAAATCATCAGTTGGTAATTCAAGCTGAGCCAATAATGTTGCTGTTATGTCTGTTTGAGAGCTAATCCTATCGATGCGACTTCCCTTAAACTCCTCTTTCAGCACATCACCATAAAATAATAATGGAATATGGCGATATTCCTTTTTATATACCGGCCAGTGATTATAAGTATCATGACTATGGTCGGCAACAATAATAAAAAGTGTGTTATTATACCACGATTGTTGTTTTGCCTTTTCAAAATAATCTCCAAGGCATTTGTCAGTATAATAAGCAGAATTTAGGTAGCCATTCTGACTTTTTGTCTTCGCCCAGCTTATCACATCATCCATTGGTTGATCGTAGGGTGAGTGAGTGCTTACGGTAAATAATACGGATAAAAATGGTTGTTTTTGATGATTCAGATCTGTTATCTGCTCATTGAGAATATATTCATCGTGAATTCCCAGTTTTCCATGGGGAAGATCATTATCGAAATCCTTCATTTCTCTGATAATATCAAATCCGTTTATGGATATGAATGATCTGATTCCTCCATACATTAACTCACCTCCAAAATAATATGATGTTGAATATCCTTCATCCTCAAGGTTTTTAGTAAGGCTGGGAAGCTTAATAACCTTTTCAAGCGTATGAGAAATTGCTGTTATTGGTGTTGAGGGAAAGCCCGCAAATATTGATGTCATTGCCTGCTCCGATCTGTTTCCGCTTGCATAGAATTCGGTAAAGAGCACTCCGTTTTCTTCAAGTTTTCTGAATTCAGGTGTGATTCCAGGTTTGCCACCGAGTGATTCGATCAAGTCAGCTGACCAGCTTTCAAGTATCAAAATAATAATATTAGGTCTGGTTGTAGTCAGCATGCTGATTGTTGTGTCATTTTCAACTTTGTGTAGGTCGAAAACTCGTTTCTTTGCCTTATCAGAATTATAAAACCCATATGGGTTTTCATCACTAAAACTATAATTTTCTAGAGTGCTAATCAATAAACTGTAGCCCGAATTTACTGCAGCAAGGTTTACAAAGTTATGCTTCGAGAAATAGGATTTACTTTGTGTGATGGGAATTTCAGAAATCCCTCCTCTTATTCCGATAAACATCAAAATTGGAATTAGTATAATAAATGGTATGCTAAACAACAGCTTTTCAGGCTGATCAATTTTTGTAAAAAAGAATCGCTTATAAACCCAGATACCGACACTTATTTTCAAAATAAGTATAGCAGAAAGAAGAACAAATATTCCTGTATCGGAACTATTATAAATTTCTTCTGGATGAGATAAATAATTTAACGCTTTGAAGTGAAGTTTGGTTTTCCATTCATCATATATTCCCAGCTCTGCTGTTGTAATTGAAAAAAACATCACAATGACAATGATTGAGTATATCAGATTAACATTGTTTAGCCATTTTGCTTTTAAAAATGATTGAATAAACAATATTATGGTGGGAATTACTAGGATATACCCTGCGGTTGAAATATCCAGAGGAATGGCATACCAAAATGATTTAAGCACTTCAGAAAACTCTATATTTTCAATACTAATTACTTCCGAGTAATACACAAAAAAAACTATTCTGGATACCGCAAAAAGGGACATCCAGAAAACAAATTGTTTTAATAATGAGATAATAATTTTCAAGACGGTTATGATATTAATAATGCTGCAAAGTTAATTATTCTGTCTCCAAATTAAATCCCAAACAATTTAAATGCTAATTCCTCTTGACATATCATAACTATCTGTATTAGTTTTACATGAGAAAATTAACTAGCTTCCAGCATTATGAACAAATAAACTATGGAGTATAATTTTTATAAAAAAACCAATATTAATAATAAAAATGAAAAAGCTGTTTATCAAATTATTTTTTCTGCTCATGACTGGTGTATTGCTCATTAGCTGCGACGAAAACCCACAAGTTAGCTCCATCGAAAAGCCCAACATCCTCTTCATCACCTGCGATCAACGGATGTTCCAGTCGATTCAAGCGAAAGGATTCCATCAGCCTGCCATCGACCGGCTTGCGGATCGTGGAGTCACCTTTATGAACCATTATATTTCTGCGGCGGTATGCACACCATCACGAGGAGTCCTTTATAGTGGCCTCGCCCCACAGGTAACAGGGATCCAAGAGGAAATGATGTTCGGTTGGACACCAAGTCTCTCGACGGACAGTTTCTCAATTGGAACTGCCATGAAGCAGCTTGGTTACTCGACGGCATATTTCGGTAAGTTTGAACTCGATAGTTCCATAGTATTCACGGAACCAGAGGTGAACTATACCCATAAGCTCAAAAAATACGGGTTCGACGTCTGGCAACCTTACGGCGAAGTGACAGGAGAAAAGAATCAGGGATATGAGATGGATGGTGTTATTGGTGCAGAGGGGATCAGCTGGCTTCGTGCTAACGCCAATAACCAAGAGCCATGGTTTCTCACACTTTCCTTCATCAACCCACACGACATCTTCTTCGCCAATGTTAACCTGCCCGGAGAGAACGTACAAAAAAGCTTACCGGGAATGACTTCACCAATACCTACTAGTATCCAGACCAGCAAGAATTGGGATTTCTCTTTATGGAATACACTTGATGAGTCGCTCCAGGCACCAGGGAGACCAAAGGCCCACCAGGAATTCTACAATGCTACTATCGGTGTCACAGGAGAGATTCCAACCGAGCGCAGGGATATGTGGTATACCTACATGAATTTTTATCTTAATCTCCTTCATGAGAACGACCGTTGCATTGGTCAAGTGTTGGATGCACTGGATGACCTTAACCTATGGGAGAATACCATTGTGGTATTTACTTCCGATCACGGGGAACTTGGAGGTGCACATGGTGGGCTCAGGAACAAAGGGCCAGTCGCCTACGAACAGAATGTACATGTGCCGATGATTGTGGTACATCCAAACATAAAGGGAGGTCAAACGACACAGGCGTTAACAAGCCATATCGACGTATTACCAACACTTGTGGGACTCACGGGTGCATCAAAGGAGGTCGCAGATAAAATCACAAATGATCTCCCGGGTCAAGACTTCTCTATCGTTCTGGAAAATCCGTCGGGCGCACCACTCAACGCAATACGCCCAGGTATTCTCTTTAACTATGTGGGACTATCCACCATAGATGCGAATTTCTACAGTAACCTATTTGAGCATTGGGGTGGGAAGGAGGAATTTGCAATGAATCCCGAAGAACTCGCAAAGAACCACCCCGACCTTACCAAGAGAGGTTTTGTTGCCATGACCTTCGACGGAAGGTATAAATTCGCACGCTACTACGCGCCAAGTTGTTTCAACACGCCATGGAACCTGAAGGATCTCCAGAACTGGAATGATCTGGAGCTCTTCGACCTGCAAAACGATCCTGATGAGCAGAACAATCTGGCACTCAACCCGGAGGATAACCAAGACCTTATCCTCAAGATGAACACCCTACTAAACGAACTTATAGAACTTGAGGTTGGTGAAAACAATGGACAGTTTCTCCCACAGGCATTGCGTCCGAAGGATAGTGTGGTATGTCAGGGGGTCGCTAAAAAGTCGCGGAAGTGAGATGGAATCTTATTGATATAACCTTTGTTTACGTGAATATTTTCAATACTTAGCTCGCTTGAATAATATATCAAGAAAACCCATCTTTATCAACAACTGCCACATAAAACAAACAAGCCCATCCAACTATTGTAGATGAGCTTGTTATATAATAGAAATAAGAAAAACTCACTATTTCTCAGAAATGCCAACTGGCATACCCTCAGTTTTTGATTTACCAAACAATTCAGGATGTAAGTATTTTCCTTTTTCAACGCCTTCTTTATTCACTTCCGGAATCACACGGTGCTCCTGTGCATAAACATCATTTCTAACACCTGTTACCTGCCAGCTAACTTCAATATTTGATTTATCTGTCATTATAACAAATTGGTTATCCGATATTTTATCTTTCACAATTGCCTGAGCAAATTCACCAATAACTGTAAGCTGGTAGCGGAAATTAATATTTTCTGCTTCAAAATAATCAGGTAGTTCAACTGTTGCCAGTCCTTGTGCATCAGTTATAATATTACCATTGTATATATTCATCATATCTGGGCTTTCAACAAAACTATGAATCAGATATTTGTTTGCCGGATCCATTGGATGATCTATTTTAAACGTACCTGCAGATTTTGAAAGGTTGCCTGAAACATGTACATCACCAATAAAATATCCAGCATAATTATTGGAAGCCGAGCCCTCATCATCTCCATAGATTGCGATACTATAATTGGAGCCTGCAGTACCCATTCCTGCGCCATATATACCATAGTTATTTGATGTGCCATCGGCACCTTCTCCAAATACCCCCATATTAAACGGGCTGGTTGTAGAGCTGGCATGTCCCATCAAACCATAATTAATGTCGCTTGTACTATTATCAGAAAATCCGGCAATGGCAGGAGACAGATTCTGGCTAGGACTATATAAACAACCTAAATCAGTACCATTCGCACCAGCACTATTGTCTTGAACAACCTGTAACTTAACCAATGGTTCATTTTCACCAATTCCGGTATTTCCATCATGATCAATTGTCATTTTAGAGGTATATGTGGATGGTGAACCTTTTCTGGTAAAAAAGTTTAGTGTACTATACGCCTGATTTGTAGGGTCACTTCTTGTGACTTCAATTTTTGCCAAATCATAATCTACTCCATTTGCCCAGTTAAAAAATTCCATCTTACCAAGAACACCACCATCATCGGCATCTGATCCTCTAAACTCCAATACAGCCGGATGTTCATCAGCACCACCGGTAGTAGCTGCATTAACTGTAAGAACCTTTGAGTCGGCCGGATTAGCTCCGTAATTAGGAATATCAGTTCCAATACCAACGTTTCCATCCAGATAATAAATGTCATCTCCGTTTTGACTCCAAAGCGATGATCCTGAGGTTGGTAAGGTTACCATGTTTCCATCACTTATTGAAAGATCATTACCGCTTATTGATAATGTCTGGAATTCATTGGTTGGATCAGGGTCATCATCATCAACATTGGCAACATTCTCTGCCCACAGTGCATATGGTACACTCATTAATTGTGTTGTTCCCATATCAATGTATGATCCGCCACCGACAGCCATTTCTATATTTAAATAATACGAACCTGCTCCCCAGTCAACAGCCGACAAGCTGGTATAAAGCCCTATCTGCATAACAAAAACGCCATATGCATCTGTTTGCAAGCTTTGCTCTTCTGTATACACAGCACTACCAGCCGGACCATCAAGTATGGACATCCTTACATTAATATTTTGATTTATAATTGGCTCACCGATAGCATCGCGTGCCATTCCCTGAAAGTCTATTTGTTGAGGTGTTTGTGCAGTTGCAAACAGCCCTATTATTAATAACATTATCAATAATAATATTCTTTGTTTTTTCATGATTACTTGTTTTTGTTTAGTGAATTAACTTGATTAATTGGTTTGTAACATAACTACCTTTAGATTCAACCATAATGTTTAAATAGTATACACCACGGGGTAATCCCTGAATGTCAATTGTTTCCTGAACAACCGTCGGTTCATGCTGGATTACTTTTGTGTGCCACAATTTGCCATTACAGTCATAAAGGTTTAGGGTGACAGATGCACTGTTTTCTGTTAGCATCTCAAGAACAAAATAGTCGTTAAACGGATTTGGATAAACCTTAAAAGTACTGTTTGTTAATTGTTCATTAACACCGTCAAGCAAGACGTCAAACTGATGAAATCCTGCACAAAGCTCTACATTAGAGTTGTTAAATGTTCCGACAAGCCCTGCTTGTCCCAATGTCCATGATAAATCAAGTGGACCCGATTTCGATTGTCCTCCACCTGCTGAAATTACCTGTCGGGATAACTCCTGGGAGGAACCAGCCATTGTTGCAAAAAAGAAACAAATGACCATAATTTGTTTTACATGTTTCATAATTATTTTTTTTAGGAAAAATTAAGTTACTTGCTTGTTTTGTTAGTAAAAACATGAGTTAAGGCTATTTTTACTGTGCTTGTTTGTAATCAACAAATATAGTAAATAGTAATACCAAAAACAAGAAAAAGGATCGTTATGTGCTGGCAATCAACACAAACCAAGTGTTAAGGGGGCTTTACAAGTGTCTTGGGGCTCCTTTAATGGAGAAAATATATAGTGATTTATTAAAATGGTGATAACCTCACCAGAAAATAATTAGCTGTTTTTAATTTTATTTATAGATCCTTATGGTAAACCCCGTCAACCTTCTAAATATCAGGATGAACTCTCTTTGTAAGATACCTTATCCCCTCAAATGGGATATATCCCATTTTTTGGAATGCTTCAAATGATTCATCATTGTAGCCCTCGATCTGGCAAGCAAAAATTCCTATTCCCTGCTCCTTAAGCCAGTCCTCTCCTGCATCAACAAGCTTTCTAGCAATTCCCTGTTTCCTAAACTCTGGAAGTACAACAACCCTGTTTATCCAACCTTTTCTTCCATCGTGGGTTATTAATGCTGAACCAATAAAATCATCCCCGTTTTTTGCAAACAGAAATCTACAAATACCATTATCAATCTCGTTTTCAATTCTGCTGCGACTATCTCTGCCATTTGGTTTGTATGGAAGACCTGCTTTTTCCCAAAGATCGATTAAGATATCATAATCTCCCGATTGATAGGTTGTGAGTGAAAGGTTCGTCGTGGTTGTCATTGTTGTCGTGGTTGCTAATAATACACAACTTCAACATCAGGCTTGAGTTTTTTAAACTCATCTATACGGGAGCTCTTAATTGAAGTATTATAACATTGTAAAAATTCAAGTTCGCTGAGTCCGTAAATCTGTTTCAAGTTTTTAACACGAGTATTATTTATATAAAGACTTTCAAGGTTATAAAGTTTATCGATATATTTTAATGATTTAATTTTTGTGCCTGCTGCATCAAGGGTTACTAAATTACCTAGCTCAGAAACCGGCTCTAAATCTTCAACTGACGTGTTTCGTACAACTAATACTTCGAGATTAAAAAGATCGGATATTGATCCAAGATCAGTAATTGGGTTTTTAGCTACATCGAGTTTTTTTAAAGTTGTAATCGACAATATCGGGCTTATGTCTGTTATGGATGTCCTGTTTACAGATAATTCTTCCAGTTTTGAAAAAACATGAAGAGAATTCAGATCATGCAACGCCATATTATCAGAGATCACAAGGGTTTTCAGATTAACCAATCGATGTAATTCTTCATTGGATGGATTAATAGGTATATCCAATGGTTTTTGCAATTCCAACTGCCAGTCGCGATCAAGACCATTCCACCACATCCTGAGCTTTTCACTTTGATAAATAACCAAACAATCAGGATTTTCTGATTTAAATACTGATACGGTTTCATCATCTACTCCGGATTTATCACAATAAATGAATTCTAATTTTCCGGCATCGGTAAGAGGGTTTAAATCACTGATTGATGTATTTTCAACCTTTATCTCCACAAGGTTATGTAACGATGAAATTGGTTCCAGCGTTTCAACCCCGGTGTTGCTCATATTCAATTCTTCAAGGTTTATCAATCCCGACAATGGGGTCAGGTCGCTAACGGAAGTATTTTGAAGATCAAGTGTTTCCAAACGGTGAAGCATTTTCAAAGGCTCCAATGTTTTGATGTTCTTGTTATATGCAATTGATAAACCTGTCTGATTTATCAGAATATGTAACTTTTCCTTTGTGATAGGAGGTTTAATATTGTAGCTGCTGCTAAATATACTACGCCACTCACCCGAGAGATTATCCCACCAATTAACCAGCTCCTGTGAGTTATAAATTACCAGGCATGAAGGATTTTCATCCATAAACCTGTTGGCTTCATTCATTCCAACATTACTATTATCGCAATAAATAACCTTGAGTTTTTCCAGCCCATACAACGGAGTCAAGTCGGAAACCTGAGTGCTGTTAGCCTGCAAAACAGAAAGATTTATACAGCTTGCAAGGGGTCTCACATTGGATATTTCTGTGCTATCAATATTCAGATGCTGAAGGTTAGTAACCGAATCTAATGCGGACAATGAATGTATTTCAGTATTGGAAATATTCAAATCCGACAACAGGTCAAGGCTGTTTAGCGGACTAAGGTCACTTATACTTGTTTCCGAAGCTTCCAGGTGAGTTAATTTTTGAAGTTTATTAACAGCATCCAGATTATTTACCTTTGAATTTGATAAATACAACTTCGACAATTCCTGAAAACTTGACAACACTTCAAGATTGTCAACCTGTGTTTTTGAAATATCTAATTCCGTTAAAGAAACAATGTATCGTATTGAAATCAGTGAAGACACAGCAGAGCCTGATAAGTTAAGCACCTCAAGTTTTTTTAGATTTCTTATTGGTTTAAGGTCATTGATTAATGTGTTTGATATATTTAATTCCGTTAGTTCTGTTAATTCAGATAATGGTGATATTTCCGTAATTATCATATTGTTGGAAACATCAAGCTTTGCAATTTTCCGAAAGGTTTTTAAAAGGCTGTAGATTGTTGATGTATTAACAGAAATTGTATCGGGAATTTCTATTGAAACAGTATCGTAAACAACTATAATGCTATCATTCGCCCATAATGGTGGATCGGTAATTCCATCATCTACAATTTTTGCCGAATCAATCCTAACCTCATCAACCCATTTCATGGTTACAATTGATGTGTCGGAAAACCATATAATATTCTTAAACGGAAGAGTATCATAAACAATAACCGACTTCCCAAAGTAATTTTTCCAGTCTGTAGACATATTATTCCACCAATGCCGTAATTCTTCTTTCAACCTGATTTTGGTAGTATAAATACTGGCAATTTTCAAGTCCTTTTGGAGAGGATCAAGATTAAGTTCAATATATCGTAACTGATTATTTATAACAGAATCATTTTCAACTGTTACTCCTTCAAGATGCCTGTTCAGCGTAAGCTTGAAAACAACAATATTACTGTCGGTAACAAGGTGTTCTGCTTTTTCTATGTCAAACTGAAATTTAACTTCTTTATAAAAGAAATCGATGTCTTTAAGATAAGCTTGTACATCTTTATTCAAGGGTATTTCACGATTTTCATCGAGATCATCTTCAATTTGAACCTTATCATCCACAAACATCTTTAAGTAACTCTGGTTAAATATTATATCCTTTTCAGATGGTAGTTCATTTGGGTTTCCAAGAAAATTTAATGTCCCTTCAAGATATTTAACAAGCTGTTCACTCTGTTGAGAGTATTGTTCCAATTGAGCCACCGATAAGGTGCTGTAGTTTTGAGCAACACCTGTATTTGCCAGCAGAAAAAATGCAGCAAAAACAATCTGTACTAGTAAGATGCGCATAGTTTGTAAGTTCTAATTAGTTCCGGCTTTTCTTCTTCTTTAATATAGATCAGATTTGAGATCAACCATCCCGAATTCATATCATTTCTGTTGAAAAATGACAATTCAAAATACCAGTTTTCGATCTGAAAAAAATGAAACTTTACAGTGTCAATCTTATCAAATTTTATCTGATTGGTTTTCATCATATAGAAAAACAAAGTCATGTAATCGGGTTGATAATTTGATGAAGCATATAGTTCAACATATTCAGAGTTTTCCAGTGCTTTTCGCAGATTCATAAAGTCAAGCTCATGACTTTGCGGGTGAAGAAAATGCTTCTTCTGTTCGGTGGTGTCAACATGTGGAAATAACACGCTGAAGTTTTTGAAATAAACATTACTCAATATCCATTTTGAACCAAGATTCTCTTCTTCCAGTGTGAGAAATAAAATCAGATGTTCCTTTTTGCCATTTACCGTAAATGTTGCCGAAACTTCAGCATACCAGTCGGTGTCAAGAAAGTTAAGAAAAACAGGCTTGTTTTTATTTGTTACATCTGTAATGAAATATTTCTTTAAATTACCCGATGTTCTGGGGTTATACTCATCGAACATTGCCGGTAATATCTTGTTACGCAACTCATTATTTCTATATCGGTCATCCGATTTCGATAATAATTTACCCAACTGATCTTCTTCCATGTTGAAACGATGAACAAATTGTCCAACCTGCTTATTCATGGCATAGAGAGTAGATTCATCCTCGCTAAAACCATTAAGCGACTGGGCATTAGTAATTGTAATAATCAAGAAAATTATTGAAACTGTTGAAACAATCCTTCGCATATTCTTATAGTTTTCAGCCTTCCAGTATCGAAGGGCAAATTTAATTTATTATTAAAAACGTCACATAAGACTAATAATTATTCCCTTGCCTACAATACATAAGGAATCATGCAGCTTGAGGTTATTGATTGTGCTCAACTTTGTTGTAATAATCCTTTACAACATCAAATGACATTTTTTTATTTCTTTGAATATCAAGAATTCCCCAATATTCTTCATTTGCTGCTCCATCGTATGGAACACCGCTGCTATTTGGGGCCCAACCACCTTTATCTTGTACATCATTATTACCGGCTTTCCACAACTCATCTGTAAAAGCAAATAAAGTTACACCTGAGCAAATATCAGAAAATCTAAAAATGTCATCCAGAATATTATTAACGGCATCGGCCTGTGCTTTTTGGTTTTCTCCTGCTTTATAGTTATTCATTGTACTAACCATATAACTATCGGCACCTGCTTCAGATAAATACATTGGTTTTGAAGAAATGGGCTTCCACTGTGTGAATATCTTTTCAGGATTATCCCACCTGTATACATTCATTCCCCATACATCAATTTGATCACAATACTCTAAAGTCTCTTTATCGGGCAATTCCCCGTGTGCTGTTGTAACAGGATGATTTTTATCGGTTTCCTTTATTGTTTTTGCTGCATTATTCATTGCATAATACCAGTTTTGAATATCACCGTTAAACCATTCCGGATGATAATTATACTCATTGCCAAGCTCCCACATCAATATTGCATTATGGTCCTTAAACTTCTTTATATAATCCATAAATGATCCTGAAAGAATATCATAGTATCCACCTTGATTATATCCAAAACCGACAATTACCTTTATACCGGCTTCATTAATTTGATCAAGAATATCTCTATTATCGATTGGTGAATAAATCCTGATTGTATTAATTCCGGCTTCTTTCATTAATTCCAAATCAATGGAAAGATTATCAAAGCTTCTTTTTTCACTACCAATATCTACCGGGTTATAGCATACTCCCTTTATAACATATGGAGTATTATCTACTAAAATTTGTCTGTCCTGAGTTGTTATTGTTTCTGTCGCAGAACTTATTATTAGCATGTTAACAAATGCAAATAGCAGTAATTGTTTTTTCATATTATCTTATAATTATTAAACTTTTTCCAACGCCAAAATACAGTATCCTTCTTTTAAACCAAAGTCTACGGCATCAGCACCCTTCAATACATAAGTAATTCTTCGGTGCATAGTTCTACCTGTATACAAATTACTTTCCTTATCTATTTCTTTTAAAATCAACTTATCTCCTATCAAAAAATTTCTGTCATTCTTTCTTAATTCAAAAGGCTTCTCACCGCTTAGAACCAGCTTGAAGTATTCTTTCCATGTTTTAAGTTCATGTATCATAATTAATAAGTATTAACAAAAAAATTTATGTGTGTGCCGGAGCTCTATGCTCTTGACAAAAATACAATTCCTCCAACTCAAACTTCGGCTTATACTAAAAACTTAAGAAGATTGTTTATTGTCCGTCATTTCATATATTTGAAAATCGAACAAACTTTTTCTTACATGCGATATTCTTCAAAAACTACATTATTAGCTTTATTAATAATGCTAATAACAATGACCTCATTCTCACAAGAAAAAAAAGAGGCATCCAAAATAAACGACAAAACTTTTTCAGCATTTGAATTCAGAAATATTGGTCCTGCATTAATGTCAGGGCGCATTTCTGATATTGCAATCCATCCGGAAAACAATAATATTTGGTATGTCTGTGCTGGTTCAGGAGGAGTATGGAAAACACTAAACTCGGGAACAACATGGAAGCCTATTTTCGATAATCAAAAAGTCTATTCAATTGGATGTGTAACAATTGACCCTAACAACCCTCATACAATCTGGATTGGTACAGGCGAAAATGTTGGCGGTCGTCATATAGGATTCGGTGATGGTATTTATCGCAGTGATAATGATGGCCAGTCATGGAAAAACATGGGTCTGAAGGAATCACAACATATTTCCAAAATTATTGTACACCCAAAAAACTCTAACATAATTTGGGTTGCAGCACAGGGGCCACTTTGGTCGAAAGGCGGTGAACGGGGTCTGTATATGACTACTGATGGTGGAAAGACATGGAATAAAACCCTTGGTGATGAAGAATGGACCGGAGTTACTGATATATTGATCGACCCAAGAAACCCTGACGTGCTTTACGCTGCAACATGGCAGCGCCACCGAACCGTGGCAGCTTACATGGGAAGTGGCCCGGAATCTGGTATCCATCGTTCAACTGATGGTGGCTTAACATGGGAAAGATTAAAAACCGGCCTCCCAAAATCCAATATGGGAAAGGTTGGCCTTGCTATCAGCCCTCAAAAACCTGATATTCTATATGCAGCAATTGAGCTCGAAAGACGAACTGGTGGTGTTTATAAATCTGAAAATCGAGGTGCATCATGGAAAAAACAATCGGATGCTGTTGCCGGGGCAACAGGTCCTCATTACTATCAGGAGCTTTATGCCAGTCCACACGAATTTGATAAAATTTATCTTGTGGATGTTCGGATTCAGATAAGTGAAGATGGCGGAAAAACCTTTAACAGATTAAATGAAAAAAACAAACATTCTGATAATCATGCAATTGCATTTAGGATTGATGATCCTGATTATCTTCTTATAGGTACCGATGGTGGTGTTTATGAAAGCTTCGACAATGCCGAAAATTGGCGTTATATGGCAAACCTGCCTCTTACACAGTTTTATAAATTAGCCCTTGATGACAGTGAGCCATTCTATAATATCTATGGCGGAACTCAGGATAACGGAACTCAGGGTGGTCCTTCAAGAACACCTTTCAGAAGTGGTATTTCCAATGCCGACTGGTTTATGAATCTTTTTGCCGATGGTCATCAGCCTGCTGTTGAGCCGGGAAATCCAAATATTGTTTATTCTGAAACACAGGAAGGAAATCTATATCGTGTTGATAGAAAAACGGGCGAGTCAGTAAACATTCAGCCACAGCCAGCAGCCGGTGAATCATATGAGCGGTTTAACTGGGATTCTCCAATCTTGGTTAGTCCTCACAACCCTACAACAATTTACTTTGCATCACAAAGAGTGTGGAAATCTGAAAACAGAGGCGATAGCTGGACGGCAATATCAGGTGATCTTACTTTAAATCAGGAAAGGTTAGAATTACCAGTCATGGGGCAAACACAAAGCTGGGATAATTCATGGGACATGGACGCAATGTCTAATTACAATACGATTACATCATTATCTGAATCACCGGTGAAAGAAGGTATTATATATGCCGGAACCGACGATGGTTCAATACATTTTACGAAAGATGGTGGAGCCAATTGGACAAAGATTTTAGTTCGTGAGCTTACGGATGTTCCAGCAACAGCATTTGTAAATGATATCAAAGCAGATTTATATGATGAAAATACCGTATATGTAGTTCTTGATAATCACAAGTTTGGTGATTTTAAACCTTATGTATATAAAAGTAAAAACTCAGGCAAGTCTTGGAGTTCATTATCAGGAAATCTTCCCGAAAAAACTCTTGTTTGGAGAATTGTTCAAGATCATGTAAAGCCTGAGCTTCTTTTTGTTGGTACTGAATTTGGCATATACACCACCCTTGACGGAGGAAAAAAATGGGCAAAACTAACAGGAGGAGTTCCAACAATTTCCTTCCGTGATCTAGCAATTCAAAAACGCGAAAATGATCTTGTGGGAGCATCATTCGGAAGAAGCTTTTTTGTGCTTGATGATTATTCCGCTCTACGGGAGGTAAGCGATGAAACATTCAAGGAAGAGGCAACATTATTTGGTCTTCGTGATGCACTTTTATATATACCCCGATCCTCCCAAACATTTGGAGGAAAAGGTTCACAAGGAGCTTCATATTTTGTAGCTGAAAACCCACCGTTTGGAGCTGTTTTTACATATTATCTTAGTAAAGACTACCCAACATTAAAAGCCAAACGAAAAAAGAATGAGAAAAAACTTAAAAAGGAAAAGAAAGATATTCCATTTCCGGGATGGGATGATCTTGATGCCGAATTAGCAGAAGAAAAACCAGTTGTGATGTTAACCATAACTGACAGTGTTGGCAATATTATTAGAAACATAAAAGTAAAAACAGGAATAGGTTTTCACCGAATTGCATGGGATCTAAGGTCTACATGGTTAAGCTCAATAAAAACAGATGATAATAGAGTATGGGATGAGTATTCATCAGGAGGAGGAATACTTGTTGCGCCCGGAACTTATACCGCGAATCTCTCAAAAAGAATCGATGGAAAAACAACTAAAATATCTGATCCTGTGACTGTTAATGTAAAAACGATGCAAGAGGGAACACTTCCCGGATCAACGCCTGAAGAAATAATTGCTTTTGACAAAGAATTAGGTAATCTTCAAACTGCAAATAATGCCCTGAAAAGCGTACTTGCTAATTCTAAAGCAAAAGTTGCAGCCATGAGAAAAGCCATGAACTCAATTAATTATTCAAACGACAGTATCTATATGGAACTGTATACGCTAAACAAACAGCTACTGGAGTGTGAAAGAAAGCTTTACGGAAGTAAGTCAAAAAGACAAGTAGGACAGAAAAATGATCCAACTATTTCATCCAGGATTTGGAATGCAATAGGAGGAATTCAAAACAATACATATGGACCAACACAAACCCAAAGAAAAAGCCTGGAAATTGCCAAAACTGAATTTACTGAAGTAAGAAAAGAAATTGAAGTGATAGCAAATGATAAAATTCCGGTAATTGAAAAAATACTTATTAAAGCCGGAGCACCATGGATTGAAGGGCAACCGATACCGGAGTAGTTATAAAAACTACCCCCTAACAAATAACGCCTTGATAATCTCCTGTGCCATTTTAGGATTTTCTTTTAATCGGCGTGTTGAATAAGCAAACCATTGTTTTCCAAATGGAGTATAAATACGCATTTTGTAACCTTTGTCAAGAATGGACTTACGCAATCCTGGTGTAACACCATAAAGCATTTGGAATTCAAATTTATCCTTGGGAACTTTATATTTTTCAATTAATTTATATGCTCCGTTAACAAGCTTTTCGTCGTGAGTAGCAATTCCCGGATAAACACCATTTTTAAACATATGCTCCAGATCTTTCAAATAATGCTCATTTATTTCCTCATACTTCTTGTAAGCTATCTTTTCAGATTCAACATAAATACCCTTACATAATCTGTAATTAATCGGGTTGTCATCCGAATGCATATCCATCATATCATCAATATCCTGCATTGTTCTGTGAAGATATGCCTGAAGAACTAAACCAACATTTTTAGGAAACTCCTTTTTTAGTTTTCTGAAAAGTTCTATTTCCAGATCAACACATTGTGAGTCTTCCATATCAATTCTCACAAAGTTGTTATACTCAACAGCTTTTACAACAATGTCTCTAATATATTCATAACAAACATCCTTATCGATCAGCAAACCAAACATTGTTGGTTTAAGCGAATAATTTCCTACAACATCACTTTTCTCAACTGCTTCAATTATTTCAATATACTCATCCCTGTTATTCTTGGCCTGTGATAATTCGGTGATAAACTCACCCAGCAAATCTATCGTTGTAACATTTCCTTCATCATTCAACTTCTCAGCAATTTTTATTGCCTCGCCGAGTGTTTGTCCTGCAATATATCTTTTAGAAAAAATCCAAACTAGTTTTTGTGGCATCAGAGGTAATATTGCCGCGATTAATTTATTAAGCATGTTTTTGTATTTGTTTGATATTAACTCTATTACGTGATAAATATTTGAAAATATAATTATTGTATTAATTCCGTCTTTCAGATGAACATCATCTGCAAAAATACAAATAATGATTTTCAAAAAATATTCTATTTATTTTTCTGTAATGAATTATATAATAACATATTTTTGCCTGTTAAATTTTTAACAATAGCCATACACTTGTTAAGATAAGCACTATGTATAAAATTGAAAAGCATCCTATTCTTGAGGTACCAGAAACCGGTAAGGTAAAGTTCAGTTACAACGGAAAAGAAATTGAAGGGGAGAAGGGTTTTACAATTGCAGCAGCTCTGCATCAGGCCGGATTTCCTGTTCACAGTCATAGTATTGAAAACCGTGAACGAAGTCTTGAATGTGGAATTGGAAAATGTGGTGCATGCGAAATGCTGGTTGACGGACAGATCAAACGAATCTGTATCACTAAAGTTGATGAAATTTCAACCGTTGATGAAATTCCAAAGGATTATAAACCTGAACCATCAACCATTAACAAAGAAAAACCTGTTACTATTTATAAAACAAGTGTTGTTATTATTGGTGCCGGTCCTGCCGGATTAGCAGCCAGAGAAAAACTTCGCGAACACAATATCGAGAATATTGTTGTTGATAATAACGATAAAATCGGAGGTCAGTTTCCAATGCAAACTCACCAGTTTTTCTTCTTCGAAAAGGAAAAGAAATTTGGTGGTATGCGTGGATTCGATATTGCCAGTACACTTGCCGGCGAATCACAAGAAGGAATCTTCCTAAACTCTACCGTTTGGGATATTCTGGAAGGTAATCGTGTGGCCGTTAAAAATACCAGTACCGATGATATTTACTATATAGATGCTGAATATCTGATAATTGCAACCGGCGCTGTTCCATTTATGCCAACATTCGAAAATGATGACCTTCCGGGAGTTTATACAGCTGCTGTTGTTCAGAAAATGATGAATGCCGAGTTTACTCTTCTTGGTAAAAACGTACTTACAATTGGTGCCGGAAATATTGGATATCTCACATCATACCAGCTAATGCAGGCGGGAGCAAAAGTTAAAGCCATCCTTGAAGCAATGCCTTACGAAGGGGGTTTCCCGGTTCAGGCAAACAGGGTTCGCCGACTTGGTATTCCTATCGAAATGGAAACTATTCTGCTTAAAGCAATACCTAATGAAGATCACACAGGTATTGTTGGAGCTGTTGTTGCCAAATGTGAAAACTTCCAACCCATCCAGGGAACGGAAAGAATTATCGATGGAATTGATGCTATTAATATTTGTACCGGACTTGTTCCTGATGATCAGCTTCTGATTAAAGGAAATGAAATTTTTGGCAGAAACTGCTACGGTGCTGGTGATGCTATCAGAATTGGTGAAGGTACAAGTGCTGTTGTTCGTGGTAAACAAGTTGCTTATGAAATTATCCAGGCAATGGCCAAACCATCAAACTATGATGAATATCTTGCAACTTCAAAGGAATATATTGATTCTCAGCAGCATCCCAAAAGGGTGATTGACAAACCTTATATGCCGGATGAAGAAAGAGCAAATCAAAAACCATTTGTTCTTATCGATTGCCTTTACGGATTTGCTTGTAATCCATGTGAGTTTTCATGCCCCCACGGTGCAATTACCAAAACCTCAACCAGCACAGTTCCTCATATTGATTTTGAGAAGTGTGTAGGATGTATGGAATGTGTTTATCAATGTCCGGGGCTTGCCATTTTTGGTTATAACCAGAAAAAAGACTGGCTGTTCCTGCCAATTGAATATGAAGCAGAAGTTGATTCTGAAGTATTCCTTGTTGATAACAATGGTACTAGGCTTGGTGAAGGAGTTATCGAGAAAATCCTGAAAAAGAAAAACAAAACCAATATTGCACGTGTTAAGGCTACAGATATACAAAACAATAACCTTACTGATGTTCGTGGTTTTATTATAAAAAACCGTTATCCGGAAAAAGTTGAATACAAGAACTCTGATCATCAGATTGAATCAGAAACATATGTTTGTCATTGTGACGATGTGAAACTTGAGGAAATTCTTGAGGTAGTTGGTGACAGAAAATTCATCTCAGTGGATGAAATTAAACACACAACCCGACTGGGAATGGGAGCATGTCGTGGTAAGAGATGTATTCCTCGTTTAAAACAAACCATCCGACAATATGGTATTTCCATTGTTGGTGATGCCACGCCTCGTGGTCCGCTTTCAAATCAGGTTTTGATGGGTGAAGTTTATCCATCTGAAAAACATGAAAAAATTATTGCCCCAGGTTTGGGTAAAGAAAGAAAAGTCGTTAAAGTAAACACTCTTATTGCCGGTGGTGGTATTGGTGGTAGTGCTTTGTTCCGCTATTTTGCAGAAGAGGGAAACAAACCAGTAATGATCAATTTCGGTCGCGGTGCTTCATGGAGAAATATTGCCGGTGGTCGTCCAAATTTCTCTCTTCCTGAACTTTCGGAAATTGCATCCAAAAACCTTGAAATATTTGAAGGTCTTCAAAAAGTCCAAAATATTGATTTCAAGAAGATTAACTATGTAACATTTGCCCACGACGAGGAAATGTATAAAGCATTGGAAGCTTCCATTGCATGGTCGGATGCATATATGATCGAGCCTAAGGATTTCAGAAAAAATATCAGTCCGTATTTCAATCCAAATTTGAGCACTTACACATCAGCTCTTGTAACCAAAAATTGCTGGCAGGCAACTCCGGGAAGGGTTATTGACTCAATCAGACAACTTGGTATTCAAAAAGGAGGTGAAGTACTTGAAGATTGTAAATTAATTGATGTTTATAAAGAAGGTAATACATATCATGTTCTGGTTCAGAATCATAACAAAGAATATGTTGAATATCAAACTGATGTATTTATAAATGCAATGGGACCTGAGGGTGATAAATTTGCCAAGAAACTTGGTCATGACACGGGATTATTCCCTGTAAAACATCAGGCATTTATTACCAGACGTTTACCATTTATGGGAATTGACAACACTCCTTTGCCAATGGTTATCGACCGTAGAAATTATAAAGGTTTCTCTGCCGTTTACGGACAGCAACTTGCTGAAACAGGACAAATTATTGGTTGTGCATCACCAGCTATTGAGCATCTGGAAACAGCAAAGAATCAGAAAATAAACTCTAAAGATTTCATTGAAATTGTAAGTGAAGTATTTGTTGATTGGATTCCGGAGCTGTCATCGGTTGGATTCCAGGCAATATGGTCGGGGTACTATGTTGAGCCAAAAATGGTAATCGACACCGACAATGGTTTATTCCTTGGATTACGCGGACAGGGCTTTATGCTGGGTCAGTATCTTGCTAAGCTTTATGTTGATAAAGTAATGGGCAAAGCTACTCCTGATTATTTTAACAGGCTTAAGCTAGGTGGAGACGGATTGCTAGAGAAGGCTTTTAAGTAGGTTTGGGTTTTCTGGGTTCTGGACAATTTTGGGCGTTGTCATTCTGAACGAAGTGAAGGATCTCCATTCTCTCATTATATCATTCATTCACATCTGGCTTATGGCTAATAGCTTGAGGCGGAAGGCGCCGATGAAATCGTCATTACGAGGAGGTACGACGAAGTAATCACATAATAAATAAGTATATGAGATTGCTTCTTCCCTTCGGATCATCGCAACGACGATCATCACTGGCGCGCGAATGTTTTGCATGGTCTACCACATCTATCTCACTGTTTTACAACATCTTTACACAACCATCTGCGTAAGCAAAACCAATATAAACACCCATTTTGTTGATTACTTGTGGAAAAGATCATAATTTATTTCATTAAATATTGAAAATAATTCCTAATCATTTGTATTTAACAGGATTAATATCTAATTTTGCCGCCCGATTTTAGCGAAGGGAATGAAGATGATTGAATACATAATACCTGTAAAGGGGTTGGCGTTGGGAGATCATCAATACACCTACAAAATCGATAAAGCGTTCTTTAAGAATTTTGAGTATTTAGAAGCTGACGATGGACAACTTAATTTAATTGTTGACCTTGTAAAAGAATCAACGTTAATGGATTTTCAATTTCATTTTAAAGGATGGATTGAAATTAAATGTGATCGTTGTTTGGAAAAGTTTAAAATGAATGTTGAAGATAACTTTAGGCTTATTGTGAAATATGCTGGTGAGTTTGAAGAGATTTCTGATGAAATTATCACTATCCCTTCTTCTGAAAACAACATTGATCTAAGTCAGTATGTTTATGAATACATAAACCTGATGCTTCCAATCAAGAAAGTACATCCAAATGATATGGATGGAAACATGACTTGTGATGAAGATATGATTAACAGGCTTGATGGATACTCGGAACAAAAAAGCGATCCAAGGTGGGACGCACTTAAAAATTTGAAAATAGATTAAAATTTACACATAAAGTTATAGTAAAATGGCACATCCAAAACGGAAGATTTCGAAAACCAGAAGAGACAAAAGAAGAACTCATTATAAAGCTGAGGCTCCTCAATTGGCAACATGCCCTACAACCGGTACTGTTCATGTTTACCATCGTGCATATTATGTTGATGGCGACATGTATTACAAAGGCAAACTGGTTGTTGAAAGCGCCAAAGCAGAGTAAATTAGAAGTAGCTAATTATTGATATTGGCCCAAACCAGCCAGTATTAAAAAGATGAAAAGAGCTCTTGAATATGTGAATATTCAGGAGTTTTTGTTTTTTATAAGGTAATAATAATGCAGGTTTCTACATATGAGCAATACAAATCTAAAATTTGTACTTTTGCCCATCATAAAAAGAAAAATAAATTAGTATGTCAAAAATAAATGCAGCAATAACCGGAATTCATGGCTGGGTTCCTGACTATATACTTACTAACGAAGAATTATCTACAATGGTAGACACCAATGATGAGTGGATAATGACCCGCACGGGTGTAAAAGAAAGACACATCCTAAAAGGTGAAGGACAGGGAACATCGGTTATCGGAGCAAATGCAGTTGAAGGGTTGCTCAAAAAAACCAATACTCCACCTGAAGAAATTGATCTGGTAATTTGTGCCACAGTTACCCCAGATATGTTGTTTCCAACAACCGCAACGATTATCGCTGAAAAAGTTGGGATTAAAAATGCATTTCATTTTGATATGAATGCTGCTTGTTCAGGGTTTATTTATGCTCTTGAAACAGGTAGAAGATATATTGAATCGGGACAATACAAAAAAGTTGTTGTTGTGGGTGCTGATAAGATGTCATCCATTACTGATTATACCGATCGTACAACATGTATACTATTTGGTGATGCTGGTGGAGCAGTTCTTCTTGAGCCAACAACCGAAGATTTTGGAATTATTGATTCTAAAATGTACAGCGATGGCATTGGTATTCCTCATTTAAGACAAAAAGCCGGTGGTTCAAACTACCCTCCAACTATAGAAACGGTTACAAATCGTGAACATTTCATATATCAGGAAGGTCAGGCTGTTTTTAAATTTGCTGTTACCAAAATGGCCGATGTTAGCGTTGAAATCATGGAGCGTAATAATCTGAGATCAGAAGACATTACCTACCTTGTTCCTCACCAGGCAAACATGCGTATTATCGAAGCTACAGCTCGTCGTATGGGACTGGAAAAAGAAAAAGTAATGATCAATATCGAACGTTACGGAAACACTACAAATGGAACAATTCCAATGTGCTTGTACGAATGGGGGCCTAAGCTTAAAAAAGGAGACAATATTGTACTTTCTGCTTTTGGCGGAGGGTTTACCTGGGGTTCCATGTATTTGAAATGGGCTGTGGATGGTGACTCTAAGTAAGGAGTCGATGCTAAAATGATGAAATGATAAAAGGGTGAACTTATACGTTTGCCCTTTTTTGTTTATAATTCCCAAGGTTTGGGTGAGGTTGAAATGAACTCGTGCCAGTTTCAAAACTTAAATAAATAATTATGGTGTGTTCGTCATTGCGATACACCTCGGTGGAGAAGGAATCTCCTTTTGCTCTATTTAAATGAAGCCGCTTCATCATACTTCCCTCATGATGACGACGGTAAATAACGGGGATTACAATTTCTTAAGATGATGTATTATTTTTAATCTGCTGCTGCTGCTAAAATTATCAATATTTTTTCCAAAAAGCATTGTTTTTATATCCCTTAGAAAATGATCTATTGGTGCTTCTTTTTGAGGTATTAGTTCCCACAGGATTTATGTTCATAAAAATGTGTTAAAACCCTGACAACCTGTCTTGCTTCACAATTGAAATAAATTACAGTTCATGGTACTTGATGTGATATATTCAACATAAAACAGAGCCCTAATTTATCAATATTTTTTTTCAAAACCATCTTTTAATTATTACGGTAAAAATTAGTTAGAATTTATGGTATCTGATGTATTAAATTTGAAGTAAGTTGGCTTCGTTTCTGTTGGAGAAATGACCATTTTTTGCTCTGTTTTGATGAGATCGTTTCGTCATGCTTTCCTGAATTTCAGCAGGCATGCTCGCGAAAACGGCTGGAATACAATGGTTTAAGCGTCTCCGATCAAAGTAAAATCAACACAAACCAACCGAAATCCATTCACCACCTTCAAACTTCATAACCTCCCTGAAACCAAATTCCTTCAACCGTGAAATAGCAATATCAAAACCCAAATTAAGTTCTTCTGGCAAATGAGCATCAGATGAAATAATTACAGGAATTTTTAAGTCTTTAACCTTTTGAAGTGTAATTCCATCGGGGAATAATCCGGGATATCGCTTTTTGTATATGCCACGGGTGTTTATCTCAACAATAAGGTTTTTCTCTTTAATAAGATGAAGTGTTTCATCAACAAGGTTCTGGTACCATGACTCTTCCTCCTTAAAATAACGATCCCGATTATGCATTTTAATTTTATCCACATGTCCGACAATATCAAATGATTGTGTATCGATCATCTCATTTGTCTGTTGGTAAAACTTTTTAACAGCCCGTTTAATATCACCACCAAAGAAGTCGTTCAGTCCCTGGTCATATGTTTCATATTTTGGTCCATCGGTAAACCAAAGGTCATTTGTGGTTGGTGGTTTAACCAGATGAACCGAGCCTATTAAATAATCAGTACTACATCGTTTTTTCCAATGGTTAAAATCCGTCGACATTCCCGGTATATAATCCATTTCCAGAGCACGGTAGATACAAATTTTATCACCATACTTCTTTTTCAGATCATCGGTTACCCGGATGTATTCTTCCACATTTTCTTCTTTAAGGGAAAAGGGGTTATCGAAAGGTAAAGGTGAGTGTTCCGAAAAACCAACGGCTTTAAAACCAAGGTTAATTGCCTGCATAACAAAATCTTCCGGCTCTCTGTCACCATCAGAAAACCTGGTGTGTTGATGTAAGTTGTAATTAATCATTAATATGTTTTTTGCAAAAGTAAACAAGCAAACCACAGGAACAAAAACTATTCAAACTTTACAAAAGTCACTGTTAACAAAGGATATGAAAACATCTAATTTGTTAAATGTTTGTTAATTTATTATATTTGAGGCCACCAAATTAAAATGATACTGCTATGAAAAAGAAAATCTTTACAATACTGTTTTTTGTATTTGCCTTAACTCCGGTTTTTGCTGATAATTTACAAACGGCCACTGCTATTGGATCAAGTACAACATCTTCAGCAAATACATATTCTGATGTTGCTACCGCAACCCTAAATGTAACCGACGTAAATAAAGTAATGGTTGTTGCAACATTCACTGTTGAAACTTTTGGGGCAGAGAACAGGTCCAGAAATGCAACATTCAGAATTGCAGATGCAACCAATAGTGTTTACAGTACAGAAATTATCAGACGCCTTGAAAATGCCAAAGGAGGAGACAAGGGAATTGGCTCAATAGTATATATTTTTGATGTTAGTAGTTATACTGGAACTGTAGAATATAAGCTGCAGCATAAAACTTCAGATGAAAACAATACAACTTCAGGGACAATAGCCGTTGTAGCTCTGACAACTAGCACAGGTCATTTTCAGTTAGACAATGATATAAAAAGTATATCAACTGGTGTTCCCATTCCACAGTTAAGCACATATACAGCAGTAACAGGACTTACAACTGAGGCAATATCATTACCTGTAACTGGATCAATATTTGTTTCTGCTTCTATTAACAATAACACTTCTAACGCCGCTTTAGAAACGGGGGACTGGATAATTCAGATGAAAAAGGGATTAAATGGATCATGGCAAGATATTGGTTCTGAAATATCACGATCATTGTCTTCTCCAAACGATTATGGAATTGCTTCATTAGGCCTAATTGAGGTAAACCTCCCAAGAAACGACTATTATTTTAGATTGGCCCATAAAAGTGATGGTGCTGATCTGTTAACTTTAAATACGAATATTATTGCTGTTGCTCTTGCCTATGATGACCCTACTAGCGGAGGAAGAGCTTTTCCTGCTTTTGTTAAAGAAAATATAATAGGAGCATCAACCACCAGTTCTTCTTTTGTATCTGCGGTTGATCAACCAGGTACCCCTGAAAGCTTAACAGATATGTTATTCTATGCACAATATAATATGACAGCAAATGGCACACTTAACGCCCCATCATTTGATATGTATTTATCAGATGGCGTTAGCTACAATTACTCATCACAAGAACAACAAAGATATCTTTCAAAAAGTAGCGATGTTGGTGCTGGTGCTTCGTGTGGTTTGGCTCAAAATCTTGTCTCCAGCGCAAGTTACACAGCCTCTTTACGTCAAAAATCTGACGGGTCAACAGAATTAACAACTTACAATATTTATCTTTCAGGCTTCCAAACAACAGACCAGCCAGCCGATGGTTATTGGACAGGTGGCACATCCAACGCTTGGAATAATACTGCAAACTGGGCTGATGGTGTTGTTCCTACCTCTTCAACAAATGTAACAATCCTTGACAATAAAAATCATTATCCCGCAATTGCTGCATCTGCAAATTGTAATCATCTTGTTATTGCTGAAGACGGAGAAATTACGGTGAATTCTGGCAATACTTTATCTATTACTGGAGACCTTGTTGTTGAAAGTGGGGGGTCAATTATAAGTAATGGTACTGTCTCGATAACAGGTACTGCAAAAGCAAAAAGATACGTTGAAAAAGATATATGGCATTATGTTTCATCTCCCATTAACGGACAATCCATAAACGCAAATTTTATGACTGAAAATGATATTTACAGCCCTAATGCAGGAGTAAACTATAATTTTTACCGTTGGGATGAGCCAACAAATACATGGTATATCTTTGGTGATGGAAGCTTTGGTGATCCAAGTTATGTGAATGGGCGAGGTTATGCTTTAACAACTGCTTCAGATCGAAATTTAGAGTTTTCAGGATCATTTAATAGTACTGATAAAACAATTACCGTATATAAAACAGAGGCCAGTGGTCGTCAGGGGAGTAACTTAATTGGAAATCCTTTTCTTGCCCCAATATCTCTAACAGATTTTACGAATTCTACTAACAATCCCAACATAGAAGGAACCATATATTTTTGGTCTGAACAAGGAGGTTGGGACTATCCTTCTGATAATTATGCATATTGGAACGGTTCAGGGAGCATTGGCGCAGGAACACAAGCACCAAGTGATCAAATTGGAGTTGCACAAGGATTTATGGTGCAAGCAACAAGTAACAGTGCGGTTGTGAACTTTGATATTGATATGCAGACACACGCTAACCCCAACTATTTTAAATCATCCGATATTTCACGAATAATACTTTCGATACAATATCAGGATGATTACTATAACGAAGCCCTGGTTGCTATGCTGGAAGATGCAACTCTTGGTTTTGACCGCGATTATGATGGAAGAAAGCTAATAAGTGATGCAAATTTATATATGTACACAGCAATGCCTGTTGAGGATGAAATTTTGGCAATCCAGGGTATTCCATATCCTGATGAAGAATCAATAGTTCTTCCTTTGATAATCCAAACAGGCGTGACTGGTACTTTTGATTTATCTGTAAAATCAATTGAAAATATTGCTGTAAACTATGATATTTCTCTTGAAGATAAACTTAGAGATGAATTTATAGACCTGAAAGAAGTAAGTTCTCTTGAAATTTCATTGAACGAGGGAATAACAGACAACCGGTTTTTGTTGCATTTTTCAAACACTACAGGAGTGGGGGATAATGTTGAAAAGAGCAGTATAAATATTTATTCTAATGATGATAAGGTTTATATTGTTAATCCTGAAAATAGAATAGGGTTTGTTAACATTTATAATCTTAACGGTCAATTAGTACTATCTGATGAGTTAACAGGTGATTACAGACAATCCATTGATATAATAACCAATGATGTTGTACTACTAATTCAGATACAAACAAATCATAATGTGATTAACAAAAAATTAATCCATAACTAGAAAATCCCACAGCCATGAAAAAACTATATAAACCATTATTGATTTTATTGTTCACGTTTGCTACGGCAACAATGTTTTCACAAGCTCCGCCACCTCCTCCACCAGATCACGGTGAAACAGGAAATCAAAATGGTGGTAATGCCCCTATTGGTAGCGGCCTTGTAATACTATTAGGCCTTGGTGCTGCTTATGGTGCCCGTAAGGTTTATCATATGAATAAGGAGAGTTTGGAGGAGTGAGGGAGTCGGAAGTAGAAGACTGTAGTAATCTCGAATTTTCATCCTTTCGCCATAAGCCAATAGCCCACCAAGATTCTTCGTGGTTCTTTGTGAGCACTTTGTGAAACTTTGTGGTAAAAAACACAAACTATAGTTAACCACAAAGTCACGCTATGGGTTGCACAAAGTATCTCAAAGAAATGACGAACATGTCGTTTCAATTGAGGGAATGGGGTAAAACGCAATGAACAAACAGAGAAATCTTTGTCTCAACCTCAGCCTCAACCTTAGCCTCAACCTTAGCCTCAACCTACCTACTTCTTAACAAATTTCGCGCTGTAGCTTTGACTGTCTATGGCAATAACAAGAACATATGTCCCGGCATGTAATTTGCTGACATCCATACTGTTCTCCGAAGATCTACCAAGCGAAACCAGTATTTTCCCACTGGTATCAATTATTTTCAGACTGTCGTAAATTGTGTTTTGCGGAAGCTCAAAATTCAGATTGTCGGTTACCGGATTTGGTGAAATAAGAATTTCGTTTTTATTTTGTATTTCTCCAATATTATTGGCATAACTTCCAAACATCCACAAATAAGCATCCCTGAAATTATCTCTCCATAATGCTTCATTGTGTTCTCCATTTGGAACTTCTAATGAATATAATTCATCATCACCAAAACCAAGCTCTGTCAACAATGAATCCATTTGCCACATACTATCAACAGCTTCTCCACCTCCTTCAAGAGATCCCATAAGTTGATAGAGTTTCATATTCCCCTGCTTACCCGTATCTGTGGTAAATGTCCAAACAGAATCAGAAAACCAATAGGATGGAGAAAATATCCCCGATTTACTAAAAATATCCTGATGGCTCAATGCACCATAATGTGAAATTAGCCCACCCAAAGAGCTACCCATAATTCCCGTATTTTCCCTTTGGGGAAGCGTGCGATAGTTTTCATCGATATACGGTTTAAGAGTCTGGACCAAGAAATCTATATATAGCTCACCCTGTCCACCTCCATAAGTTGAATTTACCCAAGGCGTATATTCGTCAATCCGTTCATTTCCACCATTATCAATACCTACAACAATTGGCACCTGATATCCTTCATCGTAGAGCTCATTAAGGGTTTCATCAACCTCCCATTCACCAAGAAATGATGTAAACTGATCAAACAGATTTTGACCGTCGTGCATATACAATACAGGATAATTTTCATTAACAATGTCATAATCCGGGGGCAGATAAATCCATATTCTGCGCTCCCTGTCAAACTGCGGAATAAAAAAGGCTTCATCCATTATAAAAACATTCTCAGCGGCAGTAGAATTTCCACTCCCTCCATTATCAGCCCAATTTAGTATATCAATATAAACAGTATCACCATTACCGTATTCAAACTCTCTATTTGTAATCTCCTCACCCATAGCACCTTTTTCAACCGTACTCCAGTCGCCACGGGTAAATTTATACTGAACGGTTGTGCCATTTGGTTCCTGAGGAAGAATAATTTCCAGTTTCCCGGATGTGTTTTCTGTCAAAATAAAATCAGGGTTTCCCGGATCCCAGCCATTTATATTTCCGGCTAAATAGATAAGGTCTTCAGCCGGAGTATAATCCGGTATTGAGTTAACAATAAAGGCGACCTGACTTATTAAGGAGGTTGACAAAAGTACTGATAAGAGAAAAATAGCTATCCGTTTCATGGTAATGTGTATTTATCAAGGGTACGTAAAGTTATAATTTTTGTTTTGATTTTGGAGAGTTTTTCCAAAAATGAGACTGCTAAAACTGACAAAACTTGACAAAAGTGTCTGATTTACCTGTATTTGCCCTCTTATTTAGGTATTGTGTTACCTGTTTACCTCTTTGGTATATTATTTGATACAGGCAACAAGCAAACATAAACTAATGTTTATTGATATGAAGAAAATTACTTTTTTAATAATAATAATAGCTATTGCATTAGACGTTTCGTCACAAGCCAATAAATCTTTCTATACAATTGGTGATGGAAACTGGAATGATGGTTCTATCTGGTCTAAGACTTCTGGGGGTAGTGCGGCAAATGACTTTCCCGTATTGGGAGAAGATGCTCACATTGAGGGGCATGATATTACTTTAAATATGGACCTGTCAACAGGGGCTGGAATCGAGTTATACGTAACCGGTGGAGGCACCCTTACAGGCACATCATATGGTTTATTAATTGCTGCAAACGGCAATTTAGATATTGTAAATGGTACTGTTCATGTATCAACTGTTGATCTAAAAAATGGAGCTATTGTGGCAATTGAACCTGATGGCGAATTAATTACAGATCAATTTCTTACAAATGATGCCTCTATAACAGTTGATGGTGTTCTTAATATTGGAACAGTCTTTACCAATACAGGTACGGTCTCTGGAAATGGAACACTTTCGGCTGCAACGTTTGCGGGAGATGGAGAACTTTTTGGCATAGCTCCGACAAGCTCAATAGCGGCAGGTTCTTCAGTTGGTGGCTGGACATGGAATAGTGCATCAAGTACTGATTGGAATACCTCAACAAACTGGGCAGCAGGTACTGTTCCAACAAGCACGAGTAATGTTGTTATACTATCAAGTGGGGCACACCCAATCTTGACAGGAATACATGAAGCAAAATCATTAACTATTAATTCAGGATCTGATATTACAATAGCGCCTAACGCACAAATAACAATTACTGATAGTATTACAAACAATGCCGGCACAACAGGTCTTGTTATCCAATCAACAGCATCCGGTGACGGATCTTTAATTTTCAGCACAGGAGCAGCGCCAAGCGGCACTATTCAACGCCATGTTACAGGTGGCGAATGGAATATGATAACACCCTCAACCACAGGCACAACTGCTCAAACATTTCATGATATAACTGCCAATGATTCATGGTTATCAACCTTTGATGAAGGAACCGGGGTCGATGGTGGAACTGATGGTTTAGGCTGGGGTTATATTTCAGATCTGGGAACATCATTATCTGTTGGAACAGGATATAATTACTGGCCAAGTGTTGATGAAACCATTGTTTATACAGGAAGCATTCAAAATACTGATTTTCCAGCAACATTATCATATTCAGGTGGAACTTTAGGATATAATTTAGTGGGTAATCCTTTTTCTTCTGCAGTTGAATGGAACGGAAACGCACAATGGGGTCTATCAAATATTGAACTTTCAATTTGGATTTGGGATGGTTCTCAGTACAACACATACCCAACTTCATCTCCACACGATATTCCATTAGGTCAAGGTGTTTTTGTAAGAGCCCTAAGTTCTGGAGCAACATTAACATTTCCTGTTTCTCAGCGAGTTCATGGATCAGACGCTTTTCAAAAAAACAGTCAAGAAAACTCTGCATATGACAACTTCCTGAAAGTTTATACCAATGGAAACGGTTATTCCGATCGTGTACAAATCAGCTTCGGAGAAAATGGAACCAGAGGTTTCGAAAATGGATGGGACGCAACAAAAATGTTCGGTTTAGAAGAGGCTCCACAACTGTTTATTACAGAAGATGACCTAACATTGTCATATGACCATCTTCCTGTTGTTGAGCATGGTGAAACTACCACCGTGAGTTTAAACCTGATTGCAGGAGGCGAAGGAGAGCATTCTATTAATGTGGATCTTGAGTATTACACCGGTGGTGAAATAATACTTGAAGACAGGCTTGAGGATATTAATCACAATCTGGTAGAAAACCCTGTATATACATTTAATGCTTCAAAGACGGATAATGATAACCGGTTCTTACTCCACTTTGCCCATTCTCCAAATGCAGTTGGGGATGAAAACATGGATAATGGAGAAATCAGCATCTACTCATATGGAAAAGATATTTATATAAATTCTGAAGAAAACAAGCATGGTACCGTTACTGTTTACGATTTAATGGGACGTGTTTATCATCAGCAGGACATTGAAAATAAACTAGAAAAAATTCAGCTTGATATTAATAACTCATATGTTGTGGTTCAGGTTGTTACAGATGAAATATCCAAAACCGAAATGGTGTTTATTAAATAGAAAAATATTATCATGAAAAAGAGAATAACTAATATAATACAGATACTTACAATTGCTTTTTTTATTAGTCTAAGCTATTCATCATTAGCGCAGCCTCCTCCTCCTCCATCTGGTGGAAGTAACAACTCTGGCAATCAGCTTGGTGGAAATGCACCAATTGGTGGTGGACTATTTATTCTCCTGGGGCTAGGAGCAGCATACGGAGGCCGAAAACTGTATCAGCTCAGGAAAGAATCATTGGAAGAATAGGCGGTAAATAAAAAATCCCCGAAGAGAGACCCTTCGGGGAGGAGGTTTTTGCCTTATTAAACCCTATATATTGAAAAAATTATTGCTATTCTTGTTTTTCATTATTGTTTTTGAGATTTTCCAGAACTTTATTTAATTGATGCTGGTATATCATCGATGTACTCTTCTTCACCGAAGCCGAAGTCTTGATTCATATTATCAATGTATGAACTGTTACTTCTTTGATTATTGATCACAACAGGAATATCGTCGATGTACTCTTCTTCTTCGAGTGAAAAATCTACTGCTACAGCATTTTCATAGGAAACTTGAACTATTACTTCTTCAACGTTAAATGGAATATCATCAATGTAGCTTTCCTGATTAAACTCAATACCAACTGCAAAAATATTTAGTGAAAGTATTAGAGCTGCGAAAAGGAGTGCGGTAGTTTTAGTAGAAGTTTTCATCTCTTTATTTTTTTCTGTGATTAATTATGAAGCAAAAGTATGCTCAAAATTGGCTCGCGTAAATAACAATTAGGCAAGTGGCAGTGATTATTCGGTAAACGGCGAAAGTTTTATTTTTTATCGGTGAATGGCGGCTGAATTACGGTTATTGTAATCGTGAATGTAATGAAGGATACCTAGAGTTTAGGACTTTGTCTTAATGCTTATGGCAAAATAATCGTCATTGCGATGACGAAGGAAGAAGTAATCTCAGTTATTATAACAAGAATCTAAAGATGGCTTCTATTGAGCGGGGTGGCAAATATATTTTATTTCCGATTGTAGAACAACATACATTTACTACAGCACATAAACAACTGTCTTCAATCAAAAAAAGCGTATCATCAATGACGATACGCTTCTATCTTTATAAGGTGTGTATTATAAAGCAGCCAAGGCTTTATCATAGTCGGGTTCATCAACAATCTCAGGAACTTGTTCAGTATAAATCACTTTTCCTTCTTCATCAACAACAACAACTGCTCTTGATTCAAGTCCGGCCAAAGGACCGTCAACGATTTCAACACCATATGCTTTGCCAAACTCACCTGTTCTAAAGTCACTCATATTGTGAACATCTTCGAGACCTTCAGCTCCGCAAAAGCGTGCTTGTGCAAAAGGTAGGTCCTTTGAAATACATAAAACTACTGTATTCTCAAGCTGTGAAGCCTCCTGATTAAATCTGCGCACAGATGCAGCACATGTACCTGTATCAAGACTTGGGAAAATGTTCAGTATAACTTTTTGTCCTTTATAATCCGCAAGACTTCCTTCTGATAAGTCGTTTTTAACCAGAGTAAAGTCTGGTGCTATGGTTCCTACTTCTGGAAGATTTCCTATTGTATTTATTGCATTTCCTTTCAATGTGATTTGTGCCATTATTTTTGCTTTTAAGATTAATTATTTGTTTGCAAAAGTAATTTAATTTAGACTGTTTCTTAATAAATTTTGAATATTTTAACTTTTCCAAAGTTAACTTTGGAAAAGTACTTTTAATCTATTATTTATATGAAAAATAACATCCTATTAATCATTGTTTTATTATTTACAACATCCGGATATGCATGCACAAACCTGTTGGTTACAAAAGGGGCCTCTGCAGATAGCGCTACCTATCTTGTTTATTTAAATGATGGTGAGTGGCTTTATCACCTCAACAATACAGTGGCTCAGGATCACAACACTGATGATTCGCTCACATATACTAGTATGACCGGAAATAAATACAAGGTTCATCAGGTTCCTCATACGTACGCAATTGTCGGCTTTCAGATGAACGAATATCAACTGGCTATTGGCGAAACTACTTTCCTTGGCAGAGAAGACCTTTGGGATAAAGACCTTCCCTTAAAATACTGGGAGTTAATGCGCCTGGCTTTACTAAGAGCAAAAACAGCACGGGAGGCAATTGACGTTATTACATCGTTGGCCGAACAATATGGTTATGGCAGCGAAGGTGAATCTTTTTCCATTGCTGATCCAAATGAAGCATGGGTACTGGAAATGATTGGAACCGGAGGTGATGGTGGTGCAGTATGGGTTGCCATGAAGGTTCCCGATGGAATGATAGCAGCACACGCCAATCATGCCCGTATTGGTAAGTTCCCAATGGACGATCCTGAAAATTGTATTTATTCGGATAATATTATTTCAATGGCCGTTGAAAAAGGATATTATAATCCTGATTCAGGATTGCCTTTCGAGTTTAATAATGTATACGACCCTCCATCTAAAGAGCATATTAAATACTCTGAATCACGTGTGTGGAGCATTTATAATCGTGCCGCCCCCTCAATGGGATTAACGTCTGATTTTAACAGAAGTATTGATGGTTCTGAGAGATATCCATTGTTTATCAAGCCTGATAACAAACTCGATTTGCAGGATGTGTTTTCACTTGTGAGGGATCATTACGAAGGAACGGAATTAGATATGACAAAGGGGATCGCTGCAGGACCATTTGGTAATCCTAATCGTGTTCGTCCGCTGGCATGGGATGTTGATTCGGTTAAACATTCATTTGAACGTCCTATTTCTACATATAACACTGCTTTTTCCTACATTGCACAGCTTCGTAATTACCTACCTGATGAGGTTGGGGGAATTGCATGGTTCGGGGTTGATGATACTTATACCACTTGCTATTTCCCAATATATTGCTGTGTAACTGAAATTTCACAACCTTATGCTACAGGGGATATAAATAATTATTCAAGGGAGTCGGCATGGTGGGCTTTTAATTTGGCTGCCAATTATGCAAACATCCGCTACAGCGATATGGTTATGGATATAGTTAGTGAACAGCAGCGACTAGAAAACATGTTCGTTTCACAACAGGATTCTGTGGAGGCGGAAGTATTAAAAATGAACAAAGCCGACAGGGTTAAATACCTGACAAATTATTCATCATCAATGGGGGAAATAGTTCACGATAATTGGGTTACGCTTGGCGATAGGTTGATAACCAAATATAATGATGGATATATTAAAGATGATAATAATAAGATAAAAACGGTAGGTTACCCTGATGAATGGTTAAAGAACATTTCCCGGGAAGAGGCTGGCAGGCATAGGGTTGAATGACTTTTTGAATTCCTGGTAACAGTATTTCAAAGTACTTTGTATTTTAAAGCTTATTGAAACCTTATTCCCGTTAAGATAATAGGCAGGCCTTAATTCTAATAAGGTTAACCGCAAAGTTCGCAAGGATTATACAACCCACTGCAACCCTATTTGAAACTATGTGTAACAGACAGACCAATAACCTGTGGTTTTACTAAAGTACATACTAAGAAAACGGATAATGATACAATAGTGGTTAACCGTTAACCACGCAAGGAGCGCAAGGGTTGCATAACCCATTGCAACCCACCCTGAAACTCTATGTAAAAACAAGACTACATTTTTTGATTAACAACGAAATAGTACTGGAATACAGTTAATCATTAAATGCTATATCACGTTCTGTTTTACCTGCAAGAAGGACTTTTACTAGGTCTTAAGCTATTAAAATTAACCGCAAAGTTCGCAAAGATTATACAACCCACTGCAACCCTATTTGAAACTATGTGTAACAGCCAAACCAATATTCTGTGGTTTTACTAAAGTACATACTAAGAAAACGGATAATGATACAATAGTGGTTAACCGTTAACCACGCAAGGAGCGCAAGGGTTGCACAACCCATTGCAACCCACCCTGAAACTCTATGTAAAAACAAGACTACATTTTTTGATTAACAACGAAGTAGTATTTGAATACAGTTAATCATTAAATTCTATATCAGGTTCTGTTTTACCTGCAATAAGGACTTTTATTAGGTCATAAACTATTAAAATTAACCGCAAAGTTCGCAAGGTGATACGCAAGGAGTGCAAAAACATATCTATTATGCAACCCTCTGCAACCTCATGTGATACTCCTTGTAACAACAAAAACTTAATCCATGGTTTTAACCACTTTGTGTTTTATATTTCATGAAACCTATATTCCCGTTATGACATAAATCGGGCTTTAAATAAAATTCACCGCAAAGTTCGCAAGGATTATACAACCCACTGCAACCCTATTTGAAACTATGTGTAACAGACAGACCAATAACCTGTGGTTTTACTAAAGTACATACTAAGAAAAAGGATAATGATACAATAGTGGTTAACCGTTAACCACGCAAGGAGCGCAAGGGTTGCACAACCCATTGCAACCCACCCTGAAACTCTATGTAAAAACAAGACTACATTTTTTGATTAACAACGAAATAGTACTGGAATACAGTTAATCATTAAATGCTATATCACGTTCTGTTTTACCTGCAAGAAGGACTTTTACTAGGTCTTAAGCTATTAAAATTAACCGCAAAGTTCGCAAAGATTATACAACCCACTGCAACCCTATTTGAAACTATGTGTAACAGCCAAACCAATATTCTGTGGTTTTACTAAAGTACATACTAAGAAAACGGATAATGATACAATAGTGGTTAACCGTTAACCACGCAAGGAGCGCAAGGGTTGCACAACCCATTGCAACCCACCCTGAAACTCTATGTAAAAACAAGACTACATTTTTTGATTAACAACGAAGTAGTATTTGAATACAGTTAATCATTAAATTCTATATCAGGTTCTGTTTTACCTGCAATAAGGACTTTTATTAGGTCATAAACTATTAAAATTAACCGCAAAGTTCGCAAGGTGATACGCAAGGAGTGCAAAAACATATCTATTATGCAACCCTCTGCAACCTCATGTGATACTCCTTGTAACAACAAAAACTTAATCCATGGTTTTAACCACTTTGTGTTTTATATTTCATGAAACCTATATTCCCGTTATGACATAAATCGGGCTTTAAATAAAATTCACCGCAAAGTTCGCAAGGATTATACAACCCACTGCAACCCTATTTGAAACTATGTGTAACAGACAGACCAATAACCTGTGGTTTTACTAAAGTACATACTAAGAAAAAGGATAATGATACAATAGTGGTTAACCGTTAACCACGCAAGGAGCGCAAGGGTTGCACAACCCATTGCAACCCACCCTGAAACTCTATGTAAAAACAAGACTACATTTTTTGATTAACAACGAAATAGTATTGGAATACAGTTAATCATTAAATGCTATATCAGGTTCTGTTTTACCTGCAAGAAGGACTTTTACTAGGTCTTAAGCTATTAAAATTAACCGCAAAGTTCGCAAAGATTATACAACCCACTGCAACCCTATTTGAAACTATGTGTAACAGCCAAACCATCAACCTGTGGTTTAACTAAAGTATATATTAAGAAAACGGATAATGATACAATGGTGGCTAACCGCTAACCACGCAAGGAGCGCAAGGGTTGTACAACCCACTGCAACCTTACTTGAACCCTGTGTAACAGCAAAATCTAATCAGCTTTTACGGTTTGAATTGTTTGTGTCGGGAATGCGAAATCGAGTTCGTTTTCATTGAATTTCTTTAATACCTCCATGTTAACGTTGTTCATGGTTTCAAAAATATGCGACCCTTTTTTGATATAATAAATGAACCGAATATTCAGGGCAAAATCACCAAACGCAGTAAAGGCAGTTACCGTTTTGGTTTCGTCAACATGCTCGTTATCAACACAAATCTGTCTTAACAACTCCATAGCCAACTCCATTTTATCAGGGGTTGTATCATAGGTAAGGCCAAGGTCAACGGTTGTTTTCCGTGCACTTTCCATTGAAACATTAATGATTGAATCGTTGGCTATTGATCCATTGGGAATAGTTACCATTCTTCCATCAAGTGTTTGAACCCGGGTGCTTCTTATTCCAACCTCTTTTACGGTTCCTTCATATCCCTGTGAAATAATTCTATCGTTTAAGGTAAATGGCTTATCAGTGAACAGAATAAATCCTCCGAAAATATGAGATATTGAATCCTTCGCAGCAAGCGCAAAGGCCAAACTACCAATACCCAATCCTGCAATTAGAGCAGTAACATCATAGCCTGCATTATTTAAGCCAACAACAATTGCAAGTATCCAGATTGATACATTTATGGATTTCCTCACTACTGGTAACAGTTGATCATCCAAGTCGGTATCAGTTTTTTCAACCAAAGGAACCAGAAATTCATCAATAAAAGCATTAAATAACCTTACCAACAACCATGCGATATTGAAAGTAACCACGAAATAGAATGCATGACCAATCAGGCTATTCATAACATCTGAAAAAGTAAGAATGTTTAATCCATACCAGATACCAGCAATTATTATTGCAAAAACTACAGGTTCTTCAATCTTATCAATAATAATATCATCGATCTTGCTTTTTGTGCGTTTCGTGATTTGCTTTATCACCTTTGAGATAAGAAAATAAACAACCTTAGAAAGCAATAAGGAAGCTATCAAAATTACCAGTGCTAATGACCATTCACCAAGGGTATTGCCGTAGTATGTATTGTCAAAAAATTCCCACATAAGTATAAAGGGTTGGTTTAAGTCGCAAATTTATTAATTAATGGGAAATGTTACTATTAGATATCAATAAGTGAATAAAATTCCTATTAAAAATATCTATCTTTACACTTAACTTAAAAAATCAGAAAAATGAATAAGAATGTTTATGCCGGTAACTGGTGGATATTAGCATTTAATGGATTAATAGCTCTTCTTTTCGGATTATTGGCTATTTTCTCCCCTTTAGACACGCTGAAAGTTGTAATAATGTACTTTGGTATTGTAATGATAATTGTTGCTTTGGCAATGCTGTTTGGGGTTTATTCAAGCATGAAAAACAAACTCAATTACGGAACCGATCTTATTAGCGCAATAGTCACGCTGGCTCTTGGTGTAGTGCTGGCTTTTTTCACAGAAAAAACACTTGAAATTTTTGTAATTGTACTTGGTGTATGGGCAATAATGCTTGGAATTGGACAACTGTTAATTATGTCGGCTCTGATAACAAAAGGGGATAAAAAGTTTATGCTTTTCAGCGGGCTTTTTACAATAGCATTTGGGATTCTGCTTTTCTTTAACCCATTTGCAATGGCATCAATAATGGTTGTTGTTATAGGGGTTATGGCTGCCCTTATCGGGATAGTCTTGATTTCGTTTGCGTTTAAGCTGAAGAATTTGGGATAACGTTTGACGGAAGGCGGAAGATTAAAATTTAATGTCCAAAACCCTTAACTGAAGAGAGGTATTTCCAAGCCATGTGTTTTCATCAATATGGTAGCATATACTGAAGGGTTTACCTTTTTCCATTTCTTCAAGAAGGTGGCCCTGATTAAATGCTATGGCAGGAATTGGGTTTCCGGTTCTGTCGGGATGAACAACAGAGAATTTAAGATGTTTATTTTCCTTCTTACCAACAAGTTTTGCATAACCGGTATCTATCACATTGCTTGTCATAAATGTTGGCGACATATTACCTGGTCCAAATGGTGCAAACTGTTTTAATATCTTGTAAAATTTAAAATTTATATCACTAATAAAAAGCTCTGCGTCGATTTCAATCTCCGGAATTAGCATTTCTTCGGTAATGTGTTTTTCGGCATAGCTGTTAAAGGCATCGATAAACTTATCTAAGTTTTCAGGTTTAAGTGAAAGACCAGCGGCATAGGTATGTCCACCAAAGTTCTCAAGCAAATGGTTTGTAGAATCGATGGCATCATAAATATCAAAGTTCTTTACAGACCTGGCAGATCCCGTAATCAAATTATCGGCTTTGGTAAGAACAATTGTCGGGCGGTAATGCTTATCTATCAAACGAGAAGCAACGATCCCAACAACTCCTTTATGCCAATCTTCTTGATAAACAACAGTTGCCTTTTTATTTTCCAGATTGGCGTCATCATCCAGCATCTTTAAGGCATCCGTTGTAATATTGCTATCCAATTCACGACGAGTTGTATTGAGATCATTTATCTGTTTACCCAATTTGGCAGCATATTCCTTATTGTTGCTAATAAGTAGTCTTACCGAATCTGTAGCACTATCAATTCTTCCTGCTGCATTTATACGTGGACCCAGAAGGAACACAAGATCGCTAACAGTAATCATCTTTTTAAAATAATGCTCCTTTCCCAATGAAACTTTCTTATCAACACCGGCAGACTTAAGAAGGTATTTAATTCCTGTTCTGGGAGATTTGTTCAGGTTTTGTAGTCCATAATACGAAAGCATCCTGTTTTCTCCAACCATGGCCACAACATCAGCGGCAATACTAATTGCAACTAGATCAAGGTAGTGGTATGTTTTTTCGATTGGTATCCCCCAACTTTTTGATACTGCCTGAATTAACTTGAACCCTACGCCAGCACCTGACAAATCCTTAAAAGGATAATTACAATCATCCTGTTTTGGATCCAGAACTGCAACAGCATCCGGTACAGTATCGCCAGGACGATGATGATCGCAGATAATTATATCAAGGCCTTTTTCATTGGCATATTCTACTTTCTCAACGGCTTTAATTCCACAATCAAGTGATATTAAAAGCGTATGCCCTGATGAAACAGCATGATCAATACCTTTATATGAAATTCCGTATCCCTCTTCATAACGATCGGGAATATAGAAATCGGCTTTTTTGTGATGGTTTTTTAGGAATGAATAAACAATACTAACTGCGGTGGTGCCATCCACATCATAATCACCATAAACCATTATTTTTTCACCGGTGTCACGCGCTTTTTCAAGGCGAGCAACAGCTTTGTCCATATCTTTCATTAAATATGGATCATGAAGTTCGGAAAGCTGGGGACGGAAAAAAGAGCGGGCACTTTCAAAAGTGTTTATGCCTCTCTGAACAAGCAAACCGGTAAGCACATGGTTAATGTTAAGCTCTTTCGACAGCTGCTCAACAACCTCATTATCAGGTATATTCTTAAGCACCCATCGCTTTTCCATAGAGTATTGCATTTAAATGTAAAGATATGTAAATATTGGAGAAGTGCTTTGATTAATTTGAAAAAGAAGTGAATTGAAAGGGTATGATTCTAGGGGCCAACTATTTGATGGTTGTGTAATAGTATTATATTAACTTCTTTAAGTCTTTGAAATTTGACAAGTTAAAAATTAGCTCTCATTGCGTCCACGGGGTTTAGTCTTGACGCCGTCCATGATGGAATAAATCCGGAAACGAAGCCTATCAAAGCCGAAACAATAACTCCAAGAGCAATGTTGCCAAAGGTAAGTATCAGGTCAAAGTTAAACATTGAACTGACGACAAACGTCAGGATAAATACAATTACTAATCCTACCGCTCCACCAATAATTGAGAGGAATACAGCTTCAAATAAAAATTGAAATAATATGAAGAAGTTTTTCGCACCAAGTGATTTTTGAATACCAATTTGATTTGTACGTTCTTTTACGCTTACAAACATTATATTGGCAACACCGAATCCCCCTACCAGCAGTGAAAAACCACCAATAATCCAACCAACAGTTGCAATAACAGCAAACAATTGATCAAATCCTTTGTTGATAATATCAGTTTCATTTAATGCAAAGCTATCGTCTGCCGATGGCGGAAGTTTCCTTACGGATCGCATTATTCCCGTAAGCTCATCTATCATTTGGGCATTACTTATATTTGGTTTTGCCATTACAATAATAGTAGTGCCAATCCTTCTGTAATCCAGAACCTTTTGACCATATTTAGCTGGAATAATTACCCAATTATCTTTGGAATTACCAAACACATCTTCGCCTTGCTTTTTGGTAACACCAATAACATCCAGTTTCCGCCCAAACACTTTAACTTTTCTTCCAACCGCCTCCCTCCCTTTAAAGAGGTTTTCGGCTATGTCGGCACCAATAATTGCAATATTTCTTCCGCTATGTGATTCACTTGGGGTAAAATATCTCCCTTCCTGAAGATCGAAAGGCATTACCTTGGTGTAATCCTGTGAAACAGCAACAACAGGAACATTTTCAACCCTATCGCTACCGGCATACACATCACGGCTAACGCTTACCATAAAAGCGGCAGCGTCAATGGTGTTTGATCTTTTCATGATCTCGTCCATTTCCTTAAGCTTGGGTTCCGGACGCTGATAATATTTCCACCAGGGATAATCACCACCCATTGCCCATGGCCATTTCTGGATGAAGATTACATTATTTCCAAGAGAGTTTATTTCACTTTTTATGGCATTTTCCAAACTGTCAAAAATCGTAAATACTGAAATTATTGAAAAAATTCCAATTGTGATTCCCAGCAATGAGAGCACACTCCGAGTTTTGTTTACCGCAATCGCATTGAGTGCAAAAAGCAGACTTTCTGTTATCAGTTTAAAAATTATCATGTTTGTAATTCCGAATATGGGCTTAAACCAAATTAACGATTATTCCACATCCTCAAATTTCGTAAAAATATGTATGTAAAAGTATAATAACTTTTAATTAAAACTTGTTATTTTGCAGATCAGTATTCGAATAATTAATTTTTACCAAAATTGGTAGCTGAATGAAAAAAATAAAAACTGCTCTAATCTCCGTTTTCAAAAAAGAAGGACTCGATGTATTACTAGAAAAACTTAATAATCTCGGTGTTAAATTTATCTCCACAGGAGGAACACATAACTTTATTAAAAGCCTTGGTTATGAGGCTATAACAGTTGAGTCGCTCACAACTTACCCCTCCATTCTTGGCGGGCGTGTAAAAACCCTTCATCCTAAGGTAATGGGAGGAATTCTTGCGCGTACTGAAAATGAAAGTGATAGGCAGCAACTTAGCGAATATGATATTATTCCCATCGACCTTGTTGTGGTTGATCTGTATCCTTTTGAGGATACTCTGAAGATAACTTCAGAGGAACAAGAAATTATTGAAAAAATTGATATTGGTGGAATTACACTTATCAGAGCTGCAGCTAAAAACTTTAAAGATGTTCTGGTTGTTCCTTCATCCGACCTTTACGGAAGTTTTGTTGAGTTGCTTGATGCAAAAGATGGAAACACTGATCTCCAGGATCGTAAATATTATGCAGCCCAGGCTTTTAATGTAAGCTCTCACTATGATAGTGCAATTTTCAACTGGATGAACCCGGGTGATATCGACTCATTTAAATTAAGCGTTAGCAATGGTGCTGTACTTCGTTATGGTGAAAACCCTCATCAAAAGGGAAGTTTCTATGGTGATATGGAAGAGGTTTTTGAGCAAATCCATGGTAAAGCAATTTCATATAACAACCTTCTTGACCTTGATGCAGCCATTAGTCTGATCAACGAGTTTGACGAAACAACATTTGCGGTAATTAAACATAACAACGCTTGTGGTCTTGCTTCAAGACCAAACTTAACAGATGCCTGGAAAGATGCTCTTGCGGGCGATCCGCTTTCAGCGTTCGGAGGTGTTCTGGTAACAAACAGAAATGTTGATTCAGCTACAGCTGAAGAAATTAATAAAATCTTTTTTGAGATTATTGTTGCTCCTTCCTATGATGATGGCGCCCTTGAGATTCTGAAAAGCAAGAAAAACAGGGTGATTCTGATACTTAAAAACACAAAGTTTGGTGATGTGCAATTCCGATCATTATTAAACGGGGTTCTTGTTCAGGATAAAGATCTTAAAACAGAAACAAAAAATGATCTAAATCCCGTCACCAAAGTCATACCATCTGATAATGACATTGAAAACCTTATATTTGCAAACAAACTGGTTAAGCATACCAAGTCGAATACCATTGTATTGGCAAACAACAAGCAGTTGATTGGTTCGGGAACAGGGCAAACCTCACGCGTTGATGCTCTGAAACAGGCAATTGAAAAAGCGCAAACTTTTAAACTTCCATTGGAAGGAGCCGTTATGGCATCAGATGCATTTTTTCCGTTTGCTGATTCTGTTGAAATCGCAGATAAAGCGGGAATCGTTGCCGTGATTCAACCGGGTGGGTCAATCAGAGACAAGGATTCAATTGCATATTGTGATGATCATGGCATGTCGATGGTAATGACTGGTACACGGCATTTTAAGCATTAAAAAGTTTATTGAAACTTTGTTTGGTGATTAACGTAATTTAAAGGTTGTCATCATAGTAAAAAAAGAATAATTTTACAACCGGAAGCAGCAGGATTAATCCGGTTGTTCTAAATAAGTATAAACGATTATATAGTTAGCATATGGGACTGTTTTCATTTCTTACAAAGGAAATAGCAATTGACCTGGGAACAGCAAATACGATCATTATTTATAATGATAAAGTAATTGTTGATGAACCATCGATTGTAGCATTGGAGCGCAATACAGGAAGAATTATTGCGGTGGGTAAAAAAGCCATGATGATGCATGGTAAGACACATGAGAACATTAAGACCATAAGACCTTTGCGCGACGGTGTAATTGCCGATTTTCAGAGTGCCGAATTTATGATCCGTGAATTGATCAAAATGATTGGCATGAAAAATACTCTTTTCCCTCCTGCTCTGCGTATGGTAGTTTGTATACCATCGGGTATTACCGAGGTTGAAGAACGTGCTGTTAAAGATTCTTGTGAACAGGCTGGAGCCAAAGAAATCAGACTTATTCATGAACCAATGGCTGCCGCCATCGGTATTGGTATCGATGTGCTGGAGCCAACAGGTAATATGATTATCGACATTGGTGGTGGTACAAGTGAAATTGCCGTTATAGCCCTTGGCGGGATTGTAAATAACACATCCATTAGAATTGCCGGTGACGATTTTAACTCTGATATTGAGGAATATATGCGTAAACAGCATAATATCATCATTGGGGAGAGAACCGCTGAACGCATTAAACTGGAGGTTGGAGCAGCAATTACCGAGCTTGATAATCCACCTGATGATTACGCTGTTCACGGCCGTGATATGCTTACCGGTATCCCAAAGGAAATTAAAGTAAACTATAAGGAAATAGCCAGTTGTCTGGATAAATCAATTTCAAAAATTGAAGCAGCGGTACTTAATGCGCTGGAAAAAACACCACCGGAACTAAGTGCCGATATTTACAGAACCGGCATCTATGTTGCAGGAGGGGGGTCTATGTTGAGAGGTCTTGATAAAAGGCTACACCATAAGACAAAATTATCAGTTCATGTTGCAGAAGATCCTCTTAGAGCTGTTGCCCGAGGTACAGGTATTGCATTGAAAAACTTTGATAAATTTACTTTCCTTATCAAATAATATTAAAAATCACAATAACGGAGAATGCGCAATCTTTTTGCTTTATTATGGAAAAATCAGTTTTTTGTACTATTTATTCTCCTTGAAGTAGCTTCGATATTATTACTAAGTCGCAGTTATTCATATCACGGTTCTCTGGCATATAACACTACCAGCGATATCACCGGAACTATCTTTACATCCTATAGTAATTTAACCGATTACCTTTCTTTAACCGATGAAAATCAGGTTCTTGCCGATGAGAACGCAATGCTTAGAAACACATTAAACTCATCATATTTAATTACCGATACACAATATGTTTATCGCGACTCAATGTATCATTATATTCCTGTTAAAGTAGTAAGCAATTCGGTTACAAGAAGCAACAATTTCATTATGGTAAACAAAGGAAGCCGGCACGGAATTGAAAAGGAAATGGGAGTTATTTCATCCATGGGAGTTGCAGGTGTTGTGGTTGGAGTATCGGAGAATTTCTCAACAATTATGTCGATGCTTCATAATAATATGAGAATTAGTGCACGCATTAAAGAAAGCGGACAGCTTGTAAATGTTATTTGGGGCACCACTAATTATTTTTATGGTGCTGTTATTGACATTCCTTCTCATATTCGTTTACATAAAGGAGATTCGATAGTTACCAGCAGTAATTCTTTTATCTTTCCGGAAGGTATTATGATAGGAACAATTGAAGAACACCAAACATCAAAAAACAAAAACCTAAGCACGGCAAAGGTTAAGTACAGCACTGATTTCAATAGCATAAAACACCTGTACATTATTGAAAACATATTGAGACCTGAGCAGGATTCTCTTTTAAACCAAACAATTATTGAACATGAATAATGCTTTGGTAAGAAATATTATCCGGTTTGTAGCCCTGATTCTGGTTCAGGTTCTTGTGTTAAACAACATGAATTTAAGCGGTTATCTGAATCCATATATTTATGTTCTTTTTATATTATTATTGCCAGCGAACATTAATAAAAGCCTGTTGCTAATATTAGCATTTATTACGGGTCTAACTGTTGATTATTTTGGCAATACCCTTGGCTTGCATACCTTTTCATGCGTAGCAATTGCATATTTACGCCCTGAAACCATAAACCTGTTTTTCAGAAATCATGAGTTTGCATCAGGTGAAGAACCCGGTCCTTCTTCAATTGGTTATGGAGGGTTTTTGAGATATGCCACAACTCTTGTTTTTATTCATCAGCTGATATTATTTTTCATGGAAGCCTTTACTTTTAACAACTTCTTTTTCACATTTGGAAAGGTTATTCTAAGCACCATGTTAAGTATTTTAATTATGCTTATTGCCGTTATGATATTTGGCAAACGTAAGAAGAGATTTTAAAGAACAACTTATACCATGCAAAAAGTAACCATTCTTAACGGAAGCCCAAGAAAAAAAGGAAACACAAGCGCATTATCCGAGATATTTGCCACTGGTTTAGATAACTCAAAATTTTCTGTAGATACTATCTTTCTATATGATCAAATGATCAATCCGTGTACTGATTGCAGGGTTTGTAAAAATGGAGATTTGGTTTGCAAGGTCAACGATGATATGCGAAATAACTACGCAAAAATAGAAAACAGTAATCTATTGGTTTTCGCCACTCCCATTTATTGGTATACTCCAACTGCAAAAATGAAAGCTTTAATAGATAGGTTACGTCCTTTCTATGGAAATAAGAGGCTTTCAGGCAAAAAGGCAGTACTTATAACACCTGCCGGTGTTGGCGAAAGAGATTGCGATTTAACGCTAAATATGTTTCAAAGAATGTGTAGGGCTCTGGGCATGGAATCCATTGGAAACATTACCTCAAAAGCATACGACATTGGTGAATCAGAAAAGGATGAAACGGCGCTTGATGCAATAGCTAAACTTGTGAACAAGATCAATGTAATGAATTAAAGAAGACTACTGTTTTCGTGGGAATTGTGAATTAGTCACTAGTAGCCCACCCTACTCCAACAACCACTTCTCAAGAATACTAAATAATTCTATTGGTTTTATTGGTTTCGACATATAATCATTCATCCCTGCGTTGAGGCACATTTCTTTGTCTCCTTTCATTGCATTTGCGGTCATGGCAACGATTGGTAGGTCTTTCATTTTAAGCTTTCGGCGTATTTCTTTTGTTGCCATCAAACCGTCCATTCTTGGCATTTGAACATCCATGAAAACAAGTGTATACTCTTTCTCTTTTAGTGCATCGATTGCTTCAATGCCATCACCGGCAACATCAACAGTAAGTCCTGCTTTATCGATAAGAGCCATTGCAACCCTCTGATTAATAATATTATCCTCAACGAGCAGTATGCGAGTAGACTTAGGTAATGATTTAAATTTGTTCTCTCCGATAGTCTGCTCTGTTTTTTGATTCTTCTTATCTTTTTCACCAACAACACCCATTAGTTTAATTATGCTATTGAATAGAATGGATTGTTTTGCCGGTTTTGCCAGATACTCAACATTACCTAGCTCACTAAACTGACTACGATTGCTCCAAATACCCATGGATGTAAGAATAACAGCAGGAATCAGGCTTGTTTTCCTAATTTCCTGTAAGAACCCAAATCCGTCCATTTCAGGCATCTGATAATCACTTATAATTAAATCATAAGCACCATCTTTACCGGAGTTAAATACATCTAGGGCTTTCTTTGGTGTTTCAAATACATCGCATTTAAAACCAAATGATTTCATTGTTTCATAGATAATAATCCTGTTGGTTTCATTATCATCAACAGCAAGTATATTCAGTCCATGGATTTTTTCCGGGATTATAATTTTGTCAGAATCTACCTTCTTAGATTTTTTCAATCTTACGGTAAAGAAAAATGTACTTCCTTCTCCTGGAGTACTCTGAATCCAGATTTCACCACCCATCATATTGATGAGGTTTTTACTAATGGAAAGACCCAACCCGGTTCCTCCAAACCTTCGGGTTGTTGAAGCATCGGCCTGGGAAAAACTCTCAAAAATAGTTTTTTGTTTTTCTTCCGCTATTCCTATTCCTGTATCTTTAACTGCAAATAAAAGCTCTATTTCGTCTTTTTTCAGGGGTTTACCTTTAACATTATCGGGTGAGTTTTCGCTAACAATAACTGTTATTTCACCCTTTTCTGTGAATTTTAATGAATTTCCAACCAGATTAATTATCACCTGACGTAAACGTACCGGGTCACCAATTAAATAACTGGGTACCTCACGCTTTATATGAACATTTAATTCTAGTTCTTTCTTCTCAATTTTTTGAATAACAACATCTGATACGCCTTCAACAACTTCGCGTAATTTATAATCGATATTTTCCAGCACAAGCTGTCCTGCTTCTATTTTTGAGAAGTCCAAAATATCGTTCAACAAACTTAACAGCACATCAGCACTTTCCTTTGCCATGGTTAGAAACTGGAACTGTTCTTCATTCAGGTTTGAAGCCAATACAAGCTCAAGCATACCATTAATACCATTCATCGGAGTACGAATTTCATGGCTCATATTTGCCAGAAATTCACTCTTTGCCCTGTTTGCATTTTCGGCTTCTTTTCTGGCAATTTCTATGGCCACAGCTTTATCTTCAAGTTCACTGTTTAATGCCAATACTCCCCTATTTGTTTCTTCGAGTTCGTGATTTATTGTTTCTATTTGATTACTTCGCTCCTGAAGCTCCCTGAGAAGATGTAATAACTCATTGTTTTGCGCATTGATTGTTTCAACCATACTTGAGTCACCACGCTCGATAGTACTTCCAATGGCACCCGTAAGGCTTTCTACCATTTGAGGGTTAATACTTGCCGAATATCTGGGCAACCATTTTGCAATGGATATGGTTGTTCCTTTGCCTTTTTCCGATTGAATATCAAAATCATCCATCAGACGTTGAGACCCCATAAGACCAACACCCATACCATGTTTTGATTTAAAATTTCCTAAAATAATATCATTCAGGTTTTCGATACCAATGCCACGATCTGCAAATACAATAACAATTCCTTCGGGTTCAATTCCTCTCTCGGCAATTTTAAATAGGACCTTACCACCACCTGCATGCTCAATCATATTGCGACTAAGCTCGGATACTGTCGTTCCTATCCTAATGCATGTTGTTTTATCAAACTGGAGCTCTTGTGCAAGCATCAGGCCAATATTTCGAGCCCTTACTACATCAGACTCGAACTGCACATGCATTTCGCCGATATTATACAGCGTTGCGGATGATAAGAATTGTGGCGTCATCATTTAATCTGGAGTAGTTATTAATAATATGTTCGGCATTTTTTTGAGGTAAATCATCCCAGTTAACATCCTCTTGCCTCCATCTTGTTGTTATTCCATCAGAATACATACACAGCGTATCTCCCTGCTCAAAATCAAATTCAAAAACTCTTGGTGTACGCATGTTGTGCCCCATAATACCTCCGAATGAAAGAAGTGTTTTTTTTCCATCTTTAGTCATCAAAAAGGTTTCAATATTTCCTATTCCACAGAAAGAAAGCTTTTTAGTTTCGGTGTTTATTTTTGATATCCCTACCGTTGCTCCACGGGTTCCACGAATGGAATTATGCACATGTTTCATAAGGCTATCAAGTGGTAAGTCAGCTTTTAGAAGTATTTGTTCCTTAGCTTTTTCAGATGCCATATTAGCCTCTTTACCATGCCCTAGACCGTCGATTACTGCAGCTATTGTGTTATTTCCATCAATCTGGCTAACAAGATATGAATCTCCATTCAGAACTTCTCCCGGATAGCATCTGGATACAGCCCCCGTTAAAAGGTTGGGATTTAATCCAACCCATTTCTTTGAAGGAACCCATTTTACTGATCGTAAACAATGCTTGAACTCATACCCTGAAAAGTATGTATTTTTAAATGCTTCCGCAGATTCAGGATTTATTTCAATTTTATCAGAAAATCTATTAATAGTGCCGAGCCCTATGCCCAATGTTTTTTTATCAGAAAAACCATCTGCGAGAGCCCTTTCATAATCGGGGATACCGTTACCGGAATCACAACACCATATTTCAATTGCCTGCTTTTTGTCTTCATCTTCCAGCTGGCAGATAACCATCTTTCCTTTTCCTCCACCATGTTTTAAAACATTGGTGCCAAGTTCGGAAATTAATATGGCTATTTCACCTGTTTTAACTTTATCAAACCCTATTTGAGTAGCAAGGTTTACTGCCTTTCGGCGGCATATCCCAATATCAGAATCATTATCAATTGGTAGTCCTAATATATGATTACGTACTACTTCCATTTCATTACCCTAACAGTTGTCCCCACATCTTTTTTTGAATGAATTTCAAAATCATCAACCAGTCGTTTTGATCCGGGTAATCCAAACCCCATTCCTTGTCCTGATGTATAACCATCGCTCATAGCCAGTTCTATATCATCAATACCAGATCCCTCATCCATACAAGTAACGATTAATGCATTCTTTTCATCCACCATACCTGACTCGATCAACACTATTCCCCCATTTGCATAGTTGTACATATTTCGTAACAACTCACTCACCGCGGTGGTGATTCGGGTTTGGTCAATAATTCCCATGCTCAGATCTTTAGCATGTTGTCGTATCAGCTGGCGTACTTTTACAATACTATCTTCTGATTCTATTTGGTGCTTGCCAAGAATTTCCCAACTACTATCTGATACCAGTTCTATCATAACGAATTGATATTAGAATAAGGCTGTATCATCAGAATTAAGTCTTTTTTCCAGCATCTCCATTCCTTTTTCCATATTCAGGGCAGTATCAACACCTGGCATTTCAAGGCCAAGCTCAACCAGCGTAATGGCAACCGCCGGTTGCATACCAACAATAACAACAGCGGCATCCATAATTGAAGCCATTGAAGCCATTCCGGAAAGCATGCGTCCGATGAATGAATCAACCATCTCCAATACGGAAATATCAATTAGCACACCTTTTGCTCCTGTTTTTTCAATCTCTTCAAGTATTTGAGATTGTAATTGAAGGGCAAGCTTATCATGCATATCAACCTGAATAGAAACTATCAGAAAGTTACCAAGCTTAATTATGGGAATCCTTTTTTCGTGCAGGTTAGTATTCATCTATTCGGAGTTTTCTTCAGAATCAGTAAATAGTGATTGAAGCTTTACATTATCTGATAGTTTATTTTGTTTCATTGCAAAAATCATAGCGTCCTGCAATGTTGCCTTTGTCTTGATTCCGGAAAGATCTATTCCCAGATGAACTATGGTTTGTGCAATTGCCGGGCTAATGCCAGAAATTATACATTCAGCACCAAGCAAGCGAGCAGATGTTACTGTTTTAAGCAAATGGTTAGCAACCTGAGTGTCTACAGTAGGAACGCCGGTAATATCCAGAATCGACATTGTACATCCGGTTTCTACTATTTTCTCAAGTAGATTTTCCATCATAATCTGAGTCCGTTGGCTATCAAGTGTACCTATAACAGGAAGTATCAATACATTATCCCAAACCTTGGAAACAGGGCTTGAAAGCTCAAGTAAATCAGCTTGTTGCTGAAAGATTGTTTTTTGCTGTTCCTGGATTTTGGACAATTTATCCTCAACTTCTTTTTGCATCCTTTCTCGCTCTTTAAGCTCATCGGTAAGATCATCAATAAGCAAGTCCAGGGCTGCTTCAATACCGCTTAAATCATCATCAACTTCTGAATCAATACGTGCGTCCATATCGCCTGCAGCAACCGAAGCAAGAACATCTTCAATGCGCTCAATACGTTCCTTTATCTTTTCTATTTTAATATCATTGCTCATAATTATTTCCTCCTGTTTTCGATCCAAGTAGTTGCTTCATCCATATCCTTGACAAAAGTCGATTTAGCATCAAGGTTTCCGAGTTTCATTAAAACTTTTGCAATCATTCTAATTGCTGAAGTGGCTCCAACATAAGCAACATCTGTAATCTTTGCATAGTTGAGCATTTCGTTTGTAACAGACCTTGTTTCGCGGTTTTCCATTTTACCGGCCTCACGTAAATCAACTATGAGTTGGCGATAAGGTTTACCTTCAAGTAATTCATTATACTGCTCGCCAAACTGCTTAGCTTCATCAGTTTTATAGAAACCTATAATGTGTTGTATAACGACTTGATGGTCTTCGTCAAATGTCATTGTGTGTTTCATGGGGGTTCGTGTTTATATTATGTTTATCAATAGGCTAAAGTATGAAACATCTTCTAATAATGCAAAACTAGCGGACTTTGAAAACGAATAATAAAAAACTCTATGCGAATAATAAAAAGATCCATACGGTTAGTCCTTTGTATTTGATATCGCCCTTTCGAGGATTAATTTTGCAATAACTTTTATATCAAAAAAATTATGAATTCGTCAACACGAATTGTTATCATATTTATCTCTACTATCTTGTTCATGTCAGGATGTGAGGTAAATGTTACTACAGCACATGTTGAAAATGCAAAAACCTGCACACATCTTGACGGTCAACTATGCACATCTAATATTCCTGTATTTAGCCCGGTAGAACCTGTAATTTTTGCAAGCTGTAACTTGAAAAATGCCCCTGATAACACCAATGTAACCTTCGTGTGGAAATATACTAGTGCTGAAAATCCGGTTATTATTGATGAAGTAACGCTTAGTTCGTCCAACAAGGGGGTAAACCTTGACTTAAATTGCAGTCTTAGTAAACCATACAACGATTGGCCTGTTGGAAGTTATGAAGTAAATATTATTATTGAAGCAGATAATACGAAACCAGTGGTTAACTATTTTGAAATTAGATGACAATCCTTCTTTAAAATATATAATCATGCTGCAGCTGTAGAAACAATTATTTTAAACAATAAATTGCTAGCTAAAACCTTTAAAACCATATTAATATGAAAAATAAAATAAGACACTTTGCTATTCTAGGTTTGTTCATATTTGTGGGCTCCAGTATTTACGGACAATGGATGGTTGACAGGGTCTATGGCTTTAAAATCAATGTGCCTTCAACCTGGTCTCAGAATTCATCAATTGATGGCACTGATAAAGTATATGACTTATACAGTCCGGATGAAAATGCTGCAATTCAGATAAGGGCATTTGAAGCAACATCCCAATTTACAGTAGATCTTCTTGTTCAGGTATATGAAGAAAGTATGCTTCCCCAGGGTTCAACTAGGGAAAGTTTGACATACCATGTTTCAAAACAGGGAATTCCCGGCAAACAAGGAATTTATACTTATTACTATAATGGTACACATATTTCAATGGGGGTGTTTTTTGCATTACAAAATGGAATGGGTTATGTAATTAGTGCAATAATACCCACTAGCTTGCTACAGCAAAAAACGGTTCAGGTAAAACGAGTTACTGAGTCATTTACTTTACTTAATAATAGTTATTCGTCAGGCGGAACGATGAATTCTTCATTTAAGATCACAAAAATTCAACTATGTGACAGGCTTGATCAATATAATAATGCAGCAAACCATAAAAGAATTTTCAACACACAAACTCCAGAAATTCATGCTGCAATTAATTTTACAGGATATACCGGTAACGATTTGACAGTTAGCTGGGTTTACACTAATTGGAATCGAACTATTACTCGCGATAAGTATAATTTTACTGATGGTTATGGGGGTGTTGGTGTGGTGAGTTTAAGCAAACCCCATAACGGATGGCCTATTGGTGATTACAAGGTTATATTTGAAATGGACGGTAAAGAAATTGATTCCAGAACTTTTGAGATTCAGTAAATAAAAAACGCCCTTCCTGGTTGGAAAAGCGTTTTTTAATCCTTTACCTTCTTTAAAGTTCAGAACCTTGGAGAAGGTTAAATATTAATCAATCTTTTACTTTGCTACACCTGTAACAATTACATCAAGGCTAACAAAGTCACCTCTTCCATTTATTGAATTAACTTTGATTAATCCAACAAAGTTGTTCACAGTTTTATACATTAGAACGTCATTTGTTGCAAGATGTGTAATGGATGATGTTTCATCTGTAAATTCAGGAAATACGAAAGTATCTCCAATTGCATCAAACTCGGCAGCCGACATATCCAGCTTTGTGAAAAGTGTTGCGTTTTTAGTTGTCCAATCGTTAATAGCATAAACAGTATTAGCATCTGTATCTGCAGGAGATGCGATTGTTGAACCGTTTGTTGCTCCTAAGTAGAACAGAAAATCAATAATATTCTGGGCAGCAGTTGCATCAGCTATATTATATACTTCGGTTGTTACGGTTGAATAAAAACTACCATTAATATCATTGTGTGATCCCATGGTTACACCAGCATCTTTATATACAGGAACACCTGCAGATTCATAAGTAAGTGTTAAGCTTTTTTCAGCCATTTGACCTGCTTTGTCAGTTACAACAAATGCTATTGTTTCAACAACACCTGCAGCCTGTGCATTAAATTCGAAATCAACATTATATTGATGGTCGTTTATTGATAAAGTAGTGTCAATAAATACACTTCCGTTAATAGTTCTTGTTAACCATATTGAAGTTAGCTTTTCATTTGATTCAGCATTTGCAGAAGCTGCAATACCAACCTTAAAAGTTGTTCCGGTTTGGAGGGTTTGATCTGTATCAACATATCCTTCACCACCGATAAAGTTTAATGTTGGTGGACCGGAATTCTCATCTTTTTTACATGAAGAAAAAAAGACAGTTACAGATAGTAACGTAATTGCAATTAATGTTAATTTTTTCATTTTGATATAGTTTAGTTAATTTTCAAATTAAATTTTGAGCAACGAAATTACAAATTTTATGCCGAGTTGTGATTTCGTCAAGGTTTTAGCCTAAAACGTAAGAAAGCTTATTTTGTTATTTTTAGTTCAACATTACGAATATCTTCGAAACAATGTGTAAACATATTCTCTGGTATCTCCTGATGGCATTGTATAAGTATAATTAAACTCTTCTTTCAGTTTATAACCATCGCCCAGCTTGTTGCTGATTTGCATTGAATTGTATCTAATAACAGGCAATCCGCTACACATTGTTGCACCATCAGGATTAAATACTGCAATTATTACATAACCTCCTTTTTTAACCAGCTTATTAAGCAGAGTAAAATATGCATCCTGATCAGAATTTTCTGTCAGAAAGTGCAATACAGCCCTGTCATGCCATAAGTCCAGTTTTTCGATTTTTGTCAGTTGCTTCGAATTAGCCAAATCATCAATAATCCAGTGTACCTTAGCGCTTTCGGTCTTTCCCAATCTATCCTTGAGCTTCTCCATGGATGACAAACTTATGTCAGAAGCAATTATGTATTTATATCCGTTTTCCAACAGGTTATCGATCAATGTAGAGGCCCCGGTTCCAACATTCAATATTCGAGCATCTGTATTTAATTCACATTTCTCAATAAGCATTAATGATTGTTCCGGAAATTCTTCATACCATCCCAAGCTATCAATAGCTTTTTTATCATAAACCTTATTCCAATAAGATTGCAAGTCTTGTTTTTTCATACATAAACGTTTTCCCTTACAGAAACTTCAAACAGCAAATGAGCAAATGTTCTAATTTAACAGCTCTGCAAGTTTGTTTTGTAAATCTTCTCCTCTTAGGTTTTTCTCAATAATAATTCCATTGGGATCGATTAGTAAATTCTGTGGGATACTTTGAATAGCATAGATTTTTCCTGCTTCACAATTCCAATATTTCAAATCGCTTATATGTGCCCAGGTGAGATTATCTTCTTCGATTGCCCGTACCCATTTTTCGTGATCCTTATCAAACGAAACACCAACAACATCAAACCCTTTATCGTGAAATCTTTCATATGCCAGAACAACATTTGGGTTCTCAGCACGGCAAGGACTACACCATGACGCCCAGAAATCAACTAATACATAATTGCCATTAAGTAATGATGAAAGCGCTACCGGAGCTCCTGTTGGATCATCCAGAGTGAAATCAATATATGGCTGACCAACTGCAGTATTTTTCAATGTTTCTATATAATCGCGTAGTTTCTTAACATATATACTAGAATCTATTGATTCGCTAAAACTGTTGCTTATTTTATCAAGCTGTTCTAATTCAAGCTTATATGAATTATTCAACACTACAAATGCACTTACAACATCATTGCTATGATTAATTGCATAGTCGATCATATATTCTGTTTTCAGTCCATCAATACTCATGTATTCATCTTCAAGTTCAGCCATCTTAGCAGTATCATTTTCTTTATTAGCCTGTCCGTACTGCTGACCTAATATTGATTGTTGGTCATCAAAAATTGATACTGAATCGTTATATGCCATAAACGTTTCATGAGAAATAGATCCTGAGATAAGAGGTTTTTTAACCTCGTTCATATCAACATTCACCATAATGTCACCTTGCTCAAAAAACACCGGAACATAATTTCTTGTGCCCTTGAAATTAAGGTAATAGAATTCCGGAAGATTAATATGACCCGTAAGTATTGCTTTGCCATCTGTCATCTGAACAGAATCAAAATTAATCATTTCGCCACCCTCACGTTTTGTAAGATAAATCAGAGTATCATCACCATTGGTTACGTTAATTGTTACTTTGTAGTTGTTCTCTACTTTTTTTTCACAAGAAGTTGTAATACCAAGAGTTATTGCAACAACCATGATTAATGTCAGAATTTTACGCATATTTTTTTTATTGGTTTGCTGCAAATTTAATATAACAACAATAGTTTAATGTGTTTTTAACATTTTTTTCAATCTATTGATTTATTTTTGAATCAAAATCAGGGAGAATGAATATACTAATATTGTGTACCGGTAACAGTTGTAGAAGCCAAATGGCAGAAGCATTTTTACAATCATTCGATTCTAGATTAACTGTTAGCTCAGCCGGAACAAACCCTGCCAAACAAGTTCATTCTAAGGCAGTTGAAGTAATGAAAGAACTGGGTATAGACTTGAGTTCTCATTTCCCTGAACATGTTGATTCATACATAGATAAAGATTTTGAATATGTAATAACTGTTTGTGGTGGTGCTAACGAAACCTGCCCAACGTTTATCGGAAATGTTGTTAATCGAATTCACATTGGTTTTGATGATCCGGCAGAAGCCACAGGCAATGAAGAAGAAATCACCAATGAATTCATTAGAATTCGTGATGAAATAGTACGCGACTTCTATAATTTTTATATTGAAACAATAAAACCTTCTCTATAATGTCATTATACACGAAAAAACTTTCTTTTCTCGACAGATATTTAACACTTTGGATTTTTATTGCCATGTTGATTGGTATTGGTTCGGGTTATATCTTCCCTGAGGTTGCTAACTTCTGGAACAGCTTCACCAAAGGAACAACAAATATTCCAATAGCTATAGGGCTAATCGTAATGATGTTTCCTCCACTTGCCAAGGTCAAATATGAAGAATTACGTGATGTGTTCCGCAATCGGAAAGTACTGCTTCTATCGCTTGTGCAAAACTGGATTATTGGTCCTGTACTGATGTTTGTACTGGCAATAGTTTTTCTTCAGGATTACCCGCATTATATGACTGGATTAATTCTTATCGGGCTTGCCCGTTGTATTGCAATGGTGATTGTTTGGAACGATCTTGCAAAAGGAGATACGGAATATGCAGCCGGATTAGTGGCCTTCAATAGCATTTTCCAGGTATTATTCTTTTCTCTTTATGCATGGTTTTTCATTACAATTCTTCCCGAGAAAATAGGATTACAAGGAACTGAAGTTGATATTACAATCGGGCAAATTGCCGAAAGTGTGCTTATATATCTTGGCATTCCATTTCTTGCCGGAATTATTACCCGATATTCACTCATCAAACTTAAAACCAAACAATGGTACCAAAGTAGTTTTATTCCTAAAATAAGTCCGCTTACGCTGATAGCTTTATTATTCACTATATATGTAATGTTTTCACTAAAAGGTGATTATATTGTTAAACTACCAATGGATGTTGTTCGGATATCGATACCTCTGATTATCTATTTCGTTGTAATGTTCTTCGTTTCATTTTACATAAGTCGCAAAATGGGAACTGATTATAAGAAAACAGCCACTCTTTCGTTTACAGCAGCAAGTAACAACTTTGAACTTGCTATTGCTGTTGCCATTGCTGTTTTTGGAATAAATTCCGGGGAAGCGTTTGCAGCTGTGATTGGTCCGTTAATTGAGGTTCCTGTGTTGATATTACTGGTAAATGTTTCTTTAAAAATGAAGGCTAAGTATTTTTAGTTAGATAATTACCGTTACAATTATGTAAACAACTTACTATGAGTTTTTCAAATCAAGATGTAAGAAGACAAGACAGGTTACTTGATGAAAAATCTGCAACAAAACTATTGAACGCTAAATACGGTGTTCTTTCAATGCAGGCTGAAGAAGGTGGGGCCTATGCCGTACCAATAAGTTTTGTTTGGGATGGAAGCAAAACATTGTATTTTCATTGTGCTCCGGAAGGACGTAAATTACGGTGCATCGCTTTGTGCAACAAGGTTTCATTTTGTGTGGTTGGTAATGAAAAAATAATTCCTGAAAAGTTCACAACTTTGTATGAAAGCATTGTTGTTGAGGGTATGGCGTCAACCGTTTTACATAAAGAGGAACGAATGAAAGCGTTGGAGCTTCTTATTAAAAAATACTCTCCTGAACATCTGGAAACAGGTTTGAAATATGCAAAAAACTCCTTTCAACTTACGGAGATAATTAAGCTGGAGATTGAGAGTTGGTCGGGGAAATGTAAAAAAAATAATGGGTAATCCCTTTTTGTATAATTTCAACCTCTTTACTATTATGATGTTGCAACAGTAACACCAGGAATAACAGCTGCAACCATTATCGCAGCCTGCATGGCTTCTATTGCATCTTTTGTTGCCTGGCCAATAAGATTTCCGGAAGTAATGTCTTTAATACGGTTTTTTCTTTGCTTTAGTTCGCTTTTATCAAATATTTGCCTTAGGATTCCGGTGCTATTACATATGGAAATCAGGATAACTGTCTCCGGATCAATTTCTTTACTGTTTCCAAATATTGCTTCGTGTAATTTTGCCATTAGCCTTTTCTCAGGTTTTGGATTTAACTCCGGATATATTTTTCTGTTAAAAATTAAAAGCACTTTATCCTCTTCCATTTTCAATATACGCTTACGGCATAAGCTTTGGGCAGCTTTATGTTTTAGCCTGCTAATATTGGCAAAACGCATTATCCAGTTTTGTGGCCTGGCTCTTCTTTTAGATGATGCTATTTTTTTTATACACTCATCAAGTAGGGCATTTCGTGTGGGTTTTTGATTTATCAATTTTACAAACTTCCTTTTTCCCTGAGTCTCTATTTCTATTTTATTCAATAAAAGTAATTCTGCCAATAATGCTCCAGCTAATGCCTGAGGATAATTTATTCCAAAAAGCATGGTCCCTTTCTGGTCGCGTAACGCAAGTAATAATATTTCTTCATAAATATGAAGTTTTTCTGATGCATCCATTTTAAAATATTTTTAATTCAAGGTTTAAAGATAACAAATAACATCAAAGCCGGTAATTGTAATGAGTTGTTACGGATTGCCAATCTGCCATTGTTTAATTTTCTTAATTTTACTCTTTTTACAACAACTTTTAGATGCTAACATGAATAAATCAGAAATTATAGAAAGGCTGTTGGCCGGTAATTCAAACTTTGTTAATAATAAACTGTCTTCAGAAAAAAGTGATTCTGAAAGAAGAAAAGTGTTGGTTAGTGGTCAGGATCCATTTGCTATTGTACTTAGTTGTGCCGACAGTCGTATTGTTCCTGAATTGGTATTCGACACCGGGCTAGGGGAATTATTTGTGGTGAGAGTAGCGGGAAATGTAGCCAACACTTCATCCATTGCAAGCATTGAATATGCAGTTTCACATTTGGGTACATCTGTACTTATGGTGCTTGGACACCAGAGTTGTGGAGCAGTAACAGCAGCTGTAGAAGGTGGTGATAATGGTCACAATATCAATCATTTACTTGATCATATCAGTCCTGCTATTCATGGTACATCCAAAGGAGCAACAGTTGATGAAGTCACAAAAAAAAATGCAATGTTAACAGCTGAAGAATTAATTAACCGTTCATCAATTATTGCTGAAGCCGTTGAACAGGATAAATTAAGAATTGTTACTGCATATTATCATCTGGATTCGGGAAAAGTTGAGTTTTTAGCTAAGGACTAATAGCTAAGATTGATGCTCACCTTTCAAAGCGGTTCAATATTATTATTCTTTATCCTTTTCTTTCCAAAGTTGGCTAAAGGATTTTGGCGCTATTTCAGGGAATTCCCGACGTACTCCCCATTTTTTCGACATCCCAAATTTCAAAATGCTGCTTTTCGTACTTCCTGATAAAAGATCCAGCATTCTTCGTGATTTAAGCGCTTTGGTAGATAATTTGATTGATTGCTTATCGCTAAAAGTATAATGGCCTTTTTTCACAGAATGATTTCTGTTTGCCAGAAGTAATTCGTGTAATGGAATTTTAACAGGACAAACCGTTGTGCATTTTCCACATAGTGTTGATGCAAAACTTAAGTGCTTGTATTTTTTTTCTCCAGAAAGGAAGGAGGAAATTACAGAACCTATTGGTCCGCTGTATGTTGTATTATATGTATGTCCACCTACGTTTCTATAAACAGGGCATGCATTTAAACAAGCACCACATCTGATACATGAAAGTGCCTGACGCTGACGTTCTTCTTTAAGTAAATTGGTTCTGCCATTGTCGAGCAAGATGAGATACATATGTTCAGGACCATCGGTTTCACCATTTTTTCTTGGACCACTAATAATAGAGTTATAAACCGTAATGGGTTGACCTGTTCCGTTCACCGCCAATAATGGCCAAAACAAATCAAGGTCTTCAAGCTTTGGTATAATCTTTTCGATGCCAGCAATTGCAATATGAACTTTTGGAAACGACATGGATAACATGCCATTACCTTCATTTTCTGTTACCGCAATGGATCCTGTATCAGATATTAAGAAATTAGCTCCAGTAACTCCAAGGTCTGCAGAAGTAAACTTATCACGTAATAATTTTCTAGTATAAAGAGTTAATTCTTCCGGACTTAAATCTTCAGGTGTGTTGAATTTTTCATTGTATAAAGTAGCTACATCTTCCTTCGAAAGATGCATTGCCGGAGTAACAATATGATATGGTTTTTGTCCGGCCTGCTGGACAATAAATTCACCTAAATCTGTTTCAACAACATCAATTCCGTTCTTAATAAAAGCTTCGTTTAATTCGATTTCCTCTGTGGTCATCGATTTGGATTTAACAACAGATTTAAGGTTATGTTCTGAGGTAATTTTTATTATTTCCTTTAATGCTTCATCGGAGTTTTGTGCCCAGATTATTTTACCACCGTTGGAAATGAAATTATCTTCAAATTCTATTAAAAATCTATCAAGCTCATTTATAACCTTATACTTTAAAAATCCTGCTCTGTCGCGCGCAATATCAAGGTTGCGGTATATTTTCTTTCCATCTACTACAGCATTGTCATATCGCGACATATTGAATTTAATCTTACCACGATGTTCTTTATCAAATGCTATCTTTTCAGATGCGGCTAAAAATGCGCTATTTTCAACACTGTTTTTCATTAAAGACTATGAAATTTTTGAAATTTTTTCTACTCTTTGAATATGTCTTCCACCTTCAAATTCTGTTGTCAGAAATATTTTTACCATTTCCCAGGCTTGCTCAAATGGAATAAATCTGCCCGGCATTGCCAGAATATTTGCGTTATTATGAAGTCGGGTAAGTTTTGTTAATTCTTCATTCCAGCATAATCCTGCTCGTACATTAGGATATTTATTTGCTGTCATTTGAGCACCATTACCACTTCCACACATGATTATACCTGTAGTATATTCACCATCGTTAACTGCCTTAGCAAGAGGATGAATCATATCAGGATAATCAACACTATCTTCAGAATAAGTACCAAAATCCTTAATACTATAACCGGCATTTTCAAGGTGTGTTTTTATAAATTCTTTCATCTCAAAACCACCATGATCACATGCCAATGCCAAAACTGTACTTTTATCAGTCATTGTTAATAAATTATTGAACAAAAGTAGCCATTTTTTACTGTTGATTTTCAAACTATCTGAAAACCACAATATTTAAAATTTGATTCTATTTTTGATAAATCTCTAATCTATTAGTAATCAATTTTTTAATTTTTTACTCATGTATATTGTTAATATCTGTTTATTTTTGTTGGTAACTATATAACAAGTCGTGGGTTATTAACATGGTCTGATCAACACAATTTGGGTTACGTTTTTTTACAATTATTTTTTATTAATTATAACCAGATACTAACAATTATTAACACTAGTTCATAACGAAACTTATTAAGAGTTTATTAATATTGTATTTTGTTAATCAATATGTTATATATCTGATTATATGCAATATATAAACTAACAAAGTTTTAATTATTTGTTAATAAAACAGTAGTTTTGTAAAATCAAAGTTTATAGGAACTAATTATTCAAGAGTATCAACAGGATATTATATATATATAAATAATATTTAAATATTAAATATATAAAGAGACAATAGTTAATAATTGAATTATTGAAATATTTATCGAATCAATAAATTTTTTGGATGGATTACAAAAGTAAAATACTTGAGCTTAAAAAAGAAAAAAATGCTTTGATTTTAGCTCACTTTTATCAAATACCTGAAATTCAAGAACTAGCAGATTATGTTGGCGATAGTCTTGGTCTTGCCCAGGTTGCTTCTGAAGCTAATGTTAATATGATTGTATTTGCCGGTGTACATTTTATGGCTGAAACTGCTAAAATGTTAAACCCTGATACTCTGGTAGTTTTACCTGATTTGGATGCAGGTTGTTCACTTGCAGAATCATGTCCTGAAAATGATTTTCGCGAGTTTAAAAAGAAATATCCCGATCATCTTGTCATTTCCTACATAAATACAACAGCTGCCATAAAAACCATGACCGACATTGTTTGTACTTCTGGAAATGCAGTTCAAATTGTAGAATCTCTACCAAAAGATCAAAAAATCATTTTTGCTCCTGATAAAAATCTTGGTGGTTATATTAACAGGGTTACAGGAAGAAATATGGTGTTATGGAATGGAACATGTGAGGTACATGATATTCTGTCAACCGAAGCAATTATTAAGTTAAAGGAAGAAAATCCTAATGCTGCGATTATTGCTCATCCCGAATGTAATGCTCCGGTTCTTGAACTTGCAGAATATATTGGATCAACAACAGGAATGTTGAAATATACGAAAACCAATTCCAGTCAACAATATATTGTGGCTACCGAAAGCGGCATTATTCATCAGATGCAAAAAGAATCTCCAGACAAGGAATTTTTAATTGTTCCATCCGATGAAACTTGTAGTTGCAACGATTGTCCTTATATGAAATTAAACACATTGGAAAAATTATACTTAGCTTTGAAGAATGAATCACCCGTCATTAATATGGATGATGAAATTATTGAAAAGGCGAAAGCACCAATTATCAGAATGCTTGAAATTTCTAAGAAGCTTAAAATTATTTGATATATTATGAAAAGGTTTGTATTATTTTTTATTACAATAGCAACATTATCAATGTCTTCATGTACCAGTCTGGAATATTTCACAGATGGAATACGTGAAAATTTGGTTTATAACAGACTTGAAGTTGAGAAAGTTCAATTCTATAATTCTGAGAAGATTGTTTTGAAAAGGAATATTGCAAAAGAAGAAACCCAAATAGCAAGCGGAACCATCAGATTTGAAAATGGTGAGTATTTTGAAGAAATTATTATTCCTAAAAAAACCAAGGGAGTTGTCGTTAACGGAGGGGATGATTATCTGCAGATATCTTTTGAAAGAGGTGATCACCAGAATCTAAGATTTGATTTAAATGATGATAATAAATACCAGATATCTGCCGACAGTTGGGAAGAAAACTACGGATGTGTTTTTTATGATACTGTTAAATATTACATAGTTCCTTCAAGTGCCAATACTGTACTGATGGTAAATAAGGAACTTGTTCAAAATTATGAAAAGAAAAAGAGAGTTTTAAAAGGTCGAAGCGTAGGCAGATAGCATGAAATACATTAACCTGATAATAATATTTTTATTTCTATTTAATTTCCATGAGTCATTTTCTCAAAATGAAACTATTATTAATCCTGATGGATATAATGTTTTTTATGGTGAAGATAGTGTTGTAATAAGTGAAGGTTTTATGCGTCAGGGTAAACCCGATGGCTACTGGAAAAATTATTATAGCACAGGCATTATAAAATCAGAAGGAAATAGAAAGGAATTTGAACTCGACAGTCTTTGGAAATTTTACGATGAAGATGGAAGAATAATTCTTGAAATTAACTATCTGGCAGGTAAGAAAAACGGTTTTCGTATTACACATCAGGGTAATGAAGTTGTGAAGGAGAATTTTGTTGATGATGTAAAACAGGGAAATTCATATGTGCTTTTTCCCAACGGAAAAACAAAGTTAAAAACGCCTTTTGTTAATGGACTGGAAGAAGGTATTGCTCGTGAATATGATTTGGATGGAAATATCATTCAGATGATTACTTATAAAAAGGGTTATATCACCGATAGATCCAGAATTAACAGATATGATTCCAATAAACTCCGACATGGTAACTGGCTTTGGTTTAGTGATGATGAGAAGATTGTAGTATTGGATGGTAATTTTAAACACGGTTTGAAGCATGGATATTTCAAGGAATATGATCTTGATGGAAATCTTCTTTCGGCAACGAAATATATCGACGGTGAAAAATATGAAAAAGCCGAAGAATTACAGCAGCTTGATGTTCGTACCGATTATTATCCAAATGGAAAAGTAAAGGTCGTTGGAACCTATACAAAAGATGGTGTTCCGGAAGGAGTACGAAGAGAATACAACGAAAATGGCGAGGTTGAAAAATCATTTATTTTCAAATATGGAAAGATTATTGGGGAAGGAATATTTACTGATGGTGGGCAAAAACAAGGACTATGGAAAGAATATTACGATGAGGGTAATCTTAAATCCGAAGGTAATTATGTAGATAATTTGAAAGATGGCTATTGGAAATTCTATTATAAGAACGGGAATATTGAAGAAAGAGGAAAATACATAATGGGTGATCCCGATAGTACGTGGTTTTGGTATTATAATGAAGGACAGTTACTTAGAAAAGAACATTTTTATCAAGGTTTACCAGATGGATTACTAACAGAGTTTGATAAAGAAGGAAATGTTATTACTCAAGGTGATTATCTGGAAGGAAAAAAAGAAGGAACATGGACCTATAAAATTGGTGATAGTAAAGATGAAATCGAATTTGTTGAAGACCTCAGAAACGGTTGGTGGAAATCTTATTATGCCGATGGTGAATTAAGATATGAAGGAAAATTTGTTGATGATAATCCCAATGGCGAACACACTTGGTACTGGAATAATGGAAAAATAAAACAACAAGGAAGATATGTGATGGGAAGAAAAAACGGAGACTGGAAAAAATATGATGAAAATGGCGTAGTTCTTATTATAATTTCTTTCTCAGGAGGAAAGGAAATTAAGTATGATGGAATCAATATCAGTTCCGAAAATTAAGCCTTCAATTTACCACTCAAATAAATGTTTGCATTTAATAGATTAGTATTATCTTCGCCACAACCAAAAATAATAAAATAAATGAAAAATTATCTACTTATTATCACTCTAATTGCATTATTTGCAACATCTTGTGAAAACAATAACAAAGTAAAAGAAGCGGATAATTCTGCTGAAAAAATGACAATTGTTGAAGAAATTACTCCTGTTGCAGTTGCTGATTTTGAAGATAAAGCTGGTGACTTTGTTTCAAAAAAAATCAAACTCATCGGAACAGTTGATCATATTTGTAAACATGGTGGTCAAAGATTATTCCTAGTTAGTGAAACTTCTGATGCAAGAATTAAGATTACACCAGATGAGGAAATAGCTGCTTTTAATGCTGAACTCGAAGGAAATAGAATAGAGTTAATCGGTATTGTTGAAGAACAAAGAATCGATGAAGATTATCTAAGAGAATGGGAAGAAGAAATTAAATCAGGCAGCGATATGGCTGATGATAAAGGTGAAGGTTCCCATCTAGGTGGTAAAGTTGAAAAAGGTGGCGAAGGTGCTGATATTAATGAGGAAATGGAGAAAATTAATAATCTTCGTGAAATGATTAAAGAATCAGGTACAGATCATCTTTCATTCTACTCAGTTCTTTGTACTGATTATACTATTATCGAAGATGTTGATAATGATGAAAATCATGAAGGTCATGATCATTCTGAAGGTGACGGTCACAACCATTAATATTTGATTTAGATGGCATTTAAGTGGCGAAAGTGGAACAGAGTTGTCCACAGAGATTTCGGATATTTATTTTTCGGAATGGTGATTATCTATGCCCTTTCAGGAATTGCGATAAATCACATTAACGATTGGAACCCAAATTATATAGTACTTACTGAAGAGTTCTCCATAACTCCTCCGGCTGCAAAACCGACAAAGGCTGAATTGAAGAAACTCATTGAACCTGTTGGGGAATCGGATAATTACAAAAGTCATTATTTTCCTAATGATGAATTTGTAAAGGTATTTGTGAAAGATGGAACTGTATATATTAACCTTGTAAGTGGTAACGGACTGGTTGAGAAAACCAAACGTCGTCCTTTATTCCGTGAGGTTAATTACCTGCATTATAATCCAATAAAATACTGGACATGGTTTTCTGATATTTTCGCAGGAGCTCTTATTATTCTTGGATTATCGGGAATATTAATTCCTCGTGGAGGTAATGGTATTACTGCTCGTGGTGCATGGTTAACTATTCTTGGTATCGCTATACCGGCAGTTTATTTATTCATATATTTTTACTAGGCTATGAACGAATATATAGTAATCTTCATTTTTATTGCATGGTATGTGCTTTCGCTGATAATATCCGAGACATTGGGCAAGGAAAGAAAAATGGGCGTACAATGGTCTTTTTTCATCAGCATGCTGTTTTCTCCGGTAATTGGATACATGGTAACCAAATTTAGTCCGAAGTCATCATAAGCCATAAAAAAGGGAAGAAGCAATTCCATCTGCAAATAGTTTACCTTCATTGGTAAGCAGGAAAGCATTTTTATTTTGTATTACCTTCTTATCGTGTACATAATTCTCAATCTTACCAAGGAAGTAATCTGCGTAAGCAATACCAAAAACATTGGTAATATGTTCAATATCACATCCCCACGAAGTGCGTAATGATGTTAGAATATATTCATTGTACATCTGATCTTTACTGAGGTTTTCGGTTTCTTCAACAACCTTCGAAGTACCTGAATCTTCGCAGTATTTTTTAATGTTCATAACATTCCACTGTCGTGAGATACCATTGTACGAATGTGCCGATGGACCAAGACCCAAATAATGTCCTCCAAGCCAATAAATACTATTATGTTTTGAATAATATCCTTCTTTGGCAAAGTTTGAAATTTCGTAGTTAATAAATCCTCTTTTTTCAGTTTCTTCAACCAGAATATCGAAATGCTTAATACTTTGTTCTTCGTTAATATCCTGAATTTTTTTCTTTTTGATAAGAACATCGAGAGCTGTTTTTTGCTCAACAGTTAAGGAATATGACGATAAATGCGGAATATCAAAATCGAAAAAGATCTTAAGATTCTCTTTCCATTTATCCTCAGTAAGAGTTGGAATACCATATATTAAATCTACAGTTAAATTGTTGAAACCCTCCTTTTTTGCTAAATCGATACATTTTTTTGCCTGCTCTGAATTGTGAACACGATTCAAATATTCCAGATCATCATCAAAAAAACTTTGAATACCAATACTTAATCTATTTACTGGCGAATACTTTTTTAGGTCAACAATTTTTTCACTATTAAGATCATCAGGATTTGCCTCCAGAGTAATTTCTACATCATCAATTACATTGTAAATTGCTTTGATATTTTCAATAATTTGAACTATTTCATCAGGTGTTAACATGGAAGGTGTACCGCCACCAAAATATATTGTTGAAACTTTTTCATCTCCCAGATATTGTTTTCGGAAAATGATTTCACCGTTAAGTGCAGCAATAAATTCGCCACGGTGTTTAAGAGAAACAACGGAATAGAAATTACAATAATGACACTTCTGTTTGCAAAAAGGAATATGAATATATATGCCAGCCAAGATAAAGTTCTTTTAATGGCAAATATGCTAAATTAAATTATCAAGAGTGTTTTTAATCTCTTGACCGGGTTTTGGTTTGCCTAGTCCGTAGTAACGATTCTTTAAATCTTTACATGTATTATTATTAAAAAGATAACCAATGTGGAAAAATATATCTTCCTTGGTCCAAATGATATTTTTTTCAGGATCTTGTACTGAAAATGTGGTACTATTTTCATCCTTAAGATCATATTTATTGATTATCTGCTGAACGACTCTTTGTTTATCATGATCAGATAACAAGGCATCGGCATAAACTTTTGTTCCTGCCAAAAAGAAATTATCATTAATAAAATGAACTTGAACCAGAAATTTAAGATGTTCTGATTTCATACGGTAAAAGTATACCTCATGTCCGTCAATATTATTATCGGGATAAAGAATATATGCCTCACCACCAAGTATATCATCGATATTATTTCGATTAATTAGTTTTAATTCCTTGCCGTGAAATTGAATATGGGTTTTTGTTGATAATAGTTTATCACTTTCTGAAAGAAATAATATTTCAATAAGTTCATCAATGGTTTGAATTAGGTTTTCGCGTTCGTAAAAAGCACGCCCTTTTTGTTGGGTTTTCTTCTTTGAGGATTTAAAAAACGATAGCATTTTACTAAAAATTTGGTGGAAAGTAGAGCAAATGTAGTAAATTATTAATTCAAAAAACACCAAATATTACTAATTACGTTCTCTGTAAAAAACCACGCCAATAAACAAAAGAAACATTGTTGAAACTGCTGAATAATAGATAAATGGGGAATACTCATTTAAGAATAAGGAAGCAAAATATATTATTATCGCCATTGTAGTATACAAGAAAATTCTGCTTAGTTGGTACTTAATCAAGTAGTGTTTTCTACCCCAGAAATAGGACATAATCATAATAAAAAAGTAACTGATAAAATTAGCCCAAGCGGAACCTATAAATCCATATTTAGGAATTAAAACAATGTTTATCACGATTGTAAGTATACCTCCTGTTATGGCTATTATTGCTCCATATAGTGTTTTATTAGTTAGTTTATACCAAACCGAAAGGTTGTAAAAAATACCCAGAAATAATTTTGCTGATAGAATAATTGGAACAACTGTTAGTCCCGGCCAGAATTCTTCACCAATAAAATATTTAAAGAGGTTTATATACAGAGTTACCATAAGGAAAATAGCCCATGTAAAGGCAACAAACAATGTCATAACCTTTGAATATGTTGCCTTTGCATCTTTTTTCTTTGCCTCGGCAAAAAAGAAAGGCTCGGCGGCATATCTAAACATCTGTATAAACAGCATCATAATTATTGCAAGCTTATAACATGCAGCGTAAATTCCAAGTTGTGCATCTGCCTGAGCACTGTCGGGAAGTAGGTATTTCAGCAATATTTTATCAGACACTTCCGTAATCATGGCGGATAGAGAAACTACCAATATTGGTAAACCGTAAAGAAGCATTCGTTTTAATAAAACACGGTCGATACTTAATCTGAATTCTTTAAACTCCTTGCTTAGCATGACCAATGTGGAAAATGATCCTATGAGGTTTGCAATGAAAACAAATGAAACAAGACTAGTGCTTCTGTAAACAGGTAAAGAAGTATAGTTTTCTCCGTAATAATTTGGTATTACGACCAAAAAAATCAGATTAAGAGATATGGTTATTACCACGCTAATTATCCTGATGGATGAAAATTTAAGGGCTTTATTCTGAAATCTTAAATAGGCAAAAGGAATAGCTGTAATGGCGTCAATGGCAATGATAACCGCAATGATTTGAACATATTCAATGTTCGAAGGATATTGAATTAAATCTGCAATTCCGGTGGCAAAAGAAAGCACAATAATTATAAAAATAATAGATACAATCAATATGGATGTAGTGGCTGTGTTGAAAGCTATTTTAGGGTGTTTACTTTTGTTTGCAAACCTGAAAAATGCTGTTTCCATACCAAAGGTCAGAAGTACCAAAAGAATAGCCACATATGAATATAGCAGGGTTACTTGTCCGTACTCAGCCTTTGTAAAAACATAGATTGTATACAGCGGAACAAGAAGGTAATTTAAAAACCTGGGAACCATAGTTCCAAGTCCGTAAATTACGGTTTCTCCTGCTAACCTACTAACTGGATTCGCTGCGCTCTTCATAATGCCAAAAGTATGGAAAATAGATTGAAATCCTCTTAAAAAGGGTAAAACGAAGAGTGAATTATTTTACTTTCTTAAATCTTAAATAGAAAGTGGTTCCTTTATTAACAGTTGATTCAAAAAATACCTCTCCACCGGTTTCATTTACAATGTTCCTAACAATTGCTAATCCTAATCCGGTACCACTGGTTTTTGTTGTGAAGTATGGTTGAAAAATACTTGATTTCATATCATCAGGAATACCTTTACCATTATCGCTAATGGCCACTTCAATATAATTATCGTTGCTTGAAACTACAATTTCAATTAACCCCGATTTAATATTTTCAACAGCCTGAATTGCATTTTTGATGATATTGTTAATAACCCTCAATATGTCTTTTTCAAATCCGAGAATTATGAGTTCTCCCGGATCATTTTTATATTCAATAACAATATTGACATTTGATTTTTTATCGAATAAATCTCTGGCTGTGGTGAGCACTTTTTTAAGATCTACATCTTCGAAAACCAAACCCTTATTTTTAGCAAAGTTTGAAAACATTTCGGCAACATTGTCGAGCGTATCAATTTGAGCTATCAACGAACTGCTGATAGAGTCTATTTTAGATGAAAACTCAGGGTCATTATTTTTATATGCTTTTTCAAGATATTGCACATTTAACTTCATTGGAGTAAGCGGGTTTTTAATCTCGTGGGCAATTTGTTGAGCTACTTCACGCCATGCACTTTCTCTTTCTGAACGAGCAAGTAATCCTGCGCTTTGTTCAAGCTTATCAACCATGCGATTATATTCAGCAATTAGAAGTCCAATTTCATCGTTTTTACCCCAATCTATTTTTTCATTTTGTTTATCTATACGGATATTTGAAATACTATCCTGAAGGAGAACAAGCGGACGGGTAAGATATCTTGAAAAAGTTACGGCAATAATTGTTCCGATAATTCCAATTATTACATAAATATTTATCAGATATGATAGCATTATATAATATGATTGAGTGTATTCCGACTGCCTTGCAAAATAAGGTAGATTAACGATTCCTATGGGGAAATAGTTGTTAAGGTTAATAGGAACATATGATGAATAATATTCCAACGAACCAATTTTTTCCTCAGTTATATAGTTTAATTCATTATCAATAAAAATTGCTTTATAAGCATCCGGATTTATATAGGTTGATAATAAATTTTTATCAAATACTTCAGGACGTGATGTTGCAATTAATTTCCCTGATTTATCATAAAGGTTGATATCCGAAAAGAAAACCAATGAGAATTTACGAAGAAGCTGATGTAGAAAATCCTTGTCTTCATCTTTAAAATCACTAACGGTTGAGAGCTTATGTTGTAGTTCAATTAGTACCGAATTTGCTTTTTCGGTAAGCTGTTTTTCCATCTCAATCTTGGTGTTTTCTTCAATATATAGTAGAGTTGAAACAGCGATAAGGATAAAGGTTATTGTAAGAGTTCCTATAACAAAAGTCTGAAGTCTTGTTTTGAAGTTTATCCTGAATAAACTGAAAGCTCGACGCGCATATGCTAGCAAATAAATAAGCACGGATATTAGCGAAAGCAGAATAAAAATTATCGAAAATATTACCACCTTCATTGTTAATGATGAGCCTTTTCTGGTCACTATCAGAAACGAACCATCCTCGGGAATTGTAATAAAATGTCGTGAATGTTTATAGTTAAAAAAACTATTGTATTGCACAGGACCTGATGATGTGAAATACGTGTTGTATGCAAATTCTCCAAACTTATAAATGAGAATATTATCTTTATATCTGGCAAAGGAAAAGTTTGACAGGTTTAGGGTTTGTGATTCGCTGTCCATTAACAACTCTGGATAACCCAATCCTTCAGGAACATGTGAAGAAACAAATTCAACGAAAAGAGTCTTTTCATTTTCCGGATCATTAGGATCTGAAAACTTCAGATTACATATATAGTAATAACCCTCGGTTTCAGAATTAAACTGAAACAATACCGTATCAATTGATTTGATTGTGAAATCATGAATTAGAGTTGTGAAGTAATCACGACAATTGTAGATCTCCCCTTCAGGTTGTATTTCAATAAGCTCATCATTGCCGCAATTCGTGATCTGGATATTGTATTTATCCATGTATCCGTTAAAATAGAAATCTTTTAGGTAGGAAGATAACTCAATACCTGTTGAGTCTTTTAGTACTAGTTCTTTCAGTAAGGTATCGCTTTTTATTGTTGGGAGAAGGTCGGAAAAAAGTTTTTCAAAAACCTTATCATTTGGAGTTGAAAGAACATTTGCGATATATTTTTGATAGTTATCTTCTTTTTGCTTAAGAGACATGTTTATTAATACGGCGCTAACAATTGAGAGCACTAACAATAAAATAATATTTTTTAGGAATATATCAGAAAGACGATTCCATACCAGATATCTGATTAGAATAACAATCATTGCTGTAATAAATGTTAATAGCAAAACATGAATTTGAATGTCGAACAATAAATAGACAATGAATTCACCGAAGAACACTATTAAAAAAGCAATGAAGAAATTTATGTTGCTATCACGTTCCGAGCGTAGAAATGCATGAATCGAATAATATAGCCCCAGGTTGAGTATTAGTATTGAAATGGTTGCTATGATAATACCAGGAGCCTTGAAAAACAAACCCGATATGTATGTGAAATTATGTTGTTGTGTAGCGCTATGGATAAAACAGAAAGCCACCAGGATGAAGAGCCAAAATAATGTGTATTTAAAGATGATTGAAACAGGTGAAGGGTCGCTATTACTTTTTTCAGATGTTACATAAGAAAACACGGCAATGATTGAAAGGAAGATCACGTTTATAAAAAAGTCGCCGGTTGAATTTGTTGCTAAGAGATCGTAATTTCCAGTGTTAAATATTGGACTATCTTTTAGTAAAGCAGGAAATCCTGTTAGATGTAGAATACCCCAAATTAACCCAATAATTGCTATAAATGCAACCTGGAATAATTCATGTTTATTTTTTAATAATTGTATTCTGCAAAGAGAGTTATTAATTGCAATAACAAGAAAAATGAGTGAGAGAATGAAACAAGCGAAAACAAGAACATTGGCATGGTGTTTTTCATCATCTGAATTAGCAAAGTTTACCCCAAGCAAAAATTCATCATCCTTCGATTTGATGCTCCAAGTTGATTTTAATTCGTCTAATGTCAATCTTATGTTCTCACTCCTACTGTATTCAGGGTTGAAACCCGGAAGAATTAGAGGATTGTTCATTTGATAATCTGATTTTATCAAATCAAGCAGCACCACTTCATAATCATTAATTATATTGTCCTGATAAAGATACCATCCGGAAGGTAGTTTTATACAGTGTGTGGAATTATCATTTTTTAAAACTGTAAAATTTTCAGGATTAACACTTGTGTTGTTCCAATATACGATACTGTCGTTGAACGCGATAAAACAAAGGAATTTTGTGTCTCTGAGAATGCTGTCCACAGGCTTATGGTACAGATCCTTATGAAATATTAAAGTCTCGCTGATTTCACGAGTCACATTATCTAGCTTAACAGACTGAATATCAATTTGTTGATAGAGGTTCTTGAACTCAAGCTCTTGTGAGTGAGTTTTTTCATGAAAATACTGTGAAAGGTAGAATATGCTAAGAAATATTGCCGAAATGATAATAAATACGTATGGCTTTGTATTTTTTGTTACACTTAGCATTGAAGATTATTTTTTGATAGCAAATTTGAGAAACATCAAATATAGCTATAAATTACAAGCTTTTCTTGCAAACAAAAATCATGCTGGAATAGTTATTTTTGGATTTAGCTTTGATATTTGATACTAGTCCGTTTAAGAATGCTGCTGGCAAATAGTATTTATTACCACGATATTTTTCACTTAGCATACTTACATAATATGCATCAAATTTCATGGGTTCTGCATGAACTAATTTCAGCCCATGTTTGGTTGCAAGTTTCTCGAAAGTCTCTTGCGTAAAATGGTAAAGATGTCGGGGAACATCCAACCCCGACCAATAATGTCCATATTTTTTTGCATCAGGAGAGTTAAGATTTGGAAGAGCAAATATCATAGTGCCATGTGTTGATGTTAATCTTGAAACCTGCTTCATTCTTTCATTAATATCCTCTACATGTTCTAGTACGTGCCACATTGATACCACATCGAATTTACCATCTTCAAATTCATTGAGTTTCTCCTCGGTAAATACCTTAACATCATTTTGTTTTTGAGCTATCTCCCTTGCTTTTTTGTTAGGCTCTATTCCCGTTGTTTCCCAACCATGATTTTTAAATGATCTTAACAAATCACCTGTGCCACATCCGATATCGAGTATTGATCCATTTGTGCAATAATGAATAACGAGATTATATTTTCTCATTATATTCATGTTCCTGATAGCTGAATATATATTGGAAATAATTCCACCTGATTTGGTATTATGTGATAAATAATCTTCTGTTTCGTAATATTTTCCCAAGTCTGCCGGAATAGGATTTGTAAATACGAAATTACATTTAGCACATTTCGAAAGGGTGAAACTTTCTCTCGTAAAGAAATAATCTTTTGTTGTGAGATACTCATCTATATCTGTTTTTTCACAAACAGGACAGCTTAATATTTTAATTTTTTCTTCGATTTGTTTCACGTGAAACATTTTTTATCTGCCAATAAATACGGCAATAACATTTATATCTGATGGTGACACCCCACTAATTCTGGATGCCTGACCAATTGTTTTGGGTCTTATTTTAGATAATTTTTCTCTCGCTTCGGTTGATAAGGATACTAAACTGTGATAATCAAAATCTTCTTTTAGCGGAATATCTTCAAGCTTAATCAGTTTTGCCACGAGCTCTTTTTCTTTATTAATATAGCCATCATATTTAATAAGAATCTCTACCGCTTCAAGAGTTTCTCTTGATGGTTCTAATCTAATTACCTCGTTTCTGAAGTCGTCAGATACCTCTAATAATTCTGAAATATTTATTTGTGGACGAAGCAATACATCTGAAATTTTAATCTTTTGTCTTAACGGAGAGGTGTTTTTTCTTTCCATTAGGATATTTGCTTCATCAGGAGATATGCTTATTTTCTTTGCGGCTTTTGTGATTTTCCTAATCGTTTTCTCCTTTTTTACTACTTGCTCATACCTTTCTTTTTTCGCAAGTCCAATTTCGTATGATTTGGGTGTAAGTCTGATATCTGCGTTATCCTGTCGAAGTAATATTCTGTATTCTGCGCGTGAGGTAAACATTCTATATGGCTCATCTACACCTTTTGTTATAAGGTCATCAATAAGTACTCCAATATATGCTTCATGACGTTTTAGAATGAAAGGATCTTTACCATTATTCTTTAGATGAGCATTAATTCCAGCCATCAAACCTTGAGCTGCGGCTTCTTCATAACCGGTAGTTCCATTAATTTGTCCTGCAAAGTAAAGGTTTTTAATAAGCTTTGTTTCTAGAGTATATTGTAGTTGCGTTGGTGGGAAATAATCATATTCAATAGCATATCCAGGGACAAATATTTTCGCATTTTCAAAGCCTGGAATTTTGTGTAACGCATTTAATTGAATATGATCTGGAAGTGAAGATGAAAACCCATTAACATAATATTCAACCGTATTCCAACCTTCAGGTTCAACAAAAAGTTGATGTCGTGTTTTATCTGAAAACCTTTCAATTTTATCTTCAATAGATGGACAATACCTGGGTCCGGTACCTTCAATTCTTCCTGCAAACATTGGCGATTCTTCAAACCCAAGTTTTAATTCTTCATGAACAACAGGGGAGGTGTAAGTAATCCAACAACTGCGTTGTTTTGTAAGCCGATCTTTCTTTAAATAAGAAAAACCTTCGGGGATTTCGTCACCCTTCTGTTCTTCCATTTTGGAAAAATCAATAGTTCTGCCATCTACTCTAACTGGTGTGCCAGTTTTTAATCTTGCACTTTCAAATCCAAGTTTAATTAGCTGTTCTGTTATGCCAACAGATGAGGGATCTCCAATTCTGCCTCCTCCGAAATTCTTTTGTCCAATATGAATTTTTCCATTCAGAAATGTTCCGTTGGTCATGATAACAGACTTGCCAAATATTTTTTGACCCATTTCGGTCTCAACACCAACAACCTTGTTTTCTTCAACAATAATGTTTGTAACAGCATCTTGCCAAAAGTCCAGATTAGGAGTTTTTTCCAACATATCACGCCATTCAATCGCAAACTGAACTCTGTCGTTTTGAGTTCTCGGACTCCACATTGCCGGACCTTTTGACTTGTTAAGCATTCTGAACTGAATCATTGTTTTATCAGACACAAGCCCTGAATAACCACCCAAAGCATCAATCTCTCTAACAATTTGCCCTTTGGCTACACCACCCATAGCAGGATTACACGACATTTGTGCAATTCGTTGCAGGTTCATGGTAACAAGCATAACCTTTGAGCCAAGATTGGCAGCAGCAGCAGCAGCCTCTGCACCAGCATGACCTGCACCAACAACTATGACATCATATTGCTCAAACATATTGTTTTGTTTCACGTGGAACAATTGTAGAAATTACGACCGCAAATTTAAATAATAATCTTCTTTGTTGCGCATTTCCAATTTTTCTTCGGTGGTGTGGTCATCGTAACCAATGAAATGTAATACACCATGAACGATTACTCTATGGAGTTCATCAATAAAAATGCCAATAATCATCTTTGAATTTTCCAAAACCCTTTCGATACTTATATAAATTTCACCACTGATAATGGATGTAATTTCTGATGAAGGAAAGGAAATAATATCTGTGTATGTATCGTGATTAAGAAAATCCTGATTTATGGTAAGAAGATATTCATCATCGCAAAATACATACTGGATTTCGCCTTCTTTTTTGTTCTCTGAAGAAATTACATATCTGAGCCAAAGTTTAATTTCAGGCTCTAGTATGATACCAGCATAGTGATCCTGCTGATAAGAAAAATTAATCATTGTGGTTCGTAACTTTTTCTTCCACCGATTTTTTGCTGAAGTAGTTTTTCAGCAGGGTAGACCTCTGCTTATAAATCTCATTATGGAGAGCGCTGATGTCGAATTCAAGAGCTAGAGTTTCCTCATTAACAAGATTGATATTATCCACAAGGGAATGAATTAGATATAAATCCTTATCTTCATCATTTTCTAAAATCTGATCGAACCCAACCTTGTTAGACACCTTATTAACAAGCTGATTATCAAGGGGTTGAAAGCTGATGCAAATTGATTTATAATCAGAGTTATAGGTAATATTAATCTTATTACTCTTGTTGTTTTCAACTAAATAATTAAATAATTCTGATACCGACATTAAGATATTTCCGTAATAGGTATCGTTTATAAAAAGCTGATCACAAACCGTATCAACAAATTGTTCAATATCTCTTATTCCTTCAGGTACAAGATCGATTGAAACCGATTGATCATTATTTACCATCTTCTTTATCCTTTTCTTTTTCTAACTTGTAAAGATACTCTTTCAGGAGTTTTCTGTAATACGGACGAACCTCTATGGGTGCTGTAATTAGAATTTCCTCCTGATTTTCTTTCGTAGTCTTATACTCAGATTCTTCATTTTGGTTACCGGAATTTCTGTTTTTACCTTCTTTGGATTCTCTTTTCTTTTCTTTTTCCCTTTCCTGAAGAGCTTTTTCAGATTTTAATAATCTTGTTTCTATCTGTTTTTGCCGTTCCAGAGTTTGTTGAGTAAGTCGTCTGTTAACAATATCATCTTCTGTTTTTTTCATTTCATCGACAATCTTATTAAGGGCATTTCCATTTCCTCCTTCAGCTTCAAGTTGCTCAATTAATTCCTGCAACATTCTTCTAATTTCACCCTGAGCGGCAGCCATTCTTGCAAGCTCTTCACTGTCTTTATTCAACCCCTCTTTACCATTCTTGTTCATTTTACCTTTCATGCCTTGGCCTAACCCTTGTTGCTGCTTCATAATTTCCGACATGGAAGGTGATTTTCCTTTACCCGGATTTTTACATTTTGCACCACCCTTTTTGCTGCCCTGCATTTGCATCATCGACTGCATCATTTCATCAAGAGATTCGGATAACATAAGAGCCAAATTGTTCATTGAAGTCATAGCATATTGTTGATCACCGGAAGCCTTTCCGGGTGTTTGTCCCTGAAGATGCTTTAAGGCTTTATCGATATAATTATTGATTTTTCCAGATTCTTTAACCACAAAAGGTTTAATTGCAGCCTGTCGTTTACTCATGCTCATCAATGAATCATTGAGTATTTCAAAATCATCACGCAGACCCTTTTGTTGTTCACGAACCTCATTGTTTTTTGGATCGTTTTTGGAAAGGCTGTTTAATTCCTCAATCAGATTTTCCTGCGCAAAACTAAGATCGAGAAGATTATCAAGCATATTCTTAATCAAATCAATATCTTCTCCCATTTGTTCTTCCATGGCAGCTTGCATCATCATGGATAATCCGTTGGCCATGTCTTCCATTTTGCTTCCTGCTTTTTTCTGATTTTCGGAAGCCTTGTTTTCCTTCCCTTTTTCAATATTTTCCTGAGCATTATCCATTTCACTGGATATTTCATTCGAAAGAGAAGAATCAACCTCAACACTATATGGATCCTCCAGCTCCTTATTGAGCTTATCAGCTTTTTCAAGCTTTTCCATCAGTTTATCAAACTTCTCCTGAATCTCTTTCTGTTTTTCCTGTGACTCTTCCTTGCTATTTTCTTTGTTTGCCGTTTCTTTGCTAAGTGCCTTTTCTTCTTCTCCCAGTTTATTTAATTCATCAATGGATTCCTGCATCATCTGTTCAAACTCCATCATTTTGTAGAGTTCAAGGTTTTGTTCAAGATCACTTTTTAGGTCCTCATTCTGCTCTTTCATCTTCTCAAGAAAATCATTGATATTCTCTTTTTTCAGTTCCTCTTTGAGTTTTTCCAGTTCTTCCTGCATTTCCTTATCGAAAAGCTCATTAAACAACTCCTGAAGTTGTTTTAGCTTCTCTTGGAGCTCAGGGTTCAGTTGTTTCTTAAAATGCTCCTGAAGCTCTTTAATTTCATCGTTTAATTTTTGAATTTCATCAAGCTTGTTTTTAATGTCTTCTTTTTGCTGAAGGAGATCTGCAAGCTGTTGTTTATCAGACCAACTTAATTCTTTCTTTTCAAAAAGGTTCAGCCTGATGTCTTCAATTTGTTTATCCAGACTTTGAATTTCTTTCAGTGATTCATTTAACTTTGATTTTAATTCGTTAGATGAATTTTCAATTTTATCTTCAAGTTCAGAAGCATCAGGCATAATGAAATAGTACATTTCCGATTTTGCTCTTTTGTAACCATTGAAAGCATCATTATCCCTGACCTCAAAATAATAACTTAGCGCATCTCCGGGAAGCAGGTTATAACCCAATGCTGTCATCATATAATCGAAATGTTGTTGTGAGATATTTCTTTCAATAAGAAGTTGATCCTTGCTCCATTTTAATTCAGGCAAACTGTCTTTTCTGTAATAGAAGTTCAACGACAAAAATCCGTGATCATCGCTAATTGTTCCGCTGAAATTTATGGTTCCATAATTTTGCTCATCGCGATATTCATGTACTAAGATTACAGGATATTCATCTAATACAACCTGTACATTAAATATCATGGAATCTTTACTGCTCATAAACTCATTTTCTGCAACAAGCATATAACTGAAATCACTTTTGGCTGTTATGCTGTTATTAAAAACATTGCTTTCGTTACTGTTAAGTATCGTAATACTATCATCACTGATAAATGAAATATTTTTTGTGTCACGGGTATAGATATTCCAGTTTATAATGGTTCCTTCGGGAACTATTAGATCGCCTATGTTTTCAATTTTTTCATTCTGCTTTAGCAGATAAGATGGATAATACAGATCAACGTCAAAATTAAAAATTACCGGTTGAGGAAATACCTTAACACGATATTTCTCGCTTGTAAAATCATGAGTCGTAATTGAGAAATAGATATCCGACAAGACATCTTTAAAAATGTATTCATAAACTCCAGGTTTTATCTCTGACATTCGGTAATTAAAACCACTTTCGGTAATCCATATTTTATCAGGAACTTCTTCTCCCTGAGCAATGACTCTGATGGTATAATCTTCCCTTTGGGCACAACTAAAATCCTTGTTAACCAATTCAATAGAATAGGGCAGAGGTTTAAGGTAACCCTGATCGTGATTAATAATTCGCTCAGCAGGCTCAACAATAGTTCCCGGAGAAACCAGCAGTAAAAATACGACAAGCACCATGGGAGGAATTACATATTTCAAATACTTAATATTGGTTTTGTATAGAACTGCTTTTTTGAAAGGAACCGGAGTAAGCTCTTTGGATTTTTGTTCAATACCCGCCATCAACAATTCCAAACTCTGTCCTTCAGAACGATGGCTAAGCTGGAGCGTATTTAACAACTTATCACTTACTTCAGGAAAATGGCTTCCAATGATATTTGCCGCCTCTTCATAGGAGAGAACTTTTCCAAGTTTAGCTAGCTTTAACACCGGAATAAATATGTAATAAATTATTAATATAATGACCAGCGTTAGAAATGTATAATATATAATTGTCCTTGTAAGAGTATCTGACCAGGAAAAATATTCGATGGTTGTAACGGTGATAAATAGCAAAATAATTAAACTCAGGCTTAATATAAAACCTTTAATTATAAGGCTGTTATAATACTTTCTAATGAAACCGTTAAGTTTCGATTTTAATATGTCGAAGGATGATGACATTCTTACCTGTGCAAATTTTTTGACTATTTTTAATGATGCATTGTTTATTCGATCTGTTTATCTTTACAAGAAAATATATCGATTAAAGCAATTGGCAAATATATGAATTCAAAGGCTAGACCGCGAAAGGTTTTAAACCAACATAAATATTGATGCCATAGCATTTATAAAAGATCACAATATCTACCGAATTATGAAACGATTAATAATGCTGATTATTCTTACTGCCTATTCCGCTGCCACCATTGCGCAATGGAATAATAATGATAATTATGAGGGAAAATGTTCCCATGCCACAGCCCATAAAAACAGCATGATTTTTAACCCCGACTATAGCTGGCAAAGCAAGTATTTGTTTGATTATGATGTTACTTCTTATATCCTCGACATCCATGTAAGTGATACCACAACTTTCGTTAGTGGTAATGTTATTATAAATGCAACAGCAAAGGTAAACCTCGACACTTTTGCCTTAGAACTTATTCCCGAACAGGAAATAGATAATTTGCTTTTTAATGGTGAATTAACAGAAAATTATTACCGAGAAGGCGATAATGTTATTGTTCCTGTTGATGAGATTGAAGCAGGTTCTTCAATTACTGCCAGAATTTATTATCACGGACAACCTCCTACAGGAGGGTTTTTCTCAGGTGTTACAACCGATTATTCTCCCGGATGGCAAAAACATGTTACATGGACCTTGTCGGAGCCGTTTGCGGCAAAACAATGGTTTCCTGTTAAGCAGGATTTAGAAGATAAAGCAGATTCAGCCATTCTAAACTTCACAACAGCATCTTCAAATATGGTAGGTTCGCAGGGCTTACTCAATAAAGTTGTTGATTTGGGTAACGGCAAAACCAGATATGAGTGGAAAACAAACTATCCCATCGATTATTATTTGATTTCTTTCGCTGTAGCAGATTATCTTGATTACAGCATTTATGCCCATCCGGAAGAAATGAACGGCGACTCGCTTTTAATCCAGAATTTCATCTATAATGATTCAATGAATCTTGACTGGAAAAGAGAATCATTGGAACGAACAGTTGATATAATGGAACTTTTTTGCGATATATTTACCCTATATCCATTTGCAAATGAAAAATACGGGCATTGTGAAGCAAAACTAGGTGGAGGAATGGAACATCAAACGATGTCAACAATGGGAAACTTTAGTTTTCATTTGGTAGCTCACGAACTTGGCCATATGTGGTTTGGGGATAATGTTACATGTGCCACATGGAGCGATATATGGATTAATGAAGGGTTTGCAACATATTCCGATTATCTGGCGAATGAATTTTTGTTGGGAGAGGAGTCTGCTAAGGAGTTTATCTATGGAGCTCAGGAACATGCAATGACATTGGAAAATGGAAGTATTTATGTTCCTGTTGATGAGGTTTATCCTGGTAATGAATGGCGTATCTTTTCTGGGCCGCTTTCCTATGATAAGGGTGCTTCAATAATTCATATGTTGAGACATGAAATTCAAAATGATGAATTATTTTTTGAGATATTGACAACATTTCAAGAGAATTTTGGTGGAGGAACAGCCACAGGAGAAGATTTCAGAATACTTGCAGAGGAGGTTACCGCAATGGATTTTGTCGGGTTTTTTGACCAGTGGTATTACGGACAGGGTTATCCGATTTATAGCCTTAACTACTGGCAGGATGAAGAAAAAACACTTTACCTAAGCTCTACACAAACAACATCTTCGCTTCACACAACCCTGTATAATATGTTGATGGATTTCAGAATTTTATTCAATGACGGGAGCGATACTATTGTAAGTTTCAGACAAACAGATAACCTAAATACATTTTCATTGCCGTTGGATAAAAATATTGCAAGGATTGATGTTGATCCAAATCACTGGACACTGGAAAAAACAGCAGGGATTTCAAATATAACCGAGTCAATTATTGACAATAGTCTTTTCACAATTGGACCCAACCCGGTTGTTGATGAGCTAAGTATTTACTTCCTAAATCCGAATACTATTCAAAGAAGAGTACAAATTACAAATATGCAAGGACAGCAGGTTTATTATATGGAGGCCGAAGAAAACATCATTAAGATGAAATCATTACAGCTTGAACCGGGGGTTTATTTCATTACTGTTTCAGAGAATAATACAGTAACAACAAAGAAATTAATCAAAATGTAAATAAAAAAAGGCGCAGAGGTTAATCAGCGCCTTTTTAAGTATTTTATTATTAAGCTCTATTTTTTCTCAACAAGCTGTTTATTTAAAAACGCTTCCATTGCACGATAAAAGTCAAAACGATTTTCCTCGTTGTGGAAACCGTGTCCTTCGTTATCCTTAACCATATATTCAACCATAACACCTTTATCTTTCATTGCTTTAACAATTTGATCCGACTCATCGATATTTACACGTGGATCATTTGCTCCCTGGGCAATAAATAATGGTGCAACAATTTTATCAACATGGAAAACAGGGCTTACTTCGCGCATCATCAGGCTGTCATCTACAGGATTACCAACCATTTCATACATCATCGCAAGAAGCGGCTCCCAATATGGAGGAATGGTTTTCATAAATGTGAACATATTTGAAACGCCTACATAATCAACACCTGCAGCGTATAATTCCGGTTCTTTAACCAAGCCCATTAAAGTGGCATATCCACCATAACTTGCTCCGTAAATAGCGATTCTATCAGGATCAGCAATGCCTTTTTTAATTAGCCAGTTTGTTCCGTCAGTGATATCGTCTTGCATTTCTTTACCCCATTTTTTAAATGAAGCTTCCCAAAATGCTTTACCATAACCGGTTGACCCGCGGAAATTCATCTGGAAAACAGCATAACCACGGTTTGCTAAAAACTGAACCTCAGGATTGAAACCCCAGCCATCACGTGCCCATGGTCCACCATGTGGATTTACAACAGTTGGCAGATTTTTAGCAGTTTCAAGGGTATACCCCTTTGGTAATGTAAGGTATGCATGAACAGTTAATCCATCACGAGTTTTGTATTTTACAGGATATACTTTGGCCATTTCATTTTCATCAATCCATGGACTTACATCCGTAATTTTTTCCAGTTTATCGGTGTTCATATCATAGATATAATAAGCACCTAATGAACGGTCACTGTAAGTTCTGATGATGAAAACATCTTCTTCTTTATTTAATCCGGTGATTGCAATTTCATAATCACCAAGCTCTTTTTCAAAGCGTTTATAAAGATCTTCATACTGTTTGTCGAAGTAATGTTTTTCACGTTTTGAAGAAGTATAATTTGCAGATGTCATTACCTTTCTTTTTCGGGAATAACTAACGCTGCTAACATCAAATTCTGGATTTTCATACAGAACCTCTATTTCTTTTCCATTTGCAATGTCGAATACTACAACAGCACTCTTGTCGCGCCCAAGATTTGAGGTTGCAATTACATTCTTATTATCGAATGTAAAGAATTCAGGACTAACATTATCTTTAAAACTGGTTGTTAATACGTTATTCCATTCATCAGCTTCGGTTTCGCGATAAAGCAGACTAATGTTTACACCATCAGTAATGGCAAAGGCAACGCGCAATTTGCCATCATGGTCGAACATCCACCCTTGGATATTCCCCGGATTTTCAGCCAGCATTTCCATTTCGCCTGTTTCAAGATTCAGACGATAAGGGTCGAAAACCTGTGGGTTTCTTTTGTTTAGTCCAATGATAACTTCACCTGGAATATCTGGTAAATCATCAATGATTTGTGTGCGAACGCCATCAAACTCTGTATATGCTATTGGGTTTGACTTGTCGATGTTTACACCATAAAGTTTAAAATTCTCATCCCCACCTGTATCTTTTAAATACAGAACCCGTTCATTATTTGGCCAGAAATATCCTCTGATATCTCTGTCGGTTTCTTCTGTGAGCTGAATTACTTCATCGGTACCTCTTTTCTGAATAAAGATGTTCATTCTATTTTCATAAGGGGCTGTAAATGAGAAATAATCACCATCAGGAGAAATTTGATAACTGGTTTGTTCAGGATTTTTAAAGAAATCCTCAAGAGGAATTTGTTTAGCAGTCATTGGCTTTTTTTCAATATTTGTACAACTTGCGGCCAGCAAAATTATACTAATCATCGTAATGATGAAAAAAACGTTTCGTTTCATAATAATATTTTTTAGGTAAGTCTAATAAGAAATGATTTTGCGATTCACCTACAAAGCTAGATAATTTTATCAGGCTTTCTAAGAATAATTGAAATTATTTGATTGTATGCACTTTACAAAGACTCTGTAACAGTGTTTGCTATTGTGAGAGCCGCATGCGGATTGGTGTTTAATTCAATATAAAAGGCACGTAGGGATATTTGTTTGAAAACTACCTCATCGTTTAATTCAAAATCACGAACAAATTCATCTTGAACAATATCTTTATGGTCTTTAAAACATTCATTAATAATGTTTCTGATATTGCAGATATTACAGTAATATGTTGTTCCGCATGATGCTTTATCTTTATTCAGATACATGCAGCCAAGGGCAACTCCAAAATACTGGTTAATTATCTTATTTAAGGGTTTTTGTACATAATTCTCAAAGGCCGGATTGGCAAAAATGACTTCGTATTTCTCGTTAATAATAAAGAACGGTTCTGTATTTGAACCTGAATATGCTGTGAACAAATTAATTAAGTCATTATTTGAAAAACTATCAAGCATTATTTATTGTTATTTTATCGGTAATAATTTTGTTATTTCCTCATAGAGCTTATCCGGGCGAACCGGTTTTGTAACAAATGCATTCATCCCAGAATCCAGCACATGTTTTTGTGAATCATCAAAAGCGTTGGCGGTAAATGCGATAATCGGGATATGCGCAATGTGTGAATAATCTTTATCATTTCGGATGATTGTTGTTGCCTCAACACCACTCATTCCAGGCATTTGAACATCCATTAATATCAAATCGTAAGTTTTCTTTTTTAGCAAATAAAGAGCATCTTTTCCACTGGATGCAATATCAACTCTAGCATTCCATTTATTAAGGATTTTAGATACAACCAGCTGATTAATAGCAATATCATCAACAACAAGAATATTTGCGTCAATGCTCCTGTTTTCGAATGGATTGATTTTCACATTACTGAAGCTGTCTTCTGTAACAAATTTGAACGGCATTTCAAATGAAAAAGTTGATCCCATTCCATATTCGCTTTCCACTGTAAGTTTTCCACCCTGAAGATCTATGAAATTCTTTGTTATTGTTAGCCCAAGCCCGGTACCTCCATATTTTCTTGAAACAGAGCTGTCGCTTTGATTAAAGCTTTTAAAAATTCCATCAATACTTTCCTTTTTAATACCAATTCCGGTATCGCTTACACTAAACGACAGAATCACCTTATCTGATGATTTATCGAGATTTACCAGCTTACATGAAAGTTTAATATACCCCTTGCTTGTGAACTTTACGGCATTACCTATTAGGTTGTTAAGGATTTGGTTTAATTTTACAGGATCGCCGACTACTATTTTTGGAATATTTTCATCGTAATTAAGAATTACATCAACAGTCTTATTTTTTTGAGATGAAATGGACAGGTTGTTATATGTGCTGTTTACAAGCTCTGGTAAATTGAATTCTATATTTTCGAAGGTGATTTTCCCAGCTTCAATTTTTGAGAAATCAAGGATTTCATTAATAACATGACCAAGATGGTTAGCTGAAAACTTGATATTTTCAAGCATCTCCTTAACGTTTTTACTTAATTTTTCGTTAAGAACAATTTCAGCAAGCCCAATTACTCCGTTTAGCGGAGTACGCAATTCATGAGTCATATTGGACAGGAATTCCGACTTTGCCTTTGTTGCATTTTCAGCAATTTTTTTGGCTATCAGAAGCTCCTCTTTTGATTTTTCAATATCCTTTGTACGCTCAAGAATTTTATTTTCCAGATTTTTGTTTACCTCCGAAAGTTGAACGTTAGCATAATAAAGCTCCAATGCCTTTTGTTCAATAATCCTTTCGGCTTCTTTTCGTGACTTTCGCTCACGGTTAAAAGCTTTCAGAAGCAGGTCATATTTATTTTGATCGATCAATTAACTAGCTTTTCTTCGTAAGAATAAATTGTACCTTTGAGCCGTCATCTTCAAGTAACCGAGTTGTTATTTCAACATCCACATTGAAATAAGAAACGGCACCCAGCAATAATCCGTGTGCAAAATCACCGAACCTTCTCTGTGAATTATAAACAATTTCGATCATATTATCATTCCTTTTTACAGTTTTGACCATAGGGAGTTCAGCATCGGGATATAGTTTTTTTACTTCGACATGAATATAGTCATCAATTTTATTTATGAAATCGAAAATGTTTAAACCTTCATGAAAAAAATGAGGATAGAGCTCAGAAAATCTATTAAATAAATATTTTCCATAAGCTATTAAAAGTTCAGATACTTCTGCGTTTACGATTTCACTAAGCTTTAGCACCATTTTTACAAATTCTGTCGGATCGTATGTTCCAACGCTTGTAAAAACAGCATCATTGGACAAATTCGAGTTATCAATCATTTGCTGAGTTGTTTCAAAACCATAGGAATTTTCGACAAACTCGATATATTCTGTAAAAACTATTCCTTTCATAGCAAATTTTAAATGGATTTATATAGCCTCAAATATAGAAATTTATTTACGGTACACCGCAAAAGACAATAATTGTAGTTTCTAAAGCAAGAAATATTGTTCCTCCGACTGAGGTAAACTTAATTATATTTGCAGCCTTAAAACTATAACGATGAATAACAACAATATAAGAGTACGTTTTGCACCAAGCCCAACCGGTCCATTACATATTGGAGGGGTAAGAACAGCCTTGTATAATTATTTATTTGCCAAAAGAAACGGTGGAAAATTTATTCTTAGAATTGAAGATACAGATCAAAACAGATTTGTTCCCGGAGCAGAGCAATATATAATTGATTCATTTAAGTGGTGTGGAATTTCCTTCGATGAAGGAGTTACGGTAGGTGGTGATTTTGGTCCGTATACACAATCGGAGCGAAGAGAACTTTACCAAAGGCATGCCGATATACTGATCGAAAACGACCGTGCATATTATGCATTTGATACAGCAGAAGAACTTGGAGCAATTCGTAATGAATACGAATCACAGAAGAAAACGTTTATCTATAATGCGGATGAAAGAGCCCGTTTGAGAAACTCTTTAACTCTAAGTAAAGAAGAAACACAAAAACTTCTTGAGGAAGAAGTGCCATTTGTTATCAGGTTTAAAATGCCTGAAAATGAGACTATTGTCATGAATGACATTATCAGAGGCAAAGTAGAGGTTAACACTTCTGTTCTTGATGATAAAATTCTATTTAAGTCAGACGGAATGCCAACATATCATCTTGCAAATATTGTTGATGATCACCTGATGGAAATCAGTCATGTTATAAGGGGCGAAGAATGGTTGCCCTCTTTACCTTTACATGTGATGCTTTATGATGCATTCGGTTGGAACAAACCAAATTTTGCACATTTACCGCTGTTACTCAAACCCGATGGAAACGGGAAGCTGAGTAAACGTGATGGCGACAGACTTGGGTTTCCTGTTTTCCCGTTACAATGGACGGATCCAAAAACAGGAGACGTATCTTCGGGATTTAGAGAAGATGGATATTTTGCAGGAGCTTTTGTGAACATGCTTGCCATGCTTGGGTGGAATCCAGGTGATGAAAGGGAAATATTTTCTCTTGAGGAATTAGCTAAAGAATTTTCTTTGGAGAGAGTTGGGAAATCGGGAGCTAAATTCGATCTGGCTAAAGCAGCATGGTTCAACCATCAATATCTTGTAAAAGAAGACAATACCACGATTGCAAAAATGCTTATGCCAATTGCCATAGAAAAAGGATACTACGTTGAGATAGAGCAAATGGAAGAAGCTGTGGCGCTGGTTAAAGACAGGGCTAATTTTGTTAAAGATCTCTGGGGACAGCTTGATTTCTTTTTCAAAAGACCTGATTCCTATGACCCGAAAGCAGTTAAAAAACGCTGGAAAGCAGATTCTTTTAATCAGATGTCGGAGTTAAAAAATGTGTTGTCAAACGTGGATAATTTCACCTCTGAAAACACCGAAAAGGTTGTTAAGCAGTGGATAGAAGATAAAGAGTATGGAATGGGAATGGTTATGAATGCCTTCAGGTTAATTATCGTAGGGGCATTAAAAGGACCACACTTGTTTGATATAATTGCTCTTATTGGTGAAGAGGAAACCCTGGAAAGAATGGAACAGGGACTTCATGAGTTAGGTAGGAAAGAATAGGTAACTAACAGAAAAACACATTAATTATGTCAATAATTTCTATCGAAGGAATGGAGTTTTTTGCCTATCACGGCTGTTTTAAAGAAGAACAGCTAATAGGTACAAAGTTTAATATTGATATTTTCTTAACCGTTGAAACTACATTGGCAGAAGAGTCAGACAGCCTTGAAGACACGGTAAATTATCAGGAAGTTTTCCAGCTTGTGAAAAAGGAGATGGAAACAACCTCCAAACTATTGGAACATGTTGGTAACAGGATTCTTAATAGTTTGAAAGACAGGTTCCCACAAGTAGAAAAGGCTACTTTAAAAATACGAAAAATGAATCCACCCCTCGGTGGAAAAATGGATTTTGTAAGTGTAACACTAGATTATTAGTATGCAACTCATTGAATATGAAAAATGCCCAAGATGCGGCGCTTCCTTTACATGTAGTAAATCAGGAAAGTGTTGGTGTTATGAGGTAAGCGTTCCGGAAAAAGTTCAGGATTCCATAAATAAAAAATACCAGACATGTTTATGCCCTGATTGTTTAAAACAGGTAGCGTTGGGTGGTGATAATTAATCTACCCACTAATTCTTTACGAACCTCAGTGTCTTAACATCACCTTTTTCATTGGTGATTACAGCAAAATAGATACCTGGTTTTAGCATCTCAGTTTCAATGCGCCTGCTGTTATTAACACTTTTGGTAATTAACAATTCACCCATAAGGTTCAAAATTTCAATCTGAATTCTGTTGTCCGTTCCGGATATATACAATTGACCTACAACGGGATTTGGGTAAATAACCAGATCTTCAAGGCTATTCTCACCAACTCCTGTAATCAGCTTAAACTGCACTTTATAAGTCATTTGTGTAACACCATCCTGAGCCGTTACCAATATAATTCCATCACCCGGTATACTGGCAGCCTGTGTAATATTTGTTGTTGCCATGGGGTCGGTTGGTGTCCCGTCAATAACAGGTATTGGCTGTCCTTCTGGAACATCATATTCATAATCGGTAATAAGTGGGTCAAAACCATCAATTGTAATACCAAGTACTGTTAAGTCAGATAGTGTGGCATCTGTTGCTTCTGTGTAAAAGTGAACTGTATAAGTAAGCTGTGTTACACCATCTTCTGCAACAACCAGTAATGTTGCATCTCCCGGAATTTCTAATGCCTGCGCAACGGTAAGGGTTGCCAAGGGATCGGTTGTTGTTCCATTGACAACAGGAATAGGCGTTACATCAGAAACGATATATTGGTAATTTGTAACGTTGGGATCAAAACCAGGAATCGTTGTTCCATCAACCGTAAGGTCAGACAATGTGGCGTCCCATCCAAGGTAACTGAAACTCACGGTATATGTTAATGTGGTAACCCCGTCTTCGGCTGTTACAACTAAAGTTGCATCACCGGGAATTGATAAACACTGGGTGTCATCGACTGTTGCAAGAGGATCGGTAGGAATTCCTTGTATATATGGTGCGGGATTTGGATAAACTACTGTGTAAGTATAATCGAGTGTACTTGGATCAAATCCGTCAATTGTTACTCCTGCCACCAGTAAGTCTGAAAGGGTTGCATCTGTTCCAGGGTTATATAGGAAGTTAACGGTGTAGATATTTGTTGTTAGGCCATCTTCAGACACAACAACAATAGTACCGATTCCCGGAAGAGCGGTGGCTTGTAATACTGTTGTATCAGCATTAGGATCAGCAGGAACTCCGTCAATCATGGGAATAGGTGAACCTGTTGCTACCTGGTAATCATAGTTTAAAGTATTAGGTGCAAACCCTGAAATTGTAACCCCGTCAACAGTAAGGTCGGTAAGCGTTGCGTCTGTCCCGGCAACATAAAAGTTGATGGTATATGTTAGTTGTGTTACACCATCTTCTGCAGTAACCAACACCGTGGAAGTACCTGGAACAGAAACCGTTTGTGTTATTGAAACCGTCGCGACAGGGTCGGCTGGAGTGGCTCCAGTTACAGGAAGTGGATTACCTGTTGGAATGGCTACCAGATAGTTGTAGGTATCAGGATGAAAACCTTCAACTGTAGTGCCATCCACCGTTAAATCGCTAAGGCTAGCATCATTACCGATAGGAGGATCTCCAATGGTACCATCGGTATAAATATTTTGTATGTATATATCACTTGCGCTTCCTTCTTCCCAGACAGCAATCAGTTGATCGTTATACATAGAAGAGCTCAGGATATGAACCTTTTCAGTTGTTCTCCCAGCCATTAAGGTGGTGGTTGGGGACCATAACATTGATCCGGCATCATCAATACCAATAGCTTTAATATTTGAATAGATGGAAGAACCAGATACCCACTCATCGTAAATTATCAACGCATCTGTTCCATCAAATACAGCTCCACCGATAACACCAGAAATATCAGAACTCATGGAAATAAATTCAATACCATCATTAGTCCAAAGTTGTGTTCCTGTAGCTGAAAACTTTTGTCCGGCAACTGCAGTTTGAGTCTGGTTACCATTCTTTTTACTCCAAGTCACAAGAGTTTCGTTGCTGCTGTTAACGCCAAGGATCCGTGGATTTTGGTTACTGTTTGATGTTGAAGTCATACATGTTGAGCCATTTGTGGGCCATGTAATGCTTCCATCGTGAAGAACTCTTTGTACTGCTGCATCAATATTATTATCACTATTTCTGTCGTCCATCCATGCGAGGATAATCCCGTTTGCACCATCAGACGCAAAATCGAAACTTACAAAATTTGATATTCCATTGGAATTACTTGCCATCGCATCGGAAGCCCACACAGAATTTCCTGAACCGTCAAATTTTTGAACGTAAAGATGTCGTGTAAGAGCAGGAAAATTACCTGTTTCCCGATAATAAGCCATAAGGTAGTTATCACCACTAACACCTAGTACCTTTGGTCCTGAATAACTTTGTGCACCATTATAAATAATACCTGAACTACCCCAGCTAAGCGTACCGGTAGGTGTTATTTTTTGCATCACAATAACATTATCACCAGCTGTTGGTCTTGACCATGCAACAATTGCATTATTGGATCCCGTAACGGTAATACTTGGAACAAATTCGTCCTGTGAATCATTAGTTAATTGTATACCGTCTGCTCCCCATAAAAAAGAACCTGTTGGAGATATTGCATATGCATAAACATTTGCGTTACCATCGCGAACATCGTTAAAAGCCATTACACAATTGCCAATATTATCAACTTTTAAGTCCCAGTCGGTTATCCAGGTGTTTTGTGTGTGACTGCTAATAAGAATTCCATTGGTAGCCCATTGTGCCACACCTGCAAAATTATAATATTGAAGACGAATATCATAGTTACCGGCATTGTTGGAATAAAACCCTACATAAAAGTTCCCTGAAGCATCATAGGCAATGTGAGGTACAGCCTGATCACCACTCATATCATTAACAATAGTGTTCACAAGAGGGTTGTTGGACCATTGGGCGAAAGTTGTTATTGATACTATGGAGAATACAAATATTAGAATATATTTTTTCATAATAATTAACTTAAGGTTCTAATAAATCACTGGTGAAAAGCCATTAAAAGCTCATACTGTTTTCTATTATAAGCTTTTGAGGGACAAATATAGGAAAACAGACTGTTAGTAGGAGGGAGAACTATCAGGTAAAATATCACCATGAGATAGTTTAGGTTTCATTTTAGCAGGTGGCAATTAGCAAAACAAGGTCAGAAAATAAATATGTTTTTTCACCCACTGACCTTGTTAAACTACCAATGTATTATTGAATTACAATACTTTTTACTTCTGTAAGGTTGTTTATTTCAATTTTAACAAAATACAATCCCTTAGAAAGGTTGGTTAGATTCATGGTTTGTGATTCACCATACCAATCAAACTGCTTTATTACATTTCCTGCAACACTAGTAATGCTAACTTTAGCAATATCGAAATCAGCTTCCCCGTGAAATTCAAGCTCCATCATCCCATTGGAAGGATTAGGAAACACAGAAATATAGGAACCTAAGTTGTAATATGTATCATCTATTGATACAATTTCCCCGCCATCAAGAGGCATATCAGAAAAGGAAACAAGGTTACAGGCCACGATTAGATGTGGATTAAATCCTGCATCACAATCCGCACACGTAACACCCGTAATACAGTCGGGGTGATTTGGATGACATAAATCTACATATTCTTCATAGAAAACATAATCCAGATTTATTGTTTCATCAACAACATATTCACTTAGTTCGTAATCGAACCACTGTGCTATAGCACCCGGGCACCATCCGGCTCTATCGTGATACCATGTTCCGTTTTGTGGCTGGCAAGCATCAGGATTTGGGTTACAATCAACCCAGTTATGTTGTTCAAAAGTTTCTTCACTATTTATCCAAACATGGTGTGTAGCCTCGTAAAATTCAGCAGCATTACCTGTATTTAAATTACCCCAACCATGTCCGGTTGAAACAAGCTTTAGTTTTGCGTCTTCGGCATTTTCTGCAAACGTGTGGTTAACATCTTCAACTGGTTGTAAATTTGCATAGTCACCAAAATCATAAGTATCCCACCAAATAACATCAATTAGGCTGTATTTATATTGAGGAGACCCCTCATTGAAATTGAATTTCAGATCATATAAAAACCCATTATCAAGTGTACCGCAATTAAGCCTGAAGGAAACTTTTCCTTGTAGAATTGACATATAATCAGTTAAGTCGATAGTGTGAGAACAAGCAACACCATAGGGTGTTATATATCTAATAATTTCCACCCATTTACCATCATGTCCTCTCGCATCAATGCTAGCAACTCTGTCCCATTCGCCACAACCTCCGGGAGGGCAGTTTACCTCCAGGGTGGCAACTATTTGATTAAAGGCACCCATGTAGCTTGGTAGCTCAGCAATCACAACTTCTGAAGGATTATCAGGCTTAAGCCAAACATCATCAACAGCCAGAACCTCAAGACTACTAACATCACTAACAACTTCTATATTAACAACTTCTGTTGCTGTATAACCGTAATTGTTTGTAGCTGTTATGGTTATAGGGTAGCTACCATATTCTGGTACGGGCCACCAGCCTGAAAAATAACCATCACCCCAATCTGTGGGATCAAGGGTTTGTCCATTAACACTAAACCTGACATCTGTTACCCAAAATAAGTCTGGATATTCAATAGTAGCAACTGCTGCCAGTTGGATATAACCCAGCTCAGGAACCAGTACATCTCCAGCCAATGGGTTTCGGGCATCAATTTCAGGTACATGGTTCGCCGGATCTATTACAAGAAAACTATTTTGAACAGGAGCTGCAGGATCGTAGGTTCCATTACCGGGCTGTGTAGCCTCAATTATAACTTCACCTTCTTGTCCGGTAAGAGTTAATATATTACCATCAACAGTTGCCGGCCCTGATAATACTTCAAAAAACACCTCAAGGCCTGAGGTTGCTGTTGCCTCAAGTTCAAATGGAGGATCTGTTGTAAGGTGATGTGGTATTTGTGGAAATGAAATAGCCTGGTAACCAGGATCAAGAGTACCATTAAAATTAGAAGTTGGCCCCGTCATGGCAAAATTCATTAGGTCAGCATCTCTGTCACCACCACTTCCGGTTTCGGATATAAGTTGTGTGATTGAAGTATTATCACCTCCGGGTTCACCCTGATTAAATTTATAATACAACTGTAGATTATCTTCGGTACCGGTAAGCTCATTATCTATCATATCCTGAATCTCACTCTGAGACAAGGCTTTGTCCCAAACACTAACCTCATCAATTCGGCCACCATAAACAAAATTAAAACCACCCAATAAACTTTTTCCTATTCCAAAAGGAACACTAGGGTTTGAAAACACTCCTGACGCAGGAGAGCTTCCACTTAAAGAACCGTTAACATATAATGATATTGAGGATCCATCAAAAATCCATGCAAAATGTTGCCATATTTGTGGAATTGCAGTATTTGCGGGAGCAACATATTCATGGAGCCCGGTTGTGGTTACTAATCTGCATTCCATAACACCATTATTCAACTGAATCATATAAAACTCACCATCGCCCGAACCCGATCGGAATCCCATATAACCCTGACCGTAAGCAAGTTCATCACAATAAAACCACCCTGTAATAGAAAGGGCTGTTCCGGAAGGGATGTATTGCCCTGCTTCATTAAGAATCACATAATCATCTACCCTGTCGAAATGTAGGTATTGATTAGATTGGGAGATTAAAAACACCGGCTGCAAAAAAATTATAAATAGCAGCGCAAGTCGTAGTACTTTGTAGACTTTTTTCATGATTTAATAGTTTTGTGTATAAAATTAATTTCTCATTTTCAAATTTGTTAAGGTATCCACCACAGTTTAAATTCTGGTGTATCACCACCTTGATTCAATATTGCGTCATTCCAATTAGCAGAATTATACTCTACTTCCGAAGGAGGATAAGGCATTCTAAAGTGATTGATTTGATCACCTTCTCGTGGAGTCATTTTTGTTCTTCGGGCCAAAGCATATGCTTCCCAGGGTTGCCTGAATGCATCAAGCCATCGCTGAGTATATATAAATGCAAGTTTTTCTTCATCTGTTGTCACATTCCACATTCCAAATACGTTTTGTACTGAAAATGGACCTAGGCCAGCTGGAATTTGTATTTTTTCAGGAAAGGAAATACCTGATGTAGGAAGTTTGGAATTGCTAGCAACAATCATCCACCAATCCACGGAAGTGCTAAGACCATTTAAGTATTCAACTTCTCCCAAATTAGGATCAAAAGGAAGACCAATTCCCTTAAAATAAGCTTCAGCCAGGATAAAATGAACTTCCGCACCCGTAATTAATGGAATTGGCATAAAATCCTCGTCACGTATAATAAAATAATTAAAAGGAGAATAAATACAATCTTCACCCTTAATTCCAAATGCTCCTGCCTGATCGCGATGTGAGTCGTATGGAATGCCACCGGAAGCTGGTGTATTTATTTCAGGTATTTGAGGATAGGCAACCCACTGGTTTAGGTTATTTCCTTCAAAAAAGATATAAGCTCTGGGATCAAAAATTCCGCTTCCGTCAATACTATCGTTAGCCGATAGTTGATGCCAGATATTAGAACCCATACGAAGGTTTTTATGCTCTCTAAATGACCAGTTAAGGCTACCGTTTTTAAATCCCATTTGTGATGGCCACAAACAGGCGCTTTCACCAACGTACCCCTGCAGACTATATCCTAAAAACACAGGTCTGACATTTTCTACAATTTCCCGTATAATTTCCCCTGCCAGCTCGGGTTCTTTTACACTCATCCGCATCGCATAACGTAGCCTAAGTGAGTTTGCAAGTTTTTGCCAGTTTAACATCTGGTCGGCACCCCTAAACAATGGGTCGAAGGCAGAGAATGTTGGAAATGGTTCTTGGGTAATTGCATCGACGTTTATATTTTCATCGCACCAACTTAGTTCTTCAAGCAGGTAGATGTAAAGTGACTCCTGAGAGTCAAAACGTGGGCGTAGATATTCTAAATCTTGAAAGCCATATCCTGCATTAAAGAATGGCATATCACCAAAGATATCGGTCATTTTAAATGTTTTATATGCCAGAACAATTTTTAACATTGCTTTCATATTATTAATCTCCCCGGAAGGCTCCAGTTGCTCAAATCTTTTTTCCAATTCTCTTACAGCAGATAGGGTATGGTAGTAATTACTCCACATACTTTCGGTTCCAAGAGTGAAATTTCCCCATGCTTCTCTGGTTAAAGCAGCTTGTTGTGTTTGCTTGTATAATATTTCATTATTAATGTAGAACTGTTCATTTCCGCTTAGCACTAAGGACTGAATTATACCATTAAATAATGATCCGTCGCTGGCATTTGTAAAACCATGAGGGTTGGTGTTTATATCCTTAAAATCTTTTGTGCAAGAAGCTAATGATATGAAGAGAATTAATATGCAAACAATAGATATTTGTGAAGATTTCATATTATGCATTTTTACTTTTTTATTACAATAAATTGATAAAGTTTGATTAAAAAGAAGCATTGATTCCAAAAGTTATCGATCTGGAGCTTGGCATTGATGCCCACTCAAAACCCTGTGCATTTCCAGAGCCCATTATACCTTCCGGATTAATTTTATCAGGAAGGGTTGTGTATATGTAAAACAGGTTTCTGCCCACAATGGATAATCTTAAGTCTTGAAAAACACGTGTTTTAGCAATTATTTTCTTTGGAAACGAATAGGATAAAGAGATCTCACGCATTTTTACCCATGAGTTTTCCACGATACCTGGAGTGGAAATAATTTTACCCCAACCACCGGCATTTGGCATGTATTTATAATAATAATGCACAACTGTTTCGTTTGGAGTTCCATCTTCATGTACACCACTAAGAATAACCCCAATATTACTAGTATTACCTTCAGGATCTGTATAAGGAAGCCCTCCACCTTCTCTTTCAACCAGCGTTTCCGGGCTTTGTCCGGTTTGAAGGTTAATGACATAGGACCCGCAATAAATATCACCTCCAATTTTTGCATCAACAAGTGTCCCCAGTCTAAATCCTTTATAATATAGTTCGGTATACCATCCACCTATAAAATGAGGCGAGGCATTTCCAATGGGAACCCTTGTATCAGTAATTAAATATTTAGTTCCTTCGTTGTTTACAATGGGTTGTCCGTTTTCATGATATACATAATCGTAACCATAGATGGTACCAAACTCATCACCTTCACGCAAAGCCATAGCCGGACCATTTAACCCCCAAATATTAGCAAGTGGATATACATCGGCATGATCACCAAAGCTTACAATATGATTTCTGTTTCTTGAGAGATTAATTCCAGTTTTAAACAGCCAGTCAGGTGTTTGGACAGGAACAGCATTCAATACAATTTCATAACCGCTATTGGTTAGAACACCTTCGTTTATTGTAATAGCAGAGGCTCCTGATGAATTAGGTATGGGCAACCCTGGAAGAATTTGAGAATATGAATAAGTGTAATAATATGTAAAATCAAAATCAATTTTATTATCAAAAAAGCCCAGGTTGAGCCCTGCTTCATATGCGTTAACCCTTTGTGGTGTAAGGTTATATGGTGGAATGGTGTTGGGGAAAGATGACGTTTGTTGTCCGCCGAAAAACCCAGTTCTATAATAAAAATCCAACTGGTATGGCTCAGCATCAGTTGCTGTTTGAGCAATACCTCCACGCAGTTTAACAAAATTCAACCAAGGCATTTTGTTTTCAAAACCAAAGGCCTCTGAAGCAATAAAACTTACAGAAACCGAAGGGTAGAAATATGAATTATCGCTAGGAGGAAGGGTTGATGACCAATCGTTTCTACCGGTTAACTCTACAAAAAGGTAATCATCATAGGATAAGTTTAGGAATGAGAAAACAGAGTTATTTCTTTCTCTGTTTAGAGTGTCTTGGGTTACCATTTTACTCGCCAAATCTCCAGGATGGTCAACTATTGTATTTCCAAACTCATCTGTTGTATAGGTTGTTTCTGTAAAATTGCCAAACATATACATATTAGGATAATACCAGGTTCCGGAATGGCCCTTCATCCAATAATAATCATAATTCCACCTGCTGGTACCAACCATTAGTTTTACACTAAACTTAGAATTAAATATTTTTTCTTTTCCGGCAGTAAGAAACGCCTCATAAATATCAGAATAGGTTCTGGTTAAGCTTTTGCCATAGTAACCTTCTTTTAGCCCAATTACATCGGTAGGTTTATTTCGTGTTTCAAACTGCTCTAATGTAAAATCTCTTCCAACCCTAGCCATCAAATTCAGCCAAGATGTTATATCATAAGTGAGAGTAAGTGCACCCAGATATTTATCTCGTTTTTGAGTCGTATTATTGTTATAATAATTCCACCATAAATGTGGGTTTACATATTGAAACGGATAATTCTCCTGACGATTTTGTGAGCCATCTTCATAAGCATAATTTTCCCTGTCTATCCCCTGATAACTTCTTGGCCACGAGTATAAATAACCTTTGCTGAAAGAGTTTCCTTCTTCACCAAGTATAGGGCTATTAAGGCGGTTATAATTTATATATGAAAGTGACACATCAGCTCTAACTTTATCGGAAATCTTAAGATTGGTCCCCAGGTTTATTGTTGTACGATCGAAGTTACTATTATCTATGATAGCTTCATGATCCTGTCGTGTTATTGAGACCCGCATTGTTCCCACCTCACCACCACCAGATGCCGATATGTTATGTGTTTGGGTGTATCCGTTGTGGAAGGCAGACTTGTAGTTATCGGGCTGTGGTGAGTAAGGACGCATTTTTCCGTCCCACCAACGAACCATCTGGCCATCCATCTTTGGTCCCCATGAAACGGCTGAGCCATAGTACCCAAACTCTGCTGAAGAAGAAGAGGTTTCCCCTTCCTGATTTAATACCAAATTATCTGTTCCATAAATACCAGGGTATAACAATGTATCACCATCCATTGGAAAAGAGGGCGAAGTGAATGAAACAGGACCACCATGCCCATATTTATTTTGCACCTCTCTATATCTGTAAGGTTGAATAATTTTATGGCTAAAGTTGTAAGAAACACCAATTCCCTTTTTTTCTTTCCCCTTTTTTGTTGTTATAAGAATTACACCATTAGCTCCTCGAGAGCCGTATAATGCAGAAGCAGCACCCCCTTTTAACACAGTATAGTTCTCAATGTCCAAAGGGTTTATGTCTCCAATTCCATTTCCCCAGTCTACTCCCCTTCCTATGCTTTGTAGTCCTGGAGAGTTCTCCATTGGTACATTATCAACAACAATTAATGGTTGATTTTTTCCTGAAAGGTTGTTGTTTCCTCTGATAGTAATACGTGTCGACCCTCCTTCTACACCATCTCCCTGTGATATATTAACACCTGCAGATCTCCCCGCAAGCGCATCCAGTACGTTTGGTGTGTTTGATTGTGCAATAACCGCCACATCTATTTTCTGGGTTGAATATCCAATTTCCCTTTGTTGTCGTTTTACTCCAAGAGCAGTAACAATAACCTCACCAAGCTCATTTACAGAAACCTTCATAACTACAGTAATTGCCTGTTGTTGTCCTACAAAAACTTCTTGAGGTTCATAGCCTATATAGCTTATAACCAGCGTGTCGTTATTTGCTACACCTGACAGGGAAAAGTTACCATCGATATCGGTTATGGTACCAACAACTGTACCCTTTATAACGATAGATACTCCCGGCAAACCCATATTATCTTCTTCGGAGGTAACCTGACCGCTTAAGGTTCGTTCCTGTGCTTCAACCATTGTAACAAAAAATAACAAGACGGTTATTGTTAGTAGAATTTTTCTCATTTGTTTCAATTATATCAAGTTTATTACTGACTACTACTTAAATTAAATACCATTTTGTTTGTCAAAAATCCCACAGGATCTTCGTTCAATCAAATTTACCGGCAATATCACCTGTTTATTTCCTTTACTTAATCCGTTAATTTCATTAATAAGAATGTTAACCGACTCTTCTCCAATTTTTTCTACAGGCTGTGCAATGGCTGTTATTGTAGGAAAACTGAATCGAAACAAGTCAACATCGTCAAAACTTACAAGGGCTATATCTTGTGGAATACGAATATTCATCTCGTTAAGGTACTCCAGGCAGGCTACGGTTATATTGTTATTGACCGAAAATATTGCATCAATTTTATGAGGAGGCTTTATTATTTCACGTAATACACCCCTTATTTCCTGATTAATATTAGAACAATCAATGGTCCTGATTAATTTGTTATTTACCTTTATTTCATTGTGTTGAAGGGCTTTTCTGTACCCCTTCTCTCTGTCTTTAATTGTGCTTAAATGAGTGGGAGATATTTTTAACAATGCAATTTTTTGATATCCGTTTTTTATAAGCTGTTCAGTAGCCTTGTATGCTCCAGCATAATTATCAACCCCGGTAAAATTTGTTGATAGCCTTGGTAGTTTCCGATCTATTAATACAAAGGGATAGTTTTCTTTTTTAAGCCTTGAAAACATATTGCCGTTTTTCTGGGAAGTAGAAATTATCATACCATCAACCTGCCTTTCTTTCAGCATATTAATCAATTCTATCTCTTTATCAGGGTTTTCATCGGAGCTACAAAAGATCAAATTGTAGTTGTGCTTACTTGCCACTTCTTCAATACGTTTAGCAATTTTAGCGTAAAATGTATTTGAAATGTCGGCAACCACAAGACCTATGGTTTGAGATTTACCAAGTCGTAAACCACGAGCGATGTGATTTGGCCTATAATTCAATTCTCTGGCCTTATCCAATACAATTTTTTGTGTTTTTAAGCTTATGCCATTTTCATTTCCCCGACCATTTAACACAAAGGAAACCAGCGTTTTGGATACACTCAGACTATTGGCAATATCGTTAAGAGATGTTTTTTTCAAGGCGTAAAAATTTACTAAATCAATTTAGATTTCGAAAATCGTACTTTATCTCGTAATAATCAGGCCATTAAATAGAATATGTAATGACTCGACTGTAAATTTAATCTAATATATTATACATGGCTAATTTTTCCATAAATTAATTTAGTAATAGCCTTCGAATATTTAATTGAGTAATTTTTTTTCAAGGAAAGGCCTTTAAATAAAATGATTATTGTAATTTTGCAATCCAATTTTTGGAAAAGGGTACCGTGGCCGAGCGGCTAGGCGGTGGTCTGCAAAACCATAGACAGCGGTTCGAATCCGCTCGGTACCTCTCATAAATTTATAAACCCGATGTATATCAAGTAGATATGGATCGGGTTTTTTGATGGGTGCTGAATCGGATGCCGAATCGAAGAGAATTTAAGCCCAATTTCTCTAATTTTTTTCAGAATTTTTTTTTTGCGTCCCCGAAACACATCAAGCCTTACTAATTACTCCCGGTCCCATTTCTCGTGGAAAAAATCTATATATACGCCACTTCCCAGAAAACCAATTGGGAAAATCAGATTTCTGAGCGCTCCGGAAAAACCATCCATTTTCATTTTTTCTTTTCTAAAGGTCGACATCCTGTGCAACCTGTACAGATGTAGAGTGTGGCCCATCCCATGGAGGGAAGCATGGTAGTATGACAATCGTCAACCGTTTGAGGTAGATACCACCCTCCACAACTGTGCAGTGCCACCAGATTTTTAAACCAGGTGTGCCGATTCCAAAACAGAGTCCCATGCGGCAATGGGCATTATTCATGATTGATTTATTCTCAATCTCCGAGATCAAAATCTCCTATCAACCAAAGTACAAAGCTTCTCAGCTCCCAAAGGTATCCTCATCCCAAGATGCCTTCGATGTAATCCTCACTCAATGGCAGGATATCCACTATCGCGAGTCATTTGCTGTCCTACTTCTCAACAGAGCAAACAAGTGCCTTGGCTTCAGCTTTATATCCAAAGGTGGCTTATCCGGCACAGTTGCAGATCCGAAGATCATCTTCCAAACGGCATTAAAATCCAACGCCTCATCCCTGATTTTGATTCATAATCACCCATCTGGCAACCTACAGCCGTCCCAGAATGATATCAATCTCACAAAAACCCTCGTCAAGGCAGGCAAGACACTTGAACTCCAGATACTGGACCACCTGATAGTAGGTGCTGAATCATTCTTCTCATTTGCCGACGAAGGCCTAATATAAGTTTAACAGGTGTGCTTGATACCATAATAAGACCCAAAGGCATGGGCATACAAAATGATCACAACAGAATTAACAAATTCCGAAGTTCTTCAGAAATGGGAACTTCCCTTTCGTGACCTCCTTGATGAGATTTGGTGGCCTGGTTACGCTGATGAGCTTCTACGGGATAATCCTGATGAATATGCCAGAGAGTATTGGTATTTCATCCGAATTTATGATTAATTAATTAGCTATATCTTAATATAGGGTTTCTCAATTGATGATGAGGAATAAGCTATCATTTTTATCAATTTTGTTAATACTAATTATTAGAGTTTGACAAAATAGACGTTTAAAACAAGCGTAAAGAGCATTCAAAATATTGTATACACCTGTATATAAAGCTTATAGCATTTTAATACACAATCATCTAGTCGTAATTAATATAAGATATAATGACTAAAAGAGTAGTGCTATTTTATTAAGTCAGCTATCCTGTTACCAATACGATAAGCATTGTAATCATAGAATACTTCCGTAACTTTATAACCATTCAAAACTTCTCCATGTACCACTTTTCTACTCCTCTTACTCAAGAAGCAATAATTAAAAATCATCTTTGCTAGCTCATCTTTTACTATTTGAATAGTATTCTTTGGAAGATAAGGTTTAATAACATCATACCATTCCTGCTTTGTCTCATAGAATGTATCTATCTCAAGGTCCTCTAAATCCTTCAGAATATTCTTTAACACAATATTATCGACGTAGTTATTATTCTCAAAAAATGCTCTCGCTTCTATGTGCTTTTTTATCTCTTTTATAGAAGTCTTCAAAATAGTTTTTAGTGTAGTAATACTTCCGGATTCTCTGTAATACTTTGCAGCTGCTAAAACTCTAATCATACTATTATCATTAGCTTTCCTTGATGTTTTTACTGTATCAATCAGCCCCTGCTTTTGCTTATTATCCTTAAGGTAGAGCTTATTTTGAGATAATGCCTTTGATTTTGATGTTACTGATTCATCTATAACGTCAAGAGCTTTCTTGTAAGTCCAATTCCGGTTTAGGTGGATAATCATTTTATCCAGATATTCTGCATTCTCCTGAACCAAATTCAATAATTGCTTTCTGTGTTTATTCCTAAGCTTTCTTCTATTACTTGTATTTCCTAATGCTGGATTTATATTTTGATACTTGGCATATGGTTTAATAGTTATACTATCATTTATTTTCGCCACAAACTCTATGAGTTCTCTACCATGAAGGTTTCTAAGATCATTATATACCAGATTCGCAGCTACACACCTATTCAAAGTTTCTTCTCCTAGATGGTTCTTTTTAAAAAGATCTTTGTATGCAAGTTTTAGTAGCCTTATTGGACCAGAATCAGAGCTCTCTTCCCTTAATACCTTGAAGTATTCCTCTGTTTTATCTAAGAATGCTTCCAAGGTTTGTACATCTTTCCATTCTGAGTCAGACTTCCCATAGTCTATATGAAGAAAATGATAATCACCAGTATATTTACGGCATCTACCAAGGTACTGACCAAACCCAAGAGGGTCCATTTTTCCAGTAACTATTACTTGGTCAATATCTGTATCATTAATATTTATTCCAGCTTGAATCACTTTATTTAGAATAGCCACATCTGCACCTTGTGGCAATGATTCTTTTTCGATAAGATGCTTCCAATCTTTCTTATGATCCTTGTCCCTATTTTCAGAATTTAATACAACTACTTTACTTTTGGGATTTTCACTTTCAATAGCCTCACAAATGCGATTCTGATCATCAATATTGTTCGTGAAGATGACAACTTTCTTGTATTTATTGTTCTTTACAACTTGTGCTATAGTAAAGGGAATCCCTGATAATTGATACGGCTCCACAATTTTCTTTGGAATCGAAGTAGTATAAAGATTAATACGATTTTGCATATGAAAAACAAAATCAACTACCCAGGATGAAGTTGTAGCTGAGAACCCAATTACAGGACATTTTGCTAATCTTATCTCATCAACTGTTTTATCAAAATCAACTCTGGCATCTTGGAGGAACGTATGATCCTCATCAATTACAACAATAGTATTATCAGGGTCTACTCGTTTTTCTTTGAATAACTTATAAGCACTATCAATTGTTGAGATATATGCACCATCCCAGAGTTTACCATTTCTTTCTTCCCAGGCATCTAATTCCTTATAAGTTTTACTATTGTAAATGAATGCCTCAATTCGCTTTTTATTCTTTCTCCTCTTTCTAAGAATAGTGTGAAGTTGCTGTGATATGGCAATTTGAGGTTCAAGAATTACTATTTGGTACTTTTCACAATACTTTTTTACAAGGCTAATAATAAAGGAAGTTTTACCTGTTCCAACGGGTGCAGTAATATGAATACCTTCCCTCGCTTTAATAACTTTATCAATATGATAAAATAGACTACTTCTCTTTTCCTGTATATAACTATTAAATTGGTAACTTTTTACATTCTTTTTCATAAGTCAATTCCATCATCACGTTTTAAACCATTGAGATTATGAGTAAATGTCTTTTGATCAATTTTCAATAGAAACCGTGTTGGTAGTGAGAAGAAACCTTTGTGGTATACTGTCTTCGATGGCATGGTGATATGAAGTTCGTGCTCTGCTCTGGTGGTCGCAACATAGAACACTCTATTCTCTTCCTCAATGCTCTCAATATCTCCAAATGCCTTGTCGGAAGGAAACAGTCCATCTAGTGCACATGGAATGAAAACATATCCCCAATCCAACCCTTTAGCTGAATGTATTGTAGAAATTGTAACAGTGCCCTCAAGATTATCATCTTCTAAGGGGTTGATTTCTTCAGCAAACTCATCTCCGAGAGGATTAAGAGCAAAATCGGATAACAACTCATCGATGTTTTTGTAATCTGCAGCAGTATTCCTGAGTATTTTAAGATCTCTTATACTATTATTATAATTTTTATCCTTTTTCTTTAAGATAGGTTTATAGTAGTTCAGGATAGCATCAACTTTATCAGAAACATTTCCTTTACTATCACGAATCTCTTTAAGCTTCTTAGTTAATTCAGATACTCGTATATGAAAAGAGGGGTTATTTATCAATGAATCAAACTGCCCCAAGTTATTATTTATCTCTTGAATTATTTTCAGAATAGTTTTAATCCTGATTCTATATTCCAATTTAAGAATACGGTGCCAAGCAATCGCATCTTTGGGGTTTTGAATAATATTAAGATAGGAAAGAACATCACGGATATGATCTTTCTCCATAAACTTGATTCCACCAACTACCTGATATAATATCTTACGCTTAATTAACTCAGGCTCAATCGGTTTTTTAAAATCATTATTCCGAACAAGGATAGCAATATTTTCAAGTGGTATATCTTTTTCTCTAAGACGTAATATCTCATCAGCAATATATATAGCTTCTTCTTCTTGATTTAGAAACTTCATAACTACAGGTTTATCCCCAGAATCATTATCTGCTGCCTTTAGTTCTTTTTTATAGCCAATTAAAAAAGAGTTATTCACTGAGTTCGTAAAATCAATGATTTCCTGAGTGCTTCTGTAATTCTTTTCAAGCTTTATAACCTTGGTTTTTGGATAAGTCTCTGGGAACCGTAATATATTCTCATAGTTAGCTCCTCTAAATGCGTAGATGCTTTGGGCATCGTCACCTACTATCATTACATTCTGATCATCATTTGTCATGAGGTTTACGATATCCTTCTGAATCAAGTTAGTATCTTGGTACTCATCAACCATTATGTATTGGTATTTATCTTGTATCTTTTTTCTGAACTTATCATCATCTCTTAATTTGTTACGAAGAACTTCCATTAAATCATCAAAATCTAGAATGTCACTAGCCTTTTTAAAAGTACTATAAGCATCATACACTTTTTCTATGTTCTCAATATGATCCTCATCGTCTGGAAATTTATCAAGTACCACATCCTTGATGCTTATCCCTTTATTCCTTGACATTGAAATTATGTCAGCTATCATTGATTTTGCTGGAAATTTTACTTCTATTTTGTTTAACCCGTGAGCAGTGCGAGCTAAGTCAATAGCAGACTCGCTTCTACCCTTATCAACAATCGTAAAGTTTTGAATAAGGCCAAAGTCGTGATGATACTGTCTAATTAGTTTAACTGCTAATGAATGAAATGTACCACCAGTTACCGGAGTAGACAGTCTGTCTGTTCTAATCTCCTGAACCCTATTTAACATTTCATCTGCAGCTTTTCTGGTGAAGGTAAGAATAAGTATGTCTGAGGGATTGATTCCAGATTCTAATAAGTAGGCAACTCTATAACTCAGAAGGTAGGTTTTACCCGTTCCAGCTCCAGCAATTACCATAAGAGGACCTTTAACTGAAACTACTGCAGCTAATTGTTCATCATTAAGTTTGTCTTTGTATTTAATTTTATATTGTTTTCCGAATTTTGGAATCTTTACTTTCGAGTTTTTAAGTTTATCGATTCTTTTAACAATACTATTGAGTTCTTGTATTTTATTTCTCTGTAGTGATGTTGGCTCAGGAGCCTCATAAATATCAATACTTAGATCATCAAGAATTATATTAGACTTATCGGGACTCTTTTTCCTGTTATCTTCACCCGTTGCTTTTCCAAGTGCTGTGATTGTAGATATAAAATCATCAGACTGATCATTCTTTTTCATAAATAATATGGTTAAATTAAAAATCGCTTTCATTAATCTGTAATCAATACCCTTTAATCAGGTTAGAATTTATAAATGATCTTATAATGAAAATATAAATCATCAAGAAGAGATCATATCCGCTAAAATGATATCAATAATCGGTTATCAAATACCATGTAAATTTAATATAAATATTTACTCAAAAACCGTAAATATGTCAGGAATTTTTACTATAATATATATAGGAAACATTTGGTTTTCAATACTTAAAGAACAAATCTAAAATGATTTTGCTCATGGCACATTTTTATGTTTTACCACATGGTGAAAAAGTATCAACAATGAAAGATGCTAGATCTATTCTTGGAGTCGGAACTCACAAATTTCGAAAACTCGTAAAGGATGGAATTGTAGTTAAAGTTGAAGGTAGTTTAAATGAAACTTTAATTGCTCAAGGTGATGAAAAACAAAACAACTTACGATAGAGCTATGCATGATAGTAGTCACCCATACACATGTATCTCTGCTGAACTAATTAATAACGAAGATTTAACTGGAGAAGAGCGGTTCTTATTAATCTATTTACTTGGACGATCTGATGATTATATCTTTCATAGCACATATTTTGCAAAAGACGCAAAAAAGTTATTTGGATGGGGAAAGCAAAAGTTCTACAAGATTTGGATCAACCTTCAAAAAAAGGGGTTCATCTCAAAAGAAAAGATTCGAGTTAAGGGTATGATTGATGGTGAGCACTATACGGTTCACGAAATTCTTCCTGATTTACTGAAAAACCAGAATACTGAAAACCCGGAATCTGGTGAATCCGGAATCTGGAAAACCCGTACACTACCTAGTATTGATAAACCTAATATTGATAAACTTAGTAATGATGAACCTAGTAATACTAATACTTACCATGAAGATGGTGTTTTATTGCTTGAGGAGATACAAGAGGAGGAACCTGAAGAAATTACGAAGGAAGAAATAAATGATTTGTACGAGTTTATCAAAGAGAAGAATCCTAATGACCAAACTACGAAGTGGCGATTGACGAAGAAAGACAAAGAGCTACTTCACGATGCTATTGAGATGTATGGAATTGATAAGGCAAAATCAATAGCAGATAAAATAATTAGTAGAAGCAAGAAAGATTATTCGAGTGTGTCTTATGTTTTTTCAGATCTTAAGAATGATTTCCCTTCTAATGATTCTGACGAGGAATTTCTGGAAGATTCATTAATAGAGGTAATTGGAAGTATGGATAATCACCAGATGTACGATTACATCAAGAATGTTGTGGGAAATTACCATACAGAAGCTAATTATTGGGAACCATCTGATAAGGATCTTGAAATTTGCACCATCTTGACTGACTATGGGGATAAGATTGATCTACGGGAAAAACTATCTCACGGATTAAAGTCTGCCGTCAAGAAAGACAAATGGAGTTTTCAGCAGATTACATACCAGGCAATGGCAGCACTTAATAATTATGATGAGATCTATACATTATGATTTACTGGGGGCATTCAATCGGATGCCCTTTTATATTTCACTTGCCACAATAAAGCTCAAACAATAGCCTTATTTACTCCTTATATTAAGCATATTTAGTGCTTTTATTCCGAAAATGAATATTAGTATCATTGAGCCATTTTTAATCAAAAACACACGTTATAAGGCGTTGATAATTAATGTTATACTAAATTATTCATTACCCATTTTCTCAGGTCCATTTTCAGAAGGTTCATGATCTTTTCGCTCTTGCTCCTCAATTTCTCTGGCTTTTGATAAGGATGATGCTACCAACCCAGCCGGGACTGAAATAACACCAAGTCCAACTATTAAAACAAAGAATGTGAATATTCGACCACCTACAGTTATTGGATAAACATCACCGTAGCCAACAGTCGTTAATGTAACAACTGCCCACCAAAGGCTATGAAACACCGAACTGAAACTATCAGGTTGTGCAGTATTCTCAAAGTAATATATTCCTGTAGCAGATAAGAATATTAAAATAGCAGCAACAAACATGAACAAGGTGATTTCCTCTTTAACCAACTGCCCAGCAATATGAAATCGGCGTAAAGCCCTGTTATATCTTATCAGTTTTAAGGCTCTGAAAATTCTAAATATCCTGAATACTCTGATCGCTCGGAGATCGATGGCAGTTCGAAGGTAAAATGGTAATATCGCAAGCAAATCAATCATTCCATAAAAGCTGAAGATGTACTGAAATGGCCTTTTTGCTACATAAATCCTTAACAGATACTCGATTGAGAAGATAATTACACAGAAAACCTCAAAAAATCTGAGAATTGAGGTCGTTTGAGCTGAATTATTGGGCAAAGTCTCAATTGAAAATGTAATAAGTGATAAAATGATCAATGTTTGGATGAAATAATCAAAATATCTACCTGCTTTAGTGGTATTATCCTCAATAAAGGCACGCAGTTTCTCTTTCATTGGTCTTAATTGGTATGTTTCTGGTTAATTTAGTTGCTGCAAGGTAGTAATTATTCTAGAAGAAGCCATAGACGGGATTAGACTTGGTTAAAAGGTGTTCAAACTTCCTCGTCACGCAATTTTGTCGCCAGACCCAGCCGTCAGATCATGATCATACAACTGTCCGAGGTTGATAGTCATCAAGTCTGTCACCAAAATATGCTTCTCTGTCGGTCGTTTTCACCCGATTCTCCCGATCTTTCCGAAGAGATTCATTCTTCATCACATCGTAAATCTCTACGAATCTTATAGTTAGTGCTCGCCTGCGATCAGTCGGGCTGCGGCTAGTTTGATATAAGCCTCCGGCAGGTAGGAAGCCTTGTGTTTGCAACATATCCGCTATCACAGAATACTGAACCCGATAGCTGACCCTCCTTCAACTCGCGGCGGCTTCGCAGAGGACTGAGGAATTGGAACGCTTGAATACAGAGGATGGATTTACTATTAGATAATTTCGACGGGGACGGCTTCTATTATTTCGTCACTTTACGGTTTGCGGCTATGATGCGTGCCGCATCTTATTCGATAAGTGTCTATGGTTTCCGTATTTTCAAATTTACTAAATCATTTTCTTTGAATGACTTAACTGCGGTATGCATTATATTTTTTGTTAGGCGCTGATTGTTTTTAGAAAGGTAAACCAGAGACTTTCATTTGTAGTTCAGTTGCCATTTTTTGTTCAAACAGTTTTTCTAGATTCTCGTCTTTTGATAATATTGGATGTATTCTCTTAAAATAATTATTTGAAGCCTTATAAAAATTATATGAATTAAGAACAAGGTCTTTATCAATTTCGGATAATCGATTATTGAATTCTGTTTCTATATTCTTACTTTTTTCCCTTCTCATTAAATAGTCTTTTTCATTTGAAACTTCCTCAAGTAGTTTATTATTGAGAATAGTATCCTTAATAATTCCGTACAACTGAATTGTTGAATCCATTGAAAAGTCTTGGATCTCGGTTGTAAAAGATATGTTATCTATGAACTGATTAACATAAAAATCTACTAAAATCTTATTTTGACTTTCTATAACTTCATTAAATGAATTATCTTGAATTACATTTTTACCAACTGCCTGAATCATTTCATTCATTTGCTCTGAGATTCTTTTAAGTTCAGATACAGAGTCTAATACTTTTTCTTCCTTTTTTGTATCCTGAAGATTCTGAAGGTATAGAAAAAGCATTCCAGCCAATTGATTCGCTATATAGTTTTCTATATCATCTACTTTCTCAAATGTTTTTATAGCCTTACCTTTAATATTGTTTATAAATCTGAAAACATTGATATCATCCACATGAGCGAATGAGAATTGATTCTTCTTTATTTCTATATCATCTTTAAAAAAAGAAAGGTTTTTTTTAAATGTGAGGTATTCAGCGTAAACATTTTTCTCAATGAAAATAAAGGTAGGAATATTAGTTGCTAAAGCTGTTTCGTATTCTTTCCTCGTAATAGATACAAAATCTCTATTGTAGGCTTCTTTTTTGTCTTCAATATTCTCTCCTGTTGCAATTGAACCATATCTGCCACCTATTATTAATATCATCATGTGACATTGTTTCACCTCATTATAACAGGACGTGTCTAATGGTTTGTTATGTTCAAACGTTACATTATCACTTTCAAAAAGTACTGGTTCAAGTTTGTAATTATCGATAAACCTTTCAATTCTTTCTCTAACATGCTTTAAATCATAGTATGTTGAGCTTATAAAAATTCTTGGTTTCATATAATTTGTTTTTTTGGTTTTCACTCAATTTGCGCCTAACGTTTTGAATATGATGCGTGCCGCATCGTGTTCAATAAGTTTCTATGTATCACGTATTTTCAAATTTACAAATCATTTTCTTTGAAAATGAAAGCGCGGCATGAATTATATTTGTTGTTGGCGGTTGTGCTTTTGAACTTATTTTTTATTTCACAATAAATTTAAACTTTCCAAGAGGAATACCATTGTTTGATAACGTACCAATATATAGACCACTATTCCATTCTGATACGTTTAATTTACTACCCTGTTGACCGGTTAAGATTCTTTCTACATGCACCTTTTGCCCAGTTGAATTGATGCATTGTAGGAGTATTTGCTGATATTCTTTTGTGTTTTTATATTCTAATATTATGATATCACCAGATGGGTTGGGATATACATTAATGAGTACTGCATCTAAACGAACACAGTATTCTTCCGGGTTTGGTGTTTCTTCAACCTTCACCTGTAGAAAACAATCTGTCATTTCAATATTCCCCGATACAATTGAGTCTGGACATAGACTGTCATAAACAAAACTATTTGTATACAGTGTATCCTGCTCCAGGCTAGAGTTTATCTTGTACATGTATATATTAGAGTGGCTCATATCGTTTTCATATACCATACAGGTAATAACATACTTATCATCAAATGTTTTTACCATACTAGTAAGACCAAATGTATTTGGCCTTATTTGAGCATTGTAAACATGCCCTGATGTATCAAAAACAACCTCTCCAACTGAATTATAAACCTCATCAGGCCCTAGAAGTGCACTTGAAATAAACATAGAATCATTTACAGTTTCGACTTCCAAGAAAAGATTATCCTGAGTACCTGGAATGATGGAGTCACCCCAAATACGTTTATAACCAAGTTCTTCACCTTCATGATTAATAAACATCATTAGTGAATTTCGAGTATTTCCATTAGGATAATCAAGAAATTTACATCCAACTCCCATCATTACTGAATCACTAATTGGGATAGTTGAATAAGCCTTCCCAATTATGCTATCACCAATACCGAAGGGTAACACCCATTTTTCATTAAACTGGCTGTCAACACCAATAAACATCGGTCGTAACCAAACATGGTTCGGGTTGTCAGGATAAGGATAATAGCAGTAACCATTGATAAAATAATCCTCACCAACCTGGTACAATTTTTCACCAGATGCGAAAGACATCAACGGATGATTATCCTTGGATGCATATGGTTTAGCCCACAATAAATCTCCGTCAGTATTATAACACAGCAAGAATATTTGGTTGATTTGCGCTTCACTTTCAAGACGGCTCAATACAAGTATGTTTCCCTGATCATTAATAATAACATCAAGCGGATATCCCCACATATAGCCCCAGTCTTTGAACAATGTACACCATTCCTTTTCGCCACAAGCATTAAACTTTACTAAGAATGGCCAAATTATACTAAAATCCACCCCGGCAACATATTTATTTCCCATACTATCACGGCAAACTGCAAATCCCTCATAAATCGAAGGATGAGCTAGTTTTTGATCCCATAATAAACTACCATTGACATCAGTTTTTAAATTCCAGCCATCACCAATAGTGCTATTAATTACATCATATCCTACCATAAAATATCCCTTATCATAGTCTTCAATTAAATCATAAATTTCATCATAATGATTTTGTGTACCAAATGTTGTACTCCACCTTTGACTAGAGTTCCCCTGTAATAGTGAATCACCATTATAATTATTTATACATGATAAGGCTGATTCAACACGGCTTGTGTTTGTCTCATAATGTAAGGGCATGTTTTGATTGCCTGATGTTTGCTTTGCAGAAATTGTTAAAACAGTTTTCCTATCAGGACTTGGCGCATTATGATTATTATCTGGTGTTTGTGCCCATGAATAATTAAGCTGCAACACAATACAGAGGATTAATATAACCCATCTTATCTTATGTAGTTTCCAACATAAGGGGATATATAGATTAGCACTTTTCATTTCTTGATCCATGTTTGTGTTGTTTTTCCCAGTCTTGATAATTAGTTTCTTAGCACAATTTTCCATCTAAAAAAAATGTTAGCTATATGCCTTTTTTCCACCGCATTACCGCCAACGTTGAGTATATGCAAAGTAGGCGATTGCGGGCTTCAAACTTATCAAACCGTTACAATTTTGAAGCGGGCTACACCCCTTGAATTCACTACTATTTCGCCTATTTTGTATATACATTGTTGGCTGCTGGCTTTATTCCTTAAGTTTGTTTTCAACATCAATTTTCAGTCGGTCTAAATCCAAATCAAGCTTGTTTCTCTTTACTTTGGAATCCAATAGATTCAACTTTCTTAAAATCTCCATTCTTAAAAATGTTTGTCTTTCCTTTTCCTTTTTGTTGAAAAAGTTTTCTTTATCAATTACCAAAGGTATTCCAATCGACTTTTCTTTTCTGCGATAGTTTTCTATTTCCCTTAAATTCTCCCGAAGGTATGGAATCGGTTTAACATAAAATTCAAATAAAATCAATTTAAAATCTGTTCCGTAATCAGTGTTTTTTAAGGAAATCAGTTTACTTTTTAATCCGTTTTTACCCCATAAATACTCTTTAACCTTTTCTTGCTCTGGTTCATTATGATTAAAACTTGCATAAAATCCAATTATGTTATCGTCTGTTTGGCTCATATTTAAAATTGAGATAATAATTTGTCTTCTGAATCAGGAATATCAAATGCATCAGCTTCGGTTAAATGTCCATCTTGCTCACTTACTCTTGTAAGTTTCTTACCTTGTCTAAATACCAACTGAAGTCCATGTTCTTTTTCCCAATCACACTCACATGCAATTTGAATATAGATATCGCAATCATTATATGTTCGCCTTGTAACATAAATCTCCTTTGGATGTACAAATCTCCAAATCTCTTGCTCTGAAGATAGGTTTCTAAATTGTTCGTCAGATTCTATGGAATCAACATTATCTAAGAAATCAGAACAGTTTTTAATTACAAGGTTTGATATATCTGTCCGCTCGGTTGATGATAATTTAAAAAACTCAACTAATGCATTATCCGCTTCGTCTAAAAAATTCAAATCATGCTCTGGTTCAAAATCCATGAAAATCACAGGTAATTTCATGTCATCGAAAAACGGAATGGAAATCAATTCACTCCGCCACCAATCAGGAAATGTTTTATCTTGAGTTAATTGTCCAATTATTTTTGAATCTATTTTATCCATCAGTTTTTAGTTTGCAGGGTGTTTCTCAAGCTTGCAGCCAACGGTTTGAATATGATGCGTGCCGCATCTTGTTCAATAAGTTTTCTAAGGTTTACGTATTTTCAAATTTATTAAATCATTTTCTATGAAAATGAAACTGCGGCATGAATTATATTTATTGTTGTGCCTCGTTTTTATTTCTTCTTCAACCATTGTTCAAAATACATTGTCTCAATTCTCTTTTTTTGGATAGAATCAATTACTTCTTCAATCGTCCATTCATTTTTTGAAAATTCCAATTTGTACAAAATCAATTCATCATAATTATTAAAAATCGAATCTCGGTTAACATCTCTTAAAGTTCTTATTAATATCTGTTCAGAATTTGGTATAACCTCATAATATTGAAGATCTTCATTCTGAGGCGATAGCCTTTTCAGTCTTCTACCGTCAATATCCGATACGAACAAGAATTCAGGGTCTATGCTGTTTAGTTTTTTGTCATTATTGTAATCTGTGTCTCCAATTTGATAAAGAACCTTACCCTCTAACGTTCTTTTTACACTTTCATATTCAACAAACTTTGCATGAATTTGAGATATTCTAATTTTTTTCTCAGTTAAGAGTCTAGTTTCACTTGTTTGCCTATTGTAAAAGAGAACATTCCAATATCTTGGGTAATCATCTGAATAATAACCATCCTTGCTGTAGATTTTTCTACTCTCAAATATTTTAGTTGAAATGGGGATTAAAACCATATCTGTGCAGTCAAGGATTATTGGAGACTCATATTGAAAGTTAAAATCTGTGAGAATAGAGTCTATTTGTACTGCTGTTAGGTTCTCAAACTCAATAGATTCAATTCTCGTATTTTTCTCTTGACAAGAGATAATTGTTATTACTAATAATATCACTAAAATATTTTTCATTCCTGTTATTTTTTTTAATGAGGCACAACAATTGTATAGATGTAAGTTTACATTTATTTTCACTTTATCATTCTATTAATGTTACATATATTGCTCCATATCGGCATATATTATGTAGTTTCTTATTTCGTTTGTAATAGTCTTGGGCAGCAGTCGAGTTATCCTAGTGGCTCAAAAATACTAAATATTTGAATGTAAGCGTGTAATGTAATCCTGTTTTGTTATCTCCGCCATGCCATCGGATTTACATTCTTGTAGCATAACAGTTTTAGTCGCTTTTGGGCACTTTGAGAGATTCAAAAACAGCCCATATATGACGATTGTAGAACGCTATAAGACTATATACTAATGTTATAAGATTCACAACTGCCACAACATCTAGTCATAAATACTAATATAAATAATGACTGAAAGTAGTGTTGAGCTTTACATCAAATCTCTTATTAATCACCTACATACTCCAATATATCGCCTGGCTGACATTCAAGGGCCTTACAAATAGCTTCAAGAGTTGAGAACCTAATCGCCTTCCCTTTCCCTTGTTTTAGGATTGAAAGGTTGACTGTAGATACTCCTACCAGAAGTGATAGATCCATAAGCTTCATTTTCCGCTTAGCAAGTACTACATCTAAATTTACAATTATTGGCATAATCCAAGAGTTATATGATTAAGGATTCATCAAAGCTGTTCATCAGATTGTAATAGTTATCTTCATTTCTACCCATAGAGTAGATACCCCAGAAGGTTGTTGAACAGAAATTCATATTTACTTTGTCACCAGACTCATCAAGTTTAATGTAGATATTCTCTCCCCATGATTTCCAACTCATTCTAGAGGTAGCAAGTATTAGTCCTTTTGCTTCATCATACTTAACTACTCTATATTTTGAATTAGTCAGGACCTCGATTATCTTATGGAATAAAATGTCCTTTTCAAAATCATACTCCTTCTCAATTTTAAATGTACTTGTTAGTAAGTTGAATTTGCTGATAAAATACGGTCTAAACCACAATATTCTTCGTACTGCTATGTTAAAGAAGAATAGTGAAAAACAAAATACTATAATTATTGTAGATATAGTATTCGAGTCAAAAACACGATACCTACTAAGCAAGTAGGCCGAACCCATTACAAATACTCCAAACACTGCGTTTCTAATTATTCTCATTATATAATTAAGTTGGTTATTACTTAGGTGCAAATATAACTAATAATTAATGTAAAACACATATTATTTAATGACTATCATTAATATAAGTATGATTAACATTTAATCTCAGAGAATACACTACAATAGTATTAGCAGACGGATTCGGAGAAATTACCTACGTTACTCACTCAAAAAAGTGGGAGCGTTTTCGGTAATCTATATATAGAGAGTATACTAAAGTGCTCCCAAAAATCCTTGTAAGTCGCAGGATGCTAGGGTGTTACAAAACTAATTGTACGCGTGTGAGTTAGCTAGGTAGGCAAATAACGCAGGTTTATCTTCCGGTGGGGTAATTTCATGGAGTTATGTATGCGTGAAACAGAGACTGTGTGCACGTAACGGGTTTTTTGTCCGATTTAATATCAACTTAATTAGCTGCATTCCTTAAGTGATCGTACCGAATGATGACCTACGTGGCTAGAGTTGGCGTGCTATAGGCACATAAACATACGCTAACGGCACGGTTTCAGACACATTTACACCTCTTTAAGCAAAGATAGCTCAGATTTTTCACTTGTAAAGGGTTTATTAACGTGATAAATTGCCTATTAGCGGGAATCACGCCCTTGACAACCTTCAAATCCTCGCTTCTGGATGCTTACGAGGATGAAAATGTAAGATTGTGAATTATTCCGAAGGTTCTAGTTTTACACCAGAGAAATATGGATGTTGTGCAGCTTTTTCTGCTGCTTGTTTTTCGGATATTTTAATGTACTTTAGAAACTCTTTTTCTGTTTTATGACCACTTATCTTCATAATTACTATTGTGTTTATTCCTGCTTCAAACATGTTTGTACAGCCTGATCGTCTGGCCGTATGGGTTTTAATTAGGTCATACTTAAATTCGATTGCTTCTATCTTTTCACCGCCTTTAATAGACTCGATAATTATTTTTTCATTAATCTTAGCCCTTTCACCTACCTTTTTGATATACTTATTTAGCTTTTGTTCATGTGTTTTCGGCACATTGTAATTATATTTTTTGAGAATAGTATCAAGTTCTGGTCTTATTGGTATAACTACATTTACACCAGTCTTCCGTTGTGTTAGATGAATATATCCATTCTTAATATGATCTTTATTAATCCTGCTATAATCGGAATATCTCTGGGCCGTATAACATCCAATCAAAAACACATCACGTGCTTTTTCTAGGTGTGGTTCTTTGCTCAAATCAAGCTTTAGCATTTCCTTGAGTTCATTTTCATTGAGATATATATTGGATACTTCAATAGTAGGGGTTCTAAATGCTTTTTTTTCATAATCCAGATTATTATGATAACCCTCTTCCATTGCCGATCTCATTATTAGTTTCAAGTGTTTTATAACTCGGCCTATTGTATTTGGACTATATTCCTTCTTATTTAGAAATACAAGCAGATCATTGTAAAAGTCAATATTAATGTTTTCAAAAGTTAACACGTTGTTTTTTTCTTCTTGATACAACTCTATCTGTGACTTAAATCCTTTGAAGTTCTTTATTGATCCTTTAGAGTAATGTGTTTTTTTCTCTGTTAACCTTATGCCTATTTCACAGTTTTTAATGAATTTATCAAGGTAGTGAGAGAGAATACTGTTTCGTTCTTGTATTACATCTCGATTAAGCTCTATGTCTATTCCCTTTTTTATTGAGTCAGGTGTTGGTTTGCCTCCATTATATTTAATCTCTAGATAAGTTGAGTTTGCAGCAGATTCTATTTTATCTAGTTCAGCATTAATTGCTTCATACTCTATTTCCTTTGTTTGTTTTGCTCTGTAATTAGGTTTAGAGTTCCAATAACAAGGCTTAATACTTTGCTTAGTTGAATATCTCAGAGGAATATATGTTTTCAGTCCTAAGTCATTTAGCTCATAATATCCAAAATTAAACACCATGATAATCGGGCTTTCTTTTTGAATTGACGGCTTAACATTATTCTGTGGTTTTCTTAATTTGAATATCGTCTTTGTTGACATTGGCTAACGTTTAGCTGCAAATATATATATAATGCAAATGGGTGCCGAATCGGGTGCCGAATAAATTCACTTTGCTTCAAATTTGTGAGTAGAATAAATTGTCTTGTAAGCCTAAAGTACCGTGGCCGAGCGGCTAGGCGGTGGTCTGCAAAACCATAGACAGCGGTTCGAATCCGCTCGGTACCTCAAATATGCCCCGATTTTTTCGGGGCTTTTTTTATGCCCTTTTTTTACCAGATACTAGTCAAACAAATTTACCAATAATAACTCTGCTAACTAAAAGAAGAGATCAAAAAGAGGATGTAGCAATGAACTTTCCCATCTTTAATTTAGAGTAAGTGTAAATTAGACAATTATATTATCCGAAAGGTTTATTTATTTAATTTTAAAGCAACTATAATGTAATTACACATCATTGCGTAATTACAAATATCCATTGTAATAGAAAAAGATAAAGCCCATGAACACAAAAAAGAACATTTTCAGGTTGTTTATAACTTCAGTTATTTCAGGATTCGTGATGTGGGTATCTGGTGGATTGTATCATAATTTAATTATGCCTGCTGTAAACGAAAACATGCATCCTCACCATGAAGGACTTGGCATTGCGCTAATTGCCTATATTCTTCTGGGGCTTCTTATGAGCTACTTTTATCAGAACTCAAAGGATAGTCATGACTCATTGATGAAAGGATTGAAAATAGGAATGATAATAGGAGTGCTATGGGTGTTTCCTCATGGCTTAACCATGGCAGCTGTGCACGAATCATCATTTTCGTATCAAATTACAAATACAATATATCATGTTGTGGAACAGGGAATAGGGGGAATATGTATTTTTATAGCATCTAGTTATTTTAATAAAAAAGCAAGTATGGAAGTGTTTGTTGAAAAGTCAGCAGACAAAAAATAAAAATATTATAGAAAAAAATATTCGATGAAGGCCCACAAATTTAATAACCCGTTTTAATGAATAGCTATGGAGATAAAATCGCTTAAACACACCAATAATAATAACTTATTTGAGGCATTTGAGGATGCGTTCAGAGACTATGAGATGCAATTGAGAAAAAGTGAATTACTATCCATGTTAAAAAGAAGGGGCTTTAACCCGGAATTATCATTTGGAGCTTTTTATAATGAAAAATTGGTTGCGTTTACCTTCAATGGAATTGGTGAATATAATGGAGCTCACACTGCATATGATACAGGCACGGGAACCACAAAAGCGTACCGTGGAAAAGGCTTAGCTCAGAAAATATTTAGTTATTCAATTCCATTTTTAAAACAAGCAGGTGTTCATCAGTATCTGCTCGAAGTATTACAGCATAACGAAGAGGCCGTTCACTTATATACCAAAATGGGATTTAAAACGGTTGGTGAGTTTAATTATTATGTGATGGAACAAAACGCAATAGAATTCAAAAACAGAGAGTTACCCAATGAATACCAGTTGAGGCAGAATGCAGATTTATCCAACCTAAACACCAATGATTTTTGGGATTTTCAGCCCTCATGGCAAAACACTTTTGGTTCGGTAAAAAGGAGCGCGGAGGACTTTATGTTTTTCGGTGTTTACAAAAAAGATGAACTGCTAGGATACTCTATTTTAGATCCCAATTCTGGAGACCTTACTCAATTGGCCGTAAAAAAATCATTTCGACGAAAAGGAATAGGCTCATATTTATTTCAAAAAACTCTTGAGCATAACCAACAAGATGAAGCAAAAGTTATCAATATAAATAGCGACTGTGGTTCGTTAATTGGTTTTATGGCATCACACAATATTCAGGAAACAGGAAAACAATTCGAAATGATAAAGAAGTTTTAATAAAATATTTCCAGCTATGACAACATCAAGACTATATTACATTGATAACCTTCGGATATTTCTTGTCTGTCTGGTGTTGTTGCTGCACCTGAACATCACGTATGGAGCTCCCGGTGATTGGTATTATAATGAATCGGAATCTGGCCCCCCCGAAGTTATCCTGCAAGCGATGTTTAATATTACAAACCAGTCCTTTTTTATGGGGATGTTTTTTTTCATTTCAGCATATTTTACTGCAGCATCAATTAAAAGAAAAACTACTGGTAGCTGGTTAGTGGACCGCCTTATTAGATTGGGAATCCCTTTAATTGTTTTTTACTTTATTCTGAATCCTTTGACGAATTTTATACACTATTATTTTATTAAACACGAAGCTGTCACATTTATTGGCTTTCTCACTAATCCACGTGCCTGGGGGTTTGGCCCTATGTGGTTTGTTGAAACCTTATTGATATTTTCACTATTGTATTTGCTTTTCAGAAAACTGAAGTGGAAAATTAAAATGCGCTTTCCGGGAACAAAAATTATCCTGTTATCAGCAACCTTGTTAGGGTTAGTTCAATATATAATCCGTGTTTGGCTACCCGTGGGATGGAGTTTACCATATACAGGGTTACAGTTTCCATTTTTTGGTCAATACATATTCATGTTGATTTTTGGTGTTGTTGCTTATAATAACAACTGGCTTGAAGAAATTAGTTTTAGTTCTGGAAAACGCTGGTTTATTTTTGCCCAGGTAATGATATTAATTGTACTTCCAGCCCTGCTTTATTTTGGTGGTAAAGAAGAGGGCATAGAGCCTTTTCTTGGAGGTGGAACCTGGCAGAGTTTTTCCTGGGCTATTTGGGAACAATTAGTAGGATTTGCAATGATTATTGGCTTGTTTGGTTTGGCTAAAAGATACTGGAATACACAGGGATTATTTGCCAAACAACTTTCGGATAGCGCCTATGGTGTTTACATAATTCATACGCCGGTACTTGTTGGGATAAGTGCAATTTTTCTAGGTTGGGATATTAACCAGCTTATAAAATTTGTTCTTCTTGCACCTGTAGCAATTATCTCCAGTTTCGCATTAACCTGGTTTATTAGACAAATTCCTGCAGTGAAAAAAGTGGTTTAATTAACTATCTTCGCATAGTAAAACATGAAATCAGCCAACTGGAAAATAAAACTGGGAATACTGCTAATGATACTATGTATCCCCTTTTTTCTTGCGATCCCCGCAGTTCCATTTTTAGATATTGAACCTAAATCAAAAATAACACTTGGTACTGTTCTACTTATTATTGGCGAGGTGCTTTTTTGGTCTGGTGGACTGCTGGTAGGTAAAGAGCTTTTTACCAAGTACAAATCTTATTTTAATCCCAGGAATTGGTTTAAGAAAAAATCAAATGTGGATAAAGAAAACCTTTAATCCACATAAAATCTCCAACTGCAATACCAATTATCAGGATGTTTGTCGGGTGGACAGCCAATACACTCCGTTTTGATTCTTGAATCCACTGCTTCTGCAAATGTGCTGTACTCTACCATTCCTCCGGATTTGCACGGGTAATCATCCAACCCTTTTCTTTTACGAGCCGTTTGAACACGACAATCATTCATTCTGAAAATAAAGCTTCTCTCCGACTCTTCCTCAAAACTTTGTTTATTAACTGTAGCATAGAGCCTGAAGTTTAAAGCTGTTTTTAATCCTTCCAATCCCGGGTTTTCAGGCAGATTTAGAAATTCTTTTATTGACCATGCTTCGAATGGTGAAAATTGAGCCCATGCGCTGTCGTTACATCGTTTAGCATCAATCATTCCCTTTGAGAATTCAACAGCCTGAAACCATACGCCATCTGTGGCAAGCCAATTAACAGCGACTTTACTTCGTAGCTCTTCAATTTTTTCATCAGTAAAGTCGAGCATTGGTGCAGGAACATCTTCTTCAATTTCAAAACCCAGAACAACTGAAAGCCGTTTCATGTGAATTTTATATGCATTGCCAAACGCAACTTTCATAACCTCAAGCGCCTTTTCCCTACCAAATTGGTGCATTACTTCACCATACCATATTGTATGATGCATCATTGTCCTGTGCCAGAAATCAAGAATAAGTTTTACTTTTTGTGATTTTGAAAGGTCGTTTGGGGTTAATATTTTGTGATCCATGGCCAAATATTTTATGCAAATTTGAGAAGATAAACCGAATCTTCATAAAAAAACAGAAAAAGATTTATTAACCATTTTATTTCCCAAATGACTCCAAATAATAACTGCTCTTTTTCTTTTGTTTCTCCTTAACTTCGATGTTGTATACAAAGCTGAGAATGAAATACTGTGATTCATTTTTCCGACGGTTGCGCTGACTGTATTCGAAACCATTGTCATCAATCCCGGTTAAATCCAAACCGTATCGGTAAGTATTAAACACATCACTTATTTTAAAGATTAGTTTCCCCTTATCTTTCAGGATTTTTCTGCTTAGTGCCAGATCAATATAGTATCTTTCCATATAAGTTCCCATAACATCTGGAAGTTTTGAACGATAGTAACAACTTACCTGAAGGCTAATTTTTGCAGGTAGCTTAAATTTATTGCTGATATTAGTGGTCCAACCGGTGTGTGAACGCTTAATTTCGTTTGGGCCATATTGCCCGGATAAGGTGGTATAAAAAACATTCCCCGAAGCGTTGATATTCCACCACTTTGTTGGGTTATAAGTCATGGCAATTTCTCCGCCAAGGAGTTTGGCATTGTTGAGATTCATAAATGTCACAATCAATGCACTGTCGTTGGATGCACTTTTCACCCTTGAAATAGCCAGGTCAATATTTCTGTAATAAACAGAACCCGACCCGCTTAGTTTATCAAAAATAAGTCTGACACCTGTTTCAAACGAATTTACATATTCCGGTTTCAGATCCGGGTTACCTACATGCATATTCAATATATCTGCATATTCGTTAGTATACGGATTGAGCATTTTTATGGTCGGCCGGTTAATACGGCGGTTATAAGTGAGATATCCCGATATGCTTTTCGATAATTGTTTTGTAATAGAAACTGATGGAAATAGATTTAGATAATTATCCTTTTCTCTATCAATTTGCTCGTTGAAAGTATATTCTCCACGAAGTCCGGCCTGCAAATCAAAAAAGCTAAACTTTGCAGAAAAATTAATGTAAATGGCATTTATTTGCTGGATGTAATTAAACCTGTTTGACAAAGTTGTATCATTTTCCCATTCATTCCAGTTGGGGTTATAGCTTTTGGATGTAAAATCATTAAGAAGATCTTTTCCGCTAAACTGATATCCGGTTTCGAACAAAAGAGAATCGCTTAAAGGATGTGAGTAATCCAAAGAAAAGACACCTTCCTTATTTTTCTGTTTAGAATTGGTATTTTGCAATTCCTGAAATTGTGTTGAATACTCAGGATAATAGATATTATCTATTTCATGAATCTGATCTAACACAGAATAGTGGAGATTGGCATCAATTTTTTGCCCTTGTTTACGAAAGCTATATGTGTAATCAACATTTCCATCAATGGAATAATTATCAAGGCTAATATCAATAGTCTTATATGATTCAAAAACCGACTGGCTATTTTCAAGTGTTTCATAGTGGATATTCCTGTCGGCGGCATTAAATTTCTTAGACCCGAGCAATGAAATTCCTAGCTGCTGATTATTACCAATTGTGAGATTATATCCTGTGTTTAGAAAAACATCATTTAGTACTTCATCCTGCCTGTCGTACTGATAATAATCCGGGGCAGCAGGGTCGCCATAATTCTGACGCATATGCTCTTTGGTTTGAAATTTTGTTTTATGGCTATAACCGCCATTGATATGGAAGCTGCTTTTTCCGGATACACCTGAAAAACCTGCATTTCCCCCATAAGTTTCAGGCATACCGGCATACACCATCACAGAAGAGCGATTATTGCTTTTATTGCCTGATTTCATAACTATATTTATAATACCCGACATTCCATCCGCATCAAATTTCGCTGATGGATTATTAATGATCTCAATTTTTTCAATTTGATCCGCAGGAATTTGGTCAAGGGATTTTACAAGCTCCGATCTGTTACCATTAAGCAACAATGTAACTTTGTCGCTTCCACGATACTGAAGCTGCCCGTTAATATCATAATCTACTGAAGGTAGAGTTTGAAGAACATCTACAGCTGTACCACCGGTTAGGGTAGTATTCTTTTCAACATTTACCGTTATCTTTTCTATGCTCTGTTGAACCAGTTCCTTTTCAGCTTTAATATTAACCTCATTCAGACTATAGTTTTCTTTTGATAAAGAAATGTTTAGCTTTACTTTACGTACATCTGCAACAATTGGAAGCTTTTGCTGTTTATAGCCCATATATGATACCAGTAGCGTATATTTCCCAAAAGGAACAGCTGCAATTTTATAACCTCCGTTTATATCCGTAATTACACCCATGTTGAAGCTGACATCCTCAACATTTGTAATCTGCACCGAAGCATATGGAAGTCCTTCACCTGTATTATCATCATTAATATTTCCGCTGATTTCACATAATGCGATTTCTGAAGATTGTAGAAATCCGCCAAAGGACAGAAACATTAAAACCAGAATAAATTTCCGGTAACTTTTTTCACTAACTAATTTCATCAACAAACCTGTAAAGTTCTGTATAATACATTATTGAAAGGTGCTCCCAAACAATCCTATCATATTGTTCGCAAAATTACGAACAATATTTATATAACATATAATTATTAGATAATTTAATTCGCTTACGCTGAAGTTAAATGTGGAGGTAATAGGATATACAATAATTTATTGTTTCGGTTAATTTTATGTCCTGTTGCTATTGGGCAGTTCAAAGAAAGAATTCCTCTAAAATCAAGCCCGCAATTTTATCATAATCGTTTAATACCGTAAGCCTAATCTTATTGTCAGAAAAATGGCTGAATGATACAGAGTCTTTATGGTACTGCGGATAAGTATCGGTTTTAAAACATGAAAACCCCATATTGTCATTTGCTTTTGTTAGTAGTATTGCTGCAGCAGCTTCTTTGATTGAATAATTGTTCTTAACCCCTGTCATATTTGCCGAATCGCCGGTAATAATCGACGGGTAATTTCCTCATGCGATTTGTATGCAATATAATCATTTTTAGCGAGTTTGTAGTTGTTAAGCCAATATCACCCCCCATAAAAACACCCTGTTTTGCTTCTCTTATTTATAAAGCATCATTAAAAAAGCTCTATACTTGATCAATATTAAAATTGATATTTTTGTTAATCAATAACTAATAAAAGAGAGCCCGTTAAATACAATAATAATATGTGGAAAAGAACAAGGTGTATAAAGAGCGTATTAACTTTTACTATCATTTCTATATTAATACTTATAAATAGCTGTGTTCACAACGACAAGCAAGATTACAAAAACGAAGAATTACCAATTGAAAAACGGGTTAACGACCTGCTTTCCAGAATGACAATTGAAGAGAAATTTGGTCAATTATTTATGGTTCCAAGTGATTTTTCAGATGTTGATCATAAGTACAAGGATGGAATATTTGGTTTCCAGCTACATACAAAGCATGAAACAGAACAAATCCTTGATTATTCTGATGGTGGCACACCTGTTGAGATTGCAAAATTATCGAATCGAATACAAAAATATTTTGTTGAAGAAACCAGACTGGGAATCCCAGTTATTTTTTTCGATGAGGCATTACATGGGTTGGTAAGAAAAGATGCAACAGCATTTCCTCAGGCAATTGCTTTAGCTGCAACCTGGGACACCAGTCTTGTTGGGGAAGTCGCCAAAGCAATAGCTATGGAAGTAAAGTCTCGTGGAATCAGGCAAATACTTTCTCCGGTATTAAATATTGCCCGTGATGTCCGATGGGGCAGAACTGAAGAAACGTATGGTGAAGATCCATTTCTGGTTACCCAAATGGCAATTTCTTTTATTTCAGAATTCGAAAAACAGGGAGTAATAACAACACCCAAACATTTTGTGGCTAATGTTGGTGATGGAGGTCGCGATAGCTATCCCATACATTTCAATGAAAGATTATTGCGTGAAGTTTATTATCCGGCTTTTAAAGCCGTTTTTCAAAAAGCCAATGCAACATCTGTAATGACATCATATAATTCACTGGATGGTCGACAATGCACAGCAAATAACAAGTTGCTTAATAAAACTCTTAAAGATGATTGGGGTTTCAATGGTTTTGTTATTTCAGATGCAAATGCAACAGGTGGAGCCAATGTACTGCATTTTACCTCACAGAATTATTCGGAATCGGGAAAGCAAGCAATAGAAAACGGACTTGATGTTATTTTTCAAACATCATATGATCATAAGAAATTATTCTATCCGGCCTTTGAAAATGGTGATATTGATGAAGATAAATTAAATGAAGCCGTACGGAGAGTTTTAAGAGCAAAGTTTAATTTAGGGTTATTTGAAAACCCATATGTGGTTGTGGATGATGCAGTAAAATGGAATGGACGCAAAGAAAATAAAGAGCTTGCTAAACAGGCTTCTCAGGAATCGATAGTTATGTTGAAAAATGAAAATAATGTATTGCCTATCGAGGAAGGTGTAAAATCAATTGCCGTATTGGGAACAGATGCTGTTGAAGCACGTCTTGGTGGATATTCAGGACCCGGTAATAAAGTCATAAGTATTCTTAAGGGAATAGAAAACGCTGCAGGAGAAAGATGTAAGGTAACTTATTCTCCAGGATGTAGTCGTAGTACAGATCCTTTTGTAACCATCCCTTCTGAAAACCTTTATTTCTATAAAGATAACAAAATAGAAACTGGTCTGATTGGAAGATATTTTAACAATATAAACCTTGAAGGAGAACCAATATTGGAAAGGATAGACCCAAACATTAGTTTCAACTGGACAATGTATTCTCCGCAATATGAAATAATAAATTATGATTATTATTCAGTTGTGTGGGATGGATATCTTGTACCAGATCGAACAGGTGATTTTGAAATTGGTTTAAAAAGTAATGATGGCTATCGACTGTATATTGATGGAGAATTGGTTATAAATAATTGGAAAAAGCAGACATTTAAACAAATAACTACAAACTATTCATTTAAAGCAAATAAAGAATATTCTATCAGAGTTGAGTTCTTTGAAACGGTTGGTAATGTTAAAATAGATCTAATTTGGAACCCGGGGCGGGAGAAAAATTTGAAAAAGGAGATAGAAGATGCTGTTGATTTAGCACAGGAGAGTGATTTTACCATTATAGTGGCTGGAATTGATGAAGGGGAATCTCAAGACAGAGCTTTTCTATCATTGCCTGGAAATCAGGAAGAGTTAATCAACAAAGTAGCAGCAACAGGAAAGCCTACGGTTGTTGTGCTTGTTGGTGGAAGTGCTATAACTATGAGCAACTGGATTAATAAAATTCCTGCAATTATCGACGTTTGGTACCCGGGTGAAGAAGGCGGAAATGCAATTGGTGATGTGTTATTTGGTCATTATAATCCGGCCGGCAGATTGCCAATAACTTTCCCGACTCACGAAGCTCAGCTTCCATTGTATTACAACCACAAGCCAACAGGAAGAGTTGATGATTATATTAACCTTACCGGGAAACCGTTGTTCCCATTTGGATATGGATTGAGCTATACAACTTTTGAGTATAATGAACTGAAGGTTGACAAAAACAACATTACTCCAGATGAATCTACAACGATAAGATTTAAAGTTACAAATACCGGTAACTACGATGGAGATGAGGTTATTCAATTATATATTAGAGACTTATATTCTTCTGTGGCACGACCCATTATTGAGTTGAAAGGATTTCAAAGAGTGCATCTGAAAAAAGGTGAAACAAAGGAGCTGATATTTCACATTACACCAAGCCAATTAATGATGTTGGATGAAAACTTAAATCCGGTTGTTGAACCAGGAGAATTTAGAGTGATGATCGGTGCTTCATCAAATGATATCAGATTAAGGGAAATTATCAATGTAGAAGCATTGTAGTTTGTTTGTATTAATTACAACTTAAAACAAATTAAAAGTCTCTCAAAACGTCTAACCAATAACTCGAAAATTACGTGAGTTGTTAATTGCAACAACTTTGTTTTGTACAATCTTGCAATTGTTTCGGCATGAACCACAGGCAACTAGCATCTGCTCTCCTATCTGATCGCTTAGCTGATCGAGTATTTGTGATTGTTGAAAATAATCTTGTTGTCGGTAGTCGGTAAACGGGCATTGTGGATTTTCACTATTATATAAACAACGGCGCATCAGCCCCGAAAGTTTTAACCAGTTTGATTCGTTCATTACTTCAAATAATTAATTTATTGTAATGACAAGAAAACTTATAATGGGTTACATTTATTTCAGATTAATTTGAAAATTAATATCTCAAAACAGCAAAAATAGGTAGGTGATCTGATATACAAAGCCCGTTTTTTCTTTTATCATTAATGTGAGAATAGCTTTCGAAACCTAGATTCGACGTTAGAATATAATCGATACGTGTTTTGGGATCGGTAGCAGGGTTGAAATTGTTGAATGTTCCCATAGGTCCGGAGTAGTTGTCAACTAGCACTTTAACAGGATCCTCCAATTTTCTAGTCAATATTTTGAGGGGCTTGCTAGTGGGTTCACTGTTTAGGTCACCCGTAACAATCAATGCCGAATCACTTATTCCAAGATTTTTGATTGTTGACAGAATTAATTTTGCTGATTTTTTTCTTGCTTTTACACCAATATGATCGAAATGAGTATTGAAAACATAAATATAATTTCCTGTTTCTGAATCTTTAAAATAACCGTAGGTACAGATCCTTTCCATTGAGGCATCCCACCCAACCGATACTTTTTCGGGGGTTTTTGAAAGCCAGATAGTGTTTTGATAAATTAAATCCAGCTTCGTTGTATCAAAAAATATGGCTGAGAATTCACCTTGTTTCATTCCATCATCTCTTCCAACCCCGATGTAGGAATAATTGGTAGTGTTTTCTAGTATATATTTAACCTGATTGTCAAGCCCTTCTTGGATTCCAAGAATATTTGGATGGTAAGAGTTGATAAATTCAACTACTTCGGGTTTTCTGTTATTCCACCAATTTTCGTTGTCGTTAGGGTTGTCATACCTGATATTAAATGACATTACGGAAATGCTTTGTCCGTTAAGGTGTGTGAAGCCAACAAATAACAAGATTAGCAGACCTAAATATTTGATTTTCATTTTCTAGTTTCTTATCAAGATTACCGATCCTGTTTCTTTATGAATTTCAGAGCCGATACCATTGTTTCGTTATTGACACTTCGTTTTCCAAATATAAACACCTTGAAGAGATTGTTCCCTATTGTATGTTCCGTCCCATTTCTCATTTTGATCACTGGAATTAAAAACCTTCTGCCCCCAGCGGTTAAAACATAAAATTCAAACACGGTGAGTGCCCTCGACTAATTATTCCAAATTCATCATTTAAACCATCTCCGTTTGGCGTAAATGCGTTGGGAACAATAAATGTATATTGGCTTGGGCCAGACCCTTGTAATATGGTTATATCACCCACACAAATAGTTTGATCATCACCGGCACTAACCTGCGCAAAACTAACCACATGAAAGAACAGAAACAAGGTTATGAGGAGTAAACTGCACATGTTTTTTGATTTGGAAAAGGCAAAGGTACAAGTTTAAAAACTTTGGTATAGTTCACATCATGACCTGAAATTTATTTAGAATAATACTAAATAGTAGCTGATGTTTAATAGAAAATGCATTAATTTGCATCAAAATAACAATTACTAACTATGTATAATATAATTCAACACTCTCATTCGGGTATAATGTGGCTGGTTATTATCATGCTTATTATAAGTGTGGTAATCAGTTTGATTAAAACCATATCAAAAGATGAGTCAGCCTCGGCTTATTGGTATAATTTTTTCAGAATCACTAAGTTTTTAATGTATCTCCAGGCCTTGCTAGGTATAACATTAATGTTTATCAGCCCCTTGGTTCACTTTGGTGAAGGCTTTATGAAAAATGAGGAACTCAGGTTTTATGGCATAGAGCACCCATTAATGATGTTGATAGCAATAGGACTTGTTTCCATTGGTTTATTTATATCGAAAAAGAAAGAAACGGTTGTAAAAAAGAACCGAACAGTGTTTATTTATTATGTAATAGCATTGGCGGTTATGGCATATATGATACCATGGGTGACCGTGATGTCATAAACCAGAGGCTTAGAATATAAAAACCTCCTCAATACGTAGTTTAAAAACTTGAGCAATATCATGTGCAAGTTTCAGCGAAGGATTGTATTTCCCTTTCTCAAGAAATACGATGGTTTCTCTCCTTACCTCCACAAGTTTAGCCAGATCGAGCTGAGTTAAACTGTCTCGTGCTCTTAACTCCTTAATCCGGTTATTCATAGAACCTCCTTTTAACAACTACTTTAGTGATATAAAAGATTGTTGCTGATAATAGTATACCACCACCAAGCATAGTTTCTGTATCGGGAAACCAATCTTTTAAAATGAAAATAAATAACCACATATACATTGAGATTAAATAGGCATGATAACCCGATTTGTATTTTATTATATTGCTTAATTCATCTTCAGTTTTAAGCCCTTACTTTTCTTCTTTGTCCTTTTTAAAAGCTATATACATAGAAATTGCTCCGATAATTATAATAAGGAAGAAAATATAAATATCTATTCCTTTAAGAATTGTCGTGTTTTTTTCAATAATAATAAACGCCCAAAAGGCTGCCAATCCAAGTACTGACGTTATTAAAACTCTTTTTCCTTTTTGATTTTTCATGATAACATGTTATATAAATCTAACACAAAGATAGAAATATATAACATGATGTCAAGTGTTTTTTGTTTTTTTTTTACGAAAGAAGTTTTTTACCTCAGCATTTTCCGGCCATAAGCACCAATCATAAAGGTGACAAAAAGAACACCCAGCACAGCGTTAATTGTCATTAACAGCTTTAATCCACTATTACCGGTTGGAATCCAATCACCCATAAATGCTCCGAATGTTGTTTGTAGAGAAAGCAGCAGAACTTTGTCAATGGACATGGAATTTGCAATTTGCGAAGCACCATCTAACTGGATTTCAAGTTCTGGATATTTGGAAAACAGGAATTTGTAAATCCCTGTAAAAACCAAGACCAGAGATAGTGTCGAGATTAATATTCTTGACAGGGCTACACCCCAACCAAAAATCTTTTCGAAAACTAACCATCTAAACCAATTTAATGGCTTATAATACCATGGTCTGATTTTCATTTCATTTAAATTCTTGAAATGCATCCAGCTATAATATGCTTTGTCTTCATTTCCCAACTCCCCGTTTTCGCTATATATTTGTCGAACCACCATATATTGATCCATAAGATTATGGGTTAGTTTTTTTTCATAGAATTGGGCAAATTTAAATTCAGGAATTTCTTCGGTTATATAACCATCCTTGAAGGAAAGTAAGAGAGGGCTAAAAATTTCGAAAAAGGAAGTTATATTTTCAACAGCATCAATAACCGATTTGTCTTTTGATGAGTTAGTGTATACGCTAAAATGTTCGGTAATTTCTATTATGTTTTCAAGGCCTCCCTCTTCTGAAATACCATAATAAACAGGTATAAATTCTTGTTTTAAGAAATCATTTATTAACTCACGATATAATGCCAGACTATCGTATAGTTCAATCTCCGATTTAAATAATTCGGCATCATCATCATTAAAACATGTTGTAACTACATTGTTCCACAATACATGTAACAGGTTTATAAAATCGTGATATTCCTGCCAATATGATTTTAGAATATTGTAAGAAAGTCTTTCAGAATTCGTCTTCGACTTCATTAAATAATCATCATGAATAATGTATTTAGTTTTTTTGGAGGTGTTGTGAAGCTTAAATCTAAACATCTGCCAGTTATCGGGAATATTGAACCCTTTTAAGCTTGCCCCAACAAACGACATATACTTTGGTTCCGAGTTATTAAAGCTAATTCGTTTATCAATAAATGTATCATTAAGGATTAGGTTATGTGAGAAATTTATGTTACTGAGCTTTACAGAACCACCCAAATAGCTACCGCTGAGGTCAAGTTCTTTTGTAAAATAACCACCTTTAATAATGGTCTCGCCTTCAACATGGTTATTTAAAAAGCAAAAAGCCTCAATATTTCCGGCATTGAACATATTAAAAGTTCGGATTCTATTATTACTTACCGAAACTCCACGGCTAAATGTTATGCGTTCTGATGCAACTTTGCTAATTTGTAAACCTATTCCCAACAATCCGATAATTATATTATCAATAATAAATACAGGGGAGAAAAACTTAGAACTTTCAACGTTAATATTGTTGATTGTGTTTCGTAATATGCTTAGCTGTCCTTCTTCATTAAAGATATTGCTTTGAATCTCAAAATCCTGATTAATTGTGTTATTTGTAATTTCAAAAATCCCTGTTATGGAATTCCCAACAATATGAAATTCGTTATTAAAAGTTGAAGAAATAATGCCCCCATATAGTATTTGCATGTCGTTATTGCTCAACGACATAGTTTTGTTACAAACTAGTTTCCGGAATACATACCAGCTGCTTAGCTTATTTCCCTCAAACTGTATTTCCCCAGAAATACACGACACCAGTTGGAAATCCTGAAACTGATTATCCGAAATTATTAAATCGTCCATTTCTGACTTCTGAATTTCAAATTCAGAAGAAAAAATATTATCTTTTATGTCAATATCTCGGGCTTGTAGTTCATCGAAATCAACTTTGTTTGTGAATATGTTATCTTGAAAATATGAGTGTTTACGAATGGGAAATTGGAAAATATCAAAGGTGTCTTTAAACACTGAAAAATACATCATTATGGCTTCAATTTCGCAAAGCATGAAATTAACCGGGCCATAAAAAACAGACTGGAAAATCTTCAAATAATCATTTAATATTAAAGATGAAACTTTAAAGCTACCTTCGAAAACAGAGTTTCTAAGTGATAAACTGTTGGAAAGAACCAAATCATCTAAAATAACATCCTTAAAGAACCTGCATGAGCTAACAGATACCAATTCTCCATTGAGATATTCTATTTTGAACCCTTCAAGAAAGTCGACCAACGTGAAGTAAACCTCACCAGATATTTCCATATTTGTCAGCTTGGTTTCCATATTCACCAGACTTGCCGACATAATAAGGTTTCTGTTGATGGTAGATCTGTCGAGAAATAGATTTTTCTCAAAGGAAGAAAAGTGAAAAACCAGATAACCTTGAATGTTTGTATGGGTAATATCAACATCTTTTGCAAAATATGAATAGCTAAGCTGAAGATCATTATTAATAGTAGAATCATCGAAAACCAAATCTTTTTCAAAAACACAACCTTCGGCAATAAATGATTCATGGAATGTACCCTTGCTAATATGTACCTTGTCTACAAAGCGACAATTTTTAAAAATCAGGCTACGGTGTATATTACCGGGATTACCCGAAACACTATGAATAATACAATTTTCCAAAGTCAGTGCGGCATAGACTTCTGTTTCACTATGAAAAGTGAGTTTTTTAATGATGGAGTTTCTGATGGTTGTGTCTTCAGAAAAACCTTCCAGGATATCGAGTTCCTTGATAGTTTTTCCTTCAATTAAGGTCTTGTTTTTCAGGGTTTTTTGTGATACACTCTCTAGGTCGGTGTTAATGTGTGTGTTGTATATTTCGATGACTGAACTACTGTCGAAATTGATTACCGGGTCTTCATTATTATGAAGTAAGTTGAAATCCGGAATTGTACTTTTAAGGATTTCAATATTACACTCAACGGTTGAGTTAGCCATACAGACCGATGATTGCAAACCATCTATTTTGAAGCTGTTGGAGATATTGCAATTAAATATTGATATTCCATAAAAATGATAAGAACCCCAAAAATCTTTTTTCGGATTTTCTACTATAATGGAATTCTTAATTGATATGTTCGATATGTTACAATTAACAAAGGCTATTGGAAAGCAGGTTGTGTAGCTGTCTATATTTTCAATAATCAAATCGTCGATAATACAATCTTTAAACATTATGATTTTAAAGAAATTGTCATTATCAGAGATGTCTTTTATTATCAGTTTCGATACAGCGATATTGTTTGCCTGGAACTTCTCTACAAATTCATTGAAGGAAAGAAAGCTGTTAAACTTTAATTCCTCAAACACCTTTTTTGCTTTTCCAGACTTATCAATCCAGTGTTTCTGACCACATTGTTCGCATTCGTATTCGCCATAAAAATCATCATCTAACATTGCTTTTGTTGATGATAATGGGGTTTCTTTACACTCGTTGTTTTGGCAAATAAAAGGTTTGTTACTTGACATAATGGGATATTTGGGTAATTAAAACAATTCTTCTATAAACGCAGTAAGGTTGTTACCGCACAGTAAAATTAGTGTTTTTAAGCTGTAAGAAAAATTATCTTTAAAAAGAAATAGTACACAGTGGAAAAACTCGGGAAACCTGATATTTATGAAACTCTATTGGATAACCTTCAGTCCGTAAATCAAGTGATCGTGTGTTTTATCATCAATGTAAATAGTTGAAGGTAGTCTGCCCCATTCTTCAAACCCAAATTTGGAGAGAAGTTTAACACTTTCAAAATTCACATCAAGAACAAAGCCCACAAGAGTTGTTTTACCTATTCGGGGACAATCTTTAATAACATGGTCCAATAAAGCAGATCCAATTCCTATTCGCTTGTATTCATTCTTTAAGAAAAAGCTAACCTCACCAATTTTGGCCATTGCTTCACGCCCGGGCCTGTATTCACTAAGGTTTACATAACCCACAACCTCACCGTTTAACTCAGCAACATAAATAGGGAAGCTATCCTGATTGTGCTTCTTAAACCAGTCAATTCTCTCCTTAACAGAAAACTCCCACAAATTTCCTGTTGCTTTACGGGTTCTGATAGCCTCATTATAAATTGTAACAATTGAAGTCAGGTCTTCAAATAATGCAGGTCTTATTTTTATGTCTTTTTTCATGTCTATGTAATGTGATAGTTGTTCGTTGGTGTAAAATTAACTCAAAAAGCCCTGCGGATAATGTAAATTTATTCTAAATATCAGGAGGTGAATTGAAGTTTGAATTTCTTACACCGAACTCAGGTTAATAATAATAGTTACCGACAGGAGTATCAGGAAACCAAACATAACTGGTAATATAAATTCTTCTTTTGTAAGATAATAACCAATTGCGTTTAGCAGAGAATAGGTCATCATAGAATAACCAGAAACAGCTATAAGTTTTCCAAGGCGATGCGCTTTTATAATCAAAAAGCCACCTGTAAAGCACATAATTATCATTATTGCTTCGGAGAATAAATGAAAAGAGATTTCAATTAGGGGTTCATTTATCTGACCTAATAGAATAATGATAATCCAGGAAATTGAGATGGCAGCACTAAGAAGGATAGAAATCCAACCGATTGTTTTACGGGAGAAAAGCATGTTGAAATTAATTTATAATAAAAGAGTTAGCCCCATCATTGTCAATAAACAAACCCATATTGAATTGTTTTGGGTTATTAAACAGGGAATTTTTTGATTTAATCACAGGATTGAGTTTTATTGATTTGCCAAGTGATGGAGAAGTTGAGTTAATAGAATTTTTAAACCAGATATAGTCATCATCACCTTCAATATCCCACAGTAAACCTATACCATCATTATCTCCAATCCCAGCGCTATGATTTCCAAAATTATAAATGTCATTGCCAACTATTTCTATAAATAAACCGGCAGAGTGGTCTCTTCCCCCACCAATTATTTGGGTTAGTTTATCACTTTCAACAACCTGATTATATTTATCATTACCCGAATACTCAATAAAACATCCCAAACCGTAATGTGCTGAATATCCCTGACTGTGTGATACAGAATTATAATTATCATCACCATATTCATCAATAAAAACACCAAGTCCAAAATAGTATGATGCTCCCTGCGAAAAACTTCGAGAGTTATAAGTGTCGTTTCCGGAACGGTCGATAAAAATGCCATAACCACCCCCTAAACTATGTCCGTCTGTAGCCTCTGCCCATCTGCCTCTTGCAGTCCCAAGCACAAAAGAAGGGTAATTTGTTTTTGACGGACTCATGGTATGATTATACAAGTCATCGCCTGAATTATCCATCATGATTCCAATGCCAAGCGTACCCCCAAACCCCATTGAGGAATTTCTGCTGTAATACCTGTCATCTCCATCCACATCAAACAATATGGAAACACCAACAAATGCTGCCGCTTGAGAATAAGGCGATTCACTTTGAAATATATCATTTCCTTTGGCATCATATAAAATAGAAGTCCCGAATAGAGAGCTTGCTATACCTGATTTTTGAGATTTATATAAATCATTTCCTGATAAATCAATCAGAATACCAATTCCCAATACGCCCAAAGCAAGACCTGTTTCGTTAGCAAGGTACTTGTCGTTTCCACCATAGTCAATTATTGTGGAAACAGGCCGGTTTGCAGAATTAGCAACAGCAATTTTTCCTGTATAATTATCATCACCCCCAAAATTTAGCAACAGGCAATAATCATCGTTAATCGAATCATCACCCTTGCCAAAAACACCAACTTTTCCATATATCGTTTCAATAATACAACTACTTAAAGTATTGTTGATGTTGTTTACATTGAGTTGCTGTAAACGAATAATTTGCTGTGTGTAAATTCTTGTTGCAAATGATAGTTTTCTTAAATCTGCGAAATCTATTGCATCAATGGTTGAAAAATCTGTTAACTGTCGATTTTCCCATGGAATCATCAGTGAATTGAGGTAATCAATGGTTTCTGAATTTATCTCTGCCTGATTTAAAATTGGTTCAGAGAACTGTTTTATAATTTGAGCTGTTATATGAATAGCGTTAATTGTTTGAAGTATTTCTTCCCGAACATTTGTGGGAATTAATTCCCAGGAATTCTTAGAATTATATAAAAACTTAAACCCGAGAGTTTCCTTTAGCTGGGAAATAATCTGGCTTTGGTTCAATTCCCGAAAATTTAACTTTACAGGGTTGATAACCCCCATTAGCGGCGGACCGGTTCCTCCTGCAGGTGTGCCTAGTAGCTGAAATGCTACAGAAGTTAACTTGGTAATATTATTTCGGCTGTTGATCAGGTTGTTTTTAATGTTATCACAAGTGGCAGGAATTTGAAGTACATCGTTGTATAATATGGGCATCGTCGGGATAACACACTCTACACCCTGAGATGATTTTAATAAGCCGTAATCCAAACTGACATTTTGAACATCCAATTCGTTTTTAATACTTGATAAAAGTGGATATGGTTGTGAAGTTTGCAATGGCTGTGAATATGAAAACACAGTTATGATTATTGCAGTTATTAAATTTAAGAGTTTCACTTTTATTTATCATTGTAGTTAAAACTAAGCTTTATAAAAGGTGTTGTTGAAGGTTTCCCTGGAGCAATGTAAAGAGTTGGAAATGAGGATAATTCCATTACAAGACAACCATAGGTGTTTTCATTTGAAATAGGTTCTATTTCTGGTTCTGTGGAACTAAGAATATTAATAATATTTGCCTTGGATAGGTTATAATTATAATCAACAATCATATCATATGCATGGAAATATCGCGGACAGAAATATGGATCGAGTACTGTTTTACCATAATCAGAAAGAAGTTTTATATATGCAGAGTTAAAGTCATTGTTTAATGCAGAGAAGTTTGTGTGTAGACTCAGGTTTTTTATAGGTATCGGCTTAAAAATCACCATCATATTTGGAGAGCACTCATAACACCGCGCTTCAGTTTTTCCACCAACGGTAAAGCATTGAGGAATAGCCACCGGATTTTGATGTAGAAAATTAAAAGCATCATATTCATTTTCGCACTGAAGCACTTTTCTTACAACAAAAGAAACTGGCAACCCATCTTTGCTACGGTTTAACATTGACATTCCATTGCAGGTTATTCCCACCCCGTTTGAGTTTAGCCCGGTTAGGCCTATAAATCCCGGAAAGGTAAAAACATACGATTGGTCATTGGTTTTGCTATTAATGAAATGAAGTAAAACAGGCTTGCCATGCAGAAACTTAGGAGGGTCCATGTTTTGAGCAAGCAATGTTGGAGTTGAATCAGTTCTGTTTATGCTTATTGAAGTGCATCTGTTTGCTTTTGTAATATCATATAATACATCAATTTCTTCGCTTAACTGAAAGGAAAGAATTGTATTATAGTCTATTTCTGAACCATCAGAAATTCCTCTTATCTCCTCTATTAATTCAGGACAACAATTATTAATTGATTCTACAATATCGGTAGTGCTGAAAAATAGTTTTGTTGCTTTAGCAAAAGGCATTTGGTATTGCTGTTCAACTTCTTTTTTCCATCTTTCAATAATATCATTGATATCTTTTTTAAGAAGCTTGCCATGGGCAAATCCCTGATCATAATGATTCCCGGTAAGGTGCAAAATTGTAAGATTATTCTTTTGCTCAACACTGCTTTTTAGACCACATCCGTAAAGGAAAATAGCAGCAAACAATAATAAAACGGAAGCTCTCATAACAATAATTTAATTTGTAAAGATATAGTTAACACCTTCTAATATATAGTAATTTTCGTTTTCCGGATATTGATGACCCATGCTATTTTCAATTACATATTTATACAAAATATTATTTGAATCAAATATAGTTGTCAGTTGTTTCTGACGAGGCAGATAAAAGTCGTTTTCACCACCTACCAGATAGTGTATGGTGTTTACGTTTGTTAAGATTGTTGTACTATCCGAAGTAACAAAAGCTGGAATTCCCTGGCAAAAAGTGATAACACCAGAAACAGGAATAATCTGCCGTAGAGCCATATCAGAAGCATATGTACCGCCGGCAGATATTCCGGCAACCATTATCCTGTTTCTATCGACATTGTTGTTCAACAATATTTCTTGAAATATATGTAATACAGCACTATCATTTTTGGAATCGCCCGATCGCCAGCCGAATGTTCGAGAGTCATAATGTATATAAGATTGCAAATAAACTTTAATAAACCCCGTATCAAGAATAGGAGCATTCCAATGTTGTTTTGCTTTCTTTAAATTGCTTCCGCCACCGTGAAAAATAAGAATAATTGGATACTCTTTTTTCTCAGAATAATTTTCGGGAAGATCAACCTCGAAAAGAGTTTCTGACCTGTTATTTGCTTTTGTTCTTAATCGTTGGTCGTTGGTAGCAATTGCATCGAAGTTATGCAGAGTTAAATATGGTTTGAATTTGGGTAGTCGTGGATGGATTAGATAGAAAAACCCTTTTTCATGACCCTCAGAAAAGATATTTATGTTTTCTTCGTATTCACTAAGCTTTTCATTTATATAAATCAACTCCTTTGATACCGTAAACCAATTCTTTTCAAAAGAATTAATGTAATTAAGTGTCAGTCTTTTGGCATCCAGGTAAAGAGAATCATCTTCAAGTTTATTTACACTATCAATATATTGATCAAAGGTTAATTCGGTTGATTTTTGTGAAAAAGATTTACACCTCATCGTTGATAAGCAGATGGCTGTTAGCAAGATTCCATAATAAACCGAACTGTATAGTATATTATTTATCATTGTTTTGCGTTGATTTTTGTTAGTTTGATTCCCCAGAAATTATTGGTGGGAGGAAAAGCTTCCCAGTGATTAAAATAATGATCGTAAGGTGAATTACTGTTGTCGAAGAACACCTTATAATCACCGGCAGGAAGATTTAAGATTAGGTCTGCCTTTCTGTTTCGGGGATGTCCACCAGCACATTCGGTGTAATCAGGAGTCATTCTCCAAACCTCTTTTTTGTTATTAATATCATAGATATATACATTATCATACATTCCAAGATAATTGCAATAACCGCCATCTGCCACAGCAAAAATTCTAATCAATTCATTATATGCAAGATTAAAGCTTTCGGAGTGTTTATATTTTTCTGCTATATTAAATAAATCTACCAACTCTGTTTGTTTAGAGAATCCATAGCTATCAACAAAAAACAAACGATTGTAAGCGGTAGAGAATTTTTCTTGTTGAACCGAATCATTAATAACATTGGCGATTGCCCAAAACGATCTCATTATATTACCTGCCAGCTTTTTATTTGCCATGTTTTTATCAGAGGAAATCTTATTTATAATTGTCTGATATGAATCATCGTAATTGATTTTAGTGATTTTATCAGAGGGAAATAATGATGATAAAAACGTTTCTAAAAAGCAAAGTGCGAAAGGTGATTCAAGTACAGAAATTTGAGGCAAACCCAAAGCAAAAGGGCTACATAACCGGTTGCTATTTGACATAATAATGAAAGTTAGTTCATATTCCGGCACTTTTAGGATTATTCCTGATGTGTTATATCCATATCCGTAATGCCAAACTAGCTTGGTTCCATGAAAATATTCAACAAACCACCCTAAACCATAATTTGATTTTGTGCCATTCTTCAGATTATAAGGTTGGTAAGCTGTGTATAGAGATTCTGAATTGATAATCTGCTCATTATCCAATGCAATATTAAACCTTGCCATATCAAGAACAGAACTAATTAATCCGGTTGATGCATTAAACTGTGTGGCATATTTTCCAGGGATAAGTAGGTTTAAACTATCATAGCCATATGACTTCGCCATTAATTTTTTCACATTTGGATAAGTGTTTACATAGTTAACCGGTATTGTGTTTTCAAGACCAATTTCTGACATCATTTTCAATACAAGATTAGAAAATGACTCATTGCTTTTTTTATCAATAATTTGAGTTAAAAGCGAAAATTTATCTCCATCATATCTAAAATATGTTCCTGGCGGATTATCGGAAGTATGCGATAATAAATGCTTAATTTTTATTTCCCCAATTCCTTTATCAATTTTTATCCCGTATTGTTTTAAAATAGGCAATAAGTCGGGCAGGACAAGGTCATTTAACCCCAACTTTTGATCTTCCATTAATTGAAGTATTACAGTTGAAGTAATTGGTTTGGTTAAAGATGCACAATGATAAACAGTATTTGATGTTGTTAAAATTGAATCCTCAATATTTGAATAACCAAAGTTTTTTGTCCAGATAATGCTGTCGTTATGGATAACACAAGATGAAAATCCGGGGAGGTTTAAAAGTTTGCCGAGGGAATTAAGACGCTGCGAAAAGTTTTCTGCGTCAACGGTATGAGAACGGTAGGTTCTTAGATCTTTACCAATTGCAATGTGAGAAACACAGATTATTAATATTATGAGAGTTGATAATGCTTTCATGGGTCTAAATTTTAACCCAAAACTATATCAGTAAAAGAAGAAATATGAATTATTTTCGATGAATGGGGAAATATTTCGACAAGTGACTATTTCTATTGAAAATCAGATTTAATCCGTTTTGAAAAATTACGACTTACAGGAACTGTTGTTGATATTTTCTCAAAAACCACCTCAAAACTATCCTTATTCTTTTTCCTGAATTCCTTTACATGGTTCAAGTTGATAATAAACGAACGATGAGCTTGAATAAATACTTTTTCAGGTAGTCGGATTAACCAGTTTTTAATGGTGTGGTGAATAATTCCCGAAAACCCTGATGCAGTATTTACAATTGTGTAATCACCATTGGCTTCAATATATGAGATTGAATTAACCTCAATCATTTTTAAGCAATTTGAATTATTTACAAGAATTTTATCACTAAGGTTAAGCAGATGCTCATTATTATCTATATCAGGATTTCCCAGTCGCACAACTGCTTCGTCGAGCCTTTGTGGGTTTATTGGCTTTAACAGATAATCCAAAGCATTAACATTAAATGCACGGATAGCATATTCATCGAAAGCAGTAACAAATATTACATGGAATTTTTTAGGAATTTGTTCAAGTAAATCGAATCCCGTTTGTTTCCCCAGATCTATATCGAGGAAAATCAACTCTGGTGCTAATTCAACAATAATATTTTTTGCAGATGGCACAGAATCAGCTTCACCAATAATTGTAATTTGCTCATATTTAGACAATAACCGTGCTAGCTCAACTCTTGCAAGAGGCTCATCATCAACAATTATGGATCTCCAGCTCTTCATTTTTTGATTGCGGCTATAACTATTTTGGCTATTACTTTATCGTCCTTTTCACTCAGATTAAAACTATATTCTTTATCAACAAAACTTAATCTGTTTTTAAGGTTTTCAATTCCTGTACTGGTACCATTTTCATCTTTAAAATTGCTATCATTCTTATATAATTTACCAGAATTTGAAACCGAAATAGTCATCTGTTTATCTGATAAATAAGTTTCTATACAGATATTAACAGTACTGTCGTTTGTTTTAAGTCCGTATTTAATGGCATTTTCAACAAGAGTTTGAATTGCAAATACGGGAATGGAATAATCAAGAGTATTTTTGTCAATCTTTTTCGTGACAGATAATTTTTCCTGAAATCTGAGTTTTTGTATTTCTAGATAATTATCGACGGCATTAATTTCTTCTTTAATATTTACCAAAGGGTTTTTTCCAGAGGATAAGCTATATCGAAAATATTCCGACATTTCTGTGATTAATTTCCGGGCTTTTTCATCATCATTTCCAACGAGTGCTTTAATTGTATTTAATGAGTTGAACAAAAAATGAGGATTAATCTGATATCTTAACATCATCCATTTAGCTTCCTGAGCCCTTCCTTCTGCACGTAGTTTTTCTTCTTTTTCCTTTTGAGCTTCAACTTGATTTTTAACGATTAAATAAAAGATAATTACCAATAAAATTGGTGTGTAGTAGTGAAGACTCTGGATAAAGAAATAATTATTGAATACAGGAGGGCCATATCCTACTATGGACCTTAATTGAATTCCCAGATATGCTGAGATTAAGGCTCCGGGATATATCATTACAATGATTAAAAACCATAGGTATATTTTACGGATGGTGATATTTATATTTTCCAGTATCAAAATCAAAATACCAGAAACAATAAATATTGATATTGCTTCCGTTGCTCTGATAATTATCGGCACTACCCATCCGGAATCACCTTTTGGATTATTTACCCATTGGATTACAGAAATCACAAACCATAGAATGATTGCAATTATTTGTGCAAGGAGTATAGGAGTTGGTATTTTGCTAAATTTTTTCAAGAAAAGGCTGAACAATGGTTTAATTCACCACAAACTTACTACTTGTATTTAATTCAGGAATATTTATAGTGTAAATACCTGCAGGTAAGTCAAGATTAATATTCACATTATTTGTATATGAAGACACATTTTTTTTGAATATGGTTTTTCCATTGCCGGAGTTTATTATAATTGTGATATTTTTTTGTGGTTTAGCAAAACCCACCTCAAAGGCGCCGTTTGACGGATTTGGAACGATGGTGTATTCCTGATTATTATTATCTGCAACAAAATCACCACTATAATTCAGTTTTGCCGTAAACATATCAAAAGCACCCCAGTTTGAAATAATTATATAATCAAATGCAGCTTCTTCCTGAAAGTTCCCGCAGAGATATAGGTTGTTTTCAACTGTATTTCCAAGCGAGATTCCATAGCCATAATCTTCATAATCTCCACCAGCTACTTTCAGCCACTGAACGTCACCCGCCCAATTGTATTTTGCTACGAATACATCTGATTTTCCTGCGCTTTCAAGTATTTGTCCACCGAAAATTGCAACATTGCTAAAAAACCCTGTAACATAAGAATTTCCATCGACATCAGTTTCTAAATCAAACCCTTGATCATTTCCATATCCCCCACCATTTTTTATCCAAATCAGATCGCCTGCAGGGTTGTGTTTTGTGATATATACATCGAAGTCATATGATCCACCGGATGCCTGAACAGTTTGTTCACCAAAATTTAAGTTTCCGGAAAAAGTTCCTGTACTATAAACATTTTCTTCACCATCCATGCTAATACCAAATCCTCGAGCATAGTCGTTGGCACCGCCACTTCCTTTTTTTACCCACAGAAACTGTCCTCCTGCATTCATCTTGGCAACATAGGTGCTTAACAATGAATAACTCATGACATCGTGATCACCGAAAAAAGCCTTGCCGTTAAAAAGCCCGGTGAAATATGTGGAACCATCGGCAGCACTGATTATGTCATAGGCCCTGTCTTCACCTTCACCACCGGCCCGCTTAACCCAATGAAAATTTCCGGCATTGGAATAGTTTGCAATAAAAATATCCCTGTTACCCTCACTTGTAATTGTGGTTTCTTCACCAAAATGAGCGGTATATCTAAAGCTTCCGGATACAAGAATATCATGTTCCATATTTGTGGTTACCCTGTTCCCATAATCATCACCTTCGCCACCGGCACTTTTTGCCCAAACCACATCTCCTTCACTGTTGTATCTGGCAACAAACATGTCATAGCTGCCCCAGCTTTCAAGTACCACTTCATCAAAATGGATTGCTTCGGCAAACCATCCTGTAATGATTGGAAAACCATCCCAGTCAACACAAATTCCTGCTGCTGAATTGCTGGCAACTCCCCAGGCTCTTTTTGCCCATATCACGTCACCATTATTATTATACTTCGCTAAAAAGACTTCCTTTCCCCCTTCGCTGGTCAGGGTAATATCACCAAAGTGAGCACTTTCCTGAAACCAGCCGGTTACATAATTATTGCCCTCATTATCGGTGGCAATTGCATATGCCTGATCCGATCCACTACCTCCTGTAGCTGTTGCCCAATCGAAAGATTGTCCTGTAGAAAGAAAAGAAAAAAAGATAAGTAATGATGTAATAGATACCGTTTTCATGATATTTTATAGTAAATGATAGACTTAATTCATTTTTATTAACGAAACAATTGAAGAAATGTGTCTAAAAATATGAAAGGTCTAAATAGTCAGATTTTATTTTATTAATGTAATCTTTAAGCAGTGCGATCATTCTTCTAAAAAACGACAAGGTGCTGTAAATCATTGCTCTGCCATTGTTTTTCAGGTAGTCTGATCCAGTTAAAAGGCACACTAAAATTAATAGAAACCCAACAATAACAAGAAGAAATTGAAGTCCGTCTGCTGCATTTCCAGTAGAAGCAAACGATTTATAAGATAAGCCTAAAATTAGCATTGTGGATATGAGGAGTTGTTTTTTCATAGGTAATAGTTTAAAATGAGCGAGTTAAAGATACTCATTTTTATTTTAATGCCTTTAGTTATGATAATAATGAACAGACGCCATATAAATCAATGGATTTTCCTTAAAACTTGTTAATGAAATGTTAAATTGATATTGGTAAAAGGAATAAACTCTTGCCAGAATTTTACGCTTGCTATATTTGCAGGTTCAAAAATTAACCATGGAAAAAGCTGAAACAAAGAATGGTATTCTTCAAAGGATGCTAAATTGGACTGAAAAAGCAGGTAATGCGCTTCCACATCCGGGAACCTTATTTGCAATATTTGCATTTCTTACTTTAGTATTATCGGCCGTTGGTTCTGCATTGGGCTGGGAGGTTATTCATCCTGGCACCAAGGAAATCATTAAAACTGTAAATCTGTTATCACACGACGGGATTCATCGTATAATCCTTGAAATGGTAGATAATTTCACCGGCTTTGCTCCTTTGGGGATTGTGATGGTGGCAATGCTTGGCATAGGGATAGCTGAGTATAGCGGGCTAATTAGTGCTATTATCAGGTTATTGGTACTTAACTCACATAAACAGTTTCTTACTTTTATAATTGTTTTTTCAGGGATATTATCAAACGTAGCTTCTGATGTAGGTTATGTATTATTGATCCCGTTGGCAGGAGTTATTTTTATTGCTGTTGGAAGGCATCCTGTTGCAGGAATGGCTGCTGCTTTTGCCGGAGTAAGTGGCGGATTTAGCGCCAATCTTATACTTGGAACTGTCGATCCTTTATTAGCTGGTTTATCAACTGAAGCAGCAGAGATTCTGGATCCTTCATATGAAGTTAATCCTACGGCTAATTACTATTTCATGGTTGCTTCAACATTTATTATTGCCATTACAGGGACATTTATTACAAATAAAGTTGTTGAGCCCAGGCTGGGAAAATATACCGGTATAATAGATGAAAAAGAAAGTTCTGTTGAACACCTTTCAAAAACAGAAAAGAAAGGTTTATACATGGCTCTTCTTACTGTTGCCGGGATTACTGCAATTACCTTAATCGGAATAATTCCTGAGGATGGATTTTTCAGAGGAACCGATGGGGGCATATTATCATCTCCATTGATAAAAGGAGTAGTTGCAATGCTGTTTATTACTGCAGGGGCAACCGGACTTGCCTATGGAATTACAACAGGAACATTTAAAAATGATTCCGATGTTATGAAAGGAATGGCTGCATCAATGAAAACTCTTGCAACATATTTTGTGTTGGTGTTTTTTGCAGCTCAGTTCGTGGCTTACTTCAAATGGAGTAACCTGGGAATTATCCTTGCCGTTGAAGGTGCTGATATGCTTATGTCGCTTGATCTTGGTTTAATTCCATTAATGATATTGTTTATAATCCTTTCTGCTTCAATAAATATGCTTATGGGAAGTGCATCAGCAAAGTGGGCAATATTGGCGCCAATTTTCATTCCAATGTTTATGATTATGGGATATTCACCTGAATTGTCGCAGGTTGTATATCGTATTGGCGATAGCGTTACAAATGTGATTTCTCCAATGATGAGTTTCTTTGCATTGATTATTGCATTCGTACAGAAGTATGAACCAAAAGCCGGAATAGGAACAATTATAGCAACAATGATTCCATATTCAATTGCTTTCTTTTTTGTTTGGGTCCTACTACTTGTTGCATGGTTGTTACTCGGTATTCCTCTTGGACCAGATGCGGGAATACACTATTCACTGCCATAGGACGGTTAATTCTACAATATATATCCGAATCTTAAATGTAGAATATCCAATATCCATTTCGACATTCAGTATTGGATATTATTCCATGTTTATTAATATAAATACTAGATCAATCAGTATTATCTTTAGCAAGTAAATTTTTCAACGGGACAAGCTTATTAACCTTATCCTTTTCATATTGAGTTAATTCCGGGTATTCCTTATTGTAGACTTTATTGCTGTAATATTTCTGTAATTCCCAGACAGAACCATTAACCATTTTCATAAATTCTCTATAATCAGCTCTTTTTGTGAAAGTGCTTTTGCGAACCAAAAGTTTCAATTTGCACCTTGCCATACCTATATTTTCCTTTGTTAAACTACCATAATTTTTATCTACATCTGCAATAAAGATATCTTTAATGGTTTCTTTTGTTTTTCCAAGGGTAACAGGTTCAAGGTTGACCATAATAACAGAAGACTTGTTAATATATACCCTTATCAAATTGGTGAAATCAACAATCTGATTTACCTCAATGCCACGGTATTGTATATCTTCATACTCACCTTCTTCTATGCCCCCGACAACAGTAACAAGTAACTGTTGTTCTTGTGCAACAATGTTTATGGAAAAGATCGTTGAAATAATGATAATTATAAGATTGATTTTCTTTTTCATGACTTGAGAATTTTTAGTTATATCTGGCAAAGATTATCCACCAAACTTGTTTATATGTTTCAAAACCGTTTCATTTTTGCTTCAACTGCATTTATTTGCACTTCAAAAATGGTTCATTTATGTCTCAAGTACAGATAGTCCGTGTTTAATATATATTTTTATACTTCAATTAATAGAATTAGTTGTGAAGGACAAAAACAGTTCCATAAAGAAAGACATTATTCGTTGTAGAAAACTCATTGAGCAGCAACTTAATTGGGGTCTTGATACTGTTCCAGCAAGAAGGGAATATGAATTGTTGACAGAAAAGATTTTTGAGAAAACAGGAGTTTTACTAAGTCTTTCTACAATCAGAAGGATATGGAATGATGACTTCAAAAACCTTCCACATAAAACAACATTGGATGCATTGGCTGTTTTTGCAGGGTTTACAAATTGGCAGAATTTTATTGAGTCACAAGTTAGGCTTAATGTACATATCAGAAAAACAGGAAACCCTACACGAATAATTATTACGGCCTTATTGCTGATTGTTATGATAACTGCAGCAATTGTTGTTATGTTAAAAAACCAACCATCGGTGATTGAAATCGCAGGACCAATTGTTTTTGATTATTATCAGAAAAATGATTCAGCCGTTCCAAATATTATTGTATTTGATTATGATGTTAGAAATATAATTGCAGATAGTTTCTTCATTGTTGAATCATCAAATGACTATAAACGAAAAAAGTTGAGTATAAAAAGAGGACAATTAACCAGTTCATATTTTCAGCCAGGTAATTATGAAGCTTTTCTTCTGGCCGATGATTCTATTGTTAGAAAGCTTGACATTGAGATTATGTCGAACTCATGGATTGGAATGATAAAATACCTGAATAAACCTCAGGATGTTCCATATTATTTCTATGAAAATGATATAATTGAAAATGGAATAATTGGAGTGAAACAAAATGATCTAATCCAAAAACATATTTCTATTTCTGATGACCTTTATTTAACTATATCTAATACATTCAACATTGATTCTGTTCTTGTTGGTGATTTTATTTATGAAGCAAAAATTAGGTTGGATAGTCTGGAAATTAGCTTGTCGTGCCCTAAAATTTATGTTGGATTATTATTTCAACATAACCTAAGTTACTTACCTCTGGTACATTATGGAGGTCAATCTAATTTGCAATTAAAGTTTGGTGAAACATACCTTACCAGCAACGACAGTGATCTGTCGGGGTTCGGGTGTAATATTTATGAATGGCAGAAAATTAGAGTGGAATCAAATAATAACCTTGTGGTAGTCATATTAAATGAAAAACTTATTGCTTCATTTTCCAATTCAAACAATATGGGAAACTTTAAAGGCTTTTCATTTACATTCGACGGAACTGGTTCAGTTGACGATGTTTTTCTTTCCACAAAGGGTGTTGATACTGTTTATTATAATGATTTCAGTGGAAAAGACTATTGAAATATCTTATTGTAAATAACAAGCATTTGACCTTTGTTTAGCAATTACCCCACCCGATGTTTTCCTGTAGCTCTACTTGTACCTAACTATTAGAGTTGTCGTATTAGTTAGTTTTTTTGATCTTTAGTTAGAATAGCAATACCCGAACAAGGAACGCTAATGCTGTTTATTCCCTTGCTAAAGGACATGCTTTGCTGTGTAATTAAATTTCCTGTACAGTCCTTTACAATTAGTTTTCCCGAGAAGGAAGAATCAAAATCAACCACAACCGTCGTATTATTTTTTGCGTTTATAATATCAAGTTGGTTAATTTCATCCTTTAAGGAAACAATGACATCTTCATAAATAGTAGTTATTTGATGTTTATTATCGGCAGCAGTTAAATATGGATAATTCGCCCCTGGATTTGAAGGAATAAATTTTCCATCTATTAGAATATGCCGGTTATCATTCCAGTATCCGAACCAATACCTGATCATATCCAAGTGTAAATCAGGCACTTCTTCAAGTTTTACAGATAATTGGGGAACACTATATAGGATATTCAGGATTTGAAGAGCGGCTTTTTCAACAGGCTCTTCATTTCGCCAGATAAACATATCGCTGTGTACGGCTGTGTTTTGAGACAATATCCGGAGGTTTGTTGTTTCAAGCCGGTTTGCAACAGCGTTATTCGGACAATCAACACCGCGAAACATATTGCCATATTTCCGCATTAACGGCCCAATATATGGTTGGCGGAATTCAATGAGAATATTTGGTTTAATTTCGGTTAACCTTGTTGTTACTTCTGTCATTAATGCATCAGTGGCATTGTTTACACTTGCATAATCACGTCCATCTTCCTTTGTGAGTCTTGTGTCGTCGTGTGCTGTAAACCAACCAATGAAGTCAAGTTTAAACCCATCAAGATTCCACTCGTTCAAAGCTGTAACGTAGGTGTTTACAATAAAATCTCTGACTTCAGGATATCTGGGATCAAGAATATATGCTCCCTGTGAATCCCAGTAATGCAAATATTTGCCTTTAAACCTTGGACAATTCTTGGCTTTTTCTCCAATAAAGGGGAGTGAATACCAAAGAAGAATCTTCATGCCTGTATTGTGAACACCATCAACCATGGCTTTCATATCAGGGATGCGCTCAGGATTCCAGTCACCTGTAAATCTGTAACCTCTATTTCCATCAAGAGTTTGCCAACCGTCATCAACAATAATAGCATCACAGCCAAGCGTGCTGGCAATTTCGCATTCCTTAATTATTGATTCTGCACTTACATTCTGGTGGTAGCTGTACCATGTTGAGTACATTGGTTTCTTAGCACCATCAGGAACATTCATTGGTTTGTATTCGGGTTTTTCTGCCCACCATTTTGCCACATCATCAATTGATTGATAATAAGGAAGGATTCGTGTGTCAACCCTAAGTGTTATGGAGTATGATTTTGTGGCCGGCATGTTTTCTTTGAAAAGATAAATTCTAGGATAAAAATTTACATCTTCTTCTTTCAAATAACTCACTATCTCCGATTTGTTTAAAGCGTCAGATAATGAAATTGTAACTCTGTTTAGGAGATCATTATTGAAGAATGATAAAACCGGCGCATATCGAGTAGCTTTGGACGTAATTCCGCTACTGTAAAAGTTTACTTTATCTGCTGACATACTCGGATTCCAAAACCCCATAATATCCACTGAAGGGAAATTAAATTGTATCGAAACCGGCTGTAGTTCAGATGGGATGGGAGCCGTGAAGGTGAATGTGATTAATTGTACACCATCTTCCCGCTCCACTACTGTTTTTTCAACTGTGAAATTACCGAGATCACCAACAATCTTTATGCTGTCGGCAGGTATCTCCAAAGGCTGTGCAATTTTTGAATCAGGAACTTGATAAACTAGGTTCCTGTTATTATTGCATGAAATTATAAACAGAGTAGTTAGTATTAGTAATGTTATTTTGTAAAACAAGGGATTTTTCATACTAATCAGCTTTGGGTTTAGTAAACTTCTTTAATTGATGGATGGTATTTTCGTTCAGACTACCATAGCTGAAAAACGAAACACCATTAGCTCCTCCGTCAAATGCTGCTTTAATAGCTGTAGTAAGATCATTATCTTTAAGGAGAGCAGGAATATAAAGTCCACAGAAAACCAATGACTTTTCTCCAACAACCTTTCTATCTTCTTTTATTACTTCTTCAATCCAGCTTATTGGTTCATTATAGAAGTTATGATAAACCATGGGAAAATAGCAATCCAGTCCCCAAGCGCTCCAGTCTTGCCGTACCATATCAGCAGACATTTGTGGTGTAGGGAAAACAGCAGCGGTTATATTCAAATTCTTGTTTTTAACATGATCACGTAAAAGTGTAACGGTATTATTAAGTTCATTCAATCTGAAATTTATCCACTGCTCATCATTTCCTGGGTTATCCAGCTCCATTGGATCAACACCGGATTTTTCTTTGTAAAGATTTCGCATATATGGATGATAACCATAATCAAATTCTGGCATAATATGATCTTGAACGAGATTGTATTTTGGTTGTAATCCAACGGGAAGAATTACGTCAACGTAGCGGATATAATCCATGTGAATACCATCCAAATGTTTAACTGAGGCCAGTTCGTCCATTTTTTGTTTGATGAAGTTTTGAACTTGAGGAAGGGCAGGGCACATGAATTTATAATAGTTAACATAAGCTTTTTTATCCGCCAGGGAAGAGCCTAGCTGATTATAGCTTAACCATTCCGGATCAGCATCTCCACGATTCATTGTCCAGAACCATGCATGAACCTTTATATTATATTGCTTTGCTATTGGAAGTACTTTGTTTAACAAAGTAGCACCACCTCCAAATAGAAATCCTTTTATCCCTGCATCATCCAGTTTTCTAAAGACTAGCTCCCATTCGGAAAGGGTTTTATTGTTGTTACCACCCATCCAGACCCAGTATTTTGGATATTCGTTTATTGTCCAAACTTGTTCATCCAAAGGAGGCGTCTTATCAACAAAGGTTACAACACCCCAATGTTCAGGAACATGCATATTAATGGTGCCTTGAGGCGACCATACCCAGTTATTTTCATGAAGAGGAATTGCGGTTTTGGAATCTGTTTTCTTCGAATACCTGTAATCACAATATTCTGTTTCCCACTGAACTCTTGAGAAATTAATTCTCCAATTATCACCTGGTTTTGGCTTTGTTATCTCTGGCATCCTGTTGTTATAAGCTGACCATGGAATGGCTAACTCAACGGTCCATTTAATATCAGTATCAGAAGTGTCATTGATGTTCCCATAGATTTTAACTGCTTTTTCAAGACCTTCGGCATTCCATTTTAAATCGGCTCTTCCTCCTTTTTTATAAGGTTTGTTCATGAATATATCCAGGATGGTTCCCAAAGCATTTATCTCTATTTCAAAATAATTATTTCCAAGGCCGGTTGGATCAATAAACACCTCAAAATCATTATCTCTGTAAATTATATCATCATGTTTGTTCAGATATCCCCATATATGTGGTTCTTCCAGTTCGGCTGCTATATAAAGGAATTCGTCATCCCAAAGCATTTTCATTCTGGTTTGATGATATGGCTTTGGTTTACTATCACCCTCGATGTCAATAAAGAAATCTGACCATGATGTGCTTTGCCAAATATCATCATATACTTCACCATCAATGGTTATCGAAGAAGGTGATTTGTAACATGTATATTCTCTTTGAGGTGTTTGAGAGAACAATTGCAAACCTGTAAGTAAAGTGATTAGTAACAGTGTTATTCTTGAAAAGATTGCTTTGATCATAAATGACTTTATTCAGTATTCAAAAATATGGAAAATGTTTGTTGATTATACAGTGAATATTGAACATGCAATTTTCAAGAAATCCTCTCAAAGAGCAATAATTGTATTGCAAAGAGGATTATTCAATGGAGATGGAGTAGGAAGCGATTAATTTCTTTTTGAAATAAGTTCAGTCAAATTATGATAATGTTCCTCCATTTTATCCTTGTCGATTGTAACATCAAAACAGTAAAGGATATTATTGTTTTTGTCCAATAGTAGTATTTTAGGAGTGTGACTGAACTTAAGTTCTGTTCTTAAGAAATCATTTTTATCCTCATAATAGAGAATATCTTTAGCAAACTCTAGTCCGATATTATTTTCATCACGACTGACAACAATAACACACAGATTCTTGCCAAAAGCTCTCTTGTATTGATTGGACATTTCATTTCCAGATTCCACACAGGATGAGCAATCAAAATTTGTATATGTGAAAATTAACTTATCACTAATAATCAAAGTGTCTTGGATTATCATATCCAATGATTTCAGATAAGAGATATTAATATTATCACAAACTTTTGTCTTGGTAATATGCTACGATGACTTACTCGGGTTTTGCAAACAGAACACTACTGAAGCTAATGTGGTTATAATGATTAACAGAATGAGTGTTGTTTTGATAATAGGTCTACGATGATCCATAACGAACATGGCTAATAGATTAGAAGTCTATCAATGAAAACAAATGTATTTCACTGTGTTGATGCTCAAAAGCTACCATGGTATCATTATATACGGCTATAGAATTATACCATTCACCCATATTTGGACTTTCTAACTTGTAACTATGGCAATATGAAATAGAATCGGGAGTTACAGCATATTTCATGACAATGTTAAACTCTTTATCCTGTTTATCATTAATGCAATATGTTAATAAATACAAATAACCTTTTTCATCTAAAAATACATCATCAAAAAGAATGCAAGTTGTGTTTGGTGGCAGACTAAAATATTTGGCTCTTATAGATGAAATAGGTCTTTCAAGGATAGGGTTATTAGCAAGATTAACAGAATTATAAAGTTTCCAAAGTGAATCGTATACTAAAATTATTGGTTCATCCAATGGGATAACGAGGTAATAGTTATCATTTGTACTCAAAACATGGGATGAAGCTTTAATTTTTCTCTGTTTATTCCAATACGACTCTGTGGTTATACTATGTTTAATGATATTTTGACCATCCATATCCATAACTATTATATTGGTAGACTTTCCCTGAGAAGAATATATAATAATTGTGTCTTGATTATCTACGGAAAACCGTTCAAGATATGGACCATAAGTTGGGGGGGTAATTGCTTTTATCCATTTATTATTTTCGTAGAAATGGAGCCTTCTATTACCATCATCAAATGCATATATCCAGTTACCGGATTTAAATATCTCAGCAGCACCAACAAATTCATTAGGCCCTTCTCCATAGCTTCCAATACCTATCTTGACCTCAAGTTTTTTATTAGTTATTACAATTCTGGAGTTTGTCATATCTGAGAAATAGTAGTACTCATGATCCGCAAGGATTGAGGTTATATAACTGAAATATGTAGAGTCACTAAATTTATCAATAGATTTAAATGTAGTTATTTTTTTAAGGGTTTTGTTTGTATCCTTATTACATGATAAACAAATAAAAAGGATACAAACAAATAATGGTAGATATCTCATAGCTATAGATTTAACCATTTGGAGTTCCACCACAACAGTCAGTTCTTTCATCATCGCATGTAACAGAAGCTGAGCCCTTTACGCATTTTTTGCCGGTGCATTTTACATAACCGGCTCCACAGGCAACAGTACACATGGTTTTTATCGTACAAGTAGTGGCTTCTTCAGCACGACTTTCAAAGGTAATGATCGAACTACCAATAAATAGCATAATCATCATGGAAATAATGAATCTTTTCATAACACAAGATTTTAAGTTAAATAAAAATTTTAGGAAACCTCTAAGTAGATATTTATTTTGGGTTATACCAGGTTAAGGGTTTCAAGAACAAATATATAATACAAAGAAAGAAAAGTCAATAAATTAGCTGAGAAAAAGTAATGGGTTATACATAAAGTATATAGAATTACTAATAAAGGATAAGTGAACAATTCTCATAAAGGCGTAGGTGTGCACAATGTCTTTTATGACTCAAAAATAAACTTAAAAAAAGATTAAGGTTAAACAAATTTTTCTCTGCGCTGGAGATTTATTAGGGCCCATAATATGGATATAATAGACCCTATAATTAGCATAAGTCGGTTTTGAAAAATAACGTTTAGCCAGATGGTATAACTCATATCATTTGGCATATTGAATGGATTTAGGAATATATTCCATTTACTGAATTGAAGAGGCTCAGCCATTATCCAGAAAAACAAGCCGATAATCACCATAATCACTGCAGCACCGCTGGCGTTCTTAACAAGCGTAGTAAATAAAAAAGAAAGGCAGGCCATAAATAGTAATGGATACATCACCTGATAAACCATATAAAAAACAGGAACTTGTACCAATGCAAAAACAGAAAATAGAGTCATTAAAAACACAACAAAAGCAAGTAATAAAATGCTTATAAAGAACCTAAGCATATATATACTGTATCGATAATTTGGAATGCTGAATACAATCTCGAGCATACGTGAATCTTTATCATTCTGTATATTAAAAAGAACGGGATAAAACATAATTAATAACCCTGGGAAAATGAGTGATCCATAGACATTTTCTGCCATTGGCGAAAAATCAGAGAATAGCATTATGATTGTTACAAGCAGATAGAATGATATCGCTGCAATCATAAAATAGATAAACTTATTGGCAAAAATAATCTTCAGATTATAGTTTATCATCCTGTATGCTATATTTATTTTATTTCCAATCATTTTATGTGGTATAAATGTATAAGTATATATTGGATATAAGGAAATTGGCGAATAGGGTAATAGGAGTGATGGAGTAATGAATCAGATCCGTTATGTGTTTTAAAATCAACATTATTATCTTAGTATTATATTTTTAATCCTACTCATCAACCTTTAATCCATTGCCTTTTTTCAACAAATATAAATATGCATCTTCAAGGTTTGCTTTCACTTTCTGAGCATTTTTGTAAGGTAGTTCATCCGATAAGCATCTCACACGAATAATATCATTTTCACGCATGTGATGGATAACCGTAAGTTTATCTTTATTATTCTCATAATCTTCAACCGACATGTTTATTGTCCATATTTTACCTTCAGCAATTTCGGCCATATCAATTGGCCTTCCAAGATAAACAACACCACCTTTTTTCATTACCGCAACCTTATTACAAGAGCTGGCAACATCTTCAATAATATGAGTTGAGAAAATTACAATTCGCTCTTTACTTAGTTCAACCAGCAGGTTTCGGAACCTGATTCTCTCACGAGGGTCAAGTCCGGCTGTTGGTTCATCAACAACAAGGATTCGAGGTAAGTGCAACAATATCTGAGCAATTCCGATACGCTGTTTCATACCACCGGAGAAGGATCCAATTTTACCATTACGATTTTCATACATATGAACAGCATTCAGTACATATTCAACACGTTTTTCCCTCTCTTCTTTATTATAGATTTTCTTGAGAATTCCCAGATAGTTAAGAAAATCCCAGGCCGTCATGTTCTCATACATACCGAATTCCTGAGGTAAGTAGCCTATTAAACCCTGAAGCTCTTCCCTGTTCTCTTTAAGATCAATATCATTGATAGTAATTTGACCGTAACTTGGCTCCAGAATCCCACAAATTATCCTCATAAGTGTAGATTTACCAGCACCATTAGGGCCAAGTAATCCGAACATTCCGTTTTCAATATTAATATTTACACTCTTCACCGCCTTAAACGGAGTTTTCTTCTTACCAATAACTGGGATCACAAGTACAAATCGGTAAAACAATTTTCTTATTCCTTTAAACCATCCTTTTAATCGGTTAATATCAACGTTGTTTTTATGGATATTATCAGATGTATATTTCACTGCTGTTGCAAGATACCATAGAATCCCGGTTGGTATAACCAGCCCAATTAAGGAATAGATATCATAGAAACTATACATTGCAATTGCCGGATATAACCAATAGAACAAGCCGAAAATAGTTTTGACACTTATTCTTAAAACCTTAGGGCTGGAAGGCTTTGAAGCGTAAGTTTTGGCAGGCGAAAGAAGTGTAACAGCAAGTATATAAAAAACCATCTGAAGGATGAAATACCAGAAACCACTTTCTGTGTGGAAATAAACCACGTAGTATGAAAAAGCAATGAGCGGTAATTGCCATATTAGTCCACCTAGAATTGTTGAGCCAGATGCGGTATTATGAATTCCCAAACGCTTTCTGATGTTTAAACCAGATTTCCACTCTCGGGTAAACCGATTATCCCAGTCATAAATTTTTACGATGTTTCTAATTTCAATAAACAATGGCTGGTCTTCACCAATAAGCTTCTCATTAGCCTTCCTGAGACTTGTTTTAATAAAGTAAATAGTTGCCGGTACAGCAATAACAAGCACAATGAAATAAATCAACATCCATACCTTGCTATCTACCTCTGCATAAATATAATATGATCCAACAGCCCATGCTGCTGCCTGCACTATTTTAATGTAGATACTTTGTTCCCTCATCCAGCTTAAAGCTGATTGTAATCCTGAATAAAATGTAGGAATAAATACCAGGGTTAACAAAGTGCTTAGGGCAAGTCCACCGATTACCGTGATTGCAAAAGGTACCCCAATTTGAGTCACATATTCGGCTTTACCCAAAGCAAGCGGAATCAGTGCAATAATTGTAGTAATGGCGGTTATTAATATAGGTCGAACACGGGCCAGCCCTGCAGTCATTAAGGCACGCGTTTGATTATATCCACGTTTCTGTAGAACTCTGGTATAATCAATCATAATAATACCGTTGTTTACAACAATACCAAGTAGGATTAGGAAGCCTGTAAATACATTTGCATTCATAATGGAGGTTCCTGTAAGAATTAGTAGTATTAACGAACCTATTGCAGCCAGAGGTATGGAAAACATCATAACAATTGGCATTGTGAAAGATTCAAATACTGATGCTAGTATCATGTAAATCAGAAGGACAGCCATTAGGAGTAAGAAACCGAATTCGCCAAGATCATCATCTTCATGAACAACTTCGATAATCATTTCTGAGCCAAGACTCAGGTTTTCGATAATATCATCAACTTCAGCCCTAGCGGCTGTGAGGAGATCGTTTTCATCATTAACCTCATCTAAGAATTTATAAGAAACAACAATTTCCTTTTCCTGATTTTTTCTTTTTATTGTTGACAAACCTGTTGTTAGGTTGAAGTCGCTAATGTTTTGAAGCTCAAAGGTTGTTCCTGCACCACCTTTTACATTTAGGGTTTTGAGATCATTGATATTCCGGTCGGTGATTTCCTCATTAACGTCAGGCATTTTTATCTGAATATCATATTCTTCATTATCCTGTTTAAGGAAAACCCCGGTTGAGAAACTTGGCTGGAATGAGTTTAGCTCCGAAAGCACAGATGTTAGAGGAATATTATATGTCGACATAAGTTGCTTATCCAGCAATAATTGAACTTCGGGACGTTTTTCCTGTACCTGTATATTAATACGTTCGATTGATGTAATTTGCCTTAGGAAGTACTCAACATCACGTGCTTTGTTTTGCATCTGATCATAATCCTGTCCTTTAATAATTACTTTTTCCTGTTGTGTACCAATTCCCAGAATTCTGGCCATTCCATCATCATTCTCAAAACCACCACTACCAAATTTTTGTCCTGAAGCAGGCGGTTCCCAACTGAATTCAGCTTGTTTGAAATCTTTAAGTCTTTCAAGAATATCATTTTTAATTCCCGGAACATCCTTGTTTCTTACATCTTTGTAATCATCAACAAGAAAGATCGTTAGCACGGCTTCTTCTTCATAAATCTGGCTCAGGAGATCTTTCCTTTCATCCAGGCTGTCAAGTTTTTTCTCCACCTCAGCAATCAACAAATCAGTATTTTCAAGCGTAGTGCCACCTGGCATGGTAACATAGAGATTAATATCCTTAATTTCAGGCTCTTCCGTAGAAAACGTGCTAATTGTCAGGCTAATAAGAAGCGTAATGAAAAAGGCAACCAAGGCTCCCAGAATTATTTTTCCCGGATTTCTCATGCTGGTTTTTAAGAACACCAGATACATCTGAATCAACCTGTTATGATGGGAAATCCTTTCAAAGACAATAGAATTGGATTTGCTTTTTACACTAAGGAATACATAGGTTATCATTGGTATAAAAAGCAAAGCTACAGCAAGAGAAACTAGCAATGTTGAGATTATGGATACGCCAATGTGTTTTCCAAGCAATTCAATGAAGAAATTTGTTGAAAAAACAAATGGCAGAAATACTGTAACGGTGGTGAGAGTTGCAGCAATAATAGATCTTGCCACCTCCTTTGTTCCCTGCACTACGGCTGTGGATGTTTTTATATTTTTCCCTGCAAGCCGATAAATATTTTCCAGAACGACGACGCTGTTATCCAGTAACATGCCGATGGCCAGCGCCATTCCAAGCAAAGTAAGACTATTTATAGTTACATCATAGGCATAGAAAAAGTTAAATGCTGAATATACCGAAATGGGGATCGCAAGAGCAACAGCAACTACCAGTTTAAGGTTTCTAAGAAAAATCCAGAGGATGAATACCGCAAGAATTCCACCAATTAACGCAAGCTCAATAATGAGATCTATGTTTTTCTCCATTATTTCGGCCGAGTTGTTTTGAACCACAAGTTCTATATCCTTACTGCTAAACTCCTCATTCATCGAAGCTATAAGAGCTTCAACGGTTTCTGCAAGTTCAATAATATTGGATTGGGAGTCGCGGGTTAGCTGTATTGTAACCGCTTCTTTTCCATTCACACGGCTATAAGATTCCTGCTCTTTTAGTCCGAAATGAATAGTTGCAATGTCCTTTAATTTGATGTCATCAGTATTGTTAATTACAACTTCATAAAGGTCGTTAATATTAATAAATTCACTAATGGTATTAACAGCATGAAGCCTGTTATTTTCTCGAACCTTTCCCACATAGGTCCTTGCCTGACTATTTGCATTTATGGCACTTCTTACATCAGCAGGAGTAATATTATAGCTTTCGCAGATGTCTTCTTTAAGGATGATATCAACTGATTTTTCGCGGCCACCAAAAATCTCAGCATTTGAAACTCCGTTTACATTCCTGAATTTTGTAATAATGTCTTGTTCCACAACATGTCGTACTCGGTCGACACCACCACCACCACGTGCCTGTATGGTCATGAACATATTATTCAATTGTTCAAGGTCAAATTTAAATACCTGAACCATAAACTCTTCGGGTAAGGATCCTTTAACCTCATCAATTTTCTCGATAAGTTTAAGATATGCGAGTTTTAGGTTTGTAGATTTGTCGTAGGACACCCGGATTGTTCCTTGTCGCTGACCTGCTGTTGACTCAATCTTCTCAACTCCGTTTAATGTTCCAATGGCGCCTTCAAGAGGGATGACGGCTTGTTTTTCCATGTAATTGGGATCAACTTCCAGTGCACTGCCAACATTAACAAACAGAAAAGGAATCTGAGCATTGGGATACAATTCCACCGACAACTGCTTGTAGGAAAACCATCCAAGCATGGTTAATGCCGTGAAAAGCATCGTTATTAGTATTTTCCTTTTAATGATAAAGTTCATCTTCAGTTATTGCTTTTAGTTGGTTGTCGATTCTTCTTTGTTATAAGCGTTTTTTCCAAAGAGAGACTCTTTAGCAGTCTCAAAAACATAGTATACACAAGGAATTACAACTAATGTTAGAAGCGTGGAAGTTATTAATCCCGAAATCACAGCGATTGCCATGGGAGATCTCAAAGCAGCACTTTCACCAAAGCCAATAGTTAGTGGTAATAACGCTAGAATTGTTGTTATACTGGTCATTATAATGGGCCTGATTCTGTTTTCTCCAGCACTAATAATTGAATCTTTAATGGAATTCCCTGCATCCCTAAACTTATTGATGGCATCAACAAGGATAATGGAGTCGTTCACGGCAATACCAGCAAGCATAATAATACCGATGAAAGCCATTATATTGAGAGGGTTTCCAAGCAAGAAAAATGCCCATACAGTTCCAACGGCAGCCAATGGAATGGTCAGTAAAATTGTAAATGGGTGAATTAATGATTCAAATTGAGAAGCCATCACCATATAAACCAAAATGATGGACAACATTAATGCAAACCCAAGATTAGACATAGCTTCCTGTCTTTTTTCTTCTTCTCCAATGATGTTAATTTCATAATCAGGAGGATAATCCGACTCATCTATAATATCAACAACCGATTTAATAACCTTATCAAAGGAAATATTCCTGTCAATATCTGCAGTTACTGTCCCGATTCGGTTTTGATTTCTTCGGATCAATTGCTTTGGAGAAACAGATTCCTTAATATCTGCAATAGCATAAAGAGGAACCTCACCATCGGCAGTTGATATGGTCAGATTATTAAATTCATATTTATTTACATCAGGCATTGTGATTGTAATATCACTCATTTCTCCTGAATTTTCATATTTCCCAGCATTTTTACCTTCAAGAATATCAGTGAGTTGCGAGCTAATTTGTTCAACACTCAGATTATGCAAACCTGCACGATATCTATCGATCACTACATCAATTTCAGGTGCGCCTTTTTCAATACTTGTGGTAGCATTATGAATTGTTGATAATTCTGCGATTTTTTCTTTTATATCGGTTGTGATGAGTGCAATTTCATCCAGGTTTTTGCCTTTTACTTCAACAACCAATGGGGCAGATTCGGTTCCAAGTGTAGACATAAGCGCTGTTTCATCACGTATAATTGAGATTTCAGCATCAGAGATGTTTTCAAGCAAGCTGCTTGTTGTTCTGATAATATCTTCCGAATATGACAAAGCATGTTCAGCAATTACCACTTTGATAACAGCAGTATTTTCATTTTTAAAAACAGACTCAGTATTGGATGAAACTACCTTTCCTATGGTAGAATAGATAGTCTCGATTTCATCACCCATGGTCTCGTTTAGCATGCTTTCGATAGCTTTAACCGTATTTGAAGTTCTGTTGAGCTCTGTACCTTCCTGAAGCTTGATGTCAATACTGAACTCTCCTGTTCCGCCTTTCGGAAGGTATTCGCTTCCGACATATGGCAGAATGAGTGCTGTGATTATAATAACACCAGTTGCAATAAGGATTACAATATATCTGTATTTAAGAATTCTGTCCAATGCTTTTCCATACCATCGAATTCGAACCGATTTGATAGTCTTTTTTCCTCCTTTTTTCCCATATGCGTAATTGAATAGCATGGGGATTACCAAAATTGCCACAAACAGAGATGCCAGTAAGGAAAAAGCAACTGTCCATGCCTGATCTTTAAAAAGTTCACCCGATGCCCCGTGTAAATATACAATCGGAAGAAAAACCACAATTGTTGTAAGAGTTGATGCTACTATAGCTCCACCAACTTCTGCGGTTCCGTTAATTGCTGCTTCTTTAACCGACATGCCGGTTTCCATGTTACGGAAAATATTTTCGACCACTACAATAGCATTGTCAACAAGCATTCCTGCGCCTAGGGCAAGTCCGCCCAAGGTCATAATGTTTAGTGTTAGTCCGTTGAAATACATCAGGTTAAATGTTGCAATCACTGATATGGGAATAACGAAACTTATTATTGCCGTAACCTTTATTCTTCTTAGGAAAATATAAAGAATGAAAACGGCCATAAGAGCACCCAACAATGCTGTTTCTTCAACTTCATTGATGGCAGCATTTATAAACTGACCCTGATTTTGAATAATTACAAACTCATAATTTGGCAGGGCTTTTTTGATATTTTCAATTGTCTCCAACAGGTTGTCAGCAGCTTTCACTGTGTTGAATCCTGTTTCTTTATAAACAGATAGACCAACACATCTTTCACCGTTTATTCTAACGATGTTATCGGGCTTCTTGTTGGTAAGAGAAACTGTGGCAACATCTTTAAGGAAAACCGGTTTTTTCTCTGTATTGCTCACATTGGGATTAGTCGGATCCTGATCACTTTCGGGTTGTGTGTAAGTGATAACAACATCATTAAGCTGGTCGATGTTTTCAATTACACTCACGCCTTTAATAATGTATTTTTTCCCCATCTCGACAATGGTTCCACCGCTTACATTTCTATTTACATTCTGAATTTGTGTTACAATCTGATCGGCAGTAATACCGTGCGCATCAAGTAAATACTTGTTAGTTTCAATAAGAACTTCCTTTTCTTCAGCCCCTGAAAGAATAACATCTGCAATTCCATCAAGCCTGATAAGTTCATTACGGATATAATTGTCGCCAATCAAACGGAGTTCGTCCATGTCGGTGATCTCAGAATTAAGCATTCCAATGATCATAACCGGCGTGGCATTGGGGTTATGCTGACTTATGGTAAAATCATCAAGGTCAGAACTCTGGGTATAAGCTGTTAGTGCTTTTTGTAGATCGAGGAATGCCTCATCCATATCCTGTCCCCATTCATATTCCACTGTAATTTGAGCAGAACCAACAATGCAAATGGAGCTTACTTGTTTAACACCTTTTTGACGAATGCTTTGGGCTTCGATATCTTCGATGTATTGTTTTTCTATTTCTTCAGGAGGTTTTTCACCGGCATTTATTTCTATAAATATCCGTGGTGCATTCAGATCAGGAAGAAGATCTACACCAAGTCGGCTAAAAGAAATATATCCCAACAGTATGATAGCAACTACTATCATCGACACCGTAACCGGATAATTAACCGAAAATTTAGTTAGTTTTTTCATGTGCTTAGGCGATTATTAGTCATAGGATATTTAGTTGATTGGCAATTAATCTTATTTAACCACCTTTACTTTTGAACTGTTTCTTAGGGTTTCGAAACCCTTGGTTACTATTTTCTCCTTTAGTTCAAGCCCGGATATAACCTCAACATATTCAGGATTTTCCAGTCCGAATATGATAATGCGTTCCTGTGCAAGTCCCTTATCAACAACAAATACGGTATTTCCTCTTTGTTTTGACAAGATGATGTTTTTAGGAATAACGATTATATCATCTTTGGAAGCAACAATAATTTCTCCTTTGGCAAACATTCCGGGGCGTAATAGTAGTTCCTTGTTGTTGATTTCTACAATTGCCTTGAATGATCTTGATTGTGGATCGATAGCAGGAGAAATCTGACTTATGTATCCCGCAAGAGTATCATCAGGTATGGTGTAATTCATAATTCTTACTTGTTGTCCTACATCCACCAGTTCCATATTTTTCACGGCAAGGTTAAGCTCCAAAAGCAAATGGCTATAATCCATTAACTTGAAAAGTTCAGTTCCTGCATCAATTTTAGTTCCCTGCGTAACGTATGGCAGCTCAACCAAGGTTCCATTAAAAGGAGAGGTAATTTTCATTTTCTTTAACCTGAGAAGCGCATCCTCATATGAGTACTTTGAATTAATGTATTCAATTTCAGAGTTCTTAAGCTCGCTCAATGTTACACCACCTTTTTTATAAAGAGACGTCTGTTTTTCAAAAACCTGTTTTGAAATTTCAAGGCTTAATTTCAGAGCGTCAATCTTAATGTTGTTTTCATACTCTTCATCTTCAATATTGATGATAACAGTTCCTGTTTTTACATAATCACCAAGTGCAAAAGGTTGACCCGTTGCCGGATTCTTTGCCAGCAAATACCGGCCACTTATTTCTGCTTTGATGGTGACTTCCTTAACAGGAACAACAGTACCAGTTGTTGAGATATACTCTTCAAGTGAACCGGGAGTAATTTCCATTACCGATACAGGTACACTTATATCGCTGTTAAGATCCTTGCTGTCATCTCCGCATGACGTCAGGATTATGGTTGCCAGAAGTATTATTGCTATTCGTTTCATACCAGAATTTATTTATCAGATGTTATATTTTCTTGTAATTCTTTGGGAATAAATGAAGTGTTATTTTCAAAATCCCAAAGAGATTGTACTTTCATGTTTATTATTTCAAGCCTGTAATTTATAAGAGCGTTTACCAAAGCAGTCTTTTTTTCACTTAACTGGCTTTGGAACCTTTCCAGATCAATACTTGTAAGATCCCCATTTTGATATCTTTCCAGATTAATATCATAAGTGAGCTGTGCATTTTTTTCGTTTTGCTTAGCTATGTCAATTTGATTTACAAGGTTTTGTAACGATCTGTATGTTTGACGGATGCTTAATACAATTCTGGCTTTTTGATCTTCCAGATCGATTTCCTTCGATTGTATTTCTATCTCGGCAGCTTTGATTTGAGCCTTTCTTTGCCCCCAGTCGAATAGAGGAATTGAGAAAGTTACCCCAAATGATGGGCTGTTTGTGGGTTTGTCATAGATGTCACCAAATGCCGGGTTGTTACCCATTACACCAACTGAAAGGCTAACATCTCCACGGAATTCATTTTGAGCCGATGTTTCGGTAAGATTAAATTCCGACATCTTCATATCAATATTTCTTTGTGTTAATTCTAATCGTTGGCTTAACCCATTTTCAATTGCTTTGTCAAGATTAACATAAACCAGTTTGAAGTCAATATCAGTTTGAATTTCAATATCATCATATAGAGACATCCCGATTAGGAGCTTAAACTGATCGTTAGCATTGTCAAGATCTACTCTAGCATTATCGAGATTTGATTCGCTTGTTGCATAATTTAATTCGGCCTGAAGTAGTTCTTCTTGTGCTGAAAGTCCGGCCTCAACCTTACTTTGTATTATATCAAGACTAACCTTCTGATTTTCGAATTCTTCTTCCGCAATTACTACAGCAGTTCCTTTCTGATAAACAGAATAAAAGGCCTGATTTACCTGATATTCCATATTCAACATTTCGATAGCGTAGGCTAGGGTTGCTGTTTCGAGGTTGAGCCTGATTTTTTCAAGGTTTAACTTCAGACGATTGTATGTGAAAATCGGTTGATCGTATTTTAAATACAGAGAGTTGTTAAACCCCTTATCTTTATAAATATTATTGCCGGTTTCGGAGTAATTATCCTGATAGCCAAAATCATTTCTAACTGTCAGCAAACCATCAGTCCACTTAACAGGCTGGGATATAACAAAGCTTGCGTTAGCACCTTTGTTTTCTGATGTATACCACTGAGAAAACCTGTCGTCGTAGCTTTGTTCTCTTGAAAAGCTTATTGGGGTAACATCAAGGAAAAAGTTTGATTTTAGAGAGGCAAGTTGTGCATTAAGATATTCTCTGTTCATATCCATGTTCATCCTCGATTTTTGTATCGTCGGACTGTTTTTTATTGCTATGTCCATTGATTCCTCCAATGTTAATGTTTTCTGTGAAAACACATAACCCTGCAACAGCAGCAAACATGTTAATAATATTGGTTTCACGATTTTCATCTTTTATATTTTTTCAACCATAATCTTTGGAAAATTATTATACGTCGATTTAAAACTTTCCAAAGTTTGTAGTTAGTATTACATCAATTCTCAACCCATTTTACAGCGTCGGCGAACACCATTGTGCCGACGGATTTATTACTAAACTCAACTTTTGCGGTGTACGGAGTTACAAAGAAGGTTCCCAGATAATTCCATCCATTCTCAACATCTGAATCTGAAAGATGAATATTATCCATTCCTCCTTCATGATAAACCTTGAAGTTATAATCTGATTTACGGCTTTCACGCTGACGTCGACGATTTACATTAATTTTTTCCACATGGAAGTATACATCATAATATCCATCTGTAACCATTGGGGCTTCCCAGGTTGCTAACTGATCATCATGTCCACTCCGAGTGTACATTGCCGATCTTACATATTTACCATAAAACCCTGACCTAAGCACTTGTTGCCAATCACCAGGTGGATTCCAATATCTGATTCCTGAATAAGGATAGCCCGGCTCCTTGTTTGCATCAACAATTTTTTTCAGATAACTTAGATTATTATTTGTGGTAAAGCTAAACAGGCTGTCTTCATTGTCAATAATAATTTCACCATCAACCACATCATTATTAAATAGCTTACATTCAGAGATTCCATCAATCATTTTCACCTTTCGAGTTTCATTAAATGATGAAAAGTCATAAATGATATTATTAGGCAGATTTAATGAAATGTGTGTGTATAAATTCATCCTTACAGGCTCTGTTGAGAATACAAAACCAACCTCCCTGGCTTCTCCTGCCGGAATATAAATCTTCTTTGTAAAATCTGGTGGTTCATTATTACTTGACCGTTGCATGTTACCGTCAAATAAGTCGATGTTTACGGTTACCATTCCATCAGTTTTCTCAGGATTTGCTATTTGAAATTTTATTTGATATTTGGTGTATTGACCATCTCTAACCTTGTAAGTTTCCAATCCTTTGATCATGAATCCGGCAAGGTTTTGACCGTAATACCATTGATTAACTTCTTCGATAATTGACTCCCCGAATTTATCCTGCATTGCAATATCGAATTCTGTTAGACTGAATGATTGTCCTTTGTTGTTTTCGATGAAATCATCGAGGAATCCATTGAATTCCTCTTCGCCATACCTAGCTCGGAATATTGTAAAAAGATAATCTCCTTTCGCAAGAATAATATCATATAATGTTACTATATCATCCTCATTATCAACGGCAGATGAAGGCTTGGTAAAATTAGCCAACGATGATTGTTTGAGCTCAAGATTTATTCTTTCATTTTTACTTAAATCCTGAAAGAACCATCTGTATGATGATACCGGATTTGAATAACGGTCTTTTAAATATGCCTGTAAACTTAGGTTTAGGGCCGGCCATTTTTCGGAATCAAGAGAGGTTACAAATGTTATATAATTTGGGAAAAACGACAGGGTATTACGGTCCATCTTATCAAACATATACCACTCGGTATAATTTGCATTGAAATTACCCCTTACAAACCGTTTAAATATCCTTGACTGGAGCTCTGTTGGTGTAACCTCCTCTTTATTGCGGTTCATGGTTCTCTCTGTACGCTTCTTTCTTTTCTTGAAATCAGTTTCTTCCAGCACAATTCCTTTTTCAATATAGAATGTCATTTCCGGCTGAACAGCATCACTGGTTAACGACCAGGTGTGTTTATCGAGGTCAAATTGTATGGGAACTTCCACTAGAGAAAATCTTCGAAAGGGATAACTAAAACCAAGAGGAGATTCATATTCATTTTTAAGTTCTCTGATAACTCCTGGTAAACTATCCTGAATATCAGTAAAATATTCTTTGTAATAATCGTTGCCGTTGATGGTATATATTCCGTATGTAATAGAATCAACATCAATGGTATAGCTAATGTAATCTCCGATAATTAAGCTAATTTGTGGTAACGAAGTTTCAGTAGCGAACTCAAAAATACCAGGTTCAGGATTACTCATTTCTCCCTGTGATATTGCTTGATATTCAGGATTAGTAAGTACTGAAAGGGTGTATTTTGTAAAGTCGGGAGCATATCGTGCAGGACTGTCGGATGCATAACCAACTCCTGAAACGGGATACCATAGAGCATCTCTTGTAAGAAGTACAAAATCCTGGTTTAAATAGGCATATCTTTTTTTGAACCTAAAAATCTCAAATGAAAAATTGTCTTTAAAGTCTTCAAGGTTTTCATCAAGAAAACATGTGTTTTCATTTATTTCGCCATTATATGAAAGTGTAAGGATGGCTTTCTCGCCTTGAGTAATCACTTTTTCAGGAATTATTTTTATTATTTGCTTTTCTCTGCTATAGGTAACTGTGTTATTATCAATTTTAAATTCTGATATCATTAATGATGGATTCAGGCTGAAAATAAGGGTATCGATGTTTACTCCTGAGTTGTTAGAAATAAAGAGTGATGAGGTTACATCGATGGTTTTATCATTATGAACAAGGTTAATATTACACGAGTCGACCATAACCGAAGGATGGGCCAGGTATTTGTTATTCAAGGCTATCATTTCGGTTTTTTCGTTAACGATAGTTTTCTTGTTTATGATATATTGGTATGCTGATGCAAAACCAAGAATAATAAAGATTGCAGATAGTATTATCGGCAAATATCTAAACCTTCTTGACTGAGGCAGTCTGTCGAGTTTGGTTATTGTGAAGAATATTAGTCCGAGCCCGATAAAAAAGTAAATGCCACGATGAATTAATGTTTCTCCGAAGTCAGCAAATCCACCAATGGTTGATTTCATCATTGGTACCTGATAAGCAATGAAGTCAAATACCTGATAATATTGTTTATCAAGGTAAAAAATCGAAACAGCAATATAACCAAGTAGAAGTATAAATGTGATTGCCTGATTTCTGGAGAGTATCATTATAAAGAATGAAAGGCCAAGAATATAAATTAGGGTTGGTAGGCTTATGAGAAGTGGATAATAGAAATACTCCAGTATTCCTTGCGATGCATCTCCGCTAAGGAAAGAAAAACCTACACCCAATGAAAGGATAATAATATTCAGAATTAGGAATACTAGTAGAATACCAAGTGTTTTCCCGATGATATATTCAGCATTAGTCATGGATCGGGCATAAATTACCTCCACAGTATCATTTTTGCGATCCTGTTTTAAAAACTCAGATGCTAGAAATACTGCAACGATAGCTTGCCCGAGATTTAATACTAGCAGATTTACATATGGTAATGACGCGGGTAATGCACGATATATAAAGGGAGCTCCACTGTCGGGAACATTTGCAGCAATGTTAAATATTCCAATTCCTAAAACAGATAATCCGGCGAAGATTCTGAAAAACCAACTACGAAGTAGTGTACGCATTTCGTAGATGCCAACTGTTAGTATTTTGTGAATCGAGATCATATCTGATAATTATTTAGCATCACTTATGTATTCCATAAAGTAAACATATGCATGTTCAAGCGTTGGTTCAATTTGAATCGCATCGGGCATATTAATCTTATCAGCTACAAATTGCACATCCCAGCCTTCACCAGTAGGGATTGTAGAAATTACTGGATAAGTATTTTTAAGGATATCATAGTCTGTTCCCGATGTATGGGCTTGCCACACATGTCCTTTCGATAATTCGATTAGCTTTTCGGGACGACCACTAAATCCAAGATTGCCATTATCGAGCAATGTCATACTTTGGCAAATACTGCTAATGTCGCCAACAATATGTGTTGATAGAATTATAATTGCATCTTTCTGACTAATATCTGAAAGGATATTTCTAAACCTGATTCTTTCTTCAGGATCGAGACCGGTTGTAGGCTCATCAACCACAAGAAGCTTGGGGTCTCCTATAAGTGCCTGGGCAATTCCCAGTCGACGTTTCATTCCTCCCGAAAGCTTGTCAGCATTACGGTCGCGTGCATCGAACAGGCCTACGTTTTCAAGCCACATATCGACCTTTTGAAGGCGTTCCTTTTTGTTTTTGATTCCCGCCAATCGAGCTGCATAATCCAAAAACTCCCAGGTTTTCAATTTTGTAAAAAACCTAAAATCCTGTGGCAGATAACCAAGGATGTCACGTATTTCAGATCTGTTTTTTGTGATATCTAAACCATCAATAAGGATCTTCCCGCTGGTAGGCTTCATTAGGGTCACCAATATTCTCATCAAAGTTGACTTACCGGCACCATTGGGACCCAGTAAACCAAACATGCCACTCTCAATCTCCAGACTGACATCGCTGAGGGCATGCTTTCCATTGCTATATACCTTGTTTAAGTTTTGTATAGATATATTCATTCACACTAAGTTAAGATGCCTTAATTACAGCATTTTTGTTTTTGAATTAATTGATGGTTAAAAGTATAGTTTGTCAATATAGAACTTTTTGTTTGATTATTTGTTGTGATCATTGCGAATAAGACATAAAAATCAAATTCAAGGTTACATTTTTGTTTCCATTAAAAGATTGTATCGTCAATTAATTCCTCTTCTTCGAAAGAAAATTCAACAGAAACAGCTTTTTCATATTTACTTTGAGCTGATATGGTTTCTGTATTAAAAGGAATGTCGTCGATGTAGTTTTCTTCATCGAGTGAAAAATCCTGAGAAATAGCTGTAGTATAGTTTGTAAATTCAGCAGGAGCTTCAGTTACAGGATGGTTACCTGCGGATGCACCTTTAATGAAGAATGAAAGAGTAGAGTTGATGTGTAGTGTGATTAGAATCGTAACCGAAACAATCATTAGTATGTTTAGAGGTGTTTTCATCTCTTTAGTTTTTTTGTGATTTCAATGGCAAAAATATATCAGTAATATGCAATGGTAAATGATAATTAGGTGAGTGGAGTATTTTTTTCGGTGAATGGGGGAAGGGAGACGGAAACAGAAGATTGAAGACTAGGGAAAACAGAAGTAGTGTTTGATTTAACACGATGACTTTGATAACTTGAAAACAACAACAACATTACCTACCTTTGCAATAAATAATTCCCAATGCCAAAAAAGCTGTCAAAAACGATTGATTACTCTGTTGATCACAAGGTTCTGGCAATTGTTAGTAACCTGAAGGATTATTCATTATGTTTTCACATTAATAATGTGCTAAAGCTTGATTTGGTAAAATATGATGATTTGTTCTTTGATCTTTCGACGGATGTAGAGAAAAGTTTTTCATGGTATTACTATCAGGATTCCAAAACAGGAACCACTTATTATTTAATAGGTAATAAATCGGAGGGAAGCATATTGTTGCCCACACACAAGACGGTGGATTATTTTATACTAATCAAGGATTTTGTTAGAAATGATGTTAGTCAGATATTGACCAATTCACTTAGAACGGTTCCCTATATTTCTACTTCTTACGATATAAGTATCCAGCAAATAAAACAGTTGGAGCATCTTCTTGAGACCATTGAACTCCATGAACTGGAATATGTTAAGTCGGTGAAGTAGTAGAAATAGTATTGCAAGAAACAAAACCCAATAATTTTCGTTTAAATAATTGCATGAAACTTATTAAGAACATACAGCAGTATATAGAACATTACAATGAATCGGATTTGAAAAGGTTCCTTGTGGTTTTTGGTAAGAAAATTGGCAAAGAAGTAGTGTTGTATGCAATGATAGTTTACACACTATTACGTGATTCGCAAGTCCCAACCAAGGTGAAGGTTGTATTGATGGCTGCTTTGGGATATTTGATTCTTCCGGCCGATCTTATTAGTGACTTTTTACCTGTAATTGGATTTACTGACGATGTGGCATTTCTCACCTATGTTATATCAAGTGCAGGTGAATACATAACCCCCGAAATCAAAGAAGAGGCAAAGAAGAAAATGGGCAAGTGGATAAATATAGACGTTGAAGATGCCGAAATACTAGAGGAAGACGCGGTTTAGTATAGATTATATCGTTGACTTAAACTGATCCAAAAACCTAACATCATTTTCGAAAAACAACCTTAGATCGTTTACCTGATATTTTAGCATTGTAATGCGTTCAATACCCATTCCGAATGCAAAACCTGTGTATTTATTACTGTCAATTCCACAGGATTCCAATACATTTGGGTCTACCATTCCACAACCAAGTATTTCTACCCAACCGGTATATTTACAGATGTTACAGCCTTTACCACCGCATATATTACAAGACATATCCATCTCTGCGGATGGTTCAGTAAATGGAAAATATGAAGGGCGGAATCTGATTTTTGTTTTCTCACCAAATAATTCCTTGGCAAAGTAATATAGGGTTTGTTTGAGGTCGGCAAACGACACATCCGTGTCAACGTAAAGCCCTTCCACCTGATGGAAGATACAATGTGCACGGGCTGAAATTGCCTCATTTCTAAAAACACGTCCCGGTGATATTGTGCGAATAGGAGGTTGTGTACTTTCCATCACCCTTACCTGAACTGAGGAAGTATGCGTACGCAAAGCAATATCAGGATTTTTTTCAATAAAAAATGTATCCTGCATATCCCTTGCTGGGTGATCGGCAGGGAAATTTAAAGCAGAAAAATTATGGAAATCATCTTCTATTTCAGGACCTTCGCTTACGGTAAAACCAATACGGGCAAATATGTCAATAATTTCGTTTCGAACAATTGACAGAGGATGACGAGAGCCTAAAGTTGAATTAGCAGGTAAAGTAAGATCAGGCTTGTCAACATCTTCAGATGTCTTTTGCATGCCTTCTTTAAGCGAAACAATCTTTTCCTGAACAGCATTTTTAAGGCCATTCATAAGCTGTCCCATTTCTTTTCTTTCCTCTGGCGCAACAGTCTTAAAATCAGCAAAAAGCGCAGGAACAACCCCTTTTTTACTTAGGTATTTAATTCTGAATTCCTCAAGTTGCTCAAGGTTTTCAGCAGTAAATGCTTTTACATCTTCCAGAATGCTACTTATCTTTTCTCTCATCTTTTTATTCTTAAACTATTCTTTAGCTTTTCCAAAGTTCTAAACCTTTGGAAAAGCTAAAGAGCGGTTATTAATTACTCCATAATTTCGATGTTCATCGACACTCTCTCAACAGGAACATCACCTCTTCCTGTCTTTGTGACAGCTATTTTGTCAACAACATCAATACCCATAATTACCTCTCCAAAAACGGTATAACCACCATCGAGGTGAGGAGTTCCCATTGGGTTTTGAACTATGTAAAACTGGCAACCTGATGATCTTTTTTCAGGGTTAACCTGATCTCCCAGTCGTGCTGCGGCCAGAACGCCTTTTTTATGAGAATGGTTAGGAAGTATCTCAGCTTCAATTGTGTAACCAGGATCAACTTTTCCATCTTTGTTATGTCCGCCTTGAATCATAAAATTATTAATCACTCTGTGAAAGTAAGAATCATCATACCAACCTTCATTAACAAGCTTAATAAAATTATCGCGGTGTTTAGGAGTATCATTATAAAGTTTCACAGTAATGTCACCCATTGAAGTATGTATAACAGCAACCGTTTCGGGATTGTCTGATTGTGCAAAGATTTGTAGGCTAAAAATTAATCCAATTACCAAAAGTAAATTTCTCATCGTGTTATTTTTAAAATTTGAGCCGCAAAATTAACAAAAATGACGCAATCAATCAGCAGTGCTAAATTTTCAATGATTCAGAAGAGAAAATGGGGAATTATTTTTCGCTTAATGCTTTCTCAAAACAAACCCTGCAAAGAGGTTCATAAGAATCGGTTTCTCCAAGAACCACAAGGTTATCATCTTTTACAGTCCGGTGAGAATAGCTGGCAAGGTTGCCACAACTCATGCAAATGGCATGGACTTTTGTAACATATTCCGCCGAAGCCAAAAGATTTGGAATTGGGCCGAATGGTTTACCCAGATAATCCATATCCAGACCTGCAACAATAACCCTTTTTCCCTTTGCTGCCAGCTCGTTACAAACGGAAACAAGTTCATTACCAAAAAACTGGGCTTCATCAATACCAACAACTTCAAACTCTTCTGCATAAAATAATATCTGGGATGCATTTTGAACCGGTGTTGATGAAACAGATTTTGAATCATGCGAAACAACATCTTCCTCATCATAACGTGTGTCGATTGCAGGCTTGAAAATTTCCACTTTCTGTTTAGCAATTCGTGCACGGTTAAGTCTGCGAATCAGTTCTTCGGTTTTGCCTGAAAACATGGAACCGCACACAACCTCAATCCATCCGGACTTAACAGTTTTATTATGGTCTTTTTCGAGAAACATCAGATAATATTGGTATTCTTTTTTTACTTTTGAACATTCTGCCAAAAAGAACTTCGTATTGAAAACAAAGGAACGAATAAATACATTTTGGTGATACAAAAATAAGAACTTTTAATCAATGGATAAAGAAAAAACGCTTCTCAGATTAGGCATACAGATAGATACCCTAAAAGCACATATTAACCGTCTCAAAAAGGGTAATTATGAAATCCATCAACTGGATGTGGATATGCTGAAAAAAAAGACCATAGAGTTTTATGAATTAGTCTTTGAGCTGGAATTACCCGTAGCTGAGAGGGAAGAAATAGTTATTGAAGATGTAAAAGTTGATGAGGTTATTGAAGAGCAGAAAGTTGAGGTTAAGCCTGAAGTCAAGGATGAAGTTAAAGCTGAGGTTAAGCTTGAGCCTGAACCTGAGATAGAGAAAGTTGTAAAACCTGACATTGAGGAAAAAGCAGAAGTTGAACCTGAGGTAAAGCCTGAAATTATTCCTGAGATTAAGGTTGAACCTGAGGTAATAGTAAAGGAAGAGAAAGTTGTAGAAGTAGAAGAGGAAAAAGAAATTGTTGAGTTGGTGGCTGAAACCCCAGAATCAGAACCAGAATCTGCCGAGTCTACCACTAAGCAAACAGCATATGATCTGTTTTCAGGTTCTGCAGATAGTGCTGTTGCAGAAAAGTTTCATACTAGTGATGAACCAAGCATAGCAGAAAAAATGCAAAAAACACAAATTACCAATATTCGAGAGGCAATAGGTATTAATGAGAAGTTCCTGTTCATCAACGAGTTATTCAATGGCGATATGGGCAGATACAACAAGATTCTTGATGATATTAATGACCTTACAACAAAACAAGGGGTGGATACATATCTTTTCGAGTTGAAAGTGCAGTTTCAATGGACTGATGACAATGAAGCATACATCAGGCTTAAAGAATTGTTAGATAGAAAATTTAGCTAATAGCACCTCACCATACTAAGGAACATAACTATAGTGCCCTATGATTTTGAAGTCGAAAAGGCAGTCTTCCATAACTTGTCCCTGTCCTATATTATGAACAATCATATATCGGGTTTTATCATTTGATTTTTGTGATACAACGATTCCGATATGTGTGACTTTTTCACCCAAATCCCAACACACGATGTCACCGGGGGAGTAATCTTCAGGGTCGTATGATATTTGTTTTTCCAACCCTTTTCTGCTAAAGAATTCCATTAGGTTCGGGACTCTTCGGTGATCGATATTTTTATCGGTGCCTGTATGTCCCCATTTCTTTGGGTACATGTCGAAATGGGATTTCATATCTTCATGAACTTCCTTTTGAAGGTCGACACCCAGTTTTCGGTATGCTCTGATAATAACATCTGTGCAAACACCACGGTCGGAAGGCACATCCCCATTGGGATAATCTATGGCATAGTATGAAGGGTCATAAGTAACATAGTCCAAAGTAAGTTCTGTTGCAGCAGAGGAAAGGTTATGGGAAAAACTCTGACCAATTAATCCTGTTGAAATAAATAGTGCTATAATAAAAACGGGTATACTCTTCATGGATATCACTTTCTATAATAACATGTATACAAACGACATATTGTTCGACAAACAAACATTATTGACCCTTAAATAACAGTTAAACCTCTATGGATATGAGTTAACTAATCTATTGATAAATTCGTCTATAGATTCATCGTGTAAGTATATCATTTTTGTATTTATGACTTATTTCACTCAATTTAGCTAGTTATGAGGAGGTTGTCTTAAACAACATCTTAAGTGATGAAAAAGGTAACAGTAAAAAAGAGAATTCTTACAAACCAAAATACATAGAGCCATGAAATTTATACGACATACTATATTAATCCTATTTATACTTATTATCGGGTTCCAACCAAAGGCAAAGGCTGCCAATATTTATTCTGACACTTGTGAAATTCTTTTGTTAGGAAGTAGCTATTTCAACTTTAACGAGCTTAAGGATCTAATTAAAAACCTTGCAGAAGATTCGGAGATGCTAATTTACATCGAAATGCATGGGCAAAATGGAATGTATCTTTTGGATCATGCCTCAAGTCCGGTTACCGAGGATAAAATTAATGAACGAAATTGGGATTATGTGGTATTACAGGGTGTGGGAGTCTTGATGGCTTACCCGGATGTGTTTACAGATCACCCTGTGTACCCTGCCCTTGTAACACTTCGGGATAAAATTAAAGCAAATTGTGAATCAACAATAATGACATTCTGTTTACCATGGGCATTTGAAGATGGAATGACGTGGTATCAAAACTGGACTGATACTTACGAAGAAATGCAGATACTTGCTTATGAAAACACACTTGTTTATTCTAATGAGATTGGATTTGAAATCGCTCCGGTTGGATGGACTTGGTACGCTGTACTTAAAGAGAAAGGATATCCGCTACATTACCTGCACATGAATGATTGGAACCATCCATCATTGAAAGGATCATATTTGATGGCTTGTACAATATTTTCTGCAGTTCTTCAGGAAACCACCATTGGCAATCCATATACTGCAGGTTTACCTGATGATGAAGTAGAGTTGTTTCAATCTGTGGCGTCCGATACTGTACTTACACATCTTGATCTTTGGAATATTACGCCTAAAGCAACACATATTGACGAATTTGAAATATTGAGAAACACACAACTACTTCAAAATTTTCCCAACCCATTCAGTTCATTAACGACAATTAATTATACCATACCGACAGATTCACATGTGAATATTAGTGTTTTTAATATACTGGGCGATAAGGTATTGACTTTGGTTAATGAGCTAAAAAAAGGGGGAGAACATTTATACACATTGGAAGGTTGCGAACTTAAAAATGGAATTTACTATTATCAATTAAATATTGAAGATTACTCCTTAACAAAGAAAATGATAGTAAGAAACTAATTATATCACTGGGAGTACAACAAGTTTGTAAATTTGTAATTTAGTACAGTTAATTAATACAATGTCAAAACTTATACTAGTACCAACTCCAATTGGGAACCTTGATGATATAACCTTAAGAGCAATCACAGTTCTTAAAGAGGTGGATATTATTCTTGCCGAAGATACACGTAATAGTGGCAAATTGCTAAAGCATATTGGTGTCGAAACCAGAATGAATTCATACCATCAGCATAATGAACACAAGGTAGTTGAGGGGATTGTGCAGAGGATATACAATGGAGAAACCATGGCATTAATAACCGATGCTGGCACTCCTGCTATTTCAGATCCGGGGTTTTTGCTGGTACGTGAATGTATTGCCAATAATATAGATGTTGAGTGTCTTCCGGGAGCAACAGCTTTTGTCCCTGCCTTGGTTAATTCAGGTTTACCTGCAGAAAAATTCTTTTTTGAAGGATTTCTCCCACAGAAAAAAGGACGACAAACAAGACTTAAGCAGCTTGCAGAATATACACATACCATTATACTATACGAATCACCACACCGTCTATTGAAGACTCTAGGCCAGATTGCTGAGTATTTTGGTGATGGCAGGCAGGTATCCGTTTCCCGTGAAATCACAAAACTTCATGAGGAAACAGTAAGAGGAAATGTAACCGAGGTTAAGGATTATTTCGAAAATCATACCATTAAAGGAGAAATTGTAATGGTTATTGGTCCCGCATCTATAAGATCAAAATCGTCCAAAGATTAAATTAGAAATCATTTTCCCCATCAGAACGTAAACTCCCTGTTAAATAAGGGCTACCAGTGTACGCATGCGAACAACAATTGTTCATCTTATTTCAGTTTTTTAACATCAAAATAAAGTCATTACACCAAAGTGCCTAACAGTAAGGTTGTTACAACACTTGGCACGATAGTGGATACTATAGAAACAGAAACACTAGAAAAACTACGATGAAATCACTTGCAAAAAAACCGATACTATATTTTACACTAGCAATATTAATGTCAACATACTTTTTTGCCTCTGCATCACTCATAAACATAGCAGTTATTCCTGATGACTTGGGCACACTTATGTATACATCGGTACCAGATTATAATAACGTAAATTTTAATTTTGAAGAAGAAGAATACATTGATGATATCCCTTCTATAATAACTGATACATGTAACGAAACAGATTATCAAAAAGTAATATCAGTAGATTTTGAAATGGATGAAGAAGCATACATCGATGATATTCCAGAAGAAATATATAATAAACTATAGTTGGGTTCTACTATAGATTTATATGTTAACGCCAGCAAATTGTAATTTTTGTATAAACATGTTAGTTAGTTCGCAATGAACCCTTTGATCCCGGCACCCAGCCGGGATTTTTATTTTATATTTGTGAGATATAAATAATTTATGAGTAGTATTAAAAAAAAGCGATGTTGGTGGCCGGGCGAAAAGCAACTGGATATTGCTTATCACGATGAAGAATGGGGAGTTCCTACTCATGATGATCACAAACTTTTTGAGTTTCTGGTTCTAGAAGCATTTCAGGCAGGACTAAGCTGGACAACAATATTAAAGAAACGTGAAAACTTCCGTCTAGCTTTGGATAATTTCGATGCTGTTAAGATTGCTTCATATAATGATGATAAAGTATCTGAACTTCTTCAAAATCCCGGAATAATAAGAAACAAATTGAAGATATTGTCAACTATAAACAATGCTAAGCTATTCCTTGAAGTACAGAAAGAATTTGGCTCTTTCGATAATTATATCTGGCAATTTACAGTTGGAACAACAATCAAAAACAATTGTAAATCCATGAAGGATATTCCTGTCAATACACCTGAATCTGATGCTATGAGTAAGGATTTAAAAAAGCGGGGATTTAAATTTGTTGGAACAACAATATGTTATGCATTTATGCAGGCCACCGGAATGGTAAATGATCATACAATAGATTGTTTTAGATACGATGAAGTTGGAAATTAACTAATTTTGAAAGAAATCCATTTTTGTGAATTACAGTTAACACCAAATGAAGCAAGAAGCTAACACAATACATTATGATAGTCTGGTTAAATCTGTAATTATTTCTATTGTATCAGCCATTTTTGCTTATCTGATTATTTTCCTGTTTACGAATTATTCAGCACTTTATTTTGCTTATGATTTTGATATTCCGGCAACTATTGACCTGAACGGTATTAATTTCGAAGGCGATACAAATCAAGTGATATGGTCACGCGATGCTTTAATAACAATACTGGTTTCAAAGCCAATAGCATCAATAACTGCAGGAGTCCTGTTTCTAACATTATTATTGGTAATTGGCAGAAAACCTATTTCTGTTATTTTTCTGCTTTTTTGGCTGAACATTTTTGCATTTAACACAGCCTTTGGAGTATTGATTGATGATTCTATTGTTCATTCCGGCACATACGATGTAGCAATGGAGATGAACATTGGAGGAATATCAGTAATTTTTATGTCTGTAATCCTTGCATTTATTCTTTACAAAATAGGAATAATAAATGGCAGGTTGATGATACTGTCTTTTCCGCACCAAGAGCTTTTTTTGCTAAGAAACAGAATTACTTTTTTTTCTGCCATATTTATTTTACCGTGGTTATTCGTGTTGGGATATTCGTATTTATCGGGAAGATCATCTATCATGGTATCTGAATGGCTGAAAAATCTTACCGTACTCATTCTGTTAATACCATTTTTAACAGCATCCAAAATAAAAAACATCGATTTTAAAAAATTGCCCCTAGTGGAGCATACAAAAACAGATTTAATACTGTCATCATTATTTGTAATATTATCAATTGTTCTGATATTTGTAATCAATAACGGCATTACAATTACCGGTTCATAATTTACCAGAGTACTATACTAAACTTAATTCAAATGAAAAAGACTTTACTAATTGTTCTAATTTTAATCATCGGAACTGTTTCTGTTGAAGCAAAAAAGAAAAAAGAAGAGGAAAAAAAATCGGCACTTACTTCATCAGTTTTTAGCGGACTGAAATGGAGAGGCATTGGACCGGCTTTTGTTTCAGGAAGAATTGCAGATTTTGCGGTTGATCCTGATAACTTTAGCACCTATTATGTTGCTGTTGCATCAGGACATATCTGGAAAACAACCAACAACGGAATTACATTTAAACCTGTTTTCGACAATTATGGAGTTTATTCAATTGGCTCTTTAAGGATGGATCCCAATAACAGTAATGTGGTATGGGCCGGAACCGGAGAAAATAATCACCAGCGTGCACTTGGTTATGGTAATGGAGTTTATAAAACCATCGATGGTGGGAAATCATGGAAGAATATGGGTTTGAAAGAATCACGGCACATCGGTGAAATTCTTGTAGACCCACGTAACTCAAATATAGTTTATGTTGCTGCCGAAGGTTCAGCATGGGGACCAAATGAAGAACGCGGTGTTTTTAAAACAACTGATGGTGGTAGTACCTGGGAAAAAGTTCTGTTTATCAGTGAAAACACTGGAGTTGCAAACCTTAGTTTTGAACCCGGTAATCCGGATGTAATTTATGCCGGTGCAGAACAACGTCGTCGTCGCCAGTTTAGCAAAATTGGTGGTGGTCCTGAGTCTGCATTCTACAAATCAACAGATGCCGGCGCAACATGGAATAAGCTTGAAAAGGGCATACCCGCAATAGATAAAGGTGGTATGGAAATAGTTGTTTCAGCCACCGATCCTAATATTGTTTATGCAATGTTTGAAGCCGCCAATGGAAAAGGTGGTGTTTACCGTTCAACCGATCGTGGCGCATCTTTCAATAAACAGAATAGTTACAATAGTAGCGGACAGTATTACAGTGAATTTATTGTTGATCCTGTGGATGCCAATAAGTTATACTCTATGGACACACGATCAAGAGTTAGTACGGATGGTGGAAAAACATGGAAAGGTGTTGGTCTTAGCCATCGTCATGTTGATGACCATGCAATGTGGATTGATCCTGATAATACAAAACACTTTATGATAGGTGGTGATGGCGGTATCTATGAAACATGGGACGATGGAAGTACCTGGATTCACAAAACCACACTTCCTGTTACTCAATATTACCGTGTAAACGTTGATAACACGGAACCATTCTATTGGGTTTATGGTGGAACACAGGATAACGCAAGTATGGGCGGTCCTTCTCAAAACACTAAATACGGTGGTGTTACAAGTGCTGAGTGGGTAGTGACTTTGGGTGGTGATGGATTCTGGCAGGCAATCGAACCTGACAACCCAAATATTGTTTATTCTGCATATCAATATGGTAATATTTACAGATATGATAAAAAATCAGGGGAGAGCCTCAAGGTTAAACCAACCCCACGAAAAGGTGAAGATACTTACAGATGGAACTGGGATACTCCGTTTATTTTGAGTCCCTACTCAGGTACAACCTTGTACATTGCAGCAAACAAGGTGTTTAAAAGCACCGATCGTGGAAATTCCTGGGAAGTTATTAGTGATGATATTACTCGTAATGAAGACAGAAACCAATTTCCTGTGATGGGTAAATATTGGCCTGCTGACGCTGTTGCCAAAGATGTTTCCACATCTCAATGGGGAACAGCTGTTGCAATTGCAGAATCATCCGTAAAGGAAGGTTTATTATTTGTTGGTACCGATGATGGAGTGATATCCATAACTGAAGACAATGGTGAAAATTGGTTCAAAATAACGGAATTTCCTGGTGTTCCAGAATACACATATGTTAGTGATATTCTTCCTTCCAGATATGATGAAAATGTTGTTTATGCGACATTTAACAATATAAAAAGTGATGATTTTAAACCCTATGTATTGAAAAGTACTGATAAAGGTCGTACATGGGTGTCAATTGCCAATGACCTTCCGGAAGATCAGGTTGTACACACCATAGCTCAGGATCCTGTTAAAGAAAACTTGTTATTTATCGGTACTGAAATAGGATTTCACTTTTCTGTGGATGGTGGAAATCATTGGATAAAACTAGGTGCCGGCCTTCCTGACATTGCTGTTAGAGATATTGCAATTCAGGAAAGGGAAAAAGACCTTGCGATAGCTACTTTCGGTAGAGGTTTTTATATACTTGATGATTATTCACCATTGCGCGATATCACTGAAGAAACTATCGAAAATGAAGAAGCTATAATCTTTCCTATAAAAGATGCTTTAATGTATATCAGATCAGGAAATGGTCGTTATGGTACAGGAGCTGCCTATTTCGAAGCAAAGAATCCGGATTTTGGAGCAGTGTTTACCTATTATGTAAAAGATGTTCCAAAGTCTCTGAAATCAGAAAGGAAAAAGAAAGAAAAAGAGCTCTTTAAAGAAGGGAAGCCAATTCCTCAGCCAACAAAAGAACAATTGGATTTTGAGAAGAATGAAACAGATCCATACCTGATTTTCACAATAATGGATGAAAATGGCAATACCATCAGAAAAATATATAAAAATGCTTCAAAAGGAATGCATAGAATTAACTGGGATATGCGATATGGAGCAATTCGTCCTGTAAGGCTGAGCAATGATAAGTTTGATCCAACCAAAAGTGGTGGAACGAGCCTCAGAGCTCTCCCCGGCAAATATTCTGTTTCAATGTCAATGTATCATAACGGGGAAATTAAGGAACTTGCTGGCCCAGTTGAATTTAATACAGTTGTTCTGAATAATACCAGTCTTCCCGATCCTGATCCTGCAGCAACAAAACTATTTTATAAGGATGTAGCAGAACTTGCAAGGGTTATGTATGGCACGATGAAGTACAGAGACGAGCTTGCGGAAAAAACAGCATATATTCAACAGGCAATGCAATTTGTTGAAGATGCTCCTTTAAAAAAGAAGGAAGAGCTAAAGTCTATTGCACTTCAGTTAGAAGATATTGAATTCCTTTTCGAAGGAACACCGGCAAAAGCAAGTTCGGAAGAAGTGCCACCGGAAGCAGTGCCTCTTGGTGATAGACTAAATGCAATTGTTTGGACTTCTTGGAGCTCTTCTTCTTCTCCTACACAAAGTCAAAGAACCAATTATGATATTGTTATTGAAGAACTTCCACCAATACTTGGTGAGCTGAATAATATTAAAGCAAAGCTTACAAATATGGAGTCGGAGCTTGATAAAATGAAGGCTCCTCATACACCGGGGAGAGTTCCTAAGTTCTAATGTGTAAATGCTAAAATGAATTAATTTCTCAAACGCACTTAAAGTATGCTTGAGAAAAAAGCTTACTAAACTATTTTGAGATCCTTGATTGTTGTCAGGGATCTCAATTTTTATAGAGCATTTTCATTTTATTGTCATCCTGAACAAAGAGAAGTATCTCTATTAATTATTTATTCTGGTTGAAAACCAACTACACATTGATATCACTACAATCCCCCAATAATATACCAATAGCCGACAATTAAAATTGCTCCTTCAACTATAATTGAAATAATCATCAACGGAACTGCTTCGCGACGATCGCTGTAATATTTTCGTAAGAGGAATGCACCTAGTACAAGCGACACAAGTATTGGGGTAAGAATAATAATACTATACATACCATAGTTTTTACCCATTTTAACAATCATCCTGTTTCTCCAGGTAAATGTCCTTCTGTTTTGTCTACGGATTATTCGCCTTTCCCGATGCCGGCGATAACGACATTGAATGAATTCAGGAAGAACTTTTCTTGCAATTGGCTTGATGTGTTTTGTGGAGAGCAGTAGCAATTTGCTGAAATGATAATAAATAAGAAATCCAACAACCCCGCCAATTATCATTGAAAATAATGTTGACCAAATATCAAGACCAATTAACCTTGCGTAAATGGGCGTATAAAAGTATTTGATCATCGAAAGAAAAAATACATTTATTATCTTCAGTATCCAGGTCATGCTTTTTCGTAAGGAAACAAAAATAGTACATTATTTTATTCAGCAGAGAATGTTCTTTTACTGTATTTGGATTTTCTAAGATTATCTTTTAAGGATCTAAATCGAATAATTTGTGATTTATATAAGTCAAGGGAATTACTAACAATATCGGACTTGTCAAAACAATAGCGACTGTCAATTAACTAATTATCATCTTATTAACAGAGTGGAATTTTGTATTATTCTCATTTTGGCACGTTTATTGGATTTTTTAGGTTAAAATAATATGCCTATTGTTCAAACCAACCTTTTAAAACCATACTAATAAAAAAGATCTGATATAGACACTTTTTACTGTTTTCTTTTATTAACCCTAAACTAACTAACGATGAGAACAGAAAAAGTTATTCAACGACCATGGTTTACAACCAGATTATTCCTAATTGTATTGGCAACTTTAATGAGTTCTGTATTAATGTACGGACAAGATAAGGATGCTGATAATTCCCATTCACCTTACTTTGTTGTTAAGTGTGAAAACCCCGAGGTTGACAAGCTACCATTACTGAGTACTTCGGCTGATGTAAAGATAGCCGGAGTGATTGCAGATGTTACAATTAACCAGAAGTACAAAAATGATGGACAGAATCCCCTGGAAGCCATCTACGTTTTTCCTGCTTCCTCAAAAGCAGCCGTGTATGCAATGGAAATGAAGATTGGCGATAGGATTGTTAAGGCTAAGATTGAAGAAAAGGAGAAAGCCCGAAAAGACTATGAAAAGGCAATAGAGAAAGGTAAAAGAGCATCACTTCTTGAGCAATTAAAGCCCAATGTTTTCCAGATGAATGTGGGTAATATTATGCCTGGTGATGTAATTGAAGTTAGTCTGAAATACACCGAGATGTTGATTCCTGAAGAAGGAAAATATTCCTTTGTGTATCCTACAGTTGTGGGCCCAAGATTTATGTATAACGACAAAGAAACCGGCAATTCTAACAATTTCAATCAACCACCTTATCAAAGTGAAGGAGAACTTCCCCTCTATGATTTTGATATTAATGTTGAGCTATCAACCGGAATGCCTATTCAAAGTGTTGCCTGCCCAACCCATCAGATAGAAACAAGATTTAACGGAACTTCTAAAGCACATGTCTCTCTTGATGTTGTTGAAGTTTTAGGTGGAAATCGTGATTTTATTTTGAATTATCAGCTTGCGGGTAAAGAAATTCAATCGGGTTTAATGCTGTATGAACATGGTGATGAGAATTTTTTCCTGATGATGGTTCAGCCTCCGAAAAGAATAACACCTGATATTATTCCTCCACGGGAATATATCTTCATTGTTGATGTGTCAGGTTCCATGCATGGTTTCCCAATAGAAACAAGTAAAGCTTTGATGAGAAACCTTGTGGTAAATCTAAAACCAACCGACAAGTTTAATGTGTTATTATTTGCCGGAACCTCAGGCTGGTTATCTGATAAATCGGTATTTGCAACAAAAGAAAATGTTGAAAATGCAATCTTTTTTATTGATCGACAACGAGGTAGCGGAACAACAATGTTATTGCCGGCACTTGAAAAAGCGCTTAAATTTCCACGTCAGGATAAATCACTCTCCCGAACATTTGTGATTGTAACTGATGGATATGTAAGTGTGGAAAAGAGAGCTTTTGATCTTATCAGAAATCATGCAAATGAAGCAAACACCTTCGCCTTTGGTATCGGATCTTCAGTGAATCGTTTTATCATCGAAGGGCTGGCACATGTTGGAATGGGTGAGCCGGCAATTATCACAAAACCAGCTGAAGCCGCGGAAATTGCCGATAATTTCAGAAACTATATTAGCAGTCCCGTATTCACACAAATAACAACAGGGTATGGTAGTTTTGATGTTTATGATGTGGAACCGGTATCAACTCCTGATGTATTTGCCGAACGACCTGTGATTATTTATGGTAAATACAAGGGACAACCAAAAGGCAAAATTACTGTTAGGGGATATTCAGGAATAGATCCATACGAAGTGGTAATGAATGTTGATGAGGCTAAACCCGATAAGGATAATTCAGCAATACGCTATCTCTGGGCTAGAAAACGCATTCAGCTCCTTGATGATTATAGGCAGCTGCGATATGGTAATAACAAAGACAACGAAATACTTGAACTTGGTCTTCGATACAACCTAATGACAGCTTACACATCATTTGTGGCAATAGATACTGAGACGGTAAGAGATAAACATGGTAAATTGATTACCGTTGAACAACCTGTACCACTTCCAAAAGGAGTTTCAAATTATGCTGTTGGTTGTGATATGGAAGTTGCGGAGGTTGTAACATATTCCGAATTGAGCAGGAAAACACCTAATTTACCCAAGAATAAAGATGCTAAAATTATAACTTCTGTTGTTGGTGATCTGAATACCATACTTATTGCAGAAATTAAAAAGCAATTGAATTTACTTAAGCAAAACTGTTATTTCACAGGAAATGCCATTGTGAAAATAAAGGTTAATACAGATGGAGTAGTTGTTAGAGTAACGATAAGTAGCGCAAACAGTTCTGAAGTTGAGGAGTGTGTTAAAAAAGAAATTGAAACATGGGATTTCAGCAACTTCAAACTACAGAATGAATTGAAAGTTAAGATTAGTATGTAATAGCTTAAGTTATCCTGAGACAGTCCGTTGCCACCCTTTTGAAACCAGCTCTGAGGCAGCGGAAACTGTCATCAGGTGTTGATAGTCAAATAGTAAATTAACTTCAAATCTCTTAATGATGAAACCTCCAATCAGAGTATTTTTAAAACTTATATTTTTAGTTTTAATTTTTTCATGTTCGGTAAAGAAACCGATTGATAACAATGATTCAATTAGCGATTATACTATTCCCACTTCCCGCGAAAGCATAACCTTTATTCTGGGAGAAGATTTGCATGGGAATAATAATTTCTATAAAGAGGCTGCAAGATATTATCAGGGTAATGGTTTTGATCGCACAGAATTTATAGTTTTTACGTGCAGCTCATTGACTGAAGTTAGAGAACACCTCGTGGAAAATCCACCGACAAACGACCTTCCATGGGGTGTTATAAATCTAGTAACACATGGAAATCAATGGCTTGGGTTAAGCATGAAAATAGCTCCCGGACAAAAACGAACTTCTGTAAGTAGCTTATCCAATGCAAAGGATGAAGGAGTATTTAAACCGTTAACCGGAGGTGTAATTGATAGAAAAACTGAAGTTTTTGTACATGGATGTTCCGTTGGAAAAAATTCTGAACTCTTAGAAATGATAGGCCCTGTTTTTATGTGCGACAATGAAATCCCATTAATCAGAGCATCATTGTTGTTCGAAAACTACGCATATAATTCTGATATCACAGGTTTACAGAATAAGAGCCTGAGATATTTTGCAAAAGCATGGTTTGCATATTATAAACGTGGTTACAGGCCCTGTGATATAAGACTTGCTCGTCAGCTTGAAAAAAGATATCCTAATGCAGAAATAAACTGGATAGACATTCTTTCAAGAAATAAACCAAGGTGGCCCGGTGATAGTTATCACTACACCTTTAATGTTCCTCTAAAATGGATTGTAACCTATCCCAACCCTGATTGTATTCCTGATATTTCAAACGAAGAAGCTAAAATAGATTGGCTTTTGGACCAAGATGAATTGCTTGAAACCATTGAAAAAATGAATGTTTCATTCAATAAATTCAGTTGGAGAGTTAAAAAAATCAAATATCAATTGGATGATGGTACTTTAATCCCTGCAATACGAGCAAAGGGTTATGCAACAATACTTTGCATACTTGAGCCAGTTTTAAATGAGGAAAAAGGAATTACTAATTACCGCCCTGCAATCCCCGATCTTAACGATACAAATTTCTATTATGTTAGAGAAGGTCTTGATCTGAAAAATCAAATCGCAAATACTGTTCGTTAATGATTGATGTTTTTTTGAGTCAGGCTTACCCGATACAAGCTTTCCTTGGGATTAGTAGTTTCATAAACAACATGTGTTTCAATGTTATATTGTGGAAATGAAGAACTGATCCGATCTATAATTATCTTTTTATTATTTTCATTTTCCTCACCAATAAACAAGTAGGCACCATTATCTTTATCAATAAAACTATCGGCATCCAAAAAATGATTCCAATGAAAAAACTGATCAGACCATCGAACGTAGAAAAAACTATTTGGATAGTCTTTTCGCAATTTATCCTGAAAGGTTGTTTTCAGGTTACCACAAAGCAAATATGCGTTGTTAAGTGAAAATTCAATAAAGGGACTTCCGGCAAAATATGAATCAATTATTAATGGTGCTGGATCCACAATACTATTTGTAAAAGATTCAGAATGTTGATCATAGAGTTTATACTCGATTGATGTGTCCTTTACTTTTTTTATATATGCAGGAGTCTGATAAAGTATAAACCCAAAGAAAAATGCCAATATCACAAGCGACAGCTTTTTTTTGCTTAAAAAATTTTGGAAAAGACGTGCTAGATATTCAATTATTAATACTAGCAGAACTGCTTGAAATAATAGGGTTGGAAAATAATATCTGAAAGCAAAATGTTTTGTGATAAGGAATACTGATAATAAAATTGCAAGTAACACACCCGATGAAATTCGGTTTAGTTTCTGGGTTTCTTTTAAGGATTTTACAGATGTTACGATTATCAAAACAAGCACTATTATAGTCAGTATTGGTAAAAAATAATTCATATTGAAAATCAGCCGTAGATTATTTGGCACATCAACCCAATTAATGAATACTTCCTGTCCATCTCCCCATTGACCACTTTTAATCAGCATATTTCCAAACCAGTTGAAGGCTTTTGAAAAATTGAAGAGGATGGGAAAGGCAAAAATCAAGGTAGAAAGGATTGTATAAACGCCATATTTTATTAGTAATGGAAATCTTTTGATTATAAAAATGGGAATAAGAAGGAATGGAAGATAACTGAACTTAATTGCCATTCCAAAGCCTCCAAGTAAGGATAAATACAACAATTCTTTTCTGCTTATTTTTTCTTCTGTCTCGTTGTACAAATACCGGATCAATATAACAACGGTTAAAAGTATGGGGGCTATCATAAAACTTTCCGGTGTTAATCTGCCGAATACACTAAAAGCATAAATATTTCCAAAAGGGATCAATTGAATCAATAGTGTCATGAAAATATTTCCGGTGTAACTATAAACCTTTTTTCCGGCATAGAACAATACTCCGGAAATTATAATACTCATTAAAATGATAGCTGCAGTTATAAATAGTTCCGGTTGGTCTATGGCGTTCTCTACTATCGACCCCGGAATAAATAAGCTTACAGGCCACGATGAAACTGCCACAATAACCTGAAGTGGTGTGCCCGGGTGATCAATATAAGGAGTTGCAAGGTTAAAGATGGCTACATTTATCCCGTTAAGTAAATGAAAATATTCAGGATCTGTAATTCTTTGATAAAAATAACCATACTCAAAATGAGCGATCAAACCTATTACAGATTGTAACACTGGTAGTATTAGTAGCAATAGTATGATATTACGTCTGTTTGTACCGGTACTATTTAATGAGTCATTCATTTAGTATTAATTTTAATACAAAACTAAAAAAGCTACTTCATATTTCTTTCAAATCCATATTAATTTATTGATTACAATTAAAGTAAGTTCTGGAAGTCAATTTACACCTTACATTGACTATATTTACATCCATCGAAAAAGCAATGGAAAAATAATAATAAGTCAGACCAAAATTTATAAATGGAGTTTCAACAAGTTTTTCTACTGGGAGCCCTTGCTCTATGGATATACCTGTCATTCACGGCAATAGATCTCTGGAAAGGAATAAGGGCGTTAATATCAAATCAGCCTTTACCAACGTATTTTGAATTATTTCCACGGAAACTTCCATCAGTATACAAACAGCTACTTATCAGAAATGATCCATTTTTCAGGAAATTATCTCCCAAGTTGCAGAAGTCGTTTGGAAGCAGATTAATGAAATTTCTAAGCGATAAAGAGTTTGAAATGAGAGATGGTCTGAGGTTGACTAATGAAATGATGCTACTTATAGGATCTGTGGCAATAAGAATAACATTTGGTTTGCGTAACTATGAGTTTAATTTGTTTCATACAATTATTATTTATAAGGACGAGTTTTACTCAAATGTATCACAGTCGTTTGTAAAAGGAGAAACTAATGGTTCGGGAGTGATTGTGTTTTCGTGGAAGGATCTAAAATTTGGTGAATCAATATCTGATGATTCACTACATCTTGGATATCATGAATTTGCTCATGCTTTGTTTTTAGAACATCTAATGGATCCTTATGAAAGTGATTTTAAAGAACATTACAGAGAATGGCTGGTTTACATAAAAAACAATGATAAACTGGAAGAGGTAAGAGAAAAACAAATTTTCAGAGATTATGCAGCGGTAAATGAAATGGAGTTTTTTGCAGTTGCCCTGGAAAATTTCTTTGAACGTCCCCATCACTTCAAAAGCGAACTCCCAAATTTATACCATATGATGACTCAGATGTTAAATCAGGATATGGCTAAGGCTGATTAATTTTTGTTTCTGTTAGCTATTTCATTGGTGTTGAAATTTTTGCGAATTTTATACTTTCTAAAACAACATTGTCATGAAAAATTGTTCAATAAGTATTATTGTATTAATTTCTTTATTTCTGATGTCAATTTCATTGTCGGCTCAGGATGCTCCTCCTAAAACAGAAAACATAATTCAGGGCGTTGAAGAGATTAATTCTACACTTCATCATCGCCTGGATGTTCTGGAGAAACGAATCGATGATTTATTATGGTTCGAGAAAGTTAGAGACTTGGCTTATGTTGATAAAGTTTATATGACTGGACCACCTCTTTGGAAAGAGAAAAATCCATCTGCTCAGGGTGCAGGTAATCCCATAAAATTTTGGTCCTATGTTTTTATACCAAAAGATGTTGATGATTCAAAAAAATACCCGTTAATAGTATTCCCTCATGGAGGAGTTCACTCCGATTTTTCAACTTATTACACTCATATTGTTCGTGAATTATTATCTCAGGGATATATTATTGTAGCTGCCGAATATCGTGGAAGCACAGGGTATGGAAAAACCCATTATGAGAAAATTGATTACGGTGGACTGGAAACGGAAGACGTTTATTCATCGCGTAATTATATGATTGAAAATTATAATATTGTTGATGAAGATCGTGTAGGAATAATTGGCTGGAGTCATGGTGGATTAATTGCCTTGTTTAATATTTTCGATCATCCTGAAGCATATCAGGTTGCTTATGCGGGCGTTCCTGTTTGCGATCTTATAGCACGAATGGGGTATAAAGATCAGGCATATCGCGATCTGTATGAGGCTGATTATCATATTGGTGAAAGTGCCGAAGAAAATGTTGAAGAGTATAAACGAAGATCTCCGGCTTGGAATACACATAAAATGAAAGACACACCATTGCTTATTCAAACCAATACCAACGATGCTGATGTAAACGTTCTGGAAGTAGAACATCTGATAAAATCCCTTAAAGCAGATGATAAATCGTTTGAATATGAGATATTTGAGGACATTCCCGGCGGGCATTCCTTCAATCGTACCGACACTAAAATAGCGCAGGAAATACGAGTGGGAATTTATAAGTTTCTTACAAAAGAGCTAAACCCCCCAACACCTATTACAACCGTTGCAGAGTTAAGAAAGGCCGCTTATCGTTTCTAGCATTTGCTGTTTATTATTTTCCAAGATTAATTTTCTGTTGACTTAAATGATTCTACAAAGAAACATCAAAATAAATAAAGAAATATTTCTTCAAATCAAATATTTTATATCTTTGCAACGATATTAAGCATATAAAGTGGATCAAAAAGCACATAATAAACCAGTAAGTGTAGGAGTTCCGGAGCCAACCCTCAGGAGACTTCCTACCTACCTGTTTTTGCTAAAACAACTACGAAATCAAGGGGTGATGAATATTAGTGCTCCTAAGATTGGCAGACAATTGAAGTATGATTCAACTCAGGTTGTTAAAGATCTGGCATATACAAATGTCAGCGGAAAACCTCGTATAGGGTACAATATTTTTGAAGTAATTCAAGCTCTTGAAGATTTTTTGGGTTTCAATCGTCCAAATGATGCCTTTCTTATAGGTACCGGTAAATTAGGATCGGCACTTATGGCTTATCAGGGAGTACGTGATCTGGGAGTAAAAGTCATTGCTGGCTTTGATAATTCACCAAACAAGGTAGGAAAGCAGATTGAAGGAGTATTCGTATTACATATGGATAAACTGAAAGAAATGGTCGACAGGTTGCATGTAACCATTGCTATTCTTTGTGTTCCTGAAGAAGTTGCACAAAGGGTTTGTGATCAGCTAGTACGATATGGTATAAAAGCTATTTGGAATCTAACACCGGTTTATCTTACTGCCCCGGATGAAGTAATCATTCAAAATACTAGCATGTATTCCAATGTGGCAGTCATGCTAAATAAATTAAAAGAATCCCAACAATAGTTTAAAATTTAATAATTGAACAAATAAAGGATATCTATAAATTTGAATTTAAATAAAGAAATAATTCTTTAATGGTCTAAGCCATAGTCTAAAAACAAATGCTATGAATACAGTAATTGAAACAGAATCTACCACAACAAGAAAGTTTAATGCAGTAATGCAGATTCTTGAAAGGTATAATTATGATAGTTCACGGTTAATAACAATTCTCCAATTGGTACAGGAAGAATACAGGTATCTACCAAAAGAAGTATTGCCATTTATTGCAACAGCTTTGAAAATGCCTGTTGCTGAGGTATATGGAGTTGCAACTTTCTATGCTCATTTTTCGCTTGAAGCGAAGGGAAAATATGTAATAAAAGTGTGCAATGGTACTGCCTGTCACGTTAAGGGGTCAATGCCAATAGTCGATGCTCTTTATAAAAAACTAAACCTCAACCATGATAATACAACAACATCTGATATGATGTTTACCGTTGAAACAGTAAGCTGTTTGGGTGCTTGTGGACTAGCTCCGGTTATGGTTGTTAACGATAAAGTTTTTGGAGAAGTAACTCCCGCAAGAATTAGTGAAATTATTGATGAGTATTTATTTAATGAGGAGGAAGTTTAATGGAAAACAATAATATGCTTGAATCAATAGGTGTTCAATACAAAGAAAACACCAAAGATGTTCAAAAACGTATTGTGGTTTGTGCCGGTACCGGATGTATCGCAAATGGAAGTCTCGAAGTTATTGATGCATTTAAAAAAGAGATAGAACTCAAAGGCTTAAACGTTATGTTAAGCGCTCACGATGATAAAGATAAAAATGATCCTGTTCACCTTAACGGAAGCGGATGTCAGGGGTTTTGTGCTAAAGGACCATTGGTTAATATTTATCCTGATAACATTCTCTATGTGAAGGTAGTACCCGAAGATGTAGCTGAAATAGTTGATAAAACAATTATTAATGGGGAAGTAATTGATCGTCTTCTTTATGTTAATCCAACTAATGGTAAGCATTTTAAAGCACAGGATGACATTCCATTTTACAAACAACAGTTGCGACTTGTTCTGGATGAATGTGGGAGAATCGATCCTGAAGACATTTCAGAATATATTGCTCACGATGGATACCAAGCTGCTTTCAGAGCACTTGCTCAAATGTCGGATCAAGAAGTTTGTGACGAGATTACTAAATCAGGTCTTCGTGGTCGTGGTGGCGGTGGTTTCCTTACCGGGCTAAAATGGAACCTAACACGAAAGGAAAATAGTGAAAAGAAATTTGTTATTTGTAATGGTGACGAAGGTGATCCGGGAGCTTTTATGGACAGAAGTCTAATGGAAGGAAATCCTCACCGTGTGCTGGAAGGAATGATGATTGCAGCCAAAGCAATTGGTGCTGATGAAGCTTATGTTTATGTACGACTTGAATATCCACTGGCAATTAAGCGAATGGTTAAGGCAATTGAAGATGCCGAGAAACTAGGAATCCTTGGCAACAACATTTTTGGTACTGGTTATAATCTGAAAATACATCTAATGGAAGGTGCGGGTGCATTTGTTTGTGGAGAAGAAACGGCATTAATTAGCTCCATCCAAGGAAAAAGAGGAATGCCTTTGCCAAAACCACCATTCCCAGCTCAGAAAGGGTTGTGGGGAAAACCAACAGTTATTAATAATGTAGAAACTCTGGGTATTATACCAAGAATTTTGCTTGAAGGAGCAGATTGGTTTAGTGCATATGGTACTGAATCATCAAAGGGAACAAAAACCTTCGCCCTTACCGGTCATGTTGCCAATACTGGATTAATAGAAGTTCCTTTTGGAACGACACTCCGAAAAATTGTTTATGATATTGGTGGTGGGGTTTGTGATGAAGAAGGAAATATCACAAATGATAGTTTTAAAACTGTTCAAATTGGTGGACAGTCAGGTGGTTGTCTTACAGAAGAAGATATTGATTTACCCATCGATTATGATAACCTGATTGCAGTAGGTGCAATGGTAGGATCCGGTGGATTGGTGGTGATGAACAAACAATCATGCATGGTTCAGGTTGCTAGATTCTTTATGGAGTTTACCCAAAATGAAAGTTGTGGAAAATGTGTTCCCTGTCGTGAGGGAACAAAGCAAATGCTGGCTCTTTTGGATGATATTATTGAAGGAAATGCCACTGAAGAAACTCTTGATCTTTTGATAGAAACAGGTACTGTTGTTCAAAAGGCATCACTTTGTGGGCTTGGTAAAACAGCGCCAAGCCCGGCTTTATCGACAATCAGCAAGTTTTATGATGAATATATGGAACACATTATTGATAAGTCTTGCCCGGTGAATAAATGTAAAGCTCTTGCAAAAATAGAAATCGATGCTGAAAAATGTATCGGCTGTACAGCATGTGCCCGCAAATGTCCTGTGAATGCAATTTCAGGCGAAAGAAAACAACCTCATGTTATCGATAATGAGATTTGTACAAAATGTGGTGTATGTAAATCTGTTTGCAAATTCAACGCTGTTCTTGGGTTTTAATATTATAGAGATTGTTTAAAATGGAAAATCATAAATATATAACAGTAAACGATAGAAAAGTTCTCATCGAGAATGAAAAAAACGTTCTGGAGGTAATTAGAAAAGCAAATATTGATATACCAACATTTTGTTATCATTCGGAGTTGAGTATCTATGGTGCATGCCGACTTTGTGTTGTAGATATTAATGGAAAAGGAGTGCAAGCAAGTTGCTCCATAGTCCCTGAGGATGGAATGATCGTAACAACTAATTCTTCTGAAATCAGAACCATCAGAAAGGTAAATCTGGAATTGCTACTTGCAAATCACGATATTAATTGCCCAACATGCGATCGAAGTAATAATTGTAAACTCCAGGAGTTGTCGAGCAAGATAGGAATAAGTGAATCGCGGTTTAAGAAGACAGATAAAGTGCTTCCGATAGATACAAAATCAGATAGTATTATTCACAACCCTAATCGCTGCGTGCTCTGTGGCGATTGTGTTAGAATGTGTAAAGAGGTTCAAAGTGTTGGTGCTATTGATTTTGTACATCGAGGAGCACAAACAATTGTTGGTCCTGCGTTTGGTATGAGCCTGGCCGATGTTGAGTGTGTGAATTGCGGACAATGTGTTTCAGTTTGTCCTGTTGGTGCACTTACGGTTAAACCTGAAATGGACCAGGTTTGGGATGACCTTGGTGATAAGAATAAAACCGTGGTTGTTCAGGTAGCTCCTGCTGTTAGAGTTGCTTTGGCAGAACAATTCGGATCTGATCCCGGAACAATAAGCACAGGTAAAATGGTCAATGCCTTAAAGCTTCTTGGTTTTAATAAAGTATATGACACAAGTTTTTCGGCCGACCTAACAATTATGGAGGAAGTGAACGAGCTGATTGAAAGAAAAGCTGGAAATATGCCGATGCCGTTAATTACATCATGCTGTCCTTCATGGGTAAAATTTGCCGAACAATATTATCCTGAATTATTACCAAACCTGTCGTCATGTAAATCACCACAACAGATGTTTGGAAGTGTTGCTAAAAAGATATTACCTAAGATGTTTGGTATTGATGAAAAAGACTTGATTGTTGTTTCTGTAATGCCATGCACTTCCAAGAAAATGGAGGCAAAAAAACCTGAGTTTTTTGAAGATGGTATTGCTGATGTTGATCATGTTATTACAACTGGAGAACTGGCCAAAATGATATCCAATGCAGGTATTCGATTTGCAGAATTATTACCTGAATCATTTGATCTTCCGCTGGGATTCAAAACAGGCGCAGGGATTCTTTTTGGAAATTCAGGAGGAGTTATGGAAGCTGCATTGAGATATGCATATGAGAAAATTACAGGTCATACTCTACTTGATAACGATTTTAATATTGTCAGAGGTGAAGATGGTTTACGTACAGCAGAAGTTTCTCTTGGTGATTCAATGCTTAAAGTTGGTGTAGCCCATAGTCTGAGTAATGCCAAATTGCTTTGTGAGAAATTAAAAACTGGTGAGTCTGACCTTGATTTTATTGAAATGATGGCTTGCCCGGGAGGTTGCGTAAACGGCGGCGGTCAACCTATTAGCTTTGATAATGATTATAAAAATAAACGAACCAGAGCAATCTATGATTGTGATAAACAGCTTCAGTTACATAAATCACAAGAGAATCCATATGTGTTGGATCTTTATAAAAATCATCTTGGAGAAATCGGAGGTGAGCAGGCTCATCATCTATTACACACAACATACAATAGCAAGAAAAGAATTACCGATATAAATCTTGAAGTTAGAAACTCTCAAAATCATCAGGTTAAAGTTTCCGTATGTGTTGGAACCAATTGCTATGTGCGTGGTTCACAGGATCTGCTGAAAAAGTTGGTGGGTTTCGTAACTAGCAATAAGCTTGAGGATATGGTTGGGTTCGAAAATAGGGAAGAAACAGTTGATGTTGCAGCAACATTTTGTTTCGAAAAATGTGATCGTGGACCAGTTGTAAGAATAAACAATCAAACCATTGAGAAAGCAACCTTTGATAAAGTTCAGGAAGTAATAATAAAAGAATTGGAAAAATATCGTTTGGAGGTTATTTTATAGGAAAAAGAAGGTCGGGATCATGAGTTGAAAATTAGAGATAGGATGAAATTTGCACTAGCCCGGCATTATACGACTCTGGTTTCAAGATTGGCCCAGGCCGTACCTCTGATACAGGTTCTGTAAAAAACTTAAATAATGCAGCGAAATAATATTATTGAAAATGTTGTTTTTACAAACAAGGCTTTATGCCGCGATTGTAATAAATGTGTAAGGGTTTGCCCGGTTAACGCTATAAAAATTGAAAACTCACAGGCGCAGGTAATCAAGGAAAAGTGTATCGATTGTGGAGCGTGTGTAATAGAATGTCCGCAACATGCTAAAAGCTATTCAAGTGAATTACTTGCTGTAAAAACACTTCTTGCTGGGAATGAAAAAGTTGTTGTTTCTGTGGCTCCTTCATTTGCATCAGTTTATAGCGGATGGAAAATAACCCGAATTCCTTCTGCTCTTCGAATGCTGGGATTTTCTCTTATTTGTGAAACAGCTGTAGGGGCATATTATACAGCAGTTGAAAGCCGGAAATATATCAAATCTCATCCTGAAAAAAATCACATTTGTACAGCCTGTCCTGCGGTTGTAAGTTACGTTGAAAAATATGAACCAAAGTTAGTTGATAACTTGATTCCTGTGGTTTCGCCATTGATAGCTCATGCAAGAGATATAAGCAGGAAACATACTGGTTATAAAGTTGTTTTCATAGGGCCTTGCATTGCGAAAATTAATGAAATAAAACGACCGGAATTCAATGGCGTTGTTGAAGCAGCCATTACTTTCGAAGAGCTTGATCAGCTTCTTACAGAAAGTAAAATATATCTTGAAAATTGTGAGGAAAGTAGCTTTGATGATAGTCCGGCAGGTGACTCTAGATTATTTCCCATCGAAGGAGGTTTGCTAAAAACAGCCGGCATGTCGACCGATATGATGGATGAAAATCACTTGTGCATAAGTGGGCCCAAAGAAGTTCAAGAAGCGCTGAGCCTGCTAACTTCAGGCAGTAATCCCAAGGTTGTTGAGCCCTTATATTGTAAACATGGTTGTATTAATGGACCGGCTGTAAACCGGGAGGGAAATAATTATGTTGACAGACAGAAGATATTGAATTATAACAGGAAAAAGGAAAATGGTTCAAAAGGAAAGGCAAATCACAGAACGAGCTTTAGTACCAGATACTATCATGGTAATTCTATAACGGAAAAGAGTTTCTCTGAAATGGAAATTATGGAAGTTCTTAGAAAAACTGGCAAAGAAGATTCTGAACATGAACTTAATTGTGGTGGGTGTGGATATGATACTTGTCGGAAAAAAGCGATTGCAGTACTACAGGGAATTGCTGAGGTTGAAATGTGTATCCCATATATGAGAAGGCTTGCCGAGAAAAGAAGCAATTTAATTATTGAGAAGGACCCTAACGGAATAGTTGTTCTTGATAATGAATTAAAAATCAGACATATGAATCCTGCATTTAAGAGCATGTTCTTTTGTTCTGATAAGATAATTGATCAACAAATATCATATATTCTGGATGCCGATCCATTTGAAAAGATACTTACAAATCCTGATAGTGTTATCCATGAAGAAATTAAAATAAGTGGTTATAACCTGGTCTGTCATCAATTTTGCTATTCCATTCCTGAAGAAAGTAAAATTATAGGCGTTTTTGTGGATGTTACCGAATTTCAGAATAACCAAAGAAAGCTAAATCACTTTAAAACCAAAACAATTCATCAGGCTAATGAACTTATCGAACATCAAATAAAAATGGCTCAGGAACAGGCTAAATTTCTTGGTGAGAATACCGCCAGAAGTGAAATGCTTCTTCAACAGTTGATCGACTCAATAGAAAAATAATAAATCGTCTATTTTTGCCCCGTATTTTATAAATATACACTCATCCAAAATTGAAAGCACAGTACATTCATACAAATGTTGAGATTGCTCAGTCCTCGAAAAAGACGGGTGATGTATGTGGTGATGTTGTTGATGTATACAGAAATGCCACATCTACAAATATTGTGCTTTGTGATGGAATAGGCTCCGGGTTAAAAGCAAACATCTATGCAAAGATGTGTTGCGCACGAATTATTCATATGTTGAGAGAGGGATCTTCTGTAAAAAGGACCTTTGAAACGGTTGGTGAGACAATGAATAAAGCATGGGGAACCGGCGACCCTTTTTCTGTTTTTACCATTGTTAGTATCCTTAACACAGGAAATACTACGATTATGGCATACGATATGCCTTCACCGATTTTTATATGTAAACAATATGCCAACGTTGTAAAATCACGTACATATTACTGGAAAAAAGCACTTATTCATGAGTCGCATTTGATACTTAGAAAGAATGAAGGAGTGGTTATTATGAGTGATGGAATTACTCAGGCTGGTCTGGGTAACGGACTCATTAATGGCTGGGAATCAGAAGGTGTGGTAAAGTTTGTCAATTTGAATAGTTATATTCATAATATACAATATCGTGATTTAACAAACTCAATTCATAAACAAGCACTCAAGCTTTGGGGAAAGAAATATGGTGATGATTGTACTGTGGTAACTGCTTATAACAAGCGTGGAATAACTCTCAATGTTCTTACCGGCACTCCCGAAAGCAAGGAAGATGATAATAGCTTTGTTATGGACTATATGCAGTCGGAAGGAATTAAAGTTGTGTGCGGAGGATCGACCTCAATGATGCTGGCAAGAGAGTTAAAAAAACCTGTTGAGATAAAAGAAGAAATGTCACCAATTGTTCCTCCTTCATTTATTATTCCAGGCATAACTCTTGCTACAGAAGGAATGATTACTTTAAATCAACTTTTCAATTTATTGAATGAAGATATTGATTCGTCATCGGGTGATAATATTGTTCTGGAGCTTCTGGAATATTTTCAAACAGCTGATAAGATTCTATTTTGGGTAGGAAAATCGGGTAACATTGGGCATAATATGCTTGAATTGAAACAACAGGGAATTCAAAACAGGCTTGCTATTGTTAAGCTTATCGCCCATAAATTACGTGAGCTTGAAAAACTTGTAGTTATAAAAACACATTAGATTTCTAATATTTTCTCCAAATACTTAGTAACTTGCAGAACCCAAATCTGCAAAAATGAAAAAGTTAGTTATTCCTGTATTACTTTTAGTTTTTATCGTTCTATCATTGACAAGTACCAGCCAATGGCAGCAGGCAACTGGTCTTGAAGGTGCAAATCTTACCAGTATGGTTAGTGTCGATAGCGTTTTGTTAGCAGTTTCAGAGTATCATGGTTTATATAGAAAAACTGATAACTCTGACTGGCATTTCGTTAATAATGTACCATATAATACCGGTGTAATAATGAGTGCTGGCAATTGTGCATTTGCATTGGTAGGTTATAATGTTTATAAAAGCTTTGACGGAGGTATTACATGGGAAGATGTCCCAAACATAACCAGCCCTTCTTCTCTTGCAATAATTGATACAGTATTATTTTTTGGAAGTGGGCGTACCAATCGTTCATTCGATTATGGTGAAACTTATGATACAATCCAATTACCTGAAAAAGATAGCCTTTTCTATTCAGTAACTTTGGCAGATGATAATTATCTATATGTGCAACAATTGTCATATTATTTAGAAGAAAAAAGTAAGCTCTATTATTCGGGAGACTATGGTGAAACATGGGATTCCATTACAACATGTGGTATTCTGGAAACACCAGGAGTTGAAATAAGAAAGATCCATTATCTGGGAGGGACTTTCTGGGCTCAACTTAGTTGGGGTACAGCTCCCCCTACTATGGCAAAGATAGATCAATCTACCAATAGCTGGATTGGTATTCCTGAGTACCCTTATGGAAGTGGTTGCTTGGATATGGTTGAGTATTATGGAAAAGTTCTGATAAATCCACAAAATCACGCTGTATACTATTATAATGACAGCACTTCGTGTATTGAGCAATTTGCAGATCCGCAAAAGGTAGTTAACCAGTTTGTTATTCATGATAATCGATTGTTTTGTGCAACAAGGCAAGGGGCAAGTTTTCTTGATACCACAGGGAACTACACTGATTTTAATCAGGGTTTGAATCACCGAAATATTACTTCCATAAGCTCCTATGAAGATAAAGTTATAATTGCTGCAAATAATGAGATATTTGTATCATCCGATGGTTCTGAAACATTCCAAAAAATTCCACAAGGCTATGGTTTTCAAATTATAGCCACCGATTCAGTTTATTATACATTATCAGCTCACGATTTTCGTTTATCAAGAGATGAAGGAAGCACATGGGAAACTCATACAAACTGGATCAGATGCCCTTCAGGGAACTCTTTTACCCACTTTAGTATCACCAATAAATACTATTTCCTTGGTACAATGGAAGGATTGTTTCGAACTACTCCTGTCATTAACAATTGGCAAAAGCTGGAAAATGGTCCTTTTAATCCAAATTTCTGGGTTGCAAATGTTGAAGCTATTGGAAGGTCAGTTATTGCAAGTGAATATTTCTTTGCGCAGAGCATGTATAGATCAAATAATTTTGGGATTGAATTTTCAGATTTTAGGAGTCATTGTGGCTTGAGAAAAGTTAACAAGTCATATTATTTACTTAGTGATTCAATATACATTTCCTATGATCAGGCTCAAACATGGGAGCCAGTAAAGCTATCAAATAACACCTTGGCATATTGCATTGATAGAAAGGGTGACACACTTGTAATAGGCGGTCGGGATGTTTATGCCAATTCAATAGTAGAAATGTGCAATAAGCAAACAGGCTACTGGAATTGGGTTGATATAAAAGATGATTTACCGGAATCACAAAATAATTTCCAGTCTATAAATGAAATAAAAATATTTGACGGAACAATTTTAGTTGCCAACCCTGATTACGGATTATGGTATCGTGATGATATACTTACTGGAAAAGGTGAAGTGGTTTTGCAAGCTGACCAAGAGTATATAAAATTATATCCTAATCCCACAAGTTCTAACATTACATTTAGTTGTATCATATCTATGGATAATTTGGTTAATGTAGAAATCCTTAACATTAGAGGACAAACTGTATATAATTTATCCAGACTCCAACAAAAAGGACATATGGAATTATCAATAGATTTAGAAGAATTAGAGTCGGGCATGTATTTTTATGTAATTTATTTAAACGGAAAAATTAGAACCGGAAAGTTTTTTATTATTGATTGACAAATGACACTTGATATTTTATAAATCATCAAGATACCTCAATCAAGTTTATACTCAAAGAACTTTGAAACGCAAAGTAAGATTTTTAGCATGCGTTATATTTTGTATTTATTACATAAATAATATACGATGAAAATATAATAAAACGCTGAATTTCAATAAATAAAAATTTTTATTACCTTTGATTTCAATTGTATTAACACCAATTTCGTCTTACTAATCAAACACCAAATCATGAAGACTTTAAAGGTTATTATTGTACTTTTTGTGGTTGCAACTATTACTCCGGTAAGCGCCCAGGAAAAAGGAACCAGTGAGTTTAAAGCTGGTTATGGGATTATCACTTCCACTCAAACAATCTATGATATTGTTGAGATATTTGAAATGGCATTTACTCTAGGAAGTATTACTTACACCGATGAAAAATCAAGTGGGGCCATCCATCTTTGTTATAATTATTCTGTAAGTGATAAGTTTACAGTTGGTGCTGTTGTTGCTTATGAGCAGATAAACAGTAACGTAAGTTCCGGGAATGATGCAATTGGTAAAATGAAAAGTAAGTTTTACACAGTTGCCATAGAATCTGCTTTCCATTACATGCAAAAAGAAAACATGAATCTATATTCCGGCATTGGTTTGGGATATTCTTTTGGAAACATGAATTTTGAATCATCAAGCACACAGGAAGACTCCTTTAGTGATAATGCCAATATGCCCAACTTCCACATCACAGGAATTGGAATAAGGTTTGGCAAAACATTTGGAGGATTTGCCGAAGCAGGATTCGGATATAAAGGAGTTATTAATGCCGGAATATCGCTGAAATTTTAATCTACATTATATTTCGTAACACTTACATCAGCTTTCTGTACCTAATACGTTTAGGCCCAGTATCACCAAGTCGTTTCTTTTTATTCTCTTCATAATCAGAATAAGAGCCTTCGAAAAAGTAAACGTTTGAATCACCTTCGAATGCAAGAATATGTGTTGCTATTCGGTCAAGGAACCATCTGTCGTGGGAAATAACGACAGCACAACCTGCAAAGTTTTCCAAACCTTCTTCCAGAGCTCTAAGTGTATTTACATCGATATCATTTGTTGGCTCATCAAGTAACAACACATTTGCTTCCTGCCTTAAGGTTAATGCAAGGTGCATTCTGTTTCTTTCTCCACCTGAAAGAACTCCGGCTTTTTTACCCTGATCGGTTCCGCTAAAGTTAAATTTACTTACATAAGCCCTGGAATTCATACTTCTGTTTCCCAGTTGAATATTATCATGACCTCCGGATATAATTTCCCACACATTTTTTTCAGGATCAATCTCCTCATGGGCCTGATCAACATATCCTACTTTGACCGTGTCGCCTACTTCAAAATTACCACTGTCGGGTGTTTCCAATCCCATAATTAATCTGAAAAGCGTAGTTTTACCTGCTCCGTTTGGACCAATTACACCAACAATTCCACCTGGTGGCAAACTGAATTCAAGTTCATCAAACAGAAGTTTTTCTTCGTATGCTTTCCGTAGATTTTTAGCTTCAATTACTTTTGTGCCTAATCGAGGACCATTTGGGATAAATAACTCTAGATTTTCGAGTTTCTCGGCGCCATCTTCCGATAGCATTTTCTCATAATTGGAAAGCCTCGCCTTTGATTTAGCATGCCTTGCTTTTGGGGCCATTCGCACCCACTCAAGCTCACGCTCAAGTGTTTTACGGCGTTTGCTTGCGGTCTTTTCCTCCATTTCCAATCGCTTGGATTTCTGCTCCAGCCATCCTGTATAGTTTCCTTTCCATGGAATTCCATGCCCACGGTCGAGTTCTAGAATCCAACCAGCAACATTATCAAGGAAATAACGATCATGGGTAACTGCAATAACAGTTCCTTTATATTGTTGCAGATGTTGTTCCAGCCATTCCACTGATTCAGCATCAAGGTGGTTGGTAGGCTCATCGAGTAGCAAAATATCAGGTTCTTTCAATAACAATCTGCAAAGTGCAACACGACGACGTTCACCGCCCGAAAGAACGCTAATGGATTTTGTTTCTTCTGGACACCGTAGAGCATCCATTGCACGTTCAAGTTTTGAATCTATTTCCCATCCATTGTGCTGTTCAATTAGTTCTGTTAGTTCTCCCTGGCGTTTAATGGTTTTGTCCATTTCATCATCCGACATGGGTTCCATAAACTTAAGGTTAATCTCTTCGTATTCTTTCAGAAGGTCAACAACCTCACTTACACCTTCTTCAACAATTTCACGAACGGTTTTGGAATTATCCAGTTCAGGTTCCTGTTCCAGTAATCCTACAGAATAACCCTTGGAAAAAACCACTTCACCATTAAATGTCTTATCAACACCAGCAATAATTCTTAGCAAAGTTGACTTTCCCGATCCATTTAAACCGATGATACCAATTTTGGCACCATAGAAAAATGAGAGGTAAATATCTTTTAAAATGTGTTTGTTTGGAGGGATTACTTTTCCCACCCCAACCATTGAGAAAATTATCTTTTTATCGTCAGACATAGTGTAAAATTTTGCAACAAAGATATCTATTAATCATCATCTAGACCTACAAGGTCTGATAGGTCTGAAATAAAGAGTGTAGCTTAGTTTTAAATCTCCGTAACAATCCCTCCGGTTAGCCTTAACAATTCAGTGTGAGTGTCGATTAGATCGTATATGGCATTTAGCTTTCTGCTGGCTGCATTAAGGTATATTAGCTGCACATCTCTGAAATTAAATGAGTTAATTGAACCATTGCGGTATTTTTCTGTAGCAATTTCCATGTTAAGTTTAGCGCTTTCCAGATTTGATTCTGCAACATTTAACAATTGTTTTCTAATGTCATAAAGCTCATATTGATTCACCAACAGGTTTTCAAGAGTTTGAGTTATCTCAAGGGTTTCCAGTGTGCCAATTCTTTCATCAATACCGGCCTGTTTTATTGCACTCCTTGTGTTTCCTCCATTGAAAAGATTAAAACTCAATGTAAAGTTTGCATAATAATCAAATGAATAACGATCGTAACTGTTATCAGTTGGTAAATCATACCAGCCTTTGTTGTAATCATACCCGGCATTCATAGAAATTGTAGGATAAGTTGCGCTTTTAGCAATGCCAGTACTTTTTTTCAGGATTTCCTGATTTATATATTGATTTTGCAAAGTCTTATTGCTCGCCATCATTTTCTTCTCGAGATCTTCAAGGTCGTATGTGTATATTTCAGTTTTAAAACTGTCAATCAAAATGAAATCACTATCAGGTGATTCGCCCAGCAGTAGATTCAACCTCAAATATGCATTTTTAACATTCAACTCCTGCAATAAGTAGTTTGTCGAATCACTCAAGTATGAATTCTTAGCCTGCAACACCTCAAATGTAACAGCACTTCCAATATCCTTTCTTATCATTTCGTATTCGTAACGGTCGCCCGAAAGGCTCTTTACCTCACTTAACACTTTTAATCTTTCCTGCTCAAGCAGAACGAGATAATAACCAAGAATTATGGACTGGACAGTATTTTCAACCACAAGCGCTGAATTTCCTGATGAATATCGCTCCAGAAGCTCTAGTTTATCTTTATTCATCTTTACAGAAAAACCATTGAATAACAGCCAATTGACATTAATATACGGTGAAAGTCTGTTGGTGTATAACTCACTTCTGTCGTCGGGATTTTGTTGTGAAGGCGAATCATCAAACCTATTCACGCTCGTTAACCCCAATGTTATTGAAGGATATCGCCCAACTGTTCCCCAACTGTTTGTAAGTTCAGCAGTCTTAACGTATTCTTCAAAAATCTGCACTTGAAAATTATTTTCAAGACCTTTAAGTATTGCTGTTTCAAGTTTTAAAGGTTGTTGTGCTGCTAAGTTTTTGATTCCGGAGCTTATAATCAGAGTGATCAATATTACCGGGATATATTTAAAAAAATGTTTCATTTTCATATTTTTTGAATAATGAAAGGTTAATCGATTTTACGATTGTTATAAATAATTGCTTTCTCGACTTCTTCAGGAGTTGGATATTTCTTTATTGATTCAATTTCTTCTTCAGTAAAGTTATGATCGCTGTCACCTAGTCTTATCCACAGGTTAATCCTTCTGAAAGTCCATTTCCAGAACCTTTTAAAGTCATTCAGTGTAAGAATTAAAACAGGGAAAAACACCAGAATAAAACCGGTTCCAATAAATACTCCATATGCCAAGGCTACTGCAAGAGGAATTAGGAATTGAGCCTGAAAACTTCTTTCAAGAATAATTGGATATAAACCTACGGTGGTTGTGATTGTCGTTAGTACAATTGCCCTGAAACGTGCCAAACCTGTCTGAAATACAGCATCTTTAACCTTCACTCCTTCAAGTAGAAGAGAGTTGTATTTGGACAGGAAGACGACCGCATCGTTTATTATCACCCCCGACAGGGCAATCATTCCCCAGGTGCTTAACATTGAAACCGGAATTCCTTCGATTCCATGTCCCCACAATGCCCCCAACCAAGCCAATGGTATCATTGCCACAATAATCAATCCCTGAGTAAAAGATTTGAAATGAAGAACAATTATCAGAAACATCAATGCAAATGCAGCACTGAAATATTTTTGAATTTGTTCCATTGTTTCATTCGTATCACGTTGTTGACCCTGATATTCAATATCAACATTAGGATATCTCTCTTCAATAATTGGAAGTATATCTGTTTTAATTTTTTCAATAATCGGTGGAACTTCTCCGTAAGGATCAAGAAGATCAGCATCTATTCGTACTTCACGTGAGCTGTTGAAGTGCTTGATACTCACCGGCCCACGATCAATAGTATATTCTGCCAATTCGCTTAATGGATATTCACCTGCTATGGTTTTGATCTTCATGTTTTCCAACTGTCCGATGTTAATTCTGTCGGATTTTGGATAACGTACCCAAACTCGCAGCTCATCTTTTCCATGTTGTAATCTTTGAGCCTGCCCCCCAAAAAATCCTTGACGAATTTGATTTAAAAGAGTTGCTTGATTGAAACCAAGAAAATAAGCTTTTGGCTTAAGCTTAAGTTGAATTTCGCGCTTCCCGGCAGGGTTTACATCCGTAATATTATTGAGAGCTTTTATCTGCTTCATTCCGTTAAGAAGAACTTCCTTAGCAGCATTAAGCTCATCCATATCTTTGCCCAGAAGACTTATTGATACCGGTGTTCCAAAGGTATGCCTTCCAGCTATTTTAAACTTTTCCGCTTCTGGTAATGGACCTAATTTATTCTGTACTCTTGTTACAATTTCAAAACTTGAAGTTCCTGTATTTTCCAGATCACGAAGTAATACAAATACGTTTCCTGCATGCGAACCGGTTTCCATTCCGTTAAATGCCGATCCGGTTGAAACAAAGCTGTAATTTACAAAATCAACAGTGTCGTTAAGTTCTTCCTTAAGCTCGTCGTTTACTTCCCAAATAGCATCATCAACTTTTTTCACGTATTCCAGAGTTTGAGCTTCACCTGATCCGGGCTTAAATGCTATTTCTGCGGTAAATTGGTCAAATGGAATCGAAGGGAAGAAAGTGGCTTTAATCAGTCCTCCTCCAAATAACCCGACAGTAATAATTATCAGAACAACAGGAGTAAACAGGAATATATATTTCCACTTTATTACAAACTTGAGAGTATTACCATAAAGCCTTTCTCTCATAAATGATAGTACTTTCTCAAGAACATCACGAAGCTTTTTGCCGGTATTTTCTTTTTGGCTTCTTCGGAGTATAAAACTGCTACCAAGGTGGGCAGGAAGCACGAAAAATGCTTCCAGTAAGGAGAATGCAAGGCTGAAGATAACTACAAATGCCATCTCAAACATAAACTCCATTCTACCTTCGATAAAGAATAAAGGTGAGAAAGCAATAATTGTGGTTGTTACTGAAGTAAGAACAGCTGGTAACACCTCCATCGTTCCATCAACGGCTGCTTTTTTTGCCGACTTACCCTTCTCAAATTGTGTATATATATTTTCGGCAATAACAATTCCATCATCCACCAGAATACCAATAACCAGTATCATCCCGAAAAGCGAAATCATATTAATGGTAATTCCATATGCCGATGCAAGTATGAACATGGATAAGAATGATGCGGGAATTCCAAATGCTACCCAGAATGAAAGGCGTATGCTTAAAAATAATCCAAGGGTTATGAGAATTAGCAGAAGTCCGATACCACCATTTCTATAAAGCAGATTTAATCGTCCTTTCAACATTTGCAAAAAATCGTAGGTTACATAAAGTTCTGCATCTGTATGGGTTTCATTAAATTCCACAACAAGCGTTTTACAATATGTTGATATTGCTCCGAGGTCTTCTTCGGGTAGTTTATTAATATTAAATGATATTGATGGCTTACCATTCATAAGTGACTGGCTTGCAACATCAGCAAATTGTTTATGAACTTCACCTACATCTGCTATTCGCAAAAATGTCCCATCAGGATTTGCACGGATAATAATTTGTTCAATTTCTTCCGGCTTCACTGTACGATATCGTGATCGTATCATAATTTCTTCATCGTCAGAGCGAATCTGACCTCCTGAAATATCAAGATTATTCTGGGCAATTGCACGAGAAACCTCATCGAAAGAAAGGTTGTATCTGAGAAGATTTTCTTCGGATATTTCAACGGAAAGTTCGAGATCAGGATAACCTCCAATGGTTATCTGTGACATTATACCAGAGTTATACAGATCGTATTCAATTTCATCGGCGTATTTCTTCAGGGTAACCTTGTCACAATCACCTGATAATCCCATGAAAACTGCAAATGTTGATGATCGTTGTTTAAACACAATAGGGCGCTCTGCATCAACAGGAAATGAGGTAATTCCATCCACGGCATTTTTTACTTCCATCAATGTTTCGTCGATATCATATTCGCCTGTTGTTGTAATTCTTACGCTTGAAACGTTTTCCGACGACGTGGAGTTAACTTCTTTAATTCCAACAATACCCCGAATAGATTCTTCTACGCGGATGGTAATTCCTTCTTCCATTTCTTTAGGAGATGCTCCCGGGTAGAAAACGGTAACAAAAACATCCTTCTCAGTCAATTCCGGGAAGAATGATTTTTTCATCGACATAAAGCTGATTGTCCCAAGTATCAGCATTATGAAGATAATTACATTGGCGTAAAAAGGATATTTTACAAATATACTTACCAGCTTTCTCATCTTATTTCAGTATTTCAGCGTTAGTACCTTCCTGTGCATTTACCAATGGTTCCACTACTACAATTGCTCCTGGTTCAAGTCCCGAAAACAATGCTGAAGATTCGTCGGTTTTTAGAATTACAACCTTTTCTTTTTTGAGTTTCCCATCGGTGATTGTATACACATACTCCTTGTTGAATATTGCGTTTCTTGGAATTTCCATGCTTTCGTCGAGTGTTTTTTCCGAGAAAACAGCCTTTAGATATTGCCCCTGAAAAAGAGGATTGTCTTTGGTTGGCTCAAGGGTTACATAAACCGTAATCGATTGAGAGTTGGGATCCAAATAATTTGATTTTCGAATTACTTTACCGTTCCAGCTTCTTAATCCATCTTTTGTGTGTGCTACTACATCATCACCTATATTTACCCAGTAAATATCATCGATGCGTATTGGTACTTCAAGTTCCAGAACATCAGTTTTTATCATTGTTGCAATGCGACTTCCCGGATTTACAACCGAACCAACCTCCATCATAACATGAGTAAAGGTTCCATTGAAAGGTGCATAAATATGATATTTATCCAATCTGATTTGAGAGCTTAAAATATTGTAGTAATCATTAAGAATATTTCGACTTGCTAGAAATACTTTTTCCTTGTCAGAATCTATTTTTGGTAGAGCTGGCAGGTCTTTTGCAATATCAATTTCATTAAAGAACTTTAGCCATTTTTGATAGCTGTTTGGAAAGTCAATTTTCATATCGGGAAGAATTCCTGCTATTCCGTTTAAAAACCGACTCTTGCTTGCCTTAAGATTGTTCTTGGCTTCTTCATCAAAAATCCTAACGATAAGATCTCCCTTCTTGAACTTCTTACCTTTTTTAAGATTAATATTTCCCTTTAGTAACATTCCTGATACTTCAGCACTTAGATCAACAGCATGTTGCGACGATAGTCTACCGGTGGCGGTAATTCCGGATGAATTTTCACTGTATATAACAGGTAACGCTTTAACATATAATTTAGCTTCTTCTTTTTGACGGGATTCTGGCACCTCCTTATTTGCAATAAAAAACTGAGATAAACTTAAAGAAAGCACAATGACTACCGCAATGACAGAAATAGAAATAATAGTTTTTCGAATATTCATAATGAATAGATTAATTGGTTTGCAATGTATTTTTTAGATAATTCGCAAAGCGAAAATAACTCATTAATTATTATTTATGATAAAAAATCGGTAAACAAGAGTGTTTTTTCGGTGAACAGGGAATTCTGCTTTAATATCAGAAATTTTCAAGGTCAGAAGTCAATTTCCCGTCTGAATATTAAATGAAGCAATGTAAACCGAATCTCCGAATATGTAGCTTTATCACTAAGGTATTCCTTTATTTCAGTTAGTGATTTTGTTTTCTTTTCGTTTATAATATCTGTTATAAGCTTGATCTTACTATCGGTGAGGAGATCTTCTATCTTCAATTCACCGGTTCCAATATAGTGAGCAAGATGTTTTTCGATTGTGGGAACCACAAGCTCTCTTTTTTTTGCGATTTCCTCGATAGTATTTCCATCTTTAAAGAGATCTAAACTAGTTTTTTTGGTTTCTTTCTTTGGCTTTTTTACGGGCGGTTCCTTTGCTGGCTCAGGCATTAAGGTTATTTCATTTTCTCCTCTATAATCAACAATAATTTCGAGTAATTCATCACTAAACATCTCCATTTTCTTCTTTCCCATCCCAACTATATTATCTAAAGTTTCTGGAGTGGGTGGAAGATCTTTACAAATTTCCCTCATTGTTTTTAGCTGAATAACTCTGTAAACCTCAATGTCAAGCTCCTCAGCTTTAGCATCTCTCCATGCTTTTAATATCCTGTATAATTCTGGGTTTTCATCCCCTGTTGCAGCTGATGGAGGGGATTTTTTCCTCTTCTTCTTTTTAGTTTCGATTATTGATGCAAATGCTTTAGCCTTGATAAAATCATCAGTTATAAATCCATCGGCGCAAGCCAAAAGACAACCTGATTTATATGAATATTCGTTGTTTATATTATCAAGTACGTTTTTAAGCAAACTTCGGGCTGCCTTATTATCTGTTTCCAGTTGGTATTCTTCAAGAATTGACTTTAATGACTTGTCAAGTTTATCTCTAAAATAAGTTGATGCTTTGATGATCCTGGCCTGAAACTGCTGATCTTTTTCAATATTATCAGAGTTGTTGAACAGATTGACTAACTGTGTTTTAAATTTCCTGGAAACAATAACAACATCAGATGAAATAATGCTACTGGCATCCGTAAACTCCTGAAAGGGATTGTTTAACACTGCCGATAAATTATCCTTGAACGACTTAACTGCATAATAAACAAGCTTTTGAATTGATTGAAAATCAAAAAGATCGAGCAATAACTCTAGTTGATATTGTTTTTTCGAATCAATAAGCTGTTGTTCATCAGGCTGATTTTCCTCAATGTTCTTGGTAAAAGTATCTACGGTGTTATCTGTGAAAACACTACTTGGAATTATTTTCGAACTAAGAGTCAGTCCTTCCAGTGTTTTGCATCTGCTTAAAGCAACATAAACCTGACCATGAGCAAATGCATCCTGAGCATCAATAATGGCATTTTCAAAAGTTAATCCCTGACTTTTATGAATTGTGATTGCCCATGCTAGTTTAAGTGGATATTGTAAGAAAATGCCTTCCACAACTTCATTAATTTCCTGAGTTTTATCATCAAGGGAATAGGCGATTTTTTCCCAAAATAGTTTTTCTACAAATATGGGTTCGTCATCTCCATCGCATTGGACTGTGATCGAATCACTATCAATGTCAATTATCCGGCCAATCTTACCATTGAAGAACTGTTTTTCAGGAGTTGGATCATTTTTGATAAACATAACCTGGGCTTCTTTTTTCATCACTAACTCGAAGTCGTTGGGGTATGAATGTTCGGGAAACGTGCCCTTGATTTCAGCGCAATAGGTAAATGATCTATCGGGAAGCTTTACAAGTCGTGAATCATTAATTTGCCTTGCTTTGGCATTATGAGTTGTAAGAATAATATGTCCGCTACCAAGCGAATCAATATCAGGATTGAATCTTGCATTTAGCGTTTCAATAACTTCTTTGTCGATATTGTTGTTTCTGACTTTATTGAGAATATTGATGAAGCCCTCATCACTCTGACGATAAACATGAGTCAGCTCTATGCTTACATAATCTGTTTTTTGTAATGCCAGACTTCCAAAGAAAAAAGGTGTATTGTAATGACTTCGAAGAAGATTCCATTCGTTATCCTTTACTACGGGAGCAAGTTGTTGCAAATCACCTATCATCAATAGCTGAACTCCTCCAAAAGGCAGATTGCGGTTTTTGTATCTTCTCAGAGTGCCATCAATACCATCGAGCAAATCGCACCTAACCATGCTGATTTCATCAATAATCAGTAAGTCAACGCTTCTGATAATATTAATTTTCTCCTTACTGAATCTTCTGATTATTGATTTTTGCTGATTATCGGGTGAGTTATTGAACGGAAGTTGTGGTCCGAACGGAAGCTGGAAAAATGAATGGATTGTTACGCCTCCTGCATTTATTGCAGCTACACCTGTGGGTGCAACAACGACCATTCTTTTTTTGCTTTCTTTTTTCAGATTATGAAGAAAAGTTGTTTTACCTGTTCCGGCCTTGCCGGTAAGGAAAACATTGCGTCCGGTATGCTGAACAAATTCGTAGGCAAGTTTTAATTGTGGGTTATTGAATGGGGTCATGGGTTAATATGTTTTATCAGGTTGTCGTTGTTGTCATTGTCGTTAATGATTTTTTAGTCATTAGTATTATCCGATAACTATCGGGTTCGGTCTTTAGACTTAAAAAAATTAGCAGGTAATTATCTTATGGATGCAAATGTACTTAAAATAGGGTTTATATTAATATGGGATATTCCTACGAAAGCTATAACTTTGTACTAGATCTGAAAATACCATCACCTTGAAAAAGTTTTTTAAAATCCTTGGTCCCAGCTTATTGTATGCAGGTGCCGCTGTTGGAGTTTCGCATTTGGTGCAATCTACCAAGGCAGGAGCTATGTTTAACTTTGATTTAGTTTGGGTTTTGATAATTGCAAACTTGTTGAAATATCCATTTTTCGAATTTGGTCCACGATATGCAGTTGCTACAAAATCAAGTCTAATTGATGGCTATAGTCGTATAGGAAGTTGGGCTATATGGCTCTATACAATAGTTACATTCTTTTCGATGTTTATTATACAAGCTGCGATTACAGTTGTAACTGTTGGATTAATATCCTATGTATTTGGAATTAGTATTAACCTGTTGGCAATGAGTGCGATTGTGTTATTGCTCGCGCTGATTATGTTGGTTTTTGGTAAGTATGCTCTTCTTGATAAAGTGATAAAGTATATTATACTCTTACTCACTCTGGCAACTGTAATTGCTGTTTTTGCTGCTTTTGGGATTGACAAAGTAGTAACTCCTGAAGCATTGACAAATTTCACATGGAGCAGAAAAGCTGATGTGCTATTTATGATAGCATTTGTTGGATGGATGCCTGCACCAATTGATGTTTCGGTTTGGTCGTCAATGTGGAATCTGGCGAAAGCAAAAGAAATTGGTTATAACCCCACACTTAAAAATGCTTTAATTGAATTTAGAACTGGCTATATTGGAACAGCTCTTCTTGCTTTAGGTTTTCTCACTATGGGTGCATTGGTTATGTATGGTACTGGTGAACAATTTTCGCCAAATGGCACTATGTTTTCAGAGCAATTAATAAAAATGTACACCAATAGTATTGGTGGCTGGGCGCATTGGATAGTATCGATTGCAGCAGTTGCAACTATGATAAGCACCTCAATAACAGTACTTGATGCTTACCCTCGAGTGTTGACCTCGGTGTTTTTACATTTGTTTCCGAAAAGTAGGGATAGGATTTCTAATAAACAAAAGCTTACGTGGTTATGGTTATCAATTCTGATTATTGGAACATTATTAATTATTGCTTTTGCCACAAATTCGATGGGAGCAATGGTTAGACTTGCAACAATCTTGTCTTTTGTAACAGCACCAGTATTGGCATGGTTGAATTATAGGGTTGTTACCGACAAACATATGCCTGTTGATGCAGTTCCTGGAATATTTCTCAAAGTGCTCTCCTGGTTAGGGATTGCGTTTTTTATAGGGTTTACGATTGTTTATCTGGTTTGGATCTTTTGAAAGAATGTCTTTTAGCAACTATCTTCTCCAGAAAGCAGGTGAAATAACAATAAGGATTGTAAAAAGTTCAAGTCTTCCAAGGAGCATCATAAATGATAGAATCCACTTTGCAGGGATTGCAAAAAAAGCGTAGTTGTCGACAGGTCCTACATTTCCAATACCGGGGCCAATATTGCCCAGCGTTGCAATCGAAGCACCAATTGATGTTTGAAAATCATTGCCAAACAATGAAATGATTATTGTTCCAACTGAAAAAATGATGAAGTAAATCAGGAAAAATGCCATTACATTGAAAATGAGTTGTTGCGACACAGATTTCTTATTATACTTCACTGGAATAATTGCCTGAGGATGAATTGACCGTTTCATCTCTAACAATGAATTTTTCACTAAAAGTAAGATCCTGATAATTTTAACACCACCACCAGTTGAGCCTGCACTACCACCAATAAACATTGTTGCAAAAATCAACATCCATAAAAATGGTGGCCAGATGCTATAATCGGAAGTTACAAATCCGGTAGTTGTAAGAATCGATACCAGAGTAAACATTGCATTTCGAATAGAGTTTTCAGGACTGAGGTTTGTGGAAATAAATAGTCCGGCTGAAATGAAAATAGTTAGTCCAACAACAATCCAAAAGTAAACCCTGAATTCCTCATTACTGGTTACTTTTTTAAACTGTCGATGTAATGCAAAATAATGAAGTGTAAAGTTTGTTCCGGCAAAGAACATAAACACAATAATAACATACTGTGAGTATGGTCCAAAAGCTGCAATACTGGCGTTTCTTGTTGAAAAACCACCAGTTGCCATAGTTGCGAATGAATGACAAACCGACTCGAAGAAGTCCATTTCACCAAGCCATAGGAGAGCTACTTCTGCCATTGTAAAGATTACATAAATTCCCCAAAATCTTTTTGCAGTTTCTGTGATTCGTGGATGTAGTTTGTCAGGGGTAATTCCCGGCATCTCTGCTATCATCAATTGTAATCCACCTATCCCCAAGAATGGCAGAATTGCAACGGTAAGAACAATAATTCCCATACCTCCAATCCAATGAGTCATAGCACGCCAGTACAATATATTCTTTGGTAGTATTTCAATGTCGTTAAGGATGGTTGCTCCTGTTGTTGTAAATCCGGAAATCGTTTCAAAAAATGCATCCGTAAAGTTTGTAATTGCACCACTTAAAAGAAATGGCAATGTTCCGAATATGGAAATTGTAACCCAGGTAAGTGCTACAATAAGATATCCTTCACGCTTTCCAACATTTTTTCTATCGTTTTTCTTGGTAAGAGCAAAAGTAGGTAGCCCAACTCCAATAGTTATTGCTGCAGAAAATAATAATGGGAGTATGGATTCACCGTAATAAATAGCAAAGCCGATACCACTCAACATAAATATTCCTTCTACAATTAAAAGGAAGCTGAGAACTTTTAATACTATTGAGATATTGATTAGCCTTCTGCCGTTCATTGTTCTTAATTTCGTGGTATTAGATAATACCAACACCAGGTTTATGGAACATTTTCTCGATTTTTTTAGCTATCCCCGGAAGGGCAAATACCACAACTTTGTCATCTTCTTCAATCTGGAAATTTCCGACAGCAATAAATGAATTATCACCCCTAATGATTCCACCAATAAGCGAACCTTCAGGCATTTTAAGTTGTTTTACGGGTTTTTTGGTAACAGGCGTCCCCTTTTTGGCAATAAATTCAACAACATCCGAATTGATTCCGCTAAGACATTTCAGAGAGGCAACTTCGTCACCCATCGAATGTTTTACCATATAACTAGCAGCACTTAACTTTTTATTGATAATTGTGTCAATTCCAATATTTTGCGAAATCTCAATATAATGTAGGTTTTCAACCAAAGCAATTGTTTTCTTAACCCCGAATTTCTTGGCATGCAAACAGGTAATAATATTGGTTTCAGAGCTATTGGTTACCGCAATAAAGGCATCAACGCCTTCGATACCTTCCTCTTCAAGAAGATTTATGTCACGGGCATCACCATTTATTATCAATGTTTCATCAAGCAAATCGATAAGTTTCATTGACCGTTCTTTACTCTGTTCAATAAGTTTAATATTGAGTTCTGTTTCAAGTTGTTTTGCGATTACTTTTCCAACTCTACCGCCTCCAACGAGCATAATATTGTCGATTTCAACATCGTTTTTTCCACCCAACTTCAGCAACTCATCAATACCCTCTGGTTTTGTAATAACATATACAAAATCGTTGGGAAGGAAAACGGAGCTTCCGTCTGGGATAAAAGTATCATCGCCTCTACGAATTGCTACTGCACGGAAATCCAAATTCTCGTATAGTTGTGCTATATCATTTAACGATTTTCCAACAACTTCCGCATCCGGACTAATCTTAATTAATAGAACCTGAAGTTTTCCATCAGATAATTCAAAAATTTCTGTGGCAGCAGGTTGTTGAAGCAGTTTAATTACTTCATGACCGGCAATATCTTCTGGGGATAATAATTGGTCAATTCCCAGTTCATTATATATTTTTTGGTTTTCCAGTGCCAGATTTTGTAATGTGTTTACACGGGCGATTGTATATTTTGCTCCTAATTTTTTCGCAAGAATTGCGGTCAGGATATTGATTTCCTCACTATGTAGAACTGAAATTACCAGATCGGCTTTCGCAACATTTGCTTTTTTGAGAACGGCTACCGAATTAGATTCCCCTACAATTGTCATTAAATCAGCGTGTGATTCAACAAGCTTTAACAACTCCTCATGGGGATCTACGATGGTGATATTATGTTTGGAATCAACCAAAGCTTCAGCCAGATAAAATCCCACTTCACCATCACCGGCTATGATAATATTCATTATGTACCTGAGTTTTATCTGTTAAAAGTAAACATTTTGACTAAAGGGTGCAAAACTAAGAATAATAGACTTAGATGTATACAGTTTAATAATGACGGTTTTAAAAAACATTAACATTTGACCATGATGTTTCAATAGAGACGTTTGAATAATTTTGTATCTTGCGCCGCTAAAAAAAATTAAATATATTGATTATGAGTATTCTAAAAAAGACTTTTTTACTAATTACAGTAGTTTTATTCAACTTTGGTGTTATAGCGCAAACGGTTGAGGAAGCAGGAGCCAAGTATAACGAAGGGAATGGTTACTACAAAGAAAAAAACTTTGCAAGTGCTATTACAGCATATGAAGCAGCAATTGGTATTGCTAATGATGCTGGCGCAGATGCTGCGGAATTAAAATCGAAAATCGAAAAACAATTACTAAACTCTTATTATTCTGAAGCTAAAGGTCAGTATAAAGGTGGAAAATTTGATGCTTCTATTGCTTTGTTTGAAAAGACATTTGCACTGGCAGAAGAATTAGGAGATGCTTCAAAATCAAAAAATTCAAAATCATATATTGCAAAGGTTAGAACTTCTAAAGGAAGTTCTCTGTTAAAGAAAAATAAAGTGGATGATGCTTTCGCTGAATACACAATGGCGATTGAAATCCTACCAAACTACTATAAAGCTTATTATGGTTTAATGCTGGTTTATAAATCACAAGATGATTTTACCAATATGATGACAAGTGCTGATAAGGTTCTTGAACTTGGTGAAGGAAATACAAAAGCTGAAAAAACAGTTAAGAAAACCAAATCTACTACTTCGAAAGCTCTGGTAAATGCTGGTGCAAAAGAAATCCAGAATGGAAGCGCAAAGAAAGCAATAGAGTTTATTAACAACTCATTTAACTATGCTCCTGGTAATTCAAATGCGTATTATTACTTGGCATTGGCATATTCAAAAGAAAAGAACTGGACTGAGGCAATAAGTGCTGCGGAAAAAGCAATTTCAATCGAACCTGAAAAAGACAAAGGCGATATCTATTTTGCTCTTGGACAAGCTCACGAAGGAAATGGAGATAGTGCCAACGCCTGTGCTGCATATAAAAATGTAACTACCGGACCAAATGTAGAAGCTGCAAAATATCAGATGACACAGGTACTTAAGTGTAGTTAAACAACGAAGAGATTTCATTGAAAGAGCAATCCGGGTTATTCGGGTTGCTCTTTTTTTGTGCTTTTATCATTTAAGGCATCTCTTGCACTTTCTTCGGAACCAAGCATAATTGACATCCATCTTGAGTTTTCACGGGCCTCTAGGCTAATCTTCATTCCCATAGTAATTGGAACTGCCAATAGCATTCCTACATCTCCAAGAATCCACCCCCAAAATACCAAGGATAAGAAGACTGCAAGTGTTGATAAATTCATGCCTTTTGCAAGGAATTTAGGTTCAATAATTTGTCCTAATATGAAATTGATGATCGAATAGGCGATTCCAACATAAAGTACACCAATAAGACCATCTTGAATTAGCACAAAAAGCATAATTGGAATTGCAGCTATAACCGATCCAATATTTGGTATATATCTCATTAGCAGTACAAGAATACCCCAGATTATGGCATATTCAACTTTCATTATGACAAGAATTATTGTGACGGAAGTTCCACCGATTAAACCAGTTAAGGTTTTGATACCCAGATAATAACGAATGTTTTTGGAGATAACTGTGATATTTCCTAATGATACATCGGGATCCTTAAGTACAGCTTTTAGCTTTATTGGAAAGCTGTTTGTTTCACCAAGGATAAATGCTGCCACAAGAACCAAAAGTGTAATTTGGCCAAGTAACCCGCCAATGCCTGTTATAAACTTACCTGCATATCCAAGAGCGCTACCTGCATCGAAATTCTGACCAACATTTTCAGTTGAAATCTCCAATCCGTATCCATTTAGAAATTGAATTCCATTTCTTGTAATTTCGTGTAACTCATTTTTATAGAAAGGAAGATTTTGCGAAAAATGAATAATGGATCTGGTAACAGCCCCTCCCATACCAACAAGAACAATAAGGAGACCTAAAACAACAATTAAGATTGCCAATACTCCGTTTACGCCTTTTCGCTTCAGCCAGTCGATTGGGTGATATATAATGACACTGAAAAATACAGCCATTAATACTGGATTCAAAATAGGCGCACCTATTTTTATGCCGGCTATTATTATAATTGCAGCAGCAGCATAAAACAATGGGTGCAATTTTGTATAACGGGGAAGTTCGGCAGCCATAATAGATTAGTTAATTGGTTTCTCATGCTAAAAGTAATAAAAAATTTAGCAAATCAATTACCATCAACAGGTTTAACTACCCGAACGAATGAGAAAGAGAGATAGTTGATAGCTATCTTACAACAAGAATTTTTGTTACAACTTTTTCTGATTTATCTGTTGTTACGGCAAATACCATGTATATTCCCGTTGCAACATGATCACCACTGAAATCATTACCATCCCATATAGCTTGTCCGCCTTCTGACTTTGTCTGGTAAACAAGATTTCCGTAGGAATCGGTAATTTTAATGTGCGAATCTATTTCGAGACCCTTAATGGCGATTAAACCAGTATAGTCTTCTCTAACGGGATTGGGATATGCATACACCTTAGACCCAGGAGGTTGGGGAGGGGTAGCTGTTCCTTTAAAGGAAATTATTCCTTCGGCAGTACCAATGAAAACTTCTCCTTCATCATCTATGGACAAACTAGTGATATTATTTGATAACAACGGACTATTTTCAGCAGTAAAATGTTCTATTTGTTCCAGCCCATCTTCTGAAAATAAAAACAACCCTGCTCTTTCAGTTCCAATCCATTTTTTATTGGACCCATCAATAGCAATTGCTGTTACCAACTCTGTTTCAAGCAAATAATCCGCAAGCCCTGATCCGTCGTTTCTTGGAACTAATATTTGTTGTGCATCAAAGTCTGCTCCGGATACAAAAACACTTTCAGGAGAATAAAATACAGCAATACCTTTATCGGTACCAACCCAAACTTCGCCATCCATATCAGAAGCTATTGAATAGACCTTGTTACCAGGTATATTACCCAGCCCTTTTGTTGAAAAGAGGACTTTTGTGAGATCGTCGCTGGTATCATCTATTGTCCCGTTATCTGTAAAAACAATTGCCAAACCTTCTTTACGTTTAATGATCCATTTCTGATCATATCTGTCTATAATCATTTTACCGATATCAATACCACTTAGTGATCCGCTGAAGTTAAATGATTTCCATTCCCCATTATCTTTCATTACAGAAAGAACGTTTGCAGCACCTGAATTTGCCGCCCACATATTGTGGTGCGAGTCGAAATCAATTCCGCTAATGTTTACCATGTTCGGACTGGCAAGCCAAGGGCCAAGACTACTATTGTATTCATCATAAACTTCGGTTAATTCATTGTTGACAAACTTTATTACACCACCTTGCCACGTACCAATGTAAACAATGTTAGAGTTGGCTGGATCAACTTTTGCACAAACGTAGTCGCTTATTGAATCAAAGGCAGGGGTTGTCCATGCATTGTGTGTTGTCCATGTATCGTCAATAAATGAGAAAACACCGTCTCTCATGTAAAGTTTACCCCAGTTTGATTGATACCCACCGGATGCGACCCAAATATTAGATCCACCAGCAGCAATCTGAAAGACGCTGTTCGTTCCCGGGCCGTTGGGTTTGATAAATTCAGCCTGAGTTCCATCGCTCCATGTTTTTACAATTCCTTTGCTGGCATCACCAATCCATACAAAATCGTTATCCATATCTGCCGACAGCGGTTTAACTGACTGGTTACCGGGATGCCAGATGTTATATTTAAAACCTGACTGATCATCGAACACACTAACTGTGTTTATACTCACAATTAACATATGATCATCAACAACTGTGATATGGTGGTGATTTATATTATTATCCTTTTCAAAGTAATCCCATTCGCTTCCATCAAAAACAAACATAGTATCCTGTTCCGGCAAATCGCTGAAATAATTGGTGTAAATTTTATTGTTGAAATTTGCAATTGTATTGTAAGGAAGGTTGGGATGATTTATGGTTTTATCTTTATGCCATTGATGATAATCGGCAAGGTTTAAACTGTTTATATCAGCAAAATAAATACCTGATTCAGTAGCAGCATACAATGATGTATCATTATAGGTAATGGAATAAATATTAATAGCATCACCTTCAGGTCCAATGTAATAAGTGTCAGCAATTTCTTTCTTGTCCATGTTTAACACAACAATTCCGAAACCACAAGATAAGTAAGCAAACTCATCTTTAAAGGTGATATTATTAATGGTTTTATTACCAAGAATCTCTTTGTCTTTGACATCAGGAATATTAATAATTGAACCATCACTTTTGATAATATCCATATTGGCATTTGAATATGCAACCAATAATTCCTCAGTAACATTATTATAACCTATCTTGCTGATACCAATATCATTCAATCCCTTAACCTTATCAAGACGTTCAACACTATTATCGAGTTTATTATATGTGAAAATACTGAGAGTAGTGGCACCATAAACGATGTCATCTACAACCACTACATCGATAACCTTTGCATATGGAAGGTGTGTTCTCCAACTGCCAATTGCGGAGCCCTGTGCCGTCGTTATCAATGGTAAAACACAAATAAATAAAAGTAGTATTAAGGTAAACTTGTATTTTCGCATTATTAAGGTGTTAATTTTGTTTAACTATAAACTGCAAATAACACAAATTATTGTCAATTTAAGTGCCTATTCTTAACATTACATGTATTTTAATTAGAGCATGACCAGAAAAACCTTACAACTTAATAATATGATATGCGATTGCTGTATCAGGATTATTAGAATGGAGCTTGAACAGATTTCAGTTTCAGTTGATAGTATTAGTTTGGGTGAGGTTAGCATAAATTTCGATGAAAAGAAAATTAGTTTTAAAGAAATTGAAGGCTTATTAGAAAAGAACGGGTTTTCAATAATCTCAAATAAGGAGGACCTGATGGTAGAGAATATCAAACGATCGGTGATCGATCTCATTCATCATACAACCTACAATGCAATGGTTCGGAATTCCGATTATCTTGTTGGAAAATTCGGCAAAACATACTCCTTTCTTTCAACCATATTTTCGAAACATGAAGGAATTACACTTGAGAAATACACAATACTTCAGAAAATAGAAAAGGTAAAATCGTTAATTCATGAAGAAGAATTGACGCTGAGTGAAATTGCGTATATGATGGGTTATAGCAGCGTTCAGTATTTATCGACACAGTTTAAAAGTATTACCGGAATATCGGTTTCGGAGTTTAAGAAAAGTCCTGCGAAGCACAGAAAGTCAATTGATTCGTTATAATGTGCTTTCAATTCCGGCTTCTGAGGCAGCCTTACGGATTAATTCTTTCATTTCATCAACTGAATATGCGTCATTAACAGAAAATTCGCCAATCCCAGTTCTTCGCAACCCACTCATATAGGCACCGTTGTTAATTGCTTTGCCAAAATCATTAACAAGAGATCTAATATAGGTTCCTTTGCTACAGCTCACAAGAAAATCTATTTCGGGAAGGTCATAATTCAGTAATTTAAAATCTGAGATTGTGACTATTCGGGATTTGATTTTTACTTCATTATCCTTACGGGCATATTCAAATGCACGCTTTCCATCAATTTTTACAGCGGAATATGCAGGTGGTGTTTGTTCTATTTCACCAATAAATTTGAGTGTAGCTTTTTGAAGAAGTTCTTCGGTTATTTCACTAATATCGAAGGTTTGGTCCACCTCGGTTTCTTTGTCGAATGAAGGAGTAGTTTCACCAATATGCATACTACCAATATAAACCTTGTCTTGACCCTGATATGACTCAATTTGCTTGGTAAGTTTTCCGGTGCAGATGATTAACAATCCTGTTGCAAGCGGGTCAAGTGTGCCGGCATGCCCAACCTTAATCTTTTTTATATTAAAAGCCTTACGGATGGTATATCTTAATGAGTTTACAACGTCAAAAGAAGTCCACTCTAAGGGTTTATCAATAAGTAGAACTTCACCTTTGAGAAAATCAAAGTGTTTTGTCGGATTATCCATGACAGAAATTAAAAATAAAGGCCTGAAACGATAGCGATAATACCAATAATTAAACAATAAATTGCAAAATACATGAGCTTACCTTTTTTAACGATATTTATCATCCATGTACATGCAGCCCACCCGGCAACAAATGCAGCAACAAAACCAACAATCAGAGGAAAAACACCAATGGTTTCGTTGTTTGACATCTCGCCTCCCATAAGGTCTAACATATTTGCTCCAAGTATGGGAATCAATACCATTAAAAATGAAAACCTTGTTATACTTTCTTTCTTGTTACCAAGAAGGATACCCACTGATATTGTTGCTCCCGAACGCGATATTCCCGGCAGTACGGCCATTGCCTGAGCAAGACCAATAACAAATGAATCAAGATAGTTAACTTCTCTTTTGTTTGATTTTGAGAAGTGAGTAAAGGTAAGAAGGCTTGCGGTTACAATAAGCATGGAGCCTACAAATATCATGTTGCCATTGAAAAAGCTCTCTACATGATCTTTAAAGAAAACACCAATTATAAGTACTGGGATCATAGAAATGATAATCTTCACTACAAATTTGGTTTCGTCATTCCAACGAAACTGAAATAGTCCTTTGAAAATCGCAATTATGTCTTTCCAGAAAACAACAATGGTGCTTAATACAGTTGCTCCGTGTACAACAACTGTGAATAATAAACTCTTTTCAGGATTAATATCCATAAGATATTTACCTATTTCAAGATGTCCACTACTACTTACGGGTAAAAATTCGGTTAATCCCTGGATAAGTCCAAGAATAAGTGCTTCAATCCAGTCCATTTATAATCTATTCGTTGGTTTCTTTTGGTCGATACATAATTGCAAAGATTTCAATTATATAACCTGCAATTATAAGTATTGGCGCCAGCGTTAATCTTCTGAAACCAAATAGAGCTTCATCAAAAACTTCAGGGTCATCTGAACCTCCACCGATCATGAGAACAAATCCTAAAATAAGTACTATAAGACCAAGAATTAACAATTTATAATTTGAACGATTAAATGCAAACCTTATGTTGCTTTCTTCAGTTTTCTGATTCTGAACTTTTGCTGCCATAGTTTAAAATTTTTCCAAAAGTACAATAAAACGAATTATATAGTTCAAATTTGTTTGCTGCTATTGCAAGGTTTCGCGGAAAAGGTCTCGGTAAAATGAAATAAAAGAAGAGGTGGAGTATTACACTTATTTGGTTTCTATAACCTTGTAGGCGCTATGTAAAAAACAAATAATCAGCAGAATAAGCCTACCCGTAAAGATTGTCAGATTTAATACGGAGATATTTTGCAACGGCGAAAAAGGTTGATATTCCCGTTATCAATAATGCAGTTACAACGATAAAAACATTAAGATAAATTAACATACTATTGCTTGTTAACAAGGATAATTCCGGAATGTTTTGTTGTGCCGTTACAAGAATGAAATACAGCAGCGACATTGAAATAATAGCACTGATAAAACCTTGAATAAAACCAATGGCGATAAATGGCTTCATGATAAACCTTTCGGTTGCGCCTACAAGCTGCATGGTTCTGATTATAAACCTTTTTGAATATATCGATAACCTGATAGTATTATTAATTAGTGCGATTGCTATAAAAAGTAGAAGCAGGGAAATACCAAATAGTATCAGGCTAATTTTTCGTATGTTTTTATTGATAATATGAACAACCGTTTTCTGATAATATACCTCCTTAACAGTTTCATTTCCCATTACAAAACTTTCCATGACAGTGATGCTGTCGTTGTTGGCCCAGTCGGCATTAAATCTAACATCAATTGAAGGTAGAAGTGGATTCTCATCCTCATCAATAAATCCTGTAAAATCTTCTCCAAGAATATTGTTAAGCCTGTTTGTAGCTTCCTCTTTTGTTATATATTCGGTTGATTTAATTGCAGGATGTAGGTCAAGTTGCTTTTGCAGATATACAATATCGGCTTCTTTGACTCCATCTTTAACAATTATCTCAAAACCAATATTTTCTCTAATATAATTAGATAAGCTTTTAGCATGAAGAACAAACATACCAAGTACTCCAACGGTAAATAATACCAGAGTAATACTCATTACAGCAGTAATGTATGATGTGTTAATCCTCTTTCGAAAAGTGTTGTTATTGTAAGCTGTCATATATCATGCTAAATTAAAAAATAATACAATTGCAACTTTTATTAATTTCGCAACCTCAAAAATACACAAGGAATGAGAAACTTATTATCATATCTCTTAGTGATTTTACCCATTATTTCCATGGGTCAAAAAACTATGGGTTATGACAAAAATCTCGATATTATCAGAGACATCGCCGGGTATATTTCATCTGTAAACAAAAGTGAAGCAAATAAACTTGTGAATATCACTGATGTTATTCCTGATATTAAACTTGATATTCGATATGCAACGTCGAATAATTTTACCGGAGAACAAATATATACTGCCCCCCTAGCTTTTGCCAGAAAACCACTTGTTGAATCGTTGGCACATGTTCAGAATTCATTAAAAAAGTATGGACTGGGACTGGTTGTGTTTGATGCATATAGGCCATATTCGGCAACGGTTAAGTTTTATGAGGTTTACCCTGATACGAACTTTGTTGCATCACCATGGAAGGGGTCGCGACACAATCGTGGTGCGGCAGTCGATGTAAGCCTTATAAATCTGGAAACAGGTGAAGAAATACAAATGCCCACAGGTTTTGATGATTTCTCAGATGTTGCAAATCCTGATTACAAGAACTTACCTGAGAATGTGATAAAAAACCGTGAATTGCTGATTCATGAAATGCAAAATCAAGGATTTCAGGTTTATCCAAATGAATGGTGGCACTTTGACTTCATTGGCTGGGAAGCATACTCACTGATGGATATTTCATTCGAGGAGCTGCAAAAAGTAAACAATAATTAGACAATAAAAATTTAAGAAATAATGAGTTACGATTTCCAAAGGATCGAAAAAAAATGGCAAAAATACTGGAGTAAAAACCAAACATATAAGGCCGAAATTGATCATAATAAACCGAAGTATTATGTACTTGACATGTTCCCTTATCCCTCAGGATCGGGATTACATGTTGGCCATCCTTTGGGATACATCGCCTCAGATATTTATTCCAGATTCAAGCGTCATGAAGGATTTAATGTGCTACATCCCATGGGTTATGATGCTTATGGTTTGCCTGCTGAGCAATACGCAATTCAAACAGGTACTCATCCTGAGATTACAACGAGAAAAAATATTGCCAGATATCGTGAGCAGCTCGATAAAATTGGATTTTCATTCGACTGGAGCCGCGAAGTAAGAACCAGCGATCCTGAATATTACAAATGGACACAATGGACATTTATTAAACTATTTAGCTCATGGTATAATAACCTGACAAATAAAGCTGAATCAATCGATAATCTGATCAGTCAGTTTGAAAAATCAGGAAATCAGGATGTTGATGCAGCTTGTGATGAGGTTGAATCTTTTACTGCTGATAGCTGGAATGGGTTTTCTGAAAAGGAACAACAAGAAATGTTAATGAATTACCGTCTTGCTTACCTTTCAGAAACCATGGTAAATTGGTGTCCTGAATTAGGAACAGTACTTGCAAATGATGAGGTAAAAGAAGGCCTTTCGGAACGTGGTGGTCATCCTGTTGAGAAGAAATTAATGAAGCAATGGTCGTTGAGAATTACAGCTTATGGGCAACGACTTCTGGATGGACTTGATAAAGTTGACTGGCCCGATTCACTGAAGGAAATGCAAAGAAACTGGATTGGAAGAAGTGAAGGTGCGTCAGTGATTTTTGATGTTGCAGATGGTGATGGTAAAATCGAAGTATTTACAACCAGACCGGATACATTATACGGTGCTACATTTATGGTTCTTGCTCCTGAGCATGAACTGGTAGGAGAAATCTGTACATCCGACAAAAAAGAGGCTGTTGAAGCTTATCAAACATGGGCAAAAAACCGCTCCGAAAGAGAAAGAATGACCGAGGTTAAAAATGTAACAGGAGAGTTCACAGGTGCCTATGCAATTAACCCGCTTACAGGACAGGAAATTCCAATCTGGATTGCCGATTATGTACTTTCCGGATATGGAACAGGAGCAATAATGGCTGTTCCTGGTCATGATAGTCGTGACTTTGCTTTCGCCAGAAAGTTTGAACTTCCCATAATTCAGGTTGTGGTTAAAGAAGGCGAAGAACCTACTGATCCTGCAACATGGGATGACTCATATGATTCCAAAGAAGGAATTATGATAAACTCAGATATTATTAATGGAAAGCAGGTGATTGAAGCAATCAGAGCTACCATTGATAAACTTGAGGATATGGGGATTGGTACAGGAACCATCAATTACCGTCTTAGAGATGCAATCTTCAGCCGTCAGAGATACTGGGGAGAGCCATTTCCAATTTATTATAAAGATGGAATGCCTTATCCATTAAGTGAAGACAAACTTCCTTTGGAATTGCCAAAAGTTGATAGCTATCTTCCAACCGCTGAGGGAAATCCTCCTTTGGCAAATGCCAATAACTGGGTTACTGAAGAAGGATATCCTTTGGAAACTAACACAATGCCGGGCTTCGCAGGATCAAGTGGATATTATCTGAGATATATGGATCCAAACAATAAGAGTGAATATTTCTCAAAAGAAGCAAATAATTATTGGAGAGATGTTGATTTGTATATCGGTGGTGATGAGCATGCTGCCGGCCATCTGATCTATTCAAGATTCTGGAACAAATTCCTGTTTGATATGGGCTTGGTTTGTGAAGAAGAGCCATTTAAAAAATTGATTAATCAGGGTAAAATCCAGGGTAGATCGAGTTTTGTTTATAGAATTCAGGGAACTAACCAGTTTGTTTCTTACGGATTAAGAAAAGAGCACCAAACCACAGCCTTACATGTTGATATTGATCTGGTGCATAATGATGTGCTGGATGTTGATGGTTTCATAAACTGGAGAGCTGAATTTAATAATGCTGAGTTTATTCTGGAAGATGGTAATTACATCTGTGGACATGAGGTTGAAAAAATGTCTAAATCTAAACACAATGTTCAAAACCCGGATGCATTAATCGAAAAATACGGGGCCGATACTCTTAGATTATATGAAATGTTCCTTGGTCCGCTTGAGCAGGATAAACCCTGGGATACAAATGGAATTGAAGGAGTTTACAGGTTTCTGAGAAAATTCTGGAGATTATTCTTTGATGAAAATAATAATCTAATCATTACCGATGAAAAGGCATCCGATAAAGAATTGAAATCACTTCACAAAACCATAAAAAAAGTTACATCCGATATCGAGAGATTTTCATTCAACACAGGAGTAAGCGCATTTATGATCTGTGTAAACGAATTAACCGATTTAGCATGTCATAAACGTGAAATTCTTGAGCCATTGTCCATACTACTTAGTCCGTATGCTCCACATATAAGTGAAGAATTATGGGAAACTTTAGGGCATAACGAAAGTATTAGTTCAGCAGATTACCCTGTTCATAGTGAAGAATATTTAGCAGAAAATACATTTGAATATCCCGTTTCTTTCAATGGCAAAATGAGATTCAAAATAGCACTTCCTGTTAATATGGATAAAGCGGATATTGAAGATTCAGCAATTAAGGCCGAAGAAGCTCAGAAGTGGCTGGAAGGAAAAACTGTTAGAAAGATTATTGTTGTACCAAATAGAATAATTAATATTGTAGTTGGTTAACAAGACTATAACTTATCCTATTGATGTTACGAAAAGGTCGATATATTGCTGTAGTTATTCTTATTCTTTTCTCTACCAATTTCTTATTTTCACAAGATACAGTTGTAAATACTGCTTTCAGAGCAGGAGAGTATCTGAAATACAGAGTTTACTATAGCTCTTCTCTGGGAAACCTTACAGCTGGTGAGGCTATTTTAACAGTTGAAAACTGGAAAAACATTCATGGAAAGGGAGCAGAAGATGTTTATCACATCACCGGTATAGGTAACTCCAAAGGGATGTTTAACTGGTTCTTCAAAGTTCGTGATAAGTTTGAATCCTTTGTCGACAAGCAAACGTTGCTTCCATATATTTTTATCAGAAAAACAAGGGAAGGAAAGTATAAACAGGATTCCCGAGTGATCTTCGACAGAGAAAAGAATGAAGCGGTAACAAATTCAAATCCTCCTAAAAAAGTACCTCCTGACATTCATGATTTTGTATCTGCATTGTATTATATGCGGACTATTAAAGTTGAGGATTTTGATGCTGATAGTCTTTATTATATCAATTTCTTTCTGGATGATTCTGTGTATACATCAGCCATCAAATACAACGGCAAGGAAAATATAAAAACAAAATGGGGCATGGTCAGATGTTTAAAGATCGCTCCAATGATGGCCTCCGGAGAGGTTTTTGCCGAAAAATACCCAATGTATGTTTATGTATCCGATGATGAGAGTCATGTGCCTGTTTTCGCAGAATCGGAGGTTGTTGTTGGTTCAGTTAAGATGGAGTTGATAGAATACAATAACCTAACAGAAAGTATGGTAATGGAACCTAAAAAAATTAAATCAAGGGGTGATAAAGACACAAAAAACCCCGAAATTTATTAATTACGAGGTTAAATAACTTTTGTGAATTCTATTTCGTCGTTTCCTTAACCCGCATATCTCCAAGCAACACATCCCAGAAACCAATTAGCCTGCCTCCGATTTGAGTTTCCTTACGTTTTACAAAAACAGTAATATCTTTTTTGGTAGTATCCTGATAAACTAATCTGCCCTCAGCATCATACCCTTTAAACTTCTGGAAGATTGTGATTACACCAACATAAGTTCCGTCGGGTTGTTTCTGAAGATCGCTCATGTATTCAATGTTATACCATTGTATCTCAACCTTTTTGTAGTTTAAACGCATGAGTCGTTCAAAATATGTTCTTACATTGAAGTAATTGATATTTTCAGGGTCATTAATTGATGAAACACCAATTTCACTTTCGGGCATAAATAGTTCTTCAGCCCTGTCAATTACACGATTGGCCTCACTCCATGGAGTTTCTTTATCCCCAATAATGCTAATATATTTGCTTAAATCACGTACTTTTTCAAGGGCTAGGCTGTCTACAGCCTGTTTACGTTCAGGGCTCAGATCATCTTGTGCATATGACGAAAAGCCGATTCCGGCAATAAAAAATGCAATCCATAAATATGATAGTTTCATCTCTCTTTACTTTTTAATTAATTCTAATTCAGTAATCTTACCTAATCCGTCACGTACTACCGATTCAACTTTATATTTATACTGTTGTTTATCTTTAAGGTAATTCAAAAATTTACTTATTGTGGTAGGACGGTCGTAGTCGTTGAAGCCACCTGCCTGACTAATAATTATCAGAACTGGTACATCAGGACTGGCAAACTGATCAAGAGATAACATGATTTTCTGGTTTGCCTCATCGATGGTTGTGTACGCGGATATAGCTGCAAGCTGTGTGTCAAACTCCTTATATTTAGTAGCTTCTTTTAACCGCTTTTCATCCTCCAGTTTCTTTAATCTTTGCTCTTCAGCTAAACGCTCAGCCTCAGCTTTATCCATGGAGAGTTTTGCTTCTGCCTTTGCAATAAGATCGATTACTTCAGGATCGTCGATATTGTATGATTTAATTGCATTCAGTCTGCGTTCCTGTTCCGCCAGTGACCAATTTGTAGATCCGCTCAGCATTGCATTCAGGTCATTCTTGGCCTGATCAACTTTCATGGCATATTCTGCAGCTGCCTTTTCGCGTGCAAGTTTCTTTTTACTTTTACAAGAAGTTGTTCCACCAATTACCAGCAAAAGTGATAATACTAACACCAGAATTTTAGCAGAGTTTTTCAATAATAATTTCATTGTTTTGATTTTGATAGTTTCCTTTAGAATATAGAATGCAAAATTATCGAAAAAATTGTATGACATTTGTAAAATAATGTTAATACAGAAACACTACACAATCCCAATCTTCATTCCTGAGCTTGCATGCCCCTTTCAATGTGTGTTTTGTAATCAGCAAAAAATCTCCGGTCATGTAGGGATTCCCACAGGTGATCAAATAACTAAAACCATTGATAACCACCTTCGTACATTTAAACGTGGACCAAAAAAAGTTGAGGTTGGTTTTTTCGGAGGAAGCTTTACAGGAATACCAATTGAAGAGCAAAAATCCTTTTTGAAATACGTACAGCCTTATATCCGTCTGGAGAAAATTCAAGGAATAAGATTGTCAACACGCCCAGATTATATAAGTGTTGAGATTTTAGATATGCTGAAAAAGTTTAATGTTACTACTATTGAACTCGGCGCCCAATCGATGGATGATGAGGTTCTAAAGAAGTCAAGGCGTGGCCACACTGTGAATAAGGTAAGAGAAGCTGCTAAATTAATATTGGATCACGGATTTGAACTTGGGTTACAGTTGATGATCGGTTTGCCAGGCGATACTCTGGAAAAGTCAGTTACAACTGCAAAGCAGATAATAGAAGCCGGTGCTGGAAATACCAGAATTTACCCGGCACTGGTTATTAAAGGCACTCTTTTACATACATGGTATGAACAAGGAAAGTATAAGCCATTATCCCTTGATGAAGCAGTTTCTTGGACAAAGAATATTCTACCTCTCTTTGAAGATGCCAGAGTTGATGTGCTACGTGTTGGTTTACATCCCTCTGAGGGATTGCTCTCCGGTGAGGAACTTGTTGACGGACCATTTCATCCATCATTTAAAGAGTTGGTGCTGACAGATATATGGAATGAAATATTACAAAAGAATCTCGAACAGATAGAGTACAACAAGATTGAAATTCATGTACATCCACGAGAAATAAATTACGCCATTGGCTATAACTCAAAAAACAGGAATCTTCTGCTTGACAGATTTGAAAAAGTAAAGTTTATTGCTGATGATTCTTTAGCAGGAAGAGTTTTTAAGGTTGTGAACAGCAAAAATTATTAAAGTGTTCAATTATACAACAGTCAAAGAACATTTGTACTATTTCTCATCAACACTGCCGATCCTATATATAATGTAGTCCTTGTTCTCCAAAACATTATCATATTGATCCAACTCCATTTTCCCCCCAAAACTTTTTTTAAGTATTACAATATATTTGAGACCTACTGCCGTCAGTTTTCTGATATAGGCATCATCTGCAATTTTCTCATTGCTATCAACCCACCCTTTTCTATGTGCAAAATACATAGGCGTGGGAAATAACCCACTGTTGATTAAAATTAGATCATCTTTTTCAGAGACTTTACTAAGGTCATTTTCTAAGTGTAATATATGTTGTTCTGATTCTTTTATTCTGAAGTCATGTTGTTGATTAGCAATACATTCAGTGGCAATTACAATTAATATAAACAATGAAATCTTTACGTTGCGTATTTTCGACAGGCCATAACCTGCAATAAGCGCCATAATAGGTACAAAAGGAACAATATAGTAACTATGACGAGGAAAATTTTGTCCTGACTTAAATATTATGATACAAAAACTTAAAAATGTAATTAGAAATATTAGATATATTTTCTTGTCATTTTTAATTATCGAATAGATTAATCCAAATAAAAAAGCAGCAAAGCCAATATATTGAAGTGCCGTTTCATAAAACATATTTAGTGTTTTGGGAGTATTTTCAATAATCTCAATAATTCCATTCTTGAAACTTGTTCCCATATAAAAGTGCAGAAACCCATATGCTTCAACCAAGTGTGGAACCCAGAAAAAATACCAAATTATTCCGGGGATAAACCCCAAAATAGAAACAATAGAAAAAATAATTTTCTTTCTAATTAGCACATTCTTACTAAATATGACGAAAACAAAAACAATTAGAAGGAATCCTGATGGTAACTTTGACAATATTCCAATGGTCAATAGAAAAACATAAGCAATTAAATCAAATAATCCCCCACGATCCTTTTTGCTCTCTAAATAATTTAATCCATAATAGATGCCTGCAATTATTAAGGACACGGAAAAAGTATCAGGCATAATTTTTCTTGAAAACTGAAACCAGATAGAAACAGTCAGGATTATTGCAGAATAAAAAGCTACGTCCTTTTGAAAATACTTTCTTATTAATTTGTAAAAAAACCAGATCCCGAAACTTGAAAACAATAAATTTATTAATCTCCCATACCAGTGCTGATAACCAAATAGATACGAAACCATATAAATTAAATAGTTGAGTATTGGGAATTCCATACCTGTAATACCGGTTTTTTCACCGGCAATATCTACTCTTGGATAAAAAATATTATTATCTACTTCCAAGAAATTTCTGGAAACCATGGTTACTGTAGATTGTCTCCAATTATGACTAACTTCAAGAGGAGGGTTTGTAATACCATACATTCTGATTAAAAAGAAGAAAATTATCCAGAATCTAATATCGGTGATTTGTTTTTTCATTTGTAAGATTCGTTACTTCTTTTATTATCACTCATGAAAAATAAGCAACAAAGTTAAAAACCATTAATTAAAAAGCCTCCATCAACAACAATATTTTGACCGGTTATATAGGAAGAAGCCGACATACACAAAAATGCAACAACTCTTGCCACTTCCTCCGGTTCAGCGATTCTTCCTAATGGAGTATTGTCGATTACTTCATTGAAATATTCCTGGTTTTCCATTAATCCCTGTACAAGCGGAGTTCTGGTATACCATGGCGAAACGGCGTTTACACGGATGCCATCCGAAGCCCATTCAACTGCCAGATTCTTGGTTAATTGTTGTAATGCAGCCTTAGTCATCCCGTAGGGAGATCCTGTTCGGATATGTGTTAGACCGGCAACCGACAGCACATTAACAACAGAGCCTCCATGCATATTCTTGAGATATGGATGAAAAAATCTGCTAACCTCGAAGTTTGAGTTCATGTTTGTGTCAAGAATTTTTTGGTATTCATCGAAGGTATAATCAACCGTCTTTTTCCGGATGTTTGTTCCAACATTATTCACCAGAATGTCAAGATTATAAAATTTCTTTATAAATGAATTAAACAGAAATTGGCGACCTTCATGAGTAGAAATATCTGCAATAATCCCATAGGTTTTCACTCCAAGTGCAGATATTTTTTTAGTCACATCTTCAACTTTCTCAGAATTGCGGGAGACAATTATTACATCTGATCCGAGTTTTGCCAACTCTTCAGCAATTGATAATCCGATTCCATATGTTGATCCGGTAACCAGAGACAGCTTTCCTTCAAGATTCCACACGTTTTTTCCCATGGCATTAGTTGCTTTTGTTTTTTGCTAAGGTGAAAATTATTTTTCAAGTAGCCAATTTAATCTGCTTATATTTACTTTTGAAGCCGGATGAGATTTATAATTAACAATAGTATTCCAGAAAAAGCCATTGGCACTCTAAGGAATTATGGTCAGGTGATTTCCATTTCTTCATCGGGAATCACTTATCCTGAAATTTCAGGTCATCCTGATATATTCATTTGTCAGATAGACGACAGGCTGATAGTTGCACCCAACTCACCTTCTGAATTCAAAGAAAAGTTGAAACATGCTAGTATAAATACCATTGAAGGAACAAATATTGTTGGCAATTCATATCCGGAAACGGCCCATTACAATGCGGTTGTTACAAATAATTATCTTATTCATAATCTTGATGTTACCGATGACTGCATCAAGGAAAACTGTAAAGGAAAAACGTTTATTCATGTAAATCAGGCATATACCAGATGCAATCTGTTGCCGATGGTTAACAACAGGTTTATCACATCTGATAAAGGAATATTTTCAACCCTGACAAAGCTAAACATTGAAACATTATTGGTAAATCCTGAACAGATTTTGCTTCCCGGATTTAAGAACGGTTTTTTTGGAGGAGCATGTGGAGTAATTGCCAATGACATATTTATCATCGGTAGATTAAGCAATTTTGAGGAAGGTAAAAAAGTTGTCGACTTCCTTAAAAATAGCCATTATAATATTATTGAACTATATGACGGGCCACTATATGACGGAGGTAGTATATTTATTATGGAATGATAACTCTACCAAAAGGCAGTAAGTAATCCAGAAAATACCATTACGATTGCTCCCAGTATGTATAAACCCATAATTATGATGGTAATGATTCCAATATATTTGAAATGAGACTTGAAGTTCTTAAATGCAATTTCAAGGTTGTTACCATCCTTCTTCTCAATTGCATTTTTCATATTGGTTGAAAACCTATACAAGTATATTAATGGAAGAATGTAAATTAAGGCAAAGATAAAGTAAGCAATGCCTATTATTGGACCAAAAAATGAAGGCAAGTTAGGATCATCAATAAATGAAAAAATAGAGGTAACTATAATTGATGCAAGTATCATAAATCCTATACCTATAAATCCCAGAATTGAGAAGAATAAAGCCCAATTACTTGTTTCCTTTAAATAGGATTCTGATGGTTTGGAAATTTCTAATGATTTGTCTTTTGTTTGTTCTTGAATATTCTCTGTCATCTCATTAATTTTTTGGTTATTGATGCTAAGATATAAAGAAAAACTAATAAAAGAGGAAATAATGGATGTGATTTGTTAAGAAAATAACAATATAAGTGGTTAAAGATCAAATTAATATATGACAAACGAATAAAATAACCGTATAAACAATTGGTTTTTTAATAATTTCAATCGTATATTTGTAGTTGAGTAAGGCAGACCAAATTTCCTACCTTTTGATTAGTTTAAACTAATTTAAAAAATGGTTGCTTTATGAAAAAAGTCTTTTTATTAGCATTCCTTGTCGGGAGTGCCTTTTTCGTTTGTGCACAGATGACATTGTCCAGCGGCTCACAAATTGTTGTAGCCAGTGGTTCGACTTTGGTTGTTAATGATGTAGTGAATACATTAGGTACAATAGATAATGATGGAACAGTTTCAATCAAAGGTGATGTAACAAATAATAATGGAGGGTTGTTTGATTCTGGTTCTGGTGGCACAGTTACTTTTACCGGTGCAAGTGCACAGGAAGTAACCGGTGCTGCAACTGTTCATTTTTATGGTACACTGGATATAAACAATTCCAATGGTGTTAGTTTAACCAACACCACAACCGGAGCCGATCAGGAGATTCATGGTGCATTGTCGTTTACATCCGGTAAGCTTACGCTGAATACCTTTAATTTGACTTTGCATGGAACAGCTGATCCAACAGGAATTGATGCTACATCCTATATTGTTACCAATAATTCAGGTCAGTTAAAGCGAACTGTAGCCGCAAGTGATATATTGTTTCCAGTTGGAAATTCGGCCTATAATCCGGTTACACTTAATAATTCAGGTACATCGGATGTTTATGGTGTAAGAGTGGTTGATAACGAACCTGGAAACTCTAGCACTACTCATATGGTTGATAGGAGTTGGGTAGTAACTGAAACAGCTAGTGGAAATTCAAACCTTACCGTTACTCCACAATGGAATTCAGGTGAGGAACTTACGGACTTTACAAGAGCAAATTCTGCAGTAGGGCTAACTACGGATGCAGGGGTTAATTATTCCTGGGGAGATGTTGGAGCGGCTTCCGGAAGTGATCCATATACAAGAGCAGGTTCAGGTTTTACTGGCATAGGCACATTTGCCATAGGTGATTATTATTATGGAGGTTTAAGCATCGATCTGAAGATTAACCTTGCAGCTGCTTGGAACGAAACAAATAATAATATGGATAAAACATTAAATACTGAAGGGTTAATTCCTCTTACAGATCCATATTCAGTTGGTGTTACTGTATCATCAGTACCTTCGGATGCAGTTGATTGGGTGAAGGTAGAGCTTAGAAATTCTGGCAATCATGCAACAATAACAAACACATATGCAAAATTTGTTAACCAAAGCGGCCAAATTATCGAAGAAGATGGTTCAAATATGAAAATAACCGGAGCGCTAACTGGAAGTTATTACGTTGCCATACATCATAGAAATCATCTTGGTGTTGTAAGCAATTCTACAGTTGATATAGGAAGTTCTCCTGCTGTAAACTTTACTAACCTGTTGGCTACCGCTTGGGACGATCCTGCGATTTCAACAAATAATGCATTAAAAGAAGTTGAAACCGGAGTTTTTGGACTTTGGGAAGGTGATGCTAGTGGAGATGGTACTGTATCTTATAATGGTGGAAGCAATGATAGAATAGCTGTATTAAACAAAGTAGGAGCATCCACGCCTGGAAATGCAGTTACCAGTACTTATGCGATTGAAGATGTAAACATGAATGGAGATGTCAATTATAACGGAGGTAGTAATGACAGAATTTCAATACTGAATTCCGTTGGTGCCAGTACTCCGGGTAATACTAACTCACAGCATATTCCAGAATAATAACCTGAAATTAAATAGAAAATGAAAAAAATAGGCTTACTAAGTTTAATATTAATCGGACTCTTAAACGTTTCGAATGCACAGTCATTTGAATGTAGAGTGATAGAAAGCGATTATGGATATTTGGTTTACCAGATGAGAGAAACCTCTGGTACAAATACTCCTTCTACATCAACAGACATCAATGATATAACATTTGTTATCCGATATCCCTCAGGATCAGTTGATATGGACTTGATATGTTCAACAAATGATTATGAAATCTTTGATGCTTTAAGTGGCGAACAGACTTATAGTGGTTACGATTATCATTATTGGAATGCCAGCGCATCACCAGCTGTTAACCCACCTTCAAACTGGACACAAAATGTTTGGGAAGACATTGCTCTTTTTAAAGCAACTAGTGCCACCGGAAGCGGGTTATTTGAAGTTGCTCCAAATGGTTGGGATGGCAGAAGTCTGAATTGGAATCAAACAGTAGGCGCTACAGCATCCGATTTTCTTCCAACAATCGATGGTTCTGGAGTAACATATTCATATCCAACAGTGGTTTATGATTATGTTTGGACGGGTGCTACTAATTCACAATGGGATAATGCTAGTAACTGGTTAACAGAATGTGGAAGTGCCATTGCGTCAGCCCCAAATATCGGTAATAACTGTATAATACCTAGTGGGTTAACTAATTACCCAAATGAAGTCAATTTGGCGCAATTTGGTGGACATCAGCCAACTTGTTCTGACTTAAAAATAGCATCAGGTGCTTCATTAACTTTAGACGAAAAAGATGTTACTACTCTTGATCTAGTATGGACATTTACAAACATAACCATTGATGGTGTTATAGCAATAATACCAAATACTCGTCTAACAGTAACTGGTTCTGCCACAGTAAATTCTGCCACAGGCATTGTAGTCCAAGCTGATGCAACAGGCGTAGGCTCATTCATCGATAACGGAACAATTACTTACGGCGCAAGTGGTTCGGCAAAAGTTCAGACTTACCTTACAAATTCGGCAGGTGTAGGAAACTTTGATATACATCTTGTTGGACCAACTGTTGACCAAATTAGCGGTGGAACAGATGGTGCATTACTAAGTGCTTTTAATCTTGTAAATGGTAATACATATGCATATGAGTGGGATGAATCACTTGGTTTTGCAAGTGGTTGGGTAAATATATATGATAATAATTATGTAGTTAATTCGGGTTCCGGAATAGGACTTTCTACCGATGATGGAAGTACAAATACATTGGATATGAGTGGGGAATTAATGACTGGTGCTGTTAGCTCTCAATCATTAACCTTCAGTAATAATCATAATGAACTATTAAGCAACCCATATCCGTCGGCTATAGACTTCGATGGACTAGCAACTGATAATACTTCTGTTGTACAGAATAAATACTGGATTTGGAATCCATCAGGAAACGTATACATTGCACGTGCAGCAGGATCTGGCGGAAATCAGTATATACAGGTTGGGCAAGGATTCTTTGTTGAAACCAAACAGACCGGTACGTTTGACTTCACAAATGCCAGACGAGCTCATAGCAATGCAAGCTTTAGAAGTACTCAAGATAATATACTAACTGTTCATGCCTCTGGTGGAATGGAAGGTTATATGGATGAGATGATTGTTCGCTTTGATGAAGCAGCCAGCAGCGGTTATGATATCGAAATGGAGGCAATGAAATGGTCTAGCCAAAATAGCGATGCAACACAGATTAGCTCTGTTGCTGAAGATAATTCAGTACTTGCAATCAATGTTCTTCCTTTGGAAAGCCTGAATAATGGCATGACCAGCATTCCTATGAATTTCAGTTGTGGTTACAATACCGAATACCAACTTTCATTTTATGATCTGGAAACATTTGAAGCAGGAACTGAAATCTGGCTTGAGGATAAGCTACTTGGTGGCGACTGGGTAAGTATTAACGATAATATGGATTATGCCTTTACAGCTACTCCCAATGATGCTGAAGACAGATTTGTGCTTCATTTCTTTGGGCCTACAGGAATAGATGATGAACTAGCTACCAATGCTATTGATATATTCAGCTATCGTCAAAATGCACTTGTAAGAAACAACACAGGTGAATTAATTAAGAAAGTAAGTATTTATACACTTGGTGGTGCACTTCTTCAGGAAAGTAATAATGCAGAATTAAAACTTAATAAGTATTATGTATCTAACGATATAGGATACTTTGTTGTTAGAGTTATTACCGATAAAAATGTTTATACGGAAAAGATATTCATCTCTAATTAATCTGTTAAATTTGAAAAATTAAAAATATGAAAAAGATATTTTCAACTATAATCGCCGTTTTATTCTTTGTATTGTTTTCTATAAACAATGTTAATGCAGATACTGGTACACCCGGTGATCCTCCCGGAGATCCTGGTGGCGGTACTCCAATTGGTGGCGGTGCCCCTATTGGTGGTGGCGTGTTTATTCTTCTTGGACTTGCAGCTGCTTATGGTGGCCGAAAATGGTACTTGAATAATAAAGAAGAGTTGGAAGAGTAGAAATATAAAACTTACCCACATACCTACCAGATTTTCAAAACTTGGTTAGGTATGTGGTAGTTCTATATGTTAAAAAAGATTAAGATTCCTCCTCCTCCGAACCTTAACTGCCCTGTTAATTGATTGATACCGTTTTTTTTACTATTTTTGCACACTTAAAATTTCTAATAAGAATATTATGGAGAAAAAGAGGGTATTATATGTTAATCAAGAGATTATGCCCTACCTACCTGAGACACAAATTAGTAGGATAGGACGATTTCTTCCTCAAAAAACTCAGGAAGCTGGTAAGGAAATAAGAACTTTTATGCCTCGCTATGGCCTTGTTAATGAAAGACGTAACCAGCTCCATGAAGTGATTAGGCTTTCAGGAATGAATCTCATAATTGATGATATTGACCACCCGCTGATTATCAAAGTTGCTTCTATTCAACAAGCAAGAATGCAGGTTTACTTTATTGATAATGAGGATTATTTCCATCGTAAATTCTTATTTAGAGATAAAAAAGAAGTATTCTTTGATGATAATGATGAACGAACAGTATTCTTTGCAAAAGGAGTATTAGAAACGGTAAAGAAACTAGGATGGGCTCCTGATGTTGTACATGCAAATGGATGGTTTTCAAGCCTTATACCTCTCTACATTAGAACTGCCTATAAAGATAACCCTATATTCAGTGATCTTAAAATTATATTTTCATTGTACGATGATGATTTCTCTGAAAGCTTCAAAAAAGGCTTTACTGAAAAAATGATCACCAAAGGCTTAACAAAAGATGAGCTTGAGCACTATAGTGACGGAACTTACGTTTCGTTGATAAAGGGTGCTATTGATCGTTCGGATGCATTAATTCAAGGAAGTGAAGAAATTAATCCCGAAATCCTGGAATACGCAAAAGCTTCCGGAAAACCAATGTTGGATTATATTGATGAAGAGAATTTTTATGTTGCCTACAATGAGTTTTATGACAAGATTATTGGAGAAGAGTAGATATAATGTAGTAAGAAGAATATTACATTCTCTCCCCATCGCGATCTTAATTTTTATAATAGGTTCCTGTGCTAAAGATCCAGGACAAATTGGCTATATCATTCAGCCTGAAGATAGTAAATTGAATGTTGCTTTCAACGACACGTCGTCTGTATACGCATATTCAAAATTAATTGATTCCATCAGATCTGATAATCTCAGTGTTAACGCATTGGGAAGTTTAAGAGATCCTATTTTTGGAAGTACCACATCTGGTTTTTATACGCAGTTTGGTTTATCAATTCCAGGCAAGGATTTTGGAGAAGGATTAGTTCTTGACTCGTTGGTATTACAACTTATTTATGAAGGCTATTATGGAGATACAAATGCTACTTACTATGCTCATACCTATGAATTACTAGAAGAAATTAAAGGTGATAGTATCTATTATTCAAATATTCAATTACCATTGGGATCTGTTGATTATTCAAATCATTCATTTATTCCAAACCTTCACGATAGTATAGTAATTAATGAGGATACAATTCCACCAGTATTAAGAATTAACCTGTCTGATCTTAGTACAGAACTAGGGTATAAATTACTTCTTGCAGGAGAAGCTGAAATGGAAAGCACTGAGGCTTTTCAAGAATTCTTTGGAGGTTTATTTGTTCAGTCTCAACCCGTGTATGAAGATGGAGGATTTCTTTACTTTAATCTCTCTACAGCGAATTCTAAACTGACTCTCTATTATAAGAACGATACTACTACTGAAACTCAGGAATATAATTATATCCTTACATCTTCTACTGCAAGGATTAACAAGTATGAGCACGACTATAACTCTGCTTCATCGGAATTTAAAGCACAGCTCCTTAACGGTGATACTGCAACTGGTCAGCAAAAATTCTATGTTCAGGGATTTGGTGGGGCGCAATCAATTATTAAGTTCCCTTATATCAGAGATTGGGCTAAAAACGATAACGTAGCTATTAATGAAGCAAAACTTGTATTACCCGGATATGATGGTGATGGGTTCTTTGGGGCACCAGCTCAAATGTCATTGTTGAGTATTGATGATGATGGAAAAGGTCAGGCTCTTCCTGATTATTATGAAGGTGATATTTATTTCGATGGATTCTATAATGATGATAATAACACTTATGAGTTTAGAATAACACGTTATATTCAGTCGTTAATCAGTGATACAACGAAAGCAAATAATGGATTATATATGTTTATGCACGGAGGCTCATCGAACCCTGAAAGGTTCATTTTCAAAGGAAATGATATGGGAACAGATTCAACCGGAATAAAACTTGAAATCCTCTTTACTGATTTATAAACAGCCTGCTTTTATTTACTCTTTGTTTTTTACGCTTTTCGCTTATATTTGTAATATAATAATAAAAACCTATGTGCGGAATTGTTGCTTATGTTGGGTATAAACAAGCACACCCAATTTTAATTAAAGGACTTCAGCGATTGGAGTATCGAGGATATGACAGTGCGGGAATATCGTTGTTGAATGGTAAAATCCAAACCTTTAAAACAAAAGGGAAAGTTTCAGAGCTTGAGGATTTTATAAAAGACAAACACATTGATGGACAAGCTGGAATAGCTCATACCAGATGGGCAACTCACGGTGAACCAAATACGGTTAATGCACACCCTCATTTCTCACAATCAAAAAGCATATCAATTATTCATAATGGAATAATTGAAAATTACTCCGTATTGAAGAAAGAGTTGGTAAACAGAGGTTATAAATTTGAATCGGATACCGATACTGAGGTTCTTGTTAATCTTATTGAAGATATTCGCATTAATGAAAAAGTATTACTTGATGAAGCCGTTAGAATTGCTCTTTGTCAGGTTATAGGTGCTTATGCTATTGTTATACTATCAGATGATCACCCAAATACTTTAATAGCTGCTCGCAAAGGAAGCCCATTGGTAATTGGTATCGGTGAAGATGATTACTACCTTGCATCGGATGCAACACCAATTGTTGAATACACAAAGAATGTTGTGTACCTTGAGGATGAGGAAATTGCAGTTCTCACCCGTGGAGAAGAATTGAAGATTAGAACAACAAAGAATAAAGAGAAAACTCCATATGTTCAACAACTAGAATGGAATCTTGGCGAGCTCGAAAAAGGAGGCTACGATCACTTCATGATGAAAGAGATTTATGAACAGCCACGCTCAATCCGTGATAGTATGAGAGGACGCCTGAATTCAAAAACAGGTAATGTATCTCTGGGTGGTATTATTGATTATGAACAGAAACTCCTTAAAGCAAATAGAATAATCATAATTGCATGTGGTACTTCATGGCATGCAGGCCTGGTTGGTGAGTATTTGTTTGAAGATATTGCAAGAGTTCCTGTGGAGGTGGAATATGCTTCCGAATTTAGATACAGAAACCCGATTATTACTGAGGAAGATGTTGTTATTGCCATATCGCAGTCTGGCGAAACAGCCGATACTTTAGCTGCTATCGATTTGGCCAAAAGCAAAGGTGCTACCATTCTAGGCATTTGTAATGTTGTAGGGTCTTCAATTGCACGTGCTACTCATGCAGGGTCCTATACACATGCCGGACCGGAAATTGGTGTAGCATCAACAAAAGCATTTACCGCTCAGGTAACTGTGCTTACGCTGATGGCATTACGACTAGCACAACTAAAAGGTAATATTCCTAAGGCCAGATTTATTCAACTGCTTCATGAAATGGAACAATTACCTGAGAAAGTTGAAAAGGTACTGAAAACGAACTCCAACGGACTGATAAACCTTATAGCTGAAAAGTATAAGGATGTAAATAACTTCTTATACCTTGGTAGAGGATATAATTTTCCGGTAGCACTTGAAGGAGCATTGAAGCTGAAAGAAATTTCATATATTCATGCGGAAGGTTATCCAGCTGCGGAAATGAAACACGGGCCAATTGCTCTTATCGATGAGAATATGCCGGTTGTTTTTATCGCTCCTAACCTTGGAATCTATGAAAAAGTTGTTAGTAATATCCAAGAAGTTAAGGCCAGGAAAGGAAATGTGATTGCCATTGTAACAGAAGGAGATACAGCAGTTAAGGAAATGGCAGATTTCGTTATTGAAATACCTGAAACAGAAGAATATCTTGTTCCGATTCTTGCATCAATCCCATTACAGAAACTTGCATATCATATTGCTGTAATGCGTGGATGTAATGTTGATATGCCAAGAAATCTGGCAAAATCAGTTACCGTAGAGTAGTATACTTATTCAAAGACTATTTCATTACAATAACCTTCTTGGTAATTGAACTATTACCAATGGTCATGTTGTAGAAATATATTCCTGAATCAATATCACCAATATTCCATATAGTATTATGATTCCCTTTTGAGAGAGATTCTCTTTCAATAAGTGTTTCAATCTTTCTGCCATTAAGGTCAAATACTGAAAGCTCAACATTTTCTTGTTTTTCAAGATAGAAGCTAAATGTTAACTTATCATATGCTGGAACAGGAAATGCCTTCACATCTGTTGAGTTAGTCAAATTATCTTCGATATCAGTCCAGATAAAATCAATACCAAAGAAATACAGGATCTCTTCCATCACATTATCTTTTGAGAAATTGACATTATTAGCCAATCCCGCAAACTCAAAGGATGTTCCAATGGTTTTGTAAGTATTATCTTCATAAGATACACCGGTGCCATATTCAGGGCTTGCATTGCTAAATATCAGATTTCCACCTGATTTGGCTGCAATATGATCGATATAATTGTTGTTCCCATCATATGCAAACGAAAAGCCATCCATGATACCATTGCTTTCACCAAGTATGGTACTAAGATCCGAAGATCCGTCAACCTGGCCATCAATATGGAACATTTCATGCGCACCTGTTTGATCATCAAAGGCCCATGCGTCGCCACCTTCCATATAAGCTCGTCCACCACTATTCAGATATTGTTCCAACAATTCGCCTTCATCTGCTGTGAGAGGATGATTATTTGGGTAAATTCCAAGTAAAACAAACACTGATGTGTATATACCAAGTTCTTCTGATAAGGTGGTTGAAAGATCACAACCAACCTCCAGATTCTGAAAACAAACTTGCATTGAATCTGCCGAAGGGCTGGATGCTAAATTAACTATCAAAACAGGTTTCTGACCGATGTAAGTATCAAACTCACCTTCACCTGTAATATCATGATCAGCAATTATATTCAAACTAAATGAAGCCAAAGTGCCTTCAGGAGTGTCGCCTCCGGATGTAACATTATATGTAACTGTTGCAGTTTCATTTCCAGGCAAATTTCCAACAACCTGAGGATCGCTGTTAATTGTGATATATTGACTAGTTGTGGATAATTCTGTTATCGTATTGTAGGCTTCCGCCGAACCATCATTTGAGGTTTCAATAATAATGTCAACCGTTTCGCCTGGTTCGATTTTTCCATTGCCATTACCGTTTGAATCATCAATACTAAATCCTGTAAAAGTAAGTATTGGGGCATGAGCAGTGAGCATAAATGATGATTCCCAAATATTTGAACCTGATTGATCTGTAGCAGTAATTACAAAGTTTGCTATAATGATATCAGGAATGTTATTTGCAACATTAAATGAGAAACCGTCAGTTACAAAAGCTGTATCTCCCGCTATGATGTCACCATAATCAGCAACAGAATCAAGCAACTCAATATATTCGCTTGAGGTCGATAAAGTTGTTGTAATTCCAAGGGCATCTTCACTACCGGCATTCAACATACCAACGGTTAGTAGTATGCTTTCACTGTAATCCATTAGTCCGTTATTATTTCCAGCTATGTCGTTTATCATATTAGATGCATAAATAACGAAAGGTCCGGATGCTGAAATAATATCTATTGTTGATATATATGGATAATAATTAAATGATGTTACTACTATATCTGCCGTTCCCGGTTCATTTAGTGGATCGAAAGAAATTGTAGCTGAGCCACCATTAACAACTGCAGAACCAATAATTTCACCATCCATACTTAATGTTGCAAGCGATCCATCAGCATCACATGATACTATTAGAGATGTTGATCCAAGGGGAAGAGTTGCCGAATGAGTAACAGTAAGATCCTGTGGTGCAGCTGTTCTGATTTCAAGTGAAGGATCACCGAAGATTGTCCATGTATCAGTCATAACATCACCTCCAGATCCATAAACATCGTTCATATTCATACATCCGTTCATTGAAATACCGCCAAATGTTCTCTTAATATTATCTGAGTAAGCTTCAGTTAGTATGTCGTTCATCTCATCCTGACCACGCATTGGTGGATTCCAGCTTTGATTAATAGTTGACATTAATGTTGCAATTGCACCTGAAGGTTCTCCATTGTTTTCGGCTCTCATCCATGCTTCTGCAAAGCAATAACTATTCACAAAGTTACCATTAACACAAGCAACTGAAAATATAAAAGGAAGTTTATCATTATTTGTAAGGTTGCTTACATTACTGCTTGAAAATCCAGAAGTAGCCCATGAGCTGGTGCTACCATGACCAACATAATTAATTATTGTAGCCCCTGTGTTAACAGCATCTGCAACCATTGATGAACTTGGATTACCAGGTGCATCATTTCCTCCCTGATTGCCATCATAAAACTCATGTGCATAATTGTATGTGAAGGGAAGTAGTTTGTTATCAGCAATATTTCTCATATGTTCATAGTCATATTCACCATCATCACCAGTACCTTCAGATGAAGCAATCCCAATAGCCTTAGAATACCATGCAGTATCAGCAATTGGAGTTTGTTCATAATCCAATACCCTTGTTACCTGAGTGATTACATGAGCCTCTGTTTCTGCTGAAAAGCGACCAACAAAAAGGTCGGGATAATGATCGTTTCCAGCCGTATAGGAATAATCAACATCAGAATCATTACCTCCAACAATGCTTGATGGGACCTGTTGTGAATCACCAATAAGCAGCACATATGTTAATCCATTATTGTTGTAATAATCGGCAATGTACTGTTTGATATTGGCCGACCCGCCAATTGTTGCAACATCAACAATCTCAACTGGTGTTCCCGACATTACTTTCCAATCGATAAATGGCTGCATCTCATCCATAAAATCTGCATACGAAATAATTAGCATATTTCCGGCTTCTTCTACAGGAGTATATCTTCCGTTCGTAGAATAATTGATAAAATGTCGATTATATATATTGTTGAATGGTGAAACAACTGTTGTTGGTTCCGAATCGAGAATATTAATAGTGGAGTTTCCGACAACGGATACTTCAAGGGTAATATCGAAATATACCCTAAGTGTTTTCGTTACAGGATTATATTGAATTGGTTGAATAAGCAAAGTTTGTCCACGGAAATCTCGTACAATATATGGATCACGTAATTTTCCTAGTTCTGCAGGATAGTATTCATCAAGGTCATAATACTTTCCATATTTATAATCAACAGTCGATGGGTCAACAGTTCGAAGTAGATTACCTTTTGAAGGGGCAACAAGAACATCATTGAATTCCTTATACTGTGAAGAAACAATTTTTACATCCATTTTTGCATCACCCGGTATAATTACCGATGTTGCATACAATGGTAAATCAGGAGCGCCTGTCCGTAGTATTGGAGCACCGTCTTCCGTACTGATTTTCCAAGCTTCACCATTGTCTGTTTCAACAGTATTATAGCTGAATCCATCCAGTGTGAAATGAATAGTTGATGAGTTTGGGGTTGAGGATATCAGACTTATCTTTTCAGAATTAGATTTGTTAATATCAACCCAGTTTTGCCCAATTATAAATAATGAAAATGTAATGGCAGAAGTTAGTAGTAAGATTCGTTTCATGTTCTGTTGTTTATGGAAACAGTTTATAAAATAATTTCGTTAATCAAAAAACAAGAAAGCTAAGATTCTGATTATCTCGCTTTCTTGTTTGTAATGACATACTATATCAAACTAAAGTTGTATTTAGTTGTTTAATTTGATTCAATTAATATTTTCTTGACAATACGTGTTTTGTTGTTTTGAATAATAATAAAATAAATACCTGATGGCAGATTTCTTAAATCCATTGTTTGATCATTGCTATTTGATTTGTCTATTGGTCGTGAATCTATGATTTGCTTTCCATGAGTATTGATTAAACTATAACTCATATTATCTTGTTTATCAGCTGAGATAGTTAATGTAAATAATCCATTATTCGGATTTGGAACAATTGATACTTCAATGATTTCGTTTTTGCTTAAACCAACAGGATTGCTTACAATTACCAACAGGGAGTCGGAGTATATTCCGGTTCCACAATCATTTACACCCGCTGCCTTTATCCATGCCTCTCCTTCATATTGATTGTTCCATAGCACGTTACCTGTTGTAGAGTTTCCCGAAATAATTCCGGCCTCTTCAGGATATAATATCCATGAGTAAGTGTCTGCATTTGCAGTATTTCCAACTTCATAATCACTTTGTGTTGTGATTTGCAGATCAATCTCTTCAGGTCCGATTGGTACAATTGTATTATCTGGCAGATAATCCATATAGAGGTTCATTGTATCACTGGCAGGAATACCATCAACATCAACAAGGTTAAGACTTAGCATTATATTTCCAGCTTGGATATCATCTTCAGATGGTAAGTATGTTGCATTCAGCGACTGCGAATTTTCAAATGTTCCGGTTCCGGATGTTGCCCAGTAAAGCGTGTCGAAGTTTGTTGCTGATCCAAGACATTGATGAGTGCTGTTTTCACAAACACCCTGATCAGGGCCAGCATAAACAGTTGTTGTCATCATTATTGGAAGTTCGATATAATCAACCCAGGCTTTATCAGCACCGCCAGTTTGGGAATAATCTTTTTCATAAACCCATTTGAATTTTCTCATACCTGGACTTACTGAATATGATTCTCTGCTCCAGCTTTGTGATGTACCCGACCACTCATCTTGTAATACGTTATCAATAAAAAATTGAAGTTTATCGAAATCAGGTTCAGAACTTACTTTTTTGTAAAAACTAATGCTGTCGGGTGACATTACCTGATACATAATCCAGAATTCAGAACTTTTATTATTACCAATAGCACCTGAATTTGCATCATAATTACCTTCATATGGGTATGCATTGTTGATGATCCATGGTAGGTCACCACCCTGTTGCCAGTTAAATTTATTGAAACCTCCGGTCTCCCAATCTTCAACAATTAAACCAACTTTTGGATAATATATCTTTTCTACAAAATATCCACCTGAAGAAAGCTGATATCTCATTTCAGCAAGAATCCCTTCGGGTGCATCATCACCAACCTGAACCTCAAACTCTACATATATTGAACCAAAAGTACTTAACATTGGAATTGTTGTATCGCCGCTTAACACTGTGATATAGGGATTATACGGTATTAGTGAGGCTGAAACATCGTAAGCCACACAGTGTCCTGTATTACTGGTTTTTATTTTTACTATTGCATTTTCGCCCGCATCAAGTCGGCCGTTATTATTTCCTAAATAACTATCATCAACGATTAAATCTAACGGTGTAAGTTTTGGAGCATTTGCTACAATCTCAAACTCACTTTCCCAAGTTGAATCCTGACTATCAACGGCTACAATCTCGAAAAGGATATTGGTCTGATCTTCAATATCATCAGCCAAATGAAATAGGAACCCATTTTCGTTGGTCACAACCTGATTTATTTGAATAGTATCAAATATGTCGCTGGCATCTTCAATCAGAATATCATTGCATGTTGAAGAGATTGTCACATTAACATCGTTTGCAACATCATTACCAAAATTAACCATGGAAAGGTTTATAAACACCTGCTCATCATAGTCTGCATTGTTGTTCCCATTACCCAATGAATCATCATTTATTGTGTGATTATCATAGATACAGAACGGACCGTCTGGAGCGAAAACTTGAATATTTTCAATAAATGGCTGGAAGTTTTGTGCTGTAATAACAAGCTCAACAGTGCCCGGAGATGTGAATCCGGGAAATTCGAGAATTGCTTCTCCATTTTCGTTTGCCAGTACAGAAACAACATTTTCGCCATTATGGTTTAATGCAATGTACGAATATGGAGCTGCATTAACGGTGAATGATGTTTCACCAATCATAATAAACTGTGCATGAGTAACAGGATTTACCTCAGGCATTGATAAATATATCATAAGTGATGGATCACCCATTAGGTTATAGATATCCCAGTAATATTGTTCTCTTGAAGAACCACTTTCCGATACAGCCAGATTACCTGCGAAAACTATCTGATCCATTGTTGTAAACCAGTCTGAGAATTCTTCTCCATGATCATGAAATGACCTATCGTAGTTGCCAAGTGTGGTTTCCTCATAAGGAGGAGGGTTTTCGCTGATTGTCCCAACTCCAACACCGAAATAATAATCTTCATCCCAGTATGTGCTGTTTGAACCTCCGATGTAACCAACACAACCTTTATTTGCAGCTCTAAGTATTTCTTCCGCAAAGCAAACTGTTTGATATTCACTTGATGAGCAACAGTTACCAATTAGTAACCCATATTTATCCTGATTCGACAAATTTGGAATATCACTAATTGAAAATGAAGGATCAGCCCATCCGTTTGGAGAACAATGTGCAGTGTAATTACCAAATGTAATTCCGTCGCTTACGTTTTGTTGAAGCGCAGCTGATGCACTACCTGATGCAGGATATAAGTATGTATGTGAGAATATATCATGGTCTTCATTAAAATAGTTAATTGTACCATAATTTATTTGTCCGTTACCCCAGTCAGTTGCAAAAGAAGCATCAACACCGCTTACCAACAACACGGTGTCAAGGTATGATGGATTTGGCATTGTGTACATCTCATACATTAGTGTTTTATCGATATATGGTTGAAGATGATCAGCATTTTCTGCAGAAAATCTACCATAAAATATTTCAGGGAACAGATCTCCGGTATATTCAACATAATTTCTGTCGGTTACACCATCACCATTATCCCAAGCAGGGATCTGATTAATATCACCTACAAAAAGTACAAAAGAAGGAGCCGGGTTTTCAGGCGTTCCATTGTTATACAAATCTTGAATATAATCTTTAATCTGCTGAAGAGAAGTTCCAATTTCATCTGTATAAGCTTCAGTAACAGTAAATCCTTTTCGTTTTTTCCAATCGATAAACGGCTTAAGCTGATTTTCGAACATTGGGTCGGAAACTATCAGATAGTGAACAGGGTATGATGTAAAATTGGTTCGAGTATTACTGTATTGATTATTTATCAGCTGATTATAAATACCCTGAAAATATGGGGATCTTGTTTTGGCTTTTAATTCCTTTGTATAATTCAGATCACCATCTACGAAAGTGATTTCGAACTCAATGTCGGTTACTACTTTAATGGTATTTGTAACCGGATTATAACTTACTGGAGAGATATTTAACCGTCCTATATTTGCTCCTCGTAGATACCCAAGTTTTTCAACAGAAACGATTTCTTCACCATAAAACTCATTGGTTGAATAGGCTGCACTGTTTTGAACAAATGCTTTGCTGCTACCACATTTTGGTTGCGACATTTGCATTGGAATCACCTGTTTACTGAGACCTTTTTCATTTAATCTAAATTCCTTAACGGAATAGTTTGTTATCTCAACTTTTGGATTTGCATTTGCTGGCATTTCAATTAATTTGTGTAGCACGGGCAACTCAGGAAAGCCTTCATTGTTCGATCTGCCAAATCTTTCTATCGACAGGCGGATGAATTCTCCATTATCTGTTTTCACAGAAGTTGATATAAGTTTTCCAATTGTTGAGGTAAAAGCAAGTTTCTGTGGAGTGCTTACTACCAGCTCAAGTTTTGTTCGATTTGAATCATCTAATTCAATAGTTTGATTATTGGAAAAAAGTTGTGTGGAGTTGAATATCATAACCGATACCAGCATCACAACGGTTGTTAACGTTTTCATTTTATTGGTTTGATTAATAAATTTGTCAGCTTTGTAATTTCGCGATCAAAAGTACTATCTCTTTATCACAAAATCAAAATATTAGCTGGATTTTTATTCTGATTTTTATGGGATAATTTGCTGATATTAAACCCAGGAACTAAAGGTTTGTGAAAATATATCAGAGTTATTTCTGATAAGTATTGTTACTCTCTTTGTCAACAATCTTTTTGGTAAGATATGTTACAGGATAAAGAGTGGCGATAAATCCAATGGAAATCACGGTTAGGAATACATAAATAAAGTCAAGCAGCTGCATTTTTACCGGATATGAAGAAATAATAAAATCTCCTTCGGCATTCCCCAATTGTAGAATTCCATAGTACTGTTGTAGAAAAAGTATGATAAACCCCAGAAATAATCCTGTGATACTTCCAACTAGGCTAATCAGCATTCCTTCCGTAAAGAAAATTGATTTGATAAGCTTTAAATTTGCTCCCATCCCAGAAAGGATTCCAATATCTTTATTTTTCTCAACAATCAGTATGGAAAGTGAGCCAATCATATTAAATGATGAAAGTATAAGGATAAACAGGAGTATGAAAAAGATGGCCGTTTTTTCAGTCTTTAACAGTTTGAACAGTGATTCATTTTGCTGATATCTGTTTTTAATAAAATATTCTTCACCTAGTATTGCCTGAATATCATTTTGGATTATGTCCACATCAGCATCTTTCATTAATCTTATTTCAACGCTTGTAACCTCATCGGTATAATCCATTAGATTCCGTGCTAATCGCAGAGGTATAAAAACATATTTTTCATCGAATTCCTGCTGCACCGAAAACACTCCTGATGGATGAACTGCCCCGCTGTTAAATGCATTTTCGAAATTAAAGGATGAGGCATTACCTCTTCGTGGAACATATATTGTTAGCAGGGTTGCTATATTTTGAGGATAAATATCAAGATACCAGGCAATTCCTGCACCGGCAACAGCAAAATCAGAGGTGCCCTCCTGCAAGATAAATGATCCGTTCACGGTCATTGTGTCAATTCTGGAACTTTCTATAAACCCTTCAGACACACCTTTAATTCGTGCAATGTGTTGCTTATCGCGATACTTAAATAACGCATCTTCCTCAACCACTTCTGTAATATCATCAACATCTTCAATTTCGAGTATTTTGTCCTTTGGAAATTCACTGAAGTGAATTGTTTTTCCTGTGGCAGGTGTAACCTGTAGGTCAGCATTAAATGTAGTGTATAAGGATTTTATAACATCTTCAAAACCATTGAAAACGGATAGAACAACAATTAATGCCATTGTTCCAACTGATAAACCAACTACTGAGATAACGGATATTACATTGATAAGGTTATGCGACTTCTTTGATATCAAATATCGTTTTGCTATGAATAATGGGAGTCGCATAATAGTGTTTCTTCATTTATGACTGTAGTTCAAAAGTAACACTATTTTGTCACCATCAAATCATTATGAATCATCCGGTTTAAATACTGTTGAAGAATAGCCTTGATTTTAATTTCAAGATGAGCGGCAGTTTCTTTATCTTTATCAAGAAGATTATTTTTATGCTTCGGATCGGTCTCATTATCATACATCGAAACAACTTTGCTTCCATCAAAAAGCAAATTGTATTTCCCTGAGGTGATTTGATACAATCCATTTACAAACTGTACTGCCATCGAATCAGGATTATGCCCAATAACACTTTTTCCAAATGATAAAAACGGCTCATCATAATTTAGATAATCAAGAATTGTAGGCATTAAATCGGTTTGTTGAACTGTATGATTGATGGTGCCTTTGAATAGACTGTCGCTCGGATTAAATAGCATCATCGGAATTGCATACCTTCCTGATGTATTCTTGTAGTAAGACAATAAGTAGTCGTTGAGGATAATGTCATTTTCTACTATATCATTATCATTGGAAGGAATAACAGATTGTGCCGGATGGTCGGCAACAATCACAAACAGTGTATTATTATACCAAGGCATCTTTTTTGCAGTCTGGAAGAACTGTTTTAAAGCATAATCAGTATATCTCACCACTTTGTGTATTTTCATTGTTCCTTCAGGGAATTTACCCTTGTGAACCTCAGGAATATGGTATGGATAATGAGAGCTTAGGGTAAATTCAAATGCGAAAAAAGGTTCGGGAGTAGCGTTCAAATTTTTAGCAAAATACTGAAGGAATGGCTCATCATATATACCCCAGTGATTGTCGTAATCATCATCGTTATCATATTCTGATCTGCCATGATACTCATCGAACCCGGCATATCCAGCATATCCGTTAAAGTTCATTGTACCATTGTTTCCTCCGTGGTAAAATGATGTATGATACCCTTTTTTATTGAGCATATCAGGAAGGCAGTTAGTTTGATTTGTATTATAAATTGATGTAATAAAAGGGTCATCCATTAGATTAGGAATACCAGAAACAATAGCCGGTATAGCATCTATCGACCTCAACCCATTTGCAAAAGCATTGGTGTAAACAACACAGTGATTTGATAGAGAATCCAGAAAAGGAGTATAACCCTTATAATTGTTCAGAAAACCAACGTACTCCTTTGAAAAACTTTCAAGAAGAAGAACCACAATGTTTTTCTTGTTGATCTCCTTGACTTGATTGTTGAAATTCTTGATAACAGGATAAATATTCTGACATTCCTCAAATGTCATATATTTTTTCTCGTCAAGACCACTACGTTCGAGAGTTGTGATACAGGTGAATATGGAGTTCAGGACAATTGGCATATGCGCTGCCTTTACATTTCTGGATGCATCAATAATGTTTAGAGGTTTTAACTGCAGCCCGCCACGTGCACCAATTACTGATAATCCGATAAGCACCAACATCACGATAAGTTTGTAAATAAGTTGTCCAATCAATGACTTTCTGTTTGCAGGTTTTTTTGACTTTGGAGGGTTGTATCGGGGGTAAATAAACCAGGTCAGTATCATTACAATCAGCCAAGTTACAGGAACAAACCAGTAATCGGTTATAAATCCAGGAAGTAATGTTGCAACATCGTCACTAACAAAAATTAGTTTGAATATATCAGCTGTTGATCTTTTTTGTACGAAGTGAAAGTATATGGAATCTGAAAAGTTAAATAGCGTAAGGATTCCATTTATGAAGATGAAAAAGATTTTCAGGAAAAGTTGAAAACCACGTCTGCTATTAATTTTTCCGAGAGGAATAACGTGGAGCAGTATTATCAGAATGTTTAAAAAGCAGATTGCTGAAATGTCGAATCTAATACCGTTTACAAATGCAATAAGAAGCTCATAAAATGTAATATCGGAAAAGAGGCCAATGTTATAAATCAGGAAAAATACTCTACTTATGAAGAACAGCAGTAAAGCCAGCCCCATTCGCTTAAGTAGAAGTATGATATTGTAATTATAACTTCTCATTTATTTCCAGGCAATGGCAACTAATCCGGTTCCTGTTTTGTGATTTAACACCAAATCAAGCCAATTTAATACTAGCACAAAAGGGAATGTAATTAGGTAGTAGAAAGGCAATAAAATGAAAAATAAATATGTGGCATTGAGCATTACGATGGGGAATTTCATGCTTAATTTCCATGCTATTTTGCCCGGTTTTCCATATTGGTAGTAAACTTTGGTTTTCTTAAAACCGGCATTTTTCATCTTTGTAGTTATATCGTCGATGCTGTAGCCATCTCGAACATGTTCATCAATAAATGATTGTGTTCCGTCATTATCGTGATGATCGTGATCGTGGTCGTGAACATCGGAACCACCTTTATCAGATGGAGTACTAATCATAACCATTCCGTCATCCTTAAGTGCTGTATGAAAATTCTTAAGCACCTGTTCATCTTCTTCGATATGTTCCATTACATCAACACAAAGAACCATATTGAACTTGTTTTTGTAATTAAGCTTGGTAAGATCGCCAAATTCAAATTTTGTATTGTTTAGGCCTATTTTCCCAAAGAAATCATTACAATCATCAATTTGTTCCTGCTTCACATCAACTCCCGTTATGTTCCAGTCTTTATGCCGTGAAGCCATGTAATAGTCATATTGCCCGAATCCAGAGCCTGCATCTAGGATATTCTGTTCTCCAGAGATGGTTTTCTCCCAAAGTTTGATTTCTTTTCTGATATGCCAGGAGCGAAGAAGCAGTATATCTAGTAGTTTATAGAATAGCTTCCTCAACCATGGAGAACGGTTAAAAACAGTTCCTAATTTTCTTTTTATGGGATCGTATTTCATTTGTAATAACTTAATGATTTAATGAGATAAGGTTTTAATGATTTAGATATGTATAACTAGTATGTTTAGCTTTTGAAATAACCTTTGTTAATTCATTAGATTCATTAATTAGCCTATCCAGTTCTTTTATGTCTTTTGATAATTCAGTTTCTTTTATTATTTCCAGCCAATAATTCGTTTCATCAACTTCTTCTGTAACTATACATATTTTGCTGAAGAATTCTGATTTTGATCTTGCTTCACGAGCAGCACGGTAATTTGCACCTGTAGATGTTGCTGATTTAATTATTTGATAAGTGATTACAGAAGAAGCTTTGGTGTTTTTTAGGCTTTCACAAAACTTAATAACATCAACCCCAAGCTTTTTGGTGCGGGATTTCATTTTATTTATAAATTCTTCCTTTTGCGACATGATGATTTGCTATATCTATCCTTTCACTTATTATCTCCTTAAATCATTGTCTCATTTATTCATTGAGTAGGCCATCAATATTCTCAATATAATCCAATGAATCATCGAGGTAAAAATTGAGCTCGGGTACAACTCTGAGTTGATTTTTTACTCTGTTACCAAGTTTTCCGCGGATTTCTTTGGTATGCTTTTTAACAGATTTTAAAAGAGTGTCTTTATCAGATGTGGCAAAAAGGCTTAAATACACCTTTGCCAATGACAAATCCGGAGTAACCTTAACCTTAGTTACGGTTATCATTGCTCCTTGTGTAATATGTCGCATATCGAGCTGAAATATTTCACCAAGGTCTTTTTGTAGTAAATTATTTATTCTGTCCTGACGTATAGTATCCATTTTGCAAAAGTATTGAATTATAGGGAATACAAATTCCCTTTGATTTTAAAATAGTTACTATTTTTACAGAGAACAACAATAATGTGAATTGAAGCTTAGCAGTAAACATAGCACACGCCTTATAAACCTAATATCAAATCCCTTCTTTTTGGCTATTCCCTTTGTAATAATAGTTATTTTGTTTCTCCCTGTAGCTTCAACAAAATACAAAACTGAGTTAATTAGCAAAGAGGTGGTTCAAAAGCCCGGAGGAATTGAATGTTTTGAAGACTTAAATAATAATGGATTTGATGAGCGGATAATTGTTTTCCATAATTTGGTTAGAGGACAGGCTGCCGTAAAGGTGATGAACACCAATGGTTCAAATTATGAGCAGTGGAATTTTAATGGAAAATATGTAAACCTATCAAACAAACATAAAATTGCAGATCTAAATAATGATGGATATAAAGAAATATATGTTTTTTACTATAAGGATGATAGTGTTTTTTGTGCAGGTATTCAACCGTATCCGCACAAGGATGTTCTTTTCGATAGGAAATTTATCACAACAATTCAAAAACGAGATGACCTAATTGATTTTACTTTACGACACCAAAGTGCATATGATATAGATAATGACGGGTTTAACGAGTTGTGTTTTATTATTGTTGCTGGCTTTTCCAGGCAACCTAGGCAATTTTATTATTATGACTTACAATTGGATACACTATTTACAGGACCTGTAACAGGAATTAACTATTGCGATTTAGAAGTTACTGACCTTAATGAAGATGGAGAAATGGAAGTTTATATGGGAGGTTCAACATCAGCAAATATTCCAGATAGTCTTAATATACCTTACAACGATTATTCATCTTGGTTTATAGGTTTAAATAATAAAATGAATTTATTATTTGAGCCAATTAGAAGTGACGGGTATCCATCATCTGTATTAACTGAAGGCTATATTAATAGTGATGGTATAAAAATGTTAGTTGTATATCACTACTCTACACCTTCACTTTCCAATAAAATTGTTTTTTATGAAAAAAGCTTAAACGAAGTTTATAGTACTGATATTGATATTTCTGCCAAGGATCATTCAAAAAGAGCCACATATTTAATACCAATAACACTTAAAGATGAACCATATATACTTGTTGGAGAGTTAAATGGAAGGATGCTTTTTATTAATGACAGAGGTGATAAAGTGGAAATTGATGTAAACCCGGATATTGCGAATTTTTTTATTGCCGATGATTTAAATGGAGACGGAAAAATAGAATATGTTTTTGGAACATCTTCCAGGGAAGAGTTAATTATTCTTGATCATAATTTTGATAATCCGGTTATACAGCCTTCTCATAGGAAACCAATGACTGCACTTCCAACAGAAATCGGTGTTATTAACATAGGAAAAGAAGGCAAATTATTGTATATACTGGCTGAAAATCATCTTTATAAGTATACATATGGTGTAAACATTAACTATTATTTAAAATATCCAATATGGATAGCAATTTATCTGATTTTTGTTTTTATCATATGGTTATCACAAAGGTTACAGAAATATCAGGCTCAACGAAATCAAAAAATCCAGGATAAAATTAACAGCCTGCAGATGAAAACAATCAAAAGCCAGATGGATCCTCACTTTATGTTTAATGTACTTAATGGTTTAGCTCATAATGTTGCAAAGGGAAATAGCAAGGAAGCACATGATCAGATATTAAGGTTTAGTAAGTTGCTGAGAACACTTATGAAGAGTGTAGACAAGATTGATACAAGTCTTGGAGATGAGATTGATTTTGTAAAGAGTTATCTCGAGCTGGAAAAATTTCGATTTAAGGATGATTTTGTATTTGATTTTGTAATAGAAAATGATGTTGATTTGAGTATTCGAATTCCAAGAATGATGATTCAGTTGATTGTTGAGAATTCTATCAAACATGGATTGAGAAACAGGATAGGTGAGAAGATATTGGAAGTAACCGCTGTGAGAGAAGGTGAAAAAACCAAGATTTCAGTTGAGGATAATGGAATAGGAAGAAAAGAAGCATATAAGAAAAGTAGAGATACGGGAGAAGGAATAAAACTTATTAATGATATGATCAAGCTTAACCGTAAATTGGGAGGAAAAGACATACGGGTTATTTATATTGATTCACAGGATGACTCTGGAAAAGCATTAGGTACAATTGTTGAGGTTATTATTTAGGTTGTGAATTGATTTCTAAGGCATTTCCCTTTTATGTGGGCAAACTCATTGCCTCATTTATGTTAAGAAAATCATATATGTTTTATTGATGATTCAATACAGTTCATACAAAAAAACAAAGTGCTTAAACAGTAGTTTGATAATTATTTGTGATTTATAAACTTTTACCAGAAATTTATCTCAAAATTAATATTTATCAAATGAAAAAATATTTTGTAAGTATTACAATCATTGTGGTTACATTCGCATTAACCGGCATTTTCCAAGCATGTAAGAAAAATGACAAAGATCCTACACCAATTAATAAAGAGGTGCCAGAAACAACAAAAGTAATTGACGCTCAGGTCTGGCAAAATACTTTTAATGGTATTGACTCGGCCAATTATACATTACTTTTTGATAAAGGACTATTGACAGAAATACCGCTGGAAATAGGAGATATTATTGTATCTAGTTATGGTAATGGTTTGTTAAGAAAAATAAGCAAAATAACAGAGACTGTTGAAGGGTTAGAAATAGAGACAGAGTTTGCACACCTTACGGAGGTTGTAAATGAAGGACAAACAACATTCAGTTCCTTACTTTCTTCTCAAAGAATAATGAAAATAAAATACCACAAGAAAGGTGTTGAAGTTGATACTTCATTAATGAAGAGTACTGAGGATACTCAATTAGAATATGATATTGATGTTTTTTTGGATCCAAGTGAGAAAATTCATATTCAAGGTGATTTCTCTATTTTAACAGAACTAAATGGTCAACTCAAAATAGGATATATTCCTCCACGGGTTAGTTTGTTTGAGCTCACATATGAGATAGAACAAAGCCTTAATCTTTCTGCAAATATTGAACTTATTAACTTATATTATGAACACGAAGTTGATTTAGTAAGCATTTATTTTCAGCCAATTATTGCGCTCATTTCAGGTGTACCTGTAGTTTTAGTGCCAGAACTGGAAATGGCTGTTGGCATTGAAACAGAGGTGTATTGTGATCTGTATACAGGAATAAATCAGGAAATGGATTACATAGTTGGGATACGATATGAAGACCGCGACTGGTCAACAATAAACGAATTCAGTAAATATTTTAATTATACTCCTCCTTATTTAGATTGCAATGCTGGAGCAAGAGCCTATATCAGACCACAATTTAATATTTTAATTTATGGAGTTCTATCACCATACCTGTATGGTGATTTATATGGTAAAATAGAAGCCAATATCAATGATAATCCTTGGTGGAATTTATATGCTGGTGCTGACTTAGGAGTTGGAGTTGAAGCAGAAATATTGGGAAAAGAAATATTTGATTTTAATACAAACCCTCCACTGATTAGTTATGAACAATTAATTGCCAGCGCATCTGCTTCGGAGCCACCACTTGCTAATTTTATTTCTAATACTAATAATGGTACTGCGCCATTGGAAGTTACATTTACAGATCAGTCAATAGGCAACCCAACAAGTTGGCAATGGGATTTTGGCGATGGCAGTACAAGCACACAGGCAAATCCAACTCATACGTATACTGATAATGGTTCGTATACTGTTTCATTAACGGTCATAAATAGTTACGGGAGTGATACAGAAAACAAAATTAATTTTATTATAGTTTCTAGTGGTGGCGGAGGAGGTGACACTTTTACCGACCCACGCGATGGCCAAGTGTACGCAACAATTGATATTGGTAGTCAAATATGGATGGCTGAAAATCTTAACTATCATACCTCCAGTTCATGGTGTTACGATGATGATGATGTAAACTGTGCAATTTATGGCAGGCTTTATGATTGGGATGCAGCACTTTCAGCTTGTCCATTAGGCTGGCACCTGCCATCTGATGATGAATGGGGTCTTTTAGAAGATTATCTTGGAGGTTCAAATATAGCAGGAGGTAAAATGAAAGAAGTGGGTACTGCTCATTGGAATTTCCCTAACACAGGGGCAACCAACACCAGCGGATTTGAGGCCTTACCTGGAGGTAAACGCAATAATTATACAGGATTTTCTAGCAAAGGAACTCAAGCAATGTATTGGTCAAATAGTTCTATCTCAAGTTTTGGTTGGTATCGATACCTAATTTATGAAGATGAGAACTTACACAGGTCGTTTGATAATAAAGAAGATGCTTTAAGTATTAGATGTTTAAAAGATTAACCATAAAACGAAGATTCTATTGTGACACAGATTCAGATAAAAAAATGATTATTCACTAAAATGTTTTATTATGAAAAAGTTTAAATTATTGTTTATCACCTTGTTAGGCTTGGTGGTTTTGTATTCATCATGTAAAAAGGATGACCCGTTACCATCTACCCCAATAAATATTACAGTTGAGGATGGGTTTTCATTAAAGGTTCTTCTTTCTTGGGATGAGTCATCGGATGCGGACGGATATTATATATATAGATCGTTTTATGATGATGAGGAATATTATGAAAAAATAGGCGAAACTGAAAGTACTAGTTTTGACGATTTGTCAGTTGATCCTAATTCTAGTTACTATTATAAAATAATAGCATATAATGATACTGGTGAGAGTGACTTTAGCTCTTCTGCATCTGCAACAACATCTAATGTTACAGCAGATGAGGCTTTTAGCGTTCTGGCAGATTATACTGGAGGAAAAAGATATGATGCATACAGCGCAAGTGAACTTCCTAATATAATAATTGAGATTATAAATTACTATAAAAAACAAGGTCGCAGCAATGAGGATTTTGTATTTCTAATTGATAATACAGGTAGTATGGATGATGATATTGCTGAGATCAAAGCTGCATTGTCAAATATTATAGATAATTTACCAATCGGATCTAACCTTGCAATGGCAGTTTATAATGATGCAAATGAAGATCCTGAAGGATGGTTCAAATGGTATGATTTATCTACAGATTTTTCTGAAGCGCATGTTTTTTTGGATGAAATTCAAGTTTATGGTGGTGGAGACTATCCCGAATCAGTGTATGATGGAGTTTACTTAATTGTTAATAAGTTGAATTGGAAGTCTACATCAAAGAGGATGATAATCGTTATAGGTGATGCGCCTCCTCTTCAAGGGGAATTGACGCAATATTCATTAACTGATGTGATTGGAATATGCACATCAACGTCAGTTGATGTGAACTTATACCCAATATTGATTAATGATTAGTATTTTTTTATTCACGTAATTACGAACAAGGTAATTTTTTTACTCTAGGATATACAGTTATTTGTATCCACTTTTATTCTGTACCTACTAACGAAATATAAGTTGTTTTATTTGTGGTATTATTTGGTTATTATGACAATACTCAATATCATATAAGAACAGATGCTACCAGCAGTGAAAAGCCAGTACCATACAAATGATGTTACTATTTTGGCTTGCAAGATGTGTTTTTAATTAGAGTTAATCCTGTTTAAAAATCAATCAATCAAATTTTTTTAAATTTGTATTGTTACATCATTTATGATATGGTAAATATAATAACCTCCATAATAATCGACGACGAACTCGATGCTCGAAATGAGCTCAACAGAATTATAAATAAGGAATTACACAATGTAGATGTGATATTTATGGAGGCAAACGCACAATCTGGTTTAGAAGCAATTATTGATTATAAACCAGATATTGTGTTTTTGGATATCCAAATGCCTGAAAAAGATGGATTTTGGCTAGCTGATAAGTTGAGAAAGGTAGGTATTCATCCTGAAATAATTTTTGTAACGGCATATGATGAATATGCAATTGAAGCTATCAGACATTCTGCTTTCGACTTTATAATAAAACCAACCGATCCAGCATTACTTAAGAAAGCCGTTATTCGTTTCCAAGAAAAAAAGAATAATGGTAATAATCATAATAAATTTGAGCTGTTAAACCATTTTCTCGCCAGAGAAAAGTTAAAGTTTAATAGTCAAACAGGTTTTATTATGGTATCACCTGACGATATTGTTTTTTGTGAAGCTGAAGGGAACTATTCTGTATTGCACCTTTCAAAAGGAAAAAGAGAATTAGTTACACAACAGTTGGGAGTTATTGAAAACAGAATTAATGAATACTCATTTACTCGCATAAACCGTTCTACAATTGTAAACCTGGATTATTTAGAAGGTTATAATAGAAATACAAAAAAAGTAACCCTAGCAACACATCTTCAGAAATTTGAGCTTAATGTAAGCTATACGGGTGCAAAAAGGTTAAAACGAATTTAACTTTAAGAATCTTTATTTTCATTAATACAATTATTTTTCAAGGATGAAACTCGATGCACGGCAATACCCTAAGACAGAAGAAATTTTAAACGTTATTACCCATGGCTTGGGGCTGCTTCTTAGTATAGTAGCACTGGTAGTGCTTGTGATATTTGCCAGCTTAAGAGGAGATGCATGGCACATTGTAAGCTTTTCCATATATGGTGTTAGCTTGGTAATTCTTTATCTTGCTTCTACCTTATTTCACAGTGTTCGAAAACAAAGCCTTAGAAATAAACTTAACGTGTTTGATCATTCTGCGATTTACTTTTTAATTGCTGGAACTTATACACCATTTCTGCTCGTTACCATCAGAGGGCCATGGGGATGGAGTTTATTTGGAGTAATTTGGGGTCTGGCAATTGGTGGACTTATTTTTAAATTATTTTATACAGGAAAGTATGATTTGATTTCAGCATTAATATATGTTTTGATGGGTTGGTTGGTTATTGTTGCTCTTAAACCAATGTACGAAAACCTATCAAGTGAAGGATTACTTTGGTTGTTGGGAGGAGGAGTATCATATTCGATTGGAGTTGTTTTTTACCTGTTACACAAACTTCCATACAACCATGCGATATTTCATATATGGGTGCTGCTTGGCAGCTTCGCACATTTTGTGGCTGTTTTTAGGTATGTATTGCCTTGGTAAACCACACATTTATTCTATTGACATTGGACGTTGAACATTCAGTATTGGACATTTAACATTTTAAAAATTTCCAACATCCAATTTTAAATGTAGAATTTCCAACTGATTTATTGGCTATCTTACAACAATAAAGGTCCGGTCGTATTTATTCTCATCAACCAAAGATCTGATAAAGTACATCCCTGTATTAAGGTTTGCAGTTGAAATACTGATACCTTCAGATAAAACATTCTGCACTGTTCCAGCTTTCACAATACGACCAAAGCTATCATATATTTCGTAAGAAATATTCTTTACTGTGGTGCTTTTGGTTGGCAACGTAAATGACTCAGATACAGGATTTGGATATGGCAGTCCGATTAACTGATCTTGTTTAGTATCTTCTACAATTGAGCTTATGCTGTATTTTAGGATGTTTATTTCAATATCACTAACAATAGGAGCTTCATGAGTTAATTCAACCTCAACCCGGTCAGCTGAAATTCCTGTTATTTCTGGATACAGCCAATATGTTTCTATTTCAACAAGATCGAAATAGAAATCACCGATATCATCAGAGTAACGACATGTTAGGAGATTGTTATTTTCGTCAAAAAGATGAATGTTAACCCCTTTTGCAGAGTAGTCGCCCATTACCCGACCACTGTTTACATATCTTATATTGCCACTAATTCCGCCTGTTCCTATTGTTAGGCCATGTGATTTGGCAAGTTTTATATTATACTCCCAGGAAGTGTTTTGAAGATCTATAGCTTCTGCTTTTTCCCAGTATAAATTATCACCAAAATAAGTAGGTAAAAGAGTTCCATAATATTCTGATTCTCTCATCGGCTCAGCCTTAACAATATAATTGCCTTTAGGGATCTGATAAAAATAATAATAGCCCAATGTGTCAAAAGATACAGTATCAATAGCCGTGTATCTGCTCATAGTATCAACCATATACAGATATGCATAACCCTTATCAATTGGAAAATAATCTGAGAAAACATGTCCTCCCATGTGATAATACTCATTCACCGTAATATAAATCTCTTTTGAGATTTCACTTTCGTAGGAGACTCCATCAATGATTGCGGTGATATGAAGTGTTATTCGAAATAATCCGAAAGAACTATATTCATGTACAGGATTTTGCAAGGTTGAGGTCGTTCCATCACCAAAACTCCATTGCCAACTGACAATATTTGAATTCTCGGTAAGATCAAAGAAACGATACTTTGTTCTATTATCAGTAGTATTTTGAAAGTATTTAAACTTGGCTTGTATTTCTTCTGCCTGAAATGGCAAATAAATATTAAAATCTGCAAATATCATACTGTAATTTCTTTCAAGAAATCTGAAATGAACAGTTGTATCAATTGCTTCTCCATAATGGTTGTGCGTATAAACAAAGAATGAACCTTTGGTTTTCGTTGTTCTTATTGTATCATAATAAAATCCATGAGAATCTGTAAAAACGGTTTTAGTGTAGCTCCTATTATCTGGTGTTATTTCACTTTCAATAATAACAGGGTGACCAACAACAGGATTTCCATATTCATAGTTTGTAACCTGACCAGAAACAATAACCTCATTAATATCAATTTCAGCATAAACCTGACCTGTAAACAACAACAGAGTTATGCCAAAAAGTATGGTCTTTATTTTGTTTATATTATAAGATAGCAATTTCATTTTAATGTTATTTCATTTTATAAATGAGCCCAAGCCTCACGTTAAAACCTGAGGATGGTCCTTTATTATCGTTGTTAATGTAGATATTGCTGAGATAATGCCTGTAACCAGGTTCAACAGCAAGAGAAAGTTTTTTATTCAATTCATATTGAAGTCCTATTCCGAGCCAGAGTTGATAATATGAATCTGCACGTATTGGAAGATTATTCTTTAAATCGATGATATCAGCATCCTTATCATTTGGTTTTGGATCCTCAATCCAGCTTCCTGTTTTCACAGAAACAGCAGGTCCGCCATAAGCATACCAGCTAAATGGCGAGCCTTTGGTATGAAACGAATATCCAAATAATACGGGAACTTGTAAATATAGATATTGGTTGGTAATACTTGACACAGATATATGACGTACAGTATCCCAAACTTCTACAGTTTTTGTATGATATGTTGGAACTACGTTACCCGATATTGTGTCGAATGTGATGTCGTAAACATCATCATACGATCCCATATATTCATTTACAATATATTGAATTCTTGCATATCCTCGGTCACGTGTATATGCCAGTCCAATTCCTGTGCTAACAAACCAGTGATCATTAAAGAAATATGTTGGTTCAATACTAAAATTGTAAGTGTTGAGTATTTCAACTGAGTCGATGTTTGAAACAGTAATTTCAGGTGATAAATAAAAACCAAGTCTCCATGCTGAATTTCTTGGTGATGCCGGTAATTCAAGTTCAACATCATCTGATGGGATAGGTTTTGTTGACCTGTTTTCAGGATCATACGATGATCCATTATTTTCAATATTAAAGCTGTTTCTTAATTCAATGGAGCTCATATAATATGCAACAACTTCAAAGTCTTCACCAGAATATGATGATGATATATAAATTTCTGCATTCTCAGATTCAGTATCAACAATAACTTTAGAATCTTCCTCGCCGATTGTTAATTGAGTATTATCAGCAATTTCAGCAACCGGTTCTTCGATAACATTTTGGTTAATAGTAATCTCCGGTTCTGCAGCTATTTCATCTACCTCATCAACAGTCATCTCTTCGGATGGTGTAATATTAATAGGTGAAATATCTTCAGCAGGAGATATATCATCAACGTCTGTATTGCTAAAATTTTCAACAATTTTATAATTATTGCTTGGTTTCTTATCAAAAGGATTGAAAGCTAAGAAACCGATAATTGCGAGTAGCAGAATTAAGGCTGAAGCGATAATACGTTTTTTTGTGATGAAGGGGGCAGATGATGCTGATTCAATTCCACTTGCCACACCATCCCATACATGTTCGGGGGGTGTCGGAGCATAGGAATCAAACTTGCTTCGAATCAACTGTTCAATATTTTCGTTATATCCTTCCACGTTCTTCGTTTTCCTGTATTGTATTTATTCGTTTTTGAAGTGATGCTCTGGCTCTTGACAGCTGCGACTTGGATGTGTTTTCGCTTATGTCAAGTATTTCACCGATTTCTTTATGAGTATATCCTTCAATTACATTTAAGTTAAAAACCATTCTGTATCCCGGTGGCAACTCGCTAATCAAAACAAGTAACTCGTCGCACGACATCTTTTCAACTATTGTATTCTTTTCTTTAACTTTTCCTTTAACTATTTCAAGATCAGTGTTTATCCCTTGTTTTATCTTCTTTTTGTAATAATTTATTGCAGTATTTACTATCGTTCTACGCACCCAGCCTTCCAGAGAACCTTCTTCCCTAAAATCTTTAATATGCCTGAAAACCCTGATGAATCCGTCTTGTAATATGTCGTCAGCATCTTCATTAATTAAAGCAAAACGAAGACATATACCATACATCTTTGGTGCAAGCTGCTGATAAAAATCACGCTGCGCCTTAGAATCGTTTTCCTTAAGTTTTTTTATGAAGGTACTGTCGAACTCCATGCCGATAAATTACTAACTTGATGGTTGCAAAATAAATGGCAAGGTACTAAAATACCTTCAATTCAAAAAGATGACATTTATGTTATACCAATGGTTGCACAAAAGCCGTAATTTTAAGGGATTTGCGAATATTAAAAGTGTTAAACAATTAACAATTGAAACAAATAATTTTTGAGAATTATGTAGAATTAGAACCAGCTGTTAATAATCAGGTCGTTAATTGTGTTCAACAGGTTGTCATTTTGGATTGGTTTTGTCAATAATTTATCGATACCTGATGACTTAGCTCGTTTGATATCATCTTCATTTGCAAAATTGATTCGGGCAATTATTGGAATCATTGAATCTTTTGCTTTTATTATCCTTGCAAACTCCTCACCATTTACTACAGGAAGGTCAAAATTGATAAGTACCAAATCAGGTTTATTTTCGTGGTAGAGTCTGATAGCTTCGTCTCCCGTTTTGGCACGTAATATTTTTGCTTTTGTTTTCCCAAGTATTACTTTTAGCAAATTGTAATCAACCTCTTCATATTCACCAATTAAGATGGTTGAATTTCTCCAATCATAAACATGATCTGATTGTGACTGGATAACAGTTTCCGATTTGGTTTCAAGAGAAACAATAGATTCAGGCAGATTTAAATAGAATATCGAACCTTCTTCTAGCTTGGATGTCATAGAAATCGTTCCTCCAAGTAATTGAGATAACCCACGTGATATGGCAAGACCTAACCCTGAACCACCAATTTTTCGGGTTGGAGAGTTATCGACCTGACGGAAATGTTCAAATATGCTTTCATGATGTTCAGGTTCAATACCGACCCCGGTATCTTTTACATAGAAACTTATTCCATTATTATCCTTTATGGTAAACCCGATTTCAACGCTTCCGTCGTGGGTGAAGATAAAAGCATTATCAACAAAACTAGTAATGATTTGTCGCAATTTTTCAGGATCCGACAGCAGTACCACGTTATCGTAGTTATGTCTTGTATTCAACACAAATTCAACATCTTCACGGTGATGCTTGGCTTTAAATGTACAGCAGTTTCCATAAAGCTCTTCAAGAAATTCAATAACATTGACTCTCTCTTTCGACACATCCATTTGACCGGTTTCGATCTTGCTTATATCAATAATGTCGTCGATTCGCTTTAATAAATCTTCACTACTTCCACGAATAAATTTCGAATATTCTAGTCTTTCTTCTGAAGTAGTATCGTCAATTAGTAATAGCTCAAGAAATCCAAGAATATGATTTAATGGTGTTCGTATTTCGTGAGAAAGGTTACTTAGGAAAGCTGTTTTTAGCATATTTGCTTCTTCAGCCTTTTCTTTAGCTTTGATCAGATTTCCTTCGGCAATTTTCCTTTTGGTGATGTCACCAATAATTATCAGGTAAGATATCACTTCTTCATCTGATGAAACAATAGTAATTCCTCTGGTTCTAAAAGTGCTGTTTTTATTACCTATTTCACCAAGTTTGATTTCATGATCGAATTGCATTTGCTTTGAAAGAAGCCTGTTTACCTTTCTTAAAAATGTCGACCCTTTAAAGGTCTTGAAATCATTAATATTGAATTTAGTATTTAGCTTGGTTTTATCAAAATCAAAGAGTTTGAAAAACGACATGTTTGCAAGCTGAATATTGCCTTCGGTATCAAGACTTAATATTGCAAGGGGGATCTTGTCAAGAATATCATGATATAAATCATTGGAAGCAACAGGTATTGAGTTTATTAATTCATAAGCTGCTAACTTACTTTCAAGTTTTAATATCCGTTTTTTAAGAAGAATATTCTCTACCTCCGGACTTTTGCCGGTTCGTTGCTTGTTATCCATTAATACTTGCTGTTTTGTGGCATCAAAATTAGTAAAAAAATAATTACTCAATCATCTAATCATACTCATCGCCCGTATAAGATGACTGATAGTTACATTTATACCAATATTTTAACTCAAAGGTTTCAAGAAAAACCACAATAATTCACAGAAAGAAATTACACATACATATTCTCAACAATTGTAATATGATCTGCATGTGAAAGAGGGTGATGCATGCCTGAAATTTTGTTTTTTGCGTACTGTTCAATAATTCTGGCCTTATTATCAATACCAATTTCTGTTTCCAGGATTGATACTGGAGATCCAATTTTTTTGAAAAACGTCATAAGACTATCAATAGTTTCGTCAACACTATTAACACCGAAAAGCCCATTGCCAAGTTTTATAATTCGATTTGGAATTCTTTCTTTTTGGAGTTTTAACCATGCAGGATAAGCGATGCTTAAAGAAGCTCCGTGAGGGGTGTCAAATAGTAATGATAACTCATGACCAAGTCCGTGGACTGCCCAGTCCCCGCTTTTTTTCCCATATGTTGTCAACCCGTTAAGGGCAAGAGTTGCGTCGAGCATAATCTTGGCTCTCAATTCAACATTATCAAGATTATCAAGAAGCTCTGGTCCAAATGTCATGGCATCTTTAATGATGTCAATTGTAATCTGATCAGTTATGGATGGCTCTCCTTTTCCGAAGAATGCTTCCAGTGCATGAGCTATTAAATCAACAATTCCATAAGCAGTATAATCAAGAGGAACAGAAACTGTATATGATGGGTCGAGAAAAGAACTTACCGGGAAGATAAGCTCATTCCAAAAGCCAACTTTTTGTCCTGTTAAATGATTCTGCACTACAGCTGCACCATTCATTTCTGTTCCGGTGGCCGCAAGTGTAAGTATTGATATTAATGGAACAGAGGCATTGGGCTTTTCATTAAATGTCATAAAATCCCATGGATCTTCATCAGTAGGAATCCCCAGAGAAATTATTTTGGCTGAATCAATCACACTACCACCACCCAAAGCAACAACAACATCAACATTGTTTTGTTTACCAACCATAACAGCCTTGTGAACATCTTCAATTATTGGGTTTGGCTTGATACCTGAGTACTCAAAAACTTCAATCCCCGCTTCTGATAGCTTCGAAACAACTTTTTGATAATAACCATATTTCTTAACGGAACCTTTCCCGTAAACCAATAATACCCGGTTTCCATATTTAAGAATTGTCTCACCAAGTGTGTCTATTACATTTATTCCAAAATGTAGTTTTGTAGGGTTATATACTGTAAAATTTTCCATGCTTTTCTAATTATATATTTTTCAACTAACTTTAAAGTAGGTTATGAAAATCACTTTCAATAGCTTACTTCACCTTACGAAAATATCGTATTTTTGGATGTTGTGAAGAAACTTTTGACATTTTTACTGTTATTGAACATGATTTACTCATGTTCAAATGATAATGTAATTACTGTTATAGAAACAGAATTAGGTAATATAGAGGTTGAATTGTACGTTAAGGAAGCACCTGTTACAGCTTCAAATTTCATCAGGTATGTAAAGGAACAAAGGTATAAAGAGGCAACTTTTTATAGAGTTGTAACAATGGATAACCAGCCTGACAGTAAGATCAAAATTGAGGTTGTTCAGGGAGGGCTATTTGAAGATGAACATCCTCAAATGTTACCACCAATTATTCATGAGAATACAGAGGAAACAGGTATAAAACATCTTGATGGTGTAATATCAATGGCAAGGTACGGTCCGGGAACAGCAACATCTGAGTTTTTTATTTGTGTTGGCGATCAGCCGTCACTCGATTTTGGTGGTTTACGCAATTCGGATTATCATGGTTTTGCAGCATTTGGTAAAGTGGTACAAGGAATGGATGTTGTGAGAGAAATACAAAAACAACCGGAAGAAGATCAATACCTTACTCCACGAATTAAAATATTATCCATAAGGATCACCCGCTAGACTCTTTCACACAACCGGGAACCCAATTTTAAATCTGCCACATCACACTTTTTTGTAACTTCGCCGCCTGAAATAAGTTGGTGAAATTCATAATTGTAATCAGCTATTTCTTTTATAAACAGAAGGTAGTTTAGTATTATCAATAAATAATCACAGTATGTTGCGTTCACACACTTGCGGAGAATTAAATATAGAAGATGTAAATAAAGAAGTAATCCTATCTGGATGGGTTCAAAAAGTAAGAGATAAGGGAGGTTTGATCTGGATTGATCTTCGTGATCGATATGGAATTACTCAGTTGTTGTTAGAAGAGGGAAGATCGGATAACAGTGTAGTGGAAATAGCAAGAACCCTTGGAAGGGAATTTGTAATAAAAGCCACCGGAAAAGTTATCGAACGCGAGTCAAAAAACCCAAACATTCCTACCGGTAACATTGAAATTGATTTATCAGGAGTTGATATACTAAACTCATCGCTTACTCCTCCATTTACCATTGAAGATGAAACTGATGGTGGTGAGGAATTACGAATGAAATACAGATATCTCGACTTGAGACGTCAGCCGTTAAGGAAAAATCTTGAACTCAGAAACAGACTTTCAATCGAAACCAGAAAGTATCTGGACGACCAAAAATTCTTTGAAATAGAAACACCTTATCTTATTAAATCAACCCCTGAAGGAGCACGTGATTTTGTTGTTCCTTCAAGGATGAATGGAGGACAGTTTTATGCACTACCACAGTCGCCACAAACATTCAAACAATTGCTGATGGTTGCCGGCTATGACCGTTATTATCAGCTTGTTAAATGTTTCCGTGATGAAGATCTACGTGCCGATCGTCAGCCTGAATTTACTCAAATCGACTGTGAGATGGCTTTCGTTGAGCAGGATGATATTCTGAACACATTCGAAGGGATGGTTAAGTATTTGTTCAAGACAGTTAAAGGAGTTGATATTAAAGAGCTGCCAAGAATGGAATATTCAGATGCCATGAAATATTATGGTAGCGACAAGCCTGATATCAGATTTGGGATGAAGTTTATTGAGCTAAATGATGTTGCTCAAAACAAAGGATTCAAAGTTTTTGATGATGCCGAACTCGTAGTTGGTATTGTTGCTCCAGGTTGTGCAAGTTACTCACGTAAGCAGCTCGATAAATTAACCGATTTTGTGAAAAAGCCGCAAATTGGCGCCAAAGGTCTTGTATATGTTAAATGCAATGAAGATGGTAGTTATAAGTCATCGGTTGATAAATTTTTTAATCAGGAGGCATTAAAATCATGGGCAGAAAAGATGGATGCAGCACCAGGAGATTTATTACTCGTGCTCTCTGGTGAAATTGATAAAGTTAGAAAACAACTTAATGAAGTTCGTTTGGAAATGGGTGAACGACTTGAATTAAGAAATCCTGAAGTATTTGCTCCACTTTGGGTTGTTGATTTTCCATTGCTTGAATGGGACGAAGAATCAGAAAGATACCATGCAATGCATCATCCATTTACATCACCAAAAGCTGATGACATTGAGTTGCTCGACACTAATCCGGGTGACGTTCGTGCCAATGCTTACGATTTGGTAATTAATGGTGTTGAGATTGGTGGTGGATCAATTAGAATTCATGACCGAGATTTACAGAAATTAATGTTCAAGCATCTTGGTTTTACCGATGAAGAAGCTCAGGAACAGTTTGGTTTCTTAATGAATGCTTTCGAATATGGTGCACCTCCACATGGCGGTATTGCTCTTGGTTTCGATAGACTTGCTGCTTTGTTCGGTGGACAGGATTCGATTCGTGATTTTATCGCATTCCCAAAAAACAATTCAGGACGCGATATGATGATCGATTCTCCATCTTCAATAGCAACCGAACAGCTTGATGAATTGCAACTAAAGCTGAAAAGCTAGACAGCTTCATTGATGAATAAAACATATTATTATTGAGTAATTCACAACAAATATACCTTGCTCCTTTTCAGGGGATAACAACGTACACTTATCGTGAAATTTACACAAAGCATTTTACGGGAGTAGATAAGCTTTTCACACCATTTTTTACCGGAATTCAAAAGGTAAACAGTCTTAATAAAAGGGCATTTGAGTTTAACTATCCTACTCAAAACAATATTGAAGTAGTTCCTCAAATGCTATCAAAGGATGCTGATGAATTAATCAGATTTGCAAACTTTTGTGATTATAAAGGCTTCAAGGAAATTAACTGGAATTTAGGTTGTCCATACCCTCGTGTGGCAAATAAAAAGAGAGGTTCGGGAATGCTGCCTTACCCGGAGTTGGTTGATGAAATATTATCCAAAGTAATGAAGGAAATCGATATCAGATTCTCCATCAAATGCCGACTGGGATATTTTTCTCCTGAAGAAATAATTGACCTGATGCATGTTTTCAATGCTAATAATATTTATGAATTGACAATCCATGCACGAATTGGAAAGCAACTTTATTCGGGAGATGTGATGCTAGATGAATTCCGTAAAGCATTGTCGGTTAGTGATATACCAATTGTATATAATGGCGACATTTTTTCTAAATCTGGTTTTTTAAAAATTAGTGACAAGCTTACGAAAATTGATAGTTGGATGATTGGTCGTGGATTACTAGTAGATCCTTTTCTTCCTTCGAAAATAACTGGCAGAGATATTCCTGATATTAAATTGCAAAAAGAAATAGCCTACAAGTTTATTACCGATCTATATCTGGCTTACCGAAAAAAGACAAACGACAGGTTGCAGGCCATAAGTGTGATGAAGGAACTCTGGGGTACAATGTCATATTCATTCAATAATCCACAAAAGATTTTTAACAGAATCAAAAAAACAACATCTTTTGATGATTATGAGCAGGTTGTAGCAGATGTGTTTCGTCAATTTGAATGGTTGGGTTCGGATGCTGAATTTTACAAAAACAAAAGTTAATCATTCCTGACAATGACCCTTATTTCAATGCTTTTTCATGTTAAAATATAAAAGGGTGGAATAATTTCTCCAGTCACCGATAAAACTCCCCGGTTTACCGATTTTTTATTTACATTAGTGCCTTTACAAAATACTTTTGCTTTGTAAATCGAAAAATATACTACAATGGAAAATAAATCAACCGATAGAAAACTGATAGTTGGGATCATCCTCATGGTTATAGGTGCCCTGCTACTATTCGATACATTTGATATAACAAATCTCCCAATACGACACTATATATTCTCATGGAAGACTCTCTTAATTGGAATTGGAGTTGTGATTCTAGCAACAAAGGAAAGAGCAATAGCTGGTTATGTGCTAATTGGACTAGGAATTATATTCTGGTTACCAAGTTTGGTTAATTACAGTATTTCTCTTGGACAGGTTTTCTGGCCTGCAATTCTGATTGGAATAGGCGTATTGATTATTACACGTCGTCGACATGGACATGTAGCTCACAAAAGCTTTGACAAAAAAAATGATTCATTAAGTGATTATATTGATGATGTTAGCGTACTTGGCGGAGGTACTAAAATTATCCAATCACAAAACTTTAAAGGTGGTGATATTACTGCTATTTTTGGCGGATCTGAGTTCAGCTTTAAAGAAGCTGCACTAAGTCCTGACGGATGTACAATCGATGTATTTACAATGTTTGGCGGATCCAAACTAATTATTCCTGATAACTGGGTTGTTAAATCAGATATGTTCTCAATCTTTGGCGGATTCAATGATAAAAGAATGATTAAACCTGATGAACCTACTGAACAAAAGACAGTGCTGTATCTTAAAGGAGCTGTAATATTTGGAGGAATGGAAATTAAGAGTTTTTAAAATAAGTATTCGAACTAACTGGCGTTTAACACGGAATTATGCTAAATCCGATTTCTAAAAACAGAAATTATATACTTGCGTACCTTGTAATCTGGATTACGATAATACTAATCCATACCTTTATTATCAACTTCTTTTATGGAGTGGAAAGCATAGTAAGCCTTGCTGATTCAGCAATATTTAATGTGCTTTTTGCTTTGTTGGGGCTGAATTTATGGTATGTTATCAGATTCAATCTTAAAGAAACAATCAATATCTTTGATTTACTCTTCAACCACCTGATTGTTGCTGTTATTGCAATTGCTGTATGGATTACAATATGTTATTTTACCCTTATTTATATTTTTCCTGATGATACATCATACAGGGAATTTCTTAATGAAAGCCTACCGTGGAGAGTGATCACAGGTATTTTCTATTACCTGCTCTTTATTATGTATTACTATGTGATGCTTTATTATGAAGATTTACAGGAAAAACTAAAGGTAGAGGCCCAATTACAAACCCTTGTTAATGAAGCTGAATTATCAGCTTTAAAATCTCAAATTAATCCTCACTTCCTTTTCAATAGTCTTAATTCAATTAGCTCACTAACAATTACTAATCCCGACAAGGCACAGGAGATGGTGATTAAACTTTCTGACTTTCTTAGATATACACTAAGTCATGATAAGGATGAAAAAGCAAGTCTTAAGGAAGAGTTCAGCAACCTGCAGCGTTATCTGGATATTGAAAAGATCAGATTTGGACATAGGTTAAATTTCACCACAAATATTCCAGAAGAATGCAAGGACTTCGAAATCCCAAATATGATACTTCAACCACTGATTGAAAACGCCATTAAACATGGTGTTTATGACAGTACGGAGGAGGTGCTTGTTGAGCTGACATGTAACTATGATAACGAGCATGTTACAATAGAAATAAAAAATGAATATGATCCTGATTCCGTGAAGAAAAAAGGACAAGGAATCGGACTAAAAAATATAAGAAAACGACTACAAATCATTTATAAACGTCAGGATCTTTTTGCAGTTTCTGCTGAAAAACTGGTTTTCAGAGCAACATTAAAGCTACCTATTAATAAATAGTCATGAATAAACTACGCACGGTAATTATTGAAGATGAAGCACCGGCACGGGAGCTGGTTAAGGCTTACATTAAAACCAATGAAAACATTGAGCTTGTTGGTGAATGTATGGATGGATTTTCGGGAGTTAAGAAAATTATGGAGACAAAACCTGATTTGATTTTCCTGGATATTCAGATGCCAAAACTCACAGGATTTGAAATGATAGAGTTACTGGATGATGTACCGGAAATAATATTTACTACTGCTTACGACCAGTACGCAATTAAAGCGTTTGAGCTAAGCGCGGTTGATTATTTAATGAAACCATTTTCTCGCGATCGATTCAATGAAGCTGTTGAAAAAGTTGTTCACCGATTACAAAGTAAGTCGGATACAGAAGAAAAAGGAGTAAATAAAAACATCGAGAATTTCACAAATCTTAAAAAGGAAGAAGTAGAAGAAATAGAGCGCGTCTTCGTGAAAACAGGAACCAAAATAGATGTTGTTCCGGTTGATACAATTGTGAAAATTGAAGCTCAGGATGATTATGTGGAAATTCATACTTCCGACAGGAAATATCTGAAAAATGACACCATGAATTACCTCGAAAAAGTACTCCCTCAAAATACATTTACCAGAGTACATCGTTCACATATTATTAATATGAGCCATATCGAAAAGATTGAGAAATACGGCAAGGAAAGTTATGTGGTAATTCTAAAGGATGGCAGTACTGTAAATGTAAGTAAATCCAGAATCAAGGATCTTAAAACCAGGCTGGGTATTTAGTCACTTAATTATTGCCACTTATTCACGAATTAGATTTAAAGAATATTTGGCATTATTGTTTTATCCAGCGTAGTTTAGGGATACTGACGGTTTATCTCTCACAACCTTAAAAGAGCTTATTGCAACCGTTGAAAATGATATAACCAGTGTTAATAGTATTCCTCCAACGAAATACCAGCCATTCATTGTTATGTGGTAGGCAAATGAATTCAGCCAGTTATCTAACAGGAAGTAAACAAGTGCTGAAGCAATTATTCCCGCTATAATCACAACCCTTAAATAAACAAATGCAAGCATCATAATTATTCTTATTTCTGATCCACCAAGTACCCTTCGGATTCCAATTTCACGAGTACGCTGTTGGATAAGATATGATGTTAATCCATATAATCCCAAACTCGATATAAATACTACAAACACAGCGAAATATATAAATAATGATAGCATGTTGTTATCACGATTATACAAACTGGCAAGTTTTGAATCGAGTGAAGTATAATGTAAGTAGCTTCCTTTGTTAAAAGTATCCCATACATTTCGAATATGTTCCAGTGCTTTTTCACTTTGCCCGTTTTTGTATTTAACCAGAACATATCTTGAAACCATTGGATTTAGTAGAAAAACAAGAGGTTCAACCTCACGGTGCAGAGATGAGAAATGGAAGTTCTTCACCACTCCAACAACTTCACCCTCCCTAAATCTTTCCTGAAATGAGATATTCAGTTTAGTCCCAATTGCGCTATCCAATGAAAGAAAATCAACAGCAGCTTCATTTATTATATAATGGTTATAGTTTTCATCGTACATATTATGAATAAAATGGCTGCCTTCAATCATTGATGCCCTAAGCAACTCAAAGTAATTGTATCCCACATTGTAATAGTTCATTGCCTGGATGTTTTGATCCAAGGTATCACCAATATAAAACAACATTTTGCTTTCTGTATACCCTGGGGCATTCATTGCTGAGGTGACATCAACAACCGAATTATCCTTGTATATAGTTTTTAGAAACTTTGGCAGTCGATTTCTGAAATTTGAATCATCAGGAGTATTTATCACAAATATATTTTCCTTATCAAAACCCAATTCATGTGAATGTAGGAAATCCATCTGGGCATAAATTATAAAAGTGGAAATAATAAGTCCGATGGATACAATATACTGAACAGAAACCAGAAAACGACGTATTAAATCCGCGGAAAATCTCTGTTTTCCATGTTTGTGGATGATAAAACTATCGCCTTTTAGAACAGATGCTGGCCTGTAGGATGTTAGAACAAATGCAGGGAAGCTTCCGCCGATTATTGCAAGAATAATTATCATTAACAGCAATATTATTCCAAAGAAAATGCCTCCTCCCCAAAAAATACTATCAACAAGAGTTATTTCCTTGCCAACAAGATCATTAAATTTTGGCATAAGCAATTCTACAAACGAAAGAGCAACTATAAAGGCAATTGCTGTTATAATCAATGATTCTGTAATATATTGGAAAACAAGCTGTTTCTTGCTTGCGCCGATAACCTTTCTTACACCAATTTCCTTTACTCTTTTCAGAGATCGGGCTGTGGCCATATTAATATAATTAATGGAAGCAGTTAGAAGTATAAAGGCTGCAATTATTCCGAAAATATAAAGGTAAGTAATGTCGGTATTTGTGGGTGAATCATATTGAAGGGTTGTGTTAAAATGAACATCAGTGATAGGTTCAAATTTACAATTGAAGAAGGCATTTATATCAGCTTCCTCTTCGGTTAGAAGTTCCTGTCGTTTTTCTTCTGTGAGGTTATTAAATGCAATCTCAAGATCATCAACGTTTGTTGTATCATGAACTTTGAAATATGTATAACAGGTTAGCCAAAAGAGGTCCTGTTTTAGTCGTGACAGACTGTTTTCATCCAACGAGATATCACTTACAACTGCATCAAAATTATGATGAGTCGGATTGCATCTTTTCTCAAAAACACCCGAAACTGTATATTCCCTAACTACAGTATGGAGTTTCTTACCAATGGGCGAATCATCACCGAAAATCATTTCACTGATTTCTGATGAGATGACCATCGTATTTGGCAAACAAAGTGCTGAGTCGGGGTCACCTTCTACGAAAGTATAATCAAATATTTTAAAGAGGTCAGGACCACTGAGAGTTATATCAGGAATCTCATAAACAACATCATTATATGTTACTGACGATACATCATTAATATCAGAAGGGTCTGTAAAAAACATATTTGTCGACAATACAACTCCAGGAAATTCACTTGTTAGGTCATTAGCGAATCTGTAAGGTGTAAGTGCAATATTTTCAGCTTTTTCATCAACGATGTACTCACTTGTAACCCTGTAAATATTTTCGTTATCGCTCCACTGGCGATCGTAACGAATTTCGCTTTGGATATAAAGAAAGATAAAGGTAAAAACAGCAATCCCCATAGCTAAACCCACAATGTTTAGTATGGTATACCCTTTTTGTCGCAAGAGCACTCTTAATCCTGTTTTAAAATAGGTGCTTAACATTTTCTTTCCTTATGATAGATTAGTTATGTTCTCATTAATTATTTGTCCGTCGAAAAGGTGAACAATTCTACGGCTGTATGAAGCATCGCGTTGTGAATGAGTTACCATTATGATTGTTGTTCCCGATTTGTTGAGTTCATTCAATAATAACATCACTTCTTCACCATGCATAGAATCGAGGTTTCCGGTTGGCTCATCGGCAAGGAGTAATGCTGGTTTTGCAATAACGGCACGTGCAACAGCAACTCTTTGTTGCTGGCCTCCACTAAGCTGTACAGGAAACAAATCTTTACGATGACTAATATTTAATTGATGAATAATTTCTTCAACTCTTTCTCTGCGTTCTTTCTTTTTCCAACCAAGATATACAAGTGGTAACTCGATGTTTTCGTAAACTGATAGTTCTTCAATCAAGTTAAAATTCTGAAATACAAATCCAATATTTCTTTTCCGGAGTTCTGTTTTTTGCCTTTCATTCAGTGTGGAAATATCCTGCCCAAAGAAAGAATAACTGCCTGAAGTACTGTCATCAATTGTTCCAAGTATATTTAACAAAGTAGTTTTTCCACATCCCGATGGCCCCATAATAGCCATAAACTCGCCCTTGCTTACATGTAGATTGATATTGCGTAAAGCAATTGTTTCAACCGTTTCGGTTTTAAAAGTCTTGGTTAGGTTGTATGTTTCTATCATGGTCTTGTGTAATATTTATTTCAAAACTTGATGTATCAAATTTAAACGAATTAACGTTAATTATAGTGGTTGTCATTTAATATCTGATTGGCTTTCAAATAACTTTAACACTCTTTAACAAAGTTTAACTAATTCTGTGCCAATGCTTGTATTCTGTTGATAATTCACTTATTACGAATCAATTAAAGTTAAAATGTAACAAATTGTGTTCGAAATCGTCCATATTTTTGTACAAAGGTGAACAATTATTTGTAATTTTATCAAAATAGAAAATCTAACTATAAAACCATACTGATAATGAGTAAGATAAATGCCAGACTTCTAATTGTCGATGATGATACTGACATACTACTTGCAGCGAAAATGTTTCTCAGGCAAAGCATCAGCATAGTACATACTGAAAAGAATCCGCATAATATACCGAGCATCATAAAGAATGAAAATTATGATGTAATTCTTCTTGATATGAATTTCTCCAGAGATGCTACCAGCGGCAAGGAGGGGTTTCATTGGTTAAATATAATCCTTGATCACGACCCTGCTGCCACAGTGATTTTTATTACCGGTTACGGTGATATTGAGCTTGCAGTTCAGGGGATTAAGGAGGGCGCTACCAATTTTGTCCTGAAGCCATGGGACAATAAAAAGCTGCTTGCTACCATTCAGGCATCATTAAGAATTCGTGAATCTAGGGTAGAACTTGAAAACCTGAAATCTAAGCAGAAAGTTCTGATTGCTGATCAAAATCACCAACATAGTAACCTTATTGGCTCATCGGTGGCAATGCAAAAAGTGATGAAAATTGCTTATAAAGTTGCTTCAACGGACGCCAATGTGCTTATCCTTGGGGAAAATGGAACAGGTAAGGAAGTCGTTGCTCGAGCAATACACAGAGCTTCTAACCGAAGAGATAATGTATTTGTGAGTGTCGACCTTGGAGCTATTACAGAAAGCCTTTTTGAAAGTGAGCTCTTTGGATATAAAAAAGGTGCTTTCACAGATGCCAAAGAAGATAGGGCTGGGAGATTTGAAGTAGCAAACGGGGGAACAATATTTCTGGATGAAATAGGGAATCTGAGTCATGGGCTACAATCAAAATTGCTTAGCGTACTTCAAAGCAGAAAGGTTATAAGACTTGGTTCAAACAAAGAAATTCCCATTGATGTAAGACTGATTTGTGCGACAAATATGCCACTTTATCAAATGGTTAACGAGAATAAGTTTAGGCAAGACCTTCTTTACAGAATCAACACTGTTGAAATAAAACTTCCTCCTTTGAAAGAAAGGCTTGAAGATTTTGCGCCGTTGTTAGATCATTTTATTAATACATATAGTCAAAAGTATAAAGTGCCGAAAAAACGTATTGGTGTTGGGACAATGAAACGACTTCAAAAACATGATTGGCCTGGAAATATACGTGAACTTCAGCATGCTGTTGAACGTGCAGTTATTCTTAGTGAATCAACGGTACTTGAGCCTCAGGACTTTTTTATTACCGAAAATGATGATAAGGATGGTGACGATTTTACACCTGATTCATTAAATCTAGAAGAGGTAGAAAAAGTTTTGGTAAGGAAAGTTATTGATAAGTACGGTGGAAACATCAGCAGAGCTGCTAAAGAACTTGGTTTAACGCGCGCATCACTTTATCGCAGAATTGAGAAGTATGGTTTATAGAAAGTTTAGGTTTCAGGTAATTGTTAGGGTATTGCTTCTTGTAATAACCCTTGTTTTAGTTTATATAATACATAATGAAACGGCATATGCTGTAAGTTCAATAATACTAGGAGTATTATTTGTTGCGCAGGTTATTTCTTTAATCAGATACACTGAACAAACCAATAAAAAACTAACGAAATTTTTCGAATCTATTCGACATGCTGATTTTACCAGCTCTTTTTCAGATAATGAACTTGGGAAAAGTTTTGAAGGATTGAATAAGGAATTCAATGAAGTTATTGATGCCTTCAATAAAAATAAACAGGAAAAAGAAGAGCATTTTAGTTATCTGCTCACGGTTATTCAGCACGTTAGCATCGGTATCATTGTGTATAAAAAAGATGGCACCGTTGATGTATTCAATAATGCTGTTAAAAGGTTGCTTAGGTTACCACGCCTACGACTGATTAAAGACCTGAATGTGATAGATGATGGACTGCCTGATAAACTGCTTAATATGAAAGCAGGTGATAAATTACTTATCAAGGTTTTTATTGATGACGAGTTACTTCAATTGTCGATGCACGCCACTCAGTTCAGGATGCGTGGTGAAGAATATGTGCTTGTTTCGTTCCAGGATATCCATCCTGAGTTGGAGCAAAAGGAGATAGAATCTTGGCAAAAACTAATCAGGGTTCTTACACATGAAATTATGAACTCAATAACCCCTATTTCTTCCTTAACAGAAACTGTGGCCGGAATTCTGGAAAGTCATGAAAATGAAACTCCTTCGGATGAAGATTATCAGGAAGATCTAGAAAATGTTAAGCAGGCTATAGCAACCATTGGAAATAGAAGTAAAGGATTGTTAAATTTTGTTGAGATCTACAGAAATCTTACAAGAATACCAAAGCCAAATTTCCGTCATTTTTATGTTCAGGATATGTTTGACAGAGCTTTGGAATTGCTCGGGCCTAAATTTTCTGAAAAAAATATTAATAAAGTAATTAAGGTTTTTCCAAAAGATTTGAAGGTGCTGGCTGACCCTGATTTGATTGATCAGGTGTTGATAAACTTATTACTTAACGCCATCGATGCCGTAAGTGATGAAAATATAAAAAAGCCGAAAATTACAATTGTGGCTTCTGTTAATCTTAATAATAGAACTACCATAGAAATTGCTGATAATGGAAAGGGAATTAAACAGGATATTCTGGATAAGATATTTATGCCATTTTTCACATCCAAACAAAAAGGATCCGGCATTGGATTGAGTCTCAGTCGCCAGATAATGCAAATGCATAAAGGGAGTATCAGTGTGAGATCCAAACAGGATGAAGGTGCCATTTTCACCATTATTTTTTAGTAATTATCAAACTCTGATTATTACCAGATTTCTTATATTAATTAATTAATTTTACCGCAGTAATACTGACCAAATATTTTATTAAAATGGATAAACCTTCTAATAATAACTACCCTGTTAATAATTTGATAATGAATCGCTGGAGTCCCAGAGCGTTCAGTAACCAACTAGTTGAAAAAGAAAAGATTTTTAGTATCCTTGAGGCCGCACGATGGGCCCCTTCAGCGTTTAACGAACAGCCATGGAGGTTTATCGTAGGGCAAAATGGCGATGAAGCCTATAATAAGATTTTCGGCTCACTGGTTGAATGGAATCAACAGTGGGCAAAGTCTGTTCCTGTGCTAATATTGAATATTGCCAAGAAAACATTTACACATAACGGTACACAAAACGTAACTTTTAAGTATGATCTGGGTCAGGCAGTTGGGCAAATGATTCTGGAGGTCGTGAATCAGGGACTGGTTTCTCATCAAATGACTGGTTTTGATCCCGATAAAGCAGCAGCAGCTCTAAATGTGCCTGATGATTTTCAGGTGGTATCAGTTACAGCAATAGGATATCAGGGAGAGATGGAAAATTTGCCTGAACAATTTGCTAAAATTGAAGTAAACAAAAGAGAAAGAAAAGACCTTGACACGATAGCGTTTAAGGATAAATTTGGTGTTTCTTTGTAGCAAAGAACGGTACATTCATTGGATTAATTTATATAAAATGAAACGAACAATCTCTATATTAACAGTACTTGCATTTGTAGTGTTTATGCTTACTTCATGCCAAACAGGTCAACGTAATGGGAAGGCTAATAAGAAGGTGGTTAAGGAAAGAATAACCCCGCCTGTTTTTAATGCCGATTCAGCATATACTTTTATTGCAGATCAGGTTGAGTTTGGACCACGTGTACCGGGAACGGAAGCACATAGCAATTGTGCAAAATGGTTGACTCAAAAATTAAAAAATTATGGTGGAGATGTTGTTGTACAGAAGTTTAAAACAAGAACATATGATAAGGTTACCCGTAATGGTCAAAATATAATTGCATCCTTTAATACTGAGGAAACAAAGAGGATCTTGTTAATGGCGCATTGGGACACTCGTCCCTTTGCCGATCATGATGATGATCCAAATAATTATGAAACTCCTATTGATGGTGCAAACGATGGAGGTAGTGGAGTTGGAGTATTACTTGAAATTGCACGACAATTTAGCGTAAAGCAACCAAATGTTGGTGTTGATATAATACTTTTCGATCTTGAAGACTGGGGACCTCCGCATGAAATGCAGATTACTTATGATGAGGAAAACTGGGGACTGGGTTCTCAATATTGGTCACAAAACCCACATGTTTATGGTTATACTGCTGCATATGGAATACTTTTGGACATGGTTGGTGCAAAAAATGTTGAATTCCGCCGTGAGTATCATTCCGATAGAGAAGCAAGATTTGTAGTTGATTTAGTTTGGAACACAGCTTTTGATATGGGCTATAGAAATGTGTTTATCGATGAACCAGGCGGACAAATAACAGACGATCATTATTTTGTAAATAAGTATGCAAAAATTCCATCAATCGATATTATTCATCTCGATCCTCAAAGTAAAAACAGAAGCTTCTTTGATCAGTGGCATACGGTTGACGACAGAATTGAATATATTGATAAACAAAGCCTGCAAATTGTAGGCGATGTGCTTATGATGGTAGTTTATAATGAGTAGTTGATACTAGCCATTTTATATTAGGTGCAAGCTTCTGGTATAAACCTCGGCAACTCCTTGGTAAGTTGTTTGAAAGGCTAACCTGTTATAATTTCTTTTTCTTGAATATATTACGTAACCATATCGGTAATATTATCACACCAATGATAAGATATGGGTAGTAGGAAATTAACCTCCATAATACTGCCAATGGTGCATACCACGAAGAGTTTGGTATAAAATCACCAAGAAAATCAGAGAATACAAATTCGGCAATTCCACTTCCTCCAGGGGTTGGGCTTACAAGCAGTATTATCCACATACTTAGTTGCCTTCCCAAAATCAGGAAGTGATCTGCAAAATCGTAGCTACCTGCGAAAAATGCAATTAGCATAAAGTTTACAACCCAATACCGACCTATCCACGCAAATATAGTTGCAATGAAACTCTTTGCCCAATAAGAAAATGGTTTTCGTTTAATCGAATTGGAAGTCTGAATAAGTTGGTTCGCCGACTTCCTTGCCCTTGTCCTCCATCGCACCAGTATTGGAAATAGAAATACCCATGAGATAAATGATTTAAACATGTGAGGATTTATAAATAAAGCATATGTAAGAAACAAAGTGTATATGAAAATCACAACATAACCACCATAAAAAGCATAGATGATCTGGTCAATGGACACAGAGTCAGGAGGGAAAATATTGGTTCCAAAAACAAGATATACCAATGGAACAGTGAGAACAAAAAAGACCTCATCCAGAAAAATAGCAGTTAGAACAACTGCTGTACTTCGTCCTCCGCTTAAGCCTTCTTTATATAAAAAGAAAATTGCAGGACCTGTCCCTCCAACCACCGATGGAGAAATTGCCGAACTGAACTCCCATAGCATAATAACATTAAAAGCTTGTCGCCAACTCAGTCTGCCATCGGTTAATACAATCAGGCGATACATGTATGCAAGATCTCTTACGGCCATCATTACAAAAGCCATAAAAATGTAGAAAATGGTATTCCACGTGAATGTAAGGAAGGAAAATGTTTCGGCATTGAAACTCCTGAACATTAACCATGCACTAACTCCTAAGCCAATTAAAATTGGCAAGATTATTCTACTGGGCTTAAGACTGTTAACTATTTTATCCACGAAAACATGGTTGAAGTACAAAGATAGACTAATAATCACTAGTTAATCGTTGCATTTGGTACTTTATTCTTTGTAAAAGAAGCCATAATGACAGGCAATACTCTACCTAAGTGACAAAATGGCGCATGTTTTATTTGATTTCCATGGTTGGAATAGAAATTGAATTAGGGAGATTAGAATTCGATACTTTGAATTCAAAAAAAAGAAATTAAAATCAATAACTTTAAAAAATTATAAAAATGAATTTAGTAAGATTTAATCACCCAGGATTTACAAGCTTTTTCGATGGAATGGAAAAAAGTCGTCATGAATTATTTAACGAATCAAAAGGAAATGTTCCTTCAGTAAATATTATCGAAAATGATAAGGATTTTGTAATTGAATTTGCTGCTCCAGGAGTAAAGAAAGAAGAGTTTAACATTAAACTTGAGAACCAAGTATTGTCTGTTTCCAGAGAGATTCAGGAAGAAAAAGAGGAAAAGAAAGAAAACTACACACGCAGAGAGTTTGTATACGGAAGCTTCTGTCGTTCATTCACACTACCAAAGAATGTAAAATTTGATGATATCAAAGCTGATTATAATGAGGGTATTCTTCTAATAACACTTCCTAAAAAAGAGGAAGCAAAGCTTAGCAAAGAAATTAAGATTTCTTAATATTCTGTAACTATTTTCAATCATTGAAACCCGGCCTAGGCCGGGTTTTTTGTTTTAATGGAATTCAATAACGATGATGATATTATTCTATTTTTTTAATATACTTTTGTTCTTTTAACTGTAACTTAAAATTAATGATATGAAAAAGTTAATTACGACCTCACTAGTAATTTTAATGGGGGCAATTACAATGTTTGCAGCTGAAGGTGACGACAAGGTACCTTTGGATCCAAACGTAAGATATGGAGTACTTGAAAATGGAATGACCTATTATGTACGCTCAAACAATCTTCCCGAAGATAGAGCTGATTTTTACATCGTATTTAATGTTGGTGCAATTCTTGAGAATGATGATCAGGACGGACTTGCACACCTTACAGAACACATGGCATTCAATGGAACTAAAAATTTCCCCAAAAAAGGTGTTCTCGACTTTTTAGAAAGAAATGGAGTTGCATTTGGACATAATGTTAATGCATTTACAAGTCTTGATGTTACTGCTTATAACTTGAATGATGTTCCGTTAACAAATGAGTTTGTTATTGATTCATCATTACTAGTATTACATGACTGGTCGAATTATGTTGCTTTTGAAGATGAAGAGATTGATGCTGAACGAAAAGTAGTTCATGAAGAATGGCGTACTCGCAGAAGTGCTGATTTTAGAATGATGAAAGAACTAATGCCAACGATCTACAAAGACTCAAAATATGCTAAACGTGATGTAATAGGTAGCCTGGATGTAATCGACAATTGCTCATATGAAACACTAAGATCATTTTACAGAGACTGGTATCGTCCAGATCTTGAGGCGATAATAATTGTCGGCGATTTTGATGTTGATGTAATGGAGAAAAAGGTAATCAAACTTTTTTCACAGGTTCCAAAGGCTGTTGATCCTAAAGAAAGACCAACCTTTGAAATTCCTGATAATAAGGAACCTCTAGTTGGAATAGCAACAGATCCTGAAGCACAAAGAAATACTGTTCAGGTATATTTCAAGCATGATATTATTGAACCTGCTGATAAAAATGTTGATTATATGCGTGAACTTCTGGTTCGTAGATTGTATAACAGCATGATTAACACCCGACTTAATGAGTTGGTACAGAAAGAAAATCCTCCATTTATCGTTGGATATTCAGCATATACAGGAATGACCAGATCGAAAGATGCATTTATGGCAGTAGCATTTGCACGTGATAATGAAATCCTCACAGCACTTAATTCCGTATTGGAAGAAAATGAACGTGTTCGTCAGCATGGATTCACTCAGGGTGAATTTGATCGAACAAAAATGGATGTAATGAGAAGTTATGAAAAAGCCTACAAGGAAAAAGATAATCAGAAAAACAATGATTATGTATGGGAGTATTTTTCAAACTATCTTACAAATGAACCTTCTCCGGGGATTGATTATGAATATGAATTTGCAAAAATGACTATTCCACAAATTACACTGGAAGAGATTAATAAACTTCCTGCACAATGGATAACCAATGAGAATGTTGTTGTTTCGATTACTGGACTGGAAAAAGAAGGTGTTGCACTTCCAACAAAAGAAGAGGTGCTTACAGTTATTGATGATGTTAAAGGCAAAAAACTTGATGCTTATGTTGATGATGTAACCGACAAACCTCTTGTTGCAGTAGTTCCTCCGGCATCACCAATCGTTAATACAGAGGTGTTGGAAGAGCTTGGTGTTACCATATGGACTCTAAAAAATGGGGCAGAGGTTATTGTAAAGAAAACTGATTTTAAAGAGGATGAAATCTTGTTTCAAGCCTATAGTTTTGGTGGAAGTTCTTTGATTGATCTTGAAAAACTACCCTCTGCAGATATGACCACTACAATGGTAAGTCAATTTGGTGTAGGAGAGTTTGATAATATTACTCTTGATAAAATGATGGCAGGAAAAGTGCTCCGTCTTAATCCATATATTACAACAACAACAGAAGGGTTTAGCGGTTCAACATCTCCTGATGATCTGGAAACTTTCATGCAGTTATTGTATCTGAAACTTGAACAACCACGTTATGACGAGCAAGCATTTGGAGCTTTCCTTGGAAGAATGAAAGCATGGTTGCAAAATACCAGTACTGACCCAAGAACTGTTGCCAACGATTCAATTCAATTCTTAATGGCAGATCGTAATCCAAGACGAGCACCCATGAATACTGATAAGCTTAACAAAGTGGAATTTGAAACTGTAAGAGAAATCTATAATGATCGTTTTAACGATGGTGCTGATTTCAGATATTACTTCGTTGGAAATGTCGATGAGCAGAAACTAAAAGCACTCGTTGAAACCTATATTGGTGGTTTGTCGAATGAAGCTCGAAATGAGAACTGGAAAGATAATGGAGTGCGCCCACCAAAAAACGATACTAAAAACGTTTTCAATATTTCAATGGAAACACCAAAGGCAACAGTGTTTGTAAATTACAATGGAAAATTCAAATACAATGCTGAAAATCTGGTTTATCTGAGTGCTGTTAAATACATTCTTAGCCTGAGATACACCGAAACCATTCGTGAAGAAGAAGGAGGAACATATGGTGTTGGCGTTTGGACTTCTGCCAGTAAATATCCTTATGAAGGATTTAAGGTGAATATGAAGTTCGATTGTGATCCTGAACGTGCTGAGGCGTTGAAATCGATTGTTTTTGATGAGGTTAACAAGTTTGGTGAAGAGGGTCCAAAAGAAGTTGATGTGACTAAAACCATCGAATATTTTATCAAAACCCGTGAGGAAGATTTGAAAGAAAACAGATTCTGGTTATCATCTTTGGTATCTATGGATAAGTTCGGACTAAATACCATTAATAAAGCTAATTATGAAGATATTGTTAAAGGTATGACCGTTAAAAAACTACAGAAATTTGCTAAGAATCTATTTGATGAAAGCAATAACGTTGAAGTAGTAATGCTTCCAAAGGAAAAACTGGATTAACAATAAAAATCGCACTTTGCGAAGAAAAAATGACTGAAGCAATCTTAATTAGTGTATAATTGAGATTGCTTCTTTTTAATCGCAATGACGATTATCAAAACATCTGTTTCTATATTTTAGGCAAACATCAACAAGCTCAAAGCCATTACCCCCATTCCTGCAATTAAACCATAAATCGAAAGATGGTGTTCTCCATATTCTTCTGCAGCTGGAAGAAGTTCATCAAGAGATATAAATACCATAATACCGGCAACTGAGGCAAACAGAATTCCGAATACAACTGGAGTAAGAAATGGCATAAGAAGAAGGAATCCCACCAATGCACCAAATGGTTCAGCCAGTCCGGATGACAACGATAGCCAAAAAGCTTTTTTGCGACTTCCTGTGGCATAATATACAGGTATTGAAACTGCAATTCCTTCCGGGATATTATGTATTGCAATTGCAACTGCAATGGCTATTCCCAGTGTTGGATCGGTTAGAGCAGCAGTAAAAGTAGCAAGTCCTTCAGGGAAATTATGTATTGCAATTGCAAGCGCCGTAAACAATCCCATTCGCATTAACTTAGATGAATCCTTTGGTTTTTCAGAAGACATTTCTTCCACTTTATGCATTTCATGAGGATTCTCAGCTGACGGGATAAACTTGTCAATTAAGGCGATAAACAGAATTCCCCCAAAAAATGCTGCCGTAGTTACCCAATAACCTTGAGTATCTCCCAATTCTGAAACAAGCTCTGTTTTTGCCTTAACCATGATTTCAACGAAAGAAACATATATCATAACACCGGCTGAAAATCCAAGAGAAACTGATAAAAAAGCTGTGTTGGTCTTCTTTGCAAAAAAGGCAATAGCACTTCCTACACCTGTTGATAATCCGGCAAACAGTGTCAATCCAAATGCAAATGCAATAGTATTATAGTCCATATTATTTGATGGAATTACGGTTTTTTCCCTCTTTAAAATCTTTGTACGCCTTCCTCATCTTTACTTTCTCCATTTCACGGTCAATTACAAGATGTGTAATTCTCCATGCCTGATCATCAATATTTGGATATTTCAATGCATTGTTGAATTTCGATTCATCAACATCATGGCGATAGATTAAATTACACAGCTTTTCAAAGTTGGTTTCCAGAAGATTTGAAATATATACATAAAGACGAGTTTCAAGCTCATTTCTGCTAAGCGATTCGTAATCACTTGCCAGAGGTTCGTTGTATTTGTATAATTCAGTACTCAATTTTGAAATGTTGATAATTCAAAAGTAGTGAATAATTCTAATCAAAAAATTTCATGGCACAGTTGTTGGATTTTCTTGTTTAACCGCGGATTATAAAATCATGTTTTTTTTAAAAATTACTGCTATGGAAAAATTAAAAAACGAGAAAAGAAACCCCGAAAGCTACAAGCTTATTTATTTTCAGATTGGTATGATAGTGGCATTGTTGGCTGTACTCTATGCCTTTGAATTTAAGTCAATAGAAAAGTATGAATTAACGGATTATGACTTTAAAGTTGATAATACACCAATAGAGTTTATTTCACCTACAGTACATAAGAAACCTCCACCACCGCCACCTGAACCTATAGGGGAACTTAAGGTTGACCTCACTAACATGGCTAAGGATGAGGGTGTTGTAATAGATGCTGCGACAAACCAAAGCGAGCCAATTCCTTATTATGAACCGGTATTTGAACCAGATCCTATTATAGAAGGCCCAGAGATTATTGTAGAATTTCCAAGTAAACGAGCACAATTTCCCGGAGGTTATGCTGCAATGATGAGTTTTATGCGAGAAAACATTAGTTATCCTACATATGCACGCGAAACTAATATTTCCGGAACTGTTTATTTGCAGTTTGTTGTGGAGAAAAATGGATCAATTACAAGTATTGAAGTACTCAGGGAAGTTAATGGTGGCTGCACCGAAGAAGCTATTCGTGTACTAGAACTAATGCCACTATGGGAACCGGGATTGCAAAACGGAAGACCAGTACGATCCATATTCAATCTTCCAATTAAGTTTTCTTTGCGATAATATTGTTATTCAGGGCTCGTTATTAGATTTTGACCTAATTTTGTTGAAAATTTGATAACATGAAAATCAGAATAGTAATAACTACAATTGCAATCTTATTCAGCTACATGGCAATTGGACAAATGAACACAACAGTTGTTGATCCAAAAACCAATTCCAAAATGCTTATGGGTTATTGTGATAAAAAAGGATTGCAAAAGGGAATATACGGAGCTTATTTCGAAAGTCAATATGATATTTATAAGCCTGTGCAAACCTATATCTCGAATCTTGAAACTAAGTTGGATGATTATGAAATAACTGTGGTGCTGGGCACCTGGTGTGGCGATAGTAAGATACAAGTTCCTCATTTCTATAAGGTAATTAACGAAGCCGGATACAATGACAAAAGAGTCAAAATAATTGCTGTTGATAAGAAAAAGGAGGCAATACTGGTAGATATTAGCGATATGGATATTCAACGAGTACCAACTTTCATAATATATAAAGACGATAAGGAAGTGGGGCGAATTATTGAAACACCAAAAAAATCACTCGAACGGGATCTCTGGAAGATCGTTAGGTAGTCAATAAAATATTTTCTTATAGCATGATTACATTTTCGAAAATTGATGATATTCGATCCATGCTCCTAAAGGAGAAGAAAAATGGGAAAACCATAGGATTTGTGCCTACAATGGGAGCTCTTCATGAAGGTCACCTCCAATTGATGCGGAGAGCAAAAGAGGAAAATGACTTGCTGGTGGTGAGTGTTTTTGTTAATCCTATCCAATTTAATAATCCTGAAGACTTGAAAAAGTATCCCAGAGATGTGGACAAAGACAAAGCTTTACTGGAATCAGTGAATTGTGATGTATTGTTTCTTCCTGAAGTTGAAGAAATGTATCCCGAAGAAGTTACTAAGAAATATGATTTTGGAGATCTTGAAACAGTGATGGAGGGAGCGTCCCGTCAGGGGCATTTTAACGGTGTAGGAGTTGTGGTAAGTAAGTTGTTTGATATATGCATTCCACATAAAGCGTATTTTGGAGAAAAGGATTTTCAGCAGCTTGCGATTATTAATAAGCTAGTTGAAATAGAATCTATTCCTGTAGAAATTGTTCCATGCCCCATAGTTAGGGAAAAAGATGGACTAGCAATGAGCTCTCGAAATGAAAGATTAACTCCCGAAGAACGTGAATCTGCACCATATATTTATGAGGTGTTACAGATGGCGAAAGACGCAAGAAATATGCTGTGTCCCAATATCTTACGGCAGTATGTGGTAAATCAGTTTAGCGATCGAACAGAGTTTGATTTGGAGTATTTCGAACTAGCCGATGATAAAAATCTCCAACCAATAAAATCATTCAACAACGATATTGGAACCATTGGATTTATTGCTGTAAATCTTGGGAAAGTCAGATTAATAGATAATATTCGAATTATTTAATAATTTTGCAGCGCATTTACCAGTAACTATTATATCAATAATGAATATTCAGGTATTAAAATCAAAAATTCACAGGGCTACTGTAACTGAAGCTGATCTTAATTACATCGGTAGCATTGCCATCGATGAAAATCTTATGGATGCTGCAAACCTGATTGAAAATGAAAAAGTAAGTATCTATAATATTACAAATGGTGAGCGTTTATCTACATATATAATTAAGGGCAAGCGTGGTTCAGGAACAATATCACTTAATGGTGCAGCAGCTCGTAAGGTAGCTGTTAATGATTTGGTTATAATTGTATCCTACGCAAGCATGGATTTCGAGGAGGCAAAATCTTTCGAACCGTCCATTCTGTTTCCTGATAGTAACAACCGTATAAAATAGCGTTTTTGGCTACTGTTCAAAGAAAAAGAATTTTTACCATAATTCAATACGTCTTTTTTCTGGGTATTGGTATTCTTTTGTTATGGTTGAGTTTTAGGAAACTCGATATGTCAGAAGTATGGCAGGATATAGTAGATGCAAATTATTATTGGATGTTGGTAGCGCTTGTATTCGCAATAGCTTCGCATATATTCAGGGCTTTAAGATGGAACCTCCTTATAAATTCTTTAAACTATAAAACCAAGGTCAGCTCTACGTTCTATGCTGTAATGGTAGGTTATCTGGCAAACACTGCCGTGCCTCGAATGGGTGAGTTTGTAAGATGTGGGATGCTTTCTACAAAGGAAAAAATTCCATTTAATGCCTTGTTTGGAACCGTTATCTCTGAACGAATTTTCGATCTTATCACTCTGTTTGTAATTATCTTTCTGGTGATTATTTTCCAGCTTCAATCCTTGGGTAGCTTTATGGCATCAACCTTTGGCCCGTTTTTCCAAAACCTCTTTTCGAATATGCAAAGTATCCTGTTGTTTATCGGAGTAGTGGTGTTGGCAATAGTGCTCATTGTTCTGATTGTTAAACTGTTAAAGGAGAAAATCAAAAGGTTACCTTTTTATCAAAAAATCAGAAGTTTCCTCGATGGATTGATGGAAGGAATCAAAACCATAATGAAGCTTAAGCAGAAATGGCGTTTTATCTTTTATACAATCCTGATTTGGTTGTTTTATGCACTGATGGTTTATTTTCCTGTTTTGATGTTACCCGAAACAAGTAGTCTCACTTTCGTGGATGCCTTAACCATACTTGCAATAGGAAGCCTAGGCATTGTTGCCCCTGTGCCTGGTGGAATAGGAGCGTATCATTTTATTGTGAAGGCAGTTTTGGTTGAGATATATGGAATTGGAGGAAATGCGGCAGGTTCATTCGCTGCACTTACTCATGCCGGACAAACTATAATGAATGTTATAGTCGGTGCTTTATCGTATTTTTACCTTGTATTTCTTAGCAAAAAGGAAAAAGCACTCAATGAATAAACTCTCACGTATATCGGAAAAAATTCTTGATCAGGAGGCTCTGGAATCAAAGTTGAATTCATGGAATTTATCCGGAAAAACCATTGTTTTTACGAATGGTGTTTTTGATTTACTCCATCTTGGTCATATCGACTATTTGAGCAAAGCCAAGGATGAGGGAGATATTCTTATAATAGGTGTTAACACTGATAGCTCTGCAAGAAGGCTAGGTAAAGGCAGTACTCGTCCAATCACCGATGAAAATTCTCGTTCAACAATAATTGCCGCTCTTGAGTTTGTAGATGCAGTTGTTCTTTTTGAAGAAGACACACCTTATAATCTGATATCCAAGGTTAAACCGGATGTTCTTGTTAAAGGGGCCGATTATAAACCCGAAGAAATTGTTGGATATGATGTCGTTATGGAAAAAGGCGGAATAATCAAGACCATTAAATTCCTACCCGGCTATTCAACAACCTCCATTGAACAAAAGATTAAAAATTCCTAAGCCGTTTTATTTCTTTTCATTGTGAAAATTGCCACAATTGCCGTCGTAATTGTTCCCATTACAAATGCTCCAATCGTTGCCTGAATCATATAATTATTAAGATTGAAATATTTTTCGGCAGCCTCTCTTGTCATTTCTCCCTGTTCAACTGTGTAGTTGATTATGTTAGGAAAATACTCGGGAGTTATAATTTCAGAAGTAATATACTGAGTTATGGGGGTAATTAAAGTTACAATTGAAGTTATAATCATACCGCTTACAAATCCCTGAATATAATTCATATACCCTGAGTAGTAGTTAATTCGTTTATCGCGAAGAGCGAGAACAAAGATTAGTATTGCCGGGATGGCTACAAAGTTGGTAACAATAGCATGGTTTTCGATATTGGCACCATGAAACCCTAATATTTTTTCAAGCCACATCCAAAGCAGCATCATTGCAATAAAAAATAGAGACCATTTTATTTCAATCGAGATTTTTTTCATGATTTAAAATTTGAGTAAGTAGTTGATTTTAGTAAAATATTTCTTTTTAAGAGAAGTTTAATTCGTTAGTTAACGAGAAATCCAAAAACAAATATAATAACTTTCTATTTCCTACTTTCCGCCACCAAATGCATATCCTATTGAGAACTCAATAACGATGCCACTTCCAAGTGCGATGTCCATGGCTGTTAATTCATCTGCTGTGGGAACTCCTTTTGTTATTCGGTAATTCGATTGCTTTAGTAGTATGGCCCAACCCAGATTACCCCGTATTAGAAAGCCTCCATTTGCCATATACTCAACTCCACCGGCAATTTGTATAAATGGAGATGGCTCAACTATATAGCTAAACTGATTGTTGTTCTGATCGTAATCTATTTCAAGACTACTACCTGTACCATACATAAAACCTGCTGAAACAAATGGTGAGAAATTCTTATCCATAAATAAACAACTCATTCTTCCACCAAATTTGAATCCGGTTGAAGCCATTCCTAATCCCATATCAACTTCTAGCTGTTTAAAGATATAGTGGTTAAATGTAACTCCAAATCCGGTTAAACCATTCCATCCAATGTTTCCCGTAATTGCATTTCTTTTTAATTCACGAATGGGAATTTTCATTTCGGTTACACTCATGTTTACATAATCCTGAGCCAAAATTGGGGTTGTTAACAGCAATGTTAGTATTGCCAGCAGACTAATTTTTTTATTCATGGATATACTTGTTATTTAGTATTTCAATATTATTCAAAAAATCTTCAGGTTGTTAAAACAAGTGCAATTCAGATTGATTAAAAACAGACAAATTAATCACCTGTTCACCAGAGTGTTAACGAGTCTCATTTGAATTTCAGCAACCTTCCTACTGCTTACATCTCCATTTATACTTACCAGAAGATATGCAATATGAGAAAGTTTGTAGTCACAATAGATATTGTTCTCAGATGTGCGGTAAACCTTCTTAAAGTGTTCATGAATGGGAAGGTTCATGGTGGCACAAACCTTTTGTGCTCGTTGTAATGAATAGTTGAATAACTCCTCATCGATCATCTCCAGTTCAGGGAATAAATCTGAAGCGTAATGTTTTAGTTTCGAATCTTTAACTGCAAAAATAAAATCTGCAATTGGAGTTTGATGGCTTGTATATTCGATGCTTATTATTGAAGTCATGATTTGATGTTTTTTAGTTTCTTAAACAGATTCTCTTCTTCAACACTTAAGTTAATAGGGATTTCAATATTAGTTAATACATACAGATCGCCAAACTCTGTTTTGCTACCGTAAACTGGCATACCTTTACCCTTAAGTCTGAGAGTTTTTCCTCCTTGTGTTCCTTTTGGAAGAGTCATGTTTACATTCCCGTTAAGAGTTGGCACCTGAATTTTACCTCCAAGAACGGCCGTATAAAGATCAACTGATAAATTTACATAAACGTTGTTTCCTTTTCTTACAAAATCAGGGTTTGGACTAATATGAATTGTTATGAAAAGATCACCGGGTTGTCCTCCGTTTATTCCGGGACTTCCTTTTCCCTTTAGCTTTATCTTTTGTTTGTCTCTGGTACCTGGTTTGGTCGTTATTCTTAGGTTTTTGCCGTTTACGGTTATAATACGTGAACATCCATGATATGCCTCACCGAGTGAGATGTCCATTTCAGCCACATAGTTTTGACCTTTTCTGGAAGTTGTTCTTTTCCCTCTTGATCCGGAGGAAAAACCACCACCAAAAATATTATTAAAGAAATCGGAAAACATTTCCGGATCACCTTCAAATGTTTGATGTCTGCCTTGTTCTCCTGTGTTACGGTAATATTGTGAATAATCGAATCCTCCGGGATCTCCTTGCTGTTGTTGACTCTTCCAGTTTGCACCGAGCTCATCATACTTTTTTCGATTTTTCTCATTTCCAAGTACTTCATAAGCTTCAGATGCTTCCTTGAATTTCTCCTCAAGAGTTTTGTTGCCCTTGGTTTTATCGGGGTGATATTTTTTTGCCAGATTGCGGTAGGCTTTCTTTATTTCGTCTTTTGTAGCCGACTTACTAACCCCAAGAATAGTATAGTAATCTTTGTATTCCATTGCTTACTGGTTGATGGGATTAAAGATACTAAATAACCTCTGTTCATGTAAGGTTTTCAACACATAAAGTTCCAATTATAATAGATTTGGGTAGAAATACTTATCTCCAACGATATAATTAATCCCTTAGATTATCCAAGAATTCATTAAGTATTTCCTGATGATCAAATGCCAATTCAGGGAGGTTGTTTACTTTATACCACGCTGCATCTTTTGCATCATCAGCTGCAACAGCAACAGCGTCTTTTTTTGCTATTCCAGTGAATACAACCGATATTGTTCGTCCTCTCGGATCACGATCAACAGCACTATAAGTTTTAAATTGGGATAGAATTACATTTTCAAGTCCGGTTTCTTCTTTCAACTCCCTTTCGGCTGCCTGCTCAACAGTTTCGTCCATATTAACAAATCCGCCGGGAATTGCCCACTTGTCTTTAAATGGTGGGATTAACCTCTGAATTAATAGGACTTTCATATCAGCGCATGCATCCTTTATGATAATAATATCGACTGTAACAGCGGGTCGTGGGTAACTATAAGTATATGACATTATTAACTTTCTTATTCTTCCATCAATTTTTTAATCGACTGATGATGAGCTTTAATTATTCCATTTTCAGTGATAATTCCGGTAATATATTTAGAAGGGGTTACATCAAATGCATAATTGAGGGCATTGGAACCCGGTGAGCAGATTCTGACTTGAATAGGATTACCATTTGTATCAATTCCTGATTGGTATATTACTTCATCAGGATTACGTTCTTCAATTGGTATTTCTTTACCTGTTGGGCAGTTTATATCAATAGTAGATGTTGGAGCAGCCACATAAAAAGGAATGTCAAATTCTTTTGCGAGAATAGCTCTTCCCAGCGTTCCAATTTTATTGGCAACATCACCGTTTGCAGCAATGCGATCGGCACCTACAATTACAATGTCAATTTTCCCTTGCGACATAAGTGTAGCTGCTGCATTATCAGGAATAATAACATGTGGAATATTATTGTTATAGAGTTCCCATGCAGTTAGTTTTCCTCCCTGATTTCTGGGGCGGGTTTCATCCACATATACAAAAACATCTTTTCCCTGTTTTGCAGCTAGATAAATTGGAGCCAATGCAGTTCCGTAGTCAACAAAGGCTAACCATCCGGCATTACAATGTGTAAGAATATTAGCTCTTTTTTTGAAAAGATCACTGCCAAGTTCTCCTATTCTTTTTGAGTCAGCAGCATCCTTTTGAGCGATTTTTTGAGCTTCCACAACGGCACTTTCTGCAGATATTAATCCGGCATGATAAACCTTTTCGACAGCGTAAAACAGGTTTCGTGCTGTTGGTCTGGTGTTTTCAATATCCGACCGTGCTTCACGAACTCTTACGGCTTTGTTCGCCTCATCTCTAAATTGTAAAAATGCCTGAGCCATTGCATATCCTGCTGCTGCACCAATTGCTCCTGCTCCACGGATTGTCATATCCGTAATTGCCATACAGGTGTCGAAATATGTTTTGCATTCATGAATTTCGAACTTAAATGGCAACAGGTTTTGCTGTATCATGAAAACAGAAGAGCTTTCAATCCAGACCGTTTGATATAGTTTGTCGTTTACTATCATTTTAGTTGTTGATATGAAGTGTTGTTGTTATCATTGTTATACTCAGATTACGTGTTCACTAATCACGATTACCCAATAACAATAAAGTGTTCCAAATCATCATTCCTGTTCCAATCTCTATACTTTGTTCATCAACATTAAATGTCGGAGAATGAAGGTTTGATGTAATACCTTTTTCTTTGTTTGCAATGCCAAGTCGGTAAAAGCAGCCTGGTATATACTGTGTATATCGTGCAAAATCTTCAACCGTAGTTCTGACCTCCAGATCAACAACATTTTCATCTCCAAGAAACCCTGAAGCGGCATCCTTAAAGGAAGCTACTAAGGATTCGTTGTTTTCCAGAACCGGATAGCCATTGTTGATAAATACATCACATACGGTATTATGTTTAGTTGAAATTTCCTGACTCAGGTCATTGATAATGGAATAAACTCTTTGTCTCCAATCTTCGTTGAAAGTTCTAAAAGTTCCTTTAACTGTTACCTCGGAAGGAATAACATTGTAAGCTCCATCAGCAATTACCTTTCCAAAAGACAACACTGTTGGAAAGCCTTCTGGAGCTTCTTTGCTAACGGCATTTTTTATTTTATAGATAATCTCAGAAGTTGCAAGCACTGTATCATCAAAACTCGAAGGAATTGCACCATGGCCACCTGTTCCAGTTATTGTGAGATTTATTTCATCTGACGAAGCCATATATGGCCCGGCTTTAACACCAACTTTCCCAACCTCAAGTTCAGGAAATACATGTTGTCCGATGATTAACTCCGGGGCCGGATTTTCCAGAACACCATCTTGGATCATCTTCAAGGCTCCACCCGGAAGTGTTTCTTCGGCAGGCTGGAAAATAAACTTAATAGTACCCTCAAACCAAAGGGGGTTTTCCGAAAGAATCTTAACGGTTCCAAGTAAACAGGTCATATGAACATCATGACCACAGGCATGCATAACGCCGGGATTAACTGAACAATATTCAACTTTGTTTTCCTCTGTTATTGGTAATGCATCCATATCTGCTCGAAGAGCAATCGCTTTTGAATCAGGGTTTTGGCCTTTGATTAGTCCAACAATTCCGTGACCCCCAATATTGGTTTTATGGGGAATACTCCAATGTGCAAGAAGTTTTGATATGTAATCAGCAGTTTTCTCTTCATGGAAACTTAACTCAGGATGCTCATGCAAATACCGTCTGATATTAATCAGCTGATCAGTTATACTTCTTACTTCCTGCTGTACTTTGTCTTTGTCCATTACTATTAGTGATTGAATAACAAATGTACGAATTTAGTGGTGAATGTGAGGATGGGGTAAATGTTGAGATGGGATAAACTAAGGAATTATTTGATAGAAGAGTCTATTTATTGATTATGAGCTTATCCCTGAAAGTTTGTTTGTTATATTTAATCTCAATTATATACATTCCGCAGTCAAGATTTATGGTATTTATAATCTCACTATTTCTACTAGTTATAACTTTCTGACCTAAGTGGTTGTAGATATTAACCTCCAATAATCTTTGGTTAATTTTGTTTTGAATAGTAACCTCAGCTGTGGTGGGGTTAGGGTAAAATGTAATCGTATTTTGAAGATGACCGTTTAAAAAACCTTCTGTACATTGTTCAATAACCTCCTCATTATTTGAACATCCTGATGCATTATTGTAAATATATGATTCTGAGCTATAAAGATCCAGATAAATACAGATACTTTCTATATCACAGCTTGATAACTCGTAATTATTAAATATATATAGTTGGTTTATAGCATCAGTATTGATGTTACTAATACTATTAATGTTGTTTAATAATTGATTATCATTAATCCCTAATGTTCCATTTATTAATTTCACACTATCAAGACCTGATAGAGTTTCCAGACTTTTATTATTGCTAATAATAAGATTAGCATTAATATATTTTAAATTATTGAGTCCAGAAAGGTTTTGTAAACTATCATTGCTATATATCAAAAGTGTATCACCATTAATTTCTGTAATGTTCTCAAGTCCGTTAAGGTCTGTTAATACATTGTTTTTTTTGATTTTAAGTCCTCCGCCAAGTTGTTGAAGGTTGTTCAATTCTGACAGGCTTGAAAGAGAGTCGTTATTTTCAATTATCAGGTCTCCTCCAATTCGAGTTAGTACATTTAATTCCTCCAGGCTGGTAATATCAGGGCCAGATATTTTTACCCAACCCTCAATCTCAGTGCATGCTGGATATTGATATTTAAAGTATGTGACATCAAGTTGACTTGAAAAGGTTATACCATTAGGAAGACAAGAGGTAGGTAGGTCAATACAGTCATCCTTTACTTCTTGTTTGCTATTACACCCTGGGGCATTGTTTTCGATTAATGCCAAAATATTAAATCCTAATACAAAATCACAAATGCTTTGTGCATCGCAGGAAGATAATATATCGTTGTCATCAATACGGATACTATTTATAGTATAATCATCAATTTGATCTAGGCCCGATAGTGTTGTAAGTGTGTCGTTTCCGTTAATACGTATATTACCATTTATTGATAATAAGTTGCTTAAGCTCTCAATACTTGTAAGTTTGTCATTTGATTTAATTTCTAGATTACCTCCAACAGTGGTAAGGTTCTCTATTCCAATCAGGTTTTTAAGTTTGTAGAGTGCTGTTAATTCCAGTGCTCCTCCAACACTGGTTAAATTATCAAAACCGGTTAAATCTTTATGAGGATTAGAGCTTATAGACAGAGATCCACCGACAGAGGTTAAGTTATTTAAGGATAACAGGTTTTCGAGAGAGTGATTATATTTAATACTCAAATCCTCCTCCACAGTTACAAGATTGTCCAATCCATTTAAAGAAGTCAGGTTGGAATTATTATATATATATGTACTTCCACCAATATAATGCAAGCTTTCAAGTCCTGTGAAGTTATTAAGTGTATCGTTTTCCTCAATTCTAAAACCACCGAAGATACTATCCAATGCCCCCAACCCATGGAAATCTATCAATGATTTATTATAACTAATGTTGAATAATGATGAAATGGTACTTAAATTAGTTAAGCCAACCATATTATTTAGAGAGTTATTACCCAATATGATAAATGTACCACCTATTGAGGTTAAACTATCCAAACCAATAAAATTTTCTAATTTGTCATTGGTTCTGATAAAAGTATTATTGCCAATGGCTCTAAGTTTTTCTAAACCAGTGCAGTTAGTAAGACTAATGTTGCTGCTAATTTCTAAATTACCTTCAATAGAAATAATATTGGAGAGCCCTGATAAATTTGAAAGTAGTTCATTTGATTCGATCACTAGGCTATTATTGATTTTTGTCAATTGATCTAAGCCAAATAAATTAACAAGTGAGTTGTTACTATAAATTTCAACATTACTACCAACTTCTACCAGCTTTTCTAATGGGTTAATATTTAAAAGATTGTGATTATGGGAAATAGATAAATTACCTCCGATAATTTCTAGGTTATTTATTCCATCTAATGAAACAAGATCTTGACAATCAGTAATATTCAGGCTTTGATTTATTGTTGTTAAGTTATTCAGTCCGTTTAAATTAACAAGGGCTTGTAAATTACTAATATGAAGATAACCGTTTATTACTGTAAGGTTTTCAAATCCTGTAAGGTCGTTTATGTGTACATTCGAGTACTCATCACCAATAAACAGATTACCACCAATATATATTAGGTTATTTAATCCGGATAAACTTAATAGATTATCATTTAGTTCTATGATGAGATTGCCACCAATTGTAGTTAACACACTTAAACCATTCAAATTGTTAATGTTAGTATAATAGTCAGCAAGTATTACTAAGTTTCCTTCTACCTCAGTGCATCCTGGATAATTAGTCTGGAAGTTATCAATCTGATTCTGAGTTGTGAAAAAAATTCCTTCTGGTAAGCAGGTTTGACCGTGGCTATTAGTTTGAAAGATAAAAACCAATGCAAGAAAAAAACTAAGCTTTTTCATATAAGCTTCATTTATGCGTAATTCATATAACCAATTTGTAATCTTTCCTTGGGATAGTTAAGATATATCGTAAAACTACAAAAAATACTTGTGAATAGGATTTGTTGTAAGTCTGAAAAATGAATCAGGTTGATTACAATAACACCTCAACCAAATCACTAACCTTCTTCACAGGAATAATCTCAATTTTGTAATTCTTCTTGCTGATGTTTTTCAGGCTGTATTTCGATAGTACAATCTTTTCGAATCCAAGTTTTTCGGCTTCACTTATTCGGTTTTCAACATGGGAAACTGTACGGATTTCTCCGGAAAGGCCTATCTCACCTGCGAAGCAAATATTTGGAGGAATATCAATATCTTCCAAAGATGAAATTATGGCTGCTGCAACAGCAATATCAATGGCGGGATCATCAACTTTTATGCCTCCTGCAATGTTTAAGAATACATCTTTGGAACTTATCCTAAACCCACTACGTTTTTCAAGAACTGCCAATAGCATATTCAATCGACGCAAATCAAATCCCGTTGAAGAGCGTTGAGGTGTTCCAAAAGCAGCAGTGCTAATTAAAGCTTGAGTTTCAATTAGTAACGGTCGCTGTCCTTCTACCATTGCGGCAATGGCAACACCGCTTGCTAGTTCTTCACGATTTGAAAGTAGAATTTCACTTGGGTTAAGAACTTCCCTTAGTCCGTTGCTTTGCATTTCATAAATACCGAGTTCTGATGTTGAACCAAATCGATTTTTTACTGACCTTAAAATTCTGAAACCATAATGCCTGTCGCCCTCAAATTGTAACACTGTATCAACCATATGTTCAAGCACTTTAGGGCCTGCAAGGTTTCCATCTTTTGTGATATGACCAATCAGTAGCACCGGTATATTTGAAGATTTCGCATATCGCTGAAGTTGTGATGCAGTTTCACGAATCTGGCTGATACTTCCCGGTGATGAATCGATAATATCTGTATGGAGGGTTTGGATTGAATCAATTACAACCAAATCTGGTTTTACTTCTTTACAATGTTTGAATATGGTATCGGTGAAAGTTTCATTTAACAAATAGCAATGTGTATTATCAATTCCAATTCTATCGGCACGCATTCTAATTTGCTGCTGACTTTCTTCACCGGAAATATAAAGTATCTTTTTGCCTGTCATTTTCAGGGCAACCTGCAGCAATAATGTGGATTTCCCAATTCCGGGTTCACCGCCAACAAGAACTATTGAACCCAGCACAAGTCCGCCACCAAGGACCCTATTTAACTCAACACTATTTGTATTTATTCGTTTTTCAGAACCCGAAGTAATATCCTGAACTGCAGTTGGAACAGATTTAATAAGGTCGATGTTGCCGGCATCTTTCTTTGTGGGTTTTGAGATAACCTCTTCTTCAAATGTATTCCACTCACCACACGAAGGGCATTTCCCAATCCACTTTCCCGACTGGTGTCCGCAGCTGGTACAGAAGAATACTGTTTTTGCTTTTGCCATATTGCAAAGCTAATTAATTTAAGTGCAATAGTTGACAGAGATATGAGCAGAGTTTCACAAAGCCAGATTTTTTTTTGCTATGTGTTATTATTTTGTTTGGGTGAGTTTATATTCTCTTTTAAATCACCAATTACAGATCTGAAAATACATGCATTTAATTACTCAACACTCCATTCGGCACCGTCCTTGGTGTCTTTAATCTTGATGTTGAGTTTACCCAGTTCATCACGAATTTTATCAGCTGTTGCCCAGTCTTTGCTTTGTTTGGCATCCTGGCGCAATGTTAATATAGTATTCATTAATTCGCCAACAAGCTGATCATCACCATTGCTTTCTTCTTCACTAACCAGCCCGAGAATATCAAAAACAAATACAGCATATAAGCTTCTGATTTGTTCAATATCTTCTTCGGTTAGCATTTCTTTACCATCATTTACCTGATTTACAATCTTTGATAATTCGAATAACTGAGCAATTGCAATTGGAGTATTGAAATCATCATCCATTGCTTCATACAACTTTGTTTTGTATTTCAGAATATCAACTGATGATTTCTCAGATGGCTTTAATTTTTCAATTACCTGAATGGTATTGAACAACTTCTGCATTCCTTTTTCAGCAGCATGGAGGGCTTCATTTGAAAAGTCTAAGGTGCTTCGGTAATGTGCCTGAAGAATAAAAAACCTGATGGTCATGGGACTATATTGTTGATCCAATAGTTCATGGTTTCCGGCAAAAAACTCATCAAGTGTGATAAAGTTATTTAGCGATTTCCCCATTTTTTGTCCATCGATGGTAATCATATTATTATGCATCCAGTATTTTACAGGATCATGACCTTTGGAGGCATTCGATTGTGCAATTTCAGATTCGTGATGTGGAAATAATAAGTCCATTCCACCACCATGAATATCTAGTTTTTCACCAAGATATTTTGCCCCCATTGCCGAACATTCAAGATGCCAACCAGGATATCCATCACTCCAAGGTGAAGGCCAGTGCATAAGGTGTTTTGGATCGCTTTTCTTCCATAAAGCGAAATCAAAGCTGTTTTTCTTTTCATCCTGACCACTTAAAGTTCGAGTATTTTCCAGCAGGTCTTCAGTGTTTCTACCAGAGAGTTTTCCATATTTATAATCTTTGCCGTATTTATCAACATCAAAATATACAGAACCATCAGATTCATACGCATATCCATTATCAAAAATCTGCTTAATAAGCTCAATTTGTTCAATAATATGCCCCGAAGCTGTAGGTTCAATACTTGGATGAAGTACATTTAGCTGATCCATATTTTTGTGATACCGGTCAGTAAAATGCTTTACAACTTCCATTGGTTCAAGCTCTTCCAGTCGTGCTTTTTTACCAATTTTATCTTCACCTTCATCAGCATCATTTTCAAGATGACCAACATCGGTAATATTTCTTACGTAACGCACTTTATATCCCAGATGTAGTAGATACCTGAACACAATATCAAATGTAATTGCCGGACGTGCATGCCCAAGATGTGCATCACCATAAACGGTTGGACCACAAACATACATTCCAACATGTGGAGGGTTGAGTGGTTCAAACTTTTCTTTTGTTCGACTTAAGGTGTTGTATAGTTGAAGATTATTGTCCATTGGATTATTATTGAAAGTGCAAAATTATGAAAAATGAATAGTTATTTGGGGTTTAACCCCGAATTAGCCAATTTTATTGAAAACAGGTTATCGCTTTACTCTGTATGACAAAAAAGAGGATCTAGAATTCTTTAACGAAACATCGTCTGCGTTTGTGCTGAATGTGCTCGTAGTTTTTCCAGGTTGTTGCTCCCTTGAGATTTGTTTCGAACATACCAGTTGTTTCAACATATTTTGCTCCATTTGCAATCATAGAGCTTTGCAATTCATTTATTAGAATAGCTGGCAATCCAAGTTTCTGATAATGGGGATCAACACCGGTTAGTAGCAGATCCATAACTTCAGGGTTTTTAAAGGCCTTCATGATATGCATAAATCCAAATGGGAATAACTTTCCTTTTGCCTTCTGCATTGCTTTTGATAGGCTGGGTAACCCAACAATAAAAGCAACCATTTCACCATCCTTTTTAATTACAATAATGTATTCAGGTTGCAGCACGTCCATGTACTTTTTTGCTGCATGTTCAATCAGTCTGTCAGAAAATGGAGTAACATAAGGAAGCTCATCAAATGCTTTATTTAACAGATGAAACACATCATTCAGATAGAGTTTCATATCGGCTTTCTCCTTGAAATGAACTACTTCCAGATTATTTCTTTTCTTAATAATTTCCACAAGACGTTTGGCTTTTTCGGGCACTTCACCAATAGTTAACCTAAACTCGATCCAATCGTTTTCTTTTTCAAAGCCCTGATCTTCAATTAATTTCTGCATATATGGATAATGCATAACAGAAGCTATTGAAGGAAGATAATCAAACCCATCGATAAGTAAACCCTGATTATCCAGATTATTAAATCCAAGAGGACCATGAATACCTGTCATGCCTTTTTCCTTCATCCAGTTTTCAGCAATTTCAAAAAGAGAAGTTGTAACTTCGCTGTCGTTTATTACTTCGAAACGAGTAAATCTGCCATACTTTTTCCCTGATTTTTTGTTGTATGCTTCATTGATAATTGCACCAATTCGTCCTACGCATTTTCCATCTTTCCAGGCAGTCCAGAACTTAGCTTCACAAGTCTCAAAAGCAGGGTTAGTTTCACAAGTAAGCTGTTTAATTTCATCTTTTTTCATGGGAGGAATCCAATACTCATGTCCTTTATAAAGATCAAACTGAAAATTTACAAAAGCTTTCCTGTCTTTAGTCGTTACAACCTCTTTAATTTCAATCATATAGTAAATTACTTTCCTTTACACTGCAAATATACTATAACAGGAAGAAGAATTAGGTTATTATATTAGTTTTTGAATACAATAGTTTAATAAATTTGCTGGCAAATCAAACTAAAAATTCTAGTAAATGGAACGCATATTAGTAATTGGATGTTCAGGACAAATAGGCTCAGAGCTAGTTCTTGAACTTAGAAATATTTATGGGAATAATAATGTTTTTGCTACAGATATTAAAAATCCACCGGAAGAAATTCGTGAAACCGGACCATTCCAAATTCTTGATGTATTGGATTATAAAAACCTGCTGCATTTTGTTGTTCGTCATAAAATAACTCAGGTTTATAATTTGGCTGCGGTACTTTCAGGAAATGCTGAGAAAATACCATTGCAGGCATGGGATATCAATATGAAAGCATTGATGAATACTCTTAGGGTTGCTCAGGAGTCGGAAGCCAAGAAACTTTTCTGGCCTAGTTCGATTGCCGTATTCGGACCAACCACTCCTCGTCATAATACTCCTCAACTTACAGTGATGGAACCAAATACAGTTTATGGTATTTCCAAACTTGCCGGTGAGCGTTGGGGTGAATATTTCCATGATAAATATAATGTTGATTTTAGAAGTGTTAGATATCCTGGACTAATCAGTTATAAAACTGAGCCAGGCGGTGGAACTACTGACTATGCAGTTGAGATTTTCTTCGAAGCAATTAAGAAAAACTGTTATGAGTGTTTCCTTTCGGAAGATACTGCATTGCCAATGATGTTTATGGATGATGCCATCAAAAACACGATTAAGTTGATGGAGGCTGATGGTGATAAACTTAGCTTGCGCTCAAGCTATAACATGGCCGGAATTTCATTTACTCCAAAGGAAATAGCTGCTGAAATAAAGAAACATCAACCTGATTTCTGTATTGAATATAAACCTGATTTCCGTCAGGCAATTGCTGATAGTTGGCCTGCAAGTATCGATGATAGTGTAGCACGAAAAGATTGGGGGCTTGTAGATGACTTTGATATCAGTAAAATGTCGGCTCACATGTTGTCAAAGATCAAAGAGAAATTGGGATAACAAAATAATAATCCCCATATTTTTTGAGTGTAATTTCTTTAGCATTATTTGTTACTTTTGGTAAACACTAAAGATCTTTAAATTGAATAGTAGAAAGCTTATCTGTCTATTTATTTCGTTTTTCCTGATAAATGTATTATTCTCTCAAACTGATATTGATAGTTTGACACAAGAGTTCTATTCGACATCCAGCAGTTATGAAAAAACTGATTTGGGTGTACAAATTGCCAGGGCTTATGTTGATGTTAATCAAGATTCAGCGAAAAAATATTTTGAAAACGCCAGATTGTTGTTGGATAAAGAACCTGATGTTTTTTTAGTGGCCAATTATTATAAGGCGATGGGTTATCATTGTACTAAATTATTCGATAATGATAAAGCTATTGGCTACTTAAAAAAAAGCGATAGCTTGTATTCACTTATTGATAGTGTTTATGATATAGCTATTGTAAATACTTTAATTGGTAATTGCTATGAAAATAAAATGGATTTTGATAGTTCATTATATTATTATGAATTATCCATAAAGAGCATTGATAGCTCCAAATATGCATCCCTTACTGCTGCCAATCTGAATAATATGGCAAATGTTTATAAGACAATGAATGATGTAAACAGAGCCATGAATTGTTATTTAGATGCATTAACCATATTTAAGAAAACAGGACAAAACGATAATGCATCCATTGCCTTGAGGAATATTGCTATTCTGAACCTTGATGAAAAGATGCCAGAAAAGGCTGTAGAATACATTACTCAAGCAATAGCTATAAATAAGGCGACAGACAATAAATATGAATTATGTTCCGGTTATAATATCTTAGGTATTATTAATCGTGAGCTTCAGAATTATGACTCTGCTATTGCAAACCTCAATAAGGCTATTGAAATTTCTGAATTATTAGATTATGATTATCTGATTGCTATGTCGAATCATAATATGGGAATGAATTATTTTATTATGGAAGAATATGATTTGGCAATTAGCCATTTTAGAAAATCACTTAAGATTGTTAATGATATTGGGATTGTTGAGGGCAAGATTCCGAATATAATAAATATAGGCAGGGTATATACGAATATGGGTAATTACTCGGAGGCTAATGACCACCTTTTCAATGCCTTAGAGCTTTGTAAGCAAAGCGATATAACTGAATATAATGAAGGGTTGTATCTAGCAATTACAACAAATTTCGAGAAGTGGGAGAAATATAATTTATCCTTAGAGTACTTTCAATTGTACTCTGCTTTGCGCGACAGCTTATTAAATATTGAAAGACTTAATGAATTGCATAGTATTCAAGTGCAATATGAAACTGAACAAAAAGAGCTTGAAAATCAGCAATTAAAGAGTCAAAATGACTTGCAGGAACTGACCATATTCAGGCAAAGAATAATTGTTTTTGCCTTTATATTAATTTCAATAATTGGTATTTACATAATTATAACGCTTATCACTCTTCGTAAAAAGCGTAAAAAGCGAATTGCATTGCTTCAGGCAAAAAACCAAAAAATTGAAGAGCAATCTGCTGAATTAATTAAATCAAATGCTACAAAAGACAAACTGTTTTCTATTATTTCACATGATTTAAGGAGTCCGTTTAATTCTCTGATGGGCTTATCCAGTTTGATAAATATTGAAGCTAAAGAAGGAAAGTTTGATAAAATTCTTAATTATTCGGAGAATATGATGAATGCAACTACCAGCACTCTGGAACTAATTGATAATTTGTTGAATTGGTCCAGGACACAGCAGAAACAGCTGGTTATCAATATGTATGATTTTAATCTCAAATCAACAGTTGATGAAATTATTCATCCGGCAATTTCCAAAGCTGAACTAAAGCAAATTAAGGTTTGCAATATTATTGATGAGAAGATTGAACTATTTTCAGATATTAATATACTGATGGTAATTATACGTAATCTTGTTTTTAATGCCATTAAATTCACTCCCATAGGTGGTGAAATTAAAATAGGGTCAAGTGTTGAGAAAGATCAAACTGTTATTTATGTTTCAGATAACGGTGTTGGAATGGAGCAAGATGTAATTGATAAGCTATTTGGTGAATCAATAGGATTTACCACACCGGGAACCGAGAGTGAACAGGGTTCAGGATTGGGGCTTATGTTGGTAAATGAGTTTGTTCAAAGCCTTAACGGAAAAGTATGGGTAGATAGCACTCCGGGTAAAGGAAGTATATTTAGCTTTTCAATTCCAAATAAAAAATAGCTCTCCTATCTGATAATAACTTTTATTGCTTTGTGCAGAATATTAAAGTATAGAGGAGAATTTCCAAGTGATTCACCATCGGTTTCTAGAAAAACAGATTTTATGGGCACTGAAGTGATTTTAAACTCTTTACCGGTATAGGTCTCTACTTCTTTTATTTTCACAAAGGAGCCATCATAAAGATTCTTGATGTTCCTAATTACTTTCATACGAGATACTTTTCTGATAATTGTAACATCAAATAATCCATCATCAGAAATGGCAAAAGGGAGTTGCATCATCCCTCCACCATTGTAGCTGCAAATACCTATACTCATGCTAAATACTTTACCCTTAAAAAGTGGTTTTCCTTCTTTTTCAATTTCAATGTTATTGTAGGTAAATTGAAATAATCCCGCAACAAGGTTTACTAAATATGTAAGTACTCCACCTGCACCTTTTTGTTTTGCAATATTTGTCTTCTTAGCAACAAGTGCATCAAAACCCATTCCTGCAATATTCATAAAGTAGTGGATTTTCTTTTCGTCATGGTGGAGGTAGCTTACCTGACCAACATCCTGGAGAAATGTTCTACCGGTTTTCAGTACTTCAACCTGATCGTTGTAATCACTGGGCAGATTATACATACGACCCCAGTCGTTTCCTGTTCCAACAGTTATTACACCAATTGTCAAGTCAAGAGGATCAACCTTTTCTTGTTTATACACACCGTTAACTACTTCATTAAGAGTGCCATCACCGCCAATAACAATAATATTTCTGTATCCATTATTACAAATGGCTTCCATTGCCAATTCAGTAGCATGAAACTGGTATTCGGTAAAAATACTATCAAAGCTGAAATCATTTTCGACCAATAGTTTTCTGATCTTTGGCCAGTCTTCCTGGGTTTTTTTACTCCCGGCATGGGGGTTTATAATTACGTACCAGTCTTTATTTGGTGTAGAATTCAAATAATTGTAATTAGATAATATAATCAAAGGTAGTTTAAAAAATAACCCATCAGCCAGATTGCCTCTTTAACTTCCTTAATTTGCTGTACTTTTTATAAGTTGTTAACGCCTGGATATAGCAAATTCTCAGTCCGGTTGAACCTTCCAGAAATCCCAGTAGGAATACATAGTCTTTGATAAACCTTATAAGTGGAGAAAACACAAGTTTTAAAACAGATGGTTTTTTTCCTTTGTCAAGATATGCCTTTGCAGCTATGTCCGAGAACCTTTCTGCCTGTCGATAATGTTCTTCAACTGTATAATATGAATAATGCAATAAATCTCCTTTAAGGTGCAAAACCTTTTCTTTGTTCTTAAAGAAAAATTCATCATGTGGATTTATTCCACCCCAGCTTCCCAGCTTGTGATTAAATAATCTGAGTTTTTTATCAGGATACCAGCCACAATGATGAACCCATTTTCCACAATAGTTCGTAAGGCGATTCATGGTATAACCACTTGCTGAATAATTGTTCTTTGCCTCTAAGATGCTGGATTTTAACTCATCCGAAAGCGATTCATCTGCATCAAGCGAAAGCACATAGTTGTTAGATGCAAACTTAAGAGCATGGTTTTTTTGCTCTATATATCCTAAGAACTTCTGTTCAAGGAAGTTCACGTGGAATTCTTCGCAAATCTCTTTTGTTTTATCAGTTGATAAAGAATCAACTACTACAATTTCATCGGCAATCTCAGATATCGATTGAAGGCAACGACGAATATTACGTTCTTCGTTATAGGTTATTATTACAACAGACAGCTTATTCATAATCTGCATCAAAGATATGGGAAAATTATAAACCTATCAGGTTTCTAAAACCTGATAGGTTTTAATTAACTAATCCTTTCTTTAGCTATTTTTGTATACTTTATCATAACTCATGCACTTACACGAGATACTCATATTCGGCGGATTTTTATTATTCATCATTACGATGTTGTTTCTGGATATTGGGATATTCAACAAGGAAGCAAAAGAAGTAGGATTTAAAAGTGCTCTTTACTGGACAATTGGCTGGGTATCGCTTTCGCTGATATTCTGGGGTGTGATTTATTTTTTTGGTGATCATATTCATGGAATAGAATATGGTGATACTGAGCGGTTAAAAGAATTAATTTCTACATACAATCACCCTATAAATACAGAAATTGGAGATTTTGAATATTTGTTAAGAAAATACAGGCAAAACCTCGGTTTAGAATATATCACAGGTTACCTTATTGAATACGCTCTAAGTGTTGATAATATCTTTGTAATTCTGATGATTTTCTATTCATTTGGGTTGGAAAAGAAGTACTATCATAAGGTATTATTCTGGGGGATTCTTGGAGCAATTGTTATGAGATTCTTATTCATTTTTGTAAGCTCTGCATTAATACAGCAGTTCTCATGGGTGCTTTATGGATTTGGTTTATTGCTTGTGTTTACTGGTGTAAAAATGTATCTCGACAGAAACAATAATGAGAAATTTGAAACAGGAGATCATAAGCTTGTTAGGCTGGTATCAAAGATTTTCAGGGTTGATAAAGAATATAATGGCCCGTCATTCTTTCTAAGAAAGGATGGTAAATTATATATAACAACCTTGTTTGTTATACTTTTGGTTATCGAGTTCACAGATGTAATTTTTGCTGTTGATTCTGTTCCTGCAATATTTTCAATAACTCAGGATCCATACATAGTTTACTTCTCAAACATATTTGCAATAATTGGATTGCGTTCATTGTTTTTCCTCATACAAAATGTTGTGGAGAAGTTCAGATTCTTGAAAATAGGACTTTCTGTACTTCTTGTTTTTATCGGTGTGAAAATGCTAATCCATGGATATTATCAGATTCCAACAATGAATTCATTGCTTATAGTACTTTCGATATTGGTAGTTAGTATTGTATTGTCAGTTATCTTTCCTGCAAAAGAAAGTCACTAGATTATTGGTTATTTAGTTTATTGGTCATTGGTTAATAGATATTAGATGCTGGTAATTACAATTGCTTTCTGCACACGTTTACACTATAGGTTTTTAAAAGATTAAAAGTCTAATTTGGGTTGATTATGTCAATTATGTCGCTTTTGGAATTATGAAACTAAACGCATTGTTATCTTTGCATGTAACAAACTTTGTTTTAATCATACTACAAAGAAGAATCATATAATATGAAAAGAGTATTAATAGCTACAGGAGGCGGAGATTGCCCGGGATTAAACGCTGTAATCAGGGCGGTTGTACATCGCGCATCGCAGGAACCCGACTGGGAAGTCTTGGGAAGTATACAGGCGTTTAATGGTGTGCTTTGGACACCAATGGAAATAGTAGAATTAGATAATAAAGCTGTTTCAGGAATTCATTTCCAGGGTGGAACTATAATTGAGACTACAAATAAAGGAGGCCCTTTTGCATGGCCTGTGAAAAATAATGAAGGCATCTGGTCGACTGTCGATAGGTCGGATGAAATGATTGAAAGGCTCAGAAACATGGGTGTTGATGCAGTTATTAATATTGGCGGCGACGGTTCACAATCCATCTCACAAAGATTATTTGAAAAGGGGTTGAATATTATCGGAGTGCCAAAAACCATTGATAATGATCTAAGCAGTACCGATACAACCTTTGGATTTCAAACTGCAGTTCAAATTGCTACAGAAGCCGTTGATAAACTTGTTACGACAGCTGCAAGCCATAATCGTGTTTTTGTACTTGAGGTAATGGGTCGAAATGCCGGCTGGATTGCTTTAAATGCAGCCGTTGCAGGTGGAGCAGAGGCATGTTTAATTCCGGAAATTCCTTACGACATAAATAAGGTACAAGAATCACTAGAGAGGCGTTTCTACAAAAACCGTGGGTTTGCTGTAGTTGTTGTTGCCGAGGGTGCATATCCTCAACATGGTAAGGTGGTTGAAAAAGATGATGAAAAGGAAATTGGCTATGAAAATATAAAACTTGGAGGTGTATCCCGACAGGTAATAAAACAGCTTGCAGAAGCCGGATTTAAACATGATATGCGTGAAACCATTCTTGGTCATTTGCAAAGAGGAGGAGTGCCAATTGCTTATGACAGAGTGCTGTCAGCACAGATGGGTGTAAAAGCTATGGAAATGGCAATTAATGGTGAATACGGAAAAATGGTTGCTTATCGACATCCTGATTTTATAGCTGTTGACCTTAAAGATGCCATTGCTTCACCAAACCTTATAACAAAGGATAATGCACTGATTAAAACAGCAGAAGGATTGGGAATTTGTATGGGTTACTAATGCCTTACCAGTTAATTTCGTGGATAATGAAATTCGTAGCCTTGTAGGATTCTATTGCCTGATTTCTAGATGCTTCAGCTTCCTGACGTGTGGCAAAACCATTTGATGTACGATAACCACGATCGGTGTCACCCCAGTTGGGCACCTGATCAACAAGTAGTTGGTTAAACTTGTAATTAAGTTCGTATCGCTTATTTTGCAAATGAACATTGCTCACATAAAGGTGATAGGCATTATTGTTACCACCTGATGGATCACAATAACAGGATGAAAATACATAGTAGTAAAAAGGTCCTATTTTAGTATCAGGGTTTGGCGAGTTAATAAATATATTTTCACCAATATTAATCTCCGGAGGATCGGTTTTATTGATGTAGATATCACTTATAAACTCATAACAAATTGTATATCCGGCTATGAGAATATCCATATCGTTGTCATTGTCGAAATCTCCCCAAAGAGCTTTTCCTTCAGCAACACCCGGCAAACCGGCCATTATATTTTCAAAGTCAAAACCGTTTTTGTTTTCGTAAATAATCGAGTAGGGACGTTCAAGAGACTCACCGGTCATGATGATATCTAGATCGTTATCAATATCATAATCACCAAGATCAATACTACAGTTTTTCAATGGTCTGATTGTAACAGCCTCTTCTCTGAAAAATGATCCTTTCTGGTTGCTGTAAATCATACAAATTGGATAGCCGCTATAGTCTTCACCGCTTACAATGAAATCAGTAAAACCATCATTATCCAAATCACCCCATGCACCAGCACTGTTTTTAAGGGCAATAAACTTTTGAGCAACTCTTTGATATCTGCCATTGTTGTTATTATAAACTGCTGTAATGGCTTTGTTTCCGGTATTACCCGTAATGAGAATATCCAGATCATTATCTTTATCGTAATCTCCCCAGGTCGCGTTACCGTTAAAGATTCCGGGTATTTCGGGAAAGGTTTGTGTGAATATACCATTATCATTGCGGTATATACATGTCAGAAGTTCGTTGTTAAACAAGCTTCCTGTGGCCAGAATGTCAAGATCTTCGTCGTTATCATAATCTCCCCATTCCACAGAGCCATCCTTAACCGGAACAAAAATTTCTTTTATCGCTGTGAAATCTTTTCCATTATTTCTGTACAAACGCATAATCAACTGATCACCTTCAGTTAATCCCGTAACAATCAAATCTTCATCACCATCTCGATCGTAATCACCGGCACTTGCATCTCCTCTGTATAATGGAGGAAGCACATTAGTTATCCTTTTGAACCGATTTTTGGTATAATGGACATTGGTTTGAGAAACAACCATATGTGCATCATCATGATAATAATCACCTGCCAGATACGCCTTTGATTTTGAACCGTCACTATAATCAATCCATGACATAACGGGTTGCATAACACCGATATACTCAGTTTGTGCTTTTTCGAAAAGTTGAGCCCAAATATTGCTGTGAAACAGAAGAAATATAATTGTCAGAAACGAAATTCTCCTCATAATTTAATTGCGATAATGATGCTTAAAAATAATAACAATTTGTAAATATATAATTAGTGGGTTAAATCACTTATGAAAATGATACAAACAACTAGTTAAAGAAACCTATAACCAATACTTAGTGAAAATCTACTCATACTTGATTCCAACTCGCTGTTGCCTGAAATTCCGGTTCCAATCTCATATCTTATAACTCCGGTTATCTTGTTAAATTTCATACCTAAACCCACAATCAATCCAATACCATGGTTTCTCATATTATCAATGGCAAATGTTTCGGTTGAGGTTTCTGATAAAGGACTAACAGTTAAAGTTTTCTTTATGTTTTTATCACTCAGGGCAAAAGAGTTATATAATCCCACATCAATAAAGATATTTGAATAATTTACCAGAAATTCTGCACGGAACATGGTGTTTAACTTTAGTGCGTTTTGCCCCAGATTTGTTTTAGTTATTGTGTAGTTATTTTCATCAATTACAGAAGTGTAGGTTGTTTTCGTATTGAAATTATAGAATACAAGTTCATTTATAACCGACCAACGATCGTTTGTGTTGGGTAGAAGTACTTCCACACCAATTCCTCCTGAAAAGCTTATTGACCACGGGATAGAAACATCTGTAAGATATTCATTCCCTGTTCCGCTAAACCTATTTCTTGTCGCTGTAACACCTGCTAAAGCATATATGCAAAGCCATGATGCATCTTCTTCTTTAACCTGTTTCATATCTGATTGGGTGCACTTGTAATAATGCTTAAAAGCCTTAACCAGACTTTTCTGATCATAAGTTGTTCCGGAAAGAATTTTGTTCATTGAGGAACAGCCATCGAGGTACATTATTAATTGACCAATGTAATTATTGTTGGTAACCTTGGTTTTTCTCCCACCGTTAGTTGAAATGTATTCCCCGTATATCAGCCAGTTATAATTATCACCGTCTTTGATGTAATAGCTGTCTTTTCCAAAATTATCAAGATATAATAACTCCTTTTCTCCTGAAACCACAACCTGCAAAAACGTTGTATCATTTCTGTAGTTTATAACTGGTGTTGTTGGTAACTGGGATTTCTTTAGAGGCCTTTGTTCAATCAGAATAATGGCACTTTTGAAGATTTTATCATCAACACCGAATTCTTTAATAATATAAGGAGTTATTACAATACCATCCACAGAACCAGCTTCAAAAAACTGCCCTTCAAATGTAAGTTGATCCCAGTTGTTTATAGATATAGTTCCTTCCAGCGTATCATTGTTTTGAGTAATGACATAACCTGGAAGATTTGCCACTCCACCAAATGTAAGGTTCAGTAAACCTGCACTAAATAACAGAGTAACAATTAGAACTATTCGATTCATGAATTCAATTATTTCAAATAATCATCAAAATAAGCAAGGATCTTTTTATAAAGATGTGCACGATTCATTCCACGCATATTATGACCGTGTCCGGGATATACAAAATAATCAATTTGTTTATCCTTATCGATGGCAGTCTTAATAAACTGAAGACTATTTTGCCAAACAACTGTTGGGTCCATTGTTCCATGGATAATTAATAGTTTGCTGTCCAGATTATCAACTTTATTCAGCAAATTTGCATTTTCATATCCTTCTGGATTTTCCTCAGGAGTATCCATATAACGTTCACCATACATTACCTCATAATATTTCCAGTCGATTACCGGACCCCCTGCAACACCTACTTTAAATACATCGGGGTTATCAAGTAGCATGCTGATGGTCATAAAACCACCATAGCTCCATCCATCAATACCAATTTTGTCAGCATCAACATAGGGAAGTGTTTTTAGAAAATTAACACCTACCATTTGATCAGCTACCTCATTAACTCCTAGGTTTCGATGTATTGACTGTTCAAATTCACGTCCTCTATTTGCTGTTCCACGGTTATCAAGAGTAAAGACAATGTAACCATTTTGTGAAAGATAATTCAGAAATAGTCCGGCACCACCAAGCCATGAATCAGTTATTAATTGAGCATGCGGTCCACCGTAAACATAAACAATCACAGGATATTTTTTTGTGCTGTCGAAATCCATTGGTTTAATTAACCTGCTATAGAACTCAATACCTTCAGCGGATTTGAGTTTGAAAATAGTGGTTTCTCCAAGATTATAATCTGCAAGAGGATGTTTGTCTTCTTTAATGGTTCTTATGATTTTTCCTTTGGCGTTTAGCAATTTGTATTCACGACTTATATCTGTGCTGCTAAAAATATCAATCACGTATTTACCTGATTTACTAACAATTGCATTGTGAGTGCCGTGATCGGGAGAAACTCTTGTTATTTTATCAGAATTCAATTTCAGTTTGTAGATATTTTGTTCAATAGGACTTTCCTGAGTGCTTTTGTACCATAGCACATCTCCGGGAAATAACCCAATAATTTCTGTTACAACCCAACTTCCTTTGGTTAACTGTTTGATGAGCTCACCCTTTGTATTGTACAGATAAAGATGATTCCATCCATCGCGTTCACTTTGCCAGATAAAATGATCAGGTTTGCCAGCAAGAAAATACAGATTACTTTCAGGTTCAACGTATTTAGGATGTATTTCTTCAAACAATTGTTCCACAAATTCACCTGTAGAAGCATTGTATTTATTAAGTTTAAGATGATTTTGTTCTCTGTTAAGGATGGCGATATAAATATAATCCCCGGAAGGATCCCATGTAACAGAAGTCAGATATTGGTCTGACGGACCTTCTGTTTTCACAGATATGGTTTTGTCTGTTTCCAGATCATAAATATTCAAGGTAACTTCATGACTTGTTTGGCCAGCCATGGGATATTTCGTGTTTTGAACCACTGCGATTGGATCTTCAATATCCACGAGTGGATAGTCGGTAACCATTGATTCGTCCATACGGTAATATGCAAGTTTTTTTGATTCAGGTGACCAAAACAGCCCTTTGTGAATTCCGAATTCAACTCTGTGAACAGCCTGACCGTTTACAATTTCTTCGTTTTCATCGAAGGTTACCTGCTTGGTTTTTCCATCAATTGAGATAAAAACATTATTTGCGGATGTGTAGGCAATAAAGCGTGTATCATCTTCGATATCAATATTTTCGGCTGTGTCAGGAACACTGTTGATCCAATGAAGTTCACCGTTTGCATAATTATAATCGAAGTAATTGTGTTTTGAAGAAAATCTGCATGATTTTTCGCCATATAGAGTTACTCTTGGTAGTCTTCTTAATGAATCATAACTATTGTTATTCATGGCTTTGTTTAGCATATCAAGATCGAACAATAGTGTTTCTGTTCCGTTGCGTGCACCTACTTTATAAATTGCGTTTGATTTTGCATATGCATAATTATCGGTTTCTCCGATCCATTGTAATTGTGAAACACTGGCAGGATAAATTGCCCGATTCATGTATATAGCGTCTTCTGCTGTTAGAACTTTATCCTGTCCGTATAAAAAAATACTTCCACCAAGGAAAGCAAATATCATTACCAGTTTTGAAATCTTATTCATTCTCTAATTATTTTATTTGGTATTAAATGGAAATCAGGGTATACCTAATTACATGATTTTACGGCTTTGGTGAAATCGTAAATGAGATCAGGGTTTTCTTCAAAACGATTTCCAACTACTATTGTGTCAGCACCTGCTTTAATTACATTTACAGCATCTTCAGGTGTTCTTATGCCTCCTCCAATTATTAGAGGAACCTCTATTGAACCACTCACAAAGGAGATCATTTCTTCCGGCACATGATTATTTGCACCACTTCCGGCATCCATAAATATTATTCTTAAACCCAGCATTTCACCAGCCATAGCTGTACATGCAGCAATATCTTTTTTGTCGTTGGGAATAGGCAATGAATTACTCATATAAGTAACAGAAGTTGGCTTGCCACTATCGATTAGCATGTAGCCTGTTGGAATAGTTTCGATACCACTTAGTTTAATATATGGTGCTGAAAGTACATGCATACCTATCAGCATATCCGGATTTCGACCGGAGATAAGTGACAGGAAGAGCATCGCATCTGCGTTGCGGCTAAGCTGGTATGAGTTTCCAGGAAAAAGAACAACAGGAATATTTGAATTTTCTTTAATCGTTCTGATACAGTGAAACAGATTGTCGCTGGTTAGCAAGCTACCACCTACAAATATAAAATCTGTTCCGGCTTTTTCAGCTATAACTGCAGTTTCAATTAGTTTTTCTGGTGATAGTTTATCTGGATCAATTAATACTGCCAGTTGCTTTTTTTTCTTGTTAAACAGATCGATAATATTCATAAACCGGAACCTAAATAAGTTGTTGATTACTATTATACAAAAGTAGTAAAATAATATGTGAAGAAATGAGTAAAATAATCGATTAGGAAATTACTGATTGTAATTGTTATACAAGTATTATCGACAAGTATATGCCCATACCGATGGACCCCACAATTATCCAAAATGTAATCATTGGAGGCAACTTATCAGTTTCAGGATTGTAATCAAATGGACTTTCCGGCATAATGCAAATTTAAGGAAGTTTATTTAATCGCACTCCGTTTCTAAAGGCAACAACAAAACAGTCGGTTATACCCTTGTTAGATCTTAGATAATTCCTCTTTTCTCGAGCTTCATCATAGGTTGAAAATGATCCTACAGTATAAATATAGAAGCCATTATGAGTATTTTCTCTGATTTCTCTTACAGGTAAATCATATGTATTGCTTAGGTGATTAATGGAGATAGAATTGCCATATTTTGCTCTGATTTGAACGCGGTACTCTACTCCTTGTGCATATGTTTCTTTAACATAAATGGGATCCGTAATTATAACTTCAACCGGAGTTTTATCTTCCCCAACTTGATTGTTCGAAGGTGGCACAACAGTTTTTGTTATAATAACAGGCTCTATTGTAAGTGCGTCAACCTCGGGAGGTGAAATGGGTTGTGTAACATCATAATCATATGTTTTTACATCACCATCTTCTCCTCTTTGATCATAAGAATTATATGATTCTGTTCGTCTTGTTTTTTTCGAGCTACTACCAAATTTAAAGGCAATGCCCAATGAAGTATAATTATAAACATCATATTTAAACCCGCTTACTCTTCCGTCAAGATCATCACTATTTAGGATTCTGTTTGCTGTTTCAAGATTGATATTTACTCTGTTGCTTACTCTCAAATCGAGGCCAATACCACCTAATAGCATTCCCTCGAGAGTTCGCCCTCCAAAACTTTTACCACTACCGTGCCCGACTCGCTTAATAACTTTTTTCGTGTTAAGTTCCATTAACTCAGTATTGTGATTTGTAAGTCCGATACCAAACAACAAATATGCATTCCAGAACTGAGTTGGTTTATACTTTTGGAATATATTACGTAATCCAATGGTAGTGTTCAGGTTAAATTCAATATAGTCAGCTTCAAAATACAGATTTGAAGGCCTTCTTGTTCCCGCAAGTTTTCCGTAGAGAAATTGACCTCGTATTCCGAAAATTGGAGAGATTTGTTTGTTTAGCATTGCACCACCGGCAAAGCGCCACTCACTTTCATAATTGGAAACAGGTGCAAACTGGTATTGTTTGATGTCACCAAAAAATAAACTTGTACCACCATTCAAACTTAACTGCCAGTAGGATTTGAAGTAACTTACTTTATTATACGATTGAGAGAAAGTCTCAAAAGGATATATAAATATCAGGATTGTAAAGATAATCAGGCACTTAATAAAAGGTGGCTTATTATAGCACATGGCATTCCCAGTTAGGTTCAAATTGATTATCACACAATGTGATAAATTACAATAGTGAGCCTAAAATTAGACAATATAACCGAAAATTAATATTATGGCTTAATTAATTATCGCCAACCAATTGTTAATATCTTCCATTTGTACAGCAGGGATATCGAGTTTGTTTTTTTTGCGATATCCATTAAGTTTCTGCTGAATTGCAGAAGGCTTGGTGTTTTTGAGAACATCAGGATTTGTGAATCCGGCAGGAATCATAAATTCAGCCCAATTTGCTGAAACGCCCATGTTCACGAAATCTTCTGCTGTAATTGCTTTTTTAACAGCCTCGGGTCTCATTTGTGGGAATAATAACACTTCTTGAATTGATGGTTGGTTTGTCATATGCATTACCAGACGATCAATTCCGATTCCCATTCCTGATGTAGGAGGCATACCGTATTCAATTGCACGAAGAAAATCCTGATCGATAATCATTGCTTCATCATCGCCTTTAGCTGCAAGCTCCATCTGTTCTTCAAATCTTGCACGCTGATCAATTGGATCATTTAATTCGGAATATGCATTTGCAAGTTCCTTTCCGTTTACCATGAGTTCGAAACGTTCAGTTAACTCTGGATTATCACGATGTCTTTTGCAGAGAGGTGACATCTCAACTGGGTAATCAGTTATGAAAGTAGGCTGAATAAATGAGCCTTCGCATTTCTCGCCAAAGATCTCATCTATAAGTTTTCCAACTCCCATTGAAGGATCAGTTTCGATATCGAGTTTTTTACAAACGTCAAGTAATTCTTCAACACCCATATTGCTTACATCATAACCGGTAAACTCTTTTATGGCATCAAGAATGCTTAATCTTCTGTAAGGAGCCTTGAAATCAATTTCATTATCACCCACCTGCACTTTTGTGGTTCCATGAAGATCGAGTGCGATTTTTTCGATCATGTTTTCAGTCATTTCCATCATCCAGAAGTAATCTTTGTATGCTACATAGATTTCCATCTGTGTAAACTCGGGATTGTGAAAGCGACTCATTCCTTCATTGCGAAAATCTTTGGCAAACTCGAATACTCCATCATATCCACCAACGATTAATCTTTTTAGATACAGTTCATTGGCAATTCTCAGAAACAAAGGAATATTCAATGCATTGTGATGTGTAACAAAAGGTTTTGCAGCAGCACCACCGGCAATTGATTGCAGAATTGGTGTTTCAACTTCCAGATAACCTTTTTCATTAAGAAAATCGCGCATTGATTTGATAACTTGAGCTCGTTTTACGAAGGTATCCTTAACACCATCATTAACAATTAAATCAACATAACGTTGACGATATCTTTGATCGGGATCAGTAAATGCATCGTAAATCTCACCGTCTTTTTCTTTAACGATAGGAAGTGGACGTAAAGATTTTGTAAGAATAGTGAACTCTTTAACATGAACTGTTATCTCACCCATTTTAGTGATAAAAACAAATCCTTTAACACCAATAATATCTCCTATGTCAAGAAGGCGTTTAAATACAGTATTATAAAGTGTTTTATCTTCTCCCGGACAAATTTCATCACGTTTAAAATACAATTGTATTCTTCCTGAAGAATCCATTAATTCCAGAAATGAAGCTGCACCCATAATTCGTCTGCTCATAATCCTTCCGGCAAGACAAACATCCTGATATCCCTTTTCATTAATATTAAAATTATTGGTAATATCGGCTGCCATTGCATTAACAGGATATTGTTCAGGTGGATAGGCGTTGATCCCCAACTTTTTTAATTCCTGTAAAGCATTGCGCCTTATTTGTTCTTGTTCACTTAGTTGCATGGTATGAAAAAATTTTTGCAAAGATAAAAAAAGCTGCCTGATCAAATCATTAGATCAGGCAGCTGTTTAAAGAATATTTGATAGTAGTTTATAAAATCATAATTTTCTTACGAACGTATTGTCCGTCAGATAATTTGATGTTTACGATATACATACCGCGACTTAGATTACTCAAGTCAATCTCACTTCCTGAGAAATTATTTTTTTGTATGATCACTCTACCGGAAGTAGTTAGGATACTTACATCTGCATTTTGTAATCCTGTTATGAAGATATTATCCTTTGCAGGATTTGGATAAATAGAAATCATATCTTTCATGTTTTCTTCTTCTCCAACATAGTCATAGCTGTAGTTTACAAAGTACTCATTGAAACCTGCTAAACTTTCAGAATATACTTTAATACTTGCTGTTCCAGGAATTGCAAAGGCCATATTTACAATTAACATAGCTCCATCGTTCATAGGAACACCGTTAAGTACCGGCTCTTCAACAGTACCAACAGGAAGTTTAACATCATATTCGAATACGTTTGGATCAAATCCTTCTAATGAAACTCCGTCGAGTGTTAAATCACTCAATCGTGCTTCATTTGAATAGTTAGCATCCTCAACACCATATGCCGACTGGAATACTTCCTTTGTTGCGAAATCCTGAATCATTACAACCACAAGCAGATCATCATATTCTTCAACAAATGTTGTAGAAAGATCATATGTATAGGTTAACTCGGTTGGTTGTCCACTTTGGAATGTTTCAGATGCTCCATTAGCAGAAGGCATCATTTTCATCATTACGTGGTGGAATTCTGTTTCACCATTTGTTGCAACATTACCTGTTGTAACCTTTTCAATAACAACATTATGTACTCTAGCACTTGAATTTGTAAATGGAAGAATATTTGTGTTGATAGTGATATTTGTACCACTTATGCTAAATTCGGAAGCAATTTTATAAGGAGTTGATTGTCCTTGAACAGCTGCCAATAATGCTCCGGCAGCAGCAGTGCTTGCACCAATATTATCACCCTGACCAAAAAGATCGGGAACAGCATTCACACCATAATAATTTCTTCTGGTTCCACCTTCAGCTGTGTAATAAGGATCACCTGACCCAGGCCAGTTCATTTGATATTTAATAAGTGTAATATCATCTGCATTTTGGATAGTCCATGGTACAAACCCTGAATTAAAACTTGCACATGGGGCACATGTTGAGCTTGTAAACTCTTCAAATACAGGGAGTACAGGAAATGATACAGATTGGTAGTTAATTGATTTAACCAAAGTATCATTGCTTTGATCCATATCTGTTTGACCGTTTACACTATTGATCCACATTTTTAAATCATGTGATCCCGGTGGTGATACCCATGAACCGTCGAATGTAAAATCTTCAGATTCAAGCAGTCCAATATTCAATCCTGAGAATGTTGAGTCACGCTCAATACCTGCATATGAAACCCAGGTAACATTTGCTTCAGTAATAGGTGTTGATCCCAGATTCATAATTGATCCCATAACAGGTGAAGGAACTGTTATTACATCAGGGGTTAGAATTGCTGCCATTTTTGCATCAAATTCCACGGGGCTAAACAGTACGATATCATCAATATACCAATCGTCACATGCTGCTAGTGATCCTGTAAGATAGAAACTGAATTTAAAGCTGGATGATGCAATCTGATCACCTGTTAACATAATTGTGACTTCTTCTGCATCAATGCTCATCATTGGTGTTTGTTCCCAAACAGGAATCCATGCTGTTCCATCTTTTATTGCAACACCTATATCTACACCAGTTCCTGCTTTAATATATCTATGTTTAAACATAAGAATAGCAGTATCTGTGCTTGTCATATCAACTCCCGGTGACATTAATCTTGCTGTGCTTGTTGCCGCGAAGCCGTCGAATTTACATTCAGGAGCAACACCTCCTGCATTTGTAGTGGAGCTAATACCCCAACCTGAAGATAGTGGTAATGCATTCCAGCCTTCAGGAGGCATTTGGCCTGCACTAAAATCTTCACTTAAATAAGTCTGTCCGGTTAGCATTCCTGTTAAGAATATACTTACCAGAATTAAGTACATTTTTTTCATAGTCTATAGTTTTAGTTTTGATTAAATTGTATCAATAATAAAAGAGAATAAATGTCTTATTTTTTTATTGAATATGTCTCAATTAGTTGACAAATATCGCAATAATCAGATCAGAAATCAACATATAAGGAGTATTATTTTTATTAATCACAGTAAATCAATATATTACACATAAAAACTGCCTTACTGAATAACCAGAAAGGCAGTTTTAATCGATGTTAAAGCAGTATGTTATTTAAGAAATACTTTCTTGCTAATGCTTTGAGTATCATTTTTAATTTGAACGAAGTAGATTCCTCTTGGATTATCACTTAAGTCAAGAGCAACTAATTCAGAACCTGCTACTGATATATTTTGAGTGTAAATAACTTTACCAACAATATCAATTACTTGCAACTGGGCGTCAGCCATGTCGTTAGCAACAATGTTGAGGTTGAATTTACCTGATGTAGGATTAGGATAAATTTCAAGAGAAGCTGCTTCAGCATTTTCCTCAACTCCAACACAGTTAACAACTGTTATCACCTGTTCGGCATAGTTTTCACAACCAAATTCTTCGTAAGTGTAAGTTACCGTGTATTCACCAACACCAGCTTCAGTTGGGTGGAAATACATTCCTTCTGTTACATAATCACCTGAGTAAACACCACCTTCAGGAGCTCCTTGAGTTAACAAATATGGATCCCAGCTTTCGTTACATAGATCTTCAACGGTACCAAAATCTACATCTGGAACATCGCTAACTGTAATATAGCCTTCGATGAATGATGTATCATAAACGGTACCATCATAAACCACAAGTTGTACATCATACTCGCCAATTTCTTGGTAATATACGTTTGGATTCATTAAGGAAGAAGTTTCAGGATTACCACCTTCGAATGTCCATTGATATTGGATTGGTTCACCAAGGGTTGTACTTGCAAAATGTGCTGTACCTGATTCACATAGTTGGGTTTCTTCAGCTTCAAAACCAGCAGTTAATGGGATTGGTCCACCACTAAAAGAAACAGTTCCTCTACTACCACTTATTACTTCCTGGGTTGTTTCGCTTACATAAGCTACTATTTCAAGATGCTCCAATATTACCGGTACATCATTATAATCTTCCGGAATTGTATAGTTTATGGTGTTTTGGTACAAAGACCCTGCAGTTGTTGGTGTAACCTCAAGCCCCCATTGTCCTGTAACCAGATGGCGTAGCATATGCATGTGGAGATAATTATTACCGGCACCACCACCTGTTTGAGGTCCATAAATACTATCTTGAAGGATGGCCACATTTATAAAATTGGACGATTCTGGACTGTCATCAGTATAATAGATTTCAAAAACTACAGTAAGCTCTCGAGTCTCAACATCAATAAAAGATTCTATTCCAACATTTGCATAACTAGCTTGACTTAACGTCTGATTAGAAGCAGCAACCCAATTACCTCGGCTCATGGCCGTGCCACTACCCTGAGACATGCCTGCGAATAAATGCCTGTTTACAGTTCCTGCAGGATATCCGGTTAATCCAGATTGAGCTGCAATAGCGTCTCCCCAAGGAGTTCTAAAATCAGGTTCGCCGCCACTTGGATTTGCAAAACTTCCGGTATGGATATTTATAAGTACAACACCAGGGTTTGAGTTTTGGATCCCCTGTGCTATTTGATGCCCCTGTGGGCAGTAAGTACAATGAATACCGGTAAATTCCTCAAGTATTACATTTTTGTTTTCAGGATCTGTTCCTACAATGTTTTGGGCAACACTACTATTCAAACCAAAAATAAATGGTAATAATAATAGTAAAGTCAAATTAAGTAAATTTCTTTTTTTCATAGTAATTGTTTTAATGAATCGATCAGTTTAAAATAAAATATTTAAAGGCTGATAACTAATATTATATCAGCAATTTTTCAAAGAGTCAAAAACATACAAATACTTAATATGGCAGTTTTGCATATATGTATTGCAATATATAAATTATTATTTAACTGACAACCAATGATTAATTAAAGGTTGCACACTTTCTTTACTTTTATATTATAAAATGATTTTTAATGGAAAATTAATTCGATATAACCAGTTTTTTCTGGAATATCGAACTTCCTGATTCGATCAAAACAGTATATATTCCTGGAGCAATATCTACTAAGGAAATCCATTGTGGAGCATCATTAATGAGATTGAGATTTTGAATCTGGTAAACAGTTATGCCTGACGTGCTGATTATTCTCAAATTATAATACCTGTATACAGGATTATCTATTTCAATATAAATAGCACCATCTGTTGGATTAGGATATACTGAGAATAAGATATCCTGATTTTCATGAATTCCGGTGCAATTGATAAATTGAATGTTAATTTCCTGTAAATTAATACAGCCAATTGAATCCACTACTTCAACGGATACTATTTTTGAACCAAACCCAACACCCACTGAATCGACAGAAATTGTATTGTTAGTATCACCTGTGGACCAAAGGTATGAGATTCCATCATTACCAGCATCAAGGGTTAAGGTTGTTGAACCGCAAATGGTTGTGTCACCACCAAAATTGATCTGAGGCAGAGGGTGAGCCGTAATAAAAACAGAATCATAGGCCAAATATTCACCATCCTGTGCTTTTATAATATACCATGTGGAAACCAAAGGTATAACGTATGGTCTTGCTTTTTCACTAACAAAACCTGGAGGATTTGATGACCATAGATAATGAATTGAATCAAATAATCCATCAATGTCTGCCTGAAGGCGAATTATTGATCCTGAGCAAACCTCAGTTTCACTTGCAGAAGCTTCAACTATTATATGATCAACCTTAAGAGAGAGAGGTAACTGGATTGTTTCATTTTCAGGATCATTTGAACTTATTATAAGGTTTGTTGAGTAATCACCCTCTGGCAAGTCGACGGAATTAAAGTCGATTGCTACAATACTAGTATCGCCTGGCATGACAGTGTCGTGCATTGGTGTAACATCTAACCAACCCTGAACATTTATTGTATAATCTTCTACTTCACCAAAATTGGTTGTGCCACATGGATTTAATGTTCCGGAATATGTTAGCCGTACTCTCATCTTTGTTGTACCGGTAACCGAACCTGGAGGAGGAATGATTGTTCCATAATAATCAGGTTGCAAGGTTGCACCATCAAGAACGGTCAGTTCTTCTTCATCAAACTCACCATCAATGTTCCAGTCGATCCACACACCGCATTGATCAAGGTCGTATGGATGACCATTGATTACATGAATTTCATAGGCACTTCCAACCTTCATGGTTGTTGACAAATCTGAATAATCAGTATATTTATCATTTACGGTATTTAAATTGCTGATATCACCAACTTCAACACCACTGATATACTCCTTATCAAGACCACTTCCTAGGTACCCACCACTTGCATCACAGTAATTTGGATTTTTCGATTGAGAAGCACTTAAACTCATGGAGTATTCCAGATCAAGCTGTCCTGTATTGATAATTGTAATAGGGTGTTGTTTAATTATTCCTGTGGGAATATGGTCGGAAATGGAATCAGGAGAAACGGAAATACTTACACCTCCCCATCGCAAAGTAATTCCTGAGGCACCCGATTCAATATTGTCAGTATAATATGCGGTTACCCTGTATCTGTAAGATCCGTATGCAGGCAATATCTCTGAAAAGGTGGTATCATTTGTTGTAGAAATGGAGTCACCATTTCGGTAAACAATAAATGTTAAAAACCCTGGGGCATTTTCATAGGACCAGTTTAACTTTGCTTCACCGGTTTCAAAGATTACTTCACCTGTAAGATTTACGGGACGGTTTACCGGATTTGTTTCATATGGCGAACAATATGACATTGCATATCCCAAACGGTTATCAGTCCATACAGGATATACAACACCGTTTTTGGCATGAATTCCTAAATAGTCGCCCATATAGTTATCAGCTAAACCAGGAATAGGAGATGGAGTAAAGCTAACATCGCTAACTTTAAATTCTTCCCAGGATTCTCCACCATCAACAGAATTAGCACAATAAACTTCGCATTGATCATAACCTACATTCCGGTCATCATAGTAAATCATACTTAATATTCCATGAGTTGGGTCACAAGTGATCCATGGCATATAATGTTGTTTTCCCTGACCGTAAATACTTTCATTAACTTTAATTGGATCACTCCATGTTTCACCCTGATCAATGGATTTGATTATGTAAATATCAATATCATATCCATTGTTGATACCGGGAATACCTTTATTAGCCCATGTTACATAAATTGTTCCCCTGTCGGCGCTATTGCTGTTATCAACAGTTGCAACCGGGAATGAATTTACTCTCATGTCTTTATTGGTTCCGGAAGCTCTAATACCATTGATATTCGTAATAATTCTTGTAGCTGGCTCCCAGCTTGCACCTCCGTCAAAGGATCTTGCGAATCCTATGGCATTTTCATCACTTCCCCCGGATGCCCAGGTGTCATAAATTGCCCAAATTGCATAAAGTTCGCCATTGGGGCCCGTACTTAAATTCACACCCTGATTATGGCTTCCTGCGTTTACATCAGAACTTATATCTGTATTAAGCAACCAGGTTTCTCCATCATCAACTGAATAGCTAGTGCCAATTTGACCAATGTCGAGATCGCTGAAATTTGTCCATGCTACATATAAATTTCCTTCAAAGGGACTATCGGGATTATTATCAATCCACATATGGTTTTTGTCACATTCCAAGACTGGATTTGGCGATACATTTTTAATGGTCCATGTATCACCCATGTCATCTGAAAAGGAAACCCCCATTTGGAAGTTATTATTAATATAGTTTATATACCACCTTCCGTTAAGGCCAATAACAGCGGAAGGATCACCAAAATTATCTTCACCAGAGCCTTCAATCTGACCATTCCATACCGTGCCGGAATTTGTGGAATAAAATGAATTTGCCCCGTATGCAGTATCAATTGGATTTGTGGCAGAATTATTTGAGTTTAAAATATTGGTTTCATCAAGAGGGTTTATAAAAACCGAATTTTCGCTTTGGAGACAGTTAATCTCTGTTACGGGAACATCAGGTGAATTTAAAGTTGCTACAGTTCTTACATTGAGTTCGCTCCCTGTAAAGATGGCGGGTTTAGCTTCTTTTTCAGGGTTATATGGAACAATTCCTTTGGCAGCTAACCTTTTCCAATATCCCTGGTTGTCAATTCTTGTATCCGGCACTTCATTGTTATCATCATTGTTTAGAGCCATGTTTGTAGCAACACCTACTAACAGCACTAAAACAATAAATGAAAGTACTTTGATGGTTTTCATTATTTTCTGAGTTAAGCAACACGCAAGATAGTAATATATTGATTAGGAAATGTGTGTGAAGGTTGCATTAGGGTAGTGAAATGAAGAAATTAAGGAGTGATGGAGTAGTGGAGGGAGTAGCTTTCTGAAAATTAAGATAATGAATTTCTGTGTCAGCATTTGGATATGTCGCAATCAGAATGGAGAAACCCAAGTGCAATATGAGATACAATCAGAGGGAGTTTTGAATGACAATAGTTGAATTCAATTAAGGTATAATCTCCATTTAAAAAAACGCCGATTATCAAAATAACCGGCGTTTTTAGTATTAGCTTCAAAAAAATAACTATTTCCGCAAAATAACTCTTGATGTTATTGAAGAGCTATTTTTGGTAACAGAAACTGTATATAGTCCGTCAGAATATCCTGATAAGTCAACCTTAACAGAATTGTTATAAGAAATTGATACATTTGATTTTTCATAAACGATCTTACCTGATTGATCTGAAATCCGGAGGTCAATCTGTTCAGCTACATTGTTGGATAAACCGATATTGAAAACTCCATTCGATGGATTAGGATAGACGTTTATTTCCATTCCTGCTAACTCATCAATACTTGTACAATCAACAAATTCAATGGTTATTTCACCTGAATTATCACAACCTGATTCATTTGTAACTTCAACACTTAGCTGTTGGTTACCCAAACCAAATCCAATGGTATCAACTACAATTGATTGTGATGTTTCAAGATTAGACCATAGGTATGTTGAACCTGGGTTTCCTGCATCAAGCGTGATTAAAGCTCCTCCACAGATTGTTGTATCAACTCCAAGATTCACAACTGGAATTTGTGCGAAGTCGATATAAACAGTATCATAACCATTACATCCGTATTCACTTGTTACTTCAGCCCAGAACATTGTTTCACCTGAACCGGTTCCAACAATAGTTTGAGTTGTTTCATCAGTTGACCATAAGTAAGTGTTTCCAGGATTACCTGCATCCAGATCAATCTCAGTTTCTCCGCAAAGGGTAGTGTTATCACCAAGGTCAACTACTGGTAGTTGATGTACAGTTACAGAAACGGATTGGTCAATTGTAACAGATCCGTCAGAAACAGAAACCATATAGGTTGTATTTTCCTCGGGGTTTACAAGGGGATCAGCTATATTGGATGTAAAACCTTCAGGATCTGACGTCCATGAATAGGTGAAAGACCCCATTCCTCCAGATGCAACAGCCATTAACTGTGTTGTTTCACCAAAACAGATTACTGTTGGATTGGCTGAAACAGAAAGTGACATATCAGTAACATGCATTGTAAAATCAACATCATAACCAGGATTATTTAAGTCGTTGGTAATGAAACCAACAACATCGTCATAAGTACCAACAGACATTCCTGATGCATCAAAAGTAACGGTTACCATAAGTGAATCACCCGGAGGTATAATTCCACTATTAGGATCAAGAGTTAACCAGCTTGCAATGGCGATTGAATAATCTTCTACTTCTCCATATTTGGTATTACCGTAGGCCGACAACCTGCCTGGTGAAGCAAGACGAACACGCATTCCGGTTATATCTTGAATTGTGCCTTCCGGAATTTCGATATTGCCGGTAAATACTCCAAATTTTTTGTCATCACTTAATGTAATTTCTCCTTCATCAAATTCACCGTTATTATCCCAGTCGATCCACACTTTACATTGATCCCCTTCGTATGCATTTGCTGCAACAACTTCAATGGTGTATGTGTTTCCGGCAACGACATTTGCAACAAGGCTTGTAAAGTCAGAGTGATAGTCGCTTGCAGATCTGTTTTCTAGATTAGCAATTCTAACAATATTAATATACTCATCTCCACCACCTTTTGCTATCTCATAATTATTTGTTTGCATCTTGCCAAAGAAAGGGGAAAGGCTGTAATCAAGATCAAGAACACCTACGTTTTTAATAGTCATCATTTGAGTTTCCATACCTTCAGGATTAACAATTGCAGTATAACTTGAAGGAACGATTTCAATTGTTGAGGTACCAAATTGAGTTTCTGCGACAGCTGCATCCGACTCCTGATTACCAGAGAAAACAGCTGTTACTTCATATGTGTAGTAATCATATTCGGTTAATATTTCTGTATAAGTTAACTCGATTGTAGAAGTGATTAACTCAGCATTACGATAAACGTTAAAATGATCAAAACCAGTTGTTCCATTAAAATTCCAGTTTAGTATACATTCACCAGTTTCCTGATCAGTATTAGCCATTAGGGCAAATGGAGCAACAACATTAATTGTTTCAAAAACGCTTACATAGCCCATTGCTTTACCTGTTCTGTTATCTGTCCAGCATGGATATACTTTTCCATCACTTGAATGGATTGCAAGGTAATCACCAAAATATCCTGAAGCAAGACCTGGAATAGGAGATGGTGTAAAAGCAACGTCACTAACTTTAAAATCTTCCCATGTTTCTCCGGCGTTGGTTGAAACTGCTACCCATGCTTCAGCTTGAGAGGCAGTAGTATTTCTATTATCATAAAAGATAACACTAAGGATTCCACTTGATGCATCACAAGTAATCCAAGGAAGGTAATGTGCTTTCCCTTGGTCGATTGGATCCTGATTCACACGAATAGGATCTGACCATGTTATACCTTCATCTTCAGATTTGATCATGTAAACATCACGATCACTTCCTGTATTAGTACCGGGAACTCCTGTATTTGTCCATACAACGTAAATATTTCCGCTGTTTGGTCCATTACTTGCATCAACGGCCATAACCGGAAATGAATTTACGCGCATGTTTTGTGGCACACCAGAGTTACGTATCCCTTTGATGTTATCAATGATTCTGTATGCAGGTTCCCATGTTTCACCACCGTCGAAAGAACGTGCCATACCCATTGAATTTTCATCATTAGGCCAGTTGTCATAGATAGTCCATACAGCATAAACTTCGCCATTGGGGCCTGTGCTGATATTAACACCTTGATGGTGCCCAGAAGTATTAATTGCCTGGCTTATATTTACCTTTTGGCTCCATGATTCACCATTATCAGTTGATCTGCTTAATACAATGTTTTCATTGTATGAACCTCCGAAATCGGTCCATGCATTGTAAAGGTGGTTTTCATAAGGACTTCCAACTTTAGCATCTATCCACATATGATTTTTGTCTGCAAGGTCATTCCATCCGTTGCCTGGTTTGGCGGCTACCTGAACGTTAGTCCATGTTTGTCCTTGGTCATCAGAATAAGAGATGTCCTGTCCGCTACCATTACTAATATATCCAACGTACCATCTGCCATCAGTACCTATACATGATGCAGGGTCGCCACTATTACTACCATTTGGTCCGTGAACATCACCTTGCCATGTAGTAGCAAAGTCAAAAGTGTACAGATAATCAGCTCCATATACAGACCCACCGCTTGCAGGAGTAGAGTTATTTGAATTAAATGCAACTAAGTTATTACTTGGGTCAACAAAAATTGAATTCTCACTTTGTGTTGATGGTTCTGTGGTTACAGGAACATCAGGTGAATTTTCATATGCTACTGTCCTTGCATTAATTGTACTGCCGGTATAAACGGCTTGTGGCACTTCAACCTCAGGGTTTAAAACGGTAAGACCTCTTTTTGCCATTCTTTTCCAGTAACCGTTATTATCGATTCTGGTATCTACTTTTGCTCTTTTTTCTCTTTCTGGTTCAGATGAGTCGCTGATTGCCCAATTGACAGCAGTAACCATTAAAACAAATGAGAAAAAGATGATTAATAATTTTCGCATGATTGTGATTTTTGTGTTAGTTGTGATTATACAGACATAAGAATTAGCATTAAGTTGTATCACAACGAAATGCCGATGCTAAGATCCATTGCAAAAGTAAAGAAAAACTTTTTAATAATCTCTAGCTTCAGCGTCACCGAGAATAAGCCTTAGTCCGTTCATTGCCAGTGCTTTCATTTCATCTTCACCAGGATAAACATGAACTGGAGCCATCCGATGAATATAGGAGATTATCTGGTTAACAAAATATTTATCGTAGGCAATTCCTCCAGTTATTAGGATTCCATCAACCTCAGATTTCAGTACAGCAACCATTGAACCAATTTCTTTGGCAATTTGGTAAGCCATACCATTATAAACGTATTCTGCTTCCTTATCTCCCTCTCCAACTCTTTGTTCAACCTCATATGCACTATTGGTACCCAGATAGGCAACAAGCCCGCCTTCACCCTTGATCATCTTCATAATCTCTTTCATGGTATAATTACCGCTATAGCAAAGACGTACAAGATCTCCAACGGGCAATGTTCCTGTTCTTTCAGGTGAAAATGGTCCGTCACCATCAAGTCCCTGATTAACATCAATTACCCGACCTTTTTGATGAGCACCAACTGTTATCCCACCACCAAGATGTACAACAATAAGGTTAAGATCCTCGTATTTACGCATTATTGATTTTGCATGTTCTCTGGCAACAGCCTTTTGATTTAGAGCATGAAATATTGAACGGCGTGGTAACAGAGGGTGGCCTGATAATCTTGCCAGTTCTCCTAATTCATCAACAACAACAGGGTTGGTAATATATGCATTGGCATTTGGAAGCGACTCAGCAAGGTCATATGCAATTAATCCTCCCAGATTACTGGCGTGCTCTCCATATGCACAACTTTCAAGATCAGCAACCATCTTCTCATCAACTGCAATTATACCCGATTCAACAGGTTTGAGTAGTCCGCCACGACCCATAATAACTCTGATCTGGCTCAGTGGAATGTCAGCATTTTTAAGTTCATCAAGGATTAGCTCTTTACGAAAGTTAAACTGATCGGTAACAAGTTCAAAAGGAGCTAATTCCTCTGTTGTATGGCGGATTGTTTGTATAAATACAGGAGTGGTATCAGCATACACAGCTATTTTTGTGGATGTTGAACCCGGATTTATGGCCAATATATAAACGGTTTCCATTTATGTACTCCTGGTTTTTATTACAAAATATTATTATTATGCTATAGCTGCTGCAAGAGCTATGGACAGAAATTTACTTTTCTCGGAATCACCTCTTGAAGTAAGAACGATTGGCACTTTAGCACCCATAATTACTGCTGCTGCTGTTGCCCCACCAAGGAAGTTAAGTGATTTATATAGAATGTTTGCACCATTAATATCAGGAGCAAGAATTATATCAGCTTCACCTGCAACGTCACTTGTGATATGCTTAAGTTCGGCAGCTCCTTTATTTATAGCACCGTCAAGAGCAAGAGGACCATCAATAATACATCCTTTAATTTGCTTACGATAATTCATCATCGAAATTGTAGCTGCATGCATTGTTGCTTCCATTTTTGGATTAACAGTTTCCACTGAACCAATTATTGCAACTTTAGGATTTGGGTTATTTAAACCGTGAAATACCTTAACACTATTTTTGATTATATCAATTTTTTCTTCCAGACCTGGATCAACATTCATTGCTGCATCAGTAACGCAAAGAAGTTTGTGATAATATGGAGTTTCGAACAGGGCAACATGACTTAAGAGGGAACCAGTACGTAAACCATATTCTTTATTAAGAACAGCCTTAAGCAGTAATCCTGAACTAACCAGACCTTTCATAAGAAAGTCTGCCTTACCTTCACCAATCATTCTTGTCGCCTCAAGAGAAGCCTGAAATGGATCAACTACATTAATTATCTGAATGTTCTGAACATCAAATTTAATATCAGCAGAAATCTTTCTGATTTCCTTTTCATCGCCAATAAGAATTGGTTCAATTATTCCCTGTGCATATGCATTTGCAACAGCTTCCAGTACGTGATAATCGCCGGCAGCTGCAACAGCTAATCTTCTTTTTTCCTTGCCTTTCGCGAGGTCTACTAATGATTCCAGATTCTTAATCATTCTAAAAAATTCTATTAGTTATTTATAAAAATATGAGCAGGATAAATTACCCTGCTCTGAAAATTTTTGCAAAATTACAATTAAAAGTACATAATAGCTCCAATTTTGACGTTAAATGGGTTCCCTGGAGTAAAGTTTATTTCCGATACCGGATTTAACTCACCTCTGAGTCGAGATTCTGTGTCAAATTGAGCTTCATTCCAATTAGTATTTGTGATGTTTTCAATGCTGGAATAGAGTTTAAAATTCTTGAAACTATATCCAATACTGGCATTTAATAGTGTGTAACCCAGAGCTCTAACAGTATTATCTTCGTTTGCCGGACGAGATCCAATATATCGGTAACGTACCGTTCCTTCGATTCCGGAAGGATGAAGTACAGTTAGTCCGCCTGAGGATGAAATTCTTGGTGCCAATGGAATATAGTTTTGTCCATCGGGTTCATCAATATAATGACCTTTGGCAAGATTTAAATCTGCATCGGCCCAGAGCCATTTGGCTAGCTGTACCCTTGCTTCAAAATCGAGACCAATTCGTTGAGTTTTTCCTGATATTTCGGTATTACCTTCATCACCAATGAAAACAAGTTCTTCCTGCATATATAGATACCATACTGTTAAGCCAACGATTATGTTTTTCCCTATCATTACCTTTGTGCCAAGTTCTGTTCCCAGTGCTCGTGGCAGAGTTTTGATATTTCTGGAAGCCGGGTTTAAATTCTGAGAAATCAAAACCGAATCAATTTGAACAGGACTGAATCCTTTATTGGATAATGATTGTTCAATCTCACATATTCGTTGTGCAATAATTACATCTCTTGCATCATTAGAGTGAAATCCTGATCCGGCATTTAGAAAGAGGTCGACGGAACTACTAGGGCTAAAAACCAAATTTAATTTGGGATTCACCGTTAGCTTTTGAGCATAGGTTGAAGCATGGGGAAGATGTGAAATGGTATCTGTACTGTTCTCAAGCTTATCATTCATATTGAACGTGAAGTAATCACCTCGTAATCCTAGTTGCAATCGCCATTTTGTGCTGAAATAAAACACTTCATCAAAATATAGAAACAGATTGCGTTGTGAAACTTCATCAATGCGGTTTGCATATTCACGAACTCGGTCAGGACTTTTCCAAAGTTCAACATTAATATTATCAGCACGCAGACCGCCACCAAAAGTTGTCTTTGTTATGGTATTCCCAATGGATGATCTAACAACATAGCTGCTGTTTATTCCTGAGATAATCCGGCTATCAGTCTGTTCAATCATGTCTCCGTTAACGGAATCGTTAAGGAAGAATGTGAAGTTTGAAAACAGCTTGAAATTATACCAGCTAGAATATCCTTGGAGTGTGAATGTGCTGTTGGTACCGGCGCCATTTTCATAAAGTACCGAGAAGTTGGTACGACTTGTTGTTCCACCTTCCATATCATCAATGGCACCAAACCTATCTATAATCCCTTGTTTAACAGCTCTTGTGGGGATTTGCCCAGAAGCGTTCCAGGCTGAACTGAATCCACTCATGGAGACTGCGAGCTCACTGTTTTTACTAATGTGAGTATGGAATTTACCAAAAACATTTACTCTGTTAAAATCCTGTGGACTATCAAAAGGGCCATCAGTTGTGCAGTATTTCGCTGCCAGATAAGCACTTCGGTGTGAGTCGGATGTGGGAATTTTAAGGATAGTTGTTATTTCACCTGTATTGAACATCCCACCTTCAACCTTAATAAGGTTTTTGTCGGGATGATCAGTTGTTTGGAAAGATACTGCTCCTGCTGTAGCAAAATCACCGAATTGTGAAAAATACGGTCCTTTGTAAACATCTAGTGATTCAACAATTTCCGGAATTAGAAAATGTAAATCGGCATATCCCTGACCATGACCATGAGTAACCATGTTTACGGGCATTCCATCAACTGAGATTGCAACATCTGTACCGTGATCAGCATCAAAACCTCGCATAAAAATCTGTTCGGCCTTACCACCTCCGGCATGTTGGGCAATGATTAATCCCGGAGCCAATGTAAGCAAATCCTGTGATGATTTTGCAGGACGTAATTTAATATCAAACTCCCTAATTGATCTTGCGGAAGCTGTGGAAAAAGGTTTTCGAGCCTGCACCTGTACAGATGACAGACTTAATGAGGCTGGAATCATTGAGACCTCTAGATTTGTTTTTTTGTTGGATATGATAATCACTTTTTCTTCCACGGTACTAAATCCGATAAAAGATATCGATACATTGTATTCACCGGCAGGAATATCAGAAATAGAAAAATTTCCATGCAATCCTGTTGTTGAACCAAGCATGGTTCCATTTATAACAATGTTTACGGAAGGTATTCCCAACCCGTCCTCGGTGTTTGTTATGGTACCTTCTAATGTGCCTTTTCCTTGCGAAAAGGTATATGTACTGAATGCTGCTAAACAGCATATCAATATTGTTTTGATAATAATATTTCGAGTTAAAATATTCATTATAAATAAGATAATTAAGTGTAAAAATGTCCAAAGGATTGTAATCTTTTTCAATTAATTAAACCAATGGATATACTAAGTCAATGTCATACAAAGGTTATGAGTTACATTATAATGTAATTCATACAATTGCATAATTAATATGGATGCCCTGTTACACGGCATCGATAGATTATTTATTTGCTTAGGATTTTCGAGGAGGGGGATCGGGTGGTTTGGCAAATGTTATAGTGAGGTTCTCACTTTTATTATGATATGTATTTGAACTTTCTTGTTTAGGATTGTTTATTGTTAGTTTATTGCAGATGATATGACTGAAATAATCGAGACTTACCACAGGAGTTGCATTGTTTCCTGATTCTTTTTCATTTCTGTTTTCCTCAACAAAGAGTGAATAATCAACAAAGCTATTATGTGAGTGAGTATGGTTTTCCAGAATGTTGGATGAATGACTATGATGCTGATTGAGTGTATGTTCAATCATGTGATGCATGTAATGCGATACTTGTACAGTTACATAATTTGATAATCCAAAAACATATGTAAGAATTACGAAACAGGATAATATTTTAGCAAAAATTTGTTTCACGAACTAATTTCGGATTCTAAGTTAGATGGCAAAAATATAAATAGAAGCGTTATTGTTAATTTTTTAACACAATATTTGATAAATTTATTTTCGTTATAAATAACAAAGCTCAAAATTGCTAATTACCAACTAGTTTGTAAATTGCATCTAAAAACAAGAAGAAATGAAAACCAGTGTATTATTTGTTTGTTTGGGCAATATTTGTCGCTCACCCAGTGCGGAGGCTGTATTTAAAGGATTTGTAAGCGAAAAGGGGAAAGAACAGTTTTTTGATATAGATTCGGCAGGAACTTATGGATATCATGAGGGAGAGCCTGCTGATAGAAGAATGCAAAGTCATGCTGTACGAAGAGGTTATAACCTTACTTCCATATCAAGACCATTTAACCCGAATAAGGATTGGGATAATTTTGATTATATCATCGGAATGGATGATTCCAACATGAAAAACTTGGCTGATATGGCCCGAAACACGGATGACCTTAAAAAATTATACAAGATGACGGATTTTTCGAATAATTACAGTCATACTGAAGTTCCTGACCCTTATTATGGTGGTGATCAGGGATTTGAGCTTGTGCTGGATTTACTTGAAGATGCAAGTGAAGGCTTCTATGAATATCTTGTAGGGAAATCTACTGAGTAAACGACCTATGGTTCAGTGGATATTTCATCTTTATTTGCCATAAACATACGAACTTTTATCGATGGATTTAAGTTTGTGAATTAGTGGCAGTACTAAATCCTATTGCATAACTTCGAAATCTGATTTTTCAGCGCCACAAACAGGGCAAATCCAATCATCAGGAATATCTTCAAATGGGGTACCGGGAACTATTCCACCATCGGGATCACCCTCAACAGGATCATAGATATGATCACAAACTAAACACTGGTATTTCGGGCCTAGATCAGTACGGGTTTCTTTTTCTTTTTCTGCTTCTGGTTTAATGTAGGTTGGTGCATTCTTCGGAGCTTTACCTTTTTTCACATTGCGGTAATAATCATATGTAAGGGGAATTCCATCACCTTCCAATAGTTCATTACCTATTATTTCTCCAATGTAAATAATATGGCTTCCAACATCAAATTTACTAATCACCTTGCATTCAAACCATGCAATTGAATCCGTTGTAACAATTGGAATTCCGGTTGAACCGGTTAAATATTCAATATCGGGAAACTTATCAACGTCCTTACCACTTTTGTAACCAAAAAGCCCAATAGTCTCCGGAGATGTCTCCTGTTTCAGTATTGATATTGAGAATGCGCCAGTATTATTTATTATTTCCGATGTGTAATTGTCTTTATTACAAGATATTGCAATTTGTGGTGGGTCGGCGGTGACCTGAAATGCAGTATTTGCAATATATCCGCTTTTTTGTTTTTCATCACCAGAGCTTATGATGTATAGACCATAGGATATTTTAAAAAACGCTTCAATGTTCATGGTTATGTATTTTTATTGTGCATCAAAGCTACAAATAAACTGCATATTTTAGCGTTATTTAGTAATATGTTATTACTTTGCACAATACTAAAATGTAGTGGTTTGAATAAGCTAAAGATTATATTGTTTTCGTTTGTTATCATACTATTGGGATTGACAATTAGCTGTAAATCAAAGAAAGTAGTTATGAAACCTGAAGGTGCAGGTAAAAAGAACGTTGATAGAGCAAATCAGGATGGAAATGAGGTGGACTATGAAGAAGCTGTTCAACGTCATTATGATATGCAAAGTAATCGTACTAAAGAAATGATGTCACGAACAGCTAAGAAAAGGAAAATGAGTAATTCTGGTTTAAACCGACAATGGTACGACCAGTTATTTAACAATGCATGTTTAAGACATTCTGATATGGTCAAAACCGGTCATTCCTATTCAACCGTTACGAAAAGATCATCGTGTTTTATAAAGAATTAGTAATGAAAAAGATAATTACCCTAACAATCACCTTATTTGTTTTTACGGCAATTAATGCACAGTTTATCAGAGATGTGCTGAGCTTTAACAGTGGCGGACAGATAAGTCTGCAATGGAATATGGCTCAGCCATTGGGTGCAATGAAAGACTTTGTTTCTCCCTGGACTTATTCGGGAATAAGTGTTGATTACCGACATTGTTACAAAGACAATATTATTATTGGTGGTCGTACAGGATGGAATGGGTTCTATGAAAATGTTGGCCTTACAAATGTTGAAAATGGAACAACTCAAACCTACAGCAGGTTGGAGCACAGGGTTAATGCAATACCAATTCTATTTATAGTTGATTATATGGTTCCAAGCAACAAATTTATTCCCTATGCAGGGATTGGAATCGGTGGATACTATATTAACTCTTCAGTGTCATCAAATAATCTTGGAACTCAATATACTAATTCGTTTCATTTTGGCGTTTCCCCTGAGGTTGGAATAACGATTCCGTTTATCATAAGTAACTTCGGCTTGACCGTTAGCTCAAGATACAACTTTGTTGTAAAGACCTCAAAAACAACACATTATTCCTGGTTTGATTTCAATATTGGGATATCAATGATGTATTAAAAGAAAGTTAGGATGATAAAAAAGATATTATCAATAGTAGTTACTGCATTACTTGTTTTCCTAATTGCACCAGGATGTAACAAGGGATCCACAAATCCGAATCTCCCACGGGTAGTGATAAATGTAACCCTTGACCCAAATTCAACCATTTTTCAGCAATTAAACACTCCTGGTGGCTGGTTATATCTGGATGAACAACCGGGAATTTATATTCCATACGGTAGCCAGGGTGTTATTGTTTACAGACTAAGTATGACCGAGTTTAAAGCCTATGAACGACAGTCACCGGATTCACGTTTTTCATGTTGTAATGAATACAACGAAAACTGCGCAAAGCTTATTGTTGGCCCTAATTATCCTTTTGTGAAGGATACCTGTAACGGCAATATGTATCAGTTACTTGACGGATCATTATTCGATGGTGAAGGTTTGTATCCACTCATCCAGTACAATGCTCTCTATGAAGGTGGGTTATTGCATGTTTTTAATTAGTTATTGGTCTTTGATTTTCCACCATCTTTCATCAATATAAAAATGTATTTTTGAAATTGGTATGAAAGACATAGCTCAAGTCGTAGAAATAATGAATAACATGGGAAGAGAAGGTATCCCTTTCCTTTTCATTCTTGATTTTGATCTATCCTTACCAGTTATTATGCCAATTGCTGATGTTAATCCTGAAGAAATTAGATATTCAATTAACGGAGTGACGAATACTGATATTGTACAAATGAAGCTCCCTTATAAGATTGAATTTGAGTCTTTTCCGGTTTCATCAGTACGATATGAAGAGGCATTTGATTTGGTTCAGAAACATCTCAGACATGGTGATTCTTTCTTGTTGAACCTTACAATGCCAAGCAGGATTAAGACAAACCTTTCGCTGGAGGATATTTATTTTAATACAGAAGCAAAGTATAAGATTTGGTATAAAGATCATTTTGTTGTGTTCTCACCTGAAATCTTTATTCAAACATCCGGACAGAAAATAAGCTCATTTCCCATGAAGGGAACAATTGATGCTTCAATACCCGATGCTGAGAATAAGTTGTTAACCAATAAAAAAGAGCTTGCCGAGCATTTCACCATTGTTGATCTTATCAGAAATGATCTTAGCATGGTGGCGAAAAATGTAGTAGTCGACCGTTTTAGATATATTGATGAGGTAGTAACAAACAGAGGTAGTTTGTTGCAGATGAGTTCAGAGATTGTTGGCGATCTACCGGAAAATTTCAGGGAAAATATTGGCGACTTGATTGTTAAGATGTTACCTGCCGGATCAATTTCAGGGGCACCGAAAAAGAAGACAATAGAAGTAATTAAAGAAGCCGAGAAATATGACAGAGGTTATTACACAGGTATTTGTGGAATCTTCGATGGCAAGAATATCGACAGCGGTGTGATGATAAGATATATTGAACAAACTTCTGATGGTTTGGTATATAAAAGCGGTGGAGGAATTACTTTTCAGAGTCATCCGGATGAAGAATATCAGGAACTCATCGATAAGATTTATATACCGGTTTCATTAAAGAAATAGCAGATGAAATTGTTGGAGACCATACGCTTCGAAAAAGGGAAGTTCTGCAATCTGGAATATCATCAGGATAGGATGGATAACACAAGAAAAAACCTACTTGGGAGTACTAATAATATCGACTTAGAAATTGTCCTTAAAGCATCATTAAAACCTGAAAATGGCAGTCTCTACAAGTGCCGCATAATCTATGATAAAAAGATAGAAAGCATTGAGTTTGTGCCATATCATTGCCCAAATATCACTTCATTGAAATTAGTACAATGCGATAATATTGATTATCATTTTAAGTTTCTTGACAGAAATAGTATAATTGAGTTATACCGACAAAAGGGTGGTGCTGATGACATTATAATTGTAAAAAAAGGATTGATAACAGATTCCTCAACTGCAAACCTGCTGTTTTTTGATGGTAGGAATTGGATAACTCCATCCAAGCCATTGCTCAAAGGGACACAGAGGGCAAAACTCATCGAAGAATGTAAAATTCAAACCGGAGATATTACAAATGATGATCTGTTAACCTATAAAAAGATCAGGTTGATAAATGCAATGTTAAAGTTTGAGGATGAGGTGGATATTGATATTACTAACATTAGTTAGATCCTTTTTCATTTAGAACTTCTTGCAGTGCTAACAATATATCAACCGCTTCTTTGCTATTGATTTTATCATCAATTACTGATTTTAAATCATCAAAAGCTTTTTGATTAATTGTGTTATTGAATTCAATATTCTGCTCTGCATACATGATATAAAGCTTCTTAGCTACTTCAAAATCTTTATCCATAAAGGTAACAAAGGCAACATTATACTTTGCCTCGAAGTAGTTTTCCTTGTTATGCACAGCTTTATAGAAGTAATTCTTACTTTTTTTGTACTTGCCTCTGCTAAGATAAATACTTCCTAAATCAAAATAAGCTTGCGATTTATTTGGTTCTATGCTTACAGCCACCTTTAAATCAAATATGGCTTTCTCCGTTAACTTAAGTTCAGTTCTTGTTTTAGCCCGTAGCATATAATAATCATAGTTATTGTCGCAATATGAAATGCACTTATTCAGATCCTGATGTGCTTCTTCATATTTTCCCCCATTGAAGCTAATTTGAGCTCGGCTATAATATGCATCGCAATATTTAGCATCTAGTTTTATGACTCTATTTAAGAAAATTAAAGCGCTGTCTGTTTGTTCAAGTCCGATAAAGCATTTCCCAATTGAGTAAAGGATCAATTCATTATCAGGGATATATTGATCCAAATATTTATAGTCGAACAATGCCTGACTAAACATTTCCATCTTGAAATATGTATTACCTCGATTGTACTTGGCTAATAGGTGTGTTGGTTTTAGTTTTAGAACTGTTTCGAAGTCATTGAGAGCCTTGTTATATTTAGCAATTTTACCGTAATAAGTACCTCTGGAATTAATAGCGTCGGTATAATTGGGGATTGAATCAATCACTGATGACAACTGTTGAATTGCTTCCTCTGTTTTCCCATGTCGGTTTTTCAGATCACTGTTAAATACTTTGATAAATACTAGTGTTGAGTCTTTTTTAATTAGGTTATTTGTTCTTTCCATTGGCAGAGAATAACCTTTAAACAGGAATAAATAATAATTATAAATCCTTTCAACCAGCAAATTATCAGGATATTTCTTAATTATTCTGAGAATACTTGTGTAGTCATCATATGGATTATAATACTTAGCCATTCGGATCAATTTATATCCGGCATTTAATATTGCTTCGTTTTTGGTATCTGAATTAAGGCAAAGAATAATATCATCCAATTCCAATTCTTTGAATGATCCTGTATAGTAATTAACCTCATCTTTTTTCAGAATTTCTATGCTTTCTGAAAAATATGAAATTGTTAAATCTCTACTATTTCTTTTTGTTAGATAAGAATAACCCAATAACATTGGAAATCTGTAGTCTGTTGAGTCCAATAAGTACCCTGATTTGAAATCCAGGATTTCTCCTCCTTCATGATTAAAAGACCTCATTTTTAATAATCCTCTTCTCAGGTAAACCTCAGGGATATTTGGATTTAATTCAATAACCTTTGAATAATATTCGCTGGCTTTAGCTTTTCTTGATAGGTGATAGTATATGTCACCAAGAAGAAGGTTTGCGCTTAAGTTTTTGGAATTGTTATTAAGTATCGATTTAAGCTCTTTAATTGCCAATTTTTCTTTTTGAAAGCTGTAGTGTGCCAAGGCGATAATATAACTAACATTGGATGAAGGCCCGTTTACTTCGATACAACGATTACAAGTAACCAAAGCATCTTCATAATTCCTATTCTCAATAAATTGTACTGCCAGATGTAAATATGAGTCGATGTTACTTGGATAAAACTCAGTTGATTTTTTGAAATAAAATACCGCGCTATCATTTTGGTCAAGAGCTGATTTACATGATCCTATCATCATTAATGGATAGTATGCCGGCGCATCCTGAATGGTTTGATAAACTGACGACTGAATTGAAGTCGTATCGATGGATTTTCTAAAATAAATAATAGCTGTATCATAGAAGCCTATTTCCATATTACTAAGCCCCAATGAATAGTTATCATGCTGACTTCCGGAGTAACTATTGTTTAAATTCTGATAATATGCCAGACGTTTTTGCTTCCATTCTTTTTCGTTGGAAATCTTGTATTTATCAAAATAGTTGGTGCTATCCTGAGCAGTTATTATTAGTGAAATAAGAATAAAAATAAGTAATACTTGTAGCTTTTTCATAATTAAAAGATGAAGCATTAAAAGTAGTAAAATGGATATTTGAAAATGAAATTGATCCAAAAGAAATAACCAGTATAACTTGAGTATACTTAAGCAGAATGCTAGTCAACAATTATAACCCCACTGGCTCTTTTTTCTTTTAAGGTGATTACAAGTTGTTCTTTCTCTTCTTCATCAAGAATAAATGGATTTCCCTTTATGATAAGAAGTTTGAGATTCGGTTTTTCCATTAATTCCCATGGGAAATGATCCAAATTGTTTTCCTGAATATCCACCTCATATAATTCAGGCATTTGAGATAAATCGGGGATGGAAAAGAGTTTGTTATAACTGATATCCAATATGGCAAGGTTCGACAATTTGGTAATCCACGCCGGGACATGTGCAAGGCGATTATCATGGATATAAAATGCAGTAAGCTTACTCAAGGATCGCAAAGTGTCGGGTAGGGTTTCGATATTATTGTAAGCCAGAAATATCATTTTCAGATTTTGTAGATTGCCAACTTCAATAGGTATTTTCTCAATATTATTGTAGTAGAAATCAATGATCTTTAGCTTTTTCTGTTTTGTAATTTCTATGGGTATGCTATCAAAAGAATTCTTGTAAAAAATAATGGTTTCCAAACTGTCAAGGTCAGCGAAAGTGGGAGGCACATCACTTATGTTATTTTTGCTATAATTCAGGGTTTTCACCTTGTACATATCACTGATGTTTTCGGGAATTTTATCAATGTTATTTCCTGCAATTACCAGAGTTTCAATATGTTTGAAATTCTTGACAGCATGTTTGTTATATTTAACTTTATTGAAGTTTATTTCAATTGATTCGAGGTTGGGCATTTTTCGGAAAAACCTTGGTATTCTCTTGATATGGTTGTCATTTATCGTAAGATTTTTAAGCTGTTTAAGGTTTCTGAGGGAACGTGGGATTTTTCTTAATTCATTATCTGAAAGATCAAGACTTATGATTTTTGATTTTTTTGGGAATCTGGCCTTTCTTAAGTTATTTTCACTCAAATTCAGGTATTTGAGACTATCAATGTCGATGTCCTTTTTTCTGATTTTCTTAAGTTTATTTTTGGATGCATTAATACTGGAAATATTATCGAAATCACCAAAATCAGGTAAGTTTTTAAAACCCATATGCCTGATGTTTATTCTTCCGGTTGTATCATGAGGCATACTTGCGAATAGTATCAAAAAATTAGTACGATTCACAGCTGCAATGCTATCCGATCGTTTACGCATTACCTGCATTATCGAGTCCATATTGCTATCATTGATAACTTGCTGCGATAGAATATTTACTGAAATAATGAAACATAGTGCAAGAAGGAAGAATGTTTTTTTCATTAAACCGGTTTTTCGAGTGTAAATTTATTTAATTTGGCATAAAATATAACAACAATGCCACTTATTAAAACAATCTTAAAAGCAATTGCCGGGATGCTATTTGGCGCCATATTCATTTTTATTGGCTTCATTATTTACATTACAATAACAGATTATAAACCCGATAAAATCGAGATTATTGTAGAGAATAGATCATCTGATATAATTGATCTACAAAAGGATACTTTTTCACTTATAAACTGGAATATCGGTTATGCCGGATTGGGTGAAGATATGGATTTCTTTTACGATGGAGGAACAAGAACACGAGCTTCAATAGAAATTTCTGAGAAGCATTTAGATGATATATTGGATTTTATTAAAACGAATGACACGGTCGATTTTTGGTTGATTCAGGAAGTTGATGTAGAGGCAAAGAGAAGCTATTATGTAAATCAGGTGGATAAGATTATTGATGTTAAAGATGGAAGTTATGGTGTTTTTGCCCGTAATTATTTATGTAAACATGTTCCCATTCCGGTGTCGGCGCCTTTGGGGTATGTTGAGGCCGGGTTGATGACTTTTTCTGATTTTCCTCCGCTGGAAGCTGTCAGACATGCTTATCCTCTCATTGCATCATGGCCAAATAAACTTTTTTTGCTCGACAGATGTTTTCTGTTGAATAGATATCCTCTTGAAAATGGTAAGGATCTTGTAGTTATAAACACACATAATTCAGCATATGTACTTGATAGTCTGTTGCGAATAGAGGAGTTACAGATTCTGAAAAAGGTGATGTTAGAGGAATATGGTAAAGGGAATTATGTTATTGCAGGTGGTGATTGGAATCAGAACCCTCCGGGATATTATCCTGCGGGAGATTATAACGGACATAATTTCAAGGCATCAGTTGTTAAAATGAATGATGATTTTATGCCCTCCGACTGGCTTTGGGCTTATGACAATAGCGCTCCAACAAACAGAAGTAACTACAAACCTTATGTGTTAGGGGAAAATACTACTACTTGTCTTGATTATTACCTGGTATCACCGAATGTGGAGATAATTGATGTTGAGGTAATTGACCAAAAGTTTAAAAATAGCGACCATCATCCGATTTATCTGAAGGCAGCCATTAAAAAATAATAATGTATCACGACATTAATTTCACTAACTGGAAAAGTCCTTTTGGAGACTTAACCCTTGCTGATTATGATGATAGGTTATGTATGTGTGACTGGCGATACAGAAAAATGCGCACAACCATTGATAGGCGGATTCAAAGTTTTTTAAATGCAGGTTTTGTTGAAAACACCACACCAATAATTATTGAAACCATAAATCAGCTGGAACAATATTTTCGGGGAGAAAGAGAAGAATTCAATATTCCTGTGATGCTTGTTGGCACAGATTTTCAGAGACTTGTTTGGGAAGCCTTAATGAAAATACCCTACGGACAAACCAGTACATATATGGAATTAACTAGAGAAGTAGGTGATGAGAAAGCAATTCGTGCTGTTGCATCGGCGAATGGTGCCAATGCAATATCAATAATAGTCCCATGCCACAGAATACTTGGCAGTAATGGAAAATTGATTGGTTATGCAGGCGGAATAATTGCAAAGTCAAAACTCCTTGACCTTGAGAATCCTAAAAGGAATCCACAGCTTGATTTGTTTGCGGATAGTTGATACTACTTCAGCAGTTTAACATTAACGGCAATGGGACCTTTTGGCCCTTGTTCTATTTCGAAATTCACAAGATTATTCTCAATAATATTCCCATCAACATTGTTAATATGAACAAATATGCTATCGCCATTATCCATATCTTTAATGAAACCAAAACCTTTTGATTCATTAAAGAAACTCACTACACCTTTACGGATGGGGTCAAATTCTTCAGTTTCTCTGGTTGGAACTCCTAATTGAACATCTTCAGCTTTAATTTTTTTCTTTTTTGTTGGATCGGGTGGCTCTGATGTAATCATACCATTTTCATCTACATAAGCGATCATGTCATCAAGACCACTCTTTTTCTCCAATTCCTTCCTCGCGGCTTTTTTTGCCTCCTTGTCTTTTCTCTTCTTCTCTTTTTTATTTCTTACATCCTTTTTGTGGAACGATTCCTGCGATCTACCCATTTAATATTTATCCTTTCAGTTAATTTAGTTTTTTGTTATTATTCAAAATGCTTGTTTGTTGAAATTTCATCAAACCGTTTTTACATTATAAGCAACAAGACCCTTATCACCTTTTTTCATGTCAAATGTAACTTCTTCATCATCTTCCAATCCGCTAAACGGACTGTCTAAACTTGTTCTGTGTACAAAAACTTCCTCGCCAGATTCAGCTACAATAAAACCGAATCCTTTGACATCGTTGTACCATTTTACTTTTCCTTTTGCCATTGTAGTTGTCTATTTTTTTAATACTCTTTTCTTGGTTTTGCTTCATTTACAACCATCTCACGATCTTTATAAGCTTTACCGCCAAGCTCATTAATAGCAGCCATAGCTTCATCATCATTGTCCATGCTGATAAATCCAAATCCTTTGCTTCTTCCATTAAATTTGTCGATGATTATTTTTACTGAACTTACTTCTCCAAATTCTGAGAATAGACTTTCAAGTTCGTTTTCATCTACCTTGTAGTTAAGGTTACCTACATAAATGTTCATACTTCTGTTTTTAAGAAATTAATATATTATTAATAATCAGGACTGTATTACCTATTTTGATAATTATCTTTTAAAAAGGAGAGCTGTGATGAACTAATATAATTAGGTAATTAGTAAACTAAGCGCAAATTTTCAAACCTGACATTTCTACAAAGGTATACAATATTTTCTGATTCAACAGTTTAAAATTATTTTCCATGATGATTTTGGCAATTTATTTAAGAATTAAATAAGTGATAGGAAGTGTATTATCCCCAAAAAGGGAACTATTATTATAATTAGCATTAAAAAAGGATAATGAAAAGTAGGTAACTGTATTTAGGGATGTTGAACAAGAATTAAATAGTTATTGATGCTTTTTGTAGATAATTCCATTGTAATATTCAGTGCAAACGATAGCAATGAAGTTTTCCAACATATCGGATTTCCATATCTAAATCCATATTTAACATTGGTTTAACACGATAAAATTTTTTCATTTTGAATCAATACTATTTTTGCACGCTATTTTTAACATTTAAAATATGATGATCATGAACAACACTGAAAAATTTAGAAACGCATGTGAAGATGCAGTACAAGTATTTGTAAAGCTGAATATTGAAGAACAAAATGATATAAAATCAAAATTAGAGTATTGCATTGGAAGTTACGACCATGATAAAAACCCAGTTGGATTAATTGAATATGCTAAAATTGCTCTTGCAGAACTCAAATCTTTCAAAAAACAAAATCCAAGAAAAGTAAATAAGAAAATTATTGAAAACCTTGAGAAATTCTTAGCCAACTAAGACAAAAGATTGTTATCAGGTTGTTGTGGTTATTAAGTTAAATTCACGACAACCTGATAACACTAACAACCTGAAATAACGATTACCCCAACCATTATTTTTTAGCTCTCCACTATCAACCTCTCTGTTATTGTTAAAGAATTGTATTTCTGATTACTATTCGGGGTATGATTTCAGTCCGTTCGTTGATACAATCGCTCAATTCATTGATTTCATTTCTTATAATTAAAGGAGCACCTTTATTTTGTTCTTGTATTTATAATAAATAACAACATTATGAAAAAATATATATTCATACTTATACTATCAATGGGCTTTATTGCAATTTCCAATAGTCAGGAATTTTATGATATCAATACAATAAACACTATTGAGATTACCTTCCAGGAATCAAATTGGGATGAAATACTTGACCAATATTATGCCGCAGGTGATGAGGAGAGACTTGTGGGCTCTGTTTCCATTAATGGACAAGTATTTGATAGTGCCGGTATTCGATACAAGGGTAATAGTACATACAGTGCAAACCAGGTAAAAAACCCTTTAAATATTAAGTTGGATCATATTATTGATGATCAAACGATTGATGGATATGGTACACTTAAGCTTGCTAATGTATTTAAGGATCCGTCTTTTGTTAGAGAAGTTTTAGCTTATGAAATTGCGAGGAAATATTTTCCTGCAAGTCAGGCTAATTTCACTAATGTATATATCAATGGCAATCATTTGGGATTATATACAAGTGATCAGAGTGTGGACAAGTTTTTTATGCGAACTCACTATGGTAGTGATGAGAATACTCGTGTAAAAGGTGAGCTCACAAGTAGTGGAGGTCCTCCATCAGGTGGAGTTTGGGAATACTTTGGCGAAGATTCTGCAAGTTATGCAAATTATTATGAAATTAAGTCTGACTATGGTTGGGATAATCTAATAGACTTTCTTGCTGTATTAAACAATAACAGTTCATATGTTGACGAGTTATTAAATATTGACAGACACCTTTGGTTTTTGGCATTTTCTAACTTGCTGGTAAACCTTGATGGTCCAATCAACAACCCTCAAAATTATTATTTATACAAGGATGATAATGGTAGGTTTAACCCAGTTCCATGGGATTTGAACGAGAGTTTTGGTGGATTTACAGCTCATCAAACACTAGGCAATTTGGGAATCAGTCAACTTCAACAATTGAGCCCTTTCGCTAATTTGAACGAAAACGAGTTCCCCATAATCAGTAAAATATTTACAAATGATACATATCGTAAAATGTATGTTGCGCATATGAAAACAATGCTAGAGGAAAATTTCGAAAATAGTTTTTACGAAACAAGAGCGTTGGAGATACAAGATATTATTGATGCAGATGTACAAGCTGACCAAAATAAATTCTATACATACTCTAATTTTACTAGTAATATATATAACCAAATTGGTGGAGGTCCACAGTCAATTATTGGATTAGTCCAGCTAATGGATACAAGAACTGATTATATCCAAACACTACCAGATTTCCAGTACGACTCTCCTGAAATAAGCAGTGTTTCTCATCTACCTGAAAATGTTTCACCAATGATGGAGGTTTGGTTTACAGCAGATGTTACTAATACAGTTGATGTTTACCTGGCACATAGATCCGTTAATCATGGCATTTTTGAAAAAACATTAATGTACGATGATGGTAATCATAATGATGGACAGGCAGGTGACGGAACCTATGGAGTAGCTTTGGTTGCGGGTTCAACCGATATTCAATATTATATATATGCTGAAAATTCTGATGCAGTTGCTTTTTCACCAGTTAGAGCAGAATATGAATTTTACGACATAAGCATTACCAGTGATCTGGTTATAAATGAATTTATGGCTGATAATGAAACTACAGTAGCCGACCAAGATGGTGATTATGATGACTGGATTGAGTTTTATAACAATGGAAATACTGAAGTTTCACTTGGAGGATATTATCTTACTGATGATGCAAGTGAACCTGATCAATGGATATTTCCTGATACTACCATTGCAGCAGGAGGTTATATGATTGTATGGGCTGATAAGGATGAGGACCAGGATGGTTTGCATGCAAACTTTAAACTATCAGCCTCAGGTGAAGCAATCTTGCTATCGGATCCAAGTTTGGGACTAGTAGATCAAGTTAATTATTTACAGCAGAAACCGGATACAACAACAGGAAGATTTGCAAATGGTACGGGTGATTTCATAGTGATGCTGCCTACTTTTGGTGCTGAAAATACTAACTTGCTCACAGGCTTAGATGACATAGTTGAGAATAATAATAAATTTGAGTTAAAGCAAAACTATCCAAATCCATTTCATAATGTAACAAATATCGATTTTGAAATTACTGAGAATAGCATAGTTACATTAACAGTACAAAATTTGATTGGAGAAAATATTGCAACTATAGTTGATGCTGAATTGCCTGCTAGCAAGCATTCATATAGTTGGGATGCAAGTAATGTTCAAAGTGGCTTATATTTCTATTCATTGAATGTGGATGGTATAACTATCGTTAAAAAGATGATAGTACAATAGTTAAGTTGTTAGCATAAATTGATTTTTGTTTGAGTCTAGGGGATTGAATAACTTGAGTTATTTGGTTTCCTAGGCTTTTTTTTGTTAATCCATATCTGTCCTCCATAGCACAGCGAAGGATCTCTCCACTAGTAGTATTTTCAGATTTGAATATGAGGTTTTTCTTCCCAACACACCGGGATTCCCAATCTCAAAACACTAACTTACAATAATACTAACAATGACAACCTGATAACAATGAGAACAATAACAATCCCTACCACCCTTTCATTGACAAAATCCCTCCATACGTTGATTTAATTTGTCCTAGGCCCATCAACACCTTTTATTTGCAGTAATAAATATAGGATACACAATATATGACAGCTAAACACACTAACGGATTAATGACAGGCTTTTTAGATCAAATAGTTCTGCATGACATGGAAAAAGTAAAGCTAATGAACCGGATGGATACAAAATATTGGTTCGAACATTCAAATCTACAATCCATAATTGATTCAATAAATTCACAGTATTATTTGCTTCATATAGTAGGAAAAAGTCAAATGACATATGCTACAACATATTTCGATACGAATAGCAATAGTTTGTATGGTGCGCATCATAATGGTAAACTTAATAGGTATAAGATCCGAAAACGAATTTATATGGATTCAGGGATTGCTTTTTTGGAGATTAAATTCAAAAACAATAAAGGCAAAACCCGTAAAACCCGTATCCCAACAGCAGTAAATAATATGCAACTAAGTAATGAAGATATGGAGTTTATTCAATCAAGATCACCATATAAAGGTGCCGAATTAAGCACTTCTTTAACCAATGAATTTACTCGAATTACTTTGGTAAATAAGAACTTTAAAGAGCGCTGTACAATTGATACCAATATCTCCTATATGCACCAAAATAAGAGGTGTGAACTAAAAAATCTGGTAATTGTTGAGATAAAATCAGAAGGCAAGCCTTGTCAATCACCGTTAGTATTGGCTCTCAGAAATCATCGCCTTAGGGCTTCAGGATTTAGCAAGTATTGCGTAGGAAGAACCCTCACGGATAGTAGTCTTAAAAGTAATTCTTTTAAGAAAAAGATAAGGATGATAGAGAAAGTAACAAATACTGATTTGGTACCATCACAAATAAACTAAGAAAATGAAAGATACTTTGAATATAGTAGAAACAATAAAAAACGTAAGTGGATCAATACCTGATGTGGCAACATGGGAAGATCAAATTAGATTTTTAGGTATCAAGCTTATTAATGTTGGTGATTTTAGTGATTTATTAGTACGATTCACCATAAATACAATTTTAGTATTGATAGTTGTTCATTTTATATATTCTAAGAATAGTCAACGTAAAGACTTTTATTTTAGTTATATAGCCATAGGTGTAGTTGTGTTTTTTTTAAGCTCACTTTTGAATAACGTAAAGCTTGAATTGGGGTTTGCACTTGGTTTGTTTGCCATTTTTGGAATCATCAGATATCGCACAGATGCAATACCAATTAAGGAAATGACCTATCTATTTATAATTATTGGAGTATCAGTTATAAATGCACTTTCAAATAAAAAAGTAAGTTATGCAGAGTTGTTATTCACCAATTCAGCAATTGTTTTTGGTCTTTGGTTACTTGAAAGAAGATTGATGCTTAAACAAGAGGGATCCATAAAGTTAATTTATGAAAAAATTGAAAATATCCACACCAAAAGCGAAAGAGAGTTATTGGCTGATTTGAAAGAGAGAACAGGTATTGATATCGTTCGCTATGAAATAAAAAAGATTGACTTCCTGAAAGATATAGCCATAATCAGACTTTATTTTAATGTAAACGGAAAAAAGTAGGAGGGAATTAAGATGATTATATTGAAAAAGACATATTTATTACTGATATTTCTGCTTTTCACAGGGCTCTCCATATCTGCACAGGAAGTAGAAAATGAGATTGAATACAGAACCTCTGTAAAGCTATCTTACAAACCTATTAAAAAGCTCAAAATCAATTTAGTACCAGAGGTTCGTCTCAAGGATAATTTTTCAGTTGACAGATACCTACTGGAAACAGAATTAGTTTATAAACCATTGAAATTTTTATCCCTGAGTGGTGGTTATCGGTTTGTTGTAAACCCCAGAACAGAAAAAGATACTGAATATCTTCATAGGTATGAGTTTAGTACAACTTTTAAAAAGGATTTCGACAGGTTTGAGCCTGCCCTAAGAATTAGATACACAAATTATGCTGATGATGATGCCGACGATAATTTCTTAAGATATAAGGCTGCACTCGGATACAATATCAAGGATTGTAAGTTAACACCTACTCTTAGTGCTGAATTATTTCATCAATTATCAACTGGTGATATGTACAAACTGAGATATAAACTGGGGTTAGAATACAAACTTTTTAAGAAGAATTATATAGGTGCCAGTTATAGGTTCGATTATTATCTACAGGAAAATAAGAATAAGCATATTTTTAGTATTGGTTACAAAATAAAACTATAATAAGATGAAAAAAAGAATTTTAGGGTATTTAGCAGTTACATTATTGATGATATTAGTAACAAGTTGCCGTAAAACAGATATTACTGAAGAGATTGAAGGTGTAATCTCCGATTATTCTGATTGGACTAATGCAACACACAGTAATAATGCTGATCCAGATTATTCAGTTGTTTTTGAGCAAAATACCGTCCTTCGATTTGATATTGAGATCAGTAGTGCCAACTGGTCAATTATGCAATCAGATTTAGAAGACCAGCTTGGCGGTTCAGGTGGACCTGGTGGACCTGGAGGAGGTATGACCACAGGTGAATATGACATGGTTTGGGTTCCATGTTCCTTAAAGTTTAACGAAACTGAATGGTATAATGTAGGAGTTAGGTACAAGGGAAATTCTAGTCTTAGTTCCGCATACCAATCCGGAAACAATAAGTTATCATTTAAACTAGACTTCGACGAGTTTGAAGATGATTACCCTGAGCTTAAAAATCAACGATTTTACGGTTTTAAACAATTAAACCTTAACAATAACTTCGATGATGCTTCACTTATGCGTGAAAAGGTTGGTGCCGATTTATTTCGTGAATTCGGACTTGCATCGGCTCAAACTACCTTTTGCATAGTTTATGTTGATAATGGATCAGGTTCTCAATATTATGGAGTTTATACTTTGGTTGAAGAAGTAGATGATACTGTTCTGGAAAGTCAGTTTAATGATGAAAATGGAAACCTGTATAAACCTGATGGTGATGCTGCCAGTTTTGCTTTGGGCACATTTGACGAATCGGAAATGGAAAAGAAAAGCAACGAAGAAGAGAATGATTATTCGGATGTGCAATCACTGTACAATATTATCAATAGTTCTGATAGAACAATATACACAGAACAATGGAAATCAAATCTTGAATCTGTTTTTGATGTGGATGGATTTCTAAAATGGCTTGCTGCCAATACAGTAATGCAAAACTGGGATACTTACGGAAAAATGACACACAATTATTTTTTGTATAATAATCCTGATAATAATTTGTTAACCTGGATTCCATGGGATAATAACGAAGCCTTGCAAGGTGGAAAAATGGGTGGAGCATTGAGTATGTCACTAAGTGAAGTTGGAAATAACTGGCCATTAATAAGGTATTTGATGGATTTTGATGCTTACGAACAAGTCTATAAAGGATATACACTACAGTTCATTGAAGAGGTTTTTATAGCATCAGATATGGTAACTACATATAGTAGTTATTATGAATTGCTTAAAGAATATGCTTATAGTGAGGAGTCAGGATATACATATATTAACTATGATTCTAATTTTGACCAAGCAGTTGCAGCTTTGAAAACACATGTGCAATCTCGTAATAATGCGGTATTATCTTATATAAATTAGTAGACTTTGGTTTAAGGTGGTTGTTAGATTTGGACTGGGAAAACCAACTGAGGTATCAGTTGAGTTTTCTCGGTCTTTTTTTTATTATTTGAAACAATATATCTTATTCCTGTCTTCAAATTTGTCCTCCATAGCGAAGCGAAGGATCTCTTCAAGAGTATATCCCGTTTTATATAATGAGATTATTCATCTAATTCATAAAAACAAAAAACTCTAATAAAAATGACAACTTTGATAACGATGATAACCTTTCCTTACTCCCTTTCATTGATAAAATCATCCCAATCATTGATTTCTTTTGTTCTCAGCTCATTATCGTAGTTTATTTGTATCATTAATTATTAAATAATTTAGATATGAAAACCTGGATAATGATATTAAGCGCACTAATAATAACAGTAACTAGTGCATGCAATAAAGATGATGAAGTAATAGCAGATGATGGCAATGGTAACCTACCTGAGATTTCAGGATATCCAATTGTTGGAACTAACCAAACTGTATTTTATAACAATACAACTACAATAACATCTCCAGCTGTTGGAGATAGTTTCTACGGTCAAAATGCAAACTATTTAGGGAATCAGCCATTATATGTTGATAATGGTGATGGTACGGTAACAGATATGGTAACAGGATTGATGTGGCAGCAAAGTCCAGATACAGATGGAGACGGAGATATTGATGCCAACGATAAACTGACATATGCTGAGGCCGTTGCAGGAGCTGATACTTTTAATCTTGGTGGCTATGATGATTGGAGACTTCCAACAATTAAAGAACAATATTCTCTCATCCTTTTTAGTGGTGTTGACCCAAGTGGTTATGAAGGAACTAACACAGGTGGATTAATTCCATTTATTGATACTGAGTATTTTGATTTTGCATATGGTGATACAGATGCCGGAGAGCGCATAATTGACTCTCAGTATGCTTCTTCAACTAAATACGTTGATTTGACTATGTCGGGTGATGAAACTTTGTTTGGTGTGAATTTCGCTGATGGCAGAATTAAAGGTTATGGAATGCAGATGCCATTTGGGCCGGGAGATAAAACTTTTTTTGTGACATATGTTCGTGGGAATACCAGTTATGGAATTAATGATTTCATCGATAATGGTGATGAAACCATAAGTGACAATGCAACTGGCTTGATGTGGATGAAAAGTGATATTGGTGAAGGTGTGAACTGGGAAACAGCATTGGCATATGCTGAAGGTAGCGAGTTTGCTGGATATTCAGATTGGAGATTACCAAATGTAAAAGAATTACAAAGTATTGTTGATTATTCGAGGTCACCCGGAACAACAAACTCACCGGCCATTGATCCTGTTTTTAACTGTACCGAAATTACAAATGAGGCAGGTGAAATAGATTACCCATCTTATTGGTCAGGTACGACTCATTCAAACTGGTCTGAAGGAAATTCAGGATCATTTGCTTCATATGTTTGTTTTGGTAGAGCAATGGGTTATATGAATGGTGAATGGATGGATGTGCATGGTGCAGGTGCCCAACGTAGCGATCCTAAAATGGGAAATCCTGAGGACTATCCTGAAGGTCATGGACCCCAAGGTGATGCCATAAGAATATATAATTATGTTAGATTGGTGCGTAATATAAACTAAACGATCCCCAAGCGTAGTCTGAAGACTACGCTTAGGTTTTATGAGGCAATAATACCATATATCGAGTAGTCTTTACCTTTTTCAATGGCCCATCCGGAATTACCATAATCAAAGTGCCAGTATTCCTTAAGGTCAACTACGAAATCTTCCTCCTCAAATAAGGATATTAGCAACTCTCTATTTCGTTTTGCATGTGATGAAATAAAAGGATGATATGGGTAGCATTTATCATTAAGGTCAATATTTAGCCCATCGTTTGTGCCAAAATCCATTACACAATCATGTTTTAAATCATAAATTAATGCATCTACTGCGCCTCCTGTTGCATGCAATGATTTAGTCGGTGGGGCAATGAAATATGAAACATTTTCTTTGATTTCGTCAAGTTCAAGTTTTGGATATTCACTCTGCATAAATTCAACTTTTTCTTCCCATAAAAGGCGTTGATGGGCAAATGATCTCCATGCGGAACGAATAATCAATGATTTTTCTTGCTTATCTAATTTTCTGCTAATTCGTCCTATTTTTTCATGAACTTCTTCTCTAACCAGGTATTGATAATTCTTTTGAACAGAAGGTTCATATATTAAATTAAATCCTGAATCTTTAAGACTTATTAAACGAGATTCGACTTCCTTAGTTTCAATATCTAGAAGAAGTTGTTGATGCTTGCGGTATTTTCTTTCAACCGATTCACAATACTCCTGAGCATTCAAATATTCACTTGTTTTTTTAACTCTCATTATAGATCCACCTTTTTTTATTGTGGTTATGTATTGTTTGTTTCACATTAAAATTCATCTGAGCAATTGAGTAAATAAGTATTGGGAAAACTCCTCAATTCCCCACCGTACATTATAACACATTTCTCTAAAGCTCAATAATATATTCCAATGTATTGAAGCACCCAATGTGCACAATCAAGTCCATTTTCTAATATGGTGGATTCTTTACTTTTATAAGGTGATTTCAGAGCTGAAAGTAAAGTGCCATTATTCAAATCAATTCCTAATCTGTTGGCTAAGTTAAGGTATAATTTTGTTGAATTAACAATAATATATTACTACTGGCTTCAACAATATCATTGTCCAATTTTGATTTTAGGAGTTACGGCCCTTAACCAAAATATAATATCATTAAGTAACTTGAGTGATGATTTGAACACCGCTTAAAATTAAAACGCTTAAATGTCTATATTCTAGAGCGTTTTATTAGTATTACAATATTACTACTTTAATCATGGCTATAAGTACTTATTAAGAATAATCATAGATTATTGCTCACTAGCTACTAATAGTATTGATTTTGATATTCAGTATTAATACTGTATTTTTGCAAAACCTATGAGTTTACTAGACGCATTAGCGGAAAATCTTAGTGTAATCAGAAATAAGTTATGGATTAAAGTGAAATTTCCATATTTGTTTATTGACCCTTAGAAAGGCCAGTTCGAGTTTTTCTTTTTTTTTAAGATTAGTTTAAATAAAATTCTATAGAAGCATTTCATGCATTATATAGACCTGATAATTTTTATCATATATTTCGTTGCCATGATTGGCATTGGTTTTTATTTTTTTCGGAAAAATAAAACTGATGAGGATTATTACGTGGGTGGGCGTGGAATAGGAAAATGGCACATTGGATTGTCTGTTGTAGCAACCGATGTTGGTGGTGGATTTTCAATTGGATTGGGCGGACTTGGATATGCTATTGGTCTTTCTGGATCTTGGCTTTTATTTACTGGTTTGATTGGTGCCTGGATTGCAGCTGTGGTTTTAATACCCAGAGTATGGGAATTATCAAAGTTAAAGAAACTTCTGACTTTTCCTCAGCTATTTGAACATTACTATAATACCGATGTTGCATTTGTTGCCGGAATAATATCAGCAATTGGATATATAGGCTTCACCAGTTCCCAAATGTTGGCGGGAGCAAAACTCGCAAATGCCGCATTTCCAGTATTAGATTTACAGAATGCCATAATAATTATGGGGATAATAGTAGTTGGATATACAGTACTTGGAGGACTTAAAGCGGTTATTTTCACTGATACAATACAATGGGTAATTCTTATAGTTGGACTGATGTTTATTGGAATTCCCGTTTCTTATAATATGCTCGGAGGGTGGAAGGTGATTTCTACTTCGGTTTCAAGTGATTTTTTTTCACTACAGAATATTTCATGGCAACAGGCTTTAAACTGGGCGGTAACCATAATACCAATCTGGTTTGTCGGAATGACTCTTTATCAGAGAATCTACGCATCAAAGAGTTCAAAAGAAGCACAAAAAGCTTGGTTTATTGCAGGTGTTTTTGAATGGCCAATTATGGCATTTTTAGGGGTTACTTTTGGACTATTATCCAGAGTTGCAGCTGAAAATGGAATGTTTGAACATCTTGGCTACGGAGACCCAGCCTCTATGGATCCGGAATTGGGTTTACCATTATTACTTGTAAATGTCTTACCCGTAGGTCTCTTGGGTATATTAATGTCTGCCTACTTCTCTGCTATAATGTCTACTGCTGATAGTTGTTTAATGGCATCATCTGGAAATGTGCTGACTGACATTTATATGAAATTAAATAGTTCCTCTCACCGGAAATTAAACAATATAAGGTTATCTCAAATAATAACTTTAATCTTAGGAATCCTGGCAGTACTATTGGCAGCTAAGATGACTAATGTTCTTAACCTGATGCTTTATTCTTATGCATTTATGGTATCTGGTCTATTTATTCCTGTGCTTGGGGCATTATATCTCAAAAGGAGAGATCCAAGGGCTGCGCTAGCTTCAATGATTCTTGGAGGGGGTACAACTATTTCACTGATTATTTTGGAAACACCTCTTCCATTTGAGCTTGATCCAAATATTTTCGGTATTAGTATTTCCGCATTCACTTTTTTCACACTCAATAAAATTTTATTAAATCAAAAAACATAGTAAAAATGAAGATTAGTATTTATAATTATCTTAATACAATAGGCACAAATGAAAAAAAAGAATTGGTAGACTTCTTGTATTTACACCTCGATGAATATGGCGACAAATGGGATGATATGGAAAGTGCAGTTAATTATGCCCTAGATCCAAATCCAGCATTCGGTGGTTTTATTCTAACCATAGAAGAACAGGGTGAAAAAAAGGGAGTTGTAGTAATGAATAAAACTCGAATGAAAGGGTATATTCCGGAGAATATTCTGGTTTATATTGTAGTTCATAAAGAAGCTAGAGGACAAGGAATAGGAAAAAAATTAATGCAAGAGGCCATTCAAAATACAAAAGGTGATATTGCTTTGCATGTTGAACCAAACAATCCCGCGAGGCATTTATACGAAAGTGTTGGTTTCACAAATCCCTATCTGGAAATGCGATATAACAGAAAATAGTGAATTTCAAATAAATTATTCAACCATACCATGAACACGGGTTTACAATTATCCAAGCTTACGAATTTAAGGAGAGAACTTCATAAGAATCCTGAATTATCAGATATGGAAGAGCAAACAGCCTCCTTGATTAAGAATTTTATCTCTCAATACAACCCTAATGATATCATTGAAAAATTAGGTGGTTATGGTATTGCGTTTATATTCAACGGAAAGCAAAATGGACCAACAGTAATGTTTCGATGTGAACTTGATGCATTACCCATAAATGAAGTTAATCAGTTTAAATATAGGTCTTCCCATAATGGAGTTTCACATAAATGTGGCCATGATGGGCATATGTCCATTGTTGCCGGTATGGCAATAATGCTGAAAAAAACGCCACCTCTTAAGGGTCGTGTAGTATTGTTGTTTCAGCCAGCTGAAGAAACTGGGCAAGGTGCAAAAAAAGTTTTGGAAGATCCTAAATTCGAGCAAATAAAGCCGGATTATATTTTTGCTTTGCATAATATTCCAGGATTTCCTAAAAATTCTATTCTAATTAAAGATGATGTTTTTTCATCAGCTTCCATAGGATTGATAATTCGATTAGTAGGTAAAACTTCTCATGCATCTGAACCTGAGAAGGGTCAAAATCCAGTATTTGCCATGGCCGATGTATTAAAAAGGATTGAAAAGTATGCACTTCCTGGAAATAATCCTGAAAAAATTCGAATAATTACTCCCATTTACTGCAGATTGGGTGAACAGGCTTTTGGCACAAATCCTGGTTTTGGAGAGATGATGTTTACTATTAGAGCTACCAATACAGAAGATTTTGAAAGTTTAAAAGAATATGTTATTAATTCCGTTCAGGATTCCATTGAAGCAGCAGCTAATCTCAATGACCTAAAAATGGATTACAAATGGGTAGAAGAATTTCCTAATACTAAAAACGATTTGGTATGCAATAAAATAGTATTGAAAGCAGCTAAACGTTCTGATCTTTCTACAGAAAACCTGATGTTTCCTTTTAGATGGTCAGAAGATTTTGGTCATTTTTTAGATAACTATCCTGGAGCATTATTTGGAATAGGCGCAGGAATAGATCACCCAGCACTCCATCATCCCGATTATGATTTCCCTGATGAGTTGATTGATACTGGAGTTCAAATTTTTTCAAACATATATAAAACTATACTAAAATAAATGTACTCATCATCAACCATAGAACTAAGTAAATCAGCGCTAAAGCATAACATTAAATTTTTGCGCTCTCTAATCGATGACTCTACCATCTTTACTTCTGTTGTCAAAAGCAATGCTTATGGACATGGTATTGAGGATATTGTTCCTGTTATGGAAGAATGTGGTGTGGCTAGTTTTGCTGTATTCAGTGCTTCAGAGGCCATACGTGTTAAAAGTTCCCTAAAACAAAACAAAACCATTATTATTTTGGGATACATTCCTGATGAATTAATTGACTGGGTAATTGATAATGAAATAGAATGTTATATCTCCGATTCTGTAAGAGCAAATAGTTTGATGTTAGCATCAAAAAGGCTCAATAAAAAAGCAATTGTACACCTCGATCTTGAAACGGGCATGAATCGTACAGGCCTTAATTTTAATGACTTACAAGAAGCGTTATCAATTATAAAAGGAAATAGGGAAAACTTTCATATTCGTGGAGTTTGTACTCATTTTGCTGGTGCAGAAAGCATTTCGAATTATGTTAGGATACAAAATCAATTTAAACTTTATAAAGAACTTGTTGATTATCTGAAAAAAGAAGGTATAAAACCAGACTTATTACACACTGCATGTTCTGCTGCTGCCATAACATATCCTGAAACACGACTTGATATGGTTAGGATTGGTATTATGCAATATGGTTTTTGGTCCAGCAATGAAACATTTATTCATTATATACATGATAAAACCAATAAAAAGGATCCATTAAGAAGAGTGTTGCAATGGAAAAGCAAAATTATGGATGTAAAGTATGTTAAGCAGGGGGAGTTTGTTGGATATGGCAACTTCTTTCAGGCACACAAGGATATGAAAATTGCCATTATTCCTGTTGGGTATTACAATGGTTATAGCAGATCACTTAGCAATCAGGGGAAAGTGCTTATTTATAATCAACGTGTTTCTGTCATTGGGATGGTAAATATGAATATGATAGTTGGGGATGTTTCCAAATTAAAAGATGTAAAAATTGGAGATGAGGTAGTCATTATTGGAAAACAAGGAAAAAATCAATTATCGGTTGCTTCGTTCAGCGAGTTGAGCAACCAGGTCAATTATGAATTATTAACCCGCTTACCACAAGATATCAATCGAATTCAAATAAAATAACTATGGCTTACATCGAACTAAATAAAGACAAATTGCTTCATAATTTTCATTTCCTTGATGATTTATTTAAAAATAATAATATTAATTGGGGAGTGGTTAGTAAAATACTTTGTGGGAATAAGGAATATCTTAAACTTCTTTTAGATCTCGACATTCAGGAAGTTCATGACTCAAGGATAAGCAATTTAAAGGTTATTAAAAGTATTGATCCAAAGGTGCAAACGGTTTATATTAAACCACCACCAAAGAAGAGTATTAAAAGCCTAGTTAAATACGCAGATGTTAGTCTTAATAGCGAGTTTGAGACTATTAAACTAATTTCTGAAGAAGCTCATAAGCAGAATGTAATCCATAAGATCATCATAATGATTGAAATGGGAGACTTACGGGAAGGGGTTATGGGAGAAGACCTTATCGCATTTTATTCAAGTGTATTCAAGCTTCCTAATATAAACGTAATTGGGATAGGCACAAATTTGAATTGTTTAAATGGAATAATGCCTACTCACGATAAAATGATTCAACTAAGTTTATACGAACAATTGATCGAAGCAACTTTTGATAAAAAGATCCCCTGGGTTTCAGGTGGTTCCTCGGTGACTATTCCAATGCTTTACAAAAAACTTATACCTAAAGGAGTAAATCATTTTCGTATCGGAGAAACACTATTTTTTGGAAATAATTTAATAACAAATAAACCGATGAAAGGTATGAAAACTGATGTGTTTAAGTTATTTGCTGAAGTTATTGAGCTTACGGAAAAACCTAAAGTTCCCACTGGTGAAATTGGCACAAACGTCGCAGGAGAATCTCCTGAAGTTAATGAAAATGATTATGGTAAAACCTCCTTCAGGGCAATAATTGACATAGGTTTATTAGACATTGACACAAAAAGTATCACCCCGATCAAAAAGAGATTTAAATTTTCGGGTGCCAGCTCTGATATGATCATCCTTGACATTGGACAAAATTCAGGAAAACTAAAAATGGGTGATATGGTAGAGTTTAAACTTGACTATATGGGCGTTTTACGACTTCTAAATTCGGATTATATTGATAAAAGGATCATTTACTGATTCCCCAATTCTTAGTTTACTGAATCTTGGGGTTGACATACCCGTGTTGCGCTTTGATGTAGTCCTGGGAACATTGTATAAAGTTCTTCGATAATTTTATGACACCCAAATTTTAGGACATCCGTAGTGGGAAGTTCGTACTTAAATTCATATTCCAGAATGGTATTCTCAACATCTTCATCTGTCATGTCTTCATGGTTAATTGCAATGGCAATTACCTTGGAACTTGAAAATGTTTCCAAAAGTTCGATTTCACTTTTAAGTGTGGGCATTGGTAGTAAAGGATAATCGCAATGGTTTATTCTTTTTGGTGGGTGTTGGAGGATTATTGCATCCGGCATTGCACCTCTCAATATAGCACTAGAAGATGTAAATGCTGGATGACTCAAAGCGCCCTGACCTTCAACAACTATAATATCTGGATTTTCTGTTTCGTATGCATCAATAACTGCGTTTTCGACCTCTCCTGTTGCAAAACCTGAACTAAGTACATCCACTGCAACTCCATATTTTGCTCCTTGAAGTATACCGGTTTGACCTGTTGCAATAAAAATAGCGTTTAGCCCAACCTTTTTCAATGACTCGACTAATTGAACCGATGTAGTTCTTTTACCAACAGCACAATCGGTACCAGCTATTGTTATCACGGGGCATTTTACATTTTTGATGTTTCCAGTGAAGTTGTGTAAGTATTTTCTCAACGGAGCTTTTCGGATGTCGTAGATTTGAACTCCAAATTGTTTTGCTTTTTTTATAAATTCGTCATCTTCTGTGAAGAATTCTGGTAATCCATTTATTATGTTCATGCCCATTTTCATGGCTTTGAAAATAATTTGTCGTTGTTTTTCGTCAAGATAAGATGCTAATGGTGCAATACCATAAATGAAATAATTTGGAATGAGATTCAGTTTCTGCAGGGCCTCTTCCATACTTTTAAATATAGGTATTCCACTTTTAATTCCGTCCAGATATTCACCTGCATCAAGTCCTGCTTTTTTGCTATCAATAATACCCAGTATATTATATTTTGCTGAGTGTCGGGCAAGCCCATTGGCTACTTTGCCATCAATTTTTCCAAATTCATTTTCACTGTAAACTATTGCACTTACTTTCATAGTTGGTATTTAAATTAATATATCCACTATAGAATATATTCTTACTGTGATATTGAGATATCACCACTTTAATAAATTAATTAGAAATAAGGCTTTGGTATTCGACCGGTTTATAATTGAATAAACTTGTTTTTACTATCTTTTTCAAACCCAATCTTGAGAATGGGTGATAGTCTCCATGTACAGAATGTTGTGGACTTATCTAGTTAATGAGGGTGCAAAGGTGAGTAGGTTTAGATATGGAAGTATTACACATTTATTTAAAAGACTTACATATATCACATGTTTTCCAGGTTCTTATTGCGTTTATTCTTCAGCTGCTTGTAAAATGAAGGAGTAAGACCGGTTACTTTCTTAAATTGATTTGATAAATGAGCAACACTACTGTAGTGTAATTTATAGGAAATTTCTGTAAGATTTAATTCATCATATAATAGCAATTCTTTTACTTTCTCAATTTTGTTGATGATGATGAATTGCTGGATGGTTATACCCTTGACTTCAGAGAACGTATTGGCAAGATAAGTATAGTCGTAACCTAACTTTTTACTGATGTAATCAGAGTCGTTTTCTTTTGGTAATTCATCAGAATAATGTATCATCTCAATAATTACATTTTTGATTTTTTCTATCAGAATACTTTTCTTATCATCGAGTAGTTCTAGTCCCGATTTGAGTAGGTTAATCTTTAATTGTTCATGCTGTTCTGGAGTTATGTCCTCCAAAATTTCAACCACACCAAGGTCGATAGCTATATATACTAGTCCCAGTTTTTTCAGCTCTTCTTTAACCATCATTTTGCATCGAAGACTAACCATGTATTTGATATATAGCTTCATAGAGATATTCAACTAGCTTACTATTGTTTGTTTGTAGCTGTGTTAAAGATAATCAAATTAGTGGAGGGAAGAATATATATAGTATAGCTAGTATAGGGCTTACCCCAAACGAACTATAGTTAAATTGACAAATACGACCTAATTGTTGAAACAAATCGTCTACTGATTGATTTCTTTTGCCAGGCCACCAACATCATAATACATTTGCTTCAAATATTTTAAAATAAACTTAAAGCGAGTTGGTAACAATAAAATAATAATAAACAACCATGAAAAATAATAATAAAAAAGTACTAGGAATAGCATTATTAACAATCGCCTTTCTGTCATGTTCAATTATTGTAACTGCACAGAAACAAGAGCGACAAGGTCCTCCAAAAGTGCCAAATGAAAAACAGATAAAAAGAATAGTAAAGGATCTTTCAGAAGAACTTGAGTTAACGGATAACCAGTCAGAGGAGATATCTGATCTATACACATCACATTTTAAGGAGTTTTCTGAAATTATGGGAGATAGAAGCACAAGGCCCAATAGAGAAGTAATGGATAAGATGAAAACTGATTTTGAGAATGAAGTCTTAGCAGTACTGACTAAAGATCAGAAAAAGCTTTATCGTAAGTATATTAAGCAACAGAAATCGGAAAGGAAGAATAATCAAGATCCCCCTAGATAATTTTTAATTAACTAGGTATAGTTAACTCTAAGCGTTGTCTTCAGACTACGCATAGTAATTCGTGAACTAGCTGTTAAATAAACATTTCTTTACCATTGTACTTAATACCTAGAAGTTGTTTTGCTACTTTTGTTAAGGTACAGGGTTTAGTAGCAGTTTCATAGTGATTAAAAATATTGAAATGCATAACCATAAGAATACTTTAAAAATATCAGAATTCATTCTAGTTGCACTTGTTTGGCTTGTAATTATTGCTGCGCCATTTTTCATGAATGATGAGAATAATTTTGAATGGCAACGATTGTTTAATAGGCTAGAAGTTAATATCCCAATCTTTCTGGTGTTTATACTTAACAGATTTATTCTTGTGCCATATGTTCTAAACAAAAAGAAAAGACTCTTATATATTGGAGCAGTCCTTGGAGTTGTCGTTATGGCAACATTTGGTTCTTATATTTTTGATAAAAAGAATTATAATCCGAGATATATTCCTCCTCTAGAGTCACAAAGGAATGACATAGTTAAGCCTGGACCGCCTCCACATGTATTTAAAAACCCTAAACAACTGCCACCAAAGATGAGGCCACCAATGCCCGACCGTGTTCCTCCTTTCCTGAATGTACTTCTGTTTTCATTATTGATAGTTGGATTTGATACTGGTCTTATGACTTCATTTAGACTTGCTAAAACAGAAAGAGAAAAGGCTCGACTTGAAAAGGAGAATATCGAGAACCAGTTGGCGTTTCTGAGAAATCAGATTAGCCCGCATTTCTTTATGAATACACTTAATAATATCCATGCTCAGATTGATATTGATTCTGAAGAGGCCAAGGAATCAATTATAAAATTGTCCAAACTCATGAGACATATCCTTTATGAATCAGAAGTAGAGAAGATTTCCATAAAGAAAGAAATGGAGTTCATCGAAAACTATGTTGGTTTAATGAAGCTGCGATTCCCCGATAAAGTAAGGGTTAATCTTGAAATCCCAGCATTATTACCAGATATAATGATTCCTCCAATTCTTTTTATCTCATTCATAGAAAACGCATTCAAACATGGAGTTAGTTACAACTTAAAGTCATTTATAGATATTAAGATAGGGATCGATGATAATCAGTTAACCCTTTATATTTCTAATAGTATACATAAAGTAAAGAAACAAGATGTTGCTTCAGGTATAGGACTTGTAAATACAATAAAACGATTGAATCTATTATACAAGGATGATTATTTACTTGATATTAAAGAAGAAAAAGATACGTACACTGTTGAACTAAATTTACCATTATGATAACCTGTATTGCAATTGATGACGAACCTTTAGCATTAAAGCAGATCTCAGCATATATAGATAAAACACCATCGCTGAAGATTGCCGGCCAGTTTGAAAGTGCTATTGAAGCGATTGATTTTCTAACCAACTTTAAAGTAGACCTGATGTTTGTTGATATCAATATGCCAGACTTATCAGGAATGGATTTCGTAAAATCATTGGTTGACCCCCCAAAAGTCATTTTTACAACTGCATACAGTGAATATGCAATTGATGGATTCAGAGTGAATGCAATCGACTATTTGTTGAAACCAATTGGATATACGGATTTCCTGAAGGCTGTTGAAAAAGCAAAAGACTGGTTTAAAAAAGATGCAATCCTTCCGGAAGAAGTAAACAGTAATAAAGATTCGCTTTTCATTAAGTCTGAATATAAGTTACTGCGAATCAAGCTTGAGAATATAGTTTTTATTGAAGGCATGAGAGAATATATCCAAATACATACAAAAAATGATCCTCCTGTAATGACCCTCATGAGTATGAAGAAGATTGAAGAATTCTTGCCAGTTGACAAGTTTATGCGTGTACATCGGTCATTTATTGTGAATCTGAGTCAAATATCAACAGTTGAGCGAAACAGGATTGTATTTGGCAAGAAATACATTCCAATTAGCGACCAATACAAGGAAAAATTCAAAGAATATATTGATAATTTCTTCCTGTAGATTTTCTTTTAAAATATATATTGGTTTATGGAATAAACTACACTTTTAGATTGTCTAAGGTGTATTGCTAATATTTTGCATCTTTGCAGACTTTTTTGAATACATATGAAAAATATAATAATACTGATATTACTAACCATTACGGTAATCATAAGCACAGGAATCTATGCAACTGAAGTCACTCCTCCAAAAGGAAAAATTAAAGGTTCTGTTGTTGATAAGACTGCAGGAAAGCCATTGGAGTATGCAACAGTTGCACTTTACACTGATGATAATGAGCTGATTACAGGAACTATAACCGATTATCTGGGTCATTTTAAACTTGATCGTCCTGAAAAGGGAGACTATTATCTTCTGATTTCTTTCATGGGTTTAAAGGATAAAACAACCGAAATTTTCAATGTAGATGATGGTCAGAACAATATTAATTTGGGAAATATCTACCTCTTATCTGCAGCCAAGGAACTTGGTGAAGTTGAGGTAGTTTCCAAAAGAGCATCGGTTCAATTTAAGATTGATAAGAAGGTTATTAGTGTTGATAAACAGCTAACTGCAGAGGCAGGAACTGCTGTAGATATTCTTGAAAATGTACCATCAGTACAAGTTGATATAGAAGGGAATGTATCACTTCGTGGTAGTACCGGATTTACAGTTCTGATTGATGGAAAACCAACCATTCTTGAACCCAGTGATGCTCTTCGTCAGATACCTTCCAGCAGCATCGAAAATATCGAAATTATTACGAATCCTTCCGTAAAGTATGAACCTGATGGAGCAACAGGAATCATCAATATCATTACTAAAAAGAATTATCTGGATGGACTTAGCGGAATTGTAAATTTAAACGCAGGCATGTATGGACAGTATGGTGGTGACCTACAATTGAGTTACAGACTTAACAAGGTTAGTTTTGTATTTGGTGCTAACTACAACCAGCGTACAAGACCTGGTGATGTAATAAATGAACGAACAACAACCTCAAACGACACAACATTTTTTGTTAACTCCTTTGGTGATACCGAAAGATCATTTAATCGTAGTGGTGTAAGTGGTGGGATAGAGTATAATCCGACGAAAAGGGATTTTTTCTCTCTTTCAGGACGTTATGGCAGTTGGGATATGTCTAATAATTCAACCTTGCGATATGATGATTGGACCATGCCCGAGACAAGCCTGTATTCATACAATAGTTTTGATGAAACAACTAGAGGTGGTGGATATTTTAGCTTAGATGGAGTTTATCAACATGATTTCGGGAAGAAAGATGAACCGGAAAAAAGCAATATGAAAAAGGGTGCAGGCAAAGGACAAGGAAAAGGTAATGGCCCGCAAGTGAAGAAATCTATACCTCATACATTGAAATTGGAGTTTAATTATCGAAATAGAAATAACGATGAAAATTCAATAAATAAATTAAGTGATCTGAATGGTGTCCTGATTGGCGGTAAAAGAAGTGTTGAAAAAGGACCTTCAGAGATGATGCATCTGAAAATAGATTATACTCAACCTGTTGGTGAGAAGGATAAATTTGAGGCCGGTATACAAACACGACGTGGTCATAGCAATGATATTACAGAGCTTTGGTTATATAACCTTGAAACCGAAGAAGAAGATTTTGTTCCTGAGTATAGCAATATTACCGATTATTATCGTAATATTTATGCAGGTTATGCTCTGTATGCAGGTTATGTAGGTAAATTTGGTTATCAGGCAGGTTTGAGAACAGAATATACCGACAGGAAAGTTGAAATGACCGGAGAAGATGATTTTACCCTAAACAGATGGGATTTCTTCCCAACGATACATTCATCATATAGCCTTCCTCATGATCAGCAATTAATGGCAAGCTATTCACGTCGTATTGATAGACCTAGAGGCTGGGAATTGGAACCATTTATTACTTGGCAGGATGCCTATAATGTTAGGCAGGGAAACCCCGATCTAAAACCTGAATATATAGATTCATACGATGCAGGTTATCTTCTGAATTTTGGCAACAACTTTTTCTCATTGGAAGGCTATTATAGAGTTACTCACAATAAAGTTGAACGGGTTTCCTCTGTGTATCAGGATAGCATTATGCTTCATACTGCTGAAAATGTTGGTCAGGACTATTCACTTGGAGTTGAAACTATGTTAAGCCTTGGGATTACAAAGTGGTGGGACATGGACTTAAGTGGTAATCTATACAATTACAAAGTTGAAGGTGTTCTTTATGATGATCCATTTAGCAGAACATCTACAAATTGGAGCTCTCGACTAAATAATACTTTCAAACTTTGGGAAAACGGACAGTTGCAATTAAGCTATCGATATAATAGTGCATCGGTTTCAGCACAGGGGACAAATTCAGGATTCTATACTGTTGATGGCGCATTTAAAGTAAGTTTCCTTGACAGAAAATTAACTGCCAATTTACAAACAAGAGACATTTTTGGCACCTCCTTACGTGAACGATCAACGGAGGGACGTGATTTTGTAACTCACTACAAATTTACCCCTGCCACTCCAGTTGTTATGGTAACAATTTCATACAGGTTTAATAACTTTAAGATGAGCCGTCGTAGTAATAACGAAGGTGGTGATGATGAATTGTAATATGGATAATCAACAATTAATGTTGAATTAGTCAATAAGCAAGGCTAAACTAATCCATTTCACAGAGTGATTTTAAGTAATCAAGGTCAAGAACTTGTATGGCCTTTCCTCTTGTACAATTATGCTAGATTTTTCCAGATTACTTAACACTCTGATTACAGTTTCGTAAGTAGTACCGGCTATACTGGCAATATCTAAATGGCAGATGTGATACAAAGCTAAACAGCGAAATGGATATCGGTGCAATAAAATTTGTTTAATTTAATTGATCTGTTATTAATAATGAGAATAACTATTCATTCATTTCCCTAATCGATCCTAATCCATTTGAATTGAAGTTTTTATTTCCAGGGTTGCCAGTATATCGTATGGACCCTACGCCATTAATTGTAGCGGTCAGGTTTCGGCTTGCATTTACCATGGCACTCCCCACTCCCGAAACTGTAACATCTGTATCCTGTGTTTTCAATTTAGAGCCATGGAAACCACCAACTCCCTCAACACGAACCAAACTTTTTTTAGCTATTCCCGAAACTTCCATACTTCCTGTTCCAAACATATTACTATAGAAATCATCACAGTCTACTGCCAATGTCATGCTTCCTGTTCCCCTAAGGGTTGCTGTAACTTCCGGCACAGAATTACTTTCTTTCATAAGAACAGAGCCAACTCCCGATAATTTAATATTATTTATTGATTTGAAATAAACTCTAATGGTTACATATCTGAATAATTTCGTAATATCTTTTGATTTATCTACAGTATAGATTATCAGTAAATTACCATTGTTTTCGATTTCAACATAGTTAAAAATTTCGGCGTTATTTGTTTCGATTTCCACCCTTTCGTTATCAGATGGAATTAGTACCCAATGTGCAGCTCCTTCAAATTTTACCTGAGAAAATGCAGGAACCTTTATTTCTTTGGTTTCTTGTGATATAATGTTCGTTGCGAAAGCAAACGTAAGAAATGATAATAATAATATTTTGATATTCATTGTTAATTGTTTTAGTAATTATTAGTTCGTTGTTTTATTAACGATTATCTAAATGACAAAAGTATTATGGTAAAGTTACAGTTTTCCTGAAACTATTTTTAAAGTAATGACTTTCTCTATTTAGATTCCTGATATTCTTTGATTGCTTCACTAACATTTATAATGTAGTCACCAATTTTTTCACTAATGGAGAAAACATCACTGTAATAGCTACCAGCCTTATGTTTGTATTTTTTTGCTTTCAGATCCTCAACATGCTGTTGCCTTAACTCGTTACGCTTAATATTAATCTGATCTTCAATAAATTTAGCTGGTTCAATTTCCATTTCGCTAAATTCTTTTTCAAGATTACGATTCATTTCCGCAAATGCAGAAACAACAATCTCCGATAATTCATTTAAGGATGTAATCTGAGCATCAGTGAACCCCATTTTTGCTTCCTTCAGGTTATCAATAACTTTTGAAAGCTGGTAAACTGAATCGCCAACACTTTCCATATCATCAATAATTTTCAGCATTACTCTAATCTTGATGGAGCTGCTATGACTAAGCTCACCTTCGGAAACTCTAGTAAGATAAGAAGCGATTTCCAGCTCAAGATTATCAGTTATCTGTTCATATTTCTCAATCTTGGTCAGAAGTTTATAGTATTTTTTCGGCTTCTCTTCTTCAATAAGTTTTGGAATAAAGGAATACATTTTTTCTATTCTTGAACCAAAATTCGATATCTCTTTTTGTGCCTGGATAATAGCAAGTTCGCTGGTAGACAGTAATCCTACATTAATGTATTTCAATCGGAATTCTTCATCATCATCTCCTGTATCACGAACCATTTTAGTTGCCACCTTTGCAATTAATGGTGCGAATCCGATGAGAACCAGGGTGTTAATTACATTGAAACTGGTGTGGAAAACTGCTAAACCAATTGGATAAATTCCTTTAATGCTTTCAAAGTCAGTAGTTGAAAGATTTGTTTGCAGCAATGAAACTCCATGGCGTTGATGTACGAAAAAGTCGATTCCCATAAGAAAGTATCGAAAAAGGAGAAGCATCCATACAACTCCGAACACATTAAAAATCAAGTGAGCTCGGGCTGTTCGTTTTGCAGAAACATTTGCTACTACAGCAGCAAGATTTGCCGTAATTGTGGTTCCTATATTTTCTCCAAGTACCATTGCGGCTGCTAATTCGAACGGAATTAGCCCGTTGTAACACATTACCAATGTCAGTGCCATTGTTGCACTTGATGATTGTATAATTATTGTTAGAAGAGTTCCGACAAATACGAAAATAACTACTGATAAAAAGCCCAGATTAGTAAATGAAGCAAGGAAGTTTAAAGCTTCCGGATTTCCGTTAATATCAGGTACAGATTCTTTAAGAAATTGTAATCCGATAAAAAGTATTGCAAATCCAATAATAAATTCACCCCACGACTTACGCTTGCTGTTTTTTGAAAAGAACAATGGGAAACTTATTCCGATAAGAGGAAGTGAGAGAAAACTGAGGCTAACCTTAAACCCTAACAATGCAATGATCCATGCCGTAATTGTTGTTCCAATATTTGCACCCATTATTACACCAACTGATGCAATAAGAGATAGTAGTCCTGCATTCACAAAACTAACAATCATAACGGTGGTTGCCGATGATGATTGAATAGTAGTGGTAACCAAAATCCCGGTAAAAACTCCTTTAATCCGGCTGTTGGTCATTGCGGCAAGAATCTGCCTCATCTTACTTCCAGCAACTTTCTGCAAAGCCTCACTCATTAGTTTCATGCCATAGAGAAACAACCCAAGTGCACCCACTAAAGTTAGTCCTGATCCAATAGTGGAAAATATTTCAGCCATCTACTTTTTCATTAAAGTTTGAAATTCAATAATAGCATATTTTTTCATTAAAGAGTAAAATAATTATCCATTAGTTGCGAAAAGTTGTTTACAATTTCCATTGCGAAAAATTATATTTGGTAATATTACACTTTCATCTTATAAATATACCTTTAGTGTTATTTTAGCATGTTGAAAGAAGAAGTCATTCGAAACATAAATAACAAGTATACAGAGCTATACAATAGTGAGCCACTATTGGTTGATGCTCCGGGAAGGATAAACCTGATTGGTGAACATACCGATTATAATAACGGTTTTGTACTTCCTGCTGCGATAAATAAGTCCATTGTTTTTGCCCTTGGCAGAAATGATAGTGGAATCTTCCGCTTTTATTCTGTTGATTTCGATAGTTATGTTGAAACAGATAATATTGTTTGTGATTACGGTGAGAATAAGTGGGTAGTGTATTTGCTGGGTGTGATTGCTCAATTCTCTAAAAAAGGGATAAATATTTCAGGAATAGATTGTGTTTTTGGTGGTGTTATACCCATTGGTGCCGGACTATCGTCATCTGCTGCCATTGAGTGCGGTTTTGCATTTGGAATAAATCACCTGTTTTCACAGAATATTTCCAAATATGAGCTTGTGAAGATGTCGCAGATGGCAGAACATGAATTTGCAGGAGTTATGTGTGGAATTATGGATCAGTTTGCCAGCATGTTTGGAAAAAATGATCATGTTTTCAGGCTGGATTGCAGAAGCCATAATTACAACTATTTTCCACTTGAGATGACGGATTACATTATTGCTTTGGTTAATACAAAAGTTAAGCATGAACTTGCATCTTCAGAATATAATCTGAGAAGAGCAGAATGTGAGGAAGGTGTCAATATCCTTAAAATGGAGAATCCTAATATACTTTCACTTCGGGATGCTGATCTAGAGTTGCTTGAAAAAAATGAAAGCAAATTTACTTCTGAGGTTTACAAGCGTTGTCACTATGTTGTTAGTGAAAACAAACGTGTATTAGTAGCATGCGCCGCACTTGAAATGAAAAATTTTGGTGAGTTTGGCAGGCTTATGTATAAATCACATGAGGGCTTGAGATATAAATATGAAGTTAGTTGCAATGAGCTCGACATACTCGTGGATGCAACGTTAAATATGGATTTTGTACTTGGCTCAAGAATGATGGGTGGCGGATTTGGCGGATGTACAATAAATCTCATTGAATCGGTTAAAGCTACTCAGTTTGAAGAAGATATTTCTAGTATATATAAGGAGAAAACAGGAATTGCTCCCGAGTTATATTTTGTGAAATTAAGTGACGGCGTAAGAATAATAAATCAATAAATATTTAAATGAATTCAAGCTTTACGATTCTAGATTATGTAATTTTTGGTCTGTATGCTCTTATAATCCTCTCGGTTGGGTTATGGGTATCAAGAGGTAAAAAGGGAGTGCAGAAAACAGCACAGGATTATTTCTTAGCAAGCAAATCTTTACCTTGGTGGGCCATTGGCGCCTCTTTGATTGCAGCAAATATAAGTGCAGAGCAAATGATTGGCATGTCGGGATCAGGTATGGCAGTGGGGCTTGCCATTGCATCCTATGAATGGATGGCAGCAATAACATTAATTATTGTTGGAAAATACTTCCTTCCGGTTTTCATCGAAAAAGGATTATATACTATTCCTGAGTTTATAGAGAAGAGGTTCAGTACAAACCTTAAAACAATACTTGCTGTATTCTGGATTGCATTATTCATTTTTGTTAATCTTACTTCCGTATTATTTCTTGGAGGGAAAGCCATTGATACGATTCTTGGTAATGGGGATGGTAGTATGATTTTCACTGCTATTATAGCACTGGCTTTATTTGCAGCTGCTTATTCTCTTTACGGCGGACTGGCCGCTGTTGCATGGACAGATGTTATCCAGGTTACTTTGTTGGTTGTTGGTGGACTGATTACTTCAATTATCGCATTGGATCATGTTACTCCCGATGGTGGAGTTTTTAACGGATTATCACATATTTATGAAACTGCCGGAGATAAGTTTCATATGATTATCAAAAAAGGGAATCCTGAATTTATGAATCTTCCTGGTATTGCAGTACTTATTGGTGGGATGTGGATTGCAAACCTTTACTATTGGGGATTTAATCAATATATAATTCAACGAACACTTGCGGCCAAGAGTTTAAAAGAATCACAACGCGGGATAATTTTTGCAGCTTTTTTGAAGCTTATCATTCCATTAATTGTGGTAATTCCAGGTATTATTGCTTATGTTATGTTTTCACAGCCAGAAGGTACAGCAATGATTGACGGTGTAGGAGATGCATTCCGAAAAGTTGATGGGTCATTGAATTATGATAAAGCATATCCTTGGTTGATAAGTACATTTATTCCTTCGGGAATTAAAGGGCTTGTGGTTGCCGCTCTTGCTGCTGCAATTGTTTCATCACTTGCTTCAATGGTAAATTCAACATCAACCATTTTTACGATGGACATATATAAACCATACTTTGCAAAGAAAGACGGAAAAGATAAAGATGTTGCTGTTGGTAGAATAAGTGGAGCCATTGCCTTATTAATAGCTGTAATTGTTGCTCCTACTCTTGGAGGCATTGATCAGGCGTTTCAGTACATACAGGAATATACAGGTCTGGTTAGTCCCGGAATATTAGCAGTATTTATGTTAGGTCTTTTCTATAAAAAGACAACAAACAAGGGAGCCATCGCAGGTATCCTTGCTTCAATTCCTGTGGCACTTGCTTTAAAAACTCCATTCTTGGAATTACCATGGATGGATCAGATGATGTATACATTCTTAATCACATTGGTGGTTATTGTATTTGTAAGTCTTTCAACAAATAAATACGCTGATGATCCTAAGGGAATCGAATTAACCAGTGAAACTTTCAAAACAGGTAAGGTATTCAATATTTCAGCCTATGCTATAATGATAATTGTGGCTATATTATATTCTGTTTTCTGGTAATCTTATTGATTTCTTAACATTAAGTTCATATATCGTAAATCATAAATCAAAACTTTCATTCAATTGCGGAATAGCAACATCCCAGTGCAGTGAATGGTTTATTTTAACCCTTAAAGCATTGGCAGCCTGTGACTCACCATGTACAATAAACACTGTTTTTGGCTTTGAACTTAATCCTGCTAGCCAGTTCATAAGGCCATCCTGATCAGCGTGGGATGACATGCTGGTCATCTCTTCAATATGGCATTCAACTTTGTAGAAGTTACCGTGAATCTTAATCTCCTTTATTCCTTCATGAATAAGTCTTCCTCTGGTTCCCCTAGCCTGATATCCGGCAATCATAACCGTTGAGTTTGGATTTTGAAGATGATCCTGTAGATACAGCAATACTCTTCCACCATTCATCATTCCACTTCCTGCAATTATTATTTTTGGTTTTTTATCGCTGGAAATTTTAAACGTATCCTTTACAGAAGCTACAGTTTTTACATGTGCCCATGCTTCATCAAATACATCCATCCCCAACTTGTGATAATCATCAAACTCAGCATATATCCTGCTAACATTTACTCCCATGGGACTATCAAGATAAACAGGAATATTTGGAATTTTCTTTGCCTTTTTAAGTTGCCAGATCATCCAGATAAAATCCTGAGCTCTGTCAACAGTAAAGCTTGGAATAATCAATGTGCCACCTCTATTGTATGTATTATTTATTATTTCACCAAGTCTTCTCTTTGAATCTTCATGTTTATGATGCCGGTCACCGTAAGTTGATTCCATAACTATATAATCGGCATGTTTCGGACGATGAGGTTCTTCGAGCATCTGGTCATCAAATCTGCCAATATCACCTGAAAAAACAATCCGTTTTTTATTGACATCTAACTCAACAAAAGTAGCTCCCATAATATGTGCAATCAGGTTTAATCTGAAGCGGATATCATCATCAACTTCGACCCAACTATTACAAGGAGCATCATAAAAAAGATTAATAGCTTTTTTTGCATCCTTAACCGTGTAAAGAGGTTTGGCGGGCTTGTGTTTTGCATAGCCTTTACTATTTGCCATTTCTGCGTCCTCCTCCTGGATCTTGGCACTGTCGAGCAGGATAACTTCGGCTATTGAACCGGTTGGAGGAGAGCAATATATTTTCCCCTTAAATCCTTGTGCCACAAGTCTTGGAAGGTATCCAACATGATCAAGATGTGCATGTGTCAGTATGACGAAATCAATAGATGCTGGATCAACAGGAAGCGGTTCCCAATTGAGAAGTCGTAGTTCTTTCAGTCCTTGAAAAAGGCCACAGTCGATTAATATCTTTTTGTCATTATATGTTACGAGGTGTTTGGAGCCGGTTACTGTTCCGGCGCCACCAAGAAATGTTATATTTAGATTACTTTCCATAATTATAGTTAATAGGGTTGTAGTTTTAATTCCGTAAAATTACAATACTTTTAATATAGAAATGGACTTAAATATGGGGATTGTATTTCTTTTTTAGTTGAGATTACTACCGTAACTTAGCCTTCTCCAAGCCCACTCGATTGGCCCAAAGCTGAATTTTTTTAACCACATCCGGCTAAATATAATCTGGAGAACAAGAATTATTATAGCTATGATCAGAATAAGATATAGTGGTAATGAACCATAAAGCCCAAATCCAACGCCATAGAATATTGTAATTCCTATTAGTGATTGCAGGATATAGTTTGTTAATGCCATCCGCCCAAGGGGAGCAAGTATTTTTAGTACTTTGTTTCCTATAGATGTTTTCATCAATAAAGCCACCAATGAAATATAAGCTAACCCCAGGAATAAATTGTCAATTATTTTAAAAGACCAAGATACATAATGACATAAAAAAGTTCCCGATAATCCAATTGCAATAAACATAAAGAAGTACCTTGGTTTATGAGCTTTCTCGGTTAAGAAACCGGATCCAAATAAATAAGCACCCGTTAGGAACAGTAGGAGTATTCGAAAACTTAAACTAGCGTATCTTTCAAATGTCCAGAGAACTCCAAAATGTGTTTTAACAAGAAAAATAAACCCACTAAAACCATCATCTCTGACTATAGATATTAGCTCGTCTGGTTTTATATCAGGTATTTGTAACCATGCCAAGTGTTCTGTGCTAGGTTTTGATGGTACAATTATGTCAATAACATAAATTGCAACGAAATTTAGTATAAACATTATAATAGCAAAAATCAGATACACCTTTGGTTTTTGATTTCGAAAAGGGATTAATAGAAAAGAATAAAGTGCGTAAATCATTATTACATCTCCAGGCCAAATAAGTTGGTGTATTGCTCCAATAAATAATAGTAGGAGCATCCTTTTAATAAAGAATTTTAAAAAACCCGGCTTTTGACTTTTTTTGAACTGCATAAAAATACCTGCACCAAAAAGAAAACTAAGAACAGGATAAAACTTACCCATCAGTGCGTTAAATACAATCATTATCAGGGCATAATTTAACTCCGGCAGACTCATCTGCGAAAGCATATCAAAAGGTGTGTAAATATATCCGCTGAAATAAAGCATGTTAACTATAAGAACGCCGGAAATAGCGAATCCACGAAGTACATCTAATAGCTCTATACGATTTTGTGTTTTTGTTGGATGGAAATTATTACTCATTGACATTAAATTTATTTGTTTGAGCAAAAGTGAGTTATTCAAAATAAACTATAGTATCAACATTGTATAATGAGACATATTTAATTCTTTTTTTTTGAATGCGATTTATAAATCTGAAAAATCGACCGAGATATTTTTCCTAAACTGAGATGGGGTTACTCCTTCATATTGCTTAAATAACCTGTTGAAGGTTGCTTTTGAGTTAAATCCACAATCGATAGCAATTGCAATAATTGTAAGGTTATTGTATTCAGGATTATGTAGTCTGTTTTTTACTTCTTTAATTCGATAGGAATTAATAAAGTCATAGAAATTCTGATTAAGTTCTGAATTTATTATGTAAGATAATACGTGTATCGGTATTTTTAATGATATTGATATATCTTGTATGCGTAATTCGTTATTTAAGTATGCTTTTTCATTTCGCATATAATTAGTTAATTCTTCGATATAATTAATGGCAGAATCATCAGATACCAGTTTGGCCTTTTCCTTACTCGTATATTTTGTTTGTTCACGTGATGGCATCTTAGAGAAAATACCTCCCTGGTTTATGCCATAATATCCCATAAACATTATAAAAATCAAAAAAGATAATTTTATATAAAATGAAGTATTCCACATTACTGGAAATTCCAGATCGGTGAAGTTTAAAGCAATAACGTTTAAGCATTCTATCATCCAAATGGAGATTCCCCCAATTAGCAGAATATACATCCAGTTAAGATTAATATTTTCATCATAGGAGAATGTGTTTTTTACATATAGTCTATGTCTTTTCAGAATTATTAATATCCAACCGAAATAAATTGGAGAAGATATATATTGAAGAAATGTTCCAATTGAAATACTTAATGGTAGAATGATGAATTTTTCAGTAAAACAAAGTAGTTTTTTATCATATTCCATAAAGAAGAATGGCATTATGATAATTAAAACTATGACTATAGGTATCAGATGAGGGATTATTTGCTTTAATGTTATCCTATTACCTAATATTGATTTAACATAAAACAATAGTAATGGTCCATACGAAAGAAAAATTAAAGTATAAATAATCATGATATCGGGGAATTCCCTCCAAATACTGAATCTGTATGAGTACGTAATTAGGAAATATAATGCAGCCATAAAGAAGAACGCAGACAGGAATTTATCTGCTTGTTTATTCTCTTTCTTTGCTAATAGTAGTACTGAAAAAACAAATGATTGAAAGGCTCCTAAACCAAATAATAAATACATCTAGTTGTTTTAAGTGAATCTTCAAATACTACATCTGCAAAAGTAAAAATAAACTCATGAATATTGTTTAGTAGTATTTTTCATTTTTCTCAATTATTCAAGTATATCCTGAAAATTTATTATAAAAAATTAACGTTTTCATTTTTTTATTGTCATTATAGCTATAAGTGACACCATAACAAATGATTGTTAGTGCTGTTGCTTTTGGAAATGTTAATATATAGCAATGAAATACCCACATAAATATAGATTTGGTAGTATTTTAAGATGATTAAACATATTTTTACAATTGGAAAGCATAACAAGACGATAATATTATAACTATTTTGACCAGATATAAATACAGGATAATTTGTGTCATCATGTTGATGGTTGCATTAAATGCAAATGCTCAGTTAACAAAGATTATGGGAACGGTTACAGATTGTGATACAGGTGAACCTTTACCATTTGTAAATATTGTTTTTAAGGGAACAAGTATTGGAGAAACAAGCGATTTCAATGGAAATTATGCTATCGAAACACTCACACCAGGCGATACATTAATAGCTTCATTTATTGGATATGAAACGATGTACTTTCCGATTTCAAAGGGAAAATTTCAGTTAATTGATTTTGCCTTAAAATCACATAACATCCTGCTTGATGATGTAATTATACGTCCTGGTATAAACCCTGCTGAAGTTCTTCTTGAAAAGATAATTGAAAATAAGCCTAATAATAATCCTGATCATTTTGATGCCTATGAATATGAGGCATATACCAAGATTGAGCTGGATGCAAACAATATCACTGAAAAGTTTAAAAACAGAAAGATCTACAGACCCTTTAAATTTATTTTCGATAATGTTGATACTTCCACGGTAAACGGTAAAACCTATCTGCCAATTTTCCTAAGTGAAACCTTGTCGGATGTGTATGCAAGAAAGGATCCACGTGGCTTTATTGAAAAAATAAAAGCTACCAAGATTAGTGGTATTAATAATCAAAGTGCAATGCAGCTTCTTAGCGATGAATTTCTGGGAACAGATGTTTATGATAATTTCATTTCTATATTTCAGCTGAATTTTGTCAGCCCAATTGCCAATGGAGCACTTCCTTTTTACAGATATTATCTTGTGGATAGTGCATATTTTGATGGCAATTGGTGTTACAAGGTTATGTATAAACCTCGGCATAAGCAAACTTTGACTTTCACCGGGAATTTTTGGGTACATGACTCAACTTTTGCAATCAAGGAAATTGATATGCGTATCGCCGATGATGCAAACATGAACTATGTAAATGATCTTGTAATTTATAAAGAATTTGCACGTGTTGATGGCGAACAATGGGCAATTGTAAGGGATTATACTGTTGGTGATTTCAACCTTATTGAAAACAATAAAAGAACATTGGGTTTCTTTGGAAAAAAGACAACATCCTACAGAAATTATGTGCTGAATCAACCCCGAGAAAGTAAATTCTATAATGCCCCTGTTAATGTTCAGGTTAGTGATAGTGCTGATAAACACTCGGAAGAATTCTGGTTGGAAAGCCGACATGAGGATCTTACCAAGGATGAAAGAACGGTGTATTATATGATCGATACGCTGAAAACCATACCACAGTTCAAAACCTATATTGATATAATAGAAATGGTGATTACCGGTTACTATGTAAAGGGTAAGTTTGAAATTGGACCCTATGCTTCAATGTTAAGTTTTAACGCAATTGAGGGTGCACGATTCAGATTTGGAGGACGAACAAGTAATGCCTTTAGTAAAAAGATAATGCTTGGTGGTTACACCGCATACGGTATTTGGGATAACCAGTTTAAATTTGGAGCCAACGTGCTTTATATGATTAATAAAAATCCACGTAGAGCACTAAGCGCTTCTTTTAAATATGATTTGGAGCAGCTGGGGGCAAGTCAGAATTCATTTCGGGAGGATTTTTTTCTTGCATTTTTATTTCGACGTCAACCTGCCGATAAGTTGAGTTTTGTTGAAGAACTTAGTTTATCATATGAGCATGAGTGGTTTACTGGCTTTAGCAACACCTTGGTGTTGAAAAACAGAAACTTATATCCTGTTGGAGGGACAAAGTTTGAGTTTTATTATACCGATGAAGCAGCTCAGAAAATTGCCGAAGAAACAGCAATTACATCGGCAGAAATTGGGCTCGACCTGCGTTTGGCATATAAGGAGAGAGTATCGATGGGTGAGTTTGAACGGATTAGCCTCGGTGCAAAGTTCCCCATTGTTAACATTAAATATGCATATGGAATTCCAGGCTTTTTTAACAGCGATTATGAGTATCATAAGTTTCAGGTTGGAATTAGACACTGGTTTAATGTTTTTAACCTTGGTTGGTCAAGATTCAGAATCGAAGGTGGCCGTATATGGGGAACTCTGCCATATCCACTACTAAAACTTCATGAGGGCAATGAAACATATTTCTTTGATGAGTCGGCGTTTAATATGATGAATTATTATGAGTTTGTAAGTGATAAATACCTAAAGGTTTTTTATACTCATCATTTCAATGGTTTGCTATTCAACCGTATCCCTCTTTTCAGAAAATTAAAATGGCGTGAAGTAGCATTTGTAACTGGTTTGGTTGGTGGAATGGATCAGAAAAATATGGAATATTCTGTTTTCCCGGATGGAATGTACACACTCGATAAGCCATATTTTGAAGCAGGAGCAGGAATAGAAAACATCTTTAAAGTATTTCGTATAGATGCCGTATGGCGATTATCCTATCTTAACCACCAAAATACATCACCATTTGGTATTCGGTTTAGTTTACAATTTACTTTTTAGTGACGCTAAAAACTTCCATTTATTAATTTTTGCTTTCGCAAATGATTATAATGATCTGATTTGTAATATTATGCAAAATATCATTATGTTAAATAATTCATAACGTGTTGGTTGTTCATTGTATTAGTGACTATTTTATATATCATTGTGATGTATTCTTCAACAGAAGATCATTACTGTCACACAGGAATAACTAATATATTGGTTTTGAATGCAAGCTTCAATCCAATAATAAACTAATTAAAACTACAACAATGAAATTTCTAATTAAAACAAGAATTCCTATTTTTATGTTAATGATGTTATTTTTAATTGCATCATGTAATAAAGACAATGACTCTACTCCGGAAAATCCCGATGTTCTGGCAGCGAAGAAAGACGTTATCGCTACTCATGAGCATATGGGTGTATGTTATGGACCTTACCATAAAAGTGGTCAAGCACCGGGTAGTTCAATACCTATGACACAAATAGAGACTGATTTAACAATTATTGCAGAACACTTTGATTTTTTCAGAACTTATACAGTTGCAGATAATATGGATAAGGTTGCTGAAGTTGCTGCCAATAAAGGCCTTCAGGTAGCGCTTGGTGTTCATTGTTACACAACAGCTCAGGGTGGAGCATCAAAAACTAAAGCCGATATTGATAAGGCTGTTAATGCAGCAAAGGCAAATGTAAATACTGTTGTGTGTATTATTGTGGGTAATGAAACAAGTCTTGGCAAGGGATCAAATCCAAATTATGTCGACCCTGCAGTTGTTGCCGGTTATATGGATTATGCCAAAACAAAGGTTGATGAAGCCGGAATCAGTTTGCCAATTACTTCTTGCTTATCAGCAGGTGGTGCCGATAAAAATTCTCCAGAATATGCTCCTGCAATTCTGGAGAAATGCAGAGATTTAAATGATAAAGAACATAGAATAATAATGATGAATATATATCCTTATTATGGTCAGGTGTATAATTATGTTCAACATGGAACCCCTGTAACTCCGGGTGATATTACAGGCAATATGAGTTGGTCTTTTAATAATCAGGGAATAAAAGCCGCAGAAACGAAATATGGACTAGCAGTTGTTATCGGTGAAATTGGATGGCCTACAGGTGGAGATTTTAATTTCCAAACCATTGCCAATTCAGAATTAAACTTTAAATCTACATTAGACTGGATTAATGGCAATAATAGTGATCGTCAGGCTTACAATACATTTTGGTTTGAAATGTTTGATGAACCATGGAAGAAAGATGAACCAAATGGGGCCGGTCCAAATTGGGGTTTGTACAAGAGTAATGCACAGACGCCGAAATTTGCAATACCTACCTTACGATAATTAGTGAATCGGTTCTGCCCCCAGTAGCTTGAGGTAATTATTGCGATAATGTTCAGTACCTACCCAGTAGTTGTACCAATCAGTTGTGTCAGCAGGAGTTAGTCCGCCTGGGGAAGATGAGGTTATTGGAATATTACCAATGGAATCAGCTATAACCATATCGTAATATACAATTCCTTTATCCGTTAAGATACTGTCAAAAGCACTTATTAATAGTCGATAGGCAAAAGGTACATGAACCGGAATATTTCTTTCAAGAATAAGAGGAAGACTTGCATACCCATAAGGTACCAAATCGAGTGAATTCACATACGAATTGTATGAAGCTCCTGGGGGTATAGCTGCCAGAAAATTGTCGCGGAAACTTTTATTTACCCATCCCGGACTGGCAAATCCAAATGCGGAGCAAAGGAATTTATCCTTAAAAACATGGTGGGTTGTTAACCAGTATGCCATAAGTGGACATAATCCTCCTCCTTGACTATGACCTGTAACATATATTGGTACCTGTGAGGTAGTTGTTACTGATTCAAGAAATTCTTCAAGAGTATTTCCGTTAACCGGATCCTTTGCATTAAGGATATGATTAAAACCATTCATTGAACCATGGCAAACAGAATCGCCGGGCAATCCATATGGAAATTCTGAAAGAATAAATACATCAACATCTTCAAGGATATCTTCAATTGAAGCTGAATTTGTACCACGTATGGCAACTGCATACTGGATATTATCTTCGGTTGAGTTTTTTACCACATATGACAGATTTGCATTTAATGGAGAAATGCCGGGTCCCCATACCAATTCCCATTTTCCTCCGGTAGTTAGAGAAGAATCTGCCAGATGGTAGAGGATAGAATCTTTAATTACATCATTTGGAGAAGCATTTGCGGTATAAGCGATGGCTGATAACGTCATCATTTCTGCCGGCAAGTCTGTTTCATCATAATTGTTATCTGGGTCGGAATCTTTCTTGCAGCCATCAAATATGATTATAGCCGAAGCCATAAAAATAAGGACGAGGATTGTATATTTTTTCATGGTAAATAGCTTTGTTTACTACAAAGGTAAAGAATTCTAAACAGCTAACCTTTTCATTAAGATTAATTTAGCCTTTTATGTGTTTGTTATATATATGATTTTTTTGCCAGCCGTTTTTTCATCATCGGAATACTCACAAATACAAAGAGAAGAGTTATTGAAACCGGCCCAAAAATTGTCCACCAAATTGAAAGATCAACAACAACACTCATAAAGTAAATACCCCACCAAAAGAATACTTCTCCGGCGTAATTAGGATATTTAATAATTCCCCAAACACCACTCTGGCATCGTTCACCGTGATTTCTTGTTTTAATATGTTGCCTAAGGGTGTCATCGGCTGTTTTTTCAAGATAAATGGCAGCCATTGTAAAAAATACAAATGAAACCGTAAACCAGGATGTTGGTGAAGCAGCCGGTGAGTTAAGGGCATAAAACATTGGGGTTAAACCTGCAAAAACTACGGCTGTTGGAAGTAGGTGAATGCCAAGAAAACTTACAAGCCAGTAGAACTTACCGGTTTTCTTTTTTAACAGAATATATCTCCAGTCTTCATCTTTAAAACCATCCCATCTAAGTATCCAATTCCATGTTAAGCGAACTCCCCAGATTACTACAACAACCCACATAATTTTGTAGTAAAATTCAAATTGAACAGAGTTGAACAGCCAATAGATTACAATAAAAACTGGTGCAGCGCTCCAATATGGATCATAAACACTTGAGTTTTTATATTTTACACTGAAAGCAAAAACAATTACCATGGCTACAAAATCTGCCAGTGCAGTTTTCCATAATATGTCATGTATTGGTGTATACTTCAATGTAAGTATTGCCGCAAAAAGAGCAATAAGGTATATCACCAGAATATGGAGCAGGTCTTTTACTTTCTGTTTCATTAAAACTCAGGTTTCATATCACAAAGGTGGTAAATAATCCTGATATATAGAATTCCTATCAGAAATAAATTACTACACTCTCTCATCTCGTATCTTCCTTTCTCCATTATGGAATAATTTTTATTATTTCAAATTCAAAATCATTATCAGGTTTTGTAACCTTAAATATGGAATATGGTGTAACAGCATTTCCATTTTCATCGATGTTACAATTTCCGCTTGCACCAAAATAATCTATGTTATCTACTTGGGCAATTGCTTTAATGGCCTTCCATCCTAATGATGGATATACGCCCGTGTCGCCATCATTTTCATTTGATACAGGTCTTATGTTTTCTGAAACCAATGCTCTGAAAGCTGTAGTGGTGCTTATATCAATTTCTGCAAATGATCTTTGAATTGCTAATGCATAAAGATATCCTATATCATAAAATTGAGCATTATAAGACGCCACTTCCTGCATATATTGTGCATATAGCTGCTCCTTAAAGTATTTGAATTCAATGTTTGAGGTATCAGCAGAAGGGAAAGCTCCAAAATTTTTTGGATGTCCATTTACTTCTCCAAGAATGAAATCCACAGGAGCCTGAAATAGATCAGTACTTTTGAGGCCATCGCAAAGAATGTATGATATACCACCAATCTTCTTATTTGAATATATGTTTCCCATCTCGGTAAAGAATTTATTATACTCATCAGGATTGAGCATGGAAACAAAGACTCCATCATGATTACCTAATAGCAGTTGGTTTATTTTATCATTATAATCCGGATCACCGATATCGAAATTAACAATAGTTGTAGAACCTATACCAAAAGCATTTTGAAAGGCTGCGGCAAGTTCCTCAGAATACGCATCGCCCTCTTCAACAGCTATTGCCACACTTGTAATCCCGTATTCAATTGCTTGTTGCGCAAGTATATTTGCCTCAAAGGAATCGGGTGCACAAAGTCGTTGGAAATATTGTGATATTCCCGAAAGACTTGAAGCAGTTGCCGATCCTGAAATTATTGGAAAGTGGTCAGGAATTCCAACCTCTTCAACAATACCTGTTGATGATGATGAAAAACTTGAAATAAAACCGATGAGATAATCGCTCTCAAGTATAATTTCCCGTGCAGCAACTGCAGCAGCTTCTTTTCTGTCAGCACCTTCTGAACTTTTTACTGCAAGTCGGATTTCATAATCGTCACCAACACCACCTGCTTCATTTATTTCATCAATAGCAGTACGCAATGCCTGCTCACGTAAAAGTCCCTTTTCTTGATCCATGGGTAATATTACTCCAAGTGTTAAATATCTGTTTTCCGGGTTTGGTTCATCATTGTTGACGCAGCCGGTGGTTATAATTATCAATAACAATAAAGAAAGCACTGTTGCAATAATGGTGTAAATTCTGGTTTTCATGATTATTGGGTTTGAATTAATAACAAGTGCTAATGTCTAATGACATCATTATCAGCAAATATAGCTATAATTTATGATTTCTAAAAACACTAGATTTTCCTGGTAACAAGACTTCTTAATTGTTTTCATGTTATATTTGTCTGACTTGAGTTACCAGCAATTGAACTTGTATTTTTAACCAATTATCAGTGCTAAATAAAATAATCTTCATAGTTTTTCTAGCCTTAGTTATTTCATTTCACAGCATAGGTCAAATAATAAGCAGTCCACAAACTGGGATGGAGTATAAACGAAATAATATTTCGCTTAGGTTTGATAATGATACCTATTATTATACCGACTATTATTATACTTATGGATTGGATGTTAACCTTATACTGCCTGTTTTTTCTGATGTTAGTTGGAAAGGAGTTTTTCTAAAAGCTCCAAAATCAACGAATGAGGTTTCGGCATTGTCACTCAGTCAAAGACTCTATACACCAAAGAATATAAGGGATACATTAATACAATTCAACGATAGGCCATTTTCTGCAACACTTGAGATGGATCAGGTTTATTTATCTGTAAATGATAAAAATGGAATTAGTTTTCTTACTACTATAAGAATTGGTGTAATGGGGCCGATGGCAGGAGGGAAAGAGCTTCAGAAACTTGTGCATGATTGGATTGATTCTCCTGACCCAGAAGGCTGGGATTACCAAATTTCCAATGGATTGATATTGAATTATGATTTTCTGGTAACTTATCCTCTATATTACACACCATCGGTTTCTTTTTCGACTATTGGAAGTTTACGCCTTGGAACATTATATGATGATATTGGTGCCGGTATTGGAATTAGATGGGGTGATCCCAAAATAACCAATAAAAAGAAATTTAAAGTGTTTTTGGAATCAGAATTATTGGTTAGATTTATAGCCTATAATGCTTTGCTTCAGGGAGGACTGTTTTCTGCAAATAATCCATATATTCTTAGTTATCATGATTTAATGCCAATTGTATTTAATAACAGACTTAGTTTTGGTTTTTCCTGGTATGGAGTTACGCTTTGTGCAGCAAATAATTTTCTTTCAAAAGAATTTGATGCCGGTTCAATCCACAATTATGCAAGCATCAGCTTAGCTGTTGATTTTTAGTTAATGGAAATATTTTGGCACTATATATCAATTGGCATTATAAAAAAGAATACCTAAACCCATCAGATTATAGATATTTGTAACTTTCTGCATTCTAATGTAGTTAAGTTTATTGTTGTTCCATAAAACAGATAATTATATTATTTTATATGACAGATTTTGTAAGAAATCAGCAATAGCTGCGAATTACTAATTAAGAGTTTATCTGAAATTGAAAGTAGAACCAGATATAAAACAATTTACCGCATTGGTTGAGAAGCATCAAGGCATAATTTTCAAAGTGTCGAGGATGTATTGTGAGAATGCGGATTGTAGAAAGGATCTTTTTCAGGATATTCTTTTCCAGTTGTGGAAGTCTTATGATTCATATAAACCCGAGTATAAGTTTTCATCTTGGATGTATCGAGTGGCTTTGAATACGGCAATTTCTCAATTCAGGAAGGGTAGAAATAGAAATTTAGATTTCGTTGGTGAATTACCCGAAAACCTTATTGCTGACGAATTATTAAAAGAAAAAGAAGAAAGAGCTATAATTTTGCATAAGGCTATTAATCAGTTAAATAAAGGCGAAAAAGCAATCATTATCCTTTATATGGATGATTACACTTATGAAGAAATATCTGAAATTATCGGTATCTCAAATTCAAATGTTGGAGTTAAAATAAATCGTATCAAAACCAAATTGCAAACAATTTTGAAAGAGCTTGGTTATGGACTTTAATGAAATTAAAAATACATGGAAAAACTCAAATTCTGATAAGCATCTCAGTGCTTATCAAATTGAACAAAGGCTTGCAATAAAAAGCAGGTCGGGAAATATAGTAGATAAGGTAAAGAGAAACTATATTATCGGAATGATAATGCTTGTGATTACCTTTATTGCATTAGCTGTTTGCGTATATTTTTATCTGTTTAATATGGTTGGGCTAATCACAATTATTATAGTGACAATCATTTACGGAGCTGCTTTTGTTTATTCTCTAAGAAATTATTGGGAGATTAAGAATACTGTTTTTACAGATGATACAATTATACCAGCTTTGAAAAAGGTTATTCATATTATGGAAACATCCATTCGCTTTGGAATGAGTAACTTCTATAAATATGTGATAATTCCAATGTCATTTGTAATTGGAGTTTCCATAGGAATATTTATTGGAGCGGGCGAAAGAGACTATCTGGAAACTATTTATGCTCTTGAGACAAGATCAATAGTAAAGATAGTTTTAGTCATTGTAATTGGCAGTTTACTTACCATCTATTATTCTCAAAAAATGATAAAGAAAATGTATGCTCAGTATATGGATGAATTAAAGAAAAGTTTAGAAGAACTAGAAGAAAAAGAATTAAACTAAAAATTAATACTATGAAAAAAGGAACTACCGGAATATTGATTATTGCAAGTGCAATTATTTGGGGACTTGTTATTGTTGGGTGTTCGCTAAAGTTAAGCGGTACAGAGTGTTATAATGAAATTCAAAATGTGCTGGTTGGCGGAATGTTTACTCATATGATCCTAATTTGGGGTCCAATGGGTATAGCTGCTGCAAAAGCAAAAAAGAGTGAAAAAATAGATTAAAACATTGGTTATCACAACTTAATCAGAGTAGATCAATCACAAGCCTCATGGGCTCTTTTCATTTGATCTTGATTGTTGATTGTAACTGAAGCCCCGTCTTCGTATGTTATATCTACCGGATATTTTATTGATGGTCTTTTTTTAGAATCAGGATGTTCTCTGTACCACGCTTTTACATTTGCCCAACCTTCTTCATTATTTATTCTTACAGGAATTTCAGTACCATCAGGCATAGTATAAGTAACAGGATAAACCAGTTCGAAACATTTTTCTTTATCACCATCACAACTTGCTTTGGCTCTTTTCATTTGTTCCCTATTATTGATTGTTGTAATATGGCCATCACGCCACTTAATATCAATTGGAAAACCCAAAGCAGGTTTTTTAACAACGTCTGGATGTGCTGTATACCAATCTTTTATTGTGGACCATGCATCTTTGTCATCTTTACTGCTTACTGTAACATCAGAATCATCTGGAAGTACGTAAGTAATTGGATATACTAATACAAAACATTTTCTCTTGTTTCCTTTATCTCCTTTGCAGAGTTCATAAGCTTTCTCCAATTCTTTATCATTGTTTAGGATGATCAGTTTATCTCCAAATACAATATCAACAGGATATTGCAACAGAGGTTTTTCTTTAGAGTCGGGATGCGCTTCATACCAGGCTTTCATTGCAACTGAAATTTCTTCTTTACTATTACCTGTAATTGTTGTTCTGTCAGGCATTACATAGGTGATGGGGTATACAAAATCAAAGCATCCTTTATCGCCTTTGTCACCTTTTCCTTCTTTCCCTGATTTAAGTTCTCTTCCGGTAAGGTCAAAATATGCCTGAATATATTTAGCTTCTTTATAACCGATTTCTCCACTTAGGTCGATTTCATAACCGAGTTTTGGTGCCAATTTCGTATCATCTATATAACTATCTGCATACTCAGCTTCAAGAACGAATCTTGAATCATCAGGTAATTCAGAATACCCAATACTATATTTATTTGAGGCCTTTTTTATTGCCTCAATCAGTAATTCATCAGCATTTTTTTGTTCTTCTTTCTGGCAAGATGAAAATCCAATTAATGCGATTATGAAAAGTCCTAGTATTGTAATTCTCATGACAGTTATTTTTTGTGATATAAATTTAATTATCAGATATAGATCAAAGATAGTTATTTTTGAAATATGGGCATCTTAAATAAGGAAACTTAGGTTGAGGCTTTACATTCGACATTGTATTTATTATCTTTGTTTCCTCTCTAAGCCTCTTATAATGAAAAAGTTCTGTATTGCTTTATTTGTTTTTATGATGGTGCTTATTTCATGCTCTAAAAACAACAATGATATTGTGCCCGATGGAACGGTTCAGTATATTAAAATTAATAATGATCAAATTGCATATAAATCATACGGAAACGGATTTCCATTATTGATGTGTATGGGTTATAGTGCAGCCATGGACATGTGGTTACCTGAAGTTGTAGAAAGGTTTTCGGAACACCATAAAGTCATAGTTTTCGATTATCCGGGTGTTGGATATTCAAGTACCGATGATACATCTCAAACCATTGCCGGACTTGCTGAAACCACATACAAATTTATGGAAGCAATTAATGTTGAAAAGGCAAATCTAATGGGGTGGTCAATGGGTACCAATGTGGCGCTTAAGCTATTAGTGGCGCATCCTGACAATTTCAACAAGTTAGTACTTTATGCCGGTGATTGTGGAGATATAGTTGCAATTGAACCACCGGATTGGGTTATAAAGATAATGACCACAGACACTACTCCGGAGGCATTTCTAAGTACACTTTTTCCTCCGGAATGGTTTATTAGTCATCCCGATCCTTCAGAATATTTGCCGGAGATGACAGAGACCACCGATTGGGATATACTTGCCATGCAATGGAAGGCTCTGGAACTTTGGTTTAGTCCGGGTGGCGGAGTTGTAGGACAATTAGGTACGATTCAGCAAGATGTACTACTTATTACAGGAGATCAGGATGTAAGCACACCAACTGCTAATTCCTATATATTGAAGGATTCTATTCCATATGCAGAGCTGGTGGTTTTGAATGATTGTGGACATGGAGCAATGTACCAGAAACCTAATGAGTTTGCGAATTACATACTTACATTCTTGGATGAAAGTATAGATTAGTAATGGATTAACACAATCTTTTTTTACCAATATTACAACCCTTAAAAATTTATCCTGTCTTTTTAAGTGAATTAGATAATTTCAAAAACGGATTCAAAATTTCAATGAATAGAATCCGTAAAAATTTCTTTAATCATTTGAAGTAGAGTAATTACCGATATTCCCGGAAAGGGAAAGGTATGTAATAAAAACAAATCAATCGAATAGAACAATGAAAAGAATAATAACAGTTTTAATAATAATACTAGCCGTGATGGATAACCCCATTGCTGCCAATAATTACTCTCAAACAGTACGTGGTATTGTTATCGACAGGGATACTAAAAAGCCAGTATTTGGAGTAAATATTCTTATACTTGAAACAAATCCTCCACAAGGTGCATCAACCGGTATGGATGGCTATTTCAAGATCGAAAATGTAACAGTTGGAAGAATATCTTTAAAAGTAACCTGTTTGGGCTATGAACCTCGAACAATTCCAAATGTTATTGTCGGTTCCGGTAAGGAAGTGATGTTAAATATTGAATTACAAGAGTCTTTTTTTAGTCTGGATGAAATAGAAATCACCAGTGGCACCGAAAAAGGAGTTGTGAATAATGAAATGTCGTTGATTAGTTCACGACAGGTTACCGTTGAAGAAACCCAGAGGTTTGCCGGATCATTGGATGATCCCTCAAGAATGGTAAGTGCATTTGCAGGCGTTACCAGCGATCCCATGGGAAATAATGATATTGTGGTTAGAGGTAATTCACCCAAAGGAATTTTATGGAGGTTGGAAGGAATTGAAATCCCGAATCCAAACCATTTTAGTAATGAAAGTACAACAGGAGGACCAATCAATGCTCTAAGTAGCAATATGCTAGCAAACTCCGATTTCTTAACCGGAGCTTTTGCTCCAGAATATGGTAATGTAATTTCAGGTGTTTTTGATGTAAAAATGCGCACCGGAAATAATGAAAAACGTGAATATACTCTTGGAATTGGAGCCTTAGGAATTGATGTTGCTGCCGAAGGTCCTTTCAAAAAAGGATATGATGGCTCATACTTATTCAACTATAGATATTCTTCTTTATCATTATTGGATCAGGCAGGTTTGGTTGATTTTGGTGGTGTTCCAAGGTATCAGGACTTAGCTTTTAAGGTAAACCTTCCTACCTCAAAATATGGTTCTTTCTGCTTATTCGGTTTAGGTGGTCTCAGTGGAATAATTGATGAATCGGAAGATGATGAAGGAGTTATTCGTAATAAATATGATGCAAGTTCTCATATGGGAACTGTTGGTCTTAATCACTTTTACCTGATATCGGAAAATACATATATTAAATCCTCAGTAAGTGTATCAGCCAATGGTAGTAAAGGAAAAGATTATGAGCTGATTGATGGCGAGATGAAGTTTACAGGAGAAGGAAAATGGAATAAAACAGCATACCGTGCTGCAACAACTGTCAATCATAAATTTAACTCCAAACATAGCTTAATGACAGGCATAAAGTATACTCAGTTCAGTTATGATATGAAGAATGATTTCTTTGATGAGACAGATAATATCTGGAAAGAAGGAGTGAATGTAGTTAGGGATGCCGGACTTGCCCAGGCTTTTGTTAACTGGAAGTATAGAATTAAAGAAAATATTACCATGGTTGGTGGATTACATTATACTCAGTTTTTGCTTAATAATGCCAATGCAATCGAGCCACGACTGGCAATAAACTGGCAGGTTAGTCCAACAGCTATGATTAGTGCCGGTTATGGAAAGCACAGCATGGTTGAAAGTATAATAACCTATTATGCAACAGTTTATGATGATAATCTAATGCCGTATATGCCAAATAAAAATCTTGAACTTACAAAGTCAGATCATTATATAATTGGATATGACCAAAAAATTTCAAATAAAATGAGGGCAAAGGTTGAAGTTTATTACCAGTATCTACATGATATACCTGTGGAGAATGTTGACACCAGCTTTTTTTCAGTTATAAATAACTCTGATGGATATGTTGACAAGGAACTTGTTAATGATGGTGTTGGATACAATTTTGGAATGGAGTTAACACTCGAAAGATATTTCTACAACAGCTATTACTTTTTGGTTTCTGGTTCAATATTCGACTCAAAGTACAAAGCAAAGGAAGATGTATGGAGGAATACAAGGTTTAACACAAATTATGCTGTGAATCTACTTATCGGAAAAGAGTTAACAATTGGAAAACCTGAAAAAGGAAATAAGTTAAACCTTAACTTGAAGGTCTTTACAAACGGTGGAAACCGATATATCCCAATCGATCTTGATGAATCAGCAGAGAAGGGCTATTCTGTATATCAAACAGAAAAAGCTTACGAAACAACTCTTGATAAAATATATCAGGTAAACTTCACAGCCAGTTACTCAATAAATCGACCAAAAGTTCGCCATGAAATAGTTCTGGATATTTATAATGTGCTGAATAATCAAGGCAGAGTTTGGGAATATTATGATAAATATAAAGGCACAGCAGATTATTACGGTCAGCTAAATATGTTACCAAACATTATGTACAAGATACATTTTTAAGATACTTTTCGGAGTTCAAGTTTGATTCTGAGGCGTGGGTTTAAGGCTCACGCCTTTTTTTTGATCCTTGAATAAATTAAATCCTCTTACCGCTTTAAGCAAGCGTCCACGCTTAAAGTAAACTTATCCATTATAATGTTCTATTTCTTTATGTTATAAGCCTGAATCACATCACCATGTCTAACGTATAGTTTTCCATTATTGATTACCGGATGTGCAAAATGTTCCCTGCTACCTTTTTTCATTTTGAAACTACTTACAATTTCCATATTAGTAGGATGTTCATTGATAAGCATAACATCACCTCTCCAGTTATAGAAATATAGCATGCTGTCGGCTGCAATTACTGATCCACTGCCGGTTTTTAAGATTTTACCTAGTTCACCTGTTTCTGCATTGATACTTTTAAAATCGCGTTTTGCAGTACCGCATCCGTAAAGGTAATCTCCTAACTTAACAATACCACCCATATAGCTGTCGAAGTCAGTGTTTCTCCATACTTCTTTCACATTATTGCCATCTTCTGATATTGCAAGCTTTACGCCACAATTTCCATCACCAGCTGCATAGTAAATAAATCCATCGTCATAGATAACGGTATTGCTGTGAGTATCTCCAAGTCCTAGTTTACGATCTTTTGGCTCTACATTATCCTGTTTGTTAATCCAAAGTAATTCGCCAGTTTTTGTATCAATACCCAATAATTCATAGGCAGAGAAAGTTACCAATACATTTCTGTCTTTGAGATTAATTATTTGTGCTGAATTATACCCCGGTCGCTCACCTGCACCTTTGTTTATCCAGATTATTTCACCTGTATTACGATTCAATGCCACAACATTTGTGTCTATGCCACCAGGCATACAAAATAATTTTTCATCTTCAATTGCCACTGATTCCGAATAACCAAACAATGGAAATACTCCGTTAAGGTCATTAACCATATCTACCGACCATCTTATGTCACCAGTCATTCTATCCATGCAATAAACAACTCCCATCCCTGAAATCAAATAGATTTTATCATCAACAATTGTTGGAGCAGACCGTGATCCGGTGTAATTAGTCATCCATGCTTTACCATATGGTTTCTTCCAAAGAAGGTTTCCAAGATTGTCGAACGAAAATAAATATCCTATACTGTCGATTTCACCCATAAGATACATTCTGTCAGGAGTAAAAATTGGTGATCCATAACCATTTCCGGCGCCTTCAAATTCCCAAACTAGCTCAGGACCATTTTCAGACCATTCTTTTATCAATCCTGTTTCATTGTATATGCCGCTTCTATTCTCGCCGCGCCATTCATAGATTTTTGGCTCTGGTTTATTCGCTGTAGTTTTAACTTTTTCAGATGTTTTTTGTGGTTGATCACATGAACTTAGTAAAAAGATGAAAATACCTGTGAAAATCAGATAGAGAGATAACTTTTTCATATTGTGCTTTTTCAGAAATTATCTTGAAAATTACAATAAAAAAGTCAATAAGAAACTATTTCAATCTTTTTGCTACTTCATCAGCAATAACTGCGGCATCAGAAGTAATCATTATAATAACTCCTTTATCATTTAAGAGAAACATTTTGGGAACACTTTGCACTCCATATGATCCGTAAACCGGAGAATCTGTCCCAAGAAAATCGCTAACTTGCACATATTCAATTCGGTCCTCAGTAACGGCTGACAGCCAGTCAAATTTATCTGTATCAATTGAAACTCCTATAATTTCCAAGCCTTTTTCTTTGTATTCACTGTAAAGTGAAACCAGATGCGGATTTTCATCACGACAGAAATGACACCATGATGCCCAAAAATTTACAAGAATGAGTTTGTCATCAAAATCAGTCAAACTTATCATATTGTCATTTTTGTCAGGAAGAGTGAAGTTGGGTGCATTTTTGCCTATTTTTATGCCTGTATCCGAGTCATCGGATGTATTACTGTCTTTGTTGCAGGAGATTACACTTAATATAATTAATGTAATTGCAATGATGTTAATTAATGTACTTGTTTTTTTTACCATTAGTGATTTTAGTTATGTAGTTGTACAGAGTATTATTTTGTGCAAATAAAAGGAAATTTCTTTTTAGGTAGTGTATTCTTGCAGATTAACTCCGTAAAGGTGTAGTATTATAAAAGCAATAATCGACAATATTATTATAAATAAATAGAAAAGTAATAGCCCAATAATAATTACAGCAACGGATCTTAGAAATGAACCAACCCAGGAGATACTGTAAATTCCTTTGGATAAATAAGTGTAATAAGATAGTAGTATAATGATACCGAATATCATCATAAATTTAGTGATACTTGGAAAAAATATGAAAATGAAAATGAGAGTAGTGAATATCAATAAATATTGTGCAATTGCATAGCTGTTAATTATCAGATGTTCAGCGTAATTAAGTTTATGCTTTTTAAACATCCATTTTGATGCAATGCTATAAAATGGGAGTATTAATATGCTTACAAAACTAAGATACTTCTTAATGTATAAATTAAGAGTTGATTGTAATTTGGTCTGCTTTGCTTCCATTCCCAATGTATCAGTCATACTTTCAAGATTTGTATCAAAAAGATTAAACCAAACCATAAGCACGGCATAAATACTTGCAATAACTAAGAGATAACTAATAGGGTTGTAATAGCATCTGGTTTTACCATTCAGATAATCGTTAATAACCTTACCGGGATTTGTAAATAAGCACCTGGCAGTGTAAAGAACCCCTCGTTGAAGACCAAATATTGAGAAAGCAATATTCCATAAATGTGAAATTGTGTATTTATTGGTGATTACTATCTGCCCACATTCATTACAGTATGGTCCACTATGAGTGTACCCACAGTTTTTGCATTTATTTTCTTTAACAGATATTGTTTTATCAGTTTGTTTTATATCCGACATCTTTTGAATGGTTAATCTTGTGTAAAGCTACATAAAATGTTTATAACACTCTGTTTAACAATATAAAAAGTATAAGAATACTGGACTTGGTTTGACTTTAGGGTACCATCTGACTATCTTTGGTAACTATATTTATCGCATTAACTATGAAAAAAAAGCACTCCTTATTGGTATATCATCAGCAGATGCCCTAATCGGGATGGTTATTGGTAGTATTAAAGCTAAAATTCCTATTTATGGAAACATAAAAAAGTTCAACAACAATAAGTCTCGTTTAAGAAAATACTCTGTAAAATAACTAAGTTTTCACTTTGTAGTCATATCAATGTCTGTAAGCCTATAAATTAAAATGCAACCCTTAACTATTTGTATTTTACATATTAATGAATTATATTTGTTTTGATTATCCTGGATAATCAGCAAAACAAACACAAACAAACACAAACAAACACAAAACAATTATGGCAACAGCAGACGCCGTGAATCAAGCGAGCCGCTTGTCGGAAATTGGATTTCCGGAATTCACAACAAAATTAGTCACTGACGTATTTGATGCATTAGTTTCATCAAATATTCGTCAAACTGAAGCTTACATTTCTTTACTTAAAGAAGTAGGTAAATCTTTAACACAATACATCAACGACACTAAAGATGATATTGGTGGTGAAGAAGTAATGCAATTTCTATCACTAATATTGCCTCCTGCAGATGCAAGTGGCGATAGTGAAGAACCAACAAAGCTTAAACCTACGGCCAACCTCTCTACAGGAGCTTCAGGTGAAGTAGCAAAACTGAAAGATGCCTTGAAAATTGAAGGCACAACAAATGAGAGTGTTGTACCTGCAAATGGCAACATTGATCAGGCTAAGTATGACGCTATCCTTGAAGCAGTTTGTAAAAGAATTGCAGCAAACAAGTACGATTTGCTAAAGGAAATGGTGAAACAAGGAATTTTGAGACTTGTTGTTGAAGATGGTCTTATTGAAACAAGATTAACCTTTACAACTTACGGATCATCATTCTATCAAAGTAAAGCTAGTTCTTATAATCGTAAGAATTTTGCCTTTAAAGCAAAAGCAAAAACCGGTGGATTTGTGTCCATGTGGTGTAAAGCTTCAGCTTCTACCTCTTACAGTAGTGTAAAAATAAGTACTGCTGAAAAAGTGAACCAAGATAAATCGGGAAGCCGTGTAAATATTTTCGGATTGGTTAGACTCAATTTTAAAACCGATTATTTACCTCTTAACGATTAATCAAATATGGCTGAAACAATAAGCAGTCCGGTTGAACTTGGATTTTCAGATTTTGTATCAAAACTGATTTCTGATACATTTGAAGCCGTTGTAACTACAAGTATGCGACAGGAAGAGGACTGGCAACAGTTAAATGAATTGTTGTCGCAGGAATTGGATGTTTTTACTGAGTTAGTTGTGGATCAGACAATGTTAGAGAATGAAATTATCAGATTATTTCCTGATAAAGAAGGTGGTACAATTATTAAAAAAGGATTAGCCTATACAAAGGCTAATCCTGAAAAACAAATAGTTGAGAATCCGCCGATAGAGTCTATCACAGGTTATGTTCCTGCTGGTTTAAAACTTAATGAGGAAGATGTTATTGCTGTTTTTCAAGCTGTGAAAAACATCATTGGGAGAAAACAATACGAAGTTCTTAGCAATGTTTTTTCGAGGGGAGCTACAAAAGTAGTAGTTGATGCAGGTAAAATTAATGCAAAGCTGAACTTTGATATTCTTCAGGTTGAAAATACTGATGATGAGGATGAAGAACCAACCCCAGGGCCGATTGTTGGTGACCCATTATCCATGTCCAGAATCTTTGTGAAAAGGAAGTTTCCTGGTTTTGTCGGATTAGCTCGTCCTACAGAAATGAGGAATGTTCATTTTTTTGTTAAACCTCCTACTGACAAAGATCCACAAACGTCACAGGTTAAGGCAAATGTATACGGCGAGGTAGAAATTAATTTCAAGACTATTTCATGAGTACATTGAATAATTTTGACGTTAATGAGTTGATTTTGCAACTTCATGGTGAACTTAAGTTTGCTTTTGAAGTTGCAAACTCTTCCGGAAAACAGGCAGGTATGCAGTTGGATAAACTGAAAGTAAAGTTTGGAAAGCAAAACCTAATGGAGGAAGATAATGACACCTTGATACTTAATGCCGATCGATATCCCAGCGATGAAAACTGGGAACTTGAAGTGGATTATAAATATGGCGATCCTATTCCTGATCTTGAAGTATCACCTAACTGGATTTCCGGTGATACAAGTCAGATTATATTGAAACGTTTGGCTGATACAGAGGTTGAAAAAATAAAGGGAGTAAGTAGTTTCTGGAAAAAGAAGTTTGTTGATACAGGTATTGTTACTATCAAACATCTTGCAACAGCATCATCAGATAAAATTCTTGAACTTTGTCGTTTACATCATTCTTCAAAACCGTTGGAATTTCAAACCAAAGTACTTTTGATGGCAAGAAATTTCAAGCCTTTACAGTTTACGCAATTTGGCGATCTTCCAATTCTGACATTGATAAACAAATCAACTGCTCAATTGAAAAAATTGTTTTTGAATAAGTTGAGTGGTCCGGAAATCGCAGATTTGAGGGCAATGGTACTTGTAATTAACTTATGTCTTGACAAAAAACTGTGCGAGAAACTAAAGTTAAACTTGCTATTAGTACCTTAAAATTGATCTTTTTTGAGGCTATTTGACTTAGCAAAGGGTTTAGTAATTATTAATCAATCTATTACTATGTACAAATTTGGACAAACAAGTAAACAGCGATTGAGTACTTGTCATATCGATCTGCAACATATACTTAATAGAGCAATAGAGATTTCAGATATCGATTTTGGCGTTGCAGAAGGCAATCGAAGTATTGAAAAACAGCAGCAATATTACAAAGAAGGCAAAACTACTCTAGATGGAGTTAATCAAAAAAGTAAGCATAATTATATGCCATCTTTGGCTGTTGATATTTTCCCGTATTTTAATAATGGCATAAACTGGGATAATGAACATATGAGTTACCTTGCCGGCATTATTCATGCTGTTGCAGAAATGCTATATGAGCAGAAAGTAATATCCCACAAAATACGATGGGGAGGAAATTGGGATATGGATGGAGTTATATTACTAGATCAGAAATTTGATGACCGACCTCACTTTGAATTGATCAAAGTTTAATATCCTGAAATAACTGCATAGAATAAGAACATAGCAGCAACTGCTCCAAGTATCAAAAATATTGGAAGCACAAACTTGAACCATTTTTCATATGGGACTTGTGAAATTCCAAGTATAGCCATTAAGATTCCGCTTGTTGGAATTATCAGATTTGAAAACCCATCTCCTGAAGTGAAAGCCAATACTGTTGTTTGTCGGCTTATTCCAATAAGATCAGCTAGTGGAACCATCAAAGGCATTGAAACCATTGCCTGTCCTGATGCTGACGGGATGAAAAAGTTGAGAAAAGTCTGAAAACCGTACATAGATTCAACTGCAAGAATCTTCGGCATTTCTCTTAATACCTGAGCTGTATTGAAGAGGATTGTATCAACTACCTGGCCTTCCATCAAAACTACCTGTATGCCACGTGCAAATCCAATAATTAATGCCGGGACTATCATTATTTCCAATCCTTTTACAAAGGCCTTCATCGATTCATTGCCCGACATTCCGCTTATCAGAATGGTCAATAAACCAACTGTAAAAAAGCCTCCCGACATTTCAATCAAACCCCAGCCCATTGTTTGTACAGCAAATAATATCATTCCGAAAAGTACCATTGCACTGATTCCAATTAGGATATGTTTTTTGGAAATTGGTTCATCATCGAGTTCATAATCTTCATCAATGATAAACAGATCATCTTTCATAATTGAATTTGAAGAGTTTTTCTTTAGTCGTATTCCATATCTGTTAAGGAAAATAAATCCTACTGTGGCACAAACAATAAACATAATAACACGAAGAAGGATACCGCTTCCTATTGGAACTTCGGCAATTTGTTGAGCAATTTGAACATTAAATGGGTTTGTTATTGCTGTTGACCAACCAATACCCATTGGTAGCATTAAGATAGCAACTCCGAATATTCGATCGTAGCCCATTTCCTTCGAGAGCATTAGTAGAATTGGGATTAGGGGAATAAATTCAGGTCCCATTCCCAGAAAAGTTGCCCCAAGTGCAAATCCCGAATAAAGAATGAAAGTGAGTAGCATTGGCTTTTTTCGAAACCTTTTTAACAACCTGTTTATAACAACATTTACAGTGCCTGTATGTTGTATCAGGTTAAAAACAGCTCCGATAATAAAAACAAAAAATATCAAAGCAGCAGCTTGATTCATGCCTTTCGGAATAGCTGAAAAGAGACCAAGTAAACTTGTTGGTGACGCCTTTCCTCCCATTGTATCGCCAAGAAGAACCCCCTTGAAAGAATAATGCTTTGGTATCTCCTTGTAAGTGCCGGGAATTACAACTGTTCGCTCAACACCATTGATCTCTTTTGTTATACGTTCATAGCTGCCTGCTGGAATTATATATGTTAATACTGAGGAAAAAAGGATGATGGCCGACAAAAAAATAAAAACGTGTGGGATACTAAATTTGCTAAGGAGACTTTTCATAATAATGTGTGTGATACGCCCGCAAATGTAAGTAATAGAGGTACTTAATAATGTTATTGATATGTTAAACTCAACTGAAACGAGTCTGTCTCTGCAATGTTAAAACTAAAAAGGCCGCCAGATTAACAGTTCATGACAGCCTTTAATTATTCATATTCCAATGTAATTATAACTCAATTACTGAAGCATCAATTACAGGTTTCAATTTATATTTACCATTCCCTGTTTTTATGATCGAAGAACCTGGATCGAAATTCAAAACAACTTTGTAAGCTGTATTTGGTTGAAGTTCGGTATGCACCTGAATCTTGATCCCTGAAGATTGAGCTCCAGGTGTTTCAAGGTCATATGAAACGCTATCTTCAACAATTGTATTGTTGGGTCCAAGTAACAACCTTATTTGTGATACTGTTTGAACTTCTAATAATGAGTCCAGTGCCAGAATTGTATCATTGCCTGAGGTATAATCAATAAGATCATAGATTCCAACATTTGTTTCAAGATCGAACCAACCCGATGTTGCCGATGTATCTGTTGAAACATGGATGCTAATATTCTGAATATCAATTAAAATTGAATCGTAAGCTGACCTCGATGAGTTAGTGCTTTTTAAGCTTACTTTGAAATCAGCAGTTTCTGTGGATGGATTATTATTATCATCTTCTTTTTTACAACTGGTGTGTGCCATTGTAAAGAAGACGAATAATACCAATACAGCCAAACTTGTTAATGTGTTTCTTTTTTTCATGAAAATTCTTGTTTTGTTGTGTTTGCTTGTGCAACAAATATAGAAAAATTTAGCAAGTGCAAAGTAGTTCAACGCTATAAGAGAAAGTTGGTGATGAATTTCTTTTAAACTGCTGGAAAATGATAAATTTCCATACTTTTATACGCAAAAAAAGAATGAAAAGCTTCTCTGTTCTAATACTGTTTTCTATATTATGTAACTTTTCTTTTTCGCAAAATTCTGATGAAGAAATTATCAGATTAATCTTTGATGATGTTCTAACAAATAATGTAGCATATAATAATCTTGAATACCTCTGTGAAAATGCTCCGGGCAGATTACTTGGCTCGGATGAATCGATAATCGCGGTTAACTTCATGAAAGATTATTTTGAGAAGCTGGGAGCAGATAATGTATTTCTTCAGGAATTTAGTACTCCCGCATGGAAATGTAATAATACGGTGGTAAGTATCATTTCGGATGGAGAAGAAATTAAACTTAGGGCTGATGCACTAGGGCCGTCTTTGTCAACACCAGAAGAAGGATTGATGGCAAATGTTATTGAAGTTCAGGGATTGGAAGAACTGAAGGCTCTTGACAGAGAAGATGTTGAGGGCAAAATTATTTTTTATAACAGGCCGGTTAACATGAAGATTGTTAGCACCTTCAGGGTTTATGGAAGTGCTATCGATCAACGGTATTATGGTCCAAGAGTTGCCGCTGAGATGGGGGCTGCCGGAGTTCTTGTGAGGTCGGTAGGTACAAGAGTCGATACTTTTCCTCATACAGGCTCAACAGGTTTTAAGGATATTAAAATTGCATGTGCAGCCATAAGTACTGTTGATGCGAACTTATTGAGTGAGGCTCTCAAAAATGAAAAGAACCTTAAGGTTAAGATGATTATTGATGCCGAATATTTTGAAGAAATCAATACATACAATCTTATAGCCGACATTAAAGGCAGTGAGTTTCCTGATGAATATATTATTGTCGCTGGCCATATTGATTCATGGTTTAACAGTCCGGGTGCACACGATGATGGCATTGGATGTGTTCAGGCTGCCGATGTTCTAAGGATATTTAAAGAACTTGGGATAAAAAACCGAAGGTCAATTCGTGCAATTATGTATATGGATGAAGAACTCTTCCAGTCGGGAGGTAATGCATATTTGAAATATTCGGAAGAAAAAAACATTAAAAACTATCTGGCATTGGAAGCTGATGCAGGTGGTTTCACTCCTGAAGGGTTTACAATAGATGCCACTGACAGTATCACCAATTTTATCTCAACATATTTTAACCTCCTGAATCCTTATGGTATCGATTACATTAAGAAGGGTGGCAGCGGTGTAGATATATCTCCCTTGAAAAAACTTAGAGTACCATTGATGGGATACAGAACAGATTCACAACGATATATGGACCTTCACCACAGTGCATACGATACTTTCGACAAAGTTCATATCAGGGAGCTTCAGTTGGGCTCAGGAAATATGGCTGCAATGGTTTATTTGATTGATAAGTATGGTTTGAAGTAACTTCTTGTCTTCAAATTTTATATGCTTATTTCTTTACTTTCTTTACCGGAAGTTTTTGAAATAGCCTGTTAACATATTTCTTAACATTACCCTCTTTGGCACTATCATGAGCAAGTCTGCCGGAAGCAACTCCCTGCCAAACAATTCTTTTTGCTGAGTGATCAAGTAAGTCGACAATTAATGTACCAACATTATAGTCATGTTTTACTGCGGTATAAGGATACATGGGAATACCATAACCAACAGCACCACCACTAACACCATCCGAGCCAATGCCAACACCAACAGCAACACCACCATAACCTGCATATCCGGCATAGTGATTCGCATATGCTGAATAACTGGTTTCTTCCTGTACAATAACATAAACTGATACTTGTAATTCAGCATCTTTTTCCTGATAAACATATCCTCGTTTTTCCATCTCATTCTTTATCGACATTAAGATGTATTTCTTCGTTTGAGGACTAACCTGGCCATCATTCTGCGGATCCCAGTTAAGAAGTCCGAAGGTGTTGTATTTTGTAAAATCTACATTGTGGTCGTATTCACTTACAAATTTCCATGGATTACAAGCTAAAACTACAAAGGATAAAAGTAATGGTATGATGAATTTTTTCATTCTAATTTATATTAATTGTGATTATGTGTTATTTACTTTTCGATTTTGGAAAATAGTACAATATTTGGTTTACATTTTTCGGAAGCATTTTATCACGTTTATCAAGATTTGGTTCAACCTGCCGTGATCCAATACCTTGCCATATCAACTTTTTCTCTTTAAAGTTGAAAAAATCGATTATTAATGTTCCTTCTTGATAGTTATATTGAGTTACCGTTGTTGAAGAATAACCCGGGCCATAGCCATAACCATAGCCAAATCCTGAATACCCCCAGCCTCCTCCATATCCGGCCCATCCACCGTAGTGATTGGTATAAGCCTCATAACTTGTTTTGTCCTTGAGTGTTAGAAATAATGAAACAGACATGTCACCACCTTCTTCAAGATATTTGTATCCTTTAGATTCAAGGTTACTTTTGATAGAGTTAAGAATAGTCTGTTTGTCGTATTCATTTATTTGAAAACCATGCTTCCAATCCCATGGGTAAAAACTAAATGTTTTGAATTCACTAAAATCGACTGATTTATCATAATCATAAGAAGAATTCAAGGTGCTACAGGACATTAATAGCAATAGTACTGTGGAAATACCAAGTATTTTTTTCATAGAATAATTTTTTGTGAAAATACACTTATTTCATCTTTGATATAAACTTGCAATCCGCTTTTTTTTATTGAAGTACACATATGGTTAACAATGGATTTTTAAATTCGCAACTTTAAAAAAATAATTATGAAAAAGTACAGCATCGATTATACCGTTAAATCCAACGACATTGATGAGCTTAATCATGTGAATAATATCAGGTATATTGAGTGGGTTCAGGATATTAGCAGGGATCATTGGTTAAAGGCAATTGATGGAAAGTTTCCAACTCAAAAATACATTTGGGTGGTTGCAAGTCATCATCTGGATTATTTCAGACCAGCTTTGTTAAATGATGAACTTGAAATAGAAACCTTTGTCAAGGATTTTGATGGCAAATTTTCCAACAGGGTTGTAAAGGTGAAGAATAAAAATACAGGCAAACTTCTATTCAAATCACTTACAAAATGGTGTTTAATTGAAGTTAGTACAGGTAAATCAATGGATGTAACAGATGATATTGCCGGGATCTTTATTTAATTGAGATTACATTATTTAAAGCATAACATTAGCTTGTTTCAAAGCTTTTTTGTTGAATATAAAACCAATTATCAATATAATACTCCCCACTAGGGCTAAAGTAGTTGGTGCTTCACCAGGCGTGTTAAATCTGATTATCAGTGTTGCATATACTGAAGCAAACGAGACAATCAAACCTGATACCAGTATCAACCATGGAATCCATGATAGTTTAGATTGATAGAATTTAATTTGCAGTACTATTATAACTACTGATGCTGCAATAAATCCACCAGAAACAGCTCTCATTAGTGCAAGTATCAGGCTCTGCATACTGCTTTCAAGTTCATGCCATTCCATTGTTACAGCTTCACTGTGGTAAGGCATAAAGCTACTGCTGATTAGATATATAAAGCCCATTGTAAGTAGAATAATAGCTGCAAGAAAGTTTGCAATAGTTCCTGTTTTCTGATTCATGTCTTTGTTTTTTTAGATTTACAACTTTCCAAAGTTATATATGATTTTATTATTTGTCAATCATTATATGACAATTGATATAAGTAAAAGTTATTGCTAACTTTGAAGTTTGCAATTTCGCCATGAGAATATTCTCAGGTGATGTTAAAAGTCTAATAACCTATTAACTTAAAGCTATATTAATGGATATAATATACGAGCAACTTCGAAACTTTCCTTTATTGACATTGTTTCTTGCCCTTGGTTTAGGATTTCTGATTGGTAAATTCAAGATTGGTAAGTTTCAGCTTGGAGGAATTGCTGGCACTCTTATAGTCGGAGTAATTATTGGTCAGGCAGGTGGCATTCAGATAAATGAAGAAATTAAGAACATCTTTTTTGCATTATTTATTTTTATGGTCGGATATCTGGGGGGGCCACAGTTTTTTGCCTCGTTGAAACCGGCGGCTTTTAAATACCTTCTTGCGGCTTTGAGCATGACTGTTTTGGGGCTTTTGGCTGTTGTTGGTTTGTCGCTTTGGGCAGGACTGGATTCAGGAATGGCAGCAGGTTTAGCAGCAGGAGGACTTACGCAATCAGCCATAATAGGGACTGCCGGAAATGCAATCGATCAGCTGGGTTTAGCAGCTAGTAAAGCAAGTGAGTTGAAAACCAATGTAGCTGTTGGATATTCCATTACCTACATCTTTGGTTCTATCGGACCAATTCTAATGGTGTCAATTCTGGCAATTGTCATGAAATGGGATATTCGTAAGGAGGCAATAAAACTGGCTAAAAAGTTAGGTGGACAAGGAGACCTGGGAGAAGGTGAATTTAAACCTCTGAGTAGGGTAGGAACAAGAGCATATAAGGTTACTCCTCATTCAAAGTTTATTAATCGTACGGTTGATGAATTTGAAAAAGAGTTTGATGAAGATCTGACAATTGAACAAATCATACAGAAAGATACAAGTGTTGATGCCAGTGATTCGATGAAAATCGAAGAGGGTAATGTGTTAATTATAAGTGGACTTGTTAGTAAATTCGCACATGTAGATGAATCAATTGGTGAAGAAGTTTCAGAATTTGGTGATAATATCGATTTTACTGAAGAGGTTAGACGTATTTATATCACTAATAAAGAAACCCATGGACTTACTTTAAAAGAACTCCATGATAAAGCTACCATTGCACAACGACATGGTATTTATATTTCAGGTTTATCCAGGATGAATATGGAATTACCTGTTTCTGATGGAACAGAAATTCATATTGGTGATGAAATTTTTCTGGTAGGAAGAAAGAAAGATCTTGACAGAGCACAAAAAATTCTTGGATATAAGTCCCCATCAGCTTCAGCAACGGAATATGTAACTTTCGGACTTGCTATGGTTATTGGATATCTGATAGGTGAGATAAGCTTTACAATCGGTGGTGCAACAATTGGACTTGGCTCTGGTTTAGGTTGTTTGCTTTCAGGATTAACAATGGGTTTCCTTAGGTCGAAACACCCGAAATTGGGAGGAGTAAATAATGGTGCTGCTAATTTCTTACAAACTTTTGGACTTGCAGTTTTTGTTGGTGTTGTTGGACTAAATGCTGGTAAACCGGCCATCGATGCAATAAAAGAGCACGGTGTTGTATTGTTATTACTGGGAGTTCTTGTAACAATGATCCCTATGATAATACAATTTGTAATTAATTTTAAACTGTTTAAAATCAAAAACCCTGTTGAAGCACTCGGAGTGCTAACGGGGAGTAAAAGTGCAAATCCGGGTTTTGCATCACTTCTTGAAAAATGTGGCAACTCAACATGTACAGCAACATTTACCATGACTTATGCTGTAGCAAATATATTCTTAACACTTTGGGGTCCGGTGATAGTTGCAATTATATCTCAGATGCAATAAAGTAGTATAACAATAAACCTAATATATTAATAATGAAGAAATCAGAAGAACAAAAACTCGATCAGCTTAGTCCTTTCGAAGTGAAAAATAAATTAATCAGTCTTGCAAAAAAGAGACACGACTATTCCATGATTAATGCTGGTAGGGGTAATCCAAATTGGGTTGCAACTAAATCCAGAGATGCATTTTTTCAGTTGGGATTATTTGCCTTGGAGGAGGCCAATAGAACTTTCAGGGAAATAGATGGTTTTGGTGGTCAGGCTGAGGCCGATGGTATTGCCCATCGGTTTGAAAAGTATTTAGAATTAAACAAGGATACAATAGGATTACAGTACCTAAATAAACTTTTCAAGTTTGCAACTTCCAGTTATAATATCCAACCCGATGATCTAATGGTTGAATGGGTAGATGGTATTCTTGGAGATAATTACCCGGTTCCTGATAGAATGCTGATAAATGCTGAGAAGATTGTACATGAGTATATAATGCAGGAAATGTGTGCCGGTAGCACCATACCGAAAGGTAAATTTGACCTTTTTGCTGTTGAGGGCGGGACTGCAGCAATGGTTTATATATTCAACACGCTGAAATCAAATATGTTTCTTAAAGCCGGGGACACGATAGCTTTGGGAGCTCCAATATTTACTCCATATATTGAGATGCCTGAGTTGAAGGATTATAATCTGAAAAAAGTGGAGGTAACAGCTGATGAAAATAATTCTTGGCAAATTCCTGATTCGGAGCTGGAAAAATTGAAAGATCCGAAAGTTAAGGCATTCTTTTTGGTTAATCCAAGTAATCCGCCATCAGTAAAACTAAATGAGAAAACTCTGGATAGCATAGCCAGGATTGCAAAGGAAAGAAAGGATTTGATTCTTCTAACAGATGATGTTTATGGAACCTTTACGGATGATTTTACATCGCTTGCAATGAAAGCTCCTGAGAATACTATTTTAGTGTATTCATTTTCTAAATATTTCGGCGCAACCGGATGGAGACTTGGAGTAATTGCACTACATCAGGATAATATTTTTGATGATAAGTTGGCATTTCTTCCCGAGAAGGAGAAAAAAAAACTGCACGAGAGATATGAGTCTATTGCACTTGATCCCGGTTCTATAAAGATGATTGATAGGTTTGTAGCCGATAGTCGAGCTGTTGCGTTAAATCATACATCCGGATTATCTACTCCGCAGCAAATTCAAATGGTGTTATTTTCATTGTCGGCACTTATTGATACTGAAAATAATTATAAGAAAACAGCAAAGGAAATTGTTAGAAGCAGATATAATAAGCTAATTGAAGATGTTGGAATTAAACCACTTGTGTCACCCGACGATCCAAATGGCGCATTCTATTATATTGAGATTGATGTACTTCGTTTGGCAGAATCCAAATATGGTAAAGAGTTTGCAAACTGGGTAAGCGGTAACTATAATCCGCTGGATCCTGTTATCCGTTTAGCCGAAGAAAAAGCTATAATTGCTATGCCGGGTGGAGGTTTTGATGCTCCTGAATGGACATTGAGATTATCACTTGCTAATTCCTTTTCAGATGATTTCGAAAAAGTTCGAATACTTGGACTTGATATTCTTGATGAATATTTTTCGGAGTATCAGGATAGAAACTCATAGTTGATTCTCATATTAATGAGAATTATTGTACAAGAACATAAAAGCCTGATGTTATTATGTTACACCAGGCTTTTATTTTTTGGCTAACTCTATTAATTCTGCTTTTTAACTTTTGTGATTGTAAAATTACCTTCTTGAGATGCTTTTGAACCGCCACTATTGAAGTTTGCAATATGAACGGTTTCATCAGGATAAACTGTTCCCTGATATTTCTCAATACTACCAAACGCATTTATTAGAACTGTATAATTTGATGATGCGGGAGCACTTGAATATTGATGAACATATACTTCATAGGTACCATCAGGTGCCATTCCGGTTGGCCAATAAATATTTTCAGGTCCAAAACCATCAGTATCATCCACATCTAAAGTACCACCAGTTGCTGATACATCATGTAAATAATATATTTCTTCACCACTGGGTTCAAATACATGTAAATCAAGATCAGCTTCATTGTCCCAGGTTAAGGTTATTTGAACATCACCATAACCATATTCCAATGCTGATTCCATAGCCTGTAAATCTTCTTCTCTATTTTCCATTTCCTCTTGTGCATCTGCCCAAGCAGAGAAAGCCATGGCAATCGCATCGCTTGAACAATCGATTAATTCACCGCTTCCGCATGAAATGGCTGTTTGAGCATTTCCATATGTACCAACAAAATCAGTAAACCCATTGTTAATTTCCAGTTCGTTTACGGCAATGTCATTTGACAGACTTAGAATATAATTACCGCAAGCCCAAGCTGCTACCGGAGTTGCAATTCCTCCAGAACTTACAGCTACTGCTGCTGCCAGCCCACAAGGTACACCCGATACTACTCTTCCAGTCCATCGAATAACATCACTCCATTCTTCAAAAGACTCAGTACTCTTTAATGGTAGATTGTCCCAGTTAAACCCGGTTTCAACTTCCCTAAGGATTTCAACTTCCCCGGTAGGGTAAACAACACCTATATCAACTTTTGTTCCGTTTGGATTTCTAAATGAGAAAATATAATCGTCAATAACTACTTTGTCGAGAGTTCCTGTTTCTGAAAGCGTTACGGAGTAATCCCTTCCTGCTTCCTGAGAATGAAACAGTACTGTTGCAGGCATTGCATTTTCAGTTTTGATAAAATAATAATCCTCTAATCCAAGCACGCAATAATTCCATCCTGATTGTCCGCCGACATCAATAACACTTATATCGGGAACAGTTTGAACGGTGTCGCTGTCTTTATTACAGCCTGCTATAGCCAAAGCTATAACCATCAATACAATAATAGATTTTTTCATAGTGTAAATTTTAATTAATATGATTATTAGTATTTTATGACAAGAACGGTGGTAAACGGACTTAAAAGTACAAAAAATTTATAATTCAGCTTATGTTAAAATTGAGTTTTGCTATGCTTGCGATTCATCAAGACTCCGTATTAACAACATAATGTCAAAGCCATCCCTTCTCACTTCTATATCCAACCACTAATGCAATTAGTCAAAAATTAATCAAAACCTGAGTAAGGGTATTTCGATTTAAGTTTGTCATACATATACCTAAAGATACTAGACAGAAATAAGTTATTAACTGTCAACTCATTTACTGTATTACCCTAACTGAAAAAATTGTCAAAATGAAAAGCAAAAGTTACTTAAGAACTCTAATCCAAAAGGGATTTATTTTGTTAATTACAATCTGTGGTATTTATTCAACAACAATAGCTGAGGGCTCAAAAGAGGTTTATGTTGGCAATTATGAAACTCATTTCTTTTTTTGTTCTGACTCAATAACTCATTGTAATAATGGTGGTGATCGCTCTTCATTTGCAACATATGAATGTGATAGTTTAGATAGGCTATGCTTTAATATAAACTCAACCGATGAGGTAGTTTACTTAGGTTTCAACCCTGATTTTGGCTGGGGTGATGTTGCAGGTGTTTACAGGATTAAAGATATCAATGGAAATATTGTTAAAAGTGAGGAGATTGTTCCATCAAGTGGAACCGGATTTATCAATAGTATTGATGAGGCACGAACTGGTCCCATACAGGTTGCCGGATCTAATGGGTATGACGCAATAGTTTTTACACCTCCTGCGATTGGGTATTACTATATCGAATTTAACAGAGTTCTTGCCAGTTCTCCTACTACATCATCTCCCGGAGCATTCGAGTTAGATCTTCTGGATATTACAATTGAAAACTCTGTAACTTCAACTGTTGAAGAGGGAAGACTGTATTCTCATGCATGGCAATTATATGAAACTAATCATTGTAATGCCAGTTTCTTTATTTACTCTGACGACAGTTTAACGACCTCACTTGAAATGAACGATCTGGATGGTGGCATTTGGGTAATGTATGCTAATCAATATGGATGTGATAGTACAGGAGATTTTTCTCAAGACAGGAAATCTAATTTCTATAATTCCGATCCAATCCTACAATACAGAGTATTCCTTAACGAACCTGATGCTAATATTTTCCCTGCTGCTACTACTCTTGGTTCAATTATACCACCTATTACAACTCAAACTGATTGTGATGGAACAGTTGATTTTACTGTTGTTGTTAGCAACTATGGAAATATTGAATTATTATTGGATTTTCCTCCTCCATATGAAACACGATTAATTATGGCAACAGTTGTGGCGGGGTCAAATATAATTGAATGGGATGGTCTTGATGGAAATCCTGCAGGTGGTGTTCCTGTGCCAAATGATATTAGCATAGCCTATGTTTGTTCATTTATTAATGGATTATGCAACTTTCCGCTCTATGATGTTGAGGATAACAGCAATGGTTTTAACATTGACATAGTAAGTCCAACTGGTACAACACCCTTAACATACTGGGATGATTCAAATATACCAGGAGGAACTACTAATCTTGCCGGTTGTAGTGGTTCGGGGTGTCACCCATGGCCTGACGGGAATTATTACTTAATGAATACGTGGTCATACTCAGCTTCAACAACCACATCACCTGTAATGTTTGTTCATCAACGAAATCCTGATTCATTGATCTTTCTCCAACAACCTCCACAATACTATTCTCCAGGCAATACTAGTGTGTCATTTTCAGTTATAGCTGATCCTAACACAGATACATATTACTGGAATTATACCGGTAGCGATGTGACTATTAATCAGGCTAATGCAGGTGATAATTTTATAACCCTTGACTTTGGACCATCTGCAACTTCAGGTGATCTTGAAGTGTATGGTACTAATAGCAATTGTCCTAACCCGGGACCAACGTCCGTGCTTCCCATTACTGTTGGGCCTCCCCCTGCAATAACAGCTGATTTTTCAGGTACACCTACTTCAGGAGAAACTCCATTGCTGGTAAACTTTACTGATTTATCCACAGGAAGTGTTGATTCCTGGACTTGGGGATTTGGTGATGGGAATACATCCATAGTCCAAAATCCAAGTAACACATATGCTGGAATTGGGACCTACTCTGTTAGCCTTACTGTAACCAACACAAACGGATCTGATACAGAAACAAAAACGGACTATATAACAGTAACTGCTCCAGTAATTACTCCTGAATTTACAGCAAATGTGACTTCAGGTGATGCACCACTGATTGTAACGTTTAGTGATCAGTCAATCGGGAGTAATATTTCATGGCTTTGGGATTTTGGTGATGGCAATACTTCCACAAATCAGAGTCCGGTTCATACATATAGTAATCCAGGCACATATACAGTTAGTTTAACAATTACAGATCCTTACAGCTCACAAACAGAGGTAAAAACTGATTATATAACAGCCCTTACTCCGGCAATAACACCTGAATTTGAAGGTACACCAACATCAGGAAATATTCCTTTTGATGTTGCTTTCACGGATTTATCCATAGGTAGCAATATCTCTTGGTTATGGGATTTTGGTGATGGGACTACCTCAATAGATCAGAATCCAACGCATACTTATAGCGACACTAATTCTTATACGGTTAGTTTAACTATTAGTGATGCCTATAGCTCAGAAACGGAAACTAAAACTGATTATATAATTGCTAATCCACCAATACTTTATTCTGACTTTGTTGGAAATCCTGTATCAGGAGATTACCCTCTTGAAGTTACATTTACTGATATATCTGTGGGTAATGCAGACACATGGTTATGGGACTTTGGTGATGGCGATACTTCCACAGATCAGAACCCTGTGCATACTTACATGGATGAAGGAGTTTACACCGTTAGTCTGACCATTACTGATCAATATGGTTCGGATACTGAGATCAAAACAGATTATATCACTGTGGCTGCAATTGTAGCAAATTTTGAAGCCAATCCAACCACAGGTAACCTTCCTTTGGATGTAACTTTTACTGATTTATCAACAGGAGAAATAGATAGTTGGGAATGGGATTTTGGTGATGGGAATACATCTTCATTCCAGTTGCCTGTGCATACTTACATGGAAAGTGGAAACTACAATGTTTCTCTTACTGTAACAGGTACTGCAGGAAGCAATACTTTAGTTATGGAAGATTACATTTATGTTACTGTTCCTGCCCCAGTAGCCGAGTTTTCCGCAACTCCCACATTCGGTGAAGCTCCATTACTCGTAACCTTCTCTGATCTATCAACAGGTGATATTGATACTTGGGATTGGGAATTTGGAGATGGAGAATCTTCTAATGAGCAAAACCCTTCTCATGAATACCAAACCCCAGGTAATTTTACAATATCATTAACCGTTATAGGTGAGGGTGGAGATAGTAAAATGACGAAAGAAGATTATATTCTTATTCCTGTTGGTCTTGAAGAAGACTCTGAAGAAGTAATCCTGATTTATCCTAATCCTGTAAGTGAAAAACTTACTGTTGTTTTTGCTGATTCTAAATCCAGAAAAATAAAGTTAATCGCAATTGATGGAACAATTGTTATTGATAAGTTGGTTTTCAATAAGGAGATTTCTATTGACATAAGGAATATAATTAGCGGTGTATATACTCTTATAATTGATGATAGCCTTACCTCTTCTTCAGTAAAAATTATAAAGAAATAGGTTTTTCGGGTTTAGTAGGATTGATCATCCTCAGTCAGATAAGATGACTTTTTTCATTAATCCCAATTCAATTTATTCAATCATATGAATGACAATAAAGAGTACAATCTCCCTTATTCTCAAAATAATTCAAAGCCAAGTAAGGGTATTTTGCAAGTTGTTTGTCTTACACTAAAGAACTTCATAAACTAACATGAAGTTTATCAAAGACTCGAAACATGAAAATCATGATTTTAACATCGGTCTGTAATCCGTGTACGTTATAATATAAACCATCCCGGTTTGTAGTACAGGCATTATTTTGCGGTAACCCCGCATATTTTTACATTTTTTATTATTTAATCAACAATTATTTAGGAGGAAAACTCTATGAAATTAACAACAACCTTTTTGGAAAGATGCGTCAATTCAGCATCACACACATGGGAATCAATTCCCACAAATCAAAAAACCCTTAATAGAATGTATAAATATCGAAAACGAAAACACAATGAATTACTTATATAAATTAAATTTGAAGTCAATAACAATTATGGAGAAATCTCTACAAAAATATAGAGCACTAATAATTAACCTTAAAGAGGCAATTGCAGGTACCGAACAGGATTTTACTAAAGGTAGCCTTAGCAAAGCAATATTTCTGCTTGCAGTTCCAATGGTAATTGAAATGATTATGGAAGCCATTTTTGCTGTGGTTGATATTTTCTTTGTTGCCAGATTGGGTGCTGATGCTATTGCAACTGTTGGGATAACCGAATCATTAATTACTATTGTATATGCCATCGCCGTGGGATTAAGTATGGCCACAACAGCAATGGTTAGTCGCCGTATAGGACAGAAGGATAAAAAAGGAGCTAGCAGAGCTGCATTCCAGTCAATTTTAACTGGAATATTGGTTTCAATTATCATAGCCATACCAGGTATTTTCTTTGCCGGTGATTTACTAAGGCTAATGGGAGCATCTGAGACTATGTATTCTGAAATGAGTGGTTATACTCAGATCATGCTTGCTGGTAATGTTGTGATAATGTTGCTTTTCGTAATTAATGCTATTTTCAGAAGTGCAGGTGATGCAGCCATCTCCATGAGGATTCTGATAATTGCTAATGCTCTAAACATTGTTCTTGACCCAATTCTGATATTTGGACTTGGTCCAATACCTGCCTTTGGAATTACTGGTGCTGCAATTGCAACAAATACAGGCCGTGGATTGGCTGTTCTTTATCAGTTTTATCTATTATTTAATGGTAAAAAAAGAGTAAAAATTGCCGCTGAAAATATCAGAATTCACTGGGCAACAATTAGGCAACTTATTAAATTATCGCTGGGTGGAATCGGGCAACATCTGATTGCAACATCAAGTTGGATCGGACTGGTGAGGATTATTTCTGTTTTTGGTAGTGAGGCACTTGCAGGTTATACAATTGCTATCAGGGTTATAATTTTCGCACTTCTTCCAGCATGGGGAATCAGTAATGCAGCTGCTACCCTTGTGGGACAAAACCTTGGAGCCAAAGAACCTGAAAGGGCAGCGAAATCAGTTTGGTCGGTGGGCAGGGTAAATATGATTTACATGGCGATTGCCGGAGTTGTACTGTTTATTTTTCCGGAGCCAATTATCAATCTGTTTACATCCGATATGGTAATTATTACCAGCGGGATAGCAAGTCTGCAGATCATTAGTCTTGGCTTTATTTTCTATGGACTGGGAATGACAATGGTTCAGGCATTAAACGGTGCCGGTGATACTGTTACACCAACATGGATAAACCTGATTGCCTTCTGGATGATTGAAATACCAATTGCATATTTACTTGCAATTCAATGGAATGTTGGAGAGCACGGTGTTTACTATGCAATTATTATTGCCGAAACAATTATGAGTATTACTGCAATGTGGGTATTTAGCAGAGGTAGATGGAAACTGAAGGAAGTGTAATAGCAGATGGCTTTTGGCTTATGGCTCTTCGCACATTGCCAATAGTTAAAGGCCAATTGCCATCTTTATCTACTCCTCCAAACTTTCTTTTCTCAGCTGATACAACTTACGGCCACCGTATGCAGCACCTAAACCAAGTAGGATGAATAAGCCACCACCGATTGGGGCGTTACCACCAAGTTGATTTCCTGAATTATTGCTAGATCCTCCATCTGGAGGTGGAGGTGGTTGAGCAATAGCTGTAAACGACATGCTCAAGAAAAATGCAATCGTAAGAACTAATATTGTGCTTTTTAACTTTTCCATAATATCGTTTATTTAATAAATACCTTTTGTGTTTTTATGGTATTCCCAGTATTAAGCTGAACAATCACATAGGTATTGCTAACGTTTATGCTGAATTGTTCTTTTTGAGTATTGTGTAGTTTTTGCTCATAAAGTTCTCTACCCATAATATCATAAATAGCAACATTTCCGTTTAATAATCCAACGGAACTAATATAAATCTGCTTATCATAAGAATAAATACTTATGCCATTGTTATTTGAATCTTCATCTCCTATTCCATCAGGAGAATAAGCAAAGTGAAGTAAGAATCTATTAGGATCGTCTTCTTTTGAGCCTGTAAACTCATAAACCGGATTCTGGTTTAGATCATGTTCAACATTTGTAAAAAGGTCTTCAAGTACTACATCAATATCTACAAAACTTGAAAAATCAGCAACTAGGGTTTGAAAACCATTTGCACCAGCAACATATCCCATTTCAACGGTTCTTGATTCACCTTCTTCAAGTAATGGTAAATGGTCAAACGACTGATTGCCTGCAGCCTCAACCAAGTACAATTGTGGAGCATCCACAGACCCAAACATTTTTTCAGCATCGTAACCGTTGTCATATTGATCTGTACCATTTTCTCCGAAGCTTATCAATACTTTATCACTGTAGTTATTGTTATATGCGTTAATGTATAATATCTCAAAGTCATTGTTTATAATGGTTTCAGAGCCCTTCAAAAAAGCAGGGTTGGTGTGAACCCTTTTTGAGGTTGGAATTGTAATACTAGCATCAGTACCCGTAGCTCGTACAAAAAATCCCTGTCCCACGGGAATATCTCCAGTGCTATTTCCAATATTATTATTAGGTTCGTATTGAGAACCATTCCAAATCCAGATAACTTCATTAACGCTGGTTTCATTCCAATCAGAATCAAAGGTTAATGCACATGGAAACGGGTTTCCTATTAAATTAAAACCATGGTCTGTAGTATAACTTAGGCCATCGTTTGAAGTGCTTAATGTTAAATCACCATCCTGCAAGTTTCCTTTAAACTCAACTGTTTCATCTGCAACAGCAGGCCAGTAGGAAAATCCTGTTCCTAAGGTGAATGTTGAATCAAGATCGGTAATATAGATCCATCCTGTACCGGCAACTTGACTTGTTCCATTTGGTTCATAAAACTTGGTTAGCCACGAAGAGCTTCCACCAGCCGCATCATAAAAGTTTTGCCCAGTTACATCTGATGTGCTGGGAGTTACCATATTCCATGCTGATGTATGAGGAATATACCTCTTAACTGTTGCTTTAACAGATGAGCCTTCACTTATTAAAGATCCAGAACCAGTAGCATCTGATTCTATTATTAATTTGGTAACTGCATTACTGGTTACTGTTCCTGAGGAAGCTGCAGTACCATAGCTGACAGATGCCCCAACACCAATGGTAACAACAGCTCCATCACCAATTGCAAGTGTTTGTGCTCCAAGATACCATGGCGCAGCAATCATTATTATTATGTATATGTATTTTTTCATGATTTCAATGTTTTTGTAATTAATAGAGCAATAAATGAGGTTTATTAGCCTTTTCCTCATTAATTACTATTTCTCTTTCATTAACATTTCAATCATTGAACGTAACTCTGCCAGTTCGGCTTTTAGGGCGATGTTTTCTTCTTTGAGTTGTTGGATATCATTGTCTAGTGGTGACTTTGATGGAACCGATTCAGATGAATACAAATTACCATCAGCATCAACAAGTACATAAGAATTTGCATTTATGTCCAAATCAGGAATATTTATTGTGCCATCAGCTCGAATTAGAAACACTGAGTTTGCCAAGTAATTTTGGAAATCCATTTGCATGGGGACGTTTGGAGAGCTTACAGTTCCATCTACACTTACTATAATATCAAAGCCCAATCTAAACTGCCCACCATCATGACCATAAAAAGATAATAATGAAACATAATCATTGTCAGCTAAAATAGCTGGAGAAGAAATTGTACCATTTGCTTTATTAAAGTCTATCCTAGATCTTGCATTCCCGCTACTCTGGTAAGCATTTAATGAGATTCCTGCAGATGAGCCTTCCTTAACCAAGTTCAACACTCGACCACCATTAGCATAGCCTGACTCCCCACCTAAACTTAAGTTACCAAAAGTATTATCTACCTTCAACAAATTTGATCCAGTATTGTTATTAATTTTAAAATTACCACCTGAAGCTAGCGTTGTGGTTACGTCCTGTGCCTGAATTGTAAAGGCCAGGCTTGCCACTATCAAAAAAGTAAAAAGTTTTTTCATAATATATTCTATTAATTATTGGTTATTTATATTGATTCCAAATTACAAAACTATATAATTTTTTCCAAATCATACTGTTTCAAGCTGATACTGTAGTATTGGTCTTGGGTGAGATTAACAAATATAGTACATTTTGGTAAAAAGTCAAGTGTTTTTGTGTATTGGGTATTGGGTTGTGGGTTGTGGGTCATTGGTAAATGATAATTGGGGTTTATGATCTACGATATGTGATGTTTGATCTATCGAAATCAAATTTCAAGTATCAAGTATCAAGTATCATAAATCTAGGTCAATTATAATAATTTCTAATTTCTAGATTGGATATTAAGGATCTACACGGCTGGTTAGTCAAATGTAAATAATTTAAGAAAATAAATACAGCAAATAACGTCATTGCGAAGGAGGTACGACTGAAGCAATCTCTTTAATTACAGTTTATTGAGATTGCTTCGCTATCGCTCGCAATGACGATTAATCCTTAACTTATTGATATTGGGCTGCGTAGTTAGATAGGTTCAACCTTTCACTCCTTTTGTCATTCTGAACTAAGTGAAGAATCTCATTCATAGAGATCTTTCGTTTCACTCAAGATGACAGAGTTAAAGAGTTTGGATATTTGGCAATCTGAAAATGGATGCTTGATGTACGATATAGGATTTTTGATTTTTGAACTATCTAAATCAAATTTCAAAAATCAAGTATCATAAATCGTAGTTATTATTGAATTACAAAAATTTCAGTTTCTAGTCATTGGCCTTTATGAGATTCTTCGCTGCGCCCAGAAAGAAAAGCTTATGACGCATTTTAGCATTTCAACATTAAACTAGGGTAGAGATCGCGTCGCTAGGCTCGCGATGACGGTTAAGTAGGTTTTCGTTTTTGCGATTACGAGTTATCAGAAGAAGCAATCTCATATTGGATATGTGATTTATGATTGACGATATTGGATTTTTGATTTTAGACAAATCACATTTCACAAATCACAAATCACAAATCACAAATCAACAATCAAAAATCTAAGCCCCTCCTCTATCTATTCTTCAAAAACTCAGCAGTTTGCTGGAAATAATGCCTTAAATATTCTTGTTCAGATTCTCCAATTTCAGATTTTCCCAGCGCTACTTCCATATTATTTAACCAATGCTGTTTTGCTTGTTCTGTTACCGGGAATGGAACATGGCGTTGTCGTAACCGTGGATGACCTCGTTGTTCATTATATGTTTCAGGGCCGCCAAGATATTGAATCATAAAGAGATATAACCTTTTTTCGGCTCCTTCAAAATCACCCTGATACATCGGGCTTAATAGCTTATCTTTTTTTATCTCAGTATAAAAATCATGAATTAGCTTCTGAATTTTATCAGCTCCAATTCGATCGTAGTAATTTAGTTGCATTAGTAGTTATTCTATATTTTTCTGGCAGCATTTAAAACTTTGAAGAACAATTGCGACAAAGGTTTTTTCTGTCCTCGTTTAAGAAGATTTAAATACCATCCGATTTTTTTTATTATCGGAATTTTATGTGTTTCTACAAATTCGATCAAGGTGCCATCCGGATCTTCTATATATGAAAAATGACCTGCTGCTTCTCCCATATCAAAGCTGTCGGCACTATCAACTGTAAATGGATGTCCTGCACTCTCACATTCAGTTCTAAGTTCATTCATGCCAATAATATCGAAGCATAGATGGATATACCCCAAATCTCCCCAAAGGCGATCCTTAAATATTTCTTTTGGTTTCCGCGACAGCGCCTGTACTAATTCAATAGTACTATCTCCAAGCATGGGACTAAAGGCTCCTAATCTTTTTTCTTTATGCTTAAGCAGCACACGTCTGTATTCATCATTGCCACCGGGTACATTTCCAAAATCATCGAATGTACCGGTTTCATCATAAACAACAACATCGTAACCAAGAATTTGAGTATAAAACTTTATGGATGAATCCATATTGCTCACTCCAATAGTAACACCTGAATTTCCTCCCGTAATTTTTGGTTGGTTTAATAACCAGTCACGTTGCTCCTCTATCTCAAAAATATTATTGTAGGGATCCTTGATGAAAAAGTGTGGCTTACCCTCCGGTGAATCCTTAATCTCTGAAATTATATTGACTCCATTGCTTTTAAGTTTATTGAAAGCCAATTCTACAGTAGGTGCTTTAATCTTACATGCAAAAATACCCAGGTCACCAAGTTGAATTTGAAATTTTGGAGGTTCCGGAGTTCGGCTTGTATATTGCCATACCTCAAATCCACCACCACCTTTCATATTATAAGCAAGTATAGCATGACGGTTTTGTGGTTGACCGTCAGTATATCGAATCATCAAGTTGGCTTCGGCAGCTTCATCAAAAATCACAACATCATAACCCAAGTTTTTCTTGTACCAATCTCTAGCCTCATAAGTGTCCTTAACTCCGATTCCAAGTTGCTGTATTCCTGATATTATCTTCTTCATTTATTTGGTTCTATTTTAGCCGCAAGTCTATAGTACATGAAAGGTAAAAATCTTCGAATCCAAACCATATATATTTCTTTACCACCTATGAGTATTTCCTTTTTATTCTTTTTGATTGCTGATATTATTTGTCTTGAGCATGACTCCGCACTTATACCATTTTCTTGTCCTTCATCCAGTTTCCCATAGTTACTACCATCCTTGAGCAAAGCATTTTGACTAATATTTGTTCTTACACGTCCGGGAATGGCAATAGTAATCATAATATTATTAACTTTTTGTTCAGCTCTCAATGTTTCAAAAAATCCATGAAGAGCATGCTTTGAAGCAGAATATGCAGATCGTTGAGGCCATCCAAATTTCCCGGCAATGGAGCTAACCACAACAATATGACCTGATTGCTGGGTAATCATAGTTGGTAGCACCGCTTTGGTTAATGAAACATTTCCAAAATAAACTATCTCCATTAGTTTTCTATCAATACTCTCAGGAGTTTCTGATACGTATGACCTCTGACTAACACCTCCAACTAAAAACAAATAATCCAACCTCTGATACTGTGATAATATTTCCTGAACCTGAGAACTATAATCATTATTATTTTCCAGATCCAATGGCATGACAGTGCATTGATCAGTGTGTTGTAAGCATAGTTCATGAACTTTTTTGAGCTCATCTGTATTTCTGGACGATAATATTAGGATAGATTTTTGCTTTGCCATATCAATAGCTAGAGCTTTGCCTATTCCTGAGGAGGCGCCAATAATCCATGTTATTTTATTATTGAATGACATCGAGCTTTTTAATAGAAATCTATTATGAAACTATTGTGAGAATGTATACGATGCAACAAAAATAGAAAATAATAGATATAACCATTTTTCATTTTAAAGATTGCACTACCTTTGAGGTTATAAGGTATTTTCACTATGAATGATCAGATTACAGACTATTCACAACTTTCCAATTTTTCGAAGAAAATAAGAAAGGATATTATTCGAAGCATTTGTGAAGCCGGATCAGGGCACACAGGTGGTTCATTGGGATTGGCTGATGTTTTCACTTGCTTATATTTCAATCTGCTAAACCATGATGCTCATAACCCTGATTGGGAAGATCGCGACAGACTTATTCTTTCAATTGGTCATGTTGCTCCTGTTTTGTATACTACACTTGCCCATGCAGGTTATTTTCCTATTGAAGAACTAGAAACACTTCGTAAGCTTGGTACACGGCTGCAGGGTCATCCGGGAAGAGATCACGGTTTGCCCGGATTGGAGTTATCAGCCGGTTCACTGGGCCAAGGATTATCTGTTGCTGTTGGAATGGCACTTGCATCAAAAATGGATACTAGAAATAATTATATCTATTGCATTATGGGAGATGGTGAGTTACAGGAAGGCTCAGTTTGGGAAGCTGCCATGAGTGCATCTCACCATAAATTGGATAACATAATCGGGATTGTGGATCGAAACAGACTCCAAATCGATGGTTTAACATCTGATGTTATGGAAATTGAACCTTTGGCAGATAAATGGCGGTCGTTTGGATGGGAAGTTCTTTCGTGTGATGGTCACAGTTTCAATGATATTATTAGGACAACCGAAGTTGCAAAACAACAAACGGAAAAACCTACAGTAATAATTGCCAACACAATTATGGGAAGGGGAGTATCATCCATTGAAAATGATAATGGATGGCATGGTAAAGCACCTTCAAAAGAGCAATTGCCTGATTTTCTAAATCAAATTGATAGTTATTATGGAATATCATAATAGGGGAGATAAAGCAACAAAAGAAGGTTTCGCAGAAGCACTGGTGGAGGTGGGAACCAAGTATAATGATGTCGTTTTGCTAGGCGCCGATATAACTTCTTCCGTTGGAATGGATGGCTTTGCCAGAAAATTTCCCGACAGATTTTTCTCCATGGGAATTGCTGAACAAAACTGTATTGGAGCTGCTGCCGGATTAGCCTTGTCGGGGAAGGTCCCAGTATTTTCAACTTATGGAGTTTTTGCCGCACTTCGAACAACAGATCAAATACGGATTTCACTATGCTACAATAATGTACATGTAATTATTGGCGGTGCTCATGCCGGAATATCTGTTGGCCCGGATGGAGCAACTCATCAGGCATTGGAAGATATTGCCGTACTGCGATCGCTGCCGAATATTACCATTCTGTCACCGGCCGATGCTACTCAAACAAAACTCGCTACAATTGCTGCTTATGAACAATGTAACGGACCCGTTTATGTTAGATTTGGCAGGGCATCTGTTCCTGATTTCACCACTTCTGTAATGGATTACAAAGTAGGAAAAGCACAGCTTCTCCAAGAAGGAAATGATATTTCAATAATTGCCACAGGGCATGTAGTTTGGGAAGCATTGGAGGCAGCAAAACTGCTTTCCAAAAAAGGAATCTCGGCAAGGGTGATAAATATGCATACCATCAAACCTCTTGATGAGGATATTATTATCGAGGCGGCAAATCACACAAAAGCAATAATCACGGTTGAAGAACATCAGGTTACGGGTGGACTTGGTTCTGCTGTTGCAGAAGTGGTTGTGAAAAATAAACCCATTCCTATGGAAATGATTGGAATGCAAGATAGGTTTGGTGAATCTGGTCAACCTAAAGAGTTGATGAAAAAGTTTGGATTAACAGCAGATAATATCGTTAGAAAAATCAATAGCATACTTAAGTCAAAACTATTATGAGAATTAATACTTTACTTACAATTTCATTATTTATACTTTTTTCAGAATGTGTTGCTCAAAATATGATGTTTCATGATCGATCTAACAACTCCATGATTATACCAGGAGAGCTTCCAACAACCTATAATGATCTTTTTGCAGGATCTGGCACCTGTCTGATTTGTCATAATGAACAGGTTAACTCTCAAGGAGAGTCCATAAGTATTATATCCGACTGGAGATCTACAATTATGGCTAATTCAGCTCGCGATCCCTTTTGGAGAGCTAAGGTAAGTCATGAGGGACTTGTTAATCCTGGTCACAAGGAAGAACTTGAAAATGTATGCACTCGTTGCCATGCCCCAACAGGAAATGAAAATGCTCATTTCCTTGGCCAGGATTTATATTCAATTGCTGAAATGGAAAATGACCCTCTTGCCCTTGACGGTGTACAATGCACAGTTTGCCATCAAATAACCAATGAATCAATGGGAAACTATTCAGGTACTTTTGAGATTGGTACCGAACATATTATTTGGGGACCCTATGAAAATCCATTTAGTAATCCCATGATTATGGAAGTTGGGTACACACCTTCCATAGGAAACCAGATTGTTGACTCTAGATTGTGTGGAGGATGTCATACTTTAATAACCAACTCTGTAGATAACAGCGGAAGTCCAACAGGTAATCAATTTGTAGAACAAGCTATTTACCACGAATGGCTAAACTCCAGCTATTCAACTAACAATGAAAGCTGTCAAAGCTGCCATGTTCCTAGAATTGACGATCCAGTAAAAATTAGTAGCCGCCCACCTTGGCTTGATACTCGTACTCCTTTTGGTTTGCATCATTTTGCCGGAGCCAATACCTTCATGGTAAAAATGATGAAAGATAATGGTGAAGATCTTGGAGTAAGTGCCAGTGACGTTCATTTCGACTCAACACTGGCACGTAATACAAGACTGTTAAGGGATAATTCATTGTTGACAAATTTGGAAGTACTCAACCGGACTTCAGATTCCTTATTCCTTGAACTTAGTCTGGAAAATATGGCGGGGCATAAATTCCCATCAGGATATCCCAGCAGAAGAGTTACAGTTGAACTTATTGTAATGGAAAACAATAATACCATATTTCATAGTGGAGAGTTTGATGAATATGGCGGTCTTACTTTCGAAGATGCTACTTTTGAACCACACTACAGCGTAATCAATTCAGAGGATCAGGTACAGATATATGAGCTGGTAATGGGAGATATAAACTATGATGTTACAACCGTATTGGAAAGAGCCAACTTCACACTAAAGGATAATAGAATTCCTCCTGCTGGATTTACAACCACTCATTTTGCATATGATACAGTTCAAGTCGTAGGGCACGCTATTGATGATCCAAATTTCAATAAAATAAGTGGAACCCAAGGAACTGGAGCAGACGTCCTTTTCTTTAATATCCCAACTTTTGGAAGCACTAATCAGATGGAAGTTACAGCTAATATATACTATCAAACAGTAAATCCCCGGTGGTTAAGTCATATGTTCAGTTACTCTTCTGATGAAATAGACCAGTTTAAAAATTTCTATGATAATTCAGATAAATCACCATTCCTTGTTAAGTCTTCTGAAGCAATCAGCACTTATACTTCCGTAAATGTTAACAGTCTTGTTAGTTTTCAGGTATACCCAAATCCATCATACGGGAAAGTTAACGTTTCGGCCAATGATATAATATTATCAGTAGATATTTATGATGTTTCTGGGAGTAAGATTGAGAGTTACAGCTATAAAGAAACAGAAGGTGAAAATGTAGTTGTTGAATTTCCTCAAGTAACTGGTTTATATCTGCTTTCTGTTAAAACAAAAACATCACAACACATTCATAAAGTTGTGATTAAATAATTTGTAATCTATATAAACTAATAAATATACATATTTGAATGTATTCATTTATTATTTTTATTGCCGCAATTTTCAACTAAAACTACTTTACCATGAAAAAAACAGCTCTACTTTTTACACTACTAATTGGATTAACAGCAATAGGATTTGCTCAACAAGCATATTCACCATATTTCAAAGTAGCTGAATTTGAAAAAAGCATTGAAGATGTAAGCACCATAGTAGCTGATGCTTTAACCTCAGGAGGTTTTGAAGTTATAGGTGAATATAATCCTGCAAACAGTGATGATTTGAAGGTTATTTGTTTTACGAATGATAAACTTAAAAACCTTAGTCTTAAATTTAAAGATCGTGGTGCTTTGGCAAGTGTGTTAAAAGCAGGTTTGGTTAAAAAAGACGGCAGAGTTACACTGAGTATCCTTAATCCAGAATACATGTTCATTGCTTATTGGGGAGAACAAATGGAACGTCGTCAGGAAACAGAGGTTACTGAAATGTCAGAATCTGCATTATCTGTTTTTGCAACTTTAGGTAAGCTAACTCCTTTTGGAGGTAGGGAAGAGAAAGACGATCTCAAAAAATACCATTACAAAGTAATGATGCCATATTTTGATGATCCTGAAGAACTTAGAGAGTTTGATAGTTTCGAATCAGGATTATCATTCATCCAAAAGAACCTGAATAGTGGCAAAGGCAATACAGTAAAAGTTTATGAACAAATTTTCAATGATGAAAAGATTGCAGTATTTGGTGTTGGACTTCATAATGCAGAAAGTGGAGAAGCACATTTCTTGCCAATTATTGGTGAAGATCATATTGCAAACATGCCTTATGAGATAATATTACAAGGAAATGAAGCTACCATGTTAGCTGGTAAATATCGCATTGCATTATTTTGGCCTGAGCTCACCATGGGGACTTTTATGAAAATAATGAGTACTCCCGGAGATATTGAAGACACAATGGAAGGACTGTGTGAGTAGGGGCATGAAGAAATGCTAAAATGCTATAATGTTGAAATGATTAAATGGGTTATTAGCCTGATAAACTATGCAAATCCTACTTAATCAATTCAAGTCCTTCAAGTGCTGATTTATCATTGGGTGAATAAAGCATTACTTTATTAAACAACACCTTTGCTTTTCTCATTTCACCCATTTTGAGGTAAGTCCATGCCGACATTATTAATGAATCATAATCGAATGGATATTGATTAAGAATCCTATCAAAGTATTTCGCCGCCTCTTTATAATCTTCTCTACCATAGTAAATTAATCCAAGACGGTATAAAGCTATTGAATTTTCCTGATCAATTTCAAGTATATCAATATATGTTTTCTCTACATGCGACCAGTTACCCATTGCTCCTGCAGGATATACAATACCCAACCGGGCTTCAATTGATAAGGGTTTTAAAGATATACATTGTTCATAGTAGGGAATCGACTCTGTGAAAAGTCCTCCTAAATATTTTAACCAGCCAAGACGCAAGTTAACCTCATATGAATCTGAGTTATACACCTTTTTTAGTTCGCCTATTGCAGATGAGTAATCTCCACTTCTTTCAAAATCATACGATTTTTTAAAAGCTGACATTAGATCTTCCTGACTTTGTGATAAAAGTCCGACAGAAAAAAGTAAGAGTACACTAAGCAAATAATATTTTACAATTTCCATACGATTCTCCCAATTAGGTTTTGTGATTGATAATCAAATGTATTCGAAGTGTTGTTTAAGTTTTGATAAATATAAAAAACACCTTCATACGACACGTAGCCATACGACAAATTTAATTCAATATGTTTATTAGTAGTCAGCCGTGCAGTTATTTCACCTTTAAAATTTGTTTTGTCGGCCTGATTGTAAGGAAGTAAACCATTATTTATATTGGCATTATTTAAGTTACCATAGAGAAATGAAGCCTCACCCCATAGGCCTTTATAAATTTTCGAGCCAATTTTTTGATTAAATATTATTCTGTTTTCAAAATCATTTTGTTGAACTTTCTGGTTAAACCACATAATACCAGTGCTACCATACGCTGTCGAAGCCTTATTCAGGTAATAAATGGAAGACACGCCAACCTGCATTTGGTTTAGTTCGTTGAGTGATGAATAACTACCAAATAAATTAAAAGTAGCAATATTAATATCCTTTTCCAGATTCACACCGACAATATAATCTATAAACGATGTTTCTTTTTTGATGAATAAGTTTTGAGAATAGGTATATGTAAAATAATTAACCACATTTCCGGAAATAAACAAGCTGGTATCCATGCCAATACCATTGGCAACAACATGATCATATCCTACGGAGTTTACAAAAATCATATTCGAAAATCCTGTGATTGCCCACCCTGCTTCAAGCTGCAATTTCGCATTTAAGTATAATTCATTTTGCACTATCTTTTCATCAAAACTCTGTTGGTGGAATTTGTTTTGAATAGAATAAAACTTTCTGAATCCATGAGGCAGAAACCATACCGAATCCAACTTTGATCTTGCTTCACTATACTGAAAAGTTATTCTTTTTTGTATATCCAGCAGGCTCCATCCCACGTATAGGCTAAGTGATGGAGATATAGAAAGTGATAATCCTGTGAATAGAGCTACCTTGTTGCCGTTTAGAGTTTTATATCCTGCAAGTGTGTCGCCGTTATTTCTAAGCTGATAACCGGAGTTTTCTTTATAGTTATTTGAAAAAAGAGCCCCTCCACCAGCATATACGGCTTCTAGAAATTTTCTTTTATCCTGAATCAACGTTAGGGTTTTGGCAGAAAAATCGCTACTTAGCTTATTGGCTTTTGTGTTCTTTCCTAGGATATTATAAGTGTCGTAAAGATATACTTCAGCAGTTTGATCTGTTGAATTAAACTTTAGAGCTTTTTCAAAATCAGAAGCTGCATTGTAGTAATTTCCCAGATTAAAATTTGCGATACCCATTCGCATTCTAAGATAGAAATAATCAATTTTGTGATCAATTGCCTGCTCTCCGTTTATCACTACTTTTTCCCATTTCCCGGATGTATAATCAGCATAAGTAACTGAGTCAACAATCTTATAATTTATCTTTTCGTCATTTTGACAAAACCCTCTAACACCTATAAAAAGCAGAATCAATGCAATTGTTATTACTCTAATTAACCTCATCAACAATTAAAATTTGCGGGTTGCTCTAACAATGTTTTTTCCTTCAATAATGAAACTAACTATTCCTTTATTGTTCACTATAATTGAAAACTTGTATTCGTTAAGAATATTTTTCCCAATACTAAATATTGCTTTAGATTTCAGGGTTACTTCACTGTGATTAAATGTATCATTATTGTCACTATATGAAATTGAATAATCTGCTTTCAGAAATTTGAAAAATGGAATAACAAAATCCTGTAATCTAAGAAGTAATGCGTTGGGAAAAATATTTAAAGGATATGAATCCGTTATAAACATTTTGTCGTAATAGGCCAATGCAAGATTAAAAGATGCCATATAAAAATAGTAAAGCAGTGATTTCTTGCCACCCTGGTAATAAGTAAAATAGAACACATCACCAATGGAATTAAACCATGCTTTATCACCGGTTTTTGTACAAACCAGGTAGGTGTTATTATAGATATCAGTCTCGGATATCCATTTTACATCAACCAACTCTCCGTTATTGTCAACCTCGAAATCAAACTCTGCACCGGGAGTAAAACGAAACGCATTTTTCATTGTATCGTTTACCGCCAAATTTGAAACAATATCATCCTTTTCGGGACGACTAACTGCTTCGAAGTTAAAATTCCCTTTATCGTGTCGGATCAATGAAGAAAACGGATAATTGATTGTTTGGCTGCCAATGGAAGGTTTTGCCTGAAACTGAAAGTGAAGATGTGGATATGGTGATCTTCCTGAGTTTCCTGCGTAGCCGATTATATCTCCTTGTTTTACCAACTGACCGGGATTAACCGTAATACTTTCCTTTTTCAAATGGCTAAGCTGAGAGTAAAGATGTTCGTCATGTTTAATTACAACGGTATTCCCCCAATTGTTATCAAGTTCAACGTTCCCAATGATATTGTCCTCAATATTAGATTCCGTTTCTTCAATCACACCATCCGCAGGAGCAATAACAGGTTTATTGAAACAAAAATAATCTTCAGGAATATCTCCAGCACCTTCAAATGAACGGCCCTCATCATCAATAATTTCAAAGTCCCAGGCATATTTCCAGTCGCCTTTATGAGTAATATCACCATTGAATGCCTGTGTTACTTTCCATTCACCCCATATGGGTAATTTCATGGAAATAACAGGCATTGTTCCAAATCTCTTCATGTAGCTATAATTGGTATATGCATGAAGTTCTGGTGAATTTAGTTGTTGAGTAACAGGTACTATCCTATCTAAATTCTTTTCCCTTAATTTCAGAGAATAAAGGAATAATATCACAACAATATTAAATGGCAGAGAAAATATGCTTAGCTGAAAATATGAAAAAAGGACAGCTGTACTTGACATTATAATTGCAACAACAGGAGTTAGTAGTATTGTCCATAACACGGATCGTTTTGTGGGAACAATAAAGTATCCTCCGATTGCAATTGCTGTGAGAATATAGTTAAATCCAATATAGCTATAGTTTAATTCGCTAATGTTTGCTCCTATAATCTGATAAAAATAGTAGGCCGCGAAAAAGCCGATTAGGGACATAAGGAAAGCAATACGAGAATAATATATCAAACCAATAGCTAATAGGATTCCGGCAAAAAGATGATATTGAAAAAGTATTGCACTTAATGATTTAAAATAAACCCTTAATGCTTCGGGAATGGCAAGATTATTAAACCATTTATATACATCTACCATCCACATTCCGCCAATGGCAAACATATCATTCAGGTTATAGATTCCACGTTCACTTATTTCAAGTGCGCTATAACCTTTTGATGCAATAATGACCATCCAGATGCCAAAAAGAAAAGGGATACTTAGATATGGTAATCCATATTTCCCCAAAACACCTTGAAGGCTTATGGTAATAAGCAATGTAAGAAGAGAAATAAAGACAAGAATGATATAAAACTCAACTCCGGGCTGATAATAAATTCCAATTCCAAGACCGACTAACAATGCATTAAAACCATAGGCTCCACTTACTATTGTTTCTTTTCTCATTCCCAAGATAGCAGCAAATCCATTTGCTATAATAACTGCCATAAAACCCGATAATCCGGCGTAAATATCAAAAAATGAAACAATTACAAGAATAATGGCAAATACTTTATTCGCAGAAAAGAATACCTGAGAATAACTATTAAGAATACTTAGTGAAACATCAGAAAATAACTGCTTGGTTACCTTGATCATATAAATATTGATTCAAATAAATTTCTAAAAATATTCACAATACCCAACTCCGTTTACCAACTTTCGCCATTGGACTTCCCTCTTCAAACTTACAAATAATGTAATAACAATAGACCTGTGTTATAACTTAAATTCCTGCAAATGGCCAGGAACTTTTTCCAAATCGGTTAGAGTATTCAGGTTCTCGGTATTTCTTATTACATGAGTTTCCCCATTTTCATCAATAAGAACAACATTAGGCCTAAGCGTAATAAATTGCATCCACTGCGTCATGTTATATGCTCCAACATTATGGATAACAACCTTGTCGCCTTTATTAAGCAACGGCAGACTAATGTTTTCCCTGATAACGTCAATATTCATGCATAGAGGACCGTAAAGAATAGTTTCTTCGGTATGTTGTGTAAAAGGTTGTGCCGGAGTGATTTTATGATCGTACCAAAATGAAGTAAACAGAATATTCACTCCAATATCCAGGATGGTACTTCTTCTACCGTCGGATAATCTTTTATTGGAGATAACCGAACCAATGAGAAATCCTGCACTGTCAATGAGTGCACGACCTGTTTCAAGTATTAATAATGGCAGTTTATCCGGTTGGAATTCACTGGATATAAGAGCACTTGTTATTGCTTCAGCGAATTCATTAATTGATGGACTGATATCTGTTCCCGGAAGGTATGCACCTTTTAAGTTATTGGATGAAGCAAAGCCACCACCCATGTCGATATATGTTATTTCATGTTTAAACTTATTTCTTATGCTTATGGCAAGTTCGGCAAGTTTTGTAGCCGCAACAGAATATGCATTTGGTGAAAGCATAAAAGTGCCAATATGCGTGTGTAGTCCTACCAGAGTCATCACATTGGAGCGCATAATTCGGTTTAGCACATCCCATGCCTGACCATTTTCGAAATTAAATCCGAACCTATCCCACATAGGATAAATACCGGTATCCATATTTACTCTTACAGCCACATTAGCAACAATATTCAACTCGGTAGCTATTTCTTTTATCGAGTAGTATTCATCAAGATGATCAATATGAATTATTGACTTGTTTAAAATCGCTTTTTTCAGATCATCACTTGATTTATCCGGACCGTTGAAGAGTATTTTTGATCCATCAACACCATTATGTAGAGCTTTGTCATATTCAAATCCTGATACAACTTCTGCCCATGATCCTTCCTGATGAAAGATTCGGCAAACAGCATCTAAATAATTGGTTTTGTACGACCATGCAAATTGTACTTTTGGATAGCGGGATTCAAAGGCTTTACGAGCCTTATGTATATTTGATCTTAAGGTTTTCTCACTTATCACAAATACGGGTGAACCATATTTATCAGCAAGTTCTGCTACAGCTACATCATCAATATGAGTCTTGGGAACATATTCAGTTCGGGTTCCGAATTTGTTCGGCATATTGTTCTCCAGCTTCTTTATTATTGGTCGTTCGTATCTTTCCTTATTCATTTTGTCAATTTTTGTTGGTTTCTAAAGTTCTCCTGTGGTTGATATTTTTTCAAATTCCTTGAGATCAACAATCATATCCCAGGAGTATCTAACAAACATTTTCCCGGCTTCAAATTTTGTTGTTGGTTCAACAGTATTTCCCAATGCCAGATTGGCGATCATTTCAGGTATGTTTTGGCCCACACCTACAGCAAGATAAACCCAGGCAGGAATACGAGGGTTAATCTCCAGCAAGAAAAACCTGCCATTTTTGTTTTTCATTAGTTCCAGTTCAAAGCCACCACGCCAACTGGTCTCGCGAATGAAATGTTTAGTAAGGTCGATTAGTTTTTGGTCAGTAATTGCAATACCTCCCCAGGCTTTTCCAATATCTGTGATGTATTGTTTTCGCATAGGAACAACCGAAATGGCTTCTCCTGTGCCATCGCCTACTCCGGTAACATTATATTCTGTACCATGGGCAAATTCCTGAATAATTATTGGTAATCCCCACTTTGCAGATATCTTGTTAAAGTAGGTCTGGAGCTGATCCATATTGTATGCAATTCCGGCATCATAATATTTGCCTTTTACCACAACAGGCCAGTCGTAATCATCCTTAATTTTATTGAAGTCGGAAAGCGAATATATTGAATCACTTTTTGGAACATCAATATCATACTTCTTGCCAAATTCAGGAAGATTGATTTTTAAACGTTCTTCAAACTGCTCAATTGTTGGCAAAAAGGTGTGAATCCCCATCTTCTTCAATTTGGGCCCCATCTTGATAAAAGAATATAATTCAGCATCAAAATTTGGAATTATCACATCAATGGATTCCTGCTGATTAATATATTCCAAACGCTCCATCAATATTTCTATGCCAGCAGAAGGATATGGTATTTGATAGGTTTTATCAACCAGATCATGCATATAAATGCCGGGTTCCAGCGATTCGTATGAGAGACCGATTATTGTTGCCTCAAATGATTCCGCTTCGAGTAGTCCACGAATTACCGCAACACCCGGACCAGGGTTATCGATGGCATTTAATCCGGTAACAGCTATTTTAATTTTAGGCCGCATCCTGATCATCTATTAATGAATATTGATTAAGCAAGCTTATAAAATCATTAACATCTTTATCTATCGTAACCATATCAGCATCATACTTCTCCGTTAGTTTTTGATTTATCTGATCAATGGTAAGGTTTTGCTTTAGGAGCTCAATAATTTCTCCTCCGATTGGATTTACAGAAAAGGATTCCCCGGTGGTGGAATTAAAAACAAATCCTGAGTCACTTACTGCAATATTTTTGTTTATGTTCATCTTAATATTGTTTTTAGTTATTGATTCTTATTATAACTATTACAATTAGCAATAAATTATGTGAATGATATGATTTAACATAATTTCACAATGCAATAATAAAGCACTCAATTCACTAAAGTGTTACGAAATTTTTCAATTATTGTATAAAATTTTCAAATACCCTTTGCTTAGGGAGAATGTTGAAATGATCTAAGGAAATGATGATTATATAGGTGATACAAATATGTTTTTCCTTTCTCCATTAACGAATAGCAATAAACCAGATTAGTCCTTAATACATCTCACACTAATACCGCTACCTTTGTAATTATAAGTTCTGTTTATCATGCCTACGTAACGTCCAAGATGTCTGTACCATATCTGAGTTTCGCTTTGTGGGGTTGATGTCCACCAGAAACCGTCTTCAGTTACACCACCAAATCCTGCAGTTTCGGCCCCACGAAATCCACCGGGCAGACCGCTAAACCCTGTGGTGTTTGTTCCATTTCCTCCTTCAATCCATCCATAGGTGGTCTTTAAAGTATTGCCTTCATTTTCACCTCTCCAATCAGCAGAATCGGCCTCAGCCGGACTTATCCCAAGATGTATTTCCAGTTCTTTCCAATCCTGATCACTTGGAATGTGCCAACCTTCAGGGCAAATTCCTTGTGCTCCTTCTGTATTTGTGTAATTCATTAACTCATCCCATTGATATAATCCGCCGTATGTGTTGCAGTTAGCCTGATTATCATCCATACAATATTTTTCAATCACGCTATTATTAGTCATCTGAGTTATGCCATGAATAAAGTTTCCTACATTTAAATTTTCTTTCATCCAACATTGGTTTCCAATCAATACCGTATTATAAATATTTCCATCTGAGTCGGTTATGGTTGGAGTTTCAGGACATGGTACTCCGGTTGTGGAACCACCAATACTAATGTAGTTGGTTCTAGTAAGAGTATCGGAACCATGAGAATTTGAGGCTAACAATGTAATGCTATATAATCCATTTGTAGTATAATTATGAACAGGGTTTTGTTCGGTGCTTGTACCACCATCACCAAAACTCCATTGCCATGATGTAGGGTTGTTTGCTGTTTTATCAGAAAAAGTAACAGATAAAGGAGATATTCCGCTTAAAGGTGTAGCCGTAAAATCAGTAACGGGAATATCATTTCCAACTTCTCCATCAATTATTACAACAGTAATTTCATGGGTGCATTGTTCACCGTTTGATCCAAAGCTTTTTATGAAAATTGTATGGTTACCCAAACTTTCATTTAATGTTACCCATTGGTAATTGTAAGGAAAACTTGTTAAAGAACTTTTACCAACTCCATCAATATAGAACCTTACCTCATCAAGGCTGCTGCTTGGATTATCATCATCAACAGATATAGTAATGGTTTCACCTTTAGTTATTTCCTGTTCGTTCAGCGGATGTGAAATTCTACATGATGTGTCCTGTGAGCTACAATCCTTTTTACATGACAAAACAGCTAATAATAACAATGGCAATATCACCAGAACAAAGATTCCTTTTTTCATTTTGATAGTGGATTATAGTTAATTCAAGAGTTTTCAAATATATGGAATTTTGTAATTTTACAATCATGCCAATAACTGTTTCGAATATGCGTACTTTGCTGTGCCCAATATTACTGGTAATAATACTAACATGTCCCAGGATTATTAAAAGCCAGACAACAGTACCAAAAACAATTATTGAACTAGATATTGATAATGATATTAACTTCCTGATTGACAGATATTATTCAAGTGGTGTTGTATTAGGCTTGTATATCAACGGACTCAAAAAGTCACCAGTTAATTATTTACTTTTTCCATCAACAGAGAATGAGAAGAATTACTACTCCATGAGTATTAGGCATAATATGTATACACCTGAAAAAACCCTAACACCTGATATTGTAGCAAATGATCATCCATATGCTACATACTTTTTAATTGGAGGTATGAAAACAACTTTTAATTCTGAAAAGCTTCTGAAAAGAACATCGATGTTGGAAATTGGTTTTATCGGACCGCTGGCGGGTGGTGAACAAATACAGAATATTTTGCACGATAATATTTCCTACGCCCAGCATTCCAAAGGATGGCATAATCAGATACAAAATGATTTTTGTCTTCAATATAGTGCTTCCCTCGAAAAAGGAATAATTAATCTTCCAGTATGGGAAATTATTGGATTCTTCTCAGTTTCAGTAGGTATTCCTCATACTGAAGCACAATTTGGCGGATACACACGACTTGGTCTTTTTAATGATTATTTCGAAGGAATTAGCATTGATATTTCACCTGACTTGAGTTTTTGGGTTGAAATGAGTGGATCAATTTTTCTGGTGAATTACAATGCAACACTTCAAGGAGGAGCTTTCAATCAGAATAATGTACATGTCATTGATCCTATAAATAGCACATTAATTCAAGGAACCATTGGTGGTGCGATTGAATATAAAAGGGTGAGTGCCAAATATGGGATGGTTGTCAGATCTCCTGAATTTTCTACTGCTTTCTGGCATCGGTGGGCTCATCTTGCAATCTCATTTGCGTTTTAGTTCGTGCTTCAGAAAAATAAAAGTGATGTTATTGTAAACGTGTTGTTTATCTTAGGATATTTGCACAATCAATATTTTCAATACTAGATGAAGAAAAAAAATCCATATTCGGAGCAGAGAGCGAAAAGATACAAGAAAGCTGAAAGTAAAACTGACACAGGAACTAAAATGTCAACTACCTCAGAATCAGAAAAAAAGGCTGATGGACCAAAGTTGGTCAGGATTAATAAATACATTGCTGATGCAGGAGTTTGCTCCAGACGTGAAGCTGATAAACTCATTGAAAATGGTGAGATTAAACTCAATGGAGATATTGTAACTGAGCTTGGAACTAAAGTTGGGCCTAAGGATAAGGTTGTGTATAAAGGAAAAGTTCTTCATGGTGAAAAGCTAAGGTATATCCTACTCAATAAGCCAAAAGGGTTTATCACAACTTCGGATGATCCATTAAACAGACGGACTGTTATGAATTTAGTGGAAAAAGCATGTACTGAAAGAATATATTCAGTTGGTCGTCTTGACAGAAATACAACGGGGTTATTGCTATTTACAAATGATGGAGAATTAACAAAAAGACTAACCCATCCAAGTCATGGAGTTAAGAAGCTTTATCATGCAGAACTGGATAAACCACTATCGAAAAATGATTTAATGAAGATTATGGAGGGACTGGAACTGGAAGATGGAGTTATAAAACCAGATAGCGTTAACTGGGTTACCGATGAGTCGAATAAAAAACATATTGGCATTGAGCTGCATTCGGGTAAAAATCGTATTGTTAGAAGAATATTTGAACATCTTGGATATGAGGTAGTTCGCCTTGATAGGGTAATATTTGCAGGCTTAACAAAGAAAGATTTGCCAAGAGGTAGATGGCGGATGCTTGAAGAAAAGGAAATCAATATCCTTAAAATGCTCTAACCCATATTTAAAGGAAATTTTCCTGTTTTTATCATCTTTGTTACTGCCTACATTTTGATATGGTTATTTTTTATATAAATTTGAGAAATTAATAACTCACATAACTACTACTGACATGAACGAATATCAAGATTATGATGGAACTGGCACCTATCTGTTAATAATGTTCATTGTTGCTTTTTTTCTGTACGTTTATTGGCGTGTATTTGAGAAAGCTGGAAAACCTGGCTGGGCTGCCCTTATACCGATTTATAATACAATAATTCTCCTAGAGATAGTAGGAAAACCATGGTGGTGGCTTTTACTATTTTTAATTCCAGGGGTAAATATTGTAATTGCTATATGGATGTATAACCTATTATCAATAAGTTTTGGAAAAGGTATAGGTTTCACATTAGGCTTAATATTTTTAAGCCCGATTTTCTTCCCAATCCTGGCTTTTAGCAATGCTGAATATGTTGGACCAGCAGGATCCAGACCTGTTATGGAAATGTAAAGATTATAAATTGAGGTTGAGGTAAAGGTTGGTAACAATTATGAATTATTACCTCAACCTTATTCTTTCTAACTAAAATCGACCTGAGCCTGAATTGCAGTGATTACAACTGTATTAACAATATCTGTTACCAGACAACCACGACTTAAATCATTCACAGGTTTATTCAATCCCTGAAGTATCGGACCAATGGCTACTGCATTAGCTGATCGTTGTACAGCTTTATAAGTATTATTACCCGTATTGAGGTCAGGGAAAATAAAGATTGTTGCTTTACCTGCAACTTCACTGTCTGGCATTTTTGTTCTTGCAACGTTGGCATCAATAGCCGCGTCATATTGAATTGGTCCTTCAACTTTTAATTCAGGGCGGCGTTCTCTTACAATTTCAGTTGCTCTTCTAACTTTTTCTACTTCAGCACCTTTTCCTGATTTGCCTGTTGAATATGACAGCATTGCAATGCGTGGTTCAATATCAAACATGACAGCAGTTTGTGCTGAACTAATTGCAATGTCAGCTAGTTCTTCCGCATTTGGATTGGGGTTTACTGCACAATCACCATAAACAAGAACTCTGTCTTCAAGACACATCAAAAATGAACTTGAAACTATGGAAATCCCGGGCTTTGTTTTTACAAATTCGAATGCAGGGCGTATGGTATGTTGAGTTGTGTGTGCTGCACCACTAACCATTCCGTCGGCATGTCCCTTGTAAACCATCATTGTACCAAGATAACTTACATCATACATTAATTCCTTAGCCTGCTCTTTTGATATTCCCTTGTGTTTACGAAGCTTGTAATAAGTTGCTGCATAGTCGCCAATCAGGTCATTGTCGTAAGGATCGATAATAAATGCACCTTCCAGACCAATACGTAATTCTGCAGCTCTTCTATAAATCTCTTCCTCATTACCAAGTAATGTCATGTCAACAACATTTCTTTTCAAAAGAATACTTGCTGCCTGCAATACTCGGTCATCGTTTCCTTCAGGAAGTACAATATGTTTTCTGTTGAGTTTGGCCCTGTTAAAGAGCTGATACTCAAACATAACAGGAGTAACAACATCTGATCTGGAAATAGAAATTTTATCCTGAAGACTCTTAACATTTACAAATTCCTCAAAATGTCCAAGGGCTGTAGCAATGCGCTGTTCATTTTCAGGTAATAATAATGGTCGAACTTTGTTTATGTCAGCTGCAGCCTGAAAAGTATCTTCATCAACTGAGAGTATTGATACAGGTAGTTTTTTCATTCCATAAATTAATTGCTGGAACTGATCGGCAGGTTTAACACCACATGTAAGAAGAATTCCTGCAATTTTTGGGAAATTATCAGATAGTAGTGATAATGAAAGTCCAATTAGTATATCAAGACGATCGCCAGGAGTAATTATCAAAGTGCCTTCAGTAACATTCTGAAGAACATTTTCAATATTCATTGCAGCAACCTTGAAATCAGTTACATCGTAATTCAAGCTGGTGTCGTCACCATAAATGTGTTCTGCATGAATTGCATCCTGAATCTGTCGGATTGTAAGTTTCTGTAAAAATGGTTCTTCCGGAATCACGAAATTAAGACTGTCATCCGGTAATTTATTATTAAGCAATTCCTTTATTGCTTTAATATCTTGTTTTTTTGCACGGTTTACAATTGTACCAAGTTGTATACACTTTTCATCTTCCATGACTTTGTGCATAATCTGAATTGATTCAGATACTTCGGAAATTCCTTTATTATGACCGCTTACGATTGAAATTATCGGACACCCAAGATTATTTGCCACCTTAAGATTGAAATCAAATTCATAAGTGCTTAAGTAGCTTCTGAAATCACTACCTTCCACAAGAATAAAATCACAATTTTTCTCCAGGGCTTTATATTTATCAAGAATTTTGGAGTAAACACCCTCAACATCACCAGTTTGATGAAATTCCAACATTTCCTCGCTGGTAAGTCCATACATCGACTCGTACTTAAATTTAAGGTTGTACCGTGAAGAGATCAGATGAATATGATTATCTATTTCTTTGCCGGAACGGACAATGGGGCGAAAGAATCCAATCTTTTCAATGTGCCTGGAAAGAAAATCCATAATCCCCAATATAATCAGGGATTTTCCGGCTTCATTTTCCGCAGCAGCGATATATAGATTTTTTGACATTTAGTTAGTGCTTACATCATTAATTTAAAAGTGCAAAAATATAATGAAAATCAACTTCAGAAAACATTGTGACAAGTTTTTTCCGAATTCATAACGATTTTAAACTGTGAAGATTTCACAGATAAATTTGTTAATGAATTGCAAAATCTCAATTATACTAAACAATGTACAATAGTATTTTTTATATTTGGTTGTTTCAATCAATCCAAATGGAAAAAAAGTTTGAATTAATAGAGGTTACATCGAAAAAATTAATCGATGAGTTCTTAAAATTTCCATCAACAATATACAAGGAGGATGCCAACTGGATTCGTCCTTTAGATGATGATATTGAAAAGATATTCAATAGAAAAAAAAACCGACGATTTAAAAAGGGTGATGCAATCAGATGGATTTTGAAAGCAGATGATAAAAAAGTAGTTGGAAGGATTGCTGCCTTTTATGATGAGAAAACTGCAAATAAAAATGATCAGCCCACCGGTGGTTGTGGCTTTTTCGATTGTATAAACGATACCAAAGCTGCTGCTGCTTTATTTGATGCTGCCAAAGACTGGCTTAATGAAAAGGGGATGGAAGCCATGGATGGGCCAATTAATTTTGGCTCACGTGAACATTTTTGGGGATGTCTTTCTGAAGGGTTCTATGAGCCAATATATAATATGCAATACAACCACAGTTATTATAATGATCTGTTCAAGTCTTACGGCTTTTATAACTTCTTTAATCAATACACTTTTCATCTGCCATTGGAGGTTGGTAACTTTCAACCGATAATTAAGGAAAAAGCTGATATAATAAGGAAAAATCCTGATGTTACATTTGGTTTTCATGACAAGAAAAACCCATTGAAATCTGCCTATAACTTTATGTCGGTGTTTAATTTGGCATGGGCAAATTTCGAGGGAGTAAAACCAATTACTGAAACTCAAGCCAAAGCTTTGTTTCAATCAATGAAGCAAATAGTTGATCCACGTTTGATAATATTTGCATATCATAAAAATGAACCAATTGCATTCTTTATAATGATTCCCGATTTATATCAGATCATTAGAAAGTTTAATGGAAAGTTTCATCTGATTAACAAACTTAGATTATTATACCTGCTTAAAGTAAGGAAAATATGCACTCGCGCTGTTGGTCTTATTTTTGGCGTAGTCCCTCAATTCCAAGGACAAGGAGTCGCCGAAGGTATGATTGTTCATTTTGAAGATGAAATTTCTAAGGGTGTAAAATATACCAATCTGGAAATGAACTGGATTGGAGACTTTAATCCAAAAATGATAAAGCTTGTTGAGCAAATTGGAAGTAAAATCAGAAAAACTCATATAACTTATCGCTATCTCTTTGATCAAAATAAACCTCCCAAGAGGGCTAAAGTGTTGTAGTTTTTTCTACCTTTGTTTACATACTAATCCTTTTATTAACGCGCTGTAATAATGTAATATATGAATCATATTTCCGCTTCTTTAACCAAAACAGGCATGATTTTGCTTGTACTGCTGTTTATGGGGTCATGCAGTCAAAAACAAAAAAAATCTCTTTCACCAATGGAAATACCTGTAGTGAATGTGCTACAACAAGATGTGCCTGTTTATCAGGATTTTGTTGGGCAGATATATGGTGAGTTTGATATACCAATTAGAGCCAGGGTAAGTGGTTTTCTGGAATCGATTCATTTTGATCAGGGTACTTACGTTGAAAAAGGACAGTTGCTATACATGGTAGATCCTCAGCCTCTTGAAGCACAGTTGGCGGGTGAGTTAAGTAATCTTGCAGAAGCAAAAACACAGCTTGCAAAAGCAGAAAGTGACCTTGGACGCATTAAACCGCTCGCTAAGATTAATGCAGTAAGCCAAAGTGACCTTGATGCTGCACAGGCACAATATGATGCTGCTGTTGCAAATGTTCAAGCTGTTGGGGCAGGCGTTCGACTTGCCGAAATAAACCTTAGCTATTGTAATATCAAATCACCTATAACAGGTTTAATTGGCAAAACCGAAGCAAAAGTTGGTGAATTCGTTGGACAGGATCCAAACCCCGTTATTCTAAACACAGTCTCGACAATCGATACTATTCATGTTGAATTTTATCTGGTAGAATCAGATTATCTTGGATTAGCAAGAAGATTTGTGGAAAGTGAAGTTCAAAGACAAGAGGCTGATTACGTTGATGATGACAGGATTAAGGATAGTAAAATTTCTCTAATTCTTTCTGATGGTAGCACATTTGAGCATAACGGTTGGGTTAATTTCGTCGATAGAGAAGTAAACTCAGAAACCGGCTCTTTAATGGTTCAGGCTGCTTTTCCAAATCCTGATGAAATCCTTCGCCCCGGACAATACGCAAAGGTTAGAATAAGAATAAATCAATTGACAGACGCTCTACTTATTCCACAGAAATGTGTGATGGAATTACAAGGAACACATTCGGTATTTGTAGTAAACGACAGTAGTATGGTGGAAAGTCGGCAAATAGTTACCGGACCGACCTATAATGATTATTGGATAGTGGAAAGTGGTTTAGAACCAGATGAAAAAGTGGTAATCGATGCATTACAAAAAGTAAAATCTGGGATGCCAGTTATGCCTAAACAAGTTGAATTTAAAAGTGTTCTAAACAATAATAACTGATAATATGTCTGAATCAAAAGGAAATTTTTTCGTACACAGGCCTATTGTTGCATTGGTTATAGCAATAGTAATTGTTATCGTAGGGTTTGCCATGTTAGCGGGATTGCCACTTGAGCAATATCCTGATTTAACACCATCGGTTGTGCAGGTTAGAGGTACATACAATGGCGCAAATGCTATTACCGTCGAAGAATCGGTTGCTACCCCATTGGAGCAACAAATAAATGGGGTTGATAATATGATTTATATGAAGTCAACGAATGCTAACGACGGTACAATGACCATCGACATTTCGTTTGAAGTTGGTACTGACCCGGATATGAACACTGTGCTTTCGCAAAACAGGGTGAGCGCAGCATCCGCAAAGTTACCATCGGACGTTACAAAATATGGTGTAACTACAGAAAAGTCTTTACCTAATATTCTAATGCTAGTAACTCTTACCTCAGACGGTAGATATGATCAGGATTTTTTAGGTAATTATGCTCTGATTAACATTAAAGATGAACTTGCCAGAATTGGTGGAGTTGGTAGAGTTAATGTGCTTGGGGCTTCAGATTATTCAATGCGTATTTGGGTAAAACCTGACAGGTTAGCTCAAATGGGGATCACTGTTTCAGACATACAAAATGCTATAAACCAACAAAATGTAGTTGTTCCTGGTGGTAAATTTGGTGCAGAACCGTCACCTCCTGGTACAGAATTCACTTATACTGTACGTCTTCCGGAAAGATTTAGTGATCCAGAAGCTTTTGGTGAGATTGTAATAAGAACAACACCTGAAGGTTCGCAGGTAAAGCTTAAAGATGTTGCAACCATTGACTTAGGTGTTGAATCATATAATGCTTTCACACGATTAAATAAAAAAACATGTTCGGCAATTGCCTTATATCAATCACCTGGTTCAAATGCCGTTGATCTTGCTAAGCAGGTTATTGCAGAAATGGAACGCCTTTCCGAAAAATTTCCCGAAAGTGTTAAATACGATGTTTCCCTAGATGCTACCTTGCCCATAACCGCTGGTATTAAAGATATCGTTATTACTTTGTTGATAGCAGTATTCTTGGTTATTCTTGTTGTTTTTATATTTATTCAGGATTGGAGAGCCACTCTTATACCAACATTGGCAATTCCTGTATCATTAGTTGGTGCATTTATCTTTTTCCCGGTTCTGGGGTTTTCTATTAATGTATTGTCACTCCTTGGATTAGTCCTTGCAATTGGAATTGTAGTTGATGATGCGATTGTGGTTGTGGAGGCCGTGCAGGTAAATATTTCAAAAGGAATGAATGCAAAACAAGCAACCATTGAGGCTATGAGAAAGGTTACAGCCCCAATTATTGCAACTACACTGGTATTAATTGCTGTTTTCATTCCTGTTGCCGGGATGGCTGGTATTACCGGAAGACTTTATCAGCAATTTGCCATAACAATTGTTGTATCAGTAATAGTTTCTTCAATCAATGCAATTTCACTTAGTCCTGCATTATCATCGTTACTTTTAAAGGAGCCAACACCTTACAAAGGTCTTCTTGGCAAATTTTTCGGTGTATTTAACAAGTATATGGGTAAAACGACAGATGCCTATATGAGCTTTACGAATATAGTTGTTCGTAAAATGAAGCGAAGTCTTGTGTTTATTTTGATACTAACCATAGGAGCAGCTTTATTTATTAAAGTAGTGCCTCAAGGTTTTATTCCAGAAGAGGACATGGGATATTTCTTTGTTAATGTTCAACTACCGGATGCTGCCTCCCTTCAGCGTTCCGATGAGATTGCAAAGCAAGTTGAAGATATTCTTATGGATATACCTGAAATAAAATATGTTACCACCGCTACAGGATTTAGTATGCTTTCGGGATCAATGGCATCGAATAATGGCTTTATGTTTGTTACTCTTGAACCATGGGATGAAAGGAAATTAACAGCAAAAGAGGTTATTGCTAAACTGAACCCAATACTATATACAAAAGTGCTTGGCGCTCAGGTTTTTGCCTTTGGGCCTCCTGCTCTTCCGGGACTTGGAAATGGATCCGGTTTTAGTATTATGATTCAGGATAAAGGGGGTAATTCTCCGGATTATCTTGCAGAGAATACTTTAAAATTCGTCGCAGAAGCTAATAACAGACCAGAAATCAGCAATGCATTTACAACTTTTAGAGCTGATGTACCTCAAAGGTTTATGGATGTTGATAAAGAAAAAGCTCTTAAGCTAGGTGTTTCATTAACCGAATTATATAATACGATTGGTGCGTTTATGGGTGGATCTTATGTAAATGATTTTACCAGATTTGGAAGATTGTACAAAACCTATATTCAGGCTGAACCTCAATATCGTGTTAATGGTGAACAGATAGCTAACTTTTTTGTAAAGAACGATAAGGGTGATATGGTTCCACTATCAACATTGGTTACCATAAGAGAAATTAGCGGCCCTGATTTTACAAACAGATTTAATCTTTTCCGATCGGTAGAAGTTACAGGAAGTCCCGGTGATGGTTATACATCTACGCAGGCCATGGATGCTCTTAAAGAGGTTGCTGCTGATGTGCTGCCCGATGATATGGGATATGCCTGGAATGCTATGTCATATCAGGAGGAAAAAGCCTCGGGCTCGCTTGGTATAATATTAACATTTTCATTGATTTTTGTATTCCTTATTCTTTCAGCTCAATATGAAAGCTGGTCGCTTCCAGTAAGTATATTAATGGGAACTCCATTTGCGATATTTGGAGCTTTGTTTGCTTTATGGGTAGCACGCTTTTTTAGTCTTTCATTTGAGAATAATATTTTTGCTCAGATTTCTTTTGTGATGTTAGTTGGAATGGCGGCCAAAAACGCAATTCTAATAGTGGAATTTGCAAACGATGAATTCAAAACAGGTAAAGACCTTATGGAATCGGCCATTAGTGCTGCGAAAGCACGATTCAGGCCAATTCTTATGACAGCCTTTTCTTTTATTTTTGGAATTTTCCCGTTGGTTGTAGCTTCAGGAACTGGTGCTGAATCACGTAAGGTGATGGGAATGGCATTGTTAGGTGGCATGGCCCTTGCTACATTCCTCGGGGTATTTATGTATCCAATGCTTTATGTGTTCATAGGCAAGTTAGGAGGTTATGAAAAAAAGAGAGAAAAGCAGAAGTTGATGGAGAAATCACATAATGAAGTTGAATTAACCTAAAGAGCAGTTAGTTATGAGAAAAATAATAATAATCTTTTTTGGAATTTTAATAACTGTTTCGAGCTGTAAATTAGGTCCAGATTTTCAGAAACCTGACTATAAAAGCCCTAATAAGTACAGGTTTGATTCTGCTAAGGCAGATACTATTGTTAACCTTTATTGGTGGAAACTTTTTGATGATCCGATACTTGACACCTTAATAGCTACAGCTCTTAGAGAAAACAAAGATGTACTGGTTGCAGCAGCTAGAATAGAAGCAGCAAAAGTTAATATTGGATATACTCAGGCTGATCAATATCCTGCCTTTAGTTATAATGTTGGCGCTACAAGCGGAAACTTTGGGGGAGTGAAACAACCAAATTCAACCAATAGCTTTTTTGCATATCCTGAGTTAAATTGGGAAATAGGTTTTTGGGGTAAATACCGCAGATTAACCGAGGCTGCTCGTGCTGATTTACTTGCCAGTGAATATGGTATGCGAACTATTCAAATGAGTTTAATATCTGCTGTAGCAAGTGCATATTTTGATTTGCTTAGTAACAATGATAAACTCATTGTTTCTCAAAATACGCTGAACTCCAGAGATAGTGGTTTATTAATTATGGAAGCCAAATATCATTGGGGAGTTATTGCTGAAATTGATTTGAACCAATCCCAGGTTCAGAGAGCTATATCTGCAGCAGCAGTTCCTCAATATAAAAGAGCGGTTGCGCAATCGGAGAGCACACTAAGTATTCTCCTTGGACAAAATCCCGGAGTATTTGATAGTGTTTCAAAACTTTTAGACATGAAGTTTCCACCTGAAATACCACCAGGACTTCCTTCACAATTGCTGGAACGTCGTCCGGATATTAAACAGGCTGAAGCAGAACTTATGTCGCAAAATGCTCAAATTGGTGCTGCTGAAGCAATGCGATGGCCATCGTTAAACCTGACAGGAATGTTTGGTGCCGCAAGCACTGATTTATCATCATTAACAACCGGAGGTTTTGCGTGGTCGGTGGGTGGTTCTCTGTTAGGACCAATTTTTCAGTTTGGTAAGAACAAGAAAAGAGCCGAAATGGCAAGACTTGAAACGGAGGCCAAACTCCATGAATATGAGAGTGTGGTTATTCAGGCGTTTAAAGACGTAGAAGATGCTTTAATAAGCGTTAGCACCTTAAAGGAGGAACTTAAGGCGCAGGAGATGAGATACAAAGCGGCCACCAATGCTGAAATGCTATCGGAAAACAGATACTCGTACGGCGAAACCAGCTATCTTGAAGTATTGGATTCCCAACGACAGTCGTTTGATGCACAATTAAATTATTCACAAACCAGAGCAAACTTGCTTTCGGCTTATGTCGAACTATATAAGGCCCTTGGAGGAGGTTGGTTGTCTTCTGAGGAAGAAGCTGAAGTAAGTGCCAATAATTAATAAATACAGAAATGAAGCAGCTCCTTATTATTCTTTTTGTAATTATTGGACTTCAGGGTTATAGCCAATTTGATACTTATTTTCTTGACAAAACACTTAGGCTTGACTACCAGCACTCTGGAAACAGTGATGAAGAATTTTTCTATTTTGATGAACTTATAAAGGAACCCTTCTGGGCTGGATCAAAAGTAAACCTTGTGGACACATTTGATTATGGTAACTATTATGTAAAAGTGTTCAATAAGTCGAATGATTCGCTTTTATATTCCAGGGGATTTTCTTCTCTTTTTCGTGAATGGCAAACTACAAATGAAGCGAAGAAGATTCAGCGTTCATTTTCTGAAGCAGTTGTATTTCCTTATCCCAAACAAATTGTTGATGTAGTAATTTATTCAAGAAACTGGGATGGTATTTTTGAAGAAAAATACCGCCAAACTGTTGACCCAGATGATTATTTCATTAAAAATGACAGGAGACTGGTTTATCCGACCTTTGCCGTTCACAAATCAGGAGATCCGGCAAATACTGTGGATATTGTAATTCTACCGGAAGGTTATTCTGATAAAGAAATGGGATTGTTTATTGATGATTGTCGTGAGTTTGCAGATGGCTTATTCAGCTTTGCTCCATACAGTGACAATAAGGATAAATTTAACATTGTTGGAGTGCTTGCCCCTTCAACTGATTCTGGCAATGATATTCCGGGCAAAGACATCTGGAAACAGACATTGCTAAATACTTCATTCTACACTTTCAACAGCGAAAGGTATTGTATGACAATGGATAATAAAAGTGTTCGTGATATGGCAGCCAACGCACCTTATGACCAGATTTATATTCTTGTCAACAACGAAAAATATGGTGGTGGTGCCATTTACAACTATTACAATGTTAGTGTTAATAGTAATAAGCTTGCAGCAAAAATATTCATCCATGAGCTGGGGCATGGTTTTGCCGGACTCGGTGATGAATATTATACTTCTTCCACATCATACAATGATTTCTACAATCTTGAAGTAGAACCATGGGAACCAAATCTTACAACTTTGATTGATTTCGACGGTAAGTGGAAAGATATGATTAAGAAAAGGACTCCTATTCCTACTCCTGATGTGGAAAAATATTGGAAAAAATTAGGCGTATTTGAAGGAGGTGGTTATGTAGCTAAGGGTGTTTATCGACCTGTACACGACTGCCTTATGAACAGTTTTGAGGGTGATGAATTTTGTCCGGTTTGCTCCAGAGCAATACAGAAAATGATCGATTATTATTGCGAATAGTTAATTATTATTCCATTCAAGTGTATTGATCAGGTGTTCCAGATCGTATGAGATAAACTCAATTACTGGTTCCAGAGAATCATTATTTGGAACAATATTGAAATACAGAGCCCCTCTTAAGAAATGTGATGCACTGTCGGTTGCAAAAAACTGAAACGGAGATGCAGCGCCACTACCTACTATTTTATATGTTAATCCATATAGTTGCCTTGATCTGTCAATGATCATGCTGTCAGTTATATCTTCAGCCTTAGGTATGTGTTTTGAAACAAGAGTATATGAATCTTCAAGGTATTCGATAAGGTTATTTTCAATGGGTTTATAGCTAAGGAATACTGTAGCTTTAAATTGGGGATATTCGATATTAAGCCAATAATCCTGGTATGGAGCAGTACGTGGAGCCTTTAACTCAGTATATATTGGATATTCAAAAAAATATGGAAATGTAGTGTCAGAAACCTGATATTCATGCTTTGGAAGATCAATTCTGAAATATCCTCTTGGTAATGGTGTTGGATTATTATCACAAGCAATAATTCCAACAATAATTATCAGGCTAGTAATCCATATTCTCATCTCAGTCTTTATTATTTACAATAACTTTTATACTATTAAGCTTTCTTTGATCTGCATCAATAACCTCAAAGCGGAGGTCTTCAAAATCAATAACGGAACCAGGTTCAGGAATCTTATTTTCAAGCTCAAGAATTAACCCGCCGAGAGAATCTGACTCACCTCTGACTTCATCAAATCGTTCATCATTTAACTCGAGGATCTTGCATAAGTCGACTATAGGAGTTTTAGCCTCGAAAATAAATGTGTTATTACTTACTTTGTTGAATTTAAACTGATGAGGTTCTATATCGAACTCATCACTAATTTCTCCAACGATCTCCTCGATTATATCTTCCAGGGTGATGATTCCGGAGGTGCCACCATATTCATCCACAACTATGGCAAGATGTATTTTTTTCTGACGGAATTCCTGTAATAGGTCATTTATCCTTTTATTTTCCGGTACGAAGAAAACGGGTTTCCTAATCAACTTCTGCCATGATGCATACTTGCTGTCGCCGGTAAAAGGTAATAAGTCCTTAATATATAGAATGCCTACAATATTATCAAGAGTTTCATCATAGACAGGAATACGTGAAAACCCTGATTTCAGTACTAGTTCTTTAACCTCATCCACATTTAACTTAAAATCGATGGCGGTAACATTAACGCGTGAAACCATTATCTCGCTGGCTTCTTTTTCCCCGAAAGTGGCAATACCTTTTAATATAAACTTTTCCTCATCGCTAACGCTTGTGTCTGCAGTTATTTCAATTGCGTCTGATAAATCGCTCATACTTATATTATGGCCCTTTTTACCAATCCTCTTATCTATAAAAGAGGTTGACGAAACGAGCATGCCGCTAAGCGGTTTAAATACCACCATTAATACTTTCAAATTTAATACCATGAGAGTTGCTACTGCAATTGGTTCCTTATTTGATAGAATCTTAGGAATTATTTCACCAAAAATCAACAGTATTGAAGTAACTACTACAACTTGTATTAAGAAGATTAGTGCAGCACTGGATGAAAAATTAAAAATGCTTGCAGTTATATAGGTTGACAGAATTACTATGCTTACGTTTATGAAATTATTGGATATTAATATGGTAGCCAATAATTCCTTGGGTTTTGTTAGCATATTCAGAATAGCCTTGTCCTTTTTTCCTCCTCTTACTTTTAGGGACTCAATATCAGAAGGATTTAGAGAGAAAAAAGCAGTTTCAGAGCCTGAAATAAGGCCTGAAAAGAAAAGCAACACCAACAGCACCAACAATGAAATGATAGTATCGGTTGTGAATCCAAGAAAGAATTGCTCGGAGATATTTAATAAGGTTATAAACGAATCAGCTTCAGCGTCTTCCAAAACAAGTAGTTATGTTAATATTCTGTCGCAAAATTACTAAGAAAATCAACACCTTGAAATAAACCTGCAAATTCTTTAGAATGGTAGGTCGTCCTGAGGATCTTCTGTAGTTTGTGTATTGGCAGTATTATCTGTATCCGTATTTGTTGCACGGGTTACTGTATTAGCAGGTTTTGTATAGTTTCCACCTTCAGCTCCTCTTGGATGAGCGAGCATATTAATTTTCTCTGCCAGCACCTCTGTAATATACCTTTCATTGCCGTCTCTGTCGGTGTATTTTCTGGTTTTCAATTTACCTTCAACATATACCATATCGCCTTTAGCTATATTTTTTTCAGCCAGATATCTATATCCTGCAATATTGTGCCATTCAGTTTGGTCACGCCATTCATTTGTGTTTTTGTCTCTGTAGCTCTCTGTGGTTGCTAATGAAAAGCTAATGCGTTTTGTTCCGTCTTCAAATGTAAATATGTCTGGATCTTTACCAATATGCCCAACCAATATTACCTTGTTTATTCCTGCCATTTACTATAATTTATGTGTGTTGATTAAGGAATCAAAGTTAAATATTTTTCAGATACTCTATGCTAAAAACCAAGCATCAAATAATATTAACAGAAATTTCACAAATAAAAAGTGGTGTTATTGCTGAAAAACCTAGTAAAGAACATTTTATATCAAAAAAAATATGAATTTTTTATCGCGAATAGTAAAATTATATTATTTTTGTCGCCCTAATTAAGAAACTAATTTTTAATCATTTAAAATATCATTGAGATGACAAAAGCAGAAATTGTAACTGAGATTGCCAATAAAACTGGCGTAGAAAAGGTAGCTGTACAAGCAGTAGTAGAGTCTTTCATGGAAACAGTAAAAGACACTATGGTTAATGGTGAGAACGTATATTTAAGAGGCTTTGGAAGTTTTATTATTAAGAAAAGAGCTGAGAAAACTGGTCGTAATATTTCAAAAAATACTACTATCATTATTCCTGCCCATAATATTCCTGCTTTTAAACCAGCTAAAACTTTTGTAAACGAAGTTAAAGCTAAATAGTTTTAGTAACATTTAATAATCAATATTATGCCAAACGGAAAAAAGAGGAAAAGACACAAGATGTCAACCCATAAGCGTAAGAAGCGTTTAAGGAAGAATAGGCATAAGAAGAAATAATATATTTCTTTTAGCAAATAACACGAGGTTGTATTTAATTACAACCTTGTGTTATTATTCAGTTTCCTCATAAATTATCCCCACAATTGTTTGTCCCATAACTTTCAAAATTAACTATTAAATAGCTGGTCGTTGCTGGCTATTATTTAATTAAAAATAAACGATGTGAACAGAGAATTAATCATTGATTCAAGTTTATCGGAAGTTAACATTGCACTACTTGAGGACAAAAATCTAGTCGAATTAAATAAAGAGCAAATCAACAACAATTTCGTTGTTGGTGATGTATTTTTAGGCAAGGTAAAAAAAATTATGCCTGGCCTCAATGCAGCATTTGTAGATGTTGGATATGAAAAAGATGCGTTCCTGCATTATCTCGATCTGGGTCCGCAAATTCGTACTTTTAATAAGTATGTAAAACTTGGGGTGTTAGGAAAAGCAAATCTAACATCGCATGAAACTATAAAGCGAGAAAAAGACATTGAGAAATCAGGGAAGATCACGCAGGTTTTAGTATCAGGACAACAAATTCTGGTACAAATTGCCAAGGAGCCAATCTCTACAAAAGGCCCGCGTATATCTACTGAAATCTCCTTCCCAGGGAGGTTCTTGGTACTTCTTCCTTTTTCAAGCAAAATTTCTATCTCTCAAAAGATAAAGAGTAAAGATGAGAGAAACAGACTAAAAAGACTTATTACCAGTATCCTGCCAAATAATTATGGCATTATAATTCGAACTGTTGCCGAAAACAAAAAAGTAGCTGAACTAGATGCAGACCTCCGTGACTTGACCGGAAAATGGGAAGGAATCATTAAGAAACTATCCCTACTCAAAGCTCCTCAAAAGGTTTTGAGTGAACTCGACAGGACTTCGCAAATACTCCGCGATATCCTCAATGAATCATTTAACACAATACATGTTAATGATGCTAACCTCTTTGAGGAAATAAAAAACTATATCGGAACAATTGCTCCTGATAAAAAAGATATTGTAAAGCGATACAAAGGCAAAGTGCCAATTTTTGATAGTTATGGTATTGAAAAGCAGTTGAGAAGCTCTTTTGGTAAAACTGTAACTATAAAAAGTGGTGTTTATTTGGTTATCGAACATACTGAAGCGCTCCACGTTATTGATATTAACAGCGGACACCGTGTTAATAAGGAAAACTCGCAAGAAGAAAATGCATTGATCGTAAATATGGAGGCTGCTGCAGAAGTTGCACGCCAGCTTAGATTACGTGATATGGGTGGCATTATCGTAATTGATTTCATTGATTTACATGATGCTAAAAATAGAAAAGCACTTCATCAGAAGCTTGTTGAAGAAATGGCGAAAGACAGAGCTAAACACACCATTCTCCCCCCGAGTAAATTTGGTTTGGTTCAGATAACACGACAAAGGGTAAGACCGGAGATGATAGTACCTGTGCTGGAAACTTGTCCGACTTGTAAAGGAACAGGACAGATCAAATCAAGCATGATATTAATTGATGACATTGAAAATAATCTGAATTATTTAATTCATGATCAGAATGAGAAAAAGCTTACTCTAATTGTACATCCATATATTTATGCTTTCCTGACAAAGAATTTTATGTCGATCCAGATGAAGTGGTATTTCAAGTATCACAGTTGGATTAAGATAAAACCTGATAATAGTTACCAGGTATTGGAATATCAGTTCTTTAATAAAAATGGAGATATGATTAAACGATAAAAAAAATGCGGGTAAAACAACCCGCATTTTTTGTTTCTTTATAAACAGAGGTTAATACTTACTCGGTAGAACACTTAATACCGGAATTGGTGAATGATTAACCATCTGTGATGCATATGGCCCCAGAATTAGGTTTGCTGTGCTGGTTTCCTGCTCAGTCATGATTGATATGAGGTTGGCACCAATTTTTGATGCATAATTAATGGTTTCTTCAGTAATATTATCAGCTTCAATAAATGCCGATTTAAATCTGATTTCATTTTCACTCAGGTACTCTTCTGCCTGAGCAACATAATTTCTTATTCTATATCGAATATCATCAGAAGATGATGTAAATAAACCAATTATATGCACTTCTGAGTTAAAATATTTAGCTAGTAATGCTGTTAATGGTAATTTTTGACGTGTCATCTTTGTGCTGTCAAGAGGCAGAACGATCTTTTTTAAATCGGTACCGATGTCAATTCCACCACGTATTGTGATAATTGGTTTTGTACATGCAGATACAATTCGGTTTGCATTACTACCAATCCAGAATTCTTCAAATCCGGAAGAACCATGTGTCCCAATTACTACTATAAAAGCATCAAGCTCATTGGCAAGAATACAAGTTTCTTTATAAACTTTCCCTTTACGGATATGATACTCAATTTTTTTCCCATTAAGGTGATACTTGTACTTTTTAACTAGTTCTTCAAAGCGAGATTTAACCTCTTCTTCAATGTTTTGAGGCTCAACTGCAAATATCTCTTTCGAATAATCAAGATGGTTAATCCATACCATCGCAATTCCGGCTTTAGCTTTCCTGGCAATGGTGATTGCATGTTCGAGGGCGTTTATAGAGCAATCCGAGAAATCGATGCCCACAAGAATTACTTTACTCATAGCTATGGTTTTTATTATATTTCGACAACGTAGGGAAATTTATCAAATCCTGTGTTACCCATGCTCCCGGATATTTTCTGCTGATCTTTTCCAGAAATTTTTCCGCTTCAATCCGGGTTCTGAAATCTCCAACACGTACTCGGTAATTAGGTTCTCCAAAGGTTAAATAAACAGGTATATCAGGATATTTCTCTAAAAATTTCTCTTTTTCTTCCTCCGTAATGTCTAGCGCATCATTTCCTGATGCCATCTTGATTTGAATACGATAACCCTGAAAAACAGGGAATTTGGCATTATGATCAATATGAAGTTGTAATAATGAGTCAACACGCTCATCAGCAATAATAACCGACGATCCATTCCCGGGATTCTGAGCAAACAACCAATTGCTCATCAATAACATTAAAAAAGCTACTCCTATTACAGTTCTCATTTACAGTTTAGTTATTGTCACTCTTTAGCTCTAACACTCACTATAGGTATACTTGAATTATTGATAAGTTGTTTCGAGTATGGGCCTAAAAATTTATTTGCTGTTGTTGTACCTTGATCCGTCATAATCGCGATCAGGTCTATATCATTTTCAATACTAAAATCAATTATGGATGCAGCTACATTTTTTACTTCAATTTTCTCAAGTAGAAAGTCGACTTTTCTTTCTGATAAACAGCTTGCTGCCTCTTCTCCATATTTATCGATGCGCTTTCGAATTACCTTTAAAGGAGTATTATAAACCTCTAAAAGAAATACTGTAGCACCAAATTTCAGAGCCAAATCACAAATAAATGGTAGTTTCTGCTTTGTCTCCAATGAGCTGTCAAGTGGCACTAAAATTTTCTTCAATTCAGGCTTAAAATCAAATTTATTACGAATAGTCATAACCGGACATGGTGCCTGAGTAACAATCCTGTATGTATTACTACCAATCCAATGTTGTTCATATCCCGAAACCCCATGGGTACCAGTGAAAATCATATCTGCTTCTATCTGTTTTGCAGCCTTTGCAATCTCCTGATAAACTTTTCCCTTACGGAGAAGGATCTTAATATTTCCTGATGGTAGTTCATTACTGTATTGTACTACCAGACTCTCCAGATATGATTTCTTTTCAATTCTAATATCACCCTTAATTGTATCTAATATGATTTCATCGGAAATTGTATTATCAACCCAGATTAAATAGATTGAAGCATCCAGTATTTGGGCATATAGCAATGCATATTTCAAGGCGTGCTCTGAGTTCTTCGAAAAATCTATGGCAACCAAAATTGTATTCATAGCATTGTTGTATTAGAAGATGGATTAATATAATCTACTCTGCCTTTATTACCTATGTAATGCAGCTAATATAACAAATTATTTGCAATTCTAGTATTCCCATAAGCCGAAAAATCTGAAAACCTCTAATTACAGAGAAAGTATTAATTATGATTATTTACTGATTTTGGACTACATTTGCTGTAAATAGATTATTAATGAACGAAAACCTTGACGCATCCGGATTGAACTTTAGTAATGATGACAAAGAAGTAGAGAATACTTTACGACCATCTCATTTTGAGCAGTTTACAGGGCAGCCCGGAGTTGTGGAAAATCTGAAGATATTTGTTGAAGCCGCAAAGCTTAGGGGCGATGCACTTGATCATGTACTGTTACATGGCCCTCCCGGACTTGGCAAAACCACATTATCATACATTATTTCCAATGAGCTTGGTGTAAACATTATTACAACATCAGGACCGGTACTCGACAAGCCAGGAGATCTTGCAGGATTATTAACTAACCTGAATGAAAATGATGTTTTGTTCATTGATGAAATACACCGACTAAGTGCTGTTGTTGAAGAATATCTTTATTCAGCCATGGAGGATTTCAAGATTGATATTATGATCGAAACCGGTCCAAATGCTAGATCGGTTCAGATAAACTTAAATCCATTTACATTAATTGGTGCAACAACCCGTTCGGGATTGCTTACAGCACCATTGCGTTCACGGTTTGGAATAAACGCAAGACTTCAATATTATAATACTGATACACTTGCGTGGATTGTTAAACGAAGTGCAGCTATTCTCAAGGTACAGATAAATGATAAGGCAACCTATGAAATTGCCGGACGTAGCCGTGGAACTCCACGTATTGCAAATTTACTATTACGCAGGGTTCGTGATTTTGCTCAAATTATAGGTAATGGTAAGATAGATGTTGATATCTCAAAGCATTCACTTCAAGCATTACAGGTTGATAAGAATGGCCTTGATGAGATGGATAACAGAATACTCTCTACCATTATTGATAAATTCAAGGGCGGACCGGTTGGGATAACAACTATTGCTACTGCCTGTGGTGAAGAAAGAGATACCATAGAAGAAGTTTATGAACCATTCCTGATCCAGGAGGGTTATATTCTCAGAACACCACGAGGAAGGGAAGTTACCGACAGAGCATACAAGCATCTGGGTAAGATTAAAAATCCGGATCAGGGAAAATTATTCTGATACTAATCAATTATGCCGCTTGAATCACTAAGAAAAGAGCAATTAACTAATGGTATAATCCAAAAAGCCAAAGATCTTGGTTTTATCGATTGCGGCATTTCCAAAGCTGAACATCTTCCGGAGGATGAAAAATTTATGGAACAATGGCTTCTTGACGGAAATCACGGCGAGATGTCGTATCTTGAGAAAAACAAAAACAAAAGATACGATCCTCGACTTCTTGTTGAAAATGCTGCTTCAGTAATTTCTGTACTTTATAACTATTTCCCTGAGAATGATCTAGAATCAGCAGATAATTATAAAATCTCCAAATACGCATATGGTAAGGATTATCATTATGTAATAAAAGAAAAGCTAAAATTGCTGGATGCTTTTATTAAGAATAAATCCGATAATCATAATTCACGACGATTTGTTGATTCTGCTCCGGTTCTGGATAGGGCATGGGCGAAAAAAAGTGGCCTTGGTTTCATCGGAAAAAATACCATGCTCATTAACCGAAAAGCAGGTTCGTTTTTCTTTATCGGACATATTATAACCGAACTAAAACTTCATTATAAAGATATTCCTTCATCAAAAAACTATTGCGGGAATTGCACATTATGTATTGATACCTGTCCGACAAATGCAATTAAAGACGGATTTGTTGATGCCCGTAGCTGTTTATCCTACCTAACTATCGAATACCGAGGTGAAATTGATAAATCAATAAAACAACAAGCTGATAATTGGATTTTTGGTTGTGATATTTGTCAAGATGTTTGTCCATGGAACAGGTTTTCATTACCTCATAAAGAGCCGCTATTTGTACCGGATGAAAATCTGAAAAAGATGGAAAAGAGTGATTGGGAATCGTTGGACAAATCGCAGTTTAATTTATTATTTAAAGGGTCAGCAGTGCAACGAACAAGGTTCTCAGGACTTAAAAGAAACATCACCTTTTTTAAAGAAGACCAGACTTAATACATCTTATAATAAAAACCCTATTTTTGAATTATAATCAAATTTAATATGAGTCGAAATATCAGATTCTTAATTACCGCATTTTTTCTCATTATTGCCATCTCTTTTTTCACACTTTACTGGATAAAGAGTAAGGAAGATACCTTTGCAGATGAGATAATTTCAGAAGCTTCTGATTCATTTAGCTCAAGTCTAGACAAATTTCTATCAACGGTGGAATTATCGGTTGTTGACCTGAACTCCGAAATCAAAGTAATTAATTATGATATCCCTTTATCAAGGCAGTTAAATGAGATTTTCTCAAAAATGATCTCATCTGAAAAGTATCTGGTGGGAGTTGCACTTTCCAATTCCAGATATAGTTACATCATCTATCGTGATAAGAATTCCTGGGCAACAACATTTGATGACCATCTTGCTGACTCTACATCAGACTGGTCAAGATTAAATAATACACTTGAGGTTGTAAGTGAATGGACCGATATCGCCACTACTTTTCCAAGCAAGAAGAATTTTAATGATATTGAAAAAAAACTGGAGTCATCAGAATATTTGTGGAATGTGGCCGAAAATCCAGTTCCAGGCACAAAAAATAACTTATCAATTATCTTTAAAACAGCAGATTATAAAGGTGATGAGATATATGCTGGTTTAATTTACAACGCATTGGATCTGAGTAGGAATTTTGCTTCTGTACTTCGTTATGACAAACCATTAGTTTCAATTCTGACTACAGATGAAAACACCATTTCCCCAATGATTACAACCGATTCATCAAGTATTGAAACATATAGGAAACTAGGATTACAGATTGATGGACTAATAAGGAACTGGCGTAATGGCAACACACAAGAATCTCGTTCATTTTCATTCGAAAAGTTCAATCAGGTTTTCTGGACACGTATTATTGCATTGGCACCTAAAATAAGTGTTGAAGGATTTGCAGTAACAATATCAGCATTGGATTTAGCAGAAACAGAGCAACGACGCGAAAAAATATATTTATACATTTCACTTTTTTTTGTAGCAATAACTCTAATATGGATTTTTACTACAGTTAAACGATCGAAATCAAATCAATTAATAAAAGATGAATCCAATATATTCACTGATGAAGAATTGCTGAGATTAATTAGTAAAGGGGAAACCGAATTTGTTGAATTCAAATCATCTTTAAGATGGGATTACCGAGAAGAAAAAATCAATAAAATACTTGAGACCGTTATACTGAAAAGCATAAGTGCATTTACAAATGCTAAAGGTGGAATTTTGATAATCGGCGTAAGTGATGATTTGGAAGTGCTTGGTTTACAGAATGATTTCAATACATTAAAGAAGAAAAATGCCGATTATTTTGAGCTTCATTTACGCAAGTTGATTAATAATCAATATGGAATTGCGTTTTCCAATGAGTGTTTGAACATCACTTTCAACAACCTCTATGAAAAGATAATTTGTCTTATTCAGATCAAATCATCTCCAAACCCAGTTTTTCTGAAAACGAAAAATAAACAGGGAACCGAAGTTGAAAAGTTCTATGTAAGGTCGGGAAATGCATCACAGGAAATATCTTCATTAACTGAAATGAACGAATATATACAAACCAGATTTGACAATTAGAAGTAAATTTCCAAATTGAAATCTTGTTTATTATTTACTAAAAAATGATACTATGGGCTGGCTAATTTTCTGGATAATTCTTTACCTGATAGTCATTGTGTTACTTTCGCTAAGGCATTTAAAAACCTCTGATTTAGATCAATATCTTGTAAATAATCGAAATACTAAAACACTGCCACTGGTATTTACAATCCTTGCCACGTTTGTAGGAGGAGGAACATCAATTGGGTTAATGGCACTGGGTTATGAATCAGGGTTTGCAGCTGTTGCCATTGGAATTGCCTATGTTATTGGTTTTCTGATCATGTGGAAATATGCAGGTCGGATTCGCAATTACGGAGCCAAAAACAATATCTACAGTTTCCCGCATTTTTTAAACCATACGTACACATCAGAAAAGGAGAGAAACTTCTCAAAAGTATTTTCTGCAACAGTGAGTGGAGTTAACATCTTCATTTTCTTTTTTATCCTGGCAGCCCAATTTGTAGCAATGGCCAGTTTGTTAAAGTTTACCTTCGAAATAGGGTACACAACTGCTGCAATAATCTCCGCTGTTATTATTATTACTTATACAGCCATTGCTGGTTTGTCGGGGGTTATAATTACCGATACGATCCAGTTTATTGCAATTGTTATAATGATTATCCTCATATTTATTCCTGGTATAATTACAGATACAGAGGCTTTTACGCGACTTGGTGAGCTTCCCGCAAACATGCTTAACGGTACTCAGCTTGGAATTGTTTTCCTTGTTGGAACGCCAATATTTTTGTCATGGTCAGTTCTTGCGCGGATGGATATTTGGCAGAGAATACTTGCAGCAAAAAGTGATAAAGTAGCAAAACGAGTAAGTTTTTGGTCGGGAGTGGGGATGTTGCCTTTTTACATTATTTTCCCCATGGTTGGGATGGCCATAAGATTAGTTATCGATTATGAAATATCACCTGATCAAACAGCTGGTGTTGCCTATCTTTTTATCGACAGACATAGTACAGGGTTTCTAATGGCATTTGCAATTGTCGGACTCCTATCGGCATTAATGTCCTCAGGTGATAGTTTTCTGAATATTATTTCCATCTCAGCAGTAAAAGATTTTGTTGGATGGGGAAATAATAAACCCGTTACCAAGGATAAAGCACATATGATGATCAGGATAGCCACTTTTATTTTCGGGTTAACTGCTTTGGCCATGGCTCTGGTGTTCCCAAATATTGTCGATTTAATGGTTGTTGGAATATCTACAATTACAATATTTGCTCCCATAACACTGTTCGCATTGATTGTAAAAAATCCTTTTGTATATAGAAAAGTAGTATTGATTAGTTTGCTTGTGGCATTTTTTGTGAATCTGACTTTTTTTATTCTTGGGATTAATTCACCTGAGAGTTTCAATCCGAAATCATCATTTGTTCCATCAATTATAATTGAAACCATTGTGCTGCTAATTGGAATGAAGTTAACTAAGGTTCCAAAAGTTATTGCCGAAAATTCATAAAACTTTGATCATGGATATTTTTAACGATGAATACTTTATGAAACAGGCTTTGCAGGAAGCCCGTCTGGCTTTTGATAAAGATGAAGTGCCTGTTGGAGCTGTAATTGTATATGATAAAAAAGTTATTGCCCGGGCACATAATTTAACAGAAACTCTGAATGATGTTACAGCACACGCTGAGATGCAAGCATATACTTCTGCAGCTGACTTTATAGGAGGGAAATATCTTACAGGATGCACACTGTATGTTACGCTGGAGCCATGCGTAATGTGTGCAGGGGCATCGTATTGGACACAGGTTGAAAATATTGTTTATGGTGCCAAAGATGATAAAAGAGGTTTTTTATTGAGCAAAACTAAAATTACACATCCAAAAACCAGGATTAAGGGTGGAGTAATGGCCGAAGAATGTGCCCAACTGTTAACAGAATTCTTCGATAAAAAACGAAAGTTGAAAAAGAACTGACATGTTTGTTTTAAAAGAACATATGGTTCAGGACGCTCATTCTGGATCGATGCTAATGGATTGTGTCCTGAAAATATTTCCCGAATTTCCTACTCGTAGCAGCATAAAAAAAGCAATTAAAAGAGGTGAAATACTTGTAAATGAAAAACACGAAAGTTCTGGATATCGAATACAAACCGGTCAGGTAATTTCTATTATTGATATGGAAAATAAACCACCAAAACCTCTGGACCTGCCTCTTGATATAATTTTTGAAGATGAACATATTGCTGTAATTAACAAACCGGCAGGAATTGAAGTAAGTGGAAATAAATACTACAGCATTCAAAATGCTCTTGTTTCAAACATTTCGAAATCAGTTGAGCCAGATGCTTTAGCCTGGGCAAAACCAGTTCACCGGCTTGACTATCCTACTTCAGGATTACTGTTGATTGCAAAAACAAGATCAGCTTTGGTAAGCCTTGGAAAACAGTTTGAAAACAGGTTGGTAAAGAAAAGATACCGGGCATTGGTTTCCGGTAGACTTGATGAACCAGGGACAATAGAAACTGATGTTAACGAACAAAATGCTCTTACTTCTTTCAATCCCTTATATTATATCAGATCACTAAAAACACAATGGATTACTGAGGTTGACTTATTCCCACGCACAGGTAGAAAGCATCAGTTGAGAATTCATATGGCAAGCATTGGTAATCCAGTTGTTGGTGAAAAGAATTACGGATCAGGGCCTGTTTTGAAGGGTAAGGGATTATTTCTGGCGTCTGTTGAATTAACCTTCAATCATCCGAAAACAAAACAAGAAATTACCATAGAATTAGATCCTCCTACTAAGTTTAAAATCTTTATGGAGAAAGAACAGAATCGTTGGGATCAACAACAGTAATTATTAATTTAGCTGTTAGTATTTCCAAATACTTAGACGTATGAAAAAGATATTAATCTCAGCCCTTATTTTTATATTTTGTATACCCATATTCTCACAGGAAACCGCCTATGCTTTTGTGCATAACTCTAGCAAATGGGGCGTTATCAATAATAATGGAGAAGTTATTGTTGAATCTAATTATGAGCTACTATTTTCTCCCGGAGTTTTATGGGCCCCTTATTATAGTGACTCGAAAACGATGATATATAAACCGTATGATAATTTGTTTAAAATAAAAAAAGGGCAACGGTTTGGTTTTTTAAACCTAGAAAATCAAGTACAAATCCCCTATACTTATAAAGATGCAAGAAGCTTTAAGGATGGAAAAGCAATCGTTTATTCTAGAGCAAGATATTTTATTATCAATAAGAAAGGGGAGCAAATAAGTGAGCCATCAGATTCAGAGATTGTAGATTTTATTGATGACAAGATACTTTTTCGTAAGAATCAGAAGTACGGTTTAATTGATTTTAATGGAAATGTAATAAGTAAAGCAATCTATAGAGATGTGAATTCTTTTTCGGAAGGATTACTGTGTGTAAAGTTCAAAGGTTTATATGGATATATAAATCCTAGTGGTGAATGGATCATACAGCCAAAATACAAGAAAGCATTTAGTTTTCAGAATGGTTTGGCGGTAATTAAAGAGAATGATTATTGGGGTGTGATAAATAAAGACGATGAGTTTGTTATTGATCCTGAGTGGGATCAAATCGAATCACAGGTAAGTGGAATTTTTAGTATTCGATCCGGATATTTGTGGGGATTTGCTGACTCAGACGGGAAGATAATAATTTACCCAAAGTATCATGAAGTCAGAGAGTTTTCGGAAGGTGTCGCAAGTGTTAGAAATGATGTGTTTTGGGGATTAGTAGATATGCAAGGAAACATCATATTAGATATAGATTATCAGTTTATTAGAAAATGCAAAGAAGGAATTGTCGCTGTTAAACAGAATGATTTATGGTTCTATATTAATAAAAGTGGTCAAAGAATAAATGATAAATATTATAAAAATGTCAATGATTTTCACGAGGGACTAGCAAGGGTGAGATCATCAAAATTGTTCGGATATATAGACACTAATGGTGAGCTGGTTATAAAAGAAAAGTTTAAGAATTCATACGATTTCCATAACGGTTTGTGTAGAGCAAGAATTGATGAGAACTGGGGTTATATTGATAAAACTGGTGAATATGTTATTGCTCCAATATATAATAATGTAAATGATTTCTTTGTAGTCCTAAATAAATGATAACCTTTATTTAAATGTTTATTAACTATACATACTTAAGTTAAAAATATCGATATAATAACTATTATTGCAGTTGATATGATTAACCCAAACAAAACAAGATTACTTACCAAATGAATGAATTAGTTACCTTCAGCATAACAGTCTTTACTGGATTTTTTGCAATTATGAATCCAATTGCAAACACACCGGTTTTTATTGCCTTAACAAGTAATGATGATAGTAAAACAAAGAAAATTATCGCACGTAAATCAACAGTAACGGCATTTATTATTGTTACCTCGTTTATTATAATGGGTAAATATCTGTTCGACATTTTTGGAATCACCATACCTGCTTTTAAAATAACAGGTGGTATACTTTTGTTTTATGTAGGATTTGAGATGCTGATGTCAACGAAGTCAAAAATGCATACCCTTGGAAATGGTGATGAAGATACAAGTGTTGCTATAAGTCCTTTGGCAATACCAATTCTTGCTGGACCAGGAACAATTATAACTGCTATGAATAATGTAAACAATACAGATTTTTTACATATTGGAATTGTGATCGGAATTTTTGCGATTATGATATTCCTAACCTATCTGGCATTCAAATACAGTGACCGAATTGTTTACCGATTGGGAAGCAATATTATAAAGGTTATCAGCAAGATAATGGGCCTAATATTAGCAATTATGGGAACAGATATGGCTCTCATTGGAATTAAAATGGCCTTTGGTTTAATGCAGAGATAAAACTATTAATACAATCTTGCCAGATAATTAAAATGATCATCTTCAAAAATCTTCTCACACCTGAATCCTGCTTGTTCTGCTATCATTGAAAGGTTATCAAAATCGATGTAAAGCCAGTCAAATGGATTTCCTTTAACACCCTTGTATTCGATTATATATTCGACCTCACCATAATAGCTATCATTTAGGTTTATTGAGTATGACCCATCTTCATCTTCATAAAGATAGAGCAAGTCTGATGAATCAAGAAGAAGTTGTCCTCCAGATTTCAAGAGGTTATTGGCCTGATTGAGAAACTTACTTAAGCCATCGAAAGTTTTAGTAAAACCAATACCATTCATAAGCATAAGAAGAGTGTCATACTTTCCTTCCTGAAAGTCAAAGATATCAGATTGAATAACATTTTCGAGCCCACGCTTCTTCATCACTTCCACAAATCCGGGTAATATATCCAGAGATGTGATATCCATACCTTTGGATTTTAAGTACAATGAGTGAATACCTGATCCGGCACCTATATCTAAAATCTTTCCTGAGCACAAACCAAGTGCTTTTTGCTCCAATTCTGGCATGTCTTCAAAACCTCTGAAAAAATATGAAATCGGGATTATTTCATCATCTCCTTTGTTACAGTGGACTAAAACTTCTGCAGAATCATCTCCATTAAGGTAATCGTAAAAAGCTGTCTCGAATGGCTCTCTCATAATTTTCAAGCAAATTTATTTGTCGCAAAAATAGACTTTCTAGCAATAAGTAAGCCTTATTTTTGACCCTTGGCAATCTTGTGTAACACAAGCATTTCTTCCTATAATTAAGGGCATATTATCGTCAATATGACCGGCAGGGAATCCAAAAAAGACAGGGAAACTATATTCATCTACATTATTTCGGATAATTTCTTCAGCATTCATTCCAAAAGGAACAGTGTTATCATTCATCTGAGTCATTCCTCCAACCAATAGTCCTGCAAGATTTTTAAGTTTTCCAGCCCGTTTCAACCCTACCATCATCCTATCGATATGGTAGAGATATTCATCCAGATCCTCAAGAAATAGTATTTTTCCATTCATATCGGGAAAGGAATCACTTCCAAGTAAACTGAAAAGTACCGATAGGTTGCCACCAACTATTTCGCCTTCAACATATTCACCTCTGTTTAGGATGTTGCGTTCGAATATAACTTGCTCCGATAAACCTTCTAATATTCCAAACAATGAGTTAAGTGAATCTCTTGTATTCGTGCCGAAATTTATGGGCATCGAGGCATGCATTGTTTGTATTCCGAAATTCTGTGAGATATGGCTATGAAACACGGTAATATCGCTGTAACCAATTAACCATTTAGGATTTTTTATAAACTTGCTAAAATCAATTTTGTCAATAATCCTTACACATCCATAACCACCACGGGCAAACATAATTGCTTTAATATCATCGTTATCGAGCATGTTCTGAAGTTCATTTGCCCTTAACTCATCACTGCCAGCAAATTGATTATCGTCAGCAAACAGATTATTATTATTAACTACACCAAAACCAAAACCCCTAATAATTTTAAAGGAGTCTTTCAGTTCATCCATGGATATTTTTCTTGCCGGTGCAACAATTCCAATCTTATCGCCCTTTTTAAGAAATGGTGGAGTTCTCATTTTGAACTTATTAATTAACTTTGCCGAAATTACAAATTTTACAATTAAAGTAGAAAGAGATACAGGTTTTCTGCAGCTCAGACACAAAAATTTTATTTGAATGAATGATATTAAAAGATATACTATAACCTCAGCGTTACCATATGCCAATGGGCCGATTCATATTGGGCATCTTGCCGGCGTTTATGTACCAGCAGATATTTATGCAAGATACCTGAGAATGAACAACAGGGATGTCTTATTTATAGGAGGTTCCGATGAGCACGGTGTTCCAATTACCATTAAAGCTCGTCAACAGGGTGTAACGCCTCAGGATATCGTAGATAAATATCATGGTATTATTAAAAAATCATTTGAAGATTTTGGTATTTCTTTTGATGTTTACTCCAGAACTTCAGCACCTATACATCATGAAACGGCTTCCGAGTTTTTTACAGAACTTAATAATAAAGATAAATTCATCGAGAAAACCAATAAGCAATACTTTGATGAGGAAAATAATCAATTTCTAGCCGATAGATATATAACAGGCACATGCCCTCACTGTGGTTTTGAAAAAGCCTATGGCGATCAATGTGAGAATTGTGGTACATCTCTTAGCCCATTGGAATTAAAAAATCCAAAATCTGCGTTAAGCGGAAATATTCCTGTGCTTAAAGAAACGAAACACTGGTATTTACCACTGGATGAATATGAACCATGGTTGAATGAATGGATTATTAAAGGGCATAAAAACGATTGGAAACCAAATGTTTACGGACAGGTTAAATCATGGGTGGATCAGGGATTACAACCTCGTGCTGTTACACGTGACCTTAACTGGGGTGTAAAAGTACCTGTTAAGGACGCTGAAGGGAAAGTGCTTTATGTTTGGTTCGATGCACCTATCGGATATATTTCAGCGGCTAAAGAATGGTCGGAAGAAACTGGTAAAGACTGGAAACCGTACTGGAAAGATGAAGGCACAAAAATGCTTCACTTTATTGGAAAGGATAATATTGTATTTCATTGCATAATTTTCCCTGCAATGCTCAAGGCAGAAGGAAGCTTTATTCTTCCTGAAAATGTTCCGGCCAATGAATTTCTGAATCTCGAAAATGATAAAATATCGACTTCCCGCAATTGGGCTGTATGGTTGCATGAATATCTTGAAGAATTCCCGGGTAAACAGGATGTTCTTCGTTATGTGCTTACAGCAAATGCACCAGAAACAAAGGATAATGACTTCACCTGGAAGGACTTTCAGGCGAGAAACAATAATGAACTACTGGCTGTATTTGGCAATTTCGTAAATCGTACGTTGGTGCTTACGCAGAAATATTATAACGGTGTTGTTCCTGATTTCGGAGAGTTTGATTCTGCATCACGGGATACTCTTAGCGAAATGGCTAAGTACCCGGAAATAATAGCATCAAGTATAGAAAGATACAGGTTTAGGGAGGCTTTAAGTGAGTTGATGAATCTGGCAAGACTAGGTAATAAGTACTTAACAGATATGGAGCCATGGAAACTGGCAAAAACCGATCCTGAAAAGGTAAAAGAGATAATGTATGTTTCCTTACAGATAGTTGCAAGTCTTGCAATTCTGTCAGAACCATTTTTACCTTTCTCTGCAAAGAAGCTTCAGAACATGTTGAACATAGGCAGTCACAAGTGGTCAGAAGCCGGCTCATCTGATTTATTGGTATCCGGACATCAGCTAAACAAACCTGAACTACTTTTTGAAAGAATTGAAGACAAAACAATTGAACAGCAGGTACAAAAGCTTCTAGATACCAAAAAGGAAAATGAAGAATCAGCACCAGCCATACCTGCCAAGCCTGCAATCGAATTTGATGATTTTGCCAAGATGGATATTCGTACAGGGACAATCTTGGAAGCCGAGAAAGTTGCAAAAACTAAAAAACTATTGAAGCTTATGGTTGATACTGGAATCGACCAAAGAACAGTTGTTTCAGGGATAGCTGAATACTATGAACCTGAGAAAATTATTGGCAAAAAAGTAAGTATTCTGGTAAACCTTGCACCAAGAAAATTGCGTGGAATTGAATCTCAAGGAATGATTCTCATGGCTGAGGATAAAGATGGTAAACTCTGTTTTGTATCACCTGTTGATGATGTAAGCAATGGCAGTGAAGTAAAGTAGTTCGGGTTAAATCGAAGTTTTTATTATCATCTGGATAGAATAACAATTATTCATATATTTAGGTTTTTAATTTCGACGATTATTTTTAATACCATAAAGAGTTATGGACAATGTAATTAAAAGTTCATCTTCTAATCCGGCTGTAACAATAGCGGCACTTTTAATAATTACAGCTGTTGTTATGTATGCATCATCAATCATTACACCCATACTACTGGCACTTTTTATTAGCATTGTTTGTGCTCAGCCCATTAGATGGATGGAAAAAAGAAAAGTTCCCAATGTACTGGCTGTTGTTTTGGTACTATTATTTGTGATAGGAATCCTGTTTGGTTTAGGAGAGGTAATTGGAAGATCTATTACTCAATTTTCAAACGACAGCTCAATATATGCAAAAAGGTTGGATGAAATTTTCTCCTCAACAACGAATACACTACACGGAATGGGTTTTGACCTGTCATTGGAAAAGCTTGAAAACTCAATAAGTCCAAGCAATATAATGCAATACAGTGCTGCTTTTCTAGGCGTTATTGGTAGTTTGATGAGCAATATGTTTCTGATAATATTCATTATAATATTTATCCTACTGGAGATTAACAGTTTTAACACAAAGATGAAAGCAGTTACTCTAGCTACTAATGATTCACTGGAATATCTCAAAAGTATTGATTCCAGCATAAGGCAATACCTTGGATTAATGACACTTATAAGTTTGCTAACTGGAGTGTTAGTATATATTTGTTTGGTGATTATAGGCGTTGAGTATGCAATATTATGGGCGTTACTTGCCTTTATGTTTAATTTCATTCCAAACATTGGATCAATCCTTGCAAGTATTCCTGCAATTATATTTGCATTGATACAACTTGGCACAGGAGGTGCACTTTGGACAATGATTTCATATGTAGCCATTAATATGATAATTGGCAATGTTATCCAGCCTCCGATAATGGGAAAAGGACTCGGGCTCTCAACTCTCGTGGTATTTCTTTCATTGATATTTTGGGGATATATTCTGGGAACAGTAGGGATGTTTCTTTCTGTTCCTTTAACAATGGTAGTAAAGGTAGGATTGGAACAAAATGAGTCAACAAAATGGATTGCCATTTTGCTTGGTACTGAAAAGGCAGCGAAGGGAATACTTGATGCAGCTGACTCACAAGCTGCGAAAGGTTAATAATCTTTAGTTCACACAATACTTTGAAAAACTAGAATGGTTCTTCTGATAACATATTTATTAATTGCTCTTGTTATTTCTTTTTTATGCTCGATAATGGAGTCTGTATTGCTCTCAACACCCCAATCATTTCTAATTGTTAAGAAAGAAGAAGGAAATAGCTGGGCAGCCTCATTTATAGAATTAAAAACCAATATTGATAAGCCATTATCCGCAATATTATCATTGAATACAGTAGCACATACTGTTGGAGCGGCAGGTGTAGGTGCTCAGGCTGTGAAAGTATTTGGTGAAGCATCATTTGGAATAGCATCAGCCATATTAACAATTCTGATATTAGTAATAACAGAAATTATCCCAAAAACATTGGGAGCCCGATATTGGCGAAGCCTGTCAAAGGTTTCAGCAATTTTAATACGATCAACAATATTCATTACATATCCATTGGTTATTGTTTCTTCATTTATTACAAAATCTTTTAAAGGACCTGAAGAACAAACGACCAGCAGGGAAGAAATTGCTGCATTGGCGAGCATTGGAGCAGACGAAGGGGTTTTTTCACAAGATGAAGATAAAATTCTACAAAATTTACTTAAACTCAGGAACGTTAAGGTAAAAGAAATAATGACTCCCAGAGTTGTTGTTGCTGTTGCAGATGAAAACCTGAATTTGGAGGAATTTTTGAAAAACAAGGACTACTTAAGGTTTTCAAGAATTCCTGTTTACACGGAGAACGAAGAAAACATTACAGGATATGTAATAAGGGAAACAGTTTTTGAAAATCTAGCCGAGGACAAACACAGTCTTAAACTTAGGGATGTAAAAAGGCAAATAATAGTTTCTCCCAACTCCATTGCATTATTTACAATGTGGGAGAAACTTCTGGAAAATAAAGAGCATATTGCTCTAATTGTTGATGAATTTGGAGGACTGGATGGTATTGTAACCATGGAAGATATTATTGAAACCCTGCTTGGACTTGAAATAGTTGATGAAAAAGATACTATTGTTGATATGCAGGAGTTTGCCCGAAAAAGGTGGAAAACCCGACAAGCTAAATACAACCTGTTTGATAAATTAAGCGATGATACCGATTAGAATCAATACTTAATTTACAAATCTGATTTATCTAGAAATTATTAGAATTTCTCGTCATATTTAGTCCATAAAAAGTCACCAAGTTTAACAGCTTCCTTCATAACTTTTTCACCCTTTTCATTTGAATATTCATTCAAGAATTCAACAGCACTTTTCTTGTTTCTGTTGTATAATTCAAGTGCCTGTGCATCAACCTCTTTCTGTTGGCTTATAAACTCCAGTTGCATGGGCAGCCAAACTTTATCAACATCATGACGCATATCTCCCCAACGTTGTGATGTAAGGGTTCCCAATCTGTTAAAAATCCACCATGCGGATTCCAATGTGTAGCCAACTGTTCGTCCGGGAGTTTTATATTCAGATGGAAGGTCAGTAACACATCCATAAATTGGTACATAAATGGATGTTGCAACATTATCCATTGCAAGCCATTCTACACCACCAATTTCGTCGGGTAGCCAGTTTCTCAATTGAATAATAGTAGCATACATTGTGTACCAACGGGCAATTGTTCTTTCACCCAACGGTCCCCAACCACCGTTAATTTTGTGAAGTTTATTAGCATCATATGGCATATGCGGACTTGCCAAAGGAGAAATTACAGTTTTGCCATCCTTATCTGTTACAGTAAGGGTTTTAGTCATGTCGAATGGTGTTCCTTCATAATAATCTCTGAACACATTCATTATTGCTTCAAGTGTTACTAAGGTATCTGGTTTAACCGAAAAAGGATAATCTTTATCATTTGGATCCAATCCCAAAGAAGGTGCTAGTAAATTGAATACTCGCCACTCCCTTCTGCGTGAGGCTGGTGAGGTACGGCTATGAGGTGCATAGGCATAGCAGAACCGAAATTCCTCAATATCAGGATTCCACCATCCATTTTCTTTTGCTACATCAAATACATTATCTGATGCCATGAAGTGATCTTTATCTTTAAGGTTAATCTCCTTAATTGTACTTGCGTTTGCATTTACCGAAATATGACCATCAGGAACACGTTGTGCCACCCAAACTGCACCGACCTTTCCTTTTCCGGGACCAACAATTTCCAGATGCCAAACCTCGTTTTTATCTGCAATAGTAAGTACCTCACCATAGTCATTCCAGCCGTATTTCTTAAGTAATTCGCCAGCTGTTTTAATGGCACCGCGAGCAGTTTTTTCCCTTTCAAGCATTAGCAAACACAAGCGCTGACAATCAATAATACCTTCATCACTCTGAAGTTCTTCTCTGCCACCAAAAGTTGATTCTCCGATTCCAAGTTGTTTGTCGTTTAAGCTTGGATATGCAGTATTAATATATCCATTGGTTTTGCTTACCTGGGGAATTCTGCCTACTTCTTCATGGCCATAGGCGGGCATCGCCAGATCGTTATTTTGAACCCTTTTATACATCACAACCTCTTCGCCTTTATTATGATGAGCCGGAGGAACGATGTCGATCCAAGAACGTGTACGGTGACTATCATCTGTATGTGAAGTCATAACAGAGCCATCGAAACTGGCATCTTTACCAATGGTAATTGATGTACACCCTTCGGGATATCCACCCATCCAGTCGCTTTTATCCGCTGATTGTGCTATTAAATTAATTGATAGTGATAAACAGATTATCACTAAAACAGAGATTGATTTTAAGATATTATTCATGATTAATATTTATTTTCTTGATTTCGTTCTTATTTATTATTCCATTGCCTCAAACAATTGATAATGATTTCCTGACATACCCATCTTTTCATATACTTTTCTGGCTTTTGTATTTGTAAGGTCAACATATAGTCTTAGTCCGGCAACATCATCTGCAGAAGCAATATTCTCAACAATATAATCGTACATCATTCTGTATGTGCCTTTACCTCTCATTTCAGGAATCACGTAAACCGACTGAATCCACAGAACCCACTTGTTTCGCCAATCACTCCATTCAGGTGTCAGCATTAGTGAACCAATAACTCTGTCATTATAAACAGCAACAAAGTATCTACCTTTCTCAGGATTACTATAAACGGACATAACGCCCACATTAACAATGTCTTTTTCAAGATTTATGTTTTCTGTTTCCAATGCCATTGCAATCTGAAACCCAATAATTACAGTTGCATCATCTTCAACTGAAGGCCTAATGTGAATCATCTTTTTCGTACTTTTGCCCACAAATATAATTATTCTGCACCGATATGAGCGATAGTATAAATCATGAATGTGGCATTGCCTTAATAAGACTCAGGAAGCCTCTGGAGTATTATCTTGCAAAATACGGGACTTCTGTTTATGGTCTGCAGAAGTTGCATCTGCTGATGCAGAAACAGCACAATAGGGGACAAGATGGTGCAGGAATTGCTGAAGTTAAAATTGATCTGGAGCCTGGTAAAAGATATATTAGCAGATTGAGATCAAATGATCAATCCCCAATTAAAGATGTGTTTAATCAGGCATATGAGAATATTCATAATATTACGAAAGCTAACACTAACCGTCTTGCTGATGTAAACTGGCTTAAAGAGAATGCAGACTTTACTGGGGAACTTTTTCTTGGGCATTTGCGGTACGGCACTTTTGGTGGTAATAATATTACACACCTTCATCCGCTAGTAAGAGCAAATAACTGGAAGACAAGAAGTCTTGTGCTTGCAGGAAATTTCAATATGACCAATACAAATGAATTGTTCGAACAACTAGTAGAGCTTGGTCAGTATCCGGTTGAAACATCTGATACAGTTACTGTTCTTGAAAAGATTGGGCACTTTCTTGATGAAGAAAATCAAAGGCTCTATTCAGATTTAAAGAAAAAGGGGCTTTCAAAAAAGGAAATAACAGATCATATAGTAAATACCATAAATGTAAATTCTATTCTTGAAGAATCTGCAAAAAAGTGGGATGGTGGATATGTAATCGGTGGGTTGCTTGGCCATGGTGATGCATTTATAATGCGCGATCCATCAGGTATCCGTCCGGCATTCTATTATATAGATGATGAAGTAATTGTAGCTGCATCTGAACGTCCGGTAATACAAACAGCATTTAATCTTATGAGTGGTGATATTCATGAAGTTCCACCTGGAAATGCGTTGATTATTAAGAAAGACTCGACTTATAAACTGGAACGATTTATTGAACCCAAACCAATTAAAGCCTGTTCCTTTGAAAGAATCTATTTTTCGAGAGGTACGGATAAAGATATTTATCAGGAAAGAAAAAGCTTAGGAAATTTACTTGCTCCAGCAATTCTTGAAGAAGTGGATTATGATCTTATTAACACCGTTTTCTCATATATCCCTAATACAGCATCTGTTGCATTTCAGGGTATGATTGACAGAGTTTCTGCATTTTCGGCTGATATGATTAAGCAAAGAATAATGAAAAACAAGGAAAATCTTTCAAATGAGATGTTAGATGTGTTTTTCAATGCTAGACCAAGAGTGGAATCGATTGCCGTGAAAGATGTTAAGCTTCGCACATTTATTACACAGGATAATCAGAGAGATGACCTTGTGGGCCATGTTTATGATGTTACTTATGGTGTAGTTAAGAATGGTGTTGACTCACTTGTTGTGCTTGATGATTCAATTGTACGCGGTACAACTCTTAGGCAAAGTATTATTCAAATTCTTGATAGACTGAAACCTAAGAAGATTATTATAGCATCATCTGCACCTCAGATCAGATATCCTGATTGTTATGGTATCGATATGGCAAAGCTTAGTGACTTTGTTGCGTTCAATGCTGCCATCGCGTTATTGAAAGAGACAAATCAGGAACACATAATTAATGATGTTTATAATAAATGTAAAGAACAGCAGAACCTACCAAAGGAAGAAATAGTTAATTATGTGAAACATATTTACAAGCCTTTTACTTCTGATCAGATTTCGAACAAGGTTGCTCAATTGGTTAAGTCAAAAGGTGTTAGGGCAGAAGTCAAAGTTATATATCAAAGTATTGAGAACCTACACAAAGCAATTCCAGATCATAGTGGTGACTGGTACTTCACAGGAAACTATCCAACTCCCGGAGGGAATAAGGTAGTTAATCAATCATTTATAAATTATATTGAAGGTGTAAATTCGAGAGCGTACTAAAAGAAGACTATAGCTTTGTGTAAGTTTCTCTTATTTTGTTTGATAATTCTTTGTTTTCCTCATCAGTGAAACTAAGTTTTGGTTGTTTAAAATCCATATCATAGAGAGTGTTGAGTGGAATGAGGTGAATGTGAGCATGAGGAACTTCTAGACCTATTACAGTAACTCCGATTCGTTTACAATCAACAACCTTTTCAATAGCCAACCCAACTTTTTTGGCAAAAATCATTAATTCACCTAGCTCCTTATCTTCAACATCAAAAATATAATCGGTTTCATTTTTCGGAATAACCAATGTATGTCCTTTTGCCAATGGATTTATATCCAGAAAAGCATAAAATTTTTCATTTTCCGCAATTTTATAAGAGGGAATATCACCTGATATAATTTTTGAGAATATTGAAGCCATGATATCTGTTTTAACGAGTAATATCTATAATTTCAAAAGTAAGTGTTCCGGCAGGAACTGTGATTTCGGCAGTATCACCAACTTCTTTACCTAATAATCCTTTTGCTATTGGTGATTCAACAGAAATTTTACTCTCTTTGAGGTTTGCTTCTTCCTCAGGAACAAGAGTATATTTCATTGTTGAGTTGTTCTTTGTATTTTTAATTGTAACAGTAGAGAGAATATATGCTTTACCCTCATCCATTTTCGATTCATCAATTATTCTTCCGGTACGTAGCAAGTCCTGTAGTTTAGCAATTTTTAGTTCCAATAGTCCCTGTGCTTCCTTTGCTGCATCGTACTCTGCGTTCTCCGACAAGTCGCCTTTATCTCTCGCCTCACTAATCTGTTGTGAAATTTTCGGCCTTTCCACTGTGGTAAGCTGCTCAATTTCTTCGTGGAGTTTTTTAAGCCCCTCTTTAGTAAAATATTTTGTTTCAGACATGTTATATACGTCTTTATATGTAATTATTAATAAGATAAAAGACCCTTAATATGAATTAAGGGTCTTTTAAAACTTTTGCAAAAGTAGTAAGAAAATTCTTACAGTGCTATTTCTTAGAAATTAAAAATAATTCCGAAAGTATGGCTACCACTAAATGAATGTGATTCACGATATGTATAATCAACACCGATAAAGCTTCCTTTTTCTTTATTTAAAGGAACTTGTACACTTAAACCACCACTAAATCCATTATTGATATTAATGTTTTCACTTGATGTAATTTCTTCCCACATGCCTTTTTCATATGTGTAACCACCACGTAGTTGAACATATTCTTTCAAGCTAAATTCTAATCCAAAGCAAAATTGATCTTGGCTAAATGAGTTAGAAACAAAGTTACCGGCAGCAGTAAGTCTGTAATCCCTTGGGAACAGAAAGTCGTATGCAGCACCAATATTAAGCTGTGCAGGCATTTCAAAAGCCATTGCTCTTTGTTCAAGAGTAAATGACGTTTCCTGACCTGTTAGGATGGTACGGAATGAAAGACCATCACCTGAGAAATTCATCTTAGGCCCAACATTTTTAAGAGCAATACCAAATGATATTTGCTCATCAGCTCCAGTTACATACTGGATACCAGCATCGATAGCAACACCAACCGCACTAACATCAGCTATAGACTCAGAGATAATTTTCAATACAAAACCTGCATAAATACTATTTGAGAATGCTTTGGAATAACCAATTGCAATATTCATCAGGTTAGGGTTATAAGTACCTTGAGATTCATCAGGATTATCAACTGTACGAATATCTATTTCACCAAACGACATTGACATAACGGCCAAACTAAGTGCACCGGCTTCACCAACACGTTGTGAAATACCAAATGACATGATATTGGTTCCTGTACCTTTTAACCACTGAGTATTTGAAAATATCAGCTGTGTTTTAGGTGTAAATGCCGTACCAGCAATATTTCCCCAAATAGCTTCAAGTCCTCTTACTCTTGACATATTGGCACTGGCCCAACCGCTACTTCTTGCCCATGGATTAATGAGTAATTCAGTGGCACCGGCCTGACCAGACCTGTCTTTGTTTCCTGCAAAGGTAGACTCAGCAATAGGAAATATTAATGTTACGATCAAAATTACGATCAGATTTCTATAAAGAGTTTTCATATTCATCTTAATTAAATTCTCGTTCAAGACAGATTAACAATATTAGAAAGTATTAAGGTCAGGTACTCTGGTAATACAGAACCATTTAACAACCCGTTCATTATCATCAGTTTTAACATGGAAATAATATACACCTCCAGCAATTGGAACAGCAGCAAAGTTTTTAAGATCCCAATCCATTGTTGTCTCAGGAGTATCCTTAGTAAATTGCTTAATCTTTGTTCCACTAACATTGTAAATAGTAATTGTACATGTTTCAGGAAGATTTGTCATTCGTACTCTGTTATCAAGAGCATTATGCTCGTAATCAGAGTATGCGTAGTATGGGTTTGGAACAATTGCTATAGCATCGAGATCTGTTTCTAATTTCTCTTTTACATCATATTCTGTTTCCAATCCAGTCATTGTAAACTCATACATTGGATAGTAATTATTAATATCCATGCCAGAATAAATTGTATCCAAAGGAACTTTTGAGTAACCTTTGTTATATGGTTTACTTAATCGTATACGCAATTTAACTTCGTTTGACAGCCATTCTTGTCCTACAACTCCCATTGGCATACCTGCATACATACTTAAACCGTAGAATCCACTAGGTGCAAATGGATAATATTGGGCTACATTTAAAAGTGTATCAAGAACACCTGAAGCGTAAGCACCAGCATCATAAGCGGGCATTGCAAATGTATATGGACCTTCAATTATTGTTCTGTGATCCATTATATAAACATAATGTTTACCACCCATAACAGGAATACGATTCTCACCAACACCTTTAAATATATTATCATCCAGAAATTGATCAGGTAGATCAAGATTTCTTTTTGTTGGATTAAACAACATATCACGGCCATTTTGATCAACTAAATATGAATCTTCAGCGAACATCATATTAAGTCTTTCACCTGTTTCAACATTGATTACATATCCAGGAAACCATCCCATACCATTATCACTAATGTAATTAGGATCATCAGGATTATCACTTGCTCCTGATCCCAGAATTGCATAATTTCCATCTTTATCAACAGAAGGTGCTGCACGCTTTAAGAAACGTAGAGCATTTCCTTGAGTTAAATCAGAATTATAACCAGCCTCTAATACAGGACATCTGGTCCATTTATCTCTATCAGGAGTTAGAACGATATCAACACTTGAAACATCTGAAAGAGGAGAAAGGTCCTTATCATATGCATCATAAGCTGTGGAGTTTTCATTCTGGGTATTACTACCTGGAGTTCTTCCACCACCAAAAGCAGTCATGCTATAAGGAGCCCATGTTCCTTCGAAAAGTTTTTCGTATACAGCATCAGGATCCCATGGATTATCTGGTTCAGCAGAAACATCCCAGTCATCATTAACACTTGATCCACCTTCAACGGGGTTTTTATAAGTACCAGAACGAATCCAATCCAGAGCATAGCCCGGAAGGTCAACATCACTTACACCACTCAGCCACTTTCTTGAGCTGTCAGCATACTTAATTGTTGATTCGATTAAACCATTATTCTGAGAATATATACCATAAAATGGTCTCCAGTCAGCAGTAGTACCACCTATGTCAACAACTCCAATTTTTATAGGTCCTGGAACAAAAGGCTGTTTAACATTAACAGAAAAACCTAAATCGATGAAAAGTTGTTCGTAATCATCAAGAATAGTTGTATCACTTTGATAAACTTCGCCCGTAATATTATTTTTAAGCTTCCAGTGGCCAACCAGTTTACTTGTAGTGTCACCAACAACAGCATCGTCATTTGACATGTTATTAAGGGTAACTCTGTATAAAGTATCCATCCACCATGTGTAATTAGCATCAATAACGCTTAATGGGTCAATAACATTAATGTTAAGAGGACCAGCGTTTACTTTGTATACAGGATTATAAGCTATTGGGTAATCAGGAGAGCCAAATTTATTTTCTTCACTTGCAGGTGATTTTGATAGGATTTCTTCAATAGTTTCTTCTGTGAAATCAAGATTCATACCACCATTACCATTTCCTGCTATTCTTGTAATCTGTGGACTATCACCATACTCACCATTTAATACCGTTCCATTAACTGTAAGATGTGGCATTCCAACATAAGTTTTAATGTTCTTACGACCTGATAGGTAAGGATGTGTTTGTCCCTGACTATTTGGATAATCAAGACCAAATGGTAGGTAATTATTATGAGCGTAAGCAATTGCCATAAAATAGTATTGCTTATTATTTATCAAAGTAACATCATCAGTTGCAAAGGCATCCTGTGTAATTTCAAATGAGTGCTGGATTCCATTGTCTCCACCATCAACCATAACCTGAGGAACGTTTGCTCCGATGTAGTCATTGTATTCGTAGTTAACAATCTTTGTAACACCATTCTTAACATCAAACTGAGCAACCAATCGAGCTAAATCAGGATCATAAAGGTTATCAACACCAACAGTAGGATCTTTCAATTGGAAAATCTGATATCCTTCGAAACGATAAATAGCATCGCTTTCAACCGGAGGATCGCTACCTGGTAGAGGCTGAATGATATTTGGATCAAATTCAGCATATTTTTCAAGGTAGTTATTTGAAGTTGGGGAATTTGATATATAAATGATAAGTCTTCTGTCTAACTCAACACCTGATAAATCAGGAGCAGTAGGACCATCAATAACTTTAAAACAGTTATCGAAGAGTGCTTGACATTTATCATCCACTACTCTAAGTAATTCAACTGATGCCCAAGGACCACCAGCTTGAGCTCTTGCCCAAGGAATACCAACAGTAATATAATTAACAGCACCAGGTTTCAATGTAAATGGACCTGCTGACTGCATAAATCTTCTATCCTCTGGTGGGTTAGGAGAACCATTATCACCAGTTTCTTCCGACCAGTAAAAACCATTTTGGTTATATCCACCATTTGGTGGTACACCATCTGTTCCCCAGTTACATGGATCACTGTCATATGGGAACATAAAATCACAAGCAGGTCCTACTGTTCCAGGACCACCTGGGAATGCTGTTCCACCATATTCCATTTTGTCGCCATTCTTCCAAATACCTTTTAAGTAATTATAGTATTCAGGAGCATTATCTGGGTCACTTTGATTATCGTTACCACCATTATTGTGATAAACGAAACGTCGCATACCAAAACGTTCATCATCCTTAATACCATTACCAAAGTTTACTCCATTAATAGCAGCAGAACTTACGATAGTAGGCTCGTTTACCAGTTGTCCATCGCGATAGAAAGACATACTTCTTAAGCTACCATCTTGATTTACGATATCACATGCACCTCCAAATGAAGGACCTGCAGTACTATCACCTTTAAATGAAGGGTTATCGTAACCATCGGGATCCATATATGGTCCCTGGAAGAAGTCAACACCAATTGCTGGTGGTTGTTCACCATAAGATTCAACTTCACCATTACCATCAATTGCTCTACCATTGTAGCAGTAGCCTAAACCACGACCAACATCACATCCAACAAAGTCATCTCTGGCATATCCAAGGTCAGTATCAACCCATGGAGAAAAGTATGTTTGAGTTAATTCAAATGTTGAACGGTTAATTACTTCGTAACTATAAAATGTCATGTTATTTATAACATCATTGGTAGCAAATGCAAAAGCCTGAGCTCTTACTTCAATACCAATTGCAGAACCTTGTGATTCTGTATGGATATTACCTTTGTCATTAAAGATCCACCACAAAGTTTGGTCACCTTTAATAACCTGATCGGCAAGGATTGAACCCTTAACAGTACCATCTATTTCTTCTTCCGCAGTTACAACCTCACTATGACAAAGTTCATTTGTAATATCATAATATGGATAATCACCAGAGTAAGGGTCATATTCACCATCGCCAAGCACATCGTAAAATGGAGCAAGGTAATAGCTTTGTCCTTTACTTACATCACCATGAGCTGGCCAGTTAATAATTGATGGTGGAATAACATAATCCTCACTAGGGATATAATGACCATCAATAGGGTCGGTATGCATAAGGAATTCATCAACTTCAGCTCTTGTTATTTTGAAAAGCTCATCATATTGAGCACATGTTTCTTCATCAACAGAAGCGGAACCGTCAACTGTAAGCGGTCCTGTCCAATAGTCAATTCCTTGTTGACGGAATTTCTGGGCTGCCAACTTTAGCTGATTATTGATATCTCTTCCTCCGATCCATAATGAACCTGAGAACATAGATGTTGCGGAACCAGCTTTTGGAATGAAATACTTAGATCCAACTCCACCTGGCAAATCCCACCACATGTCGCCACCAGTATTAATTCTGGCTCTTACATTATTGATATCAAGCCAATCATAGGCAGATGCTGGAGCACATCCTGCTGTAGTTTGTTTAAGAACAGTTCCCTGTTTTGTGATCTCTCCTTTATATTCTTCAGCGGTAATCTGATTAAGGAAAGAAAACGTAACAAAAAGGATCATCCAAGCTCGTAAAATATTCTTCATGATGATTATATTTTTTACTTTCTTATTCAATTTTTGTTTTTGTTAATTCTAGAAGTTAAACATTAACCCTAGACGAATTTGACGAGGACTACTGTAGTTTCCAGGATTGTCCACAAAGTTACCATACAAGTCTCTAAACGACATTGGATCAAGTTGGTTATTGATCTGACGTTGCCATTCAGGTGCTGATAAATATCCATCATCGTTAGCGTTACCAGTATAAGGATAAACATTAACAATATTTTTAGTATCAAGTACATTCAAAACCTGTAGATATACATTCATATAAGCTCCTTTTGAGTTATCACCTGCATTTTTCTTTAACTTAAAGTAGAAGTCTTTATCAACTCTTAAGTCAAGTCTGAATTGCCAAGGTAATCTGGAACCACCGTATGTACCTTTAAGAAGGTTATTGCCACCTGATGAAGGAGAAACAACATTTCTAGAGGCTGTATAAGGAGTACCAGATCCACCGTTAATTGTTAGGCTGAAACCGAAGTCGCTTAGTGGTTCAAGAGGTGCTTTACCTGCTTTATCTCTGTTAATTTTTGGTCCGTTATAATCTTTACCTCTTCCCCAACGATAATCTAATACAATGTTAAATGCATGTCTTCTATCCCAAGGCATTGGGAAGGTAGATCTTAGGTTTGGAAGACCGGCAGCGAGCAATGAAGCAGCTGTTGTTGTTGAAGCTCCTGTAGCATCTGCAAACTGAAGTGTATAGGCTGCTCTAACACGAACATTACCTGTACGACGAAGGTCGAATTCAGCAGTCAAACCTTTAACAGTACCGAAGTCAAGGTTGTTATATGATGTATAATCTTTTGGATAAGCTCCGTTAAAACGATACATCTGGATCATACTTCTCATTTCACGATAGAAAGTTGTAAAAGTGATAGATGAAGTATTACTTACTTTTTGAGTAAACCCTAGTTCATAGTCAATAGTTTTCGTTGGTTCCAGTGAAGGATTACTTAAGTTACCTCCAATGTTGTCAAAGAAATAATATGATGAAGGGTTCGAACGGATATTACTAGTAGGACGCTGTGTTAGAACATCATAGTGAGCAAAGAATAATGCCTCATCCGAAATTGGGAATGAAAATGAAATACGTGGCATTACATTGATCTGAGGATCATAATCTTTAAATGAGCTAATGGTTACTCTTGATTGATCCTGATCGATAAGTGCAGGTGCGATACCATTACCAACGTCAAGAACTGTTGGGTCAAGAATCTCAATACCTTCTGAATTATACCATGTATATTCGTTACGATAACCAACTATTCTTGTTGGGTCTTTAACTTTGTCAACATAAACAACGTAATCACTGCCCATATTTGAAGGATGACTAACGTTTTCAAATCCGTTAAGATTGTTGATATTTGAAATATCATGTGCAGGGTAAAGTAAGAATGGATCTTCCAGTACTTTCTGGTTAGCATCAAACCTGTCAACCCTTACACCTATATTAAAAATCAAATCTTTAAAAGCAAACTGATCCTGAATATAACCAGCCATATAAATTGGTTGGTAAGCTCCAATAGCACGTGTGTTTACTCCATTTTCATCAGTTTCATTGAAGAAGTCTTCATAGGCTGGTTGATTTGAAAGAATATTTCCTTCGTAATCATAACCTGCATATGCAATAGAGCTTAGTCCTTCATTCCAGAGTTCATCTGGAGAGAATAACCCAACATTTAAATCACCTGGATCAAGGTTTACTGAGTGGATTACACCGTTTCTGTCGTAATATTCAATTGTGCCGGCATCGAAATCATATGAGTCCATTACAATATAATCAAGTCCATCAACAGGTAGTCCCATTGCAATTCTTAAATTCTTATCAAACTCACGCTGTGCACTACCGTCATATAGTCTTCTATAAATAATGGTATCAACTACTCCTCCATGAGAAACAAGTTCAGGATTATCTAAATCAAGTTCGCCAAGGTGGAAGTTGGTTAAACCTATACCATCACGTGTAAGGTTCCAGAATCCTGTAGGGCCGTAATTAATAAATCTTTGTGTACGTTGCTCATACTGGAATCCAAGTTTAATACCATGGTTTCCAATATCAAGAGACGCATCCATTCTAAAGTTATACTGGTCGTTATTGTATTTTCCATAACCAGATTGGTTTGTACCAGGTGATTGATATAGACCATAAATCATTGAAGGAGTACTACCATTCAGCATGGCGTTACCAAGCTGTAAATCAGTAATGTTTTGATAGTGACCTTCTGGCTGACCTTCATATATACTATAGTAGTCGGTTGTATATTTAGCTACCAATGGGTTAATGTCTCTAGGGCTCCATTCAACGAGAGTATCATAATCCCATGAGTTAAGAACCCAAACATCACTATATGCATGGCCATTAACTGTATCGTTACCTAACTCAAAAGTAGGAGTCTTATATGTTGAGAATTTACCGATGTAACCATATTTAAACAGGTTATCCCAATGGTTTGCATCGCCATACTCACCTTTGTCTTTTGTATAGTCAAATTGTAATGAATAGTAGAAGTTTTTAAATACAGATGTGCTTTCTGGGTCTGTGGGAAATCTTTGAGTGAATCTCACATATCCACGATAATTAGTATTTGTTCTTAAAGTATTCTTATCCCAGTTTGCAAGAGTCGCACCGTAACTGTAATCACGTCCATTATAGTAATAATAGCTACCACCAATGGTTAAGTTGATTGTTTCGGTTGTACGAATATTGATATTACCAATGAAGTTATAACTTGTACGAGCAGTATTAGGAGCAATTTTTACATGTTCCAAATCGCTGTTTCTGAGATATTGCCCATTAATAAATGTACCTGATCCAGAGCCTGAAGGGCGTACAGGGTTATCTTCAAGTGTAGCAAGATTGTCGTCTGTTAAAGAATAAAAACCTGTAGAAGAAGGTCTTCCGTCACGGTTATAGTTAATGTCTCCAGCTATGAAGAAACCAAGAAGTGAGGTATTCTTTTCCTTGTTAACAATAAGTGGCCCCATCATGTTAAAACCAACTCTGCTATGGCCAAATCCATCGAGGAATTCAGATGTTTCAAGCTCAATACCAGCTCCGAAATTACGAGCAGGACCCTTTGTTGTTACGTTGATAATACCTGAAGTAACATCACCATAACGTGCGGGTACACCACCAAGAATAACGTCAACCTGCTCTATAGCAGACTGAGGAACGCTAGAGTTACCAATAACACGAATACCATCGATATAGGTAGCTGTAGCATCGGATCGAGCACCACGTACACTACCACGCTCACCATCTTCCGAGAATACACCTCCTACTGTTGTAGCAACAGAGTTGGCATTTCGGTTAGGCATCTTTGATATCTCTTCTGCTGTAACAGTAGCACCTGAAGCAGTTTTATCCTTATCAATCAAAGGAACTTTATAATCCACAATTTCAACTACATCAAGCGTTTCAGCAGATGCTGTAAGCTCAATGTTAAACATCCTAATTTTATCAGCGCCAATAACAATACCTCTAACAAGTACCGTTTTGTAACCTACGAAAGTAGCTTTCACGTCGTACGATCCGGGAGGAATCGGTTTGACCATGTAATTTCCATCAAAATCAGAAGTAGCACCTCCAACTTGTGACCCTCCGTTTTCCAATACAACGTTGGCAAAAGGAATTGGTTCTTTTGTGTCCTTATCAAGCACAACTCCTTTAAGTGCTCCCGACTGGGCGAGCACCATTATGCTTGTTGCAAAAATTAAACCAAGAGTAAGGAGTAAATTTCTTAACATACCTGCAAATTTATATTCAACTAATTTCTTTAATTGTGATTTAAAAAGTCGGTAAATTTAATAATAAATGATAACACTAAACAAATTCACGTTAACTTTTTTTAACATTTCAAAAATACTTCTTTTCCAGTATTTCCGAATATATGACAGCCTTCCTTAAATCGACTTTTCTTACCTTATTTTTTGATTTATTTTTATCAGAAATAGTGGTAGTTACAACATCGTTTTTTAATGATTGCTTTTTATCTTTGACATCAGATCTAGCTTGATAGTTGCTTTCTTCATAATAATCATCATAAGAAAATACTTCCTGTGAATAATTTTCCTCGGACTCATCTTGGAAAGAATTGCCATTGTTTTCTTCAATTACGCTGTCATTTTCTAAATATGGATCAGCATAAACGGGTGTTTCTTCTTCGGTTTTAAACCCGGCTTCATCAATTAGGGTTTCCAGAAAAGATGGTTTTCTTTTTTCAGAAGGATTCTTGGATTCCTTTGCCCTTTTTTTCTTCTGAGCATTATAATAGGAAAAAGCTACCCAAGCTATTCCTACCAGTATATAAAGAAAATCCTCTACTGAGGCATAAACAACCATAAGTTAGTAGTTTTAGTTTATTGTTCGGTAAACAAACTTTAAAAATATAAATTTATTCCCACTATGAAGGGATTAATAAAGAAAAATAATATGTTGTTACAGATTACAAGCATGTTGGTCAAATCAGGATTTCCCTTGCATTTTCAATAAGGATACAATTTCATATGCTGTAAGTAGCAAATAATAAATGAAGAATGTGATTGTAAATGCAATCGCATTGCTCTTAAAAAACCAGGCATAAACAACAATGATAACGGTGTATAATAACAGTTTACCAAAATTTACAAGCATAAAGGCATTTGCGAAATGTGATAATCTGCTACTTCCAATGTATTTAATAAGAATAATTGTTGCCATCAATGTGAACAAATACAAGAATGTAATGATGACCGGCCATATGTTACAAATAACAACTGACGGTATCCATATTTGAATTGCCAAACTAATCAATACAATAATCACAGTATAAATGCTAAACCCAAGAAAAAATGTGTAAGTTTTAGATTTCATAATTTATTTGGCTTTGATTTCAATAAACAAATATATAAAAACGTATTTCAGTTATTTATTTACTTTTAAATAGTTCTCTCATTCCATAGAAAACAGCTCCGGCAACAGATAATATTGTTAATATAAGTGTGAAAACCGGAAAATTCCAGTTGACCCAGCTGTCGATGGCTTTTCCTCCAAATGCACCAGCTACCATAATAGCAATCATCTGGAATGCCAGTGTTGAATATTTAGCATAAAATTTAAGTGGGCTGTCTTTCTTTTCCTCTTCCATTAATTGCTAAAATACAAATTCCAGATAAAGGATGAAAGGAAAACTGGGTGCTATTTTTTTTCCGGTGCTTGTTTTTTCTCGCCCATGGTACATGTTCCTGAAAATTCAGCACCCGGTTCTATGGAAATCTTTTTAGTGGTAACATCACCATTAAAGATTGATGTGGCTTTTAATATTGTCAGATTGCCTACTTTCAAGGTTCCAATCACTTTTCCGCAAATATCTGCATCGCTGCAATATAATTCACCTTCAACAATTCCACTTTCACCAACCACAATACGACCCTTGGCTACAATTTTCCCTTTGATTGTACCTTCTATACGAAAATCGCCCTCCGAATTAATATCGCCTGTTATGTTTGTGCCAACTGCTATGATGTTTGGCACCTGACTATCACCGTTTCCGTTTTTCCCTTTTTTCACTTGCTTGCTTGTTAATTCCTACTATAAAATTCTTGAAAAAATGCTTCATATCCTTCTATACCCTTATCTCTGTAAAAGATTGGATAATTTGAAGATGAAATAGCAAAAACTTTGAATTCATCATTCTCCATTCCTGATAGAACATATTCATCGTTTTTAAATGCCAGTAAATAGTTTCCTGCTTCATCAGCACTTTCAAAATTACCGACAGTAATAATTGTAAACTGGTCATTAAGCATCAAACTTTTAACTCTTAGTCGTTTAAGTCCGAAATACTTCTTGTCAAAATCAGAAATCCTGACCTTTAATGCACTAATATTCACGTTTTCAGTTTCTACAATCATCAACATAAGATGCATGTCCTCATCATTGAAGGTGTAAATGGATTTCTCAGGTACACCAGATACATTCTGATTCAAGCTATCAGGAACTCCAAATCCATATTCCATAACTAAGGTTTGAATAACTGATTTGGCCAGTGGTGCAATTGAATGTGTAGGATATTCCTTTACAAGACTAATTAATGATGAGTATAATGTGTCGGCAACATCAACAGCTCCAAGAGATATGGCTCTTAAATAAAGGAACTTTGGAATATATGTTGTATCTTCAGGATAATCAGCATTTGCCTGATCTGAATATGTTATAACCCTGTAATATTGTTCACGGTTAAATGCCTTGTAGGTTTTCTGATAAAGTTTTGCAACTTCGTTTTGCTGCTGACTCATCTTAATGAAGTAATCTGGATCCTGAATTACTTTGGCATAATTACTTTCAGGGTAGTTACTGATAATAAGGTTGGCGTAAAAGTCAGCTTCTTCTGTATTATTTTTCCCTTTGTATATACTGTATAAAGCATACCATGATTCTAATTTGAATTTATTCTCAGGATATTTTTGTTGAAAATCAAGATAGGTATCTAAAGCAACAGTTGTATCTCTAAGTTCTTCAAGATATAAATATGCTAGTTTATTATAAGAATTAACTATTAAACTGTCGGATATTTCTATCTGTTCCGGAGTACGTGGTATATACTGGAGATAGAATTGTCGGTCGCGTGGATTCGTAATAACTGCAATTGTGCTATCCTTTTGGGTCGAAATAGTGTCTTCATCTGAGAGGTCCTCTTCAAATGATTGCATCATTGCGCGTTTATCGGTAAGTCGCCAATTATCCTCGAGTTTCCTATCACCCCATTTCTTGATAAATTCAGTTCTCCCTCTGCCAAGAGCGGCAGTATTATCAAAATACCATCCACCTCCAAGAGGTTGTCCAGGTCTGGATCGACTCACATCAACGAACTGTGTACCTCCTCCACTTTCTCTTTCTTCAGCTATTCTTTCTTGTTCTTCTTCGTAAGAAACAATCAGCTCGTCAATCATTGCGTAAAGCGAAACAGTATCCATCAATGCGAGTTTTTGCAAACTATCCTGAAGAGCAATTGTTTGAGCATGTGATACCAATTCAGAGAGAATGGTTGTTTTGTTTACAATGGCATCATAATTAGGGTATTCCTTTGGAAGCGCCATTGAAGCTGTATCATAATATGCCTGTGCTCCATTATAATCTCCTCTGTCAAAATATATATCAGCAAGATCAAGAGCTGAAGTTGTTTTTTGTACATTATCACTAACACTGGTGCTTACCGATTTCTTTAAATAACTAATAGCAAGAGTATCTTTATTGTCACTGATGGCGATTTGTGCCAATGCGTAGTAAATCTGATCCAGATATTCAGCATTCTTTGTTTCCTTTGCCATTTTAAGCAACACCTTATTAATGTACTTGCTGTTTCCAGATCCATCTTCATAGCATTCAGCCATGTTCATCTGAGCTTCAAAGGCCATTTTATACGGAGGGTTTCTCTTAACAACTTTTGTATAGTAATTGGTAGCCCTGTCGTATTCCCCATCAAGCTGGTTCAGCTGACCAAGAATAAAATTAATACGTGTTATTGTATAATGATCTTTTGCAACTTCTAAACTACGTTCCAGATACGGGTATGCATCTTCATAGTCATCACGGCAAAGATAAAACTCAGCATAAACTATCGGTAATTCTCTTAATATATGATTTGGGAAATCCACTTCATCAGATTTACTTTGGAGCAGATTGAGCATTGCCTCTGCCTTTTCGTATCTCTCAGTTTGAATATAGGTTTTTGCCAACCACAATAATCCATCGTAACGAATGGGTGACTTTTCGTATTCTTTGGCAACAAAATCAAAAACACGACGGGCACTTGTGTAATCCTGTTTGTAAAAATGTGCCATACCCATCATCAGGTAGCTGTCCCTAACCCATTTTACTTTTTCCTCTCCACCAAAAGACATCGAATGTCTTTGAATTCCGATGGATGCTTTCTTAATTGTGCGGTCCATCTTTGGGTTAAGGCTTGCAGCATCTTGTTTGGTGCCGTAATTATATATGCTGATTACATCATTATAATCGTCAACAACTTTCTCATTCAAAAGTTCTTCACCTTCTTTAAGGCTAACCATACCATTCCAGAAAACATTGTAATGACAAGTAACGTTATGGTATGCTCTACGAGTCCAAGTGTTCTTTTTTGTTGAACATGAATCTAACATCAACATTGTCAGTATTACCGACAAAATGATAATCGTTTTATTTGAACCCGCTATGCGCAAAATGTATTTTTAACCTTAATAACTAATTTTAAAGTAATTTATTACAAATAATGAACGGCAAAAATAATTAGAGTTTGATGAAAAACCATATTTATTTGAAATTTGTTTAATATCATCGAAAATAAGCACTTTCATATGCTTGATATCAAAAATCCATGATTGATGTAAAGTTTAATTACTAAAGATCAAATGAAAGTCTAGCTTTATTACCTTTGCACCATCGAATGGCAAAAATTAAACGAAATAAAAAATGGTATAAAAACCTGAGAAGCAAGTACAGGCTTGTGATTTTTAATGATCAGACATTTGAAGACAGATTGTCGTTCAGGCTTACAAGGTTAAATGTATTTGTGTTAATATTCAGTATAGGAATAATATTTATGTCGCTGACATTCATCCTTATTGCCAACACTTCTTTAAAAACATATATTCCCGGTTATCCCGATATTGATGATAAACGACAATTGTATAATTTGAATATTCTTGCTGATTCTTTGCTTCAGGATATAGAAATTAAGAACAGATATATTGCAAGTTTTAAAAGAATCTTTGAAGAAAATCCACCTGAAGATGATACAGCTGAAGTTAATCTTGGAATCCACAGATATGATACTATAACAAACAGGAAATCTCAAAGTGACAGTATTCTTCGTGCAGAATTTGAACAACAAAATATGCATAATTTGTACTTTAATGAGTCGGGCCAACTTGCCGGAACCAATAAAGAGTCGATTAAAAGCTTCAATTTTTTCACTCCAACACAAGGCATCATCACCAATAGATTTAATTTCATGGAGAACCACTTTGGCATCGACATAGCTACTTCGAAGAATGAAGCTGTAAAAGCAACTCTTGAAGGCACTGTTATCTTTGCCGGATGGACTCTTGAAACCGGATATATAATTGGCCTGCAGCACGAAAGAAATTTTATATCGGTTTATAAGCATAATTCTGTATTAATGAAGAAAGAAGGGGATAAGGTAGTAGCTGGTGAGCCAATTGCTATTTCGGGTCAGTCGGGGGAGCTCACAACCGGTCCTCACTTACATTTCGAATTATGGGAAAACGGAACCCCTGTCAATCCTGAAGAATATATACTTTTCAATTAACCCGCATTACCATACAGATTAGTTAAATGAAAAAAAGGGTTGCAATATTAGGATCAACCGGATCCATCGGAACACAGTCATTACAGGTTATTAATGAACACAATGATCTTTTTGAGGTAGAAGTGCTTAGTGCATATAACAACTACAATCTTCTCATTCAACAGGCAATAAAATTTATGCCAAATGTAGTTGTTATTGGCAATTCTGAGCATTTTGCAACTGTTCGTGATTCATTGGAATCATATGATATAAAAATATATGCAGGTTCTGATTCCATCAGTCAGGTTCTGGAGATGGATACAATAGATATTGTATTGATAGGAATCATAGGAATTCATGCAATTTCACCGGTTCTTGCTGCTTTGAATAGTAATAAGAAAATAGCACTGGCAAATAAAGAAAGTATAGTTGTGGCGGGTGATTTGATCACAAAAACGGCTATGGAAAGTGGAGGCAGAATAATTCCGGTGGATTCTGAGCATTCAGCAATTTTCCAATGTTTGATGGGAGAGTTGGATAATCCAATTGAAAAAATTGTGTTAACCGCATCGGGAGGCCCTTTTTATAACCGTAGTACGGATTATATCAAGAATGCAACCGTCGAAGAAGCTCTTAATCATCCCAATTGGAATATGGGTAGAAAGGTTAGTGTTGATTCAGCAACTCTTATGAATAAAGGACTGGAAGCAATTGAGGCACATTGGTTGTTCGATGTTCCTGCTGGGAAAATAGAGATTGTTATCCATCCTGAAAGTGTTGTTCACTCGCTGGTATATTTCACTGATGGATCGATTAAAACACAACTCAGTTATCCGGATATGCGTATCCCGATTCAGTTTGCATTAACCTATCCACAACGGATAGAATCATCTTTCCCCAAGCTCGATTTGTTAAAAAATCCTAAACTGAACTTCCTGAGCCCAGATGTGAAAAAATTTCGTAATCTTGCACTCGCTTTTGAAGCCTTAGTATCAGGCGGTAATATGCCTTGTGTTTTGAATGCAGCGAATGATGTAGCTGTTCAGGCATTCTTGGAAAAAAGAATCAACCTTGTACAAATATCTGATATCGTTGAAAAATGCTTGACAACAATACCAATGATAGTAAAACCCAGTCTCACGGATTATTTTGAAACTGATGCTGTTACAAGGCAAAAAGCAATTGAATTAATAAAGTAAAAAAACTAGCATAAATGGAAATTTTAATCCAAATACTTCAGCTTCTGCTGAGCCTTTCTATATTAGTTGTTGTTCATGAATTCGGACATTTTGCTGCGGCAAAAATCTTCAAAACGCGCGTAGAGAAATTCTACCTGTTTTTCAACCCATGGTTTTCATTATTTAAGTTCAACTTTAAAGGAACTGAATATGGAATGGGCTGGCTGCCACTTGGTGGTTATGTTAAGATTTCGGGAATGATTGATGAATCGATGGATAAAGAGGCAATGAAACAACCTCCACAACCATGGGAATTCAGATCGAAACCAGCATGGCAACGATTGATAATTATGCTTGGTGGTGTAATTATGAATGTTGTATTGGCGATAGTAATTTATATCACAATGTTAACTTACTGGGGTGATGAGTACTTAAGCACCAAAGAAGCTAATAAATTTGGAATTCGTCCTGATAGCCTTGCTATGGAAATGGGTTTTATGCCGGGTGATAAAATCATGTACCTCGATGGAGAATATGTTGAAGAATTCAAGAAAATTCCAATGCTAATTGTTCTTAATGAGGTGCAGGAAGTTGAAGTTATTAGAGAAGGTAAAACTGTTAAGCTATCATTACCAAGTGGAAGTCTTAATAAACTTATAAATCACAAATCACAGTTGTTTAGTATAAGAATTCCATTTATTGCTGAAAGGTTCTCAAAGGATTCCCCAGCTGAAAAAGCAGGGATGCTTGCCGGCGACCGTGTTATTGGACTAAACGGTTACAACATTCTATACTATAATGATTTCAGAGATGAAATACAAAATCATAAAAATGAATCTGTTGTTGTATCTGTAATCCGGGATGCTGATACAATGGATATTACAATGCAGCTTGGAGATGATGGGTTACTAGGTGTTTACCCAAGAAGTGACTTAAGCGAATATTTCGAAATTAGTAAGAAAGAATATACAATTGGAGAAGCAATTCCAGCAGGTTTTACACGTGCAATTGATGGAATTGATAATTATCTGAAACAATTGAAATTACTATTCTCCCCTGAGGTAAAAGCCTACGAAGGTGTTGGAGGATTTATTACAATTGGAAGTATTTTCCCAACCGTATGGCATTGGGAGAGTTTTTGGCGACTTACTGCATTCCTTTCCATAATGCTGGCTATTTTGAATGTACTACCAATTCCTGCACTCGATGGTGGCCATGTATTGTTCCTGCTCTATGAAATTATTGCAAGGAGAAAGCCAAGTGATAAATTCCTGGAATACGCACAAATTTTTGGTATGATTATTCTGTTTGGATTGTTGATACTAGCAAATGGGAATGATATACTTAAGTTGCTGAAGTAATTAAATATTTATCTTCTTGGCTGCCTTAATCAGGGCTACAATTACGATTATAATAAGTATTGATTTTATTAACAGGCTGATTCTTATCCATCCCCATTCAAGGTTGGTTGAAGTCCATGAAGGTAATTCATTTGTTACATCTAACTGGAATGTCTCCAGTACACTGCCGCTCACATAATCCTGATGGATATCAGCCAATGCTAGCATATCAACAAAAGTTAATGAAAGTAATAACAGGCTTATAATAATTGCCCATCCAATAAGTGATCCGAAAAATTTCATAGTTATATAGGTTTATTGAATAACTATGAAAATCGAATCAAATTGTGTGGCTCTTTAATTTTAGGGCTTTGCTAATCAAGTATAACTTTTCTTTTTTTAATATTATATCTATCTCCTTTATGGAGAAAATAGAATAGTTGATTTTTGGGTGGAAGATTTTTCATATCACTTCCTTCTCGCGACCAGAATGTACCGTCGTAAATTGCAACATAGCTTGCTCCAATTACCTCAAATTCGTCTCCTTTTACAACAATGGCTGTGTTTTCATCTAAACCTATACCCAGAAGTTCGGGCTTGTTATTAAGGATATCGAACATATCGAACTGACGGTTGCGTGCAAGTACATGCTGGTCAATGGAAATATTTGTAATAAACCCCAATCCTTCCTCATGGTTTCCCATCATTATTTGATTGTTCTTAGTATCTCCTCTGGCAAGGTATGACCCTTGAATTGTTGCTCCTGCTGATGAACCTGCTATCACACCACCTCGATCTAATAATTTGAACATCTCATTATGTGCGGCAGTATTCAGAAAAGAATCGGCGATTCTCCATTGCCGTCCTCCTAAGAAATAGATTCCTGTAGCATTCTTTATGGGTTCAATAAACTTGTTGTTATTTGCATCGGCTGAGTCTCTTGTATGCAGGATTGTTACTTCCTTAAAGCCATATTTTTCAAATCCTTGTTTGATTTTTATTATTGCTGAATCCTGGTTTAAAAATTCATCCGGCAAGGCTGTGGGGATAACTACAATTTTTGCATCATCTCCACCCGCATATTTTTTAAATTCCAGGAATATTTCCTGATCGAGATTACCACCTCCAATTATAATTAGGGTTCCATTTTCTGGACCCTCTGTAATAGCTGCAATTTGCCCCGATACACTATTAAAAAATATACTTTGTAATGTAATTAAAAAGATTAAAACTCTCTTCATTGGTATTATTATTAATGTTTCCAACTTGTCCAAAAATATGTAAATGAATTTCTGCTTTGAATCTCTTCGTTACATCTAAATATATTTGGAATATAAAAAGATTCTATATTTTCAAAAATTATAGCTGTCTCCTTTGTTGTTCCTTCAAGACGGTAACAGTAGTTATCATTGAAAGTTAGACTAAATGGCATTTTAAAACCTGCTTCAACATTGATCCATTTGTATGTAAATTCAAGTCTGTTGTTTTCATGAGTAAAAGAATATTCTAATATAGGTGGTTCATTGTCATACAAAAACTTCTTGAAAAAAGCCGATAAATCATCACCAGTTTCATTGTAAACAAACTTTATAAAATCGCTGGTTTCAATAGTTTTAAATTTGTTCTGCGTATAAAATTTCTTTATCATTCCAAAAAACAACGAATCATTATTTATAATACATCTGAGGTTATTTAACATTGTAGCCCCTTTGTTATAAATATCACCACCTAGAAATGAATTATCATTTACATCTGGTATTCCAACAACAGGCCAGATATTCATAACCTTAAACATATTTTCTGCTGATGCTCTTAAATATTCTTCATAACCATACTTCTTTTCAATAAATAATTGTTCTGTATAAGTAGTAAACCCTTCACTAATCCATGCATCTGCCATATCTTTCATAGTGACTGTGTTACCCCACCACTCATGTGCTAATTCATGAATTATCAGATAGTCATAATCAATCTTCTTATTATACCAGCGCTCTTTCTTACCATAATTATCACCTATCGCAATGGCACTTTGGTGTTCCATACCTGCATAGGGAGCTTCTACCATTGCAATACCATCAACCAAATATGGATACTCACCGTATAATTCTTCATAAACTTCAACAATATCTTTTGTCTGACTATAAAACTTCTTTGCCTTTTTAAGATTATGTGGAAGCACATAATAATCTAGGTTATAAGAATTAGTCTCATTTGTATAAACTTCATTAAAATTTACAAAGTCTCCAACATATAGCGTTACGCAATAACTATTAATGGGGTAGCTAACAAACCATCTGTAATTCTTGTACTTTTTATCAACTTGCTTTACAGATCTCAAATTACCATTTGATACAGCCATATATTTTGATGGAACTTCAATATTAATAGACATTGAGTCAGGCTTCTCCGAAAGATGATCTTTGCAAGGCCACCAGGAACTTGCGCCAAGATGTTCACACGCAACTCCCACCCAATGTTTCGATTTTTTTTTACTCCACACAAACCCACCATTCCAGGGAGGCGAAGGAGCAACTCTGGGTTTTCCAGAATAGTTTACCGAAATCATATAGCTATTTCCTTTCCTAATTGGTTCAGCAAAATCGATGAATATTGCATTAAATACACGTGAAAAGTTTAATTCTTTACCATTCATTGAAATTGAACTGATATTTAAGCTGTCAGATAAATCCAGCTGTATTCTACTGGAAGAATCCTTTGCTATGAAGTAAATATTATTTTTTCCGGAAATACTTTTCTTTTTTAAATGGACCTTAACGGATAAATCATAATATGTTACATCAAAACATGTCCTTTCGGGTCTTAGTGCGCCTTGTAGAGAATCTTTCAATCCAAAATCAGGTTTGTAACCATTCTCGGCTAGAAGCAAATTTTTATCTAAATAACTTTCCGATAATACTTCTATCACATAGTTTGTGTCAGTCATAAACTTGACAAACCATTTGTCTCTATTGAATCCTAATTTTTTTGCTTTTGATAAATCTTTTTTTGCATTGATATTATCCATCAAATAATAATTAGCAATACCTCTTAAATAAAAGATGCTTGCATCATCCTTTGATCCTCCTATTAATTTGTCTGATTTCAGAATTGCTCCATAGTAATCATCATCAATAAGCATTGTATTTATTTTCCATCTCTCTTTGTAAAAATTTGTAGAATCCTGGGAATAAGCATCTGTAATCATAAAAATTGCAATCACAAATAGAAGTCTTCTATATATAAAAAGGGTCATTTGAGTTTCTTTTCAGGATAAAAAAAGCCCGATCCATTGTTATATGAATCAGGCTTCTGTATTGTTTAATTGCAGAACATTAATTTTCCTGCATTACATTATCATCCCATTCGGTTTCAAACTTCAGCTTATGTTTAGCTTCTTCCATTGCCAGAAAACGGAACAAGTTTTTTAGTTCTTCGGTATCTGCAATTTCCGCAAGATCAGTATAAAGTTTGTAAGCAGCTTTTTCTCTTAACATTGCAACTTCAAGTGAATCCTGATAATCCATTTCATCATGAATTTGCTTTTCAACCATATAATCAGAGATTTTCAAATCTGTTACTTTTTTCAACTCAATTCCTGAAAGACTTCCCTCATTTTTTAGCTTTTGTAGTTTCTCTCTATGAGATTTTTCTTCAATAATAAACTCTCTGTATGCAAGTTTCATATTCTCGCTGGTTGTGCGATTGTATAAGTCTGAATAAAAGTTGATTGCTTCCTGTTCCGCATTTATTGCGTAGTCGAGAATTTCATCAGTCGAGTTGAATTTTTCCATCATTAAATTTTTTGAATTAATTTGTTGATGGTAAAAATATGAAATTTTCGGGTTTAAGCTATATACAAATATGGTTTTAGTTTCCTAATAATTATGTTTAAACAAAAAAGCCACAGATTCTCAGAAAATACATATGTGAATCTGTGGCAATAATTATTAACCGGAGTTTGGTGCAGGCTTTATACACAGCATTAGGTTATTATTAGTCTTGAACTTTTTCCTTTAATGATTTAAATCCGTTACCAAGAATTTCATTGGAGTTCAGAACAGTTACAAATGCATTTGGATCAATTGAATTAACGAATTCAGTTAACATCGACATCTCACGACGAGTAACAACTGTAAAAACAATGGATTTCTCATTTCCACTATACATTCCTTCTCCATGTACCAATGTCCCACCACGATTAAGATCTTTTGTTATTTTCTCTTTTATCTCCTGCGATTTGTCAGAAATAATAAACAATACTTTGTCGTAACTCATACCTTCAAGAATTACATCAACAACTTTTCCGGTTATGAAAATAACTATTAAAGAATAAAGAGGTATTTTCCAATCCTGAAAAGCAATTAATCCAACTAATACAATGAGAGAATCAACAACTATCATAAGCTGTCCGAGAGGAAGTTTTGTATACTTACTCACGATCATTGCAACAATATCGGAACCACCTGAAGTTGCTTTCGCCTTAAAGATTAACCCGAGTCCAACACCGATAAACAGTCCTCCAAAGATTGATGAAAGCAGTGCATCATCCTGAACAAGTGGCTCATAACCATAAAAATACGTTAAGGTATCCATGAATATTGCTGTTGCGAAAAAGCCAACAACTGTTTTCATTCCAAACCTTGGACCGAGAATTTTGATACCCAGCAATGTTAATGGAATATCAAATGCCAGAGCCATTAAACCTACCGGTGTACCCAATATATAATGTAATACAATTGAAATACCATAAACACCTCCCGGAACAATTTTGTAAGGTGTTATGAAGAGTACGAAACCTGAAGCCATTATAAAAGCTCCTATAAGAATAAAGCTGTAGTTTTTTAACCAGCGTAAACTAAATAATTTGTCTTTTTGAATAAATGCCATCTCTAATTATATTTTGATCATTTTTATCTGAAAATCAGCATGTTTGATTAATTGAATTAGCTATAAAATTAAAAGCGCGCAAAAGTATATTTTTTTATATAACCAAGTGAAAAAATGGAATGTTTTTTACACGAAAAAATAAAATATTTTCTGTCTTATCCACAAAACTAATCAATAACCTCTGAAAGTTCTTTCTCCACATAAAACAACGTTTTCAAAACAGAGGTTGTCAACTTGTATTAATAGGCCGACAGCTGGAAAACCTATAATACTAAGTTCTTAAAGCATATTACTTTAGTTGACAAAACGGAATATTAAGCAATTAATTTATTTATAAATCAAAACAACTCAAATGAAAAAGATTTACTTATCATTTTTAGTATTAGTAATCACTTCTCTGGGTCTTATGGCACAAATTAACAGAGAATTAGTACTAGTTGAAATAGGAACCGGTACAGGATGCCAATTTTGCCCTGGTGCTGCAATGGGACTTCATGACCTTTATACAAACGGTGATCCTGTAGCAGGCATAGAGTATCACAGTTACAACTCAAGCGATCCATTTAACACACCTGAGGCTGCTGCAAGAAATTCATGGTATGGAATTACGGGATACCCAACTGCACAATTCGATGGTGAATGGGGTGAAGTTGGTGGCGGTAGTTATACTAATAGTATGTACAGCAGTTATTTACCCAAAGTTACTGCCCGTATCGCTATGCAAACTAATTTTGGAGTTGAAATTTATGGTGATAATTCAGGGAATAACTATAATATCACTGTTAGGGTTACGAAAAATGGAACATATTCAGGTACAAACCTAAAGGTACGTTTTGCCCTTACCGAAACAGACATCCCATACAGCTGGCAAGGACAATCGATGATTGAATATTGTGAGAGATTGATGGCACCGGATGAAGATGGAACTGCCGTTTCTTTCGCATCAGGAAACGTACAGGATGTTAACCTTACTTTTACCTTTGATAATACCTGGGTATCCACAAACTGTGAGTTAATAGCATGGATTCAGGATGATGCTAATAAATATGTATTGCACACAGCTAGTGTGATGTTGCCTAACCTTGAACCTGATGCAGCTAATGCTAACTTCTCATCGAATATATCTGATCCTTGTGAAGGAACTACTGTTGATTATACAGACCTTTCATCAGGCGCGATTACTACTTGGAACTGGACATTTGAAGGTGGAACTCCAGCTACTTCAACTGATCAAAATCCAGTTGTTACTTACGACACAGATGGTGTTTATGATGTTACTCTTTATGTAAGTGATGGTACAACTAACAGCACACTTACTATTCCTGATATGATAGATGTAAAATTAGCACCTGTACAACCAAATACACCAAACGGAGATATTGATGTTTGTGCTAATGGAACATATGTTTATTCTACTAGCTCTGTTCCTGATGCTGATTCATATATTTGGGAAGTTTCTCCAAGTGATGCAGGAACAATAACAGGTACTGGTACTGAAGGTACTTTTGTGTCAGATGGTTCATGGACAGGTGCTTATACTATCTCTGTTCGTGCTGACAACAACTGTGGATCAGGTACTTGGTCATCAGCTTTAAGCTGTAGCTTAAACCAAACACCAGAAGGATTCTTACTATCAGAAGGTGGTGGAATGTGTGATGGAAGTGCTGGTATTGAGATTACTCAGGATGGTTCAGAAACAGGTATTGATTATGAACTTTATCTTGATGGCACTTATACAGGAACAACAATAGCAGGTACTGGAAATCCTATTAGCTATGGTTTCCAAACCGATGAAGGAACTTATACTGTAATGGGTATTGCACCAATGTGTGATCTTCAAATGTGGGGAACTCCTTGGTTATATTATCTGGATATTCCAGTTCAACCAGAGCCACCAGCAGGTTCAACAACAGTTTGTAATAATGAAACAACAAATTATACAGTTTCTATTATTGACTATGCTGATACAATTTATTGGGATCTACAACCTTCAAATGCCGGTACTGTTATTGGTGGTTATTTTGAAGCTGATATCGAGTGGGATGCAAGCTTCTCAGGGCCTGCCTCATTAGCAGCTCAGGGAGCTAATCAATGTGGAGCTGGTCCGGTTTCAGAGATTACTGAAATTATTGTTGACAATACTCCAATGCCTGAAGTTAATGGCCTAACCTACATTTGTAAAAATGAAGAATCTGAATATTCAGTAACCGAAACAACAGGAAATACATATGTATGGAATGTAACCGGTGGTGAGATTGTAAGTGGCGCGGGAACCAGTGCGGTTACCATTCTCTGGGGAGCTCCTGGAATGGGTAATGTTAGTGTATTGGAAACTTCACCTAATGATTGTGAAGGTGCTTCAGGAGAATATGAAGTAACCATCGACGACTGTGTTGGAATTGGTGAAATTGAATATGGTGATATGAAATTATTCCCTAACCCAACTACAAACAGTATCGAAGTAAACTTTATGGAAGATGCTTCTGTTAATTATACTGTGGTTGTTTATAATAACCTTGGTCAGATAATGACTGAAGCAACTGGTGTTGCTACTGGAACAAAAGAAAACATTAAGTTAGATGTTAGCAATTATCAAACAGGACTTTACATTGTTGCTATTTCATCAGAAAACGGACTAAATATCCGAAGTACATTTGAGAAAATCAGATAGTAACAACTATTAATAATATTAAAAGCCAATCCCGAAATTTCGGGATTGGCTTTTTTTATTTACTAACTTTTCCAAAGTACTAAACTTTGGAAAAGTTAAGTACTTTTACCACCATGGGATATAAGCGAATTTCAGTTAAAATGCCTACGGGCTACGATAAGGACAGACTCAGAAAAAAGGTTGAGCATCTTCTGAATATTGATGATTTCAATTTTACAATTGAAAACAAGAGTCTGGATGCCAGAAATAAAAACAATATTCACTGGGAACTGAGATTGTTGATATCATCAGATGCTTTTATACAAGATGACTTCCCTGTTAAGGCAAAGCTTGAAATCCCACACAAAAAAACCGACAAAACAGTTGTTGTTGTGGGGAGTGGACCGGCAGGTTTTTTCTCAGCATTTGTTCTTCAAAAAGCAGGTTACAAGGTAACAATTATCGAACGGGGAGCTGATGTGGCACAAAGGACTGCTGATATCGATTCCTTTGAGTCTACCGGCAACTTTAATTCAAAAAGTAATTATGCATTTGGAGAGGGTGGAGCAGGTACGTTTTCTGATGGTAAACTAACTTCAAGAAGCAAAAGGATTTCTTTGGAAAAAGAATTTATTCTACAAAGTTATGTGGATGCCGGTGCCCCGGAAGAGATATTATATATGACACATCCTCATCTGGGTAGTGATAACCTGAAGTTGATTGTTAAAAATCTTCGCACTCAGTTTGAAAATCTGGGAGGCTCTTTCCTTTTTGATACTACAATGACAAATATTAAAGTTGTTGAAGGAGTAGTACAAAAGATTGATACTAATAATGGAGAAATTGATGCCGACTTCTTTCTAATAGCACCGGGTCATTCGGCCTATGATACATATAGAGTGCTGATGAAAAACGGTATTCCGTTCAGAACAAAAAACTTCGCCATTGGTAGTAGAATGGAACATTATCAGGAAGTAATAAATCTTGCACAGTGGGGTAAAAAAAGTTTACCGGGTGTAAAGGCAGCCGAATACCGCCTTACATCAAAAGGCCATAACAGAGAACAGGTTTACAGTTTTTGTATGTGTCCGGGAGGAGTTATTGTTCCTGCATCCGCGACAGCGCATACAAATATTGTAAACGGAATGAGCAAGTATTTACGCAACAATGAATTCGCAAATGCAGCATGTGTTGCAACGGTAAATATAAATACATTGCTTGGTAGAGAAGTATCGGCAATGGAAACCCTAGACTGGCTAGAAAATCTGGAAAACAGCTTTTACGATTACTCCAAAGGATATGCAGCACCTATGTGTAGTATACAGGACTTTATCAGCTCGAAACAAAAAAGCAACAATACCAATACCAGCTATCCCCTTGGCGTTATAAAATCACCTCTTTGGGAATTGTTACCACCTGTTGTTTCAAGTGCAATGAGGGGTGGTTTAAAGGATTTTGTTCGAAAGATGAAAGGCTTTGAAACGGGAAATATTATGGGTCTGGAAAGTAAAACATCGGCACCAATTCAGGTTTTACGCACTAGTAATGGAAACTGTGAAGGAACAGAAAACCTTTTCATTATTGGTGAAGGTAGCGGTTATGCAGGAGGAATTATTTCAAGCGCTGCCGATGGAGTTAAAATTGCAATGAATATAATATCTGGATAAATCTGCGTTTATATATTTTGAGTTACACATTATAATTACTTTTGTCCATATTTTTAGAAAATGAAGAATTCAATACAAATTACAATACTTATACTGGCGCTGGCAATGTCATCATGTGCCGGATTAAAAAAATCAGATAGCCACAGTAAGGAAAATATAATGAAAGTTGATGCCTATGCCAAAGCACAGGTAGAATGTGAATATGAGCTAGTTAAGTTAAAAAGCCTTGACAACCCAACTGATGTTGAGTTGAAAAATGAATTCACAAAACTCACGGAGGATGTAACCATTCTTAGACAAACTTTTTTTAAGCGTTATCAGGATCCTGAGGAAGACTATGTTCAATTCCAAAAACTTGTAAAAAAAGCAACACCCGTATTATCTGTTTGTAGAAAAGTAACCGAATATAAAGAAGCCAAGGAGAAACAAGAAAAAGAAGAAGCAAAGAAGGATAATTAGACTGTTTTTCTGTATCTAATAATTGAGAAGGTAAACAGGATAATTGCAAATGATGCAAGGATTATTAAATCATCTCTAATATCTATAAACCCCGATCCTTTCAGCATTATCATACGATTTATCTTAACAAAATATGAAACAGGATTAGCATGATTCATAATTTGTGCCCAGTCAGGCATACTTTCAATTGGAGTAAATAATCCACTCATCAGGATAAATATCACCAGAAAAAACCACGAAATAAACATCGCCTGTTGCATCGTATTTGTAAGCGTTGATACCACTAATCCCATTGAAAGAATTCCAACAAGGTAAACTGAAGCGACAAATAACAGTAGCCAAATACTACCCTGTACGGGAATTCCGAATACAAAATATGCAAGTAGTAGTCCGAACAGTAGGTCAATATTGGCAATTACCCAAAAGGGAATTAGTTTTCCAGCAATAAACTGGTATTTTTTTATGGGTGTTACGTTGATTTGTTCAATTGTTCCAATCTCCTTTTCCTTCACCAAATTCATGCTTCCTAGAAACATCCCGATTACGGTAACGAGCAAAACTAATATTCCCGGAACCATATACGTTATGTAATTTAGCTCAGGATTATACCAAAATATTGACTCAATCTCAATTGGCATTCCTGTTCGAAGAGACGGATTTTGTTGAACAATTATGTTTCTGTTAAAGTCACTAATTATTGACTGCGCATAGGCAATCATCATGCTTGCGGCATTACCATTTATTGCATCAGTAATAACCTGTATTTCTCCTGATTTTTCAATTAACAGATTCTTCTCAAAGTTAGGCTCAATTACAATTAGCTGATCTGCTTTTCCGCTTCTGATCAGTTGCTCAGCAGTTTCAAAATTATCAGAATAACCAGCAAAATGATAAAATGGGGAACCTGAAAACTTTGACACCAAATCACGGGATGTGCTTGTTCTGTCATTATCAAACACCAGCAGATCAACGTTTTTAATTTCGAATGTTGCAGTATATGATAATACTAACAATTGCAATATCGGGACAACAAATACTATTGGGAGCATGGTTTTGTCCCTGAATATTTGGATAAATTCCTTTTGCAATATGTAGAGAAGTTTTCTCATTGTTTATAATTGATGGTTAACAGTTTTCCTGTTATATTACTCCAATCTTATTTTAAATTTCTTCACACTCATTCCAATAAAAAACATGGTCATAAATAAGATTATTAATGTTTCTTTCCAGAAATACATTATCCCCGTTCCTTTCAGCATAATATTTTTTACAATGATTATAAACCACTTGGATGGCATAATATGACTGAGGTATTGGAGTATTATCGGCATATTTTCAATTGGAAAAATAAATCCCGAAAGCAATATTGTGGGTAGCATTAAAGCAAACATTGAAAGTAACATAGCTTGTTGCTGTGTTTTACTAACAGTGGAAATCAGAATTCCCAAAGCAAGTGACATTATTATAAATAATAAACTTTCCAATAATAGCAATGGGAGATTTCCGGCAACGGGCATCATAAAAACAAATCGTGCAAGCAATAGAATTACTATCAGATTTATAAAGGACAGAACCACATAAGGAATTACCTTACCTACAATAATCTGAATTGGCTTTAGCGGCGAAACAAGCAGTGCCTCCATTGTCCCCATTTCCTTTTCTCTGGTTATGGAAATTGATGTCATCATAGCGGAGACCAACATTAAAAGAATTGTTATAATACCCGGAACAAACATGAAAACACTGCGAAGTTCAGGATTATAGTACATTCGATTTTCAATGTTAATTCTTACAGGTATCAAACTTGATTTTTGCATCATTTCAAGTGAATACGATGTAATAATTCCTGTTGTGTAAGAACTGATAATATTTGCTGTATTAGGATCTGATCCATCCAATATTAATTGAACTTGTGCCTTACCTTCAGTTTTGAGTTTGTTGGCAAAGTTCTGCTCAAATACCACGACCTCTTTTACTTTTCCGGCAGCAAATGCCTTCTCAATATCATCTTGATCCTCAAGGTTTTCCTGTAAGATAAAATATCCTGATGAAACAAGTTTTTGAATTATCTGATTTGTAACAACATCCTTTGATTTATCTAGCACTGCAATTCTTGCATTGGTAATATCATTAGTGATAGCAAAACCAAAAAGTAAAACCATAACCAAAGGCATACCGAATAGTATCACCATCGACCTGTAGTCTCTGAATATGTGAAAAAACTCCTTTTTGATAAATGCTTTCACTTCCTTGCTATCTTAATAAACACATCATTCATTGTTTCAACATTGTATGAGTTTTTCAGATTTGCAGGTGTGTCCAAGGCTTCGATTTTACCTTCTGCCATAATTGACACTCTTTCACAATATTCTGCTTCATCCATATAATGAGTTGTTACAAAAACTGTTGTTCCCTTGTCAGCAGTTTCGTATATCATTTCCCAGAATTGTCTTCTGGTAATTGGATCAACTCCGCCCGTTGGCTCATCCAGAAATACAACCTTTGGGTCGTGGATATTGGCAACGGAAAAAGCAAGTTTCTGTTTCCACCCTAGTGGAATTTGGTTAAGTACAACATCTCGAGTGCTTTCCATCCTTAGCTTTTCCAGAAAGTAGTTGGTCTTTTGTTTTATCTCCTTGAGGCTTAATCCATAAATTCCTCCATAAAACCTGAAGTTTTCTTTCACCGTCATATCATCATAAAGGGAGAATTTCTGACTCATATATCCTATGTTGGACTTTACCTTATTGGGATATTTCTTAACATCATAGCCAGCGACAATTGCCTTCCCAGAAGTAGGGGTGGACAATCCACATAATATCTTTATTGCTGTAGTTTTGCCTGCTCCGTTGGCACCCAAGAAGCCAAATATCTCCCCTTTGTAAACATCAAAGGTTAGATTATCATTAGCCACAAAGCTGCCAAACTTTTTGACCAGATTCTCAACTTCTATTATTTTCTCACGACGTGCCAATGTGTTACTGTTTAATAATCAATATCTTTCTATTAATTTCATCATTACTCACTCTCCATCAATGCCAGAAAGCAATCTTCTATAACCGGTTTAACTCTTTTAACTTCAATATTGTTGTAGCCATCCTTGGAGAGCTCTTCTTTAACATAATTGGTAAATGTGTTATCATCCATTTCTGTTGTGATATGAATAGTTTCTCCAAACCTGAATACCTGCGAAGAGTTTTTAAGGTTCTCCATATCATGTATCAGCTTATGCATATTATCGGAACTTACGGCAAACAAGCTTCCTTTATATGAGTTAACAATTTTTTGAGGAGTATTTATAGCAAGCAGATTGCCTTTTTGCATTAATGCAACACGATCGCACAAAGCCGCTTCATCCATATAAGGAGTTGATACAATTATTGTCATACCTCGTTGTTGCATCTTCTTAAGAAGCTCCCAAAATTCCATTCTTGAAACAGCATCAACACCGGTTGTTGGCTCATCAAGGATAATTAGTTTCGGGCTATGGATTAACGCGCACGACAAAGCAAGTTTTTGTTTCATTCCTCCCGACAAATCACCAGCCCTGCGTTTTTTAAATGGTTCTATCTGTTCATAGATATCCTTAATTAGGTCGTAATTTTCCTTTAAAGACGTCTTGAAAATACTGGCATAAAAATTCAGGTTTTCCTCAACTGTTAAATCAAGATATAGCGAGAATCTACCTGGCATATAGCCTGTGTTTTCACGGATTTTTTTGTAATCTTTAACAACATCAAATTCACCTATTGATGCAGTACCAGATGTGGGAATCAGCAAACTTGTTAATATTCGAAACAAGGTAGTCTTTCCTGCACCATCCGGACCAATAAAGCCAAATAATTCGCCCGAATCTATGCTGAGATTGATTTTCTTAAGAGCCTCAACCTCAGTATAGTTCTTGGAGATATTATTTATTTTTATATTTACTGACATTTTTTTGTTGTGAGTTCAATGTTTGGGGTTCTGTGTTTGTCCTTTGTCCTTTCATAAATATGGTTGACACTATATCCAGTTTTTTAAACTTCCTGTTAATAATATATTTTTTAATAATTAAGTGTCATTCATATTTTTGTGTTGTAAAGTCAAACGGAGAAGGGCTCTG